>Ga0209793_1000002_pt1 | contig 1066479 bp, 1031 predicted proteins | sample EBPBio122009_DNA_FD_185863 | JGI IMG/M metagenome (GOLD analysis project Ga0209793, IMG submission 185863) | Wastewater treatment Type I Accumulibacter community from EBPR Bioreactor in Madison, WI, USA - Reactor 1_2/2/2009_ DNA (SPAdes) (version 2) | ecosystem: Engineered > Bioreactor >...
GCAGATAGGCGTTGTCCAGGCCGATCTGCAGTTGGCCGCCGGTGGTCACGACCGGCGGGCTGGCCGGGTTATAGGCGGCGATGTTGAAGTCGTAGAAGGTGCGCTGACCGGCGTCGTAGGTCTCTTCCTCGGCGTATTTGCCTTCACCGAAGGCGGTGACGTTGTCCGACAGATCCCAGGTGAAGCCCGACTGGACGCGCCACTCTTCCGACTGCGGCAGACGGCTGGTGCCGCCCTGTTCGGTGTTCAGCGCCTGGCCGTTGCCGCCGTTGGAGGTGATGCGGTTGCCGGTGCCTTGGCGGATCGAACCGAACACCAGCGGCATGGAGTTGCCGTGGCTGTCATACAGGAAGGCGTTGTTCAGGTTGTTCGACGGGGCGATGAAGAAGCAGCCCGCGCTATAGGCCGTGGCTGAACAGGTCTGCGGCGCCACATCGGGGTCGGCCGCCGGCGAGGGCTGGACGCCCGTGGCCAGAATGGTGATGCCGCCGAAATTCGTGCCCCGAATGAAGGTGCGCAGATTGTTGACCAGCACGATATCGGTGACGCCGTCCGTTGTGGCGGTGGCGGGATCGGCGTCGACGGCCAGAAGGCCCCACCCCTCACGCAGCCAGTCGATGTCCGAATCGACGACCTGATCGTTCTCCTTGTACTCGGCCGTCAGATAGACGTTCAGAGTGTCGTCGAACAGGTTCTGGCCCCACAGGAAGCCGATGCGCTTGGAGGTCTGACCGTCCTGGTTGATCTGCGAATAGGCGCCGTCGATCTCCAGGCCTTCGTAGTCGTCCTTCAGGATGAAGTTGACCACGCCCGACACGGCGTCCGCGCCATAGACCGAGGCGGCGCCGCCGGTGATGACCTCGACGTTCTCGATCAGCAGGCGCGGAATGGTGTCGACATCGACCGACAGGGCGCCCGGCAGTGAACCGACGTGACGACGGCCGTTGACCAGCACCAGGGTGCGCGCCGCGCCCAGGCCGCGCAGGTTCAGCAGCGACAGGCCCCCGTCGTTCAAATTGCCGCCGGTGGTGTCCTCCGGCACGGTCGAGAAGGTCAGGGCCGGAATGTCGGCCAGATAGTCGACGACGTTGGCCTCGCCCGACTGGTCCATCTCTTCGCGGGTGATCTGGATCAGCGGCGTCGGGGCGGTGGTGGCGTCGCGGCGGATGCGCGAGCCGGTGACCACGACTTCTTCGACCTGAGAGGCGCCCCCGGCGGGGTCCTGGGCCAGGGCCGGCGTGGCGGCGATGGCGGCCAAGCCGCCGATGACGGTGGAGGCCAGCAGGCGGTTGCGTGTGATGTATCGGTTCAAGGTCAATCTCCCAATGCCGAACCCGGCTCCGCGTCGCCGGTGGTCGGTCGACTCGGAATCCCCACACGGGGCCGGGCGTTGAGTTCAACCTATTCCGCCAAAGCAGTAGTCACGAAGAAGATATTGACCACAAGGTGACGGAAAATAGACAACGTCACACGACGAACACAAGAAATCTATTTGTATTATAGAAATCAAATACTGAATACTATTTACAACATTGAGAGCTTCAACCATCGCCGGACACGCGCGCGCGATCACCCGTCCCCTATCTGGACCGGCAGCGTTGGGTTCAGGCAGTGGCGGAATTCAGCCGACCGAGGCGTCGGCCCAGGTCACGATCTCGGCGTTGACGTCGCGCGTGGCGCTGTCGAAGGCTTCGACGATCGCACCCACGCGATTGGCCGCCGCGCGCCGCTCGACCGTGAACACGCGCTCGGCCGAGACGTCGCGGCCCGGCAGGGCCAGCATGCGCGCGCGAACCGTCACCACCACCGTGGGCGCGGCGCCCGGCGCCGGATACCGGGCCTCGAAGGCGCGCACATCCAGGGCCAGGGCGCGGGTCGCCGTCGTCGTCTCGCGCGTTCCGATCAGCCGCACCCGCGTCGACTGGCCCGAAAAGGCGCTTTCCAGACTGGCGGTGTAGAGATCGCGGGCGTCCGATATCCAGCGCGCGCCCTTGATATAGGCCGTCTGCGTTCCGGTGACGCCCAGGATCTTGTCGCCTTCAGTCGCCTGCGGAAACTCGATCCGACGCAGCGCCACATGCACCGGCGCGCCCCTGGCGGCGGCGGACGGCGCGACCGGCAGGCCGCCGAAACGATAGGTCTGCACCGGATCGGGGCTGGACAGCAGGGCGCACCCCGACAGCAGGGCGGCAGCCAGGCCGAGGCTGGCCATGCGGAACACGGTCGAACGGGTCACGGCTGAACCTCCATCTCCTTGGTCGGCGCGCGGCCGATGAACTCGCGCGGGCTGGCCCGCACCTCGTCGATCAGTTCTTCAAGCGAGCGGGTGGCGCCCTCCAGCCCCTGGATCGATTGCTGAAGCTGCGGCAGGCCGGTGGTGGCGAAATCACCCACGGGACCTTCCAGATCGCCGGTCATGCGGTTGATCGAGGCCACGGCCTGGCGCGCGTCCTCGGCGGCCTTGTTGATGTTGGCGATGGCCGCGCGGCCGTCGCCCTCGACCAGTTGCCGCGTGCTGACGCCCAGGCGTTCATATTCGGCGATGGCCGAATTGGCGCGGGTCAGGGCCTGCTCCAACTGCTCCAGCATGCCCTTGCGGGCCTCGAACTCGGCGGTGATGGCCTCGACGTTCTTCAGACTGGCCGAGAAGCTGCGGATGTTGTCGTCGCTGAGCACCCGATTGATGCGGTTCAAGGCGTCCACCGTCTGGGCCAGCACCGTGCCCGAACCGCTCAGCAGCTCGGCGATCGGCGACGGCTGGCTCTGGATCACCGGCACGACGCTTTCGGGGTACTGGCTCTTCAGCAGGGCGCTGTTCGGATTGCCCGCCGTGATCTGGATGTAGTTCAGCCCGGTGATGCCCTGCGGCTCCAACTGGGCGCGCGAGGTCACGCGCACCGGCGTGGTGGCGTCCAACCGGATGCGGGCGATGACCTGATCGCCCTTCTTGGGGTCCAGGTTCAGATCGGTGACCTCGCCCACGCGGATGCCGTTGAAATGCACCTCGCCGCCTTCCGACAGGCCGCGCACCGGGCCGTAGAAGACGATGTCGTACAGGTCGTAGTCGTTGTTGAACTGCAACCGGGCCAGCCAGATGCTGAACACCGCCAGGGCCGCCAGAAGGGCGACGGTGGCGATGCCGACGGCGGCGTAATGGGCGTCTCTTTCCATCTCTCGTCCTCAGGCCGCCTTAACGACGGCGCGGCCGCGCGGACCCAGGAAATACTCCCGGATCCAGGGGTGTTCCGATTTTTCGAGTTCCTGCACCGTGGCCTTGGCCACCAACCTCTTGTCGGCCAGCACGGCCACCTTGTCGCAGATGGCGTAGAGGCTATCCAGGTCGTGGGTGATCATGAAGACGGTCAGGCCCAGATCGTCCGACAATTGCCGGATCAGCTCGTCGAAGGCCGCGGCCCCGATCGGGTCCAGACCCGCCGTCGGTTCATCCAGGAACAGCAGTTCGGGGTCCAGCGCCAGGGCGCGCGCCAGGCCGACGCGCTTGCGCATCCCGCCCGACAGTTCGGCGGGCTTCAGATAGTGGGATTCCGGTCCCAGCCCGACCATGGCGATCTTCATCTCGGCCAGTTCGCGGATCATCGCCTTGGGCAGTTCGGTGTGCTCGACCAGGGGCGAGGCGACGTTGTCCAGCACCGTCAGGGACGAAAACAGCGCGCCCTGCTGAAACAGCACCCCCGTGCGGCGTTCGATGTCCAGCGCCTGGTCCTTGGTCAGGTCCGACCGGTCGTGACCGAACAGGCGGATGGTCCCCCCTTCGGGTTCCTTCAGACCGAGGATGGAGTTCAGCAGCACCGTCTTGCCGGTGCCCGAGCCGCCGACGACGCCCAGCACCTCGCCGCGCTCGACATCGAGATCGAGACCCTCATGGATGGTGCGTTCATCGAATTGGCTCAGCAGGCCGCGCACCTCGATCAGGGGTTCGCGGGTCCGTTCCTGCCGGCTCACAGGCCCAGCTCCAGGAAGATCATGGCGAAGACCGCGTCCAGGAAGATGATGGCGAAGATGGCCTGGACCACGGCCGCCGTGACTCGGCTGCCCAGGCTCTCGACATCGCCGCCGACGGACAGGCCCTGGCGACAGCCGATGGCGGCGATGACCACGGCGAACACCGGCGCCTTCACCATGCCCACGAACAGGTGCTGGTCCATCATCGGATCATCCAGAATTCTCTGAACGAAGAAGGACGGGCCGTAGTTGAGCTGGCTCCAGGTCACCAAGAGACCGCCCACGAGACCCGAGATGATCCCCACGAAGGTCAGCAGCGGCAGCATGACCACCATCGCCGCCAGACGCGGGATCACCAGGGCCTGGAACGGATTGACGCCCATGACCTGCATGGCGTCGATCTCCTGGTTCATCCGCATCGAGCCGATCTCGGCGGCGAAGGAGCTGGCCGACCGGCCCGCCAGCAGCACCGAGGTGATGACCACGGCGAATTCCCGCAGCACCGAAACGGCCACCAGTTGCACGGTGAAGACCCCGGCCCCGAACTGGGTCAGCAGATTGGCCCCCAGGAAGGCGATGACCGCGCCGATGAAGAAGTTGGTCACGGCGATGATCGGAATGGCGTCCAGGCCCGCCCGCTCGGTCTGGCTGACCCAGGCGGGCCAGCGGATGCGGCTCGGATGCTTCAACGCCGTTCCCGTGGCGACGATCAGCCGCCCCAGGAAGGCCATCGACAGGGTCATCTCGCCGACGATGTCATGGACGCCGCGGCCGACCTTGGCGAAGGCGCGGGTGAAGGCGTCGGCGCGCTGAGGGGGCGTGCCGCTCTGGCGCTCCAGCATTTCGACCATGGCGTAGATGCGGCCGGCCTCGGGCCGCGCGGCCCAGGCGTCTCGCGGCAGGCCGTTCTGGCCGCCGGCCAGGAACACGGCCAGGGCGCCGGAGGTGTCGAACCGGCCCATGTCGTCGAGGTCCAGACCGATGATGGGGCGGCCCGCCAGACTCTGGTTCAATCTTTGGGCGCTTCGGTCGATCCCGCCCGTGGTCCAGTCGCCGGTCAGACGCAGGGTCGCGCCGCCGTCTTCACGCTCCGAAATGTCGAAACCGGCCATCGTCATCCGCCCACAATAGCCCAGCCACGCCCGGCGCCTATGGCCTAGTCGGCTTGTCGGCACGCAACATGACGCTTGCGCGCCGGTTCGCGCCCGGAACTGACATTCCGGTCACAGGAAATCCGGCCCGTCATGACGTGAAGGCGGTCGGCGCCCGGCCCGTCAGGTCAGGAAGTTCAACAATGAGACCGAGCGCAGTTGATTGACCACCTGCGCCGCCGCCTGGATCGCCACCTGCGACAGTTGCAGGTCGGTGATGGCCTGGGCCATGTCGGCGTCGGTCTTGCCGGCCAGCACCTCGTCCAGGGCGGCCTTCTGATTGGTCTGGCTGGCGATGATGGCGTCGACCCGGTTCTGCATCGAGCCGTTGCGCGCCGCTGCGCCGGTAACCGTTTCGCGGCCCGTGTCCAGCCGCTTCAGGATGTTCGTCAGGAAGTCCCGCGTCGTGTCGCTGATCGTCCCGTTCAGCGGCGTGGTCTGGTGATAGGCCTGGATATCCTTGAAAATCTGAAAGATATCGGTCCCGACCTCGTCCGCCAGGACGCCGGTCTCCAGCACTGTGCTCTCGTCGATGCGCGACTTGTGCTTCAGCGTGTCGTTGGAGAAGACGTCCGCGACGGCGGGAACGGCGGCCAGGTCGGCCAAGGTCATGACGTCGACCGGCGCCGTTTCGACATTGCCCCCGGCGAACAGATAGCGCCCCTGGTGCTTGGCGTTCAGCCCGCCTTGGACCATCTGGAACTGGCCTTCGATCTCCAGCATCAGCCCGTCCAGACGCCCCGCGGCCAGGGCGTCGGCGATGGCCTGGCGCGCGCCGCCCGTGCCGTCGGCGACGCGGTTCAGGGCCAGATCCTGGGCCGACAGACGTTCACCCGCCGCTCCGGCGGCGTCCATGAAGCCCTGGATGCGGCTCTGGGTCGATTTCAACGCCGTCAGGGTCTCGGACTGGCGGCCGAAGCCGGTCAGGTCGGTGGCGATCCTCTGGCTCGACACCCGTTGCTGGGCCTCGTTCGCCCGCGTCTGGGCGAACATCAGATTGGCCAGGGCCGATTCATAGTTCCCAAAGGTCGAGACGCGGGTCATCACACCATCCCCAGCAAGACGTCGTACATGTCGCGCGCCGCCTGGATCAGGCGGGCGGAGGCGTTGAAGGCCTGCTGATAGGTCGTCATCAGCACCAGCTCCTCGTCCAGATTGACGCCCTCATGCGCCGTCTGGCGGCCCTTGGCCTCGGTGAACAGGGCGGTGGCGCTGTCGCGGCGGCTTTTGGCGACGGCCGCCTTGCCGCCGATGTCCCCCGCCAGTTCCGAGGCGTAGCGGGACACCGAGATCGAGCCGCCGCTGGAATCGCCCGACGCCAGGAAGGTCGCCGACCGTTGGCCCGCGTCAGCCAGCAGGGACGCGCCCCGCCCGTCGCCGCTGGACAGGGCGGGCGCGCCGGACGCCGCCGCCAGGTTCAACTGGGCCAGGGCCAGTTTCGACGGGGCCGAGCGAATATCCGAACGCAGGGAGAAGCCGTCGGCGCGGCTGGCGCGCACGCCGCCGCCGATGCCGAACATCTCGGTCATCGACACGCCGGACGGAACCTGGGTGGTGCGGTCCTCCAGCACCGACAGCTTCGGCGCGGGCGAGCCGTAGCCGGTGAATTTCAACACGCCGGTCGCGCTGTCGAAGGCGAAGGCGCCGAACCGGCCCACGCCGGTCGCCGGATCGTTCAGGGCGGTCAACAGGTCGCCGACCGTGCCCCCCGCCGGAACCGCCACCTCCAGATCGCGCAGGCGCGCGCCCGTTTCGCCGGTGAAGCGGAAGGTCACCGTCTCGCCCGCCGTGAAGCCGTGCGGCGACGCCGTGGTCAGGCCGATGTCGTAATTGCCGGGCCGGTCGCTGACGACCAGGTCGTTCAGGCCGAAATAGTGCGAAAAGCCGCGCCCGGCCTTGTTGCTGGGCGTCGCGGCGGCGTCGGCTATGGAGACGCCGTTCGATCCCGCCGCCTCGATCTTCAGCACCCCGTTCGCGAAACTGGCCGTCGCGCCGGGCAGTTGGGCGTTCAGCACGCTGAGGAAGGTGCTCGGCGTCGCGGCCGCGCCGTTGATCGTCATCGTCGCGCCCGAGAAGACGATCTGCGCCCGCGACTGGATCACGCCCGCGGTGTTGACCACGGCGATGTTGGTCGTGCCCGTGAAGCCGGTCAGGGCGCTTTCCAGCGACTGGCCGACGTTCTTGCCGGTCAGGACCGTCGGGGCGGGAACGGCCGAGTTGGCGTTGTGTGCGCGGTTCAACTCGTCGGCGACATGGGCCATCAGCTCGGCCAGGCGCTCGGCCGTCTGCGGCGCGTCGACGTCGCGCAGTTCGACCAGGCCCTTGATCTCGCCGGTGGTGATGCTGTCCAGCAGCGGCCGTTTCTGGCCGCGCGGCTCGGTCACCCAGATCTCGTTGAAGCTGGTCTCGGACGTCACCGTGCCGGCGCGGTTGTAGTCCAGCGTCGCATGGCCGTCGCCCGCCAGCAGCACGCCCCCGCCGGTGCGGATCGACACGCCCCCGACCGACCGTTGCGACACGCGGATGTCCATCAGTTCGGACAACTGGCCGATCAGGGCGGCCTGGGCCGTCTCGGCGCCCGAGGCGTCGCCGTTGGTCGCCGTCGAGCGGGCGATCTCGACGTTCAGCCCCTCGATCTGGGCCAGCAGGCCGTTGGCCTTTTCGACGGCGCTCTGAATGCGGCCGTCGGCGTCTTCGCGCGCGGCCTGGATCTGGCCCGAGATGCGCGTGGATTCGTCGAACAGGGCCTGGACCCGGAACAGGGCCTCCTGCCGCCGAGGCGACGAGATCGGGTCTTCCGCCGCCCCCGCGAAGGCCGAAAAGACGCCGTCGACCTGGCTGAAGAAGCCGCTGTCGCCGCCCGGATCGCCGAACAGCGCCTGAATGCGGTCGTACAGGTCATAGCGCACGCCCTGGCGATTGGACTCGCTGGAGGCGTTCAGGCTGGCGGCTTGCAGGAAGCTGTCGGTGGCCAGGCGGATGCGCGCCACCTCGACGCCCGAACCCAGGCCCTCATTGGTCAGGGCGACCTGTTCGGCGACCTTGCGGACATAGCCGGGCGTGTTGACGTTGGCGACGTTGTCCGAAACGACCCGCAATTGGGTCTGGGCCGTCTGCAAGCCGCTGTTGGCGATGTTCAGGATGGAGCCTAGCGACATCCGCGCGCCCCTTTCGCTTTATCCACGCCGGGGCGGGCGCCCGGCAGGCCCTGCCCGCCCGCGCGCATTTCTTGCCCGGCGCTGACGTCAGGCGTCGGCGCGTAGGCATTGAAAACAAAGGACATCGTGTTTCGCGTCCGGCTCATGCCCGATGAGGTGCGCAAGGGCCGGGCCACCGCGTCGCCCGGCAGGCCAGCCGGGCAAGACTCGACCGCCAGGGCGGCAAGAATCGACCTGAACGGCGCCGATCGTCACGTCGAGTTGAACATCACAATCGTTATAATTCAATGCATTGAGTGGTGATCCTGGAGTTGGCCCACGGCTTGCCACAGGTCGTCCGAATGTCCCCAGGCGCAGCAGGCGCCGCCCATCCGTTTTTCGAGCCGCCTGCACCGCATGTCCGCATCGTCCGTCCTTTCCGTGATCGCGCCCGTCGTCGGCGCCGCGTCCGCCTCGCTCGGGGCGGAGGACCAGGACGTGTCGGCCGAGTTCGCGGCGGTCCTGTCCGAAGCGGGCGAGACCGGGGCGGAGGCGTCGCCCGACGCCGCGGCCGTCACGGCGACGCCGGCTCCCGCCCAGCCCGCGCCCAAGATCGAAACGCCCAAGACGGCGTCCGCCGCCTTCATCCTGGTCCTGGAGGACGCCGTCGCCGACGCGTCGTCTTCGCAAGAGGCCGTGGCCGCGCCGCCGCTCGCCGCTGACGCAAGCGAAGCCGAAACGTCGCCTGAAGCGCCCGAAGCGTCGGATGCGCCCGTGACGAAGGCCAAAGACGCCGACGCCGATCAAACGCCCGACGCCGCGCTCACCGCACCGCCCGTCGTCACCTCCATGGCGGTCGCGCCCCAACCTTCCGCCGCGCCGACGCTCCAGGCCGCGACCGAAGCCGCCGCCGACGCCAGTGCGCCGCCTGCGACGCCGGCGCCCGCGAACGACGCCCCCGACGCGCCGACGCAGGCCGAACCCGCGCCCGCCGCCGCCGCCCAGACCGACGCCGCCCAGACGGCGCAGGCGGCGCAGACGGCCGCCACGCTGCAACCGCTCAAGGCCGAGCCGCCGCGCACGGCGCCGGTGATGCGTGAGGCGCGACAAGACAACGCCGCCGCCGACCCGGCCCAGACCGCCTCGGAAACGCCCAAGGCCGCCCAGGCGGCCGCCGCCGCGGCCTCGGCGGCCCGCGCGCCGGAACCGGCGGTTCAATCCCCCCTGTCGGCCCTGACCAAACTGTCCGAGACCGTGTCGGCGCCGCGCCTCGAACCCGCCGCCGTCAACGCCGCCGTCGCCGAGACCGCCGCTCACACGGCCGTCGAAACCGCGCCGAGCGCACCCGCCGTCGCCGCCTCGACCCTGTCGCGCGCCACGATCGAGACCACCGTGCATATCGCCGCCCAGATCGCCCACCGGCTGGAAGGCAAGCAGACCCGGTTCGACATGGTGCTGACCCCCGAGGAGTTGGGCCGGGTCGAGGTCAGCCTGGACATCGACGCCGACGGCCGCCTGGCCGCGCGCCTGGCCTTCGACAATCCCGCCGCCGCCGCCGACCTGCGCGGCCGGGCCGACGAACTGCGCCGCCAACTGACCGACGCCGGCTTCCAACTGACCGGGGATTCGTTGGAGTTCTCCGAGCGTGACGCCAACGCCTTTTCGGGCGGCGGCTTCGATCGCGGCCAGGACCGCGCCTTCTCCTTCGCCGGGGGCAAACGGCTGGGCGACCAGGCCGATCAGGCCGTCGCCGCCCGCCCCGCCGCCTGGATCAATCTGAGCCTGACGCCCGACCGCGTCGACATGAGGGTCTGACCGATGGTCGACGCCGTCACAACCGGCCAATCCACCAACCGCATCAACAGCGGCAAGACGATGATGGCCTCGAATTTCGAGACCTTCCTGTCGCTGCTGACGGCGCAGTTGAAGAACCAGGACCCGCTGTCGCCGGTCGATTCCAACCAGTTCACGGCGCAACTGACCCAGATGGCGGGCGTCGAGCAGCAACTGCTGACCAACGACCTGTTGACCAGTCTATTGGCCGCCCAGGGCAGCTCGGGCCTGACCGGCGCCGCCTCCTACATCGGCAAGACCGCCACCGCCGCCTTCGCCACCACCAAGCTGCAAGACGGCGCCGCGCGCTGGAGCTATGAGCTGGGCGCCGACGCCGCCTCGGCGCAGTTGCAGGTGCTGGACAGCTCGGGCCGCGTGGTCTGGTCGGGCGACGCGCCGGACAGGACCGAGGGCACGCACGACTTCGTCTGGGACGGCAAGACCACCGGCGGCGGCCAGATGGACGACGGCGGCGTCTACACCCTGAAGATCACGGCCAAGTCCGGCTCCGGCGCCGATGTCGACGCCCAGGTGCTCATCCGCGGCCGCATCACCGGCGTCGAACTGTACGACGGCCAACCCTACGCCACGATCGGCGGCTCGATCATTCCGTTGAGCCAACTGATCGCGCTGGACGAATCCGGCGCCTTCGACGGTCTCGGCGGCGACACCCCGACCACCCCCACGACCGGCGACGACGGCGAGAGCGAGAGCCTGCTGGCCTCCTTCGCCAACGCGCTGAACCCCCTGAAACTGCTGTCCTAGGAGTTCGACCATGAGCATCAACAGCGCCCTTCTGGCCGGTGTTTCCGGCCTGACCGCGAACTCGGCGGCCCTGGCCGCCATCTCTCAGAACATCGCGAACGTGAACACCGTCGGCTACAAGCGTAGCCAGGGCGAGTTCCAGACCGTGGTGAACAGCCAGAGCCAGGGGGCCGGCTATTCCGCCGGCGGCGTCCTGGCCACCGCCCGCCACTTCACCAGCCAGAACGGCCAGTTGCAGCGCACCAGTTCGGCCACCGACCTGGGCATCGCCGGCCAGGGCTTCTTCGTGGTGACCGAAAAGGCCGAGAACCTGGCCCCCACCGACGCCCGCCTGTTCACCCGCGCCGGGGCCTTCCGCGTCGACAACCTGGGCTATCTGAAGAATACGGCGGGCCTGTACCTGCAAGGCTGGCCGGTCGACGCCAACGGCAACATCAACACCGACCCGTCGGACCTGGGCCGCCTGCGCACCATCAACGTCGGCTCGGTCGGCGGCACGGCCGAGGCCACCACCCGCATCCAGTTGAACGCCAACCTCAAGTCCAGCCAGGCCGTCTCGGCCGAGGCGACCGACGCCGCCGCGATCCCGCCCGGCGCCAACGCCTATGATCCCAGCACCAACTCCATGGCCATGTGGAACCCCGAGACCGGCGCGGGCGTGAAGCCGGACTTCGAGGTCACCGTGCCGGTGTCCGATTCCAAGGGCGGTCAGCGCACCCTGGCCCTGTCGTTCCTGAAGAGCACCACGCCGAACCAGTGGTTCGCCGAAATCCGCGCCGTGCCCGCCGGCGACGTTCTCACCGGGGCCAATCTGAACAACGGCCAACTGAAGACTGGTCTCGTCGCCTTCACCCAGGACGGCCGTCTGGACGTCGACGCCATGACGGCCCTGGGCGCCAGCGCCCTGTTCGCCGATCCCGCCAACGCCACGCTGAATTTCGGCGCCTCGGACGGTGCGGCCCCGGCGGCCGACGGCTTCAACTGGGCGGCGAACCTGGGCATCGACGACCAGTCGATCGCCTTCGACCTGACCGCCGCCGCCGGCGGCCTGACCCAGTACGACAGCGCCTCGGTCGTCCAGGCGACCCTGACCAACGGCACCGCCTTCGGCAATCTGTCCGAGGTCAAGATCGACGAGAAGGGCTTCGTCACCGCCATCTTCGACAACGGCGTGACCCGTCAGATCGCCCAGGTCGCCCTGGCCACCTTCCCCAGCCCCGACAGCCTGACCAGCGTGTCCGGCAACGCCTTCCGCGTCAGCCAAGGCTCCGGCACCTTCAATCTGAAACAGGCCGGCACCGGCGGCGCGGGCCTGGTCGGCGCCTCGCAGCTTGAGGCCTCGACCGTCGATCTGTCGACCGAGTTCACCGGCCTGATCACCACCCAGCGCGCCTATTCCGCCTCGTCCAAGATCATCACCACGGCTGACGAAATGCTGGCCGAACTGATCAGCATCAAACGCTGATCTCAAAGTAACTAGTCGTTAGTCACAATGAATCGTCGCTTGAACAGTCCGAACAAGGCGTTTCGGCGAGGTAGGAATATTATTCCTTCCTTCACCACGACGCTTAAACGGCCCTTAGCGGCGGCTGGGTACATTCACGTTCAACGGTGGTTGGTGAATGAGGCTTAAGCCCATGCTGCAAGAGCGACGCCTGAACAGTAAAGGCGAACAATACGTGGTCGGACCTACGGGAATCCCGCTGACCCTCAACGACCTGCCTCCGGCCAATACGGATCGGTGGGTCATTCGGCGCAAAGCCGAGGTGGTCGCCGCCGTACGCGGCGGTCTGTTGAGCCTGGAAGACGCGTTGTCGCGCTATCGCCTGACGACCGAAGAATTCCTGGCCTGGCAGAAGGCCATCGACAAATGGGGCATGCAGGGTCTGCGCACGACGCGGATTCAAAGCTACCGCGCTTAAGGGTCCCCTCCTCCCCGGACCCATGTGGCGGCCGCATCCGGCGACGGGTGCGGCCGTCGCCGTTTTCACCCCTGCCCTCGAAATCGCCCCGCTTTCGCACTACATGGCGGCGATGACGCAGATCGAGCCGTCCTGCCCTATCCCGACCATCGCCCCCATGAGCGCCGAAGGCGACATGGATGCGGCGATCGCGGCCGCGCGCGCGGCGGTCGGCCTGCCGGTCGGCTCGCGGGTGGTGGCGGCCATGTCGGGCGGGGTGGACTCCACCGTCGTCGCCGCCCTGCTGCACAAGGCGGGTTATGACGTCGTCGGCGTGACGCTGCAGCTCTACGACCACGGCGCGGCCTTGAAGAAGAAGGGCGCCTGCTGTGCGGGGCAAGACATCCACGACGCCCGTCTGGCGGCCGAGACCCTGGGCATCCCCCACTATGTCCTGGATTATGAGAGCCGGTTCCGCGACGCGGTGATCGACCAGTTCGCCGACAGCTATCTGCGCGGCCAGACGCCGGTGCCGTGCATCCGCTGCAATCAGACGGTCAAATTCCGCGACCTGCTGGACGTCGCCCGCGACCTGGGCGCCCAGGCCATGGCCACGGGCCACTATGTCCGCCGCGCGGTCGGCCCGGACGGCCGCGCTCAGATGCGCAAGGCCGTCGATCACAGCCGCGACCAGTCCTACTTCCTGTTCGCCACCACGTCGGAACAGCTCGACTATCTGCGCTTCCCCCTGGCCGATCTGGAAAAGCCCCAGGTGCGCGGCGTCGCCGCCGAACTGGGCCTGAAGATCGCCGCCAAGCCCGACAGTCAGGACATCTGTTTCGTCCCGTCGGGCGACTACCGCACCCTGATCGACCGGCTGCGCCCGCAGGGCCGCGCGCCGGGCAAGATCGTGCACATGGACGGCCGCGAACTGGGCGAGCATTCGGGCATCACCGGCTACACCATCGGCCAGCGTCGCGGCCTGAACATCGCCGTGGGCGAGCCGCTGTTCGTCACCCGGCTGGACCCCGACACGCGCCAGGTCGTGGTCGGCCCGCGCGAGGCCCTGCTGACCGCCGCCCTGACGCTGGAAGAGACCAACTGGCTGGGCGACCAGCCGACCATCACGGACGCCGCCGCCGAGGGCGCGCCCGTGCTGGCCCGCGTCCGCTCGACCCGCCCGCCCTCGCCCGCCCGCCTGACCCTGACCGAGGGGGTCATCGGCGTGGCCTTCGCGACCGGCGAGGAAGGCGTGGCCCCCGGCCAGGCCTGCGCCCTGTACGATCCGGCCGATCCCGACCGCCTGTTGGGCGGCGGCTTCATTCAAGGCACGACGCCGGTTGTCTGATCCGCTGCATCTCGCCGCGCGCACCGGCTTGCCGGGCGACTGGCTGTATCTGCGCGAGCAGTTCCCGCGCGACCGCTGGACCACGGCTTCACTGCCTCCGATCGCCGGACACTGGTTGCAGATGCACGACGGTTTCCGTCGCCAGGCCGATCAGATGACGGCTCTGACCACGGCCTTCCGCGCCGATCCGGCCGATCCGGCCGGCCTGCACCGCGCCCTGATCCCGCTGCTGCAGGCCTTTCTCCAGCATCTGGACGGCCACCACCGGGTCGAGAGCGGCCACTATTTCCCCGCCTTCCGCACGCTCGAACCCCGCATCGCCGAGGGCATCGACCTGCTGGACCGCGACCACGACGCCGTCCACGCCCATCTGGAGGCGATGTTGAACGCGGGCCGGGCCTTTCACATGGCCGTTTCGGCCGGCGCGCCCGACGCCGCCGACGCCGCCCACCGCCTGGCCGACGCCCTGGACGCCGCCCTGCCCGCGCTGGCCCGTCACCTGGACGACGAAGAGGACATCGTCATCCCCCTGCTGGCCCTGAAGGGCGAAGCGATCGGTTGAGTCCAGCCCCTCTCCCGGCGGGAGAGGGCTTGAGCGCCCGAGAGCCGTCAGGCGAGCGGACTTGCGCGAAAGGGTGAGGGGCTACGGCCTGACGGGTGAGAGCCGACCCTCACCCTTTCGGCTGCACGCATCGCTACGCTCTGCGAGCCTCAAGCCCTCTCCCAATGGGAGAGGGATCAACAGCTTACGCCGCCGTCATCGGCCCGCGCCGCACCTCGCGGCCCAGCAGGCTGGTCTCGGTCGGGATCAGGCCGAACTCGGGCAGCACCTCGCGATGCTGTTCGATGGGCGTCCTCAGCAGCCGCCCCGCCAGCCGGTTCAGATTGCCTAGCGGCGTGTCCTGAACCCGCGCGATCAGGCCGGTGAAACGCGGCCACCGGTCGGCGTCGATCCGCACCCGGATGGCCGCCAGGTTCATGCAGGCGGCGGTGACGGCGAAATCAGCCGCCGAAACCTCGCCGAACAGGAAGCCGTCCTCGGGCGAGACGCTTTCCAGATAGTCCAGGATCTCAGGCAGCTCGACGTCGCGGGCGTGCGCGACCACCGCCAGGTCCGGCTCGCCGCCGAAGAAGCGCGGCTTCAGGGCGATCTGGAAGAACAGTTTCCAGCCCAGCACGTCGAACAGGCGGGTGTCGCCGTATTCCTCCAGCCAGCGCGCCTGGGCGCGATCGCGCGGATCGGCGGGCCACAGCGACGGGCCGGGCCGCGTCTCCTCGATGTACTGAACGATGGCGCTGGAATCACACAGGGTGAAGTCGCCCTCGATCCACACCGGAATCCGGCGCAGCGGACTGATCTTGGTGAAGCCGTCGTCGCCCAGGAAAGGGCTGATCGGGTCCAGCCGCACCTCGACGCCCTTGACGGCGCAGGCGGCCAGAACCTTGCGCACATAGGGCGAGACCGGACTGCCGATGACGGTGACGGGCGCCATGGTCAGGCGGCTTCGTCCTTGGGCAGAACGTCGGCGACCGTCGGCCGGTCGGCGGTGAAGGAGATCTCGACATCGCGCCGCTTGACGATCTCGCCGCAGCACGAGCAGGCCAGGCGCGGCGACAGCTCCGCTCCGCACGGCTTGTGCGTGAAGGTGACGCCCGAATCCTCTTCGCCGTACAGATGCTTGGACCCCCAACTGTGCATCGTCAGCAGCACGTCGGACAGGTCCTTGCCCTTGGCGGTCAGCACATATTCGTTGCGCGGCGGCCGTTCGGAATAGAGCCGCTGCTCCAAGACCCCGTGCGCCACCAGCGTCTTCAGCCGGGCCGCCAGCACATTGCGCGCGACGCCCAGCCGCTCCTGCCACTGCTCGAACCGGCTGACGCCCTGAAAGGCGTCGCGGATGACCAGCAAGGTCCAGGGATCGCCGATGACCTCCAGCGTCGCGGCGATCGAACAGCTCTGTCGGGAATAGTCTGCGGTGCGGCCCATGTGAGAGAAGGTGACCCCGCGTCAGGCTTTTGGCAAGTGGGTTGCCAAATAGAACGCAGTAAGTCAGTCTTATTTCGCAACGGATGTTTCCGGCCGATCACGCCGAGGCGTTCCTGCATCCCTGGACTGCGGGGCGGAAGGCGCGGACGTCTTCCGTCCTGCCCCTTCCCCCTCTATGGCCTGGACCATGCCGCATCGCCTCTCGGACACGCTTCGCCTGACGCCCCAGGGCGGCGCCCTGACCGCCCATCTGTCGGGCGACTACTCCAACGGCCGCCTCGATCAACCGCCTGAGACGGGCTATCCGTTCGGCGGTCTTCTGGCGGCGATGTGCGTCCAGGCGATGCGTCAGGGGCTGGGTCTGACGGCCTCGCTGCGCACCGTCTCGGTGCAGTATCTGTCGGCCGCGCGGTTCGACGACACCCTGGCCTTCCGTCCGCGCCTGCTGCGCGGCGGCCGCACGGTCGGCTATGCGGCGGTCGAGGCCGAACAGGACGGCCGCCTGACCCACAACGCCTCGGCCACCTTCGGCGGCGACGCCGAGGGACCGATGATCGCCGAGATCGCCGCCCCGCCCCCGCCGCTGGACGGGCTGGACCCGGCCGCGACCATCGCCGGGCCGATGGCGCCGCGCTTCTCGCAATATGTCGAATACCGTTTCGACGGCGGACCCAACATCCTGGGCGGCAACGCCGGCAAACCGGCGGTCGAGCGTTTGTGGATGCGCATGGCCGACGGCCGGCCGCTGGACGACGTGGGGCTGTGTTATCTGCTGGACGCCCTCTATCCCCCGGCCTGGACCACGACGCGGCGGCCCTCGCCGATGACCACGGTCGATCTGCGCTACGACATCCTGGCCGATCCGACGCCCCTGACGGCGCCCGACGGCTGGGCCTTCTTCGAGTTCCGCATGCTGGACCTGGGCCTGGGCTGGACGGTGGACGATGTCGTCTGCTGGGGCGCGGACGGAACGCCCCTGGCCCTGGGCCGCCAACGGCGCAAGCTGATCCCCCCGCGCCGCGCCGCCCGCGACAGCTAAGTCGATCCTCCCCCGTCCTTCACGGGGGAGGGGGACCGCGAAGCGGTGGAGGGGGCGACCCCGCGCACCGGCCGTGGCCTTCGCCCCCTCCACCACGCTGCGCATGGTCCCCCTTCCCCGGTGGGGGAGGATTTGATCGTCAGTCTTCGTTCACCACCCGGGGGCTAGGTCAGGCGTTCGGGAGATTTCAAACATGACCAAGCCCCTTTCGCGCGTCGGCGCCCTGATCGTCGTCGTCACCGGTTCTCTGATGCTGCAAGGCTGCCTGGTCGGGGCGGTGGTCGGCACGACCGGCGCGGTCGTCGGCGGCGCCGCCAAGGCCACGGGCGCGGTCGTCGGCGCCGGGGTCGACGCCGTCACCACCTCGGACGAGGAAACCCGCGCCCGCCGCGAACGCGAAGAGCGCGCCGAACGCCGCCGCCAGGAACGCTGCGAAGCCCGCGCCCGTCAGGGCAAGCGCTGCTGACTTTCCTTCTCCCCCATGGGGGAGAAGGCTCAGAGACTCAGCGTGCACCGTTCGTGGATCGTCGGACGCCCCACGGTCACCCGGCACAGGCCCGGCCATTCGGGCTTCAGCCGCTCGGCGAACCACAGGCACAGCTTCTCCAGGCTGGGCAGCTCCAGCCCCGGCTTTTCGTTCAGCAGGCCGTGATCCAGCTCCTCGGCCGCGGCCTTCAGCGCGCGATCCAGGGCGCCTAGATCCGCCACCCAGCCGTGATCGGCGTCCAGCACATCGCCGCGCACCGTCGCCTCGACCATGAAGGAATGGCCGTGCAGGCGGCGATAGATGCTGCCCTCCGGCTCGTTGGGAAAGTGGTGGGCCGCGTCGAAGGTGGCCGCCTTGGTGATCTCGAACTGCATCAACGCACGCCGATGTATTTGTGGGTCTGGACGCTGAGGCGCCACTGGGGATGGGTCAGGCAATAGTCGATGGCCGCCGCCGTATTCGCGGCCTGGTCGGGACCGTCCATGGGCTGCAGCCAGAACCGCTCGAACGGCAGGTGGGCGAACCGCTCCGGCCGCGCCAAGACCTGCGGATAGACCAGTTTCAGCTCCTGGCCGGTGGTCTGCACCAGCTCGGCGTCGGCCTTGGGACTGACGCAGATCCAGTCCAGCCCGTCCGGCGCCGCCACCGTGCCGTTGGTCTCGACCGCGATCTCGAACCCGCGCGCCTTCAGGGCCGCGATCAGGGGCGCATTCAGTTGCAGCAGGGGTTCGCCGCCGGTGCAGACCGCCAGCCTCGGCGCCCCCGTCCCGCCCCGCCACATCGAGGCGACGTGATCGGCCAGGGCCTCGGCCGAGGCGAATTTGCCGCCGCCGTCGCCGTCGGTCCCGACGAAATCGGTGTCGCAGAAGGTGCAGACGGCCGTTTCGCGATCACGCTCCAGCCCGTTCCACAGATTGCAGCCGGAAAAGCGCAGGAAGACCGCCGGACGCCCGGCCTGGCCGCCCTCGCCCTGGATGGTCAGGAAGGTCTCCTTGACGGAATAGGTCATGCGGCGACCCATCGCGCATGGCCCGCCGCCCGCAGTTCGCAGGCCGGGCAGATCCCGCAGCCATAGCCCCAGGCATGGCGGTCCACGCGGTCGCCCAGATAGCAGGTGTGGCTGTCCTCGACGATCAGCTCGACCAGGGCGTCGCCGCCGATCCGGTGCGCCAGCGCCCAGGTTTCGGCCTTCGTCAGGGTCATCAGCGGCGTCTCGATCGGCACGGGCTTGTCCAGCCCCAGCGTCAGCGCCCGGCTCATGGCCTCGATCGTGTCGCGTCGACAGTCGGGATAGCCGGAATAGTCGGTCTCGCACATGCCGCCGACCAGCACGTCCAGCCCCCGCCGGTCGGCCAGGGCCGCCGCCGCCGCCAGGAAGATCAGGTTGCGGCCCGGCACGAAGGTCGTCGGCAGGCCGCGCGCGTCCATCGCTATGGCCCGTTCCGCCGTCAGGGCGCTGTCGGCGATGCGGCCATAGCCGGTCAGATCGACGACATGGTCCGGTCCCAGGCGATCCGCCCACTGGGGCAAGGCCCGCGCCATGCCGTCGCGCACCGTCTGACGCGCCTCCATCTCGACCGCGTGGCGCTGGCCGTAGTCGAAGCCGACCGTCTCGACGCGCCCGTACCGCTCCAGCGCCCAGGCCAGGCAGGTGGCGCTGTCCTGCCCGCCCGAGAACAGGACCAGGGCCGAAACATCAGAGGTTTGCGGGGAATGGCTCATGGCGAATCTGCAGTCGGCCGTCGGCCGCGCGCATGCATCCAGGTCAGGGTCTGTGATTGATGGGCGGGCGTCATACACCAGACGACGGGCGGGGGCAAAACCGGTGAAATTCTCGATCTGAGAATTTCCTGGCGTATTTACTCTTCTGAAAATGCTCCGTGGGCATTGTACGGCCGTATCCATGGAGTTCCGGCCAGTATGCCGACCATCGAAACGCTGACTCAGAAGGCCGCACCCGCGACCCCTGACACCCTGGCCGGCGAAATGCTGGCCCGGTTTGAAGGCGAACCCGACACCCTGGCCGTCGCCGTCGTCGAGGATCAGCGTCCCGTCGGCCTGATCGAACGCGACGCCTTCCTGCTGAAACTGGCCTCGCCCATGGGCCGGACCCAATATCTGCATCGCCCGATCGAGCTGATGATGGATCGCGACCCTCCGGTGGTCGAGGCCGGGGTCCGCATCGACGCCTTCAGCGACGCCCTGCTCAACAGCGGTCCCGGCGCCCTGCTGCGCGGTTTCATCGTCACCCGCCAGGGCCGTTACTTCGGCGTCGGTTCGGCCGCCGCCATCATGCGCTCCATCCATGAGCGTCGCCTGACGGACGCGCGAACCCTGGCCGACCAGTCCAAGGCCCTGGCCGACAGCCAGGCCCAGACCCAGGCCGCCGCCCAGTCCAAGAGCCATTTCGTCGGCGTTCTGAGCCAGGAATTGCGCACCCCGTTGAACGGCGTGCTGGCCGTCGTCGATCTGTTGCGCCGTCAACCGTTGAACGCCGCGGCCCAGTCGCACGTCCAGACCATCGCCGATTCCTCCGGGACCATGCTGCGCATCCTGCGCGACGCCCTGGACCTGGCCCGCGCCGAAGCGGGCGAGTTGGAGATGTCTCCCGCGCCCACGCCGTTGCACGCCGTCATGGACGAGGTGCAGACGCACTGGGCGCCCATCGCCGACCAGGACGGAGTCACCCTGTTGGTCGGCTTCGAGGGCGACACCGAACTGGCCGCCCAGATCGACGCCGCCCGCCTGCGTCAGGTGTTCGACAACCTGGTCGGCAACGCCCTCAAATTCGCCCGCAACGGCGTGGTCGAGGCCAGTCTGCGGGCCGTCGCCGACAGCGGCCAGGTTCGTCTGGAGGCCCGCGTCCGCGACGACGGGCCGGGCGTCGACGCCGACGCCGACATCTTTGAACCCTTCGTCCACGGAACCGGCCCGGAGGGCGCGGGTCTGGGCCTGTCGATCTGCCGCCAGATCATCAGCCGCATGGGCGGCCGCATCTGGGCCGAGAACAACGCCGGCCGCGGCTCGACCTTCGCCTTCGACCTGACCGCGCCCCAGGCCGTGATCCAGCCGGACGCCGCGTCCAACGTCTCGGCCCTGGCCGATCTGGCGTTGCAGTCGCAGCCGCACGTTCTGATCGTCGACGACAACGCCACCAATCGCGTCGTGGCCCAGGCCCTGTGCGAGATGTTCGGCTGCACCTCGGAACTGGCCGAAGACGGCCTGGAGGCGCTGGAGGCCGTTCAGGCCCGCCCGTTCGACCTGATCCTGATGGACATCAAGATGCCGCGCATGGACGGCGTCCAGGCGACCCAGGCCATCCGCGCCCTGACCGGGCCGGAACGCGACATCCCCATCGTCGCCCTGACCGCCAACGCCGATCCCGAGGACGCCAAACGCTATGTGTCCATCGGCATGGCCTCCGTGGTCGAAAAGCCGATCAAGCCGGAACGTCTGCGCATGGCCATGAACGCCGCCATGAGCGCCGTAACCGGCGTCGAGCACGCCGCCTCCGTCCGCAAGGGCCGTTCGGCGGCCTGAAACCCCGGCGCGGCCGCTCGCCCCCTGCAAGACGCTCGACGCGCGTCGGCCGCCTCGTCATGATCGACGCCTCCCATGACCGATCCCAACCTGCTCTCCATCCTGCCGCAACTGGCCTCCGGCGCGGCCCACACCCACGCCCTGGGCTTCCTCTATGAGGGCCTGACGGACGACGGCGCCGTGCGTCTGCGCGTCCCCTATCGCGCCGATCTGGTCGGCGATCCCGACAGCGGCGTCCTGGCCGGGGGGCTGGTCACCGCCCTGCTGGATCATGTCGGCGGCCTGGCCGTGTGGATCGCCATGGACGCCTTTCGGCCCATCGCCACGCTGGACCTGCGCGTCGACTACATGCGCGCGGCCGAACCGGGCCGCGATCTTCTGGCCCAGGCCCGCTGCTATCGCCTGACGCCGTCGATCGGCTTCGTCCGCGCCTGGGCGTTCGAGGACGACCCCTCCGATCCCGTCGCCGCCGCCCAGGCCGCCTATATGGTCTCGGGCGAGACGAACGCGGGTTCGCCGTCATGAGCGCCGATCTTTTGACCCGCCTGCCCTACGCCGTCTTCCTGGGCTTGATGGGCGAAGAGACGGACCAGGGCGTCCGCGTCACCATGCCCTTCGCCGACAGCCTGATCGGCAATCCGATGTTGCCGGCCCTGCACGGCGGCTCCACCGCCGCCCTGCTGGAGATGACGGCCATCGTCCAGGTGGCGGCGACCTATCCGCGCCTGCGGCTGCCCAAGCCGATCAACGTCACCGTCAGCTATCTGCGCACGGGTCGGCCGCGCGACACCCACGCCCTGGCCCGCATCAGCCGGGCCGGACGCCGCGTGGCCCATGTGACGGCCCAGGCCTGGCAGGGGGACAGCGCCGATCCCATCGCCGCCCTGACGGCGCACTTCCTGCTGCAAGAGGAAAACCCTCGATAGTTGCGTCGAATCTACTCATGGTTGTTTCGCGGTCTCGGCCGCGCCTCGGAGACGACGACCATGACCCGACACGACATCGGCGAATCGCTCGCCGGCCGCCTGTATGCCGCCGAGGCCGCCATCGACGCGGCCCTGGCTGAAACCGCCACCCTGGCCGCCATGCTCCCGGCCGCCCGCGCCCAGGCCTATCTGTCGGCCGTCAGCGGCCAGAAGGCGTTCGACGGCGCGGCTGCCTCCATCTCGGCCCTGGCCGAGGCCCGATCGCATCTGGTCCAGACCCACAACACCCTGGCCGCCCTGGCGCGAAAACTGGGGCTGGAGACGCTGGCCGTGGGTCCCGTGGACAAGCCGGACGACATCCCCCCGCGCGACGGTTCCGGCGGCGTCGAGGCTAAAAACGCCAATTTTCAACGCCCTGCGGTCTCGCCGATAAGGTAAACAAATCCCTACCGAATTCACCCCTGGCGTGTTAACCATTCGCTCACTGTTCTGAATAGGAGGGCTTACATGGACAGGACTGAAGTCATCGCCAGCGTCGCTGGCGACCTGCACGCCACTGAAACGGCTATCGACGCCGCCATCACCCAGGCGACCACCCTGGTCCAGTCCATGATCGGCGCTCGCGCGGCCCTATCGGTCTCGCCCGTCGCCGGCGCCGGATCGCAAGCCAAGGCCATGGAGACCATCGCCGCCCTGAGCACGGCGCGTGAAGCCATCGTGGCCTGCCACGCCGAGCTGCAAAAAGATCACCGCCGCATGGGCTGGGGCGTCTACGCCGTCGGCCCGGTCGACAAACCCGACGATTGGGAGACGCCGATGCGTCCGCCGGGCGGCGTTTCCAACCACCTGACCCGGGTGGCGTGAATTCGCTGTTAGATAGGAAACTGGTCATTCCGTATTGACCAGACTCGGCTCATGTTCGCCCCCTTGTCGTTCTTCGGCATGGGGGCGTTCTTTTTGCTCGACACCCTGCCCGGCCAGATCGGAGCCGTCCTGACGGTCGGCGTCTGCCTATTCGCCTTTCTCAAAGGCGACGAACCCGAACGCATAGCCGCGGGCGCCTTCATGCTCGGTTGGTTCGCCACCATGCTGGCCCAACGCGACAGCGACCTCTACGGCTTCCCCTGGGCCATATTCGGCCTGGACGTCGTCATGCTGTTCGTGCTCGGCGCCCTGGCTTGGAAATCCGGCCGAACCTGGCCGATCTGGGCGACCGCGCTTCAACTTCTGGTGGTCATGAGCCACATCATGATCATGATCGACCTGCGCACGCCGATCGCCTCCTTCTACGCGGTGCTGAACCTGGCCGGTTACGGCATCCTGCTGTGCCTCGCCATCGGCACCTTCTGGGCCTGGCAGGAACGCCGCGCCGCGGGGCTGGAATAGGCCTATATTCCTAGATATAAGGTTTGGACGAATCAACCGCCCGAACCCATGCCCCTGTCTCACGCCAAACTCTGGAAGGCCCTGGACAACCTCGCCCGCCGCGAGGGTCTCAGTCCGTCCGCCCTGGCGCGCCGGGCCGGGCTGGACGCCACCGCCTTCAACCCCTCCAAACGCTTCGGACCCGGCGAACCGGCGCGTCCGCGCTGGCCCTCGACCGAAAGCCTGACCGCCGTGCTGGCGGCCACCGGCGCCTCATTGGCCCAGTTCGCGGCCCTGGCCGATGACGACGCGCCCCCGACCATTCCCCTGCTCGGCCTGGCCCAGGCGGGTCAGGACGGCTTCTTCGACGACGCGGGCCTGCCGGTCGCCGAGGGCTGGGATCAGACCGACCTGCCGCGCGCCTCCGACACCCTGTTCTCGCTGCGGATCAACGGCGATTCCATGTCGCCCCTGTACCGCCAGGGCGACCGGGTGATCGTCGACCGCGCCGTCGTCGACGTGCGGCGCGGCGACCGGGTCGTGGTGCGCACCCTGGACGGCGAGACCCTGGCCAAGGAGATCGCCGTCCTGACCGCCAAACAGGTCACCCTGATCTCGATCAACCCGGCCTATGGGCCGCGCGTGATCCCGCGCAAGGACATCGCCTGGATGGCCCGCATCCAGTGGGTCAGCCAATAGGGACGACCCCTCTCCCGCCGGGAGAGCGAAGGCTCCCTCAGCCCGCCAGCTCCCCCGCCGCGCCCTTTTCGATCAGTTCGATCGTCTGCGGCAGGCCGTAGATGGCGGCGAACGAGCCGAAGCGCGGTCCCTGCGACGCGCCCAGCAGCACCTCGTACAACGCCGCGAACCAGGCGCGCAGCGGCTCGAACCCGTGGTCCTTGCCCACCGCATAGACCTCGCTCTGGATGATCTCGCCGTCCGTCGTGTCGGCGGGCAAGGCCCTCAGCCGCGCGGCCAGGTCGCGGAAGGCCCCCGCCTCCTGCTCGGTCGGGGCGCGATAGGCCTTCGTCGGCTTCACGAAGTCGACGTAGTAGTTCAGCGCCCGGTCCATCAACTGGTCCAGCACCGGCTCATTGTCCGGCGTCGCCTCGGGCAGGTATTTGGCCATATAGGCCCAGAGCTGGTCCTTGTTCGACGCATTGGCCACGCCGACCAGGTTCAGCAACAGGGCGAACGACACCGGGCTGGCGACCTCGGGCGGGGCGCCCGCGTGGATCGACCAGACGGCGTTGTCGATCCGCTTGGCCGGCTCCTGGGTCCGGTACTGGTCGATGAAGCTCAGATAGTCGTCGATGGCCCGCGGAATGACGTTGAAATGCAGGCTCTTGGCCGACTTCGGCGACTGGAACATGTACCAGCTCAACGATTCCGGCGTGCCGTAGCGCAGCCATTGCTCCATCGTCAGGCCATTGCCTTTGGACTTGGAGATCTTCTTGCCTTCGATATCCAGGAACAGTTCGTAGTTGAAGCCTTCGGGCGCCACGCCGCCCAGGGCGCGACAGATCTTGCCGCTCTCGCGCACGCTTTCGATCAGGTCCTTGCCGGCCATCTCATAGTCGACGTCCAGCGCCGTCCAGCGCATGGCCCAGTCCGGCTTCCACTGCAGCTTCACATGGCCGCCGGTGACCGGAACCTCGGTGCGTCCGCCCGCCGGATCGTCGAAGACGATGGTCCCACGCTCGACGTTGCGCTCCAGCGTCGGCACCTGCAGCACATGGCCGGTGACCGGGCTGATCGGCAGGAAGGGCGAATAGGTGGCCCGCCGCTCCTCGCCCAGCGTCGGCAGCATGATGGCCATGACCGCGTCATAGCGTTCCAACAGCGTCAGCAGCGTCGCGTCGAACCGGCCCGAGCGATAGGTCTCGGTCGAACTCATGAACTCATAGTCGAAGCCGAAACTGTCCAAAAAGGCGCGCAGCCGGGCGTTGTTGTGCTGGCCGAACCCCTCGTGCGTGCCGAACGGATCGCGCACCTTGGTCAGCGGCAGATGCAGGTCCTCGGTCAGCATCTGCGGGTTCGGCACCCCCTCGGGCACCTTCCTCAGGCCGTCCATGTCGTCGGAGAAGGCGATCAGCCGCGTGGCCCAGTGGTCGCCGGTCAGGGCGCGAAAGGCGTTGCGCACCATGGTCGTGCGCGCCACCTCGCCGAAGGTGCCCATGTGCGGCAGGCCCGACGGGCCGTAGCCCGTCTCCAGGATCACCGGCCGGTTCAGCGCCTCGAACGTCGCCAGCGCCTCATCCGCCTTGCCGGCGTCGATCAGCAGCCGCGCCGCATCCCGCTCGGCGTCCGACAGCCGTTTCTTCAGCACATGGGCCAAGAGATTGCGGGCCTGTTCAAACGGCCAGGACTTGGCGTCGCGCGCCAGGGTTTCGAGGTTGTGCAGCATGGCGGGCGGTTTGACCTCTCATCGCGGCAGGGTCAAGGAATCCGCGCCTTGACCCTGCCGCATCATCATGGCCTTTGCCCGGCCCAATGCGCACCGCCGACTTCGATTTCGACCTGCCCGAGGACCGCATCGCCCTGCGGCCGGTCGAGCCGCGCGATTCCGCCCGCCTGCTGGTCGTGCGCGACGGGGGGCTGAACGACCGCATCATCCGCGACCTGCCCGACTTCCTGCAGCCCGGCGACGCCCTGGTGTTCAACGACACGCGGGTGATCCCGGCGCGGCTGTCGGGCGTGCGCCAGCGGCCGGGACCCGAGGGCGAAACCCTGACGGTCGAGGTCGAGGCCACCCTGCACCACCGCGACGCGCCCGACGTCTGGTCCGCCTTCATGAAGCCGGGCAAACGCATCAAGCCCGGCGACCGCATCCGTTTCGGCGCCGTGACCGATGGCGCCTGCGAACTGGGCCGTCTGGACGCGACCGTCGAAGCCAAGGCCGAAGACGGCCTGGTCGTGCTGCGTTTCGACCTGTCCGGTCCCATTCTGGACGAAGCGATCCGCGACGTCGGCGTCATGCCCCTGCCGCCCTATATCGCCGCCAAGCGGCCTGAGGACGACCGCGACCGCTCGGACTATCAGACCGTCTTCGCCGAGCATGACGGCTCGGTCGCCGCCCCGACCGCCGGTCTGCATTTCACCCCCGCCCTGCTGGACGCCCTGCGCGCGCGCGGCGTCTCGACCCATGCCGTGACCCTGCACGTCGGCGCGGGCACCTTCCTGCCGGTCAAGGCGGACGACACCGCCGACCACAAGATGCACAGCGAATGGGGCGAGGTGTCCGCCGAAACCGCCGCCGCCCTGAACGCCGCCCGCGCCGCCGGGGGCCGCATCGTCTGCGTCGGCACCACATCCCTGCGCCTGCTGGAGAGCGCGACCGACCCGGACGGCGTGGTCCGCCCCTTCCACGGCGACACGGCCATCTTCATCACGCCGGGCTACCGGTTTCGCGCCGCCGACGTGCTGATGACCAATTTCCACCTGCCGAAATCGACCCTGTTCATGCTGGTCAGCGCCTTCGCCGGTCTGAAGACGATGAAGGCGGCCTATGCCCATGCGGTGGCGACGGGATACCGCTTCTACTCCTACGGCGACGGCAGCCTGCTGTTCCGCGCCTGACTTCCCTCTCCCAACGGGAGAGGGATTCCGGTAAGGGCCTCAGCCTTCACATCCCGAGGCTCCACGCCTTTGAACCGCCTGCCGATTTAGAGTTCTCCAAGCCACCCGCCGACCGCACGGTTTTCCTGCGCTATGATCGGCAGGCCGCCACCCCGCCGCCCCGTCCGGGATGCACGAATTGCACTCTTTGGACTCTCTTTTTTCGAGTGCAATCTTGCCCTTCCCCTTCGACATCTCCGCCACCGACGGCCGCGCCCGCACCGGCGTTCTGAAGACCGCGCGCGGCGACATCCGCACGCCCGCCTTCATGCCGGTCGGCACCGCCGCGACGGTCAAGGCCCTGACGGTGGATCAGGTGGCCCAGACCGGGGCCGACATCCTGTTGGGCAACACCTATCACCTGATGCTGCGCCCCGGGCCTGAGCGGATGCAGCGGCTGGGCGGCCTGCATCAATTCATGCGCTGGTCCAAGCCCATCCTGACCGACAGCGGCGGGTTCCAGGTCATGAGCCTGTCAGGCATCTCCAAACTGACCGAGGAGGCCGTCACCTTCTCCAGCCATATCGACGGCTCCAAACATGTGCTGACGCCCGAGCGGTCCATCGAGATCCAGGCCGACCGGCTGGGTTCGGACATCGTCATGCAGCTCGATGAGTGCGTCGCCTGGCCCGCCGAGGAGAAACGCGCCCGCGAAGGCATGGAGCTGTCCGCCCGCTGGGCCTTGCGCTCCAAGACCGCCTTCGGAACGCGCGACGCCCAGGCCCTGTTCGGCATCCAGCAGGGTTCGACCTTTGAAAACCTGCGCCGCGAATCCTCGGATCGCCTGCGCGAGATCGGCTTCGACGGCTACGCCATCGGCGGTCTGGCCGTCGGCGAGGGCCATCAGGCCATGTGCGAGGTTCTGGACTACGCCCCCGACATGCTGCCCGCCGACCGGCCGCGCTATCTGATGGGGGTCGGCAAGCCGGTCGACCTGGTCGAGGCGGTGTGGCGCGGCGTCGATATGTTCGACTGCGTCCTGCCCACTCGCGCCGGGCGCCACGGCCAGGCCTGGACCTGGGACGGCCCGATCAATCTGAAGAACGCCCGCTTCGCCGAGGATCAGGACCCGCTGGACATCGAGGTCCCCTGCCCGGCGTCGCAGGACTATTCAAAGGCCTATCTGCACCACTTGATCCGGGCCGACGAAATCCTCGGCAAGGTGCTGTTGTCCTGGCACAATATCGCCTTCTTCCAGGCCCTGACGGCGGCCATGCGCGAGGCGATCGCCCAGGGGCGGTTCGAGGCCTTCCGCCGCGACTTCCACGCCCGGCACGTCTCGAACTAGCGGCGCGTCCGCCTCGGCTGGAACCAACTGGGCGCCGCCGGCGGGGCGCAGTTGCGCTGCATCCCGACGCCCTTCAGGAAGGCGCGGCGCATGCGCCCGGCCTGGATCGCCGACTGCACGTGACGGCTGTGCGTCTCGGCCCCCGACAGCCGCCGCACCCAGCTTCGGCCGGGGATGAAGTCGATGGTCGTGTCGCGCACGGCGGCCAGGGCGGCCTGCGACGCCGCATCGGCGGCGCGCTCGCTGATGAACCGGCCATCGGGGCTGGGCGGCTCGTCCAGATCCGGTCCCAGGGCGTCGTCCAGCCGCGCGATCTCGGCGGCGATGGGGCGGCACTGGGTCAGGTTGCGCAGGTCATAGGGGTTGGCCTCGGCCTGCAACAGGACCGTGGGGATGTACTGACGCCTGAGGTTCAGGTCCTCCAGCGGCGCGGTCGCCGCCGCCCCGAAGCCGCGCCCGAACTGACCGGCCCCCTCGGCCACCGATCGACCGGCGTTGCAGCCCGTCAGGACCGCACAGGACACCAGGACAAGGGGCAGGACGCGACGCATGGACCTAACTCAACACGCGCGGCGCGAAAGGGAAAGCGCCGCCATGGTACGTCCTCTCGGGCTCGAACCGAGGACCCTCTGATTAAAAGTCAGATGCTCTAACCAACTGAGCTAAGGACGCATCGCATGGCGGCGCGAGGGCGCCTTCTCTTTCATCCGCCGTTTCGGGTCAAGTCTCTGACCGGCCCAACAGGCAAAAGACCAGCCGCAGGGTCCCGTCGGCGCCCGCGAACAGCACCGCGTTCTGGCCGAATTCGTCGCCCAGGGCGCAGGCCTGGTCGAACGTCAGCCCCAGGGCGACCAGACTGGGTTCCGAATCCCATCCGCCGTCCGGGTCACGCCCCTCGGCGGCCAGCCAGCTCAGGCCCAGGGTCTCGATGCGCGCCTTCAGCCGGGCCTGATCCGCCTGATTCTCGGTTTCATCGCGAGGGACGCTCTCGGGGTTCCAGGCGGTGATGAAACAGGCGGTCGCCGCACCCCGCGCGGCCATGACGGCGGCCAGGGGTTCGCACGCCCGGCCCAGCCTCAGCCGCGCCTCGTCCCCGCCGGGCAGGGTGACGACATAGTGTGCGCGCGCATAGGCGTCGGCGCAGGCGGCGAGGGATCGGTCCATGCGCCGATCATGGACCGGCCGCGCGAGGGGTCAACCGCTCGACGCCCCGCCCGACGGCGGCTAAGCCTGGACCATGCCTCCCCTTCGCGGCGTCCGCATTCTGGAATTCGACGGCCTAGGTCCGGTGACCTTCGCGGGCATGATGCTGGCCGACCTGGGGGCCGAGGTGCTGCGCCTGACCCGCGCCGACGGCGGCGGCGTGTTCCAGGATGTCGGCGGCGCCGTGCTGCACCGCGGACGGACGGCCGTTCCCGTCGATCTGAAGTCGCCAGAAGACCGCGAGCGTGTGCTGGCGCTGGCCGCGTCGGCCGATGCGGCGATCGAAGGCTTTCGGCCCGGCGTCATGGAGCGGCTGGGCCTGGGACCGGATGATCTGGCCGCGCGCAACGCCCGCCTGGTCTATGGCCGCGTCACCGGCTGGGGCCAGACCGGGCCGCTGGCGCATCAGGTCGGCCACGACATCAACTACATCGGCCTGACCGGCGTCCTTCATGCCATGGGCGAGCCGGATCGGCCGCCCCGTCCGCCGCTGAACCTGGTCGGCGACTATGGCGGCGGGGCCATGATGCTGGCGGTCGGGGTCCTGGCGGCCCTGGTCGAGGCGCGGACCACCGGGCGCGGGCGCGTCGTCGATGCGGCCATGACCGACGGGGCGGGCCTGCTGGCGGCCCTGTTCCCGGCCCTGGCGGCGCGCGGCCTGTGGTCGGAACGGCGCGGCGCGAACCTGCTGGACGGCGGCGCCCCCTTCTATCGCTGCTACGCCTGCCGGGACGGGCGGTTCGTGGCCGTCGGCGCCCTGGAGCCGCGCTTCTACGCCGCGCTGCTGGCCGGGCTGGACATCGATCCGGCCCAGGCGCCGCAGCACGATCCCGCCGCCTGGCCGGAGCTGCATGATCGGTTCGCGGCGATCTTCGCCACGCGGGACCGCGACGACTGGGCCGACCGTTTCGCCGCGACCGAGGCCTGCGTCACGCCGGTGCTGACCTTTGTCGAGGCGGCGGCGCATCCGCACAATCGGGCCAGGGGCGCCCATGTCGAGACCGGGATCGTCCAGCCCGCCCCCGCCCCGCGGTTCGACGGGGAGACCGCCCCTGTCTCAGCCGACCGTCCGGTCGAGACCCTGGACCAGGCCCTGGCGCGCTGGACCTAGGCGACGGCCGTCGCCGACGCCCGCTCGGCGCAGGCCATGTCCAGCGTCTCGGCCAGGACGGCGGCGTCGATGGGCTTGGTCAGGAAGGCATAGACCCCCGCCGCGTCCCAGGCGGCGCGATGCACGTCCATGGCGTTGGCGGTCAGGGCGATCACCGGCGTATCGGTATTGGCGCCGCGGGCGTGAATGCGGCGGGTCGCCTCCAGCCCGTCCATGATCGGCATCTGCATATCCATCAGGATGGCGTCGAACCGCTCCACCGCCGCCGCCTCGACCGCGTCGGCGCCGTTCTCGACCAACGTCAGGCGGCATCCGTGCGGCTCCAGCAACAGCCGCAGGATCTTGCGGTTCACCTCGTGATCGTCGGCGGCCAGGATCGAGCGACCGGCCAGGCCGACCGGCGCCGCGGCGGCGACGGCGACAGCGGCGTGGGACGACGGCGCGACCGTCGGCCGGGCCTCGCCGACGACGGTCATGGGCGTCGACAGACGGAAGGTCGAACCTTCACCCTCGACGCTTTCGGCCGTCAGGGTTCCGCCCATCAGCTCGGCCAGGCGGCGGCTGATCGTCAGACCCAGGCCGGTGCCGCCGAAGCGCCGGGTCGTGCCGGCGTCGGCCTGTTCAAAGCCGTCGAAGACCCGCGCCAGACGCGCCGCCGGAATGCCGCAACCGGTGTCATTCACGGCGATCTCGAGCCGGTCCCCGGCCCAGGCGGCGTCCAGGGCGATATGACCCTTGGCGGTGAATTTCACGGCGTTGGACAACAGGTTGAAGACGATCTGCTGGAACCGCAGCGGGTCGGTGCGCACCGTCTCCGGCAGGTCGGGCGCCAGGTTCAGCCGCATGCGCACGCCGTTGGCCGCGGCGCGGCCCTCCCACAGGCGGACCATGGCCGTCAGCTTGCTCTTCAGCTCCAGGTCGGCGGTCTCCAACTGCATCTTGCCGGCCTCGATCTTGGAGAAGTCCAGCACGTCGTTGAGCAGGCCCAGCAGCACGTCGCCCGCGTCGATCAGCATGTCGACATGCTCGCGCTGGGTCCTGTCCAGCCGTGTCCGACGCAACAGGTTGGCGGCCGTCACGACGGCGTTCATCGGCGTGCGGATCTCATGGCTGATCACCGCCAGGAAGTCGGATTTGGCGGCGCTGGCCACCTCGGCCTTGCGTCGCTCGCCCTGGGCCAGGTCGCCGGCCGCGCGCAGGGCCTTGGTCGTGTGCGAATTTTGCCGCACGGCCGCGACCAGATGGGCGACGTACATCAGCCCGCCGACGGCGATCAGGGCCAGCACCGGCTCGCGGAAGACCACGGCGCTGAGAATAGGCAAGCCCAGGAAATAGACGCCGTGCGGAATGACGGCCGACAGCAGCAAGGCCCGGCTGTGATGCATGTGCAGGCTGACGTGCAGCAGGCCGCCGGCCACCTGGATCATGGCGAAGACCCGGCCCGGCTCTCCGCCCCAAAACCACAGATAGGCGGCGATGCCGGAATAGAGAATCACATTCAGCGACGCGGAGACGCAGCACAGGATCTTGCGGCCTCGGCTCGGCTCCTTGTCCCGCGCCAGGCGCAGCGGACGAAAGACGATCCAGTCGGCGCCCTGCCCCACCGCCACGGCGCCGAACCAGACCAGCGGCCATATCGACGGCGCCGTGACCCAGGCCACCAGGCAGATGAAGGCCGCCAGGGCCAGCCGCGTGGGCAGTTCGCGAAAGCGAACCTGCGCCACCATGGCGTATGGCGTGCTGATCATCATGGCGCGCGATCCTCCGTTTCTTAGTCTGCGGGCCAAATCGAAAGGATTGGTTGAAGACCGGATGACGCGGCGCGGCGGGGCCGGTATGGAACAGTCAGGCCGTTCGAGCGTTGGCCGACCGACAGACGGGGGAATGCCGTGAACCGCAAGATCATCGCCGCCGCAGCCGCCTTCGGCCTGACCATGGGCCTGGCCGCCTGCGACAATTTCCAGGCGCCGCAGGATGAGACGGTCGAGACCGCCTCGGACATGGTCGAACCGACGGCGCCCGCCGCGGAAGAGGTCGCCGTCCCGGCCGCGGCCCCCAGCGCCACGGACCATCCGCCCGCCGACAACACCGCCTTGCCGCCCGAGAAACGCTCTTCGGAAGAGACGGTGAAACCGGAAAGCGAAACTCTGTTCTACTGACGCCATGTCGGCGCCACAGCCGCATGGAAAAGGCGGCCGCTCCGCCGTCGTCGCCACAGGGATTCGTTTGACCGTCAGGCCGCTTTCGCTGATCGCCGCCCTGGGCCTGTGGGCGGCTTGCGCCCTGTCCGCGGCTGCCGAGCCGCGCGCTCAGATCCGGGGCGAGATGGACGGCGCGCTGCGCGAACAGATCGTCCGCGCCGTCGGCGAGTCCGACGAACCGCCCGCCAATCGTTTCGAGGCCCGCCGCCGCGCGCGCGAGGCCGCCTCGGCCGCCGAAGCCCTGTTGCGCTCCGAAGGCTATTACCAGCCGACGCTGGAGGATGTGGTCGAAGGCGAGACCAGCCCGGTCGCCGTCGTTCAGATCACGCCCGGCCGCCGTTTCGTCCTGACCACGGCGACGATCAACTGGCTGGCGCCGGAGCCGTCCGACGAAGCCGCCGCCGTCGCCGCGTCCGAGGTGCGGATGACGCCCGGTGATCCGGGCCGCGCCGTCGATGTGATCGCCGCCGAGGGCCGCATCATCGCGGGCCTGACGCGCCTGGGCTACGCCGACGCCAGGACCGAGCCGCGCCGGGTGGTGGTCGACCACGCGGCCTTCACCGTCAACCCGACCTACAACGTCTCGGCCGGGCCGCTGGTCAAGCTGGACGGCGTGTTGGTCGACACGCGCGGGCCGACCAATCCGCGCTGGGTCGCCGGCCTGGCGCCCTGGTCCGAGGGCGACCGCTATGATCCCGACGACGTCGCCGAACTGGAGCGCCGCCTGCTGGAGACCGGCGTCTATGACGGCGTCGGCGTGGCCCTGGCCCCGCCGGAGCGCACCAACGCCGACGGCCATCGCCCGATCATCGTCACCCTGACCGACCGGTCGCGGCGCATCACCGAGGCGGGGGCCACCTTCTCGACCGCCGAAGGCTCGGGCGTGGACGTGATCCAGACCCGCTACAACCGCCTGGGCCGCGCCGACACCCTGCGGATGGAGGTCCGGCTGGCCGACGTCGACAGCCGCATCGGCGCCGATCTCAGCCTGCCGCACTGGGGCGTCGCGGGACGCACGCTGCGCCTGTCCGCCGCCGCCGTGAACGAAGACACCGAGGCCTATCGCCGGATCGCCCTGGTCCTGGCCGCCGATCTGCAACAGCGCATCGGCAAGACCTCCTGGTTCAGCTACGGCGTCGGCCTGGACGCGGGCCATTACACCCAGACGCGGTTCGATCCCCTGACCAACCAGCCGGTGGTGTTCGATCAGAACCTCGCCGTCCTGACCGGCCGCGCCGGGGCCTATTGGGACCAGTCGAACGATCCGCTGGACCCGACCTCGGGCTGGCGCATCACCGCCTCGGCCCAGCCCACCGCCGTGGCGGGCGACGCCTCGGCCCTGTTCCTGAAGGCGGAGACCCAGGGCACGGTCTATGCGCCGATAGACGAGGCCGCCCGCACCGTGATCGCCGCGCGCCTGCGTCTCGGCTCCATCGTCGGCGCCGGCGAGCTGAGCGTGCCGTCGGATCGGCTGTTCTATTCCGGCGGCGGCGGCTCGGTGCGCGGCTATGAGTATCAGGGCGTGGCCCCGCGCCTGCCCGACAAGACGCCGCGCGGCGGCACCAGCCTGTTCGAGACCTCGGTCGAGGTGCGGCGCGAGGTCGGCCACGGCTTCCAGGCGGTCGCCTTCATTGACGCGGGTTCGATCGGCTTCGACGAGATTCCCGACTTCGCCAATCTGCGCTACGGCGCGGGCTTCGGCGTGCGCTACAAACTGCCCTTCGGCCCGATCCGCGCCGATGTCGCCTTCCCCCTGGACCGGCGGCCGGGCGACGCCGATTTCCAGATCTATGTCTCGATCGGACAGGCGTTTTGACCGAGACCCCGCCGACAGACGCGCCTGAGACGCCCGCCGAGCCGAAGGCGAAACGGACCTGGCCGCGCCGGGCGGCCTTCATCGTCGGCGGCGTGGTCGCGGGCCTGTTGGCGCTGCTGATCGTCGGCTTCGTCGGCGGGCGCGCCTATCTGCGATCCGATGCCGGGCGCGCGTGGATCACCCGTCTCGTCGACGGCCAGAAGTTGAGCCGCTACGGACGCCTCCACATCGAGGGCCTGCGCGGCGATCTGTTCGACGATTTCAGCGTGGACCGCGTCACCGTGACCGATGCGAACGGCGTCTGGCTGGAGGCGGCCGACATCCGTGTGGACTGGTCCTATGGGCCGTTGCTGCTGCGCCGTTTTCACGCCCAGGACATTTCGGCCGCGCGCATCCGCCTGATCCGCCGCCCCCTGGTCGAACCCTCGACCGAGCCGTCCAAGCCCATGCCGCTGGGCATCGACATCGACCGGTTCTCGGCCAATGTCGAACTGGAGGAAGGCTTCAGCCGGGAATACGGCCGGTGGCGGCTGACCGGGTCCGCCGCCGTGCCGCGCAAGGGGTCCAAGACGGCCGAGATCGACGCCTACAGCCTGACACGACGCGGCGACTATCTGCGCGGCGCGGCGACCTTCGGCGACCAGCCGACCGACCTGCGGCTGAACCTGCGCGCCAATGAGGCCCAGGGCGGGCCGATCGCCGGCGCGCTGGGCTATTCGCCGAACCAGCCCTTCTCGGCCGTGGCCGTGGTCAATGGCGAGGTCGTCGACGCCCGCGTGACCAGCGGCCGCTACACGCCCCTGATCGTGCGCGGCCGTTACGGCGCCGAGGGAACGCGCATCAGCGGCTTCTTCGATTTCAGCGGTTCGGACCTGCTGGCGCCCTTGGCGCGCCGTGTCGGGCCGACCGCCCGTTTCGGCCTGGCCGCCATCCCGGACCCCAGGCGCGAGGGCCGACAGGGCGTGGGCTGGCGGCTGATCGCCGAGAACCTGAATTCGAGCGCGCGCGGGGTCATCCGCCTCAAGGAGCGTGACGCGCCCGAAGGCGTGCGGCTCGAGATCTCGACCCCCTCGCTGACGCGGCTGGCCGGAACGGGACTGGCGGGTCCGGCCGTCTATGCCGGCGTCTTCAAGGGCGACGTCGAGACCTGGTCGATCGACGGCGGGGTCAGCCTGTTGAACGCCTCCGTCGCCAGTTATCGGGCCGCGCGGATCGCCGGGCCGCTGGACTTCGCCGTCGACAAGGAGCGGCTGGAGATCGAGACCGACCTGCGCGCGACGGGCGGATCAAGCGCCGGCGTGATCGGCGCCCTGCTGGGTTCGGCGCCGCGCCTCCAGGCGACGGCGGTGCGACAGGCCGACGGCGCCGTCGTGTTGCGCCGCATCGACGCCGACGGTCAGGCGCTGACCGTGCGGGGAGCCGGCGGGCGTGCTCTGAACGGCGGGCTGAACTTCCGGGGCCAGGCGCGGATCACCGACCTGTCGCGCCTGCATCGCGGCGCGCGCGGCGCCTTCGGCGGCGACATCCAGGCCTCGATGGCGCGCACCGGCGCGCCCTGGACTCTCGGCTTCGACGGGCGCGGCGCGCGCCTTGTCACTGGCCAGGCCGAGCTGGACCGCCTGTTGGGGACCTCGCCGCGTCTTCAGTTGGCGGGCTTGCTGCGGGATGGGCGCATCGAACTGAACGACGGCCGCCTGACCGGCGCCCAGGGCCGCGCCTCGGCCAAGGGACTGATCGAGACCGACGGCCGCCTGCGCCTGGCGCTGGACTGGGCCGCGCAAGGGCCGTTCGCCGCCGGGCCGGTCGAGATCGGCGGCGCCATGACCGGAAACGGCGCCCTGACCGGCACCCTGGCCCAGCCGCGCGCCGACCTGACCGCCGCCCTGGATCGCGTCGACGCCGGCGCGCTGAAACTGACCCAGGCGCGGCTGATCCTCAGCTTCCGCAAGGGCGCGAACAGTTCCGACGGCCGCATCGCCGTCACCGCCGGATCGAACTATGGTCCCGCCCGCGCCTCGGGCGACTTCTTCCTGGGCGGTCCCAGCATCCGCCTGACCGATGTGGACCTGGACGCGGGCGGCGTCACGGCGCGCGGCGCCGTGGCCCTGTCGCGTCATACGCCGTCCAGCGCCGATCTGACCTTCACGGCCCGGCCGGGCGCCTTCCTGGCCTCAGGCGCGGCCGACGGCCGCATCCGCCTGACCGAGGGCGGCGGCGACGACAGCGCCATCCTGGACGTCAACGCCCGCAACGTCCGCCTGGCCGGATCGACCTATGTCATTCGCAGCCTGGACCTGGACGGGCGCGGCACGCTGGACCGCCTGCCCTTCACCCTGGCGCTCGACGTCGGCGGCGCCACGCCGGTGCAGTTCAACGGCGCGGGCGTCTATGCCCGCGAGGACCAGGCGCACAGCATCGTCCTGCGCGGCGGCGGCCGGGTGCGCGAGGTCGCCTTCACTACCCGTAATCCCGCCGTCATCGCCCTGTCGGGCGACGGCCGCGTGGCGCGACTGGACCTGAACGTCGGCGGGGGCGTGCTGCTGGGCGAACTGCGTCAGGATTCCGGCGCCGCCATCCTCCAGGCCGATCTGACCAGCGTCGAACTCGGCTCCATCGCGCCTGACCTGCGCGGCCGGGTCACCGGCAAGGTGTCGCTGCGCGGTTCGGGCGGCGACCTGTCCGGCTCGGCCAACGTCAATCTGCAGAACGTCCGCAGCATCGACGCCCCCGCCGGCCTGGCCGTCGACGGCGAGTTGAACGCCTATCTGGTCAATGACGAACTGCGCCTCCAGGCCAATGTGCAGGACGAGGGCGCCGTCTCGGCCGAGGCCGATGTGGTGCTGCCGGTCGAGGCCTCGGCCGCGCCGCTGCGTCTGGCGATCGCCCGCACCCGGCCGATGTCGGGCACGGTGTCCGCCCAGGGCCAGATCCAGCCGATCTGGGACCTGTTCTTCGGCGGCGAGCGCGCCCTGGCGGGCCAGGTGGACGCCCGCGCCACCCTGGCGGGCACGGTGAACGAGCCGCGCCTGAACGGCCGGTTGAACCTGGCCCAGGGATCGTTCAGCGACAGCCAGACCGGCCTGCGCCTGACCGACGTGACCCTGGCCAGCCGGTTCGACGACACCACGGCCCTGGTGGAGACCTTCACGGCCGCCGACAACGGGCGCGGCCGTGTGACCGGCCAGGGCCGCATCGGCCTGCGCCAGGGTTCGGGTTCGACCTTCCAGCTTCAGTTGGCCAATTTCCAGATCCTGGACAACGACCTGGCCCAGGCCCGCGCCTCCGGTCCCCTGACCGTGGTGCGCGGCGAGGACGGCAACATCCAACTGACCGGCCGCATCGACATCGACGAGGGCCGCATCGAGGCCAATCCGCCGGGGTCCAACGGCATCGTCCGCATGGACGTGGTCGAGGTCAACCGGCCCGGCGGCGACGAGGAAGAGGATGTCGAACGCACGGCGCGCGGTCCCCAGATCGGCCTGGACATCCAACTGCGTTCGTCCAGCGGACGCGTGCGCGTGATCGGGCGCGGTCTGAACGTCGAAATGGACGTGAACGCCCGCATCCAGGGCGTCATCACCCGACCGGTGCTCAGCGGCACGGCCGGGGTGGTGCGCGGCGACTATGAGTTCGCGGGCAAGCGGTTCGTGTTCGATGATCGCGGCGTGGTCACCCTGTCGACCGACCCCCAGCGCATCCGGCTGAACCTGTCGGCGATGCGCGAGGACCCGGCCCTGACGGCCACCATCCGCGTCACCGGCACGGCCGCCTCGCCCGAGATCGAGCTGACCTCTACGCCGTCGCTGCCGCAGGACGAAATCCTGTCGCAAGTGCTGTTCGGCCGGTCGGCCTCGCAACTGTCGGCCTTCGAGGCGGCCCAGTTGGCGGCGGGGGTGGCGGCCCTGGCGGGCGGCGGCGGCTTCGACGTGATCGGAAATCTGCGCGAACTGGCGGGGTTGGACCGGCTGTCGTTCGGCGGCCAGGCCTCGGCCCTGACGGTCGCGGGCGGACGCTATATCACCGATGACGTCTATCTGGAGATCATCGGCGGCGGCGAAGGCGGCGCGGCGGTGAACGTCGAATGGCAGGTGCGCCGCAACCTGGCGATCAGCTCCAAATTCGGCGGCCAGGGCGAGGCCAGCCTGTCGATCCGCTGGCGTCGGTCATCCCGCCCGCCGGGCGCCCGCGACGACGACCGACGGCAGAACCGTTAGATGATCTCCAGCACCGTCTCGGGCGGACGGCCGACGCGCACGCCCTTGCCGCTCTCGGCCACGGGGCGCTCGACCAGGATCGGATCGGCGATCATCGCCGCGATCAGGGCCTCGTCGGCCACACCCTTCAGCGCCGCCGCGCCCGGCTCCTTGGCGCGCAACAGGGCGCGCACCCCGCCCACGCCCTGGGCCAGCCGCTCCAGCGTCGGCCGGTCCCAGCCGGTCTTCAGATATTCGACGACGGTCGGTTCGACGCCGCGTTCCCGCAACATCTCCAGCGAGGCCCGCGAGGTGCTGCAACGGGGGTTGTGATACAGGGTCACGGACATGGGCGTCTCCTTCACGGCCCGATCTAGTGTCGTCGGGCGGCTATCGCCAGTGCGCGACCTTCACCTTTGCCCTTCGCCCGTCTAGGGTCCGCGCCGATGCGGATTCTCGAAGCAGACCAGGCCGTGCTCGACCATGTCGCGGCGCGGGCCGACGCCTTGACGGCGCGCGCCGTCGCCTGGGCCGAGGTCAACTCCGGCAGCAAGAACGGCCAGGGTCTGAACCGGGTGCTGGACCTGCTGGAGACCCAGGCCAAGACTCTGCCCGCCGTGGTCGAGCGCATTCCCACCGCCGGATCGACCACCGTCGCCGACGACGGCTCGGTGCGCGCCGAAGCCCACGCCGACGCCCTGAAGATCACCGCCCGGCCCGAGGCGCCGATCCAGGTCGTGCTGACCGGTCATTATGACACCGTCTTCCCGGTCGAGAGCGCGTTCCAGCGCGTGGTCACGCGGCCTGACGGCGCCCTGAACGGCCCTGGGATCGCCGACATGAAGGGCGGGATCAGCGTGCTGCTGGGCGCGCTGGAGGCGTTCGAGACCCACCCGGAGCGCCACCGCGTCGGCTGGACCGTGCTGCTCAGCCCCGACGAAGAGATCGGCTCGCCCGCCTCGGCGCCGCTGCTGGCCGAACTGGGCGCGCGCGGCCATGTCGGCCTGACCTATGAACCGTCCCTGCCCGACGGCACCCTTGCGGGCGCCCGCAAGGGCAGCGGAAACTTCCACCTGACCGTCACCGGCAAGGCCGCCCACGCCGGACGCGCCTTCGACGAGGGGCGCAACGCCATCGCCGGCGCGGCCATGATCGCCGCCGCCCTGCACGCGCTGAACGGCCAGAGGGAGGGCGTCAGCGTCAATGTCGCCAAGATCTCGGGCGGCGGCCCGCTGAACGTCGTCGCCGACAACGCCGTGGTGCGTTGGAACGTGCGCGTGCCGGATCAAGCCGCGTCGGACTGGATCGTCGAACAGATCGACCGCCTGGTCGCCACGCCGCCGTTCGAGGGGCTGTCGCTGCATCTGCACGGCGGCTTCACTCGTCCGCCCAAGCCGATGGACGCGGCCCAGACAGAACTGTTCGAGGCCGTGCGCCGCGCGGGCGTGCTGCTGAACCAGTCCATCGCCTGGAAGTCGTCGGGCGGGGTGTGCGAGGGCAATAATCTGCACGCCGCGGGCCTGCCCAATATCGACACCCTGGGGGTCATCGGCGGCGACATCCATTCGGACCAGGAATACGCCTGGCCCGCCAGCTTCGCCGAACGCGCCCGGCTGTCGGCCCTGATCCTGTGCAAGATCGCCTCGGGCGAGATCGACGCGGCGCGGCTGAAGGCCCTGCGTCTGGAGTCCCTGTAAATGCTTGTCGTTCGTCCCGCCGGTCCCGCCGACCTGGATCATCTGCTGGAGCTGGCCATCCTGTCCGGTCCCGGCTTCACCAGCCTGCCGGAAGACCCGGATCAACTGGCCGAACGCCTGGACCTGAGCCGTGACAGCTTCGGCGGCAAGGTTCCCGCGCCCGAGCGCTGGTACACCCTGATGCTGGAAGAGACCGACACCGGCGACGTCGACGGCATCGGCTCGGTCAAGGCGGCCGTGGGGCTGAAGCGGCCCTTCTTCTCGTTCCGCATCGTCAGCAACGCGGCCCAGTCGCCGTCGCTGGGGCTGAAGCTGGATCATCAGACGCTGGTGCTAGTCAATGAATGCACCGGCTGGTCCGAGGTCGGCTCTCTGTTCCTGAAGGCCGACCGCAGGAGGGGCGGCGCGGGCCGCCTGCTCAGCCAGTCGCGCTACATGCTGATCGGGGCCGAGCCGGACCTGTTCGCCGACACGGTTCTGGCCGAACTGCGCGGCGTCTTCACCCCCGACGGCGCCTGCCCCTTCTGGGACCATGTGGCGCACAAATTCTTCCCGATGGACTTCGACCATGCCGACATGATGACCGGCTCGACCGACAAACAGTTCATCCTGGACCTGGCCCCGCGCCACCCGATCTATGTCGAGCTGCTGCCTGAACCCGCCCGCGCCGTGATCGGCAAGGTGCATCCGCAAGGGGTGCCGGCCATGGCCCTGCTGGAAAGCGAAGGCTTCCGGCCCAACGGCCTGATCGACATCTTCGACGCCGGTCCCACCGTCACCTGCGGCCGCGACAACATCCGCACCGTCCGCGACGCGCGCCCGATGACCGTCGCCCTGGCCGACGAGGTCGAGACCGAATTGCCCGCCCTGATCTCGACCGCCGCCGTCTCGGGTTTCCGCGCCGTGCGCCAGAAGGCCCAGATCGACGGGGACGTCGCCATCCTGTCGCGCGAGACCGCCGACGCCCTGAAGGTGCGGCCCGGCGACACGGTGCGGGTGAAGTCATGAAAGGCGCGCACCCTTCCCTTCCCCCCTTGCGGGGGAAGGTGGGCGCCGGAGGCGCTCGGATGGGGGGGCTGGTTCCGCCCGCTCATCGTCAAACCCTCAGCCTGAAATCTGACAGTCCCCCCATCCGTCTCGCTCTGCGAGCCACCTTCCCCCGCAAGGGGGGAAGGGGAGTTTTTGCATGACCAGCTTTGCTTCAACCGACCCCGCCACCGGCGAAACCGTCTGGGAAGGCGACGCCGCCTCGCCCGCTCAGGTCCAGGCCGCCGCCGGCGCCGCCCGCGCCGCCTTCCCCGACTGGGCCGACCGCCCGCGCGCCGAACGGATCGACGCCGTCAAACGCTATCAGTCAGTGCTGAAGGATCGATCGGAAACCATCGCCGAGACCATCAGCCGCGAGACCGGCAAGGCCCTGTGGGAGACCAAGACCGAGGTCGCCGCCATGGTCGGCAAGGTCGACATCTCGATCCGCGCCTATGACGAGCGCACCGGCGAACGCCAGGCCGACACCGCCTTCGGCCGCGCCGCCCTGCGCCATCGCCCGCATGGGGTGGCGGCGGTGCTGGGACCCTTCAACTTCCCCGGCCATCTGCCTAACGGCCACATCGTTCCGGCCCTGCTGGCGGGCGACACCGTGGTGTTCAAGCCGTCGGAGGAAACCCCCGCCGTCGGTCAGGCCATGGCCGAGGCCTTCGCCGCCGCCGATCTGCCCCGCGGCGTGGTCAATGTGGTTCAGGGCGGGCGCGACACGGGCGCGGCCCTGCTGGATGCGGGCATCGACGCCCTGATGTTCACCGGCTCGGGCGCGGCGGGCGCGCATTTCCGGCGCAAATTCGCCGACGATCCGCACGTCATCCTGGCGCTGGAGCTGGGCGGCAACAATCCGCTGGTGGTGTGGGACGCCGCCGACGCCGAGGCCGTGGCGACCCTGGTGGTGCAATCCGCCTTCATCACCACCGGCCAGCGCTGTTCCTGCGCACGGCGCCTGATCCTGCCCGAGGGACCGCGCGGCGATGCGATCATCCAGGCCGTCGTCGCTCTGGCCGACCGTTTGAATTTCGCCCCCTGGAACAGCGATCCCGAGCCTTACGCCGGGCCTCTGATCTCGGAGACGGCGGCCAAGGGCGCGCTGAAGGCCCTGCAAGACCGCATCGACCTGGGCGCCAAGGTCATCCGCGCCTCTGGCCCGGTCGGCAATCTGCCCGGCGCCTTCGTGGGACCGGCCGTCATCGACGTCACCGGCGTCGATGTGCCCGACGAAGAGATCTTCGCCCCCTTCCTGTCGGTCACCCGCGTCGGATCGTTCGACGCCGCCGTCGAAGCCGCCAACGCCACCCGCTACGGCCTGTCGGCGGGCCTGGTCAGCGACGATCCGAAGAACTGGGACCGTTTCATCCGCCGCATCCGCGCCGGGGTGGTCAATTTCAACCGCCCGACCACCGGGGCGGCGGGCGACATGCCCTTCGGCGGCCTGGGCGCCAGCGGCAACCACCGGCCCAGCGCCTATTACGCCGCCGACTATTGCGCCTATCCGGTCGCCAGTTTCGAGGCCGGATCGGTCCAGAACATCACCGGCGAGATCAAGGGACTGCTGGCGTGAGCGCCGTCGAGGCCAACGCCGACGGCCTGATCGGGCCGACACATTCCTACGCCGGTCTGTCGCCGGGCAATCTGGCCTCCAGCCTGAACAAGGGCGAGGCGTCCAACCCGCGCGCGGCGGTGTTGCAGGGCCTGGACAAGATGAAGCGTCTGGCCGACCTGGGCCTGCCCCAGTTCGTGCTGCCGCCGCACGAGCGGCCGGACATCCCCTTCCTGCGCGCGCTGGGCTTTTCCGGCACGGACGCCCAGGTGCTGGAGCAGGCGTGGAAGGACGCGCCGTCCTTCGCCGCCGCCGCCTGTTCGGCCTCGCCCATGTGGGCCGCCAACGCCGCGACGGTGACGCCATCGGCCGACGCCGCCGACGGCCGCGCGCACTTCACCCCGGCGAACCTGATCACCAACCTGCACCGCAGCCTGGAGCACGCCCAGACCAAGCGCGCGCTGGACGCCCTGTTTCCCGATCCGGCCCGTTTCGCCGTCCATGACGCCCTGCCGTCCGTCGCCCACCTGGCTGACGAGGGCGCGGCCAATCACGTGCGGCTGTGCGCCGATCACGGGTCGCCAGGCGTCAATCTGCTGGTTTGGGGCCGCGAGGCCTGGGAGCATTGGGACGGTCCCTATCCGGCCCGTCAGACGCGCGAAGCTTCGGAAGCCCTGGCCCGCCGTCACGGCGCCAGCGGCGCGGTGCTGGCGCGCCAGTCGCGCGCGGCCATCGCCGGGGGGACCTTCCATAACGACGTGGTCTGCGTCGGGGCGCTGGACACCCTGTTCCACCACGAACTGGCCTTCGAGGACACGGCGGCGGTCCAGGCCGACATCCGCCGCGCCGCCCAGGGGTTCGAGCCGCGCTTCGTCGAGGTCTCGACCGCCGACCTGCCCCTGGCCGACGCCATCTCCAGCTATCTGTTCAACTCCATGCTGGTGTCGATCCCCGGCCGGGACCGACTGACCCTGATCTGCCCGACCGAGACGCGCGACAACCCGCGCAGCCATGCGGTCGCGCAAGGCCTGGCAGCCTCCAACGGCCCGATCGGCCATGTCGATTACGTCGATGTGCGCCAGTCGATGCGCAACGGCGGCGGCCCGGCCTGTCTGCGCCTGCGCGTGGTGCTGACCGACGACGAACTGGCGGCGGTGAACCCGGCCATGCGTCTGACCGACGAACTGCACGGCGCGCTCAGCGTCTGGGCCTTGCGCTGGTATCGCGACAGCCTGACCGCGCGCGACCTGGCCGATCCGGCCCTGCTGGACGAGACGCGGGGCGCGCTGGACGAACTGACCGCCATCCTGGGCCTCGGCTCGGGCTTCTATCCGTTCCAGAGGGACTGATCCAAAGCCCGAGGGGCGACATGAGACGACTGAGCATCATCTGCGGGGCGGCCAGTCTGGTCATCCTGGCGACGGCCACCGTGGTCGGCGGCTTGGTCTATGCGGACTATGACCACCTGACGCAGTTCATCAGCGAACTGGGCGCGAACGGGGCGGTCACCAGCCGCCTGGTCAGCCTGGCCTTCATCGCTTCGGGCACGTTGCTCGCCCTGTTCTGGCTGTCGGCGATGACCCAGTTGCCCCGGACGCCGCTGGCCGTCATCGGTTTCGGTCTCAGCGCGCTGAACGGTCTGGGCCTGATGTTCGGCGGGGTCTTTCCCTGCGACTTTGAATGCGCGTTCATCGATCACAGCCCGACGGCGACGCTGCATGACGCCCTGAGCGGCGTCGGCTATCTGTGCGGCGTGGCGGGGGTCTTCCTGATCGCCCTGTCGGCCCGCCGCTGGTCCCGCCACCGCTATCTGTTCCCCCTGGGCATGGCCTGCGCCGTACCCGCCATCCTCGCCATCGGCTTCATTCACCCCGCCTTTGAATGGCGCGGCGCGGCCCAGCGGGTGGTCGAACTGGGCCTGGCCTTGTTCGCCGTCGGCGTCATCCTGGCCCTGGTGCGGGATATGAGGCGCGCGGGTTAGGCCGCGAAACGTCCGCCCTTGGCGGCATAGGCCTGGGTGCCGTGCGTGAAGACCGCGTCTGTCGGCAGGACCGCTTCGATGGCGATGTCTTCGGCGCCCTTCAGACGGTCGTAGATCGGGCCGAAGTCCTTCAGCGTCTCGCGCTTCAACTGTTCGATCGAATCGATGACGAAATAGACCTGTTGGAAGTCGTCGATGCGGTACAGGGTCCGCATCACCCGCTCCAGATCAAAGCCCAACCGGTTCGGCGACGGGTCCTCCAGCGAGAAGACGCTCTCGGTCGCCGACGACACGATGCCCGCGCCGTAGATGCGCAACTGGTCGTTCTCGCGCACCAGGCCGAACTCGACCGTGTACCAGTACAGCCGCGCCAGGTTCTGCAACATGCCCAGCGAGACGGCCCGCTGTCCGCCCTTGCCGTAGGCCTCCATATAGGCGGCGAAGTCGGGATCGGTCAGCATCGGCACATGGCCGAAGACATCGTGGAAGATGTCCGGCTCTTGCAGATAGTCCAACTGGTCCGGGCGACGGATGAACTGACCCGAGACGAAGCGACGGTTGGCCAGATGGTCGAAGAAGACCTCGTCCGGCACCAGGCCCGGCACGCAGACGACGGTCCAGCCGGTCAGGGCCTGCAGCTTGGGATTCATCACCGCGAAGTCGGGAATGCCGCCGGTGTTCAGGTCCAGCGCGTCCAAGCCCTTGAAGAAGGCGTCGGCGGCGCGGCCGGGCAGGATCTTCATCTGCCGGGCGTACAGCGTGTCCCAGGTCTTGTGTTCGACCTCGGTGTAGGCGCGCCAGTTCTGGGGGATGGTCCAGTCAGCCGCGGCGCCTTGCGGCGGCTGTTCAAAGACGTGTTCAAAATCGGACATGACGGACTCTCACGCATTCCGGCTCTGGCGGCCTTTCGCCTAGTCTAACGCGTGCGGGGCGGGGTCGTCATCAGTGGATCGGCTGCGATTTCGGCGCATGGCGTCCCTGGGCGTCGATGGTGAACCAGCGGTGCTGGTCCGCCTGGGACAGGGGCATGACGTCGGGATCGTATTCCAGCACCTCTTCGGCCGCATAGGCCAGGAAGCCGCCCTCGGTCCCCATGACGAAGACGCGATAGAAGGGCTGGGCCGGTTTGTCCGGTCCCGGCGCGGCCGGATCGCCCGCATAGCTGGGATCGACGTCCATCACCACGCCGCGAAAGGCGGCGTCGCGGTGACGCACGATCTGGCCGAGGCTGAATTTGGCGGACAGGGGCTGGGTCATGCGCCGACCCTAGGCGGCGGCGGCTGAGCCTGATCCGATGACGCCGTTCATCCAAGCGACAGCCATGTGACCGATCCATGGCGCTTGTTTCGAGCACGAACCACAGTCTAGGGTGGTTCCGACGGGCGCCGCTTTGGACCGCCCACATCAAACAGCTCGGCCATGCCGGACACCGCCGGCGCGTCCCTGAGGCGCGACGACCGGTCCAGAGGCGGAGCGCCCAGGTCGAGACCGTCGGGACGCGACGGCCCCCTGTACGGCGCCCTCGATCTCGGGACCAACAACTGCCGTCTGCTGATCGCGCGCCCGTCGCGCGAGGGCTTTCGAGTGGTCGATTCCTTCAGCCGCATCGTGCGCCTGGGCGAAGGCCTGTCGCGCACGGGCCGCCTGGACCCGGCGGCCATGGACCGCGCCTATGAGGCCCTGGCCCAATGCGCCGAACGCCTGGCCCGACGCGGCCTGACCGGCGCCCGCATCAGCGCCGTCGCCACCCAGGCCTGCCGCGCCGCCGACAACGGGACCGCCTTCATCGAGCGGGTGCGAAAGGGCACCGGGCTGAACCTGCGCGTCATCGACCCCAAGGAGGAGGCGCGGCTGGCGGTCCAGGGCTGCCTGAATCTGTTCGACCCCAGGACCGAGGCCGTTCTGGTCATCGACGTCGGCGGCGGCTCCACCGAGATGTCGTGGCTAAAGCGCGAGGGCGGGGGGTTCCGCACCGTCGCCTGGATGTCGGCGCCGCTGGGCGTGGTGACCCTGGCTGAGCGGCACCCGGAACCGGACCCGTCGGGCCCGGACTGGTACGAGGCCATGGTCGCCGACATGGCCGCCGCCGTCCGGGCGGGCGGGATCGATGACGCCGACATGCGCGGCCTGTTCGACGACGGCAGGGCGCATCTGGTGGGCACCTCGGGCGCGATCACCAGCCTGGCGGGCATCCATCTGGGCCTGCGCCGCTATCAGCGCGACCTGGTCGACGGCCTGTGGATGACCAGCGGCCAGTGCCGCGACGCCGCCGACCGGCTGATGGCTCTGGGACCGAAGGGGCGCGCCGCCGAACCGTGCATCGGGCCGGATCGCGCCGATCTGGTGCTGGCGGGCGCCGCGATCCTGGAGGCGGTGCAGCGGCTCTGGCCGTGCGAACGGGTGCGGGTCGCCGACCGTGGCCTGCGCGAGGGCCTGTTGCTGCAACGGATGAAGCAGGACCGCAGGCCCAAACGGCGTCGCCGTCGCGGCGGCGGCTCCCGTCAGGCCGACGGCGCCGGCGCGCCCGAGACCTGAACCGGCAGTTGGACGTCGCAGGCCGAGAAGTCGGCCCCGCGCGCCCGACGCGCGCTCTCGACCAGGGTTCCGAAGGTGGGAGAGCGCACATCCAGCACCTGGACCACGGGCCGTTCCGCCTCGGGCAGGTCGGCGGCCACACGGACACGGGTCATGCGATCCGGCTCTGACGTCACCGCGCCGTTTTCGCCGTCGCCGACCTTGATGGCGCGGACCACGTCCAGCCCCGACACCACCGCGCCCCAGACGGTGTAGCGTTTCTCCAACGCCGGATAAGCCTGGCGCATGAAGAAGAACTGGCTGTTGGCGCTGTCGTTGGCCTCGCCGCGCGCCATGCCCGCCACGCCGGGGCAATACAGGCCCCAACCGTGCACCTTGCCGTCGCCGGTCACGGCCATGGCCGCGTCGGGCTGGGTCTGAACCGGCAGGCTGTTGATGAAGCCGACCTCGCTTCCCATCGGCCGGGCGACCGGGACGAAGCCCATGGTCCCGTCGCGGCGGAAGGTGAACTCGGCCTCCAGGTCGGGATAAGGGCTTTGACCGTCGCCGGTGCCCAGGGGGTCGCCGGTCTGGGCCATGAACCAGTCGATCACCCGGTGCCAGACGATGCCGTCATAAAAGCCGCGCTGGGCCAGCATGCGGATGCGTTCGACGTGTTTGGGCGCGGCCAGCGGCGCCAGCTCGACCAGGATGCGGCCCTTGGTGGTGTCGATGACCAACAGGTTCTCGGGCGCCACGGCCCGCCATTCCGAGGCTGCGGCGGCGGCCGGCGCGGGCGTCTCCTGGGCCAGGGCGGGCGCGGCGGCCAGAAGCGAAAGCGCGGCGATCAGGGCGGGACGGATCATGGCGCTCTCCTCAGCCGCCCTGGGCGGGCAGTTCGATGTCGCAGACGTTGAAGGCGCCGCCGCGCGCCGCGCGGGTCCGTTCCAGCAGGGCGGCGAAGGCGGGCGAGCGGACATCCATCACCCGCACGGCCGGGCGTTCGCTCTCGGGCAGGCTGGACGCCATGCGGACGCGGGTCATGACGTCGGGATCGCCCTGAACCTGGCCGTCGGCCTCGGGGCGGCCCGCCTTGAGCGCGCGCACCGCCTCCATGCCCAGGATCACGCGGCCGAAGGCGGTGTAGCCGCCGTTCAAATCGTCCTTGCGGCCCGTCATGATGAAGAACTGGCTGTTGGCGCTGTCGGGATTGGCGGCGCGGGCCATGCCCAGGGTTCCGGGGCAGAACAGGCCGACGCCCGGCACCTTGAAGTCGGCGTTGACCATGGCCTGGGCGTCCGGCTGGGTCTGGACGGTCATGGAACCCAACAGGCCCATCTGCCCGCCGGTCGGATTGGGACCGACCGAGACGAAGCCGCCGCCGGGCGGACGACGGAAGGTGAATTCGCCGGCCACGTCGGGCAGGTCGCTGCCGCCCTGCCCCGTGCCTTGCGGATCGCCGGTCTGGGCCATGAACCCTTCGATGACCCGATGGAATTTCAGCCCGTCATAGAAGCCTTGATCGGCCAGGGCGCGGATACGCTCGACATGGCGCGGCGCCTGGGCGGGCGACAGTTCGGCCAGGATGCGGCCGTGAGCCGTGTCGATGATCAGCAGATTCTCGGGCGCGACGGTGCGCCACTCAGAGACCGCCTGGGCCGAGGCGACGCCCGCCGACAGGGCCAGGACGGCGGAAGCCAGAAACGAAACACGCGGACTCATCGGTTTTCCTTGACCTTGGCCAGCACCTGGGCGGCGACCGCCGGGCTGACGAAACTGTCGATCGCGCCGTCCAGCCGGGCGATCTCCTTGACCAGACGGCTGGCGATGGCCTGGTGACGCGGGTCGGCCATCAGAAAGACGGTCTCGATCCGGCTGTTCAGGCGCTGGTTCATCGCCGTCATCTGGAACTCATATTCAAAGTCGGCCACCGCCCGCAGGCCGCGCACGATCACCGACGCGTCCAGCTTCTCGGCGAAATGCATCAACAAGGTGTCGAAGGGCTGGACCACGATGTCGGCCTTCATGCCGGCCACCGCCTCGCGCACCATTACGACCCGTTCGTCGGTGGTGAACAAGGGACCCTTGTCGTCATTGCGCGCCACGCCGATGACCAGCCGATCGACCAGTTTCACCGCCCGGCCGATGATGTCCATATGGCCGTTGGTGACCGGGTCGAAAGTGCCCGGATACAAGCCGATGCGCATGGCGTGTCCCCCCGTTCGCCCCTTGATTAGCAGCCCGTTCCGACCGGGCCTAGTCGGGGCGCGGCGGGGTCGCGTTCAGATCGGCTGGACCGGCGCGGCGGTCCAGGCCGAGACCAGCGCGTCGATCCGCTCGGTGGACGTCGCAAAGGCCTGATCCCCGATCGAGGCGACCGCACAGGCGGGGGTGGCGCTGTTGGTGATGAAGGCGGCGTCGAAAACCGCCAGGTCCGTCAGGGTCACCGGCCGAGTCTCCTGAGCAAGGCCCGCGGCCATGAGATGGTCGGCGATCAGGGCCTGGGACACGCCCGCCAGCATCGGCGCCTGGGGCCAGATCACCCGGTCGCCGGACAGAAAGCCGATGTTGGACACGCTAGCTTCGGAGATTCGCCCGTCGGCGCCGATGAACAGGGCGTCGTCGAACCCCGCCGCCCGCGCCGCCCGCCGCGCCCGGATCAGGCCGAAAGTGGCGACGTGTTTCAGATGCGGCGCCTCGCGGGCATAGGTCTGGGGCTGAAGACGCAAGGGCCGCTCGGCCAGAGGCGATGCGGGCGCGAAGACCCCGACCGTCATGCGGGGGCGGCCGATCCAGTCGGGCGTGCGCACGCCGATCTCGGGCGCGAACAGACCGACCCGCATCCAGGCGTCGGAACGGCCGTCCAGGGCCTGGCGCATCCAGGCGCGGGCCTGGTCGTCATCGACCGCTTCGCCGAACAGTTCCAGCGCGGCGTCGCGCAGACGGGCCAGGTGCCGGTCCAGCCCCCGCACACCGCCGCCCTGGACCGCGAACGAGGTGTAGGCGCCGTAGTTGACCAGGGCTGGATGGGCCAGGTCCTCGGCCGTGGCGGGGACGCCGTCGATGAAGAGGGGCGCGCTCATCCCCCCTCTCCCTTTGGGAGAGGGCTTGAGGCTCGCGGAGCGTAGCGATGCGCCAGCCGAAAGGGCGAGGGTCGGATGTCGCCGATCATCACCCGCCAGTCGCCCCTCACCCTTTCGCGCAAGGACGACGGCTGCGGCGCCGTGCGCTCAAGCCCTCTCCCAACGGGAGAGGGATCAGGAACCTTCGCCTTCACCCGTGTCTTCGCCCTCATCTCCGCCCGCGTCGGCCAGGCGTTCGACCGAGACCACCTTCTCGCCCTCGGCGGTGCGGAAGACGGTGACGCCCTGGCTGGCGCGGCCGACGATGCGGATCTGGCCGACCGGGGTGCGGATCATCTGGCCGCCGTCGGTGACCAGCAGCAGGTCGTCGCCTTCCTCGACCGGGAAGGTCGCGGCCAGGCGGTTGCCCGCGCGGCCGCCCAGGCCGTGGGCCGTCAGCCCCTGCCCGCCCCGGCCGGTGCGGCGATACTCATAGGCCGACGAGCGTTTGCCGAAGCCGGTGTCGGTGATGGTCAGGATGAACTGCTCCGCCGCGCCCAGTTCGGCGATGCGCTCCAACGACAGGGCCGCGTCGCCGACCTCTTCGTCGCCATCGGTCTCGACCGGCGTATCGTCCTCGTCGCCCGCCGCCTTGCGCATGGCGTTGGCGTGTTTGACGTAGGCGGCGCGTTCCTCAGGCGTCGCATCGACGCGGCCCAGGACGGCCATGGAGATGACCTCGTCGCCCGGCGCCAGGCGGATGCCGCGCACGCCGGTGGAGTCCCGGCCCTTGAACACCCGCACGTCATCGGCCTTGAAGCGGATGGCGCGGCCGAGCGCGGTGGTCAGCAGCACGTCGTCCTCGCCGGTGCACAGGGCGACGCCGACCATGTGGTCGCCGTCCTCCAGCTTCATGGCGATCTTGCCGGCGCGGTTCACCGTGGCGAAGTCCGACAGCTTGTTGCGGCGCACGTCGCCCGACTGGGTGGCGAACATGATGTCGTAGTCGCCCCACGCCGCCTCGTCCTCGGGCAGCGGCAGGACGTTCATGATGCTGTCGCCCGGCTCGATCGGCAGCAGGTTGACGAAGGCCTTGCCGCGCGCGGTCGGGGCGCCCAGCGGCAGTCTCCAGACCTTGAGCTTATAGGCCTTGCCGTTGGTGGCGAAGAACAGCACCGGCGTGTGGGTCGAGGCCGAGAAGACGCCGACGATGGCGTCCTCGTCCTTCATCGCCATGCCGGACTTGCCCTTGCCGCCGCGATGCTGGGTCCGATAGGCGGCCAGATTGGTGCGTTTGACATAGCCGCCGTGGGTGACGGTGACGACCATGTCCTCACGCGGGATCAGGTCTTCATCCTCCATCTCGGCGTCGCCCTCGCCGATGACGGTGCGGCGGGGAACGGCGAACTGGTCCTTCACCTCGATCAGCTCGGCGCGGATGACGGCCAGGATGTTGGCCCGGTCGCTGAGCAGGGTCAGATGCCCCTGGATCGTGTCCGCCAGGCCGCGCGCCTCGCCGAAGATGTCGTCGCGGCCCAGGCCGGTCAGACGCGACAGGGTCAGGGCCAGGATGGCGCGGGCCTGTTCGTCGGTCAGACGCAGTTTGTCGCCGTCGATGACGACGCTGCGCGGATCGGCGATCAGCTCGACCAGGGCCATCATGTCGCCGACGGGCCAGGCCTTGGCCTGCAGCCGCTCGCGCGCCTCGGTCGGATCGGCCGAGGAGCGGATGATGTGGATCACCTCGTCGATATTGGCGACCGCCACGGCCAGGCCGACCAGGACGTGGCCGCGATCACGCGCCTTGCCCAGCTCGAACTTGATGCGGCGGACCACCACCTCTTCGCGGAAGTCCAGGAAGGCCTGGACCAGGGCGCGCAGGCCCATCTGTTCGGGCCGCCCATGGTTCAGCGCCAGCATGTTGACGCCGAACGAGCTTTGCAGCGCCGTGTAGCGGAACAACTGGTTCAGGATGACGTCGCCGGACGCATCGCGCTTCAGCTCGATGACCATCCGCATGCCCTGGCGGTCGGATTCGTCGCGGACGTCGGCGATGCCCTCCAGCCGCTTCTCGCGCACCATTTCGGCGATGCGTTCGATCAGGGTCTGCTTGTTCACCTGATAGGGCAGTTCGGTGATGACGATGGCTTCGCGATCCTTGCGGATCGTCTCGATCGCCGCCTTGCCGCGCACGATGACCGAGCCGCGGCCGTCGCGCAGGGCGTTGCGCGCGCCGGTGCGGCCCATGATCTCGCCGCCGGTCGGGAAGTCGGGACCCGGCACCAGGTCCAGCAGGGTCTCGTCCGAGACCTCGGGATCGTCCAGCAGGGCCAGGCAGGCGTCGATCACCTCGCCCAGGTTGTGGGGCGGGATGTTGGTGGCCATGCCGACGGCGATGCCGCCCGCGCCATTGACCAGCAGATTGGGAATCCGGGCCGGCAGGACCGCCGGCTCCAGCTCCTTCTCGTCGTAGTTCAGTTGGAAATCGACCGTGTCCTTGTCGATATCGGCCAGCAGGGCCACGGCCGCCGGGGCCATGCGCGATTCCGTGTATCGCATCGAGGCCGGCATATCGCCGTCGACCGAGCCGAAATTGCCCTGGCCGTCGATCAACATCAGCCCCATCGAGAAGGGCTGGGCCATGCGCACCAGGGCCATATAGACCGAGGCGTCGCCATGCGGGTGGAACCGGCCCAGCACGTCACCGACCACGCGGGCGCATTTTGAATAGGCGCGGCTAGGCTCCATGCCCAGGTCGTGCATCGAATACAGGATGCGACGGTGCACGGGTTTCAGCCCGTCGCGCGCGTCCGGCAGGGCGCGCGAGACGATCACGCTCATGGCGTAGTCGAGGTAGGAGCGGCGAAGCTCGTCCTCGATCGAGATGGGGGCGATGTCGGCGCCGCCGCCCGGAGGGGGCGCGGCGTTGTGAATGATGTCGTCGGTCAAGGAAATCTGGCTAAATCGGCCGGAATCGGAACGTGATCCGCTATCGGGTTTTCTAGCACCCGAGGGCCGGTTAAGCAAAGAAACGCCCGCCTTTTCGACCCGCCTGAACGGAAGGAAATTCCATGCGCCCCGCCTTGATCGCCGCCCTGGCCGCCCTGCCGCTCGCCGCCTGCGTCAGCGTGACCGCCAACGACTATTCCACCACCGCCCCGGAACGGGCGCCGACGGGTGATTTCGGCGAGGCGACTCTGATCGACGGCTCGGGCGCGCGCATCGGGCGGGCGGTTCTGACCCAGGGACCGACCGGCCTGTTGATCCGCATCGAGGCCGAGGGCCTGGCCCCCGGCTGGCACGGCGTGCACATCCACGCCACGGGCGAATGCGCGGCCCCCTTCACCTCGGCCGGTGCCCATGTGAACCACGGCGAACCCAAGGCGCCGCACGGCCTGTTGAACGCGAACGGACCCGACGACGGCGACCTGCCCAACATCCACGCCGACGCCCAGGGCCGCGTCCAGGCCGAGCTGTTCACCACCCGCGCCCGCATCGCCCGATCGGGTCCCGGCCAGTGGTTGTGGGACGAGGACGGCTCGGCCCTGGTGATCCACGCCGCCGCCGACGATCACGCCAGCCAGCCGATCGGCGGCGCGGGCGCCCGCGTGGCCTGCGGAGTGATGGCGGCCGGCTGACGCCGCCCCCTATCGTCTGTCGGCGGCTTGAGGGATCATGCCTTGGCCGCACCGGCCCTGAGGTTGCGTTCGGCCAGGGAGACCACGCCGACCCCGGCGATGGTCAGGGCCGCTCCGGTCAGGATCTGGACGGTCAGCACGTCGCCCATCATCCAGCCGATCAGGATCGACACGAGCGGCGTGGCCAGGAAATAGGGCGTCACCCGTCCCGCCTCGCGCTTCTGCACCAGCCAGAAGACCAGGGTGGTGGCGACCACCGAGGAGACGAATCCGGCCCAGAACACGCAGGCCCAGACCAGGGGCGTCGCCTGGCGCATGGCCTCGACCTGGCCGGTCTCGAACATCGCCGAACCCAGTGCGAGCGTTGGCAGGGCGACACAGGCCAGCAGGCCCTGCATCTTCAGCGGCGGAATGGAGGTGGTGCGGCGGGCGATCACCGTGGTCACGGCCCAGGCGGCCGAGGCGGCGATGACGACCAGAATCGCCTTCCAGTCCTGGATGGCGTGGGCGTCCAGCGACATCCAGCCGACCCCCAGAAGCGCCAGCCCCAGTCCGACCATGGCGAATTTCGACAGCCGTTCGCCCAGCATCAGCCAGGCGAACAGGGCCGTGAACGGAATCCACAACTGCGACGCCACCGACACCGGGCTGACGTCATGCGCCAGCCAAAACCCCAGATAGATCAATCCATAGTGGATCGGCCCGCCCAGGATGACGATGATCGCCAGGCTCTTCCAGTTCGGAAAGGGCGGCCGTACGAAGGCGACCAGACAGCCCGCCGCGACGGCGAAGCGCAGAGTCCCCATCAGCAACGGCGGCAGGGTGTCGGTGGCCACCTTGGCGGCGGCGTTGTTGACGCCCCAGATGACCACGACCGCCGCGATGGCGGCGATCTCGACCAGGGTCAGGCGATGACTGTGCGGGGGGGCGGGAACGGCGTCGGTCACCCCTCGCCTATCGCACGGCGACGCCGGGTCAGGGTCTCACATTGCGTGACCCGGCGTTTCGCCCCTGTTCGATCAGAACGGGATGTCGTCGTTCAGGTCGTAGCTTTCCTTGGGACCCGAAGGCTTGTTGGCGCCGCCGGTCGAGAAGCCCGAGGCATAGTCGTCGTCCGAACGGCCCGCGCCGCCGCCGTCGCCGCGCCCGCCCAGCATAGTCAGTTGCCCGCCGAAGCGCTGGATCACCACCTCGGTGGTGTATTTCTCGACGCCGTTCTGTTCGTATTTGCGGGTCGATAGCTGGCCCTCGACGTAAACGGTCGAACCCTTCTTCAGATAGTTTTCCGCGACCTTCACGATGTTGTCGTTGAAGATCACCACGCGGTGCCACTCGGTCTTTTCCTTGCGCTCGCCGGTGGATTTGTCGCGCCAGGTCTCGGACGTCGCCAGAGACAGATTGGCGACCCGGTCGCCGTTGTTCAGGGTGCGGATCTCCGGGTCCTTGCCCAGATTGCCGACCAGAATGACCTTGTTGACGCTGCCAGCCATCGCCGTTTTCCTTGTTCTTGGAGCCGCCTCGAGGATGGGACGGCCCGCTGTTCGTTGACGCCGTCATAGCCGACGGCGCTGAAATGTTCCAGTTCTGTTCCGCTCAGCCCGCCGGGGCGGCCGGAGCGGCGGAGGCGGCGTCGATGTCGCGCTGAATGGCGCCGGGGATGGCCAGGCGGCCGTCGCCCGTGCGCGCCAGAGCCATGAACCGCACCCCGTCCAGCGTCTGGGAGAAGGAGACGCCGCGTCGTTCGATGAAGATGTATTGGCCCTGATAGGCGCCGATGATCTCGCGGTTCGAGCCGCCCATGCGCAGGAAACGCAGGCGCATCTCCTCCAGCCGCGCGGCGCAGAATTCGATCTGCGGCTGATCGGTGGCGACGACGTGGAATTGGGGCGCGCCCTTCTCGCCCTGTTTCGGCGTTTGCACCGAATAGCAGACGCCCGCCTCACGCGGCGCTTCGGGCGCGCTCTCGCACGCGGCCAGGCCCAGGACGACGACGGCGGGGATCAGAAACGCACGCATCAATTCAGGCTCGGAAACTGGCAGTTGCGGTCCTGTTCGGCCAGGGCGCGGAAACGGTTGTTGTCGTTGGATTGTTCGACCCGACGCGGCACCAGGCGCAGGGTCAGCTCGCCCCAGCGGCCGTACTGGGCCTCGCCCGGACGGACGCAGGTTCCGGCGTACAGGGCCTGGACGCACTGATTCAGGCTCATGTTCCCCGACAGGGCGCGCCATTCCGAACCGGTATGACGCAGACAGGCCGTCCCGGTCGGAACAGCGGGCGTCGCCGCCGGCGTGGTCGGCGCGGTCGCGGGCGGGCCGACGTCGGCCGGCTCGGTCAGGGCGGCGGGCGGCAGTTCGGGAATCGGGGCGAAGGCGGCGGTCGGGGCGGCGGCCAGGGCGCCGGTGGCGTCTATGCCGACGTCCAGCGCATCCGTGGCCAGGCCGTTGCGCTGGGCGCATTCGGTCAGGGTCGCCATGCCGACATACTGGCCCTCGACGAAGCAGCGCAGTTGGCGGGTCGGCTCCAGCGCGGGGGCGTCGGCCAGGTCGACGGTCAGGCCGCCCTTGGACGCCGGCGGCGGCTCGGCCGGTCCCTGACGCCCGCCCGAGAAGACCAGCGCCAGCACCACCGCGGCCAGGACGGCCAGTCCGGCGCCGACGGCGATGATGATGCGTTTGTCGTTCGAGGCGGCCATTCGGGACTCGTGCGGGGCTGGACGGGTCCAATAACCCCGCCTGCCCTTCGACAGTCAACGCCCAATGCGGCCGGCCCGCGTCCCTAACCGCCCAGGCGGGCCAGGGCGGCCTGATAGTTGGCGAGCTGATTGGTCAGATAGGCGGGCACGGTTCCCGACCCGGCGGACGCCGCCGGTTTGGGGGCCAGGGCGCGATAGGCGTCGCGCACCGCCTTCAACGCCGCTTGCAGGGCTTCGCCCGCCGCCTTGACCGAGGCGGGGTTCGCCAGGCTGAGCGTCTTGGGCAGGTTCAGGCCGAAGGTCTGAAGCGCGTCGCCGCCGCTGGACGGGCCGACATAGCCGGGCGACAGGCCCAGACCGGCCAGGGCGTCGCGCCCGCCCTCGCCCGCCGAGATGACGGCGCCGACCTTGCCGTCGCGGGCGGTGATGGTCAGCCGCTGAAAGCCGCCGGCCACGCCGCTGAGCGCGCCCGCCTCGGCCTTGGCTTCGCTGTCGGACGAGACCGTGACCTTCAGCTTGGTCCCCGAGGCCTGTTCGATCTTGCGGGCCAGGGTCTGGAGCGTGTCGCGCGCCTCTATGGTCACGGCCGCGGCCCGGCCGCCCGAGGCGGGCGAGACATAGAAACGGTCGCCAACCCGCAGCGAGGTGGCGTCGATCAGCCGTTTGGAATCCTTCTGGTCGATGTCGCCTTGAGGCAGGCCCAGCCGGTCCAGCACGCTGGCGCCGTTCGAGACGACCGCCAGGGTCATCGGCGCGGCCTGATCGTTGTCGCCCGACCAGTTCCGGGTCCAGTCGATGGCGCCGGTGACGGCGTCCAGCCGGGTCAGATAGGCGCGGGTCGGATCGGTCGCCTTGGCGCCTTCGGCCCGGTCGTTGACGCCCGTCAGCCAGACCTTGCCGTCCACAACCTTCACATCGGCCGCCGTATCGTCGCCCGCCCCGCCGACATAGGTGACGCGGTCGGCGGCGTCGGCGGCCAGATCCGTTCTCAGACTGACGACATAGGCGTCCTGGCCGCCGTGATGGGCCTCGGCCGTCGTCGCTACGTCCAGGGCGGCGTTGCGCGTCGTGCCGCTCAGGATCACCTGTCCGCCCGAGACCGAGATTCCGGCCACATCCCCGCTGGCCAGACCCAGGTCGCGGCTAGAGACCAGGGTGGGAACGCCCGATCCGTCCAGGGCGAAACGACGCACCGTCAGCCGTCCGTCCTCGACCCCGGCGGTGTAGAGGTCCGATCCGTCGATGGTCATGGCCTGAACCGAATCGTCGCCCGTCGTGCCGAACTGGCGCGTGGCCGAGGCCGTGGCGACCACCGGCGCATAGATGTGCGCCTGGCTTTCGCTGAAGGTCTGGAGATAGCCGTCCCAGCCGCCCTGGGCGGCCTCGCCCGGCATGGCCGACTTGGCGCGGCCCGCGACCTGGACCGTGCCGTTGGGACCGAAGGCGACGGCCGTGGCCTCGTCCTCGGCGCGGGCGCCGCGACGTTGGGTCCAGACCTCCTGGCCCTCGGCGTCGAAGACGGTGACGAAGCTGTCGGCGACGGTCGCGGCATCGCCGGTCCTGCCTGGCTCCAGGGCGCCGACGACCGATCCGGCCACGGCGACACGGCCATTGGCGTCCACGTCTATGGCGTAACCGCTGGCGGTCGAGGCGGCGCCGATGGCGCGGGTCATGACCACGCGCCCGGCCGAATCGAGCTTCATCAGGGCCACGTCCCTCTGACCCTTGATCGGTTGGTTGTCCGGCCCGGCGGTCAGGTCGGCGACGATCCACATCCCGCCGTCGGGCGCGGCGGCCGAGGCCCGCACGGCGTCGACGCCGTCAGGCAGGGCGGTCTGCGAAACCCGGCCGTCGACCCATTGGGTCTCGCCGATGCGGGCCGCCCCGGTCTGATCGGCGGTGAATTTCAGCACCTGTTTTCCACCGGCGGCTCCATAACCCTGGACCACATAGGCGGCGTCGGATGCGTCGGCGGCCGAAAAGCCGACCGTTTCGGTGCTGACGCCCCGGATGACCAAGGCCCAGCGGTCGGCGCCCGCCGGAAGGGTGACGGTCTTGCCGCCGGCGGTGATCGTCTTCGGTTCGGCCTTGATCAGTTCGCGGCCCAGCCGCGTCTCGACGCCCGCCGCCTCCAGCTTGCCGTTGATGTAGCCCAGGACCTCGGTCAGGCTGCGGGTCGTCGCCCCCATCTCGGACAAATCAATGTTGACGGTCACGTCGCCGGACGTCCGTTTCAAGGTGATGTCGAAGGCCACGTCGCCCGCGAAGGCGGCCACGGCGTCATCCGGCGAGCCTTCATGGATCGGCCCGGTCAGAGAGCGGGCGCTGTCGCGCGGCACGCCCGCCGTGGACTTGCTGGTGGTCGAGGAGACGCCCGCGACCATGCGCACGCCGTCCAGCGTGGTCGCCGTCAGATAGGCATGGACCTCGGCCAGGCCCGAGGCGAAACGCTTGTCCAACAGGCTCTGTTCGCTGGAGGCCAGCCCCTTGACCGCCGCGCGATTGGTCAGGGCGGTCAAGGTGTCCAGCCCCTGGTACAGGGCGAACAGCTTCTTGTAGTCGGCCGAGGCGCCCGTCAGGTCCAGCTTGGCCGAATTCTCGTCGATGATGCGGCGCCCGCCCAGGGCGGCGCGCACCAGGGCGTCGGGCTTGGGAACCGCGGCCTTGGCGTCCCAGGGCGGGGTCGGCTGTTTCTTCTTGGCCGCCGCCGACAGCGAGGCGCTCGTCGTCGCATCCTGTGCGGTCGAACCCGACAGGCCGTACAGGCCGAGCAGATAGCTGTTGTTGATCAAGGCGGAAGGCTCCAGCCGTCAGCATGACCCACAGGGGTTAAGACAGGCTGAGGATTCGACGGGAACTGAGAATCACGATGTTCGTTAAGCCGCGTATCTCGCTGGGAGTGCCGTCCGATGCTCTTTCCGCTTAGCGTGCTGCAATCCGTCCTGGCCCTGTATGGGTTCGGAACCAAATCCCCCCGCCGTCGAACCGTCGCGCCGATGCTGATCGGCCGAGCCGCGCCGCCGCGTTATTCCTAGGCCCGCTTAGCCGCCGCGGAACAGCGACAGGATGATCTGCGGCGCCGAGTTGGCGATCGACAGGGCCTGGGCGCCGAGCTGCTGTTGCACCTGCAAGGCCTGAAGCCGCGCGCTTTCCTTGGCCAGGTCGGCGTCCACCAGGTTGCCGACACCCGATTCCAGCGTGTCCATCAGCTTGGAGACGAAGCTGTTGTGGGCCGTGATCTGCTTGGCCTGGGCGCCCAGCTCGCCCAGGGCGGCGTTCAACTGGGTGATGGAATCGTCCAGCTTGTTCAAGGCCGTGGTCGCGCCCGTCATGGTCAACAGGCTGTCGGACAACGACAGTTCGATGATCGAGCCGCCCAGCGTCAGATTCTTGCCCGACAGGGTCACGAAGGCCGAGGCGTCGGCGTTGGCCAGGAAGCGGATGCCGTTAGTCAGCGTGCCGTTCAGGATGTTGCCGCCGTCGAAGGCGGCGTTGTCCACGGCCGACTTGATGGCGCGCAGCAGGGCTTTGAAGTCGGCGTCCAGCAACTGGCGCGACTGGGTCTTCAGCGACTGATCCTTGGCCGCGACGACCTTTTCCTTCAACTGGTTCAGCAGGTCCGAGACCGACTCGCCCGCCGACAGAGCCACGTCCGCGATCGAAGTGGCGCGGTCCAGGCTCTGCTTCACCGCCGACAGGGCGCCGATGTCGGCGCGCTGACCCTGGGCGATGGCCCAGATGGCGGCGTTGTCCTTGGCTCCCTGGACCTTCAGGCCCGTGGAGACCCGGTTCTGGACATCGCCGAGACGCTCATTGGTCTTCGTCAGATTTTGCAGCGCGATGGCGGCGGCGGCGTTGGTGTGAACGCTGTTGGTCATTCGATTCTCGAAGCCCCAAGGGTCTGATTCCACATCAGCCTAAGGGGCGAGTCGTATGCGTATGGTTAACGGCGATTCACCACGTGCTTTAACCGCGCGGATCGCTCCTGCGCGGCGTCGAGGCTTGAAGCGGGTTTCAGCTCAGGCGGTGGTGTCGACCACCGCGCCGACGCTGTAGCGGCCCTCGTCCATCATGCGGACGACGTCTTCACGGGGCAGTTGGCGCACGACTTCGCCGGTGACGCGGTCGAGGGTCTTATAGACAAACGACCCCTTTTGGGGGCCTTCCTCGATCACCAGTCTGTAGCGAGCGGCGCGTTCCGCCTCCTGGGCCGCCGACGAGTGCCGGGCGTCGAAGCCGTCGCAGGCTCCTCCAGACCCGACCGCCGCGACCGCGACGGGTGCTATTTTCGGATTGGCATTCATGTCTCCAGCCGCCGGACCTTACCCGGCGTCTCCGGTTAAGAACGCTCGCGCGGGTCGGGCGGGGCGCGAGGCCCCGCCCTTCCGCGATCTGTTCCTTAGCGGAACAGGCCGAGCAGGATGGACGTCGAGGAGTTGGCGATCGACAGAGCCTGCACGCCCAGTTGCTGCTTGGTTTGCAGCGCCTGGAGGCGAGCGCTCTCCTTGGCCAGATCGGCGTCGACCAGGTTGCCGATGCCCGACTCGATGGTGTCCTGAAGCTTGCCCACGAAGCTGAGGTGGGTGCCCAGGGCCTTCGAACCGGTGCCCAGACGGGCCAGCGAAGCCGAGACGTTGTCGATCGAGGTGTTCACCGCCGTCAGTCGGGCCTGAGCCATCGTGCGGGTGGTGATCTGGGCCGTCGACGACAGGGTCACGACCGAACCCGACAGGGTCATGTTTTCGGCCGCGATGTCGATCGTGCTCGACCCGCCGGTGTTCGCCAGGGCCTTGAAGCCGGCAGTGCCGGAGATCACGGCCACGCCATTGAACTTGGCGTTCGAGACGGTCGAGGCGATCTGCTTGCGCATAGCCACGAAGTCTTCGTTCAGGGCGTTACGGGCGGCCGTGGTCAGCGACGCATCGGTCGCGGCCAGGGCTTTTTCCTTCATCTGCGACAGCAGATCGGAGACGGTCTCACCGGCGGCGATGCCGACATCCACGGCCGACTGGCCGCGTTGCAGGCTGTCCTTGACCGCGTTCAGGGCGCCCATCTCGGCGCGCTGACCTTGAGCGATGGCCCACACCGCGCCGTTGTCCTTGGCGGAGTTGACCTTCTTGCCGGTGTTGATGCGGTTTTGAACCGTGGCCAGTTCGTCGTTGGTCGACTGGAGGTTCTGCAGGGCGATCATAGCGCCCATGTTCGTGTTAACGCTGTTCAGCGCCATGGCACGTAGTCCTTCTTTCAAGGTGTCCGACGCCATTTTGGCTGCCGGGAGCATTTTGCTCGGCCCTCTCGCAGCAAGGAGCGGACCAGAGGCCGAAATTTCGCCGCATCGCCAAGTTACTGTTTTTACTGCGTTACCTTACCTTAACCACACCCCTCGCCCGGCAAAACCTGCCGGGCCGGGCAGAAACTGCCGGGCGCCGGGTCATTTCTGCCGGGCGGGACCGCCCCAGGCCCCCGCAAGCCAGGCGTCGATCGCCTTGCGCTCGGCCAGAAGCGTCTCGACAGCCAGCCGTCGGGCCGCGTCGCAGGCCGCGATCTGGGCGCCGCGCGCCGCATAGGCGGTCTCCAGGTCCCCCAGAGTCGGCTCAACCGGCAGGGTCGCCAGGGCGCAGGGCCGCGTCGACGGTTCGGGCAGGACCAGGCGCGGCGGCGCAGCCTTCGAGATCGGGGGCGAGGCGGCACAGGCCGCGGTCAAGGTCGTGCAGACGAGCAACACGAGCGGCGTCGAGGGGGTGATCGGCATCAGCGGCCTTCCTGGCTTCGGTCTGGGCCGCGACGGTCAGTGCGGTCACGGCCGTGGTCTGTCGGTGATGGGCGTCGAGACGGGCGCGCTGCCCGAACTCGGCCGCCTGTTCGATACGGCGGGCGTCGGCGTCGGCCTGGGCGACGGCCAGTTCGGCGCGGGTGCGCTCCAGCCGCTTTTCGCTCAGACGCAAGGGGTCCCAGCGGAAACCCAGCGCCCCCGCCGCCAGGACCAGGACGACCAGACCCGCCAGGCCCGCCGCCGCCCAGCCCCACGGCGTCAGGGCGTTCAGGATCGGCGCCCTCATGGGAACGCCCGCCGATCCAGCTCGAAATGCAGGCCGTCCTTCAGGCTTTTCCAATCGCCGCCCCAGATCAGGGCCACGCCGCGCTCGGCCGCCGCCGCCTTCATGGCTCCGGCGATGCGCGGATACAGCGGCCAGTCCCAGCGCAACCGCCCATCGACCAGGGCCGCCAGATCGACTGCATGGCCGGTGATGTGGCGGCTGTTCAACGTCCGGCTGGCCCCGGCGCGGACCAGGGCGGCCTGACGCGCCGGGCCGCGCAGCCCCTCGACGACCATGAAGTCCACCGGCGTCAGTTGGATCGCGCGCTTCACCACGCCGACCAGCGCCGGGTGCACGCCGTCCAGCCGCGCGTGTGACCGAGCCGAGAGGGCGAAGCTCATCGCCCGCCTCCCGCCGCCAGGCGCAGCCGCATCTCGGCCAGCAGGCTGACCAGTTGCTGGGCCGAGGGCGCGACCAGATACAGCACCATGGTGATCCCCAGCAGGATCATCAGTCCATGGGCCAGGACCGGCAGGGCCTCGACCGGGGCGCGGCCGACCGCCCAGGCCAACAGGCCCCAGGCCAGGCCGCTGACGGCATAGACATAGAGCCGCCGCCACAGCCATCGGGCCTCGGCCAGGGGAAGGGGTTCGGGTGCGCTCATTGATCATCCTCTTCATCAAAGCGGGGCGGTTCGCGTTCGCGGCCGCCGATTTCGACGCGGCAGTCGTCGGGGTTCAGTCGGCGGGGCGCGTCCCAGGTCTCGACGTCGGGCACGCGGTGGTCCGGGTTTCGGTCGACGGTCACGGCCGTCATCCGATCGCGGTCAGGATGACGACGCCGCCCGAACCGGCGCCGCCTGCGCCGAAGCCGGTCGCGCCCGCACCGCCGCCGCCGCCGCCCGCGCCGCGCCCGCCGCCCGCGCCCCCGGCGTGACCGGCCGAAATCGAGGCGCCGCCGCCTCCCCCGCCGCCGCCCGCACGTGACAGGTCGGGCATGGGCGAGACCGATCCGGCGGACCCGGCCGCGCCCGAACCGCCCGCACCGCCCGCCGCCGAGACGCGCAGCCCGGCCCCGGCCCCGCCCGACCCGCCCGCACGCGCCGTGTCCGAAGCGTCCAGACCGCCGCCGCCGCCGCCGCCGCCGGGCGCGGCCGAGGTCGTAGAGCCTGCACCGCCGCTGGCGACGGTCGAGGCCGCGCCGCCCGCGCCGCCCGATCCGTCTCCGGCCCCGCCCGCTCCGCCCAGACCCGAGACCGCGTCACCGCCCGCACCGCCCGCACCGCCGCGCGCCGTCAGGATGACCGTTCCGCCCAGGCTGAGGGTCGCATCGCCGCCGCCCGCGCCCGCGCCGCCCGCCGAGGTCCCGCCCGCGCCCCCCGCGCCGACGACCGCAACGACGCCGCCCGACAGGGCCGAGGCGGGCAGCCGCGCCTGGCTGATCCCGCCCGCGCCGCCGCCGCCGCCGCCGAAGCGCACGGTTCCGGCCGATCCTTGCGCACCGGCTCCGCCGCCGCCGCCCGCGCCGATCACCGTCGCCTCGACCCAGCAGGCCCAGGCGGGCGAGGTCCAGCCGCCGTCGGCGGTCAACACCGTGGTCTCGATGCGCGCGGCGCCCAGCGGAAAAGCGCAACGGCCGGTCTCCGCATCGACGGACAGGACGTCGACCCAGGTCGCGCCGTCGGGGCTGACCTTCAGCCTCAGATCGTCGTCGCCGATCAGACCGATCTCGGCCCGGCCGCTCCAGCCGCTTTGAAACAACAGCGACAGCACATCGCTTGCGCTCGACTTGTTGAAGGTGAAGCGCAGGTCCCCGTCGCCGCCCTCGCCCGGGCCGCGCGCCGCCCACAGGGCCTTGTTCAGCTTGACGGAGAAGGGGTTGGCCGCATCCGCCGTCGCGCCCAGGCCCAGGCGGCTCAGCCCCTGAATCTCGCCCAGGGTCTGGCCCAACGGCGCCCAGCCGCCGTCCAGCCGCATCACCACCGCCGGTTCGTCCAGCACCACGACGATCAGCCCGTCCGGCGTGGGCACGACGCTCCAGCCGCCGGCCTCGAACCGCATCAGCGTCCCCGCCGACTGGCCCGTCCAGGCCGCGCCGGTCGCGCCGACAGGCAGGATGTACAGGTCGCCGTCGTCGGGACCGCCGGGCTGGGCGGCCTGACCGCGGCTGATCACGGCGGTCTGTGTCAGGGCGTCGAGGCGGGTCAGGGCCTCGTTCAGGGTCACATGTTTCTGCATCTGCCCGGCCGCCAGATAGGGCAGCCCCAGGCGGGCGCTGTGGTCGTCGCTCACTGTCGATCTCCGTCGTTTGACGGAGATCAGCATCCAGCGCGCGCAAGCCCAGGCGCGTCGGCGTCTTCAGGCCTAGCGGAAGTCCTTAGAAATCAAGGCGGCGGGCCGTCAGGCGCGCACGGTTCACGGCGTTGGGCGCAACCCTCAGTCGTGCAGATAGACGATGCGGCGTTTCCCGGTGTCGCGCATGACGCCCAGATGGCGGTCGTGCTCGCCCGAAGCCTTGGCCTCGCGTTCGTCGGCCTCGACCCAGTGGGTGCTCTCGATGTCCTTTTGCAGGGCGCCGGCGGCCAAGGCGTGGCCCTGGAAGACGACGTCGAGCAGATCGGCCCCGAACGGAACGAACTCGCCCCCGGCCGTCAGCACGCTGTCGACGCCCAGATAGCCGATCATCCGCGCCAGGGTGGCGGGCGAGGCCTTGGCCTGTAAGCCCTGGATCAGAAGCCAGCCGCCCGCCCCGACGGTGTAGGCCGTGCCCACGATGGGCACGAAGGCCAAGAGGCCGTCCATGCCGATCTTGAACGGGCCGAACCCGACGGCGCGGTCGGACAGTTTCCGCACGCCCTCGACATTGGACCATATCTTCTCGATATCGCGGATGCTGCGCTTGGCCATGAGGTCTCCCGTTAACCGCCTGCGGTAACGCTTGATGGCGAGCAGCGTTCACCGAGAACACGTCCCATGTCCATCTTTCGTGTGTTTCTGACCCTGGCTTTCGTCGGCGCCGCCCTGGCCCTGGCGGTGATCGGGGCGGCGGCGTTCAGCGGAATCGGCCACCGCTGGGTGGACATATTGGCCCAGTTCCCGGCGCCCGCCTTCGCCTGCGCCGTCGTGCTGACCGTCCTGGCCCTGGTGCTGTCGATGCGGCGCGTCGCCTTGCTGAGCCTGGCCGTGGCCGGACTGCTGGCCGCCGCCGCCTGGTCCCAGTGGTTCCCGCCCCGCGCGCCGCCCGCGCCGAACAGTCCGGCGATGACCGTCTATTCCGCCAATCTGTGGGCCAGAAACCCGGATGTGGAGGCCCAGATCCGATCCGTGGCCGCGTCCCAGGCCGACATCGTCATGCTGGTCGAGGTCGGCGACGCCGTGACGCCGCATCTGGATCGGCTGCTGACGGGCCACCCGCATCGGCTGACGTCACGGGTCCATGACGGCGCCAACGGCCGCTCGCGCACCGTCATCGCCTCACGCTGGCCGCTGACCGAAACGCGGTTCAGCGATCCGGTCTGGGGGCTGGAAGGCGTCGTGGAGACGCCGCTGGGTCCGGTGCGCCTGATCGCCGCCCACATGACCCGGCCCTGGCCGTTCCGCTACCAGTGGGGCCAGTTGAGCCACGCCGAACGCCTGGCCCAGTTGAAGGGCGACGATGCGCGGCCCTTCATCCTGGCGGGGGATTTCAACAGCGTCTCGACCGCCCGTGTCGGCACGCTGATCAAGGATCTGAACGGCGCCTGGGCCGCGCCGGGATGGCCCGGCACCTGGCCGTCGTTTGTGCCCGGCGCGTTTCGGGTGACCATCGACCAGGTCTATTATTCGCCGCGCCTGGCCCTGACCTCGCGTCGCCTGGGCGCGCCGACCGGGTCGGACCACGCCCCGGTGATCACCGTCTTCAGCCGCGCGCGAGCCGCGCCAGACGCTGGGCATGGCCCGTCGTTGGAAAATCCGCCGCGATCCACGCCGCCTCGAACGCCTTGAGCAGGCGGCCGGTCTCGGGTCCCGGCGCGATCCCCAGGGCCGCGATCTCGCGCCCGCCGACGGGCAGGCGCGGCGGGGTCCAGTCCGTCGCCACGGCCCGCGCTTCACTCAAGGTCGTCGGATCGGCTCCCGCCGCCTGACGCCGCGCCAGCCGGTCCAGCACCACCCGGCCGCCCAGACGATAGACCGCCGCCCGCGCCTGAACCGCCGTGGAGACCGCCTGAACCGTCCCGTCGTCGACGGCGGCGGCCAGTCGGTCGCGCAGCGCGTTCGACAGCCGCAGCCGCGCCGCCGCCTCGCGCACGACATCGGCGTCGGCGGGCAGCAGGGCCGACAGGCGCAGGGCCGGATCGGGGCTGACATCGACCATGGTCTCGAACACCGACAGGCCGGCGTGGCCTGGAAGGACACGCGCCAACACCCCGGCCTCGGCCATGGACCGAACGGTCGGGCGCGGATCGTCGGCGGCCAACAATTTCAGCAGTTCGGTCGAAACCCGTTCCGCCGACAACCCCTCGACAAGTTCCGACAGGCGCGCGCAGGCCGCCAGCCCGTCCGCGTCCAGGTCGCCCCGGCCGAAATGCGCCTGGAAGCGGAAGAAGCGCAGGATGCGCAGGGCGTCCTCGCGGATGCGGGTCTCGGCCTCGCCGACGAAGACGATGCGGCCCGCCTTCGCATCCTCGATCCCACGGCCCGTCGGATCGAAGATCACACCGGATCGGTCGGCATAGAGGGCGTTCAGGCGGAAGTCGCGGCGCGCGGCGTCCTCGGCCCAGTCGTCGGTGAAGGCAACCACGGCGCGACGGCCGTCGGTCTCGACATCCCGGCGCAGGGTGGTGACCTCATAGGGGCGTTTGGACGAGACCACGGTGACGGTGCCGTGCTCCACCCCGGTCGGCACGGGCTTCAGCCCCGCCGCCGTGGCCGCCGCGATCACGCGGTCGGGCGTCAGCCGGGTGGCGATGTCGATGTCCAGCACCGGCTTGCCGACCAGCGCATTGCGCACACAGCCGCCGACGAAACGGGCGCAGTCGGGACCGCCCTGGATCTCCAGCGCGTCCATCACGGCCACGGTGCGCGGATCATTCAGCCAGTCGGTGGGCGGCAGGCGGTCGGTCATGCCGCGTCCTCGGTCTCGGCGGCCGCGTCGCCCGCGCCGTACAATCGCCCGTGCAAGGCCTTCAGCAGACCCGCCGTTACGCCCCAGATGTAGCGCTCGTTCCATGGCATGGCCCAGAAGAAGCGACGTACGCCGTTCATCTCCAGGTGGTCGCGGCGGTGGTTGGCCACGTCCATCAGGAAGTCCCAGGGCGTCTCGAACACCTCGGCCACCTCGTCCGGCGACGGCGCCAACATGACCGGCGGCGTGACCCAGCCGACCACCGGGGTGATCAGAAAGCCCGATCCGGTCTCATAGGCGTCGCCCAGCCCCAGCACCTCGACCGAGGCGGGCGCCAGGGCCACCTCTTCCCAGGCTTCGCGCAGGGCCGCCTGCACCGCCGTCTCGCCGGGATCGAGGTGACCGCCGGGAAAGGCGATCTGGCCCGTATGGCTGGTCAGGCTGTCGGCGCGACGGGTCAGCAGCACCGTGGCGCCGTCCGCATGGGCCATGACCGGCGCCAGGACGGCGGCGGGCCGCAGCGTGCGCCCGACCTGACGTAGGTCCGGGTTCAGATCATAGTCCGAGCGTGTCGGCGCGGGGTCCGGCGACCAGTCCGAAACCGGGCGCAGACGTTCGACCAGCCGGGCCTTCAGCGTTTCCAGGCTCACGCGGAGGTCTCCACGGCGCCCAGGTCGAAATCGACGCCGCCCGACGCCACGGTCAGCCGCCCGTCCCGCAGCCGCGCCGTCTCGACCAGTTCATAGAAGACCGGCCGCACGATCCGCGCCCACAGATCGGCCCGCACCCGCACGCGCGGCGCGGGTTCGCCGGTGGCCGGATCGGTCTCGACGACGATGGGAAACGCCGGTCCCGCCGTCGTACGATCGCCGACGTCGGTGAAGAAGATCAGGGCGTCGCCTTCGCGCTCCACGGCCACGGCGCGGAACGGCAGGTCCTGAACCGTGATCCTCAGCTTCTCGACCGGCGTGACCAGGTGATAGCCGTCCGGGTCCTTCCTCAGCACCGTCGAGAACAGCCGCACCAGTTCGGCCCTGCCGATGGGACTGCCTTCGTGCATCCACACGCCGTCGGCGCGGATGACGATGTCAATGTCGCCGCAATGGGCCGGATTCCACAGATGCACCGGCGGCAGACCGCGCTCGGCGCGCGCCGCCTGGGCCACGCCGGCCAGTCCTGTCGTGGAGGGCGCATCGGTCATGGGTCCAGACCTAGACCCGCCCGCGCCTGGGCGAAAGCCGTCAGACGACGGCGCGCGTCATTCCCGTCGGCGCCTGGGCCGCGACCGGCAGCCACAGGACCCGCCGAGGATCGACCGGTCCCGGCATGCGCGCGTCCGGCGCGGCCTGGAAGCCGAAGCGTGAGAAATAGGGCGGATCGCCGACCAGCAGCACCCCGGCCGTTCCCGCCCTCTTCGCATGATCGACGCAGGCCGCCACCAGATCAGCGCCCAGGCCCGCGCGACGGCTGGCGGCGTCCACGGCGATGGGACCCAGGAACAGGGCCGGGGTCTCGCCCACCATGACCCGCCACAACCACACCGAACCGACGATGCGGCCGCCCTCACGGACGACGAAGCCCGCCTCGATCCCGGCCTGTTCGCGCAGCCGCTCGGCCGTCTTGGCGAAGCGGCCCGGCCCGAAGGCGGCCAGCACCAGGGCCTCCACGGCCGAGGCGTCGGCGGGAGTTTCGGCTTGCACGGCCGAATTCGACAGGGGGGCGGGGGCGTTCGACATTGAGCGCGCGCCGATAGGGCCGTTGCGCGTGCGGATCAACCGGCTTTTGAAAAGTCCGGCGCGCGTTTCTGGGTGAAGGCCATGAAGGCCTCCATGGCCTCGGGACTCTTCATCTGGCCGCCGAAGGCCTCGCCTTCCCTCTGCATGATGGCCCACAGGGCCTCGGCGTCGCGCATCAGGGCCTTGGTCTTGCGGATGGAGTTGGGCGCCCGCGCCGCGACCTGGGCGGCCAGATCGGCGGCGGCGGCCTCGACCTGATCGGCGGGCACGCAGCGGTTAGCCAGGCCCCAGGCGTGAGCGGTTCTGCCGTCCAGCGGCTGGCCCAGGGCGAACAGTTCAAAGGCGCGCTGATGGCCCAGCGTCAGCGGCAGCAGCAGGCTGGACGCGGCCTCAGGGGCCAGGGCCAGATTGACGAAGGGCACGGACAACAGCGCGTCCTCGGCCACCACCACCAGGTCGCAATGCAGCAGCAGGGTCAGGCCGATGCCGACGGCGCGGCCTTTCACGGCGGCGACGACGGGCCGGTCCAGATCGGCCAGGGCCTTCAGGAAACGGAACACCGGCATGTCGGTCGGGCCTTGGCCCTGTGACCCCAGGGCGATGAAGTCGCCGATGTCGTTGCCGGCCGAAAAGCTGTCGCCCTCGGCCCGGAACAGCAGCACCCGCACGGCGTCGTCGGTGCGCGCCCGCTCGGCCGCCTCGGCCAGCGCGGCGTACATGGCCTGGGTGATGGCGTTCTTCTTGTCGGGCCGGTTCAGCGTCACCGTCAGGACGCCGTTCTCCAGCCGGGTTTCGATCTCGCTCATTGCGTCATCTCCGTTTGGGCCGACCACCAGACCACGCCCTCGGCGTCGATCCGGCTGACCGCCTGTCCCTTGTCATTCAGATAGTTCAGATGCGCCAGCGCCTCGCCGGTCGCCATGCCCAGCACGCCGTCGCCGACGGGGCGGGCGAACAGGGCCGAAAAAACGTCGACGGCCCGGCTGGGCGTCTTCAACGTGCGCCGCAGTCGCTTCAGCGCCACCTCATGACCCCGCGTCAGAGCGTCCAGCCGCGCATGGACGCCGGTGAACGGCTCGCCGTGCGAAGGCAGGACCAAGAGGTCGTCCGGCAACAGGGCGCGCAGCTTGGCCAGCGACGCCATCCAGTCGCCCAGGGGATCGGCGCCCGGCTCCGTCGGCCAGATCGAGATGTTGGACGATATCTTGGGCAGGATCTGGTCGCCCGAGATGAAGACCCCGTCCGCCTCGCGCCACAGGCACAGATGCTCGGGGCTGTGGCCGTCGCCGACGACGACGCGCCAGTCCGCCCCGTTGATGCTCAGACAATCGCCCTCGCGGACACGATCATAGGCCGTCGGCAGGGGCGCGACGGCCTTGCCGAACATGCCGTAGCCGGAACGCCAACGCGCGATCTGCTCCGTCGTCCAGCCCGCGCGATGATAGAAGACGGCGCCCGCTTCCGGCGCCGGTCCCGTATCGGCGACCAGCATCCGCCCCGTGACGTACTCCAGCCGCGACATCAGCAGGGGCGCGTCGAATTGTTCGCACAGCCAACCCGCCAGGCCGATGTGGTCCGGGTGCATGTGGGTGCACAGGACGCGCGTCACCGGCCGTCCGGCCAGGGGGCCCGCCAGCGCCGCCTCCCAAGCCTGGATCGAGGCGGGCGTGCGCAGGCCGGTGTCCACGACCATCCAGCCGTCCCCGTCGGCCAAGGCCCAGACGTTGATATGGTCCAGCGTCATCGGCAACGGCAGACGCAACCACAGAACCCCGGCCGCGACCTCGATCGCCGCGCCCGGCGCGGGCGGATCGCCGAAGGGATAGGTCAGGCCCCGCGTCGGGGAGGTCGGCGCGCCGTCGGCCAAGTGCGTCTCCAATCGAAACTGATCCGACATAAGCCGATCTCCCATCGGCGTCTAGGCCGCCGTGTCCAGCCTCAGCCGCATCTCGGCCTTGACCCCGCCCCCGGCTGGAGCCAAGGCTGCGCGCGGATTTTCCGCCCAGGAGCTGACTGTCGTGTTCAAGACCCCTCTCGCCGCCCTTTGCAGCGCCGCGCTGATCTGCGTCGGCGTCACCTCCCCCGGTTTCGCCCAGACCACCTCCAGCGGTTCGACCGTTCGCGGCTCCTCCACGGCGGCGCAAACACAACAGAATCGCGAAACCAGCCGCTCCAACCGTGAAGCGGCCGAAAGCCAGGGCCGCATCCGCACGCCGCGCCGCCAGCGTCAGGCCGCGCCCGCCGATCCGGCCGTCGTCATGGCCGAGGCCCAGGCCGTGCTGACCGCCGCGGGCGACAACTGCACCCCCACCGAGGCCGCCTTCATGGGCCAGGACGACCAGCATCAGAAGGTCTATGAGGTCGTCTGCGCCGCCGGCACCGGTCCCGGCTACATCATGGTCGCCAAGACGCCCCCGGCCGCGCCGGAACTGTTGGACTGCGTGCTGCTGGCCGGTCAGGCCGAACGCGCCCGCGCGGCCAATCCGGCGGCCGAGGCCGACACCTGCAAACTGCCGGGCAATCAGAACCCGCTGGGCATCATCACCGGCTACGCCCAGGCGGCGGGCATCACCTGCACGATCGATCAGGGCATGTCGATCGGCCGCAACGCCGGCAAGGACGTCTATGAAATCGGCTGCAACGGCGCCGACGGCTATTGGGTCGAGCGTGACGACAACGGCGCCTGGACCAAGACCGAGTGCACCATCATCACGGCCCAGAACGCCAACTGCCGCTTCACCACCACCGGCGAGATCGCGGCCAGCTTCAAGACCCGTCTGGCCGGCACCGCCGCCGACGACTGCGACGTGACCCAGGTCCGCTTCATGGGCGCCAACAACAACGGCCGCTTCTACGAGGCCAAATGCGCCGCCGAGGGCGTGGGCTACATCGCCCGCACCAACGGCGAAGGCGCCGTGCAACAGGTCTATGCCTGCGCCACGGCCGCCCGCATCGGCGGCGGCTGCACCCTGACCACCGCCGCCCCGGCCGCGGCCAACGAATAAGGTCTCCGACCTTCATCGACGACGGCCCGGCGGGACCCCTCGCCGGGCCGTTTTCGTTTTGATCTAGACTTTCGCGGCGCCGGTCTTAGCGTCCCGGCGATGCGCATCGCCACCTGGAACGTCAACTCCGTCAACGCCCGCCTGCCCACGGTGCTGGCATGGCTGGAGACCGCCCGACCCGACGTGGCCTGCCTGCAGGAAATCAAATGCATCGACGAGAAATTCCCGCGCGAGGCCATGGAGTCGCTGGGCTACAACGTCGAGGTCCACGGGCAGAAGACCTATAACGGCGTCGCCATCCTGTCGAAGCATCGCCTGTCGGACGTGCGGCGCGGCCTGCCGGGAACCGACGATTCGGGCGTCGAAGCGGACGGAGAGCAGGCGCGCTATCTGGAAGCCGTGATCGAGGCGCCCCGCCCCATCCGCGTCGCGGCCATCTACCTGCCCAACGGCAATCCCGTCGGCACGGCCAAGTTCGACTACAAGCTGTCGTGGTTCCGCCGCCTGCACGACCACGCCCGCGACCTGCTGACATTGGAAGAGCCGCTGGCCCTGTGCGGCGACTACAACGTCATTCCCGAACCACAGGACGCCCGGAACCCCGAGGCCTGGACCGGCGACGCCCTGTTCCAGCCCGAGAGCCGCGCCGCCCTGCGCGCCCTGAAGTGGCTGGGCCTGGCCGACGCCTCGGAACTGGGGAACCAGCCGCCGGGGACCTTCACCTTCTGGGACTATCAGGCCGGGGCCTGGCAGAGGGATCACGGCATCCGCATCGACTTCGCCCTGTTGTCGCCCCAGGCCGCCGACCGGTTCCGAGGGATCGAGACCCATCGCGACGCCCGCGACATGGACAAGCCCAGCGACCACGTGCCGGTGGTCGTCGACATCGATCTGGGCGACTGAGCCGTGGGCGAGGCGTTCCGCACCGTTCTGCTGATCGCCCTGGCGGCGGCCGCCCTGACCACCTGCGCCCTGGCCCTGGCCTGGTGGATGGAGCCGGAACGCCGGCTGCGTCGCGCCATGCTGAAATCTCTCGGCCACGTCGCCGACGCCGAGGCCTACGCCCCGGCCGAGGGCAAGGCCGCCGCGCTGGATTTCGACGGCGGCCAGATGGCGGTGCTGTGGTCGCGCGGCGCACACGGCCTGGTCTATGACTTCGCCGAGGTCGAGGGCGGCGAGATCATCGTCGACGGCTGCGTCGTCGCCCGCATCCGGCGCGGCGAGCAGAGAAAGGCCCTGGACGTCATGGCCCCCGAGGCCGAACAGGTGGTGCTGCGGCTAATGTTCGCGGACGCCCGTCACCCGGAGTTCGAGCTGGGCCTGTGGAACGCCGCCACGCCCGGCCACGCGGGTTCGCCGCAGGAGGCGCTGCGCCTGGGTCGACGCTGGCTGTCGCACATCGAGGCGCTGTTGAAGGCCTGAGCGGGGGGAGCTAGAAGCCCCGCCTGACTCCCCACCGTGTGTTCTTACTCAGGAGGCCGTCTTGGCCCGCCTTTTCGACGCCTATGTCGTCGCCGATTGGACCGCCGCCGAAGGCAAGAAGCTCGGCGATAATTCGCTGTGGATCGGCGTGGCCAAGCGCGACGTGCGCTTCCGCCTGTATTCCGAGACCCACAACGTCGCCACCCGCGCCGAGGGCGAGGCCCTGCTGGCGTCGATCCTGGCCGACCACAGGAAGCGCGGCGATCGGGTGCTGGTCGGCTTCGACTTCAACCTGGGCTATCCGACGGGCACGGCGGCGCGGCTGGGGCTGGAGGGTTCGCCGTGGCGCGCCTTGTGGTCCTTCATCGACAAGAACGTCGTCGACAAGCCGGACAACACCAACAACCGCTATCAGGTGGCGGCCAAGATGAACCGGTTGATGACCGGCGAGGCCTGGCCTCTGTGGGGCGCCCCGGCCAGCCAGGCCCAGCGCTGGCTGACCACCACCAAGCCGCCCGAGGGCGCAGGCGCCGACATCCCCGAATTCCGCGTCACCGAGAACGCCGCCCGCAAGGGCAAGCTCCAGCCCAAGAGCGTCTGGCAGATGCACGGCGCCGGGGCCGTCGGCGGCCAGACCCTGGTTGGCGTTCCGGTGGTGATGCGCCTGCTGGAGAAGATGGGACCGTCCGGCGCCGTCTGGCCGTTCGGCACGGGCTGGCGTGCGCTGGGCGCCGACGATGTGGAGCCTCTGTCGGCCCTGGTCGTCGAGGTCTGGCCGTCGCTGTTCGGCGCCAAGCCCCAGGCCGGAGAATTCAAGGACCAGGCCCAGGTGCGGGTCACCGCTGAGGCCCTGGCGGCGATGGACGACGCCGGAACCCTGGGCAAGGCGTTCGCTCCCCCGAAGTCGGCGACGCCCGACCTGATCGAAAAGGTCGAGAGCGAAGAGGGCTGGATCCTGGGGGTGTGACTTTGCCTTCTCCCCTTGAGGGAGAAGGTGGGCGCTGAAGGCGCTCGGATGAGGGGGCTGTGTCAGACACGCTGACCGGCTGACGTCCAGGACGGATCAGGCCTACCCCTCATCCGTCTCGCTCCGCGAGCCACCTTCTCCCCCAAGGGGAGAAGGCTACCCTTCTTGCGCCTCGTCCCGTTCCAAGGCCCGCCAGCCGATGTCCGAGCGGTGGAAACCGCCGGGCCAGTCGATCTTCTTGATGGCGGCATAGGCGCGTTCGCGGGCCTGCTGGATGTCGTCGCCCCGGGCGCAGACGTTCAGCACCCGCCCCCCGGCCGCGACCAACTGGCCGTCCTCGCGCTTCCTGGTCCCCGCATGGAAGACCTGGACGTCCGGGCCGAAATCCTGTGACGCGCCACGGATGATCGAGCCTTCCAACGGGCTGTCGGGATAGCCCTTGGCCGCCAGGACCACGCAGATCACCGTCTGCGGATGGAACTCCAGCGGCGGCAGGGCGGAGACGTCGCCGCACGCGCAGGCCAGCAGATAGGGCGTGATGTCGCCCGCGATCCGCATCATCAGCACCTGGCATTCCGGGTCGCCGAAGCGGGCGTTGAACTCGACCACCTTGGGACCGTCCTCGGTCGCCATCAACCCGGCGTACAGCACGCCGCGATAGGGCATGCCCTCGGCCGCCATGGCGCGGATGGTCGGTTGGACGATGCGTTCGTCGGCCTGCTCCACCAGGTCCGGCGTGAAGACCGGCGCCGGCGAATAGGCGCCCATGCCGCCGGTATTGGGTCCCAGGTCACCGTCATAGGCGCGCTTGTGGTCCTGGGCGCCGCCCAGCAGCACGGCCCGCTGACCGTCGCACAGGGCGAACAGCGAGCCTTCCTCCCCGGCCATGAATTCCTCGATCACCACCCGCGCCCCGGCCGCGCCGAACCGGCCGCCCAGCATCCGCTCGATCTCGGCCTCGGCGTCGGCGCGATCGGGACTGATGGCCACGCCCTTGCCCGCCGCCAGGCCGTCGGCCTTGATCACATAGGGGGGCTTGAACACGTCCAGCGCCGCCCGCGCGTCCTTCAGCCGTTCATAGACGCCGTAGCCCGCCGTCGGGATGTCATGGCGTTCCAGGAAATTCTTGGAGAAGGCCTTGGACGTCTCCAGTTGGGCGGCCTTGGCCGTGGGTCCGAAACAGGGGATGCCCGCCGCGGCCAGTCGGTCGGCGAGACCCTTTTCCAGCGCCGATTCCGGCCCGACCACGACCAGATCCGCCTTGATCTCGCGCGCCAGGGCCGCCAGGCCGTCGGCGTCGACAGCCTTGACGTCGCGCAACTCCGCCAGCGCCTCCATGCCCGGGTTGCCGGGCGCGCAGACCAGCCGTTTGCACAACGGCGACTGCGCGATCTTCCACGCCAGGGCGTGTTCGCGCCCGCCCGATCCGACCAGCAGGATGTTCATGGCCGCGCAATGGCCTTCGCGGGTCGGCGGGTCAAGGCAGGAAAGGGGTGAACAGAACCTTGGCGCGGCGCTCCGACCGTTTCGCGGCGCGGCGACCTGCTCTAGGCTGCGGCCATGAGCGACGACTCCTACGTCTTCGAGGGCGAGGCCCCGGCCGCCCCGGCGCGCGACAACAATCCGCCCCAGACCGTTTCCGAGCTGTCGTTCGCCCTGAAGCGCACGCTGGAGGACCGGTTCGGCCACGTCCGGCTGCGGGGCGAGATCAGCAAGGTCAACCGCCACGCCTCGGGCCACGTCTATCTGACCCTGAAGGACGACAAGGCGGCCATCGACGGCGTGGTCTGGAAAGGCTCGACGCGCGGCCTGGGGGTCCAGCCCGAGACCGGGCTGGAGGTCATCGTCACCGGCAAGATCACCAGCTACCCCGCGCGGTCCAGCTATCAGATCGTCATCGAGACCATGGAGGCGGCGGGCGCGGGCGCCCTGCTGGCCCAGCTTGAACGGCTGAAGAGCAAACTGCGCGACGAGGGTCTGTTCGAGACGGCGCGCAAGCGGCCGATCCCGGCCTTCCCCTCCGTGATCGGCGTGATCACCAGCCCGACCGGCGCGGTGATCCGCGACATCCTGCACCGCATCGCCGAGCGCTGGCCTTGCCGGGTCGTCGTCTGGCCCGTCGTGGTTCAGGGCGATGCGGCGGCGGGCCAGGTCGCGGCGGCGGTGCGCGGGTTCGACGCCCTGTCGGCCGACGGTCCCCTGCCTCGGCCCGACGTGATCATCGTGGCGCGCGGCGGCGGCTCGGTCGAGGACCTGTGGGCGTTCAACGACGAGACGCTGGCCCGCACCGTGGCCGCGGCGGCCACGCCGATCATCTCGGCCGTGGGGCACGAGACCGACACCACCCTGATCGACTTCGTCTCGGATCGGCGCGCGCCGACGCCGACCGGGGCGGCCGAGATGGCGACGCCGGTTCTGGCTGATCTGAGATACGCCGTCGCTGAGTTGTCGGGACGCCTGGCGCGGGCGGGCGGGCGGCTGGTCGAGGATCGCCGCACCCGTCTGCGCGCCGCCGCGCGCGGCCTGCCCGCCCGGCCCGAGGACCTGCTGGCCCTGCCGCAACAACGGCTGGACCTGGCCGGGAGCAGGCTGTTTTCGGCCCTACAGCTCAACACCATCCGGCATGGTCAGGCACTGGCGCGGACGACCGGGCGGCTGAACCGCAACCTGCTGGACCACGCGATCCAGCGGCGCGGCGACCGGCTGGAGGCCCTGTCGCATCGTCTGGGCCGCTGGCCGCAGAGGATCGAGCGCGACGGCGAACGTCTGGCCGCCCTGGCGCGGGCCTTGTCCAACCTGGACCCCGCCAAGCCCAAGCCGGGCTTCGCCCGTGTCGAGGACGCCGACGGCCGCTGGATCGCCCAGGCGGCGGGCCTGACGGCCGGTCAGACGGTCAATCTGGTCTTCCCCGACGGCGCACGCGGCGCGCGGATCGACGGCGACGGCGACAGCCCGGCGCCGCGCAAGCTGCGTCCGACGCCGAAACCCAAGCCGGCCGCGCCGGGACAGGGCGACCTGTTCTGACCGCGCCTTCTCTCCCAAGGGGCGCTCACCGGTTCGTCATCTCCCGTCAGACGCGCAGGGCTTGGCGCGGTTCGCGCGGCCCGGCTATCGTGGGTTCATGAACGATGTGACCACTCCCGGCCAGGCGACCGTCCACTTCGGCGACGGCGAGTTCGCGGTGCTGAAGCCCGGCCGTTATGTCACCTGCGCCGTGACGGAAAAGCCGATCCCGCTGGAGATCCTGCGCTATTGGAGTTCCGAACGGCAGGAGGCCTATCACGGCCCGCTGGAGGCGCTCAGCCGCATGGGACCGATCGATTGAACCCCGCGCGCCGCCATCTGCTGATCGGCGGCGCCGCCAGCCTGGTCGGCGGCGGCGTCCTGGCGCAAGAGACGCCCGGCCTGGTCCTGAACGGCGAATGGCGCCAGGGCGGCTTCGCCTTCGGCCGCACCTGGCCCCGCGCCCTGGTCTTCGTGGATGGAGAAGCCCTGACCGCCGCTTCCGACGCAGGCCTGTTCGTGGTCGGTTTTGATCGCGACGCGCCCGGCTCGGCCCAGATCGAGGCGCGCGGCCCGAACGGCCAGACGGCGCGCCGGACGCTGGACATCGCGCCCGGACGGTTTCCCTCGACGACGGTCAACGGCCTGCCGCCCTCGACGGTCGAACCGACCGATCCCGAACTCTTGGCCCGCATCCAGCGAGAGGTGCTGGCCAAGACCGAGGCCTTCACCAGCCGGGTCGCGGGCGACGATTTCCGCGACGGCTTCGACTGGCCCCTGGCCAGCTATCGCGTGACCAGCCAGTGGGGCAGCCAAAGGGTGCTGAACGGCACGCCGGCGCGCCCGCACTACGGCGTCGATCTGGCGGCGCCCCAGGGTTCGATCATCCGCGCGCCCGCCGACGGCCGCGTCGCCATGGCCCAGACAGGCATGCATTTCGAGGGCGGCCTGACTTTGATCGACCACGGACAAGGCCTGATCACCGCCTATCTGCACCAGTCCCGCATCGACGTGACGGCCGGTCAGCGCGTGTCGCGGGGCCAGGCCATTGGCCGCGTCGGCATGACCGGACGGGCCACGGGTCCGCATCTGTGCTGGCGCATGAAGTGGCGGGACCGAAACCTGAACCCAGCCCTGATGGTCGGCAGGCGAGCACCGGAAACCGTTTACAATCAACCCTGAATACGAATCGGTCACAGTCCGCTAACCATTGCCGCGCTAAGTTCAGAAATCACCGGTCGAGAAATCGGCGTTCCTATTTTTACGGCCCTGCATGGCGTCTCTCGAATCCGTTCACGTCTTGCTGGTGGACGACAACCAGCACATGCGGGCCATCACCTCCGCGATCCTGCAGTCGGCCGGAATCCGCAAGGTGCGCGAGGCGCATGACGGCGCGGCGGCGCTGGAGGCCCTGCGCGACCATCCGGTCGATCTGGCCATCGTCGATTTCAACATGTTCCCGCTGGACGGGGTCGAGTTCACGCGCCTGGTCCGCAACAGCCCCGACAGCGCCAACCCCTATCTGCCGATCATCATGATGACCGGCCACTCGGAAAAAAGCCGGGTCCAAGAGGCGCGCGACGCCGGCGTCACCGAGTTCGTGGTCAAGCCGATCACCGCCCGGGCCATCCTGGAACGGATGCAGGCCGTGATCCTGCGCCCCCGCGCCTATGTGAAGGCCGACAGCTATTTCGGACCCGACCGCCGCCGCCAGAATCCGGTCAACTACAAAGGCCCGTTCCGTCGCGCCACGGATCAGAAGCGCGAGGATTCCAGCGCCGCATAGACGGCGTCGGGCCACCGCCTGTGCACCCAGAACCAGTCGACGGGATGTTCGCGCACGCGATCCTCGACGAAGGTCGTCACGGCCTGAACGCCGCGCGCGATGTCGGCCGACTTGTCGCCTGACGGCGTGATCGTGATCGGCTCATGCACCGTCAGGCGGAACCGCACCCCCGGCAGGCGCGTCACCGACAGGGGCTGAAGCACCGTGCCGAAGCGCAGGGCCAGGCGGCTGGGTCCAGGCGCGGCGTTCACCGGCTGGCCGAAGAAGGTCACTTCCGGCCCTTCGGAAAACTTCTGATCGTTCATCAGGGCCACCGATTCGCCGCGCTGCATCCCGGCCAGCAGTTCGCGCGCACCGTCGCCGCCCTTGGGCGCGAACAGCTTGACCCCATAGCGCGCCCGGTTCTCGCGGATCATGGCGTCGACATAGGGGTTGTTCGTGGCGCGATAGGTGATTTGGCACGGCACGCCCGCCGCCAGGATCACCGCCGGCATCAGCTCGAAATTGGCCAGGTGGCCCGAGACGAAGACTACCGGACGCCCGCTGTCGCGGATGGCCTCCAGCCGCTCGGCGCCGACGATCTCGATCCGGCCCGAGGCGGGCGTCAGCCGGTCCATCATGGTCAGTTCGGCGAAGGTGCGGCCGGTCTGGTCCCACTGATCGGCGGCCAGCCGTTCACGGTCGGCGTCGCTCATCTCGGGGAAGGCGATGCGCAGGTTGCGCATGACCGTGCGCTGGGTGCCCGTCTTCGGTCCCAGGGTCCGCAACAGCCAACCGCCGAATGCCGAGGCCCGCTCGACGCCCAGGGCGCGCAGGCCCGCAATCAGCAGGGCGAAGCCCGCCGCCTCCAGCCGCCAGGCCAGCGTCTGGCCCAGGCCGGGCCGATCACCAGGCAATGGTGATCCCGCCGTCGACGACCAGGGTCTGACCGGTCATGTAGGACGAGGCCGGAGCCGCCAGATAGACGGCCGCGCCCGCGATTTCGTCCGGCTGGCCGATGCGTTTCAGCGGCGCGGGTCCGGTCACCTCCTTCAGCAGGGCCGGGTTCTCCCACAGGTATTTGGCGAAGTCGGTCTGGACCAGGCCGGGCGCGATGCAGTTGACCCGCACGTTCGACGGTCCCCACTCCACGGCCAGGTTGCGCGCCAACTGCATGTCTGCGGCCTTGGAGATGTTGTAGGCGCCGATCAGGGCGTTGCCGCGCAAGCCCCCGATCGACGAGACGATGATGACCGACCCGTCCTTGCGCTCCAGCATCTGGGGCGCGGCCATCTGGATCAGCCAGTGGTTGGAGACGACGTTGTTCTGAAGGATCTTGTCGAACTGCTCGTCGGCGATGCCCGCCATCGGCCCGGCGTAGGGATTGCTGGCGGCGTTGCAGACCAGGATGTCGATCCGCCCCCAGGCGGCCATCGTCTCATCGACCAGCCGTCGCAGATCGTCCTTGGAGGCGATGTTGGCCGGAACGGCGATGGCGCGGCCCTCGCCGTATTTGGCGTTGATGGCGGCGGCGGCCTCATCGCAAGGTCCGGCCTTGCGTGACGAGATGACCACGCGGGCGCCGTGCTCGGCCATCCGCTCGGCGATCGCCAGCCCGATGCCGCGCGAGGAACCGGTGATGACGGCGACCTTGCCGCTGAGATCGAACAATTCCATGCGTTTTCCCGCCCTTTCGTCATCCGGCGCACTAGCCCTGCGTCCCTGATACCCCGATACTCGGCCGATTCCATCCGGGAAGGCGGTCGATCCGTTCCCATGCGCAACATCACCTCGGCGTTTCTGGCGTTCGCCTATCTGTTCCTGGCCATGACGGTCGGGACCTTCATCTGGCGTGCCGGTTTCGGCGCCGGGGCGGGCGCGGCCGGGGCGGTCGGCGCCCTGGGCCTGTTCGCCGCCGTCCACGGCCTGATCTCCCAGATGTCCGACCGTCGGTCCCTGAAGAAGGAAATCGACCAGGTCCGCGAGGCGCACCGTCTGCTGGCCGATGCGCTTGAGGAGACGCAAGGCGCCCTCAGCGACCTGGCCCAGGCTATCGAAAGCGGCGCCCTGAACCGCAATGAGGAGCTGTCGGGCGAGGTGCGGATGCTGGAAGGCCTGGTCCAGCAGATGACCGAGACGCTGGAGGATCGGTTCAAGGCCGGTCCCGTCGCCGTGGCCGATCCGGTCGAGGCGCGCCGCCAGCAGCAGTCCACCGCCCTGCTCCAGGTCGTGCACGAGGCGCTGAGCCAGAACCGCGTCGATCTGTATCTCCAGCCGGTGGTCTCCCTGCCCCAGCGGCGGACCATCTTCTACGAAAGCTTCACCCGCCTGCGCGACGCCTCGGATCGGGTGATGATGCCGGCCGAATATCTGTCGGTCGCGGAGGGCGAGGGCCTGGCGCCGGTGATCGACAACCTGTTGCTGTTCCGCTGCGCCCAGATCGTACGGCGCCTGGCGCGTCAGGATCGCAAGGTCGGCGTCTTCTGCAACATCGCCCTGACCAGCCTGGGCGACGAGACCTTCTTCCCGCAGTTCCTCGATTTCCTGAACGAGAACCGCGACCTGAACCAGGCCCTGATCTTTGAACTGGGCCAGGCCACCTTCGATGCGCGCGGGGCGGTCGAGGCGCGCAACATGGCCAAGCTGGCCGATCTCGGCTTCCGCTTCTCGATCGACAAGGTCCAGACGCTGGACGTCGACTTCGCCGACCTGCAACGCTCGGACGTGAAATTCATGAAGGTCGCCGCCGACCTGATGATCGAGCAGCTTCTGGATCTGGACGGGGCCGCCCCGCTGCGGTCCATGCCCGATATCCAGGCCGCCGATTTCGCCGCCCTGACCCGTCGCTACGGCATCGAACTGATCGCCGAAAAGGTCGAGAACGAGCGTCAGGTGGTCGACATCCTGGAACTGGACGTCGCCGCCGGCCAAGGCCACCTGTTCGGAGAGCCGCGCGCCATCAAGGAACAGGTGCTGGCCGAGACCGACCCGCCGCCGGACTTCCTGCGGTCGACCCTGCGCAGCGCCGAACAGCGCCGCCGTTTCGGCTGAGACCGGCCTGTCGTGACCGAGGCTCGGACCTGCGGCGCCTGCACCCTGTGCTGCAAGACCATGCTGATCGAGGCGCTGGACAAGCCCATCGGCCAGTGGTGCGTCCATTGCGACATCGGCAAGGGCTGCAAGACCTATGAGACCCGCCCCCAGGCCTGCCGCACCTTCCGCTGCGGCTGGCTGCAAGATCCGTCCATGCCCGATTCCCTGCGGCCCGACCGGTCCAAGGTGATCCTGGACCTGGGTCCCGACGGGCGGTTGATGGCGCGCTGCGACGCCTCAAACCCCACCGCCTGGAAGAAGGAGCCGTTGTACAGTCGGCTCAAGGCCTGGTCGCGCGTGGGCTGGGCGCGAGGCGACACCGTCTATGCCGTCGCCTTCCCCCGCGTCTGGCTGATCGCCCCGGATGAGGACATCGACCTGGGCGCGCCGCCCGCCGACGCCCGCTTTCACATCAGCCGAGGGCCGGACGGCAAGGTGAAGGTGGCCGTGCTGCCGCCCGCCTGATAGTCCCTGGCGCCTCTCCCCCGGCGTTCGAGACCCGATCCTCATGAGCCTGCCCCACGCCCTGCCCCATCTGTCCGACGTCGCCGACGCCTATGACGTGCTGCTGTGCGACGTCTGGGGGGTGATCCACAACGGCCGCGAGGCCTGGCCCGGCCCGTGCGAGGCCCTGGCGCGGTTCAATGCGCGCGGCGGCACGGTGGTGCTGATCTCCAACTCGCCGCGCCCAGCCGACGGCGTGGTCGCCCAGATGGACGCCCTGGGCGTGCCGCGTGAGGCGTGGAAGACGGTGGTCACCTCGGGCGACGCGACCCGCGCCGAGCTAAGCCGCCGCGCGCCCGGCCCGGCCTGGATCATCGGCCCGGATCGCGACGAGGCTCTGTACAACGGCGTCGGCCTGATCCGCGCGGCGGGCGCCGACGATGCGGCCTTCATCTCGGTCACCGGTCCCGAGGATGACGAGACCGAGACGCCCGAAGACTATCGTCAACGATTGATCCCCGCCGCTGCGCGCGATCTGGAGATGATCTGCGCCAACCCGGATCGGGTGGTCCAGCGCGGCGACCGGCTGATCTATTGCGGCGGCGCCCTGGCCGATCTGTACGAAAGCCTGGGCGGACGGGTGACGATGGCGGGCAAGCCGTTCGGCCCGATCTACGACCTGGCCGTCGATGCGGCCGAGGCCCTGCGCGGCGGCCCGATCGACCGATCGCGCATCCTGTGCATCGGCGACGGCGTGGTGACCGACGTCATGGGCGCCAACCGCCAGGGGCTGGATTGCCTGTTCATCGCCCAGGGCATCCACGGCGACCAGGCGCGTGGTCCCGACGGCGCCCTGGACCCCGCCCGCGCCTTCGACCTGCTGAAGGCCGAGACGACCTATGCGCGCTACGCGGCGCTGGACCTGGGCTGGTGACACGACGCCCCCTCCCCGAACAGGGAGGGAGAGGGTTTCCACTCCGCCTGCTTACGGCTAAAGCCCGGCCATGAGCGATCTGGTCCAAGCCCATCCGTCCGGCGGTTACATCCTGGACGAAATGTTCGTCGGCATGACGGCCGAGAAACACGTCGAGATCACCGAGGCGCGCATCGTCCAGTTCGCCGAGGCGTCCGACGACTTCAATCCGGTGCATATGGACGAGACCTATGCCGCCAAGACCGCCTATCGCGGGCGCATCGCCCATGGCCTGCTGTCGGCCTCGATCGGTTCGGCGGTGGTCGGCACCATGCTGCCGGGCGCGGGGGCCATCTTCCTGTCCCAGACCCTGTCGTTTCAAAAGCCGGTTCGCATCGGCGACGTCCTGACCGCCCGCGTCACCGTGGCCGAGATCGACCCCGAAAGCGCCCGCGTCGTGCTGAAGGCCCAGGGCCTGGTCGGCGAAGAGGTGGTCATGGATGGCGAGGCCCTGGTCCGCGTGCCGCGCCGCCGTCGGCCGGCGAAGGACTGACTTGGCCGCCGAGATCATCCGCGGCCCGCGCGACCTGCCCGCCGGGCTGAAGGGCGCGGCCGTCGCCGTGGGCGCCTTCGACGGGGTGCATCGCGGACACCAGGCGGTGATCGCCGACGCGGCCCGCGCCGCCCGCGCGCTGAACGCGCCCCTGGGCGTGGTCAGTTTCGACCCGCATCCGCGCCGCTTCTTCCAGCCGGACGCCGCCCCCTTCGGCCTGATGACGCCGGACCAGATAGCCCAGGCCCTGGGCGAACAGGGGGTCGAGCGCCTGTATCTGCTGGCCTTCGACGCCGAGATGGCGGGGATGAGCGACCGCGACTTCGCCGAACGGGTGCTGGCCCAGGGCCTGGGCGTCCGTCATGCGGCCGTCGGCTTCGACTTCACCTTCGGCAAGGGCCGCACCGGCTCGCCCGAGGCGCTCAGGGCCTATGGCGCCGAACTGGGCTTCACCGTCTCGGTGACCGACCGGATCGACGACCCGGACGGGCTGAAACTGTCGTCATCGGCCGTGCGCGAGGCCCTGAAGGCCGGGGACATGGCGCGCGCCGCCGCCATACTGGGCCGCCCCTTCGCCATCGCGGGCGAAGTGGTTCATGGCGACAAGCGCGGCCGGACCATCGGCGTGCCCACCGCCAACGTGCCCCTGGGCGGCTATATGCGCCCCGCCTTCGGCGTCTATGCGACCCGCACCCGCCTGGCCGACGGCCGCGTCTTCGACGGCGTGGCCAATCTGGGCGTCCGGCCTATGTGGCGGACACCCGAACCGATGCTTGAGGTCTGGCTGTTCGGCTTCGACGGCGACCTGTACGGCCAGGTCGTCGAGACCCAGTTGATCGCCTGGCTGCGGCCGGAAATGACCTTCGACGGCCTGGAGGCGCTGAAGGTCCAGATCGACGCCGACGCCCAGGCCGCGCGCACGGCCCTGGCCGCTATTTCAGCGTCGCGATGATCCGTTCCAGCAGCGAGGTCTCGCCCGCCGGGACCACGTCGGCGATCTTCCAGCTCTGACCTTCGCGCTCCAGCTTCAGAACCTGGGTCTTGGCCTGGCCGTCGACGGTGAAGGCGACGGCGGCGTCGGCCTTGAACCTCTCGGTCGGCGTCAGCGTGACCGAGGTCAGACGCACCTGCCCGTCCTGACAGCCGCAAACCGGGTCGAAATTCAGGAACGGGACCTGGCCCTGGTTCTGGCGGAAGTCGGCGCCGGCGGCGGCGTTGAAGGTGCGGCCGTACATCGGGTCACGGCCGGGCGGCGGCGTTTCGCCCGCCGCGTTCGCCTCATACATCGCATAGACCGCGCGTACGAAGGGTTCCGCCCCCTCGACGGCGGCCTGATAGACGGCGGGGCGGCCGGGCGGCAGGGTCGCGGCGGCCGGAGCGTCGGCGGGTTCGGCGGCGTCGGGGTCGGAACAGGAGGCCAGACTGGCGGCCAGAGCGGCGGCGGCCGTGGCGATCAGGGCGAAATGGCGCATGACGTCCTCACTGTGGAGCCGACTATCCGCGCGGACGCGCCGCCCGACAAGGGTCAGTCGCGCCCCATGGCCTGTTTGCCCGTCTCGATCCGGGCGTTGGACGCGGCCAGGTTCTCGGCCAGCGACGGATGGCCGGGGTTCATCACGTCGTCAACGCGCCAGCCGTCGGCTTCGCGCACCAGTTTCAGCAGGGCCGTCTGGTCTTCGCCCGCATTGACGAAACGCACCGTCGCCTCGACCGAGCCGTCGGCCCGCACCGGCGACAGGGCGACCGAACGCACCGACAGATTCTCCCAATCCTGACAGTCGCAGATGGGATCGGCGTCCAGATAGGGCAGGTCCCCGTTCGCCAGTTCGGCGTCGCGCCGGACCAGGGCGCCCATGCGCCGCGACCAGACCCGGCGTCCCGACCACGGCGCGGCGTCACCCGCCGAATAGCTGGCGTACAGCGCCCGAACATAGGCTTCGGCCCCTTCGGCCGGGACCTGAGGCGGCGGCGCGGGCAAGGCGGTCAGGATCGCAGTCTCGGCTTCCTGTGCGGGTTGGCGGTCACAGGCCGTCAACATCAGAGCCAGGGCGATGACGAGGCGTCTCATGGGGGTCCCTCCCGCATTCTCGTCATGCTGCGCTCGTCGCTTGCCGCCGCCAAGCTCGCGGTTCCTGACGATCCGCGCTGGCGTCCCCGCCCCGGCGTCTGCTAGACCGCCGGAACCATGACCGTCCGCGTCGTTCGCAAGATTTCGATTAGCCGCCCGGCGTAGCGCCACAGGGCATTCGCCCCACGCACGTCGGGACTGAAATCAAGACGCGAACCGATCATTCAAGACGCCGAGACTTTCCATGGCCGACGCCAACGACACCACCTCCTCCGGCCGCGATTACCGCGACACCGTCTTTTTGCCCGACACGCCGTTTCCGATGCGCGGCGGCCTGCCGCAGAAGGAGCCGGTGATCCTGGAGCAGTGGGGCGACCTGTACGGCTCGCTTCGCGCCCTGCGCCAGTCGCAGAAGGCTCCGCTGTACGTGCTGCACGACGGCCCGCCCTACGCCAATGGCGACATCCACATCGGCCACGCCCTGAACAAGACGCTGAAGGACTTCGTGGTCCGCAGCCGCTTCCTCTTGGGTTACGACGTCGACTTCGTGCCCGGCTGGGACTGCCACGGCCTGCCGATTGAATGGAAGATCGAGGAGCGGTTCCGCAGCCAGGGCAAGCGCAAGGACGAGGTGTCCAAAGCCGCCTTCCGCGCCGCCTGTCGCGAATACGCCGCCGGCTGGATCGATGTGCAGCGCGACCAGTTCAAGCGCCTGGGCGTCCTGGGCGACTGGGACCGCCGCTACGCCACCATGGACTTCGCCACCGAGGCGGCCATCGTCAAGGAATTCCACCGTTTCAAGAACTCGGGCCAACTGTATCGCGGGTCCAAGCCGGTGATGTGGTCGCCGGTCGAGCGCACCGCCCTGGCCGACGCCGAGGTCGAATATCATGACCACGTCAGCCCGACGATCTGGGTGAAATTCCCGGTCACAGGGGTCAGCGACGACCACCCGGACGACCTGCTGGCCTTCCGCCACGCCACGCCGTCGGTGGTGATCTGGACCACCACGCCCTGGACCATCCCGGCCAACCGGGCGATCAGCTATGGTCCCGAGATCGCCTATGGCCTGTATGAGGTCACGGCCATGGAGACGGGGCTGGAGTTCGAGCCTTGGGCCAAGCCGGGCGAGCGGTTCATCGTCGCCGACAAGCTGGCCGAGGACGTGCGCACCGCGGCCAAGATCGCCGAGTGGACCCGTATCGACGCCGTCAATCCGTCAGGGCTTGAGTGCGCCCATCCGCTGGCCCCGCTGCACCCCGGCTATGGCTTCGCCGTGCCCCTGTTGGCGGGCGATCACGTCACCGACGACGCGGGCACGGGCTTCGTGCACACCGCCCCCGGCCACGGCGCCGACGACTTCGAGGTGTGGAAGGCCCACGGTCATCACGAGGTGCCCGACACGGTCGATCCCGACGGCGCCTATTACGACCACGTCCCGCTGTTCGGGGGGCTGAAGGTGCTGGAGACCGAGGGCAAGAAGACCGGCAAATTCGGCCCGGCCAACGGCGCGGTCATGGACAAGCTGATCGAGGCGGGCGCCCTGCTGGCGCGCGGCCGGATGGAGCATTCCTATCCGCATAGCTGGCGATCCAAGGCGCCGGTCATCTTCCGCAACACGCCCCAATGGTTCATCCGCATGGATGAGTCGCTGAACGACGGCGACACCCTGCGCGAGACCGCGCTGCGCGCCATCGACGAGACGGTCTTCTATCCGGCCGTGGGCAAGAACCGCATCCGTTCGATGGTCGAGGGTCGTCCCGACTGGCTGATCAGCCGCCAACGCGCCTGGGGCACGCCCCTGGCCATGTTCGTCGACAAACAGACCGGCCAGCCGCTGCACGATCCCGAGGTCGACGCCCGCATCGCCGCCGCCGTCGCGGCGGGCGGCGCCGACGCCTGGTTTGAAACCCCTGACGCGGCCTTCCTGGGCGCCCACGACCCGGCCCGGTACGAAAAGGTCGAGGACATCCTGGACGTCTGGTTCGACTCGGGCTGCACCCACGCCTTCACCCTGGAGCCGCGCACGCCCGAGCAGGGCTATACGGGCGACCGCCCGTCGCACTGGCCGGCGGATCTGTATCTGGAAGGTTCGGACCAGCATCGCGGCTGGTTCCAGTCGAACCTGTTGGAAGGCTCCGGCACGCGCGGCCGCGCGCCCTACAAGGCCGTGCTGACCCACGGCTTCACCCAGGACGAGAACGGCGAGAAGATGTCGAAGTCCAAGGGCAACACCACCGATCCGGCGGTGGTGATCAAGGAGAGCGGGGCCGACATCCTGCGTCTGTGGGTCGCCCTGGTGGACTATGCCGAGGACCAGCGGATCGGAAAACAGATCCTGCAAACCACGGTCGACGCCTATCGCAAGCTGCGCAACACCGTCCGCTATCTGCTGGGCGCCCTGGCCGGGTTCGACGAGAGCGAGCGCCTGCCCTACGACCGGATGCCGCCGTTGGAGCGGTTCATCCTGCACCGGCTGTGGGAACTCGACGGCCAGGTCCGCCAGGCCTATGCGGAGTACCGTTTCCAGGACGTGGTGCGGCCGGTGCTGGAGTTCTGTTCCGGCGACCTGTCGGCGCTGTATTTCGACATCCGCAAGGACAGCCTCTATTGCGACCGCCCCGACGCGGATCGCAGGCGCGCCGCCCGCACGGTGATGGACGAGGTCTTCATGCGCCTGACCGCCTGGCTGGCCCCGCTGACGCCCTTCACCATGGAAGAGGCCTGGACCACCCGCTTCCCCGACGGCGGCTCCAACTGCGCGCGCGTGATCCCGGACACGCCGGCCGAATGGCGCAACGAGGCCGAGGCCGCGCGCTGGAGCCGCGTCAACGCCGTGCTGGAGGTCGTCAACGAACAGTTGGAGGCGGCGCGGCGCGACAAGATCATCGGCGGGGCGCTGGACGCCTGGCCGCGCGTGTCCGGCCCGGCCGAGGCCCTGTCGGCCTTCGACGGTCTGGACCCGGCCGAGGTCTTCCGCACATCGGGCGCCGAGCTGGCTCCCGGCGGCGATGGCGTGAGCGCTGAAGTCCGCCTGGCCGAATACGCCAAATGCGCCCGCTCATGGCGCCGCGTGCCGGACGTCGGCTCGGACCCCGCCTACCCCGACCTGTCCGCCCGCGACGCCGACGCGGTGCGGTGGTGGGACGCACAGCGGGCCTGACCTTTGCCTTCTCCCCCTCGAGGGAGAAGGCAGGATGACGCTTTCCCTCTTCGCCCGCGCGCCGGTTCCTGCTACCGGCGCGGCATGAAGATCACTCGTCTCGCGGTCACGGCCTACGCCTTCGCCCTCATCGTCATCGTCATCGACCAGATGACCAAGGCCTGGATGATCGGCGCCGATCTGCGCGAGCTTGGGCGCATCCCCGTTCTGCCGCCCGTCCTGAATTTCACCTGGGTCGAGAATACGGGCGTCAGCTTCGGCCTGTTCGGCGGCGGCGCCGCGCGCGGGGCGCTGACGGTCTTTTCGATCGCCGTCTCGGGCGTTCTGGCCTGGTGGGCGACGAAATCGGATCGTCGCCTTCTGACCACCGCCCTGGGCCTGATCATGGGCGGCGCGCTGGGCAATGCGATCGACCGCGTGCGCTTCGGCTATGTGGTCGACTTCCTGGACTTCTCCCAGACGGGCGTCTTCCCCTGGGTGTTCAATGTGGCCGACAGCGCCATCACGGTGGGCGTCGCCCTGTTGCTTCTCGACAGCCTGTTGTCCGACCGCCCGGCCAAGGTTGGCGCGGCCAACGAAAAGTCGTAATGACGCGGTCTTCCTAGACCCGTGATCGCGCGTGAACCGCGCCCGGAGCCTGAACTGAACATGCGAATCCGCCGCGTCGCCGCCCTGTCCCTGCTCGCCGTTTCGGCCCTGGCCTTGACCGCCTGCGGCGGCATCCGTCAGTCGATCGGCCTGGTGAAGGTCGTGCCGGACGAGTTCGTGACCGTTTCGACCGCCCCGCTGACGGTGCCGCCGGAATACGGCCTGCGTCCCCCGGCCCCCGGCCAGCCGCGCCCCCAGGAACTGGCCCCCGAAAGCGCCGCCCGTCAGATCCTGCTGGGCCAGCGCCAGGCGGTGACCCGCACGCCGGGCGAACAGGTCCTGACCGCCCAGGCCGGCGCCGATCGCGCCGATCCCCTGGCCCGCTACGTCATCGACGACGAGTTCGGCGACCTGGCCCACAAGGACCCCAGCTTCGCCGACCGCGTGCTGTTCTGGCGCCGCAACGACCCGGCCACCCAGGTCGCGACCACCGCCCAGACGTCGAGCGGCGCGGTGACCATCGACGCGACCAGCGAATATCAGCGGCTGCAAGCCCTGACCGGCGGCCAGGCGGGCATATTGATCGCCCCGCGTCGCAGCGGTTTCAAACTGCCCGGTCTGTGACCCTCGCTTGATCGGGGCGCCGGTTTGCCGCGCCTCGGTTTAGCCGCTATCTGCATTGAGCGTGGCGGGATCGACGCCGGTCCCGGCGCGACACCAATTTTCCGCCTGGCCCGATTTTTCCGCTTGGATTGAACCCGATGCGTCGCGTCTTCTTCGCCCTCGCCGCCGCCGCCCTGGCCGGCGGAACCCTGGCCACCGTCGCCGAGGCTCAGGTCGCCACGCGCGGCAGCCGCAGCACCGAAGGCCGCCGCGAGACCGCCGACGGAACGGATCAGGACGCCAACCGCAATCGGCCGCGCATCCAGCCGCTGCGCCGCCGCGCCGCCGCCGGTCCCTGCCCCTATGTGAAGATCCTGTACGAAGGCGCCCGCTACGTCGAACTGACCGACAACCGGCCGTCGATGCAGAACGTCGGCTTCACCGGCGAGATCGAGGGCCTGGTCTCGGACTGCGCCTATCAGTCGGACGAGCCGATCGAGCTGGAGATCCGCACCCTGTTCAACCTGGGTCGCGGCCCCCAGGCCCAGGGCGACCAGCGCACCTATCGCTATTGGATCGCCGTGACCGAGCGGAACCGCGCCGTCCTGGCCAAGGAGTATTTCGACCTGCCGGTCAATTTCGAGGGTCAGCAGACGGCGTCCGTCACCCAGGACAACACCATCCTGATCCCGCGCGCCACGGCCACCGTGGCCGGTGATAATTTCGAGGTTCTGGTCGGCTTCGAGGTCACGCCGGAAATGGCCGAGTTCAACCGCTCGGGCAGCCGCTTCCGCATCCCGGCGGGCCAGCCGCAGACGCCCGCCCAGGCCCCGGCTCAGACCCCGGCGCCCGGCGCCCAATGACCGATCTCAGGACGGCTCTAGGCGAAGCGGTCCAGGCCGCCTTCGCCGCCGAAGGCGTGGCGGGTTCCCAGGGGCGCGTCACCGCCTCGGATCGACCCGATCTGGCCGACTTCCAATCGAACGGCGCCCTGGCCGCCGCCAAGTCGATCGGCGCCAATCCGCGTGAACTGGCCGCCCGCGTCGCCGCGCGGCTGGACGGCGATCCGCGTCTGGTCTCGGTCGAGATCGCCGGTCCCGGCTTCATCAACCTGAAGGTCTCGGATCAGGCCCTGGCCGCGCGCGCGGCCCAGGCGGCGGGCGACGCCGTGCACGCGGGCGCCTCCACGGTCGCCGAACCGCGCAGGGTGATCATCGACTACGCCGGGCCGAACGTGGCCAAGCCGATGCACGTCGGCCACCTGCGCAGCTCCATCATCGGCGAGAGCCTGAAGCGGCTGTTCCGTTTCCGCGGCGACACCGTCTGGGGCGACGCCCATTTCGGCGATTGGGGCTTTCAGATGGGCCTGCTGATCGTCGCCGCCGGCGACGAGGGCAGGGTCGACGCCTTCCTGCCCGAGGGCGAAGGTCCCTTCCCGAGCGAAAGCCCGGTGACGCTGGAGGACCTGGAGCGCCTGTATCCTTTGGCCGCCGCCAAGGCCAAGGAAGACCCCGACTTCCGCGACCGCGCCCGCAAGGCGACGGCCGAACTTCAGGCCGGACGTCCCGGCTATCGCGCCCTGTGGTCGCATTTCGTCGCCGTCAGCCGCACGGCGCTGGAGCGTGAATTCGGCGCGCTGGGCGTGACCTTCGACCTGTGGAACGGAGAGTCGGACGCCGACCCCCTGATCCCCGACATGGTCGCCGAGCTGAAGGCGCGCGGCCTGGCCGAGTTCGATCAGGGCGCCTGGATCATCCGCGTGGTCGAGGACGGCGACAAGCGCGAGCTGCCGCCGCTGTTGCTGGTGTCGTCGGAAGGCTCGGCCATGTACGGCACGACCGATCTGGCCACCATCCTGCAACGCCGCCGCGACCAGGACTTCGACCTGATCCTCTATTGCGTCGATCAGCGTCAGGGCGACCATTTTGAACAGGTGTTCCGCGCCGCCTACAAGGCCGGCTACGCCGCGCCGGGGCAGTTGGAGCACACCGCCAACGGCACCATGAACGGAACCGACGGCAAGCCCTTCAAGACCCGCGCGGGCGGGGTGCTGAAGCTGCACGACCTGATCACCCAGGCCAGGGACAAGGCGCGCGAGCGGCTGAAAGAGGCCGACCTGGGCGCCGATCTGCCCGAGGCCGAGTTCGAGGAAACCGCCCACAAGGTGGCCGTCGCCGCGCTGAAATTCGCCGACCTGTCGAACGCGCGGACCACCAGCTACGTCTTCGACCTGGACCGGTTCATGTCGTTCGAGGGCAAGACCGGGCCGTATCTGCTGTACCAGGCCGTGCGCATCAAATCCCTGCTGCGCAAAGCCGCCGACCAGGGGCTGACGCCCGGCGCCATCGCGGTGGCCGAACCGGCCGAGCGCGACCTGGCCCTGACGCTGGACGCCTTCGACCAGGCCGTCTCCGACGCCTATGACAAGCGCATGCCGCACCTGATCGCCGAGCACGCCTATCGTCTGGCGCAGTCGTTCTCGAAATTCTACGCCGCCTGCCCGGTGTTGATCGCGCCGGACGACGCGACCAGGGCCTCGCGCCTGGCCCTGTCGAAGGCCGCGCTGGATCAGTTGGAGATCGCGCTGGACTTGCTGGGCATCGCGACGCCGGAGCGGATGTAGGGTTCAGCCCGGCTTCTTCTCGCCGAAGGCGTCCTGGACTTCGTCTTCGGTGATGCGCTTGGACGGATCACCCGGCTGGCCCAGGTTCTGTTCCTCGGTGCCGTCGCCCATGACGCCGGGCGTGGTGTTGATGATGATCGGCTTGTCTTGCTTGTCGGTCATGGCGGTGCTCCTAAGGTGGATCGTTCAACGCTAACAGACAGGCCTCGTTCCTGTCAGCGCCGGAAACCGTGATGTCTCAGCCCCAATCCCTGGACGCCTATATCGACGGCCTGCCCAAGGCTGAACTGCACCTGCATATCGAGGGCAGTCTGGAACCCGAGCTGATGTTCGAGCTGGCCCGGCGCAACGGCGTGTCGATCCCGTTCGACAGCGTCGAGGCCGTGCGCGCGGCCTATGATTTCTCGAACCTGCAAGACTTTCTCGACATCTATTACGCGGGGGCGAACGTCCTGCTGACCCGGCGCGATTTCGAGGATCTGGCCTTCGCCTATTTCCAGCGCGCCGCCGCCGACAATGTCCGCCACGCCGAAATCTTCTTCGACCCCCAGACCCACACCGACCGCGGCGTGGCGATGGAGACGGTGATCGAGGGCCTGTGGGACGGCATGACCCGCGCCGAGAACGAGCTGGGCGTCACCTCCAAACTGATCCTGTGCTTCCTGCGCCATCTGGACGAAGCCGCCGCCTTCGCCACGCTGGAGGCCGCAACCCCCTTCCTCGACCGCATCGTGGGCGTCGGGCTGGATTCGTCCGAGGTCGGCCACCCGCCGTCGAAATTCGCGCGGGTCTTCGCGCGTGCGGCCGAACTGGGCCTGAAGCGTGTCGCCCACGCCGGAGAGGAAGGCCCGCCCGCCTATGTGCATGAGGCGCTGGACCTGCTGCACATCGACCGCATGGACCACGGCAACCGTTCGATGGAGGACGAGGGCCTGATCCGCCGCCTGGCCGGCGAACGGATGACCCTGACCGTCTGTCCGCTGTCGAACCTGAAACTGTGCGTGGTCAAGGACCTGAAGGACCACCCGGTCCCCGAGATGCTGCGCCGGGGTCTGCACGTGACCCTGAACTCGGACGACCCGGCCTATTTCGGCGGTTATGTGAACGCCAACTACAAACAGTTGGCGGCGGCGGTCGGCCTGACCCGCGAACAGGTGACCCAGATCGCCCGGAACAGTTTCGAGGGCAGCTTCCTGAGCGAAAGCGAGAAGGCGCGTCATCTCGCAAAGATCGACGCCTACGCGGCCTGACCCTGCCGCCGGTTGGGGCGGTCCTCTTCATTCGCCTAAATGTTCCTGATATGTTCCCGTCATGGGCGATGCGGTTCCAGACGGCGGAGAGGATGGTGCGGGCCTGCGCTGGCTGTTCCTGGACCTGAACGCCTATTTCGCCAGCGTCGAACAGCAGATGAACCCGGATTGGCGCGGCAAGCCCGTCATCGTGCGGCCCGCCCCCAGCGAACACACCGGCGCCATCGCCGCCAGCTATGAATCCAAGGCCTTCGGCGTGCGGACGGGCATGCGGGTCTCCGAGGCGCGCGCCCTGTGCCCCGGCCTGATCGTCGCCGACGCCCGGCCCGACCTCTATGTGAAGATCCATCACCGCATCATGGCGGTGCTGGACCGCCATGTGCCGATCTTCAAGGTCGGCTCGATCGACGAGGCGTCCTGCGAACTGACCCGCGGCCAGCGACGGGTGGACCAGGCCGTTCCCCTGGCCCGGGCCGTCCAGGCCGCGATCCGCAAGGAGGTCGGCGACTGCCTGCACTCTTCCGTCGGCCTGGCGCCCAGCCGATTCCTGGCCAAGACGGCGTGCGGGATGCAGAAGCCGGACGGCCTGACCGTGCTGCGCGCCGACGCCCTGCCCGGTCCCTTGCTGGGCCTGTCGCTGTCGAAATATCCCGGCGTCGGCCCGCGCATGGTCAAGCGGCTGGCGGCGGCGGGGATCACCGACACGGCCGGGCTGTGGGCGCTGGACGCCCGCCGCGCCCGCGCCCTATGGGGCAGCGTCGAGGGCGAGCGGATCTGGCGCGGCCTGCGCGGCCTGGACAGCGACACGCCCCCGCCCAAGCCCATCGCCTCGATCAGCCACAGCCATGTCCTGGCCTCGGCCATGCGCACGCCCGAAGGAGCGCGGGCGGTGGCGCGGCGGTTGATCGTCAAATGCGGCGCCCGGCTGCGGCGGCTGGGCCTGACCGGCGGGTCCCTGGGCCTGCATATCGACCTGGACGAGCCGCAAAAGCGCGGCGGGTGGGCGAGCGGCTTCAACGTCGCCGTGCCCCCGACCAGCGACACCTTCGTGCTGTTGGCGGCGCTGGAGACTCTGTGGCGGCGGGCGGCGCCCGGGCTGGGCGCGCGGCCGTCCTATGTCGGGGTGTCGATCCACGCGCTGAAGCCAATCGGCGAGACCGCGCCCGATCTGTTCGACCCCGGCCCGGACCAGGGCGGCGCCTCGCGTTCGCTGCGTCTGTCGCAGGCCCTGGACACGCTGAACCGCCGCTTCGGCAAGGATACGGTCAGCATCGGCCCGCGCCCCGACCTGCCCGCCTATGTCGGGGCCAAGATCGCCTTCAACCGCATCCCCGAGTTGGACGAGTTCTGCGAATGATCGGCCTCGCTTGACTTCGGCCCGGAGTCGGGGCCTTAGGTCGGCGCTCTCGCGGGAGAGACCGGGCCAAGAGATCGGACCCGGAGCCGAAGGCGCAACCGCCCCGGAAACGCTCAGGCAAAAGGACCGCGAGGGCGCACGGACGCTGGAAAGCCGCCTTCGGGCGCGCCGACGGAGCAAGGCGGCCATCGAAGACCTCGGTCTTTGGGGCGCCGGAATCTCTCAGGCTTCAGGACAGCGGGGGCGCTTCACCGGCGGGAGACCGCCCGAACAGGCGACCGCGAGGCCCATATGTCCGACACGCTCAAGACCACCCCCCTGAACGCCGCGCACCGCCGCCTGGGCGCCCGCATGGTCGGCTTCGGCGGCTATGACATGCCGGTCCAGTACGAAGGCGTTCTGGCCGAGCATCGCTGGACCCGCGAACACGCAGGCCTGTTCGACGTGTCGCACATGGGCCAGGCCAAGATCACCGGCGCCGACGCCATCGCCTGGTTTGAACGCTTCGTGCCCGGCGACTACGCCGTCCTGAAGGCCGGCAAGCAGAAATACAGCCTGCTGCTGAACGCCGACGGCGGGATCATGGACGACCTGATGGCCGGAAAGCCGGATCACGACGGTCTCTATGTCGTGGTCAACGCCGGCAACAAGGACGCCGACTTCGCCCATCTGAAGGCCAATCTGTCGGGCGACGTGACGCTGACCCTGCTGGACGACCGCGCCCTCTTGGCCATCCAGGGACCCGAGGCGGCCGAGGTCATGGCCGCGCACGAACCGGCCCTGGCTGAAATGGGCTTCATGGATTCGGCCCGGCTGAAGCTGTTCGGCGTCGATTGCTACGTTTCGCGCTCGGGCTACACCGGCGAGGACGGCTATGAAATCTCGGTTCCCGGCGCCGACGCCGAGCGGGTGTGGGAGCTGTTGCTGAAGGACGCCCGGGTCAAGCCGATCGGCCTGGGCGCGCGCGACAGCTTGCGCCTGGAGGCCGGCCTGCCGCTGCACGGCCACGACATCGATCCGACCACCAGTCCCGTCGAGGGCGCCCTGACCTTCGCCCTGTCGAAGTCGCGCAAGGAGCGCGCCGACTTCCCCGGCGCCGCCCGCATCGCCCGCGAACTAGCCGACGGCCCGGCCCGCGTCCGCGTCGGCCTGCACGTCAAGGAAGGCGCCCCGGCCCGCGAAGGCGCCGAGATCGCCGACATCGACGGCGCCGTGATCGGAACCGTCACCTCGGGCGGCCCGTCGCCGACCCTGGGCCACAACATCGCCATGGGCTACGTCCCGCCGTCGCACGCGGCGCTGGGGACCGAGCTGAAGGTCATCGTCCGCGGCAGACCCGCCGCCGCCGAGGTCGTCGCCATGCCGTTCGTCGCCCAACGCTATTACCGCAAACCGAAGTGACAGCCTCCGTCGCCCTCGGACTTGATCCGAGGGCCAGACGGTCAACCGCTTGAGTGAAGACGTTTAAACCCAACCCCCACCGCATCTGATCCTCGGGTCAGGCCCGAGGATGACGGAAGGAAACAAGACCATGAAATTCACCAAGGATCACGAGTGGGTTCGCCTGGACGGCGACGTCGCCACGATCGGCATTTCAAAACACGCCGCCGACGCCCTCGGCGACGTAGTCTTCGTCGAAGCCCCCGAGGTCGGCAAGACCGTCGGCAAGGGCGACAGCTTCGCCGTGGTCGAGAGCGTCAAGGCGGCCTCCGACGTCTACGCCCCCGTCTCGGGCGAGGTGGTCGAGTCCAACGACGCCCTGTCCAGCGCCCCGGAAACGGTCAACGCCGATCCCGAAGGCGCCGGCTGGTTCGGCAAGATCAAGGTCAAGGACCCCAGCCAACTGGACGCCCTGATGGATCGCGCCGCCTACGACCAGTATCTGACGACGCTCTGATATCGCTCCGTCACCCTCAGGCTTGACCCGAGGGCCGGACATTCAACCGCTGGTGCGAAGACTTCGACGCACAGCTCGCGCCGCATCTGATCCTCGGGTCAAGCCCGAGGATGACGGCGAAGGAAGATCGAATGCGCTACCTCCCCCTGACGCCCGACGACCGCGCCGCCATGCTGGCCGCCATCGGGGCCAAGTCTATCGATGACCTGTTCGTGGACGTGCCCCAGGCGGCGCGGCGCGAGGGTTTCGTCGATCTGCCGCGCGTGGCCGGCGAACTGGAGGTCGAGCGGGCGCTGGGGGCCATGGCGGACAAGAACACCGCCGCCGGTTCGGCGCCCTTCTTCTGCGGTGCGGGGGCCTATAGGCACCACGTCCCGGCCACGGTGGACCACATCATCCAGCGGTCGGAATTCCTGACCAGCTACACCCCCTATCAGCCGGAAATCGCCCAGGGGACGCTGCAATACCTCTATGAGTTCCAGACCCAGGTGGCGAACCTGACCGGGATGGAGGTCGCCAACGCCTCGCTCTATGACGGCTCGACCGCCATGGCCGAGGGCGTGCTGATGGCGACCCGCGCCACCCGCCGCAACAAGGCGGTGATCAGCGGCGGGGTGCATCCCCACTACGTCAAGGCGACCGAGACCGTGGTCCACGCCGTCGGCGTCGAGACCGAGGTCCTGGCCCCCGCCGTGGACGCCGAGGCCGACGTCATCGCCCAGATCGGACCGGACACGGCCTGCGTCGTGGTGCAGACGCCCAACGTCTTCGGCACGGCCACCGACGTGACCAAGATCGCCGAGGCCGCCCACGCCGCCGGCGCCCTGTTGATCGTCGTGGTCACCGAGGCGGTGTCGATGGGCCTGTTGAAGTCGCCCGGCGAAATGGGCGCCGACATCGTCGCGGCCGAGGGCCAGTCGATCGGCAACGCCCTGAATTTCGGCGGACCCTATGTCGGCCTGTTCGCCTGCACCGGAAAACTGATCCGCCAGATGCCCGGCCGCCTGACCGGCGAAACGGTGGACGCCGAGGGCCGTCGCGGCTTCGTCCTGACCCTATCGACGCGCGAACAGCACATCCGCCGCGACAAGGCGACCTCGAACATCTGCACCAATTCCGGCCTTTGCACCCTGGCCTTCAGCATTCACATGAGCCTGTTGGGCGAGACGGGTCTGCGCGACCTGGCCCTGCTGAACCATGAGAAGGCTCTGGCGACGCGTGACGCCCTGGCGGCGGTTCCCGGCATCGAGATCCTGACCCCGCGCTTCTTCAACGAGTTCGCCGTGCGCCTGCCCAGGCCCGCCGCCGAGGTGGTCGACGCCCTGGCCCAGCACCGCGTCCTGGCCGGCGTGCCCTACAGCCGCCTGAACCCCGGCGCGGGCATGGACGACGTGCTGCTGGTGGCCGCCACCGAGACGACGCTGGACGCCGACATCAAGATCCTGGCGAAATTCCTGACCAAGATGCTGGCCGACTGAGGAACATGACGATGAGCACCATGAACACCGTCGGCCGCCCGACCACTCCGAACGCCGTTGAAAGCAAGCCCGCCACCCTGACCGGCGGCCGCGGCCTGTTGCAGGACGAGGCCCTGATCTTCGAGGGCGACGGCTGGGGCAAGACCGGCGTCGATCTGCCGAAACCGGCGACCGATGGCTCCGACCTGGGCGATCTGGTCCGGCGCGACCCGATCGGCCTGCCGGGCCTGAGCGAGCCGGAGGCCATGCGCCACTATGTGCGCCTGTCCCAGAAGAACCACGCCATCGACCTGGCCATCTATCCGCTGGGTTCGTGCACGATGAAGCACAATCCGCGCCTGAACGAGAAGATGGCCCGCCTGGCCGGCTTCTCCGACATCCACCCGTTGCAGCCCCAGTCGACGGTCCAGGGCGCCCTGCAACTGATGGACAGCCTGGCCCATTGGCTGAAGACCCTGACCGGCATGCCCGCCGTCGCCTTATCGCCCAAGGCCGGCGCCCATGGCGAACTGTGCGGCCTGATGGCCATCCGCGCCGCCCATGAGGCCAAGGGCGAGCATGAGCAGCGCCGCAAGGTGCTGGTCCCGACCAGCGCCCACGGCACCAACCCCGCCACGGCCGCCTTCGTCGGCTATTCCGTCGTCGAGGTGGCCCAGACCGACGACGGCCGCGTCGATGTGGCCGATCTGGCGTCCAAGCTGGGACCGGACGTGGCCGCCATCATGGTGACCAACCCCAACACCTGCGGCCTGTTCGAGCGCGACATCCTGGAGATCAGCCGCCTGACCCATGAGGCGGGGGCCTATTTCTATTGCGACGGCGCCAACTTCAACGCCATCGTCGGCCGGGTGCGCCCTGGCGACCTGGGCGTCGACGCCATGCACATCAACCTGCACAAGACCTTCTCGACGCCGCACGGCGGCGGCGGGCCGGGCGCCGGGCCGGTGGTGTTGTCCGAAGCGCTGGCCCCCTTCGCCCCGGCCCCCTGGGTGGTCGATGACGGCGACGGCTTCAAACTGGTCGAGCGCGAAGAGGACGAGGCGGAACAGGCCTTCGGCCGCCTGTGCGCCTTCCAGGGCCAGATGGGCATGTATGTCCGCGCCCTGTCGTACATGATGAGCCACGGCTCGGACGGCCTGCGCCAGGTGGCCGAGGATGCGGTGCTGAACGCCAACTACATCAAGGCCCGCCTGTCGGACCTGATGTCCCCGGCCTTCCCCGACGGTCCCTGCATGCACGAGGCCCTGTTCGACGACGAATGGCTGAAGGGCACGGACATCACCACGCTGGACTTCGCCAAGGCGATGATCGACGAGGGCTTCCACCCGATGACCATGTATTTCCCCCTGGTCGTCCATGGCGCCATGCTGATCGAGCCGACCGAGACCGAGTCCAAGGCCGAGCTGGACCGCTTCATCGAAGCCATGTGTCTGTTGGCCCAGGCGGCGAAAGCCGGCGACGTCGATCGCTTCAAGGGCGCCCCCTTCCACGCTCCGATGCGCCGCCTGGACGAGACCCGCGCCGCCCGCCAGCCGGTGCTGCGCTGGACCGCGCCGCAGGGATCGAACGCGGCCGCGTGACGGCGTTGGGCGAGACCGCCTCCTGCGGGAACGGATCGTAAAGGCGTTCGTGGCAGACTGATCACGGTCCAGAGGCAGAAACGCCACGATACGGACCCTGTAAGGCCTGCCGCGTTTCGCCGATCCCGCCTCCAGAACGGACGCCCGTCGTGACCTACGCCCCCGCCGTCGATTCCCCGTTCGCCGTCCCGCGCCATGGCGCCATGCGCCGCTTCAGACGCCTGGCGGCGATGATGCTGGGCGCCCTGATTATCGTGGCCGGGATCATCATCGCCCCCCTGCCCGGCCCGTTCGGCCTGCCCATCGCCCTGGTCGGCCTGGCGATGATCCTGAGAAACAGCTTCTGGGCCAAGCGCCAGTTCATCCGCGCCCAGCACCGGCGGCCCAAATTCGTCTATCCCTTCCGTCGCCTGCTGCGCAAACGGCCCGAGTTCGCGCCCGTCATGTGGCAGCAGATGCTGCGGGTCGAAAAACTGGCCCTGAAGCGCGGGCGCGGCGTCCTGATCCGCATGCGCAAACGCCTGCGCCGCGAACTGCGCGACATCATCCCCCTGCCGGGCCTGTATCCGCGCACGGCAATGTGAACGCCGCCCGCGCCAACAGGCGTATGCTCATCCTCGCGTAGTCGGGAACGAGCAAGCGTTGGGAGGCGCTATCGGTCATGATGTCACGCGTACAAAAAGGAATGGTCGCCGGCGCCGTGGCCACCCTGGCGATTTCGCTTCTGGAAGCCCTGAACATCCTGGTTCTGAAGTGGTTCGCGGCCTTTCCGCTGATCGTCGCCAACCTCGTCGGCATGCCGGGAAACATGACGGTCGGATGGATCGCCCATGCGATCGCCGGCGTCTTCATCCTGGGACCGTTGTTCGGCGTTCTATATTCGCGCCTGCCGACGGACACCGCCGAGACCAAGGGCATTGTGTTCGCCGTCGGGGCCTTCGCGGCCTTCATGGTGGCGGTGATGCTGTTCGGCGACAACGGCTCCTTCGGGCGCAACTTCAGCTCTGTCGCCTGGATCCTGTTCATGCACGCCGTCTTCGGCATCGTGTTGGGCAATGTCTATGCCCGGCTGCTGAGCCGCGACAAACGGCGGCGCACGCCGATGAACGCCCAGCCGGCGCACTGAGACCGGCGGCCTGAAACGACAAAGGCCCCCGTCGCGGGACGGGGGCCTTTGAACCGTGTCTTGATCGGATCCGCGATCAGTTCAAACGCGAACCGATCTGGGCGATGGCGGCGTCCAGCAGCGGATCGGCCTTTTGGGTCGCGGCGCGCTGGGTCAGGATCGCCTCGGCGTGCTTGGCGGCCAGGTCGGCGGCGGCGGCCTTGACCTCGGCTGAAGCCTGGGCCTCGGCCTGGGCGATGCGGCGCTCGGCCAGGGCCTGACGGCGGGCCAGGCTTTCTTCCAGCTTGGCCTTGGCTTCCTCTTCCAGGCGACGGGCGTCGGCCTCAGCGGCCTTCAGCATGTCGGCGGCCTGGACCTCGGCCTCGGCCTTCTCCTTGCGGATCTGCGCCAACATGGCCTCGGCCTCGGCCCGCAGACGCGCGGCCTCGTCCAAATCGGCCTGAATCTTGGCGGCCTTGCCGTCCAGCGCCGCACCGACCGTCCTGAAGGCGCCGGCGAAATAGGCGATGGCGAAGAACAAGATCAGACCGACCGCGACCCACAGTTCGGGGTTGGCCAGATCGTAGAGATGGGGGTTGAAGAACTCCATCAGGCAGCGCCCTTCGAAGCAGTGGTGAACTCGGCGGCGCTCAGTTCGGCCGACGAGGGCGCCTTGCCGGTCAGACGCTCGACGATCGCCGAAGCGGCGTCCGACGCGACGGCGGCGACGCTGCTCATGGCCGCGTCTCGGGTCTTGGCGATCGCGGCCTCAGCCTTTTCGATCTGGGCGTTGACGGCGGCCTCTTCCGAAGCGGCGCGAGCGTTCGCTTCTTCAGTCACCCGCGCCTTGGCGGCGACGGCGGTGGCGCGGGCCGAGGCACGTGCGCCCTCTACGTCCTGACGGGCGGCTGCGGCTTGTCCCGCGGCCTCGGCCTGGACCTGGCGCGCGGTCTCGATCGCGCCGGAAATCGTTTGCTCGCGCTCATCGAACACCCGACGCATTCGCGGGGCGAAAATCTTGGCGATCAGCACATACAGGATCGCGAACAGGAAGATCAGATAGACGATCTGCCCGAACCAGTGCTGGAACTCGAACTGCGGCAGGCCGCCAGAGCCATGCTCGGCGGGCGCGGCGTGTTCGGTCGTCGCGTGCGTGTCCTCGACCGCGACCGGAGGGGCCGCGTCAGAGGGCAAGACGGGTTGGGCGTGAACGGTCATCAGTCTTCCGGTCGTGACGAGAAATCGCAAACGTCAAACGGCGGCGCGGTCGCCCACGCCGCCGCTGGAACGGCTTACGAGATCCAGATCAGGATGCCCATGACGAAGGCCAGGATGCCCAGGGCTTCGGCCAGGGCCGCGCCCACGAACAGGTTGCCGACTTGGCTGGCGGCGGCCGACGGGTTGCGCAGGGCGCCCGCGACGAAATTGCCGAAGATGTTGCCGACGCCGATGCCGGCGCCGATCATGCCGCACATCGCGATGCCGGCGCCGATGAGTTTGGCGGCTTGAGGATCCATGGTCGTAAGTCCTGTTTAGGTGGGATTGAAGGAGGTGAAGGGTCGGCCCTTAGTGGGCGTGATCCAGATTGACCACATCATTGAGGTAGATGCAGGTCAGAACGGCGAAAACAAAGGCTTGCAGGAAGGCGACGAGGAACTCCAGCGCCGTAAGACCGATGGTCATGCCCAGCGACAGCGGGAAGACCAGCACGCCGAACCAGCCCGCCGCGCCGACGACGGCGGCGGCCACGAAACCGGCGAACACCTTCAGTGCGATGTGGCCGCCCATCATATTGCCGAACAGACGCAGCATCAGGGTGATGGGCCGCAGCAGGAAAGAGAAGAACTCGATCAAACCAACCACGGGACGCATCAACAGCGGCGCCCCCATCGGCCAGAACAGCTTGAAGAAACCCAGGCCGTTCTTCACGAAACCGACGATGACCACCAGACCGAACGTCAACAGGGCGAAGGTGGCGGTGATCGCCAACTGCGAGGTGGCGGTGAAGCTCAAGAACATCCCCAACACGTTCATCGCCAGGATGAAGGTGAAGATGGTGAAGACGAACGGGAAATACTTCCGGCCGTCATGACCGATGATCGAGCCGGTCATGTTGTCGATCATGCCGAACAGGGTCTCGCCCACCGACTGAAGTCGGCCGGGCACCACCTTGGCGCCTGAAGTGACCACCCAGAGGAACAGGATCACGACCGCGAAGCCGATGGTCATCGCCAGATGCGAATTGGTGAAGGCCACGTCGACCGACCCGATCCCCGGCAGGGTGACGTCGGGCAGGTCCACGATCTTCTTGATCTGGAACTGATGAAGCGGATCAGCCATGGAAACCTTAAGCGTCTTCTTCTTCGTCGTCGTCGAAGGGCACAGCCTGCGGCTGGACCCCGGCTTTGATCGCCTCGGCCTGGATGCGCCGCGCCGTGCGCCACGCCATCCAAACCGAAAGCGCGAAGCCCAACAGGACCCCGCTGAGGATTCCGACCGGGCTGGTTCCGGCGAAGTGATCCACGCCGAACCCGATCGCCAGACCCACCAGAACGCCGCCGAACAGGTCGGCGATGATCTTCCACGCCTGGCCGGCCGCCTTCTGTCCAGCCAACTCCTGGGAGATCTGGCTGGCCGTCCGGGTCTCAAGCTCGGATGCGCTTTTCTGTAGGCGAGCGATCGCCTGTTCGCGCGATTCCGGAGTTTGGGACATGGTTGGCCTCAGCGCTCGCGATTCCGCCTGTAGGCGACTCCGCGAGGGGGTCTGAATTCGGCGCGGAACCTATAGGCGAGGGCCGGTTTGGTCAAGGACAGTATGATGGCGCGCAAAATCCTGTCTTTGCTGAACTTTTCTGCTCACCGAACAGGGCGCGGCGAACGGCCGCTGGCGAGCGCGCGTCACAGGCCCTAGGTTGGCGGCCATGGACGCCGCCCAGCCCTTCCCCGCCGATTCCCGCCGCCCGATCACGGTGCGGCTGGCGACGCCTCGCGGCTTCTGCGCCGGGGTGGACCGCGCCATCCAGATCGTCGAGCGCGCGCTGGCGAAGTTCGGCGCCCCCGTCTATGTGCGCCACGAGATCGTGCACAACCGCCATGTGGTCGAGCGTCTGAAGGCCCTGGGCGCCGTGTTCGTGAAAGAGCTGGACGAGTGCCCCGACGACCGGCCCGTGGTCTTTTCGGCCCACGGCGTGCCCAAGTCGGTGCCGGCGGCGGCGCGATCGCGCGAGATGCTGTTCCTCGACGCCACCTGCCCCCTGGTGTCCAAGGTCCATGTCGAGGCCGAGCGTCACCACGCGGCCGGTCGCCACATCATCCTGATCGGCCACGCCGGCCACCCCGAGGTGATCGGCACCATGGGCCAGTTGCCGCCCGGCGCCATCACCCTGGTCGAAACCGCTCGGGACGCCGAGGCCTTCCAGCGGCCGGGCGACGCGGCCCTGGCCTATGTCACCCAGACCACCTTGTCGGTCGATGACACGGCCGAGGTTCTGGCGATGCTGAAACGCCGCTTCCCCGAACTGCCCGACCCGCACAAGGAAGACATCTGCTACGCCACCACCAATCGCCAGGAGGCGGTCAAGCGGCTGGGCGACGGCTGCGACCTGGTGTTGGTGGTCGGGTCCCAGAACTCGTCCAACTCGGCCCGCCTGGTCGAGGTGGCCCTGCGCGCCGGGGCGCGGGACGCGCGGCTGGTCGATGACGCGGGCCATGTCGATTGGCGCTGGTTCGAGGGTGTGAACACCGTCGGCGTCACGGCCGGGGCCTCGGCGCCCGAGCCGCTGATCGAGGCCCTGATCGACGCCATCCGCGCCCGCTTCGACGCCACGGTGGTCGAGGACGACGGCGAACGTGAGACGGTGGCGTTCAAGCTGCCCAGGGCGTTGACGGCGTAACGTCCTTCTCCCCCGAGGGGAGAAGGGGTTCATTCCTCGCCCACGAAATCCTGCGCGAACTCCGGGCTGCCCTGATCGAGGTCGCCCAGCAGGTCCTCTTCCTCATCCGGCCCGCGGCCGGGGTCCGGCACCTCGAAGCCCGGCGGCATGGACAGGTCCAGCAGGCCCGCCGCCCGCATGTCCTGCACCCCCGGCAAGTCGTGCACGCTGGCCAGGCCGAAATGCTCCAGGAATTTATCCGAGGTGGCGTAGGTCACCGGCCGCCCAGGCGTGCGGCGCCGCCCGCGCAGCCGCACGAACCCCATCTCCAGCAACAGGTCCAGGGTCCCGCGCGACAGCGACACCCCGCGCACGCTCTCGATCTCGGCGCGGGTGCAGGGCTGGTGGTAGGCGATGATGGCCAGGGTCTCCAGCGCGGCCTTGGACAGGCGGCGCGGCTCCTCCCGCTCCTCGGTCATCAGGAAGCTGAGGTCCGGCGCGGTGCGGAAGCGCCAGCGGTCGGCCACGCACTCCAGCTCGACCCCCCGCCCCTGATAGCGTTGGCGCAGGGCCGCGATGGCCCCGCCGACGTCCGCCCCTTCGGGCAGACGACGCGCGATTTCGGCCGCCGACAAAGGCCCGGCGGCGGCGAACAGCAGGGCCTCGACCCGGCGCTCGATCTCAACTTCATCAGGCTGGAAGGCCAGATCGGTCACGGCGTCAGCTCCATCGGCTGCCCCCCGCCGGGTCCCTGGGTGCGGCGACGCAGATACAGCGGGTCGAAGGCCGCCGTCTGTTTCACGTCCATGCCGCCCTCCTTCACCAGCTCCAGACTGGCCGACAGGGTGGAGGCGACATAGCTGGCCATCGAGGGACCGCCCTCATCGCCCCCGTGCGGCGCCACCTGGTCCAGCGGGGTCCAGTCGTCCAGACGCGGCATGATCTCGCGCAGCCAGTCACGCGCGGCCTCCAGCGGGAAGGCCTCGATCCGCTGGGTCGGATTATAGTGTCGCGCCTGCTCCTTGCGTCTCTGGGTCACATAGGCGGCCATCAGTTCGTACAGGCTGGCGTCGATGCGGTCGGACGGCACGATGACCGTGGCCTCGGGGTCGCCGCGGGTGAAGACGTCGCGCTTCAACTGGGGTCGGCCGGTGATGGCCTCCACCGCCTTCCTCATCGCCTCCAGCTTTTGCAGCCGGAAGGCCAGGGCGGCGGCCATCAGCTCGGCGGGCGGTTCTTCGGCCTTGCCCTTCTCGGCGCGCGGCAACAGCAGCCGCGACTTCAGATAGGCCAGCCACGAAGCCATCACGAGATAGTCCGCCGCCAGGGCGAAATTGCGCCGCCGCGCCTCGTGGATGAAGGCCAGATACTGTTCCGCCAACCGGGTGATCGACAGTTTCAGCAGATCGACCTTCTGGGTCCGCGCCAGGGCCAGCAGGACGTGCAGCGGTCCTTCATAGCCCTCCAGATCGACGACGAAGGCCTCTTCCGCCTCGGCCTGGTCGGCGGCGGCGAAGTCCAGGTTCGGCTGGAAGGCGTCGGTCATGGACACTCCTTCCCCCCTTGCGGGGGAAGGTGGGCGCCGAAGGCGCTCGGATGGGGGGGCTGGATCGACACGCGGATCGGCAGGCTGCTGTGCGAAGGCTGGCAGCCCCCCCATCCGTCTCGCTCCGCGAGCCACCTTCCCCCGCAAGGGGGGAAGGGACGTATAGCCCGCCCCCTCACGCCTGCGCCTCCCCGACATCCGGCCCGCGCTTGGCGTCCAGCCGGCCGGCCAGCATCGCCGCGAACCGCGCGCGCGCGGCGGCTTCATCCAGCGGCTCGACCTCGCGCACCAGACGGCCCACCGCCGCATCAGCCCGCCGCTTCGCCTGGCCTTTCAGGGCGCCGACGACGCCCGCGATCTGACGCATCTCCGTCAGGTCGCCGTTGCAGTGCAGAACGATGTCGCACCCGGCCTTCAGCGCGCCCGCCGCCCGTTCGGCCAAGGTCCCGCTCAGCGCTTGCATCGACAGGTCGTCGGTCAGGATCAGGCCGGAAAAGCCCAGCCGGTCGCGCATCAACCGCACGGCCTTGTTCGACACCGTCGCCGGGCGTTTCGGGTCGATGGCGGTGAAGACGACATGGGCCGTCATGGCGATGGGCATGTCGCTGAGCGCGCGGAAGGGCGGGAAATCCCACGCCTCCAGCTCCTTCAACGGCGTCTCGACCACCGGCAGGTCCTTGTGGCTGTCGGCGAAGGCCCGCCCATGGCCGGGCATGTGTTTGATCACCGGCAGCACTCCGCCCGCCATCAGCCCCTCGGCCTGCGCCCGCGCCAGGGGGATCAGCCCGGCCGGGCTGTCGGCGAAGGCGCGGTCGCCGATGATGTCGTGGGCGCCCGGCACCGGCGCGTCCAGCACCGGTGCGCAATCCACGGTGATCCCCACGGCCCGCAGGTCATGGGCCATCAGCCGCCCGCCCAGCCGCGCCAGTTCGCGCGCCGTCAGCGGATCGTTCGCGGCCTTCAGATAGGCGTTCGCCGGCGGATATTTCGGCCAGTGCGGCGGTCCCAGCCGCTGAACCCGCCCGCCCTCCTGATCGACCAGAACCGGGGCGTCGGCGTCGCCCACCGTCTCGCGCAGGGCCTGGGTCAGGGTGCGCACCTGATCCGGGCTGTCGATGTTGCGCCGGAACAGGATGAAGCCCCACGGCCGCGCATCCTTGAAGAAGGCGCGCTCATCGGCCGTCAGCCGATGGCCCGAACAGCCGTAGACGGCGGCCGACCTCACCGGACCAGGCAATCCCGCCCGGCGCCGCGCAGGGCCGCGCAGAAGGCGGTCGCCCGCTCGCGGCTCAGACCGGTGAAGGTGGTGCGATAGACGGTCGATCCGTTGGACGCCGTCACCTCCTGCACTCGCTTGCCCGCCCCTTGCGCGAACTGGGGGAAGCGGGCGGCGACGGCGGCGTATTCGCGGTCGGCCAGGGCGGTCGAGGAGAAGGCGCCGATCTGCACCGCGGACGACCCGCCCGCGGCGGGCGCCGGGACCTCAGCCTTCTCGACCGGGGCGGCGGGCGTCGCCGGATGCGGCGCGGGCGCGGCCTTGGCGGCGGGCGGCGCAGCGGCCACGGGCGCGGTCGGGCGCGGCAAGGGGGTTTCGGGCGGCGGCGCGAAGGTCGGGACTTCTTCTCCCGCGGCCTCGCCGTCGCGATAGACGCGGATGCCCGCCTCGGGGTCGATCGGCTGAGCCTCGATCGGCGCCTCGACCTTCATCGCGCCGACGGGCTGGCCCACGGCGGGAGGGGCGTCGGTCGATGACCGGGCGCCCGCGCGATAGAAGACCACCACCGCCACGATCAGCAGCAACAGAACCAGGGCCGAAACGATCAGGGTGACCGGCGGGCCGCCCGCGCCGCCGCCGCCCGTGCGGCGCGGCCCGCGCGCGTCATAGCCCCCGCCCCGGCGGAACGGCAGGTCGTCGTCGGTCGGCGGGGTATAGGCGCCGCGCTCTCTGGATCGGGGATCGTCTTCAAAGGACATGGGCGCGCTCCGCATCGAATCCCGGACCCGCGAATCGTCGCGTCCGGGGCGTCAGTCTAACCCGCCCGGCCCGGCTTCAGAATCACAGATCGAGGGCCAGGTCGAGGGTGAACAGCTTCCTGTGCTCCTCGATGGCGAAACGGTCGGTCATGCCGGCGATGTAGTCGCACACGGCCCGCGCCGTCTTGGCCTCGTCGCCGACCGCCCGAGCCTGCCATTCGGGCGGCATGACCTCCGGCTCGGCTATGAACAGGCGGAACATCTCGCCCAGGATGCGCCGCGCCTGCGACCGGGTGCGGTTGACGCGATAGTGGCGGTACATCCGCTCGAACAGGAACCGCCGCAGCACCGCCAGATCGGCCATCATGGCGTCCGAGAACTGGACCAGGGTGCGCCGCGCCGTGCGCACGTCTTCGACGGACCCGATCCGGTCGGCGGCGATGCGGCGCTCGGTCTCGGTCAGGACGTCGTCGACCATGACGCCGATCATCCGCCGCACGGCCTCGATCCGCACCATCCGCTCGTCCAGCCCCGGCCAGTCCGCCCGCACCTGGCGCAGGATCGGCCCGATCAGGGGAACCTCGGCCAGGTCGTCCAGGGTGAACAGCCCCGCCTGCACCCCGTCGTCCACATCATGGTTGTTGTAGGCGATGTCGTCGGCGATGGCCGCGCACTGGGCCTCCAGCGAGGCGAAGGTGTCGAGCCGCAGATCCCATCCCCCGGCGACGCCGTATTCGGCGATGGCCTTCCACGCCGGTTCGTCCAGCCGGTGCGCCACCGGCCCGTTGTGCTTGATGACGCCCTCCAGCGTCTCCCACGTCAGATTCAGCCCGTCGAAGGCCGGATAGCGGCGCTCCAGCTTGGTCACCACGCGGAAGGTCTGGACGTTGTGATCGAAACCGCCGAACCCGGCCATCTGGGCCTGCAGCTCATCCTCGCCCGCATGGCCGAACGGCGGATGGCCCAGGTCATGGGCCAGGGCGACCGTCTCGGCCAGGTCCGTGTCCAGTCCCAGGGCGTGGGCCAAGGACCGCGCGATCTGAGCCACCTCCAGACTGTGGGTCAGGCGGGTGCGATAATGATCGCCCTCATGCGCCACGAAGACCTGGGTCTTCTCCTTCAGGCGGCGAAAGGCGGTGCAGTGGATGATGCGGTCGCGATCGCGCGCGAAGGCCGGACGGGTGCGGCTGGCCCCTTCGGGAAAGCGACGGCCGCGCGAGGCGTCGGCGGTCTCGGCATAGGCGGCGCGTGCGGGAGTCTGCGTCAAGGTGCGCTCAATGGGGCGCGGGCCTTTGCGATCGCCCGCCGGCCACTCATATAGAGACCCGTGAGCAGCGTCGAATCCCCCGCCTTCCAGATTTCCCGTCCGGGCGACAGCCACGGCCTGACCCTGGCCGCATCGGCCGCCGCGCGCTTGGCGAAATTGGCCCAAGACGAGGGACGGCCGATCTTGCTGCGCGTCGCCGTCGACGGCGGCGGCTGCTCGGGCTTCCAATACCGGTTCGACCTGGTCGAGACGGCCCAGGCCGACGACCTGTCGATCACCGCCGACGGCCAGACGGCTCTGGTCGACCCCGTCTCCCTGCCCTTCCTGGCGGGGTCCGAGATCGCCTTCGTCGACGACCTGTCCGGCGCCCAGTTCGTGGTGCGCAATCCCAATGCGGCGTCGAGCTGCGGCTGCGGCGTCAGTTTCTCGATCTAATTCTCCTTCTCCCCTTGGGGGAGAAGGTGGCTCGCGCCAGCGAGACGGATGAGGGGGATGCCTGATCCGCAATAGCTGGCGGCCGTTCAGCGTGCTCTGCACAGCCCCCTCATCCGAGCCGCTCCGCGGCCCACCTTCTCCCCCGAGGGGAGAAGGATTTTCAGCTTGAATTTAGTTATTTTCCTAATTATCTTTCCTCCTATGAACGCCCTGTTCAAGGCCCTGTCGCATCCCGTGCGTCGCCGCATCATCGAGATGCTGCGCAAGGGGCCGATGGCGTCCGGCGACATCGCCAGCGCCTTCGACATGAGCTGGCCGACTGTCACCGGGCATCTGAACGCCCTGAAGGACGCCGGACTGGTCAGCCCCGAGCGCGAGGGGGCCTCCATCCGCTACCGGCTGGAGATTTCGGCGGTGGAGGAGGCCATGGCCTTTCTGATGGACATCGCCGGAACGGGACGCGCGACGAACGAAGACGTGGAGAAGAAGTCATGAAACGCGCCAGCCTTCTGGACGGCCTGACGGGCGCCGCCGCCGTGGCCCTGATCAGCTTGGGCGCCTGGGTCGCCTTGGCGGGACCGGAGGGTCCCCTGCCCGTGCACTACAACGCCGCGGGACAGGTGGACCGCTGGGGCGGCCGCATCGAGGTCGGCGCCCTTCTGGCCGGTCTGGGCCTGTTGACCGCCGTCGCCGGGGGGCTGACCGGCCTGGCCGTGGCGCGCAGCGACGACAAGGCCCGCCGTCGCGGCCTGATGACGGCCCAGGCGGTCACCCTGATCGCCACCGTCGGCGCCGGAATCATGATTGCGGTTCTCAGCCTGTCCGGCGCGCCCCAGCTTCAGCCCGCCTGGCCGATGGCCCTGGTCTCGCTGCTGATGGCCGCCGTCGGCGCCACGGCGGGCCGCGTCGGTCCCAACCCGGTCGTCGGCCTGCGCACGCCCTGGAATTACAAGAGCCGCCTGGCCTGGGACCGCTCCAACCGTCTGGCCGGACGCCTGTTCTTCTGGCTGGGCCTGACCGGCCTGGCCGCCACGCCCTTCGCGCCCCAGCCGCTGGGCCTCTACGCCTTGACCGGCGCCGTCCTGATCGCCGCCGCTCTGTCGGTGTTCGAGAGCTGGCGCGTCTGGCGCGACGATCCCGACCGCCAACCCTTCTGATCCCCAAGCCTCAACCCAAGGAGACGCCCCCATGTCGGTTCTGACGATGTTCGGTCTCAGCCTGTTGCTGACCGCCCCGGTCGAGACGGGCCTGACGGTCGCGGCCCAGCCCGCGCCCCTGCACGGGACCCTGCTGACGCCCGAGGGCCAGGTCCGCGCCGCGGCCCTGATCCTGCCCGGCTCAGGCCCGACCGACCGTGACGGGAACAATCCGTTGGGCGTCGCCGCCGGGACCTATCGCAAACTGGCCGAGGGTCTGGCGGCGCAAGGGATCGCCACCGTCCGCTTCGACAAGCGCGGCGTAGCCCAGAGCGCCGCCGCCGCCCCGAACGAGGCCGACTTCACCTTCGACGACAACATCACCGACGCCCGACTGTGGATCGACGAGACCCTGGCCCGCACCGGCCTGCGCTGCGTCTGGCTGGTCGGTCACAGCGAGGGCGCGCTGGTCGCTCTGGCCACGGCCAAGGATGATGATCCGCGCATCTGCGGCCTGGTGCTGCTGTCCGGCGCGGGCCGCAAGGCGGGCGACGTTCTGCGCGAACAACTGGCGTCCGCCCCCCTGCCGCCCGATCTGCGCACGGCGGCCGAAACCGCCCTGTCGGAACTGGAGGCTGGCCGCACCACCGAGGCCCCGCCCCAGTTGGCCGCCCTGTTCCGTCCCTCGGTCCAGCCCTACATGATCAGTTGGCTGGCGCTGGACCCCGCCGTCCTGGCCGCCGCCTATCATGGCCCGATGATGGTCGCGCAAGGATCGACCGACCTACAGACCACCCTGGCCGACGCCCATGCCCTGGCCGCCGCCCGGCCGGACGCGCGCCTAGTCGTCTGGGACGGCGTCAACCATGTGCTGAAGACCGCGCCCGCCGATCCGGCGGCCAATGTCGCCACCTATCGCGACCCGACCCTGCCGCTCGCCCCCGGCGTGATCGAGGACATGGCAGGCTTCATCCTGCAAGGGCGCTGAACCCAAATCCTCCCCCGTTTACGGGGGAGGGGGACCACGGAGTGGTGGAGGGGGCGGAACCACACACCGGCGCTTGAACTCGCCCCCTCCACCGCCTGCGGCGGTCCCCCTCCCCCGCTGCGCAGGGGAGGATCAAAGCTTAAAGCGTCTCCTGGAACCGCACCGGGCGGCCGTGGGCCGTGCCGATCAGTTCGCTGTCGCGCATCACCAACCGGCCGCGCACGATGGTCGCCATGGGCCAGCCGGTCGTCTCCATGCCGTCGAAGGGCGTCCAGCCGCAGCGGCTGGCCATGTCCTCGTGGCGCAGAACCCGCTTGGCCTTCAGATCGACGAGGGTCAGGTCGGCGTCATAGCCCTCGGCCATCCGGCCCTTGTTGGCCGTGCCGAACACCCGCTGGGCGCCCGCCGAGGTCAGGTCGATGAACCGCTCCAGGCTCAACCGCCCGGCCGCCACATGGGTCAGCATCACCGGAACCAGGGTCTGCACCCCCGGCATGCCCGAGGGCGACGCCGGATACGGGCGGGCCTTCTCCTCCAGCGTATGCGGCGCATGGTCGGACCCCAGAACGTCGGCCACGCCCTGATCGATGCCGCGCCACAGGCCCGCGACGTGACCCGCGTCGCGGATCGGCGGATTCATCTGCGCCAGCCCCTTCAGCCGTTCATAGGCCTCGGGCGCGGTCAGGGTCAGGTGCTGGGGCGTGATCTCGACCGTCGCCACGTCCTTGTTCTCGGCCAGGAAGTCGATCTCCTCGGCCGTCGTGACGTGCAGCACGTGAATGCGCTTGCCGGTCTCCTTGGCGAGGCCCACCAGCCGCCGCGTCGACATGATCGCGCTCTCGGCGTCGCGCACCTCGGGGTGGCTGGTCCAGTCGCCGGGTCGGGCCAGGGGGCGACGCTCGACCAGCCGGTATTCGTCCTCGGAATGGAAGGTGGCGCGGCGATTGACGTGCTTCAGCACTTCGCGCACCCCGTCGTCATCGGCCACCAGCAGGGTGCCGGTCGAGGCGCCCATGAAGACCTTGACCCCGCAACAGCCCGGCAGCCGTTCCAACTCACCCAGGAAGCGGGCGTTCTCATGCGTGCCGCCGACATAGAAGGCGTGGTCGGTCCACATCCGGTCGCGCGCCCGGGCCAGCTTGTCGGCCATCGTGTCCGGGTCGGTGGTGTTCGGCTCGGTGTTCGGCATTTCGAACACGGCGACGACCCCGCCCAGGGCAGCGGCGCGGGACCCCGTCTCCAGATCCTCCTTCCACTCCAGCCCCGGTTCGCGGAAATGCACCTGGGTGTCGATGACGCCCGGCAGGACGGTCAGGCCCGCGGCGTCCACCACCTGCCCGGCCGAGGCCTGGCTCAGGTCGCCGATCTCGGCGATCTTTCCGTCGATCACGCCCACATCGGCCAGGCCGCGCCCGGCGTGATTGGCCACCTCGCCGCCGCGGACGATCAGGTCATAGGTCTGGGGCATGGCCGAACTCCGTTCAGGCCGATTGATCGGCCAGCAGCTTGCGCGCCGCCTTCAACACTCTTTCGTACGGCAGGTCCATCATATGCTGGATGGCCTGGTTCAGGCGCGGGTCCAGCGCCTTGAACTCGTCCAGCGTCCGGGGACCTCGGATCGAGGCGCCCCGCCACGGCCCGCGCGCCGTCTCGTCCGACGGGCCGAACACCGCCACGGACGGAACCCCCGCCGCCACCGCCAACTGGGTCCAGATCGAGTCGTTGCCCAGATAGAGTTTGGCGTGTTTCAGCGCCGCCGCCGTCTGCAGCGGCGTCAGCTTGCCTTGCAGTTCGATCACCCGCGCGCGCGGCACGGCGAAACGGATGGTGTGGGCGGAATCGCGCTCGATCTCCTCGCCGACGATCATCAGCCGCCCGCCGGCCAGAGGCCCGTCGTCGGCCAGAAGCGGCGTCGCCACCTTGGCGAACCGTTCGGCGGGCCAGCGTTTGCCCATCCATTCCACGCCCGGCCCGACCGCCAGGATCGGCCGCTCGTCCGGCTTGATCAGGGCGTCGGCGACGGCTTGCGTCTCCTCGCTGATGAACAGTTTCGGCGCCGGAACCTCGTCCAGGTGCAGCACGGCGGCGGCGGTCTCGACGGCGTGCAGCCCCGGCTCGGTCTCGCCGCGCTCGGCCCGTTTCTGACGGGTCAGTTTCTTGGCGATGCCGCAGCCGCGCATGTCGACCACCAGACCCCAGCGCGTCTTGCGCACCTGGTTCCACAGGCCGATCCAGTCCAGCGCGCCTTCCTTCTCCAGCACGATCAACCGGTTCAGGCGCGGCGTGTCGGCGAACAGAGGGGCGGAAGACGGCGATCCGACGACGGTGAAGGTGGCGTGGCCGATGGTTTCGACCAGGTGCGCCAACACGCCCGAGGAGAGCACAGCCTCCTCGGGGTCCGCTTCCGCCAGATATAGGATCGGAAACCGCCCGCTCATCGGAATCCTCCGTACAGGGATTCTCGGTGTTGATCCTCCCCCGCGTCGCGGCGGAGGGGGACCGTCCAAGACGGTGGAGGGGGCGGAACTACGGCCGGTGTATGAGGTCGCCCCCTCCACCACTTCGTGGTCCCCCTCCCCCATCGGCATGGGGGAGGATCTTCAGGGTCATTTCACCCGCACATAGGTCCCCGGCGCGGCGTCCAGCGCCTTCAGCTTGCCCGAGCCGGGCTTGCGCGCCTTGACCTTTTCGTCCGTCGCCGCAGCGTCCAGCCAGCCCTGCCATTCCGGCCACCAGGACCCCGGCTTCTGCTCGGCCCCGGCCAGCCAGGTCTCGGCGTCGGCGGGCGCGGCGTCGTGGGTCCAATAGCCGTGCTTGTTCGCAGCGGGCGGATTGATCATCCCCGCGTTGTGGCCCGAACCGCCCAGGATGAAACGCGTCGGCCCGCCGAAATAGTCCCGGCCCGCATAGGTCGCCTTCCAGGCCGAGACGTGGTCGTCCTTCAGGGCCACGATCATCACCGGCGTCTTGATCGCCTTCAGGTCCAGCGCCACGCCGTCCAGGGTGATCCCGCCCGCGTCCTTCAGCCGGTTGGCCTTCAGCACCTGGGTCGAATAGTCCTTCAGGAAGGCGGCGGGGATGCGCGCGCCGTCGTCGAACCACCACAACAGGTCAGACGCCCGCGCCTCGTCGCCCAGCAGATAGTGGGTCACCACCGACGACCAGATCAGGTCATTGGCCCGCACGGTCGAGAACAGCCGCGCCAGATCGTGCGCCTCGACATAGCCCTTGCCGTCCAGATAGCGGTGGAAGGCCTTCAGGTCCTCCTCAGCGGTGAACACCGACCATTCGCCGATGTCGCCGAAATCGACCAGCGAGGCGATCAGGGTGGCCGAGGCCACGCGATCCGCCTGACCCTTGCCGGTCAGATAGGCCAGGGTCATCGCCGTCAGCGTGCCGCCCAGGCAATAGGAGACCAGATCGACGTCCTTTTCGCCCGTCGCCTTCTGAACCGCGTCCATGGCGGCGACGATCCCATCGACGACATAGGCCTCCATGCCCTTGCCGGCCTGGGCCTCGTCCGGGTTGGCCCAGGACACGACGAAGACGGTGTGACCCTGATCCACCAGCCATTTCAGATAGCTGGCCTTGGGCGTCAGGTCGAACAGGTAGTATTTGTTGACCAACGGCGGGATGAACAGCAGCGGGCGGCGATAGACCGTCTCGGTCGTCGGCGCGTACTGGATCAGCTCCAGCAGGTCGTTGCGGAACACCACGGCGCCCGGCGTGGCCGCGATGTTGACGCCCAGCTCAAAGTCGTTCGGCGCGCGACGGCCGACCAGGCCCTGGCCCTTGGCCACGTCCTCCAGCACGTTGGACAGGCCGGTCAGCAGGTTCAGCCCGCCGCTCTCGATGGTCTTTCTGACCACCACGGGGTTCGTATGGGCGAAGTTGGCGGGCGACAGGGCGGCGGTCAGTTGGCGCGACAGGAAATCGACCTGGGCGCGCGTCGCCTCGTCCACCGGGGCGGTCGCCACCAGGTCCTGCATCTGTTTGGCCGACAGCAGATAGGCCTGTTTCAGCCAGTCATAGACCGGCTCTTCGCTCCACTCCGGGGCCGAGAAGCGGCGGTCGCCCTTGGCCGGAGCCGCGGCGGGTTCGGCCGCGCCGGTGGTCATCCGCTCGCCCATGGTGCGCCACAGGGCGGTCCAGTCGGTCCAGGCGCGCGCCTGGGCCTCATACAGGCTGGCAGGCTGGGTCATCAGGGCGGTGTTGAAGGCCATCACCGCCTTGGGCAGGGTCATCGGATCATAGGGCAGAGCCTGCGGAGCCGCCGCCTGGCCCATGGCCGTCTTCATCGCCTCGGCGGCGTTGGTCGTCAGCGTCGTCAGGGCCTCGGCCACCACCAGCGGATCGGGCCAGCCGGCGGTCGGGGCGAAGACGGACTCGTGGGTCTGGGGTTTCTCGGCGGCCACGGACGGCTCCCTCTCAGAATTCAAGAAGGGGCCATACCGCCCCGCTCATCTCCGCGAAAGCGGATGATGCAGCGTTCAGTGCGCCGTCAGCACATCGACCGCGTCACAGTCGCGCGGCGCCACGAACAACAGCGCCAGCGCGCGATCCGGGTTCTCGGCGGCCCAGACGGGGCACGGTTCCGGCGCGGCGTCGATCAGACGGGCGGTCGTCTGCGGGGCGGGGGCGTATTCGGTCGAGTCGAAGGCCATGGCGCGGGTTCCAATGCCGGGGTGTCGTTCGGCGAGCGGCGCTATCGCATGGCGTTTATGCATTAGCCATGCCATGATCTGCGCAATCAATGTGCGTTTTTGCACAAGGGGCGCGACCGCCGTGTCGGACTTCAACTGGAACGACCTGCGCGCCTTCCTGGCGGTGGCCCGCACGGCGCGCCTGACCACGGCCGCCGCGCGCCTGGGCATGGACCACACCACCGTCGGCCGCCGCATCGCGGCGCTGGAGACCGGCCTGGGCGCCCGTCTGTTCGACCGCAGCCCGCAAGGCTACGCCCTGACCCCGCACGGCGAGCGATTGATGCCCACGGCCGAGCGTGTCGAGAGCCTGGCCCTGACCGCCGCCGCCGATCTGGGCGAGGCCGACCAGGCGGTCACCGGCGTGGTCCGCATCGGCGCGCCGGAAGGCTTCGGCAGCTATGTCCTGGCCCCCCTGATGGCGCCCCTGGCCGAGCGGCATCCCGGCCTGGACATCCAGCTTGTCGCCATCTCCGGCGTGCTCAGCCTGTCCAAGCGCGAGGCCGACATCGCCGTGACCCTGTCGACCCCGCGCGAGGGCCGCCTGGTCTCGCGCAAACTGACCGACTACGGTCTCAGCCTCTATGCCGCCCCGGCCTATCTGGACGCTCGGCCGCCGATCCGCACCCGCGCCGACATGGCCGGCCAGAGGTTCGTCGGCTACATCGAAGACCTGCTGTATTCGCCCGAGCTGGACTATATGCAGGCCCCCGACGTGGACATTCACGTCTCGGTGCAAAGCTCCAATCTGATCGCCCAGCTTCAGGCTACGCTCGCGGGCGCCGGTCTGTGCGTCCTGCCCGACTTCATCGCCGCGAAACAGCCGGGCCTGGTCCGGGTGCTGCCCGACGCGGTCCATCTGGAGCGCAGCCTGTGGCTGGTGGTCCATGCGGACTTGAGGAACCTGGCCCGCATCCGCGTCGTCACCGACATGATCGCCGCCTCCGTCCGCGCCGACCGGGACCTGTTCAAAAGGTAATGATCGGGACCGGTGACGAAGCAATCGCTTGCCCCTAACGTGCCCGCCGCATCGCCGGAGAGCGCCATGAAGACCCGCACCCTGTTCCTGTCCGCCGCCGTCGGCGCCCTGGTCGTCGGCATGGGCTGCGGCCCGGCCCTGGCCCAGGCCTCGGCCCAGACCGCGGCTTCGACCGAGGCGCCCGCCGCCCCGCCGTTGATGCCGACCGAGCGGTTCCAACTGGCCAACGGATTGAACGTGGTCTTCCACATCGACCGATCCGATCCCGTCGTCGCCGTGGTGCTGGCCGCCCATGTCGGTTCGGCGCGCGAGGAACCCGGCCGCACCGGTTTCGCCCACCTGTTTGAACACCTGTTCTTCCTGGATTCCGAGAACCTGGGACCGGGCGGGCTGGACGCCATGAGCGCCCGCATCGGCGGTTCGGGCGCCAACGGCTCCACCAGCCGCGACCTGACCGACTATCTCCAGACCGTGCCCAATGACGCGCTGGAGAAGATGATCTGGGCCGAGGCCGACAAGCTGGGCTATTTCATCAACACCGTCACCGACGCCGTGCTCGCCAAGGAGAAGCAGGTCGTCAAGAACGAGAAGCGCCAGAGCGTCGACAACCGGCCCTATGGCCACACGGGCGCGGTGATCTCGTCCGCCCTCTATCCGGCCGATCATCCGTATAACTGGGAGGTCATCGGCTCGCTGGCCGATCTGGACGCCGCCACCCTGTCGGACGTGCAGAATTTCTATCGCCGCTGGTACACGCCGGACAACGCCACCCTGGTCGTCGCGGGCGACTTCGATCCGGCCCAGGCCCGCGCCTGGATCGAGAAATATTTCGGCGAGATCGCGCGTGGCTCCGGCGTGCCGACGCCGCAACCCCGTCCCTCCGGGCTGCAGCAGACCGTGCGGCTGATGCACGAGGACGGTTTCGCCCAACTGCCCGAACTGACCCTGGTCTGGCCGACGGTCGAGCGCGGCCATCCCGACGAGGCGGCGCTGGACATGCTCCAGACCCTGCTGACCGACGGCAAGGCGGCGCCGCTGAACGCCGTGCTGATCGACGAGAAGAAGCTGACTTCCCAGGTCGGCTTCGGGTCCCAGAACAGCCAGGTCGCCGGTGAGGCCTATCTGACCGTCCGCGCCTTCGACGGCGTCGATCTGGACGCCGTCCAGGCCGCCCTGGACGAAGGCTTCGCCCGGTTCGAGGCCCAGGGCGTCGATCCCGCCGCCCTGCAAAGGGTCAAGACCACGGCCGAGGCCGACTTCTACGCCCAGCTCGACAGCGTGCTGGGCAAGGGCGCGGCCCTGGCTCGTTACGACGCCTTCGGCGGCAGCCCCGACCGCGATCTGGCCCGTCTGCGCGCCGTCACGGCCCAGGACGTCATGCGCGTCTATCGCCAGTACATCGCCGGCCGGCCCCATGTGGCGACCAGTTTCGTGCCGCGCGGCCAGGCCCAGTTGGCGCTGGCGGACTCCGCCGTCGCCACGGTGGTCGAAGAACCCATCGTTCAGGGTGCCGAGGCCCCGGTGGACCAACGCGCGGGCGATCACCCCTATGCGCGCACCCCCTCCAGCTTCGACCGCACGGTCGAACCGCCCGCCGGTCCCGCCCCGGTCGTGGCCCCGCCCACCCTGTGGGCCGCCGACGTCGCCAACGGCCTGTCGCTGTCCGGCATCCAGAACGACGAGACGCCGCTGGCGACCTTCGACCTGTCGATCGAGGGCGGCCGCCTGTTCGACGATCCGGCCCGGCCCGGCGTCGCCAACATGGTCGCCCGGATGCTGGACCGCGGCACGGCGACGAAGACGCCCGCCGAGCTTGAGAACGCCTTCAAGGCCCTGGGCGCGCGGGTCAGCGTCAATGTCGGCGACGAGCGCATCGTCATCTCGGGCCGCACGCTGGACCGAAACCTGACCGCCACCCTGGCCCTGATCGAGGAGATGCTGGTCAGCCCGCGCTGGGACCCCGCCGAACTGGAACTGGCCCGCGCCGCCGTCCTGTCCGAAATCCAGGACGCCCGCTCCCAGCCCGCCGCCCTGGCCGGCCGCGTCTATGACCTGGTCTCCAACAGCCCCGACAGCGTTCTGGCGCGCGGCGCCCTGGGCACGGAATCCTCGGTCGCCGCCCTGACCATGGACGATCTCAAGGCCTATCACCGCGATCACCTGATCCCAGGCCTGGCCCATTTCCGCATCGTCTCGCCGTCGGACAGGCAGGCCGTGGTTCGCGCCGCCGAGGGTCTGACCACCCGCTGGGCCGCCCGTGACGTGGTGCGGCCGATCGCCCCGACGCCGGTCGCGCCGACACAGTCGCGCGTCTATTTCTACGACGTGCCCGGCGCCAAACAGTCGGCCTTCCTGTTCGGCTATCCGGCTTTGCGGCGAGGCGACGCCGACTTCTATCCGGCCACGGTGATGAACTATCGCCTGGGCGGCGGCGGCTTCGCCTCGCGCCTGACCCAGCAACTGCGCGAGGGCCAGGGCTATACCTACGGCGTCCGTTCCGGCTTCAGCGGCGACGAACGTACGGGCGACTTCACCCTGACCAGCAACATCCGCTCGAACGTGACGCTGGAGGCGGCCCAGTTGGCGCGCTCGATCATGAGCGACTACGGCGCCACCTTCACCGCCGAAGACCTGGACGTGACCCGCAGCGCCATGAGCCGCAGCCGCGCCCGCGCCTTCGAGACCGCCCGCGCCAAGCTGGGCGTCCTGGCCGCCATCGACGAACTGGGCCTGCCCGCCGACTATCTGCAACGGGAAGCCGCCGTCATCGACGAGATGACCGTGTCCCGCATCCAGGAACTGGCCCAGGAGTACATCCGCACCGATCAGATGATCTATGTCGTCGTCGGCGACGCCGCGACCCAGGCTCCGCGCCTGGAAGCCCTTGGCTACGGCGCGCCGGTCATGATGAACGAACGTCTGGCTCAGGCGGATCGCTGATGGAGCATTGGGCCGGGGATCTCGGAGACTTCATCACGCGCAACGCCGTCTGGGGGGCGCCCGTCCTGGGCCTGATCACCTTCGGTGAATCCATGGTGCTGATCGGCGCCTTCTTCCCGGCCACGGCCCTGATGCTGGTGGCCGGCGGGCTGATCGCCGCCGGCGTGCTGGACGGTCCCACCGTCCTGGCCTGGTGCATCGGCGGGGCCGTGCTGGGCGACGCCGCCTCCTATTGGCTGGGCCGCAGCCTGGGCGGCCGGGCCTGGCGTGTTCCCGCCCTGCGTCCGCATCGCCGGATCATGGCGCGGGCGCGGCTGTTCTTCCGCCGCTATGGGGTCGCCTCCATCTATTTGTGCCGGTTCATGGGACCGGTGCGGGCCTTCGTGCCGCTGATCGCCGGGGTCACGGCCATGCCGAACCTGAAATTCCAGCTCGCCAACCTCGGCTCGGCCATCATCTGGGTGCCGGTCATGCTGGCCCCCGGCTATCTGGCCGGTCGGGGCGCCAAGATGATCGGCGGCGAGCACGCCATGGAGTACGCCCTGGGCGGCATAGCGGCCGTCGCCGTCCTGGCCCTGATCGTCCACGCCCTGCGCGAAAGAAAGGCCGTCGATCCGGCCGAGTAGCCATGACTTTGTGTTTCCGGGGCTGAACCGGCCTTAACGCACGCGGGTTTCGTGTCACAAAGGAGCCTGGCCTCTCCCTGACACTCCGGATTCGCAATGATCAGAGCCAGACGCGCGCGCATCGTCGCCACCCTCGGCCCGGCCAGCCGCGCGCCCGGCACGGTCAAGGCCCTGGCCCAGGCGGGCGCCGACGTCTTTCGTCTGAATTTCAGCCACGGCAGCCACGAGGATCACGCCGCCGCCCTGAAGGCCGTGCGCGGCGCCGAGATGGCGCTGCGACGCCCGCTGGGGGTTCTGGCCGACCTGCAAGGTCCCAAGCTGCGCCTGGGCAGGTTCAAGGACGGCGAGATCGCCGTGAAGCCCGGCCACGTCATGCGGTTCGACCTGGACCCGGCGCCCGGCGACGAGACACGGGTGCAGATGCCCCACCCGGAGATCTTCAAGGCCCTGCGCCCCGGCATGGCCCTGTTGATCGACGACGGCCGCATCCGGCTGCGGGTCGGCGAGCGCGCCGATGACTGGGCTGAGGTCACGATCGAGAGCGGCTCCAAACTGTCCGACCGCAAGGGCGTGGCCGTGCCCGACGCCGTCATCCCGGTCTCGGCCCTGACGCCCAAGGACCGCGAGGATCTGGCCTTCGCCCTGCGCATCGGCGTCGACTGGGTGGCCCTGAGCTTCGTCCAGAAGGCCGAGGACATGGCCGAGCTGAAACGCCTGGTCGGGGGCAAGGCCGCCTGCCTGGCCAAGATCGAGAAGCCCCAGGCCCTGAACGATCTGGAATCCATCCTGGACTACTGCGACGGCGTCATGGTGGCGCGCGGCGACCTGGGCGTGGAGCTGCTGCCCGAAGAGGTGCCGGTGGCGCAAAAACAGATCCTGCGCGCGGCCCGCCGTCGCGGCGTGCCCGCCATCGTCGCCACCCAGATGCTGGAATCCATGACCAGCGCCCCCGCCCCCACCCGCGCCGAGGCCTCGGACGTCGCCAATGCGGTCTATGAGGGCGCCGACGCCCTGATGCTGTCGGCCGAGACGGCGTCCGGCGACTATCCGCTGGAAGCCGTGGGCATAATGAACCGGATCATCGAGCGGGTCGAAAAGGACCCCCTGTGGCCCAGCCTGATGGACGCCGAACACGCCGGCATGGACGAACACGACGTCGACGCCCTGGTCGCCGCCGCGCGCAAGGCCGCCGAGGCCCAGTCGACCGCCTGCATGGTCGTGTTCACCACCCTGGGCGGCACGGCCCGGCGCATGTCACGCGAACGGCCCTTGCAGCCGGTCCTGGCCCTGACCCCCAATCCCGACACCGCGCGGCGCCTGGCCCTGGTCTGGGGGCTGGAGCCGCGCCTGGGCCAGCAACCGGACTCGCTGGAAGCCGTCACCGACGACGCCGTGAACAGCGCGGTGGAATTCGGCCTGGCCGAGCCGGGCCAGCGCATCCTGATCCTGGCCGGCACCCCCTTCGGCGCGCCGGGCGCCGCCAATCTTCTGCGCCTGGCCCACGCGCCCACGGGACCCAAGACGCGCAAATCCTGATCCGTCGCCGCGTCACGGGTGGAGGGATCGTCCGAACGCAACGTGCGCTCACGCTTTGTTACGGTCCCGGCCTCGCCTTCGCGCGCAGGTCGCGTTAGTCAGGCCGCGACAACGGCGGACTCGGGAGCACGGCGGTCATGACTCAGTGGGTTTACGGCTTCGGCGGCGGGTCGGCGGACGGCGACGCCTCGATGAAGAACCTGCTGGGCGGCAAGGGCGCAAACCTGGCCGAGATGTCGTCCCTGGGCCTGCCGGTGCCGCCGGGCTTCACCATCACCACCGAGGCCTGCGTCCACTACTACGCCCATGGCGAGACCTATCCGGCCGATCTGGCCGCTCAGGTGCAGGCCGGGCTGGCCAAGGTCGAACAGATCACCGGCAAGCGCTTCGGCGACGCGGGCAATCCCCTGCTGGTCTCGGTGCGGTCGGGCGCGCGGGCGTCGATGCCCGGCATGATGGACACGGTGCTGAACCTGGGCCTGAACGACGAGACCGTCGAAGGCCTAGCGGCCCTGTCCGGCGACCGTCGCTTCGCCTTCGACAGCTATCGCCGCTTCATCACCATGTACTCCAACGTGGTTCTGGGCCTGGGCCACGACCTGTTCGAGGAAGTTCTGGACGACCACAAGGACCGGCTGGGCGTCACCGTCGACACCGATCTGGACGCCGGCGACTGGGAAAAGGTGGTCGCCGACTACAAGGCCGTGGTCGAGCGCGAGCTGGGCCAGGGCTTCCCCCAGGACCCCAACGACCAGTTGTGGGGCGCCGTCGGCGCCGTCTTCGCCAGTTGGATGAACGACCGGGCCAAATTCTATCGCCGCATGCACGACATCCCCGAAAGCTGGGGCACGGCCGTCAACGTCCAGTCGATGGTCTTCGGCAACATGGGTCAGACCTCGGCCACCGGCGTGGCCTTCACCCGCAACCCCTCGACCGGCGAGGCGCGGCTGTACGGCGAGTTCCTGATCAACGCCCAGGGCGAGGACGTGGTGGCCGGCATCCGCACGCCGCAATCCCTGACCAAGGCGGGCCGCGAGGAGATGGGCGAAACCGCCCCCTCGATGGAAGAGGCCATGCCCGAGGTGTTCGGCCAGTTCGTCGAGGTCGTCGGCCGACTGGAAAGCCACTATCGCGACATGCAGGACATCGAGTTCACGGTCGAACAGGGCCGCCTCTGGATGCTGCAGACCCGCAACGGCAAGCGCACGGCCAAGTCGGCGCTGAAGATCGCCGTCGACCTGGCCGCCGAGGGGGTGATCGGCCGCGAAGAGGCCGTCAGCCGCGTCGAACCCGCCGCCCTAGACCAACTGTTGCATCCGACGCTGGACCCCAAGGCGCCGCGCAACGTCGTCACCACCGGCCTGCCCGCCAGCCCCGGCGCGGCCACCGGCAAGATCGTCTTCGACGCCGACGAAGCCGAGCGGATGAGCCAGGTCGGCGACGCCGTCATCCTGGTCCGCACCGAGACCAGCCCCGAGGACATCCACGGCATGCACGCCGCGCGCGGCATCGTCACGGCGCGGGGCGGCATGACCAGCCACGCCGCCGTCGTCGCCCGCGGCATGGGCCGCCCGTGCGTCTCGGGCGCCGGAGAGATCCAGATCGACGAACGGGCGCGGACCTTCGCCGTGCGCGGCCGCGTCTTCAAGGCGGGCGAGATCATCACCATCGACGGCTCCAAGGGCGAGGTGATCGACGGCGCCGTGCCAATGATCGAGCCGGAGCTGACCGGCGACTTCCAGACCCTGATGGGCTGGGCCGATTCCATGCGTCGTCTGAAGGTGCGGGCCAACGCCGAGACCCCGACCGACGCCCGCACGGCGCGCGGCTTCGGCGCCGAGGGCATCGGCCTGTGCCGAACCGAGCACATGTTCTTCGACGACACCCGGATCGCCGCCGTGCGCGAGATGATCCTGGCCGACGACGAGGCGGGCCGCCGCGCCGCCCTGGCCAAGATCGCGCCGTTCCAGAAGGCCGACTTCGTCGAACTGTTCGAGATCATGGCCGGACTGCCGGTCACCATTCGCCTGCTCGACCCGCCGCTGCACGAGTTCATCCCCCACACCGAGGCCGAGATCGACGCCCTGGCCGCCGCCCAGGGCCTGGACGCCGCCAAGCTGAAGAAACGGGCGCGCGACCTGCACGAGACCAACCCCATGCTGGGCCATCGCGGCTGCCGGCTGGGCGTGGCCTATCCCGAAATCTACGAGATGCAGGTGCGCGCCATTCTGGAGGCGGCGCTGGAGGTGAAGGCCAAGACCGGCCAGGCGCCGATCCCCGAGATCATGCATCCGCTGGTGGCCCTGGGCGGAGAGATGAATTTCCTGCGCGCCCTGACCGACCGCACGGCCGAGGCGGTGTTCGCCGACGGCGGCGATCACGTGGACTACAAGGTCGGCACCATGATCGAACTGCCGCGCGCGGCCCTGCGCGCCGCCGACCTGGCCGAAGGGGCCGAGTTCTTCAGCTTCGGCACCAACGACCTGACCCAGACCACCTTCGGCATCAGCCGCGATGATTCCGGCCGCTTCCTGCAGGCCTATCTGGACAAGGGCATCTTCGAGACCGACCCCTTCGTGCGGCTGGACCGCGACGGCGTCGGCGACCTGATCCGCATCGCCGCCGAACGCGGCCGGGCGGCGCGCCCGGACGTGAAACTGGGCATCTGCGGCGAACACGGCGGCGATCCGTCGTCCATCGCCTTCTGCGAAACCGTGGGTCTGGACTACGTCAGTTGCTCACCCTATCGCGTGCCCATCGCCCGGCTGGCGGCGGCCCAGGCCGCCCTGTCGGCCAAGAGCGGCCAGGAACGCGAAAAGGACAGATAGGTCCCCGCAGGCGACAGGCCTGTTCTGGCAGAGAATTCCCCGTTCGAGGCGCATCGGATTGTGCGCGACCGGATCTCCGTGTTAGCGGAAATTCGGGGGATGGCGGTGCGTATGAAGCCGCCGTCTAGGGAGTCTGTGGGCTTAGGGGACTGTGTACGATTTTCCGCTTTCCTCAGCCCTGTCCAGAGGGGCCGTAACGGAACGTACGGCGGCATCAGTCGAGCCGCCCCTGACCTTTGACGGCGTCGCGGGCGTCGCCCCGCCTCGCGCTCGATCCCGACATCGCCAAGGCCTCTATCTGCCGGTGTCGGCCAAGTTCGCCCTGGCGGTGGCGCTGGCCAGCCTCTGGGCGGCGTTGAGCATCTGGTTGTCGCAAGGCTGGCTGGCCGATCTGGCCCATCGGTGGGGATGGCTGTTCGCCGTCGGGGCGGTGACCTTCATCGCCTATGTGCCCGGCTTCATGAACGCCTTCATCGTCGCCACCCTGCTGAACGACAAACGGCCGCCCAGACGCGCCCTGGCCCGCTATCCCGGCGTCAGCGTCCTGATCGCCTGCTACAACGAAGAACAGAACATCGGCGACACCCTCGCCTCCCTGGCGATCCAGGACTACCTGGGCGAACTCGACATCCTGTTGCTGAACGACGGATCGACCGACGGCACCGTCGCGGCCGTCAGGGCGGCGGTCGCCAAGCTGAACTTCCCCCTGGGCCGCAGCATACGGATCGTCGACTTCCCCAAGAACGCCGGCAAGGCGTCCGTGCTGAACTACGGGCTGAAGGTCGCGCGTCATCCGCTGATCGTCACGGTCGACGGCGACTGCTGGCTGGTCAAGGATTCGCTGTCCCACATCGTCGAACGCCTGATGGCGGACCCGGCCGATACGGTGGCGGTGGCCGGGTCCGTGCTGGTCAAGAATTCGCGACACAACTGGCTGACCCGCGCCCAGGAATGGGACTATTTCAACGGCATCGCCGCCGTGAAACGGATGCAGAGCATGTATCACGGCACCCTGGTCGCCCAGGGCGCCTTCTCGCTCTACCGGCGCGAGGCGTTGGAAAGCGTCGGCGGCTGGCCGAGCTGCGTCGGCGAGGACATCGTGGTGACCTGGGCCTTGCTGAAGGCGGGCCACCGCGTCGGCTATGCCGAAGACGCCCTGGTCTTCACCAATGTGCCGCACACGGTGAGACAGTTCGCCAATCAGAGGAAACGTTGGTCCAGAGGCCTGATCGAGGCCTTCAAGGCCCACGGCGACCTGTTGCGGACGCGGCGGCTGACCACCCTCTTCATCTGGTGGAACCTGTGCTTCCTGCCGATCGATCTGGTTTACACCTTCGTCTTCATCCCCGGCTTGGTGCTGGCGCTGATGGGCGACTACATCATCGCCGGGCCGATGACCCTGCTGGTCCTGCCCCTGGCCCTGCTGTGGAATTTCTTCGTGTGCCGCCTTCAGCGCAGGATGTTCCACCGTCAGGGCCTGACCGTGCGCCGGAACATCGGCGGCTTCGTATTCTACGCCTTCGCCTACAGCCTGCTGATGCAGCCGGTGTGCGTGTGGGGCTATGTCGATGAACTGCTGGGTCTCAGAAAGACCTGGGGCACCAAGTGATTGTGCGCGTCGGCGCCTGACGCCAGTGCGGCGCATAAAGCAAGACTTGCCAATCCGTAAGTCATCATTCGCCGCATTTCAGTCCATCTTGGCGGAACGCCGTGTGTGTCCTTCATTCCACGGTTAAGTCCGCGTAATGAAACGGCCATGGAACGGCCGTGAACGCTTACCTATTTCTGCATCCGCCGGGGGCGGCGATGGCGATCATCAGAAATCGCCGCAACCAAAGGATACAGAACCCATGCGCAATCTTCTTCTCGCCGCCGCCGCCGTCACCCTGATCGCCGCGCCGGCGTCGGCTCAGAGCCTTTCAAACCCCTACGGCTCGATCGGCTACGGCAGCGTACAGGGCGACAACGCCGATCTGGGCGCCGTGACCGCCCGCGTGGGCGCCAAGCTGACCCCGTACATCGGCGTCGAGGGCGAGGCCTCGCTGGGCGTCAGCGATGACGACGTCGTCGGCATCCCCGGTTCGACCGCCGAGCTGGAGCACGACCTGGCCGCCTATGTGACCGGAACCATCCCCGTCGCCTCGAACCTGGAGCTGTTCGGCCGCATCGGTTACGGCACGACCAAGGTGAAGGTGGAATCGACCACCCTGTCCGCCTCCGACAGCGAAGAGAGCGTCAACTGGGGCGTCGGCGCCAACTACTTCCTGGACGGCCAGAACGGCGTCCGCGCCGACTGGACCCGTCGCGACTTCCGCAACGGCGGCGGCGACGCCGACGTCTGGTCGCTGAGCTTCGTGCGCAAATTCTGATCGCACGACGGCTGTAAGACGAAGGGCGCGCCCGGCGGGCGCGCCCTTTTCGTTTCCAACTCGATGCGGCGTCAGGCGACGCCTGGCTGCAAGGCCCAGCGCATCGAGCCTTCGCCATAGGGGCGGAAGAACAGGTCGCGGTATTTCTCGAACACCTCGACGATCTTGGCCGTCAGATCCTGGGCGACCTGTTCGCCGCGCTGGCGTTTCATGGCTGCGACGCAATCCACCACCACGGCCTGATGGGCCGATCCGCCCATGCGTTGCAGCACCAGGGCCACGTCGGCCGCCAGCGGGTCCAGCTTGCGGCCCCACGGGCCGACGTTCGTCGTGGCGTGTGTCATGCGGGCGCCCCCATCGGTCTTGGCGTACGAAAGAACGCCTCGCAAAGACTCGTGACGGATGCAAGCGCCAGCGCGGATTCGTGATCCGGGCGAGCCGGATTCAGGCCCGCTTTTTCACGAACACCGTGCCCGCCGAATAGCCCGCGCCGAAGCTGCAGATCAGGCCGACCTCGCCGGGCTGGAAGCCCTGGTGGTGCAGGTGAAAGGCGATGATCGACCCGGCGGACGATGTGTTGGCGTAGTCGTCCAGGATGATGACGTTCTCGCCCGGCGCCGGGTCGCGGCCCAGCACCTTGCGCCCGATCATCTCGTTCATGTTGATGTTGGCCTGGTGCAGCCACAGCCGCTTCAGGCCGGTCGGGTCCAGGCCCAGGTCGCCCGCATGATCGACGATCATCTCGGCCACCATCGGCACCACGTCCTTGAACACCTTGCGGCCCTGCTGGACGAACAGTTTGTCGGTCGGCCCGCCGGGCGTCTCGGGCGCTTCTCCCGTCGCCAGGGCGGCGGTGTTCAAGAAGCCGTAGTTGTTGCGGATGTTGTTCGAGAAGACGGTCTTCAGCCGCGTGCCCAGAATCTCCCAGCCGCCAGTCGCCTGATCCGCGGCCTCGACGATCACGGCGGTGGCCACGTCGCCGAAGATGAAATGGCTGTCGCGGTCGGTGAAGTTGAGATGCGCCGAACAGATCTCGGGATTGACCATCAGCACCGCCTTGACCGAGCCGGAGGCGATGAAATCGGCCGCCGTCTTGACGCCGAAGGTGGCCGAGCTGCACGCCACGTTCATGTCGAAGGCGAAGCCCTCGATCCCCAGGGCCTGCTGCACCTCGATGGCGATGGCCGGATAGGCGCGCTGCATGTTCGAGGCGGCGCACAACACCGCGCCGATCTCCGAGACCGGCTTGCCCCAGGCCTCGATGGCCTGACGCGCGGCCTTCACCGCCATCTCGGCCAGGATCGACAGTTCGTCGTTCGAGCGCTCCGGCAGGTGCGGCCGCATCCGCGCGGGGTCCAGCACCCCGGCCTTGTCCAGCACGAAGCGCGACTTGATGCCCGACGCCTTCTCGATGAACTCGGGCGACGACGGGGTGCGCGCCTCGACCTCTCCGGCCGCGATGGCGTCGGCGTTGGCGGCGTTCCACCGCTCGGCCCAGGCGTTGTAGGCCGCCACCAGTTCGGCGTTCGAGATGGACTGGTCGGGCGTGAACAGGCCCGTGGCGGCGATGACTGCGTTCGACATTCTGGTTTCCCTATCGCTCGGCGCGCGGCGCCTCTCTGCTTGAGGGAGGGTCCGTTCCTATGACGAACCCTCTCAGTAGGACGGCGGCGGCGTGCGGTCGAGACTGGCGCGAATTCCCTTCCACCAGCGGGCGATCTGATTGGGCGGCGAAACGGCCGGACGGCCGCGCGCGGCGATCAGGGCCTCAACCAGGTCCTCGGCCTCGCAGGGCCAGCCGGTCGGCCCGACATAGACCGGGTAGGCGATCAGCGCCGCGTGGACCAGTTCGTCCAGCGTGGCGCGGCGCGTGCGGCGCTGAAACGTCAGCCGGTCGTCCGTCAGGCCCCAGCCCGCATAGAAGGGCCGCCCATAGGTGGAGACCGCCTTGCCCCGCAGCAGGGCCTCGAACCCCGCCAGACTGGTCAGAGTCGCCAGTCGGTCGCAGGCGTGGATGCAGTCGATGACGTCCAGCCCGTCGGCCACGGCGTCGACGGCGCCCAGGGCCTGGGCGTCCAGCCTGCCGGGGCGGTTGCCCGCCAGCACGTCGGGGTGGTTGCGATAGATGATGAAGGCCTCGGGCCGGTCGGCGCGGACGGCGGCGATCAGGCCGGCGTTGGTGCGCACGCCCTCGCAGCCGGTCAGGATCGACTTGTCGTTCTCGACCTGGCCGACGACCAGCACCCGCTCTCGGTCGGTCGGCCAGTCGGTGGGCATGGCGGCGCCCACAAGGTTGTATTTCGACACCCCGGCCTCGACCACGCGGCCCTTCAGGCTGCGCGCGCGCTGGACCTGATCCGGCGTCAGGGCCGCCCCCTCGATCAGGGCTTCCAGACGGCTGGGACCGCGCGGGTCGTAATAGACCCCCAGATCGTCCAGGGCGACGGACAGGGCGCCGAAGAAGTCCGAACCCAGGCCCTGGGAGCGGATGAAGCCGTCCTCGATCCGCACCGTCGGGCCGTCGAAGGCGGCGGCGGCGACGCGCACCGCCTCGGTCTCCTTGCCCGCCCACCAGGCCAGGCGGCCGCCGGTCGCGGAGGCGTGCCGGGCGGCGGCGCGCGGCGAACCGATGAAGTGGACCCGGCCCTTGGGGCTGTTCAACAGGCGGCGGATCGCGCCGCGCTTGGCCGGGGCGAAACCGGTCAAGGCCCAGTCGCCCGCCAGCCGATCCGCGCGGTCGCGCAGGGCGATCAGACGCTCCAGCGCCTGTTCGGCTTCACACCGACGGCCCGTGACGGGATCGACGTAGCGGCTGTAGGCGATCAGGGCGGCGGCGGCGACCTGTTCGACCGTCCGCGCCACGCCCCGGCGGCCGGTGTCGACGGCGTCCGTCGTCAGCCCCCAGCCGGAATAGAAGGGCGCGCCGAAACAGGCGACCGGCAGCCCGCGCAACAAGGCCTCGAACCCCAGCGCCGAGGTGACGCAATAGACCGCGTCCACGGCGGCCAGCAGATCGGCGGGCCGCACATCGGCGTCGATCAAGGTCACGCCCTCCAGATCGGCCGCGGCGATGCAGCCCTGCTTACGTCCGGCGGCCACGGCCGGGTGTCGTTTGACGATGATCTGGGCTTCGGGATTGTCGCGTTTGGCGGCGGCCAGCATGGCGCGGAAGCTGTCGGCGTCGGCCATGCCGTAGCCGATGGAGGCGTCGTTCAGCGTCTGATCCACCACCAGCACCCGGCGGCCGGGCCGCAGGATCGCCGGGTCCAGCGGCCCGCCCATATTGGTCTTGGACACGCCCGAGGCGACGATGCGGTCGATCAGGGCGCGGGCGCGGGCCGTCATGGCGGCGTCGCACCAGTCGTCGGCGGTCGTGATCAGCCGCTCCAAGCGGCTGGGCCGCGTCGCGTCGTAATAAATGCCCACGCCGTCGACCACCAGGCTGAGGCTGGCGGCGCCGGTCTCGCCCAGGCCGACCGAGCGCAGGAAACCGTCTTCCAGGGCGATATAGGGCCGCTTCTTGGCGGCGGCCCAGCGGCGGCCCGCCTGGGCCGTCGGCTTCATGCCCCAGCCCAGAACGGCGCGCACGCCGCCCTTGGGCAGGCGTCGCAGATCGTATTCCGACAGGAAGGCCGACAGGAACGGAACCTTCAGCACCCCAGGCGCGCAGACCCAGGCAGGGGTCCGTTTGGCGACGGCGGGCGCTCTGACGATCTTGGCGAAGGCGGGCGCTTTGGCGGTCATGCCCGGCCTGTGTAGGCCAAGCTCTACAACGCCGCCAGCAGGGCCGCGGCGGTTTCCAGATGCAGCCGCTCGACCATTTCGCCGTCGACGCGGATCGCGCCCTTGTCGGCGGCGTCGGGCGCGGCGAAGGCGGCGACGACGGCGCGGGCGAAGGCGACCTGCGCCTCGGTCGGGGCGAAGGCGGCGTGGCAGGGGGCGATCTGTGACGGGTGGATCAGGCTCTTGCCGTCGAAACCGTACAGACGGGCCTGAGCGGCCTCGGACGCGAACCCTTCCGCATCCTGAAAACGGTTGAATACGCCGTCGATGGCCAGCAGGCCGTGGGCGCGGGCGGTGGCGACCGTGGCGGCCAGCCAGGGCTTCAACGGCTCACGATCCGGCGACGGGCCGGTCCCCAAGGCCTTGGCCAGGTCGTTGACGCCCAACATCAAGGCCCGAAGCGGCCCGCCCGACGCCGCGATGACGTTCAAGGCTCTGAGGGCGCGCGGCGTCTCGATCATGGCCCACAGACGGGCCATTTCGGGCAGGCGCTCGGCCAGGGCGATGACGGTGGCGGCGCTCTCGACCTTGGGCGCGACGACGACGCGGACGCCGGTTCCGGCCAGGGCCGCCAGGTCGTCCGCACCCCAGGGCGTGTCCAGGCCGTTGACGCGGACGGCGAAGGGATGGGTCTTCAGGGCCGTAACGGCCGCCTTTCGGGCCTCGGCCTTGCGGTCGGGCGCGACGGCGTCCTCCAGATCCAGGACCGCCAGGTCGCAGTCCAGGCCGCGCGCCTTTTCGACCGCCCGCGCATTGTCGGCGGGCAGAAACAGGACGCTGCGAAAACGGCTCATCCCCTCCGCGCCCCTAGACGCGGCCGGTCACGGGAACCAACGCCCCGGTCACGGCGCGCCCGGCGGGCGAGGCCAGGAACAGGATGACGGCCGCCAGGTCGGCGGGCGCGACCCATTTCGCCGGATCGGCGTCGGGCATGTCGGCGCGGTTCTGGGCCGTGTCGAGGATCGACGGCAGCACGGCGTTGACGGTGACCGAGGTGGACTTCAACTCCTCGGCCAGGGCCTGGGTCAGGGCGTGAACGGCGGCCTTGGAGGCGGCGTAGGGACCCATGCCGGCCGCGGCCTTCAGCGCCGCATTGGCGCCGACGTTGACGATGCGTCCGTCGGACGAGGCCTTCAGAGGGGTCAGGGCCGCACGGCTGGCGTTCAAGGCGGTGGTCAGATTCAGGGCGAACATCCGGTCCCAGGCAGGCGAGGCGTCATCGACAGTCTGCCACACGAAGCCTCCGGCGATGTTCAACAGGGCGTCCAGACGGCCGAAATGGGCGACGGCCTTGTCGATGGCGCCCTGGGCCTGGCCCGGATCGGTCAGGTCGACGCCGCCGATCTCCAGCACGCCGTCGGGGACCGGTTGGCCCGCCGCATGGTCGATGACCGCGACCTTCAGCCCGGCGTCCAGCGCCGCCTGGACCACGGCCCGGCCCAGCACCCCGTGCCCGCCCGTGACCGCCACGACCCGTTCGCCCATGTCAGATCTCCCTGAAAAACGTCGCCGGACCATAGTCGGCGGCCAGCGTGGATCAACCGGCCGCGAAGACCTTGGCCATCAATCGCTCCAGGGCCTGGGCGTCCGTCGCGTCGAAGGCGGCCGGTTCGGTCGCGTCCACGTCGAAGACGGCGATCAGGGCGCCCGAGGCGTCGCGCACCGGCACGACGATCTCGCTGCGCGAACGGCTGTCACAGGCGATGTGGCCGGGAAAGGCGTGCACGTCCTCGACCAACTGGGTCAGGCCGGTGCGGGCCGCCGCCCCGCAGACGCCGCGCCCGAACGGGATGCGCAGACAGCCCAGCGTGCCCTGATAGGGACCGACCACCAGTTCGTCGGCCCGGTCGTCGGCGACGAGGTAGAAACCGGTCCAAAAGTACGTCTCGAAGGCGTCGGCCAGCATGGAGGCGACCGTGGCCATGCGCGCGGTTCGGTTCGGTTCGCCTTCCAGCACGGCCAGTATCTCGATCTCGACCTCGGCATAGCGGGCGGCCTTGTCGGCGGGACGGTCGGTGCGGGCGATATAGCTCATGACAATGATATAGGGCGTGACGCCCCATCCGGCGAGAGCGGGCGAAATCGTCTCAACCGCCTGAATGAACGGCGGAACTCGGCGGGAGTCACATTTTGGCCGCGCTGCGGCAACGCTTTGTCCTAATGAAACGTTAATCTTGACAGGGAGTTCGCTGGACCAGACGATCCAGGCGTAACATGGTTAACGCGCGCCCTGCTTTCCAAGGACGCGACGAAGGGTAGGGGATCATGCGCGACCGCGAGGGCATGGACGGTGATCGCGCCCGGAATCGGTCTCGCGCGCCCTTGGCCGCCGCCGCCACGGTGGCGGTCCTGGCCGTCGCGGCGCTGAGCATGGCCAGTTGCCAGGATCAGGGCGTGCAGTTCTGGCGCAAGGACGCCGCCTCGAACGCCTGTCCGCGCCCGCCGTCCTTCACAGGTCCCGAGTTCAACGCCCAAGAGACCGGCCTGCGCTATCTGCGGCGGGCGGCCTTCCGGGGCGACTTCTTCGCCCAGTTGGAGCTGGGTTCGCGCTATTCCGCCCTGCGCGCCACCGACAAGAACATCGAAGATCCGATCGAGAGCGCGGTCTGGTACGGCATGGCCCTGGCCAACGATCAGGGCTATGCGCCCATCAACCGGGTGGATCGCGGCGGCCTGGGCGGCTGGAAACCCCTGTCGCGCTATGACGACTGCCGGGCGTTCGAGCGGCACGTCGCCTATCAGCGGCTGGACCGCCTGCTGGGCCAGATGACCCGCGAGGAGCAGGAAGAGGTCCGCGACCGCGTCGTCTATGTGATGTCGACCCAGGACGCGGCCGGCTATCGCACCCTGGCGCGGCTGCACGACAGCCTCTACGGCCCGTTCGGCGAACCGGCCGACAACCGCCAGGCGCGCGAAGCCTGGGGCGGCGGCAACGGCGGGAACGCCGGTCAACGCGGAAATCGACGCGGCTATCGCGCCGCCACCGACCTGTTCCAACGCAATGACGTGGACGCCTATCTGTACAACTATCTGGCGGTGCAGACCGGCGACGTGGGCGCCTATGTGCTGCTGAAGGATTTTGAACAATCCTCGCCCGGCCGCAGCCAGTACGGCCGCTTCGTCGAGGCCAAGGCCCGCCAGTGGGTGCCGCCGTTCGAATTCTATCCCAACAAGGCCCCGGCCTCGGGCGTGCCCTTCTCGGACGAGAGTCGGCCTCGCGGCGACGCCTATGAATACGCCCTGTCGCGGATGGGCGCCGAACTGCCGTTCGTCCATGTCGGCCGGGCGATGCGCTATCTCGGCATCACGGAAAACGTCGCCACCCGGCCCGAGGACCTGTCCAAGCGCCAGGTCGAGACGCTGGAGGCCATGCTGGGCCATCCGATGGAGTCGCGGCTCAGCTATCTGGAGCGGGTGCGGGCCATCCAACTGGCGGCCATCAACGGCTCGGCCGAGGCGCAACTGGTGCTGGCGGTCATGTATTCCGAGGGCATCGGCGTGCCCGCCGACTACGCCCGCGCCTTCCACTGGTACGAAGAGGCCGCCAAGCAAGGCAGCCCCGAGGCCAAATTCGCCCTGTCGACCTTCTTCGCCCTGGGCGTCGCGGGCGTGGCCGATCAGGACAAGGCCGAGGCCGTCGTCCAACGCATCGAATCGGCGCTGTCGGGCTTCGGCCCGTCCGCGTCGCGCCTGCAAGCGGTCCTCGCCCAGGTGTCTCGCTCGCAACGCCGCTAGGAGGGCGTGAGTATGATCAGCCTCCGTCATTGCCTGACCGGCGCCGCCGTCTTGGCCCTGACCGCCGCCGCCGGTCTCGCCGCCCAGGCGCCCGAGGCCCGCGCCCAGACGGCCGCCAAGGTCGAAAGCCAGACACGTCCGAATTTCGGCGTCCTGCTGGACCCGCCCACGCGCGGCTACCGCTCGCGCAATCATCGCCGTTTCGACTACGGCCGACACAGGCCCGACTGGCGCCCCGGCCATCCGGGCGGTCCCGGCGGCCAGGAGGTCGTGCTGGTCGACTGCGGCGGCAATCCCGGCTCGGGCGCGGTCGAGGACGCCGTGCGCCGCGTGCGGCCGGGCGGCACCCTGGTCATCCGCGCCCGCGCGGGGGCCTGCGTCGGCTGGCTGAACATCGACAAGCCGATCACCATCATCGGTGAAAGCGGCTTCGATCCGCGCGACTGGACCCGCAACCCGACCCCGACGCTGCAAGCGCCCGACGGCCTGCCCTGCATCACGGTGGCGCATGGCGTCCGCGTCGAGATCCGCGACATGGTCTTCGCCTCGCCGCGCGCGGGCGACGCCGCCTGCCTGGTCGGCTACGGCGCCGAGATCATCATGAACCGCGTCGGCTTCCGCCATGCGGGCGACGAGGCGGCCCTGTACATCGACGGCGGTCTGCTGGACATCCGCAACATCGTCGTCGACGCCCAGACCGTGGCCCCGGCCATCGTCGCCGACGGCGCGACGGTGACGGCGCATGAGCTGACGGTCACCGGTTCGCAATCGGGCATAGAGCTGACGCCCGGCGCCGGGCCGGTCTCGACCCTGTCGGCCACCACCCTGATCGGCTCGGAACAGCCGGTGAATTTCGGGCCGCGCGCCATCGGCCTGCTGGTCCGGGCCGCGCGCGAGTACGGCCGCCTGGAGGTCACGAACACCAAGATCTGCGGCTATGTCGAGGGCGTGGTGGTGGAAGGGGCCTCGGTCTCCATCGACCAGAGCCGCATCTGCAAGGCCGACAAGGGCGCGGTGCTGTACAATGGCGAACTGAGCCTGACCGACAGCCGCATCCGCGCCGCCACAGTGGGCGTGGCCGCCGCCTCGGGCCGGGCCGTGGTCCGCGACAACAGTTTCGCGGGCGTGCGCGACGTCATCTACGCCGAGGACCGCGCCGTCATCGAGGCTAGCGGCAATCAGGTCTGGTCGCGCGACAGCATCTGCCGCCCGCGCTTCGACGCCCGTTATCGCGACCGCTACGCCCCGTCGTGGAACGGCCGGCCCGAGAGCGGCTGGGAATGCCAGAACCGGCCCTATCCGCGCGACTGGTGGGACCAGGACGAAGGCAGCCTGGGCCAGCCCTACTATGACGACGCCTACAGCCTGGAAGGCTACGACCGGTTCCAGCAGGGCTATGGCTGGTACGACCGCGACGGCCGCTACATCAACGCCGATCGCCCCACCGGCGACGCCCGCTGGCGCGGCGGCGGCGGTCTGTGGGGACGCTGAGACGTCGGTAGGCGCGGAGGGACTTGAACCCCCAACCAGACCGTTATGAGCGGTCGGCTCTAACCATTGAGCTACGCGCCCCCGATGACGACGCCTCGCCTAGCAGGCGCCGCGTCGGGCGAAAAGGGCGCCGTTTCGCCCCAAGGCTGAATGGAACCTGCCGACACGCCCGTCCATTCGGTTCAGACATGAACGGCCAAGGTCCGGCCACGGTCGCGCGCCACCCTGGCCCGGCCCCATCGAAGACGGAGACTCTCGACATGACCCGCACCCTGCCCGCCCTGATGCTGGGCGCCGCCTTGGCCGCCGCCGCCGCCCCGGCCGCCCTGGCCCAGACCCAGCCCCTGACCATCCAGACGGTGGCCGAGCGCCCGGCGCTGAACCTGTCGGCCTATGGCGAGGTGAAGGCCGCCCCGGACATGGCGACGATCAGCTTCGGCGTGGTCACCGAGGCCGCCACGGCCGCCGAGGCCATGGCCCAGAACGCCGCGCGCATGACCCAGGTCATGGCCGCCCTGCGCCGCGCCGGGATCGAGGATCGCAATGTCCAGACCTCGGGCCTGAACCTGTCGGCCCAGTACGATTACGTCGAGAACCAGCCGCCGCGCCTGCGCGGCTATCAGGCCAACAACCGCGTCACCGTGATCATCGACGACCTGACCAAGGTCGGCACGACGGCCGACGCCGTGGTCGCCGCCGGGGTCAATCAGATCGACGGCATCGGCTTCGGCCTGAAGGACCCGACCGCGGCCGAGAACCGCGCGCGCCAACTGGCCGTGCGGGCGCTGCAAGGCAAGGCGGCCCTGTACGCCCAGGCCCTGGGCGTCGAGCTGGGCGGCATCCGCTCGCTGAGCGAGGGCGGCGGCTACAGCCCGCGTCCGCCGGTCATGTACGCCCGCGCCGAGGCCATGGACATGGGCGGCTCGACCCCGGTCGCGGCGGGCGAACTGACGGTCCGCATCGACATCACCGGCGTTTACGACATCCGCTGACGACAAGAGGTCCCGCCGTCGAAGGACGGCGGGACCCGGCGGCGGCCTTCGCCCTCGCCCCGAGGGTTCAAGTCCGAAAAAAAGCGCGTCTATCGAGTCTATCGAGTCGATCTAGTCTAGATTCGTTGTCCCTTCCGCCGAGCTTCACTGGTCGCTCCATAGCGCGTGGCCGCGCCGAATGCGGACGCAGGGGATGGGCGGCGCATCACCCTATCGGGCCGTATGGCGTGCGGACCCTTAGTCTCCGCCCCTAGTCTCCGCCTCTGGCCAGCATCAGGCCGACGCCGACGTTCAACCCGTAACAGATGCCCAGGGCCGCCAGCTTGGCCACCGCGCCATCGTCGAGGATGAACAGCGGCAGGCTCCACGGCAGGCCCAGAAGCGTAGCGGGCAGGAAACTGACGCTCGCCCCGCCCTGCCCCAGCACCGCCAGACCCATCGGCGTGGCCGCCATCAAGGCCAGGGCGCCAGCCAGCACATAGCCGCCGAACAACACCCAGCGCAGACCTTTCAGGGTTCGCGTCATGGCCGGCTCCTCCGTCAGGGGATGGGACGGCCGATGATCAGCGAGGTCAAGCGCCTATTCAATCTCGAACGTAACACTGAGCCTTTTCTCGGCGGCGATCGGCGCGGGCGACAAGGAAATATCCACCGAGGGGCGAGCACGCGATGCCGTGACCACCACATCTTCGACTTCTCCGGTCTCAGTGACGCCGCCCATCCGATTGTCAGGGACTTGAACCCTGAGCACACGAACGATGCGCTGACCGGAAGCCGTCGAAATGACTTCCGCCTGGCGCCGGGCATCCACGAAAGCCCGTCGTCCAGCCTCCGCTTCGAGTTCACCGCGCTCGCCGAGGTCGAAAGCCTCGACGGTCACGGACTCCGCACCGCGCTCCGAAACCAAGGACATCGCATTCCCCGCTACAGATATGGGAGCGCCCTTGATGAAGAGGTCGATTGCGGCGATGTAACCGGTGATCGGGCAGTTGCTATCGTCGTAATGGTCTTTGCTACAGGCGAGATCATAGGTCGGAGAGACCGATGTTTGTGATGTGGTGACGACCAGGCCCGACAAGCCGTCAAGCAACTGGATACCGTCGGAGACCCGTCGCTGGGTTTCCGCCAACGCGCGCAAAGCCGAGACCTGGTCATCACCGCGGCCGTTTATCTTCGCGCTCATGCGAAATGTGTCCGGCATGGCCTCCGCTCGGCCGACGCCGATCACCGCAATGGTAGGGCGTTCCGTCGGTGCAGTTTGAGCGGCGGCTGGAAACGCCACGGCTGAAAAGGCCAGAAAGAGTATGGGCGTCTTCATCGTCTCATCTCCTTGATATCAGCAAAAGAGACGTGGGCGCCGGTTTGGTCAACCGGATCAGAGCGCCAGCACGCCGCCGACCAAGGCGCCCAGGACGGCGGCGAACACCGCGCCGCCGACCACGATGACCCAGCGGGGAATGTCGTCCGGCGTCGCCGATTCGATCTCGGCGTCGTTGGCGGCGCGGCCGTTGAAACGTTCGACCGGCGGCAAGGCCCAGGCGGCCGGCTCAGGCCTGGTGTTTGCGACCGGGCGGGCATGGCGAGGCGGCAGGATCAGCTCTTCCATCCGACGATAACGACGCCGGGCGCGGACGCGTTCCCGCCAGCCGCCGTCTCAGGCCGCGTCGGCCAGGCTCACCGGGTTCTGGGTGCAGACGAACAGATATTCGACATTGCGCAGGCGGCCGACCGCCCCGACCTTTTCCCCCCTGGGATTATGGATGCCGATGCGGGCGCCGACATAGCGGGGGCGGTCGATCTCGATCACCTGGACATGGCCGCGCGCCGACAGCATGGCCGTCAGGTCGTCGCGGCTCAGATAGCCCTCGTCATTGAACGAGACGATCAGGTTCGGCGCCTTCAGCCGCTCGATCACCGTCGCCAGGGCCGGGCCGATGCCGGGGCGGCTGTTGAAGGCGCTCTTGCGCGTACGACAGTCGATCCGTTTGTTGGCGACGCCATAGGTCTCGGGCCGGTCCCACAGGATCAGGCTTTCCCAGACGTGGTAGTTCGACAGATAGGAGTGCTGATTGTACGGCGGGTCCAGATAGACCAGATCGGCCTCGATCCGGTCGGCGATCTCGACCGCGTCGGCGCGGGTGGCGACACAGGGACCGGCGGCGACGGCGGGCTGCAGCGCGGGCAGCCGCAGCTCCAGCGGCTTCAACGCCCGCCGCGCCCACGACTTCATATAGGCCATCTGCAGACCGGCGGTGGAATCGACCCGGTCGGCCGCCTCCATCAGGGCGACCAGGACGACGGCCTTCAGCTCAGGTTCCAGATCCAACGCCTCGATCCGGTCGCGCATGGCGTCGATGCGGGCGCCGTTGTCCGGGTGGATGAAACGGGCGTCGGTGCAGAAGGTCTGGGTGAACCAGCCGGGTTCCGGCGCCACGGCCGACAGCTCGGCCAGGATGCGTTCGGCGGGGGCGGCCCAGCGCTCGCGGTCGGCCTGGACATAGCAGGCGGCCAGGGCGTGGGCGTAGGCGTTGTGATCATTGGACCAGACGCGGAACCCTGCGCCTTTCAAGGCATGGCCGACGCGGGCCGAGCCGGAGAACAGGTCGCACACGGTTCCCCCATCGGGCAGCAGCCCGCGCACGGCCGCCAGGATCGGGTCCAACAGGGCGCGCTTGGAGCCGATGTATTTGATCATGGGCGACGACCGGGATTCGGCATGGCCGTGAGGCTAGCACTCACAAGGCGGCGCAACCTAACCGTCCTTCTCCCCTTGCGGGAGAAGGATGACGGTCATCCCCCGATCAGGCCGAAGTCGGCGACCCGGCCCATGACGTCGCGCACCTGGCCCAGCAGTTTCAGCCGGTTGTCGCGTTCGGCCGGGTCGTCCGAATTGACCATCACCGCGGTGAAGAAGGCGTCCACGGGCGCGCGCAGGCGAGCCAGGGCCGACATGGCGGCGGCGAAATCTTCGGTCGCCAAAGCCGCGTCCACGGCGGTCGCGGCGTCCGCGACGGCGCCGGCCAAGGTGATCTCCTCGGCGGGCTGGTTCGGCAGGTTCGTGGCGACGTCCCCCTCGGGCAAAGGTCCCTTCTTGGCCTCGGCGCGCAGGATGTTGGACGCGCGCTTATAGCCCGCCAACAGGTTCGCCCCGTCGTCGGCGGCCAGAAACGCCTGAAGCGCCTCGACCCGCCGCACGATGCGCACGAGGTCGTCGTCGCCCAGCGCGAAGACGGCGTCGACGAGGTCGTGGCGCTTGCCCTGATCGCGGAGGAGGACCTTCAGACGGTCGGCGAAGAAATCTTGGACCTCACCCTCCAGCGCCCCCTCGTCGAGCAGGCGATGCCAATGTGGGCCGACCCGACCTTGAACAGCCTGAACCATGCTGATGGCATCGCGGATTTGTAGCCGCACCCCGTTCTCCAACACCAATCGGATCACCCCCAGCGCCGCACGACGCAGGGCGAACGGGTCTTTCGATCCCGTCGGCTTCTCATCGATGGCGAAGAAGCCGACCAGGGTGTCCAGCTTGTCGGCCAGGGCCACGGCCACCGTTACGGGCGCGGTCGGCACGGCGTCGGCCGGACCTTGCGGGCGATAGTGGTCGCGCACGGCGTCGGCGACGGCGTCGGGATGACCGGCCAGGCGCGCATAATAGCCGCCCATGATCCCCTGCAATTCCGGGAACTCCCCGACCATGCCGCTGGCCAGATCGGCCTTGGCCAGGCGTGCGGCCTCGGCGGCCTGATCCGGGTCGGCGCCGACCAGGGGAGCGATCTCGCGGGCCAGGGCCGTGATGCGCTCGACCCGCTCGGCCAGGGTTCCCAGCTTGGCGTGGAAGGTCACGCCCTGAAGCTTTTTCAGCCAGGCGTCGAAGCCGACCTTCTGGTCCTCGTCCCAGAAGAAGCGGGCGTCGTTCAGGCGCGCCGACAGGACGCGCGAATTGCCCGCCGCCAGCGCCTTGCCGCCGTCGCTCGCCTCGACATTGGCCACCACCACGAAATGCGGGGCCAGGCCGTGTTTGGCCGGATCGCGCACGGCGAAATATTTCTGGTGCGTCTTCATCGACAGACGCACCACCTCGGGCGGCAGGTCCAGGAACTGGGGGTCCATGTCGCCCAGGATCGGCGTCGGCCATTCCGCCAAGCCCGACACCTCGTCCAACAGGCCGTCGTCATCGACCAGGGCCAGCCCCTTGTCGGAACAGACCTTTTGCGCCGCCTCCAGGATGCGCAGCCGCCGGTCGGCCGGGTCCAGCAGGACGAAATGCCGTTCCAGCTTTTGGCGATAGTCCTCGAAATCGGCGACGCCGAACGGTTCGCCCGAACCGAGGAAGCGGTGCCCCTCGGTCACGTCGCCGCTTTCGATGCCGTCGATCTCGAACGGCACGACGGCGTCATCGAACAGGCACAGGATGCGCTTGATCGGCCGCACCCAGCGCAGGCTGCCCGAACCCCAACGCATCGACTTGGGCCAGGGGAAGCCGCGCACGATCTCATCGACCATGGCGGGGATCATGTCGGCGACGGCCCGGCCCTTTTGGCTGATGACCGCGAACAGCACGCCGTCGCGTTCGACCAACTGGTCCCGCGTCAGGCCGGTCTTGCGCAGAAAGCCGTCCAGCGCCTGTTCCGGGGCCGAGGTCTTGGGACCCTTGATCTCTTCCTCGCGGTCGGGCGTGGCGACGGGCAGGCCCTCGGCCACCAGCGTCAGACGGCGCGGCCCGGCATAGGTGGTCAGCGACCGCCACTCCAGCCCGGCGGCCTTCAGCCGCTCGGACGCCATCCGCTCCAGATCGCGCGCGGCCCCGGCCTGCATGCGGGCGGGGATTTCTTCGGAGAAGATTTCGAGGAGGAGCTGGGCCATCACGCGCGCCCCCGCTCTTGCTCGACCCACTCTGTGGCGCAGGCCTTACAGAGGTCCCGTATCCGGCCGATGTAGCTCTGACGTTCGGCCACGGCGATGGCGCCGCGGGCGTCCATCAGGTTGAACAGGTGGCTGGCCTTCAGCACCTGGTCATAGGCCGGCAGGACCAGGGCCTGGCCTTGCGGACCCTTCATGGCGAGGAACCGCGACACCTCGGCCACCATGTCCTCGAACCGGCGCTTCAGGCCATCGACGTCATAGCCGTGGAAATTGGCCTCGGACTGCTGGCGCTCATTCTCCAGGAAGACCTCGCCATAGGTCAGGCCGTCGTTGTTGAATTTCAGATCATAGACGTTGTCGACGCCCTGAACGTACATCGCCAGACGCTCCAGCCCATAGGTCAGCTCGCCCGAGACCACATCGACTTCGATGCCGCCGACGCCCTGGAAATAGGTGAACTGGGTCACCTCCATGCCGTCGCACCAGACCTCCCAGCCCAGGCCCCAGGCGCCGACGGTGGGGTTTTCCCAATCGTCCTCGACAAAGCGGATGTCGTGCAGTTTCGGGTCGATGCCGATGGCGGTCAGCGAGCCGAGATACAGGTCCTGAAGGTTGTCCGGGTTCGGCTTCAGGATCACCTGGAACTGGTAATAGTGCTGGAGCCGGTTGGGGTTTTCGCCATAGCGGCCGTCGCCGGGGCGGCGGCTGGGCTGGACATAGGCGGCCTTCCACGGGCGCGGACCCAGGGCGCGCAGCACCGTCGCCGGATGCAGGGTCCCGGCCCCGACCTCGATGTCATAGGGCTGCAACAGGGCGCAGCCCTGCGCGCCCCAATAGTGTTGCAGGGTCAGGATCAGGTCCTGGAAAGACAGGGGCGTTTTCTGGGGTTCGGTCGGTCGGGACAAGGCGGAATCCGGCGTTCGCAGGCGCGAAAAAATGACGGCGGACCCTAGGGCGCGCGGCCCCTGGATTCAACCGAGACCCGGCGGCTTATTTCGGCGCGCCCAGCACGCAGGGCCGCACCCACCAGCCGGGATGCGCGCTCGTCAGGGCCTGGGCCGCCGCCTCGGCGTCTTGCCCCGTGCGGCACAGGCCGAACACCGTGGCCCCCGACCCGGACATCCGCGCCAGGGCCGCGCCCGGCGTCGCCGCCACCGCGTCCAAGGCCCGGCCGATGACCGGCTCCAGGCCGATCGCGGGCGTCTGAAGGTCGTTCCTCTGATGCGCCAGCCAGTCGATCACCGCCTCGACCGACCAGTCCGCGGGCGCGGCCGGGCGGTCAGGCGCTGCGCCCGGCCCGGCGTCATAGGCGCGATAGACGGCGCCCGTCGGCGAGGGAACGCCGGGATTGACCAGAACAGCGGGCAAGGGCGGCAGACGCGGCTCGGGCGTCAGACGCTCTCCCCGGCCCTCGGCCCAGGCGGTGCGGGCCAACAGGCACATCGGCCCGTCGGCGCCGATCTCGGCCGCCACGGCCGCCAGCGCACCATCGTCCAGCGTCAGCCCCAGCGCCTCGCGCGCCAGCCTCAGCGCCGCCCCCGCGTCGGACGACCCGCCGCCCAGCCCCGCCGCTATGGGCAGCCGCTTGTCCAGGGTCACGGCCAGGGGCGGCTCGCCGATCCCCGCCGCCCGGCCCAGCGCCCGCAAGGCGCGCAGGATCAGATTGTCCCCCTCGCCCGCCAGACTGGCGCCGAACGGTCCCGTCACGGTCAGGGACAGTCGATCCGCCCGCGCGACCGTCACCACGTCGCCCACGTCGGCGAAGACGGCCAGGCTGGACAGCGGATGATAGCCGTCGGCGTCCACCGGTCCGACGTGCAGGAACAGATTGACCTTGGCCGGGGCCAGGACGGCGAACGTCATCCCCGGTCTCAGGGTTGGGCGCCGACGGGTTCCAGCCCCTGCTCCAGCTTGCGGCGGGCGCGCTCGGCCTGCTCTTCGCTGGGATCCAGCGTCAGGACCCGCGCCCACTGGAACTGAGCCTCGCGCCGCCGCCCGACCTGCCAATAGGCGTCGCCCAGGTGGTCGTTGATCTCGGGATTGGCCGGCAGCTTGTCCACCGCCGCCTCCAGCGTCAGCACGGCGTCGTCGTACTTGCCCTGCCGATACTGCGCCCAGCCCAGCGAATCCTGGATGTTGCCGTTGTCCGGCTGGGCGAAATAAGCCTTGGCCACCATTTCGGCGCCCTGGTCGATCCGCGCGCCGCTGTCGATCCAGAGATAGCCCAGATAGTTCAGGGTCGAGGGATCATCAGGCTTCTTCTGCAAGGCGGCCCACAGTTCAGCCTCGGCCTCGCCGGTGCGGCCCAGATTCTCATAGGCCGCGCCGCGCATGAAATGCACGTCGTACGTCTGGTCCGCCGTGTTCAACAGCGGCCCGTTCAGCAGCGCCAGGGCTTCATCGAAGCGCCGCAGTTGGTTCAACTGCCCGGCCAGCAGGCGGATCACCCCCGGATCGGTGGGAACGGCCGCGGCGGCGCGGCGGTAGGCGTCCAGCGCCTCGGCCGGTTGATCGGCTTCGTCCAGGCTCACCCCCAGTTGAACTTGGGCGGCGGCATAGAGGCTGGGATCTTGGTTCGACACGCGTTCAAACTCGCCGCGCGCGGCGGCGCCCAGACGGGCGCGGCCCAGGGCCTGGCCCAGGCGATAGCGCGTCTCGTCCGTCGGGTTCAGCTCCAGCGCCAGCCGCAGATAGAAGGCCGAGAACTCCTGCGAGCGTTCGGCGGCGGCCAGGGCGGCGGCGCTGATCAAGGCCGCGGCCGCGCCCTGGCGGAAATTCGGCGCGGCAGGCGGACGGGCGCCCGAGGCGACACGGGCGCGCGCCTGGCGGATGGCGACATCGGCCTGGTCGGCGGCGATGGCGGCGTCATACAGGGCCAGGGCCTCGTCGCGGCGGCCGCGCCGCTCCAGGAACTGGCCGTACGGCAGGCGGAACAGGGCGCCGGACTGGGCGAAGCCGGTCAGGGTCTTGAACTCCGCCTCCGCCTCGTCGAAACGGCCGCGCGCCTCCAGAATCAGGGCGCGATTCTGGCGGACGAACAGGGCGGTCAGGGCGTCGGCCTGGGTCGGAACTGGGGCCAGGGCGCGCGTCCAGTCGCCCGCCGCCGCCGCGATCCAGGGCGCGATCAGCAGCCCGGCGCGCGCATGGGGCGCCTGAACGGGGGTCGCGGCCAGGGCCGCATCGGCCTGACGCGCCCGGCCGTGGGCGAAGTCCTGGACCGCGCGCACCACCAAACCGGCCTGCGACAGGGTGGCGGTCGCCTCTTCGGCGGGCGGGGCCAGACGCGCGGCGTCGTCCAGATCGCCGCTCAGCAACAGGGCGGTGAAGGCGCGGTCGCGCACGGCGGGCTGTTCGGGAACCAGGTCCGAGGCGGCGGCCAGATAGGCGGCGCCCGTCGCTCCCTCGCCCCGCGTCAAGGCCAGCCGTCCGGCCAGGAACAGGCCGTAGGCGCTGCGTCCGTCCTCGTCGCGCGGCACCGGCGACCAGACGGTCGGAATGGGCGTGACCGGCGGCGCCTCGGGCGCGGCGTCCTCTTCGCCGGGTTCACCCTCGACAGGGGCGGCGGCTCCCGGCTCGGCCTCATGGGCCGGGACGGGCGTGGTCGGTTCCGCCGCAGGCGGGGTCTGGACCGGAGGCGCGGACGGCGGCTGCTGCGCCCAGGCGGCGGGCGCCAGGGCGGTCGAAGACAGGGCGGCCGCGGCGACGGCGGACAACAGAAGGGCGCGCGGGCGGGCGGTCGTCATCGCGCCACCTTGCCCGAACCCTGCGGCGCCGCAAGGGCGCGCGGGTCACATATTCGGATAGTTCGGCCCGCCGCCGCCCTCGGGCGTCGTCCAGACGATGTTCTGCGACGGGTCCTTGATATCGCAGGTTTTGCAATGGACGCAGTTCTGGGCGTTGATCTGAAAGCGCGGCTCGCCGCCGCCTTCGGGCGTCAGCACCTCATAGACACCGGCCGGGCAATACAGCCGCGCCGGTTCGCCGTATTTCGGCAGATTCACGCCGATCGGCACCGACGGGTCCAGCAGCCGCAGATGCGCGGGCTGGTCCTCGGCGTGGTTGGTGTTGGAGATGAAGACCGACGACAGCTTGTCGAACGACAGCTTCCCGTCCGGCTTGGGATAGGCGATGGCCTTGTGCTTGGACGCAGGCTCGGTCGAGGCCGCGTCAGTCTTGCCGTGCTTCATCGTCCAGGGGACGTTCAGGCGAGTGATCGATGAGAACCACATCTCGGCCACGCCCAGGGCGCCGCCCAGGGTGGTGCCGAATTTCGACAGATAGGGCTTGGCGTTGCGGACCTGTTTCAGCTCGCGCTGGACCCAGCTCTTCTCATAGGCGGCCTGATAGGCGTCCAGTTGGTCGCCAGCACGGCCCGCGATGACCGCATCATAGGCGGCGTCGGCGGCCAGCATGCCGGTCTTCATGGCGTTGTGGCTGCCCTTGATGCGCGGCACGTTGACGAAGCCGGCCGAACACCCGATCAGCGCCCCGCCTGGGAAGGCCAGTTTCGGCACCGACTGGAAGCCGCCCTCGGTGATCGCCCGCGCGCCGTACGAGACGCGGGTCCCGCCCTCTAGATGTTCGGCGACGGCCGGGTGGTGCTTGAAGCGCTGGAACTCGTCGAACGGCGACAGGAACGGGTTCTTGTAGTTCAGGTGCACGACATAGCCGATGGCCACGTAGCGGTCGCCGAAATGGTACAGGAAGGACCCGCCGCCGGTGTGTTCGTCCAGCGGCCAGCCGGTGCTGTGCTGGACCAGGCCGGGCTGGTGCTTGTCGGCCGGAATCTGCCACAGCTCTTTCAGGCCGATGCCGAATTTCTGGGGTTCGGCCGCGTCGGCCAGGCCGTGTCGGGCCATGACGGTCTTGGCCAGGGAGCCGCGCGCGCCCTCGGCGATGAAGACGTATTTGCCGTGCAGTTCGATGCCCGGCTGGAAGTCGCCGGTCGGCTTGCCCTCGCGGTCGATGCCGAAGACCCCGGCGACGACGCCTCGGACCCGGCCCGACGGTTCGTCCCAGACCACATGGCTGGCGGCCATGCCGGGATAGACTTCGACGCCCAGCGCCTCGGCCTGTTCGCCCAGCCAGCGCGTCAGATTGCCCAGCGAGGCGATGTAGCAGCCGTCGTTGTGCATCAGCGGGGGCAACAGAGGCATGGGCAGGCTGAGCTGTCCCTGCGGACCCAGGACCAGGAATCGGTCCTTGGTCACCGGCGTCTCCAGCGGCGCGCCGCGGTCCTTCCAGTCGGGGAACAGTTCGTTCAGCGCCTTGGGGTCGATCACGGCGCCGGACAGGATATGGCCGCCGATCTCGGCCGACTTCTCCAGCACGGCGACGGAGACGTCCTTGCCGTCCTTTTCCGCCCGCTGTTTCAAACGGATGGCCGCCGACAGGCCGGCGGGACCGCCGCCGACGATGACCACGTCATACTCCATGACCTCGCGCTCGACCCCCGCCAGAGCCTCGGCGGGCGGCAGTTTGTCGATCACCGCCTCTTGCCAGGCGTTCTGGGCGCCGCCTTCGATGGTGTCCTCGGCCATGGCTGATGTCCTGCGCAGCGCTTTGTCGTCGTCCGTTTATCGGGACGTGACGCGAGGGCGGTCAAGGCTTATCCCTGCGGGCATCCGATGACCGACGCCGTTCCCGACCCTCGTGCGCTGGAAAGCCTGCTCGCCTTTTGGCGCGATGCGGGGGTCGACGCCTGCTATGGCGATGCCCCAATCGACCACACCCACGTCAAGCCGACGCCCAGCCTGAAGGCCGTGGCCAAGATCTCGGCCGCCGTGGTCCCCGCCTCGCCGGGCGCGGATGTCGGCGAAGCCCTGGCCGAGGCGCGCAGGTTGGCGGCGGGCGCGGCGACCCTGCAGGACCTGGCCGGCGCGGTCGCGGCGTTCGAGGGCTGTCCCCTGCGCGCCATGGGGGCGACCCAGGCCGTGTTCGGGCGCGGCGATCCCAACGCCCCGGTCCTGATCATCGGCGAAGGTCCCGGTGCGGACGAAGACCGGCTGGGCCAGCCCTTCGTCGGCAAGGCGGGCCAGCTTCTGGACCGGATGCTGGAGGCGGCGGGCCTGACCGGGCGGGTCTTCATCACCAACACCGTCTTCTGGCGGCCGCCGGGCAACCGCACGCCCAATCCCCAGGAACAGGCCGTCTGCGCGCCCTTCGTCGAGCGCGCTTTCGCGATCCTGCGGCCCAAGGCCGTGCTGCTGCTGGGCGCGGCGGCCACGAAGTCGGTGCTCCAGACCGACGAGGGCATCATGCGGGTGCGCGGCCAATGGCGCGACTGGCGGCTGGCGGAAGGCGCCGTGTCCGCGCCGGTCATGCCGACCCTGCACCCCGCCTTCCTGCTGCGTCAGCCGCTGGCCAAGCGCCAGGCCTGGGCGGACATCTTGTCGCTGGCGGCCCGGTTGGACGCGGCCGAGGTTGAGTCCAAAGGTTAATTCCGGCATTCTGTTCGGCTGACGACCAGCGCCGAAGACCGCCCATCCTGAATCGAGACGGGCCTGAATCACCAGGTAATGGGGCGAGGACCGAGGGGGCCGCCGCGTATGCGTAATTTCCACCGCGCGATCCTCGCGCCGACGCTCATCCTGTTGCTCTGCGCCGTGGCGGCGGGCGCCTCTGCGGGTGAGGCGTCGGGCGAAATGGGCGGGCGGCCGCAGGCCCTGTCGAGCGCCGATCGCCTGTCCTACACCACCGCCTTCGACGCCTTGCGGCGCGGCGACCTGGAGCTGGCCCGCGCCTCGGCCCGCCAGGCCCAGGACCGCATCCTGCTGGGCCAGGTCGAGTTCGAGCGCCTGTTCCACCCCGACTACACCGCCACCTTTGAAGAGCTGTCGGCCTGGCTGGACGACTATTCCGACCTGCCGATGGCCCCGCGCGCCTATGCCCTGGCCCTGCGCCGCCGCCCGGACGGCGCGCCCGAGCCGAAACGGCCCGCCGGCGTCGGCGGCCGCACCTGGGACAGCGTCGTGGCCTCGGGCGGCGCGGCGGACGATCCGATGAAGGCGGCGCGCATCGCCTTCAACGCCGACGACCTGAGCGGCGCCTATCGCCTGGGCGCGGAGATCGGCGACTGGTGGACCGCGGGTCTGGCCGCCTGGCGGCTGGGCGAGTTTGCTGACAGTTTCCGCGCCTTCGAGCGGGTGGCCACCGATCCGACCGAGGACCCCTGGGTCCGAGCGGGGGCCGCCTTTTGGACCGCCCGCGCCGCCGGCCGCAGCGGACGCCAAGACCGGATCGACGACTATCTGCGCATGGCCGCCCAATGGCCCTCGACCTTCTACGGCCAGATCGCCCTGAGACAGTTGGGCGAAGAGCCGGAGATCCAGAACCAGGGACCGCGCCCCTATGACGCCGCCCCGGCGCGGCGCGGCGCGCTGCGCCAGGTCTCGATCCAGGTCGACGCCCGCGAAATGGCCGGCTTCATCGACGAGAACACCCAGGCACGCCGCACCCTGGCCCTGTTCGAGATCGGCCGCCGCGCCGATGCGGAACAGGCCCTGCGCACCGGTCTGCGCACCGCCGCGACCGACACCGCCCGCCGCATGTGGACGGCCATAGCCGAAACCATCGACCCGCGCCCGACCGGCACGGCCGACGCCCTGAAGATCGACGCCGACCGTTATCCGATGCCGGTGCTGGAGCCTGAGGGCGGCTTCACCGTCGAACAGGCGCTGGTCTATGCCGTGGCGCGCAAGGAGACGAGTTTCAACCCCCAGGCGCGATCCAGCGCCGGCGCCTATGGCCTGATGCAGGTGATGCCGACGACGGCGGCCGAACTGAGCGGGGACCGGGGCTTCGTCTCCGAGCCGGAGCGCCTGTTCCAACCGGCCGTGAACCTGCGGCTGGGCCAGGCCTATCTGAACCGGATGCTGCAACTGAACGCCTTCCAAGGCGACATCCTGCGCACCGTCGCCTCATACAACGCCGGGCCGGGACCGATGCTGGCGGCCCTGCGCAAGCTGGGACCGGACCCCGATCCCCTGCTGCTGATCGAGACGATCGACGTGCCCCAGGCGCGCGACTATGTCGAAAAGGTCGTGGCCGCCTATTGGATCTATCAGCGTCTGATGGGCCGTCCGTTGAACACCCTGGACGCCGTGGTCGCGGGGCGGTCGAACATCGGCATCGGCCTGGACTATGTCCCGCCGCCGCCCGCGCCCACGCCGGTCGAAGTGGCCGCCGCGACGACGACGGCGAGCACGAACTGAGTTCGCTTGTAATCCCCATACCCCGCTCATCCCCGCGAAAGCGGGGACCCAGTCCTTTGGGTGACGGCCGGCGGCAAGAACTCAACCCAACCATCCCGAGCGACGGCGGCAGGTGAGACTCTCACTGGGTCCCCGCTTTCACGGGGATGCTCGGAAGCGTGATTGAGACTTAAAACACGCTGGTCAGAAGGGTCGCCGCCAGGCAGCCGCCGATCAGCATCGCCAAGGCCATGCCCGCCAGGGGCGACAGGGGACGCGCGTCGTGTTCGATCGGTTCGGGCATCGCGCCGCTCCAACGACCGTTCTGGCCGATGGTCGGACGATAACAGCGATCCCTTAACCTCAGGTCAGCGGGTCCGGTTAACTGGCGTTCAGCTCCGCCTGGGCCATCGCCGTCCATTCCAGGAACAGGGGATCGTTCAACAGCGCGTCGCGATAGGCCGCCGCCACGCCGTCGTCGCCGAAGGCGGCCAGATCGACGCTCCAGTGCCGCATCCGCGCCGCCACCGGGGTGAAGAAGGCGTCGGCGATCGACCAGGCGCCGAACAGATACGGCCCATCCGCGCCGAACCGGCCGCGCATGTCCCGCCACAGCTCGACCATCCGGCGCAGATCGGCGTGCAGCGTCGGTTCGTCCGGCGTCTCGGCCCGGGCGTCGCCGACCATCGGATGGTCCGGTCCCATGCCCATGTGGGTGCGCAAGGCCATGAAGGCCGAGTGCATTTCGCACACCGCGCTGCGCGCCAGCCAGCGCGCCTTGGCGTCCAACGGCCACAGCTTCGCGTCAGGATACTGTTCGGCGCACCAGACGCTGATCGCCAACGAGTCCCACAGGATCTCGCCATCGACCTTCAGCACCGGAACCTTGCCGGACGGCGACACCGCCCGAACCTTGGCCTCATAGCCTTCACCGTAGAGCGGCACCTGGCTCAGCGCGAACTCGGCCCCGCAGCGCCTCAGCACCAACCAGGGCCGCAGCGACCAGGTCGAGAACGCGAGATTGCCGACAATCAGTTCAAGCTGGCTCATCAATCAGGCTCCGGTGAAATCGAAGGGGGTTTGCCGGTCCCGCCACCGGCCCTCGGTGAAGTCGGGGAAGTCGACGGTGGCGTTGTCCGCCGCGATGGAGGCTTCGGACAGGGGCGTGATCGCGCTCCAGGCCACGGCGTCATAGACGTCGATGGGCATGTCGCCGCCCGCCTTCAGCGCCTCGACGAAGACGTGGATGGCGAAGAAGTCCATGCCCCCGTGCCCGGCCCCCGCCGCCTGTTCCGCGAACTCGGACCACAAGGGGTGATCATAGCGGTCCAGCCAGCCCTGCGCCGGGTCCCACTGGTGGGCGGGGCTTTGGCCCTCGATGTGGATCGACTTGTTGACGTCCATCCACAGACCCCTCTCGCCCTGAACCCGAAAGCCCAGCGAATAGGGACGCGGCAGGTTGGTGTCGTGCGTCAGCCGCATCGTCGTGCCGTCCGCACAGGCGATCGAAGTCGTCACCACATCGCCCAGCCGGAATTTCACCCCGGCGTTGGGGTGCGTCTGGCCGCCCTCGGCCGTCACATAGTCGTGCAGCCCCCGCGCCTTGGACGCATAGCTGGTCAGGCGGGTGAAGCGATTGCCCCGGTGGATATTGGCCCATACGGCCATCGGGCCGATGCCGTGGCTGGGATACAGGTCGCCGTTGCGGTCGACCGAATGCTGGGTGCGCCAGCGCGCCTCGGACCAGCCCCGCGCGCCGAACTCGACCCCGCCGCCATAGGCCTGGCCCACGACGCCGGCGTTGAATTTCACATGACGCAGATCGTGCTGATAGCCGCCTTCCAGATGGATCATCTCGCCGAACACGCCCTCGCGGACCATGCGGGTGATCGCCATCACGTCGCGGCGGAAGCAGACGTTCTCCAGCAGCATATAGGGCGTGTTCGTCCGCTGCTGGGTGCGCAACACGGCCCAGTGGTCGTCCAGCGTAACGCCCGCCACGACCTCGCAGCCGACGGCGACGCCCGCCTCCATCGCCCCGATGGCCATCGGGGCGTGCCATTCCCACGGCGTGGCGATGACCACCGCGTCCAGATCGCCCGACGCCAGCATTTCGCGCCAGACCTGATCCGAGCCGGTCCACACCCGCGGCGACGGCTTTCCCGCCTCGACGAACTGTTTCAGCGCCTGATCCAGCGTCCATTGTTCGATGTCGCACAGGCCGACGACATCCACATCGTCACGCCGCACCAGTTCGCGCAGCAGCACCCGACCGCGCATCCCCACGCCGATCATGCCGATCCGCACCCGGTCGTTCGCCGACCGGCGGGTCCCCGCCCACACGGTCCCAGGAAGGGCGCTCGCCCCGCCGGCGGCCGCCGCTCCCACCAGAAGTTTGCGACGATTCACGGCATGGCCTCCCGGGTTCCAGACGCCGCCGTCGTGAACTGGAACGCCGACACGGGCAAGAGCGGCGGTTGACTTTGCAGACTGTCGGCACGACACCCCGCGCCCATGATCAGCCGCTATTCCCGCCCCGAAGCCGTCGCCCTGTGGTCGCAAGAGACCAAATACCGCATCTGGTTCGAGATCGAGGCCCATGCCGCGACCAAGATGGCCGAACTGGGCGTCATCCCGGTCTCGGCCGCCGAGACCCTGTGGGCCAAGGGCAAGGACGCGGTGTTCGACGCCGACCGCATCGACGAGATCGAACGCACCACCAAGCACGACGTCATCGCCTTTTTGACCCACGTGTCGGAAATCGTGGGCGACGAAGCCCGCTTCCTGCACCAGGGCATGACCTCTTCGGACGTGCTGGACACCTGTTTCGCGGTGCAGTTGGCGCGCTCGACCGACCTGCTGCTGGGCGGGGTTGATCGGGTGCTGGCGGCGCTGGAGACGCGGGCCAAGGAGCACAAATACACCGTCACCGTCGGCCGCAGCCATGGCATCCACGCCGAGCCGGTGACCTTCGGCCTGAAGCTGGCCGGGTACCATGCCGAGTTCCAGCGCGCGCGCCGCCGCCTGGTCACGGCGCGTGAGGAAATCGCCACCTGCGCCATCTCGGGCGCGGTCGGCACCTTCGCCAACGTCGACCCGGCGGTCGAGCAATACGTCGCCGACCAGATGGGGCTTCAGGTCGAGCCGGTCTCGACCCAGGTCATCCCGCGCGACCGCCACGCCGCCTATTTCGCCGCCCTGGGCGTCGTCGCCTCCTCCATCGAGCGCCTGGCGACCGAGATCCGCCATCTGCAGCGCACCGAGGTGCTGGAGGCCGAAGAATTCTTCGACAAGGGCCAGAAAGGCTCGTCGGCCATGCCGCACAAGCGCAATCCGATCCTGACCGAGAACCTGACCGGCCTGGCCCGTCTGGTCCGCTCAAGCGTGACCCCGGCGATGGAGAACGTCGCCCTGTGGCACGAGCGGGACATCAGCCACTCGTCGGTCGAGCGCGGCATCGGCCCGGACGCCACCATCCACCTGGACTTCGCCCTGCACCGTCTGGCCGGGGTGGTCGAACGGCTGAACATCTATCCCGAGAACATGCAGAAGAACCTGGATCGCCTGGGCGGCCTGGTCTTCTCGCAACGGGTCATGCTGGCCCTGACCCAGGCCGGGATCAGCCGCGAGGACGCCTATGCCGCGGTTCAAGAGAACGCCATGAAGGTCTGGCGCGGCGAAGGCCGGTTCATCGACTTCCTGAAGGCCGACCCGCGCGTCACCCTGCCGGGCGAGGACCTGGAGGCCCTGTTCGACCTCGGCTACCACACCAAGCACGTGGACACGGTGTTCCAGCGGGTGTTCGGGGACTGATCGGCGTGGCGGCGACCCGCAAGGCCGCCTTCGATCCCGTCGTCGACGCCGACGCCCGCGTCCTGATTCTCGGCAGTCTGCCAGGCGAGGCCTCACTGGCGGCGGGACGGTATTACGCCCATCCTCGCAACGCCTTCTGGCGGCTGACCGGGGCGGTGATCGGCCACGATCTGGAGGCCATGGACTATGAGACCCGGCTGACGGCCCTGCGTCGGGCCGGGATCGGCCTGTGGGACGTCATCGCCTCGGCCGAACGTTCCGGCAGTCTGGACGCCGCCATCCGCAGCCCCGAAGCGGCCGATCTGCGCGGCCTGGTCGAACGCCTGCCCGGCCTGCGCGCCGTGGCCTTCAACGGCGGGCTGGCGGCGCGGCTGGGCGGCCGCATCCTGGCGCGAGGACCGGCGGCCCTGATCACCCTGCCCTCGTCCAGCCCGGCCCACGCCCGGCCGTTTGAACAGAAGCTGGCCGACTGGCGAAAACTCTCCGCCTGGCTCGATTGACGAATTGCGTTTCGCCGCCGGAACCGGGCGCGGCGACCGTCGTTATCCCGATGCGCACGACGCGATTCCGGGCGGGGCCTTCCCCCGACGCCGCCCGAAGACGAAAGGGCCGCATCGTCCCCGATGCGGCCCTGAGTGCTTTCGACAGGCCTGAGAGACCTATTCGCCGGCGCGGATCTGATCGCGGGCGATCGAGGCCAGTTCGTCCATCTTGGAGCGGATCTCGCCTTCCGACACCGTCAGGCCCGCGCCCTTGAAGTCGCCGGCGATCTTGCGGAACACGTCTTCCTCGCCGGGCTGTTCAAAGTCGGCGCGCACCACGGCCGAGGCGTATTGCTCGACGCCGTCGGCGTTCAGGCCCATCTTCTCGGCCGCCCACAGGCCCAGCAGCTTGTTGCGACGCGCGACCGCCTTGAATTCCTGTTCCTGATCGAGCGCGAACTTGGTTTCAAAGCCCTTTTCCCGATCGTCAAAGGTGGTCATGGGCGTCAGAAGCTCCTGTCGCGGGTCCGGCCCGCCGTCGTCGCCGTCTATAGCCCGACGGCGGATGAACGCAACCTGAGTTCCGCCGCCCGTCACAAAGGCGGGCGTTTGTGTCGCGCACGCGCTTCCGCTAAAGGAGGCGGCGAACCCTCCTTCGCCCGTCCGATTCCGAAATCGCGCCGTCAGGACCCCGCTCCGGCCGCGCGTTTTTTGTTTTCCAGACGGCCAGCGCCCGCCACGGGACCCGACGATGAACGCCAAACGCAAGAAGCTCTACGAAGGCAAGGCCAAGATCCTTTACGAAGGACCCGAGCCGGGCACCCTGATCCAGTATTTCAAGGACGACGCCACCGCCTTCAACGCCCAGAAGAAGGCGACCCTGGAAGGCAAGGGCGTCATCAACAACCAGATCAGCGAATTCATCATGTCGCGCCTGAACGGCATCGGCGTGACCAACCACTTCATCAAGCGGCTGAACCTGCGCGAGCAGTTGATCCGCGAGGTCGAGATCATCCCGCTGGAGGTGGTGTGCCGCAACATCGTCGCCGGCTCGATGAGCCAGCGCCTGGGCATCGAGGAAGGCACGCCCCTGCCCCGCTCGATCATCGAATTCTACTACAAGAAGGACGAACTCAACGACCCGATGGTGACGGAAGAGCACATCACGGCCTTCAACTGGGCCTCGACCCAGGAACTGGACGACATCCTGGCCATGACCGTGCGCGTCAACGACTATCTGTCCGGCCTGTTCGCCGGGGTCGGCATCACCCTGGTGGACTTCAAGATCGAGTTCGGCCGCATCTGGGAGAACGACTACAGCCGCGTCATCCTAGCCGACGAGATCAGCCCCGATAGCTGCCGCCTGTGGGACATCAACACCGGCGAGAAGCTGGACAAGGACCGTTTCCGCCGCGATCTGGGCGACGTGATCGAAAGCTACACCGAGGTGGCGCGCCGTCTGGGCATCATGAAGGGCATGCCGACGGTGATTCAGGGGGGATTGCACTGATGTCGAAGGTCAAGGTTCACGTCTTCCTGAAGCCTGGCGTGCTGGACGTTCAGGGCAAGGCCGTCGAGGGCGCGCTGAACGGTCTGGGCTGGCCCGGCGCCGCCAATGTGCGCGTCGGCAAGCTGATCGAGTTCGACTATGCGGGCGATGACGTCCAGGCCGAGGTCAAACGCATGTGCGAGACCCTGCTGTCCAACACCGTGATCGAATCCTATCGGATCGAGGTCGCGTGAGCCGGATCGGCAAGCTGTTGCTGGCCGTCTTCATCCTGATCGGCTGTCTGATCTTCGCCTCGGCCCTGTTCGGCGGCCTGATGGACGACCGCGCCTTCACCCCGGCGGCCAAGGAGGCGGCTCACTGAGCCGCGACTCATGCGTTAGGATGGCCGCACTCGTCCGACGGAGCGCGCCATGACCTTCACCCTGACCTCGAACGACCTCACTGACGGCGGCGTCCTGCCCGACGCCCAGGTCAAGGCCAGGGGCGATGCCTCCCCCCACCTGAAATGGTCCGGCGCGCCCGAGGGGACCAAGAGCTACGCCGTCACCTGTTTCGATCCCGACGCCCCCACCGGCTCGGGCTTCTGGCACTGGACCGTCGCCAACATCCCCGCCGACGTGACCGAACTGGCCGCCGGCGCCTCCGCCAGGACCATGCCCGCCGGATCGGTCGAGGGGCGCACCGACTTCGGCCCGTCCAGATTCGGCGGCGCCGCCCCGCCCCCCGGCCACGGCCCGCACCGCTACGTCTTCACCGTCTACGCCGTGGATGTGGAGCACCTAGACCTGACCCCGGACAGTTCCGGCGCCTTCTTCGGCTTCAACATGCATTTCCACGCCCTGGCCGAGGCGAAAATCACGGCGACCTATGAGAACCGGGGTTGAGCGTGGTGGAGGCGGTAAATCGGGAATATGCCCAGCGCATCCTGAGGCCTCCGCAACTCTTCGCCCAGCTCGCTGCCCAGCCCCTAACGCCTATCCGCGGGACGACCTTCCCGAGAACGTCCGCTATCTATGTCTTCTATCAGGATGGTGAGGCCGTCCACGTTGGACGAACCCGGAACCTTCGCCAACGTCTGCGGGGCCACGTCAGCAACAGCCACTACTCGGCTTCATTCGCCTTCAAGCGGGCGCGCAAGGCCACCGGGATCAGCGCCACCTATCGAAAAGGGGAAGGCCGGGCTGATCTCTTGAAGAATCCCATCTTTGAGGCGGCTTTCGCCCACGCACTGGCGGAGGTCCAGGACATGTCCATTCGCTACCTGCCTGTCGATGATCCAATCGATCAGTATCTTTTGGAACTCTACGCTGCGCTTGAGCTAGGCACGTCGCTCTCCGAGTTCGACACCCACTAGACGGCGCCCTGACATCCGCGCCGAAGCCTGCTAAACGCCCGCGCCATGAGCGCAGCCGTCATCGTCTTCCCCGGGTCCAACTGTGATCGCGACTGCAAGGTCGCCGTCGAACGCTCAACCGGCGAGCGGGTCGAGATGGTCTGGCATCAGGAAACCGAACTGCCCCAGGGGCTGGACCTGATCGTCCTGCCGGGCGGCTTCTCCTATGGCGACTATCTGCGCTGCGGCGCCATGGCGGCCCAGTCGCCGATCATGCAGGCGGTGATCAAGGCCGCCGACGACGGCGTGGCCGTGGTCGGCATCTGCAACGGCTTCCAGATCCTGTGCGAGGCGGGCCTGCTGCCCGGCGCCCTGATGCGCAATGCGGGCCTGAAATACGTCTGCAAGCCCATCACACTGGAAGTCACCAACGGCCAGACCCGCTTCACCTCGGCCTATCAGGGGCGCCGCGAGGTGGTGATGACCCAGGGCAACGGCGACGGAAACTATTTCGCCGACGCCGAGACCCTGGCCCGCATCGAGGGCGAGGGCCAGGTGGTGTTCCGCTATGTCGATAATCCCAACGGTTCGGTCGCCGACATCGCCGGCCTTCAGAACGCGCGCGGCAACGTCCTGGGCATGATGCCCCACCCCGACCGGGCCTTCGAGGCCGAGCTGGGTTCCGCCGACGGCGCCGACCTGTTCCGGTCGATCTACGCGGCGGCCTGAACCGGGTCAGGCGCGCGAATCCCGCCGCGACGCGAGACCCCGACCACCCTTCCTGTAACCTAGGATCACCCACGGCCCGTCTTCCGCGGACGCGAAGGCTGACACGCTGCCCTTCTGCCGCTAGAAGGCGCCCCCATGAGCGCTCCCCAGAAGACCATGGCCGAATTGGCCGCCGAATACGGCCTGGCCCCCAATGAATATCAGGTCGTCCTAGACCGACTGGGGCGAGAGCCGAACCAGGTCGAACTGGGCGTCTTCTCGGTCATGTGGTCCGAGCACTGCTCCTACAAATCGTCCAAGACCCACCTGGGCAAATTCCCGACCAAGGGACCGCGCGTCATCTGCGGGCCGGGCGAGAACGCCGGGGTCATCGACATCGACGACGGCGACGCCTGCATCTTCAAGATGGAGAGCCACAACCACCCCAGCTTCATCGAACCCTATCAGGGCGCGGCGACCGGCGTGGGCGGCATCATGCGCGACGTCTTCACCATGGGCGCGCGGCCGGTGGCCCTGCTGAACGCCCTGCGCTTCGGCGATCCCAGCCACGAGAAGTCGCGGCGGCTGGTCACCGGCGTCGTTTCGGGCATTGGCGGCTACGGCAACTGCGTCGGCGTGCCGACAGTAGCGGGCGAGACCAATTTCCACCGCGGCTACAACGGCAACATCCTGGTCAACGCCATGTGCGTGGGCCTGGCGAAAGCCGACAGCATCTTCTATTCGGCCGCGCCCTCGGCGGGCCTGTCGGTGGTCTATTTCGGCTCCAAGACCGGGCGCGACGGCATCCACGGCGCCACCATGTCTTCGGCCGAGTTCGACGACGAGTCGGAATCCAAGCGCCCCACCGTCCAGGTCGGCGATCCCTTCGCCGAGAAGCTGTTGATCGAGGCGACGCTGGAGCTGATGGCGTCCGGCGCCGTGGCCGCCATTCAGGACATGGGCGCGGCGGGTCTCACGTCCTCGTCCGTCGAAATGGCCGGCAAGGGCGGCGTGGGCATCGAGCTGAACATGGACGCCGTGCCCCAGCGCGAAGAGGGCATGACGGCCTATGAGATGATGCTGTCGGAAAGCCAGGAACGGATGCTGGCGGTGCTGAAGCCGGGCCGCGAGGACGACGGCCATCGCATCTTCAAGAAATGGGGCCTGGACGCCGCCATCATCGGCGTGACCACCGACACCGGCCGTCTGGTGCTGAAGCATCATGGCCAGACCGTCTGCGACGTGCCCCTGGCGCCGCTGTTCGACGACGCGCCCCTGTATGATCGTCCGTGGGTCCAACCCGAGCTTCAGCCGCGTCTCGACCCCAAGGCCGTGCCCGCTCCCGAAAGCTGGCCCGACGCCGTGTTGAACGTCGTCTGCTGCCCCGACATGGCTTCCAAACGCTGGATCTGGGAACAGTACGACCGCCACGTCATGGCCGACACCCTGCAGGATTCGGCCACCGGCGCCGATGCGGGCGTGGTGCGGGTGCATGGCACGGACAAGGGCCTGGCCGTCACCTCGGACTGCACCCCGCGCTATGTCCAGAACGATCCCTATGAAGGCGGCAAACAGTGCGTGGCCGAGGCCTGGCGCAACCTGACCGCCGTCGGCAGCCGCCCCATCGCCATCACCGACAACCTCAACTTCGGCAATCCGCAGCGGCCCGAGATCATGGGCCAGATCGTGCGCGCCATCGACGGCATGGCCGAGGCCTGCCGCGAGCTGGACTTCCCGGTCGTGAGCGGCAACGTCAGCCTGTACAATGAGACCAACGGCGTCGCCATTCCGCCGACCCCGACGGTCGGCGCGGTCGGCCTGTTGCCCAACTATGACGTGACGGCCGGTTTCGGCGGCATGGCCGAGGGCGACGTTCTGGTGCTGATCGGCGAGACGCGCGGCGAACTGGGCGCCAGCCTGTATCTGCGCGAAGTGCTGGGCCGCGAGGACGGCGCCCCGCCGCCGGTCGATCTGAAGCTGGAGCGCAAGACCGGCGACTTCGTGCGCGGCCTGATCGAGGCGGGCGAACTGACCTGCGTGCACGACCTGTCGGACGGCGGCCTGATCGGGGCGGCGGCCGACCTGGCCCTGGCGGGCGACTGCGGCGTCGAACTGGACGCCAGCAGCGAGGCTCACGCCCATGTCTTCCTGTTCGGCGAGGACCAGGCCCGCTACCTGACCGCCGTCGCCGATCCCGTCGATCTGATCGCCAAGGCCCAGGCGGCGGGGCTGCACGCCTCGGTCGTCGGCCGCGCCAAGGGCCGCGACTTCACCTCGACCGGTCCCAAGGGCGAGCTGTTCCGCATCCCGCTGGACCACCTGCGCGAGATGCACGAAGGCTGGATGCCGAACTGGATCGAAGGACGCGTCTGATGCGTCTCGTCCTGGTCGCTGTCTCCCTGCTGGCCCTGGCCGCCTGCGACGGCGGCGGCGATCCGGTACAGCAGGCCCTGCGCGACGCGGCGGCCGAGCGTCAGGCCGCGGCGATCCAAGACGGCGCCGTCTCCGGCCCGGCCCATGTCGAACACGCGCCCTCGCCCGGGGCGGGCGACGCCGCATCCGGCGACACTGTCGATGCCGCCTATATCGCCAAGATGATCGCCCACCACGAGGGTGCGGTGGAAATGGCCCGGGTCGCCCTGCGCGACAGCCGAGACCCCGAAATCCGCCGCATGGCCCAGGCCGTGATCGACGCCCAGACCCGCGAGATCGCCGAAATGCGCGCCTGGAAACCGGCGACGGACTGAGAGGCCCGCCGTCCGGCCGCCTATTCGCTGCGCTGGAACATCACGCCCAGTTCCTCGACATCCAGGTCGCGCTCCAGGCTGTGCAGCACCTCGTCCTCGATCAGGCCCTTGCGGTGCAGGTCGATCAGGGCCGCGCGGCCCGCGGCGATGCAGTCGAGCACCGCATCGAACTGGGGCTGCATGTCCTCCAGCTCGGTCTGGGCGTTCTGCGCATAGCGTTCCATGAAGGTCACCCGCCGGGTGTGCAGCTCCAGCATCTGGGGATGCCGCACCGTGCCGTCCGGCGCGTGGGCGAAGGCGTGGATCACGCTGTGTTTGGCCCGCGCGATGATCAGTTCGGCCTGGGCCATGCTGGTCTCGGCCTGCGGCTCCAGGTCGACGGGTCGGACCAGGCGGATCAGCCAGCCCAGGCTGGACCCCTGCAAGATGATGGTGACGAAGATCACCGCGAAGGCCGATATCAGGATCAGGTCGCGCCCCGGCATGTCGATCGGCGTCGTCAGGGCGATGGCCAGGGTGACGACGCCGCGCATCCCGGCCCAGCTCAGAACCGTGGCCTGACGCCAGCCCAGGGGGGTTCGCTTGCGCCCCAGTCTGTGGGCCAGGGTCAGAAAGCCGTCGGCCGCGAAGATCCAGACGAAGCGCGCCACGGCGACGGTCACCACCACGCCCAGCACGGCCAAGACCGTCGTGGTCTCCAGACCGCCCGCCTCGCCCATCCGCTCGATCACGCCGCGCAGGGAGAAGCCGATCAGGATGAAGACCAGCGCCTCCAACACGAAACTGGTCAGCTCCGCCACCGCGCGTCCTTGCAGACGGACCCCGGCGGGAATGACGGTGTGCTGATGCCAGCCCTGCACCAGGCCCGCGACGACCACGGCGATGACGCCCGACACGTGCAAGGCCTCGCCGGCCAGATAGGCCACCCAGCTCAACAGCAGGGTGGCGCCGATGATCAGCATGCGGTCATGCAGCCGCTGAACGATGAAATACCAAGCATAGCCGATCGCCAGGCCCACGATCACGCCGCCGACGGCCAGGATTGAGAAACTCCACGCCGCCTGGCCCAGGCTGAAGGCGCCGGTCAGGGCCGCCGCGACCGCGAAGCGGAACACGATCAGGCCCGTCGCATCGTTCAGCAGGCTTTCGCCCTCCAGCAATGTGGTCAGACGGCGGGGAATCGACACCCCCTTCAGCACCGCGCGCGCCGACACCGCGTCCGGCGGCGAGACGACGGCGCCCAGGGCGAAACACGCCCCCCACGGCAGGGATGGAACCAGCCAGTGCGTCACCACCCCGACCGCCAAGGTGGTGAAGATCACCGCCCCCACGGCCAGGGACAGAATGCCCGCCAAATGTCGCCGGAACCGCCCCAAGGCGGTGTGGAAGGCGCCGTCGACCAGCAGCGGCGGCAGGAACAGGGCCAGGGCCAGCGAGGGGTCCAGAACGACCTCCGGCAAGCCGGGCACGAAGGCGATGGCGCCGCCGCCGACCAGCAGCACGGTGGCCGGCGGCCACTTCAGCTTCAACGCCACCCAGTGCAGTGCGAACACCAGCGCCAGGAGGATCAAAATCACTTCAAAGGTTTCAACCGCGTGCATCCCGCCCCTCTTGCATCACGTCCTCAAGTCGCGATCCCGTTCAGCCGTCGCCGGGGCGGGGGACCGCCTGGCTCAGCCTTCCGCCCACGCGAATCGGCTCGATGCGCGTCGCCAGCCCCGTCCGGTCGTCGGTCTCGACATAGACGCCGCAGATGGTCGCCGGGCCGCTGGCCGGACTGTAGCGGCCGCCCGATATCCGCGTCGTGAACCGGCGCAGCGGCTCTTCCTTTTCGTTGCCGATGACGCTGTCGTAGTCGCAACAGCCCCCGGCGTCGGTCTGATAGGCCGTGCCGCCGGGCAGGATCTGGCAGTCCGCGGTCGGCACATGGGTGTGGGTGCCCACCACCAGCGACGCCCGCCCGTCGCAGAAATGGCCCATGGCCATCTTCTCAGAGGTCGCCTCGCAATGCATGTCGACGATGATCGCATCGGCCGCCAGGCCCAGCGGACAGGCCGCCAGCTCCTTCTCGACCGCGCCGAAGGGGTCGTCCATCGGGTCCATGTGCACCCGCCCCAGCACGTTCATGACCAGAACCGTCCGCCCCGAGTGGGTCTCGAACAGATTGGCCCCTGCGCCCGGCGCGTCCATCAGGCGCGGATAGTTCAGCGGCCGGATCAGCCGCGGCTCGCGCACGATATAGGTCAGGGCCTCGCGCTGGTCCCAGCTATGGTTGCCCAGGGTCAGACAGTCGGCCCCGGCCATAAACAGCTCATTGGCCGTCGATTCCGTGATGCCGAAGCCGCCCGCCGCATTCTCGGCGTTGACCACCACGAAATCGAGCTTCAGGTCGCGCTTCAGCCCCGGCAGGTGATCACTGAGACCATCCCTGCCCGACTTGCCGACCACATCGCCGAAGAACGCCAATCTCATAGGTGAGGTCCCGCAGGCCCGGCGGGCCAATCCTCGCAGCGGAGACCCGCCACGCGCTCGAATTCCCGCAAATTGCCGGTCACGACAATGAGTGATCGGCTTCGGGCATGACCGGCGATCAACAGATCATTGGCGCCGATCATCAATCCGCGTCGTTGCAGGTCGGCCTTGATGTCGGCCGCGTGATCGGCGGCGGAAGCGTCGAATTCCAGAACGGCCAACCGCGCCAACAGCGCCTCGACAGCCTCGCGATGCTCGGTGGGTCGACCAGACATCAGGGCGCCGTGCATCAGTTCATGACGCACGATCGAAGAGGTGAAGAGATCACCCGCATGGGCGTTCAGCCGCTCCGCCACAGCCCTCGAGCGGTTGCGCAACAGGCGCACGCAAATATCGGAATCCAGCAGATACACTCAGTCCAGCCTGATCGGCGCGGTGTCGTCGATCACATCTTCGGCGATGCGGATGTCGATGGCCGGTGCGGCGAAGAAATCGTCCCACAGGGCGTTCGTCGGCACCAGACGCAGCGTCTTACCCTCCTGGATGACGGTGACTTCCTTCACCCCGTCGGGAAAAGCCACGGCCTTGGGCAGGCGAACAGCCTGGGAGCGGTTGGACTTGAAAATGGTCGCCTTCAGCGGAGCGGTCATGCCCTGAATGTCCGCTCGCCGATGGTATATGTCAATGGGATATGCCGTCGTACGGCCTATAACCCGCCTCGGTCAGAACCCCATCCAGGGCCATGTCGTGCCGCTGCACCGGCAGGCGTTCGACCGCCTGCCCGGCATAGGCCAGGCCGATCCGCGTCACGTTCGGACGCGCGGCGAAGGTGCGGTCGTAATAGCCCCCGCCCTGGCCCAGCCGCCCGCCCCAGGCGTCGAAGGCCAGCAGCGGGCACAGGATCAGGCCCGGATCGACTGTCGCGCTCAGCGGCAGGGGCGCCGGACAGCCCGCCAGGTCCATCTCCAGCGGCTCGCCGGGACTCCAGCGCCGGAAGATCAACGGCGCGTCCCGCTCGATCGTCACCGGCAGACACAGCGACCGTCCGGCGGCCAACAGGGCGCGAGCCAGGGGCGCGGGGTCCAGTTCGGACCCGACAGCGACATACAGGGCGACGGGTTCACCTGACGGCAGGTCGGCGGCGTGATCCGCGACACGGCCCGCCGCCAATGGATCAGCCTGCGCCAGACGTTTCCTCAACGCCCGCGCCTCCGCCCGAAGTTCGGATTTGGAGATCACGTCCCGCCCTCTGCCCACGAGGCTCCGCGTGGCGCGAACTCGCGCATAGCGGCCCCTTCAAGCAGCGAGCGACCGCGTCGCGAGCGGTAGGGCAAAGAGGAGTAGGGCAAAGAGGAAAAGGGTTGGCGGCGCCGCGAGAACCGTGGAGGACTGTTCAATCCTCTCGACCTGGATAACCAGGTGGGCGCCGTGTGCCCAGACCCTCGGGTCCAGACAGGGACAGCTCCCTTCGAGTGAATTAAGGTCGCGAGGATAAGTCGCCTCCGACGAGAGCCGCAGCAAGACCCGCCGTCGGTCAAGATAGGCCCTGACCCGGGACGGAACAATGGCGGGCGCACACGGCTCATCCTCTTCCGATCATCCCCGCGAAAGCGGGATCCAGTCCTTTGGGCGATGTAGCCGTGCGTGATGTCCGCCAGACCTGCCCCACGATTGCACCTGCGGTTCTCACTGGGTCCCCGCTTTCGCGGGGATGAGCGGAGTCTAAAGGCTCTGCGCGATCTTCTCGATGCGCGCGGCCACGGCGTTCAGGGCCTCGGCCACGCCCGCCTCGCCGCCGTCGGTCGGCGCGGCGCCGTTCAGCGCGGGCGCCGCCGGTTGGGCTAGCCGCGCTTCTTGCAGTTCGTCGGCCAGCACCAGGGCGGCCATCAGGAACAGGCGGATGTCGCCGACATTGCCGACGTCGCGGCCGACCTGGCGCACATGGGCGTCGAACTGGCGCGCCAGGATGCGCACCCGCTCCTCCTGGCCGTCGGCGCAGCCCACGGCATAGGGGCGGCCGTTGATGTCGACGGTGACGGTCGCCATCAGCCTGCCTCGCCCAGCATGTCGCGCAACTCCTCGGCCGCTTGGGCCAACATTTCGGACGCCTCGCGCCCGGCGGCCTCCAGCTCGGCGATGCGGGTGGCGGCGGCGGGATCATGCGTGGCGAACAGGTCGCCGTCCTCGGCGGTCCCGACGGCGGCGGTGCGCGCCTTCAGGTCCAGCGCACGGCGCTCCAGCGCGGCCAGGGCGCGGTCGATCCTCTGTTTCGCGGCGGTCGTGGCGTCGGCCATCGGGTCGCTTCCTCCAGATTCCGTATAGAACCCGCCCGCGCGTCGGGGTAAAGCGGCGCGCCTCCCTTTTTCCGCCGTTCCCCGAAGGTCCCGCCATGACCAAAGCCGCCCCCGCACCTGAAAAGGCCACACCCAAACAGATGGCCGACGCGATCCGCGTGCTGGCGATGGACGGGGTGGAGAAGGCCAACAGCGGCCACCCCGGCATGCCGATGGGCATGGCCGATGCGGCCACGGTGCTGTTCTCGAAATTCCTGAAGTTCGACGCCTCGCGTCCCGACTGGGCCGACCGCGACCGCTTCATCCTGTCGGCCGGGCACGGCTCGATGCTGATCTACGCCCTGTTGCACCTGACCGGCTACAAGGCCGCGACCAAGGAACAGTTGTCCAACTTCCGCCAATGGGGGTCCAAGACCGCCGGTCACCCCGAGTACGGCCATATGCCGGGCGTGGAGACCACCACCGGTCCCCTGGGCCAAGGCCTGGCCAACGCCGTCGGCTTCGCCATGGCCGAGCGTCATCTGGCCGCGCGCTTCGGCGAGGATCTGGTCGATCACCGCACCTGGGTCATCGCCGGCGACGGCTGTCTGATGGAGGGGGTGTCGCAAGAGGCCATCGCCCTGGCCGGCCGCTATCGCCTGAACAAGCTGACCGTTCTGTGGGACGACAACGCCATCACCATCGACGGGGCCGTCGGCCTGTCGGACGCCACCGACCAGAAGGCGCGCTTCAAGGCCTCGGGCTGGGCGGTCAAGGCCGTCGACGGCCACGACATGAAGGCGATCAAGTCGGCGCTGCAATGGGCGACCCGTCAGGACAAGCCGACCCTGATCGCCTGCAAGACCAAGATCGGCCGCGGCGCCGCCACCATGGAAGGCAGCCACAAGACCCACGGCGCGGCCCTGGGCGCCGCCGAGATCGCCGCCACCCGTCTGGGCCTGGGTTGGAATCATCCCCCCTTCGAGCTGCCCGAAGCCATCGACAAGGCCTGGAAGAAGGTCGGCCGCAAGGGCGCCAAGGCCCGCAAGGCGTGGGAGGCGCGCCTGGCCGCCTCGAAACAGGCCGCCGACTTCACCCGCGCCATGAAGGGCGACCTGCCCGCCGACGCCTTCGCCAAGCTGGAGGCCAAGATCGCCGAACTGGTCGAGACCAAGCCCGCGCAGGCCACGCGCCAGTCGTCGGGCGCCGCGCTCGATGAGCTGTTCAGCGCCGTCCCCGAGATGGTCGGCGGCTCGGCCGATCTGACCGGCTCGAACAACACCTTCGTCAAGGGCACGCCGATCTTCGACGCGCCCGACTATGTGGGCCGTTACGTCAACTGGGGCATCCGCGAGCACGGCATGGCCGCCGCCATGAACGGCATGGCCCTGCACGGCGGGGTCATCCCTTACGGCGGCACCTTCATGGTGTTTTCGGACTACAGCCGCCCGTCGATCCGTCTGGCAGCCCTGATGGGCATTCGCGTCGTCCATGTGCTGACCCACGATTCCATCGGCCTGGGCGAGGACGGCCCGACGCACCAGCCGGTCGAGCACCTGGCCGCCCTGCGCGCCATCCCCAACCTGCTGGTCTTCCGCCCCGCCGACACGATCGAGACCATGGAGTGCTGGAAGCTGGCGCTGGAGCACAAGACCGCGCCGTCGGCCATGGCCCTGTCGCGCCAGAAGACCGCGGCGGTGCGCACCACGGCGGCCAGTGAAAACCGCTCGGCGCGGGGCGCTTATGAGCTGAAGGCCGCGAACGGGACGGCCAAGGTCACCCTGTTCGCCACCGGCACCGAGGTTCCCATCGCCCTGAAGGCCGCCGAGACGCTGGAGGCCGAAGGAACCCCGACCCGCGTCGTCTCGGTTCCCTGTTTCGAACTGTTCGACCGGCAGAGCGCGAAATACCAGGCCGAGATCATCGGCAAGGGCACGGCCCGCGTCGCCGTCGAGGCCGCCATCCGTCAGGGCTGGGACCGTTTCATCGGCGAGGACGGCGGCTTCGTCGGCATGGCCGGCTTCGGCGCCAGCGCCCCGGCCGAGGTCCTGTACCGCGAATTCGGCATCACGGCCGAGGCCGTGGTCGCGGCGGCCAAGGCGCGTTTGTGATCCTGCGCGTCCTGGCCCTGGCCGCCGCCCTGCTGCTGGCGCCGGCGACGGCTTCAGCCCAGACGGTCGTGTTCGAGGGACCGACGCCCGTGTCCATCGGCGACGGCTATCGCCTGACCAGCGCGGTGATGGGCCAGGATCGCGAGATCAACGTCTGGCTGCCGCCCAGCTATGCCCAGGGCCAGCGCCGCTATCCGGTCGTCTATCTGCTGGACGGCGGCCTGGTCGCCCAGGACTTCCATCACATCAGCGGCCTGGCCCAGCTCGGCGCCATCTCCGGCATGATGGACGAGGTCATCGTGGTCGGCGTGGCCTCGGGTGATCGTCGCAACGAACTGACGCCCCCGGCCTCCGATCCCGAGATCCTGGCCCAGATCCCGACCCATGGCGGCTCGGCGCGGTTCCGCCGCTTCCTGACCGACGAGGTCCAGCCCTTCATCGACGGCCGCTATCGCACCAGCGGCGAGACGACCGTGATCGGCGAGAGCCTGGCGGGCCTGTTCATCGTCGAGACCTTCCTGGTCCAGCCGACCCTGTTCGACCGCTATGTCGCCATCAGCCCCAGCCTGTGGTGGGATCGCCAAAAGCTGTCCAAGGACGCCGCCGCCCTGCTGGCCGCCCATCCCCAGGGCGACCGCACCCTTTTGCTGACCATCGCCGACGAGGGCGGCCAGATGCAGTCGGGCATGGACCGGCTGGTTCGCACCCTGCGGTCCTCGGCGCCGCGCGGCCTGGTGTGGGACTACCAGCCCCGTCATCACGAACAGCATTCGACCATCTATCACGGCGCGGCGATGGACTTCCTGCGCCGCCTCTATCCGGCCCCGACCCAGGACTGATCCCATGACCCGCATCGGCACCCCGCTTTCCGACACGGCCACGCGCGTCATGCTGCTGGGCGCAGGCGAGCTGGGCAAGGAAGTCGCCATCGAGCTGCAACGGCTGGGCGCCGAGGTCATCGCCGTCGACCGCTATCCCAACGCCCCGGCCATGCAGGTGGCCCATCGCAGCCACGTCATCCCCATGACCGACCCCCAGGTGCTGAACGGCCTGATCATGGCCGAGGCCCCGCACATCATCGTGCCCGAGATCGAGGCCATCGCCACCGACGCCCTGGCCGCCATCGAGGCGGCGGGCCTGGCGGTCGTCATCCCCACCGCCCGTGCCGCGCAACTGACCATGAACCGCGAGGGCATTCGCCGCCTGGCGGCCGAGGACCTGGGCCTGCCGACCAGCCCCTACGCCTTCGCCGGCTCGGCCGCCGAACTGGCCGAAGCCGCGCATCGCATCGGCCTGCCGGTCTTCGTCAAGCCGGTCATGTCGTCCTCGGGCAAGGGCCAGAGCGTCATCGAGGCGCTGGAAGACGCCCCCAACGCCTGGGCCTATGCGCAATCCGGCGGCCGCGTCGACACGGCTCGGGTCATCGTCGAGGGACGTGTCGATTTCGACTTCGAGATCACCCTGCTGACCGTGCGCTCGCTGCGGAACGGCGCCGTGGTCACCGACTTCTGCGACCCCATCGGCCACCGCCAGGTCCAGGGCGACTATGTCGAAAGCTGGCAGCCCCAGGCCATGACCCCCGCCGCCCTGACCCGCGCGCAAGAGATCGCGGCCAAGGTCACCGAGGCGCTGGGCGGCCTGGGCGTCTTCGGGGTGGAGCTGTTCATCAAGGGCGACGCGGTCTGGTTTTCAGAGGTGTCGCCGCGTCCGCACGACACCGGCCTGGTGACCCTGGCCACCCAGGTCCAGTCCGAGTTCGCCCTGCACGCCCGCGCCATCCTGGGTCTGCCGGTCGATGTGACCCGCCGCGACATCGGCGCCAGCGCCGTCATCTATGGCGGCATGGACGCCCAGGGCGTCGTCTTTGAGGGCCTGGCCGAGGCCCTGTCCGTGCCCACCGCCGACCTGCGTCTGTTCGGCAAGCCGGAAGCCTATGAACGCCGCCGCATGGGCGTGGCGACCGCGCGCGGCGACACCGTCGATCAGGCTCGGGAGCGGGCGCGTGAGGCGGCCGACAAGGTCAGGGTCGTCGCTTCCTGATCCCTATCCCGGCGGATTGTTTTCGGACAGCAACCGTATCGCCGCCTCCAACTGCGGATCGCGCCCCGCGCGCCGGTCCTCGGCCGTGCGGGCCACGATCGCGTCCGGCGTCAGGCCGTTCTTCTCCAGCCGCCGCCCGTCGCGCATGATCAGGTCGGCGCGGCTTAGGCTCAATCGCCCGCCGTCCGGCAGGCTGGTGTCCTGCGAAATCAGCACCGCCCCCGCCGTCCGCTCGCCCACCACAACGGCGCGCCGTGACTGTTGCAGGGCGGCGGGCGTCAGTTCGGCGGCGCTGCGGCTGGACCCGTCGACCAGCACGGCCAGGTCGTTGGCGACCGGCGTCGCGCGCCCGTCGCAGTCGGTCTCGGTCCTCAGCAGAACGACCCGGCCCGTCCGGCCCGTCCGGCGCGCCCAGTCCTCGCCACGCGGCAGGAAACAGGCCAGCACCGCCTCCACCTCCATCAGCCGCCCGCCGGGATTGCCGCGCAGGTCCAGCACCACATCGGTCTCGCTGGGCAGGCCGCGCAACTGTTCGGCCACCCAGCGGCCCAGCCCGGCCTCGAACCCTTCGGCGCGCAGCACCAGCACGCCCGGCCGCGACCGATCCGCGCTGAAGGCCGGAACCGGCTCCATGACCCGCGGCGTCACCACCGTCTCGCGCTCGGCGCCGGTGTCGTCGATCAGGGTCAGGGTCACCGGCCGCCCCTCGACCACATCGAACTCGGGACCCCAGTCCCGGCCGTCGACCGCCCGCAGCCGCCAGCCCAGACCGATGCCCGCCTCATCGGCCGGAGAGCCGGAGCGCACCTGTTCGACGCGATAGGTCTCGCCCTCCTCGCGCGCCAGGGTGAAGCCGATCACCGCCCGGCGCTGGCGCAGCCGTTCCTGGCGTCGCACCGAGGCCGGCGGCTGGGCGCCCGCATGGTCGTCGTCCAGCAGGTCCAGCATCCCCGACAGGGCGCGATACAGTCCGCGGTCGTCGACCGCCGCCAGGGCCTGAGGGCGGTACCGGTCGCGCGCCGCCTGCCAGTCCACGCCGTGCAGATGCGGGTCGTAATAGGTGCGCCGCACCTCGTTCCACACCCGGTCGAACACGCGCTGGTTCATGCGCATCCGATCCGGCGACGGCGCCTGAGCCGAGACTGGTTGAGCCAGCAGGACGGCGAACACGCAAAGGACGGACGACAGACGCTTCATGCCCGCCAGTAAGCCGCGAAGACGCGCGGTCTCGCAAGCGTCCGTGTTTCACGAATGCGACGATGTTTGAAACAAACTCAGCCCAGGGCGATGTCCAGGAACATCATGCCCACCAGGCCGATCATCAGCCCCGCCATCGACCGCTCGTCCCGGGCGTTGGCGCGGGTCTCGGGAATGATCTCGGCGGCCACCACATAGATCATGGCCCCCGCCGCCAGCCCCAGGCCCCACGGCAACAAGGCGGGCGACCAGGCCACCAGGCCCGCGCCGATCACCCCGCCGACCGGCTCCACCATCCCGGAGGCCAGGGCCGCGCCGAACGCCGCCCGGCGCCCCCAGCCCAGCGCACCCATGGCGGCGGCCACCGCCAGCCCCTCGGGCATGTTCTGAATGCCGATGCCCAGGGCCGTCGCCAGGCCCTGGCTCATGTCGCCCCCGCCGAACGAGACGCCCACGGCCGCCCCTTCGGGGAAGTTGTGCAGAGTGATGGCGAAGACGAACAGCCAGATGCGCCGCGTCAGCCCCTTGGACCCCGCCGGGCCGATCGCCAGCATGTCCACCGGGGCGAACCGGTTCAACAGCCCCACCGCCATGGCCCCCAACAGCACGGCCATGGCCATGATCCCGGCCGCGAACGGCCGTGTCGCGCCGTGATCTTCCAGCACCGCGACGCCCGGCATGATCAGCGAAAAGAAGGAGGCCGCCAGCATCACCCCGGCGGCGAAGCCCAGCAGCACCCCTTGCGTCTGTTTCGACGGCGTCTTCATGACCAGCAGAGGCAGCGCGCCCACCGCCGTCATCAGACCGGCGGCCAGGCTGCCCAGGGTTCCGGCCGCGATGGGGGAAAGGGAATCCAGCATCGTCTTTCTGTGTGGCGGGCGACGCGTCGTCCGGCAAGCCGCTTCCGCCGAACGCCGCCGGGCCGTAGAGAGGGTCCATGTCCGACGCCTCCGACCTGCCCCGGCGGCCCGACGCCGCCTCGGCCCTGACCGAGGCCCGGCGCATCGTGGTCAAGATCGGTTCGGCCCTGTTGATCCAGGGCCGTGACGAAGGCGTCGCGCGCGACTGGCTGGCCGCCCTGGCCGCCGACATCGCCGCGCTGCGGGCCGAGGGACGACAGGTCATCGTCGTGTCGTCGGGCGCCGTGGCCCTGGGCCGCGCCCGCCTGGGCGTCGTCTCCGGGGGGCTGGAGGACAAACAGGCCGCCGCCGCCGTGGGCCAGTCGCTGCTGATGCACGCCTGGGAAGAGGCCCTGGCCCCGCACGGGCTGATCGTCGCCCAGATGCTGCTGACCCGCGACGACACCGAGCGGCGCCGCCGTTGGCTGAACGCCCGCGCCACGGTCGAGGCCCTGCTGGGTCACGGCGTCGTGCCCGTGGTCAATGAGAACGACACGGTGGCGACCGAAGAGATCCGCTATGGCGACAATGACCGGCTGGCGGCGCGCGCGGCCCAGTTGGCGCGGGCGGACCTGCTGGTGCTGCTGTCCGACATCGACGGTCTCTACACCGCCGACCCGCGCCGCGATCCGGCCGCCGCCCATCTGCCGCTGGTCGAGAGCCTGGGTCCCGAGGTCCTGGCCATGGCGGGCGGCGCTAACGCCGCGACCGGCGTCGGCACGGGCGGCATGGCGACCAAGCTGGCCGCCGCCCAGATCGCCCGCTCGGCCGGATGCTCGACCGTCATCGCCTCGGGCCTGACGCCGCATCCGCTGAAGGCCGTGGCCGACGGCGCGCGCGCCACCCTGATCGCCGCCCCCGACGAGCCGATGCAGGCCTATAAGCAATGGATCGCGGGCAGCCTGGCCCCCGCCGGAACCCTGGCGCTCGACGCCGGCGCCGCCCAGGCCCTGCTGAACGGCAAGAGCCTGTTGCCCAGCGGGATCACGGCGGTTCAAGGCGGCTTCGAAAAGGGCGACTGCGTGCGGCTGAACGGTCCCGACGGCGTGCGTCTGGGCGTCGGCTTGGCGGCCTATCCGGCCGAGGACCTGGCCCGCATCCGCGGCCGCCGCAGCGACGAGATCGAGACCGTTCTGGGCTATCGCGGTCCCACGGCCGCCGTCCATCGCGACGACATGGTGCTGGAGACCCGATGAGCGACCTGCGCGCAGAGATGCTGGACATGGGCCGCCGCGCCCGCGCCGCCGCCGCGGCCCTGGCCCAGGCGTCGGCCGACCGGCGCACCGCCGCCCTGACCGCCCTTGCGCAAGGTCTGACCCGCGCCGCGCCGGTCATCCTGGACGCCAACGCCCGCGACGTCGCCGCCGCCCGCGCGGCCGGTCTGTCCGAGGCCCTGATCGACCGCCTGGCCTTGAACCCCGCCCGTGTCGAGGGGATGACCCAGGCCGTGGCGGCCATCGCCGCCGTGCCTGACCCCCTGGGCGTCGAACTGGCCCGCTGGACGCCCGCCAACGGCCTGGACATCGCGCGGGTCCGCACCCCCATCGGCGTGCTGGGCGTCATCTATGAGAGCCGCCCCAACGTCACCGCCGACGCCGCCGCCTTGAGCCTGCGCTCGGGCAACGCCGCCATCCTGCGCTGCGGCTCGGACTGTCTCCAATCGTCCCTGGCGATCGCCGATGTGATCCGTGACGCCCTGGCGGCCGCCGACCTGCCCGCCGATGCGGTTCAGGTGATCGCCACGCCCGACCGTGACGCCGTCGGCCATCTGCTCAACGGCCTGGAGGGGACCGTCGACCTGTTGATCCCGCGCGGCGGCAAGAGCCTGGTCGCCCGCGTCCAGGCCGAGGCCAAGGCGCCCGTGCTGGGTCACCTGGAAGGCCTGTGCCACACCTATCTGCACCCGTCCGCCGACCTGGACGTCGCCCGCCGTGTGGTGCTGAACGCCAAGATGCGCCGCGTCTCGGTCTGCGGCGCCACCGAGACCCTGCTGGTCGACCGTGCGGGAGCCGAGCGCTTGTTGCCGCCGGTCGCCGCCGATCTGATCGCCGCCGGTTGCGAACTGCGCGGCGACCCCCCCGCCCGCGCCCTGGTCCCCGCCATGACCGAGGCGGTCGAGACCGACTGGACCACCGAATACCTGGCCCCGATCCTGTCCGTCCGCGTGGTCGACGACCTGGACGCCGCCGTCGATCACATCCGCCGCTACGGCTCGGGCCACACCGAGGCGATCATCACCACCGATCCCGAGGCCGCCGAACGGTTCACCACGGCGGTCGACAGCGCCATCGTGCTGGTCAACGCCTCGACCCAGTTCGCCGACGGCGGCGAGTTCGGCTTCGGCGGCGAGATCGGCATCTCCACCTCGCGCCTGCATGCGCGCGGCCCGGTCGGCGCCGAACAACTGACGACCTACAAATACGTCGTGCACGGCCAGGGCCAGACCCGTCCCGGCTGAAGGAAGGTTCGGCGTCGCGGACCTCGCGCCGACCCGTCCGACGTGTCAGGATCAGCCCGACCCCTATGGTCGGAGATGCTCACAGATGGCGGGTCTGAAGGACAAGCGCGGCTTCATCGACAAGGATCGGCTGGACCTGTCCGAGCGTCAGGCCGTCGAATACTGGATGAAACGCTGGGGCGTGACGCGCGACCAGATCGTCGCCGCCCACCGCAAGGTCGGCCGAATGACGAAGGACATCGCCGCCGAATTGGGCAAGAAGCGCTAACGCACCTCGCGTCGGCTCAGGCTGATCAGCATCAGGATCAGCACCAGCAAGCCCACGCCGCAGCCCAGAGCCAGCGCCGTCTGCCACCGCCAGGTCTCGGTCGCCAGCATGTTCACCGGCATCTGCCAGGGCAGGAAGACTCCCTGTTTGGCCGAGGTCGCCACCACCGCGAAGAAGGTCCCGCCGATCCCCACCGACAGGGCCGGAACGAAGCTGGCGAAGCGCAGCGCGACCCACAACTGGATCGCCGTCAGCAACAGGGCGGCCAGATACATCCGGCCCAGCACCACGGCCACGCCGGTCCAATCGATCACGCCGGTCGGCCGCACCACAGGCTTGATCGCCGCCGCCGTCTCCAGCGCCGCCCAGGTCAGAGTCGGCACGAGCACGGACATGATCGCGACCAGCCCCAGCACGCAGACCGCCTTGGCCGCATACAGCCGCCAGCGCGGAACCGGCAGGGCGCGCAGGTGATCCCAGCTTTTCGGCCCGTGCTCCATGTGCGCGACCAGGGCCGTCAGGGCCGTCACGCTCATCGGCAGCATGAAGAAGGCCCAGATGCCGGCGCCCTGCATCATCCACATCTCCCACGGCCGCGCCTCGTCCATCCGCAAGGCGCTGAAGAAGGCGAAGACGGCGATCAGACCCGGCGCCAGCCCGGCCAGGGCCAGGGCCAACGACCGTTTCAGCTTGGCGATCTCGACATACAACGGGGTGAGCATCAGGCGGCCTCCTTCCAGGCTTCGACGGCGGTGACCTGGCGGTACAGGCCCTCCAGGCTGCGGGCGCGTGGGCCGATGGCGACCACGTCGATCCCGGCCTGGACCAGGGCGCGGTTCAGATCGGCGCAAGCGGGTTCCGCCGCCTGGCCTGGTTTCAACGTCGCCACCACCTCCCCGTCCCGCGTCTCGGCCTTCAATCCCTTGGCGCGGACCAGGGACAAGGCCGCCTTCGCATCCGTCGCGCGCACCGCGATCTGCGCCGCCACCCCGGCGCGCAGGGTCGTCAGCTCGCCTTCCAGCACCAGCCGTCCGGCGTGGACGACACCGACATGGCTGGCCGTCTGTTCGATCTCGCCCAGCAGGTGGCTGGACAGCAGCACCGTGGCCCCGGTCTTGCCGGGCAGGTCGCGCAGGAAGCGGCGCATGTCGGCGATGCCGTCCGGGTCCAGCCCGTTGGTCGGCTCGTCCAGGATCAGAACCGGCGGCGCCCCCAGCATGGCCCGCGCCAGGCCCAATCGCTGCCGCATGCCCAGCGAATAGCCGCCGACCCGGCGGCTCGCGTCGCCCGTCATCTCGACCACCGCCAGCACCCGGTCGATCTCGGTCTTCGGCAGGCCCAGCAGCCGCCGCGTCAGGTCCATGTTCTCGCGTCCCGACAGATTGGCGTAGAAGCCGTGCGCCTCCAGCAGCGCGCCGACCTTTCGCGCCGCCGCGATCCGGTTCGTCGCCACGTCGATCCCATCGACCAGCGCCCGGCCTTCACTGGGCCGCAACAGGCCCAGCAGCATCTTCAGCGTCGTCGTCTTGCCCGCGCCGTTGCGGCCCAGGAAACCGTACACCGCCTGTTTCGGCACGGTCATGGACACGCCGTCGACGGCCAGCACTCGGCCGAACCGGCGTGTCAGGGCATGGGTTTCGAGGGCGGACGACATGGCGGGCGACGCTCCTTTTATTTAACTCAGGGATAAAGTTGCGCATGTCGTATTTTTAAGTCAAGATTAAAGAACCGTCATCTGATTCACCGTCGCTCGCCATGTCCCCAAACGATCTCGCCGCCTTCCGCCTGCGTTGCCGCCAGTTTCGTTGGCTGGCGGTCCTCATGGTCGTCAGCGTCGGCGGCCTGCTGGCGCTGATGTATCTGATCGCCCCCCTCGTGCTGGCCGCGCGCGACGGTCGCGCCTTGGGCGAGAGCTACTGGCGCGGCGTCATCATGGCCGCGCCCACGGTCTGCTACCTGTTCGGGGTCTGGTCGATCGGGGCGGCGATGAAACGGATCGCCGACGGCGCCCTGTTGCAAGGCGCGGTCGCCGACGCCCTGCGCCGGGTCGGGCTGGCGCTGGGGATCGGCGGGACGGCCAGCGTCTTTCTGGTCACCAACATCAGCCGCCTCATGGGCCTGAGCCATGGCGGCTATCTCTATTTCGACGTGCCGGGCATGACCCTGGGCATGATCGGCGGGGCCTTGTTCCTGCTGGGCCGGGTCATGGACCAAGCCGCCGCCGCCCAGGCCGAGCTGGACGAGATGATCTGATGCCCATCCGCGTCACCCTGGACGAGCTGATCGTCAAGAAAGGGATCAAGGCCCGCGACCTGGCGGCCCAGGTGGGTCTCAGCGAGACCCAGCTCTCGCTGTTCCGCTCGGGCAAGGTGAAGGGCATTCGCTTCCGCACCCTGGCCCGGCTGTGCGCCGCCCTGGACTGCCGCCCGCGCGACCTGCTGGACTATGACTTCGATCCCGCCGACCGCGAACCGCCGACCGCGCCGGAAGACTGATCGCCGCGATCGCGCCTGACGCCCGCCCCCGCAAATGCCGCTGGACAGGCGCCCGTTCCGGGTGTGTCCTGAACGGTCCGGCGCGGATCAAAAGAACAGCCGGGCTTGAGGCAGGAAACGCATGTCGTCCAATCGTCCCAGCCATATCCGGCTGAACTCCCACCCCGGCGAGGGAGCCGCCTCGCGCTTCCCGATCCGCTGGGGCGCCCCGACCGCGCGCGAACGCGGGCCGATCATCGGCTCGTCCACATCGGGCGGCGACCGCAACGCCATCGGCGCTCATGGCGGCGCCTATTCGCTGTACCGCGCCCTGGCCGTGGCCTCCGGCGCGATGAGCGCGAACAACCGCCCCGACCTGACCAACACCGCGCCGACCAATCCGATGGGACCTTTCCCTCAATGGTCCGATCCGGCCAAGATCGTCTCGCTGGACCCCTGGGGCGCCCGCGTGGCCGAGGACTTCGCCCCCGAACTGGCCGAGGGCGTCGATATCCGCCCCACCATCGCCGTGACCAAGGCCCGCCTGACCCTGCCCGAGATCGCGGAAGCCATCGCCGCGGGCCGCCTCAAGGTCGATGGGACGGTGGTGCATGAGACCGGCGACGTCTCCGTCACCAAGGCCGCCGTCGATCCGGTCTGGCATCTGCCCGGCATCGCCGAACGTTTCGGCGTCACCGAGACGGCCCTGCGGCGCACACTGTTTGAACAGACCGGCGGCATGTACGCCGACCTGGTGACCCGGCCCGACATCAAGGTCTTTTTGCCCCCCATCGGCGGCATCACCCTCTATGCCTTCGGCGACCCCGCCGCGATCGCCGATCCGAAGCGCCGCCTGACCTGCCGCGTGCACGACGAATGCAATGGCTCGGACGTCTTCGGCTCCGACATCTGCACCTGCCGCCCCTATCTGACCCACGGCATCGAGGAGTGCGTCAAGGAGGCCCAGGACGGCGGGGCGGGCCTGATCGTCTATAACCGCAAGGAGGGCCGCGCCCTGGGCGAGGTGACCAAATTCCTGGTCTACAACGCCCGCAAGCGTCAGCCGGGCGGCGACCAGGCCGCCACCTATTTCGAGCGCACCGAATGCGTCGCCGGGGTCCAGGACGCCCGCTTCCAGCAACTGATGCCCGATGTGCTGCACTGGCTGGGCATCACCCGCATCGACCGCTTCGTGTCCATGTCGAACATGAAGCACGACGCCCTGACGGGTTCTGGCATCGAGATCGGCGAGCGGGTGCCCATCCCCGATTATCTGATCCCGCCCGACGCCTCGGTCGAGATGGAGGCCAAGAAGGCGGCCGGCTACTTCGCCCCCGAAGGCGCCGCCTCCGCCGAGGAGCTTACCCGCGTGGTGGGCCGCGATCTTGGCAAGTTCTGAGGCCGCGCAGGCGAAAGGCCTGCTGAACCCCGCCGCCGTCCGCGACCGAGCCGAAGAGATGCTGCGCATCGGCGTCGAAGGCGGGCTGGAGCATTGGCGGGTCGATCTGGACCGCCTGCCCGAAGTCGCCCGTTATGTCGCCGATCTGACGCGCGAGCGGTACCCGACGCTGGCCGTGCCCTTCCACGCCCGCTGGCGTCATTTCGAGCTGGACGGCGTCGATCTGTGGGGACCCGACGCCGACGCCGAAGATTGGCCTGACGCCGCTACACGCGCCCGCGCCGAGTTCGATCTGGCTGTCGTCTCGGTCCTGCTGGACGCCGGGTCCGGGCCGGGCTGGTCCTACGTCGACGCCGCCACGGGCAGGACGTACACCCGCTCCGAAGGTCTAGCCGTCGCCTCTCTGCGGATGTTCCAGGCCGGAGCCTTCTCGGCCGATCCCGACGATCCGTGGCGCGCCGACGCGGTCAGCCTGACCCTGCTGTCCGCCGCCGATCTGGCGAAGGGCTTCCAGGTCACGGCCGACAATCCGCTGGTCGGGCTGGAAGGCCGCGCCGCCCTGCTGCGCCGCCTGGGCCGCCAGTGCCTGGCCCGCCCCGACCTGTTCGAGCTGGAGGACGGTCCACGCCCCGGCGGCTTGGCCGATGTGTTGTTCGAGCGCGCCGACGCCGAAGACCGCCTGCCCGCCCGCGCCATCCTCGAACTGCTGCTCGAAGCCTTCGGCCCGATCTGGCAGGACAGGCTGACCCTGGGCGGCGTCGATCTGGGCGACTGCTGGCGACACCCCGCCATGAGACGTGACGATGCTACGGACGGCCTGGTTCCGATCCACAAACTGTCCCAATGGCTCAGCTATTCCCTGGTCGAGCCGCTGCAGCGCGCGGGCGTCGTGGTCACCGACCTGGACGGCCTGACCGGCCTGGCCGAATACCGCAACGGCGGCCTGTTCATGGACATGGGCGTGCTGACGCTGAAGGACCCGGCCGACGCCGACAAGGCCTGGCCCGTCTCCGATCCCCTGGTCGTCGGCTGGCGGTCGATGACCGTGGCCCTGCTGGACCGGATCGCCCCCCTGGTGCGCGCCGAGCTGGGCGTCGACGCCGACCGCCTGCCGCTGGCCAGCGTGCTGGAGGCCGGGACCTGGGCCGCCGGGCGGCGCATCGCCGCCGAACGTCGAGCCGGAGGCGGCCCGCCCCTCACCATCCTCTCGGACGGAACCGTATTCTGATGGACAGAACGATCCTGGACGGCGTGACCGTCATCGACCACCCACTGGTCCGCCACAAGCTGACCATCATGCGCAAGAAGGAGACCTCGACGGCCCAGTTCCGTCGCCTGCTGCGCGAGATATCGACCCTGCTCTGCTATGAGGTCACCCGCGACCTGCCGCTGACGGCCACGGCCATCGAGACGCCCGTCGGCCCGATGCAGGGCCAGGCCATCGAGGGCAAGAAGCTGGTCTTCGTGCCCATCCTGCGCGCCGGCCTGGGCCTGGTCGAGGGGATGCTGGACCTGGTCCCGTCCGCCCGCGTCGGCCACGTCGGCCTGTACCGCGACCCCGAGACGCTTCAGGCGTTTGAATACTATTTCCGCGCGCCCGAGGACGTGGCCGACCGCCTGTGCGTGGTCATCGACCCCATGTTGGCCACCGCCAACACCGCCGTGGCCGCCCTGGACCGATTGAAGGAGCGGGGCGTGGACCGCCTGCGTTTCGTCTGTCTGGTCGCCTCGCCCGAGGGGATCGAGCGGCTGCGCGCCTTCCATCCCGACGTGCCGATCTGGACGGCGGCGATCGACGACGGCCTGAACGACCACGGCTACATCGTGCCGGGCCTAGGCGACGCCGGCGACCGGCTGTTCGGGACCAGATAGCGACGTCCTTCTCCCCCGAAGGGGAGAAGGATCAGCGCGCTACTCCACCGTCACGATGTTGTCGTCCGAGTCCCGGTCGATCCAGCGATTGTACGGATCGGCCCCGGCGAAGGCGGGCTTGCGCGCCGTGATGAAGCGGAAGGTCTGCACCCCGCTGCGCAGCGGCCGCCGCTCCATCAGCAGCACGTTCTTCTCGTCGAAGCCCTTGTCGCCCGGCTTGGCGCTGAACAGGCCGATGTCGAAGGTCTCCTCCAGCGGCGCCTCGGTCTCGACGCCCTGACCGTCCGCATACAGCTTGCGGGCGCTGACGGTCACCGTCACGTCCCAGCGGCCGTCGCCGCGGCGACGCGCGATCGCGCCGGTCGTCTCGACGTCGTACAGGGTGATCTTCTCGAACAGGTCGGTGATCAGGTCCTGCTTGTCCGCCGGGGCTTCGGCCCGGATGGCCTGGACCAGGTCGATCGAGCGCGGATAGGGTGCCGACTTGAAGGCGTATTGCGCCAGCACCCGTCGCAGGGCGCGGTTCACCGCCTGTTCGCCGATCTGATCGCGCAGCAGGTACAGCACCAGGCCGCCCTTCTGATAGTGGATGTACTGTTGGTTCTCGACCCGCATCAGGGGCAGTTCCTCCAGCCGTTCCGAACCCCGCGCGCGCAGATAGCCGTCCAGTTCCTGCTTCAGGAAACGGCGGATCTGGTCGCGGCCGTATTTGCGCTCCATCACCATCAGGGCCGTGTACTGGGCCAGGGATTCCGACAGCAGGGTCGAACCCTGCTGGTCCGAACCGATGATCTGGTGCGCCCACCACTGGTGCGCGAACTCATGCGCGGCGATGTAGGTGACGAAGTCGATCTTGTCCGGCTTCGACAGGTCGGTGATGAAGCCCAGCCCCTCGGACCAGGCGAAGGTGTTCGGCATCGACTGGGCGTAGCCGGCATAGGCCGGGAACTCCACGATGCGCGCCTGGCGGAACTGATAGGGGCTGAACTCGGTCCCGGCGTAGTCCAGGGTCGCCGCCAGGGCGTCCAGCATGGTCGGCACGTTCCGTTCGTGGCCGGGGTGGTGATAGACCACCAGTTCGACCCCGTTGTGCATGCGCCGCGCCTCGACATATCGAGCCGACTGCACCGACAGGAAGTTCAGCACCGGGCTTTCGGTGACGAAACGCACCGTGCGGCGGCCGTTCTTGATGACGTCCGAGACCTTGTAGCCCGGCGCGACCGGCGTCTGATCCGCGTCGGTGGTCACGGTGATGTCGGCCGTCACCCAGTCGGCGCCGACGTAGTTCTTGCCGCGCGCGCGTTCGTCTTCCAGCTTGGCCATGCGCAACTCGGCCGGCAGTCCGGCCTTGCGCCGCTTGGTGCGATCGGTCAGCAGGCCGTCGCGGTTCATGCCGATCGTCGGCGCGAACTCGGCGTTGTTGACGAAGGTCCCGTTGTCGACCAGCCGCGTGGTGTTGCCGCTGTTTCTGAAGCCCCGTTGTTCGCGCCATGACGAGAACCGCACCGTACGCCGTTCGCCCGGCTGCATCGGCGTGTCGAAGCGATAGATGCGATAGTCGAACTCGGGCCATTCACGCACCATTCGCGCGCCCTGGACCGACAGTTCGCGCATCTTCAGATCGCCGTCCCAGCGCAGGTGGATCTCGTTCAGCGGCGCGGCCGTCTTGTTCTCGACGACGATCTCGCCCTCGGTCTTCAGGGTCGGCGCGTGCGGGTGCAGATCCAGGTTCAGCTTGACGCTGACCGCCGACGGCTGGGGCGTGTTCTCATAGCGCAGCAGCGTCTTCTCATAGCGGGCCTGCAAGGCCTCGAGGTCGTTGCGGCTGACGTATTCGTTCCAGATGTTGGTGTTCACATAGACGAAGGCGCCCAGGCCCACGAAGGCCGCCAAAGCCCCGAAGCCGATGATCCCCGCCGGTCCCCGCATCCGCTGCGGAAAGCGGCGCAGGCGCGGCGCCAGGCGCGTCTCCGTTCCCCGCCGCCACAGGCCATAGGCCACGACCAGCAACAGCACCGCGAAGGCGCCCCAATAGGCGTTCAGCCAAGCCTGGAACGTAGCGAAATCGCCGCGCGCGTTCATGTCCGACAACGGCACGGCGGGACCCGCGCCATAGTGGTACAGCAGGTGGTCGAAGCCCAGATTGGCCAGCACCAGGGTCGAGATCAGGTACAGAACCATGATCGCCCAGCCGACGAATTTGTTCGGCGACAGCGCCTGAACAAAGATCGCCAGCACCGCCATCAGGATGAAGCTGATCGACTGCGGCGCCAGATACCAGGCCAGGTATTTGCCCAGTTCGAAATCGGTCACGCCCTTGAGCGCCTGCACCAGGATCCCGGCGCCCATCGACACGAACAGGGTCGAGATCAGCACCAGCGCCAGGGCCAGGGTCTTGGGAACCAGGAAGGTCCAGTCGGGCGTCGCGGTGGCGTCGACGATCTCGTGCATCCGCCGTTCGCGGTCACGCCAGACCAGTTCGCCGGAATAATAGATGGCGATGATCATCGTGATCAGGCCGAAACCGCCGGTCAGGCCGTCGATGGTCACGCGCGTGACCATGATGATCGGCGTCTGATAGATCTCGCCCTCGAACCACAGCATCATCACCGCGAAGCTGAAGCCCAGCAACAGCAGCACCACATAGGCCGGGCTGCGGAAGATCATCCCCATCTCGAACCGGGTGCGCGACCAGAGCTGGGTCAGGCCCGAAGCCCAGCCGTAGCGCGGCGCGGGCAAGACGCCGACCGGATGAGAAGCGGGCGCTTCCTGTTCGGACAGGGCGCGCAACGTCTCCTGCTTCTTCAGCTTGGCGCCACGCGCGGCCGGGCGGTGCAGCACATAGGCCAGGGCCAGGAAGCCCAGGCTGATCCCCACCCACAGCAGGCGGTTGTACAGCAGCACGCCTTCCAGCGCCGGCATCTGGGTGTTGCGCTCGGCCGTGGTCCAATATTCGGTCACCTTGCCGAAGGCGCCCGATCCGAAGGGCTCGGCCCAGGCCAGGGCGGTCTCGAACTCCGGCTTTTCGCCCAGCACCGAAGTGCCCGCCAGATAGATCATGAACATGGCGACGACGCCGACATAGGTCGCCATCATCGACCGCGTCACGGTCGCCAGGGTGAAGAAGATCGCCGAGCTGACCAGCAGTCCCGTCAAGCCGAAGACGGTGTAGGCGTAAACGTAATCCAGCGGCCGGAACGCCCCCAGGGTCTCGGCGTCGACCCAGGGCATCAGCGTGCCCAGGATCATGCCGAACGCGATGCTGAGGAAGCTGACGGCGACCGCGCCGAACGCCCCCAGGAACCGGCCGTACAGATAGTCGAACTTGCCGATCCGCGTGGTCTGGATCATCGGCCCGAAGCCGGACTGAGCGTCGCGCACGATGACGTTGGCCACGATCGCCGTGGTCGCCAGCATGTAGAAGACGGCGAACAGGAAGTGGGCCGCCGCCACGTTGAACGGCGAGTTCACGTGAACCGCGCCGCCGCCCGAGATGCTGATGTTCTCGCTGGCCGCCACCAGGCCGAAGCTCAGCAGGGCGAACAGCAGGGAAATGACCCAAAAGGCCGGCTGCTTGATTTGATAGCGGAACTCGAAGCCCGCGACATTCCAGAACATGGCGGCCTCAGGCGGCTTTCTTCGACGCGGCCAGCGTCGAGAAATAGACGTCTTCCAGTCCGCCCGGCGCCGGGTCGAAACCCTCTGGATGCTGATCCGCCAGCACGTGGATCACGGTGCGGCCGGCGAACAGACGGGTCGAGATGACCTGATGCTTCGCCTCGTATTCGGCCAACTCCTCCTTGCCGATGGTCTTCTGCCAGACCCGGCCCTTCATCTGGTCCATCAGGTCGCCGGGCGCGCCTTCCAGGCGGATCTTGCCGTCGGCCAGCACCGCCATGCGCGGGCACAGGTCGGCCACGTCCTCGACGATGTGGGTCGACAGGATGACCACCACATTCTCGCCGATCTCGGCCAGCAGGTTCAGGAAACGGTTGCGCTCCTGCGGGTCCAGGCCCGCAGTCGGCTCGTCGACGATGATCAGCCGGGGATTGCCGATCAGGGCCTGAGCGATGCCGAACCGCTGGCGCATGCCGCCAGAAAAGCCCGCCAACGCCTTCTTGCGCACGCTCCACAGATTGACCTGATGCAGCAGGTTCTCGACCGTCTCCTTGCGTTCCTTGCCGCCGGCGATCCCTTTCAGCACCGCCATGTGATCCAGCATGTCGTAGGCCGAGACGCGCGGATAGACGCCGAAATCCTGGGGCAGATAGCCCAGGGTGCGACGCAGGTCCTCGGGCTGTTTGATCACGTCGATCTCGCCGAACTGGATCGAACCCGAGGTCGGGGTCTGAAGCGTGGCGATCGAGCGCATCAGCGTCGACTTGCCGGCCCCGTTCGGTCCCAGAAGACCGAACATTCCGGTCGGCGCCTCCAGGTTCACATCGTCCAGGGCGCGGGTCCCGTTCGGATAGACATGGACGAGGTTCTTGATCGAAAGCATGCGGAATCCCCCTGGCGCGCAGTCACGCCAGACTGACGATCCGACCGGGCCGTTTCAAGTTACCCTTCAGTCAGACTGATCGGAATTATGCTTCCGAGGCCCGAACCAGCCTCAGGCCGTCGCCTTCCAGCACGTCCGGTCCCTGGTGCCGAACCCGCGCCAGGACCCGGCCGCGCTCATCGACGATCTCGATGACGCCCGAGACCACGCTCCAGCGCTTGGCGGCCTCCAGCCGCTGCCCGTGACACCCTTCCGCCAGCACCATCAGGGCGCTCGGTCCCGCCGGCGTCTTCGACAGAGAGATCAAGCACCGTCCCGGCGCGCCCACGACCCGCCACAGGCCGAAGCCGATCTCTCCGACATCCTCTTGCGCGGCGTCAGCGGTCGGATTCTGGGTCATGGCGGCGTCTCCGGCGCGGCAGGCGCCGCTCAGGCTCAAGGACAGAAAGGCGGCGGCGATCAGGGCGGCTTTGGTCATGTGGTCGTCCTTGCGGCTCCCTCGGTCCCTTATCAGGCCGGGCCGCGCCTGAACGCAACCTGTACGGCCGCCGAACCCCGGATGCGCCCCACGAGCGTGACGACTATCTCAAGCGCGGCCGCCGCTGTATTCTTGTCGGCCGCAGTCTCGCGGCGTCGCCTGGTTCGCCTTTGTTCAAGTCGCTGATCCCGACCCAGCCCGGAACCGAGCCTCTGGCCGAGGCCTTCCGCGCCTGCCGGACGCATTTCGTCTGGGCCATGGTGTTCAGCGCCCTGGTCAATCTGCTGTATCTGACGCCGACCATCTACATGATGCAGGTCTATGACCGCGTCGTGCCGACCGGCGGGATCACCACCCTGATCGCCGTCAGCGCCGTCGCCGTCTTCGCCCTGGCCAGCCTGGCGCTGCTGGACTGGGTGCGCGCGCGCCTGTTGCTGCGCGCCGGTCTGCGGCTGGATCGCCTGTTGGCGGGCCGCGTGCTGGGCCGGGTCATGGACATCCAGGCCAAGGCCCCCAACACCCAGGCGCTGCGCGAGTTCGACAATGTCCGCACCGCCGTGTCCGGCTCGGGCGCCCTGGCCCTGTTCGATGCGCCATGGACGCCGATCTATCTCGGCTTCTGCTTCCTGCTGCATCCGCTGGTCGGGGCGCTGACCATCGTCGGCGGCCTGATCCTGTTCACCCTGGCCCTGCTGAACGAACGCGACAGCCGCCAGCGGCTGAAACGCTCCATCGACGCCTCCAACGCCGCCTACGCCGCTCAGGAACAGGTCGCGGGCCAGGCCGAGGTCATCCGCGCCCTGGGCATGCGCCGCGCCAGCGTCGCCAAACAACTGACCCAGCGCCGCGCCGCCACCGCCCAACAGGCCGACGCCCAACTGACCGGCGGCAAATACACCGGCGCGATCAAATTCGTGCGCATGACCCTGCAATCGGCGGCTCTGGGCCTGGCGGCCTGGCTGGCGGTCAAGGGCCAGATCTCGCCCGGCGCCATCATCGCCTCCTCGGTCCTGCTCAGCCGCGCGGTCGCCCCCATCGAACTGCTGGTCGGGGCCTGGCCCAGCCTGGTTCAGGGCCGGACCAGTTGGCGCGCCCTGATCGATCTGTTCGCCTCCACCGCCGGGAACGAGCGCCCGCGCACCCTGCTGCCCGACCCCGCCGGGCGGCTGAGGGTCGAGACCGTCACCGTCCGCTATCCCGACACCGAGACGGCCCAGTTGCGCGGCGTCGCCTTCGCCCTGGAGCCGGGCCAGACCCTGGGCGTCATCGGCGCCTCTGGCTCGGGCAAGACCACCCTGGCCAAGGTTCTGGCCGGGGCGCTGAAGCCGACCATGGGCGTGGTCCGTCTGGACGGGGCCGACTACGACGCGCGCGAGGGCGACGACCTGGCCCGCCACATCGGCTATCTGCCCCAGAACCCCAGCCTCTTCGCCGGTTCGATCAAGGACAACATCGCCCGCTTCGCCTCGGCCCTGGGCGTCGATGCGGCCGAGATCGACCGCGGCGCGGTCAAGGCCGCCCAGGCCGCCGGCGCCCATGAGATGATCCTGCGTCTGCCGCACGGCTACGACACGGTTCTGGGTCCCTATGGTTCGGGCGTCTCGGCCGGTCAGGCCCAGCGCGTCGCCCTGGCCCGCGCCCTGTACGGCGACCCGGCCCTGCTGGTGCTGGACGAGCCGAACTCCAACCTCGACCAGGAGGGCGAAAGCGCCCTGATGGCCGCCGTCATCGCCGCGACCCAGAGGGGCGCCGCCGTGGTCATCGTCGCCCATCGCGCCGGGGTCCTGGCCCGCGTCGACCGCCTGTTGATGCTCAGGGACGGTCTGGTCCAGATCGAGGGTCCGCGCGAGGACGTGCTGGCGAAACTGCGCGAGGCGCAGCCGGAAGGCGCCACCGCCCGATGACGGCCGTCCCTTCGCCCGCTCCCGCCGAGACCACCGATTCCCCGCGCCGCGAACTGGCCGTCGGCGCCGTGGTCGCGGGCCTGTTCTTCGTCCTGTTCCTGGGCTTCGCCGCCTTCTATCGCATGGACGCCGCCGCCTTCGCCCCCGGCCAGGTCATGGTCTCGGGCAACCGCCAGGCGGTCCAGCATCGCGAAGGCGGCACGGTCAGCGCCATGCACGTGGCCGAGGGCGACCGCGTCACGCGCGGCCAGATCCTGATCGAACTGGCCTCGGGCGAGCTTCGGGCCGAGGAGCGCGGCTTGACCGGCCAAGTCTACGCCCTGTTGGCCCAGCGCGGCCGCATGATCGCCGAACGCGACCGCCTGGGCGCCGTGCCGACCCCGCCCGAGTTCGCGTCCCTGACCGGTCCCGATCTGGCTCTGGCGAACGAGGCCTTGCGCCTGCAACGGCTTCAGTACGCCGCCCGCCGCACCGGCCGTTCGACCGAACAGGGCGTTCTGGGCCAGCGCGTTCAGCAGCTTCAGCAACAGAAGGAAGGCCTGGCCCGTCAGATCGAGGCCAATATCGAACAGCGCCGCCTGATCCTGGACGAACTGGCGGGCATCCGCTCCCTGGCCGAAAAAGGCTACGCCCCCCTGACCCGTGTCCGAGCCTTGGAGCGCGAGGCGGCCCGCATCGACGGCGAACTCGGCTCGCTGCGCGCCCAGTCGGCCCGCACCGACGAACAGATCGGCGAGACGCGGCTGCAATCCTCGGGCGTCGTCACCAAGCTGAACGAGGACGTGGCCGAACAACTGCGTCTGGTCGAGGTCCAGTTGAACGAACTGCGTCCCCGCCTGGCCGAGGCCCGCGCCCAGTTGGCCCGCACCCGCATCGCCGCCCCGGCCACCGGCCAGGTGGTGGGCCTGACCGTCTTCACCGCCGGCGCCGTGGTCCAGCCCGGCCAGCTTCTGATGGAGATCGTGCCCACCGACGCCAATCAGGTGATCGTCGCCCGCATCAATCCGGCCGATGTCGACAATGTGCGCGTCGGCATGGCGTCAGAGGTCAAATTCCCCGGTCTGCGCGAACGTGCGCCGCCGATCCTGCACGGCCGCGTCATGCGCGTCTCGGCCGACGCCTTCACCGACGAACGCACCGGCGCCAGCCACTATCGCGCCGAGGTCGTGGTGCCGGAAGCCGAGCTGGCCCGCCTGGGCGCCGCCTCACGCGACATCCGCCCCGGCATGCCGGTCGAGGTCCAGGTGCAACTGCGCAAACGCACCGCCCTGTCCTATCTGTTCGAGCCGCTGGGCCAGAGCCTGTGGCGCTCGGGCGGAGAGCAATAGCTCAGCCCTTCATCCGTCGCCTGAACGCGTGCAGCAGCGGTTCGGTATAGCCGTTCGGCTGGTCCGCGCCGTCGAACACCAGCGCCCGCGCCGCCTGGAAGGCCAGGCCGTCGAACCCCGGCGCCATCGGGCGATAGGCGGTATCGTCCGCATTCTGGGCGTCGACCTTGACCGCCATCCGCCGCAGCGCCGCCTCGACCTGGTCGGCCGTGCACACGCCGTGCGCCAACCAGTTGGCCATGTGCTGCGAGCTGATCCGCAACGTCGCCCGGTCCTCCATCAGACCGACATCATGGATGTCCGGCACCTTGGAGCAGCCTACCCCCTGGTCGATCCAGCGCACGACATAGCCCAGCAACCCCTGGGCGTTGTTGTCCAGCTCCGCCTCGATCTCGGCTTCGCTCCAGTTGCGCCCGCTCGCCAGGGGCGGGGTCAGCAGGGCGTCCAGCCCCGGCGTCTCCGCCTCGGCGACCTCGGCCTGCCGGGCGAAGACGTCGACCGCGTGATAGTGCAGCGCGTGCAGGGTCGCCGCCGTCGGACTGGGGACCCAGGCGGTGTTCGCCCCGGTCATCGGATGGGCGATCTTCTGCGCCAGCATCTCGGCCATGCGGTCGGGCGCCGCCCACATGCCCTTGCCGATCTGCGCCCGGCCCGACAGGCCGCAGTTCAGACCGATGGCGACGTTGCGCGCCTCATAGGCGGCGATCCAGTCGGCGGATTTCATCTCGGCCTTGCGCACCACCGGCCCGGCCTTCATGGCGGTATGAATCTCGTCGCCGGTGCGGTCCAGGAAGCCGGTGTTGATGAAGACGATCCGGTCCCTCACCGCCTGGATGCAGGCCGCCAGATTGGCGCTGGTGCGCCGCTCCTCGTCCATGACCCCGACCTTGATCGTATGCCGCGCCAGGCCCAGCAAATCCTCGACCGCATCGAACAGCCGGTTGGTGAAGCCGCACTCCTCCGGCCCGTGCATCTTGGGTTTGACGATATAGATCGAACCGGCCGCGCTGTTTCTGAACCGGCCCAGACCACGCAGATCGTACAGGCCGATCAGGCTGGTCATGACGGCGTCCAGCACCCCTTCCGGCGCCTCCGATCCATCCGCCAGCAGCACGGCGGGGGTGGTCATCAGATGGCCGACGTTGCGCACGAACAGCAGGCTGCGCGCCCTCAACACCGTCTCGCCCCCGTCCGGCGCCGTGACCCGCCGGTCGTCCGCCAGCGTCCGCGTCATCGTCCGGCCGCCCTTGTCGAAGGTCTCGGCCAGGTCGCCGCGCATCAGGCCCAGCCAGTTGCGCCACCCCGCCGCCTTGTCCTCGGCGTCCACCGCCGCGACCGAATCCTCCAGGTCGACGATGGTCGACAGGGCGGCCTCCAGCACCACGTCCGAAATCCCCGCCGGATCGGTTTTCCCGATCGGATGGTCTGTGTCGAACACCACCTCGATGTGCAGGCCGTGATGGCGGAACACGCGGCCCTTCGCCGTCGCGCCGACGTACTGTCCTGGATCACGCAGGGGGATGCCGTTCAGATGCGGGTCCTTCAGGTCGGCCCACGATCCGTTCGCCAGCGGCGCGGCCTGGTCCAAGAACGCCTTGGCCCGCGCCACCACCCGCGCCCCGCGCGCGGCGTCATAGGGTCCCGGCGGCGGCGGATCACCCAGGGCGTCGGTCCCGTACAGGGCGTCATACAGACTGCCCCAGCGCGCATTGGCCGCGTTCAGCACGAAACGCGCGTTCAGCGCCGGAACCACCAGTTGCGGTCCCGCCAGCCGTGCGACCTCGTCGTCCACACCCTCCGTGCCGACGGTGAAAGGCGCCGGTTCACCGACCAGGTAGCCGATCTCCTTCAGGAAGGCCTCGGTCGCCGTCGGATCGTGGGGCTGCCCCCGCCGCGCCTCATGCCAGGCGTCGATCCGCGCCTGCATCTGGTCGCGCACCGCCAGCAGGCGCCGGTTCTCGGGTGCGAACCGCGCCAGGATGTCGGCCACGCCCGTCCAGAAGGTCCCCGCCTCCAGGCCCAGGCCGGGCAGAACCTCGCCCTCGACCAGGTCGATCACGGGCCGGGCCACGCTCAGTCCGGCGCGGGCTTGATAGGTCATGGCGGCTCCCCGGCGCGCGGCATGGGGAGGGCGCGCCTGTAACATTGCGTGATCACCACACCATCCCCCGTCGAAGGCCGCAAGGCCCCTCGCCGATGACACCGGTGACAAGCGGGGCTAGCCTGTGTTCATGGACCGCCGCTCGCTGCTGATCGCCGCCCCTGCCCTGGCCCTGACGCCCAGCATGGCGCTGGCCGCCGACCATCCGGTCGCGCCGACGGTCAACGGCCCGGTGCGCGGCGTGCGCGACCATGGCGTCTTCGTCTTCAAGGGCGTCCGCTACGGCGCCGACACCGCCCCGCGCCGGTTCCAGCCGCCGGTCCCGCCCGCGCCCTGGACGCAGCCCCAGGACGCCTTCGCCCATGGTCCCGCCAGCCCCCAACCCGGCGTCGAGCCGAACCAGAGCGAAGACTGCCTGTTCCTGAACGTCTGGACCCCCGGCCTGGACGGCGCCCGACGGCCGGTCATGGTCTATGTCCACGGCGGCGCCTATTCGACCGGCTCAGGCTCCAGCCCGCTGACCGATGGCGCGCGCCTGGCCCGCCGCCGCGACGTGGTGGTGGTCACGCTGAACCACCGGCTGAACCTGTTCGGCTACGCCTATCTGGCCCGGCTGGGCGTCTTTCCCGACAGCGGCAATGCGGGCCAGCTCGACCTGATCCTGGCCCTGCGGTGGGTGCGCGACAGCATCGCGGCCTTCGGCGGCGATCCGGCCCGCGTCATGGTCTTCGGCCAGTCGGGCGGCGGGGCCAAGATCGCGACCCTGATGGCCACGCCCGCCGCCCAGGGCCTGTTCCACCGCGCCGCGACCATGAGCGGCCAACAGGTCACCGCCTCGGGTCCCGCGAACGCCACGACCCGCGCCCGCGCCTGGCTGGACGCCCTGAACCTGCCGCCCGACCGCGCGCACGAGGCTGCGGCCTTGCCCGTCGAGACCCTGCTGAAGGCCGCCGAGATCCGCGATCCGGTCCTGCCCTACGGCGGTCTCTATTTCGGGCCGGTGCTGGACGACCGGACCCTGACCCGCCATCCCTTCTATCCCGACGCCCCGGCCCAGTCGGCCGCCGTGCCGATGATGATCGGCAACACTCATGACGAGACCCTGGCCTTCCTGGGCGGCGACCCGGCCAATTTCGCCCTGACCTGGGACGACCTGCCCGGAAAACTGACCCTGGCCAACATGCGCGTCGACATCGCGCCCGAGCCGGTGATCGCCGAATACCGGCGTCTCTATCCCGACTATTCGCCCGCCCAGGTCTTCTTCGCCGCCACCACCGCCGCCCGGTCCTGGCGCGCCGCGATCATCGAGGCCGAGTTGCGCGCTCAGCAGGGTTCGCCCGCCTTCGTCTATCAGTTGGACTGGCCCTCGACCCTGGCGAACGGATATCGCGGCGCCCCGCACATGTCGGATATTCCCCTGGCCTTCGATACGATCCAGGCGCCCGGCGCCCTCGCCCAAGGTGCGACGGCGCAGGCCATGGCCGACCGGATCAGCGCCGCCTTCGCCGCCTTCGCCGCGACCGGCGATCCGAACCACGACGGCCTGCCGCGCTGGGAACCCTACGCCCTGCCCCGCCGTCAGACGATGATCCTGGACGACGCCTGCCGCATGCAGGACGACCCGAGGGGCGAGGAGCGCAGGCTGTTCGCGCGCGTGCCTTACGTCCAGCCAGGAACATAATCCCCTTCTCCCCTCGGGGGAGAAGGTGGCTCGTGGAGCGAGACGGATGAGGGGGAGGCCCGATCCGCACTCGTCATCAGCCCGTCAAAGCGTCTGGACACAGCCCCCTCATCCGAGCGCCTTCGGCGCCCACCTTCTCCCCCGAGGGGAGAAGGGATTACCTGACCGTTCGCGCGCCCGCTCCGGCCAGCAGCGCCTCGACCTCGGCCTTCGACGCCATGGAGCCGTCGCCCGGCGTGGTCATGGCCAAGGCCCCGTGCGCGGCGCCCCAGTCGACCGCCGTTTGCAGGTCGCGCCCATCCATCAGCGCCCAGGCCAGCCCCGAGACGAAGCCGTCGCCGCCGCCGACCCGGTCGAAGATCTCCAGATCGCGCCGCACCCGCGCCTCGACCGCCTGACCCTCGGCCCAGGCCGCCGCGCCCCAGTCGTTGCGTCCCGCCGTGGTCGGCTCACGCAGGGTGGCGGCGACGATCTTCACGTTCGGGAACGCCTTGGCGAAGGCCGGCGCCGCCGACTTGAACGGCCCGGCGTCCAGGCCCGACGCCCGAGAACCGGCGTCGAAATCCAATCCCAGACAGGTCTGAAAGCCATGCTCGTCGCCGATCATCACATCGACGCTTTCGGCGATCTGACGGTTCACGCGCCGGGCCGCGTCCGGGTCCGGGTGGGCGTTCCACAGGCTGGCGCGATAGTTCAGGTCATAGGACACGACCACGCCGTGCCGTTTGGCCGCCTGGACCGCCTCGACCGCCGTCTCGGCCGTCGACGTCGACAGGGCCGCGAAGATGCCGCCGGTGTGCAGCCAGCGCACTCCCTCCTGGCCGAACAGCCGATCCCAGTCGACCTCGCCCGGCCGCATCTGGCTGGCCGCCGAATTGGCGCGATCCGACACCCCCAGCGCCGGTCTCAGCCCGAAGCCCCGCTCGGTGAAATTCAGCCCCAACCGAGTGTCGCGCCCGATCCCGTCATAGTCGCGCCAGACGATGTGGCTCCGATCCACCCCGCCCTGGGCGATCAGGTCCTCGCACAGCAGACCCAGGTCGTTTCTCGGCAGGGCGGTCGCCACCGCGGCCCGCATTCCGAACCCCTTGGCCAGGGCGCGCGCCACATTGTATTCGCCGCCGCCCTCCCAGACGTCGAATGATCGGGCGTTGCGCACCCGCCGCTCGCCCGGATCGAAACGCAGCATCACCTCGCCCAGGGCGACGATGTCCCAGCGGCGGCCCTCGGCGGGCGGAATCTTCAGCGGTCGGGTCATGCGCGGAGCCTGAAGCTTCATCCTTGCAAAGAAAAGAGGCCGGAGCGGCAAGCCGCCCCGGCCCAGTCGGCGTTCAGGAGAGAACGTTCCGTCAGAACTTGTAGCGCGCGCCGAAATAGAACTGGCGGCCGGTGTGGTGATAGACCGAGGTGGACTGGCGGCTGTCGTCGCCGACCCACTGGTGGTTCTCTTCGTCGGTCAGGTTCAGCCCTTCAAACGTCAGGGTGACCTCGTCGGTCAGCTTGAAGGTGGCCGAGGCGTCGATGTTCATCGTGTCCATCTTGCCTTCGACCAGGTTGTTGTTCCGGCCGGGGACGTTTTGCAGATACTCCTCGCGGAAGGCGGCCGAGACACGGGCCGAGAACCGATCCGTTTCATAGTACAGGGTGCCGTTGTACGAGGTCGGCGACAGGTTGATCAGATCGTTGGTCACATAGGTCGCGCACAGGGCGTCGTTGCAGTAGTCGATCTCGGACTCGACCTTCGTATAGTTGGCCTGGACGCCGAAGTTGCTCAGGAAGCCCGGCAGGAAGGTGAAGGGCTGCTGATAGCTGATCTCGAACCCTTTCAGCGGCCCGCCCTCGGTGTTCACCGCGCTGGTCAACTGGAAGATGGTGGTCGATGAACAGACCCCGGTGCAGTAGGCCGGCGCGAAGGCCGACGGGTTCAGCGCCGTCAGTTGCTGATACTCCAGATCCTGGCGGATGATCTGGATGTAGGTGTCGATGTCCTTGTAGAAATAGGCGAAGGACAACAGGCCGCCGTCGCCGAAATACCACTCAACGCCCACGTCATAGGTGGTGGCGCGGAACGGCTCCAGGTTCACATTGCCGATGCTGGCGGTGAAGTTCGGTCCCGTCGTCGACAGCGAGGTGGTCGGCACCAGATAGTTGGTGCCCGCCAGGGTGTTGCCGATCTGCGGGCGCGCCATCACCTTGGCCACGCCGAAGCGGACGATGACGTCCTCGATCGGCTCGATGGCGACGTTCAAGGACGGCAGGGTGTCGTCGTACTCGTTGTTGCCGTACACCAGGGTGCCGCCGCCGGTCGAGCTGTAGCCCTCGGCGTACAGGCGGGTGTTCACCTGACGCACGCCCAGATTGCCGCGCACCGGCATGCCGCCCAGCACCAAGTCGAAGTCGGCCTGGAGGTAGTAGGCCAGATCGGTCTCTTCGATGGTGCGGTTGCCGCCGCGGGCGTTGCCGTTGGTGATGCTGGTCAGGGTGAAGTCCCCGCCCGCCACGCCGGTGTTGCAGTTGCAATAGATGTTGAACAGGCTGGCGATCGCGCCCAGGTCGGGCCGCACCCAGCCGGTGTCTCCGCCGTAGCTGAGACCCGAGCCGAAACCGCTCAACAGGTTCGAGATGTTCGCCACCGTCACGCCGCCCGGCAGGGTCGGAACCACCGTCTCATCGGTGCGGCGGAACTCGTAGGATTCCGACAGATAGGTCTTGTAGTTGATCCCGCCCTTCAGGGTCCAACCCTCGGCCAGGTCGAACTCCAGGTCGCCTTGCAGGCCGGTGAATTTGGTGTCCACGCCGTTGGGGCGGATGCGGATCTCCGAACGCGGCACAGCGGTGATGCCGGTGCCCAGGCTGACATCGCGCCAGGCCCAGTTGGCCGGGTCCGCGACGTTGAAGCCGTAGTTGATGACCGGCGTGTTTCCATTGCCCCGGAAGTCGAACGAATAACCCTGCACGTTCTGACGATCCAGGGTGACCGTCGTCTGGATCGGGTTGTTGTAGTTCGACGTGGCCTGGCCCGCATAGAAGCTGCCGCGCAGGCGATCCGTGAACTGATGGTCGGCGCTCAGGCTGACCTGGGTGAATTTGGTGGTCAGTTGGTCAAAGCGGCTCTCGGAGCGCACATCGACGTTGTTGAACAGGCCATAGACCAGCATGTTGTTGTCGACGGCGGCGTCCAGCACGTGGATCTGGGTCTGGCCGCCGGCGGCCGCGTTGCGGCTGAACGACAGGGCTTCCAGGAAGTCTTCCTGACGGGTCGAGTTCAGCTTGGAGTACAGCACGTCCAGGTTGATGGTCGTGGCGTCCGACGGACGGAACTGGAAGGCGCCGGTGACGCCCGTGCGCTCCTGGTGGTGGGTCAGGCGGCCGTAGCGCGGCAGGCGCGGAATATAGACGTTGGCCTGGTTGGCGATGTTGTAGGCGTTGACGTTCGCGGCCGTATTGGCCGGGCGCGCCACGCCGGTGGCGCAGTTGGCCGCCGACGAGCCGGTCGAGGAGCTGTTGGACGGGTTCTGGGTCGCCACGCCCAAGGGGCTGCAAAAGCCGCCCGAACCGCCCGTGCCCATGGCGTTGACCCAGCGCACCGAAGAGAAGCCCTCTTCGATCAGGTCGCGCTCGCTATAGGCGATCGACATCAGGGCGCCGAACATGCCGTCGTTGAAGGTGTTGGAGATCAGGAAGGCCCCGCGCGGGTTCCACTGCTCCGACAGGTCGTTGTAACCGCCCTGGATCGAGGCGGCGGCGGCGAAGCCGCGATAGTCGAACGGACGCGCCGCCTGCAGATCGACGGTGGCGCCCAGCGACCCTTCTTCCGTCTCGGCCGCGGCGGTCTTGCGCACCTTGATCGAGTTGAACAGTTCCGAGGCGAAGACGTTGAAGTCGAAACCCCGGCCGCGGTTGGCGCCGCCCGATGAGTCGGTGGCGCCGGTGGTGGCCTGGGCCTCCATGCCGTTGATGCGCGTGCGGGTGAAGTCCGACGACAGGCCGCGCACGGTGATCGAACGGCCCTCGCCGGCGTCGCGGTCGATGGCCACGCCCGGCACCCGCTGGATGGCCTCGGCCAGGTTCAGGTCGGGGAAGTCGGCGATGTCCTCGGCCACGATGGCGTCGACGAAGCCGGTCTCGTTGCGCTTGATGTCCAGCGCCGCGTTCAAACTGGCGCGGAAGCCGGTGACCACGACCTCATCGACCGTGGTCGAAGGTTCCTGCGGCGCCGTCTGCGCGGACGCGGCGACGGCGCCGACCGACAGGGCGATGGCGAGACCCGAGGTCCCGGCGATCAGCGAGCGGCGCAGCGCGCGGCTCCGCGAGCGAGTGACGTTCATCAATGCCTCCTCCCATTGGGCACAACGCCGGGATTCGCCCCGGTCTGTCATTTGTTGGAAGCGTCCCCCTCAGCGGCCGCCCCGACTTGACACCGGTGTCATCATCAAGCGGAATGCTTCCTGACACCGGTATCAATGCGAGCCTAACCTGATGACAGCCGATCTGGCAACCCTCGCTATCCGAGGCCTCGCCGCCGGACTCGCCGCCTTGACGGTCGCGGCGGCCGCTCCGCCCGCCAAGACCGCGCAGACTCTCGCTTTTCCCGGCGCGGAGGGGGCGGGGCGTTTCGCACTCGGAGGGCGCGGCGGCGCCGTGATCAGGGTGACCAACCTCGACGACGCCGGTCCCGGCAGCCTGCGCGCCGCCGTCGAATCGCGCGGTCCCCGCACGATCGTCTTCGACATCGGCGGAACCATCACACTGCGGTCGCCGCTGACGATCCGTCAGGGGCGGGTCACCCTGGCGGGCCAAACAGCGCCCGGCGGCGGAATCACCCTGCGCGGCCAGCCCTTGGTCGTGGCCGCCGACGACGTGGTCGTGCGCCACCTGCGCGTCCGCCTGGGCGACGAGACGGGGGTTCAGGAGGACGCCGTCTCCATCACGCGCGGCCGCCGCATCATCCTGGACCACATCTCCGCCTCCTGGTCGGTGGACGAGACCCTGTCGGCCGGCAGCCGCTATGATCCGCCCGAGCGCGGGATCTATGACGTCACCGTCCAATGGTCCCTGATCGCCGAATCCCTGAACGCCTCGAACCATGACAAGGGCCAGCACGGCTATGGCTCGCTGGTGCGCGGCGGCCACGGCGCGCGCATGACCTTCCACCACAATCTCTGGGCCGACCATCACGCCCGCATGCCGCGCCCCGGCAACTACAATCCGCCCGCCGCCGATCCCGAAGGGCCGCGTTTCGAGTTCCGCAACAACCTGTTCTACAACTGGGGCAGTTCGCACTCCGGCTACAACGCCGACACCGACAGCCTGTCGGCCTATGTTTTCATCGCCAACGCCTATGTCCCCGGCCCGGACTCGACCGGCCGCTGGGCCTTCGAGGAATCGAACCCCCTGGCCCGCGCCTGGTTCGAGGGCAACAGCATGGACGGCGCCGTCCCCGCCGATCCGTGGAGCCTGGTGAAGGACGGCGACCGGCCCGGCTATCGCCTGCCCGCCCGCCCCGACTGGGTCGACGCCGCGACCCAGACCGCCGCCGAGGCCGAGACCGCCGTCCTGGCCCATGTCGGCGCCCGGAACCGCGACGCGGCGGATCTGCGCATCCTCGACGGCGTCCGCGCCCGCACCGGCCGCATCATCGACAGCCAGGCCGCCGTCGGCGGCTGGCCCGACCTGGCGCCGGGCGAACCCTGGATCGACGCCGACCGCGACGGCCTGCCCGACGCCTGGGAGACCGCCCACGGCCTGAACCCCGCCGACGCGAGCGACGGCCCCCTCGATCCCGACGGCGACGGCTTCACCCATCTGGAAGATTGGCTGAACAGTCTGGCGTAACCGCCCCCTCTCCCGTCGGGAGAGGGCTTGAGCCTCCGGGAGCGTAGCGATCGGTTAGGCGAAAGGGTGAGGGGCTACGGTGCGGAATTCCCGCCGCCGGACGCCCTCACCCTCCCACCGCTTCGCGGCGGCTCCCTCCCTCTCCCCTCGGGAGAGGGTTCACAACTCACCGCGCCAGCCAGCCTCCGTCGACCGGCAGGATGGTCCCGTGCACATAGGCGGCCGCGTCCGAGGCCAGGAACACCGCCGCACCCGCCAGGTCCGACGGATCGCCCCAGCGCCCGGCCGGAATGCGGGCCAGGATGTCGCGGTTGCGGCTCTCGTCGGCGCGCAGGGCCTCGGTGTTGTTGGTGGCGAAATAGCCCGGCGCGATGCCGTTGACGTTGATCCCCTTGGCCGCCCATTCGCAGGCCAACAGCCGCGTGATCCCCGCCAGGCCGCTCTTGGACGCCGTATAGGACGGCACCCGGATGCCGCCCTGGAAACTCAGCATCGAGCAGATATTGATGATCTTGCCGCCGCGCCCCGCCGCGACCCAGGTCCTCGCCACCGCCTGGCTCAGAAAGAAGGCCGACTTCAGATTGGTGTCGATCACCGCGTCCCAGTCTTCCTCGCTGAAATCCAGGCTGTCGGCGCGGCGGATGATCCCCGCGTTGTTGACCAGGATGTCGACCGGCCCGGCCTGGGCCGTGACATCGGCGATCGGCGCGGTCGAGGACAGGTCGGCGCCGATCGCCTTGAACCCCCGGCCCAGCGCCCTCACGGCCGCCTCCGTCTCGGTCGGCGTCGAACGGCCCACGGCGACGATGTCGGCCCCGGCCTGGGCCAGGCCCACGGCGATCGCCTGCCCCAGGCCGGTGTTGGCCCCGGTCACCAGGGCGACGCGGCCCGTCAGATCGAAGGAGATGCTCATGTCGGCGCCGTCCGGGTCCGCTGTGAATTGCGCCCATAGGTAACCGGTGTCATATACCCATGCAAACGAGGAGCGGCCCGCCCCCTCGATCCGCCCCGAGAAATGTCCATGAAGATCGCCCTCATCACCGAAAACAGCCAGGCCGCCAAGAACGGGATCATCCATGACGCCCTGACGGCGGTGGCCGAGCCGCTCGGCCATCAGGTCTTCAACTACGGCATGTACACGCCCGAGGACAAAGCCTCGCTGACCTATGTGATGAACGGCCTCTTGGCCGGCATCCTGCTGAACTCCAAGGCGGCCGACTTCGTGGTCACCGGCTGCGGCACCGGCATGGGGTCCATGCTGGCCTGCAACACCATGCCCGGCGTCTTCTGCGGCCTGGTGATCGACCCGACCGACGCCTTCCTGTTCGGCCAGATCAACGACGGCAACGCCATCTCCATGCCCTACGCCAAGGGCTTCGGCTGGGCCGCCGAGCTGAACCTTCAGGACTGCTATCGCAAGCTGTTCGAGGGCGAGCGCGGCCTAGGCTATCCCAAGGAGCGGGCCGAGATCATGGCCAAGAACCGCGGCATCCTGAAATCGCTCAAGGCCGTGACCTGCCACGACATGCTGACGGTGCTGAACTCCGTGGACCAGGACCTGCTGAAGGCCGCCGTGGCCGGCGAACGCTTCGCCGAATACTTCTTCGCCAACGCCCAGGACGAGGGCATTCGCGACTATATGCGGGGCGTCGTCGGCGGCGCTTGAAACCCCGCCGTCATCCCCTCGCTCGCCGCCCGGCGACGTGAAAGAACGCCGCCGACACCAGCCACAGCAGCGCGAAACCGCCGCTGAAGATCAGGACCTTCGTCGGGCCGCCGGGCAGGTTCGCCGTCGACGGCGCCGTGGCGGTCAACCAGCCGAGCGCTGCCTGCATGGCGGCCGTCCCGACCATGGCCCTGGCCATCCCGGCGGGTTGGAACAGGGCCGCGAAACTCCCGACGCCCGCCGCCAGGATCAGCATGAGCGCCGCCGCGCCCGAACCGTCGTCGCGCACGATCGTCGTCCAGACGGTCAGAAGACACGCCGCCCCCGCCAGGGCCAGCCCCGCGCCGAAAGCCCATCCGCCCTGGCCTGATCGCGTCATCCGCCCCGCTCCTGTTCACGCTTCGGGGTCACCCCCTCGGCGGCGCCGCCGAATCGCGCACCACCAGTGACGGAATGATCTCCGGCTGATCCAGCGTCGCCGGGTCCAGGCCCCGGCTGCGCGCGGTCAGCTTCTCAGCCGCCATCCGGCCCATGTCGCGCACTGGCAGGCGCACCGTGGTCAGGTTGGGCCACACGCGCGACGCCATCGGCAGGTCGTCGAAACCGACGATCGACAGATCGAACGGCACGTCCAGCCCGGCGTCGCGCGCCGCCTTCATCACCCCGATGGCCATTTCGTCATTGCCGGCGAAGATGGCCGTCGGCGGGTTCGGCATCGCCAACAGGTCCGCCGCCGCCTCGACCCCGGATTCAAAGGTATAGGCCCCGCGCCGCACATAGGCCGCATCCAGCGTCAGTCCGTGCTCGGCCAGCCCCGCCGCGAACCCTCTGCCCCGCTCGTGCGACGACCGGAAGCTGTCGGGACCCGAGATGAAGGCCACCCGCGTATGGCCCAGTTCGGCCAGATGCCGCGCGGCCTCGGCGGCGCCCAGGCTGTCGTTGGTGACCACCATCCGCGCCGGTTCGTCCAGCGACACCGAGGCGATCCGCACATAGGGACAATCGGCCGCGCGCAGCAGGGCCACCACCCGCTCGTCCTCGGACACCGAGGGCGGCATGACCACGCCGAACAGCTTCTGGCGCACCACGAACCCTTCGACGTCGGCCAGGAAGTTTTCCGAGGCGCGATTGCACGGATGGACCACCAACTCCAGGCCCGAGCCGCGCACCGCGTCCAGCACGCCCTGCTGCATGTTCACGACATAGTTCGGGCTGGGGTTGTCATAGATCATGCCGACCAGGAACGACCGGCGAAAGGCCAATCCCCGCGCCTGGGGATCGGGGCTGAAACCCGCCTCGGCGATCACCGCCTCGACCTTGGCGCGGGTCTCCTCGCGCACGAAGGGCGAGTTGTTGATGACCCGGCTGACCGTCTTCTTGGACACGCCGGCCAGGCGCGCCACGTCATTGATGGTCGCGGGCTTGCCGCTGCGTTTCGGATCGTTCAAGCCGTCCGCCCTTTTCGTCGAGCGCCTTGTCTAGCCCCACGGCTGAGTCGTGTCAGGTCCCGCGTCTTTGGGCCGGGCGGTCCAGCACCGCATCGCGCAGAGGCGTCATGAAACGCAGGTCCCAGTCCTCGGGATTGAAGGGCTTGCGCGTCGGCTCGCCGACGGCCGGATAGCCGCCGACCTCACGCTCATTGTCGATGATCTCGCCGCGTCCCTCGGCCACTTCGGCGATCAGCAGCACGTCGCGCATGTCGCGGTCCCACGGCCGGGCGCCGACCTGGCTCAGCACCGAGACCTGCACCTCGCGGGCGGGCATGGGCGTCAGTCCGTCCCACCACACCGGCGGCCGTCGCGTCTCGATGATCCGCGCGCCCGTGGTCGTATAGCTGCCCGTCATCCGCATCGGCTGGCCCACCGGGTCCACGGCGATGTTGTCGCGACCATAGTATTCCAGGTCGCCCGCTCCGCCGATCATCAGGAAGGCGACCCGGTCCAGCGGCGTCGACGGCCCGGCGCGCAGCACATTGCCGATCGCCGTCATCTTGCCGACCTCATAGGGGTGGGCCAGCCATTCCTCGGGGGCCAGATTGTAGTGGATGGCGCGCGGGCCGGGGTCATAGATCAGATTGTTTACGATCACCCCGTGCACCCCGCCCTTGAACAGCGGGTTCCGCTCATAGTTGTGGGCGTACAGATTGCCGACGATCAGCAGGCCGGTGACGTTGTCGTGGATCAGCGACCCCTTGGAATGCTCGCCCTTGGAATGGGTCGCATAGGCCAGGCTCTCGCCGATCAGATTGTTCGAGAAGGTGATGTTGTGGCTGGTGCCCCGCCGCCACTCCTCGGGCGTGCTCCCGGTGAAGCGCGGGCCTGACGCCGACAGGTTCTCGTCGGTCGCCCAGGTCAGGCTGCAATGGTCGATGATGACGTTGTAGGCGGCGACAGTGGAGATGCCGTCCTCGTCCCAGCCGCTCATCCACTCGCCGCCGGCCGAGCCGGGGCGGATGCGGATGTGCTGCACGATCACGTCGTGGCCGGCGATGTCCATGCCGCCCCGGATCAGGGTGATGCCCGGCGAGGGCGCGGTCTGTCCGGCGATGGTGATGAAGGGGTTTTGCAGCTTCAGCGTCTTCTTACCCAGGTCGATGACCCCGCCGACCTCGAACACCACGATGCGCGGTCCCTCGGCCTCGACGGCGGCGCGCAGGCTGCCTTCGCCCTCGCTGTTCAGATTGGTGACGCGGATGATCCGTCCACCGCGCCCGCCCGGCGTCTGCGCCGCCCAGCCCAGGGCGCCGGGAAAGGCCGGCAGGGCCGCCTCGGCGGCGGGGGCCGCGTCCTGCGCCATCACGCGGTCGGCGGGCGCCAGCATCAGCGTGAAGACGGCGGCGGCGGTCGCCAGGGCGGCGAGAAGAGGGGTTCGGGTCATGGCGTCCTTCCTATCGCACCGCCGCCGTTCACCGCGACGTCTGCATGATGCGCCGATGAACCATGCCTCGGCGGAAATGAAATTGACACCGGTTTCCTTCCTGCGCAATCTCCCCGCCAACGGGAGGAAGCGTGAAACACGCCATCGTCAGAATTCAGGCTCCGGCTTCGGCTGGGCGAGGCGCGTCGGCATGAGCCTGCCCGCCGCCGATCCCCGCGCGTCCGCCGCCCAGACCGCCGCCGCCCTGGTGGCCGCGCGACGCGGCGCCTGGGCGGTCGAACCCTATCCCGGCGCCATGCCCGTCGACCTGGCGTCAGCCTATGTGGTCCAGGACGAAGCCATCGCCGCCTGGCCGGATCGCATCGCCGGTTGGAAGCTGGGCCGCATTCCGCCGCCCCATGACGCCGCCTATGGGGCGGGCCGCCTGGCCGGGCCGGTCTTCGCCGGCGCCGTCTGGCGAGCGGGGGCGGCGCCGACGTCCTTCGGCGTGATCGACGGCGGCTTCGCAGCGGTCGAGGCGGAATACGTCTTCGAAATCGGCGAGACCGCGCCCGACCGCGACGGCTGGACGGTCGAGACCGTGCGCCCCCTGATCGCCCGCGTCCTGACAGGGGTCGAGATCGCCGGCAGCCCCTTCGCCGGCATCAATGACAACGGCCCGGCCGTCACCGCCTCGGACTTCGGCAACAACGCCGGCCTGATCCTGGGCGACGAGATCCCGGACGGGCTGGACCGGTTGATGGACCTGCACTGCGCGATGCGCATCGACGGCCGCGTCGTCGGCGTCGGCGGGGCCGAGGTCATTCCCGGCGGCCCGCTGGCGTCCCTGGCCTTTCTGCTGAACCTGCTGCACGCACGCGGGCGGCGGCTGGAGGCGGGCCAGTGGGTGTCCACCGGCGCGGCCACCGGCGTGCATCGCATCTACGCCGGCCAGTCGGCCGAGGCGGATTTCGGGCCGGACGGAACCATCGCCTGCCGGGCCGCCAAGGCGGAGCCTGTGACATGACGCTGAACCGTCGCCTTCTCACCTTCGGCGGCCTGGGCGGCCTGTCCCTGCTGAGCGGCTGCGCCCCGCGCGCGACGTCCGGCGACGGCAAGACCGTCTTCAACGCCGTCGACGTCCATCCCGCCGACTATCCGACCGTCAAGGCGGTCAAATGGATGGGCGAAGAGCTGAGCCGCCTGACCGACGGCCGTCTGGGCATGCGTCAGTTCCCGGCCGGGCAGTTGGGCAATGAAGACGACTCCATAGGCCTGACCCGCTTTCGCGCCGTCGACATGTGCCGCGTCGCCGTCGCCGCCCTGAACAACGCCTTCCCCGAGACCCGGCTTTTGGCCCTGCCCTATGTCTTCCATTCGGTCGATCACGTCCGCAAGGTGGTCGACGGCGAGATCGGCACGGAGCTGCTGAACGTCTTCGAGGGACGGGGCCTGCTCGGACTGGCCTATTACGACGCGGCCCCGCGCTGCATCTACAACGTCCGCCATCCGGTGACCGAGCCGGGCCAGTTGCGCGGGCTGAAGCTGCGGGCGCCGATGTCCGACATCTTCATCGACACCCTGACCGCCATGGGCGCCAACGCCACGCCCCTGACCTTCGGCGCGGTCTTCTCGTCGTTGCAGACCCATCTCATCGACGGGGCCGAGAACAACTGGCCCAGCTATCAGTCCAGCCGTCAGTTCGAGGTCGCCCGATATTGGAGCCAGACCGAGCATTCCTTCGCGCCGGACGCCCTGCTGATGTCGAAAGCTAGTTTCGACGCCCTGACCCCGGCCGACCGCGAACTGGTGCGCGACGTCGCCCGCCGCTCGGTCCAGGTCATGCGCGCCGACTGGGACCGGCGCGAGGCCGACGCCCGCGCCACGGTGCTGGCCGCCGGAACCCAGGTGGCCCAGGTCGACAAGGCCGCCTTCGCCGCCGCCACCCGGCCCGTGCTCGATAAATATCTGAAACCGGCCCGTCTGCGGGCCTTGTACGAACGTATCGCGGCGGCGGGCTGAAGCTCAGCGCGACGCCTCGGCAGGGAGGGCGACATGACCGACGCTACCGGCGAGACCGCCGCGCGGACCCGGCGTCCGCTCGACGGCCTGGCGACGCTGATCCTGGGCTTGGCGGGCCTGGCCCTGGTGGCCATGGCCCTGGTCCAGGCCTGGCAGGTCTTCGCCCGCTATGTGCTGAACGCCAGCCCCGGCTGGACCGAGCCTGTGGCCCTGGTGCTGATGAGTTTCGCCGTCATGTTCGGGGCCGCCGTCGGCGTGCGTCGCGAAACCCATTTCGCTTTCTTGAACCTGCGCGAGGCCCTGCCCGGCCCGATGCAGGGTCTTCTGAAAAGCGTCAGCCGCCTGATCGCCGCCGCCGCGGGGCTGGGACTGACGGCCATGGGCGGGGCGCTGATGATCGACGACTGGTCCGTGCCCATGGCCGGCGCCCCGGCGCCCTCGGGCCTGCGCTTCGCGGCCCTGGCGGTCGGCGGCCTGCTGATCCTGATCTTCGCGCTGGAACGGCTGATCACCGGCGACCTGCCGCCTGAGCCTAGAGAGGACTGAGCGTGGAATACATCATCCTGTTCGGCCTTCTGGCGGTCCTTCTGGCCATCGGCGTGCCGGTCGCCTTCTCGCTTCTGGCCGCGACCATGGCCACGGTTCTGTACCTGTCCATCCCGCCGATCGTGGTGTTCCAGCAGATGGGTTCGGACATCACCTCGGTGGCCCTGCTGGCCATTCCGCTGTTCATCTTCACCGGCGAGTTGATGATGAAGGGCGGCCTGTCGGATCGAATGATCGCCCTGGCCTCGTCCCTGGTCGGCCACATGCGCGGCGGCCTGGGCCAGGTGACGGTGGTCGGCTCGACGCTGTTCGGCGGCGTCTCGGGTTCGGCCATCGCCGACGTCTCGGCCATCGGCGGCACCATGATCCCCCAGATGCAGAAGCGCGGCTATGACAGCGATTACGCCGTCAACGTCACCATATCGGCGGCCCTGGTGGCCCTGCTGGTGCCGCCGTCGCACAACATGATCCTGTATTCGGCCTCGGCCGGGGGCGGTGTGTCGATCTCGGACCTGTTCGCGGCGGGCGTCATTCCGGCGGGCATACTGGCTGTCGCCTTGATGATCACCGCCTATTGGGTGGCGCGCAAACGCGGCTACGCCTCCGAACCCTTCCCCGGCTTCGGCGCGGTGGCGACGCGGCTGGTCGCGGCCATTCCCGGCCTGCTGCTGGTCGCCATCATCTTCGGCGGCATCCGCGCCGGGATCTTCACGGCGGTGGAAAGCGCCTCGATCGCCGTGGTCTACGCCGCCGTCATCACCGGCCTGGTCTATCGCCACCTGAGCTGGAGCGCCTTCAAGGCCGCCTGCACGGGCGCGGCGCGGACCTCAGGCGCCGTGCTGTTCATCATCGGCTGCGCCGGGGCCTTCGGCTGGCTGATGGCCTATCTGCAGATCCCGACGGCCATGGTCGGCCTGTTGCAGACCCTGACGGACAATCCGATCCTGGTGCTGCTGTTGATCAATCTGATCCTGCTGGTCCTGGGCACCTTCATGGACATGGCGCCGCTGATCATCATCTGCACGCCCATCTTCCTGCCGGTGGCCAAGGCCTTCGGCGTGGACCCGGTGCAGTTCGGGGTCATCCTGCTGCTGAACTGCGGAATCGGCCTGATCACCCCGCCGGTCGGCTCGGTGCTGTTCGTCGGCTCGGGCATCGCCCGCATTCCGATGACGGCGGCGCTGAAGAGCATCTGGCCCTTCTACATCGCCTGCGTGGCGGTGCTGATGCTGGTGACCTTCGTGCCGCAGTTGTCGCTGTGGCTGCCCAGCCTGCTCAAATAGGCTGGGCCACGACGGCGGCGTAGGGACCCAGGCCGGTCCCGGCGCCGTTCACCGCCTCGACCGCACGCCAGCCCCCTGGCAAGGCCCAGTCGATCGTCCCGCCGGTCGGATTGAACACGCACAGCAGGGCGCCCGCCCCCTCGCCCCGCTCGAAGGCGATCAGCGGTCCCGGCGCATCGACCGGGCGATAGGCGCCGGTCCGCAACGCCGCGTGCGTCTTGCGCAGGGCGATCAGCCGCCGGGCCAGGGTCAGCATCGACCCCGCATCCCCGTCCTGCACCGCCACGCTCAGCCCCGGATGCCGTGCATCGACCGGCAGCCAAGGCTCGACCGTCGAGAACCCGGCCCAAGGGATCTCGCCCGTCCACGGCATCGGCGTGCGCGCGCCGTCCCGGCCCAGGGTCCGGGGCCAGTTGGCGATGGCCTCAGGGTCGACCAGCCGCTCGAACGGCACTTCGCCCTGCGGCAGGCCCAGCTCCTCGCCCTGATACAGAAAAACCACTCCGCGCAGACACATCAGCAGCAGGGTCATCATCCGCTGCATCGCCTCGCGATCCGCCTCGGGCGCCCAGCGCGACACGGCCCGCGGCGCGTCGTGATTGGAGAAGGCCCAGGCCGGCCAGCCCCCGCCCTCCGCTCCCGGCCATTCGGCCATCGCCGCATGCACCCGCGCCGCCGTCAGCTCGGGCGCGTACAGGAAGTCGAAGCCATAGGCCGTGTTCAGCCGACCCGGCGCCGTATAGGCCCGCCGCTCGGCCCCCGAATCCTCGCCCGGCACCTCGGCCACGGTGAACCGGCCGCCATAGGCGTCGGTCACGCCGCGCAGCCGTTCCAGGAACCCCAGGATCTGCGGCTGCGACTGGTTGTGAATGTGCTGCTGGAAGTCGAACGGCCGCGTGCGCGGCCACACCCCCCGCCCCTCCGGCTCGGGCGGATTGTCGGTCAGGGCCGGGTCGTGCATGGCGAAGTTGAGGGCGTCCAGCCGGAACCCGTCCACGCCGCGATCCAGCCAGAACCGCGCCGCGTCCAGCAGGGCGTCCTGCACCGGCCGATGGTGCAGGTTCAACTGCGGCTGCTCTTTCAGGAAATTATGCATGAAATACTGGCCGCGCCGTGCGTCCCAGGTCCAGGCCGGGCCGCCGAACACCGACTGCCAGTTCGACGGCGGCGACCCGTCCGGCCTGGCGTCGGCCCAGACGTACCAGTCGGCGTGCGCGCCCGTCCGGTTCTCGCGGCTGGCCCGGAACCACGGGTGCCGATCCGAGGTGTGGCAATAGACCTGGTCGATCACGACCTTCAGCCCCAGGCCGTGCGCCCGCTCCACCAGCCGGTCGAAATCCTCCAGCGTCCCGAACATCGGATCGACGCCGCAATAGTCGGCCACGTCATAGCCGAAGTCGGCCATCGGCGACGGGAAGAAGGGCGACAGCCACACCCCGTCCACGCCCAGCCCGGCGATATGCTCCAGCCGCCGCGCGATCCCGTTCAGGTCGCCGATCCCGTCGCCCGTCGTGTCCTGAAAACTGCGCGGATAGATCTGATACAGAACCCAGCCGCGCCAGTCGTCGCTCGCCCCTGCCGTCATGTCCGATCCTCCCGAGGCGATGCTGGACCGTGTCGTCCCAACGCGCCAGTGGCCGAATAAGACCCGCCGCCTCCCCGGCGAATGCCGGAGTCCAGATGGCAAGACTCAGAACCCCGCCATTAGGGGAATGACGCCAGCTCCACGGCCTCGGGTTTGTGATCTGGACCCCGGCGTTCGCCGGGGAAGCGGTGGCGAGTATGCCCTGGGCCAGGGAAACACCCACGTCTCACCATCCCTTCGCCATGATGAACGACCCGGCCGTACGGTGAAAAAGGCTTAACCGCGTTCGTGAACGGGACCGCAAGCGGAGCGGGCCTAGGGTCAGATCACGGACGAAGAAACGTCCGCGCCAGTCGGGTCCGCTTCATGCTGTTTCTTCTCAACGACGTCGTGTTCGATCTGGACGAGGCCTGCCCGGTCACGCCCGCCGACGCGCGCCGGTTCGAGAAGCTGGGCTTCGACTATGTGCTGGAGCTGGGCTGCGAACTGTTCGCCGAGGACCCCATGCTGCACGTCAACGATCCCGGCCGCGCCCGTCGTCTGGCCTGGCTGATCGCCGACCGCGCGCCCGAGATCAACGCCGCCCTGTTCGCCGCCGACGCCCCCGGCTGCGCGCCCGAACTGGTCGAGCCGCGCTTCTGCGCCCTGCCCGAGGCTGTGATCCGCCAACTGTCGACCAAGGCCCGGCGCGGCAAGCTGGACGCCGTCGCCGCCGACAAGGCCGTCTGGAACCGCCTGGCCGCCTGATCCCCGCACACCCCGCTTGCAGCCTCCGCCGCCCTCGGCCTAGGGTTGTCCAAGGGGTTGAGCGTTTTCAGGGGCGTGGTCGTGAAAGTCTGGAAATCCATGCGCGGCGCGGTCGCGGCCATGTCGGCGGCGATCGGCGTGGCGGCTCTCGCGGGACCGGCGTTGGCGGACTGGAAACGCGCCGAAAGTCCGAACTTCATCGTCTATTATCAGGGGTCGGAAACCGCCCTGCGCCGCTATGTGCGCAATCTGGAAGTCTATGACTTCGTGCTGCGCCGCCGTATGGGCCTGCCGATCAACCAGCCTGCGGCGCGCAAACTGCCGATCTATCTGGTGAGCAACCGCAGCGGCCTGGCCGAGATCAGCCCCGGCATCGGCCAAGCGGTCGCCGGCGTCTATTTCCCGCGCGAAGAAGGGATTTTCGCGACCGCCATCCATGACCGCGAGCAGGACTATCTGCTGCACGAATATTTCCACCACTTCAGCATGCAGATGGATGTGGTCTCCAACTACCCCGGCTGGCTCATCGAAGGGCTGGCGGAATATTTCATGACGGCCGAGATCGGCGAAGACACGGTCGTCATCGGCCACGTCAATGAAAACCGCGCCTCCTGGATCATGGGGTCGTCATGGATCGATCTGCGCGATCTTCTGACCAAGCGGCCCGGAGAGATCCGTGACGACACGGCTCAGGCGACCTACTATCCGATCGCGTGGCTGCTGACCCACTGGTTCATGAGCGACGAGACGCGGCGCGGCCAACTGCTGGCCTACACCCAGGCGGTCAGCCGGGGCGAGGATTCCATCGCGGCCATGGAGGCGGCGACCGGCATGAGTCTGGCCGACATCCGCCAGGCCCTGCGCCGCTACACACGCCAAAGACTGGTCGGCAGCGGCGTCCGGGGCGACCTGCCGCAACCGGACATCACGGTCACCGTCCTGCCGTCGGTGGCCGACGATCTGTTGCTGATCGGCCAGCGCCTGAAGGTCGGTGTGGCGCCGAGACGCCGTGAGGCCACCGCCGCCCAGGTCCGCCGCCTCGCGGCGCGGCATCCGAACGATCCCTTCGCCCAGCTTCAACTGGGACACGCCGAACTGCATTTCGGTGATCGGGCGGCCGGGGTCGCGGTCCTGACCCGACTGTTGGAGACGCAACCCGACAATGTCGAGGCGCTGCAACTCTTGGCCTCGCACCATATGTATATGGCGGGTGAAAACCCTGACGCCGCCGCCGCTCACATCGGCGAGGCGCGACGACTGCTGGCGCGCGCCTATCAGATCGATCCGGGCCACTATTACACCTTGCAGATGCTGGCCGAGACGCGCGTCGGCGCGGACGGCTACCCCAGTGAAAACGACCTGACGACTTGGGACCTGGCGTTCCGGGGCGCGCCGCAACTGCCGGGAATTCGTCTGGGCTATGCGCGCGCGCTGATGCTGGTCGGCGAACACCAAGAGGCGGCTGTGCTGCTGGAACCCCTGGCCAACGCCCCGCACGGCGGCGGGGCCTCGAAAACGGCCGCGGCCTTGCTGGAACGCGCCCGTGCGGGCCAACCGCCGCTGAGCGATGCAGAGATCCGCGCCGCGGCCGAGGCCGAGGAAGCCCAGCCCGATCAACCAGACGACGGCGACGACGAGGGCTAGAAGTCTCGCCCGTCGCGCCGAATCATCGTTCGTGAACCACTCGCCAGGACCGGGTCGAGACCAGGTTTCCGCGCGCCGTCCGTGACTTTCCGCTCGTCCCGCGCTAGGTCCGCGCGCCTTAAGGACGATCCATGAAACCGACCCTCGCAGACGAAGCGGCGCGCCGCAGGACCTTCGCCATCATCGCCCACCCCGATGCGGGCAAGACCACCCTGACCGAGCACATCCTGCTGGCGGGCGGCGCCATCCGCGCGGCCGGGGCCGTGCGGGCGCGCGGCGAGAACCGGCGCACCCGGTCGGACTGGATGAAGATCGAGAAGGAGCGCGGCATCTCGGTCAGCGCCTCGGTCATGACGTTCGAGCACGACGGCAAGATGTTCAACCTGTTGGACACGCCGGGCCACGAGGACTTCTCGGAAGACACCTATCGCACCCTGACCGCCGCCGACTGCGCCATCATGGTGCTGGACGCCGCCAAGGGCATCGAGCCGCAGACGCTGAAGCTGTTCGAGGTCTGCCGTCTGCGCGACATCCCCATCATCACCTTCATCAACAAACTGGACCGCGAGGCCCAGGACCCGATGGCCCTGCTGGACGAGATCGCCAGCCGCCTGCAACTGGACCCCGCCCCCATCTGGTGGCCCGCCGAAAGCGGAAACCGTCTGCGCGGCATGGTCGAAATGGGCACCGGCCGCTTCCAGCCCTACGCCCGCAAGGTCCCCGGCGCGGTCGAGGACGAAGGCCACCCCGAGGCCCTGCCCCTGGCCGACGCCGCGCAGTATTTCGAGGCCGGCGAACACGCGGCCCTGATGGAAGCGCAAGAACTGGTCGAGGCGGGCTATCCGGCGTTCGACCGTCAATCCTTCCTCGAAGGCCATCTGACCCCCGTGCTGTGGGGTTCGGCCCTGCGCCATTTCGGCATCGACGAACTGCTGGCGGCCATCGGCGACTGGGCGCCGCCGCCCAAGATCATGCCCGCGCGCAAGGAGGCCCCGCCCGAGACCCGCAACGCCCCGGCGCCCGAAGCGATCACCGTCGAACCCGGCCAGGCCGAGGTCACCGGCTTCGTCTTCAAGGTCCAGGCGAACATGGACCCCAACCACCGCGACCGCATCGCCATGTTCCGCATGGCCTCGGGCCGGTTCCAGCGCGGCATGAAGCTGAAGGTTCAGAACACCGGCAAGTCCCTGTCGGTGAACGCCCCCATCATGTTCTTCGCCAGTGATCGCGAACTGGCCGAGGACGCCTATGCTGGCGACGTCATCGGCATTCCCAACCACGGCGTGCTGCGCGTCGGCGACAGCCTGTCGGAGACGGGTCTGGTGCGTTTCGCCGGCCTGCCCAACTTCGCGCCCGAAATCCTGCAACGGGTGCGGGTCAAGGACCCGCTGAAGGCCAAACACCTGAAGAAGGCGCTGGAAGGCCTGGCCGAGGAAGGCGTGACCCAGTTGTTCCGTCCCGAACTGGGCAGCGACTTCATCGTCGGCGCCGTCGGCCAGCTTCAGTTCGAGGTCATGGCCGACCGCCTGGGCGAGGAATACGGCCTGGACGTCATCTTCGAGCACAGCCCCTACGCCGAGGCCCGCTGGATCGGCGGAGACAAGACCGACCTGGACGACTTCGCGGGCAAATACCGCCCCCAGATGGCCGTCGACATCGACCAGGCCCCGGTCTTCCTGGCCAAGTCGAGCTGGGAGACCGGCTACGTCATGGAACGCTTCCCCAAGATCGCCTTCACCAAGACCAAGGAGCGGGGCTGACGATCAGCGCGGCACGACCGACCTCGGCGTATGCCGCCTGAGCCGAGCCGAACCCGTTTCATCGCGCGGCGTTGACCTTGCAACGCGGCTCTGGAGTGCGATGAAACGGTCCCGTTACGGGACGAAGGGTCTGGGCGTTCGATGTTCGAGTTCGGCAAGGATCTGCGGAAAATCTTCGCCCAGGCGCGCGAGAGCGACGACCTGAGCTGGCTGGAGCTGATCGGCGTCAACCTGGTCGAGGTCGAGGCCCGGCAGCAGTCGGTCGACGCCGGTCGCGTCTCGTGCAAACACCCCGTCGAGGCGTCCCTGCGGGCCTCGGCCTTCTGGCGCGAGCACGCCCGCCGCTGTGGACATCCGGCCAGCCTGGAGCGCGCCGCCGCCGCCGTGACCGACGCCCGCCGCCGCGCCGTCGGCGATCAGATCGCCGAGACCGAGCTGGAGGCCGTCCGCGTCGATATGCTGCGCTTCGACCTGTGCGGCGACGTCGCCGTGCTGGACCGCGCCTTCGAGACGGTCGCCGCCGTCGGCGCGCCCAAGTCGGCCCAGACCGCCACCACCGCCGCCGCCCTGCACGCCCGGCTCAGCGCCCGCCGCGCCCGGTTGTCGGGTGATCCGGCCGCCCTGCTGGACGCCGCCGCCCTGTTGGACGCCGCCCTGCACGACCTGCGGTCGGCGCCCGCCGACCATGTCGAGGACGTGCGCATGGATCGCGCCGCCCTGGCGCTGGAGGCCGGGGTCGCGCGCCGTGATCCGCGCCTGTTGGACCAGGCGGGCCGCGACCTGCTGGCCCTGGTCGAGAGCGCCTCGCCCGATTACCGGCCCCTGACCCGCGCGCGCGCCCTGGCCCTGTGCGGCGCGGGCCTGGCCGCCCTGGCCGCCGTCGCCGGGGATCAATCGGCCCGGCTTCAGGGCCAGGCCCTGTTCGACGCCGCCGTCGATCAGTTCACCCCCGACCACAGCCCCCTAGACTGGGCCGCCATCCAGATCCTGCGCGCCGACGACCCTGAGACCCCGACCAAGGCCCTGATCGAGGCCGAGGCCTTGACCGCAGGCGGCGGCCTGATCCTAGGCGCCCTGGCGCGCGAGGCCCGCACCGCCCGCGCGGTGCATGAGGCCGAGGACCAGGGCGATTTGACCGCCCTGGCCGCCGTCGCCGCCCGTCTGCGCGTCCGTTTGCAAAGCGAGGATGCGGACGCCGCGCCGCTGGACTGGGCCGCCGATCAGATCGGCCTGGCCCGCGTCGGCCTGGCGGTGGGGCGCCTGTGCGGCCAGACCCCGCCCGGCGTCGCCCTGGCCCTGTCGGAAGCCGCCGAGGTCGCCCGCCATCACGGCGTCCCGGCGTTGGCGTCGCGGGCGGAAGGTCTGATCCAGATTCGCGCGTAAACTTCCTTCTCCCCTCCGGGGGAGAAGGTGGCCCGAGGAGCGGGTCGGATGAGGGGGCTGTGTCAGCAACCTAACTGGCCGACAGCGAGCGCGGATCAGGCATCCCCCTCATCCGTCATGCGTCGCATGACACCTTCTCCCCTGAAGGGGAGAAGGAAATCGGCGCTACCCCCCGATCGCCACGAACGGCCCGTTCAGCAGGCCGGGCTTGCCGTAGCGCAGAGGGCCGCCGTCGTCGGCCAGCACCCGCCCGCCCGCGGCCTCCAGCACCGCCTGACCGGCCGCCGTGTCCCATTCCGAGGTCGGGCCGCTGCGCGGGTAGGCGTCGAACCGGCCCTCGGCGATCAGACAGAATTTCAGCGAGGAGTCCGTGCCCTGCCATCGGGTGCAGCCATGGCGCGCCGCCAGCCGCGCCGCCTCTTCGTCAGTGAGGCTGTGGCTCATCAGGGCGGACCCCTCGGCCGGGCGGTCGCGCACCTTGATCGGCCGCCACGCCTCGCCGAAACGGCGCATCACCGCCCCCTGCCCCGGCGCCGTCGAGCGCCAGGTCACGCCGCTGGCGGGGGCCGTCACCACCCCGGCCACGGGCGCGTCGTCCCGGATCAGGGCGATGTTGACGGTGAAGGCCTCGCGTCCTTCCACGAAGCCGCGCGTGCCGTCCAGCGGGTCGATCAGCCAGAAGACCTCGTCCAGCACGGCGGGCTTGCCGTCCGCCTCGGCCTGTTCCTCGCCCACCGCCTGCACGCCCGGCCAGCGTTCGGCCAGCGCCGCCAAGATCAGAGCCTCGGCCTCGTGGTCGGCCCGGGTCACCGGACTGTCGTCGGCCTTGGTCACATGGGTCACGCCCGTGCGCCAATAGGGCAGGATCACCGCCGCCGCCGCCTCGGCGATGTCGGCGATGGCTTCGCTCAAGGCGCCGCTTTGAAGGTCGCGGATCAATTCGGTCGTCATCGGCGCTCCATTAGACCGTTCCCCCGGTTTCAAGAACCGGCAAATCACGTCAGCTTGCGCCCCATGACCGAGACCGCCTCCCCGACCGATCTGGCCACCCTGGTGGCGGCCAAGCTGTGCCATGATTTCATCAGCCCGGCGGGGGCCATCGTCTCGGGCCTGGACCTGCTGAACGACCCGTCGGCCCAGGACATGCGCGACGACGCCATCGGCCTGATCGACCAGAGCGCGCGCAAGATGGTGGCCCTGGTCCATTTCGCCCGCGTCGCCTTCGGCGCGGCCACCACCAGCGAGAAATTCGACGGTCGAGAGCTTCAGACCCTGGTCGCGGGCATGACCGACGGGGGCCGCGCCGCCGTCGACTGGCGGGTCGAGGAACGGGCCTTCGCCAAGCCCCAGGCCCGCGCCCTGGTGAACCTGGGCTATCTGACCGCCGCCGCCCTGCCCTCGGGCGGAACCGCCGTCATCGCCAGCCGCGTCGAGGGCGATCACCTGATCCTGGAAGGCGTGGCCGAAGGCGCCCGCGCCCGTCTGAAACCCGAGGCCGCCACGGGTCTGGCGGGCCTGCCCCTGACCGAAGGGCTGCAAGGCCAGTGGGTTCAGCCCTATTGGCTGTGGCTGACCGTCCATGAGGCCGGCGGCGGCCTCGACGTCTCGGCCGACGAGGGCCGGGTGGTCCTGACCGCGCGGATGCCGCTTTAGGCCGCGTCACCAACGGCTCGTTAACCGACCGGCTGCGATCATGGCGCGAAGATCCATGTCGATCGAATCGCTTCGAATCCTCGCCGGACGCCGCCTTGACCGTCAGAACCTGCCTCATCGTCGATGACAGCCGGATCATCCGCAAGGTCGCGCGCCGCATCGTCGAGGCGCTGGCCTTCGAGGTGGATGAAGCGGCCGACGGCTCCGAAGCCCTGGCCTATTGCGCCTCGACCCTGCCCGACGTGATCCTGCTGGACTGGAACATGCCGGTCATGGACGGCCTGACCTTCCTGCGCCGTCTGCGCGGCCTGCCGGGCGGCGAACGGCCCAAGGTGCTGTTCTGCACCATAGAGACCCGCGCCGACCGCATCGCCGAGGCCCTGTCGGCGGGCGCCGACGACTATGTGATGAAGCCGTTCGACGGCCAGATCCTGGAATCCAAACTGGCCGAGGCGGGGGTGCTGTGAGCGCCATGACGCCCGAGGATTTTGAAAAGCTTCAGGCCCTGCTGGCCTCGCGCGCCGGGTATCGGCTCTCGCGCGAGCGGCTGTCCCTGGCCGAGCATCGGCTGGGTCCGGTGGCGCGGCGCGAGGGGTTCGAGACCGTTTCGGCCATGCTGCACGCGCTGTGGTCGCGGCCCGTCGCCTCCCTGGGCTGGGCGGTGATCGAGAGCCTGCTGAACCCCGAGACCTGGTTCAACCGCGACCGCACGCCGTTTCAGACCCTGGCCCAGGACCTGCTGCCCGCCCTGGTCAAGGCGCGGGGCGAGCGCAAGATCCACATCTGGTCGGCGGGCTGCTCGATGGGGCAGGAAGCCTATTCCATCGCCATGGCGGCGTCCGAGACCGGGGCTGATTTCGACCTCGTCGCCACCGACCTGAACCAGCGGGCGGTCGAAAAGGCCCGCAGCGGCCTGTACACCACCTTCGAGATTCAGCGCGGCTTGTCGGCGGCCTCCATGCTGCGATGGTTCGACCAGACCGAGGACCAGTGGCGCGCCCGGCCCGAACTGCGCCAGACGATGACCTTCGCCGCCGCCAACCTGCTGGACGAACCGGCCGATGACCGCCGGTTCGACATCGTCTTCTGCCGCAATGTGCTGGGCGAGATGGCCCCGGCCCAGCGCGCCCGCGCCCTGGACGTGTTGGAGCAGCGCCTGGTCGACGACGGCTGCCTGTTCCTGGGCCAGGACGAGCGGGTCGAGAGCGACACCGTGGCCTTCCGCGCCGTGACGGGGCGGCCGGGCCTGTATGTGAAGACCCCCTCCACGCTCAGCCGCGCGGCCTGATCCCTCTTCCCCGCTCACGGGGATCAGGATGATCCCTTGCCGACCCCCTCCCCCGACGGCCTATAGTCCCGCGCGGTTCGGAGGGATCTTTCATGCGGCTCGGCCTGCTGTTCGGCGCCCTGCTGGTCGCCCTGTCCCTGGCGTCCCTGTCGTTGCGGACGCCCGCTCCGGCGCCGGTCACCGCCCCCGCCGCCGCCTTTTCGGCCGAGCGCGCCATGGCCGATGTGCGCCAGATCGCCCGCGCCCCCCATCCTCTCGGCTCGCCCGAGCACGCCCGCGTCCTCCGTTACCTGACTGTCCGCATGACCCAGTTGGGCCTGTCGCCCCAGGTTCAGACCGGCGCCCTGTCGCCCGCCGCCCTGAAACGGCTGGAGCGCTGGAACATCGACCCGGCGGCCGCGAACCATCAGGTCGCCAACCTGGTCGGCGTCCTGCCCGGCCAGGACCGGTCCCTGCCGCCGATCCTGCTGATGGCCCATTACGACAGCGTGCCCGCTTCGCCCGGCGCGGCCGATGACGCGGCCGGGGTCGCCGCCATCCTGGAATCCGTCCGCGCCATTCGGGCGCGCGGGCCGGCCCCGCGCGATCTGGTCGTGCTGTTCACCGACAGCGAGGAGCTGAACCTGGACGGCGCCCGCGTCTTCTTCAGCGAGCACCCGCTTCGGGATCGGGTCGGCGCCGTGATCAATCTGGAGGCGCGCGGCGGCGGCGGCCGGGCCGTCATGTTCGAGACCGGACGCGGCAACGCCGAGACCGTGGCCCGTTTCGCCGACGCCGCCGCCCGTGCGCCGGGCGGCCCGTCGTCCAGCTCCCTGGCCGTCTTCGTCTATGAGCTGATGCCCAACGGCACCGACTTCACCATCGCCAAGGATCGCGGCGTCGGCGGGTTGAACCTGGCCTTCATCGGCCGCCCGGCCCAATACCACGCCGCAGGCTCCACCCCCGACGCGCTGGAGGTGGGCAGTCTGCAACACATCGGCGGCCTGGCCCTGGAATCCGCCGACGCCTGGCTGCGCGCGCCCGACCTGCCGCGCGAGACCCGCAACGCCGTCTATTCCGACATCCTGGGCAAGCTGACCGTCCGCCACGCCCCCGCCGCCGGCTGGGTGCTGTTGGCTCTGACCGCCGTCCTGGGCGGGTTCGCCGCCTGGGCCGCGCGGCGGCGCGCCGGCCTGACCCTGCCCGACGTCGGCCGCGGCATGTTGGACGGACTGTGGCTGGCCGCCTCGGGCGTCGTGCTGGCCAATGCGGTGCGCGTGCTGAGCGGGCCGATGACGGCGCGGGTCGACAGCGCCGACGCCTATTACACCCTGTTGCGCCGCCTGCCGTGGATGGAGGCGGGCGTGGCCCTCAGCCTGCTGGCCGCCTGTCTGACCCTGATGGCCGGGCGCGACCGGGCCGGGCGGCGCGTCGTCACCGGCGTTCTGGGCGCCGCCCTGCTGATCTCCATCCTGCTGGGCGGCTTCGATCCCGTGGTACTGGGCGCCGCCGCCGTCGCCATCGGTCTCAGTTGGATCATCCGGCGCGAGCCGGGGTCCGTCTGGGGCGGCTGGCTGGGCCTGATCGCCCTGGTCTTCGTCCTGGCCTGCGCGGTCCAGGCCGCCGCGCCGCCGGCCGCCTATGTGCTGATCTGGCCGGCCCTGGCCGCCGCCTTCGCCGCCGCCCTGTCGGCCACCCTGGGGGCCGGACTGATCTCGGCCCGCGCCCTGACGCCGCCCGCCGTCGTCACCGCCGTCGTCGGCGGCTGGCTGATGGCCCTGGCGCATCAGGTGTGGCTGGGCATCGGCATGGACCTGCCCGGCGTCCTGACCCTGATGGCGCTGTTGATCCTGATGCTGGCCCGGCCGCTGGCTCCGCGCCTCAGCCTGACCCGTTCGCTGCTGATCGCCGCCGTCGCCTGCCTGGCGCTGGGCTGCGCCGTCTCGGGCTGGGCGCGCCTGATCGAACCCGCCCCGCCGCCGTCATCGGCCACGCCCGCCGCCGCGACTTAACCGGATCGGAACCGCCGTGGCTTAAGGGTCGGAGCTATGAATCTGATCCACGCCCTTCAAGACAACAGCGACCCCAATTCGCTGGTCTCGCGTTTCCGCCGCGCACGCGGCCGCCGCGTCGTCGCGCTGATCGAGGCGATCCACGCCGAAAAGGGCGCCGTGCGCATCATCGACCTGGGCGGAGAGGCCAACTACTGGCGCCTGTTCGATCTCGACCTGCTGAAATCCAGGAACGTCCACATCACCCTGATCAACCCCGGCGGCACGGGCGATGTCTGGGATACGGCCCTGTTCGACGAGATCGACGCCGACGCCTGCTCCCTGCCGCAATACGCCGACCACAGCTTCGACCTGGTCCATTCCAACTCGGTCATCGAGCACGTCGGCGACTGGCCGCGCATGGAGGCCTTCGCCGCCGAATGCCGCCGTCTGGCCCCGCGCTACTATGTCCAGACGCCCTATTTCTGGTTCCCGATCGAGCCGCATTTCTCGGCCCCCTTCTTCCACTGGCGCAGTGAACAGAGCCGCGCCCGCGCCCTGATGCGCCGCGCCCACGGCTTTTCGCAAAAGGCGCCCGACGTCGGCGCCGCCATGCGCGACGTCCAGCACGCGCGCCTGCTGGACAAGACCCAGTTCCGCTTCCTCTACCCCGACGCCGCCCACCACGACGAGAAGATCGGCCCGCTGACCAAATCGGTCATCGCCGTGCGGGGATAAGGGGCGAAGGGGCGAGGGGGCGAGGGGCGGGTCAGAGGCGACGCCCCGCCGCCGTCGCCTGGTTCAGCGCATTGTTCGTATAGTTCGTCGTCCCCGCCGTCCGCGCCGTGAAGTTGTACAGATTGTTCGACTGGGTCTGGCTGATCACCTGACCGGCCGGGTTGTAGCCATAGCTCCAGGCCACGTCATAGGTCGACGTCGGATGGGTGATCGACAGCCCCGTCAGACGCGACACGTCGTCATAGCTGTAGCTCACAATCATAACCAAACTCGGCAGCTTGATCGCCGCCACCATGGCGGCGAATCCGCAGTCGGGATTTGATCCGCACTATGAAGTGTATTTACTGTATATATAATCAGAAGTTACCAAAAACACCCACCCAAGACATGTTATAAATAAGAATAGACACCCAAATACGTACCTAATTGAACCTATCGACGCCAAGACAATTACTGCATATAAAGATATAATTCCAGTTAATGTAAATAATATTCCAAAATTACTCATCTTGAGTAAATTTCTTTTTATATCTTTTGGTATATTATTATCAATTGGGCTGTAATTTTCCTTAAATAGCATTGATAAAATCATTACTAGAATAAGAATTATAAATATAACTCTACCATATCCCACGTAAAAAGCATCAATGCCGCCAAATATACCAATCAAAGAATGAGTTATGAAAATGATTCCTGATAAAATTGTTAGAACGATTGATATCGCATTGTGCTTTTTCCTCATTCCCCCGCCTCCGAGCATTGCGTTTCGGTTGCCGCGCTCGCAAACTCTCCAGCCGATAGGCTGCCGCCGTCCGCTATGATTCTCTGAGAAATAGCGTTAGATATACCCGAACTCCCAGACAAAGCTCCAAACGTGTACGCAAGACCTTGAGCAAGGGCTGGCGTGTAGTCCCCTGTTGAATATCCGTACAGACCAATCCCGACCAGTCCAGAAGTCGTAGACAAAATTCCCAGCGTCATACCCGTTCCTATGAGCACGCCACCGACAACATCAGTAACAGGATTAAGACCCGCCTGCGAGCCTGCAATCATGAGGCCGGAAGTAGTCGCACCAAATCCTGCGACTCCGCTCCACGTGGAAAGATTCCCCATTTTTTGCGAAGCTTGATAGGCCCGCTCCCGGCCTAGGATCGGGCATACAGTTGGAGCCAGGCTTCCACCATTGCCACCTCCCCCAGCACCACCTCTACCGGCGCGCCCTGAATCTCCACCACTGACAGGATAGACGGGAGCTGGTGGAGCAGTAATGTCGCAGTACTGTCCTCTACTGTCGGTAAGGACCCTTCCTCCTCCAGCGCGACACTGACCGGGAGTCACCAAATCGCCCGGATTGAGTCCCTCCAGCCCAAACGGATCCACCAGATTCACCGGATCGCCCGACACATACCCATACAGGTTCATCCCGGCCTGGTACCCGATCGGGTCGGTCTGCAGGAACCTTCCCAGGTCGGGGCGGTATTGGCGGCCCTTGTAGTGGTACATGCCCCAGTCCGGCAGCCACATCTGACCCGTGTACATCAACCGACCGCCGTTGCCGTAGCCGGGCCGACCGTATTCGTCATAGGTGTTCAGCACGATCATGCCGCCTGAGCCGTCGGTGATGCTGACCACCGACCCCAGCCGGTCCTGCGCCGACCACAGCGGATAGGTCAGGTCCGGTCCCTGCCAGGCCAGGGCGATCTCGTCCGGCCACGGCCCGGGCACCAGCCGGTTGGCGATGGTCGAGCCGTTCAGCGTCGTCCCCGCCAACTGACCGTCGGCGTCATACAGATAGTCCGCCCCCAGCGTCCCCGTCATCGTCTTCAACCGGCCCAGGGCGTCCCAGGTGATCGTCTGGCTGTTGTTCAGCGTCACCGGCCGACTGTAGCGGTCATAGGCGTAGGTCCGCCCCAGCGAACCGTCCGAGGTCAGGTCCCCCTCGGTGTTGTACGTCAGCGTCGCGCCCCCCGCCGCCGTCGCCTGGTTCAGCGCATTGTTCGTATAGTTCGTCGTCCCCGCCGTCCGCGCCGTGAAGTTGTACAGATTGTTCGACTGGGTCTGAGACACCACCTGACCGGCCGGGTTGTAGCCATAGCTCCAGGCCACGTCATAGGTCGACGTCGGATGGGTGATCGACAGCCCCGTCAGACGCGACACGTCGTCATAGCTGTAGTCGGTCGTCACCCCGTTCGGGCGATACACCGCCGTGCGGCGGCCCAGGTTGTCATAGGCGTATTGCGACACCGCCCCGCCGCCCGCCGGATAGATGCCCGTGACGTTGTTCGTCTGGTCATAGACGTATTCCATCTTGATGGAGTCCGGCCAGATCAGCCCCGTGCGACGCCCCCCGATGTCGTACTCGAACGTCATCGCGCCCAGGACCCCGTCCTGACTGATCATCCGGCCCAGGATGTCCCAGGTCATGGTGATCGTGCCGGTCGTATAGTTGTTGACCGTCAGCACGCGGTTCAGATTGTCATAGGTATAGGCCTGAACCGGCGCCGGGTGCGGCTGATACACCATCTTCAGCCGGTTCAGATTGTCGTAGGCGTTGGTGAACACCCGCCCCGAACGGTCCGTATAGCTGGTGACGTTCGACGCCGCGTCATAGCCGTACTGTTCCGACAGCGCCCCGCCCGGATAGGTCAGCGACGCCATCCGGTCATAGCGGTCATAGGCCAGGGTCGAGACGTTGCCGTCGCCGTCGGTCAGGGTCGCGGCCTGGCCGTTGTCGGTATAGGTCACGCTCTCGGTCGCCGCCGCCCCCGTGCCCAGGCCCGTCGTGGTCGAGATGGCGCGGCCCGCGGCGTCATAGGCCGTCTGGAGAATGCGATCAGGACCATAGCCGCCCTGGGTCGCCAGCGAACAGGCCGAGCTTGGCGGGCTGGCGAAGGTCGCCGGGTTCATCCGCACCGCCGTGCACGACGGCCGTCCAGCGGCGTCATAGGACACCTGGGTCAGGGCGCGCGTCGTTCCGCCCGCCGACTGGGTCTCGGCCTGGATCGGCCGCCCCATGGCGTCATAGGCGGTCTCCTGCCGCTGCAAGGTGTTGAACGACGCCCAGCCGGTGTTTCCATACGCCGTCGTCGTACCGACCTCGGTCAGCTCGACCTGGCCGCGAGGATTGCGGGTATAGCGGGCCGCGCGATGCAACCGCCCGCCGCCGCTGTCCGGGTCGGGACCGATCATGCCCACCATTTCCCGCGCGGCGTTGTACCGATACTCGGTCGTATAGCCCGTTCCCATCGGCCCGGTGACCGAGGCCAGATCGCCATTGTCGGTCCAGGTCATGGTCGTGGTCGCCACCAGCGATCCCCAGCCCGCGCCGACCGCCGACGAGACCGGCAACAGATTGTTCGGCGTCGATGAACTGGGATAGGCCAGGGTCGTCTTCAACTCAGTGGTCGAATAGGCGCAGGAACTCCCGGTCACACAGGCCGAGGACGACACCGGCATCACGATGGCCGAACCGTTGGCGAAGGTCGTCGCCGTGTCATGATACCGCGCCGTCAGGCTGGAATAGGCATAGCGGGTCTGCGGTCGCACAGTGGCGCTCGATGTGGGCAACGGCAAGGTGACGCTCAACAGCCCCGCGTGGGTCGAATCCCAGACATAGTCCGTGACGTTGCCGTTGGCGTCGGTCGTCGTCAGCGGCCGATGGCACAGGACCCGCAGCGTCGAACAACTGCTCGGATAGGTCGACGACACCTCGATGTCGGGTAGGCTGGGCGTGCCCGGCTTGGCCTTGTACGCCGTCTTGATGACGTTGCCGAAACCGTCATAGGTCAGTTCGACCGCATTCCCCTCCGGCGCGGTCGTCCGCTCCAGGCGGTTCTGGCTGTCGTAGGCGAAGGTCCAGGCGTCGCCCGCCACGTCCACCGAGGTGGCTCGGCCGATGGTCAGGTCCGACACCGCCGTGACGACTTGGCTCAGCGGACCTGTGGCCGTGGTCGTGCGCGTCGTGCCCACATCCGCATAGCCATAGCTCCAGGCGCCGCTGGCGTCGGTGACGCCGCTGACCCTCTGCGATCCGTCATAGGTGACGGCGATGTCGTTGCCGGTCGATCCCGGATACTGGACGCCCGACAGGCCGCCCGTGCCATAGGTGTAGGTGGTGGTCCGGCTGGACTGGTCCTGGGCCGTGGTCGGCAGATAGCCGTTGTAGGTGATGCTGGGCCAAGTCTGGCTGAAGGTGCAGTCGTCGGCGCCGGGCGCGCAATAGTCCACCGTCATGTTGAACCCGGTGGCCGTGGCCAGCTCCAGCCAGTCATAACCGGTCAGCGGGTCGTCCGAGACATAGTCATAGTGGATCTGATAGCCGCGATTGTTGCCGACGGACTGAAGCCGGGCCGCCGCGCGCGTCTGTTCGCACTCGCCCTGGTCGTCGAACCGCGAACAGACGTTGGCCCCCTGATAGGTGTAGGTCAGGGTCTCGCCATTGGCCTGGGCATAGCTGGTCACCACCGCCACATTGGCCTGATAGGGGCTGTAGCTGCCCACCCAACCGCTGGAGAAGGTCGCCGTCACTCCCGACGGCGTGGTCAGGGTGTAGGTCGAACCCGACTGCGTCAGGGTGAAGCCTCGGTTCGATTGGGCGGAATAGGTGGAGCCGGTCTTGATGAAGATCTCGGACTCGCCGCCCACGCTGACGGTATAGACTGAACCCGAGGCGTTGATCGTGCCCATCAGGCTGTAGCGCCAGCCGCCGCCCGACGGCGATCCCAGGAACAGGCGCCCGTGGGCGATGCCGCCCTGGCCCGGCTGGCCGATCACCACCTCGGTCGTGGCGTAGTTGAAGGCCCCCGTCACCAGGTCCACGCCGCGCGGGTCCTGGGTGTAGTGTTCGGGCGGCACCGGCTGTTGCGGCACCTGGGCCAGGGCCGGCGTGGCCAGCGCCAGGGCGCCGATGGAGGAGGCGCCCAGAAGCAGCGCGCGCAGTTGCATCGTCTTCATGGGTTGGTCCTCAGTGACAGCAGGTGTTGGTGGCCCAGATCGGCGTCGCGCCCAGGTACATCACGACGTTCCCGTCGTTCTGGACCCTCAGGAAGGCGCCGCTGCTGCCCGCCGTGCCGCTGGCCCACAGCGCCGTCAGGTCGGGCGAATACAGGACCAGATTCCCGTCCCCCTGCATCCCCAGCACCATCCCCTCGCCGTTCGCCGTCGCGCTGGACCACAGCACCGTGGCGCCGAAATAAAGGACGATGTTCCCATCGACCTGGAACCTCAGCTCGAACCGGTTGTCGTTGGAGAAGATCGACTGCTGCGGGATCAGGGTCTCGTTCGACCGCAGTTCGTTCGAGGCCGCGCGGACCGGCACGGTCACCGTAGCGCGCTGGTCCCGATTGTCGGCGTCATCGAAGGCGTAGCTGACATAGAGGCTGGCGCCCGACGACCGCGCGATCGTCGTCGCGGTCACCCGCCCGTCGGCGTCATAGCGATAGGTGGTCTTTTCATCCGCCGCCGCGGACGACGCCGCCAACCCCAGCGCGGCGACCGCCGCGATGCGCACCAAATCCATAATGTCCCTCCCAGCCTTGCGGCACGTTTGAAGAACGGCGCTCGCTCGTGAAGGTTGCATCGCCGCACGCGCACAATTTTACGCGCAGCGGGATCGTGAGGATTCGAGAGCGCCCGCCCCGCGCCTCAGGGCGCCCGCCACCCCGAAAAGGTCGGCGCGCTGAACCCGCCAATCATCGTCGCCCGGAACCGGCCCACGTCAATTCCGGTCGTATCCGCGCAGGCCCGAAAAAGAACATATTGGCAACCAGAACAAACCATGCACATAGTCCGGCTCACACAGGGAGCGGGTCCATGGCGGGTCTCTCCCGGAACCTGAACGGGAATCATGGCAAGGGAGAGTAAGGCAGTGGCACAGGCGGCTTTGAAACTGGTGGGCAAGGAAGACGGCGACAAGCAACGCGCGCTCGAGGCGGCGATCGCCCAGATCGACCGTGCGTTCGGCAAAGGCTCGGTGATGAAACTGGGCAAGGCCGGGGTCGTGGCCGAGATCGAGAGCGTCTCGACCGGTTCGCTGGGTCTGGACATGGCCCTGGGCATCGGCGGCCTGCCGGTCGGCCGGGTGATCGAGGTGTTCGGTCCCGAATCCTCGGGCAAGACCACCCTGGCCCTGCACACCGTGGCCGAGGTCCAGAAGAAGGGCGGCGTGGCCGCCTTCGTCGACGCCGAACACGCACTGGACCCGATCTATGCGGGCAAGCTGGGCGTCAATCTGGACGATCTGCTGGTCAGCCAGCCGGATCACGGCGAACAGGCGCTGGAGATCGTCGACACCCTGGTGCGCTCGGGCGCCGTGGACATCGTGGTGGTCGATTCGGTCGCCGCCCTGACGCCCCGCGCCGAGATCGAGGGCGAGATGGGCGACAGCCTGCCCGGTCTTCAGGCCCGGTTGATGAGCCAGGCCCTGCGCAAGCTGACGGCCTCGATCTCCAAGTCGAAATGCATCGTCCTGTTCATCAACCAGATCCGTCACAAGATCGGGGTGATGTACGGCAGCCCTGAGACGACTACGGGCGGCAATGCGCTGAAATTCTACGCCTCGGTGCGCCTGGACATCCGCCGCACCGGCGCGATCAAGGACCGCGACGAGGTCACCGGCAACACCACCCGCGTCAAGGTGGTCAAGAACAAGGTCGCCCCGCCGTTCCGCGAGGTCATCTTCGACATCATGTACGGCGAGGGCATCTCCAAACTGGGCGAGATCATCGACCTGGGCGTCAAGGCCGGCATCATCGAGAAGTCGGGAAGCTGGTTCTCCTATGACAGCCAGCGCATCGGCCAGGGGCGCGAGAACGTGCGCGCCTTCCTCAAGGCCAATCCCGACATCGCCGACGGCATCGAAAAAGCCGTGCGCGCCTCGACCAACAAGATCGCCGACGACCTCTTGGGCACGCCCGAGCCTGACGAGGGCCAGGACCTGGAGGGCTGATCCTGATCGGATCGACCAAATCGACTCGATAGACTCGATAGACGCGGTTTTTCGCCGTCGATGACGGGCCTTCCCCGAAACTCCGCCCGGCCGGTCCCCGCGACCCGCCATCCGACCCCGCTGGGATCGGTCTGGGCCGGAGCGGCCGTCTGATCCTCACGGGTCAGGCGGCCTTTTTTCTTGCGGCTCTCCGATCACGACCGGGTGATGCGCCGGGCGTGAAAACCCTATATGGAGGCGCCTTCCTCCTCACGCCCTCCCCGCCCAACGGGGACCTGACCGAACGCGCACCGCCATGGCCAGCCTGAAACAGATCCGCTCCACCTTCCTCGACTTCTTCGCCGCTGACGGCCACGAGAAGGTGCATTCGGCGCCGCTGGTGCCGCAGAACGATCCGACCCTGTTGTTCGTCAACGCCGGCATGGTGCCGTTCAAGGACTATTTCACCGGCGCCGCCACGCCGCCCTATCCGCGCGCCGTCAGCAGCCAGAAATGCGTCCGCGCGGGCGGCAAGCACAATGACCTGGACAATGTCGGCTACACCGCCCGGCACCTGACCTTCTTCGAGATGCTGGGGAATTTCTCTTTCGGCGACTATTTCAAGGAACACGCCATCGAACAGGCGTGGAAACTGGTCACCCAGGATTTCGGCCTGGACCCCAAACGCCTGCTGGTCACCGTCTATATCGACGACGATGAGGCCGCCGCCATCTGGAAGAAGATCACCGGCTTTTCCGACGACAAGGTGATCCGCATCGCCGGGTCCGACAACTTCTGGGCCATGGGCGACAACGGCCCGTGCGGCCCGTGCACCGAGATCTTCTGGGACTACGGCGACCATGTTCCGGGCGGCCCTCCGGGGTCCCCCGACGAGGACGGCGATCGCTTCGTCGAGATCTGGAACAACGTCTTCATGCAGTATGAGAAGGAAAACGACGTCATCGTTCGTGACCTTCCCAAGCCGTCGGTCGACACCGGCATGGGGCTGGAGCGCATCGCCTCGGTGCTGCAAGGCAAGAATTCGGTGTTCGACACCGACCTGTTCCAAACCCTGATCGCGGCGTCGGAAGACCTAACCAAGACCAAGTCCGATGAAGAACGCGCACCCAGCCACCGGGTCATCGCCGACCACCTGCGCTCGTCGTCCTTCCTGATCGCCGACGGGGTGACGCCGTCGAACGAGGGGCGCGGCTATGTGCTGCGCCGCATCATGCGCCGGGCCATGCGCCACGCCCACCTGCTGGGCGCGAGCGAGCCTTTGATGCACCGCCTGGTCCCGACCCTGGTGTCGGAGATGGGCGAGGCCTATCCCGAGCTGAAGCGCGCCCAGGCCTTCGTCGAGGACACGCTGAAACAGGAAGAGATCCGCTTCCGCACCACCCTGTCCAAGGGCATGACCCTGTTCGAGACGGCGGTTCAGGGCTTCCGCCCCGGCGACATGCTGGACGGCCAGACGGCCTTCACCCTGTATGACACCTACGGCTTCCCGCTGGACCTGACCCAGGACGAGGCCCGTCGCCGCGGCTTCTCGGTCAATGTCGACGGCTTCCAGCACGCCATGGCCGAACAGCGCGCCCGCTCGCGCGAGCATTGGAAGGGGTCCGGCCAGGTCGCCAACGCCGCCGAATGGCTGTCGATCCGCGACCGGCTGGGGGCGACGGTGTTCACCGGCTATGACGGCGTCGACGGCTCGGGCCAGGTCCTGGCGATCATGAAGGACGGCGCGGCGGTCGATGCGGCCGATGTCGGCGACATCGTCGAGGTTCTGTTCGACGCCACCCCCTTCTATGGCGAGGGCGGCGGCCAGGCCGGCGACCACGGCCTGATCGAATGGCCGGGCGGTTCGGCCGAGGTCATCGACGTGAAGAAACACGCCGGGGATCTGCACGTCCATGTGGCCGAGATCACCTCGGGCGCCCTGACGACCGGCGTCCGCGCGGCGCTGATGGTCGATGCCGACAAGCGCCGCACGACGCGCGCCAACCATTCGGCCGCCCACCTGCTGCACACGGCGCTGAAGAACGTGCTGGGCGATCACGTCGCCCAGAAGGGCCAGATGGTCGACGCCGAGCGCCTGCGTTTCGACTTCAGCCACAACGCCCCGGTGACCGAGGACGAGCTGGCGGCCATGGAGAGCCAGGTCAACGCCGTCATCCGCCAGAACCTGCCCTCCGCCACGGACCTGATGGCGCCGGACAAGGCCATCGAGGCGGGCGCCGTGGCCCTGTTCGGCGAAAAATACGGCGACGAGGTCCGGGTGCTGACGCTGGGCCGGTCCCTGAGCGACGACGCCAAGGCCTATTCGGTCGAACTGTGCGGCGGCACCCATGTGGGCCGCACCGGCGACATCGCCCTGTTCAAGATCACGGCCGAGAGCGGCATCGCCGCCGGGGTTCGCCGCATCGAGGCCCTGACCGGCGAGGCCGCGCGCCAATATCTGGAAGGTCAGGCCAAGGTCGCCCGCAACCTGGCGCGCGACTTCAAGATCCAGCCCGCCGATGTTCCGGCCCGCGTCGAGACCCTGTCCGGCTCGGTCAAGACGCTGGAGAAGCAGGTCGCCGAGCTGAAGAAACAACTGGCCCTGGCGGGGTCGGTGGGCGGCGGTTCGGGCGGCGGCGGCGCGCCGGAAGAGATCGGCGGGATCAAGCTGATCGCGCGTATCCTGGACGGCGTCGACGGCAAGGGCCTGCGCGGCGTGGCCGAAGACTTCCGCAAACAGGTCGGCTCGGGCGTCGTCGCCCTGATCGGCCTGGCCGACGGCAAGGCCGCCGTGACCGTGGCCGTGACCGCCGACGTCACTGATCGCGTCAACGCCGCCGATCTGGCTCGCGCCGCCGTCCTGGCCATGGGCGGCCAGGGCGCGGGCGGCAAGCCGGACTTCGCCCAGGGCGGCGCCCCGGACGGCGCGAAGGCGGAAGACGGCCTGGCGGCGGTGCGGACGGCGCTCAAATCCTGATCCTTCTCCCATTGGGAGAAGGTGGCCCGAAGGGTCGGATGAGGGTCGGCTCTGTCCATCGGCGCGAGCCGTAAACCGACAGCCGACCCTCACCCTTTCGCGCAGGACCGATCGCTTCGCTCTCGGGCGGCTCAAGCCCTCTCCCAACGGGAGAGGGTCATCGATCCCGCTGGAAGTCCACGCCCGTCAGCTTCCAGTCGAACAGGCCGCGCCGGCTCATCACCAGGGCCAGTCGCCGATCCGGCCGGTCCTTGCGCGTCAGGGTGACGGCGAAGGTGTCCAGGTTGCGATAGCCCCAGGCCTGATGAATGTCGTCGCCGTCGGCCTTGGGTTGGGCCTTGGCGGGCGCCTGGCGGTCGGTGGGATCGGGCGCCTGGCCGGATCGCACCATCTGGCCGACGGCTTCGGGCGTGACCAGCGTATCGACCGCCCCCGACACCAGGGCCGGGGCCAGCAACATGCCCAGACCGGCCAGCACTTCGCCCGCCTCGCCGCCCTGGTCGCGCATTTCGCCGGCCAGAACCTGATTCAGTTCGTCTTTCAGGCTGGCGCGAAAGGCGGGGAAATCGACCAGCCGACGCAGGGTCTCGGCATCGCCGCGCTTGCCCGCCTGGATCAGGGCGTGGGCCGCGAACACCGGCGACAGGGCGTAGGCGCCCACGAAGACGGCGACCGCCGCCGAGGCCAGGCCGACCCACAGCTTACGCTTCATACCGAACTCCCGCGCGAAGACAGCCGCGCCCGTCCGCAGGTTAAGCGCGACTCGCCGGGCGCCGCCAGCGGCTTTCGCCGATCAGCCGCCGGTCTTGCCGCTCTTGGAGTCGGCCACGGGTTCCGCCAGCAGCGGGCGCGGCGCGGCCGGGGCCACGCCGTCGGGCAGGCCGATGTGGACCAGTTTCCACTCGAACGGTCCCTTGCGGGCGAAGGTGAAGACGGTGCGTGATCCGCCCTCGTCGGCCACGGCCATGCGGGCGCTGTTGACGCCCCAATAGACGGGGCTGGGCCAGCGGTCGCCCTTGGACGGCTCGGCCCCCTGGGCACTGCGCTGCGACGCCAGCCGTCCCTCGCCCCGCGTCAGGGCCGCCAGGGCGTGAGGCGTCAGATAAGCGTCCACGTCGGGCGGGCGCACCGCCGGGTTCTGATCGAACTGGCGCCGCACCGCGCCGATGGGGTCTTCGATGAAGGACGGGGCCGGAGCCAGGGCGCGCGGATCGCCGCCCATCTGGGGCCGCAGCGACGACCGCACCGCGCCGAAATCGACCAGTTTCGCCAGCGCCGCCGCATCATTGGCGTCGCCCGCCGAACGGATGCCGAAGAACACCACGCCGGGCGCCGCGAAGAAGGCGATGACCGCGGCCACGACCGCCGTCAGCACCAGATTGAACAACAGCTTGCTCATACGCCCCTCCGTCTCGCGGCCCATCAATGCACGAACAGCCGCCTCGCTCAAACGAAAGCCCCGCCGGCGCGAACCGGCGGGGCTTGCTGAAATGTCGCTCAAGCAGCGAGCGACCGCGCCGCGAGCGTTAGCGACCAGAATTAAGCCATGGCCGCCCGGATGTTCTCGGCCACCTTGTCCAGGAAGCCTTCGGTCGACAGCCAGCCCTGCTGATCGCCGACCAGCAGCGCCAGGTCCTTGGTCATGTGTCCGGCCTCGACGGTCTCGACCACCACGCGCTCCAGGGTCTCGGCGAAGGTGATCAGCTCTTGGTTGCCGTCCAGCTTGCCGCGGTGCTTGAAGCCGCGGGTCCAGGCGTAGATCGAGGCGATGGAATTGGTCGAGGTCGCCTCGCCCTTCTGGTGCTGGCGATAGTGGCGGGTGACCGTGCCGTGGGCGGCTTCCGACTCCAGGATCTTGCCGTCCGGGGTCATCAGCACGCTGGTCATCAGACCCAAAGAGCCAAAGCCCTGCGCCACCACGTCCGACTGCACGTCGCCGTCGTAGTTCTTGCACGCCCAAACGAAGCCGCCCGACCATTTGATGGCCGCGGCCACCATGTCGTCGATCAGCCGGTGCTCATAGGTCAGACCCTTGGCCTTGAACTGGTCGGCGAACTCTTCGTCGAACACCTTCTGGAAGATGTCCTTGAAGCGCCCGTCATAGGCTTTCAGGATGGTGTTCTTGGTCGACAGATAGACCGGATAGTTGCGGTTCAGGCCGTAGGCGAAGCTGGCGCGGGCGAACTCGGTGATCGAGTCATCCAGGTTGTACATCCCCATCGCCACGCCCGACGACGGGAAGTCGAACACGTCGTAGTTCAGCTCCTGACCGTCATTGCCGACCCATTTCATGATCAGCTTGCCGGGACCGGGAACCAGGAAGTCGGTGGCCTTGTACTGGTCGCCGAAGGCGTGACGGCCGACCACGATCGGCTGGGTCCAGCCCGGCACCAGGCGCGGCACGTTGCGGCAGATGATCGGCTCGCGGAAGACCACGCCGCCCAGGATGTTGCGGATGGTGCCGTTCGGCGACTTCCACATCTTCTTGAGGTTGAACTCCTTCACCCGCGCTTCGTCGGGGGTGATGGTGGCGCATTTCACGCCGACGCCGTGACGCTTGATGGCCTCGGCCGCGTCGATCGTCACCTGATCGTCGGTGGCGTCGCGGTTCTCCATGCCCAGGTCGTAGTAGTCCAGCTCCAGGTCCAGGAACGGGAAGACCAGCTTGTCCTTGATCATCTGCCAGATGATGCGGGTCATCTCGTCGCCGTCGATGTCCACGATGGGGTTGGCGACCTTGATCTTGGCCATGGGTTCTCTCTGTCGAAGGGGAGGATCGGGATTGGCGGCGGGTATAGCGAGCCGCGGCGCGGTGCGCAAAGGGCGCGGCGTCAGGAACGGCGGGCTTGCCGAGCGGCGGTCGTTGGGCGCTATGCTGCCTCTGCATCTTCAGGAGACGGCCATGCGTAAGTTCATCCTGACCACGGCGGCCGTTCTGGCGGCCTGCGGCGCCGAACCGAGCGCGGCCAAGGGCGCCGCGGCCGAGGGCCTCTCAACCCAGGCGGCGCCCGCCGCGACGGCCCAGCCCGTTGACCGCACCTTCCGCGACTGGCTGGCGGGCTGCGACAACGGCAATGACTGCGTCGCCTTCGCGGGACCGACCGACAGCGGCACAGGCTGGCTGCGGGTGGCGATGGCGGCGGGTCCGGCGGCGGCGGCGACGGTCCATGTCGGCCTTTGGGGCGACGGCGAACCTCAGAACGCCGCAGCCCCTCTGCGTCTTCAGATCGACGGGCAAGAGTTCGTCATTGCGCCCGATCCCGAACAGGACGGCGGCGATATCGGCCGCGCGACCGGCCGCCAGGCCCAGGCCGTGATCCGCGCTCTGGGCGACGCGCGCCGCCTGACCCTGGTCAAGGGATCGAACACCGTCGCCCTGTCGCCGAACGGCGCGGCGGCGGCCCTGCTGTGGATCGACGAGCGTCAGGGACGGTTGGACACGGTCACCGCCCTGCGACGGCGCGGCGCGCGTCCGGCCTCGGCCGTTCCGGCGGCGCCCGCGCTGCCCGTCGTCGCCCCCGCCCCCGCGGCCGACCAGACCGGCATGCCCGATCCCGAAGGTCCCGGACCCGCCCTGCCGCGCACCCTGACCGACCTGGCGGCCGTCCGCGAATGCCGCGCGAACCTCGGCTGGAACCCGGAGCTGTTCAAACAGACCAGCCGCGCCCGCCTGGACGCCGACACCGAGCTGTGGGGCGTGCCCTGCGACGCGGGCGCCTATAATCTGATGATGCGGTTCTGGATCACCGGGCCGAACGGGTCGGACCCGCGCGCCATCGCCCTGCAAGGGGTGGACGGCGACCCGGACTATGTCGTGACCAATCCCGAATACGATCCGGCCGAGCGCACCCTGCGCCAATTCTACAAGGGGCGCGGCATCGGCGACTGCGGGACCTTCCAGAAATGGACCTGGACCGGCCACGCCTTCGTCCTGTCCCATGAGATCAGCATGGGCGAATGCTGGGGCGCGCCCTTCGACCTGTGGCCGACCCGCTGGCGCACGCGCTAGGGTGTGAACCCGTAATCGGGTCCGAGTTTCATAAAGATCTTCAAAGGCTCGTCACCCTCGGGCTTGTCCCGAGGGCCTATCCTTGCGTCATCCTCGAACGCGGATGGTCTTGACCATCGATCACAACGACCTCTGGTCCAGCCTGCGGCCCTCATGGCCCCTCGGGACAAGCCCGAGGGTGACGAGGTTCAGGAGTTCACACCCTAAATCAGCCGCGCCGCACCGACGCCGTCCAGTCGTCGATCACCCGCTCCAGCACCGTCAGCGGCACGCCCCCGCCGCCCAGGCCCGCGTCGTGGAAGCCCCGGATGTCGAACCGGTCGCCCAGCGCCCGCCGCGCCTTTTCGCGCAACCGCACCCACTCCAGCTTGCCGACCATGTAGGCGCAGGCCTGGCCCGGCCAGCCGCAATAGCGGTCGACCTCCGAGGTCACCGCGCTCTCTTGGTCGCCCAGGGTCTCGACCATGTAGCGGACGGCCTGTTCGCGGCTCCAGCGCTTGGCGTGGATGCCGGTGTCGACCACCAGGCGCACCGCCCGGAACATCTGCGATTGCAGATAGCCGATCTGACCCATCGGATCGTCGGCATAGACCCCCATCTCGTCCGCCAACTGTTCGGCGTACAGGCCCCAGCCCTCGACATAGCTGGAGAAGAACAGGGTGTTCATCAGCTTGGGCGCGGCCTCGCTCTCCTGCTGGATGGCGATCTGCAGGTGATGGCCCGGCGCCGCCTCGTGATAGGTCAGGGTCGGCAAGGTCCACTTCGGCCATTCCGACGTGTCGCGCAGGTTGATGTAGTAGGCGCCCGGCCGCGACCCATCCAGGCTGGGCGAGTTGTAGTAGCCCAGTCCGGCCCCCGCCTCGATCTCGGCCGGCACGCGCCGGATCTCGACGGGCGAGCGCGGCAGGCGGCCGAAATACTGCGGCAGGCGCGCCTGCATGTCCGCCATCTGCCGGTTCAGATCGGCGATCAGGGCCGTGCGGCCCGCCTCGGTGTTCGGATAGATGTATTTCGGATCGTCGCCCAGCGCCCCGATCCGCTGGCCCACCGAGCCTTGCGTCAGGCCCTGGGCCTTCAACAGAGCGTCGGCGCGCGCGCTCAGTTCGGCCACCTGTTCGCGGCCGATGCGGTGGATCTCGTCGGCGCTCAGCCGCGTCGTGGTGATGTAGTGCAGGCTGTTGGCGTAATAGGCGTCGCCCTGCGGGAAACGCCACACGCCCGCCTCATGCCCGGCGGTCGGCAGCCTGGCCTTCATCGCCTCCAACTGACGGCGCAGCGCCGGATAGACCCGGCCCTCCACCAGCCGCTGCGTCCGCGCGCCCCAGTCGCCGGTCAGGCCCTGGGCCTGGGTCCGCCGCGTGACCGATCCGACCAGGGTGGAATCCGCAGCCGACGTGCGCAGCATCCCCTCTTGCAGGCCGATGGCGTTCGACAGGATGAAGTCTGGCGGAACCACGCCGCGCCCATAGTCCTCCAACATCCGATCCGTCTCGGCGTTCAGCACATCGGCGAACATGTCGACGCGCGACACATAGGCGTCGGCGTCGGCGGCCGTCTCGATGCCGTGCTGGGTGTCCAGGAAGGTCGGCGTCGATTGATAGGCGCCCGACTGCTGGCTGACGCGATAGACCTGGGGCCAGCCGCCCTGGCCGTAGGGTATGGCGAAGGTGGCGATCACCGCATCATAGCTGGCGGCGATGGTGTCGTAGCGGACGGCGTCCACCCCCGCGAGCTTGGACCGGTCCACGGCCGCCAGTTCGGCGCGCAGGGCGCGGGTCAAGCGTCGGCCCTTCTCCTCTTCCTCCAGCGTCGGAACCGACAGTTTGGACTTGGCCGCCGCGCGGGCGCCGACGTCCAGGCCGAAGGCGGTCGTCGTTTCGGGCGACTCGTCCAGAATCCGCTCGAACGTCCGGTCCATGAAGGCGTCCAGCGCCGCCTTGACGGCTGGGTCCGACGCGGCCGGACCCGCGGGCGTCGCCGCACTCAGGCCCGGTATGGAGGCGCAGGCTCCCGTGGCGGCGATCCCCGCTCCGGCGGCGGCGGTCATCAGCATGCGGCGACGGTCGATCATGGCGAACTCCAGCGTTTCACCCACGACGCTAAGCCCGCGATAGGACGTTTCGCAAGTTACGATATGGTCAGTTCGCGGGCGCGGTCTCTTCGCCCAGCCAGGCGCGGCGGAAGGCCAGTTGCGCCTCGGTCGCCTGGCCGCCGGCCGCCTCGGTGCGGACCAGTTTGAACGACGGATCGGCGGCGAAACGCATCCGCGCCACGCCTTCACGCCCGCGCCGGATGAAACGCACCGCGATCTCGTCGCCGGGGCGCGCGTCCTGGATCACCTTGCTCCAATCCGCCTGGCTGTCGATGGCCGTGTCGCCGACCGCCACGATCTCGTCGCCCCGGTCCAGGCCGATGTCGTACAGCGGCGTGCCCGGCGCCGTGGCGCCCGACACCTTGGCCGCGGTTCCGGTGAATTGCAGCGGCGTCGGCCCGGCCCAGCCCCGGCCGGGATTCTGAGGCTGCATGACGATGCCCGCCTGGGCCAGCAGCGGGGCGAAATCGGGCAGTTCGCCGCCGCGAACGACGCGGTCGAAGAAGTCGGCGGCGAAGGCGGCGTCGCCCGTCACCTCAGCCAGGCCCCGTTGCAGGTCGTCGGGCGTGAACGGAACCTCGGTCACTCCGTGATGGGTCCACAGCCAGCGCATATAGTGGTCCAGCGTCACGCCGGGGAACCGCTCGCGCAGCGTCAAATCCAGCGCCGTGGCGATCGTCGCCCCCCACAGATAGTAGGTGGCGAAGATGTTGTCGTTGGTCGGATCGATCGCCGTCGCCGCATCGGCGAAGGGCGCCCTCAGACTCATCTCCTGCGGCCCGCCATAGGCGCGCGCCGGATTGTTGACGATGAAATTCACCTGCCCGCCGATCGCGCCCAGGAAGGCGTCGACCGTCCCCACCCCCGCACGTCGGATCGCCAGCGGGCCGTAGTAGTTGGTGAACCCCTCCGACAGCCACAGCGACGGCGTCGGATCGGCCTGGGTGAAGTCGAACGGCTCCAGCTCGGCCGGGCGGATGCGCTCGACGTTCCAGGCATGGAAGAATTCGTGGCTCAGCGTGCCGATCTGGCCGTAGTCGGCCTCGGCCAGGCCGCGCGTGGTGCTGATGACGGTGGAGTTGCGATGCTCCATGCCGTCGCCGCTGATCCACGGCAGATAGTCGGCCAGGAAGGTGTAGGTCCCGAAGTCGAAGTCGGGCACGTCGCCGAAGATGGCGATCTGGGCGTCCACCACCTTCTTGGCGCGGGCCGCGAACTCATCGGCCTCGGCCGCCGTGCCCAGATGATGCAGGGCGATGCGGATGGTGCGCGGCGTGCCCGCGTCGTCGACCCGCCATTCCCGCACCATGTGGTCGCTCAGCTCCATCGGGCTGTCCATCAGATATTGGAAATTCGGGGCGGTGAAGACCTCGGGGTCCGAGGTCGGCGCCAGTTGGGTGGCGATCCGCCAGCGCGGGTCGGGGCGGCGCAGGCGCACGCGGGCGGGCCGGTCGTCATACCCCTCGGCCCACATCAGGCTTGCGGGGGCGTTCAGCCGCGCATGGCTGGTGTCGATCTGGGCATAGGTGCCGTCGCCGCGGTCGGCCCACAGGGTGTAAGCGATGGTCACCGCCCCGTCATGGCTCGGCACGGTCCAGCCATAGGGATCGGTGCGCTCGATGGTCAGGGGCCGTCCGGCGCCGTCGACGGCCGAGACGGAATAGACGTTCTTGGCGAACTCGTGGATCGCATAACGGCCGGGCGACGAACGCGCCATGCGGAACCGCACCGGTCCCGGCTCCAGCCCGCGATAGGTCACCGTGATCCGCGCCTCGCGGTGGGCCGCGTTGTCGAAGCGGAGATCGTATTCGACCGGCGGCGGCGGCGTCTGCGCCAGGGCCGGCGCGCCGCCCAGCACCAGGGTCGCCGCCAAAACCGCCGAACTCACCAGACGCATCTCAGACCCTCTCTTGAACAGGGCCGGGACCGTCGCGCGGGACTTGGACGATTGCAAGGGACGACCGGTCAGGCCGCGTGCAGTTCCTGCTTCACCCGTTCGGCCAGGGTCTTGATGTCCAGCGGCTTGGGCAGGAAGGACACCCCCGTCTCGTCCTGCAACAGATCCGAGAAGTCGCTCTCGGCGTATCCCGAGATGAACATCACCGGCGCGTCGCCCAGATACTGGCGCGCCTTCTTCAGCAGGGACGGCCCGTCCAGGCCCGGCATGATGACGTCCGAGATCAGCATGTCGATGGTCCCGGCGTGCTCTTCGGCCAGCAGAAGCGCCTCTTCGCCGTCCGCCGCCTCAATGACGTCATAGCCGCGCTGGCGCAGCAGCCGGGCGGCGATGCCGCGCACGGCGGCCTCATCCTCGACGAACAGGATGCGCCCGGCGCCCGACAGGTCGCGCGGCTGGCGCGCGGTCTTGACCTCGACCGGCGGCGCCTCGGCCAGTTCGGCTTCGCCCGCGGCGGGCAGGAAGATGCGGAAAGCCGCCCCCGCCCCCTCGATGTTCGCCACCGTGATGTGGCCGCCCGCCTGCTGAACGATGCCGTAGACGGTGGCCAGGCCCATGCCCGTGCCCTCGTTCACCGCCTTGGTGGTGAAGAAGGGTTCAAAGATCTTGTCGACGATCTCGGCCGGCACGCCCGGCCCGGTGTCCGACACCTCGATCATGGCCGCGTCGTCGGTCGAGACCTCCAGCCAGCCCAGACCCTTGGCCTGGTCGCGCGTCAGGCGGCGGGTGGTGATGGTGACCACGGCGTCGCCCGGCGCGACCACGCCGCGCATGGCGTCGCGGGCGTTGACGGCCAGGTTCATCACCGCCGTCTCCAACTGGCTCTTGTCGGCCAGCACCACCGGCAGATCGCGGCCATAGTCGGTCTCCAACCGCACGTCCTCGCGCAGCAGGCGGCGCAGCAGCACGGCGAATTCACCGACCAGCTCGCCCAGATCCAGCCGCTCGCGCCGCACCGTCGACTTGCGCGAGAAGGCCAGCAGCTTGCGCACCAGATCCGCCGCCCGGATCGCCGTCTGGCGGATTTCGTTCAGCCCCTCGTACGACGGATCACCGACCGGGTGCCGTTCCAGCAGACCCGACAACTGAAGCTGGATCGCGGTCAGCAGATTGTTGAAATCGTGCGCCACCCCGCCCGCCAACTGGCCCACCGCCTGCATCTTCTGGGCCTGGGAGAGTTGCAGCTCCATCGACTTCTGGGCCGAGACGTCAAACAGCCAGACGCGCCGTTTCTCGCCCTCGGGCGCGACGTACAGATGCAGCATCTTGTCCGGGTGCGCCCGCGCCACCAGTTCGATCGGTCCCGACGACCCCGCCGCCAGCCGCGTGCGCGCCTCGGCCACGCCCGTCGGCTCGAACAGATGGCCGAAGGCCGCGTCGCGCGCCGCCGCAGGCCCGGTCAGCACCGCCAGGGCCGGGTTCGGCTCCTCGGCCTGGCCCGCGAACAGGTCCTCGCCCATGATCACGGCCGAGCCGAACGGCGCCCCCGCCGCCATGGCCCGTGCGTCGCCGGTCTGAACCGCCAGGACCGCGACCGGTGTCGGCGCGGCTGCGTGCAGGTCGGGCGCCTGGCGCACCAGGAAGCGATCGGGACCGGCCCGGCCGATCGCCACCTCGGTCTCGCGCTCGCCGATGGTGACGATGGCGCGGCCCTCATGGCCCTGTTTGGCCTGGGCGAAGGCCATGTACAGCGCCTGGTTCGACCGCCCGCGCGGCAGGGCCGTCGTCGCCCCGTTCGCCTCGACCCAGGCGTGGTTGAAGGCCAGCACCTGGCCCGAGGCCCAGACCAGGGCCGCCGGTTCGGCCAGGGCGTCCAGCATCTCGACCGCCGCGTCGCCGCTGGGTCGTCGCGGCGCGCCCGCCCGGCCGAAGGCGAACAGACCGATCAGGGCCACGGCCCCGGCGGTGAAGATCAGCATCAGCCCCGGCGCCGACCACGGGTCCGACCGGAACGCCGGATAGGCCAGGGCCGCCACGGCCGCCACGAAGCCGACGACCATCACCCCGGCCAGGGCGTCGAACGGCAGGCGTCGGCTGTGCGCTTCCATGAAACCCCGCGCGCGAATCAATTGTTGGATACTAGCGCGTTTCAGCGCCGCCGCCGCTTCTGCATGACGAAGCCGATGACCTTGGCCGCCGCCTCGAAATGTTCGCGCGGAATGGTCTCGTCCACATCCACCGCCGCATACAGCGCCCGCGCCAGCGGCACGTTCTCGACGATCGGCACCTCGTGCTCGCGCGCGACCTCGCGGATCTTCAGGGCCAGGGCGTCGACGCCCTTGGCGACGCAGACCGGGGCGGCGTCGCCCTTGTCCGGCTCATAGCGCAGGGCCACCGAATAGTGGGTCGGGTTGGTCACGATCACGGTCGCCGTCGGCACCGCCTGCATCATCCGCTTGCGGCTGCGCTGCATGCGGATCTGCTTCAGCTTGGCCTTGACGTGCGGATCGCCCTCGGACTGCTTGTAGTCTTCCTTCAGCTCTTCCTTGGTCATGCGCATCCGCTTGGCGAAGCGCATCTTCTGCCAGATGAAGTCCGCTCCGGCGGTGAAGCCCAGCAGCACCAGGGTCGCCGCCATCAGGGCCACGATCAGGTCCCGCGCGAACGGCAGTTGTTCGGCCGGACTCATGGCCGCCAGATTCTCCAGCTCGCGCGTGTGCGGCTTCAGCACCATCCAGCAGACGGCCGACACCGCGATCAGCTTGATGAAGGTCTTCAGGAACTGCACCAGGCCATCGGGACCGAAGATGCGTTTGAAGCCCGACAGGGGGCTGACCTTGTCCCATTTGGGCTTGATCTTGTCGGCGGTGAAGATCAGGCCCGACTGCATCAGATTGCCGCCCGCGCCGCCCACGATCACCGCGATCATCACCGCCGCGAACAGGGGCGTCACCGACCACAGGGCGCGCGCGCCGATCTCGATCCCCGCGCCGGATTCCAGCGCCCCGACCATGGCGTGCGGGCTGGCGATGAAGGGCAGCAACTGTTCGGCCGTCGAGGTGGCGAACCAGCCGCCGCCCATCAGGATGACGGCCGCCCCCCCCATCAGGGCCAGAGCTGGGGCGACGTCCTGGGACTTGGCGACGTCGCCCTTCTTTCGCGCCTCTTCGAGTTTTCGCGGGGTCGCCTCTTCTGTTTTGGATTCGGGATCTGCGCCTTCAGCCAAGGGCGCCTCCCGAACCCGCCGCGAAGATCTCGGCCAGGCGGCGATAGCGGTCGATGAAGACCGTCCCCAGCACCCCGAGACTCAAGGCGAACACCGACAGGCCCAGGATCACGCTCAGCGGGGCGGCGGCGAAAAAGACCTGGAACTGCGGCATCACCCGCCCGATCAGGCCGGTGGCGATGTTGAACACCAGGGCGAAGACCAGCACAGGCCCGGCCAACTGCACCCCCAACAGGAAGGAATCGCCCAGCGTCCGTATCGCCAGGGTGGTGAAGTCCGCCGTCACCAGCGGCCGCGCCGGGGCGATCAGCTCGTACGATCCCACCAGCCCGGCGACGAACAGGTGGTGGGTGTTGGTGGCGAACAGCAGGGTCACGCCCAACAGCGTCAGAAAGGCCGACAGCGTCGTGCCCGGCTGGGCCTGCAAGGGGTTGGCCGTCTGGGCGAAGCCCAGGGTGGTCTGCAAGGACACGATCTCGCCCGCCGTCCCCAGGGCCGTCATGAACGACCGCAGCAGGGCGCCGATCATCAGGCCCACGATGACCTCGCGCAGCACCCAGCCGACCATGCCGCCGACGCTGGCGGGCAGGGCCGGCAACGATCCAGCCACCACCGGCCACAAGGCCAGGGTGATCATCAGCGCCAGCCCCAGACGCACCCGAGGCGGCACATAGCTCTCGCCGATGCCGGGCAGCATCATCAGGACCGCGCCGATTCGGGCGAAGATCAGCGCCCCGGCCCAGACCTGATCCGATGTGGCGTAAGGCTCCACTACATGCCCGCGATGCGGGCCGCGATCTGCTGCATGAAGCCGCCCAACAGCGCCCCCATCAGCGGCAGGAACAGCAGCAGAGACACGAAGATGGCGATGATCTTGGGCGCATAGATCAGGGTCTGTTCCTGAATCTGGGTCAGGGCCTGAAACAGGCCGATGACCACGCCGACCACCAGGCCGACGATAAGCACCGGCGCACAGAGCTGGATGGTCAGCCACAGGGCGTCCCGCCCCACGTCCAGAACTTCGGCGCCGTTCATTAACACTCGCTCCCGGGTACTGGGCTGAAATTGCCGGGTGCATGGTTAATGTCGCGTTAGGATCGACCTTGCTCGCCAGCGCCGCCCACACCAGCTATGAGCCACGCCTCGCGCACAGGACCGATCCATGGACGACACCCGCCGCCACGACCACGACGCCGACTGCGACGGCAGTTGGATCGAACGCGAAGCCCTGGCCCGCGCGGCGGGCACGCCGCTGCCCCGTCGTGGCGGGCGTCGGCCCGAGGCGGACCTTCCCGATGAAGACGAGGTGCGCGCCGCCGTCAGAACCCTGATCCGCTGGACCGGCGACAATCCTGACCGCGAAGGCCTGGTGGACACCCCCGATCGCGTCGCCCGCAGCTATCGCGAGATGTTCGCCGGCTATGACGTCGATCCCCGCGAATATCTGGAGCGGACCTTCGAGGAGGTCGGCGGCTATGACGAGCTGATCGTGCTCAAGGACATCCGTTTCGTCAGCGTCTGCGAGCACCATATGCTGCCCGTCATCGGCAAGGCGCACGTCGCCTATCTGCCGACCGATCGCGTCGTCGGCATCTCCAAACTGGCCCGCGTGGTGCGCGGCTACGCCCGCCGCCTCCAGATCCAGGAAAAGATGACGGCCGAGATCGCGCGCGCCATCCAGGAGGTGCTCAAGCCTCAAGGCGTCGGCGTGGTCATCGAGGCCGAGCATAGCTGCATGACGCTGCGCGGCGTCAACGCGCCCGGAACCAGCCTGATCACCAGCCACCTGGTCGGCGTGGTCCGCGACGACGCCCGGACCCGCGAGGAATTCCTGCGGCTGGTCAGGGGCTGATCCCTCCACCCTACGCAAGGAGGCGGATCGGCGGCGCAAGCATGCGCGCGCGCCGTCAGATCGGCATGCGCATGATCTCTTGATAGGCCTGGATCACCTGGTCGCGCACGGCCATGACGGTTTCCAGCGAGGCCTCGGCCGAGCTGACGGCGGTGACCACGTCGATCAGACTGCCCTGGCCCTGGACGGCGCTGGCCATCTGGGTTTCGGCCGCGCGGGTCTGTTCCGTCGCGCTGGACATGACGTTCTGCAACAGTTCGCCGAAGCCGGGTCCCTGGGCCGCCGCCGCGCCGCCCGCCTCGCCCGCCGGCGAGGCGCCGGTCTGGATGGCCTGATAGGCCCGGGCCGCCATCATGGGATTCATGGCTCAGCCCCTCACTTCTTCAGCAGGTCGAGGGTGCGCATCTCCATGGCGCGCGCCGTCTCGATGACGTTCAGATTGGCTTCATAGGCCCGCTGCGCCTCGCGCATGTCCATGGCCTCGATCAGGGTGTCGACATTGGGCCGGGTGACATAGCCCTCGGCGTTGGCCGCCGGGTGGGTCGGATCGTATTCGCTGCGGAAGTCGCTCATGTCGGGCCGCACCTCGGCCAGGACGACGCCGGTCGCCCCGTTGATCTCGCGCGCCTGAAACACCGGCGTCTGACGACGATAGGGCTGGCCGCCCGCCGTGGAGGCGGTGGATTCGGCGTTGGCGATGTTCTCGGCGATGACCCGCATGCGCGACTGCTGCGCCCGCAGCGCCGAGGCGGCGGCGGCCATGGCCGGGTTTCGGGGCGGGATCGGATCAGCCACGGCTCAACCCTTCTTCAGCGACCCGGCGGCCGGGCGGCCATGCGGATCATCTGCAACGACTTCTGGTAGAAGCCGATGGCGGCGTCATAGGCCATGCGGCTCTCGGCCATCTTCAGCATCTGTTCTTCGACCACCACCGAATTGCCGTCCAGCGTGGTCTCGGAATCCGGCGTCTCGTTCGACTGATAGCGGGCGGCGGGACCCGCGGGCGCGATGTGGGCGGCGCTGGTCCGGGTCATCTGCAACGGCCCGCCCTGGCCCCTCAGGGCGGCGGCGAAATCCTTCGGCGCGGCCAGATCGCGGGCGACGTATCCGGGCGTGTCCGAATTGGCCACGTTCTGGGCGATCACGCGCTGGCGCTGGTCCAGCCATCCCAGGCGGCCCTTGATCTGATCCAGCAGCGGCAGGTCGACGACGCCCATGACCGGTTCCCGTGGGGACGCATGACGCGCCCATTCAACACCCGGCGAAAAATGCCCGGCTCATGGTTAAGAAGAGGTTTCCCTAAACCAACCGTTAACCGTGTCGCTTAACAGTCGGGCGGAACCGGCGCCGCGATCCGCGCGCCGAATCCGGGTCCGTGCATGAATTTCCTCGACCTCGCCCGCGCCGTCTTCGGCCTGGCCTTCACCCTGGGGATTATCGGCCTGTGCGCCTGGGCCGCGCGCCGCTACGCGCCCCAGCTTTTGGCCCGAATGAACGCCGAGCGCGGCGAGCGCCGTCTTCAGGTCGTCGAGACCCTGGTGCTGGACCCGGCCCGCCGCCTGGTCCTGGTCCGCGTCGATGAGGAGGAGCGCCTGCTGCTGCTGGGCGAAGGCCGCGAACTGATCGAACCGCGCCAGATCGGAGGCCCGAAGTGAAGGCGCCGTTCCTCTCCCTCCCCTTTATGGGGAGGGTGGCGCGCAGCATCGGCTGGGGTCCAGCCGTGGATCGCCCCACCCGTCTTCGCCCTTCAGGCTCAGACACCCTCCCCCGCAGGAGGAGGGAGAAGCTGTTCTGCATCCCGACCCGCGACGAGTTGAAGCGCGCGGCGGCCCTGTCGCTGCTGACCACCCTGCTGTGCCTGGCCTTCCCCCTGGTGGCCTTGGCCCAGGACGCGGCCGCGACCGGCAGCGCCATCAACATCGACCTGGGCAGCGGCGCAGGCCTGTCCGAGCGTGTGGTCCAACTGGTCGGCCTGATGACCGTTCTGTCCTTGGCGCCGTCGATCGTCATCATGACCACCAGTTTCGTGCGCATCGTCGTGGTGTTGTCCCTGCTGCGCACCGCTCTGGGGATGCAGCAGTCGCCGCCCAACGCGGTCCTGGTCTCCCTGGCCCTGTTCCTGTCCGCCATCGTCATGGCTCCGACCTGGCAGGACGCCTATGATTCGGGAATCAGGCCCCTGATGGACCAGCAGATGGAGCTGCCCCAGGCGTTCGACGCGGCCTCTGAACCGGTGAAGACGTTCATGTTGTCGCAGGTCGATCGATCCGACCTCGCCCTGTTCACCCGCCTGTCCCGCGTCGAGGCTAACACCGCCCCCGCCGACCTGCCCCTGCGCGTGGTCACCCCGGCCTTCATGATCAGCGAGTTGAAGACTGCCTTCGAGATCGGATTTCTTCTTTTTGTTCCGTTCCTTGTGATCGATCTGGTGGTCGCCAGCGTGCTCATGTCCATGGGTATGATGATGCTGCCTCCGGTGGTGGTTTCCCTGCCGTTCAAGCTGATCTTTTTCGTACTCGTGGACGGCTGGAGACAGGTCGCCGGCAGCCTGGTCGAGAGCTTCCAGAGGGCCTCTGGAACAGGCTGAATCCCCAGCCTCAAAGGCTTTCCGCAGCAGGGCCGCTTGCCAAGTCGCGTGAAAAGCGTGTTGATCCTCCAGTCTTCGCCTGGAATCGGGCGACCAACTGGAAACGCCATCATGACCACTCAAGCCGAACTCATCGCCGCCGTCGCCAAGGACGCGGGTGTCTCGCAAGCCGACGCCGGCAAGGTGCTGACCGCCATCGTCGAGAACATCCACAAATCCCTGAAGTCGGGCGGCGACGTCCGCATCTCGAACCTGGGCGTGTTCGACACCGCCTCGCGCGCCGCCCGTGAAGGCCGTAACCCGGCCACCGGCGCGACCATCAAGATCGCCGCCTCCAAGGCCGTACGCTTCCGCGTGTCCAAGCCGCTGAAGGACGCCGTCAACAAGTAAGACGGATCAGGCCGCCGGCCTCGCAGGGGCCGGCGCCGCTTGAGCAGGACGGGCGGGCGCCGCGGGTCGGTTCCCGCCCGTTTTCTGTCTGATGTTGGCCTTCATGGCCGTGACCCAGCCGTTGAAGGTGTCGACGCCCGCCGCCAGGGCCGCGAAATCACCGGCCGACGTCGCCCCGCCCATGCCGTCCAGGCCGTCCAGCGCGATCCTCAGACCATCGGCGCTTCGCGCCCGCGCCACGAAGGGCTGATAGTTGCGCGACAGCCGCGCCAGGGCGCCCGCGTCCCGGCCCAGGGAATAGCCGATCCCGGCGCGCAGCAGCCGCGCCTCTTCGTCCGGCGTCAGGGCCGTGGCCGTGTCCTTGTAGCGATCGCCCAGCCGCGCCTCATACAGGGCCGCCGCCTCGCCCCATTTCTCCTGTTTCCAGAAGACGTCGGCCCGCACCTCGCGCGCCGCCGGGCTGTTGTCGTTCTCCAGCAGCTCCAGCGCGTGGTCGAACCGGCCCAGGTCCATCAGCGCCCGCGCCTCCAGCGCCCGGCGCTCGGCGTTCATGGCCGTGGGCAATAGGGTGGTGCGCGATCCCCACAGGGCCTGCAACGCCGCCTCGGGCTGGCGGTCCATCAGATAGACGGCGGCCAGATCGGTCGCCACCTGGGCCTTGGCCACGCCCTCCAGCCGGTTGTCGACCTGGTATTTCAACAGTTCCGCCGCCTGTTTCAGCAGGTCGACGTCGATCAGCCGCCGCGCCAGGCGCCGCACCATCTCGTCGCCGTCCGCCCCGATCGGGGTCAGGTCGCGGAAATCGTAGAACAGGGCCAGGGCCTGGATCGGCTGCAAGCCGTCGGCCGTCCCGTCCAGGAACAGACTCTTGAACGCCTCGTTCAGATCGGTCTGGATTTCGGCGGCGCCCGGCAGTTGGGCCATCCGCTTGCCCGCCCCGCGCAGGGCGTCCAGCGCCTCGCGGTACCGGCCCTGCGACAGATACAGACTGCCCAGGGTGCGGATCACCGCCAGTTCGGTCGCATCGCCGCGCCAGCGCCATTTCAGCGATTCCAGCTCGGCCGCCGCCGCGTCGGGCTTCATCGTCCCCTTGGCCAGACCGATGCGCACCAGCCCCAGCTTGGCGGGGGTCGCGATCCCGTCCAGCGGCGCGCGCGCCACCGCCTGATAGACCCGCACCGCGCGATCCGTCTGGCCTTGCAGTTCAAACATCCGCGCCTGCACCAGCCGCGCCGACAACTGGTCGGCCGCCGAGGCGTTCTGGCTGAAACTATAGTCCAGCAGCGAAGCCGCCGCGGTCATGTCCCCGGTCTCCAGCGCCGCCAGGGCGTGGGCCGCGCCGAACCGCGCCCGCCATTCGGCCGGGAAGTCGTCGATCACCCCGGCGCCGGCCGTGAAGGCCTGGCGCGCGCCGGCCCAGTCGCCGTGCTCGGCGGCGATATAGCCCAGCCACACCTTGGTCGCCGGATCGCCCGCCACCGAGGCGCCCGAGAAGTCCGCCTGGGCCTCGTCCAGCCGCCCGATCTGGGCGCGGGCCGCGCCGCGCAGGCCGCGCACCTCCGGTTCGCCCAACATGTTGGGCGCCGTCTTGACCAGGGCGTTCAGCACCCCGATCGCCTCATAGGCCAGGCCCGAGCCGATCAGAAACCGGGCCAGGGCCAGCCGCGCCTCGACCGGCGCGCGCGGGTCCTCGCCCGCCTTGGCCGTCTCCTCGGCCGCCTTGGCCTGAAGGTCGCGATAACGGGTGGTGAAGCCGCCGTCGGCCGGCGCCGCCCACTCGGCCAGGATCAGGCCCGGATGCGGCGCCTTCTTGGGCGCATGGTCTTCGGCCGCCGCCGCCTCCAGCGCCGCCGACGGCGCCGACAGGGTCAGGCCCCCCGGCCGGTTCAGGGTCACCAGATCGCCCTCGGCGGCGATCGTCAGATTGTCGGCTCGGCTTTCGATCGCCAGGCCCTGGGCGGTCGGCAACAGGGTCAGGTCCACCGTCTCGCGCCGGTCGGCGAACCCCTTGCCGGGGGCCAGGGCCGTCACCGCCGCGAAGCGGTCGCCGACCATGGGATCGGTCAGCCACACCGTCCGCGTCGCCCCGGCCATCCGCGCCACCAGGGCGTTGGTCCCCTGGTCGTCGCGCACCACCTCGACGCCCCCGGCCGCCTGGGACGCGCCGCCGATGGTCACCTTCCAGCCGTTGCCGTCGGCCACGGCCGCGACCGGCAGGTTCTCGGCCGCCTTGACCCGCACCACGGTGTAGTCCGGTCCCGCCGCCCAGTGGGCGCTCTCGGCCGGACCCAGGGCCTTGGCCCCGCTCAGGTCCATGCGCGCGGCCGTGTCGAAGACGATCCACACTGCCTCGCCGCGCCGGAACACCGCCGCCCCCACGGGCGCGGTCCAGTCGAAGCTCAGCACCACCCGGTCGGCGGCCGCCACGGCGCGCACCGGGGCCACGCGTGCGGTCTCGGCGGCGACCTCGGGTGCGGCCGGGGCCTGTTCGGGCGAATAGAGGTTCAGCCACACCGCCCCGTCGGCATTGCCGGTGCGCGCATCGGCGCCCTCGGCCAGGGTCAGGACCAGTTCGGTCGCGCCCTGCACGGCGCGGGTCTCGACCGCGGTCACCCCCTTGGGCGGATCGACCTTCAGGCGCGACACGTCGGGCGCGGCCGTCGAACCGATGCGCACGATCACCGCCTGACCCTCGCGCCGGATGCGCGACCGGGCGCCGATGACCCCGGCGAACTCCACGCGGGTGAAGCCGGCGTTGGCCCCGACGCGGATCTCGATCGGGTCGCCGGAGGACGCCTGTTCCTGGGCCAGGGGCGCCATCGGCGCGAACACGACCGCGCCGGCCGCGGCGGCGGCCACGGTCGACTTCAGAAAGCGCTTGCTGGAACGAGGGCCGGACATTCGCGCGCACCCTCACGCGCGCGCCCTTTCATCGCGGTTAACGCCCGTTCACCGTGACCCGCCTGCGACAAAGACGACGCTTGCGCGCACGGCCCTTCGGGCCGACATCCCGACCATGTCCGATCCCGCCTGGCCGCCGCTGAACACCTTGAAGACGGGCCTGGCCTGTCGCTGTCCCCGTTGCGGCCAAGGGCCGCTGCTCAAGGGCTTTCTGACCATCCGCGAGTCCTGCCCGAAATGCGGCCTGGACTACGGCTTCGCCGACCCGGCCGACGGCCCGGCCTTCTTCGGCATGAGCCTGGTCGGCGTCATCGGCATGGTCGCCTTCATGGGCTTCGAGTTCACGGTCCATCCGCCGGTCTGGGTGCATATGGTCGTCACCCTGCCGTTGCTGACCCTGGGCTGTCTGGCCGTGCTGCGGCCGTTGAAGGGCTGGCTGGTGGCCGAGCAATACATCCACAAGGCCGAACAGGCCCAGTTCTCCAGCGTCGGCGGCCACGGCGAAGGCTCGCCCTGGAAGACCCGACGCAAGTCCTAGGCGTCCTCGGCCTTCGCCTCGCCCAGCGCGCCCAACAGGGTCTCGCGCCCGGCCGGATTGACCGCCGCCCAGGTCACCACCGCCAGGACCAGCGGCGCCACCGACAGCGCCAGATAGCGGCCGACGATGGCGATCTGGGCCGCCATCGGGTTCAGCGGTTCGCCGACCAGGCGGCTTCCGCCCGGCTGGGTCGCCAGGGCCGGGTTCAGCATGGGCGCGATCTCGCCCCACACCACCGCCGCCACCGACAGCAGGAACAGCGCCACGATCACCCCGACGCCGATCAGGGCGGCCCGCACCGGCCGATCCGTCCGGGGCGGCGCGATCATGAAGGCCGCGAACAGCGGCACGCCCAACAGCAGCCGTTTCACCACCTCGTGCGGCAAGCCATAGACATAGTCGCGGCCGTTCTGGACGATGTTGACGCCGATGTCCCAGCCGCCGTCGGCGCGCGCGCCGATCTCGCCGTTCATGCCGAACAGCCGCAGGACCAACGCCGCGATCGGCCGCAACGCCGCCGCCGCCAGGTCCGCCCCGACCCACCACCACAGGGGCAACAGCACGATCAGCGCGCCCAAGGCCCACAGGCCGAACCGGCGCCGGGCCTCTTCCTCGGGCGTCTTGGCCCGGATCGCCTCGCGCCAGCCGCTCATGACGCGGTCCCTTCCGAAGCGGCCTTGGCCTCGGCCGCCTTTCGGCCCTGCCGCTCCTGCCAGCGCGTCCAGAAGAAGAAGATAAGAAGCCCCTCCAGCCCGATCATCGCGTCCCACACATAGGCGTGGAAGAAGTCGAACAGGTGCTCGGACCCGCGCGACAGGTACAACAGGCTGATGATCCGGCCCAGATTGACCACTTGCAGGGCCAGCACCCCGACCGCGGCCCCGATCAGCCCGTCCCGCAGCCGCCCCGGAAACGCCAGTATGGCCGCCACCAACAGGGCGCAGACCTCCACCGCATTGCACCCGGCCAGCACCTGAACCGCGCCGCGCCCGTCATTGAACCGCAGGATGTCGCCCTCGGCGACCACGCGGCTGTCGAACGGCGCGATCAGCGCGGCCGACAGATCGACCAGCATCCGCGTGAACGGCTGGGTGAACCCCTTGTCCGCCCACGGCGTCGCCAGGACGCTGAACAGCGCCAGCGCCACGATGCCGAAGGTCAGCAGATATTTGACCCCCGGATTGGCCAGGAATTTTTTCAAGATCACCCCCCGCGCCCGTCAAAGCGGAAGCTTATGGCGACCCCGGCAGGACTCCAACCTGCGACCTCGGCTTTAGGAAAGCCTTGCTCTATGCGGCTGAGCTACGGGGCCACGTGGGGGCGGACCTAGCGGCTGGCGCGGCGTTCGCCTAGCCCCTTCCGCATCACATCGAATTCGATTGTGGTTAATCGAGCTTAAGATACAATATCTTGTAGGGAACAAATCCCGAATCGGGCCGTGTCGGTGATTCGGTCCTGATTCGTTTCGCGCCTGTTCCGCGCCTTCGCCGCCCGCCGTTAACCGCCCCGACGCCGCTTGAGCAAACGCTCGGGAATCGCCACCTTGTCCCGTGTCATGAGCGACCGTTCCCCCGGCCTGGCTCCTTCGCGCGTCACCGCCGTGCTGGGACCGACCAACACCGGCAAGACCCACCTGGCGGTCGAGCGGATGCTGGGTCATGCCTCGGGCATGATCGGCCTGCCGCTGCGGCTGCTGGCGCGCGAGATCTATGAGCGGATCGTCGTCCGCCGGGGCGCCGCCGCCGTGGCCCTGATCACCGGCGAGGAGAAGATCGTCCCGCCGCGCCCGGCCTATGTCGTCTCGACCGTCGAGGCCATGCCGATGGAGCGGTCGGTCGACTTCCTGGCCATCGACGAGATCCAACTGATCGCCGACCCGGAACGGGGCCATGTCTTCACCCAGCGCCTGCTGCACGCGCGCGGACGGTTCGAGACCATGTTCCTGGGCGCCGGAACCGCCGCGCCCCTGATCCGGCGGCTGGTCACGGACGTCGAGGTCGTCACGCGCGACCGGTTGTCGAACCTGGCCTATGCCGGGTCCAAGAAGCTGACCCGCCTGCCTCGACGCAGCGCCATCGTCGCCTTCAGCGCGGAACAGGTCTACGCCATCGCCGAGCTGATCCGCCGCCAGAGGGGCGGCGCCGCCGTGGTCATGGGCAGTCTGTCGCCCCGCACCCGCAACGCCCAGGTCGCCCTGTTCCAATCGGGCGAGGTCGATTTCCTGGTCGCCACCGACGCCATCGGCATGGGGCTGAACATGGACGTCGACCATGTCGCCTTCGCGGGCTTGCGCAAGTTCGACGGCCGCCGCACCCGCTGGCTGCACGCTCATGAGATCGGCCAGATCGCCGGTCGCGCGGGCCGCCATCTGCGCGACGGAACCTTCGGCGTCACGGGCGAGGCCGAGGATCTGGACCCCGATCTGGTCGAACAGGTCGTGGAGCATCGCTTCGATCCGCTGGAGGCGGCCCAGTGGCGCAACGCGCGGCTGGATTTCGACACCCTGCCCGACCTGTTGCGCTCCCTGACCGTCCAGCCGGACGTGCCCGGCCTGACCCTGACGGCCGAATCGTTGGACGAGACCCTGTTGCGCCGCGCCGCCGCCGACCCGGACATTCAGAAGATCGCCCGCTCGCGCGGCGCCGTCATGCGGTTGTGGGAGACCTGCCGCCTGCCGGACTTTCAGAAGACCACCCCCGACGAACACGCCCGCCTGGCGCGCGACATCTTCCAGGCCCTGACCGGTCGACGCGGCCGCCTGACCCACGATTGGTTCGCCGCCCGTTTCAAGGACCTGGACCGCGACGACGGCCAGATCGACCAGTTGTCGGCGCGCCTGTCGGGGGTGCGAACCCTGGCCTATATCGCCGCCCGCCCCGACTGGCTGGACCGGCCTCAGGAATGGCGCGAGGCCGCCCGCGCCCTGGAGGACCGGCTGTCCGACGTCCTGCACGAACGGCTGACCGCCCGCTTCGTCGACCGCAAGACCACCGCCCTGATGCGCGCCCTGAACGATCGGCCCGATCTGGGAACCGAGGTCGGCGACGACGGCGCGGTCCTGATCGAGGGCGCCAGCGTCGGCCGTCTGGACGGCGTCCGGTTTGCGCCTGAGGCGGGCGGTTCGGCCCTGGCCGACCGCGCCCTCCGCGCCGCCGCCGTGCGCGCCGTGGGACCCGAGGTGGCCCGCCGCCTGGGCCGCCTGGCCGCCGACCCGGACGAGGCCTTCTCCATCACGGCCGACGGCGGCGTCTTGTGGCGCGGCGCCCTGACGGCTCAGATCGCGGGCGGCGATCCTTTTTCGCCACGCATCCGCCTGCTGGGCGACCTGGGACCGGAACCGGCCCGCGAGCGGGCGCGACGGCGCATCGAGACCTGGCTGACGGCCGAGGCGGGCCGCGCCCTGCGCCCCCTGGCCCGCCTGCGCCGCGCGATCGAGGACGGCGCCTTGAAGGGTTTGGCGCGCGGCGTCGCCTTCCGCCTGATCGAGGCGGGTGGCGTCACCGGCCGCGCCGGGCTGGATCGCGATCTCGCCGCCCTCAGCCAGGCCGAGCGGCGCGCCCTGAAGCCGTTCGCCGTGCGCATCGGCGCCTTCGCCGTCTGGCTGCCCGCCGTGCTCAAGCCCCGCGCCCTGATCCTGGCCCAAGCCTTCGTCCCCGCCCTGCCCGGTCCCGCCTTGCCCGGCCAAGGGCTGATCCGCCTGTCCGATCCCGCCCCGTCCGAGCGCGCCCTGTCGGCCCACGGCCGCCTCGCCGCCGGACGCTGGGCCGTGCCGGTCGAGACCGCCGAGCGTCTGGCCGTCCTGCGGACCGAGGGCGGGGGCCGCCTGTCCGACGCCGCCCTGGCCGAACTGGGCTGGACCGAAAGCCAGGCGAAAGAGATCCTGACCGCCCTGCGCCCCACGCGCCGTCAGCAACCGGACAAGCCCGGCCTGCCGGTCGTCTTGTCGCGCCCCGACAGCCCCTTCGCCGCCCTGGCCGACCTGACTCGGCCCGACACGCCCGCGCGCCGCGCGCCGCGCCGTCACCGCCGCAAGGCCGCCGCGAGGTCCGATGGCCGGTCCTGAAACCTGCCGCATCGACGTCTGGCTGTGGCGCGCGCGCTTCGCCAAGACCCGCGTGATCGCCGCCGCCCTGGTCGAGGCCGGGGCGGTGCGCCTGACCCACCAGGGCCGCCAGAGCCGCCTGGACAAGCCCAGCCGCGCGGTTCACCCCGGCGACCTGGTGCTATTCGTCGTGAACGGCCGCCTGACCGAGGTTCGCGTCGAGACCCTGGGCGAACGGCGCGGCCCGGCAAGCGAGGCGCGCGCCCTCTATGCCTTGATCCCGTCCTCCGGGGAGACCCGGAGTTGACACCGGCGGCCTCGCGCCGCATCTCCCCCGGCACTCCCCGCCGTGACCGGTTTCGCCGCCCCCGTCCCAAGTTCCATGACCTACATCGTCACTGACGCCTGTGTGCGCTGCAAATTCATGGACTGCGTCGAGGTGTGTCCGGTCGACTGCTTCTATGAGGGCGAGAATTTCCTGGTGATCGCGCCGGACGAATGCATCGACTGCGGCGTCTGCGAGCCGGAATGCCCCGTCGACGCCATCAAGCCCGACACCGAGGACGAGCCGGACGGCAAATGGCTTCAGGTCAACGCCGAATACGCCAAGGTCTGGCCCAACATCACGGTCAAGGGCACGCCCCCCGCCGACAAGGAGCAGTTCGAGCGCGAAACCGGCAAGTTTGAAAAGTATTTCAGCGAGAAGCCCGGCAAGGGGTCCTGACGCGACCGCGGGGCTTTCGCGGCAGCGGATTCCGGCGTCGGACCAACTGACGCTGTGGATGTTTTGAAATTCCGCAAATTTGTGATAGGTTCTTATCTATTGGATCGGGCGGATCGGGAATTCCCGCGCCGCCCGTGTTTGCGACAGAACTCCGCCCATGCAGGCGGGGTCGGCCAGAGGTTCGGTGATCCGTTTCCACGTTTGAAGGTCAGACTGCTCTCACCCGGCCGCATCGCCGGGCGAAGCCGTGTCGCCTTCTCCGGGGGTTCGTCTCGCCGTCCGTCCTGCGCCAGAAAGGACTGAAGACATGACGAGCAAGAGCGGTCTGGAATTCAAGGTTGGCGACGCGGTCGTCTATCCGGCGCACGGCGTCGGCAAGGTGGCGGCCATCGAGACCCAGGAAGTCGCCGGCATGTCGCTGGAGGTCTATGTCGTGACCTTCGACCACGAGAAGATGACCCTGCGCGTCCCGACCAAGAAGGCCAAGACGGCCGGTCTGCGCACCCTGGCCGGCGAAGACGTCGTGACCAAGGCCCTGACCACGCTGAAGGGCCGCGCCCGCATCAAGCGCACCATGTGGTCGCGCCGCGCCCAGGAATACGAAGCCAAGATCAACTCGGGCGACCTGATCTCGATCGCCGAGGTGGTCCGCGACCTGCACCGCGCCGACAGCCAGCCGGAACAGTCCTATTCGGAGCGCCAGCTCTATGAATCGGCGCTGGACCGCATGGCCCGCGAAGTCGCCGCCGCCAACCGCATCGACAAGGACGCCGCCGTCGAGCTGCTGGCCAAGTCGCTCAGCGCCAAGAAGCCGATCGTCGCCGCCGCCGAAGCGGCCTGATCCTTCTCAAGGCTCCAGACGAACGAAAGGCCCGGACATCACTGTCCGGGCCTTTTGCTTTTCCCCCTCCCCATTTCATGGGGAGGGGGACCGCGAAGCGGTGGAGGGGTTCTCCCCCTCACCCTCAGGGCCTCAGAAATACTCGGCGTTCGCCGGGCACTGGGCCGCCAGACGGCGCGCCGTGATGCTGGCCGGGATATAGGGCGTGCCGCGCGAGAGCTGGGCGCCGCCCCGGAAGGTGAAGGTCTCGGACGTATAGGGACCGTTCAGCCGCACATTGACCCGCCGTCCCTTGTGGTCGGTGCAGGTCCCCTCGAAACGGGCGTTGCCGTTGCCGACCACGCGCACCGGATAGACGCATTGCCATTTCCGCGTCGACAGGCCGCCGAAGAAGCGGTTGATCTCGCTGGGGCGGACGCATTTGGTCTCGGTGTCGCGCACGCCCAGCACGCTGGTCGTATAGGTCCAATAGCCCGGCTGAGGCTGGTCGTTGGTCTGGCTTCCGGCCACGCCCGGCGCGGCCAGCACGGCGGCGCCGACGGCCAGGGGGGCGATCATGGCGACGGCGCGGGTCAGGGACTGGATGCTCATCTTGGGTCTCTCGATCCTGAAGCTCATGGGCTATAGCGTTAGAAGGTGGCGGTTGAACGACGGCTGAACAAGCTTTCCGGCCCGCTGGCGCCTTGACCCGGCCCCGGCCTTTCGACTATACGGCCCCCTCTCGCGCGGGACCCGTCTCCCGCGCGCTTCCGTTTCATGCGTTCCGACGGGACGCAAGCCCAAGGATCTGACGATGTCGCGTCGTTGCGAACTCACCGGTGTCGGCCCGATGGTCGGCAATTCGGTCAGCCACTCGAACATCAAGACCAAGCGCCGCTTCCTGCCGTCGCTGAAGTCGGTGAAGGTGACCTCGGACGCCCTGGGTCAGACCTTCTCGCTGCGCATCTCGAACGCCGCGCTGCGCACCCTGGATTTCAAGGGCGGCCTGGACGCCTTCATCGTCAAGGCCCGCGACGAGCAGCTCTCGGTCGCCGCCCAGCGCATCAAGCGCCAGGTCAAGGCCAAGCTGGCCGAACAAGCCGCCGCCTGATCCAGGCGACGCAGCCCAACTGAACGAGGCCGGTGGAGACACCGGCCTTTTTCTTTTTGATCCTCCCCCATCGGGGGAGGGGGACCGCCAAAGGCGGTGGGGGGAGCCTCCCATCCACCGGCGCTTGCGGCTTGCCCCCTCCATCACTTCGTGGTCCCCCTCCTCCGTTCGCTTCGCTGGGGGAGGACGATGACCCGCGATCAGATGTTCGCCTGCGCCCTCGAACAGCCGGGCGCCGAGGATTCGACCCTGCACGGCGGCCGCTGCGTGCGGGTGCGCGGCCACTGGATCGTCAATGAATCGCGCGAGGCCGACGCCCTGGCTCTGGCCCTGGACCTGGAGACCCTGGCCTTCCTGATGGAGACCGAGCCGGAGACCTATTTCCAGACGCCCCATTATCAGGGCTGGCCCGCCGTGCTGGTGCGCTACACCGTCGCCGACGACGATCGGCTGCGCGAACAGATCGAAAAGGCCTGGGCGCGCCGCGCGACCATGGCCCAGCGCCGGGCGCGCGGCCTGGCCTGAGCCGGGATTACAAACTCGCAACTTTTGCGGCGCTTTCTCGGCCGATAGTCTGGGCGCGACATCCCCCAGTGAAAGCCGCGTCATGGTCCGTCGTCTTCTGGTCTCCGCCTCCGTCCTGGTTCTGGCCGCCTGCGCCACCGCCCCGGCCGTCGCTCCGGCCCCGGCTCCGGCCGCGGCTCCGACGCCCGACCCCGCGGCGCCCGTCTCGACGCCCTTCACCCTCAGCACCGGTTCGCCGCGCACGCCCGAGCAACTGGCGATGCGGTTCGACAAGGCCGATCTCAGCTTCCGCATTCATCCCGATACGAAGACCATCGACGGCCTGGCGGTGCTGGACTTCACCGCCGTCGCTCCGCTGGACGCCCTGGTCGTGGAGCTGGACACCGTCCTGCCGATCTCTCAGATCGTCGTCGACGGCCGCGCCCTGCGGCCTGACCAATGGTCCAATCCCCAGGGGCGGCTGACCATTCCCCTGGCCCAGACCCTGCCCGCCGGGCGGTCGACCAGCGTGCGCATCGCCTATTCCGGCGCGCCGCACCGGGCCGTGCGCGCACCGTGGGACGGCGGCTTCGTCTGGGCGGCCACGCCCGACGGCAAGCCGTGGATCGCCACCGCCGTCCAGGGCGAGGGCTGCGACCTGTTCTGGCCCTGCATCGACCACCCCCAGGGCGAACCGGCGCGCGTCGATCTGCACGTCACCGTGCCGTCCGACCTGTCGGCCCCGTCCAACGGCCGCTTCCTGGGCAAGGTCGATCACGGCGACGGCTGGACCACCTGGAATTGGACCACGCGCGATCCCGACACCTATGCGATCACCCTGGCCGTCGGTCCCTATGTCGAGCTGAGCGACAGCTACGCCAGCCGGTTCGGCGACCGGTTCCCGCTGCATTTCTGGCATCTGGCCTCGGACGACCCGGTCAAGGCCCGCGACCTGTTCGCCCAGTTCGCGCCCATGCTCGACTTCTATGAGGCGACGGTCGGTCCCTTCCCCTTCCGCGACGAGAAGATGGGCGTGGTCGAGACCCCGCACCTGGGCATGGAGCACCAGACCATCAACGCCTACGGCAACGGCTATGCGTTCGACGGCAAGGGCTATGACTGGCTGCTGCAACACGAGCTGGCCCACGAATGGTTCGGCAACCAACTGACCAATGCCGACTGGGACGACATGTGGCTGCATGAAGGGTTCGGCACCTATATGCAGCCGCTCTACGCCCGCTGGCTGCACGGCGACCGGGCCATGGAGAGCGAGCTTCAGGCCATGCGGTTGCGGCTGGCCAATCGCTTCCCCCTGGTCTCGGGTCAGAGCCACACCTCCGGCGAGGTCTATGAAGGAACCGTCGGGCCGGGCCAGGACATCTACGGCAAGGGCGCCCTGATCGCCCATACCCTGCGCCTGCTGATCGGCGACGAGGCCTTCTGGAGCGCCGTGCGCACCAGCGTTTACGGTCGCCCCGACCCGCGTCCCGGCAATTTCCGCCCGCGCTACGGCACGACGCCCGAGTTCATCGCCAATGCCGAGCGCGCCTCGGGCCGCGACCTGGGCTGGTTCTTCGACGCCTATCTGTACAACGCCGCCCTGCCCGAGCTGCGCATGGTCCGCGACGGCGACCGGGTCAGCCTGTCCTGGATCACGCCGTCAGGCCGCCCCTTCCCCATGCCGGTCGAGGTCGAGATCGACGGCCGTGTCCAGACCCTGGCCATGACCGACGGCCGGGGTGAGCTGACCGCCGCACCCGGCGCCCACATCCTGTTGGACCCGCGCAACCGCGTGCTGCGCCGTCTGCCGCACGTCGAACAGTTTCAGGACTGGCAGAAGGCCGAGGCCGAGCGCCGCCGTGCGGCCCAGGCGGCGGCGCGAACCACCTCGAACTAGACCTCAGGCCGCCGCGCTCAGGGTCGGCAGGGCGCGCACCGCCTCGCGTCCATGAGGCGTGGCCGCCAGCACCCGCGCCAGGGCGGCGAAGTCCACCGGCTTGTCGACATAGGCGTCGGCGCCCGCCGCAAAGCCCGAGGCGTGGTCTTCCGGCCGGGCCGAGGCCGACAGCACCGCCACCGGCGTCTCACGGTTCGGCCCGTCGCCGCCGCGCAGCGCCCGCGTCGCCGTCAGCCCGTCCATGACCGGCATGTTGACGTCCATGATGATGATGTCGAAAGCCGCCTCGGCCGCCGCGTCCAACGCCTCGCGTCCGTTCTCGGCCATGGCGCAGGCATGACCCATCGAGGTCAGCCAGGCTTGCAGCACCATTCTGTTGACCGGATGGTCCTCGACCACCAGCACGTTCAACGGCCCGGCCGTGGTCTCGACCGCCGCGTCCGCGCGTTCCGTGATCGGCGTCGCCTCCCAGCTCTCGACATCGACGTCCAGCGACAGGGTGAAGGTCGATCCGGCCCCCGCCGCCGACGTCAGGGCGATGTCCCCGCCCAGAAGCTGGGCCAGCTTGCGGCAGATGCTCAGCCCCAGGCCCGTGCCGCCATAGCCGCGCGTCGAAGAGGCGTCGACCTGGGTGAAGGGCTGGAACAGCTTGCCCTGATCGGCCTCGGCTATGCCCACGCCGCTGTCCGCCACGGCGAAGTCCAGCCGCGCCCGCGTCTCGCCGATCCTGCGCCCGCGCACGGTCAGCTCCACCTTGCCCTCGGGCGTGAATTTCACCGCATTGCTCAACAGGTTCTGCACGATCTGGGCGACGCGCAGGGCATCGGTGTTCAGCCGGTGCGGCAGTTCGCCCACGCGCGTGACCTCGAAATCCAGCCCCTTGGCCGCCGCCTGGGCCTCGAACGGTCCCACGCTGCGTTCGACCAGATCGGCCATGGAGGTCTCGGCCGCGTCGATCTCTATCCGCCCGGCTTCGATCTTGGCCAGGTCCAGGATGTCGTTCAGCAGCACCAGCAGGCTCTCGCCCGACCGGCGGATGATGGAGACATAATTCTGTTGCGCCTCGCCCAGGCGGGTCGTGCTTTCCAGCAGTTGGGCCGCGCCCAGGACGCCGTTCATCGGCGTGCGCAGTTCGTGCGACACCACCGCCAGGAAGTTCGACTTGGCGTCCGAGGCCGCCCGCGCCTGTTCGCCCGCCACCACCAGCGCCGCGATCAGCTCGGCCTGGCGGGCGTTGATGGCGGCCAGTTCATTGTCCTTGATCTCGGTGATGACCACCTTGATCAGCAGGGCCATGGCCATGACCGGCCCGATGGCCAGCACCGTCAGCATCCCCGGCTGGCCCCACAGGCTGGCCACGATGATGGCGACCGTCAACGTATAGGGCATGGAGACGATCATCGCCTCGCGCGAATTGGCCCGCATCTGGGTGAAGACCAGGGTGTAGCCGGCGCACAGCAGGGCGATGGCCAGCATGCCGCCGAACGTCCCGCCCATGAAGAAGCTCAGCAACGGCGCCCCGGCCCAGCAGGCGCCCGATATGGTGGCGACGATCAGCTTGACCCGCGCGTGCCGTTTCGGGTCCGTCATCTGAATCCGGGTCTCGGCGATGGTTCGTCCCACGCCCGACACGGTCGCCACGACGTACCAGATCGCGGCCCAGTGCCACGGCACGGTGGTCAGCAAGGCCAGGCCCCACGCCCCGATGACCCAGTAACGCAGATGGCCTATGGCCATGATCCGATGGAAGAAAGGCGTCTTGTGCGCCCGATCCGCGGGCGGGGCGCCCGCCCTGTCTGTCGTCGTCGTCGCATCCGTCATGCACGCCTCCCCCCGCTCCCAGGCCGGTGACGTTGGGGAAGAGGCTCTAAGATATGATGAAAACGCCGGTTCCTGAACCAGAGTCCGCCTCTACGGCTCCAGCTCGATGTCCCAATAGAGGTAGTCGAGCCAGCTCTGGTGCAGATGGTTGGGCGGAAAGCGGCGCCCCGCTTCCTGAAGCTGCCAGGCGCTGGGCTGGTGCGGTCGGCGTCGGATCGGCATGCCCGCCTGCTGGGGCGTGCGTCCGCCCTTGCGCAGATTGCAGGGACCGCAGGCGGCGACGATATTGTCCCAGGACGTGCGCCCGCCCCGGCTGCGCGGAATGACGTGGTCGAACGTCAGCTCGGCCGAGTGGCCGCAGTACTGACAGGCGAAACCGTCGCGCAGGAAGACGTTGAAACGGGTGAAGGCCGGCTGCCGGTCCTGTTCGACATAGCGGCGCAGGGCGATGACGCTGGGCAGCCGCATCTCGATCGAGGGCGACCGCACCACCCTGTCGTAACAGGACACCACGTCCACCCGGTCCTGCCAGACCGCCTTGACCGCCTCCTCCCACGGCCAGATCGACAGCGGGTAATAGGACAACGGCCGAAAGTCGGCGTTCAGCACCAAGGCCGGAAAACCGCCGTGAGGACGCGCGTGGCCCTGCATCAGAGCCTCCGCCTCGGAATGTGCGACGCGACAGGACTGAAGACACGCTCCCCCTTGTCTAGCGGGAAGAGCCTACGCCTGATTCGACGTCGGGACCATGACGCTCAATTCGCCCGCCCCGGAAAGCCCGGCAGGCTCCAGCCCCAGGCCAGCGCCCCGGCCCTCAGGCCGAACCCCGCCGTCGCCGCCGTGATCGCCGACGGCCAGGGCGGCAGGTCGAAAGCCCGCATCACCACATACAGCGTCGCCGCCAGCAGGGCCGCCGACACGGTGATCTCGCGCCGCAGCAGGATCGAGGGCTGGCCCGCCAGCAGGTCGCGCACCACCCCGCCGAAACAGGCCGTCAACGCCCCCATGACAATGCAGATCAACGGCGCCGCACCCGCCGCCTCGGCCTTGGCGGCGCCCATGACGCCATAGGCGCCCAGGCCCAGCGCATCCAGCCACAGCAGCAGCCGGAACCGCCACGGCCGCGCGCCCAACAGCCACACCGCCGCCGCCGCCGCCAGACAGACGGCGATATAGCGCCAGTCCTGCACCCAGAAGACCGGAACCCCGATCAACAGATCCCGCACCGTCCCGCCCCCGACGCCGGTGATCGCCGCGAAGAAGGCGAAGGTGACCAAGTCGTGCTTCTCGCGCGCGGCGGCCAGGGCGCCGGTCGCGGCGAACACGGCCACCCCGGCGTAGTCCAGGGCGCCGAGCACGGTTTCGGGATCGGTCAGGGCGGGGTCGACCAGAGGCGTCGTCATGCGGCCTCCTCTAGCATGATCTCCCCGCGCTTCACCCCGCCGTACCAGCCCCACAGCAGATGCGCCGCCACCCCGCGATGGGGACGCCACGCCTCGGCCCGGGCATAGGCCTGTTTCTCGGTCGGACGCGCCGGAGTCCCGTCGGCCCAGCGCAGGGCCTCCTGCAAGGCCACGTCGCCGCCGGGAAAGACATCCGTCCGCCCTTCGCAGAACATCAGATAGGTCTCGGCCGTCCAGCGGCCGACGCCCTTGATCGCCGTCAAGGCCGCCACGGCCTGGTCGTCGCTCAGCGCCTGCATCCGCTCCAGGTCGATCCGGCCCTCGACCTGGGCCAGGGCGATCTCGCGCCCGTATTTCGCCTTCTGTCCCGACAGGCCCCAGCCGCGCAGGGTCTCGACCTCGTGCGCCAACAGGGCCTGCGGCGTCATCTCGCCCAAGCCCGCCTCGACGCGTCGCCAGATGGCGGCCGCGGACGCCGTCGACACCTGCTGCTCCACGATCATGCGCAACAGGCCCTGAAAGCCGCCGGGCCTGGCCCGCCATTCAAACACGGGCGTCCGCTCATGCGCCTGGGCCAGGGCCGGATCGGCCCGGACCAAGGCCGCGCGCGCCGCGGCCAGGGCTTTCGCGTCTGGGATGGTCTTGGACATGGTTTCGGAATCGACAGGTTTTTGATGGCGCTTTAGCGTCTGGGCATGACCACCCTGGACGAAATCCTGGCGCCGATCACCTCGGCCGAGTTCTTCGCGGACTATCACGACCGAAAACCGCTGTACGTCCCGGCCGAAGGCGGGGGTTCGCCCGCCCGCCGTCCGCTGGACTGGGCCGGTTTCAACGCCCTGCTCGATCAGGCTTCGATCTGGAACGCGGCCCATCTGCGGCTGTACAAGGACGTCACCCGCATCCCCGAGACCGACTATTGCAACCGCGTGCCGACCCAGGACGGCCAGGTGACGCTGCGGCCCTCGCCCGCCAAGGTTCAGGTCTGTCTGGCCGACGGCGCCAGCCTGGTCGCCAATGAGGTCCAGTTCCTAAGCCCCAGGATGGCGGCCGTCGCCGACGTTCTGTCGCGGCGGTTCGCGGCCCTGGTCGGGGCCAATGTCTATTGCTCCTTCCACGGGGTGCGGGCCTTCGGAACCCATTTCGACAGCCACGACGTCTGGGCCTTCCATCTGGAGGGCGAAAAGGTCTGGCGGGTCTATCAGAACCGCGCCGACAACCCGCACGTCTTCCCGCCGGACTCGCCCGAGGCGCGCCGCTGGGTCGAAGCCACGCGCGGCCCGGTGATGCACGAGATCCGCATGAAGCCCGGCGACCTGCTGTATCTGCCGCGCGGCTGGTACCACGACGCCCTGGCCGACGGCGGAGCGTCGCTGCACCTGACCTATTCCGTCACCCCGTTGGACGGGCGCGCCCTGTTGGGCGTTCTGGCCCAGACCCTGGTTCAGGATTCGGCCTTCCGCGCCTTCCTGCCGCCCGCCCATGCGGATGACGGCCAGGCCCTGGCCGCGCATCTGGCCGACCTGGCCCGCCGCCTGGCCGATCAGGTGTCCAGTCCGGCCATGCTGGAAGAGATGATGGCCGCCCAGGCCCGGCTGTCGCCGCGCATCGCGCCCTATGCCCTGCCCCAGGCGCCGGTGCTGACCTTCTATCGCGTCACCGGCCTGCATCACCCCATCCCGCCTGGTCCCATGGCCGCGCCGGTGCGCTGGATGTTCGCCCAGCCGGCCTTCGCCGTCGAAGACCTGCTGGCCGAGTTCGAGGGCCACGATCCCGATCGGCTGCGCCAGACCGTCGAGGGCGCGGTCAAGGCCGGCGCCCTGGCCCGCGTCCCATGACCCCCGTCGCCTGAGTGTTCGCCACCCGTTTCGCCCCGTCGCCGACCGGCCGTCTGCACCTGGGCCACGCCTTTTCGGCCCTGACCGCCTGGTCTGCGGCCAAGGCGGCGGACGGCCGCTTCGTCCTGCGCATCGAGGACACCGACTTCACCCGCTGTCGTCCCGAGTACGAGGCTGGAATTCACGAGGACCTGGCCTGGCTGGGCCTGGACTGGGAGACGCCCGTGCGGCGTCAGTCCGAGCATCGCCCCGCCTATGACGCCGCCCTGGAGACCTTGCGCGGCCAGGGCGTCCTCTATCGCTGCTTCCGCACCAGGAAGGAGCTGATGGCCTTGGCCGGCGCGGCGCCGCACGGCGACGATCCGGCCGACGCCCAGGCCTTTCGCGGCGGTCCCGCCTCGCCGGACGAAGAGGCCGAACGCCTCGCGCGCGGCGAGGCCTTCGCCTGGCGCCTGTCGCTGGGCGCGGCCGAGGATCGTCTGGGCGGCTTCGACCGCCTGACCTGGACCGAAGAAGGGCTGGAGCCGGGCCTTCGTCGCGCCGCGCCGCAAACGCTTGGCGACATGGTGGTGGGGCGCAAGGACATCGGCGCCGGCTATGTCGTCGCCTCGGTGGTCGACGACGCGGCCCAGGGCATGAGCCACATCGTGCGCGGCGTCGACCTGGCCCCGGTCACCTCGGTCCAGCGCGTGCTTCAGGCCCTGCTGGACCTGCCGACGCCGATCTATCGCCACCACCGCCTGATCCTGGGTCCCGACGGCCGCCGCCTGGCCAAGCGCGATCAGGCCGCGACCCTGACCGACCTGCGCGAACGCGGCGTGACGGCGGCGCAGGTGAAGGCCCAACTGGGTTTCCCTTCCCCCTGAAGACAGCGCGGGATACAGCCGCTTCATGTCCTCACGCGCACGCGCCCTCGCCGTTCTGCTGGTCGCCGCCTGCGTTCTGGGGCTGGCGCCGATCCTGGTGCGCCTGACCGAGACCGGCCCGGCCGCCGCCGGTTTCTGGCGTTTCGTCCTGGCCCTGCCGTTGCTGTTCGTCCTGGCCGCGCGGCCAACCGCCGAGGGGACGAAAGCCGGCGTGGGCCGACCGTCGAAATGGATGCTGCTGGCGGGTCTGTTCTTCGCCCTGGATCTGGGCTTCTGGCACTATGGGATCGTCATGACCTCGGTGGCCAACGCCACGGTGCTGTGCAACCTGACCCCCGTCGTCGTCACCCTGTTCGCCTGGCTGGTGCTGAAGGAGCGGCCGGGCCGCCTGTTCGTGGCCGCTCTGGTCCTGGCGCTGCTGGGCGCTTTCGCCATGGCCGCTGGCGCGAACGGCCGACAAGGCTCCAACCCCCTGCTCGGCGATCTGTTCAGCCTGTCCGTGGCGGTCTGGTACTCGGGCTATTTCCTGGCGGTCCAGCGCGCCCGCACTTCAGCGGGAGCGATGCGCGTCACCTTCTGGGCCACCCTGGTCGGCGCGCCCCTGCTGGGCGGACTGGCCCTGATCCTGGGCGAGGACATGATCCCCGCCACCGCCGCCGGCTGGGCCGCCTGCGTCGGTCTGGGCGTCATGCACGTGTTCGGCCAGGGCGGCGTGGCCTGGGCGTTGGGCCGTCTGCCCGCCTCGGTCACGGCTGTGACCATCCTGATCCAGCCGATCGTCGCCGCCCTGTTGGGCTGGTGGGTCTTCGGCGAGACCCTGACCCCCATTCAAGCCGCCGGCGGCGCCCTGGTCCTGGCCGCCGTCGTGCTGGCCCAACGGTCACGACAGGCACCCGCACCACAGCCCGCCATGACCTGACGCACCGACTCGCGCATAGCCGCGCCCTCAAGCCGTAAACCGCCGCGCGGCGAGCATTAGGGCCAACAAAAAAGAAAAGCCCGGGATCGCTCCCGGGCCTTTCAATTCTCAAAGCCTGAAGGGCCGCTTAGCCGATCAGCTTCAGGTCCACCGCCGCCGTCTTGCCGCGCTGGGTCTCCAGCTCGTACTCGACCTTGGCGTTCTCATCGAGACCCGTGAGACCCGCCTTCTGAACGGCGGTGATGTGTACGAACACATCCGAGCCGCCGCCTTCGGGCTGGATGAAACCAAAGCCCTTGGTGGGGTTGAACCACTTAACCGTGCCGGTCGCCATGTCTGCGTCTCCGTAAACGCGCTTTCCAGGCGGGCGTCCCTCGGGATCGCCCGTCAGCCCAACTGGACAAGCTCGTTCGGTAGAAAGAGCGAAACGCGGCCGTTGGGCCGCGTCGTATCCGGACTGCGGCGAAGTTCTCGCCTGTGATTTGTGGACGGTCAACAGCAAAGCGTTCGCTCTTCAGGCGAACATGGTTACCGGCGTCAGGCGCACAGGCCGCGCGGCGAACCGTCCAGATGCAGATGATCCTGGTGGGCGGCGTTGTAGTCCGGCGTCAGCACGGTGGAGAAGACGCGGCAGGCGCCGTCGCGAACGCGCTTCAGGAACCGCGCCCCGTCGGTCCCGGTCTCGCCCCGTCCGTCCCAATCGCCCGCGATGCTGATCGTGCGCCCGTCCTCCAGCCGCAGGGCCGAGACGTCCAGCGCATTGGCCCGCGCATGTTCGCTGGGCCGGTCGCTGACCTCGGTCGAACCGTTGATGCGGCGGCAGGAATAGGTTCCGTAATTCTCCACCCGCGACACGCGCGATCCGAACGTCGCCTCGGCCGCCGGTTGCAGCACCTGCCGGTCCCAGATGACGTAGCGCACCGCCAGCGGGCACTGCATGGTCAGCCCGCCGGGGCTGAGCGGCGTCACCGCCCCGCCGGTGATGCGAACCGCGCCACGCACCACGCAGAAACCGCCGTCGTCGCGATCCGGCGCGCGCTCCACCTGCACGCCCGCCTCGCGCAGCACCTGGATGCAGGCGTCGGTCGTCGCCGCCACCTCTTCGGCCGCGGCGCTGCGGGCCAGTTCAAAGTCGGCCACCTTGGCCGCCGTGGCCGCGCCCACCGGCCGGTTCAGGTCCAGCGGCTTCCACGGCAGGTCCTGATGCGGCGCGAACAGGTTCAACAGGGCGAAGGCCGCGCACAGGCCCAGCCCCAACTCCCACATCAGATTCCAGAAATCGGCGAAATCGCGATCCATCGACGGTCAGCCTTAACGGTCTGACGCGGTTCGGCAAGGCGCGGCGGCGGTCAGGCCGTGCGGGCGACGATCAGTTGACGGATCAGCGGAACCGCCGCCGACCGGCCCTCAAGCCCGCCGTTGGACAGCACGAAGAAACCCAGACCCTTGTCCGGCGCGGCCACGGCGATCGCGTGCCACAGGGTGTTGGACCCCTCATGGGCGATGGTCGTCGTTCCGCCCGCCCAGGTCTCGGGCCGCGTGATCCAGCCGCGCGCATAGGGCTGTCCCTCGCGCGGCGTGATCAGGCCGCGCACCCCTTCGGCCGACAGCCAGGCCTGCTCGCCGCCGATCATGACCTGCAGCCAGCGGGCATAGTCGTACAGCGTCATGTGCGCCGTCCCGGCCGGACCCAGAATCGGCGGATTGTCCGCCCACGGCGTCGTCGGATCGACCGCGACCCGCGCCTCGGGCGGTCCCTGATGGCCCCAGACGTTGCCCAGGCCCGAGGCGTCGTGCACCGGTGCGCCCAGCCCGGCACCGGACAGGCCCAGAGGCCTGAAGACCTCGTCGACGATGACCGCTTCCCACGGCCGCCCGGTGATCCGCTCGATGGCGGCGCCCAACAGCACATAGTTGACGTTGCCATAGGCGAACCGCCCCGGCGTTCCGCCCGGCGGCCGGCCCAGGGCCATCGCAGCCTGGGCCGCGCGCTGGACGACCACCGGCCGCGTGTCGGCCCGCGCCGCCATCGGCAGAACCAAGGCCGTCTGATCGCTCAGCCCCGCGACATGCCGCGCCAGGTCGTCCGGCGTGGCCGCGGCGAAGGCCGGATCGATCGTCACCCCCGTGAAGATGTCCGACAGCGGCGTCGCCCAGTCGGCCAGGCCGCGTTCGACCAGGCGCGCATAGGCCGCCGCCGTCATGGCCTTGGTGTTCGAGCCGATGTGCCAGCGGTCCTGGCTGGTGGCCGCTTCATCGGCGCCAACCCGCCGCACTCCGCCCACGCCCGACCATTCCAGCCCGCCCGACGTCACGATCCCGGCCGCCATCGCCGGCGGCGCGCCCGGCGTCGCCAGGGCCGCATTCAGGGCGGCATTCAGGGCGGCGTCAGGTCCATCGGCCCGCCGCGCCCAGCTCGGGGTCGCGACGGCGGCGGCGACGGCGCCGACCAGGGCGCGACGGTTCAGCCGGATCATCGAATTCGCCCGTTTCATGAGGTCCAGCCCTACCGCGCCGCCGACGAGCGGTCATCTTACAAGCGGTTCAGCTTGCACGCCGCATCTGGACCCGCCCGCGTCCCGGCGGCAACATGGGATCATGAGCAAATCCGACGACTATGAGACCGAGCTGGAACGGCTGCAGATCCAACTGGTCGAAACCCAGGCCTGGGCCATCGAAACGGGCCTGCGCATCCTGATCCTGTTCGAGGGCCGCGACAGCGCGGGCAAGGACGGCGCGATCAAACGCATCACCGAATACATGGCCCCGCGTCAGACCCGCGTCGTCGCCCTGCCCAAGCCGACCGAGCGCGAAACCGGCCAGTGGTATTTCCAGCGCTACGTTCCCCATCTGCCCGCCAGGGGCGAGGTCGTGATCTTCAACCGCTCCTGGTATAATCGCGGCGGGGTCGAGCCGGTCATGGGCTTCTGCACGCCCGCCCAGCACGAACAATTCCTGCACGACGCCCCAGGGTTTGAGCGGATGCTGACCGACGACGGCGTCATCCTGATCAAGTTGTGGCTCGACATCTCCAAGGATGAACAGGCCAAACGCCTGGCGGCGCGGATCACCGACCCCTTGAAACGTTTCAAGACCTCGCCCCTGGACGCCGAGGCCCAGAAGCGCTGGGACGCCTATTCCGCCGCCCGCGACGGCATGCTGGCGCAAACCCACACCGACCCGGCCCCCTGGACGGTCGTCGCCACCGACAAGAAGAAGAAGGCGCGGCTGAACATCATCCGCCACATCCTGCACCGGCTGAACCGCCCGGGCCTGCAAGCCGCCCAACCCGATCCCGACATCGTCTTTTCGGCCGACCAGGCCAAGGGCCGTCTGGCGGCCTGAGCGCCTGATCCGACCCCCGCCGCGCCCGCGACGAGGGTCGGGAAGCGGGACCTCAGACGGCCTTGCGCGCCGACCGCGGCAGGTCGTAGCGGTCGGCGTTCATCACCTTGACCCAGGCGGCCACGAAGGCCTTCATGAACCTTTCGCCCGCGTCGGCCGAGGCATAGACCTCGGACAAGGCCCGCAGTTGAGCGTTTGAGCCGAACACCAGATCGGCCCGCGTGGCCGTCCAGCGCGCCGCGCCGGTGGCGCGATCGGCGCCCACGAACACCTCTTCATCGGCGCCGTCGGCCGCCGTCCACGCCGTGCCCATGTCCAACAGGTTGACGAAGAAGTCGTTGCTCAACATGCCCGGACGGTCGGTCAGGACGCCGTGCCTCGATCCGCCGTGGTTGGCGCCCAGAACCCGCAGGCCGCCGACCAGCACCGTCATCTCCGGCGCCGTCAGCCCCAGAAGCTGGGCGCGATCCACCAAAAGATCCTCGGTCGGCACGTTGAAGAGCGTCGACAGATAGTTGCGGAAGCCATCGACCCTAGGCTCCAGCACGGCGAAGCCCTCGACATCGGTCTGGTCCTGAGAGGCGTCGGTGCGGCCGGGCGTGAAGGGAGCCTCGACGGCGTGGCCGGCGGCCTTGGCCGCCTGCTCGATCCCGACCGAGCCGCCCAGAACGATCAGATCGGCGATGGAGACATTGGTCCCCGACGCAGTCTGGATGTCCTCATAGGCCTTCAGCACCTTGGCCAGCTTGGCCGGTTCATTGACCGCCCAGTCCTTCTGGGGCGCCAGCCTCAGTCGCCCGCCGTTGGCGCCGCCGCGATGGTCCGACCCGCGATAGGTCGACGCCGAGGCCCAGGCCGTCGAAATCATCTCGGCCGTCGACAGGCCCGAGGCCGCGATCGCCGCCTTCAACGCCTTCACCTCGGCGTCGCCGATCATCGGCCCGCTGCGTTCCGGGATCGGGTCCTGCCAGATCAGATCCTCTTCGGGCGTATCGGGACCCAGGTAGCGGGCCTTGGGACCCATGTCCCGGTGGCACAGTTTGAACCAGGCCCGGGCGAAGGCGTCGGCGAAATAGGCCGGATCGGCGCGGAACCGCTCCATGATCTGGCGGTAGGCGGGGTCGATCTTGAACGCCATGTCGGCGGTCGTCATCATCGTCGGCACGCGCTGGCCCGACGCATGGGCGGCCGGGGCCAGGGTCTCGGGCGGATTGCCGACCGGCTGCCACTGTTTGGCGCCCGCCGGGCTGCGGACCAGTTCGTAGTCGTGGTCCAGCAGCATGTCGAAGAAGCTCATGTCCCAGGTCGTCGGCGTCGGCGTCCAGGCGCCCTCCAGGCCCGAGGTGATGGCGTCTCCGCCCACCCCGCTGGCGTGAGCCGAGATCCAGCCCAGGCCCTGCTGGGCCATGGCGGCGGCCTCGGGCGCGGCGCCGACCTTGGCCGCATCGCCCGCGCCATGCGCCTTGCCGAAGGTGTGGCCCCCGGCGGTCAGGGCGGCGGTCTCTTCGTCATTCATGCCCATGCGGGCGAAGGTCTCGCGGATGTCGCGGGCCGAGGCCAGGGCCTCTGGCACGCCGCCGGGACCTTCCGGGTTGACGTAGATCAGACCCATCTGGATCGCCGCCAGCGGCGCCTCCAGCGTCAGGCCCTTGTCCGGCTGGATGCGGGTTTCATTGCCCGGCTCGCCGACCCACTGTTGCTCGGCGCCCCAATAGACGTCCTTCTCCGGCTCCCACACGTCGGCGCGGCCGCCGCCGAAGCCGAACACCGGCCCGCCCATCGATTCGATGGCGACGTTTCCGGCCAGGATCAGCAGATCGGCCCAACTGATGGCCGCCCCGTATTTCTGCTTGATCGGCCACAGCAGGCGCCGCGCCTTGTCCAGATTGCCGTTGTCGGGCCACGAGTTCAGGGGCGCGAACCGCTGTTGCCCCGCGCCCGCTCCGCCGCGCCCGTCGGCGGTGCGGTAGGTGCCCGCGCTGTGCCAGGCCATGCGGATGAAGAAGGGTCCATAGTGGCCGTAGTCGGCCGGCCACCACGGCTGGCTGTCGGTCATCAGGGCCGTCAGGTCGCGTTTCAGCCCGTCATAGTCCAGGCTCTCGAACGCCTTGGCGTAGTCGAAGTCCTGGCCCATCGGGTCGCCCGACTTGCCCTGCTGATGCAGGATGTCCATCGACAACTGTTTGGGCCACCAGTCCTGGTTGGTGCGGCCCAACAGGGTCCGCAGGCTGGCGGGGTCCTTCTTGGGGGCGTTGTTCGGGGCGGAAGCGCCTGTATTGCCGTCCATGGTCGATCCTCCTGAATTGTCATCTGCAGGTGAGGCTAGACCCGGACAGGAAACAGGGAAAATCGATTATAACTGCGCTTTGGATCAACTGAGGTTATGCATGCAGCGGCTGTGTCGGCCGCCGCATGCGGTCATGGTTCACGCGGTGCGCCGCGCCCTATTTCAGGAATTCATCGACGGCGCGGGCGAAGACCTCGGGCTGGTCGGCCATGATGAAGTGGCGGCTGTCGTCGATGCGGGCCAGTTTGACGCCCGGCAGGGCGGCGTATTGCGACGACCACATGGCGTCGGCCATGGCCGCCGGGGCGCCGCCGTCGGCGTCCGAGGCGTAAAGGGCGGTCACCGGCGTGGTCATGGCCGCCAGGCCCGGACGGGCGTCGGTGGTCATGACGTCGCGCATGGCGGCGCCCAGGGCGTGACGGTCGGCGGCCAGCGACCACTGCACGATCCGCTCGCGCTCCGCCGGATTGCGCGACATGCCATTGGCCGTCTGCCGCTGCCCGGCCAGGAAGTCCTCGTCCGATGTCGCGGCCAGGCCGGCGGCCATCTGCTCGGCCGCCGGACGAACGGTCTCGACCGTCGCCGTCGGGCCGAACAACGAGCCGAAGAAGGGCAGGCTGTCGACGCTCATCAGACGATCGACCCGCTCGGGATGCTGCTGGGCCAGCAACAGTCCGGTCAGGGCGCCCATGGAATGGCCGATGACGGCGGGGCGGCCCGTGGTCCGTTCGGCGACATAGCGGGCCAGCTCATCCACCACCGGCTGCAGGAAGGCGCCGTCGCCATGGCTCCACGGCTCTCCGGCGAAACCGGCCAACTGCACCAGATGCACACGGTGCGTCGCCTTCAGCCGCTCGGCCTCGGCGCGCCAGACTTCGCGCGACGATCCCAGGCCGGGAATCAGCACCACGTCGGGTCCCGACCCGACCACCTCGACCGACAGCCGGTCAGAGACGAAGGGCGCCTGGGCCTGGGCTTGCGTCGATGTCTCGGCGCGGGCGATGGAGACCGCGCTTCCGGCCGCCAGGGCGACGGCGGAGACCACCAGAAGGGCGCGCAGGGTCGAGCGCCCCGCGTGACGAGCGATGTGCAGCATGATGATGTCCTTGTAAGGTTATCCTGACTTCGCGTCAGGCGTGGGGGTTGTCGAAAATATCTTCCACCGGGCGGCCGAACACCGCGGCGATGCGGTAGGCCAGGTCCAGCGAGGGATCATGTTTCTCAGTCTCCAGGGCGTTGACGGCCTGGCGCGACACGCCCAGTCGGTCGCCCAGATCCTGCTGCGTCCAGCCGTGTTCGGCGCGCAGCACCTTCAGACGGTTCCTCATCAGCGGCTGGTCCGAATGAAGGGGCTGACGATGCCGAACAAGGCCCAGAACAGCGGATAGATCATCCAGGCCGGAACGTGCGGCGCATCACCATAGCTTTCCATGAAGCCCCAGGCGCAGGCGATGGCCATCGCCAGGCCCGAGGCGACGATGAACCGTTTGGCCAGCAGGGCGCGCATGAACTCGTCGCTCTCACCCATCAGGGCCAGGGTGGCCCAGATCTGACCGGCCACCGGCGCAGCCACCACCAGCCCCAGGGCCAGGCCCGCCGTGCGTCCGATGTCGTCGAAGGCGCCGGTTATGGCGGCGGCGTTGATCGCCACATAGCCGCCCATGAAGGCCATGGTGCGCAACAGGTATTTCTTGTGGGCGTTCGTGCCCTTGGCGGAAGCGAGTTCCATGTCGTTCTCCTTGTGTAAGGACAACCTGACACGAACAATATGTCATGTCAACCTGACAAAATGTTGGGCCAGCCTGACACAAGTTCGTCCTTTTGCGAGACCCGCCGCAAGGGCGTAACCTCGCCCCATGCCCGCCGCGCCCCGCATCGCCGCCGCCAGTCTGTTCACGCCCGAACAATGGGCGCCGTTCCAGCGGCGCTCGGCCTGGATCGGGCCGTTGCTGGTGCTGCACTGCTGGGCGGCGATCATCGCAGCAGTCGTGGTCGGCGTGATCTGGCCCTGGCTGATTCCCCTGTCGGTCATGGTGATCGGCACGCGCCAACTGGGCCTGGCGATCCTGATGCATGAGGCGGCGCACGGCGGCCTGTCGCCGAACCGGTCTCTGAACGACGCGCTCGGCCACTGGCTGTGCGCCGTCCCCATCGGCGCCAGCCTGGCCGCCTATCGCCCCTATCATCTGGCGCATCACAAATACGCCCAGCAGGCCCAGGACCCGGACCTGCCCCTGTCGGCGCCCTTCCCCGTCACCCGCGCCTCTCTGCGGCGAAAACTGATCCGCGACCTGACCGGCCAGACCTTCTTCAAGCAAAGGGTGCTGTTCGCGCTGAAGGCCTTCCGCGACGCCCGCGACGAAGACCTGGCCCAGGGCGCGGTGGTCACCGGCCAGTCGGTCGCCCCCTTCCTGCTGGTCAATCTGGGCCTGTTGGCGATCTGCGCCCTGGCGGGCGTCTGGTGGGCCTATTTCGTCCTGTGGCTGCTGCCGATGGCGACCTGGTTCCCCATGGTCACCCGCATCCGCAACATCGCCGAACACGCCTGTGTCGAGGGTTCGGCCGACGACGCCTTCCGCGCCGCGCGCACCACGCGGGCCGGTTGGCTGGCCCGCGCCTTCATCGCCCCCTACTGGGTCAATTTCCACGCCGAGCACCACCTGTTCATGCACGTCCCCTGCTGGCGCCTGCCCGACCTGCACCGCGCGTTGCGCACCCGGCCCGAGAGCGCGCGGATGGAGACGGCGGACGGCTACGCCCAGGTGTTGAAGACGGCGACGGCGCGCGGATGACCATCGCCGATCCGGCGGCCTTCATCGCCGCCAACACCCGTCTGCAAGCCGTGCCGCACGCGCCGGAAATCCAGCTCTGGCTGGCCGACGAGATCACGCCCATCTGGCGTCTGACCGAAGAAGAACTGGGCGAAATGGGTCTGCCGCCGCCGTTCTGGGCCTTCGCCTGGGCGGGCGGCCAGGCCCTGGCGCGCTGGATCCTGGACCACCCTGAGGAAGTCGCGGGCAAGCGGGTGGTCGACTTCGCCTGCGGCTCCGGCCTGGTCGGGATCGCGGCGATGAAGGCGGGCGCCGCCGGCGTGCTGTGCGCCGACATCGACCCCTTCTGCGCCGCCGCCGTCGCGCTGAACGCCGCCGCCAACGGCGTCGATCTGGCCTTCACCGACCGCGACCTGCTGGACGCCCCGCCGCCCCCGGCCGACGTCGTCTGCGCCGGCGACGTCTGTTATGAAAAGCCGATGACCGACCGCGTCCTGGCCTGGCTGGCCCAGGCCAGGGTGCAAGGCGCGCGGGTCCTGATCGGCGATCCGGGCCGCACCTATTTCCCGCGCGACGGCCTGACCTTCCTGGCCGAATACCAGGTGCCGACCACGCGCGAGCTGGAGGACCTGGCGGTCAAGCGGTCGTCGGTCTGGGCCTTGTGACCGTCAGCCCTGGGCCGGCCGCGCGTCGCCGGACTTGATCGGCGCACCGGCGAACTCCTCGGCATAGGCCGGGGCGATCAGCGCGCGGAACACGCTCTGCGGCACCACGATTTCATAGGGACCCTCGGCGTACGGCCCGACCTGATACGGCCCGATCAGGAAGGTCAGCCCCCCCGCCTTGCCCGGAACCGTGCCGGGCGTCAGCACGAACGGCGTGGTCAGCGCGCGCGGGCACGACCACTGCGTCCCGCCCAACGACACCGGCTCGGCGTCCGGCGAGCGTTCTTTCTTGGCGGCGTTGATTGCGGCGCACAGGGCCTGGTCCAGCGCCCGGCTGTCGGCGCCCTTGCGGAACAGGTCGGCGGTGGTGATCTGACGCTTCAGCGCCTTGTCCCACAGCACCCCGGCGAACAGGCTGTTGCCATGGGCGCCGCCGGTGAAGTCGTAGTCCACCCGCTCCAGGCTGAGCAGCTTGCCGGTCTCGGCGGCGGGTTTGAACTCTATGGTCTTCTCATAGGGCGCCATGCCCGGCTCGGTCCCCGCCTCGGTGCGGTCGGCCTGGGCGCCCTCCACGAACTGGCGCAGGTCGCGCACGGCCGCCGCGTACAGGGCCGCGTGCAGGTCCGGCTGGGCCTTCAACGCCGGCGGCAGGCTCAGCTTGACCGAGGCGTAGGGCGTGCCGCTCTCATAGCCCAGGGGCGCGCCCGCCTCGGCCGGGGTCGCCGCGGCGCCGGGCGCGGACGGCGACGCGTCGGGCGCGGCCTTGTCCCGATCACGGTTGCAGGCCGAAAGCGCCAGGGCGGCGACAGAGGCGATCAGGACGAGACGCGAGGCGGACATGGGGCAGGCTCCGGGGTTCGCCCCTAGACTAGCGCCCCCAGGCCGATCGCCGCCAGCAGGATCAGCCCCGCCTCGCGGTTCGATTTGAACAACCGCAGCGCCAGGGCCGGATCATCCGCCCTCAGGCTCCACACCTGCCAGGCCAGGTGCGCCGCATAGGCGATCAGCACGCCGAAGAACCCCGCCCCCAGATCGGCCGACCAGCCCGCGACCGCCGCGAACGCCACGGCCAGGGCGTAGAACACGCCGACCCCGACCTTGACCCGTCCGCCCAGCCGCCGCGCCGAGGATTTCACCCCCACCATGGCGTCGTCCTCGATGTCTTGCAGGGCGTAGATCGTATCGTAGCCCAGGGTCCAGAACACCCCGCCCAGCCACAGCCACAGCCCCGCCCAGACCAGCGGCAGGAACGGTCCCAGCACCGGCGCCAGGACGGCGCTGGACGCGAACCCGCCCGCCGCCGCATAGCCCATCAGCGCGCCCCAGTTGAACGTCAGCCCCAGCCACACCTGCGGCCACCAGGTGATCCGCTTCATGAACGGATAGGCCGCCACCAGCGCCAGCGACCCGACCCCCAACAGGATCGCCGTCAGGTTCAGCGTCAGCAGGATCGCCGACGCCACCAGGCTGCACCCGGCCACGAACCCCCAGGCCCCCTTCACTGAAATCCGGCCCGACGCCACCGGCCGCCCGGCCGTGCGCGCCACCTGACGGTCGATGTCGCGATCGACGATGTCGTTGAAGGCGCATCCCGCCGCCCGCATCAGACACGCCCCGATCGCGAACCCGGCGAACAGCCACGCCTCATACGCCCCCAGCGTGACGCGATAGTGCGCCAGCGCCAGGGCGATCCCCTGCCAGCCGGGCAACAACAGCAGCCAGATCCCGATCGGCCGATCGAACCGCCCCAGCTTCAGCCACGGCTTCAGCCTCTCGGGCGCATGCCGATCCACCCAGTTGCGGCCGGCGTCAGGAAGGGGGGCGGAGGTCATGACGCGCTTCTAGCGGGCGAGGGCGGCGGCTGTCTCCTTTTCCGAATACTTGCACAGGATCGGCAGGTTCAGGGAGGGCAGAAAGGACAGACTGTTTGGATAGGCCGAGTGTCAGACCAAGCGCCGCCAGCACCATATTCTACTGGTCAGCCTCGACCTTCACTTTGGCGCCCAGGAACATAGCCAGGCCATAAAATGCCGTGAACCCAACAACAACGGCCTCGCCCACATCGATCATTCCAGCGGGGTCAATCTTCACGCACCTGAACATAGCCACGATCCAAACGATCAGTGTGAAATCACTCAGGGCGATGGCAAGCTGGCTGACCGAGAAACGAGAACCGCCCCAAAAGCCCTTACTCTGAGGGCGTTCGATCTGGGAAAAGAGCCGCATGCCAAGCGCGTCCTGCTCCAGATTTTCAACCTTTCTTTCCCAGGCTTCCTGCCAATATTTGCTCCCTCGGTTACCGAGCGTCCAGGCGAGGCTGCAAACGACGCCAAAGCAGGCGATGACCAACTTCGCGTAGTGGTCGTCTTTAAAAGCCTCTGACGAATAGGCGACGGCGGCTGCGGCGATAAAACCCCAGAAGAAAAGGGCGCGCTGCCAGAACCGCTCTATTTCGAACTTCCGGGTATCGACGGCGAGTGCAAGCGCACGCTCGACACTCGACGGCTTCTCGCCTCCCAAGCCGAACATCCTCAATCCTCATCCATCTTCAATGCCGCGATGAAGGCTTCCTGCGGGATCTCGACCTTGCCGAATTGCCTCATCCGCTTCTTGCCTTCCTTCTGTTTCTCCAGAAGCTTCTTCTTGCGGGTGGCGTCGCCGCCGTAGCATTTGGACGTCACGTCCTTGCGCAGGGCGCGCACGGTTTCGCGGGCTATGATCTTGCCGCCGATGGCTGCCTGGATCGGGATCTGGAACAGGTGCGGCGGGATCAGCTCCTTCATCTTCTCGACCATGCCCCGGCCGCGCGTCTCGGCGCGGCTGCGGTGGACCAGCATCGACAGGGCGTCCACCGGCTCGGCGTTGACCAGGATGTTCATCTTGACCAGGTCGCCGGGGCGATAGTCGGCCAGTTCATAGTCGAAGCTGGCGTAGCCCTTCGAGATCGACTTCAGCCGGTCGTAGAAGTCGAACACCACCTCGTTCAGCGGCAGGTCGTAAACGACCATGGCGCGCGTCCCGACCCAGGTCAGCTCCTTTTGCTCGCCGCGGCGGTCCTGGCACAGTTTGATGACCCCGCCGAGATATTCCTCGGGCGTCAGGATCGTGGCCTTGATCCAGGGTTCGCGGATCTCGATGATCTGCATCACGTCGGGCAGGTCGGCCGGATTGTGCAGGTCGATGTGGGAGCCGTCGCGCAGTTCGATCTTATAGACCACCGAGGGGGCGGTCGCGATCAGGTCCAGGTTGAACTCGCGGCTGAGGCGCTCCTGGATGATCTCCAGGTGCAGCAGGCCCAGGAAGCCGCAGCGGAAGCCGAAGCCCAGGGCGGCGCTGGACTCCATCTCATAGGTGAAGCTGGCGTCGTTCAGGCGCAGGCGGGCGATGGCGGCGCGCAGGTCCTCGAAATCGGCCGCGTCGACCGGGAACAGGCCGCAGAACACCACCGACTGCACCTCCTTGAAGCCTTTCAGCGGCTCGGCGGTGGGGCGTTTCTCTTCGGTGATGGTGTCGCCGACGGCGGCGTGGGCGACCTCCTTGATCTGGGCGGTGATGAAGCCGACCTCGCCCGGTCCCAGGCTTTCGACCGGGGTGTTCTTGGGCAGGAAGACGCCGACCCGGTCGACCAGATGGGTCGAGCCGTTCTGCATGAATTTCACCCGCTGACCGGCCTTCAGCACGCCGTCGAACACCCGCACCAGCAGCACCACCCCCAGATAGGGGTCGTACCAGGCGTCGACCAGCATGGCCTTCAGCGGCGCGGCCGGGTCGCCCTTGGGGGCGGGAAGCCGGGTGACGATGGCCTCCAGCACGTCTTCGATGCCGATGCCGGACTTGGCGCTGCACATCACCGCGTCCGAGGCGTCCAGGCCGATGACCTCTTCGATCTGGGCCTTGACCCGCTCCGGCTCGGCCGCCGGCAGGTCGATCTTGTTCAGGACGGGGACGATTTCATGATTATTATCAATCGCTTGATAGACGTTCGCCAGGGTCTGAGCCTCGACCCCCTGTGAGGCGTCGACCACCAGCAGCGAGCCTTCGCACGCCGCCAACGACCGGCTGACCTCATAGGCGAAGTCGACGTGGCCGGGCGTGTCCATCAGGTTCAGGACATAGGTCTGGCCGTCCTTGGCCTTGTAGTTCAGGCGTACGGTCTGCGCCTTGATCGTGATGCCTCGTTCTTTCTCAATGTCCATATTATCAAGGACTTGAGCCGACATTTCGCGCGCGCTGAGACCGCCGGTGATCTGAATCAAGCGGTCTGACAGCGTCGACTTGCCGTGGTCAATGTGGGCGACCACAGAAAAATTTCGGATGCGTTCGATGGGAGGCGTGGACATGGCGCGCGCCTAGCACGGCGCAAAGAAAATCGCCAATGCGACGCCCGCGCGTCTTGCGGAACACGCCCCTTTCAATATCTCACCCGAACGTCGCTTTGTCGGTTTGAGAACGAGTCGCGAACAGGCATAAGAAAAGCGTTGGATTTCGGGCGCCCGCGACCGGGCGTCCGCCGTCGCCGGTCCTCCTCGGCGACGGATGCACAGGGGATGAACTGACGTGGCGATTACGACCCGAACGACGGCCCGCGCGGGTCTGGCGCTGGCGGCTGTCATGGCGCTGGCGGCCTGCGGCGGCGACAAGAAGGACGAGAAGGCCCAGACGCCGTCGCGTCAGACGGTGACGGCCGCGACCGTGGCCCTGGTCAATCTGCCGCGCGTCGTGACCGCCTCGGGCACCGTTTCGGCCTGGGAAGAGGTGCCGGTGGCCGCCGAAACCGGCGGGCTTCAGGCCGTCGGCGTCTATGTCGATGAAGGCGCCGTCGTCCGTCAGGGCCAGATCCTGGTCAAGCTGAACGACAGCCTGCTCAGCGCTCAGTTGCGCCAGCAGGACGCCTCCGTCGTCGCCGCCGAGGCCAACGCCGCGCGCGAGGACGCCGAACTGGCCCGCGCCCACGAACTGAAGGCGCGCGGCTTCCTGTCCCAGGCCTCGCTGGACATGGCCGTGGCCGAGCAGCGGTCGGCCGGAGCGCAACTGGTCTCGGCCCGCGCCGCGCGCGCCGAGACGGCGACCCGCCTGGACCAGACCAATCTGCGCGCACCCGTCGCCGGCCGCATCATCAGCCGCAGCGTCACCCGCGGCCAGATCGTCCAGGCGGGGACCGAATTGTTCCGCATGGTCCGTGAAGGCCGGCTGGAGCTGGACGCTCAGACGCCCGAGACCGAACTGGCCCTGATCCGTCCCGGCCAGACCGCCGTCATCACCTCCGACCAGGCCGGAACGACCACCGGACGCGTCCGCATCGTGACGCCCGAGGTGGACCCCCAGACCCGTCTCGGCGTCGCCCGCATCTCGCTGGGTTCGGGCGACGGTCTGCGCTCCGGCATGTTCGCCCGCGCCGACATCGACGTCGGCGACCAGCCGATGCTGACCGTGCCCTCGGCCTCGATCGTGTTCCGCGAGGGACGGTCGGGCGTCTATGTCATCGGCCAGAACGGCGCCGTGCGCTTCACCCCCGTCGCCACCGGCGCACGGTCGGGCGACGTCGTCGCCGTGCGCGAAGGCCTGCAGGCGGGCCAGCAGGTGGTGGTCCAGGGCGCGGGCTTCCTGGGCGAAGGCGACCTGGTGGCCATCGGCCGTCCCGTAGCGGCCGCCGCGCGCCCCGCCGCCGCGACCAAATAGGGCCGGGCCATGAATTTCAACAACATCTCATCCTGGTCGATTCGGAACCCGATTCCGATCATCCTGATGTTCATCATCCTGACCCTGGCGGGGGTGCTCAGCTATTTCCGCCTGCCGGTGAACAACTTCCCCAACGTCGACCTGCCCGTGGTGGCGGTGACGGTGGTTCAGTCGGGCGCCGCGCCGACCGAGCTGGAGACCCAGGTCACCCGGCTGGTCGAGGACGCGGTCGCCGGTCTGGGCGAGGTTCAGGACATCAATTCGGTGGTCAGCGATTCCGCCTCGACCACCTCGATCACCTTCCAACTCGGCGTCGATCTGGAGAAGGCGACCAACGACGTCCGCAACGCCATCGCCGGCATCCGCCAGAACCTGCCCGCCGACGTGCAGGAGCCGATCGTCCAGCGGATCGAATTCACCCAGATGCCGATCGCCACCTATGTGGTCCGCGCGCCTGGCATGAACCCCGAAGAGCTGAGCTGGTTCGTCGACAACACCGTCGCCAAACGCCTGCTGTCGGTGAACGGCGTCAGCCAGGTCAGCCGCGACGGCGGCGTCAACCGCGAGATCCGCATCAAGCTGGACCCCGCGCGCCTGGCCGCCCAGGGCGTCTCGGCCGCCGCCGTGTCGAACCAGTTGCGCGCCTCCAACATCAATCTGCCCGGCGGACGCGGCGAGATCGGCGGCGAGGAGCAGGCCATCCGCACCATGGGTTCGGCCGCCTCGGTCGAACAGTTGCGCGAGACCCTGATCCCGGTCGGCGGCCGCACCGTGCGGCTGGGCGACCTGGGCGAGGTGGTGGACCAGTGGTCCGAGCCGCGCGGCCGCGCCCGCTACAACGGTGAAGAGGTCGTCGGCTTCAGCGTCAGCCGCTCCAAGGGGTCGTCCGAGCTGGACGTCTATGAGACGACCAAGGCCGAGATCGCGCGCCTGGACCAGGAAATGGACGGCGTCACCATCGAGGAGGTCAGCAACACCACCTCGGACGTGATCAACAATTTCCACGCCTCGGTCGAAGCCTTGCTGCTGGGCGCGGGGCTGGCGATCGCCGTGGTCTTCGTCTTCCTGCGGGACTGGCGGGCGACCCTGATCGCGGCCATCGCCATGCCTTTGTCGCTGATCCCGACCTTCTGGATCATGGACATGTGGGGCCAGTCGCTGAACGTGGTGACCCTGCTGGCGCTGTCGTTGACCATCGGCATCCTGGTCGATGACGCCATCGTCGAGATCGAGAACATCGTCAGACACATACGCGACGGCAAGGCGCCCTATCCGGCGGCCATCGAGGCGGCCGACGAGATCGGCCTGGCCGTCATGGCCACGACCGCGACCCTGCTGGCCGTGTTCGCTCCGACCGGCTTCATGCCCGGCGTGGTCGGCCAGTTCTTCAAGAGCTTCGCCATCGCCGCCTGCGTCAGCGTCTTCTTCTCCCTGATCGTGGCCCGAACCCTGACCCCGTTGATGGGCGCCTATATGCTCCGGCGCAACCAGGGCAAGGAGCATGCGGACCCGGCCTGGATGCGCGGCTATCTGCGCATGGTGAACTGGGTGCTGAACGACTTCCGCGGCGACCAGGGCGGCAAGCGGCGGCCGCTGGGCCGTCGTCTGTTGCAGCGGCGTAAGGATCACCGCCTGTGGGTCATGGGGGGCGGCACCCTGTTCCTGGCCGGCTCCTTCGTGCTGGCGGCCATGCTGCCGTTCGAATTCATTCCGGCGGAGGACGTGTCCCGCTCCAACATCGCCGTCCAGCTTCCGCCCGGTTCGACCCTGGCCGAGACGGACGCCGTGTCCCAGCAGGTCAGCCGCATCCTGTCAGAACGATCCGAGGTGAAGTCCGTTTACGCCTCGGTCGGCTCCGCCACCGTCAGCTTCGGTCCCGGCGGCGGCGGTTCGGCCGGAGAGGTGCGTCGCGCCAACATCACCGTCAATCTGGTCAAGCGCGGCGAGCGCAAGCTGCGCCAGCAGGCGTTCGAGCAGGAGATGGGACCGGTCCTGCGCGCCATCCCCGGCGCCCGGGTCCAGTTCGGTCAGGACGGGTCCGGCAACCAGGTCTCCATCCAACTGGTCGGCGACGACCCGGCCCAATTGGCCCAGGCGGCCTCGGCCGTCGAACGCCAGATGCGCGAGATCCCCGGCCTGGCCAACGTGATCTCGTCCGCCGCCCTGGTGCGGCCCGAGATCCTGATCACGCCCAAGCCCGACATCGCCGCGCTTCAAGGCGTGGCCACTTCGGACATCAGCTCCGTGGCCCGCGTGGCCACCCTGGGCGACGCCGATCAACTGCTGCCGAAATTCAATCTCGGCGACCGGCAGATCCCGATCCGCATCATGCTGCGCGAAGAGGCGCGCAGCGACCTGGCCGTCATGGAGACGCTGAAGGTGCCGACGGCGTCCGGCGCGGCCGTGCCGCTGAACGCCGTGGCCGACATCACCTTCGGCGCCGGGCCGAACCAGATCGACCGCCTGGACCGCAAGCGGGTCGCCACCCTGACCGCCGAATTGAACGGCATCACCCTGGGCCAGGCGTCCCAGCGGGTGAACGAGCTGCCCGCCATGCGCGGCCTGCCCGCCGGCGTCACTCAGGCGGTGTCCGGCGAGCTGGAGAACCTGCAAGAGACGGCGACCGGCTTCATGTTCGCCATCATCACCGGCATTCTGTTGATGTACGCCGTGCTGGTGCTGCTGTTCCGCAGCTTCTTCCACCCGATCACCATCCTGGCCGCCCTGCCCGTCTCGTTCGGCGGGGCCTTCTTCCTGCTGCTGGTCACCGGCAAGTCGCTGTCGATGCCGGCGCTGATCGGCATCATCATGCTGACCGGCATCGCGGCCAAGAACTCCATCCTGCTGGTCGACTACGCCATCATCGCCATGAAACAGGGCATGACCCGGCGCGAGGCGATCATCGACGCCGCGCACAAGCGGGCGCGACCGATCATCATGACCACCCTGGCGATGGGCCTGGGCATGTTGCCGATCGCCATGGCCTTCGGCGAAGGCACCGAGTTCCGCAGCCCCATGGCCGTCGCCGTGATCGGCGGCCTAATCACCTCCACGGCCCTGTCGCTGCTGTTCATCCCGGCGGCCTTCAGCCTGATCGACGGCGTCAAGACGCGGCTGGAGCAGGTGCTGGGCCGCAAACTCCGCCACGCCCACGACACCGGCGAACAACCGGCGGAATAGCGGCCGGCGCCACGTCCGATCACAGAAAGGGTCCCGGTTCGCGCCGGGACCCTTTTTCATGGTCGGTGCGGCGCCGCTGTTCGCGACCGCGGGGGATGAACGAGGCCAGGCGGATTGCGGCCTGTCGCCTGCCCCCGGTCCCTTCGCCCAATGCGACAGGCCGTGCCCGCGACGGGTGCTGGCGCCCCTCGCCCACCGCCTCCTCGGCGACCGCTGGGGTCCAGACCCTAGGTTCGCCCCTGGAATGCACCGGGGACCTGACGCCGGGGTGAGCCACGCAGGCATTCCGCTCCGCCCTCAACGGGGAAACACCCGGCCAAACAAAAACCGGCCGGGGCGAACCCCGGCCGGTCTCGTCAGCCCCCTTTGTAGGGAACGATCAGTGCTTGAAGCGCAGGGTGAAGCCGTAGGTGCGCGGCTGGCCCAGGAAGGCGGCGTAGGTCTGGCTGTCCAGCGACGGGTTGTAGTAGCTGCCCTGATAGGGACCCGGCGCGGTGTTCAGCGGGCCGTTGAAGGCCGACCCTTGCAGGAAGCCGTTGAAGGCCACCTGGACGTAGTCTTCGTCGGTCAGGTTCTGACCCCACAGGTCCAGCGTCCAGCGGTCGTCAGCGGCGCCGATCGAGATGCGGCCGTTCACCGTGGTGAAGGCGTCCTGCATCTTGAAGGGCAGCAGGTCCGAGCCGGTGTTGTACTCGGTCATGTATTTGGCCGACAGGGCGAAGCCGGCGCGAAGGCCCCCGCCGATTTCGCGGTCGAAGTTGATCGAGGCGGTGCCCGACCATTCCGGCGCGAAGGACGAGCGGTTGCCCGGCAGCAGCGACAGTTGGTTGAAGTTGGCCGGGTTGAACAGGTCCGCAGCGGTGAACTTGCCGTATTTGGCGTCGGTGTAGGTCACGCCGCCCGCGAAGCTCAGGCCCTCGATCGGGGTGAACCACATGAAGTCGGCGTCGACGCCGCGAGCGGTCAGCTCGGGGATCGATTCCACCACGAAGGCGGTGCCCAGGAAGGTGTTCAGTTGGAAGTCGCTGAACGTCTGGTCGAAGTAGGTGGCGTTCAACAGCACAGTGCGGTCAAACAGGGTGGTCTTGATGCCCGCCTCATAGCTGTCGGCGATTTCCGACGGGAAGTAGAGCGAGGCGTTCGGAGTCACGCCCGACTGCACCCGGTCCATGTTGAAGCCGAAGCTCTTGTAGCCGCGAGCGTACGACGCATAGACCATGATGGAGTCGTTCAGGCGGTAGCTGGCCTTGACCGTCCCCGAGACTTCGCTGTCGTTGACCTCTTCCGAGCGCGCGCGGTTGGCGTAGAAGGGGTTCGACCAGGGCAGGCACAGACGACCCAGGATGGCCGGAGCGTTGGTGGCGCCGACGGCTCCGACGATGGCCCCTTGGTTGGCCAGGCCGGCGGCGCAGGTCAGGCCGTTTGTGCCGACGTTGGTCTGCAGCGAGTCCAGGCGCTTGCTGTCATAGGTGTAGCGAAGGCCGACCGTGATGTCGAAGGCGTCGGTCAGGTGGAAGGTGTTGTTGGTGAACAGAGCGACCGATTCCGAGGCCTGGGCGTAGTTGTCGCGCAGGCTCTGGCCGGCGGCGAACGACGGCCCGCCGCCCATGATGGCGCCGCCGGTGCCCAGGCACTGCTGCAGCCCCAGGGTCGTCTGGGCCGTGCGGGTGAAGCAGGGGATGATCGACGGGCTGATCGGAATAGCGCCGGCCGTGGCGGCGTTCAGGGAGGCCGACAGTTGGTACGACAGCACCGGCGCATAGGCGGCGCCGAAGTAGAAGCTGTCGCGGCGGGTCACGTTCTCGCGGTTGGCGAAGACGCCGACCAGCCAGTCGAGACGGTCATTGGCGCCGGCCAGGCGGAATTCCTGGGTCAGGCTGTCCAACGACGAGCGGAACTCGCCGTCCTGGTTGCGATAGGCGATGTCGGCGCTGGTGAAGTCCAGGTCCATGCCGTTGGTCGTCGACCAGTCGCGGAACGAGGTGACCGAGGTCAGGGTCGAGCCGCCGAACCAGTCGACGTCGATATTGGCTTCGGCCGAGATGCCGCGGTCGATGATCTCTTGGCCCGTGTCGCGGTTCGAGAAGGCCTGACGCGAGAACGGCAGGGCGCCGTTGCCCGGGGCCGGCGGACGCTGGCCAGTGCCGGTGGCCGCACCGTCGATGAACGGATAGGTCGGGCCGGTGCGGACCTGCACGGCGGCGCAGCAGTATTCGGTGCGGCGCGTATAGTCGGCGATCACCCGGATCGAGGCGGCGTCGTTCGGCAGGAACAGCAGTTGGCCGCGCAGGGTGTAGAATTCCTGGTTGGCGTCGTCCGTGAGGGTGCGCGGACCGGCGCCGACATCGACGTCATAGAAGCCGTTACGCTCGCGCCGGGCGGCGTACAGGCGCATGGCGATTTCGTCGGTGATCGGGCCGGTGACCGAACCCGACAGACCCCAGGCGTCATAGTTGCCGGCGGTCGCTTCCAGGTTCCAGCTCGGCGTGAAGGACGGGGCCTCGGTGATGATGTTGATGACGCCGGCCGAGGTGTTCTTGCCGAACAGGGTGCCTTGCGGACCCTTCAGCACCTCGATGCGGGCCATTTCGCCCAGGTCGCCGAAGCCGACGCCGTTGCGCGAGCGATAGACGCCGTCGACCACCACGCCGACCGAGCTTTCCAGGCCGGGGTTGTCGCCGACGGTGCCGACGCCGCGGATGCGGGCGGTGGTCGAAGCCTCGGTGGTGGTCGAGGTCACGGTCATGCCCGGGGTCAGGATCGTCAGATCCTTGATGTCCTTGACGCCGGCGTCTTGCAGGACTTCCTGCGACAGGCTGGTGACCACGATCGGCACGTCCTGAAGGCTCTGTTCGCGCTTCTGGGCGGTGACGATGATGTCGTCGACCGTCGTCGGCCCGTCCTGGGCGGCGGCGGCCCCGGCGAAACCGAAGGCGACCGCGCCGACGACGGCGGCGGAAACGGTGCAACGTAGAAGATTGGCGCGACGCATGGACGGCTCTCCCGGCTCTCGATGGCTCGGCCGCCGGAAGGACGACCGAGACGTTCCTGATCCCTGTCCCCGCCCTTCTGTGGAGCGAGGATTCTCGAACCCTATGGGTACCGCGACCCCGAGTCCCTGCCAAGGAGCGGCGAAGCTTCCCGCGTCCAATTGTCCTTACCGTCGCCTCGACTGTGACACGAAAGCGACAAAAACCGATGACGCTAGGTCAATATTCGACCCTTTAAGCCGCTAAACCGGCTCGGTTTCGGCGATTTCCTTGCCCGACTTGCGTCCAGCCAGGGCCAGAACCAGGGCGCCCCACAGCACCGACATCAGCGACCCGCCGATGACGCCCAGCTTGACCTCGATCTGCTGCGGCGAATCCACGGCGCCGGGGAAGGCCAGGGCGCCGATGAACAGGCTCATGGTGAAGCCGACGCCGCACAGCACGGCCACGCCGTACACCTGCATCCAACTGGCCCCGGTCGGCCGCTTGCCGATCTTCAGCGCCGTCGCCAGCCAGGCCAGGCCCAACACCCCCGCCTGCTTGCCCAGGAACAGGCCCAGGGCGATGCCGATCACCAGCGGCGCGAAGGCCTGATCCAGCGACAGGCCGGCGAACGACACCCCCGCCTTGGCGAAGGCGAACAGCGGCAGGACCAGGAAGGCGACCCAGGGATGCAGATCGTGCATCGCCTCCCGCAACGGACTCTGGCGGTCCTCGGCGCGGGCGCGGATCGGCACGATGGCGGCGAAGGCCACCGCGCTCAGCGACGTCGACAGCCCCGCCTCGACCGTCAGCCACCAGACCGCCGCGAACCCCAGCACCCAGAACGGCGCCGGAACCTTGCGGAACCGGGCCAGCACCCCGCCCACGGTCAACAGGATGACCACCATCAGCAGCGGCTGCCACGACACCCCCTGGCTGAACAGCAGGGCGATCAGGGCGATGGCCCCCAGGTCGTCGACGATGGCCAGGGTCAGCAGAAAGACCCTCAGCGAGGTCGGCAGGTCCCGTCCGACCAGGGCGAAGACGGCCAGGGCGAAGGCGATGTCGGTGGCCAGCGGAACGGGCCACCCCTGGTGCGGCCCGCCCAGCGGCGTCGTCACCGCCAGATAGACCAGGGCCGGGGCGATCATGCCGCCCAGGGCCGCCAGAACCGGCGTCGCCAGCTTCTTGGGATCGCTCAGCTCGCCGCGCAGGATCTCGTATTTGATCTCCAGGCCGACGACCAGGAAGAAGACCGCCATCAGGCCTTCCTTGATCCATTCCGACACCGACATCGTCAGGGTCAGCGGCCCGAGCTGCAACAGATGCTCGCTCTTCAGCCAGGCGAAATAACCGCCCGCCATCGGCGAATTGGCGACGATCAGGGCCAGAAGGGCGGCCAGGCCCAGCACGGCGCCGGAACCGGCTTCGGTCTTCAGGAAATCCAGGGTGATCTTGCGCGCCACGGCGGCCTCCACAAAGCGATGGGACTGTCGTGACGCCCGGTTATCGACGGACGTCGGGACCGGGTTCGCCTGTCGGCGCCGGCCTGACCGCTGGCGCGGCCCGATCTCTGGGCGCGACCATACGGATGCGGCCTCGCCGTTCAAGGGCGACGGATCACGGTTGCGTCAGAGCGCGCCAGGCCGCATCTGCGGCCCATGCCCGTTTCCCCCGCCTATCGCCCCGAACCCCGCTTCTTCGATCTGGGCGACGAATTCGGCGACGCCGTGCGCGCGGCCGACTTTCCCCAGACCGTCCTGCGCCGCCGCAACGACCGCGCCGCCGCCACGGTCGGGCTGGAGACCCTGAGCGACGCTGAATGGATCGCCCATTTCGGCCGCTTCCAGCCCTTGCCCGGCCAGCCGCAGCCGAGGGCCATGCGCTATCACGGCCACCAGTTCCGCACCTATAACCCCGACCTGGGCGACGGACGGGGGTTTCTGTTCGCCCAGATGCGCGAGCGCCCTCAAGCCGAGAGCGATAGGGCAAGCCGCAATGGCCGATTGCTCGACCTGGGCACAAAGGGGTCCGGCCAGACCCCCTGGTCACGCACGGCCGACGGACGGCTGACGCTGAAGGGCGGAGTGCGCGAGGTGCTGGCCGCCGAAATGCTGGAGACGCTGAACGTGCCCACCAGCCGCGCCTTCAGCCTGATCGAGACCGGCGAGGCGCTGGAGCGCGGCGACGAGCCGTCGCCGACCCGTTCGGCCGTTCTGGTGCGGCTGTCGCACAGCCACATCCGCTTCGGGACCTTCCAGCGCGCCGCCTATTTCGAGCGCACGGACCAGATCGAGAGCCTGATCGAGCACGTCCGGTCGCTGTATCACCCCGCCGTCGCGCCCGGCGACGCGCCTGGCCTTTTGGCGGCGGTGGTGGCGGCCAACGCCCGGCTGACCGCGCGCTGGATCGCGGCGGGCTTCGTGCACGGCGTGCTGAACACCGACAATCTGAACGTCACGGGCGAGAGCTTCGACTACGGCCCGTGGCGTTTCCTGCCGCACTATGAACCGGGCTTCACCGCCGCCTATTTCGACCAGTTCGGCCTCTACGCCTTTGCGCGCCAGCCCGAGGCGGTGTTCTGGAACCTGACCCAGTTCGCCGGCTGTCTGAAGCCGGTCGCCGAGGCGGCGGCCTTGACCGAGGCCCTGAACGGTTTCGGCCCGGCCTATATCACCGAACTGCGCGCCGCCTTCCTGGCCCGGCTGGGCGTCCGAAGCCTGGGCGAGGCCGCCGACCAGCGCCTGCTGGACACGGCCCTGGCCCTGCTGCGTCAAGGCCGCGAGGCTGTGCGGTGGGAGCCGCTGTTCTTCGACTGGTTCGCCGGCTTCGCCTCGTCCGAGCGCGCCCTGCGCGGGCCGCGCCGGGCCGTCTATCAGGGCGAGGCGTTCGACGCCTTCCGCTTCGCCCTGTTCGAGCACGAGCCGGATCGGCCCGAGCGGCTGGAGCACGCCATGTTCGCCGCCGCCGAACCGGAAGAGATGCGCATCGACGAGGTCGAGGCGATCTGGGCCGCCATCGACGCGAACGACGACTGGGCGCCCCTGCACGCCAAACTGGCCCGGCTGGAGAGCGCCCGCGACGCCTGGGCGTGGCCCGACGGCAACGGTCAGTAACCGACAGGCGATCCGGCCGCCCAAATCGCGCATTTTCAGCGCTCACGGCCACGTTTCGGCCGCGGCGTTAACGGGATAAGCATCACGCTTGGTTACGGTCACGCTCGTCGCCCTTGAAGGATGACGTCCGCGATCTGATCTGGCTGCTGTTACAGAACCATGCCCTCCCCGGCTCCGATCATGACGACCCAGACCCTGACCCCCGCGCAGTTGAAGCTGTGCGCCACCTACCGCAACCTCGGCCTGTGGACCCTGCAAGGGTGGCTGGCGATGTTCTTCATCGCCGCCGGCTACGCCAAGCTGACCGAGCCGATGGACAATCTGATCGCCCTGATGTCCTGGCCGGCCATGGCCTCGGACGGCTTCGTGCGCGGTCTGGGCGGGCTGGAGGTCGGCCTGGCCCTAGGTTTGTTGGCGCCGCTGGTCTCGTGGCGGATCGGCCGCCCTGTGCTGCTGGTCTCGACCGTCGGCCTGGCGACGCTGGCGGCCGTCATGGCCGGCGTCCACGCCATCGGCGGCGAATGGGGCCTGGCGGTCGTCAATCTGATCCTGTTGAGCATGACCGGCGCGGTGCTGATCGGCCGCCGACCGAACGCCTGATGTCGAGGGAGGCGAAAGCTTCCCTTTACGTGCACGTCAAGTTCGGGTTATGCAGGCGGTCATGCCGACCGCCGACGATCATCGCACCTATTCGATCCGGCACCTGTGCCGCGAGTTCGGCGCGACCGCGCGCGCCCTGCGTTTCTATGAGGACAAGGGCCTTCTGACCCCGGCCCGCAAGGGCCAGACGCGGGTCTATGACGCGCGCGACCGGGCGCGGCTGAAGCTGATCCTGCGCGGCCGCCGCATCGGCTTCACCCTGCAAGAGATCCAGGAGATGCTGGATCTGTACGACCGCAAAGACCACAACGCCCATCAGATGGCCGTGGCCCTGCGCCGTCACCGCGCCCAGATCGAGGCCCTGAAACAACAGCGCGACGACATCGAGGGCGCCATCCAGACGGCCGAGGAGGCCTGCGCCTGGATGGAGCAGCAACTGGGCGAATACCGCCCCGACCTGCTGCCCGGCGCCGAGGAATACGCCAGCCTGCTGCGTGAACGCCTGAACCCCGACCATCACCCGCCCTTCAAAGCGAGAGCCTGACCATGGCCTATAAGGCGCCTGTCCGCGACCTGACGTTCATCCTGAACGAGGTGCTGGAGATCGACCGTTACACCAATCAGCCCGGCTTCCAGGACGTGTCGTCCGACCTGGCCCAGCAGATCCTGGAAGAGGCCGCGCGCTTCTCCGACGAGGTCATCGCCCCGATCAACAATCCGGGCGACAAGGAAGGCTGCCATTGGGCCGAGGGCGGCGTGGTCACCACGCCCAAGGGCTGGAAGGAAGCCTATCATCAGATGGTCGAGGCGGGCTGGCCGTCCCTGACCGCCGACCCGGCCTACGGCGGCCAGGGCATGCCGTCGGTCATCGGCTCGGCCGTGGGCCAGTTCACCGCCGGGGCCTCGGCGGCCTTCTCGATGTATCCGGGCCTGACGGCGGGCGCCCACGCGGGCATCCACGCCAACGCCTCGGACGAACTGAAGGCCAAATACCTGCCCAAGATGACGACCGGCGAATGGACCGGCACCATGAACCTGACCGAGCCGCAGTGCGGCACCGACCTGGGCATGGTGCGCACCAAGGCCGTGCCCAACGGCGACGGCAGCTACGCCATCACCGGCCAGAAGATCTGGATCTCGGCGGGCGAGCACGACTTCGCCGACAACATCATCCACACCGTCCTGGCCCGCGTCGAAGGCGCCCCGGCCGGGATCAAGGGCCTGTCGCTGTTCCTGGTGCCCAAATTCATGGTCGGCGACGACGGCTCGATCGGCGAACGCAACGCCGTCGAATGCGCGGGCCTGGAGCACAAGATGGGCATCCACGGCAACGCCACCTGCGTCATGCAGTACGACGGCGCCACCGGCTGGCTGATCGGCGAGGAAGGCCGGGGCATGAACAATATGTTCGTGGTCATGAACGAGGCCCGCCTGGGCACCGGTCTGCAAGGCCTGGCCATCGGCGCCGCCGCCTATCAGGCCGCCGTCGAATTCGCCAAGGACCGCCTGCAAGGCCGTTCGCTCACGGGTCCGAAGAACCCGGACGGCCCGGCCGATCCGATCATCGTCCACCCCGACGTGCGCCGCATGCTGCTGGAGGCCCGCGCCTTCGTCGAGGGCGGCCAGGCCTTCATCCTGTGGACCGCGCTGCAGGCCGACCTGGAGAAGTCGGAAGACGAGACCGTGGCGACCAAGGCCAAGGACTACATGGGTCTGCTGACCCCGGTGCTGAAGGCCTATCTGACCGACAAGGGCTTCCACGCCGCGTCGTTGGCCATGCAGGTCCACGGCGGCTCGGGCTACACCGAGCATTTCCCGGCGTCGCAATATCTGCGCGATGCGCGCATCACCATGATCTATGAGGGCACCAACGGCATCCAGGCGCTGGACCTGGTGGGTCGCAAACTGCCGTCCAACGGCGGCCGCGCCATCATGAGCTGGTTCGGCGACGTCGACGCCTATGTGGCCGAACACGGCGACGCGGGCGACGCCGTCAAACCCTTCATCGACGGTCTGGCCGAGTCCAAGAAGACCCTGCAAGAGGCCACCATGTGGCTGATGCAGAACGGCATGGCCAACCCCGACAACGCGGGCGCCGCCTCGACCGATTATCTGAACATCTTCGGCCTGAACGCCCTGGCCTATGTCTGGGCGCAGATGGCCGTCGCCGCGCAGAAACAGATCGACGCCGGTTCGACCGATCCCTTCTATGTCGCCAAGCTGCAGACCGGCCGCTATTTCGTCGAGCGCATCCTGCCCGACGGCGCGGCCCATCTGAAGAAGCTGAAGACCGGCGCGGATGTGCTGATGACCATGCCCGCCGAGGCGTTCTGAGGTGGAATTCAGCCTGCCGTTGCCATGGGTTTTCGGCATCTTGGGCGGGATTGTGATCTGCGTGGTCGGCTGGGTTCGGACTCGATCCGTGAACACGCACGATCCGCTGCAAGGTCGCTTGGCGGAACATTTCGGACGTTACCTTGAATCCGGTCGTTCCGACAAAGACAAGGCCGTGCTTGTTGAAACGCTGCGCAGCGAACTCAAGCAGCGTCAGGTGTCTCGGGACGAATGGCGCTTTCGTCTGTCGTCTGCCGTCGATCTGATCGAATTCCCCCAGGCTCGGAACGGTGGCGACGCCCACGGTCAGGCGCATGAATTGATGCAAGTAATCGAACGTCTCGGAACCTCCTCATGAACGTCCTCAACGTCCCGACCCCCGATTTCATGCAGGAAGAGGAGATCACCCTCTTCTCCGACAGCGTCGGCAAATGGATCGACGAACACGCCCCGCCGGAAAAGGTGGCGCAATGGATCGCCGACTCCAGCGTCCCCCGCTCGCTGTGGAACGACGCGGGCGAGGCCGGCCTCTTGGGCCTGTCCATGCCCGAGGAAGACGGCGGCATGGGCGGCGACTATCGGCACGAAGTCGTTCTGATGCGCCAGTTGGGCTGGAAGGGCGCGGACCATTTCGGCATCTCGCTGCACAACGCCATCGTCGCCCCCTACATCTGGCACTACGGCACGGCCGAGCAGAAGGCGCGCTGGCTGCCCCGTCTGGCCTCGGGCGAATTGGTCGGCGCCATCGCCATGACCGAGCCGGGCGCCGGCTCCGATCTTCAGGGCGTCAAGACCACGGCCCTGAAACAGGGCAACCAGTACGTCGTAAACGGCTCCAAGACCTTCATCACCAACGGCCAGTTGGCGAATTTCGTCATCGTCGTGGCCAAGACCGACCCGGCCGAGGGCGCCAAGGGCGTGTCGCTGATCGTCGTCGAGACGGACGGCGCAGAGGGCTTCGAGCGCGGCCGCAACCTGCACAAGATCGGCATGGAGGGGAACGACACCTCCGAACTGTTCTTCAACGAAGTGAAGGTCCCCGGTGACAACATCATCGGCGGGGTCGAGGGACAGGGCTTTTACCAGCTCATGCAGCAACTGCCCCAGGAACGGCTGAACATCGCCGTCCAGGGCGTCGCCGCCGCCGAACGCGGGCTGGAGGCGACCGTCGCCTACGTCAAGGAGCGCAAGGCGTTCGGCAAGCGCGTCATCGACTTCCAGAACACCCAGTTCAAACTGGCCGAGGTCAAGACCAAGCTGACCGTCGCCCGCGTCTTCGTCGACCACTGCATCGGCCTGCACCTGAAGGGCGAACTGGATGCGGCCACGGCCTCGATGGCCAAATACTGGGTCACCGACATCCAGGGCGAGACCATCGACGAGATGCTCCAGCTCCACGGCGGCTACGGCTATATGAACGAGTATCCGATCGCCCAACTCTACAAGGACGCCCGGGTGCAACGCATCTACGGCGGCACCAACGAGATCATGAAACTGCTGATCGCGCGGACGCTCTGACCGCGCCCTCGTTCCCTTGTCATCCCCGACGAGCGAAGCGAGATCGGGGACGAACTAGCTGACAAATCGTCAGGCCCGGGCGGCCCCGCCGAACCGGGCCTAAACCTGCCCCGCCCTCAACTCCCCATAGAGGTCGGCCCAACGCGGATTGTTTTCCTCGACCAGCGCGAATTTCCACTCGCGCCGCCACCGCTTGATCCGCTTTTCCCGCAGGATCGCCTGGTCGATGTACGTATGCGTCTCATACCAGACGAGACGATCAATTCCGCGCTCAGACGTATAGCCGGGGATCAATCCCTGCTTGTGCTCTCCGACGCGCCGAACCAGGTCGTTGGTGACCCCGACGTACAGCCATCCACACGGGCCGCTGGCGAGCAGATAGACGTAAAAGGTCTTGGGCATGGCCGTCTCCCGGCGCAACCCTTGCGGGTTGTCCGGGAGGCGTCAAGGTCGGTGTCATCCCGTCCCGGATCGCCGCTTCGCGGCGTCCGGGATGACAAGGTCAAGCCCGAGGATGACGGTGGGTGTCGCGAGCGGTAATGCAAAACCCATGATCCGCCTCCACATCCCCCAGACCCTCGCCCCCGGCGCGGCCGTCGCGCCGACGCTGGACCAGTCGCGCTACCTGACCCAGGTCATGCGGCTGAAGGCGGGCGACGACCTGCTGGTCTTCAACGGCCAGGACGGCGAATGGCGCGTCAGCGTCGCCGAGGTGCTGAAGAAGGGCGTCGTCCTGCGCGCCCAGGAACAGGTCCGGCCGCAAGCCGCCTCGCCCGACGTCGAACTGCTGATGGCCATGGTCAAGAAGGCGCCGCTGGAGTTCGCGGTGGAGAAGGCGACCGAGCTGGGCGTGCGCCGCATCCGCCTGGTCCGCACCCGCCGCACCACCAGCGAACACCTGCGCCTGGACCGTCTCGACGCCATCGCCGAAGAGAGCGCCGAACAGTGCGGCCGCCTGGACGTGCCGCCCGTCGATGATCCGGTGAAGCTGGACGCCCTGCTGGACGGCTGGGACGCCGGCCAGGACGCTGGCCGCCGCCTTCTGTTCTGCGACGAGACCGGAGGTCCCGACGCCGCCGCGACCCTGGCCGCCCAACCTCTCGGCCCGTGGTCCATCCTGATCGGTCCCGAGGGCGGTTTCGCGCCCGAGGAGCGCGCGCGGCTGCTGGCCCTGCCCTTCGCCGTCGCCGTTTCGCTGGGTCCGCGCATCCTGCGCGCCGACACCGCCGCGGCCGCCGCCCTGACCCTGTGGCAGTCGACCCTGGGCGATTGGCGAACCGAAGCCTCTTGAGCGAAGCCGCTGCGTCGCCCATCTAGCCTTCGCAACAGGGGCTGAAACAGACGATGGCCGATACCGCGCCGCTCACCCGCGAAGACCTCATCGGCGCCATGGCCAAGGGGATCAAGCCCAAGGCCCAGTGGCGCATCGGCGCCGAGCACGAGAAGTTCGGCTTCGACCGCCTGACCCTGCGCCGTCCCGCCTATGAAGGCGACAACGGCATCCAGGCCATGCTGACCGGCCTGACCCGTTTCGGCTGGAGCGAGGTGTCCGAGGGCGGCCACGTCATCGCCCTGGAGCGCAAGAACGCCGACGGCCTGACCGCCTCCATCAGCCTGGAGCCGGGCGGCCAGTTCGAACTGTCCGGCGCGCCCCTGCTGGACATCCACGAAATCTGTTCCGAGACCGGCCAGCATCTGATGGAGGTCAAGTCAGTGGCCGACCAGATCGGCCTGGGCTTCCTGGGCCTGGGCTTCGATCCGATGTGGCGGCGCCAGGACGTGCCGATCATGCCCAAGGGCCGCTACGACATCATGCGGTCCTATATGCCCAAGCGCGGCTCGCTGGGTTTGGACATGATGCTGCGCACCTGCACCATCCAGGCGAATCTCGACTTCGACAGCGAGGCCGACATGGTGCTGAAATTCCGCGCCAGCCTGGCGCTGCAACCCATCGCCACCGCCCTGTTCGCCAACAGCCCCTTTACCGAGGGCAAGCCCAACGGCTTCCTGTCGGCGCGCGCCAACGTCTGGACCGACACCGATCCCGACCGCACCGGCATGCTGGACTTCGTCTTCCAGGACGGTTTCGGCTTCGAGCGTTACGCCGATTACGCCCTGGACACCCCGATGTATTTCGCCAAGCGCGACGGCCGATACATCGACGCCTCGGGCCAGTCGTTCCGCGACTTCATGGACGGACGCCTGCCCGCCCTGCCCGGCGAACGGCCGACCAAGGCGGACTGGGCCGATCACCTGACCACCCTGTTCCCCGAGGTGCGGCTGAAATCGTATCTGGAGATGCGCGGCGCCGACGGCGGCCCGTGGAGCCGCATCTGCGGCCTGCCCGCCCTGTGGACCGGCGTACTGTACGACGCCCCGTCTCTCGCCGCGGCGTGGGACCTGTGCAAGGACTGGGACATCGACGATCACGAGCGTCTGCGCCGCGACGTCACCCGCCTGGGCCTGAAAGCCACCGTCGCCGGCCGCACCGTCCAGGACGTGGCCAGGGACATGGTCCACATCGCCCGCGACGGCCTGAAGAACCGCGCCCGCTTCAGCGGCGGCATGGTCGATGAGCGCGGCTATCTGTCCGAACTGGAAGACATCGCCGACTCGGGCGTCACTCCGGCGGAACGGCTGCTGGACCTCTACAACGGCGCCTGGCAGGGCGACATCAGCCGGGTGTATCGCGACTTCGCCTACTGAGGACGAAGTCGTGGCCAAAAGTCTGCGTTTCGGCGGCAGGGCATGAGGATGATCTGGGAAGACGCCTTTCCGACTTCACCTCTTTTCAAGTTTCTTAGCCTTGCTGATGGGCAATATCCCCCTTGGCAGGACAGGGTTTCAGCGTACCTCGAAGGTAAGGCCTATCTTTCATCGCCTCTGGCTTTCAACGATCCCTTCGACTGCCTCCCGCCGGTGCTCTTGCCCAAGACGCTTGACGAATTCGAGGAGCAAAAACCGGCGTTTGCGCAGCGACTTCATCAGTCCATGCCGCATATGTCCGTAGCGGACATCACGTCCGTCATCGATCAGGCAATAGGTAATAGCAGCATAGATGCTTTTACCGAAATCACGCGAGAGAGCTTCAACAACAGCGGCGCCCAAATGGGCGTATTCTGTCTTGCTGAGTGTATCCAATCTGTCCTCATGTGGTCGCACTACGCCGATAATCACAAAGGTATAGCGCTTCGATTTGAGTTCCGTGGTCGCTTAGATTGCGGACTGATGCCACTCTTTAAGGTGCGTTACAGCAGCGAAAGGGCGGCCCTGACGGCGTTCTTTAGCGGAGACAACCAAGCAGAAGCGATTACCACCGCGCTTTGCACCAAAGCCGAATTTTGGAAATACGAACAGGAGTGGCGCTTTGTCGAACCGGCTGGTGCGGGAAAAACAATCGAGTTCGATCCAAAAGTCATTACGAGCATAGTTCTCGGCGCAAAGACCAGAGACGAAGATGCATTCTGGCTAATTGATCAGGGCATCAAGCGCGGCATTCCCGTGATGCGCGTTATTCCAAATCCCGAGACATTTGATCTCGGATTTTTTGGGGTTCATGACCCCTCAGGCCCGAAGCCAAGCCTGTAAGGCAAAAGGAGAGTTCAGATGACCGGAACCCTGCGCGTCGGCATCGGCGGCTGGACCTATGAGCCGTGGCGCGGCGTCTTCTACCCGGACAAGCTCAGCCAGAAGAAGGAGCTGGAGTTCGCCAGCCGCGCCCTGACCTCCATCGAGATCAACGGCACCTACTATTCCGGCTTCAAGATCGACACCTGGATGAAGTGGCGCGACGAGACGCCCGACGGCTTCGTCTTCGCGGTCAAGGCCAGCCGTTTCTGCACCAACCGGAAAATCCTGTCCGAGGGCGGCGACAGCGTGGGCCGGTTTCTGGATCAGGGGCTGACGGCCCTGGGCGACAAGCTGGGACCGATCAACTGGCAGTTCATGGCCACCAAGAAATTCGATCCCGTCGACTTCGAGGGCTTCCTGAAGCTGCTGCCCAAGGAAAAGGACGGCGTGCGTCTGCGCCACGCGCTGGAGGTCCGCAGCCCGACCTTCGACACGCAACAATTCTATGATCTGGCGGCGAAATACGGCGCGGCCATCGTCTATGCGGTCGACGACGAGGCGCCCGAATGGCCCCGCATCGACCAGCCGACCGCGGACTTCACCTACGCCCGACTGATGTCCAGCCGCGAGGACGAGCCGACCGGCATGACCTCGGCCGAACTGGACGCGGTGGCGAAACAGACCAAGGACTGGGCCAGGCGCGGCGACGTCTTCGCCTATTTCATCGCCGGGGCGAAGGTGCGGAACCCCGCCGCCGCGCAAGCGCTGATCGAAAAACTCAAATAGCCGCCAGATCGAAGGACCACCCCATGCCCATCGCCACCCGCGCCTTCGCCGCCACCGCCTCGGACGCGCCCCTGTCGCGCTATGACTTCAACCGCCGCGACCCCGGCCCGGACGACGTGCTCATCGACATCAAATTCGCGGGCGTCTGCCATTCCGACCTGCACATCGTGAAGAACGACCTAGGCAACACCCGCTATCCGATCGTGCCCGGCCACGAGATCGCGGGCGTGGTCGCCGCCGTGGGCGATCAGGTCACCCGCTTCAAGGTCGGCGACCGGGTCGGCGTCGGCTGCATGGTCGACAGTTGCCGCCAGTGCAAACCCTGTCGTGATGGCGAAGAGCAGTATTGCGTCCCCGGCTTCGACCAGACCTATGGCTGGCCCGACCGCCACGCCGCCCAGTCGGGCGAGACCATCACCCAGGGCGGCTATTCCACCGCCATCGTGGTGGATCAGAACTATGTCGTGCGCATCCCCGACGCCCTGCCGCTGGACGCCGCCGCCCCGCTGCTGTGCGCGGGCATCACCACCTATTCGCCGCTGCGCCATTGGAAGGTCGGGCCGGGGTCCAAGGTGGCGGTGATCGGCCTGGGCGGCCTGGGCCATATGGCGGTCAAACAGGCCGCCGCGATGGGCGCCGAGGTCACCGTGCTGTCGACCTCGGATCGCAAGAAGGCCGACGCCGAACGCATGGGCGCCAAGCATTTCCTGATCAACTCCGACCAGGCGGCCATGGCGGCGGCGGCCGAGAGCTTCGACCTGATCATCAACACCGTCTCGGCCACGCATGAGATCGCGGGCCACGTGCAATTGCTGGCCAAGGACGGGACCATGATCATGCTGGGCCTGTCGACCGAGGGGCTGCCCATCTACGCCCTGGGCCTGTTGTGGCGCCGCCGCGCCGTGGCCGGCAGCCTGATCGGCGGCATCCGCGAGACCCAGGAGATGTTGGATTTCTGCGCCGAGCACGGCATCGCCTGCGACATCGAACTGTTGGCCCCCGATCAGATCAACACGGCCTATGAACGGCTGGAGAAGTCGGACGTGCGCTATCGTTTCGTCTTGGACATGAGCCGGATCTAGCCGCCCGCGCCTCCCCTCCACGTCGTGAGGAGGAGAAATTTGGCGCCGCACGTTGAGATCGCTAATGCTTTCTCCTGAAGGCGGCCCGTCCAGAGGCCGTCGCCAGGGACATAAAGGAAGCGCACATGGCTCGAACGGCTCTCGTCACGGGCGGAACCCGCGGCATCGGCAAGGCGATCGTCCAGCGATTGAAGGAAGACGGCATGCAGGTGGCCGCCGGCTATTCCGGCAACACCGAGGCCGCCGAAGCCACCGCCCGCGAACTGGGCGTCATGGTGGTCAAGGGCAACGTCGGCTCGTTCGAGGACTGCCAGCGCGCCGTGGCCGAGGTCGAGGCTCAACTGGGACCCATCGACGTGCTGATCAACAACGCCGGCATCACCCGCGACGGCTTCTTCCACAAGATGAGCGCCGACCAGTGGTCCGACGTGATCCGGGTCAATATGGACTCGGTCTTCAACATGACGCGCCAGGTCATCAACGGCATGCGCGACCGGGGCTTCGGCCGCATCGTCAACATCTCGTCGATCAACGGCCAGAAGGGCCAGATCGGCCAGACCAACTATTCCGCCGCCAAGGCCGGGATGATCGGCTTCACCAAGGCCCTGGCCCTGGAGAACGCGCGCAAGGGCGTGACGGTCAACTGCATCGCCCCCGGCTATATCGACACCGAAATGGTCGGCGCCATGGACCAGAAGGTGCTGGACAGCATCATCGCCCAGATCCCCGTCGGCCGCCTGGGCAAGGGCGAGGAGATCGCCGACATGGTGTCCTGGCTGTCAGGCGAACGTGCCGGATATGTCACAGGCTGCACCCTATCGCTGAACGGCGGTCAGTATCTGGTCGGCTAAGCTCAAGCTTGGGGATCGGCGCCTAAAATCCGCCTCCGCCTGATGGCGACTATCCGGGCATGAAGTTGAGGGTCACGGTCTTGCGGGCGGTTGCGCCCCTCGCCGCCGCGACGGCGTTCGCCGTCGCGGGAACGGCCCTGTCGCCGCTGATCACGGCCGACGCGGCCGCGGCCCAGACGGGCGGCAACGCCCAGGCGCAACAGAGCCGATCCCTGCGCGACCGCCTGTTCAGCCGCAACCTGCCCGCCCAGGGCCGTTACGTCGCCGAATCCGGCCAGGGCTTCGTTCTGGACCGCAGCGAATCGACGCCGTTGCTGCGTTTCGACCGCAGCGTCGAGACCTGGGCCTTGCGTCCCACCCCCGCCCCGCGCGGCGATGTGCTGTATCGCAACGACGCGGGCGAGTTGGTGCTGCGCGTCACCGCCGACGGCGGCATGACCCTGTACACCAAACGGGTTCCCGCCGGTTCGCCCGTCACCCTGGCCGGACCGGGCGAAAGCCTGACCCCGCCGACCCTGGGTCCGGTGCAATTGTTCAACCTGATGGCCCGGCGCAGCGCCCTGGTCTCGGCCGCCCTGGGCCGCCTGGTCGAGATCAATCTGTCGGGCGAGAGGTCCGAGGCCCTGTCGGTCGACGCCCTGATCGTCACCACCGACGCCGTGGTGCGCATGGCCCGCTCAGCCACCGCGCGCGGCTATCTGGCCCGGCTGCGCAGCATCACCATCGTCGAGGGCGACCGCGTCTCGGCCACCTATGCGCGCGGCGATCTGCGCATCGTCGTCGATCCCGACCGAGGCCCCGCGGGCCGTCCCTCCTCGGCGCGCATCATCAACGCCTTCGCCGACGAACAGGTCAGCCGCTGAACCCGTCCTTGGCCGCCCGTCGCCGGGCGAACTCGGCCGCATCTCCGGCCGTCAGGAAGGGGTTGAACCGCTTCTCGACCCCCAACACCGTCGGCACGGTCGCTTGGCCCCGCGCACGCGCCGCGAAGATCGCCTCGGCGTGCGCCTTCATCTCGGGCCGGTCGTCCAGGCTCAGGGCGAAACGGGCGTTGGAGGCGGTGTATTCGTGCGCGCACCAGATCCGCGTGTCGTCCGACCAGGCCGCCAGGGCGCCCAGGCTGGCGAACATCTGATCCGCCGTCCCCTCGAACAGACGTCCGCACCCCAGGGCGAACAGCGTATCGCCCACGAAGGCCTCGCCGTCGGCCGCGCTGCGATAGACGACATGGCCCAGGGTGTGGCCCGGCGTGGCCGTGACCTCCAGCGCCGTCTCGCCCAGCATGACGGTCTCGCCGCCCGCCACGACCCGGTCCAGCGGCGCGATCTTCCGCACCTCCTCCGGTCCCACGATCTCGCAGTTCGTCGCCGCCTGAACCGCCGCGTTCCCGCCCGCGTGGTCGGCGTGCCAGTGGGTGTTCAGGATCAGGTCCAGCCGCCCCCAGCCGGTCGCCTCCAGCTCGGCCAGAATGCGGTCGGCGTCGGGCGTGTCGATCGTCGCCACCGCGCCCGTCGCGGCGTCACGCACCAGAAAGCCGTAGTTGTCGCCGAGGCAGGGGAACATTCGGATGTCGAGGGCCATGGCCCCATCCTAGCCCCACACGCCTGGTCGGCCTATGGTCCATCCATGCGTCGCGCCATCGAGGAATTGCGGGCCTTCTACGGCGAACCAGCCGGGGTGCTGACCCGTCGGCTGATCGCGCGTCGCCTCGCCGACGCCTGGGGCGAGGCCGACGGCTGCGACGTGCTGGGGATCGGCTACGCCACGCCGTGGCTCGACGCCTTCGTCGGCGCCCGCCGCACGATCGCCGCCATGCCCGGCGGCCAGGGGGTCGAACCCTGGCCCGCCGCCTCGGCCCGCAACCGCGCCCTCTTGGTCGAGGATGCGCGCCTGCCCTTCGCCGCGGGCGCCTTTGACCGCATCCTGCTGGTCCACGCCCTGGAAGAGGCCGACGACGCCCGCGCCCTGATGCTGGAGGCGGTGCGCGCCCTGGCCCCGGCGGGGCGCATCATCCTGGTCGCGGCGGCGCGCGGCGGCCTGTGGGCGCGCGCGGAATCGACGCCCTTCGGCCACGGCCGTCCCTTCACTCGCCGTCAGATGGAGCGTCTGGTGCGCGAGGCGGGCCTGGAGCCGCTGGCCTGGTCCGCCACCCTGTTCACCCCGCCCTGGCCGCCGCTGTTCTCCCTGGCCGAGGGTTGGGAGCAGGTGGCGCGCCGCCTCGCGCCCGGCTCGGCGGGGGTCGTCCTGCTGGAGGCGGGCCGCCGCGCCTACGCCCCAGTGCGCCCCGGCCTGGCCGAACAGGCCGCCGCCGCCCTGGGCGATCTGGCACCCCAGCCGGTCACGCCCGTTCCCGCGTCCAGGGGGTCTTGCGCCGCAAGACATCTGGTCTCTGGGACCGAACGCCCTTAAGGCGAGGCCATGCACCGCCTGATCCTGATGCGCCACGCCGAGGCCGAGCGCGCCCATCCGGGCGGCGACCGCGAACGTCCGCTCAGCGCCCGAGGCCGCGATGACGCGGGCGTCATGGGCCGCACCCTGGCCCGGCGCGGCCTGCGGCCCGACCTGGCCCTGGTCTCGTCCGCCGTCCGCACCCGCCAGACCTGGGATCTGATGCAGGACGCCTTCGGCGACGTCGAGGTGCGGATCGAACCGGACCTCTACAACGCCCCGGCCGAGATGCTGCGCGCCCTGATCGCCGAGGCGGCCGAGAACGCGGGCTGCCTCTTGGTTCTGGCCCACAATCCGGGCGTCCCCGTGCTGGCGGGCGACTATCTGTTGCAGGCCGCCGCCTCGCCCGCCTTGATGGAGCGGATGACCGGCGGCTTTCCGCCCGGCTCGGCCGCGGTCTTCGCCATCGACCCGCAAGGCCGCCGGACGCACGAAGCCTATCTGACCCCGCGCGATCCGGGCGTCCTGGCGTGAGCGACGTCGCCTATAAGATCGTCTCGGCCGCCGACTGGGTCTCGATCCAGGCCGCCGGCGGCTATGACGGCTCGGCGGTGGATCTGCGCGACGGCTACATCCACCTGTCCGCCGCCGATCAATTGGCGGGCACGGCGGCCAAACACTATGCCGGTCGCGCCGACCTGAGGCTGCTGGACGTGGACCTGACGCCCTATGGCCAGGCGATCGTGTGGGAGCCGTCTCGCGGCGGCGCCCTGTTCCCGCACCTGTACGGCCGCCTGTCCGTCGCGAGCGTCAGCCGCGTCCGCGCCTTCCATGTCCGCCAGGACGGCGAAATGGTCTTCGAGGAGGACCCGGCGTGAGCCTGGGCGACCTCGGCGCCTGGACCTTGCGGCGGCTGGACCCCGAGACGGCGCACAGACTGGCCGTGCGCGGCCTGTCGGTCCTGCCCGCACCCGTCGCGCCCGCCGACGACCCGATCCTGCACACCACGCTGGCGGGTCTGAGCCTGCCCAATCCCATCGGCCTAGCCGCCGGTCTGGACAAGGACGGCGAGGCCATCGGCGGGCTGTCGCGCCTGGGCTTCGGCTTCGTCGAATGCGGCTCGGTCACGCCCCGGCCGCAGCCGGGCAATCCGAAGCCGCGCCTGTTCCGCCTGAGCGAAGACCGCGCCGTCATCAACCGCATGGGCTTCAACAATGCGGGCCTGGACGCCTTCGCCGCCCGGCTGGACCGGCGCCCGCGCGGCGTGGTCGTCGGCGCCAATCTGGGGGCCAATAAGGAGACCGAGGACAAGGCCGCCGACTATGTGACGGGCCTGCGCCGTCTGGCCGGACGCGCCGCCTATTTCACCATCAACATCTCCTCGCCCAACACGCCCGGCCTGCGCGCTCTGCAAGGCCGCGAGGCGCTGGACGACCTGCTGGGCCGGATCGCCGAAGCCCGACCCGCCGACGGCGCCCCCGTCTTCCTGAAGATCGCCCCGGACCTGACCGCCGCCGAGATCGCCATGATCGTCGAGGCGGCCCTGGCCCACCGCATCGACGCCCTGATCGTGTCCAACACCACCCTGGACCGGCCCGAGACCCTGTGCGCGCCCGATCGCGGCGAAGCCGGGGGCCTGTCCGGCGCCCCGCTGCAACATCGGGCCGAGACCGCCCTGATCGCCGCCGCCGAGGCGGCGAACGGCCGCCTGCCCCTGATCGGCGTGGGCGCGATCGCCTCCGGCGCCGACGCCTATCGCCGCATCCGCCTGGGCGCTTCGGCGGTGCAGCTCTATTCCGCGCTGATTTTCGAGGGTCCCGGACTGGTCGGTCGAATCAAGCGGGATCTGGCCCGCCGCCTGCGCGCCGACGGTTTTCCCACCCTGCGCGACGCCGTTGGGACGCTGCCGTTGACGGAGCGTTAGGGCCGATCTGCCATGGTCACCCCAAGGGGCGGAGAATGCGCCCAAGTGGGGATGGTGAATGCCGCATCTGACCGACGAAACGCCCGGCTGGGCCGCCGCCGTCCGTCAGCGTCGCCATGCGCTGGTGATCCGGCTGTGCGTCGGCGCGGCCACCGCCCTGATCGTCAGCCCGCTGCTGGGATACGCCGTCAGCCTGCCGTGGCTGTCCGCCTATCTGGCCATGCAGATGGTCGAGGCGGCGTTGTTCGCCCCCATCATCCGACGCCAGGCCAACCAGATGCCCCTGTGGCGCAGCGCCCTGGGCGGGACCGTGCTGGTTCTGAACACGGCCATGATCGGGGGCCTGTCCATCCCGCTGTGGCTGTTCGGCGGTCCCATGGGCGGCATCTGCGCGGGCGTGCTGCTGCCCGCCGCCCTGGTCTATTCCATGGTCAACGCCCCGCGATCGGGAACCGTCCTGGCCCTGACCACCACGCCGCAACTGATCTATATGGCCATGACGCCGGCCTTCATGACCGCCGCGGGAGCGGACCCGGCCTATGTGCTGGCGGCGGGCGCGGCCCAGACCGTCTTCGCCATCTTCTGCCTGACCACCTGGCAGCGCATGAACAAGGCCTCCCAGGCCGAATCCAAGGCGCGTCACGACGCCGAGCGCCGCTGCGTCCAGGCCGAACGGGTCATGGCGGGCCGCGCCGCCTTCCTGGCCGCCGTCGGCCACGATCTTCGCACGCCCATCGGCGCCATCCTGACCGGCGCCTCCGAGGTTTCGCGCGGCGGCGACCCGGCCGCCCGCGCCCACGCCGCCCTGATCACCGACGCCGGCCTGATGATGAAAGGCCTGCTGGACGACCTCTTGGATCATTCCAAGCTGGAGGCCGGCCGCATGAAGGTCGAGGTCGCCGATTTCGACCTGCGCGCCCTGGTGGCCCAGACCGCCCGTCTGTGGCGCGGCCCGGCCAAGGCCAAGGGCCTGAGGCTCACCCTGGAGGGCGGCCGCCGTCTGCCCACCGCCGTGCGCGGCGACGCCATGCGCATCCGTCAGGTGCTGAACAACCTGATGTCCAACGCCATGAAGTTCACGGACCAGGGGTCGATCACCCTGCGCCTGGCCGCCTGGGCCGAAGACTGCGGCGCCAATGCGATCACCTTCGAGGTCGCCGACACCGGTCCCGGCATGAGCCGTGACCAGCTCGACCGCCTGTTCACCGCCTTCGACCAGACCGCCGACGGCGTCGGCGCCCGCTTCGGCGGCTCGGGCCTGGGCTTGGCCATCAGCCGCGAGTTGGCCCACCTGATGGGCGGCCGCCTGACGGTTCGCAGCCGACCGGGCCAGGGCGCGCGCTTCACCCTGTCCTTGACCCTGTCTCCCGGCGAGGGCCAGGTCGCCGCCCCGGTCGGCGCCGGCCTGGACGACGCCAGCCGCGGCGCCATCGCCCGCGCCCTGGCCGACCGCCCGCGTCTCGCGCCGACGGCCGCAACGCCGATCCGCGCCGAGGCCCCGATCGCCGCCCCGATCGCGCCGCCGTCCGCCGAGGCGCCCGCCCAAATCGAGATCGAGACCGAGACCGCATCGGCCCAGGACTCCGCTCAGGACGAAGGTCGTCCGCTGTCGGTGCTGGTCGTCGACGACCACGACATAAACCGTCGCGCCATCCAACTGATCCTCCAGCCGCTGGGCTGCGACATCGCCACCGCCGCCGACGGCCTGCAAGCGCTGGCGGCCTGCGAGGGCGCCGTGTTCGACGTCATCTTCATGGATGTGCGGATGCCCGAGCTGGACGGCCGCGAGACGACTCGCCGCCTGCGCGCCGGGAACAGCCCGAACGCCCAGACCCCGGTCGTCGCCGTCACCGCCGACACCCAGCCCGAAGACGTCGAGGCCTGCACCGCCGCCGGCATGGCCTATTTCGTCTCCAAGCCGCTGACGCCGGCCGCCCTGCTGGGCGCCTTGCAGCACGTCCTGGCCGACGCTCAGTCGGGCGAAGAGGAAGCCGCGCCGGAAATCGTCGCCGCCTGAGCCGCCCGCACGGCAGCGACCAATCGGTCGTCGAAATCGGCCGCTCGCATGGCGCATTCCCAGACCGTGACCACGGCCCAGCCGTCCTGAGCCAGGCGCGCCGCATTGACGGCGTCGCGCGCGCGGTTTCGTCCGATCTTGGCGATCCAGTAGTCGGCGTTGGCCTGGGGTCGGCGCGCGCCGCGCGGACAGTCGTGCCCGTGCCAGAAACAGCCGTGCACGAAGACGGCGATCCGCCGTCCCTTCATCACCACGTCGGGCCGTCCGGGCAGACCCTGTCCGCCCAGGCGATAGCCGATCCCCGCCGCACGCAGGGCCGCGCGCACGCGACGTTCCGGGCCGGTGTCGCGGCCCTTGATCCGCCGCATGACGGCGCTGCGCTGTTCAGGCGTGAAGACGTCGGCCACGCCGATCAAACCCAACGCCGCTCATTCCCGCGAAAGCGGGGACCCAGTGAGAGCCGCGTACTCCAGGTTTGGATATCGTTCGGCATGACCCGTCCTCAATGCATCGCCCAAAGGACTGGGTCCCCGCTTTCGCGGGGATGAGCGGATTTTAAAGCTGCGCCAGCAGATGCTCGGCCGACGACACGCGGAATTCTCCGCCCTGTTCGACGTTCAACTGTTCGACCACGCCGTCCTTGACCAGCATGGAATAGCGTTGCGACCGCTCGCCCATGCCGAAGCCGGTGGCGTCCATGCTCAGGCCCAGGGCGCGGGTCAGGTCGCCGTTGCCGTCGGCCAGCATCACGATCTCGTCGCCCGAGACGTTCTGGCTCTGCGCCCAGGCGCCCATGACGAAGGGGTCGTTGACCGACAGACAGGCCACGGTGTCCACGCCCTTGCCGGCCAGTTCGTCGCGCTTGTCCTTGAAGCCGGGCAGGTGGCGCGCCGAACAGGTGGGGGTGAAGGCGCCGGGCACGGCGAACAGGGCCACGGTCTTGCCCTTGAACACCTCGTCCGAATTGATCGGACGCGGGCCTTCCGGCGTCATCACGCCCAGCATGGACGAAGGGATGCGGTCGCCGACCTTGATGGTCATGGGTGTTCTCCGGGCTGGGCGCGCGCGGCGCCGATGCGATGTCGATCAGATAGAGAGCCTTGCGGCCCACGCCAAGACATCGACGTTCACCGCCTTGAATGTTCGCCGCCCTGACGCCTTGCGCCCTGGCCGGTTGCGGTCGATGATCGGTGCATGTCGCAGTTCCAGTCCCTCGCGGGTCGTCTTCTGGTCGCCATGCCGGGCATCGGCGATCCGCGTTTCGAGCACGCGGTCATCCTGATCTGCGCGCATGAGGACGACCACGCCATGGGGCTGCGGCTCGACCGGCCCGCGAACGGCGTCGATCTGAAGGCGGTGCTGAACCGGCTGGACATCGCCTCTCCCGACACCGCCCAGGGCCGCATCGTCCTGGTCGGCGGGCCGGTGGAGCGCGAACGCGGCTTCGTCCTGCACACCGACGACTGGATCAGCCCGGACGCCACCCTGCCCTTCGGCGAGGGCCTGGCCATGACCGGCACGCGAGAGGCCCTGACGGCGATGACGGACCCGGAAACCGGTCCTGGGCGCTCGGTCCTGCTGCTCGGCTATGCCGGCTGGGGCGAGGGGCAGTTGGAGGACGAACTGGCCGAAAACGTCTGGCTGACCGCCGACGCGGACCTGGACATCATTTTCGACACCGACCACGACAGCAAATGGAGCCGGGCCTTGGCCGGCATCGGCGTCGACGCCGCCCGCCTGTCGGCCCAGGGCGGCCGGGCCTGAAACGCCTGGGCCTGAAACGTCAGGCCGAGCGCTGTTTCAACGGCGCGGCACCATCGGCCAGGCTTTCGTTCAGATAGACCTCGGCCTCTTGCGCCGGCAGGGCGGGCGCATAGCCGAAGCCCTGGCCGTAATGGCAGCTCGCATCGATCAGCAGCATGGCCAGGCCGGCGTTCTCGACCCCTTCGGCCACCACTTCCAGCGCCAAGTCGCGGCCCAGGTTGACGACGGATTTGACGATCTTGGCCGAACCTTCGTCCTTGTCCATCGTCAGCACGAAATAGCGGTCGATCTTCAGCGTGTCGAAGGGCAGTTTGGCCAGATAGGACAGGGACGAGAAACCGGTGCCGAAGTCGTCCAGCGCCAGCGAAGCCCCCACCCCCTTCAACTGACGCAGCACCTCGGCGGCGCGTTCGGTGTCGCGCATGATGTCGCCTTCGGTGACTTCCAGCTTCAGCGCCCCGCGCGGCAGACCCGTCTCCTTGATCACGCGGGCGACGTCATCGACCAGATTGGCCCGCTCGATCTCGCCGACCGACAGATTGACGCTGCAAAACAGCTTTCCGGCCGTCGGATGGCGATGCAGCCATTCCGCCAACTGTTTGGCCGACTGGGTCATCATCAGCAGGCCCAGGTCGTTCATCAGACCCATTTCATCGGTCAGCGTCAGGAACTCATCCGGCGCCACCAGACCGCGCCTGGGGTGACGCCAGCGCGCCAGGGCCTCGAAACCGGCCACGGCGCCGGTCGTCAGGTTCACGATCGGCTGGAAGAAGGGTTCGATCTCGCCGCGCACGAAGGCGTTGCGCAGGTCCGCCTCCAGCGCCAGTCGGCTCAGGCTGTCGCTTTCCAGCGCCCGGCCATAGGCGGCGGCCCCGCCGCGCCCGGCGCTCTTGGCCTGCTCGACCGCCAGTTCGGCCCGGCGCAACAGTTCGGCCGCATCGGCGGCGTCCGGCCCGCCCTCGGTCGATACGGCGCCGATGGAGACGGTCGGATAGATGTCGAAGCCCGCGACCCGAAGCGGTTGCTCCAGCGCCTCGCGCACCCGGTCGGCCGGATTGCCGGGACCGCGCGGCAACAGCACGGCGAACTCATCCTCGCCGATCCGCGCCGGCGCCGTGCCGTGCGAGAAGGCGGCGCTCAGACGCGACCCCAGGGCCGACAGCACCAGATCCGTGCGTTCGTGGCCCAAGGCCTCGTTCAGGCGGCGCAGCCGGTCCACGTCGGCGACGATCAGATCATAGTCGCCCGGCTGGGTCAGGGTCTCGGCGGCGCGATTGATGAAGGTGCGGCGGTCCAACAGGCCGGTCAGCCCGTCCTTGTCCGAACCCGCGAACTTGGTCTCCAGGGCCACCATGCCGGCGGCGCGCAGCCCGTCCTCCAGCCAGACGCCGCGCCACAGACAGACCTCGGAGCCGCGCATGCGCAGACGCAGGGCGATCTCGGTCCCCTCCTCCTGCGGTTTCAGCACACGCTCGGCCAGGGCGCGGTCCTGCGGCTGGGCCAAGGCGACGAAGGCGGCGCCCGAACACTCCGGGGCCAGCGGTCCCAGGCCCAGAGGCCGGGTCGAGCCGGTGAAACGGATCTGGTCGTCGGCGGGGGTCCACTCCCACAGGGCCGCATCCGCGGCCGCCAGCGCCTCGATGGCGGTGGTCGCGTCCCAGCCCAGTGATCGCGGTCGAGCGTTCAAACGACGTTCCGCCCCTCAACGGGCCGCGTCAGGCGTCGCGAACCCAGTCGTCCGACACCACGCCGAACAGAAGATGATCTGCCCACGCGCCGTTAATTTTCAAATAAGCCTTGGCCTCGCCCTCCTGGCGGAAGCCCGATTTCTGCAACACGCGCCGCGACGGCAAATTGGTCGGCAGGCACGAGGCTTCGACCCGGTGCAGGTCCAATGTGTCGAAAGCGAAGGTCAGAACCGCCTTCACCGCCGCCGTCGCATGGCCCCGACCGGCGAAGGGGCGGCCGATCCAATAGCCCAGGGTCCCGCTCTCGGCCACGCCGCGCCGGATGTTTGACAGGGTCACCGCCCCCACCAGGGTCTCGCCCCCATTGGCGAAGATGAAGAAGGGCCAGGCCGTCTCCAGCTCCATTTCCCGCGCATAGACCGACAGCCGCCGCCGAAAGGCGGGCCGGGTCAGGTCGTCCTCGGCCCAGGACGGCTCCCACGGTTGCAGATAGGCCGCCGACAGGTCGCGCAATTCGGCCCAGGGCTGGAAGTCGGCGGCGCGCGGCGGACGCAGCGTCACGCCTCGGCCCTCGATCACCGGGCCAGTCGTCTCCGTCATCCAGTCCAGCAGAGCCATGGCCGCAGACTAGCCGCCGTTTCCGCCCGGAAACAGACTTTGCGTGAACACGTCTCCGGCGCCGCCCGACGCGCGCGGACCCAGCACCGCCGTCGCCGACCGTCCGCCCTCCAGCAGACGCCGCGCCGAACGGCGCACATCGTCACGGCCGACCGCCGCCATGGCTGTCGCCAGGTCGTCGGACGACACGGGGCGTCCATAGATCAGGGCCTGTGTCGCGATCCGCCCGGCGCGGCTCATCGAGCTTTCGTCCGACATCCACAGGCCGGCGGTCAGCACCGTGCGCGCCCGCGCCAGTTCGGTCTCGGTCGGGCCGTCGGCGGCCAGGGCCTTCACCTCGTCGGCGCACACCCGCGCCAGTTCTTCGGCTCGGTCGGCGGCGCAGCCGGCATAGATCCCCAGCACGCCGATGTCGGCATAGGGTTCGTGATAGGCGTCGATGGCGTAGGCTAGGCCCCGTTCCTCGCGCGCGCTCTGGAACAGGCGCGAGGCCATGCCGCCGCCCAGGATCTCGGTCAGGATGCGCATGGCGGGCAGGTCCGGGTCGGTCGCCGACACGCCCGGAAGCTGCAACACCAGATTGGCCTGTTCGATGCGTCGTCCCAGCCTGGCCGAACCGCCGACGAACGCGGCTGCCCGGGGTCGCTCGGCGGGCGTCGCCGTCTCGGCGCCGAACCAGCGCTCGGCCAGGGCCAGAAGCTCGGTCTCGTCCACGGCGCCGGACACGGCCACCGCCATTCGATCCGGCGAGTACAGCCGCGCGCGCCAGTCGCCGACCGAGGCGCGGTCGGCGGGCTTCAGACTGGCGATCGAACCCAAGATCGGCCGGCCCAGCGACTGGCCGGAAAAGGCCCGCGTCTGGGCCATGTCAAAGACGTGGTCGTCGGGCGTGTCATAGGCCTCGGCGATCTCTTGGCCGACCACGTCCTTCTCGCGTTCGATGTCGACCGGGTCCAGCGTGGGCCGGAACAACAGGTCGGACACCACCTGCATGGCCAGGGGCAGCGACCCGGCCAGGCCGCGCACCTCGAAACTGGTCCGCTCATAGCCGGTGGCGGCGTTGATCGAACCGCCCTCGGACTCGATCCGCTCGACGATGTCGCGCGCCGACATGTCGCCCGCGCCCTTGAACACCAGGTGCTCCAGCAGATGCGACCAGCCGGAGCGGTTTTTCGGCTCCCATCGCGCGCCGCCCTCGACCGCGACGACCAACGCCAGGGTGCGTACGCCCGGCATGGGGTCGCAGACCACGCGGACGCCGTTCGACAAGGTGTGCAGGGTCGCGCTCAGGACTTTCGCCTCCGCCGCAGCATGGCGGCGTAAACGGCCGCCAGCGCCCCGGCCAGGCCGAACCAGGTCAGGGCGTAGCCGAGGTGGTTGTTTGAAAAGGCGACCGGCGGCGCCGACGGCTTCAGCGCCGACCAATCGGGATTGGACGACGTCAGGGCATAAAGGGTCCGCGCCTCGACCGGGCCTTGGACGTCCAGGGCGCGCGCCATGGCGGCGTTGTCGCGGCCATAGAACATCCGCGCCTCGGCGGGCGGCGTCATCGGTCCCGGCGGCGGCGCGGCGCGGATCTCGGCGGTGATCCGGGTCGGGATTTCAGAAACGGCTTCAGGCGGGCGCGCCGAGATCGTCTCCAGCACGAAGCCGCGATCGACCAGCCAGGTCCGACCCGCCGCCCGACAGGCCGAAACCAGGCGCAGACCCGGTTCGCCGTCCTGAATGGTCCGCAGCTCGACATAGGGCGCGCTCGCCAGCCCCGGACAGTCCACGACCGCCTTGCGGAACTCCAGATCGCCGCCCTCGGCCAGTATTTGGACCAGGGGCGCCGCGGGCTTGGCGGCGGCCGCCTCGGCCGCGGCGATCAGGCCTTCCTTCCACGCCAGCCGCCGCACCTGCCAGACGCCCAGGGCGATCAGCACCGCCAGGGCCAGGGCCGTGACGACCGTCAGGACCCAGGGGAAGTGCGCGCGCTCAGAATTCGTCATTGCGCACCTCGGCCGCGCGGTTGCGCACCTGCAGGCCGATCATCAGCCCCTTGGCCGGACGCATCAGGCCCAGGGACAGGACGGCCACCAGCGGCAGCCACAGCACCAGATGCACCCACATGGGCGGACTGTAGGCCAGTTCCACGCCCAGGGCGCTGAACACCACGATCCCGCCCGCGATCTGCATCACGAAGACGGTCGGCCCGTCGCCGGTGTTCAGCCCGCGATAGTCGAAGCCGCAGGTTTCACAGTTTTCCACCACTTTCAGAAAACCGTCGAACAACCGCCCGCGCCCGCAATGGGGACAGCGGCAAAGCAGACCGGCGCGGATCGGATCGACCCGCGCCGGAACAGCGTCCTTGGATTGTGCGTCAGGCGTCAACCGAAGGCGACATAGACGAAGGCGAACAGGAACAGCCACACCACGTCGACGAAATGCCAGTACCAGGCCGCCGCCTCGAAGCCGAAATGCTTCTCGGGGGTCATCTGACCGGCGTACAGGCGCAGCAGGCAGACCAGCAGGAAGATCGAACCCACCAGCACGTGGAAGCCGTGGAAGCCCGTGGCCATGAAGAAGATCGAGCCGTACAGGCCCGAATTGGCCGCCTCTTCGTTGAAGAACAGGTGCTCGTGGATGATGTGCTGGTACTCATAGGCCTGGACCCCCGTGAACAGGGCGCCCAGCAGCACGGTGATCAGCAGGCCCGTCTTGGCGCCCTTGCGGTCGCCGACCTGAAGCGCGTGGTGCGCCCAGGTCACCGTCGTGCCCGACAGCAGCAGGATGATGGTGTTCAGCAGCGGCAACTGCCACGGGTCCAGCACCTCCACGCCCTTGGGCGGCCAGGTCGACCAGGCCGCCGCGGTGTCGGTCCAGTTGCCGACCTCGGGGATCAGGGTGCGCGCCTCGTTGAACAGCGCCATGTCAAAAAACATCCAGAAGAAGGCGACGAAGAACATCACCTCCGAGGCGATGAACAGCATCATGCCGTAGCGCAGACCCAGCGACACGACCGGCGTGTGGTCGCCCGCACGGCTCTCCTTGATGACGTCGGACCACCAGCCGAACATCGACACCAGCACCCCCGCCAGACCGGCGAAGAACAAGGCCTTGTCGCCCTTGGCCAGCAGGGCGGCGGCGACCGGACCCGACTCGGCCGGGGCCAGGCCCTTCATCCAGATCACGGCGCCGATCATCATGATCGTCACGGCGATCGAGGCGACCAGCGGCCACGGGCTGGGGTTCACCAGGTGATAGTCGTGATGCGGAACGGCGTGCGCGTCGGCCATGGGGTCTTCCGGTCTCAGAGAAGAGTTCTCGATTCAACGACGGGCTATAGCGCCGCCTCGCCGAGCGCGCCAGTGGTCAGCCCGCGGTTTGCGCCGCGTCGAAGCCCTGGGTCGGATAGAAGGTGTAGCTCAGGGTGATTTCATGCACGCCCTGGCCCTCGCGATCGGTCGCCAATTCGGGGGCGACGAAATACTGAACCGGGAACTGGCGGGTCTCGCCGGGCTTGATGATCTGCTCGTCGAAACAGAAGCACTGCAGCTTCTGGAAATAGGCGCCGGCCCGCTCGGGCACGACGTTGTAGGCGGCCTTGGCGCTGATCGGGGCGTCCGAGGTGTTGGTGACGTCGAAATAGGCGATGCCCGTCTCGCCGATGCGCACGCGCTGACTGACCTGTTCGGCGCGGAAGGTCATGGGCAGGCCGCGCACATTGGTGTCGAATCGCACCAGCACGGTTTGATCCAGCACCACCTCCGACGGCTTGTCCGACCGCATGGTCGTGCCGTCGAAGCCCGTCACCTGACAGAACAGCCGATACAGCGGCACCGCCGCGAAGGCCGCGCCGGTCATGCACATCACCGCCAGGACGCAGGCGATGGCGATGGCGTTCTTGCGATTCACGGCCGGGCCGCCGGAGCCTGGGCGGGCGCCTGTGCGGCGAGGACCGCCTGGCGCGTGGCGGCGGCCTCGGCCCGGTTGTGCTGCATGCGCAGGAAGGTGGTGGTGAAGACCAGGGCCATGAAGGCCACCAGCGCCCAGGCCAGGGCGATGTTGCGGCGCTTGCGGGCGGCCAGTTCCTCGGGGGTCAGGCGCATGGTCTTACAGTCCCAGGCCCGGGATTTGTTCGACCAGCAGGGCGGCGAACAGGGCCATCAGATAGAGGATGGAGAAGGCGAACAGATTGCGCGCCGGTTTGGCCTCGGCGCGGACGTCGTACAATGCGGCCTCTCGCCCCACCGTGTCGGCCTTGTCGGGCTGGTCGCCCGCGCGCGAACGCCAGACCTGGACCGCCAGGGCCAGAAAGGCCAGGCCGCCGATGATCGAAACGACAGCGTAGATGGTCCCGCCCAGGCCGACGAAGGCCGGGGCGATCGCCGCCGGAACGAACAGCAGGCTGTAAAGAACGATCTGACCGCGAGTGGACTTGGCCCCGCGCGCCACGGGCATCATCGGTATCCCCGCCCGGGCGTAGTCGCCGGCCGAATACAGCGCCAAGGCCCAGCTATGCGGCGGGGTCCACAGGAAGATGATCAGGAACAGCAGCCACGCCTGCCACGGCGCCTGGCCGGTCGCGGCGGCCCAGCCGATGACCGGCGGCAAGGCGCCGGCCGCGCCGCCGATGACGATGTTCTGCGGCGTCCGCCGCTTCAGCATCAAGGTGTAGAAGACCGCATAATAGACGATGGTCAGGGCCAACAGACCGGCGGCGAACCAGTTGGCCGCCATGCCCAGCAGCATGACCGAAAAGACCGACAGCACCACGCCATAGGCCATGGCGTCGCCCTTGCTGACGCGACCGGCCGCGACGGGCCGTCCGCGCGTGCGGCGCATCAGAGCGTCGGTTTCGCCCTCCAACGCCATGTTCAAGGCCCCGGCGGCGCCCGCGCCCACGGCGATGCACAGGATGGACAGGGCCGCCGACAGCGGATTCATGTCGCCTGGCGCCACGATCAGTCCGGTCACGGCGGTGAAGATCACCAACGACATGACGCGCGGCTTCAGCAGTTGGACATAGTCCTCGGGCTGGGCCGTGGAGACGGCGGGTCTGGCGGGGGCGTCGATCATCGCGGTCGTGTCATACGCTTTTGCGGGGCTTTGAAAAGGCGAAGGCCGCCCTTCCCGGTCGGGAAGGGCGGCCCCCGGCCCGGATCGCTCCGGGAGGTCTTCAGTGCTCGTCGGACTTGACCACCGGCAGTTCGTTGAACTGGTGGTGCGGCGGCGGCGAGGACAGGGTCCACTCCAGCGTCGTGGCGCCTTCGCCCCACGGATTGGCCACGCCCGGACGACGACGGATCGCCGCCTCCAGCAGCATGATCAGGAACACGCCGACGCCGGCCATGGTCACGACGTAGCCGATCGAGGAGATGTGGTTCCAGTAGGTGTAGGCCTCCGGGTAGTCCACATAGCGGCGCGGCATGCCTTGCAGGCCCAGGAAATGCTGCGGGAAGAACACCAGGTTCACGCCCACGAACATGATCCAGAAGTGGGCGGCGCCCAGGAACTCGTTGTACTTCACCCCGAACATCTTCTCGAACCAGTAGTAGAAGCCCGCGAAGATGGCGAAGACCGCGCCCAGCGACAGCACATAGTGGAAGTGCGCCACGACGTAATAGGTGTCGTGCAGGCTGTAATCGATGCCGGCGTTGGCCAGGACGACGCCGGTCACGCCGCCCACGGTGAACAGGAAGATGAAGCCCATCGCCCACAGCATGGGCGTCTTGAAGTCGATCGACCCGCCCCACATGGTGGCGATCCAACTGAATATCTTCACGCCGGTCGGCACGGCGATGATCATCGTCGCGGCCACGAAATAGGCGCGCAGATTGATGTCCATGCCCACCGTGAACATGTGGTGCGCCCACACGATGAAGCCGATGAAGCCGATGGCCACCATGGCGTAGGCCATGGCCAGATAGCCGAACACCGGCTTCTTGGAGAAGGTCGAGACGATGTGGCTGATGATGCCGAAGCCCGGCAGGATCAGGATGTACACCTCGGGGTGACCGAAGAACCAGAACAGGTGCTGGAACATGATCGGGTCGCCGCCGCCGGCGGGATTGAAGAAGCTGGTGCCGAAGTTGCGGTCAGCCAGCAGCATGGTGATGGCGCCCGCCAGAACCGGCAGCGACAGCAACAGCAGGAAGGCGGTGATCAGCACCGACCAGGCGAACAGCGGCATCCGGTGCAGGGTCATGCCCGGCGCGCGCATGTTGAAGATGGTGGTGATGAAGTTGATCGCGCCCAGGATGGAGCTGGCGCCCGCCACGTGCAGCGAGAAGATGGCCAGGTCCATGGCCGGGCCGGTGTGGCCCGTGGTGGACAGGGGCGGATAGATGGTCCAGCCGCCGCCGAAGCCATGGCCGGGACCGCCGTCGACGAACATCGACAGCACCAACAGCACCCAGGCTGCGACCAGCAGCCAGAACGAGATGTTGTTCATCCGCGGGAAGGCCATGTCCGGCGCGCCGATCATGATCGGCACGAACCAGTTGCCGAAGCCGCCGATCATGGCGGGCATGACCATGAAGAAGATCATGATCAGGGCGTGGCCGGTGACGACGACGTTATAGGCGTGCTTGGCGCGCGACGGGTCGCTCAGGTCGAACAGGCCCAACTGGGCCAGGGGGCTGCCCGGCAGGAAGATCTGCAAGCCCGGCTCGGCCAGCTCCCAGCGGATCAGGCCGGACAGGGCGCCGCCCACGATGCCCGCCATGATGGCGAACAGCAGGTACAGGGTGCCGATGTCCTTGTGGTTGGTCGACAGGAACCAGCGGGTGAAGAAGCCCGGCTTGTGGTCGTGATCGTCGTGACCGTCGTGGGCGTGGGTCTGGGCTGCGTTGGCCATGTTCGAGGCTCTCGCGGATTAACGGGCCGCCGACGCGGCGGGAGCCGCGGCCGGAGCCGGAGTAGTGGCGGGGGCGGTCGGGGTCGACCCGGCGGCGGCGATTGCGGGGGCGGCCGGGACCGCGCCTTCGGCAGCGGCGGGAGCCGGCGCGGCGGCGGCGGGCGCCGGCGCGGCCTGCGGCGTCATGGAGCCGCCCTTGGAGGCGACCCAGGCGGCGAATTCGGCCTCGGTCACGACATTGATCTGGATCGGCATGAAGGCGTGATCGACGCCGCACAGTTCCGAGCACTGGCCGTAGAAGGTGCCGACGCGGTCGGCGCGGAACCAGGTCTCATTGACCCGGCCCGGAACGGCGTCGGTCTTCAGACCGAAGGCCGGCAGGCCCACGGCGTGGATCACGTCGGCGGCGGTGATCAGCAGGCGGACGGTCTTGCCGACCGGAACCACCATCGGCTCGTCGGCGGCCAGGCGATATAGGTTGTGCGGAATGCCGCGCTCGGCCAGTTCGCCCTCGGGCACCATGTTGGAGATGTACTCCGGCACCTTTTGGTCGGGGTATTCATAGGCCCAGTTCCACTGGTTGCCGGTGACCTTCACCGTCACGTCCGGGTCCGGCATGTTGTGATAGGCGAACAGCAGGCGGAACGAGAACAGCGAGATGAACACCAGGATCAGGACCGGCACGACCGTCCAGATCACCTCGATCAGGGTGTTGTGGCTCCAGCGCGCGGGCGTCGGATTGGCCCGCTTGTTGTAGCGCACCACGATCCACAGCAGCAGGCCCAGGACCAACAGACAGATCGCCGTGATGATCGGCATCAGAATGAAGTCGTGGAAAACATGCGCCTCGACCTTCAACGGCGAGGCGGCGGGCTGCAGCCCCAGCCCTCCCGGCGTCGGTTGCCCCACCAAATCCTGCGCCCAGGTCGGCGCGGCGGCGAAAACGGCCAGGGCCGAGGCGGTCGCGCCTCCGATCAACCCCTTGGCTCGCGTGCCCATCCCCATTCGAGACGTCCTCTATAAAGTCGTTCTGCGACGGCCGTTTGCGAGTTAATCGCAACAAGGCGCGCAAAGGCCACGGGCCGCCGCGTCATGGGCCGGTCCCTATCGGATCGCCGGGCGCTTGCCAAGCGACGAAGGGCCTAGAGCCTGGGGAATAGGGCGCTGATCGGGCGCGCCGCCGCCAGGAGCGCCGTTTTTTCGACCCGCCCCCCCCCGTCGCGAGGCCCGAGGCGCGCTCCGTCATTAAATCGCAGTCATGTTTCGCAAGCTACCTTGCATCACACGATACCTTGCGATATTCACCCCGTCAGCACAGGAGAACCGAGGTGCCCGAAACCATCGAAATCCAGCTTAAGAAAGGGGTTCTGGGCCTATGCGTCCTGGCCCTGCTCGCGAGAGCCGACAGCTATGCCTATGAGATCGCCAGCCGACTGTCCGACGCCATCGACATGGGCGAAGGCACCATCTACCCGCTGATGCGGCGGATGCAGACCGACGGCCTGGTCGAAACCTATCTGGTCGAATCGTCGTCCGGCCCGTCGCGCAAATACTACCGCCTGACCCAGGCGGGCCGCACGGCCCTGGACGCCCAGGCGACCGAATGGAAATCCTTCACCCGCGCCGTCGACGCCGTCGTTTCCGACAGCTCCGTCGTCGCCGCCCAACCGGGAGACGCCCTATGACGCGCGCCGAATTCCTGTCCCGACTCAAGCGCGGACTGCTCGGCCTGCCGACATCCGCCGCCGCCGAGATCGTCGCTGACTATGAGGCGCATTTCGACGACGGCGTCGCGGCGGGCCGCACCGAGGCCGAGGTGGCCTCGGCCCTGGGCGACCCTGATCGCCTGGCCCGCGAGCTGCGCGCCGAATCGACCGCCCAGCGCTGGCGCCAGGAACGCAATCCGTCCGCCGCCGCCGCCGCCGTCTTCGCGGTGCTGGGCCTGGGGGCGATCGACATCCTGATCCTGCTGCCCATCCTGATGGGCGTGCTGGGGTCCATCTTCGGCGTCTTCGTGGCCGTGATCGCCATGTTCATCGCCGGCGGCGTGGTCTTCGTGGCCGGGCCGTTCGCGGGCTTCCCCGGCGGCGTCCTGGCGGCCCTGTTCGCCGGCCTGGGTCTGATGGCCGGCGCGACCTTCATCGGCGCCCTGACCACCCTGGTCACCGTCTGGCTGGTCAACGGCCTGGTCTGGTTCGCCCGCCTGCACTACCGGCTGCTGAAGCCGGCTCTTGAACCCCAAGCCGCTGGAGAGACGGCATGACCCGCACCCTGCTCATCATCGCCGGCGCCGCCCTGGTGCTGTGCCTGGCCTGTCTGGGCGGCGCCGCCGCCCTGGGCGGCCGCGACATGGCCCGCAACGGCTGGGCCTGGACCCTTCAGGAAGGCGACGGCGACAGCGTCCGCTTCGAGCGCGTCAACGGCGCCCGCACCGTCGGTCCCGACGTGACCCGCAACCTGGCCTGGGACGGTCAGGACAGCCTGCGCATCGAAGACTCTCTGAACGTCGTCTTCGTTCAAGGCGCCCAGGCCGGGATCGTCGTCACCGGGCCGCAAGACGCCGTGGACCGCGTGGTCGTCACCGGCGGCCGCATCTCCCTGAAGGATGGGAACGAGCGGGTCACCTTCGGCTTCAGGCCCGGCGGCGCCGAGATCTGGGCCGACAGCGAACGCGTGCGGATCACGGTCACCGCCCCGAACGTCAGCCGCTTCGCGGTCGAAGGCTCGGGCGAACTGGACATCCAGAACTATGACCACGACGATCTGCGGGTCGACATCAACGGCTCGGGCGAGGTCACCGCGACCGGCAAGGCGCGCCGACTGGCCCTGTCGATCAACGGTTCAGGCGACGCCGACCTGGCGGCCCTGACCCTGACGGACGCCGACGTGGACATCGCCGGCTCGGGCGAGGCCCGGGTCGGTCCCACCGGCGAGGCGGACATCAGCATCACCGGATCGGGCGACGTCACCCTGACCGAACGTCCGACCAAGGTCAGCCGCGCCATCAGCGGATCGGGCGACATCCGCGAATCGTTCTGAGCCTCGACCCGCTCTGAAACGCGGGGGCGGGTGACGCGGCCGTCGTGAGTCCCTATCTGGGGCTTATGACCGTCTCCGTCTCCCCGCCCCCGATCCTCGAAACCGCCGGCGTCGATCCCGACGAGGCCTTGAGCGTCCTGTCCGGCGCCCTGGCCGGGGCCGACGACGGCGAACTGTTCCTGGAGAAGACCGAGAGCGAGAGCCTGGTCTTCGACGACGGTCGGCTGAAAAGCGCCGCCTATGACGCGGTCGAGGGCTTCGGCCTGCGCGTCGTGGCCGGAGAGACCGCCGGCTACGCCCACGCCAATGAGATCTCGGCCGCCGCTCTGCGCCGCGCCGCGGACGCGGCCGCCCTGGCCAAGGCCGGACACACGGGCGTCACGGCCGAGGCGCCGCGCGCCACCAATCAGAAACTCTATGACGAGGTCGATCCCCTGGCGGCACCGGCTTTCGCCGACAAGATCGCCCTGCTGTCGGAAATGGACGCCTGGGCGCGCGCCCGCGATCCGCGCGTGGTCCAGGTCTCGGCCTCCTTGGTGGGCGAGCGGCGCGCCGTCGAGATCCTGCGCGCGGACGGACGGCTGGTGCGTGATGTCCGCCCGCTGGTCCGGCTGAACGTCTCGGTCACGGTCGAGAAGGACGGTCGCCGCGAGACGGCCTCGGCGGGCGCGGGCGGCCGCGCCGGCTTCGAGACCTGGATCGCCCCCGACCGCTGGCAGGGCCAGATCGACGAGGCCCTGCGTCAGGCCCTGGTCAATCTGGACGCCGTCGATTGCCCGGCGGGCGAGATGGACGTGGTGCTGGGCGCGGGCTGGCCCGGCGTGCTGCTGCACGAGGCGGTCGGCCACGGCTTCGAGGGCGACTTCCACCGCAAAGGCAGTTCGGTCTTCAACGGCATGATGGGCAAACGCGTGGCCGCGCCGGGCGTCACCGTGGTCGACGACGGCTCCATCGCCGGACGCCGCGGCTCCCTGTCCGTCGACGACGAAGGCACCCCGACCTCGCGCACCGTGCTGATCGAGGACGGCATCATGGTCGGGCTGATGCACGACCGGCTTTCGGCGCGCCAACTGGGCGCTTCGGCCACCGGCAACGGACGGCGTCAGTCCTTCGCCCATATGCCGATGCCGCGCATGACCAACACCTTCATGGAGGGCGGACGCGACAACCAGGCCGACATGATCGCCTCGACCAAGCGCGGTCTCTACGCCGCCAATTTCGGCGGCGGCCAGGTGGACATCACCAATGGGAAGTTCGTCTTCCAGTGCACCGAGGCCTATCTGATCGAGGACGGGAAGATCACCGCCCCGGTTCGCGGCGCCACCCTGATCGGCGACGGGGCCACCGCCTTGCAGAACATCACCATGATCGGCGACGACTTCGCCTTCGATCCCGGCGTCGGCGTCTGCGGCAAGGCGGGCCAGGGCGTGCCGGTCGGCATCGGCCAGCCGTCCTTGAAGATCGGCGGCCTGACGGTCGGCGGCACCGCCGTCTAGGGCACGGCCTTCCAGGCCGGGCCGACGATCTCGAACCCGGCGGCGTCCAGCCGGTCCAGCACCCCGCCCGATTCGGCCAGCAGTCGCAGCGGCGCGACCGCCAGGGTCACGCCCGTCTCGTTCAGCGCCCCGTCGATGGCTTCGACCCACAGGCCGTTCAACTGCGGCCCGATGGACGGATCGCCATAGGGCCAGCACTGGAACAGCGCCCGATCCAGCGGCGAGGCCACCACCTCGGCCACGCGCCAGCGCCGCCAGGCCTCGGCCCGCGCACGGAAACCGTCGGGTCCCGCCTCGGCCGCCTCGATGGAGGCGCGGATGCAGGGGGCATAGGCCTCGGGCGGCTGGGCGATCAGCGATTCGATGATCTCGTCGCCGCGCACGAAGCCGACCGAGCGCACGGGAATGCGGGCCTTGCGCGCCGCGCGCCGCACCGCGTCGCCCGCCAACCGATCGCCGCGCCGATAGCCCGCGCGATCCTTCAACAGGTCGAAACTCAGCATGACGGGGCTTCTGCGCCGCCAGGTCTCGTTGCGTTCGTCGGCCATGACGGCTTCCAGCCGCGCATTCCAGTCCGCGCCCAGATAGTCGGCGTGATCGACGCCCTGGGGCAATGTGCCGATCGTGCGGATGCGCCAGATCAGGCGCAGGAAATCGCTGCCCGAAACGCGACCGGCCGGCGGCGTCATCACCCGCTGCACACGAGCCGTCGCCGCCTCCAGGGCGTCGGGCCGCCAGTCCAGATCGTCGGGCGTCCCGTTCAGGTCGCCGACCAGGATCAGGGTCGCATCGCCGCGCGTGATCTCCCACATCGGCGCGCCCGACCGCCGCGCCGCGACGATGACGTCCTCGACCGCATCGGTGGAAAGCGAGGGATCGGCGTCCGGCGTCTGCGCACGGGCGCCGACGGACCCGAACATCATCACTCCAAGCAACGCCAGGATCAATATCGGCCCAGATGCCGTCTGTTTCAGTGTTTTCATACTCAGCAACAAGGTGTGGAATGTGGCCGTATATTGACTAGGTCGTCATCGTTGTTGCGGATCGTTCCATGCCTGTCCGAAATTTAATCCACCTGTCACAGATGTAACGGGACTTGCCCCCTGCATTGCCGCCTTCTGAGGCGGAGAAGGGGAGACCAATGAGTAGAAAAGCCGCCGTCGCCGCCGCCGCACTGACCTTCGCCATCACTGGCGCGGCCCAGGCCCAGACATCGCCCGCCTCCGCCCCCGCGCCCACCGAAGCCCCCGGCCAGCGCGGCGTCCTGGTCTTCACGCCCGACTTCTTCGCCGACCAGCGGCCGAATACGGCCCTGGACATGGTCAACCGCGTGCCCGGCTTCAGCAGCAGCGACGGCGACGGCAGCCGCGGCTTCGAGGGCGCGGTGGGCAACATCCTGATCAACGGCGCGCGTCCGGCGTCCAAGAACGACACCGGCTCGTCGGTCCTGTCGCGCACCCTGGCGTCCCAGGTCGAGCGCATCGAGCTGATTCGCGGCGGCGCCCCGGGCATCGACATGCAGGGCTTCTCCGAGGTGGTGAACGTCGTCACCAAGCGCGAAGACACCCGCCAATCGGTCCTGACCCTGACCGACAGTCTGTTCAACGGCGGACCCGACGTCTTCGGCGCCAGCTATCAGTTCACGGCCCGCAGCGGCGAACGCACCTGGGGCTTCGTCGTCAGCGACAACATCAGCACCAGCGACGGCAACGGCGTCGGCCGGGTGATGCGCGTCGGGCCGGACGGAGCCGTGCTGCGCGACGAGGCCCTGCGCACCGAGGCCTATGGCGGCGGATACGGCCTGCGCGGCAACTATGGTTCGCCCTTCATGGGCGGCAAGATCGACCTGACCGCCCGCATCGGCACGTCGGACTGGCAGGAGGCGACGGTTCAGACCTCGCCCACCGTTCTGCGCGACAGCGAGAATTCCAACGAGGCCCTGAGCGGCGAACTGGGCGTCGTCTTCACCCGGCCTCTGGCGGACAAGCTGGCGCTGGAGACCCGCTTCATCCACACCGCCACCGACTTCGAGAACCGTGCGACGGCCAACGGCTTCGTCGGCGCGGTCGTCAGCGACGATCTGGCGTTCGAATCGACCGGCCTGGAGTCCGAGACGATTCTGCGCGGCCTGCTGCGCTGGGAGCGGTCGCCGTCGGTGACGTTGGAGGGCGGCGGCGAGGTCGCCTACAACCTGCTGGACACCGAACAGGCCTTCACCGTCAACGGAACCAATGTGCCCCTGCCCTCGGCCACCGTGAAGGTCGAGGAGACGCGCGGCGAGGCGTTCGGCCGGGGGTCTTGGCGCATCCGCCCGAACCTGACCCTGGAAGGCGGGCTGCGGCTGGAGGCCTCGACCATCAGCCAGTCGGGCGACGCCAGCCAGGAACGCAGCTTCTTCTTCGCCAAGCCGCGCTTCCAGGCCACCTGGACGCCGCTCCCCGGCCATCAACTGCGCCTGCGCGTCGAGCGCGAGGTCGGCCAGCTCGATTTCGGCGACTTCGCCGCCTCGGCCGAACTGGACAGCGACACCCTGTTCGGCGGCAACGTCGATCTGGAGCCGGAGTCGCGCTGGATCGGAGAGGTCATCTATGAGCGCCGCTTCTGGGGCGACGGCGTGGTCAGCCTGGGCTATCGCCGCGACGCGGTCAGCGACTACATCGACGTCATCCCGCTGCGGAACGGCCTGTCGGCGGTCGGCAACATCGGCGACGGCTGGTTCGAGCAGATTTCGCTGAACGTCGTCCTGCCCATGGACCGGTTCGGCTTCAGCGGCGGACGCTTCTCCTTCCGCAACAACTGGATCGACACCGAGGTCACCGACCCGACGACCGGTGAAAAGCGCAGCGTCTCGCGCCTGCGGGAAAGCCAGCCCGCCTTCAGCGTCAGCCAGGACATCGCCTCCTGGAAGATCCAATGGGGCGTCACCACCCTGACCCGCCTGGGCCAGAACACCTACAATCCCGACTTCACCAGCCGCTGGCGCGCCGGCAGCGACTATCTGCAAGCCCATGTCGAGTACAAGCCGACCCCGACCCTGTCGGTGCGGGTCCAACTGGCCGATTGGGACGATTTCGTCTTCGTGCGCACAGCCTACGCCAACCGGACGACGCGCCCCGTGGCCTATACCGAGACCCGCGTGGTGAACCCTCGGACCTATTGGACCATCCAGGTGCGCAAGACCTTCTGACCGAAGAAGGCCGCATACCTGTCAGCAATTTAATCCACCTTTCCCCGTTGTAACTGGAGCCTCCCTCAGACCGCCCGCAAGGCTGACCGCAGGGAGGATCATCATCATGCGCAAGGCCTTGTGGCTGTGCGGCGCCGCCGCCGTTTTCGTCGCGACACCGACTCTGGCCCAGACCTTGGTCCAGCCCTTGGCCCAGACCGCGCCCGTCCCCGCGACGGTGGGCGATGCGGCCCAGCAGGGCGTGCTGGTGTTCGACACCGCCTTCTTCGCCGAGTCCCGGCCCGACACCGTGTTGGACATGCTGTCGCGCCTGCCGGGCTTCAATCTGGAGTCCGGCGACAACGACACGCGCGGCTACGCCGGGGCGGGCGGCAACGTCCTAGTCGACGGCCAGCGTCCGGCCATCAAGTCCGAAAGCCTGGATCAGTATCTGCGCCGCATCTCGGCCGCCTCGGTCGAGCGCATCGAGCTGATCCGCGGCGGCGCGCCCGGCATCGACATGCAGGGACGGTCGGTCATCGCCAACATCATCGTGCGCCGCACGATCACGACCCAACGGGTGATCGAGTTCAATCCCTATCTCTATCCCGACGGCTATATCGGCCCGCTGATCCGCGCCTCCTATTCGCGGCGCGAGGGCCAGTCGCAGGAAGAGATCGCCTTCAGCGCCACCTCGGACCAGCGCATCGACCTGGCCGGAGACGGCTATCGCCGCCGCTATGACGCCAACGGCAATCTGATCCAGGACGCGCGGCTGGACCTGCATGACCTGTTCCGCAACGTGAACCTGGCCGGGGCCGTCCAGCGGCCGGTCCACGGCGGCCTGCTGCGGGTCAACGGCCTGCTCAACTACGACATGAGCCGCTTCGGCCAGACGCTGAGCGTCGTGGCGGGCGCGGGCCAGAACGAGCGCAGCCGACAGGAATTCGAGGGCGTCAACGGCGAGGTCGGCCTGCGCTGGACCCGCCCCCTGAGCGATCGCACCGAGCTGGAGTTCACCGGCCTGCAACGCCTGTCCAAGGGAGATTTCGCCGCCCCCTTCACGCGTGGCGGCTTCAACTCGGTCTTCACCTCGAACGACACGGCGGGCGAAAGCATCGCGCGCGGTCTGACCCGTTTCCGGCCCAACGACCGCTGGGCCTTCGAGGGCGGCGGCGAGATCGCCTACAACTTCCTGGACGGGGACACGACCTATGCCGAAAACGGCGTGGCCATCGCCCTGCCCTCGGCCGCCGTCAAGGTCGAGGAGCTGCGCGGCGAGGTCTTCGGCCAGGTGACCTGGCGGCCCAGCCCGCGCCTGACCCTGGAGGGCGGGCTGCGCATCGAGGTGTCCGAGATCAGCCAGTCGGGCGACATCGACCGCTCCAAATCCTTCACCTATCCCAAGCCGCGTCTGCAACTGACCTGGACGCCCGTCGCCGGTCATCAGTTGCGCCTGCGTTACGAGCGCGAGGTCGGACAGTTGGATTTCGGCGACTTCGTCGCCTCGTCCGAGGTCACCCTGGGCCAGGTGACGGCCGGCAACCCGGACCTGGTCCCCTATCAGACCGACATCGTCGAGGCGGTCTATGAACGCCGCTTCTGGGGCGAGGCGGTGTTGCAGTTGCAGGCGTCGCACACCCAGGTGCGCGACTTCATCGGCGTCATCCCGCTGGTCGGCGGCTTCGACGCGGTGGGCAATATCGGCGACGGGTCCCAAGACCTGTTCCAGGCCCGCCTGACCCTGCCGCTGGATCGGCTGGGCGTCGCCAACGCCCGTTTCCAGGCGCGCGGCACCTGGACCCGTTCGCGGATCACCGATCCCCTGACGGGCCAAGAGGTCGACTTCCCCGGCAGCGACGGCTTCGGTTGCGGCGTCAACTTCAACCACGATCTGGACGGCGGCCGCTGGAGCTACGGCTTCGACCACGGCTGTGACATCGACGCCGGCTACAACTATCGGACCCGCGAGCTGCGCTATAACCACAGCACGCCGTTCGTCACCCTGTACGGCCAGTGGAAACCCGCCGACGACCTGACCGTGCGGCTGGAGATCGGCAACGCCGGGGTGCGCGAACTGAGCCGCGACCGCTGGGTCCATTCCGGCCCGCGCAACACCGCGCCCTTGGCCTTTTACGAGCAGCAGCAGACCAGCGCCTATCCCTGGTTCTTCCTACAGTTCCGCAAGACGCTGTAGGTAGGCCCCGCGCCGCGCGTCTCCCCCTTCACACCCGTCATCCTCGGGCTTGACCCGAGGATCAGAGGCTGCGGCGCGCTCGGCGATGAGGGTTTGGCATGGGCGTCACAACGGCGACCCCCAGTGCGCTGACGGTCTGATCCTCGGATCAAGTCCGAGGATGGCGGCGAGTGGGATAAGGCGACGTCCGAACTCGCGCATAGCAGCGCCCTCAAGCAGCGAGGCTCCGCGAGCCGAGCGCTAGGGCAAGAAACACACCCCGCCCTCAAGCAGCGAGCCGCCGCGCGGCGAGCGTTAGCGCGCAAAAAAGAGCGGCGCCTCGATCGAGACGCCGCCCTCTTCAGTTCAGACCTCTAGAGCGGTCAGTGGTTCGAGGCGTCGTTGGCCCCGTGCGACCAGCCCTTGATCAGGAAGCTGACCAGGATGAAGGCCACGCCGATGCCGACGCCCCACCAGCCCAGCTTCGAGAAGCCGTCCAGCGAGGTCGCCAGGGCGCCCTGCGGGTCCAGGACCTGACCACCCACCGTCTCGGTGCCCATCAGGCCGGCGATCTTGCCGCCGACGAACTGGGCGATGGATGAGGCCAGGAACCAGACGGCCATCATGAAGCTGACCACCGAAGGCAGCGACAGCTTGGTGATCTCCGACAGGCCCACGGGCGACAGGAACAGCTCGCCGGTGGTGTGCAGCAGATACAGCATGGCCAGGATCATTAGCGGCATCTGGAAGGCCGGGCTGACCATGCCCGCGCCCGCCGCCCAGACCACGACCAGGAAGCCCAGGCCGACCTGAACCAGGCCCAGGCCGAACTTCATCGTCGGGTTCGGGTCGCGCTTGCGCGCCGCCAGCCAGGCCCACATCGCCGCGAAGATCGGGGCGAAGATCAGGATGAAGCCGGCGTTGAACGACTGCACCTGGGCGGCCGTGATGGTCGAGTTGACCCACAGTCCGGGGTTGGTGATCCCCGCCGCGGCCAGTTGGTCCGGCGTGCCGATGGTGACGCCAAGGATCTGCATCGCCTGAGAGGTGATGGTCAGGTCGACGTTGCGATCCGCGAACAGGTTCAGCGAGGTGCCGGCCTGTTCAAACAGGGTGAAGAAGACCACCGCGCCGAAGATCAGCACCAGGGCCAGCATCATGCGCTGACGCTGGACCCAGGTCTTGCAGACGAAGGCGATGATCCAGACGATCGCCGCCAGCGAGGCCAGGGTCGAGAAGCCCAGCACCGTGCCGACCAGGGCGTTGCGCTGCACCAGGAACCAGACGGCGCCGACGCCCAGAATGGCCAGGATGTAGATCAGCCATTCGCGGTTGATCGGCCCGAACACCGGGCGCTTGATCAGCTCGGGGTTGGGCGATTCGCCCTTGCCTTCCAGCAGGGGCTTGCCCAGCACGAAGACGACCCAGCCCAGGGCCATGCCGACCCCGGCCAGGCCGAAGCCGGCCCACCAGCCCACCGTCTGGCCCAACAGGCCGCACAGCACCGCGGCCCAGAACGAACCCAGGTTGATGCCGTAATAGTACAGGGTGAAGCCCGAATCCCGGCGCGGATCGCCCTGCGGATACAGTTGGCCGACGATCGACGAGATGTTCGGCTTCAGGAAGCCGACGCCCATGATGATCAGCGAGATGGCCAGATAGAAGACGTTGACGCCCTGGCTGTCGCGCGTCTGCTTCATCTCGTACTGGCCGGTCGGCAGGACGGCGGGCAGGGGCGAACCGGCGGGCAGGCCCTCGACGGCGATGCCGCCGCCCTCGGCCGGGCCGAAGCTGTAGTTCTGGCCGTTGACGACGATCGAGACCTCGCGGCCCGCGCCGCGGCCTTCCGAGGCGATCTCATAGGACTGGCCGGCATAGGTCAGGGTCTCGGTCGCCGGACGCCCCTCATAGGCCATCAGGCCGTGACCCGCGACCAGCAGCAGGGCGCCGAAGGCGATGGCCTTGCGCGTGCCGATGTAGCGGTCCGCCACGATGCCGCCGACCAGCGGCAGCAGATAGACCAGCGAGGTGTAGGACCCATAGGTCGAACTGGCCGTCGCGTCGTCGAACAGGAAATGCTGCGTCAGGTAGAAGATCAGGATCCCGCGCATGCCGTAGTAGGAGAACCGCTCCCACATCTCGGCGAAGAACAGGATGATCAGACCCTTGGGGTGGTTCTTCAGGATCTGCATCAGGACAGGCAGACCTGTCACGAGGGTGACGATCACCCCCAGCAAGATGACGATATTCATACGATGCCTTTTTGCGTGTGCCGGGCCTTCACGGCCAGCGAGCTGGCCAACAGCGCATCCGCCTCCCCCGACGATCGTGCGATAGGACCACCGTGGGGCGGTCATTACAAGCCGTAACCGTCAGTGATCGGCGCTTACAAAAGCCGCCGCCCCCTTGCGTCGCGGCCTCGCGTGGGACATTCGCCAACCATGCAGCGCGCGCCCATCACCACCGTCGGTCTCGATGCCGACGACACCCTTTGGCACAATGAGACGATCTTTCGTCTGACCCACGACCGGTTCGTCGACCTGCTGGACGACCACGGCGACCGCGAGACCATCGAGACGCGCCTGGCCGAGGTCGAGCGCCGCAATCTGCGGCTCTACGGCTATGGGGTGAAGGGCTTCACCCTGTCGATGATCGAGACGGCGATGGAACTGTGCGACGGCGGCGCCCCGCCCGAGGTGGTGCGCGAAATTCTGGCCGCCGGGCGCGAGATGCTGGCCCATCCGGTCGAGACCCTGCCCGGCGTCGACGAGGCTCTGGCGGCCCTGTCGGAACGCTATCGCCTGGTGCTGATCACCAAGGGCGACCTGATGGATCAGGAGCGCAAGGTCGCCGCCTCGGGCCTGGGCGAATTGTTCGCCGCCGTCGAGATCGTGTCCGAGAAGGACCGCCGCACCTATGAGGGCGTCTTCGCCCGCCACGGCACGGGCGCGGACCAGGCCGTGATGGCCGGCAACTCCATGAAGTCCGACGTCCTGCCGGCGCTGGAGGCGGGCGCCTGGGCGGTGCACATCCCCTATCACATCACCTGGGCGCACGAACTGGCCGACGCGCCCGAGGAGCACCCGCGCTACGGCGCCCTGGAATCGATCAGTGAGCTGCCGGCCTGGGTGGCGGCGATCGGCTGAACGCCGATGACATCACGCCCGCAAAGGTCCGTAAGTCTCGTGATACCGCTTCGGCCCGACGACGGGCATCAGAAGGTTTCTGACGAACGCTGGCAGACGGGCCGCCTTTGACATCTTGTCGGTCATGGACTGGACATGACGCACACGCTGGCGTCGCGCCGTTTCAAACCGACTTGCCGAGGCCCCCCAGTCGGCGTCCGCATCGAGAAGATCGCCCAGAGCGTTGGCGTCTTCCAGCGCCAGGGCGACGCCTTGCGCCCAGACGGGAGCCGTTGCGTGCGCGGCGTCTCCGATCAGGACGACGCGGTCGTTCGCCCAGGCGTCCAGACGAACCTCTTCGAGCGGCGACCAATGGACGCTGCCCGGGTGCGAAACCAGATAGTCGAGGGTGTCTGTAACCCGCTTTGGAAAGTGTTTGAAAGCCGCCGAAATTTCGACGCCGAAACGCGGATCGTCCGCCGCTTCACGGGCGGACGCTCCCCCGCTTACGCTGGCCCAGCCATAGACTTCGCCGTCGCCGACCGGGATCAACAGAAACAGTGACCGCGGCCCGGCCCAGACCGTCCAACCGTCAACGCCGGGATCCGGCGCGATGAAGCGCCAGCTCGCCCGTGACAGGACGGCCGACTGGGTCCGAGCCTCGGGAAAGGCGCAGGCCCGCGTTCGGGAGTGTATTCCGTCGGCTCCGACCAGCAATCCTCCGGCGATCGCCTGGCCGTCTTCAAGCGTGGCGATGACGGTCGCATCGGTCTGGCGGATATCCGTGACCGCGCATGACATCCGAAACAGGTCGGCGGGAAGACCTTGCCGGAGCGCAGCCAGCAAGTCGGAGCGCTTCACGCAACGCGGCCGGTGATCGAGACCCCAGAAGGCGTCTTCGTCGATCTCGAACACCAGGCGGTCCCGATGATCGCGATATTCCCTGCGCCGTGTCGGTCGGCCCATCCTGGAGATCGCGTCTCGCAGTCCCATCTGGCTCAGGGCGGCGACCGCATTGCCCGGCAGGTTGACCGCGAAACCGTCGTTGGAGAAGACATCGCGCCGCTCCAGCACGACACAAGGGATATTCGATTGGAAAAGTCGACGGCCCAGCGCCACGCCCGCCAGACCGGCTCCGACCACGATCACTTGCGACGACACGTCCGACGTCATGGTGTCTCGCCCTTGATTTCGGAACCCAACCTAGTCTCGGGGACATGGTCGTCACAAGCGCATCGGTCCGGGCGCATCGATGAGATCGCACCAACGGCCGGATAAGCGCTTGCCCCCGCCGCCCCCCGTCTTTAGACGGGCCGCTTAGCCGACAAGCCGACGGACCGCTGCGCCTCCCCGCGCCGGCCTTTGCGCGCGCCTGAGGCTGAGGACCCGCCGTGACCCACGCCGACGTCAGCCATGAAGAGCGAGACGCCATGGTGCGCGCCGCCCTGGCCGAGCATGGCGATTCCGGCGTCACCCCGCGCCACACCCTGTTCTATTTCTACGGCGACGGCGACCACGGCGATCTGAACGAGGTCGCGCGCCGGGCGGGCTTCATCACCCGCGGCGCCGACGATTCCACGATCCTCGAGACGACCATGGCGGTGGACGAGACGTCCTTCGCCCCCGTCTCGGCCATGATGCAGACCTGGGCCGCGGCCTTCCAGCTCGATTACGACGGCTGGGAGTGCGCGGTCGTGACGAATTGAGAGCCTGACGCATGCCCAAGCGCACGGACATCCAGTCCATCCTGATCATCGGCGCCGGACCCATCGTCATCGGCCAGGCCTGTGAGTTCGACTATTCCGGCGTCCAGGCCTGCAAGGCGCTGAAGGCCGAGGGTTATCGCGTCATCCTGGTGAACTCGAACCCGGCCACCATCATGACCGACCCGGAGGTGGCCGACGCCACCTATATCGAGCCAATCACGCCCGAGGCGGTCGAGAAGATCATCGCGGTCGAAAAGCCCGACGCCCTGTTGCCCACCATGGGCGGCCAGACCGCGCTGAACACCGCCCTGGCGCTTGACGCCTCGGGCGCGCTGAAGCGGCACGGGGTCGAGATGATCGGCGCCCGCGCCGAGGTCATCGACAAGGCCGAGGACCGTCAGAAATTCCGCGACGCCATGGACAAGCTGGGTCTGGAAAGCCCCCGCAGCCGCGCCGTCCACCACATCGACGAGGCCGAGGACGCCCTGGCCTTCGTCGGCCTGCCCGCCATCGTCCGCCCGTCCTTCACCCTGGCCGGCACCGGCGGCGGCATCGCCTACAATGTCGAGGAGTTCCGCGAGATCGTGGAGCGCGGCCTGGACCTGTCGCCGACCACCGAGGTGCTGATCGAGGAATCGGTGCTGGGCTGGAAGGAGTTCGAGATGGAGGTGGTCCGCGACAAGGCGGACAACTGCATCATCATCTGCTCGATCGAGAATGTGGACCCGATGGGCGTCCACACCGGCGACTCCATCACCGTGGCCCCGGCCCTGACGCTGACCGACAAGGAATATCAGCGCATGCGCACCGGCTCGATCAACGTGCTGCGCGAGATCGGGGTCGAGACCGGCGGCTCGAACGTCCAGTGGGCGATCAACCCCAAGGACGGCCGCATGGTCGTGATCGAGATGAACCCGCGCGTGTCGCGCTCCTCGGCCCTGGCGTCCAAGGCCACCGGCTTTCCCATCGCCAAGGTCGCCGCCAAACTGGCCGTCGGCTACACCCTGGACGAACTGACCAACGACATCACCCAGGTCACGCCCGCCTCGTTCGAGCCGTCGATCGACTATGTCGTCACCAAGATCCCGCGCTTCGCCTTCGAGAAATATCCCGGCTCGGAGCCGACGCTGACCACCTCGATGAAGTCGGTCGGCGAGGTCATGGCCATCGGCCGCACCTTCCAAGAATCGATGCAGAAGGCTTTGCGCGGTCTCGAAACCGGCCTGTCCGGCTTCGACGAGATCGAGATCGAGGACGTGGCCAATGCGGAAGACGACGCGGGCGCCCGCGCCGCCGTAGTGCGCGCCCTGGGCCTGCCGACGCCCGACCGCATCCGCGTCATCGCCCAGGCCTTCCGCCATGGCCTGACGGTGGAAGAGGTCGAGGCCGCCTGTTCCTATGAGCCGTGGTTCCTGCGCCAGATCGCCGACATCGTGCGCACCGAGGGCCACATCCGCGTCCAGGGCCTGCCGACCGAGGCGGTCGATTTCCGCCGCCTGAAGGCCAAGGGTTTCTCCGACGCCCGTCTGGGCCAACTGACCGGCCAGACCGAAAAGGCTGTCCGCGCCGCCCGTCGCGCTCTGGGCGTGCGCCCGGTGTTCAAGCGCATCGACACCTGCGCGGCCGAGTTCGCCTCGGCCACCGCCTATATGTATTCGACCTATGAGACCGGCGCCTTGGGCCAGGTTCCCGAGTGCGAGGCCGAGCCTTCGGATCGCAGGAAGGCCGTCATCCTGGGCGGCGGGCCGAACCGCATCGGCCAGGGCATCGAGTTCGACTACTGCTGCTGCCACGCGGCCTTCGCCTTCGACGACATCGGCGTCGAATCCATCATGGTGAACTGCAATCCCGAGACGGTCTCGACCGACTACGACACCTCCGACCGCCTCTATTTCGAACCGCTGACGACCGAGGACGTGCTGGAGCTGATCGACGTCGAACGCTCCAGGGGCGAGCTGATCGGCGTGGTCGTCCAGTTCGGCGGCCAGACCCCGCTGAAGCTGGCCCATGCGCTTCAGGACGACGGCGTGCCGATCCTGGGCACCAGCGTCGATTCCATCGACCTGGCCGAGGACCGCGAGCGGTTCCAGCGCATGCTGACCGACATCGGCCTGATGCAGCCGCCCAACGCCCTGGCCCGCAGCGCCGAAGAGGCCGCCGACAGGGCCGAGCAGGTCGGCTATCCGGTCGTGCTGCGCCCCTCATACGTGTTGGGCGGGCGCGGCATGATGATCGTCCACGACCGCGAACAACTGGACCGCTACGTCCACGAGGCCATGCGCGTCTCGGGCGACGATCCGGTTCTGATCGACCACTATCTGAACCGCGCCACCGAGGTGGACGTCGACGCCCTGTGCGACGACGAAACCGTCTTCGTCGCCGGGGTGCTGGAGCATATCGAGGAGGCGGGCGTCCATTCGGGCGACAGCGCCTGCTCCATGCCGCCGCACTCGCTGCGTCCCGAAATCATCGCCGAGCTGAAGCGCCAGACCGAGGCCATGGCCCGGGCGCTGAAGGTCCGCGGCCTGATGAACGTCCAGTTCGCCATCGAGGAGCCGCACTCGGACGCGCCGCGCATCTTCGTGCTGGAGGTCAATCCGCGCGCCAGCCGCACCGTGCCCTTCGTCGCCAAGACCATGGGCGCGCCGGTCGCCGCCATCGCCGCCAAGGTCATGGCCGGCGAACCCCTGGCCGCCTTCGGCCTGAAGGACCGCGCCCTGGACCATATCGCGGTCAAGGAAGCGGTCTTCCCCTTCGCCCGCTTCGCCGGGGTCGACACCGTGCTGGGACCGGAAATGCGTTCGACCGGCGAGGTCATGGGTCTGGACTGGCGTCGCGACGGCGAGAGCGACCTGGCCCCCGCCTTCGCCCGCGCCTTCCTGAAGTCCCAGATCGGCGGCGGCACCGTGCTGCCGTCCTCGGGCCGGGCCTTCGTCTCGGTCAAGGACAGCGACAAGCCCTTCATTCTAGAGGCGACCCGGACCCTGCTGGACCAAGGCTTCAGCGTCATCGCCACCGGCGGCACCCACGCCTATCTGGCGGAACAGGGGCTGGAGGTCGGCCTGATCAAGAAGGTGCTGGAGGGCCGCCCCCACATCGTCGACGCCATGAAGAACGGCGAGGTCCAACTGGTCATCAACACCACCGAGGGCAAGCAGTCGCTGCAAGACAGCTTCAGCCTGCGCCGCACGGCCCTGATGATGAAGATCCCCTACTACACCACCGCCGCCGGCGCCCTGGCGGCGGCCCAAGCCATCGCCGCCCTGCGCGCGGGCGAACTGGATGTGCGGCCGATCCAGGCTTACGATTGAGGAGGCCCTCTCCCCTTGTGGGAGAGGGAGATTTCGCCCGAGAGCCTGCAAGGCGATCGGCCGCGAAATCAGGTGAGGGGTCTCTCGATCTCACCAGCGAGGCTGGCGTGCCCCCTCATCCGTCAGCCTTCGGCTGCCACCTTCTCCCGCAAGGGGAGAAGGATGCTCACCCCATCGCCGCCCGCACCCGCCGCTCCAGCACGGTCAGGGGGATGTTGCCGCCGTCGATCATGGCGGTGTGGAAGCGTTTGATGTCGAAGCCCGGCCGCGTCCGCAGATCGTCGCGCAGCCGCGACATGAAGGTCTCGCCGATCTTGTAGGAACAGGCCTGGCCCGGCGAGGCGCAATAGCGTTCGACCTCGGCGGTGTTGGGGTCGCCGATGTTGTCCTCGAAATAGCGGATGGCCGCCTCGCGGCTCCAGTCGTGGTGATGCAGGCCGGTGTCGACCACCAGGCGGCAGGCGCGGAACAGGAAGCTCTCCAGATAGCCGATCTCGCCGAAGGGATCGTTCTCATAGACCCCCAGTTCGGCCGCCAGACGTTCGGAATACAGGCCCCAGCCCTCGCTATAGGCCGAAAAGCCGCCGACCCGGCGATACAGCGGCAGATCGCCCGCCTCGCGCGCCAACTGGCCCTGGAACAAGTGGCCGGGCGCCGCCTCGTGATAGGTCAGGGTCTTCAGTGTCCAGCGCGGCCATTCCGCCGTGTCGCGCAGGTTGATGTAGTAGATGCCGGGCCGCGACCCATCCAGGCTGCCGCCCTGGGCATAGCCGCCGGGCGCGCCCGACTCGATCGAGACCGGCACGCGCCGCACCTCGAAATCGCCGCGCGGAATGCGGGGAAAGACCTCGGGCATCCGCGCCCGGATCGCCGCCATCTCGGCGTTGACATAGGCCAACAACTCTTCCCGGCCCGCATCAGTGTTGGCGAACCGGAAGCGCGGGTCCTCGCGCAGACCTTTCAGGCGCTGCGGCACCGACCCTTGCGTCAGATCCTGCGACTTCAATAGGCCGTCGATGCGCGATTGCAGCTCGGCCACCTGTTCGCGGCCGATGCGGTGGATGTCGTCCGGCGTGTATTCCGTGGTGGTGAAATTGCGCAGGTTCCAGGCGTAATAGGCGTCGCCGTCCGGCACGCGCTTGACCCCCGCCTGATGGCTGGACAGGGGCAGCAGGCGTTCGATCTCGGCGATCTGACGGTCCAGGGCCGCGACCACCGGCCCGTCGAACAGAGCCGCCGCCTCGGCCGAACGGTCGGTCAGCCCCTTGTCGCGCGACCGCCGCGCCAGCGACAGCACCATCGGCTGCCGCGCGCCCGGCGTCGCCCTCAGCGCCTTCAACTGATCGCGCGTCTTGGTCAGGATGAAGTCCGGTGCGATCGCCCCCATGGCGGCGTTGGCGCGGGTGCGTTCGGTGTCCTGGTCCAGAGCGACGGCGAAGCCCGCCGTCCGCGCCAGGAAGGCCTCCACATCCGCCGCGTCGTTGATTGGGTGGGTGCTGTCCAGGAAATCGGGAATGTCGCTGTAGGCGCCGCCGATCTGGGACACGCCATAGGGGGTCTGTTTCCAGCCGTCGGGCGTGTGCCACTCGAACCGGCGATAGCCGTCGGCGATCTGGCGTTGGAACAGGGCCACGTCATGGTTCAACCGTCCGTCCGCGCTCAGGGCCGAGACGTCGATGCGGCCCAGTTCGGCCAGCCGCTCGGCCGCCTTGTCGCGCTGGGCGGCGAAGAAGGCCGGGGACCGGTCGTCCAACAGGGCGCGCTGCCCGGCCCGCGCCCCGACGTCCAGGCCCAGGTTCGTCACCCCCTCCGGCCCGTCGTCCAGCGAATCCTCGAACTGGCGGGTCAACAGGGCGTCCAGCCTGGCGTCCTCGTCGTTCCGGCGCGCCCAGGCGGCGGACGGCAGGGCTGCGGCGCCCGCGAGCGCAACGGTCGATCCCAGCAGGCGGCGGCGGTCGATGGTCATGGCGCGTCTCCCTCTTTCGGCCATAGGGCCTCGCCCCGCCGTCGATGACAAGCCGTCCGCATTGCGTCGGCCCGGCGGTGCTCTAAGGTCCCCGCCGGGATAGAGGGGGAAGACCAAGATGCGATCCATGCTTCTGCTGGCGGCGGCCGTGGCCGCCCTGTCGGGACCGGCCGCGGCCCAGGCTCCGGCCTCGGCGCCCGCCGATCTGCGCGCCGCCATCGCCGCCGACTACGACGCCAATCTGGGCGCCCTGTGGGAGCATCTGCACCGCAACCCCGAGCTTTCGACGCTGGAGGTCAGGACCGCCGCCCGCATGGCGCAGGAGCTGCGCGCGCTCGGCTATGACGTCACCACCGGCGTCGGCGGCAACGGCGTGGTCGCGGTGCTGCGCAACGGGCCGGGACCGACGGTCATGCTGCGCGCCGACATGGACGGCCTGCCGATCCGCGAAGAGACGGGCCTGCCCTGGGCTTCGACCGTCACCCAGGTCGATACGGACGGGGTCGAGAAGCCGGTCATGCACGCCTGCGGCCACGATGTGCACATGACCGCGCTGATCGGCGCGGCGCGCCAGATGATGGCCCGGCGCGGCGCCTGGTCGGGCACATTGGTCCTGATCGGCCAGCCCGCCGAAGAAGGGGTGCGCGGCGCCCGCGCCATGCTGGAGGACGGTCTCTACACCCGCTTCCCCAAGCCGGATTACGCCCTGGGCTTCCACGTGAAGGCCGGCCTGCCGGCGGGCCATGTCCAGGTGCCCGAGGCCATCGCCTATTCCAGTTCCGACAGCCTCAGCATGACGGTGCGCGGCGTCGGCGGCCACGGCGCCTCGCCGCACATGACGGTCGATCCGGTGGTGATGGCCTCCTACATCGTGGTGGCGCTTCAGACCCTGCGCAGCCGCGAGATCAGCCCGCTGGAAGGCGCCGTGGTCACCGTCGGCTCGATCCACGGCGGCGCCCGCGCCAACATCATCCCCGATGAGGTCGAACTGCAACTGACCCTGCGCGCCGACAGTCCCGAGGTGCGCACCCATCTGCGCGCGGGCGTCGAACGCATCGCCCGCAACACGGCCCTGGCCCTGAACGCGCCCGAGGATCGGCTGCCCATCGTACGCCAGCCCAGCGCCGGAGTGCCGCCGGTGATCAACGACACCCCCCTGGCGCTGCGGCTGCGTCAGGTCATCGCCGACGGCATGGGCGCCGATGTGCTGGTCTCGCCGCCGCGCACCAGCATGGGAGCCGAGGACTTCGCCCTGTACGGCCAGCCTGAAACGGGGGTGAAGGCGGTCTTCTTCGACGTCGGCGGCACCGCGCCCGAGCATCTGGCCGAGGCCGCGCCCCACCATTCATCGCATTTCCGCATCGAGCCGCGCCCCGCCGTCACCACCGGCGTCGAAGCCATGACGCTCAGCGCGATGAGCCTGCTGCCGAAACGATAATCGCCACCGTCCGATCCGTCGCCGCCTCCAGCGCCGCGTCGGACAGGTCGCCCGCGTCCACCGTCGCCATCCGCTCGGCCGCGCCGCCGCTGCGGCGATAGGCCGGGTCGTAGTGAGTCTCGATCAGGGCGGCCGCCAGGGCCAGGTGATCGCCCGCCGCCGCCAGCGCGCGCCATTCAGCCAGCGTCGCCTTGGACACATGGCGCGGCATCCGGGCGAAGGCGCGTTCCAGGGCCTCGGCGTCTGCCGCCGTCGCCGCATAGGCTCGTGCGCTGAAGGCCGCCCGCGCCGCGACCGAGGCGCTCAGTCCGATCCGGGGCGCCGCGCCCATGGCCGCCCACAGGCGGGACGGAACCAACCGGGCGCCGACCTTGCTCGATTCCGCCTCGACCACGACCGGCCGCGCGGGGTCCAGCCGTTCCAGGGCCGCGAAAATCCGACTCTCGAACAGTTTCTGGCTGGGCTGGCCGCCCGGCATGGCCCCGAACAGCGAGCCGCGATGATTGGCCAGGCCCTCCAGGTCCAGCGTCTGCACGCCGCGCGCCGCCAGCCGCCCCAGCACCTCGGTCTTGCCCGCACCGGTCGGCCCGTCCAGCAGCACCAGCCGATGCGCCAGCGGCCGGTCGTACAGCTCCGCCGTCACCGCCTGGCGCCAGGTGCGATAGCCGCCGTCCAACACCGTCACGGTCCAGCCGACCTGGTCCATCACCGCCGCCATGGCCCCGGACCTCTGCCCGCCGCGCCAGCAGTGGACCAGCGGCCGGAAGCTGCCGTCGCGATCCGCCAGCGCCCCCTCCAGATGATCGGCGATATTGCGCGCCACCAGGGCCGCCCCCATACGCCTGGCGCGGAATTTGGAGCCTTGCACATATTCCGTTCCGACCACCACGCGCTGGGCGTCGTCCAGCACCGGCAGGTTGATCGCACCGGGCAGGTGGTCCTGGGCGAACTCGCCGGGGCTGCGCACGTCGATGATCGCGTCGAAGGCGTCGCGCGCGGCCAGGCCGACATCGCGGGTGCGGCGGATCACGCGACCCGCACCCGCGCCGGCCCCTCGACCACCCGGCCGATCACGGCGGTGCGGTCGAAACCGTCGGCATGAGCCAAGTCCAACAGCGCATCCGCCGCCTCGGGCGCGCAGGCGATCAGCAAGCCGCCCGAGGTCTGGGGATCGGTCAGCAGGTCGCGCGTCGAACCCGCCTCCAGCCCCTCAACCGCCTCGCCGTAACTCGCCCAGTTGCGGCCCGAGGCGCCGGTGCGCACCCCCTGGGCCAACAGGGTCTCGACCCCCGCCAGCAACGGCGCGGCGTCCGCCGTGATCTGAACCGTCGCCTGCGCCCCCCGCGCCATCTCCAGCGCATGACCCAGCAGGCCGAAGCCGGTCACGTCGGTCACCGCATGCACGCCCGCGCGCCCGGCCAGTTTCGCCCCCAAGGTGTTCAACTGCGTCGTCGAGGCGATCATGGCGGCGTATCCCGCCGCGTCCAGCCGCCCCTGTTTGAAGGCCGCGCTCAGCACCCCGACGCCCAGCGCCTTGGTCAGGATCAGCACGTCGCCAGGCCGCGCTCCCCTGTTGGTCAGCACCTGTTCGGGATCGACCAGGCCCAGGGCGACCAGCCCATAGATCGGCTCGACGCTGTCGATCGAATGGCCGCCCGCCACCGGAATGCCCGCCGCCGCGCAGACGCTCGCGCCCCCCGCCAAGATCCGGCCGATGGTCGCCGTCGACAGCACATTGATCGGCATGCCCACCAGGGCCAGGGCCAGGATCGGCGCCCCGCCCATGGCATAGACGTCGGACAGGGCGTTGGTCGCGGCGATGCGGCCGAAGTCGAACGGATCGTCCACCACCGGCATGAAGAAGTCGGTCGTCGCCACCAGGGCCTGGCGCTCGTTCAGCCGCCACACCGCCGCGTCGTCGCTGGTCTCGGTCCCAACCATCAGGTTGGCGAACCCCGCCGTCTGGGGCGTCGCCGCCAGCATTTCGCGCAGCAGGCCCGGCGCGATCTTGCAGCCGCAGCCGCCGCCGTGGGCGAGCGAGGTCAGGCGGGGTTCGGGCGTCTCCATGCCGACGGCTTAGCCCAACACCGCCCGAACGCAACGGGGCTTTACCTCCGCCGCGTCAACCGCCCATGCTGCCGCCTCGCCGTCGGAGACCCGCGCCATGATCACCGTCCATCACCTGAACGACAGCCGCAGCCAGCGCATCCTGTGGCTGCTGGAGGAGCTGGGCCTGCCCTATGAGGTGAAACGCTATCAGCGCGACCCCAAGACCATGCTGGCCCCGCCCGAGCTGAAGGCGATCCATCCCCTGGGCAAGTCGCCGGTCGTGGACGACGGGGATGTGCGGGTGGCCGAGACCGGGGCCATCATCGAACACATACTGGACACGCACGGGAACGGCCGCCTGCGTCCGCCGCCGCGTACGCCCGAGGGGCGGCGTTTCACCTATTGGCTGCACTATGCCGAAGGTTCGGCCATGCCGCCCCTGCTGCTGAAACTGATCTTCAGCCAACTGCCCAAACGGGCGCCCGGCCTGGTGCGGCCCATCGTCAACGGCGTCGCGGCCAAGGCTCAGTCCGGCTTCATCGACCCGCAACTGAAGGCCCACGCCGACTTCTGGGAGGCGGAGCTGGCCCAGTCCGAATGGTTCGCCGGCGACGCCTTCAGCGCCGCCGACATCATGATGAGTTTCCCGGTCGAGGCGGGCGCCCAGCGCGCCTTCCGCCGCCAGGACCGGCCCCGGCTCGACGCCTTCCTGAACCGCATCCACGCCCGCCCGGCCTATCAGCGGGCGCTGGAGCGCGGCGGTCCCTACGCCTATTCCTGAGCGCCGATCCGCCCGCAGCGGTCGGGCCGACGCGGCGGCGGAACGGGCGCGCGATCCGGCCGAGGCGGAGCACCGTTATCCGCGATCTTGAATTTTCTCGTCCATCGGCCTAGTCTTTTCGTCCCCCGCCGCGCTCGCCCCGCGGCGGGATTCACTTTCCACCGACCTACTTCCAGTCTCCAGGGCGACCAAGAAACTCACGACACAATGGAAAAAGTGCCGATGACGGCCGAGGGCTATCGCACCCTCGACGATCAGTTGAAGCAATTGAAGTCGGTCGAACGGCCGAGCGTGATCGCGGCCATCTCCGAGGCTCGCGCCCACGGCGACCTGTCCGAAAACGCCGAATATCACGCCGCCAAGGAGCGCCAGGGCTGGATCGAGGGCCAGATCGCCGAGATCGAGGACAAGATCAGCCGCGCCCAGGTGATCGACGTCTCCAAACTGTCGGGCGACCAGGTCAAATTCGGCGCCACGGTGACCGTCATCGACGAGGACACCGAAGAGAAGAGCCGCTACCAGATCGTCGGCGAGCACGAGGCCGACGTGAAGGCGGGCCGCATCTCGGTCGCGTCGCCGATCGCGCGGGCCTTGATCTCCAAGGCCGTCGGCGACACGGTCGAGGTCAACACCCCCGGCGGGGTCAAGGCCTATGAAATCGCCAAGGTCGAGTGGAAATAAGCCCGTGACGGCGGCCGGATCGTCTCCGACCGCCCCACTCCTGACGATCCGCGTCGTCTCGGACGGGCGCGTCGGCATCCGCAACCAGGCCCTGGGCCTGGCCGAGGCCGTCGCCCGCCGCACGTCCGCGCGCATCCAGGACCGCAAGGTCCGCTGGAAGCGCGCCTTCGACTGGCTGCCCGCCGACCTGAAGCAGCGCTTCATGCTGGACAACGTGACCAACGCCCTGGACGGCGACCCGCCCGAGCTGTGGATCGCCGCCGGCCGCGCCAGCCTGCCCCTGTCGCTATGGATGCGGCGGGGTCCGGGTCCCCGCCCCTTCGTCGTCCAGATCCAGGACCCGCGCCTCGATCCGGCGCGCTTCGACATGGTCGTCGCCCCGGCGCACGACGAACTGACGGGCGCCAACGTCCTGTCCATCATCGGCAGTCCGCACCGCATCACGCCCGATCGCCTGACCGAGGCCGCGCCGGTCTATGTCGATCAGATCGGCGCCCTGCCGCATCCGCGCATCGTCGCCATGATCGGCGGCAAGTCCAAGGCCTTCGACCTGACCGACGATCACGCCGCGGCCCTGGCCGAGCGCATCGCCGACACGGTGACCAAGGCCGGCGGCTCTCTGTTGATGACCTTCTCGCGCCGCACGCCCGAGAGCGCCCGCAAGATCATGACCCGCCGTCTGCGGACCCTGCCGAGCTGGATCTGGCGCGGCAGCGGACCCAATCCCCTGTTCGCCTTCCTGGAGGCGGCCGACCACGTCCTGGTCACCGAGGACAGCGCCAACATGGCCGCGGAGGCCGCCTCGACCGGAAAGCCGGTGCACATCCTGCCGATGGCCGCCACCGGCGCGGGCGACAAATTCGCCCGCCTGCACGAAGCCTTGTCGGCCCACGGCGCCGCGCGGCCGTTCAGTCCGCCGTTGCAGACCTGGCGCTATACGCCCCTGGCCGAGACCGACCGCGCCGCCGAGGCGGTGCTGAAGGCCATGGCCGCCCGGCGCTAGTCGCCGCCGTCCGAGCTGTCGGGCTTGCGATCATCCGACTTGCGCCGTCGCGAGGCGTCCAGACCCGCGCCGATCGCCACCCCGATGGCGATGCCCATTCCGATGCCCAGCGCCAGGTTGTCCATGGCGATGCCCAGCGCCGAGCCTATGGCGACGCCCAGGGCGATGCCGATGCCGGTGAAGCTGCGTCGTTCCATATTCCGCCTCCCAAAGCTTGGGCGACCCTAACCCTCGCCTCGGCCTGAGACCAAGCGACGCTTCTCGTTCGGAAATCACTCAGGATCTGACGGGGGCGTCGGCGCTCATGTCCGGCGTTCGACTTGCGCGACGGACGGTCTCGGCTGTGGAGCAAGGGGGCGCCCCACTGGTCCCCGGCGGAATCGACGTTAAGTAGGACGCATGAGCATCTCGCCCCGCACCGTCCGCGTCGCCGTCATCGGTTCCGGTCCCGCCGGTTGGACCGCCGCCATCTACGCCGCCCGCGCCTCGCTGAACCCGGTGGTCATCGCCGGCATCCAGCCGGGCGGCCAACTGACCATCACCACCGATGTCGAGAACTATCCGGGCTTCGCCGAGACCATCCAGGGTCCCTGGCTGATGGAGCAGATGGAGGCCCAGGCCCGTCACGTCGGTACGGAAGTCATCCACGACATCGTCACCCGCGCCGATCTGTCAGCCCGCCCCTTCCGCCTGACGCTGGATTCGGGCGGTGAGATTCTGGCCGAGACGGTGATCATCTCCACCGGCGCCCAGGCCAAATGGCTGGGGCTGGAATCCGAGGCGAAATACCAGGGCTTCGGCGTCTCGGCCTGCGCCACCTGCGACGGCTTCTTCTATCGCGGCAAACAGGTGGTGGTGGTCGGCGGCGGCAACACCGCCGTGGAGGAGGCGCTGTTCCTGACCAATTTCGCGTCGAAGGTCACGGTGGTGCATCGCCGTGACGAGTTCCGCGCCGAGAAGATCCTGCAAGACCGCCTGTTCGCCCATCCCAAGATCGAGGTGATCTGGAACCACGCCGTGGACGAGATCCTGGGCGTCACCGAGAACGGCGGCTCCAACGTCGTCGGCGTCCGGCTGAAGGACGTCGGCACGGGCGCGACGCGTCAGATCGACGCCGACGGCGTCTTCATCGCCATCGGCCACGCCCCCTCGTCGGAACTGTTCGCCGGTCAGTTGCAGACCAAGACGGGCGGCTATCTGGTGGTCAAGCCGGGCACGACCTCGACCGCCGTCGAGGGCGTCTACGCCGCCGGCGACGTGACCGACGACGTCTATCGCCAGGCCGTCACCGCCGCCGGCATGGGCTGCATGGCCGCCCTGGAGGCCGCCCGCTTCCTGGCCGAGGAGGACCACAAGGCCGCCGGCCATCCGATCAGCCACAAACAGGCCGAGAAGATCGGGGTCTGGTGAGACCCTAGTCGAAGGCCCGGTCAGGCCGCCGGACGGCCGACTTCTTCCACGGCCATGGCCGTCACCCCGGGCGGCGGCGGCGCGGCCGCGCGCGGCGGCTGGGCCTGGAAGGTGTCCAGCCGGGCGTTGATCTCGGCGACCTCTTCACGCGTCGGCAGACGGCGTCCGCCCAGGCTGGCCGCGCCCACGACGCGGGTCTGGCCGTCGATCTGGACGGTGCGCATCTCCACGCCGTTGGCCCTGGCGATGGCCTCGACGCTGTCGGGATCGGCCGTGGCGCCGACATCGACGGCCGTCAGCAGACGCGGCCGCGAGAACCGGGCCTCGTCGATCAGGGGTTCGCGGCCCAGATAGGCCTGACGGAAGGCCGCCGTCTCGCCGCTGACCCCCTTCCAGCGATAGAAGATATGCGCCCCGATCTGGGTGATCTTGGCCAGGGTCGGCGACCACCAGGGATGCACATAGTCGGCGTGGTAATGGGTCGCGGTGCCGACGCTCTGGTTCACATGGCCGGCCAGGGCGCGCTCGGCCGTCCGCCGCGCTCGCTCCCATGCCCAGCCCACCGGCGCCTGGCCCAAGGAGCCGTCGCAGGTGAAGCTGAACTGACAGCCCGTGGTCCGCTCCGCGCCCTGGAACACCACGCCGCAGACGCTGTTCGGATAGTTCGGATCGCGCACCCGGTTCAGCACCACCTGGGCCACGCCCTCCTGGCCCAGCGAAGGCTCCAGCGCGGCCTCGTAATAGACCGCCTGGGTCAGGCAACGCAGGGCGCGGCGGCGATCCTCGGCCGTCTTGGGCGCGAATTTGAAGGCCAGGGCGGGGCGCAGGGCGTTCGTGGCTGCGGGCATGGCCGCGTTCAGCTTCTGCGCCTCCAGGCCCGTCGCGCCCAGTTCAAGCCCCGGCTTTCCGGCCAGGGTCAGGCTCTCCCAGCCCGGCGTCAGCCCATACAGGGCCGCCTGTCGGAACAGCGGATCGTGCCGTCGCGCCAGGGCCAGTTGCGCCGGGTCCAGACGTCCGCGCACGGCGGCCATGCCGTCTTCCGACAGGTCGCCGTGGGTCAGGCGGGCCACGGCTTCGGCCGTGCGGTCCATGTCGGGCCGGGGCGTCGATCCGGCGGCCATGGCCACGCCCAGGGCGGCCAGCACGGCCGGAGCCGCGGCGACGCCGCGAGCCGCCAAAGCTTTCAGCCGGTTCCAACGGGCGCGGTGCATGGACATCCTTTAAGCGGCCCGATGCGGCCGTTTCACGACCGGATATCGGCGGTCGGCGCGCGGTTTAGCGCCCGTCCGGGGCCGCGCGCAACATCCCGTTGTCTTTTCATCGACGGTGAAACGCCCGATCGTCCAGGCGGTTGCGCCCGCGCCGATCCCGTCCACGCCGGTCATGATCGCGGCCTTCATCAAGGGCGGGTCTCCGAATTTCGGCCTGTCCGACACGACTTAAGGTGGGAAGCGTGAAACCCTTCGCCAAGTCCGCGCGGCGGCGCTACTCATGGTTTTTCATCGTGATGGACCGCACGGAACGCCCGAGCGGACCCAAACGTTGCGGTTTTTCGCGTCCTGGCGAAACTCGGGGGAGCAATGAGGGCCGTCCACGTCTTCGCGCGGGCGTTCGATTTCGAGACCGCGCTGTCGCGTCTGGCGCGCCGCCCCGTCACGTCTCCGTTCCAGAGCCTGCTCATCGGCGTCGTCTGCGCGGCCTTGGCCATCGGTTGGCGTTTCGCGGCCTCGGGCCTGTACGGCCAGTCCAGCGGCTTCATGATCCTGTTGCCCGGCGTGATCCTGGCGGCCCTGGCGGGGGGGCGGATCGCGGGGTTCACGGCCACCGCCGGATGCCTTCTGCTGGCCCAGCTCGTTCTGAGCAAGGACGTTCAGGGCGTCGGGGTTTGGGACCGGGCGGGCGTGGCGTCCACGGTCAATTTCGTCATCGTCGGCGTCTTCATCACCTTCGTCGCCGCCGCCCTGCGCAAGACGGTGATGCGGCTGGAGACCTCCTTGCGCGCCCTGACCGTCTCGGACGCCCGCGCCGAAGAGACCGAGACCTGGCTGCACGGCTTCAGCGAACTCTCCCCCGCCCTGCTGTGGATGAGCGGCCCGGCGGGCGAGTGCGTCCATCTGAACAAGGCCCAGCGGAAATTCTGGGGCGTGGCCGACGATCCCTCGACCTTCGACTTCGCCTCGACCCTGCATCCCGACGACCGGGACCGGGTCCTGGCCGAGAGCGCCGCCGCCGCCCGCGCCGCCCAGGGCTTCAGCACCGAGGCCCGCTACCGGCGCGCCGACGGCGTCTGGCGCATATTGCGCACCCAGGCCCAGCCTCGCTTCGCCCGTGACGGGACCTTCCTGGGCATGGCCGGGGTCAACACCGACGTCACCGAGGCCCGCGCCGCCGAGGCCGCCCTGCGCGAAAGCGAGGCGCGCTTCCGCCTGATGGCCGACACCGCGCCCTCGCCCGTCTGGCTGACGAACGTCGAGGGCGAGATCGAGTTCGCGAACACGGCCCTGATCGAATTCTTCGGCGGTCCCGTCGAACGGATTCTGGGCCACGTCTGGAAGCGGGTCATGCACCCCGACGACCAGGACGCCGTCGCCGCCGTCCAGGCCCAGGCTCGGCCCGCGCGCGCGCCCTACGGCTTCGAGGCTCGGTTTCCCCGCACCGACGGGTCGTGGCGCTGGATGCGGGTCGCGGTCAAGCCGCGGCGCGACGCCGAAGGCGGCTTCCTGGGCTATGTCGGCATGGCCTTCGACAGCACCGACACGCGCGAGGCCCTGGACGCCCTGGCCGCCCAGGAGCGCCGCCAGAGCTTCCTTCTGGGTCTCAGCGACCGCATTCGCGACCTGTCCGATCCCACCGAGATCATGGGCGCGGTCGAAAAGGCCCTGGGCGACGAACTGGGCGTTCATCGCGTCGGCTACGGCGAGTTGGACCCGCGTCGCGGGGTCGTCGCCAACACCCCCGACTGGACCTCCGGCGTCACAAGCGTCCAAGGACCGTTCGGGCTGCACGTCTTCGGCGAGGCCCTGATGGAGGACCTGGCCCAGGGTCGGACGGCCGCCGTCCCCGACGTACGGCTGGACCCGCGCACCGCCGATGTGGCCGACGCCTTCGAGACCATCCAGACCCGCGCCATCATCCGCGCGCCCCTGATCCGCGGCGGCCGGCTGCGCGCCTTTCTCTATGTCCACGACGCCGATGTCCGCGACTGGACGCCGGACGAGATCGGCTTGGTCGAGGCCGTGGCCTCGCGCACCTGGACCGAGGTCGAGCGCGCCCGCGCCGAAACCGCCGTGCGCGAGAGCGAGCAACGCTTCCGCGCCGTCGCCGACACCGCCCCGGTGCTGATCTGGGTCACCGATCGGGATCAGGTGCGCGAATTCGTGAACCAGGCCTATGTCGCCTTCAGCGGCGGAACCTATGAACAGGCGCGGCTGGCCGACTGGCGCGCGATCATCCACGCCGACGACCGCGAACGGATCGTCGCCGAATCCCAGGCCGGAGAAGCCGCCGGCGCCCCCTTCTCGATGGAGGCGCGCTATCGCCGCCACGACGGGGAATACCGCTGGCTGAAGACCTTTTCGCGCCCGCGCCTGGGTCCGGCCGGTCCCGTGGCCGGCTTCGTGGGCGTGGCCTTCGACGTGACCGAGATCCGCGAGTCCAACGCACGGCTGGCCGCCGCCGCCGCCGAGCGCGACGCCATCCTGGGTCAGTTGGCCGAAGGCGTCATCGTCACCGACCCTGACGGCCGGATCATCTTCATCAATGAGGCGGCCGCCCGCCTGCACGGGGTGCAGACGCTGGACGTCGCCCCGCAGGACTACGCCCAGACCTATCGCCTGCTGACCGAGGACGGCCGCCCCCACCCGCCGGAGACCTTGCCGCTGTCCCGCGCGGTGGAGAAGGGCGAGACCGTGCTGAACGCCCGCTGGCGCATCCGCAGACCCGACGGCGTCGAGGTGCTGGCCGTCGGCAACGCCCGTCCGGTCTTCGGTCCCGACGGCGCGCGCATGGGCGCGGTCCTGACCCTGCGCGACGAGACCGCCCGGGTCGAGGCCGAGCACCGCATCGCCGAATCCGAGGCCCGTTTCCGCACCGTGGCCGACAGCGCCCCGGCCCTGATCTGGATGAGCGACGACCAGTTCCAGATCATCTTCGCCAACCGTCGCTACAAGACCTTCTTCGGCGTCCGCTCGAACAGCCGCCTGACCCCCGCCTGGCGCCGGCGCATCCACCCCGAGGACCTGGCGCGCTTCGAGGCCGGCTTCGCCACGGCGCATCAGGTGCGCGACCGGTTCGAGGCCGTGGTGCGCATGTCCCATCACAGCCTGGGCGAACGCTGGCTGCGCACCGAGGGCGTGCCGCGCTACGACGCCTCGGGCGTGTTCCAAGGCTATGTCGGCGCCTCGATCGACGTCACCGACGCCAAGCGGGCCGAAGACGACCTGAAGCGCATCAACGAACTGCTGGAAGAGCGCGTCGGCGAGGCGCTCGCCGAAAAGGCCAAGGCCGAGGCCGATCTGCTGCACGCCCAGCGGATGGAGGCGGTCGGCCGTCTGACCGGCGGCGTGGCCCACGACTTCAACAACCTGCTGACCGTGGTCATCGGCGCCCTGGACATGATCCTGCGCGCGCCCGAGGACGCCGCGCGGCGCAAGAAGCTGGGCGAGGCCGCCCTGGCCGCCGCCCGGCGCGGCGAACGGCTGACGCATCAGCTTCTGGCCTTCTCGCGGCGCCAGGCCCTGCGCCCCGAGGCCATCGACCTGAACGGACTGATCCGCGAGGGCGAGCCTCTGCTGCGCCGCGCCGTGGGCGAGGCGGTCGAGTTCAAGCTGAAGCTGAAACGCGGCGGCGTGCGGGTGAACGTCGATCCGGCCCAGTTCGAGGCCGCCCTGTTGAACCTGATCGTCAACGCCCGCGACGCCGTGGGCGACAAGGGCCGCATCACCGTCCAGACTCTGGACTGCACGGTCGCCGCCGGAGAAATCCCTGAACTGGCCGCCGGAACCTATGTCTGCGTCGGTGTGTCCGATGACGGGGCCGGCATGACGCCCGAGGTCATGGACCGGGTGTTTGAACCCTTCTTCACCACCAAGTCGGTCGGCAAGGGCACCGGCCTGGGCCTGTCCCAGGTGTACGGGTTCGCGCGTCAGTCCGGCGGCGGCGTGCGCATCGCCTCCAAGGTCGGACGCGGAACCGAGGTCCGCCTGTTCCTGCCGCCTCTGACCCGCACCATAGAGGCGCCGGTCGAAAGCGCCCGCGCCGCCTCGCCCACCGCGCCCGCGGGCCGCCGCATCCTATTGGTCGAGGACGACATCGCCGTCGCCGCCGTGGCGGCCGACCTGCTGAAATCCATGGGCCTGGAGGTCACCATCGCCGAAACCGCCCCCCAGGCCCTGAACGTGCTCAAGAAGAAGCGTTTCGACCTGATGATGACCGACATCGTCATGCCTGGCGGCATGACGGGCGTCGAACTGGCGCGCCGGGTCGCGCCCCGGCATCCGGCCATGCGCATCGTCCTGACCTCGGGCTATGCGGGCGACGACGTCGACGAGGCGTTGAAGGACGCCCCCTGGCCCTTCCTGCCCAAGCCCTATTCGGCCGACCGGCTGCGCCGCATCCTCGACGAGGGCGAACTGCCGAGCTGATGCGAAAACGGCCGCCGGGTCGCCCCGACGGCCGTGTCCGTTCAACGATGTCGAAAAATCAGCGACGCGCCTTGCGGGCGGCGTAGCGCGCGTCGCGGCGCGCCTTCTGCTCTTCCTTGGTCAGTTGCTTGCGCTCCTTGCGGGCGGCGCGCTTCTCGGCGTCGATCGCCTCCTGGGCCTCGCGTTGCGCGTCCAACTGGGCCGCTTCCTTCTCGGCCTTTTCCCGCCGACGCTCGGCCTTGGCCAGCTCGTGCTGCTGGCGCAGGGCCTCCTTTTCGGCGGCGCGCTTGGCGGCCAGCTTGTCGAACTCAGGGTCCGGTGCGGCGGTCTTGGGCTTGAAACGGGCGAGCAGGGCCTTCTTGGCCTCCTGCTGGGCGGTCAAACGGTCGGTGAAGCCGGTGTTCTTCAGATCTCTCATGCGAGCGTATGGGTGTCCTTCATCACGCGGCCGAAACGGCGACCGCCGTCGTCTTCATTTGGGATGCCGCACGCTGAACCCCAAACGGCGGCGAAAATCAAGGGTCGCTTAGCCGGATTCGCCCGCGGGGCGCGCGCCTTGCAGCAAGGTCAGGATCAGCATGTCCTGATCCACGGGCGTCCGGCAGCCCAGATCCAGGCCCCGCACCCGCGTCGTCACGCCGTCGTGGCGGATGCAGGCGGCGACCGGCCGACCGGTCAGGGCGCGGCATCCGGTCCAGGTCGTGGCCCAGTGCAGCGTCAGCCCCGAGGCCAGGGTCTGGGACCCGGCGTCCTCGCCCGTGTCGCCGCGTTCCCCCAGGGCCGTGCGCATGGCTTCTTGCGAACAGGGTTCGGTCTCGGACACCTCGACATAGGCGGCGGTGCGCGTCCAGGTCCGGTCGCCCTCCAGCACCAGGCCGCCGTCGAAACGTTCGACCCGCAGGGCGGCGGGATCATAGGCCGTCTCCAGCCCGCCCAGCCGCAACGTCGCCGCCTGACCGACGGCCAAGGGCGCGACAAGGGGCGCGGCGAGGCTCAACAGCACAAGGGCGGCGGTCTTCATCGGCGTCTCCGTTGCGCCGATTGGAGCGGTTCGGACCTCTTTCGTCGTCTGTCGAGACCTGACGTCGCCGTCCCGCGTCGGCCGCGCGCGTCAGTTCGGTTTCGACGCCTGGCCCACCGCCGCGCCCGCCGCGCCGCCCACGACGGCCCCCACGGGACCGGCCACCACCGCCCCGGCCACGGCGCCGGTCGCCGCCTTCTGTTCGATGGTCGCGCCGCAACCGGCCAGCATCAACACGGCCAGGCCGCACGACGCCGCCTTGTTTGAAACTCTCATGCTCTCGCGTCTCCTGTCCGTCCGATGAAACGAACCGGCCCGAACGGCGGTTCCCTCGCCACAGTCGTTTTCAGATTTCGACGGGAAACGGATCACCGTGAATCCTGACGAACAATCGTCGCCGGATCGATTCGACGATGGCTGTGCAGACGCTCAGACGATGGATACAGTATTGCACCGCACAGCTAGAGCGATGACGCCTCCACATCTGACGATACGGCTCAACCGCGCGAAATCTTCTCATTTTTGTTGCGGCGCAGCATTAAGTTGCGAATCAACCACATTGACGCCATAAACGGATGGCTATAGGCGCGCCTTCCCGACGCCCGGTCCCATGCCGAGCACCGGTTCCGCGGCCGAACCCCGAGACGGGCGTTCGGCAGGCGAGACGACCCGAGGGCGACGATTCCCGCCCTGCTGAACAGGACCACGCCTTTGTCCCATGCCCTCAGCCTGAGCGCCTTCAGGCCTGCCGACCGTGTGGCCCGTATGCGGCCCATGGCGACGGCGGCCGTGTTCGGCGGTCTGGTCGGGTTGGCCGTCGGCGGCGCCTATCTGGGCGGCGCGGCGGCGAAGGCGAGCACGGTGCGCGGCCAGGCCGAGCGCATTCAGGCGGCGACGTCCGCCGGTTTCACCGAAGAGGCCCTGTCGGCCGCCGCCGGGGGTCTGGACGAAGGCGCCCTGGCCATCGCCCGGCGTCATGATCCCTACACCGTCGCCGGCTCGGCCCAGCGGGACCGTCAAGCGGCCCTTCTGACCGCGCGGCTGGAACAGCTTCGCGGAACCCCCGCCGCCGGTCTGCGTCGCGTCAGCCTGACCGGTCCCACGGTCCAGCCCTTCCGTCTGGGCGTCGCCATCGACGAATCCCGCGATCTCGATTGCCTGACCCAGGCCGCCTATTACGAAGCGCGCGGCGAAGGTTCCGACGGCATGAAGGCCGTGGCCCAGGTGGTGTTGAACCGCGCCCGCCACGGCGCCTTCCCCAACAGCGTCTGCGGCGTGGTGTTCCAGGGCGCCGGTCGCCGCACCGGCTGCCAGTTCAGCTTCACCTGCGACGGCTCCATGCAGGGCCGCGTCAACCGCGCCGCCTGGAACCGCGCCCGCGACATCGCCTCGCGCGCCCTGTCCGGCTACGTCTATGCGCCGGTCGGTTCAGCCACCCATTTCCACACCACCGGCGTCGCCCCGGCGTGGCGCAACTCTCTGGTGCGGGTGACCCAGGTGGGCCAGCACCTGTTCTACCGCTTCGGCGGCCGTTCCGGCTCCAGCGCGGCCTTCACCTACGCCGCGCGCCCCTCGGCCGCGACCGACCAGGGCCAGTTGATCCAGGCTGGTCTCGATCCGGTCGAGACCGCGCGCCAGGCCGGTCAGGCCGTGGCCTACACCCTGCTGCTGGCGCAGGAGGCCCGCCCCGCCGCGACGGCCGAGGTCTCGACGACGGCTCAGGCTGCGCCGACTGCCGCCGCCGCTCAGGACGCCGCCGCCAAAAACCCCGCCTAGGGTCCGTCTCCGACACCGCGTATCGCACCGTCCATGACGAGCATGGAACGGAGCTTGCGGGTCTGATCGGCAACCGTCCCGCTCCGGGACGGATGAGGCCTCGATCATGTCCGCGTTCTCGTCCCCGACATCCTCCACCCCCTTGCGCGGCGGGGCGCTGGACGCCTTGCGCTTCGTCGCCGCCCTGTTCGTCGTGGTGTTCCATTTCGGGGACCAGGCGCCGGTCGCCCTCAGTGAACTGCATCCCTTCCTGGGCCGCGGCTATCTGGCGACCGACTTCTTCCTGATGCTGTCGGGCTTCGTCCTGGCCAAGGCCTATGGACCGGCGGTCGCCGCGCACCGCATCTCGCTGGGGCGGTTCTGGTCCAAGCGGTTCGTGCGCTGCTATCCGACCCATCTGATCACCCTGGCCCTGTTGGCCGCCATGGTCGGCGCGGGCGCCCTGCTGGGCTTCACCTCGGACAATGCGGGCCGTTTCGACTGGTCCGGCCTGCCCGCCCAGGTGCTGCTGCTGCACGCCTTCGGCCTGGGCGGCGGTCACTGGAACATCCCCAGTTGGACCATTTCAACCCTGCTGATCTGCTACGCCTTCTTCCCGGTGCTGTGGCGCGCCATGCTGCGCATCGCCAATCCGGCCTCCGCGCTCAGCCTGGGCCTGCTGATCCTGACGGTCTCGAACCTGCTCAGCGTCGCCCTGCTCGGCAGCGAACAGTTCAACCTGCCGTTCCAGTGGTGCTTTTTCCGCGCCGCACCGCTGTTCCTGGTCGGCCTGACCCTGGCGCGCGCGGTGCAGACCGCCGACTTCAAGGCCTCGACGGCGCGCGTCATCGGCTTCGGCGGCGGCGCGGTCCTGGTGCTGAACGCCGTGCTGGCCGGTCCCGACATGATCAACATCCTGTCGATCTGCGCCGTCATGATCGGCTGCGGCGCTTCGCCGACCACCCGCGCCCTGCCCTTCGCCGCCTGGGGCGCGCGGGTCAGCTTCTGCCTGTTCATGGTCCACACCCTGACCGGCGCGGTCTGGTTCGACGTGGTGCAGCCCCTGGCCACGCGCCTGGTTCCGGCCCTGGCCGACGGTCCCGTGCTGGGCTGGGCGATGTGGAGCGGCGCCTTGGTCGCCACCGTGATCGGCGCGGCCCTGTACGACCGCTTCGTCGACAGCCCAATCCAGCGCGTGCTGAACGCCCGCCTGTTCGGCCGCCGCCCCGCGCCTCAGCCCCAGATGGAGACGGCTGCGGCCTGATCCCTCACGCCTGATCCCTCAGGCCGCGTCCAGGCCGATGTCCAGCACCGGCGCCGAATGGGTCAGGGCGCCGACTGAGATCACGTCCACCCCGGTGCGGGCGATGTCGCCGACCGTCTCCAGCGTCACCCCGCCCGAGGCCTCCAGCACCGGGCGGCCAAAGGGGCTGGTCTTGGCCCGTTCGACCGCCTCGTGCAGGGCCGCCAGGCTGAAGTTGTCCAGCATGACCACATCGGGCCGTTCGACCAGGGCCTGATCCAACTGGTCCAGGGAATCCACCTCGACCTCGATCTTGACCAGGTGGCCGACGTGCGCGCGCGCGCGCCGCACCGCCGGACCGACCCCGCCGCAGACGACGACGTGGTTGTCCTTGATCAGGACGGCGTCATCCAGGCCGAAGCGATGGTTCATCCCGCCGCCGCAGGCCACGGCGTGTTTTTCCAGCGCGCGCAAGCCGGGCGTGGTCTTGCGGGTGTCGGCGATGCGCGCCTGGGTTCCCTTCACCGCCTCGACATAGGCGCGGGTCAGGGTCGCGATCCCGCACATCCGGCCCAGGATGTTCAGCGCCGTCCGTTCCGCCGCCAGCAGGGCGCGGGCCTTGGCCTGGACCCGCACCAGGGCCGCCCCGGCGCCGAAGGCCTGGCCGTCCGTGACCAGGGTCTCGACCACGGCCTCGGCGTCCAGCATCCGCACGGCGATCCGCACCGCGTCCACGCCCGCCGCGACCCCGGCCTTGCGCGCGGCGAACACGCCGTCCATCCGAGCGTCGGCGGGGATGCAGGCCTGGCCGGTCAGATCGCCCGCCCGGCCCAGGTCCTCGGCCAGCGCCGCACGCACCACCGGTTCGATCAGAAACTCCATCATGCCGCGGCCCTCTCGCGCCGATTCAGTCGAACAAGGGTGTGCGCCGCCACGTCCGACGTCTCGGGCCGGTCGTCGCGCCAATGCCCGCCCCGGCTCTCGCGCCGGTCCAGCGCCGCCTGGGCGACCAGCCGCGCCGCCGTCAGCGCCGCCGCGTCCGGGCGTTTCGCCTCCAGCCGGTCGATCAACGTCAGCAAGCTCATCAGTCCCGCCGCGTCCCGCACCGGCCCGGCATGGGCCGTCATGGCCGCGCGCAGTTCGGCCAGGTCCGCCTCGAGCAGATCCGTGGCGATCCGATCCGCCGCACCCTCGCCGGCCGGCGCCGTCTCGGCCGCCGCCGCCCGCCCGGCGCGCCGTCCGAAGGCGGCCGCCTCCAACAGGCTGTTGGAGGCCAGGCGATTGGCGCCGTGCACCCCCGCCGCCGCGCATTCGCCGACGGCGTACAGACCCTTCAGGCTGGTGCGCCCGTCCGCGTCGGCGGCGATCCCGCCCATGTGATAGTGGGCCGCCTCGGCCACCGGCATGGGGTTCAAGCGCGGATCGATCCCCGCCCCCATGCAGGCCGCGAAAACGGCGGGAAAGTGATCGGGGAACCGCGCGCCGACCGCTCGCGTCGCATCCAGAAAGGCGCCGCGCCCCTCCATCCGCGCCCGGTGCACCGCCCGGGCCACGACGTCGCGCGGGGCCAGGTCGGCGTCGGTCTCCGGTCCCAGCAGGAACCGGCCCTGACGATCCACCAGCCGCGCGCCCTCGCCGCGCAGGGCCTCGGTCGCCAGGGGCGCCGGGTCCAGGCCCAGGTCCAGGGCCGTCGGATGGAACTGCACGAACTCCGGGTCCATGATCGTCGCCCCGGCCCAGGCCGCGATCGCCAGCCCCTCGCCGCGCAAGGCCGCCGGATTGGTCGTCACGGCGTACAGGCCGCCGATCCCGCCGGTCGCCAGCACCACCGCCGAGGCCGTGACCTCGGCCCGGCGCCCGTCGCGCTCCAGCACCGCGCCGGTCACGCGTCCGGCCGCATCCTGCATCAGGCCGCGCAGGCGGGCGTCCTCCCAGATCTCGATGTTCGGCTCGGCCCGCGCCGCCGCGGCCATGGCCGACAAGATGGCCCGCCCCGCCCCGTCGCCGCCCACCCGCGCCACCCGCGCCCGCCCGTGCGCCGCCTCGCGGCTCAGCGCATAGCCGCCGTCCGCATCCCGGTCGAAGGGTGCGCCCAGGGCCGACAGCCAATCCACCGTCTCGCGCCCGGCCTCGGTCAGCGCCCGCGCCGCAGCCGCCTCGACCAGGCCCGCGCCCGCCGCCGCCGTGTCGGCCGCATGGTCCGCCGCGCTGTCGTCGGCGCTCAGGGCCGCCGCGATCCCGCCCTGCGCCCAGGCCGAGGCGCAGGCGTTCAACAGCGTGTCCGGCGTGACCACCAGAACCTTGGCTCCCGCCCGCGCCGCCTCCAGCGCCGCCGACAGTCCGGCCAGGCCACCGCCGACGATCAGTGGGCCGTCATGGCGTCTGCGGTTCATGCCGCCGCGCCTGCGACCGGGGCGAAATTCAGACCCATGAAGCCCAGGCCCAGCTCGATCCCGCCCATGATCGTGCCGTCGCTCATCAGCGCCAGGGGCGCGACGGTTGCCGCCGCACAGGCCGCCGCCGTCAGCAGATACAGGCCCAGGCTCTTGGCCGTCTCGGACGCGGTCAACGGCCGCTCCTCGTCCGAGCGCTGACCGCCGCCGCGCAGGCGGCCGATGACGGCGATGGCCAGGAAGGTCGCCAGAAACCAGCGGCCGGTCATCACGCTCCAGATCACCACCACGCCGCCGACGGCGACCAGCACCGCCTTCTCCAGCATCGGGTGCGCCCGCGCCAGCACCGGTCCCAGGGCCTTGGACCCGTCCAGCGGCGACGCCGGGACCAGGTTCACCAGATTGATCATGGCGATGAAGAAGGCCCCGAACAGCCACGCCCCGCCGCCCAGCGTCATCCACGCCGCGACGAAGGGGATCATGGCCAACAGACCGAAGGCCGGTCCCGCCAGGGACACCAGCACCCCATGCCATTCGCTGACCGGATTGCGCTGGCCCCGCGCCAGTCCGCCCAGGAAGGGGACGACATGGATATGCGCCGGTCCCATGCCCAGCCGGTTCATCGCCAGCACATGGCCGTACTCATGCACGAACAGGCCGAACACACCGGCCAGGGCCGCGACCCAGGTCCCCGTCACCCACCACAGGAAGCCGCCCAGCAGCAGGGTGGAGATCACCGCCCAGACCGGGTTCTGCGGACCCTCCAACGGCGCGGTCTCGCGCACCGGTTCGGCGCGCGCGGGGGCGGGCCGCATCGGGTGGGAATCCCAGGGACCGGGGCGACGGGCGGGGGGTTCGATCTCGCTCATTTGCCTGACCTGGGCCGTATCGGCCGCACCAGCAAGGCCGCCAGGGCCAATAGCCGCAGGGTGCGCGGGTCCAGCGTCGCCACCGCCCGCACCGGCGCCACATAGTGCATCAGATCAGCTCCACCGCCGGATGATGGCCGCGCGCCCGCACCAGGTCGTAGCGCGCCGGAACAGCGGGCGGCGGCAGATCGACCATCCGCTGCACGGCGCGGCGCGCCCGCTCGGCCACGGCGTCATCCACCGTCACCTCGAACCGCATGTGCAACAGCGCGTCGCGGATGTTCTCCAGCGTGATACGCTTCATGTGCGGACACAGGTTGCAGGGACCGATGAATTTCGTCTCCGGCGCCTCGGCCGCGACATTGGCCGCCATCGAACATTCGGTGATCAGCACCACCTGCTTGGGCCGGTTCGCCACGACATAGTCGTTCATCGCCGCTGTCGATCCGGCGAAGTCCGCCGCCTCCAGCACGCTTTCCGGGCACTCCGGGTGGGCCAGGATCTGGGCGCCCGGATAGGCCGCGCGCATCTCGGCGACATCCTGCGCGGTAAAGCGTTCGTGCACTTCGCACCGGCCGGCCCAGGCGATGATCCCGATGTCGGTTTGGGCCGCGACGTTGCGCGCCAGATATTCGTCGGGGATCAATATGACCCGGTCCACGCCCCATTCGCGCGCGGCCCATTCCACCACCTGGACGGCGTTGGCGGACGTGCAGCAGATGTCGGTCTCGGCCTTCACATCGGCGGTGGTGTTCACATAGGTGACGACCGGCAGGCCCGGATAGCGCGCCTTGATCAGCCGCACGTCCGCCCCGGTGATCGAGGCCGCCAGCGAACAGCCCGCCAGCGGATCGGGGATCAGCACCGTCTTGTCCGGCGACAGGATCTTGGATGTCTCGGCCATGAAGTGGACGCCCGCCTGGACGATCACCTTCGCATCCGACCGCGCCGCCTCCTTCGCCAGCCCCAGGCTGTCGCCGACATAGTCGCCGACCCCGTGAAAGATGTCGGGCGTCATATAGTTGTGGGCCAGGATGACCGCGTCGCGCTGGACCTTCAGCCGGTTGATCTCGGCGATCAGCGGGGCCTTTTGCGCCCACTCCAGCGGCGTCACATGATCGCGCACCTTGGGCCAGATGTGATCGGTGGCCTTGGCCACATCCGCACCGAACCCAAACCCTCCGTCCGCCATCTCGGCCTCCGCTCAATCCTTATGCTCATATCTAGCATAAGCGGGAGGAATGTAGGCTGATCGGTGAGGGATGCAAGGGGCGATCCGCTATAACGGCTCGTACGAGAGCGCCACCAACAGCAGCATGTTGCTGGCTATGACGTGAAAGACCTTGCCCTCGGTCGCGGACGCATCAACGCCCTCCACGACATACACCTTACGTCCTTCCGTCGAACGGATGAGGGACCTGACGTGGTCGTTCCTGACGTATGCAGGGTGATCGGCGCGACAATCCCGCAGACGCATGCCGCGAACGATGCAACTGACCTCATGCTCAGGATTGGCGGGCGGTCGGTAGGGCCATGCATCTGGGCCGCGGCCGCGGCGGGGCGGGTCGAGCTGAATTTCCTCCGCCTCTTCCAACAGGTCGCGGTCGTCCTCCAACGCCCAACCGCAAGCGGTCAGGACCCGATCCAGGTTTTCAGACTCCGAGGGCAGGTCGAAATTCGCGCTGAGCGCTGTCGTCGCATCCGGGCCTGTCCTCATCGCATAGACGCCGCCTCCACGGAGAAAGCGCGCGTCCCGACCCGGTGAGGCGCTGCGGTACACGCCGGGCGCGATCGGCGCCCAGACCTGCTCCGCGCTTCTGCCGTCGACCCGTGTCCCGGTGAGGTGGATTTGGGCATCCGATTGCGGCAACCCGGTCACCGCCAATCTCAGCCTGCCGTCTTCGCATTGAAGCACAATCATCTGACCGCCTTCGTACCGAACGGCGGCGACCGATAATTTCCGCGCGGGGTCTTCCTGAAACTCCCAGTCGTCGTCCTGCGCGCAAGCGATCGACGGCGCCGTCAGCATCATCAGCGCGGCCGCCGCCAGGAACCCCTTGGTCATGCGATCTACTCCATATGCGAGCCTATCACGCCGCTCTGGATGCGCTCTCGTCAACAACGGCGACGACCGCCGCCCCCTCGTGCGCCAGCAGCCACGTCTTGCGCTCCAGCCCGCCCGCATAGCCGGTCAGGGTCCCGTTCGCCCCGATCACCCGGTGACAGGGATTCAGCACCGCGACCGGGTTCTGGCCGTTGGCCGCACCCGCCGCGCGCACCGCCCTGGGCCGTCCGACCGCCGCCGCCAACTGGCCGTAGCTGCGCGTCTCGCCCGCCGGAATGGCGCGTAGCGCCGCCCACACCGCCTCCTGGAAATCCGTGCCCGCCGTCTTCACCGCCACGCCGTCGAACGCCCGCGCGTCGCCGCCGAAATAGGCCGCGACCGCCGCCCGCGCCCTGGCGTCGGCGCGGCCCTCGACCACTTCGCCCCCCGGCGCGTGCCGGGCCAGCAGGCGTCGCATCCGGTCCTCGAAATCGGCGAAGTCCAGCGCCCGCACCGCGCCCTGGGCGTCGGTCACCAGCAGCACCTCGCCCACCGGCGACGGCAGGCGTTCCAGGGTCAAAATTTCAGGCCGCATCTCTCGTCTCCTCGATCTCGATCCCGGCGGCCGCCAGATGCGCCGCCGCATAGGCCCGCCAGGGCCGCCAGTTCTCCGCCCGCGCCAGCATGGCCGCGCTCCAGTCCTTCGGCGCCCGGTCGCTGGGCGTGTCCTCGCCGTCGTCGATCCATCGGCCCGCCAGTCTCAGGCCCGGCCGCGCCCGGACCAGGGGCGCCAACAGCGGATCGGCCGACAGGTCGCGCCCGATGGCCTCGGGGTCCGCCGACAGGTCGAACACCCGCCGCACCCGCGCCAGCACCCCGGGCAGGGCCTTCAGGTCCGACGCCTCGACCGTCGCCGCCAGCCGCCCGCCAGACCCTGGATCGGCCGCCCCCCGCTCCACGACCACCGACCCGCTCGCGCCGTCGACCGCCGGGTCCAGCACATGGGTCCAGCGCCCGTCCGCCACCGCGTCGCCGCGCGCGGCCAGCGCCGCGATCAATCCGTCCCAGTCATAGGGCGCGCGATAGGTCAGGTTCAGCCTGACCCCCGCCCCCGGCGCCCGCTCGCCGCGCCGCCTCAGGGCGCCGGGCGGCCGGTCGTACAGGGCCTGAAAGGTCTCGTTGAAGCGGCGCACGCTGCCGAACCCGGCCGCCAGGGCGACCTCGGCCATCGGCAGGTCGGTCTCCTGGATCAGCGCCTTGGCCAGCAGCACGCGCCGGGTCTGGGCCACGCTGACCGGGGCGGCGCCCAGATGCTGGCGGAACAGCCGCCGCAAATGCCGCTCGCCGACGCCCAGCCGGTCGGCCAGGGCCTCGGTCGATCCCGCGTCCAGCGCCCCGGCCTCGATCAGGGACAGCGCCCGGCTGACGGTGTTGGAGGTGCCGCGCCAAGCGCCCATGTCCGGCGCCGTCTCGGGACGGCAGCGCAGGCAGGCGCGGAACCCCGCCGCCTCGGCCGCCGCCGCCGTGGCCACGAAGATCATGTTCTCGCGCCTGGGCGTCCGCGCCGGACAGACCGGACGGCAGTAGATGCCCGTCGTCTTCACACAGCCGAAGAACCGCCCATCGAACCGCGCATCGCGCGTGACGACGGCGCGATAGCAGGCCTCCTGATCCAGATCGGTCGTATCCATGGGTGGAGTGATAGGCGGGCAAGCCGGGTTCGTCTCGCGGTTTTCGGACATGGAGGCGCGGCGCACTGCGCCGCGCCGACGAAGACCACGCGCGCCTTCTCCCTCCCCCGGAGTGGGGAGGGTGGCTGAGCCGAAGGCGAAGACGGGTGGGGGCGAGCCTCGCGCGCGGTGGTTCTCAGTTGGGCGCAGGCTAAGGTTTCGACGACGGAGCGCGTGGTCTCACCCCACCCGTCGCTTCGCGCCACCCTCCCCATCAAGGGGAGGGAGAGTCTTCCGCCACGCCCCCAGCAGCCTCCCACCTTCCCGCCCCGCTTCGCCCCGTCTAGGGTGCGCGCCCATATCCGAGGGTCTCCATGTTTCGTCGTCTGTCGCTGGTCCCGGCGCTCGCCGCCCTGATCCTGTCCGCCGCGCCCGCCCAGGCCCAGACCCTTCCGTCCATCGAGACCGTCGTCGGTCACGCCTCGGGCGCCGAGATCACCCGTTCGGCCGATGTGCGGCGCTATTTCGACGCCCTGGCCGCCGCCGATCCGGCGCGCGTCCGCATCGGCGAATACGGCCGCACATGGGAGGGCCGCCCGCTGTTCTGGGCCGCCGTCGGATCGGCCGCCAACATCGCCCGGCTGGAGCAGATCAAGGCCGCCTCGCGCGCCCTGGCCGATCCGCGTGCGACGCCCGCCGCCCAGGCCCGCGCTCTGATCGCCGACATGCCCGTCATCGTCTGGATGGCCTATTCCGTCCATGGCGATGAGATCAGCCCCGCCGACGCCGCCATGGCCGCCGCCCGCCATCTGCTGACCACGCCCGAAGGCCAGGGCTGGCTTCAGAACGTGGTCGTGGTCTTCGTGCCGACCCAGAACCCCGACGGGCGCGAACGCTTCCTGGCCGGCTTTGAACAGGCGCGCGGCCTGGCGCCCGATCCCGATCCCCTGTCGGTCGAGCGTGACCAGGACTGGCCCGGCGGCCGCTTCAACCACGCCCTGTTCGATCTGAACCGCGACTGGTTCATCCAGTCCCAGCCCGAAACGCAGGGCCACGCCGCCGCCATCCGCGACTGGCGGCCCCAGGTCGTGGTCGATTCCCACGAGATGGGTTCGGACGACACCTTCTTCTTCCCGCCCGAGGCTCAGCCGCTGAACCCGTGGATCCATCCGCGCACGCTGGAGAACCGCGCCCTGTTCGGCCGCGCCACCGCCGCCCGTTTCGACCAGGCTGGCCTGGGCTATTTCACCGGCAAGGTCTTCGACGCCTTCTATCCCGGCTATGGCGACGGCTGGCCCGGCTATCTGGGCGCGGTCTCCATGACCTATGAGCAGGCGTCCAGCCGGGGCCTGGCGGCGCGCCGCACCTCGGGCGAGGTCTTCACCTATGCCGACACGGTGCGCGGCCACCTGACCGCCAGCCTGGCCACCATCGAGACCGCCGCGAGAAATCGGGAAAGGCTGCTGAACGACTTTCACGCCTATCACGTGGACGGCGCGGCCGGACGCGGGGCCTATCTGATCTCGCGCGCAGGCGACGCCTCGGCCGCCGACCGTCTGGCGGGCCTGCTGGTGCGTCAGGGGGTCGAGGTCGGCCGCGCGCGCACCGCCTTCGCCGCCTGCGGCAAGACCTATCAGGCGGGCGACTATGTCGTGAACCTGGCCCAGCCCCAGCGCCGCATGGCCGAGGTGCTGATGAACCCCGACGTGCCGCTGGACCCCGCCTTCCTGGCTGAACAGGAGCGTCGTCGCGCGCGCGGCCTGGGCGACGAGATCTATGACGTCACCGCCTGGTCCCTGCCGCTGATGGCCGGGATCGAGGCGCCGCGCTGCGCCGCCGCGCCCGCCGTCGCCGTCGAGGCGCGCGGACCGGAGTTCTTCGACGCCGTTCCGGTGACCGCGCCGGACGCGGCCTGGGGCTATCTGGTCGCGCCGGGCGACGCCGGACTGCATTTCCTGACCGCGGCCCTGCGCGCCGGGCTGGACGTGCGCTCCAACGACAAGCCCTTCGTCCAGAACGGCCGCACCTGGCCCGCCGGGACCCTGATCCTGCCCCGCGCGGGCGACCCGGGCGACCTGACCGCGACCGTCGCGCGGCTGGCGGCCCAGACCGGCGCGGCCGTCACGGGCGTCGAGTCCTCATGGGTCGAGTCCGGGGCCAGCTTCGGCGGCGGCGACGTGGTGCGCCTGCGCGCGCCCCGCATCGCCGTGGCCTGGGACAACCCCGCCTCGCCCACCGCCGCCGGCGCCGTGCGCTGGATGCTGGAGCGCGAGTACGGCTATCCCATCACCATCATCCGCACCGAGACCCTGGGCCAGGCCGACCTGTCGCGCTTCCAGGTCGTGATCCTGCCGTCGGGCGGCGGCTATAAGGGCGTGCTGGGCGACGGCGGGGTGGCCAATCTGCGTGACTGGGTGTCGCGCGGCGGCGTGCTGATCAGTCTCGGCTCGGCCACCCGCCTGCTGGCCGACCCCGGCGCCGAGATGCTGGCCGCCCGCCGCGAGCGCGCGGTGATCGAGGGCGAGGGCGGCGACGATCCGTCCGACAAGGCCGTGGTCGACGGCGGCCTGATCGAGGCCGAACCCGCCTATCTGGAGCAGATCCATTCCGACCGCCGCAATCCCGACAGCGTCGCGGGCGTCCTGGCCTACGCCTCGGTCGATCCCGACCACTGGCTGGGGGCAGGCCTGCCGCCGCGCCTGACGGTGCTGGCGGGCGGTTCGGACATCTACACGCCCCTGCGCCGCGACCAGGGCGTCAACGCTGTGCGCTTCGTCGCCGCCGACGCCCTGTTGGCCTCGGGCCAGCTCTGGACCGAGAACCGGCGTCAACTGGCCTTCAAGCCGGTCGCCATGGTCGCCGAGAACGGGCGCGGCCAATACGTCGCCTTCACCCAGGACATCACCACGCGCGGCTATCTTCAGGGGCTGAAGGGCCTGTTCCTGAACGCCGTCTTCCGCGGCCCGGCGCATTCCAGCCCGAACTGGTAGGGGCGAGTCGAAGGGGAACGGCGCGTCGCGCCGTGATGACGCACGCCTCTGTCCCCCAGCTCCGTCATCCTCGGGTCAAGCCCGAGGATGACGATGAGGTCAAACCTCCGCCTCAGCATCCTCGCCCTGGACGATGCGGGCCACGGCCAGGTCGGCGGTGACGTTGCCCACCGTGCGGAAGATGTCGGGGATGACCTCGACCGCCAGCAGCAGGGGCAGCACCTCGACCGGCACGCCCATGGCCACGCAGATCGGGGCGATGGAGACGAAGAACGAGATCTGACCCGGCAGGCCGACGCTACCGATGCTGACCAATATGGCCGTCAGCATCCCCGCCAGGATGTGCGCCATCGAAATCTCGACCCCAAACAGATGGGCGCAATAGATGACCACGGCCAGGTTGGCGACCGGGCTGGTGATGCGGAACAGGGCCACCGCCAGCGGCAGCACCAGCCCCGCCGTCGGCCGCGCCACGCCCAGGAAGTCCACCGCCCGCTCGACCATCACCGGCAGGCTGGCCAGCGACGACTGGGTCGAGAAGGCCACCACCTGGGCCGGGGCCGCCGCCCGCGCGAACCGCGCCAGGCTGACCCGCCCGAACACGATGGCGACCGGATAGATCAGGATGATCAGCCCCACCTGGGCCAGCACCACCAGGGCGACATAGTGGGCCAGGGTCCCGGCCGCGCCCACACCCGCCGACAGGCCGACGCCCAGGCCCAGGGCGAACACCCCCAGCGGCGCGGCCAGCAAGACCCAGCGCACGATGATGATCATGGTCTCGGCCACCGCGCCGAAGAAGCCGACCAGCGGCAGGCGCTGGCTCTCGGGCAGGCGGCTGGCCGCGAAGCCGAAGAAGACCGCGAACACCACCAGCCCCAGAATGGCGTCGTCCGCCGCCGCCCGGATCGGATTGGCCGGGGCGATGGTCTTGACGAAGTCGCTGAACGGCGCGCCGCCCGACAGGCCTTCGGGCGTCGCCGGCGCCCCCGCGATCAGGGCCGCCCCGCCCTGCGGGTCGATCGGCCAGATCTGATGCAGTCCGAAACTCGCCAGCACCGCATAGATCGTCGCCGCCGTGATCAATATGGCGAACCACATTATGGCCTTGGCCGCCAGCCGCCCGGTTCGCGCCGCGTCGGCGATGGAGGCGATGCCGGTGACCAACAGCGAAAAGACCAACGGCACGATGGTCATCTTCAGCGCGTTCAGCCACAGGGCGCCCAGGGCGGCGACGCCCCCCGCCGTCGCTTCTCCGCCGGGCAGGCCCCAGCTCTGGGCGGCGGCCCCGGCGGCCAGGCCGATGACCAGGGCCAGCAGAACCTGAATGCTCAGCGGCGGCAGGAAACGGAGTCGGGGCATGGTGTTCATCGGATCAGGCTAGGCGGACGCCGTTCGCCGCGCCACCGCGAAATCATGCCCCAGAAACGGCGGATCAGCCGTCGGCCTCGGCCCGTCTTTCCAGCCAGGCGAAACGCAGGGCCGCCGCCGCGCCCGAGATGCAGATCGCCAGGGGCGCCAACTGGACCGCCAGGTCGCTGCGCCACAGCCCAACGGCGACCAGCCCGGTCATCAGCGTCAGCAACAGGATGAAGGCCGGGATCACCGCCCGCGCCCGATGATGGCGCGTCAGCTCGTCCTCCAGCAGTCGGCGATTCCTCAACGACCGGCCGTCCCAGCCCATGACGACCAGCGGTCCCAGCCAGCCGTACAGCAGACCGCAGAACACCATCAGCCCGTCCCCCAGACCCGCCGTGCCGTTCTGCACCTCGCCGACCGCCTTCACGGCCAGGACTCCGAAGGCGACCATGGAGAAGGGCACGATCGCCAGCATCCGCGCCCGGTCACGCTGCGCCCTGTCCCTGGCGCCGCCGGCCTGGGCCAGACGCCGCGCCTGATCGCCCGGCCTGTACAGCCACGTCAGCAAGACGCCGATCACCGCCAGGCCTAGACCCACGCCCGTGATCACGCCCGCCGAGGTGTCGTCCGTCACCGCGCGGACGCTCGCCAGCACGCCCAGGCCCATGCCGGCCACGCCGACGGCCAGCAACAGCATTCCGCCCTTCATCCGACCCAGCCGCGCCCGCTCCTGGCGCTCCAGCTCCGACCCGTTCATGTCCAATCCCGCCATTTTCAATCCTCTAGCCAGAACAGGTCCTCGACCTTGACCCCCAACGCCCGCGCCAGCCCCAGGGCCAGCGGCGTCGAGGGAACGAAGACGCCGTTCTCGACCGTATTGACCGTCTTTCTGGACACGCCGACCCGTTCGGCCAGTTCAGCCTGGGTCAGGCCCGCCGCCGTGCGCACATCCTTCAGCCGTATGCCCAGCCGCAGTTCACCCATCCTGACCGGCCTTCCGATCCAGCCAGCCGAACCTCAGGGTCGTCGCCGCCCCCGCCGCGCACATCACCAGGGGCGCCAGACGCACCCCCCAGTCCGGCCGCCATAGCCCCACCACGATCACCGCCGAGACCCCGGCCATCAACACGACCAGCCCCGTCGCCACCGCCAAGGCCCGGTGATGGCGCGTCAGCTCGTCCTCCAGCAGCCGCCGTTGCGACGCCGTCAGCCCGCCCCGGCCCAAGACGATCAGCGGTCCCAGCCAGGCATAGGCGATCACCGCCCCGATCATCAGCCGGTCCATGTTGTCGCCTTCGCCCGCCAGCAGCTTGCCGGTCGCGTCGATCGAGATGAGACCGAACAACAGCATGAACACCGGCGACAGGGTCAGCATGATCGAGCGGTTGCGGTGCGCCCGTTCGACAACCCCGGTCGAGGCGCCCAGCGTCCGCGCGTCCTGGCCCGCCCGATTGCGCCACGCCCATAGGGCGCCGACCAGGGCGACGGGCGCCCCGACGCCGATCATCCAGACGGCCGCCGTCGGATGCGACGCCGGGCCGTCGAACCGCATCAGCCCGCCCGCGGCCATCAGGCTGACGCCCAGGCCCATGACGAAACGGCCCAGGCCGTTGCGCGTCTCGCGCTTCTCTTCCCTCTGCTCCAGCGTATCGCCCACGGCGGCCTCCATGTCACCTGTGGGTGACATATCACCTATGGGTTACACCGCTGTCAAGCCCGTTTGTTTCAAAGCAGCAATGCGCCCTCGTGGCGCAACAGCCAGGTCTTGCGCTCCAGTCCGCCGCCGAAGCCGACCATGGCGCCGTCCGCCCCCACCACCCGGTGACACGGCAGAACCAGCGGGATCGGATTGCGGTTCAGGGCCACGCCCGCCGCCTGGGCCGCGCCCGGCTCGCCCGCCCGCCTGGCCGTCTCGCCATAACTCAGGGTGACGCCCGCCGGAACCTGAGCCAGCAAGCGCCAGACCCGGCCGTTGAAGCCGTCGCCCCCGGCGGCGCCCTCCAGCGACCAGACCACCCGGCCCAGGGCCGACAGGTCGCCCGCGAAATAGCCGTCGATCAGGGCGCTCGCCTCCTCGGGCGCGTCGCCCGCCTCCATCGCCGCGCCCGGATATTCGCGGCGCATCGTCCGCTCCAGCCCTTCGCCGAACGACACGCCGCGCAGTCGCCGATCCGGGTCGAAGGCCAGGGCCAGCGGCCCGATCGGACTGGGGCGGGCGGTCAGGGTCAGGCGCGGGATCATCGCCCCATCCTGCCTCGCGCCGCCCGCCGCGTCTCGCGGTTTTCGGTCCCGTCCCTACGCCCGGCCGGTCGAGAGCCGCCGCAGGGCGCCGAAGACCCGCCCCATGATGTCCATCGCGTTGAAGATCAGGATCAGCACCAGAACATGGGCCAGGTCGAACCGGCCCTGGAACAGATCGACCGTCCGGTCGACCAGCCCGCCCAGGCTGTCGATCTGTGCCGCCGGGGCCAGGGCCGACTGGGTCCAGATCCAGTACAGGAAGCCCGCGCCGACGAAGGCCATGATCAGGTCGCCCAGCGCCGCGGGACGCACCGCGCCCGGCGCCGCCGCCCGCACCAGCTCCAGCGCGATCCGCGCCAGGCAATAGGCGATCACCGGCCAGTACAGCGGCCGCACCAGACCGCTCAGGGCCTCGCCATAGTCCACGCCGGGGAACATCGAGCCGAAGGCCGCCAGCAGTTGCTGCGGGTTCAGACCGCCCAGCTCGAACGCCCCGACCCACCACAGCAGGAAGACGCCGAACCACGCCACGTGCCACAGGGCGCCGGCCACCACGCCGCCCTTGCGGTCCTTGCGAACCGGAGCCGCCCCCGCCGAGGCCGCGCCCAGCGTCTCCTTCAGCCCATCGCCGTTCAGCGACCAGACCCGGAAGACCTCCAGATCCTTCACCCGCCATTCGGTCATGAACTCGGGCTTGTTCGGCTGGCGCTCGATGATGAAGCCCGCCACCGCCGCGGCGCCCACGATCATCACCCCGCCGTTCAGCAGCCCGCGCCAGATGTCGGCGATGGCGTCGGGAATGTCCGCCTCGCCGATCACCACGCTGGCGACCGCCCCGATCAGGACCACGACGCCCAGGATCAGCAGCGCCGCCTTCACCGCGAACCACCAATAGGGGAACAGCTCCGGCCCGATCAGATATTCGGCCCCGCCGCGATAGCGCGCCGCTACCGTGAGAGGGTGTCCGAACTCGCGCAGCAGGCCTTCCGTCTCGGCCTCGGTCATCGACCGGCCCAGCTCTTCCTCGCGCGCCTCGACGCGTTCCATCAAGGCGTCGCGCAGTTCGGCCGTGATGTCCTCACGCTTGTCGCGCGGCAGTTGGGCGGCCACCGCCGCCAGATATTGATCGATCAGGGTCATGGCCCCGCCCCCTCGTTGATTGTCCGTGTTCACAGGATCCGCTCCAGCGAATCCGAAATCCGCCGCCATTCGGCGTGCAGGCGCGTCAGCACCGCCTCGCCCTCGTCCGACAGGCGATAGAAGCGTTTCTTGCGCTTCTCCTCCTCGCGCCATTCGCTGACCAGCAGCCCCTGGCTCTCCAGACGGCGCAGCAGCGGATAGAGGGTCGATTCCTCCATCTCCAGCCCGTCCTGGCCCAGAGCGACGCGCAACGAATAGCCGTATTGCTCGGTTCGCAGCCGGGCCAGGACCGCCATCACCAGCGACCCTCGCCTCAGCTCCAGCCGCAGCGTCTCATAAAGATCGGTCTCGCCCACGGCGTGTCCTCACTTGTCGTCACATAGTGTGTGACACACAGTGTATGACGCATACTGTGTGAGCGAGTCAAGCGGCTGGCCTGGCCACCGCACCGCCCGTTCGCGCCCTATGGCGGAAACGCGCCCGCGGACCTACATTCCGTTCATGACTCGTTCTCCCTCCGGCAAATCCAGGTCCGCCCCCGGCATGGCCGAAACCGGCACACCCTTCGCGCCCGTCTCCGGCCCGCGTCTGACGCCGGAGGAAGCGCCCGGCGCACCCGCCGACTGGACCCCGCACCGCCCGTCGCGCCCCGAAAAGCGTCGCCACATCCCCTTCCGTCTGGTCAGCGACTACACCCCCGCCGGCGACCAGCCCGCCGCCATCGCCGAACTGGTCGCCCAGGCGAAGGCCGGCGACCGCGATCAGGTGCTGTTGGGCGTCACCGGCTCGGGCAAGACCTTCACCATGGCCAAGGTCATCGAGGCGACCCAGCGCCCGGCCCTGATCCTGGCCCCCAACAAGACCCTGGCGGCCCAGCTCTATTCCGAGTTCAAGGCCTTCTTTCCCGACAATGCGGTCGAGTATTTCGTTAGCTACTACGACTACTACCAACCCGAAGCTTATGTCCCAAGAACAGACACTTACATCGAGAAAGACAGCTCGATAAACGAGCAAATCGACCGAATGCGCCATTCGGCGACACGCGCTATACTAGAACGTGACGATGTCATCGTTGTGGCGTCCGTGTCCTGCATCTACGGCATCGGTTCGGTCGAGACCTATACGGCGATGACCTTCGATCTGAAGGTCGGCGACGCGGTCGACGAGACCAAGCTGCGGGCTGATCTGATCGCGCTGCAATACAAGCGCAACGACGCCGCCTTCGAGCGCGGGATGTTCAGGAAGCGCGGCGACACCCTGGAAATCTTCCCCGTCCACCTGGAGGACCGGGCCTGGCGCATCAGCCTGTTCGGCGACGAGGTCGAGGCGATCCAGGAGTTCGACCCCCTGACCGGCAAGAAGACCGCCGACCTGGACCAGATCACCGTCTACGCCGCCAGCCACTATGTCACCCCGCGCCCGACGCTGAACCAGGCCATCGACGGCATCAAGGCCGAGATGAAGGAGACGCTCGACTGGATGGTCGCCAACGGCAAGCTTCTGGAGGCCCAGCGTCTGGAGCAGCGCACCCGTTTCGATCTGGAGATGATGCAGGCCACCGGGTCATGCGCCGGCATCGAGAACTATTCCCGCTGGCTGACCGGCCGCGCGCCCGGCGAGCCGCCGCCCACCTTCTTTGAATACATCCCCGACGACGCCCTGCTGTTCGTCGACGAGAGCCACGTGACCATCGGCCAGATCGGCGCCATGTATCGCGGCGACTATCGGCGCAAATCAACCTTGGCCGAATACGGCTTCCGCCTGCCAAGCTGTATCGACAACCGCCCGCTGAAGTTCGACGAATGGGAGGCGATGCGGCCCCAGACCATCCACGTCTCGGCCACGCCCCAGACCTGGGAGATGCAACAGTCGGGCGGCGTCTTCGTGGAACAGGTGATCCGCCCCACCGGCCTGATCGACCCGCCGGTCCAGGTGCGCCCCGTCTCCACCCCCACCCGCACCCAGGTCGACGACGTCATCGACGAGGTGAAGGCGGTCGCGCGAAACGGCTATCGCAGCCTGGTCACCGTCCTGACCAAGAAGATGGCCGAGGACTTGACCGAATACATGCACGAACAGGGGGTGCGGGTCCGCTACATGCACTCCGACGTCGACACGCTGGAGCGGATCGAGATCCTGCGCGACCTGCGGCTGGGTTCGTTCGACGTGCTGATCGGCATCAACCTGCTGCGCGAGGGGCTGGACATCCCCGAATGCGGCCTGGTCGCCATCCTGGACGCCGACAAGGAGGGCTTCCTGCGCTCGGAAACCAGTCTGATCCAGACCATCGGCCGCGCCGCCCGCAACATCGACGGCCGCGTCATCCTGTACGCCGACCGCATCACCGGCTCGATGGAGCGGGCCATGGCCGAGACCGAACGCCGGCGCGAGAAACAGGTCGCCTACAACACCGCCCACGGCATCACGCCCGAGTCCGTGCGCCGCGACATCAAGGAGATTCTGGCCAGTCCGTACGAGAGCCGCGCCCTGGACCGGCTGACCCGCCCCGGCGTGGCGGAAGAGGCCAAACCCTTCACCGGCTCCAACTTCCAGGCCGCGCTGAAGGACATGGAAGGCCGGATGCGCGAAGCCGCCGCCAACCTGGAGTTCGAAGAAGCCGCCCGCCTGCGCGACGAGATCAAGAAAATGAAACTGCTGGACCTGGAGTTCGCCAATGAAGCCCTGACCGGCGCGGACGAAGAGGTGGACAAGGCCGCGCCCAAGCGGTGGCGGGCGGAGGCGGCGGCGGAGAAGGCGGAGCGGATAAGGCGGGGGCGGTGAAAAGAGGAAAAGTAGAGCGCTGGCCAAAGCCTATAGTTGTGGGTAATATATTAACTTCCTGAAGGACTCCCTTTGGCATTTAACAACACAATGAAGATTGAAAGATTCATTAGCGCAGCGACCGCGCTTGATTGGGGTTCGGTGCCAGACTGGGTCGTAGCCCTGACAGCAGCGCTAGGCCTAGTATCGATCATCTATCAACTTCAAGCTCTTCGTAAATCTAATGAAGTGGAAGCTCATTCAAATCGCTTGGAACGATTGAAAATCATATTAGATATAGATCGTGAATTTGAGGAGCCTGCGCTTGCCGCCTCTAGGCAGAGACTTTTTTCTTTATCGCGTTCTATTTCGCGCAAAAGAACAGGTGTCACGCCGCCTTATGTAGACAGAAGCACGGAAAACACCCAACTTGTATCGGGTCACTTGACAGAAATCTGGAAGAAAGCCCGAATATTTGAACCTAAATTGAAATTGTATGAAAATCCAACTGAAGAATATATGGATATTATGAGATATCCCTATTGGCTAGAAACCGTCGGACACTGCTGCCAGATAGGCGTTCTAAACGAAGATGATTTTCTTATACTTTATGACGCCGCCGTAATAAATGGCGTATCCCAAATTATTCCGCACATCGAAGACAGAAGACGAGCCAGCGGAAATAAAAGATTTTTAGAGAATGCTTTGTGGCTATATGAAAAGGCGTTGGCGCGCGGAAACATGCCTGATTCTTAGATCCGAAATTCTTAGATCCGAAAAGTATCATTCCGCCGCCGCCGAGTTGTAGGCATACGTCCTCCACGTCGGCGCATAAGTTTCGTCCGCCTGATTGCCCCACACGGCCCACCTCGGTCGTTCACCGCGGGCGAACATCTCCAGATACGGTCCCGGACTGCACATCTCGATCAGTTCATACTGCTCATCCGGCTTGCGGCTGTGTTCGCGTTTCCGGGTCTGGATCATGTTGACCTGGCTACGACCGGGCGGCTCGGTGCGGGCGTTCTTGCCGCGCACGCCGAACAGGATCAACTCGGTCACATTGCGGAAATAGAAGCCGACACCACGCCCATCAGACCCGCCATCCTTACGAATCTTGTGCCAGACGAGGTTGGATTTGTACTGGAAACCCCAAGCCTCCATGACCTTTAGTCCCTCGGGCAACAGAGCGTTCGGCACCCACATATAGAGATGAGCCGTATCGGCCGCGACCTCTGACACCGGCAGGCCGCAGATGTCCTCCAGCGTCATAGTCGGATAGCGGTTCAGCCGCTTATGCTCTGGTGCCACCTTGCCGGTGCGGTTCTGAAACTGCCACGGCGGATCAGCGAGGATGGTCTTGAAGCGGCGGTCGCCAGCGAAGCGACGGAGAGCGCAAGCCGCTTCAGACAGGTTGGCGTCGTAAGCCATTTCCACAGCCCCTTGCCGCAGATGGAATCAACCGCGCGCATTACCCAATGTAACCGCACGGCATACAAATCACACACTCGTTCTTGCTTTGTTCTTGGCGAAATGTCCAGATGGTTGTGGACGATCAGTCCTGGACACAGCGTGGAGTGATCCCGAACACCAGTACGGGGCAGGCTCCGTTTCGGCCCGCGTTGAGGCGGTAGAGCAACTTTCCCATCCATGTGGTGCTGGCACCGTACTTGGCGGCTGTGGTTCGCGGCTTCCCGTCCTTCATCTCAATCTGACCACTCTTTGTCAGGGCGGGTCCCAAGCCCTTGATGTAATCGGTCATCTCGGTGCCGCGCGTCACCAGAACACCGACGTCCACTACCCCTGTTTGGGCGAAGGCCGAGAATGCATATAGGTCCCGGTCGAACGTCTGATCTTTGCTGTTCCATTCAAGATCGAATGCAACCTTCCCCTTCACATAGTCAACTTTGTGACCATCTAAGTACTTCTCTCGCGTGATAGTCTCGGGAGGCATCTTTTCGTATTTTGGCTTCTTGAGCGGCTTACCTGTTTTGCTGGCGGTCACGTACCGCTTGGCGATCTTTTGAACTTCTAGGTCGCCGCGAATGATTGTTTCGCGCCAATCCTTGGGTCGAAGGTTTGCCGAGATCAGCTTGGGAATGTCGGATTCATTGCCCCCTGCCGTGCGGATCATTGCTTCATCGATGGAAAACTCCCGAAGCGCCTGACACAGCTCCTCAAACAAGTCGCTATGGCTCATTCTGAGGATCGTCGCCGCACTGCGATAGCTGTAGACCTCATACTTCTCCATCAGATCCGTAGGGATCATCTGCGCTACGAGTTCACGTGGGTCCGCCGCTTCACTTGGCTCCAGCGCGATCTCATCCCGCGAGACCTCGTCTTCAAAATCGTCAGTTTCAGCCATGTCACACGATGCAACGGATTCCCAACGCCGCACAACAACCCCTGCCCCCTGCCACAATCACCACGCCTGGGTTCACACCCGCCCTAGACTCCTCCCCCATCTTCAGGAGGCGTCCATGTCCATCTCTGTTCCCGCCGACCGGCTGACCCCCTTTAACCCCGGCGGGTCGGGGTTTTGCGGCTGGGGCGGGGCGCCGCACGGGTTCGGCGTCGCGCCGGGCGCGCGGGCCGAAACCGGCTCTGCGCCATGCGAGGTCAAGACGCTTGAGGCCCGTTCTGTACGGGTACAGATCGCAATTAATTGGGCCGAACGGCAGGGTGACACAGACCGTCTGCACCGCCTGCTGCGTCACGGCGAGGACATCGACCGCCGCCTGACGGCGGCCCGCGCGGTTCCGGCCCGCGCCTCGGCTCTGGAAACCGCCTGATGGGCGCCCCGCATCGGCTCGGCGCTCGCGAATGGCAAGCGATTCACGCGCGGTTCGCGGCCGGGGAAACCGCCGGCGCCCTGGCCCGCGCCTTTGGCGTCACTGAGAATTCCATCCGCAAGCGCGCCCAGCGCGGCGGCTGGACCCGCGCCGCCGCAACTCGGGCGCACGAGGCCGATCCGGCTGACGATCCCGCTCTGATCCCGCCCGGCCTGCCGCCGCATCTGCGCGACCTGGCCCGCGACGCGGTCATGGCCGTGCCCCCGGCCGTCCCGCATCACAGCGACTTGGCGCGGCTGGCCCTGCGCTCGGCCTCGGCGGCGCTGATGGCGCGCGACGGCCTGGGGGCCATGCGCCTGATCCGCGCGGCCGAGCAGATCGCCGAACTGGACCGCCGCCTCGACTGGCCGATCAGCGATCACGACTGCGATCCCGAAGGGTTGGAGAAGGAACAGGCCGACCGTCGCGCGGTGCAGATGAGCTATGTCCACACCCTGGCGCTGGAACTGGCGCGGATGCTGTCGCGCGGCGAGACCCTGCCTGAACCCTTCGCCTCCATGTTCGACGAGGCGGACGCGATCGCGCCGCGCGATTGATCGGCTCAGGCCGCCTCGCGCCCCCGCTTCAACCGCTTGCCGATGCGCATGACCACGACGGCCAGAACGACCAGCAGAACCGGAACCAGGATCGGGATCAGCAGGGACAGGATCACGGTGAACAGCGCCAGCACGTCTTCGACCAGGCTGACCACCGGATTGCCCAGGCCGCCGGTCGTGGCGCTGGAGGCGACGCGCATTCCCCCTTGCGCCGCATTGAAGGCCAGGGCCGTGGGCGCGCCGACGATGACGCCCGCCATGGCCGCGACCATCGGGTCCACGCCCCAGAAGACGCTGCCGGCCGCCACCGCCCCGGCGATCGGCCGGGTGACGAAGCCCAGGGCGTTCAGGGCGTGGTCGACGGCCGGGATCTTGTCGCCCGCGAACTCGACCGTCGCGGCCAGGGCCAGGGCCGAGATGGCGGGCCAACCGGCCAGCCAGGCCATCTGGTCGTTCAGGCGCACGCCCGCGAACTCGAACTTGGCCGCCAGGGCCAGCAGCAGCAGCGGCAGAAAGGTGCGCAGCCCCGTCGCCGAGGCCAGCCCCAGCCCCAGCAGGGCGGGCAGGACCCAGGTGTTCAGCGCAGTCAGGGGCGGGACGTCCATGATCCGCAGACTGCGCCGGAAACGCGCGCGGCTCCAGCGGTCATCGCCGGGGCCGTCATCGCTGGGGCGGCGGCGCTCAGGCCAGGACGTCGTCGTATTCGCGGTGTCGCTGCAACCAGGCGACGGCGTAGCTGCAACGCGGGACCAGCTTCAGCCGCTCGGCCCGCGCGTGATCGACCAGCGCCTGCATGAACCGCCCGGCCGCCCCGGCGCCGCGCAGATGCGGATCGGCCTCGACATGCAGGATCAGGCGGACGTTCCCCTGGGCCTCATAGTCGGCGAAGACGGTGCGCAACTCGCCGTCGGCGTCGGTGAAACCCTGCTCGAAGCGCCGGGCGGCGGCGACGTCTCGGAACTGGGTGGTCATGGCGGCGTCCTGGGTTAGTGTCGGCTATTGAACCGCGAGCGCGGCCAACCGTTCCATGACGGCGCATGACGATCGCGCGAGGGGAGAAAACAATGCGTGCAGTCCATGTTCTGACGGTCGGCGCCGCCGTTCTGGCCCTGGCGGCCTGCGGCGACAAGAAACAGGCGGACAAGGCGGGCCAGGCCCCTTCGGCCGCGACGCCCGCCGCGCCCGGCGCCGCGAACGCGCCCGCAGCGACGCCGAAACTGCGCGCGGGCCTGTGGCGGGTGACCACCACCGGCGACGGGCCGGAAGGCGTGGCCCGCATGTGCCTGGACGACGCCGTGCAGTCCCGACTGAACGTGGTCGGCGCCCAGGCTTCGGCCGGGGCCTGCCAGCAGACGACCACCTCGCCGAACCCCGGCGGCGGCTGGCGCTATCGCACCGTCTGCGACCACTCGGCCCTGGGCGGCGGGACCAGCGTCAGCGAAGGCGTGATGACCGGCGATCTGACCAGCGGCTATTCCAGCCGCACCACGGTGACGACCACCGGCGCCCAGGTCGCGCACATGAACCGGACGGTGACGGTCTCGGGCCAGGGCGCCTATGAGGGTCCCTGCCCCTCCGACATGAAGCCGGGCGACATGATCATTCCCGGCGGCATGAAGTTCAACATGCTGGAGATGGCCGAGATGGCGTCCAAGATGGAGGCGCCGCGTCCCGCGCGCTGAACCCGACGCTAGGGCGCGCGGCCGCCGGCCAGGGCCAGCAGGCCGAAGATGCTCTTCACCGTGAACCAGATGCTGAGGACGAACAGCAGCAGCAGGAAGACATAGCCCAGCGGAATGCCGATGATCGACACGAAGCTGACGCCCACCAGGATCCACAGGCCGACGGTCCACCAGAAGACCGACCAGAACAGGGCGATCTGGGCGTCGATATGGGCGCGGGCCAGGCCCGTGGCCGATCCGCGCGCGGCATAGGCCACGACCAGGCCGACCAGCACCAGGGTGTTCACGCTGGGGATCGACAGGATGTAGAGCGCCCAGGCGATCATGGCGGCGGCCTTGCCCTCGCTCTCGTGGCCGCGCTGCAGACGGGGTTGGGCGTCGGTCATGGGGACCCTTTAGATGAACCAGTGTCGGGGGTGGGAGATCGGCTGCCCGGCCTTCAGGCGGAAGACGCCGACCGCGCCGCGCGCCAGCATCCACAGCGCCAGGGCGAACAGCACGAAGACGCCGATGTTCACGACGATCAATATGGCCCCCAGCAGGGCCACGACGGCGCCGGTCCACAGGGTGCGCTGCTGATAGATGAAGTGGCTGCGCGCCACCGGATCGGCCGGGGCCTCGCGTCCGGTGACGGCCAGCAGGCCGATCACGGCTGAAACGCCCAGGGTCGGCACGGCGAACAGGATCAGGGCGTAGTTGGCGTACAGGTTCAGGGACCCGGTGACGTTCGGCGGGGTGCGGTCGGGCCGGGGCGTCTCGACGGCCCAGTCAGGCGTCGGGACCGGCGCCGGTTCGAGCGTCGGCGTCGAGAACAGATCGGGCGCGGGCGCGGCGAAGATCGACTCAGGCGTCGGTTCGGGCGCGGGTTCAGGCGTCGGCTCCGGTTCGGGTCGGCGCACGGGCTGGGGCGTCAGGCTCGCGGGCGTGGCGAAGCCGACATGGTCGTCGTCCCAGGCGTGACCGGCGGGCGGGGCCTTGGCGGCCTCTTCGTCGTCGGGACGGTTCGGATCGCCGGGTTCGGCCATCTGGCTCCTCTAGGCCGCGCGTGCGGCGCTGTGACAATGGCGGCGCGCGCCGTTCGGCGCAACCGTCAGAGCCTGATCGGCTGAGGAGGAATCGCTTCGCGTTTCCTCCGATGCCGTGAATCAGGCTCTCGCATGATGCTGGACCGAAATCTGAGCCGAGTTGGACTTCGTCCAGCTCGGCCGATTTGGGTCTAGCGGACGTAGGCGACGCTGCAGCCCGCGGCCTCGGCGCCGTCCAGGGCGCCCGGCTTGTCGACTGTGACCTCGACCCGGCGCACGCGCGGATCGTCCAGACAGGCCAGGGCCAGACGTTGGGCGAAGGTCTCGACCAGGCCGACGTGGCCCTCGGCGGCGATGGCGCGGGCGGCGGCGGCCACGCCTTCATAGTTCACCGTGTCGGACAGGCGCGCGACCGCATGCGGCTCCAGCGTCAGGGCCACGGACAGGATCAGGGTCTGCAACCGGCCCAGTTCGTGGTCGTGCACGCCGATGCCCGCCTGGATGGTCAGGCCGCGCACGAAGACGGTCAGGGCCTCGGGCCGGGGCGCGGTTGCGGGGAAGGCGGCGACGGGCTGGCTCACGCGCGGGTCACTCCAGGATGTCGGGGGTGCGCCAGGCCAGGTGCTGGCCCCCATCGACGGCGATCATCTGGCCGGTGACCATGTCGGCGTCAATCAGCCACAACACGGCCTGGGCCACGGCCTCGGGACTGCCGGGGCGCTGCAACAGGGTTCCGGCGGCCTCGGCGGCGAAGTCTTCGGGCGTCTGGTGGATCGAAGGCAGGGTCGGGCCGGGACCGACGCCGTTGACGCGGATGCGCGGCGCCAAGGCCTGGGCCAGGGTGCGCGTGGCCCACCACAGGCCGTTGCGCGACAGGGCGTAGGAGATGAAGCGGGGATCGGGCTTCAGCACCCGCTGATCCAGCAGATTGATGATGGACGCCCCGTCCGGCGCCTGGGCGGCGAAGGTTTCGGCCAGCACCAGGGGCGCGCGCAGATTGGTTTCGATGTGCCGGTCCCAGACGGCGCGGTCCAGGGCGCCGACGCGGTCGTCCTGGAACACCGAGGCGTTGTTGACCAGCACCGACAGGGGACCCAGGGCCTGGGCCGCCTGGTCGACCAGGCCGCGCACCTGCGCCTCGTCGGCCAGATCAGCCTGAACGACGGCGGTCTGAACGCCGAACGCGCGCGCGTCGGCGGCCGTCTGGGCGGCGTCGGCGGGCGAATCGCGGTGATGCACGGCGACGTCCCACCCGGCGCGCGCCAGGGTCAGGACGACGGCCCGGCCGATGCGCCGCGAGCCGCCCGTGACCAGGGCCGCGCCGCGACGGACGGCGGGATCAGTCAACCCGGCCGAACTCGACGAAGTTGATCAGGGCCATGACGGCCACGAAACCTAGGATGATGGCGATGGCCAGCATGGGGAAACTCCGGTTGGTGTGGCGGGAATAGAGCGAGGACGCGCGGGGTTCAAGCCGACCGGCTCAACCCAGGGCGATCCGGGCCAGATTGACATCGCCGCGCCGACAGGCGGGACCGGCGGTCGAAGCCGGAAGCACCCCCATGACGGCCAGGGCGGCGACGAAACGCTCCCGGTCGCTCTGGGGCGGGGGCGCCTCGGCGGGCGCGTCGGGCGAAAGCGCGGGCGCGGGGGCCGGGCGGCAGAAACTGACCGCTGGACTGGCCCGCCAACGCGCCAAGGCCCAGGCGGCGCGTTCAACCGCGGCCGGATCGCCCAGGTCCACCGCCTCGAACGGCGTCAGGGGCGGCGCGACCCAGACGGCCATGCCCTGGAACCGACCCTGAAGCGCCTTCTCCAAGGCGTAGGCGCTGTTGAGGTCCAGGCCGGAATCCGGCCGCAGCAGAATCAGGGCGCGGCTTCCCGACCCATCCAGCATGACGGCGTCGGTGGCGAAGGGCACCGCCTCGATCAGCCGCGACCGCAGGGCCGCGATCGGGTCGGGGGCCGCGCCCTGACTGACCTGGACGGCGCGGGCGGCGGCGCGCGGGTCGGCGACGACGATCTGGTCTAGACGGGCCTGGACCGGGGTGTGCAAGGCGGCGGTCAGACGGTCGTTGAGACGGCTCTCGGCGTCGGCGACCAAGGTGCGGGTGCTGACCAGGGTGGAGACGTCAATCCTGTCGTGGTCGCTGCGAACGTCCAGCACGGTGATGCGCGAGTCGGCTCCTTTGAAGATCTCGGACACCGCCAGGCGAGTCTCAGCCATGGCCCGGCTCTCCAGACCGATAGCACGCAGCGACAGCACCAGCGGCGCCGACAGCAGGGCGAACACCACCACGACCGCCAGACCGCGCCAACGGGCCTGGCCCGAACGTTCGCCCAGGCGCGGCCGGAAGCCGTAGAAGCCCGCCGTCAGGGTGGCGGCCAGGGCGATCGCCACCAGGTTGGTCATGAACAGGAAGAAGGCCCCGCCGGCGATGCGCAAATCCCCCGTGCCGATGCCGAAGCCGACCGTCGCCACGGGCGGCATCAGGGCCGTGGCGATGGCCACGCCGATGATGGTCTCGCCCCGCTGTTTGATGACGGCGTAGGCGCCCGCCACGCCCGAGAAGACAGCGATCAGCAGATCGAAGAAATTGGGTCGCGTGCGCGCCAGAATCTCGGCTGTCGGCTCTTTCAACGGCGAGACCAGGGTCAGGATGACCGACACCAGCAGGGCCACGCCCAGGCCGACGACAATGGCCTGGAGCGCCTGTTTCAACTCGCCGAAGTCCAGCAGGGCCAGGGAGAAGCCTAGGGCCACGATTGGTCCCATCATCGGCGACACCAGCATGGCCCCGATGACCACCGCGGGCGACGACAGCATCAAGCCGAGGATGGCGATGGCCGCCGAGATCACCGACATGATGAGATAGCGGCCGCTAAGCCCGCCGTTGTCATAGACGTTCTGGGCCACATCGCCGTGATCGACCTGGCGGCGGGCGCGGGCCAGGATGCGGCGCGCCAGGTTCCGGGTGTCGCGGACGGTTTTATCGCCGGAAGTCATGCCCCCTAAATGCCGGGCATGGCGACGAACCGCAATCAATCGGTCTCGGCCGCGCGACGGGGGGCGGTGCGTGACGCCTCGCAAGGTGCTAGCCAAGCGACATGAACCCCATGCTCTTTTCCCTGGTCGCGGTGGTCCTGGCGGGCGGGGCCACGGCCTTGCAGGCGCCGACCAACGCCCGGCTGATGACCGCCGTCGGGTCGCCGGTGAACGCCGCCTTCGTGTCGTTCGCCATCGGGACGGTCGCCCTGGGCGCGCTGGCCCTGGTCATGCAAGCGCGGCCGGACATGACGGCGGCCAAGGCCCTGCCCTGGTACGCCTGGGTCGGAGGGCTGTACGGCGCGATCTTCGTGGTGGCGGCGACCTGGGGCGTGCCGCGCCTGGGGGTGGCGTTGACCATCACCCTGATGGTGGCCGGCCAGCTTCTGGTCGGGCTGATCCTGGACCATTTCGGCGCCTTCGGTCAGCCGGTGCAGCCGCTGAACCTGGGCCGTGTCGCGGGGGTGGTCCTGGTCATCGTCGGCGTGGTGATGGTGCGTCGGTTCTGAAGCGACGGAGTGTCCGGTCGGGCGGCGTTGGATTGAGACGTCCCCATTCGGAGTGATGTCATGGATCGTCGCGCGCTTGTTCTCTCGGGCCTGATCATCGCCCTGGCCGGTCCAGCCTTGGGCCAGGATCGACGACTCAGCCGGCGTCGCGGAGGCGGCGACGAGGGCGTGTCGGACGCGCCGCATGTCGCCGTCGCCTATGGCCCGAACCCGCGACAGGCCTTTGACGTCTATGACGACGCCGGGGCGACCGGGCCGGTGCTGGTCTTCGTGCACGGCGGCGGCTGGAGCCGGGGCGACAAGTCGATGGTGCATGACCTGCCCGACTATGCCCGGCGCCACGGCCTGACGCTGGTCTCGGTCAACTATCGCCTGGTTCCCGAGGTCACGGCGCGCGAACAGGCCCAGGACCTGGCCGCCGCGATCGCACGGGTCCGTCAGGATCGGCCGGGCCGGCCGATCGTGCTGCTGGGCCATTCGGCGGGCGCGCACCTGGCGGCCCTGGTCGGGACGGACACCCGATATCTGGGCGCGCACGGCCTGGCGCCCAGCGACCTGGCGGGGGTCATTCCCCTGGACAGCGCGGCCTTTGACGCGACCCTGCCGCGCCCGCCGGGACCGGCGGGGCGGTATCTGGAGCGGCTGTATGACGACGCCTTCGGCGATCAGAGGGCCGAGCTTTCGCCGACCCTGAGGGTTCGGCCGGGCGTGCGCTATCCGCCGTTCCTGATCTTCCATGTCGTCAGCCGGGAAGACTCCACGGTGCAGAGCCAGGGCCTGGCCCAGGCCCTGATCGCCGCCGGCGGCCGAGCCGAAGTGGCCGCCGCGCCCGGCGACAGCCACGCCGACATCAACGGCGAATTCGGCCGCCCCGGGGATACGGAAGGCGAACGCGCCGCCCGGTTCATCGCCAGCCTGCGCTAGGGCGTGAACCCCTGAAACTCGTCACCCTCGGGCTTGTCCCGAGGAGCCATGGCGGCTGTAGGCTGGACGGAGGACCGTTCTAACCGCTGGTGAGAACCATCCGCGTTCGAGGACGCCGCAAGGATAGGCCCTCGGGACAAGCCCGAGGGTGACGGAGCCTGGAAGGCCTTGTCGGAACTCTGACCCGATCAGGGGGCACACCCTAGACCGAAATCGGTTGAGATGGGCGCAGCCCAGCTCGGCTCAGATTTCGGTCCAGCGTCAGGCGACAGACGGTTCCGAGCGGCACGGTCCGGGCCTATATCGGGCCGGTGAGCACGCCGTCTTCCGAATCGACAGAGCTGCAAGCGGCGGACCTGATCCGCGACGAGGCCCGGCGCGCGCCCGACAAGCCGGGCGTCTATCGCATGTACGGCGAGGACGGAGCCTGCCTGTACGTCGGCAAGGCGCGGTCGCTGAAGAAGCGCATCATGCAATACGCCCAGGGCCGGTTCCACACCCAGCGCATCGGCCTGATGGTGTCGCTGACGCGGTCGATGGAGCTGGTGGTCACGGCGACCGAGACCGAGGCCCTGCTGCTGGAATCCAACTTCATCAAGAAGCTGAAGCCGCGTTTCAACGTGGTGCTGCGCGACGACAAGTCGTTCGCCGAGCTGATGATCAGGAAGGACCACCGCGCGCCCCAGGTCAGGAAGCATCGCGGGGCGCATACGATTCCCGGCGACTATTTCGGACCCTTCGCCTCGACCTGGGCGGTGAACCGGACGCTGAACACCCTGCAGAAGGCGTTCCTGCTGAGATCGTGTTCGGACAGCGTGTACGAGACGCGCACCCGGCCCTGCATGCTGCACCAGATCAAGCGCTGTTCGGCGCCGTGCACCGGCCTGATCGGGCTGGAGGCCTATGGCGCCCTGGTGGCCGAGGCCGAGGACTTCCTGCGCGGCAAGTCACGGGCGGTGATCGGCCGGCTGTCGGCCGAGATGCAGGCGGCGTCCGACGCCATGGATTTCGAGCAGGCCGCGCGGGTGCGCGACCGCATCCGGGCGCTGTCGACCATCAGCATGGAGAACTCGGTCAGCGCCGAGGGCCTGGCCGAGGCCGACGTCTTCGCCCTGCACGCCGAGGGGGGGCAGGCGTGCGTGCAGGTGTTCTTCTATCGCGGCGGCCAGAACTGGGGCGGACGAGCCTATTTCCCGCGCGTGGACAAGATGGACGCCGACCCCGAGATCCTAGCCGCCTTCCTGGGCCAGTTCTACGAGGACAAGCCGGTTCCGCGCCTGATCCTGACCAATGTGCGGCCGCATGAGATCGAACTGCTGGAGGAGGCCTTTTCGCTGAAGGCCAAGCTGGCGGACGGACGGCGCGTGGTGTCGATCGAACAGCCCCGGCGGGGGGATCGGAAAAACCTGGTCGACCACGCCCTGACCAATGCGCGCGAGGCCCTGGGGCGGCGGCTGGCCGAAAGCTCGGCGCAGGGCAAGATCCTGGACGAGGTGTGCGAGGCCTTCGGCCTGGAGGCGCGGCCCGAGCGGATCGAGATCTACGACAACGCCCACATCCAGGGGACCAACGCGGTCGGCGCCATGGTGGTGGCCGGACCCGAGGGGTTCCGCAAATCCCAGTACCGAAAATTCAACATCAAGGGCGCCGACCTGACCCCCGGCGACGACTACGGCATGATGCGCGAGGTCATGCGTCGCCGCTTCACCCGCCTGGTCAGGGACGAGGAAGAGGGCGAGACGGTCGAGCGGCCCGACCTGTTGCTGATCGACGGCGGGGCGGGACAGTTGGCCGAGGTGCTGGAGGTTCTGGCCGATCTGGGCGTCGACGACGTCGCCGTGGTCGGGGTGGCCAAGGGACCGGATCGGGACGCGGGGCTGGAACGCTTCTTCATGCCCGGCAAGCCGCCCTTCATGCTGCCGCTGAAATCGCCCGCCCTCTATTATCTCCAGCGGCTGAGGGACGAGGCCCACCGCTTCGCCAACGGCGCCCACGCCAAGCGCCGGTCGATGGACATCAAGCGCAATCCGCTGGACGAGATCGAGGGCGTCGGGCCAGGACGCAAGAAGGCCCTGCTGCACGCCTTCGGCTCGGCCAAGGGGGTGTCGCGGGCCGATGTGGCGGACCTGGTCAAGATCGAGGGGATCAACCAGGCCCTGGCTGAACGCATCCACGCCTTCTTCAGGAAGGGCTGAGGGTCAGGTCCAGGGATTGACGACCGCCACGCCCAGGCCGTCGAAGTCGCGCGCGTTGCGGGTCACCACCGTCAGACCGGCCGAGACCGCGCTGGCGCCGATCAGCGCATCGACCGGCGAAACCTTGCCTCGGGCGCCGAGGCGGCCCCAGACCTGGGCGGTCACGGCGTCCACCGGCAGGACGCGGGCGCCCAGCCAGGCCGTCAAGTCGGTCTCCAGCCAATGCGCCAGACCGTCACGCTTGTCGCCCGGCGGCAGCATTTCGATCCCCCGACGAATCTCGCCCAGGCACAGGACGCTGGTGTGGATGTCGTGCGTGCGCACCTCCTCCAGCCAGGCGACGAACCCGGCGTTGGCGCGCGGCTTGGCGGCCTCGGACAGGGCGACGGTGTCGAACAGCCACATCAGCCGACCTCGCGCCAGTCGCCGGTGCGCGCCGGAAGCGCAATCTCCTGATCGGCCAGGGGCGAGGCCAGCATGAAGTCGCGGAACGACCACGCCGGTTCGGCGACGCCCGCGCCTTCTCCCTGCGCCAAGATGGCGTCCAGTTCGCGCCGAAGCAGACGCAGCGCGGGACCGTCGAGCGCATCGTCCGTCGAGAAGGGCGCCGCCTTGGCGAAGGTCGCCTGCCCCGTCTGGGGCGAACGCGCCTCGAAACCGGCCTGCTCCAGCCGCGCGCTCAGACGGCGGGCCTCGGCCAGCCCCTCGCCATAGAATTGGACGCCGAGCAGGTCCTTGCGGGACCGAGGCTGGGACGTGGCCCAATACCGGACCCCCGGCCGAACCGGCACGGATCGAAGGTATCGGCCGCTCGCCGCACGCGTGGCGGCTTGCAGATCGAGCAGCGTAAGGACCGAGCGGGCGCGCGCTTCAGGTGAGGTCATGGCGCTTCTCCAGCGAAGTTCGTTATTATATGAACTTTGATCTGACCCTTGTCAAACTTGTCGCATTGAGGGGGGATCGGGGCGTCGCTAGAACCCGGCCATGACCCAAGGACCGAACGATCCGCTGCTGACCGGCTATCACCGCTTTCGCCAGGAACGCTGGCCCGAGGCGAAGGCCGAGTATGAGGCCCTGGCCGAGAAGGGGCAGAAGCCGCACACCCTGATCATCGCCTGTTCCGACAGCCGCGCCGATCCGGCCCTGATCTTCGACGCCGCGCCGGGCGAGCTGTTCGTGGTCCGCAACGTCGCCAATCTGGCCCCGCCCTATCAGCCCGACGGTCATCTGCACGGGGTGTCGGCGGCGCTGGAGTTCGGGGTCAAGGTGCTGGAGGTGTCGCGCATCGTGGTCATGGGCCATGCGCTGTGCGGCGGCGTGGCGGCGATGCGGACGGGCGCGCCGGCCATCTGCGCCGACTTCGTCGCCCCCTGGGTTCAGCAGGGCGTGCCGGCCGTGCGTCGCGCCTGCGAAACCTTCCCCGCCGATGTCGAGCGCGCCTCGGAAGAGGCGGTGGTTCGGCTGTCGATCGAGAACCTGCGCACCTTCCCCTGGATCGCCGAGCGCGAGGCGGCGGGGCGGCTGAGACTGACGGGGCTGCATTTCGGCATCGCCGACGGGGCGTTGAGCGCGCTGACGGACGCCGCGAGGTTTGAACCCTTGGCCTGAGGCTCTCGACCTCCCGGCGGGAACCATGCGACACCGGGACCGCTAGATGAGGCCGCCATGACCCCCAATCCGCACGCCAACCCCATCCCCAACATCCTGACCGGCCTGCGGCTCGTGGCCGGGGTGGTGATGTTCCTGATCCTGGCCGGGGCGGCGCCGCAGGGGATTCCGTTCCTGTCGGAATATCTGTCGCCGGACGATCAGTTCCGGCTGGGGCGCAACGCCTTCTTCATCTACGTCATCGCCGCCTCGACCGACTGGGTCGACGGCTTTCTGGCCCGACGCTGGGGGGCGACGACGCGCTGGGGCGCCATCCTGGACCCGATCGCCGACAAGGTGCTGATCACCGGCGCCATCCTGGGCGTGCTGGCCTGGGGTTCGGTGCCGCAGGCGGCCATTCCGTGCGGCCTGATCCTGTTCCGCGAATTCGCCGTCTCGGCCCTGCGCGAGACGGTGGCCGGTTCGGTGAAACTGCCGGTCACCCTGTTGGCCAAGTGGAAGACCACCTTGCAGATGGTGGCCTTGGCCGCGCTGCAACTGGTGCTGTTGTGGGACGGTTTCGGCTTCCCGCTGGAATGGCTGGAGGCCTTTTCGACCTTCGCCTACGGCCTGGTGTGGATCGCGGCGATCATCACCGTCTGGACCGGCTGGCAGTATTTCCACGAGGCCCGGCGGCAGATGGGGTGAGAGGGCGGCGCCCCCCGCGTGGCGGGAACCGTCCGAAGGGTGGTGGAGGGGATGGGTTCAAGCGCCGGTGTGTGGGGTTGCCCCCTCCACCGCTTCGCGGTCCCCCTCCCCCGTCGAGAACGGGGGAGGATCGAAAGCACCCGTCAGTCCGCCCCCAGCTCCTCGGCCAGGCGCTCCATGCCGTAGACGTGGCGTAGGGCGGCGGTGATGGCCGGGGTGGTCACGATCACGCTGCGGTTGACGTCGCGGTCATAGCCATAGGCGTTGCGCTGGCTCATCACGGTCGAGTCGAAATTGGCCCCGACGATCTCCATCCGCTCGGTGATCACCGGCGAGCCTGACGAGCCGCCGATGGTGTCGGACGAGACCGTCATGTTCAGCACGGTGTCGGGATCGATCCGGTCCTTGGCCGCCAGCAGGCGCGACGCCGCCTGGAACGGCGGGGCGCCCGTGGCGCGTTTCCACAGGCCGGCGAAGGTGGTGAAGGGCGCGAACCTCTGGCCCGGAACGTCCGACCCTTCGATCAGGCCGTAGCTCATCCGCAGGGTGCCGGTGGCGTCGGGATAGACGGTGTCGCCATAGGCGGCGAAGCGGGCGGCGGCCAGGGCTTCGGAGGCGCGGTCGGTCGGTCCCTGCACCCGCTCGTCCCAGGCGGCGCGGGCGGCGCGGGTGGTCGGCTGGATCGACAGCACATAGCGGATCATCGGATCGTCCGAGGCCTGGATCGCCTCCAGCCCGCCTTGCCACAGGGCGCGGCGCACGGCCGGATCGGCCAGGCGCGATCCCTCGACCAGACGCGCCGACAGGCCTTCCGGCGACTCCTGGCCCAGCAGACTCTCGACCCGCGGATCATCGGCGGTCAGCACCTCGCGGGTCTTGGACAGCCACCATTCCAGACGCAATTGATCGAACGCCGGATAGGTCGGCTTGTCGGCCAGCAGACCCGACTCGACCGCACGCAGTCGGCTGTCGGCGAACTCGGCCAGACGCTGGTCCGAGGGCTTGGCCCGCTCCTGCGCGCCGCGCACCAGGGTCTGCGCCCAGCCGAACAGGTCGGCGCCGCCGCCCGCCTTGCTTTCCAGCATATGGTAGGCGGGGAACAGGTCGCGATAGTCGTCCTGAACCGCGGCCAAGGCGGCCCAAGGGTCGCCGACGCGGGCGGCCAGGGCGGGGTCGGCGGCGACGCGGGCGCGGAAGTCGGCCTCGGCCCGCTCGCGCTGGGCGATGAAGCCGGGATCGACCAGGGCCGTCATCCGGCCCATGCCGCGCTTGAAGCTGTTCTCGACCGAGGCCAGGGGCGCGAAGGCGATGAAGGCGTTCTCGTCGCTCTCTTGCGAGAAGCGGATCATCCGCCCGCGCAGCTCCGAGTTCAGGATCTGGTCCAGCGGCAAAAAGACGTCGCGGACAGTCGCCAACTGATCCTGGGTCAGCAGACGCTGGGTCGCGCCGGGCGTGCCGACCACGAAGACCGGCGCCCCCTCGACCGGACGGTCGGCCTTCCAGGTGAAATGGTTCGGCGTCGCCGCCGGACGGCCGTCCTCATAGACGCGGATGAAGGCCGCATCGAGCGAGTAGCGCGGGAAGCTGAAGTTGAGGGGGTCGCCGCCGAAGGCCGCCGCGTCGTTCTCGGGCGCGAAGGCCAGGCGCACGTCGGAATAGCGTTTGTAGGCATAGAGTTTGAACTGGCCGCCCCGGTACAGGGTCACGACCTGGCAGCGCCGGTCCTGGGCGTCGCCGCAGGCCTCGCGCTCGATCCGGCCCGCCTCGGCGTCGCGCGCCTGGGTGAAGGCCTGGCCGGTCAGGCCCGCGCCCGCGGCCTGCATGCGCACGGTCACGTCGGTGATGTCGGTCAGGACGTCGACGGTCGCGCCGGGGCATTTCAGCTCTTCCTCGCGGGTGCGGGGGGTGAAGCCGGTCTCGGTGTAGTTGGTCGCCGGGGTCGACAGATTGGCGACGCAGCTTCTGACGCAGTGATGGTTGGTCAGCAGCAGCCCCTCGCCCGAGACGAAACCGGACGAACAGCCGCCGAACTTGGCCGCGCTGAGCCGGACCCGATCCAGGAAGCCCTGGTCGATGGCGGTCCCCAGCGTCTGGTTGGCGCGGGCGGTGGGGAAGTTGTCCAGCGTCCACATCCCCTCTTCGGCGCGGGCCGTCGAAGCGGCGGCGAGGACGGCGCAAACGGCCGCCGTGACGAGGGCGTGATGACGCATGGGATGCTCCGGTGCGGATGACTTGGGCGCGGCAAACTGCCCTTAGGGCGCCGGGCGGGTCAACCTCACCGCTGGCCCAGTTCCTTGAGCAGGTGGGTCTGGTGATAGACGTCGCGCAGGGCCTCGGTCATGACCGTCGTCGACAAGGCCACGGTGCGGTTCAGCCGTTCGTCATAGGCGAAGGTTCCGGCGATGGCGTGGATGTTGCCGTCGAAGGCCGTGCCGATCACCTCGCCGCGCGCATTGAGCACCGGCGAGCCGGAGTTGCCGCCGGCGATGTCGTTGGTGGTGACATAGGCGAACGGCGTCTGGGGGTTCATCGTCTCGCGCGCCTCGACCCAGCTTTCGGGCAGGCGGAACGGCGCGGCGTCGGTGGCGCGGTCATAGAGACCGGCGACGCGGGTGAAGGGTTCGACGGTGCGCCGCCCCTGGGTCCAGCCCGCGACCTTTCCGTAGGACAGCCGCAGGGTGAAGGTGGCGTCGGGCGCGACCTCGTCGCCATACACGGCGAAGCGGGCGCGGGCGATCTGTTCCTGGGCGCGGGTCACGGGGGCCTCGACCGCCAGCTCCCATTCGGTGCGGGCCAGTTGGGCGGCCATGTCGTTGGCCATGACGAAGGCGATCATCGGGTCGCCCGTCGCCGCCAGTTCGTCCGGCGTCATGGCCAGCATGGCGACGCGCATGTCGGGATCGTCCAGGCGCGTGCCCTTCACCAGCCGCTCGGCCAGGGCCTCGGGGCTTTCGTCGCCCAGCAGGGCGCGCACGTTCGGATCGTCGACCGTCAGCAGCTCGCGCGTCTTTTGCAGCCAGAAGGTCAGGTTCAGACGTTCCAGGTCGGACTGGATCGGCTTGTCGATCGCCAGCTTGCGGGCGACGGCGGCGAAATAGGCGTCGCTGTATCCCGGCCGCCGCTCCTCGGGCGGCTTGGCCCGTTCCTGCGATACGCGGACGATGACCCGGGCGTAGCTGTAGAGGCCGGACCCGCTGCCGGCGGCCGCCTCCAACTGGCGGAACGTCGGATACAGGTCGCGCGCCGCCGTCTGAGCGCGGGCGATCACGGTCCAGGGATCGCCCCGGCGATCATCCATCATGTCGACCAAGGCCGGGTCGGCGGCCGCGGCCTGGCGTAGCTCATCCTCTTCGGCCCGCTTGGCCTGGATCAGGTCGTCGTCCAGCAGGGCCGACAACTGGCCGTTGACGACCTTGTAGGAGTTCTCGACCCCCGCCAGGGCGGTCGCGGCCGCCTCGGCCTGACGGGAACCGGTCTCGGAATATTGCAGCAGCCGCCCGCGCAGTTCGGCCAACTGACCGACCAGGATCGGCAGGCCCTGATCGCGTTGACGCAGCAGTTGGGCCGACGTCAACTGGCGCAGGGTCATGGCCGGATTGCCCGCCACGAAGGTCGGCTCGCCCTCACGCGGGGCCGCCGACGACCAGCGCAGATTCTGGGGCGTCGCGGCCGGACGGTCGTCGTCGTAGAGCCGCAGGAAGGCGAAATCGAGCGAGTAGCGCGGGAAGTTGAAATTGTCGGGATCGCCGCCGAACGACGACACGCTCGGCTCGGGCGTGAACACCAAGCGCACGTCGCGATAGGTGCGGTATTTGTACAGGGCGTAGCGGCCGCCGTGATGAAAGTCGACGACCTGGCAGGTGAAGCGGGCGTCGCCGCCGCAGGCCTCTTGCTTGATCGCCTCCTCGGTGCGGTACAGGACCTGGAGCAGGGTCGCGCCGTCCTGGTCGGCGGCGGCGGCCGTCATGCGGTCGGTGACGTCCTGGACGTCGACCAGCACATCGGCCGTCTGGCCGGGGCAGGTCCGCTCCTCGTCGCGCGCGGCCGCCGCGAAGCCGGTCTCCATGTCCGCCTGGCGCCGTTCCGTCAGATCTTGCAGACAGGGCGCCACGCAGTGAGCGTTGGTCAGCACCAGCCCCTCGGGCGACAGGATCGAGCCGGAACAGCCGTTCAGCCGCACCGCCGCACCGCGCACCCGGTCCAGCCAAGCCTGGTCCAGACGCAGGCCGTAGGCGGCGTTGACGCGCGCCAGGGGAAAGGTCTCGAACGTCCACATCCCTTCTTCGGCGCGCGCCGGCGCCGACGGCCAGAACAGGCCGATCACGGCCGCGGCCGCGAGCATCGCGCTGAGGGGACGACCCGGGATCATGCAGGGCGCTCGACGCCGACGAAGGCGTCGGCCGGTTCCGCCTAGCTACCCGGCAAGGCCACGCCGCGTCCAGACCTTGGCCCGATTGAGGAATTTGCCAACCCGTACGTCATCATTTGGCTTACCCCGATTTAACTTGGCCGCAAGGCCGCGGCCCGTCACATAGCGACGACCCTTCCCCGAGCGTCCGAACCATGTCCCTGGCCCTCTCCACCCTGCTGTTTGAATGGCGGCGCTATATGGCGGCGGTCATGGCCCTGGCCTTGTCCGGCCTGCTGGTGCTGGCGATGACCGGCGTCTTCATCGGCATCGGCAAGGGCTTCACCGCCACCATCGAACGGTCGGGCGCCGACGTCATCGTCATGCAGCCCGGCGCCAAGAGCCTGATGGGCGGGCCGTCGGGCGTGCCGCGCCGCTTCATCCCCCTGGTCTACAACCATCCCGAGGTGGTCGAGATCCAGCCTCTGGACGGCGCCGGGGGCAGTTTCCAGTCGGTCAAGAACGTCGATCCGACCATGAGCCAGGCCGACCGCGCCCGCCAGGACGCGCCGCGCCAGCAGTTCGTGCAGTCGATGGTGATCGACACCACGCCCGGCTCGGTCACCATCCCCACCGACTATTCGACCGAACTGGTCGAGGCCCTGCGCCAACCCTATACGGTCGCGGTCGATGAGACGGCCCTGCCGAAACTGGGCGTCAAACTGGGCGAACGGGCGCTGTACAACGGCCAGACGGTGACCGTCGTCGGCGTGACGCGCGGCTATCCCAACATGATGCAGGCCACCATCGTCATGTCGCGCGACACCCTGCGGATGCTGGGCCAGGCCGACACCGGCCCGCGCGTCGGTCCCCTGATGGTCAAGCTGCGCCACCCCGCCAACGCCGATCGCGTGGCCGCCGAGATCAACGCCATGGGCAACGGCCAATGGAAGGCCTGGACCCGCCAGGGCCTGGCCGACGCCAACGCCAGCGCCATGTTCGAGGAAGGCATTCTGGTGATCATCATCGGCGGCTGCGTGGTGTTGGGCACCATCATCGGCGTGGCCATCACCTGGCAGACCCTGCGCGGAGCCATCATGGCCAACATCAAGGAGTTCGCCTCGCTGCGCGCCCTGGGCGTCGGCATGGGTTCGCTGAACCGCATCGTGCTGGAGTTGAGCTTCTGGGTCGGGGTGGTGGGCGTGGCCGCGGCCATCATCCTGACCTGGCTGATCTCGCTTTTGGCCATGGCCAATGCGGTGATCATCGCCCTGCCCGTCAGCCTGCTGATCATCGTCGGCGGCGGACTGATCGTCATCGCCATGCTGTCGGGCCTGTTGTCGCTCGGCGTCCTCAAGAACAGCCAACCGGCGGACCTGCTGCGATGAGCGCGACCAAGTCTCACGGCAAACACGGCGATTTCGCCATCGAGGCCAAGGGCCTGGTCAAGCGCTTCAAGTCCGGCAAGGGCTTCGTCGAGGTGCTGAAGGGCGTGGATTTCGACGCCCGCCACGGCGACCTGACCATGGTCATGGGACCGTCCGGCTCGGGCAAGTCGACCTTGATCGCGGCCCTGTCGGGCCTGCTGCGGCCTGAGGAGGGGCGCGTCGACACCCTGGACGTCGATGATCTGTGGAAGCTGTCGCCCGGCCGGATCGACCGGTTCCGACTGGAGAACTGCGGCTTCATCTTCCAGGGCTTCAACCTGTTCCCGGCCCTGACGGCGCTGCAACAGGTCGAGGTGGTGCTGAAATTCCAGGGCCTGACCCCCGACCAGGCCAAGAAGCGCGCGACCCTGGCGCTGGAGGAGGTGGGCCTGGGCCATCGCCTGCACCAACGGCCCGCGGCCCTGTCCGGCGGCGAGAAGCAGCGGGTGGCCATCGCTCGCGCCCTGGCCAAGGACCCGCAGATTCTCTACGCCGACGAGCCGACCTCGGCCCTGGACGGCGAGAACGGCCAGGTGGTCATCCGCCTGTTGCGCCGCGCCGCCACCGAACACGGCGCCGCCGTCGTCTGCGTGACCCACGACCCGCGCCTGGAGGCCTGGGCCGACCGCGTCATCCACATCGAGGACGGCGTCATCACCGACGATCAGCGCCGCACCCCCAACCCCGACGCCGCCCTGGCGTCGCACTGATTTGCACTAGGATTCCGTCATGCCCGCCTTCCTGAAGAGCAAATGGACCTGGATCGGCCTGGTGCTGATCGTCGTCGCCCTGGGCGGCTTCACGGTCATGCAAGGCAACGCCGCCAAGAAGAAGGAGGCGGACGAAAAAGCCGCCGCCGAGAAGCTGGAAAGCCCCTATGCGGCGGTCGCCAACGGCAAGACCGACGTCGAGGGCGGCATCATCCAGGTCGCGGCCCGCCGCGGCGGCGTGGTCAAGGCCGTCTATGTGCAGGAAGGCGACCGCGTCACCGCCGGTCAGATCCTGGCCCGCCAGGAAGACGACGAGCCGCGTCTGGGCGTCGAACGCGCCCAGGCCGAAGTGGCCCAGGCCGAGAGTCAACTGGCCTCGATCCGCGTCGACATCAACACCGCCCAGCGCGAGCTGGAGCGTCTGCAACGCCTGGTGGACACCAATTTCGTCGCCGCCCAGCGCGTCGACCAGGCCCGCGACGCCGTCGCCTCGGCCCAGGCCCGCATGGCCGCGCAGCAGGCCTCGGTCCAGACCGCCCGCGCGCGTCTGAGCGAGGCGGCCTACAACCTGGAGCTTACGGTCATCCGCGCGCCGATGAGCGGCCGCATCGTGCGCCGCTACGCCAACCCCGGCGCGGGCGCCTCGACCCTGAACGTGTCGAACATGTTCGATCTGGAGCCGGACGCCCCGCGCATCGTCCGCGCCGAGATCGTCGAGAGCGACATCCCCAACATCACCGTCGGCCAGGCCGTCGAAATCCAGCCCGAGGGCGATCCGTCCAAGACCTATGTCGGCGCCGTGCTGCGCCGGGCCGCCGTGTTCGGCGCCCGCAAACTGGCCTCGGACGACCCCAGCCAGCGTTCGGACGAGCGGGTGGTCGAGGTGGTCGTCTCGGCCGGGGACGCCCCCCTGCTGATCGGCCAGCGCGTGCTGGTGAAATTCATGAAGCCCGGCCAGACGGCGGGCGCCCGTCGCGCCGCGACGGCCGGCGTCGGTCCCGACCGCGCCATGCGGGCGCCGGCCAAGGCGGGCTGACCGCCCCGTCCTTCGTCCCATGAGGTCCGCCCCATGAGAAAGGCCCCGGCGATCCGCCGGGGCCTTCGTCGTTTCAGGGTCGGGCGACGCGGATCAGCGCGCCATCCTCAGCGCGTCAGGGCGGCGCAGCGGCCCGTCAGCTCGGCGTGCAGCGGGGCGCGGGCGGTCTCGTCGCCGCGACGCATCATCAACCGGGCCTGGTCGCGGGCCTGGTCGGCCTGACGACGCAGTTGGATCGGCTTGGCGGCGCGGTCGCCCATGCGGGCTTCAAAGACCGAGGCGTCCTGACCCGCGCCGGCGGCCAGACCGGAACAGCGGGCCAGTTGGACATAGTCCCGATCCGTGGCGACCGAGGCGGCGTCGGTGGACAGGGCGAGGGCGGCGAAAACGGCGAGCAGGCTCATGGCGATCTCCTCGGGAACCGAAATGTTCCCGGTCGCGATTACCTCTCCATCTCTACCTATCCGCAAGTTACGATGCGTTCAGATACAGTATATATGCATTAAACTATCGAAATGTACTTATGTGCAATTCGCAATTACAAATCGGTATGCCAGATCAGAAGCGAGGCTGGCGTTTCTCCAGGGCGGCGGCGACGCCTTCCTGATGATCCGTGCTCAGATGAGCAACAGCTTGCAGGGCGGCGGTGGCGTCCAGCACCTGATCCATCGGCGCTTCCCGCCCCTGACGCAACAGGGCCTTGGTCATGCGCAGGGCCTGGGCGGGCTGGACCGCGATCTGGCCGGCCAGGGCCAGGGCCTCGTCCATCAGGGCGTCATGGGGAACGACGCGGCCGACCATGCCCCAGTCGGCGGCCGTGGCGGCGTCGATGGTCTTGGCCGTGAACAACAGTTCGGCGGCGCGGGCGTAGCCGGCATAGCGCGGCGTGATCCAGCCGCCCCCGTCGCCGGGCACGAGACCCAGTTTCAGAAACGGCAGGCCGAAGACGGCGCGATCCGAGGCGATGCGGATGTCGGCCAGGCCCGCGATGTCGCAGCCCAGGCCCATGGCCGGGCCGTTGACAGCCGCGATCAGCGGGACCTCCAGCGCGTACAGCGACCGCACGATGCGATGGACCACGGCCTTGTAGCGCTCGCGGATCTCGGTCTCGCCGCCCGCGAACAGGCCGGTCTTGTCGCGCATGGCCTTCAGGTCGCCGCCCGCCGAAAAGGCCCGGCCCGCGCCCGTCAGGACGACGCAGCGCACGTCCATGTCGGCGTTCACGGCGGCGCAGGCGTCCGCGAAGGCGGTCTCGTCGCCCAGATCCGGCAGGGCGTTCAGACGCTCGGCCCGGTCCAGGGTCCAGATCTCGACGGCGCCGCGCCGTTCGCGCCGGATCAATCCGCTCATCACCCGCTCCAGAATTGAAAAACCCCGGCCTTATTCAGGGCCGGGGCGTTGGGGATCAAGGGAAAGCAGGCCCTAGCGGCGCTTCTTGATCTCGATGGGGACGAAGTTCGAGGGGTGGCTGACCACGCGCCCGGCGTTCGCCTGTTTGGTGTTCACCAGCATCCCGCCCCACAGGGCGAAGGACATCATGGCGTGCTGGAGGTTGCGCTCCTTGTCGTTCATTCTTGGCGTCTCCTTTCGCAGAACGATGAAAAGAGACACGTCGTGCTGTTCGGGGGTCTCACCCTCATAGTCGTTTCGCGTCAGGGCGTAAGATAGTTGATCGGGCCGAAAATTGCAAGATTTTCGCTCCGGCGCCGGATTGTTTTTCGCAAGGTCGTCATCTTGGACTCTTCCACCCCGCCCCGTTCCATCGCCACGCCCTGCGTCAAGGTCTGCATCGTCGACGGCGCCTCGGGCCTGTGTCTGGGCTGTTATCGGACCCTGGCGGAGATCGGCGGCTGGAGCGGGCTGACGGACGAACGGCGCGCGGCGGTCATGGCCGAACTGCCCGGGCGGAAAGAGCGCATCGACCCGACTCTGCGAGGTTAAGGGCCGTCAACCACGTCGCTTCACGGCATTCCAACCGGCCCCGGTTATGACGGTCGCTGGACGCAAAAGGCGTCCGTGTGACGCATGGGTTTGAATGATCCGTCTCGCCGCCTCCTCCGTCGCCGTCGTGAGCCTGGCCATGGCGACCTCGCTGAGCGCCGCCTTCTGGCTGAACCGGCTGGGCGGGCCGGGCGAGGCCCAGGCCGCGCCCCAGGCCGTCGCCGCCCCAGCCCCGAACGCGCGCGCCACGGGATCGGCAGCCCAGGTGGTGAAGGGCGCGGACGGCCACTATTGGGCCGACGCCCGCATCGACGGCCGCGCCGTGCGGGTGATGATCGACACCGGCGCGACGGTCGTGGCCCTGACGCTGGACGACGCGGCCCGCCTGGGCGTGGTCCCGAACGAGGCCGATTTCACCCGGACGGTGCGCACGGCCTCCGGCCCGGTTCCGGCCGCGCCGGTGCGGCTGAAGGCCGTGTCGGTGGGCCGGGCCGAGGTGCGCGGCGTCGACGCCCTGGTGTTGCAGGACGGCCTGCCGCATTCGCTTCTGGGCATGAGCTATCTGGGGCGGCTGTCGGCCTTCGAGGCGACGCCGACGGGACTGACGCTGCGGCCCTAGAGCGCCTTCGCCACCACCGACAGGGCGGTCAGGGCCAGATAGGCGGCGAAGGCCTTCTTCAGCACCCGCTTGTCCAGCCGATGCGCCAGCCGCGCGCCGTAAGGGGCGACCAGCGTCGTCACGATCCCCATGATCGCGGCGGCGGGCAGGTTGACGTAGCCCAGCGACCAGGGCGGCCGTCCGGCCGCGTCCCAGCCGAAGACGACGAAGCCCAGGGTCGCCGCCGCGCCGATGACCATGCCGAAGCCCGAGGCCGTGGCCACCGCCTGGTGGATCGGTCGGCCGCACAGGGTCATCAGCATGCCGCCGAAACTGCCGCCGCCGATTCCCATCATGGCCGACAGGGCGCCGATCACGCCGCCGACGAGACGCCGCGTCCAGCCCGTCGGCAGATCGCGCCGCAGGGTCATGTGATCCGGCGCCAGCCCCATCTGCGCCGCGATCCCCGCCAGACAGACCCCATAGACGACCGCCAGCCCCTGCATCGAGGTGAAGCCCGCGACGGCCGCGCCGACCAGGGCGCCGATGCCGACCCAGGGGGTCCAGGCCTTCAGCACCGCCTCATCCACCGCCCCGTGTTTCCGGTGCGCCGCCAGCGATCGCCACGAGGTGCCGACGATGGTCAAAAGCGAACTGCCGACCGCGACGTGTAGGTTGCCTTCACCGCCGACGCCCAGCAGTTCAAAAGCGTAGAACAGCACCGGCACGATCACCGTGCCGCCGCCGACGCCGAACAGGCCCGCGATCAGCCCGGCGAACACCCCCGCCCCGATCATGGCGGCCGACAGCAGCAACAGCTCGGACAGGGGCAGGCCGGTCATGGTTCCGGCTTAGGCCGACACCGGGTCAGAAGCGATAGCTGAGACCGATCTGGGCGACGGGATAGAGGCTGAAGTCCGCCTCCTCCTTGATCCGCTCGGCCTCGGCGTCCAGGCGTTGGCGGAAGGCGGCGCTATTGGACAGGCTCCCGCCTTGCGCGTTCAGGGTCACGTCCGGGCTGTCGCCGACGGCCACCCCGATCAGGGCGCGCACGCCGACCCGCCAGCGGCCGGTGAAGGTGTTGTCGAAGCCCAGGCCGACGAAGGGCGTCACCTCCGGCAGGGTCGCCGCCCCGGTCAGCTTGCCGACCTGTCCGGGCGTGAACATCGCGCCGCCGATCTCGACCGGCGTGACCGGCTCGGCCTCCAGCCGCAGCTCGCGCGCGCCCAGATAGGCCCCGCCCGAGATGAACCAGGCGTCGCGGAACGGATGCAGGTCGATGAAACCGCCGACGGTGTCGAAATCCAGCTCGGCCCCATAGTCGACGCCGCTGTAGGTCTGGTCGAAATCGTGTCTCAGCCGGTCGATCCCGCCGCGCACCACGAAGGCCGGACTCAGCGCCAGCTTGATCTCGGCGCCGACGCCCAGGGTCCCGGCGTGGACCGACGCCGCCGTCTGGGCCGAGGCCGCCCCCGCGACGCACGTCAGGGCCAGGCTCAACATCGCCGTTCGGATCATGGACAGCTCCCCCAGGTCGGGACCATGACCGGGGGATTCGATTAAGAAAGGCCTGTCTTCTCGTTCAAGATCGACGACTGAGTTTTCTCCGCGTCCCCGGCGAATGCCGGGGTCCAGATGGGGAGTCTCCGTCGCCTGCCGACGCCAACCTGGTCCTGGCCCCAGAGATCGAGGTTGGACCTGGCCCCCGGCGTTCGCCGGGGAAACGGTGGATGGAGCGCCGATGCTCAAGGCGGGTTCAGCCAAGAAAACCCTGTCAGGCCGCCTCGCGCCGCGCCTCGGCCTGGCGCACGGCGTCGGCGGCGCGATCGACGACCTCCAGCCCCGCGCCGGGGCGGATGGACTCGACCGTCAGGATGCGGCGGAAGGCCCGCGCGCCGGGGCGGCCGTGCATCAGCCCCAGCATGTGCCGGGTCATGGCGGGCAGGTGGACGCCCTCGTCCAGCCGCGCGGCCATATAGGGACGGTAGCGCTCCAGCGCGGACCAGACGTCGACGTCGGGCGTCGCCGCGCCGAACAGACGGCGGTCGATCTGACCCAGCAGGGCCGGCTCATGATAGGCGGCGCGACCCAGCATGACCCCATCCAGGGCCACGCCGTCCGAGGCGTCCAGATGCGCCTGGGCCTGGTCCAGATCGGCGATCCCGCCGTTGATGCAGATCGTCAGGTGCGGCCGCTCGCGCTTCAGACGGCGCACCAGGGCATAGTCCAGCGGCGGCACGTCGCGGTTCTCTTTGGGCGACAGCCCCTTCAGCCAGGCCTTCCTCGCATGGACGATGAAGGTGTCGATCCCCACGCCCGTGCAGGCGTCGACCGTGGCGAACAGGCTGACGGCCGGGTCCTGGTCATCGACGCCGATGCGGCATTTGACGGTGGCCGGCACGGCGACCGCGGCCTTGATGGCGGCCATGCAGTCGGCGACCAGTTCCGGCTCGCGCATCAGGCAGGCGCCGAAACGGCCGGACTGGACCCGGTCGGACGGGCAGCCGACGTTCAGATTGATCTCGTCATAGCCAAAGGCCGCGCCGATGCGGGCGGCCTGGGCCAGTTGTTCCGGCTCGGACCCGCCCAGCTGCAGGGCCACCGGATGTTCGACCTCGTCGAAGCGCAGCAGCCGTTCCGGGTCGCCGTGGATGACCGCCGGGGCCGTGACCATTTCCGTATACAGCAACGCCCGCGTCGTCAGGGCGCGGTGGAACGCCCGGCAGTGCCGGTCCGTCCAGTCCATCATCGGGGCGACCGACAGGCGGTGCGGAGAAAACGTCATGGGGCGCGGCCTTTACACCATGCGGGGTCGGCAGGCGACCGTCAGGCGTCCTCCTCCTCCAGCGCCTCGGCGGCCTCCTCGTTGAGGGCCTGGCCCTCGTGGCGGGGTTTGACGTAGGGCGCGGGCTGGGGCGTGGCCATGTTGCCGCGCATCAGGTGCACGCCGGCCCTGATGTCGCCGCCCGCGAGTTGGAGCGTGAACCGCTCCTCGTCGCGCGCACGCAGGTCGCGGATGGTCTCCTCGGCCTCCATGTGGCTGAAGCCCAGGTCGATCAGCACCTGATGGGCGAAGACCAGGGCGCTCTCGAAGGTCTCGCGGATCTGATATTCGACCCCGGCCTGGACCAGGCGCAGCGAATGGCCGCGGTCGAAGGCGCGCACGAACAGCTTGGTCAGGGGAAACTCGGCCTTGACCAATTCGACGATGCGGTCGGCGACCTCGGGCTTGTCGACGCAGACCAGCACCGTCTCGGCCTTTTCGACGCCGGACGCGCGCAGCACGTCCAGCCGCGAGCCGTCGCCGTAATAGACCTTGAAGCCGAACTTTCCGGCCGCCTGGATCATCTCCACGTCGTTCTCGATGATCGAGACATCGACGTCGCGGGCCAGCAGGGGCTGGGACACGACCTGGGCGAAGCGGCCGAAGCCGATGATCAGCACCCGCTCGCGCAGGTTCACCGCCCGGTCCACGCCCTCGGCGCCGTCGGGATCGCTGGTCTCCTTGGGCAGCAGGCGGCGCGCGGCCAAACTGGTCAGGGGCGTCAGGGCCATGGACAGGATGACGATGGCCGTGGCCGCCGAGGCGATGCGCGGATCGAACACCCCCGCCGTCAGGGCCGCGCCATAAAGGACGAAGGCGAACTCGCCCCCTTGCGCGAACAGGACGGCGCGCTCGACCGCCTCACGCTCCGAGGCCTTGAACAGGCGCGCGACGCCATAGATGGCCACCGCCTTGACCGCCATGAAGGCGATGACCCCGCCGACCACGACCCGCCAGTCGACCGCCACCACCGCCAGATCCAGCGACATGCCGACCGACAGGAAGAACAGGCCCAGAAGAATGGCGCGGAACGGCTCCACATCGGCTTCCAACTGATGCCGGAAGGTCGATTCCGACAACAGCACCCCGGCCAGGAAGGCGCCCATGGCCATGGACAGGCCGCCCGCGTCCATCAACCAGGCCGCCCCGACCACGACCAGCAGGGCGGCGGCCGTCATCACCTCGCGTCCGCCATAGCGGGCCAGGATGCGGAACACCGGATTCATCAGATAACGCCCGGCCAGGAAGACGACCGCCAGGGCGCCGACCGCCAGGCCGACGGTCTGCCACAGGGGCGGTGCGGCCTCGGACGCCACGCCGGTGGCCGAGGCGATGACCGCCACGATCGCCAGCAGCGGCACGATGGCCAGGTCTTCCAACAGCAGGATGGACACCGCCCGCTGACCGGCCGGGGACCCCAGCTCGCCGCGCTCGTCCAGCATCTGCATGATGACGGCGGTGGACGACAGCACGAAGCCCATGGCGACGATGAAGGCCACCGCGACCGACAGGCCCGCCGCCATGCCGGTCAGGGTCAGCAGAAAGCCCGCGCCCAGCACCTGGGCCGCGCCCAGGCCGAATATCTCGCGCCGCAGGCTCCACAATCGGCTGGGCCGCATCTCCAGGCCGATGATGAACAGGAAGATGACCACGCCGAACTCGGCGACGTGCAGGATGGTCTCCGGCTCACGGAACACGCCCAGGCCGAAGGGACCGATGGCCAGGCCGGCGGCCAGATAACCCAGCACCGAACCCAGTTGCAGCCGCCGGAACAGGGGCACCGCCGCCACGCCGGCCGCCAGCAGCACCGCCGCATGGCCCAATTGCAGTCCCGTCGCGCCGTCGGCCATGGATGTTCCCCCGTTCGATCCGACGCCCATATTGGGGGCGGGCGAGACCGTTTGCGAGGGGGAGACGGCGCCGATCGCCACAGTTTGGTCGAAAGATCACGGATCACTGGCGATCCCGGGGGGCGAACGGAGAAGCGGCATGCGCGTGCTGAAGTCCGGTTTGGCGGTTCTGACGGCGTTGAGCATCGGCGCCCCGGCGGGAACCGTCCCCTCATCGGCCCTGGCCCAGACCACGAACGGAGACGGCGAGGCCACACCCGCCGCCTGCCGCGCCTACGGGTTCGAGCTGGAGCCGCCGGCGCCGCCGATCCAGCGGGCCTATGCCGCCGCGCCCGCCGTGGGCGGAACCGCGCCGCCCCTGGCCCGGCCGATTCCCCCGACGAAGAAGCAGGAGCGCGTCCCCTACGCGCCGCCGCCTCCGCCGCCGCCGCCGCCGTCAGGCGCGCCCGTCGTCCTGAACGAAGTCGTGGTCAGCGGCTCGCACGTCATGGGCCGCTTGCCGTCCGCCGCCGACACCGAACGCTATCGCGACGCCACGCCCAATCCGGTCAGGCGAACCGCCGACCAGCCGGTGTCGACCTTCTCGATCGACGTGGACACCGCCGCCTATGCCAACGTCCGCCGCTTCATCGACGAGGGCCGGGCGCCGCCGCGCGACGCCGTGCGGGTCGAGGAGATGATCAACTATTTCGACTATGGCTACGCCCGGCCCGAACGGGCGGACGAACCGTTCGCGGTGACGGCCGAGGTCGCGCCCTCGCCCTGGGCGCCGGGCCGCCAGATCGTCCATGTCGGGCTGCAAGGCTATGAACTGCCGACGGCCGAGCGGCGGCCGCTGAACCTGACCTTTCTGGTCGATGTCTCCGGTTCGATGAGTTCGCCCGACAAGCTGGCCCTGGCGAAACAGGCGATGAACCTGATCATCGACCGGATGAGACCCCAGGACACGGCGGCCGTGACCTATTACGCCGAGGGAGCGGGCACGACCCTGGCGCCGACGCCGGGCACGGACAAGCTGAGGATCCGCTGCGCCGTCGCCAGCCTGCGCGCCGCCGGGGGCACAGCCGGGGCGACCGGCATGACCAACGCCTATGACCAGGCCCAGGTCAACTTCGCCCGCGACCGGGTCAACCGCATCCTGATGTTCACCGACGGCGACTTCAACGTCGGCGTCACAGACGACAAGCGGCTGGAGGACTATGTCGCCGACAAGCGGGCGACGGGAATCTATCTGTCGGTCTACGGCTTCGGGCGCGGCAATTATCAGGACGCGCGGATGCAGGCGATCACCCAGGCCGGGAACGGCACGGCCGCCTATGTCGACGGACTGAGAGAGGCGCGCCGCCTGTTCGGCCCAGCCTTCGACCGAGGCGCCTTTCCCATCGCCGACGATGTGAAGATCCAGGTCGAGTTCAACCCGGCCCGCGTCGCCGAATGGCGGTTGATCGGCTATGAGACCCGGCTGCTCAACGAGGCGGATTTCGCCAACGACCGCGTCGACGCGGGCGAGGTCGGATCGGGCGCCAGCGTCACGGCCCTGTATGAGATCACCCCCGTCGGCGGGCCGCCCCAGGTTCCCGACCGACGCTATGAATCCGCCCGTCCGCAGGCGGCGCCGGGCGCGCCCGGAAACGAGCTGGCCTTCGTCCAGATCCGCTACAAACCGCCCGGCCAGGCGATGTCGCGCCTGATCCAGCACCCGATCCGCGAGGGGGTGTCCAACGCCCTGGGGCGGCCGGGCGAGGCGACGCGCTGGGCCTTGGCGGTGGCCGCCTTCGGCCAGAAGCTGCGCGGCGATCCGTGGATGGCGCCTGACTTCGGCTGGGACCGGATCGTCGAGCTGGCCCAGGGCGCGCGCGGCGACGACCCCTATGGCGACCGGGCCGAGTTCGTGCAGTTGGCGCGGGCCGCCGCGACCCTGCCGGAGCGGCGGGAGCCTTGAGGTTCAAACCTCGAACCTGACCCCCTGGGCCAGCGGGAGGGCGGCGCTGAAATTCACCGTCTGGGTCTGGCGGCGCATATAGGCCTTCCAGGCGTCCGAGCCGGATTCGCGGCCGCCGCCGGTCTCCTTTTCGCCGCCGAAGGCCCCGCCGATCTCGGCGCCCGAGGGACCGATGTTGACGTTGGCGATGCCGCAGTCCGATCCCCAGGCCGACAGGAAGGTCTCGGCCTCGCGCACGCTGTCGGTGAAGACGCAGGACGACAGCCCCTGGGGGACCGCGTTCTGCAGCGCCACCGCCTGGTCGAAATCGCTCCAGGTCAGGACATAGAGGATGGGAGCGAAGGTCTCGTGCATCACCACCTCGGTCTGGGCGGGCATGCGCACGACGGCGGGGCGCACATAGACGCCGCCCGCGTGCTGGACACGGGTTCCGCCCGCCACGATCCGGCCGCCCTGGTCCACCGCCTGGGCCAGGGCGCGGTCGAAGGCGGCGCCGGCGTCTTCGTCGATCAGGGGACCGACCAGGGTCCCGGCGTCGCGCGGATCGCCGATGGGCAAGGTGGCGTAGGCGCCGGCCAGCCGCTCGACCAGACCGTCGGCGACGGTCTCATGCACCAACAGGCGGCGCAGGGTGGTGCAGCGTTGCCCGCAGGTGCCGACGGCCGAAAAGGCGATGGCGCGCACGGCCATGTCCAGGTCGGCCGAGGGCGTCACGATCATGGCGTTGTTGCCGCCGAGTTCGAGCAACGACCGACCCAGCCGCGCCGCCGTCGTCGCCGCCACGGCCTTGCCCATGCGGGTCGAACCGGTGGCCGAGACCAGGGGCACGCGCGGATCGGCGGCCAGGGCCGCGCCCGCCTCGCGTCCGCCGATCAGAAGCTGGTTCAGGCCCTGGGGCGCGTCGGAACCGAAGCGGGCGGCGGCGCGGTCATAGACGGCCTGGACGCCCAGGGCCGTCAGCGGCGTCTTTTCGGACGGCTTCCAGATCACCGGATCGCCGCAGACGAAGGCCAGGCAGGCGTTCCACGCCCAGACGGCGACCGGGAAGTTGAAGGCGGTGATGACGCCGACGGGACCCAGCGGCTGCCACGTCTCGCGCATATGGTGGCCGGGACGTTCGCTGGCCAGGGTCAGGCCGTAGAGCTGACGCGACAGGCCGACGGCGAAGTCGCAGATGTCGATCATCTCCTGCACCTCGCCCAGGCCTTCGGAGACGATCTTGCCGGCTTCGAGGGTGACGAGGCGAGCGAGGTCGTCCTTGGCCGCGCGCAGCTCCTCGCCCAGCAGGCGGACCAGTTCGCCCCGGCGCGGCGCGGGCAGGCGGCGCCAGATCTGAAAGGCGGCGACCGAACGGGCGATGACGGCGTCGACATCCGGCGTGACCGCGACCTGGGCGCCGGTCGAGCCGTCGATGGGCGAGCGCGTCGCCAGGCCCTGGCCCGAACCTGGGTCCCAGGCCGAGGCGGGAACGCCCAGCCGGTCCAGGATGGCCTTCGCCTCGTTCGCCGCGGTGGTCATGTGCGTCTTCCCCGTGTTGGGCTTGGCCTTAGAGCGAAAGCGGTTCCGGGTTAACCCCCGCTTCACCCTTCCGCTTGACCGGGCGTCAATGCTCGCGGGCGCATTGTGACCGTCAGCGGAGGGTGCAGAATGGCGCGCGCGCAATTCCAAAAAGGCCAGAAGGTCTGGGTCGAGTGCGTGGGCGCCTGGGCCAATATCGAAAAGGTCCAGCCCGTCTGGGCCAAGGGGTTCGAGGAACCCGTGCGCGTCACCTATGACGTGGGCCTGGGCCGTGAATTCACCGGCAATGAGCTGATGCTGCCGGTCGAGGACCAGGCGGCGAACGGCGACATGGGCGACTGGCGGCTGCTGCGTGCGCGCAACAAATGGCAGATGGCCGAGGATTGTCCGCACCATCCCTTTCCCGGCACCTATCCGGTGGTGGTGACCGATCCGGCCGACTGGGGCGGATGGCGCGTGCCGGGCGCCGAATACGACCGCGATCCCGAGCGCATCGAGTTCCAGGCCCGGCTGATCGCCGCCGCGCCGCGCCTGATGGGCCTGGCCCAGGCCCTGGCCGACATGGTCGGCGAGGCGCCCGACGACGCCCCGGCCGAGGCCCTGGTCCTGGCGCGGCAGGCGCGTGAGATTCTGCGCGGCGTCACCGACGTCCTGGCCCCGCCGACCGAGGCCCCCGCGCCGCGAACCGTGAAAGCCGCCTGACCGGCGACCTTGCGCCTCGACAGGATTCCGCGACGCAGCCTAGATTCCCACGGTTCGCCGAATCGCACGGGAGAGCGCCTTGACCGCGGACGAGCGGCCCAGGGAACGTCGGATTCAGGGGTCGGGTCGCCGCGCCTCGGACCGCCTCAAGGCCCCACCGGCCTGGGCGCGCATCCTGCTGCTCGCCGTGACCCTGGGCGTCGCCGCCTATGTGCTGCTGTTCGCGCGCGAGATCGCCCGCCCGGCGCGCGACGCCGACCATCTGCGTCAGGCGGCGGTCCAGAGCGACGCCGACCTGCTGGCCGCGCGGTTCGAGACCCGGCTGACCGCCGCCCGCGCGGGCCTGGCGGCCGGACAGACGGCGCTGGACCTGGGCGCGACGCCGAGCGAGGCCGTCGAAACCGCCCGAACCCTGGCGCCCGACAGCGCCTTCGCCGTGCTGGACGTCGAGGGCGCGGCGACGGCCGCGGCCGGGGCGGCGCCCGGCGCCTTCGCCGCGGTGACCGCCGAGGCGCCCCGCGCGGCGCCCGACAAGTCCGGCGTGCTGATCGCGGCCGAGGGCGCGGAGCCGCGCCTGGTCGCCCGCATCGCCCCGCCCGTGCTCCAGGTGGACGTGGCCGGACGCCCCAGGCCGACCCTGTCTCTCGTTTCGACCTCGGGCGTGCTGGCGTCGACCGACGCCGCGCGCACCGGTCGGCCGCTGACGGCCGTCGGCCTGACGCCTGACGCCCTTGTCGGGGGCAGTCCGGCACGCACCGTCGCGGTGGACGAACATAGTCTGATGACCGCCGTCGGCGCGGCGGGCGGCGGCGTCTTCGCGGTGGCCTCCACCCCGGTCGATACGGAGGCGGCGGCCTTGCTGAACGACGCCTGGGTCTTGGCCGCGCCGCTGGTGCTGGGCGTGGCCGTACTGTTTCTGGTGCTGTTGAACCGTTGGCGTCAGGCCAGGATCAGCCGCCAGTGGGCGGCGTCCGAACGGCGTTTCCGCGTCGCCGTCGAGGCCGCGCGCTGCGGCGTCTGGGAATGGGACGCCGAGGGCGGCGAGGTCGATCTGTCGGACTATATGGCCGTTCTGATGGGCTTTCCCCAGGGCGGACCCGTGTCGGCCGAGGCCTTCATGGCCCGCATCCACGCCCGCTATCGCCCCCAGGTCGATCACGCCCTGCGCCAGGCCGCGGCCTTCGGCGCCTTCGATGTCACCTTTCCGGTCCAGGGCGAGGACGGACGGGTGCGTTGGATCGACGCCCGGGGCCAGGCGCGCGGCGACCGGGGCGAGACGGGGTTCAGCTCCATCCTGGGCGTGGCCCTGGACATCACCGAGGCCCGCCGCGCCCGCGCCCAGGCCCAGGCCGCCGAGAGCCGCCTGCGCGACGGCATCGAGAGCGTGTCGGACGCCTTCGTCCTGTTCGACAAACAGGGGCGTCTGCTGCTGTGCAACCAGGCCTTCCAGGACGCCTTCGGCTTCGCCCCCGGCGTGGTGCAGCGCGGGGCGCTGAAGGACGAGTTGAACCGCATCGCCGCCCTGGCCATCACGGCCGAACACCCCGGCGCGGGCGGCCGGGCCGGCGCACGCGAGGTCGAGCTGAACGACGGGCGCTGGCTGCAACTGATGGAGCGGTTCACCTCGGACGGCGGCTCGGTGGTCACGGCCGCCGACATCACCGCCATCAAGCTTCAAGAGGCCGAGCGACAGAGGGCGTCCGACAATCTGCGCGCCATGGTCGATCAGTTGGAGGCCAGCCAGGAGAAGCTGTCGCTGCTGGCCCGCAAATATGAGATCGCCATGACCCGGGCCGAGGCCGCCAACCAGGCCAAGTCCGAATTCCTGGCCAATATGAGCCACGAGCTGCGCACGCCGCTGAACGCCATCAACGGCTTTTCCGAGATCATGGCCGCCGAGATGTTCGGCCCGCTGGGCGATGCGAAATACAAGGGCTACGCCGCCGACATCCACCGCTCGGGCCAGCACCTGCTCAGCCTGATCAACGACATCCTGGACATGGCCAAGATCGAGGCCGGCAAGATGCGGCTGCACTATGAGGCGGTGTCGCTGAAGGAGGTCTGCGACGACGCGGTGCGGCTGATGCGCGGCAAGGTCGAGGACGCGGGCCTGACCCTGACCGTCGAGGCGCCCGCCGACCTGGCCGAGATCGAGGCCGACCATCGCGGCTGCAAGCAGGTGATGCTGAACCTGTTGTCCAACGCCATCAAATTCACGCCCGAGGGCGGCTCGATCACCGTGCGGCTGGCGCCGCTGGGCGACGACAGGGTGCGGGTGGCGGTGGCCGACACCGGCATCGGCATCGCCGCCGACGACCTGGCCCGGCTGGCGCGGCCGTTTGAACAGGTCGAGGGCCAGCACTCCAAGACCACGCAAGGCACCGGCCTGGGCCTGGCCCTGACCAAGTCTCTGATCGAGATGCACGGCGGGACCCTGCACATGGAAAGCCGCCCCGGCGAAGGCACCACCGTGTCGTTCGACCTGCCGATCCGGCGGCCGACGACACAGGCGGAACCCGCGGACCAGGCCCGCGCGGCCTGAGGGCCACGCCGAGCCGTCTGGAAAAAAACGGGGTCTATCGAGTCTATCGAGTCGATTTTGACGGACGTTCGAGCCAGCTCGGACGCACGCTTAACAGGCGTCTGCGCCGGATACGGACGCCAGGGTTCGCGGCGCCTCCAGGACCACGCTTGGAGCCGGGATCGATCCGGCCCGCCTTCCATTCATACGCGCCCTGCCCGCCCCGCGCTTGAGCGCGTCCGAGGGGTGGGATAGATCAGGTCCCGGGCCATCGCGGGCATGATGTAGTGGTAGCCTGGCAGCTTCCCAAGCTGCTCGTGCGGGTTCGATTCCCGCTGCCCGCTCCAGCCCCCGGCGGACGCCCGGAGGCGCACACCTCTCACGCGTCGGCCAGGACCTGTTTGACGTGTTGGACCGTGTCATCCTTGGCCCGCATCAGCCCCAGGTGCTGGTTCAGGATCTGCGTCACCTCGGCCCAGGCGATGGGCGGGGCCAGGGCGATGACGCCCGCGGCGAAATCCCGGGCCGAAACGAAGGTCAGGTCGAAACCCTTGGTCTCATAGTCCTGAACGATCGCGGGCAGGGATTCCTGGGCGCCTCCGTTCGGGCCGTAGACGAACAGCATGGTCGAACCGCCCTTCTTTCTCACCTTGGTCACCGCATGATCGACGGCCGCGCGGGTGAAGGACTTGTCCTTGGCCTCGCAGCAATAGCGCAGGGTCTTGCCGTCGGCCTCGAAGACATCGACGTCCGAAACCTCATTGGAGGAGGCGCCGCTCTGATTGGCGGGATGGGAGGCGACCTTGAGGGTTCCGCCCTGAGACCTGGAGACCAGTTCGAACAGGAGCGCCGCCACCAGTGCGAGGCTCTCGCCCTCGCACGACCGCGCCAGAAGGCGGTCGCAGAGCTGCTCGAGCGCGCGCTTGCTGACGACCGCGTCGAAACGGGTCTCATCAAACGTGATCACCCGGCTTTCGAGCTTGAGAATCCGGGCCAGGACGGCGATCAGCGCGTCCTTGCCGTTATCCTCTGCATTGACCCGTTCGAACACGGCGATCAGCCGTTCGAGCGTCTGGCGGTCCCTGCCGCGCCGGACGGCGTTATCGACGCTCAGATGGGTGTAGCGCGCCGGCTTGTTCAAAAACGGCTCGTTCGATCCGCCCAGCCGTTTTTCCAGCGCGGCCTGTTCAAACGGAACGACCACGGCATGACACAGGGTGCGGGCGTCGAACGCCCCGGCCAAGGGCGCGCCCGCCTGAAGCGCCAGCGGATCGGTGTCGGGATTCACGGCCTTCGCTAGCATTCCAGTCAGCAGGATGTAGCGATAGGTTCGGTGCGTATGGCCGATGATTTGTTCGATCATCGTCTCCATATCGCGAGGGAGACGGTATGATCCGGTTCGGGCCAGATCGGTCGCCTCGGCGAGCACTCGCCGGGCCTGCGCGCTATCAACGTAAATCGGCACTCGGAGCTTTCCTGTGAACCCGGTCGTCAACCTAACCAGAGGTGGAAACCGGCGAACGGAAGTTCAAGCCAGGCCCAGCGCGGTCTCGCTGTTTTCCGGCGCCGGGGGCATGGACGTCGGCTTTCGTCAGGCGGGCTTCGACATCCTGTGGGCCAATGATCTGGACAAGGTCGCCGTCGAGACCTACCGCCGTAATCTCGGCGACCACATCGTCTGGGGCGACATAGAGGATCACCTGTCGTCGCTGTCGCGGTTCGCCGGGGTGGATTGCCTGTTCGGCGGGCCGCCGTGCCAGGGCTTCTCCGTGGCCGGAAAGATGGCGCCGGACGATCCCCGCAGCCAACTGGTCAGGTCCTTCATGCGGGCCGTCGAGATTGTGCGGCCGCGCGCCTTCGTCATGGAGAACGTCAAGGCCCTGGGCACGCTGGCCAAGTTCAAACCGGTTCGGGACGACCTGCGCGCCAGCGCCGACAGACTGGGTTACCGGACCGAGCTGCACATCCTCAACGCCAAGGATTTCGGCGTCCCCCAGGCCCGCGAGCGCGTGTTCTTCGTCGGGTTTTTGGACGCGGAGCCGGTTCAGTTCGAGGACCGTATCCGCAAGCATCGCCGCGCGCCGATCACCACGCTGGAAGCGTTGCGAAAGACCGGGCCGCAGGGCACGGCCGCCAACCCCAAGACCTGCAACGCCGTGATCACCATCGCCGAGCGACCGGTGCTGCGACGCAGCCCCTATGCGGGAATGATGTTCAACGGACTGGGGCGGCCCCTGAACCCGCACGCTCCATGCGCCACGCTTCCAGCCTCCATGGGCGGGAACAAGACGCCCATCATCGACGAGCGGCAGTTCTTCGGTGACGGAACGAGCTGGATCGAGACCTACCACGCCCATCTGATGACGGGCGGCGCGCCTTCCACCCTGCGTGAGGCGCCTGGGCATATCCGCCGCCTCACCCTGGAAGAGGCGCGCATCCTGCACACCTTCCCCGAGGGCTATGACTTCGCGGGCGGCCGATCCGCGACCTATCGACAGATCGGCAACGCCGTTCCCTGTGATCTGGCCCTGGCCGTCGCCCAGGCCACGATCGACGTGCTCGAGGACGGCGCGATCGACGATGAGGGCGACCACGAACCGTCGTTGCGGTTCGCCTTCGGATCTTGAACGGACAGGCCCGGTCGAGCGGATCGCATCGGCCGGGCCTGTCCTCGATCAGGGCCGCGAGACCCTATTCGACGCGGTTGGCGGTGATGCCCTTGCGCGCCAGGAAGGTCTGGACGCTGGTGTCGCCCACCAGATGGCCGGCGCCGACAGCGACGAAGGTGACGCCCGAGCCTTTCAGGCGCTCTTCGATCTGGTTGGCCCAGTCGGCGTTCCGGTCGGTCAGCATGATGCGGTACAGGGCCGGATAGTCGCGAGCCATCTCCTCGACCATGACGGCGTCCAGGGCCTCGGTGTCGCCCGCGCGCCAGGCGGCGACCATGCCGTCCAGCATCTCGGCGGCGCGGTCATAGTCGTGCAGCGTCGAACGCAGGAAGCCGAGCTGCATGTCCTCGGGCATTTCGGCCAGCATGCGCACCTGCTGCTCCAGGCTCTCGAAGGAGTGGATCGACTTGCCCGCGGTCTTGGCGCGCGCCAGCAGCGTCAGTTCGACGCCCGAGGCGGGGTCGTAGCCGGCCTTGGTCAGCGGGGCCATCGACAGGGTCAGGCCCGCGAACCACGGACGCAGCGGGTCCATCTGGGCCGCCGAGGCGCCGATGGCGCGGGCGGCGACGTCCAGATGCGCGATCTCGTCCGCCGTCAGCAGCGACGACAGCGGCCGGTCCATCGAGAGACCGTGTTGTTGGATCAGCGGCATGATGGCGGCGGTGTCGTCGGGGTTGTCGATCTCGAACCAGACGTCCTGGGCGCTGTCGAAGGCCTGGTCGACGCGGGCGCTGGTCCAGTCGGTGCCGGGCTTCAACACATGGACGGTGCCGAACAGATAGATCGTCGAATCCGCGTCGCGCACGACCCACAGGGCCGGGGCGGCGTCCTGCGCATGGGCCGGGGCGGGCGTCAGCAGCGGCAGGGCGACGGCGGCCGTCAGAGCCAGGCCCAGGGCGGTCCCGGCGATGGCGCGGCCCGCGCGGACGACCGTGGCGGAGAAGAAGGAAGTCAGGCTCATGATACGCATTCCGATGGTGGGATTGAGAGGATTGTATGGCCGGTCAGGCCGAGAAGATGGCTTCGATCGGCTGGCCGAAGACGGCGGCGATCTTGAAGGCCAGAGGCAGGGACGGGTCATAGCGGCCGGTCTCCAGCGCATTGACGGTCTGGCGCGAGACGCCGAGCCGCGCGGCCAGATCGGCCTGGCTCCAGTCGTGTTCGGCGCGCAGCACCTTGAGACGGTTGTTCATGTCATGACCCCCTATCGATGCCGCAGCCACCACAGGCCCCAGGCCAGCAGATAGCCCGTGACCATCAGCAGCAGCATGCCCATGGCGCCGGTGGCGGCGTAACCGGCCGGGGACGCCGGTTCGAGCAGCACCGGCACGGTCCAGCCGCGCCCCGTCGGCGTCATGGCCAGGATGAGCAGCACCCCGCCGACGGCCATGCCGCCGCTGCCGCCCCAGTACCAGGACCATTTGTGCGCCTCCTGCGCCGCCTCGTCGATCGACGCCATCCAGGCGCCGCCGATCCACATCGCGCTGAGCATGCCCAGGACGGCGGCGACCCACATGGCCCCGTCGTTCTGGGCGCCGATGCGGGCGAAGACCAGCGCCAGGATCAGCAGGATGAACCCTCCCCCCCGGGCGATGAACGATCGTGCACGTTGCCAACTCATGGAAAACACCCCTGTCGTTTTGACAAGTGAGCTTTACTTGCGTTGGTGCGTTTGTGTCAAGCGTCTTTGTCAAAACGACAAGCGAGCTTTTCTGGTCCGACCGTCGGGCGCGGCTTCAGATCGGCGGATCGAGCGGCGTCGGGGCGGCGAGCTTGCTGAGGGGGCGGGCCTGGGTGACGATGTCGTCCGGCGCCGGAATGGCCCGATCCGACGACGCCGACAGCCCCTCGAACCGACGCGCCTGGGTCAGGACGTTCCGCTCCAGCGACCCGGCGAAATCATTGTAGCGCTCGACCGCCCGGTCCAGGGCCGAACCTAGGTCCTGGGCGTATTTGGCGATGACCGACACTCGCTTGTGCAGCTCGCGGCCCGCATCGGCGATCTCGCGGGCGTTGGCGGCCTGATCTTCGGCTCGCCACCCATAGGCCACGGCCTTGAGCAGGGGGAACAGCGCCATCGGCGTGACGACCGCGACCCGCTTCTCCCAGGCCTCGGCCACCAGATGGGGCTGACGTTCGGCCAGGCAGGCGAAGGCGCTTTCCAGCGGCATGAACAGCACGACGACATCGGGAGAACGACTGTGCGGCGGTTTGTCGAAGGCGTTCCAATAGGCCTTGGACGACAGGTTCTGGATGTGCCGCCGCACCGAGTCGGCGTGGGCGTTCAGCGCCGCTTCCCGGGTCAGGTCGTCGGTCGCCTCCAGCGAGGCCTGATAGTCGGTCATCGAGACCTTGGAATCGATGACGAACAGCCCGCCGCCCGGCAGCCGCACCACGACATCGGGACGCAGGCGGCCGTCATCGCCGCCGACCGACACCTGTTCGTCGAAGTCGATGCCCGCGCGCAGCCCCGCCAATTCGAGGACGTTGCGGAGCATCTGTTCGCCCCATCGTCCCTGAATGCCCGCACCCCGCCTTAGGGCGTTGGACAGCTTCCGAGCCTCGTCCTGGGTGGCGGCCGAGACGGTCATCAGTTGTTCGATCTGGGTCTTCAGCCCCGCACCGTCGGCGATGCGCTTTTCCTCGACCTTGGCGACGTGTTCGGCGAAGGCCGTCAGCCTGTCGGTCATCGGCTTCAACTGAGCTTCCAGCTTCTGCTGGGCCAGCAGGTCGCGCTGGCGCAGCGATTCGTCGGCGCGTTTGAGCACCTCTTCGGCCACGGCGCCGGCGGTCTGACCGGCCTGGGCCTTCAGATAGTCGGCCATGGCGCCGCGGCTGTCCTCGGCCGTCTCCAGCCGGGCCTCGGTCGCGCGCAGGTCGCCCTTGGTTCTTTGCCATGCAGCGAAGGCCCACAGGAAACCCGCCGTGGCGACGACCGCCAGGACCAGCAGGATCAGCTCAAGCGTGTTCATGCTGTGTTCCTAGCGGGAGTCGGGGGTGCGGTCACCCTCTCCCGGGGAAGAGGGAGGAATTACGCCGGGCGCCGCGCCCGCAGCGCCTGGACGATGGTGCCGTCGTCCAGCCAGTCCAGGTCGCCGCCGACGGGGACGCCGCGGGCCAGGCTGGTGACCTCCACTCCCGATCCCGCCAGGCGTTCGGCCAAGTAATGGGCCGTGGTCTGGCCGTCGACGGTGGCGGGCAGGGCCAGAACCACCTCACGCGTTCCCGCGCCCGCCCTCTGGACCAGTTCGGCGACGCGCAGGGCCTCGGGACCGACGCCGTCCAGGGCCGACAACAGGCCGCCCAGCACATGATATCGGCCGCGAAAGGCGCCCGACCGCTCCATGGCCCACAGGGCGCCGGCTTCTTCGACCACGCAGATCAGGGCGCCGTCACGGGCGTCGTCGGAACAGATGGCGCAGGGATCGCGGGTGTCGGGCGCACCGCAGACCCCGCAGGACCGCACCTTGGCCGCCGTCTCGGCCAGCGAGGCCGCCAGCGGCTCCAGCAATTGTTCGCGCCGCTTCAGCAGGGCCAGGGCCGCGCGCCGGGCCGAACGCGGACCCAGGCCCGGCAGCTTGGACAGCAGGCCGATCAGGCGCTCGATCTCGGGTCCGGCGGAGGCGGCCATGTCAGAAGAGTTTGGGCATTCCGGGGATGTTCATCCCCGCCATCGGCCCGGCGGCCTCGCGCATCAGGGCGCCGTTGATCTCGTCCAGGCGGCGTTTGGCGTCGGCGTGGGCGGCCTGGATCAGGTCGGCCAGGATGTCGGCCTCGCCGGGGACCATCAGGCTGGGGTCGATATGGATCGCGGTGATCTCGCCCGGCCCTTTCAGGCCGATCGTCACCAAGCCGCCGCCCGAGGAACCCTCGGCCGTGGTGTCCGCCATCCTGGCCTGGGCGTCTTGCAGCCTTTGCTGCATCGCCTGGGCCTGCTGCATCAGGGAATTGAGGTCTTTCATGCCCCCTAGATAGGGCGATCCGCCGCCTCGCGACAGGTCTGGATCGACGATCCATCAGCGCCGCGAGGTCTTGACGCCGTGAAGATGCTCCCTATTTGATATCCGCATCTGTTGCAGTTTTGATTGAGGGAAGCCGCCATGCCTTTCGACGCCGTGTCCAGCCGGGACGCCGCCCTGTCCGACGCCGCCCTGGGGCAACTGTTCACCGAGGCGCGCACGCGCAACGCCTGGTCCGACCGGCCCGTGCCCGAGGCCCTGCTGCGCAAACTGTACGACCTGACGAAATTCGGCCCGACGGCGCTGAACGCCACGCCCGCGCGGCTGGTGTTCGTGACCTCGCCCGAGGCCAAGGCCAAGCTGGCGGCGCTGATGAGCGAGGGCAACCGCGCCAAGACCCTGCAGGCGCCGGTCAATGTGATCATCGGCCATGACGTGGATTTCCACGACACCCTGCCGACCCTGTTTCCGCACGCGCCGGGCGCGCGCGACTGGTTCCCCGACGCCCAGGCGCGGCGCGAGACCGCGTTCCGCAACGGCTCGCTGCAAGGCGGTTATCTGCTGATCGCGGCGCGCGCCCTGGGCCTGGACGTCGGTCCCATGTCGGGCTTCGACGCCGAGGGGGTGAAGCGGGAGTTCTTCCCCGGCGATGCGGTCGAGCCGAACTTCATCGTCAATCTGGGCTATGGCACGGACGAGAATCTGTTCCCGCGTTCGCCCCGGCTGACGTTCGACGAGGCGGCCCGGATCGTCTGAATTCAGTCGCCGTCGCGCACTCTGGCCGACGGCAGGCCGTCCAGGCTGAGTTGGGCGATGGCCGCGGCCAGGGCGATGTTGGTCTCGACCACCGGATCGACCAGGGCCAGGGTCGCGGCCGCATCCCCCGCGACCGTCGCCGCCGCCGTATAGCGGGCGGTCAGATGCCGGTCGGGACCTTCGACATAGGTCTCCGAGAACAGCACGGCCTCATCGCCCGCGACCCCGGCCAGGACGCACTGATGACCGCGCAAGCCCCCCTGGCGGATGCGGCGGAAATGCACGACCGGTCCCCGGTCGGGGAAACGGGCGATGCACGCCTGGGCGTCGTTGAACACCGACTGGCGGCCTTCCTCGGGCGCCGCGCCGTCGCCGGTGACCGAGGTCGTGTTGTCGAAACTCATGTCAAAGGCCCAGTCGGCGCCGGCCGGCGGCGGCGTGGGCACGGCGGCGCGGATCAACGGCTCCATCCGGTCGCGCACATCGGGAAAGGACACGCCCAGGGCCTGAGCCAGGGGACGCAGCTTGTCCAGGAGCTGGCGCGAGATGTCCGATATCTGGTCGGCCAGAGGCGGTTCGGCCGTCGGCTCCTGGGCCGCGGCCGGGTCGGCCGACGCCAGCCCGGCCGCCAGGGCCAGGGCGATGGTGAGATGGCGCATGACGTCCCCCTGTGCGTTCGCATCCGCATCAGGCCATGACGCGGGCGGATGCGCGAGGGCCGCAGGGCGTGCTGACAGGTTTCGTCAGGCCGGGTGCGGTTCTCCCTCCCCTTGATGGGGAGGGTGGACGCGAAGCGGACGGGTGGGGTGGAGGAGCGGCGTATACGCCGCGACGACGAAAACCGCGCGCTCCGACGTCGGGACGGTCGTGCCTATTCCAACAGGAACCGAGCGTGGCGTCTCGCCCCCACCCGTCTTCGCCTTCAGCTCAGACACCCTCCCCACTCCGGGGGAGGGAGAAGCCTGATCAGTCTTCGGTTTCGTCCGCCTCGTCGGGGATGGTCGGCAGCTCCAGCGGCGGGGCCAGGGTCTTCACCTCGCCGATCTTGGCGCCGGGAAAGGCCTCCAGCACCGACAGGACGAAGGGGTCGGCAGCGACCTCGGCCCGTTCCTGGGCGCGGCCGCGGCGTTCCTGTTCGATCAGGGTCTCGCCGCCGCCCTGGCCGTTGGCGGCGACCAGCCAGGTGCGGCCGGTCCAGTCCTTGAGCCGCCCCGACAGGCGCCGCGCCAGATCGGCGGGGGCGCTGGGTCCGCTCTCATAGACGATGGCGCCGGGCTTGAAGCTGACCAGCTTCACATGCTGCTGCACGTCCAGTTGCAACTTGATCTCGCGCTTGTGGCCGATCAGGGCCACGACGGCGTCGAAGGTCTGAGGATCCGGCAGGGCGGGCGCCGCGACCGGCCGCGCGGCCAACTGGGCGGAGGCGCCGCCCCCTGCCCCGCCGCCGCCGCGCGGCGCGCCGCCGCCGGGACCGCCGGTGACCGGTTCGCCCGCGTGCAGACGCTTCAGCGCCTCTTCCGGTCCGGGCAGGTCGGCGGCGTAGGCCAGACGCACGATGGCCATTTCGACCGCGTCCGCCGGGTTCGGCGCGCGCCGCACCTCTTCCAGCGCCTTCAACAGCATCGACCATGTCCGCGACAGGGTTCCGGCCGGAATGGCCGCGCCCAGGGCCGCCAGCTTCTGGGCCTGGTCGTTGGGCAGGCGCGTCGCCTGGGGACCCAGCATCTTGGCGACCGAGGCGGCGTGGCAGTGCTCCAGCAGGTCGTTGGTCACCTGCACCGGATCGGCGCCGAAACCGTAGAGGGTGCGGAACCCCTCCAGCGCCTCGGGCGTGCGCCCGGCCATGATCGATTCGAAAAGCTGGATGGTCTGGCCGCGGTCGGCCAGGCCCAGCATGTCGCGCACCACCTCGGCCTTGACCGTGTCGCCGCGCTCGCCCTGGACCAGGGCCTGGTCCAGCAGCGACAGGCCGTCGCGCACCGACCCCTCGGCCGAGCGGGCGATCAGGGCCAGGGCCTCCTGTTCGATCCGCATGCCCTCCTTGTCGGCGACGCGGCCCAGATGCTCGACCAGCACCTCCGGCTCGACCCGGCGCAGATCGAACCGCTGGCAGCGGCTCAGGATCGTCACCGGCACCTTGCGGATCTCGGTGGTGGCGAAGATGAATTTGGCGTGCGGCGGCGGCTCTTCCAGCGTCTTCAGCAGGGCGTTGAACGCCTGAGTCGACAGCATGTGGACTTCGTCCAGCACATAGACCTTGTAGCGCGCCTCGACCGGGGCGTAGCGGACGCTGTCCAGGATGTCGCGGATGTCGCTGACGCCGGTGTGGGACGCCGCGTCCATCTCCATCACGTCCATGTGCTGGCCGGCCATGATGGCGGCGTCGTGCCGTCCGTCGGGGGTCAGGGCCAGGGACGGCCTGTCGATGGCGTCGGTCTCGTTGTTCAGGGCGCGGGCCAGAAGGCGGGCGGTGGTCGTCTTGCCCACCCCGCGCACCCCGGTCAGCATGAAGGCGTGGGCGATGCGGCCGGTGGCGAAGGCGTTGGTCAGGGTGCGCACCATCGCCTCCTGCCCGATCAGGTCCTCGAAGGTGCGCGGCCGGTATTTGCGGGCCAGGACGGTATAAGCCTCGCCGGAGTCGGGGATGGGTGCGGGCGTCGCGGCCTTGGCGGGCTTGGACTCGGGTTCGGCAGCAGGCGCCGGGACCGGTTCGGCCTTGGATTCCGGCTTGGGTTCTGGCGGGGCGCCGAACATGTCGTCGGTGTTCTCGTCGCGCACGGGCGCGTCGTCGTCCTCCTCCCACGGGGGACCTTCGAGACTCGGATCGACGTCGGTCATGAGTCCGTATTACCGCGAGTGACGCGACTCGCCACGCCTTTGGAGTCGAATGCCGGGGAAAAGGGCGCGTGGACCCGCACAGCGGCGCCCTCAAGCAGCGAGACGCCGCGCGTCGAGCGTTAGGGCCAACAAAAAAGGAGGGTGGAGACCGCGACCCGAAGGGAATTCGTTGTGGCTGCTGCCTTCCGGCCCTGACCAGATTGGCGAAGCCTTCGCCCGCGATCTCCGAGGCGGGATATGGCGCGGCGCGGGATGCGAATCAAGTGTTCTCCCTCCCCGTTCGGGGAGGGTGGTCGGCGAAAGCCGACCGGGTGGGGAGAGCCAGGCGACACGAGACCGGCGCCGGCTTCGCCGAGCCGCCCCCACCCGGCGCTGCGCGCCACCCTCCCCAAAATGGGGAGGGAGAGTTATGAGCCTTTCATGCCCCTGCCCCCCGTCAACACCTTCGCCGGAAACCCGCTGGATCGCGCCGGGGATCGGCGGGACGATCCGGCCTGGCTGGTCGAGCAGGCGGCGCGGCCCGAGGCGCTGGCGATGCTGTTGTGGGAGGGGCGGCCGCTGATCGAGGATCACGCCGACGGCCCGCGTCTGGCCTGGCTGTCGATGGGCCACGCCCGCGACCTGGCGCCCGACCGCCAGGCCTTCCTGGGCCTGTGGAGGGACGCGCCGGTGTTCGCCGTCGAGATCGAAGGTTCGATCGATCCGGCCGAAGGACCCGTGCGCGGCCTGGGCGGCTTTCACGAAATGCGGGCGGCGGCGGCGATGCTGTCGGGCGTCGAGGCGGCCATGGCGGGAACGGCCAAGAGCCTGTTCGACTGGCGCCGACGGCACGGCTTCTGTTCCGCCTGCGGATCGGCGACGCGCGACGCCTGCGGCGGCTGGAAACGGGTCTGCGAAGCCTGCGGGACCGAGCATTTCCCGCGCGTCGATCCGGTCGTCATCATGCTGGCCGTGCATGAGGGACCGGACGGGCCGCGCTGTCTGCTGGGCCGTCAGGCGGCCTGGCCCGCCGGGCGGATGTCGGCCTTGGCCGGTTTCCTGGAGCCGGGCGAATCGATCGAGGAGGCCTGCGCCCGCGAGATCGCCGAGGAGGCGGGCCTGACCGTCACCGCCGTGCGCTATCACTCCAGCCAGCCGTGGCCGTTTCCGTCGCAACTGATGATCGGCCTGTTCTGCGTGGTCGATTCGGATGAGGCGCGGCCGGATCAGACCGAGCTGGAGGCCGTCGCCTGGCTGACGCGGGACGAGGCGCGGGCGTGTCTGGCCGAAACGCACGCGATCAAGCCGCCCCCGCCCATCGCCATCGCCCGCACCCTGCTGGAGGCATGGGCGCAGGGGAGGGATTAGGGGGTAGGGCTTAGGGCTTAGGGCTTAGGGCTTAGGGCGCGCGGAAAATCTGATCCTCGGGTCAAGCCCGAGGATGACGGGAAGGAAGATATCCAAGCCCTAAGCCCTAAGCCCTTCCCTGCGCGCCGCTTCCAGGTCCGCCGGGTTGTCGACCGACAGGGGGGCCTCGTCGATGACGGCGCCCCAGATGGACAGGCCCATCTCCAGCGCCCGAAGCTGCTCCAGCTTCTCGCGGATCTCCAGCGGCGACGGCGGGGCGGCGCAGAAGCGTTTCAGGGCCTCGCGGCGATAGCCGTACACGCCGATGTGACGCCACACGGGTGCGTCGCCGTACAGGGTCGAGCGGGTGAAATAGAGGGCGCGGCCGGTGGTCTGGCCCGGCGCCAGGGCCAGCACCGCCTTGACCACATCGGGGTTCGACCGATCCGAGACGTCGGCTTCCGCCGCGACCAGGGTGGCGATGTCGCACGACGGCTGGTCCGCCAACAGCCGGGCGCAGGTCGCCGCGATCGACGGCGGGGCGAAGGGCATGTCGCCTTGCAGATTGATGACGGCGTCATGGCGGCCGTCGGGGTCCAGGGCCTCCAGCGCGGCCATGATGCGGTCCGAGCCGCTGGGCAGGGCCGGATCGGTCAGCACGGCGCGGCCGCCCGCCGCCTGAACCGCCTCGACGATCTCGGCATCGCCCGCCGCGACGGCGACCGGCAGGCCCGAAGCGGCCGCCGCCTGATAGGCGCGCACGATCATCGGCTTGCCGCCGATATCGGCCAGAGGCTTGTTCGGCAGGCGCGTGGCGGCCATCCGCGCGGGGATCAAGACCAGGGGATTCAGCGTTGCGGACATGGGCCGTTCGCTCCTTCACGACCCTTGGAACGCTCGGGCCGGTTGCGAAGGCGGCGCTAGCGTGTAAGAGACGCCCACGCAAGGATGCGCCCGCTTCGGCCGGGCTTTGACAGGGATGCGACGACGCGATGAGCGGCGATCTGAAGTGGAACAAGATTCTCGGCGCCGGATTGGCGACCGCCTTCGTCATCGTCGGCCTGCAACAGGTCACGGCGGCGGTCTATCAGACGAAACCGCCCGAAAAGATGGGCTATTTCGTCGATGCGCCGAAAGCGGACGCCGGCGCCGCCGCGGCGGCCCTGCCCATCGACTGGGGCACGGTGCTGCCGACCGCCGACGTCGCCGCCGGTGAAGCGGCCTTCGCGCGCTGCCAGGCCTGCCACAACATCGCTTCGGGCGGCGCCGACGGCATCGGCCCGAATCTGTGGGGCGTGCTGGGCGGGCCGGTGATGCACCGCGCCGGCTTCGCCTATTCGGACGCCATGGCCGCGCACAAGGCCGAGGCCCCCACCTGGGGCTATGACCAGATCGACCACTTCCTGACCGCGCCGGGCCGCTATGTGCCGGGCACCAAGATGTCCTTCGCCGGCATCCGGGACGAACAGACCCGCATCAACCTGATCGCCTATCTGCGCTCGCAGGGGTCGTCGCTGGCCATTCCGGCGCCCGATCCGGCCCGCCAGCCGGGCGCGGCGGCTCCGGCCGAAGGCGCGGCTCCGGCCGACGGCGCCGCACCGGCCGCCGAGGGTGCGGCTCCCGCCCCGGCCGCGGGCGCTCCGGCTCCGGCGGCGGCTCCGGCTCCGGCTCCCGCCGCTCACTGAGCGAACGTCACGGTCGAAAACGAAAAGGGCGGCTCGCGAGGGCCGCCCTTTTTGTTGGCCGCGCTCCCGTAAGGCGGCGGCGATTGGGTTATCTCCGTTTTCCCGGCGAATGCCGGGGTCCAGATGGAAAATCTCCGTCGCTTGCCGACGATTGGCCCAGGCCCGCCCCGAGATCGAGTCTGGATCTGGACCCCGGCATTCGCCGGGGAGGCGGTGGGGGAGACCCGCCGACGGTCAATGTGAATTGTTTCGTCCATGTCGCCGCCAGACCGCATCCGCCGCGCATCGGCAGGAGAGCGCCCTAGCGGTTCAGACCCGTCGGAACACCGGCGGCGCGAATCCGTCGGCGGCATAGCGCGCGGCGGCCTCGGCCAGAGGCTCGATGACCACCGCCCGCGCATGGCCCGCGGCGTGGATCACATGGTCGGCGTCATGGACGACGGCGGAATGGCCGCCCCAGGTCCTGAGGTCCGGCTTCAGCCACAGAACCAGATCGCCGCGACGCGCCTCGGCGGGATCGACCGCCCGGCCCAGTTCGACCTGGTCGGGCGTATAGCGGGCGCCGGGCAGGCCGCAGGCGGTCAGGGCCTGCAGCACCAGACCCGAGCAATCGGTTCCCCGGTCGTCGCGCCCGCCCAGGACGTGCGGCGTGCCCAGCAGGCGTTCGGCGGCCGTGGCCAGATCGGTCTCGAAATCGCCGAACGGGGCGACGGCGTCCTGATCGACCCATCCGGCGCCGACGACCTCGACGAAGCCCTCGCGGCGGGCGCGGGTCTGGACCAGGGCGTTCCACGGCAGCATCAGCGCGATCTCGGCCTCAGCCGAGGCGGTGCGGCGCGCGGGCGTGCGCGGCAGGGCGACGCGGGCGTCGGGCGGGGCGACGGGTCCCAGGGCCGAGCGGTCGATCCAGCCGATCGCGCCGTCGCGGCGGGCGCGGCCCCAGGCGCGCGGTCCCCGGCTCTCCAGCACGTCGAAGGCCTCGCCGAAGACGGCCTGGCTGATGCGCTGGCCGTCCGGTCCGTCACGCACCTCGGCCGAGGCGACGACGACCTGGAACGCCGTGGTCGGGCGATAGGTCTCGGCGCGCAGCAGGCCCTCGACGGCCTGTTCGGCCAGGTCTGGGCGCGCCAGCGGGCGTCGCGGGATCAGGGCGGAGACGTCGGTCAAACGAAAGGCTCGTCCGGTTGAGACGGCACCCTGTCACGAAGGCCCAAAAGTCCCGTTAACGGCGGAGGCGGTGATACCCCTGTCATCCTCGGGTCAAGCCCGAGGATGACGGCTTGTAGGGAATACGTCTTGCATTCCGTAGCCGACGCGCCACGTGGAAACCTGGAGGGCGCCCGATGATTCCGATACTTCTGCTGCTGTGTCTGGCCGGTCTGGCCTGGACCGACACGGCCGTCGGCCGCGCCCTGCGCGAAGCGCTGGTTCAGCGTCCGGCCCGAAAACTGGCGGCGATCACGCGCGGCAAGGCGGTCTTCTGGACCGCGCTGATCCTCGCGGGCGTGCTGGCCGTTGTCCTGTTCGAGATGGAGGGGCTGCGACTGTTCGGGATGATGGCGCCCGAAGCCCTGACCTGGTTCATGATGTTCGACGTCGGCGTCTTCATCGACGCCCTAATCATCGCCGCGGCCGTGATCTCGGGCCGAGGATGGCGGGCCACGACGCAGGAGGCGCGGCGATGGCTGGACCAGGGCGCACAGGCGCTGGGACGGATCAGAACGGCGGTGCGCGCCTCACGCCCGCGCCGCCCGCACAAACCAGCGCGCCGTCCCGACGATTCCGAGCCGCGACCAGCTTTATTTCTGGCCCTAACGCTCACGACGCAGTCGTTCGCTACTTGAGGGCGCCCTCTTCACATCATCCCCGGCCGTACCGCCCCTTCAACATCGCGTAGGCCGCGCGCACGCCATAGACCTCGGCCCCCTCGGGCCAGCCGGGGCGGCTGCGCGGGTTCCAGCCGAACACGTCCATGTGCGCCCAGACGCCGGTCTCGGGCGCGAACTTCTGCAGGAACAGGGCGGCGGTGACCGAACCCGCCTGCGCCCAGGCGGCCGAATCGTTCTTGATGTCGGCGATCTCGCTGTCCAGCGCGGCCTTGTAGCCGGGCCACAGCGGCATCCGCCACAGGGGGTCGCCCTCGGCCAGGCCTGCGCCCAACAGCCCCTCGGCCAGGGTCTCGTCGTCGGTGTACAGCGGCGGCAGTTCGGGTCCGAGCGCGATGCGGGCGGCCCCGGTCAGTGTGGCGTAGTCCAGCGTCAGGTCCGGCGCGTGTTCGGACGCCCGCGTCAGGGCGTCGGCCAGGATCAGGCGGCCCTCCGCGTCCGTATTGCCGATCTCGATGGTCAGGCCCTTGCGGCTGGTCAGGATGTCGCCGGGCCGGAAGGCGTCGCCCGACACGGCGTTCTCGACGGCGGCGACCAGCACGACCAGCCGCACCGGCAGACCCGCCTGCATGACCAGACGGCCCAGGGCCAGCACATGGGCGGCGCCGCCCATGTCCTTCTTCATGTGACGCATGCCGACGGCGGCCTTCAGGTCCAGGCCGCCGGTGTCGAACACCACCCCCTTGCCGACCAGGGCCACCAGGGGCAGGTCGATCTTGTCCAGGTTCCAGCCGATCTCGATCAGGCGCGGCGCCCGATGCGGGGCGGCGGCGCGGCCGACGGCGTGAACGACCGGATAGTTCGCCTCCAGCAGGGCGTCGCCCGTGGTCACGGCGAAGGCCGCCTTGTGCGCCTCGGCGATTTCGCGGGCTATGGTCTCGATCTGCAACGGTCCCATGTCGGCGGCGGGCGTGTCGATCATCTCGCGCGCCAGTTCGCAGGCGGCGGCGATGCGCAGGGTCTCGTCCAGATCCAGTCCCTGGGGCGCGGCCAGACGCGGTCGCTGGCGGTCGGACTTGTCCTTGTAGCGGTCGAAGACATAGGTCCCCAGGGCGAAGGCCAGGGCGGCCTTGCGCGCCGCCTCAGGCTCGGCCTCCAGCCGATAGACGCCGGTCGGCAGCTTGCCCGCCAGGCCGCGCGCCGACATCGGGTCGAAACTCTTGCCCACGCCGACCAGCACATGGTCCAGCGCCCCATCGGCGCCAGGGCCGGCCTTGGGAACCAGCAGCAACTGCCCCGCCTTGCCGGTGAAGCCGTTCAGCCCGGCCCAGCCTTGGGCCGCCTCGGCGATCGGACCGTCGGCGACGACGAAGCGCACGGGCACGGCGGCGGCGGCCTCGGGCGCGTCGGCGGGAATCAGGACGGGGTGCAGGGCGCTCATGTCGGCCTCTCGGTCGGTTCAGGTCGTTAACCAGTGATTGACGCCGCCGCGCGATTCTTAACGCCGAACGGATCGTCAGGATCGCCCCCCATGTCGCGCACCGCCCTTCATCTCGCAACCGTCGCCGCGCTGACGCTGATCGCCGCACCGGCCGCGGCGCGGCAGGCGACGACGCCCGCGCCGCCCCAGACGCCCGCCCAAACAACCGTCCAGACGCCGCCTCAGGCCGCCGTTCCGCGCACGCCCGCCACCGCCGAGCAGCGCGCCGCCTACGACCGGATGGATCCCTTGTCGCGCTCGGTCTTCTGGGCCGCCCAGCAGGAGATCAACCCCGCCGACGCTGAGGCGGGGGTCAAGCTGTCGCGCGCGCTGCGTGAGATCGGCAACAACGACCAGGCCGTCCAGGCCGCCGGTCAGGTGCTGCTGCTGCAACCCGACAATGTCGAGGCCCTGCTGGAGGTCGGGCGCGCCCACATCGCGCGCGGCCAGGCCTTTTACGGCATCGCCAGCCTGGAGAAGGCGCGCGGCCTGGCGCCGAACGACTGGCGGCCGCTGTCGCTTCTGGGCGTGGCCTATCAGCAGGTGCGCCGCACCGACGACGCCCGCACCGCCTGGAACGAAGGCCTGCGCCTGTCGCCGGACAATCCCGACATCCTGGCCAACGCCGCCGTCGCCCTGGCCGGATCGGGCGACGCGGCCTCGGCCGAGACCCTGTTGCGCCGCGCCGCCGCCCGGCCGGACGCCACGCTGAAGACGCGGCTGAACCTGGCCATGGTGCTGGGCCTGCAAGGCAAGATGGCCGAGGCCGAGCAGATCCTGCGCCGCGACCTGCCGCCCGAGGCCGCCGACCGCAATCTGGAATGGCTGCGCCAGCGCGGCCAGACGGCCGCCGCCGCCGCCCCGGCCGAGACGGCGCGGACGTGGAGTTCGCTGCAGTAACGCCCTTTCTCCCTCCCCTTGATGGGGAGGGTGGACGCCCTCTGTCCGCCTCCCCCTCCCGCCGCGTGGGAGGATCGCCTATGTTGCCTCCCATGATCGACGCCCTCTACAGCGCGCGCATCCTGTCGCTAGCGGCCAATATGCCGCGCGCGGGTCGCCTGGATTTGCCGCACGGCACGGGCGAACAGGTCGCCAAACTGTGCGGGTCCAGGGCCGTCGTCGACGTGCGCATCGACGGCGACCGCCGCATCAGCGACTACGCCCAGGACGTGAAGGCCTGCGCCCTGGGCCAGGCGGCGGCGGCCATCGTCGGCGAGGTCGCCGTCGGCGCGACCCTGGACGAGGTGCGCGAGGCGCGCGACGACATGCTGTTGATGCTCAAACACGGCGGCGACGGACCCGAGGGCCGGTTCGAGGGGCTGCGCGCCCTGAAGCTGGTCGCGGACTATCCGGCGCGCCACGCCTCGACCCTGGTCGCGGTCGAAGCCCTGTTGAAGGCCCATGAGGACGCCCTGCGGGCGCGGCTGGACGGTTGCGTCCCGGGCTGGCCCCCGTCGGACGAGATTCCGGGCGAGACGCCGCCCGACGCCGCGCGAACTCGACGCGCCGGCACGGCCTGATCGGCATTGCCCGCGCCCTCAAGGCAAGGGATAAGCGCCCGATATGGCCACCGGCGGAAACCTCTATGAACGCGGCGTGCGGTTGGCCCATCGCGGCTACAAGCTGACGCTCAGCCCCTTTTTCGGCCAGTCGTGCCGGTTCCTGCCCACCTGTTCGGACTACGGCCGCGACGCCCTGATCCAGCACGGGCCGGTCAAGGGGGGATGGCTCACCGTGCGGCGCCTGTGTAAGTGCCATCCTTGGGGCGGTTCGGGATACGACCCGGTGCCGCCGCCCACGAAGAAACCTGACCGATGATCGACCTGAAATTCCCCGACGGCGCCGTGCGCCAGTTTCCGCCCACGGCCACGGGCCGCGACGTGGCAGCCTCCATCTCGCCCAGCCTGGCCAAGCGCGTGGCGCTGGTCGAACTGAACGGCGAGCAGCGCGACCTGGACCGGCCGCTGGAGATCGGCGGCGACTTCCGCCTGCTGACCCGCGAGGACCCCGAGGCGCTGGAGACCATTCGGCACGACGCCGCCCACATCCTGGCCCAGGCGGTGCAGGAGCTGTTCCCCGGAACCCAGGTCACCATCGGCCCGGCCATCGAGGACGGCTTCTATTACGACTTCTTCCGCGAGGAGCCGTTCTCGACCGACGACTTCGCCGCCATCGAGAAGCGCATGGCCGAAATCGTCGACCGCGACGAAAAACTGGTCCGCGAGGTCTGGAGCCGCGACGAAGCGATCAAAATGTTCGAGGCCAAGGGCGAGACCTTCAAGGCCGAACTGATCCGCGACCTGCCCGAGAGCGAGACCATCACCGTCTATCGTACGGGGAACTGGGCCGACCTGTGCCGCGGGCCGCATTTCCCGACGACCAAATTCGTCGGCAAGGCCTTCAAGCTGACCAAGGTGGCCGGGGCCTATTGGCGCGGCGATTCCAAGCGCGAACAGCTTCAGCGCATCTACGCCACGGCCTGGGCCAACCAGGCCGACCTGGACGCCTATCTGACGCGTCTAGAGGAGGCCGAGAAACGCGATCACCGCAAGATCGGCCGCCAGATGGAACTCTTCCACATGCAGGAAGAGGGCCGGGGCATGGTCTTCTGGCATCCCAAGGGCTGGACCCTGTGGCAGGTGATCGAGGCCTATATGCGCCGCCGCCTGACCGCCGCCGGATACGTCGAGGTCAAGACGCCCCAGGTGCTGGACCGCAAATTCTGGGAGGCCTCGGGCCACTGGGACAAATACCGGCCGAACATGTTCGTCTGCGAGACGGTCGAGGGCGAGACCCTGTCGCTCAAGCCGATGAACTGCCCCGGCCACGTGCAGATTTTCGACCAGGGCCAACGGTCGTATCGCGAACTGCCGCTGCGCATGGCCGAGTTCGGGGCCTGCCACCGCTATGAGCCGTCGGGCGCCCTGCACGGCCTGATGCGGGTGCGCGGCTTCACCCAGGACGACGCCCACATCTTCTGCCGCGAGGACCAGATCGTCGAGGAGACGACCCGGTTCATCGAACTGGCCCGCAGCGTTCACGCCGACCTGGGCATGGAGACGGCCTACATCAACCTGGCCACCCGGCCCGAGGTGCGCGCCGGATCGGACGAATTCTGGGACAAGGCCGAGGCCCAGATGGCCGAGGCGGCCCGCGCCGCCGGGGTCGAACCGGTCATCGCCGAGGGCGACGGCGCCTTCTACGCGCCCAAGCTGGACTTCGTGGTCAAGGACGCCATCGGCCGCGAATGGACCTGCGGCACGATCCAGTTGGACTATGTCCTGCCTGATCGTCTGGGTGCGGAATATATCGGCGAGGACGGCGCCAAGCACCGGCCGGTCATGCTGCATCGAGCCATCCTGGGCAGTTTCGAACGCTTCATCGGCATCATGATCGAGAACTACGCCGGGGCTTTCCCGCTATGGCTGGCGCCGGTCCAGGCGGTGGTGGCGACCATCACCTCGGACGCCGATCCGTATGCGGAGGAAGTGGCGGCCAAATTCCGCGCCGCCGGTCTGCGCGTCGAGACCGACCTGCGCAACGAGAAGGTCGGCTACAAGGTGCGCGAGCACTCGGTCGGCAAGGTCCCGGTCATCGCCGTCGTCGGCAGGAACGAGGCCGCCGAGGGCAAGGTCGCCCTGCGTCGTCTGGGCAGCCAGGCGCAGGAGCTGCTGACGGTCGAGGAGGCCATCGCCGCCCTGACCGCCGAAGCCACCCCGCCGGATCTGCGCCCGGCCTGACGCGGTCGCCGTCTTCGGGCGGCGGCCTTCGCCTCCGGCTTGCATCGACGCGTCTTTACGGCGGCTTGCGCACCGACCAATCTGTCGGTCGGAGGCGTCATGCGGGAATCAGAGATTCGTGGGATCGCCGAGTCCATGGCCCGGCGTTCGCGGCAATGGCGGTCTCGGCTGGTCATCGGCGCGGTCATCGCCGCGGTGTCGTTCCCGCTGACGTCCTGGTCGTTCGCCCTGGGCTGGCTGGCGGTCTATGGCCTGCTTCAGGTCATCGAAGGGCGTCTGCACCCCGACGGCGCCCTCGCCCGGCGTCTGTCGCAACGCCAGTACGTGCGGCTGTGCCTGGCTCAGACCTTTCTGAACAATGTCGCCTTCAGCGCCTATGGCGCCGCCGAGATCCTGTCCGGCTCCCTGCTCGGCGTGGCCTGCGGCACGATGGTGCTGGGCGGGGTCATCGTCAACGCGGTGATGATCAGCCCCGGCTCGCGCACCATGGTGGCGACCGCCCTGATCCCCCAGGCCTTCTATCTGATGCTGTTGCCCGTGGGCGCCGCGCGGGCGGGCCTGACGACGTTCGAGACGGTGCAGATCACCTTCGCGGGCGTGTTCCTGGTCTTCGTCGGCCTGACGATCCTCAGCCACATCAGCCGCCTGTTCCGCGAGGCCGAGGCCGCCCGCGCCCACGCCGAAGAGGCCAACCAGGCCAAGAGCCGGTTCCTGGCGACCATGAGCCACGAGATCCGCACCCCGCTGAACGGCATTCTGGGCATGGCCCAGGCCATGGCCGCCGACGATCTTCCGACGCGCCAACGCGAGCGGCTGACGGTGATCACCCAGTCGGGCCGGTCGCTGCTGCACATCCTGGGCGACATCCTGGACCTGGCCAAGATCGAGGCCGGCAAGCTGGAGCTGGAGGAGACGCGGTTCGACCTGGGCGCCCTGGTCGACCAGACCCAGGCCAATTTCCGCGCCCTGGCCGAGGGCAAGGGGCTGGGGTTCGAGGTTTCGGTCACGCCGGCCGCCGTCGGCGCCTGGACCGGCGACCCGACGCGCCTGCGCCAGATCCTGGCGAACCTGATCTCCAACGCCGTCAAATTCACCGAGCGGGGCCGGGTCTCGGTGATCGCCGACGCCGATGACGCGGGGCTGGTGCTGACGGTGGCCGATACGGGACCGGGCGTGACGCCCGAACAACTGCCGCGCCTGTTCCAGAAATTCGTCCAGGCCGACGGCTCGACGACGCGCCGTTACGGCGGCACCGGCCTGGGCCTGTCGATCTGCGACGACCTGGCCCGGCTGATGGGCGGCGAGATCCAGGCCCGCCACGCCGATCCGCACGGCCTGGTGTTCGAGGCGCGCCTGCCGCTGCGCCGGGCCGAGAATGCGCCGGGCCTGGAACGGCCTGAAACGAGGATTGAGACGGCCGTCGCCTTCGACGGCAGCGGCCTGCGCGTCCTGGCCGCCGAGGACCATCCCGTGAACCGCCAGGTGCTGACGCTGTTGCTGGGTCAGATCGGCATCACGCCGCATCTGGTCGAGAACGGCGCCGAGGCGGTCGAGGCGTGGCGCGCGGGGGACTGGGACCTGATTCTGATGGACGTGCAGATGCCGGTCATGGACGGGCCGACGGCCGCCGCCGCCATCCGGGCCGAAGAGGCCGACGCGCCGCGTACGCGCACGCCGATCATCGCCCTGACCGCCAATGTCATGACCCAGCAGATCGAGGCGTATCGCCAGGCCGGCATGGACCATTCGGTCGCCAAGCCGATCGAGATCCAGGCCCTGCTGACGGCCATAGAGGCGTCACAGGCGGGCCGCGCGGCCGCCTGAAGCGTCAGATGTGGATGGCGTGCCCCAGGGCGCGCAGCGACGCCTCATGGAAGGCCTCGCCCAGGGTCGGGTGGACGTGGATGACGCCGGCCACGTCTTCCAGCACCGCGCCCATCTCCAGCATCTGGGCGAAGCTGTTGGACAGTTCCGACACGTGCTGGCCGACGGCCTGGACGCCCAGCAGGCGGTGGTCGGTCTTGGACGCCAGCACCCGCACGAAGCCGCCGTCGTCGCCCGCCTCGATGGCCAGGGCGCGGCCGATGGCCATCAACGGGAAGACCGCCTGGATCACGTCGTCATGGCCCTCGACGTCGTTCGGTCCCAGGCCGGCCGAGACGATCTCCGGCTCGGTGAAACAGACGGCGGCGATGGTCACCGGATCGAAGCGCTTGTCGTGACCGGCCAGGATTTCGGCCACGACCTCGCCCTGGGCGCTGCCCTTGTGGGCCAACATGGGTTCGCCGGTCAGGTCGCCGATGGCCCAGACGTTCTTCATCGAGGTCGCGCAGCGGTCGTCGATCTTCACGAACGGCCCGGCCATGGCCACGCCCATGTTCTCCAGCCCCCAGCCTTTCGTGCGCGGGCGGCGGCCGACGGTGACCAGCACCTTGTCGGCGTCCAGCTTGACCGCCTCGCCGTCCCGGGTCGTGACGTTGAGCTGGCCCTTTTCGAACGACCCGGCCTTGGCCCCCAGCAGCAGTTTGACGCCGTGCTTCTCCAGCCATTTGGTCACCGGATCGGTCAGGGCCTTGTCGTAGAGCGGCAGGATGCGCTCGGCCATTTCGACCACGGTCACTTCCGCTCCGAGCTTGCGGAAGGCGATGCCGAGTTCCAGCCCGATATAGCCGCCGCCGACGACCACCAGCTTGCCCGGCACCTTGTCCAACGACAGGGCCTCGGTCGAGGAGATGACGTCGCCGCCGAACGGCAGGAACGGCAGTTCGACCGGCTCGGACCCCGTGGCCAGGATGACGTGTTCGGCGCTGATGGTGATCTCGCCGTCGTCGGTCTTGACCGTGCAGGTCTTGGCGTCGCTGAACGTCGCCCAGCCCTTGATGACCTTGACCTTGGCCTTCTTCAGCAAGCCCGCCACCCCGGCGTTCAGCTTCTTGACGACGCCGTCCTTCCACGCGACCGTCTGTTTCAGGTCGATAGAGGGCTTGGACGCCGTGATGCCCAGCGTCCCGCCATTGGCCGCCTTGGCCACGGTCTCGAACTTGTTGGCCGCGTGGATCACCGCCTTGGACGGGATGCAGCCGACGTTCAGACAGGTGCCGCCCAGGCCGTCGCCGCCGTCGACCAGCACGGTCTCCAGCCCCAGTTGGCCGCAACGAATGCCCGCCACATAGCCGCCGGTCCCGGCGCCGATGATGAGGACTTTGGTTTTGATCTGTTCGGTCATGGCCGCGTTCTAGCCGCGCCGTGGCCGATGCGAAACCCGCCAGACCGCCCTAACCCTTCGGCAGCTCCATGAAGGGCGAGGAAAAGAGATTGTGGGGTCCGACATCATTGATGTCGGTCTCGCCGCAGAAGGCCATGGTGCGATCCAACTGATCGCGGATGATGTCCAGCGCGCGGGTCACCCCAGCCTTGCCGTGGGCGCCAAGACCATAGTTGTAGGCCCGCCCGATCAGGGTCCCCTTGGCGCCCGAGGCGATGGCGCGAAACACGTCCTGACCGGAGCGGATGCCGCTGTCCATGAAGATCTCGGTGCGGCCGCCGCCGATGGCGTCGACGATCGGCGCCAGCGCGGAAATCGTCGAGGGGGCGCCGTCCAACTGTCGTCCGCCATGGTTCGACACGATGATGGCGTCGGCCCCGAAATCCCGCGCCAGGATGGCGTCGTCCTTGTCGATGATCCCCTTCAGGATGATCTTTCGGTCCCAGCGTTTGCGGATCCAGTCCAGGTCCTTGAAGCTGAGGCGTTGGTCGAACTGTTCATCGACCCAGCCGGCGACATCGCCCAGTCCGCTGATGCTCTTGGTGTGGCCGATGATGTTGCCGAAGGTGTATTTGCCGCCCATCAGCATCTCGATGCCCCATTTGGGGTGCAGCGCCATTTCGAGGGCCGACTTGATCTTGGGTCCGATGGCGTCGCCCGCCATGCCGTCATGGAAGGCGGAATAGCGGACCCCGACCATCTGCAAGTCCAGGGTGACGACAAGGGCCGAACATCCGGCGTCATGCGCCCGCTTGAGCAGGTCCGCCACGAAGTCCCGGTCCTTCATGAAATAGAGCTGGAACCAGAAGGGACGGCTTGTCGCCTCGGCGACGTCCTCGATCGAACAGATGCTCATGGTCGACAGGGTGAACGGAACGCCCGCCGCCTCGGCCGCCTGGGCCGCCAGGATCTCGCCTCGGGCGTGCTGCATCCCGGTGAAGCCCACCGGTCCCAGCGCGACCGGCATCGAGACCGCCTCGCCGACCATAGTCGTCGCCAGCGAGCGATTGCTCATGTCGGTGGCGACCCGCTGACGGAAGGTGATTTCCTGAAGGTCGTCGTGGTTGGATCGCTTGGTCGATTCCGACCAACTGCCGGAATGCAGATAATCGAAAAACGCCTTTGGAACGTTGCGTTCGGCAGTCGCCTTCAGCTCTTCAATGCTCACTTCGTCCATGATCGCCCTCCTGCTGGACGCCTAACATTGCAAGAGTAACACGGTTAGACGAAACAGTTCCACGGGTCCTGGCGCCGCCGCCCGGGCGGCGAGGGCCTGGATCAGTAGGACGAAAACGGTGCGCGTGGGCGCGCGCGCCGCACCGCCCTCACCCCATCCACAGCGTCGCCGGGTGCTCCAGCAGGCCCTTGATCCGCTGCACGAAGACCGCCGCGTCGTGGCCGTCGACGATGCGGTGATCGAAGCTGGAAGACAGGTTCATCATCTTGCGGACCACCATCTGGCCGTCCTTGACCACCACCCGCTCCTGGATCTTGTTGGGACCGACGATGGCGACCTCGGGGTGGTTGATGATCGGCGTGTGGACGACGCCGCCCAGGGTGCCCAGCGAGGTGATGGTGATGGTCGAACCCGACAGCTCCTCGCGCTTGGCCGTGCCCGCCTTGGCGGCGCCCGAGACGCGGGCGATCTCTTCCGCCGTGGCGTAGGGGTCCAGCGCCTCGGCGTGGCGGACCACCGGCACCATCAGGCCGTTCGGCGTCTGGGCGGCGATGCCCAGATGGACCGGCGCGTGCTGGGTCAGAATGCCCGCCTCGTCGTCATAGGTGGCATTGATCTGGGGCTGGTCCCTCAGGGCCACGACGATGGCGCGGGCGATGAAGGGCAGCAGGTTCAGCTTGGCCTTGCCGGTCTTCTTCGCCTCGGCGTTCAGATGGGCGCGCAGCTCTTCCAGGGCCGTGACGTCGATCTCTTCGACATAGGTGATGTGCGGGATGCGGCGCACGCTCTCGGCCATCTTCTCCGCGATCTTGCGGCGCAGGCCGATGATGCGGACCTCGGTGGTCCCTTGCGCCTGGGCATAGGCGGAGCCGGTCGATCCGCCCACGGGCGAACCGCGCCCGCCGGAGGCGACATAGGCGTCGAGGTCGCCGTGTTCGATGCGTCCGGCGGGACCCGAGCCGGGCACGAACTGCAGCTCGATCCCAAGATCGCGGGCGCGGTGGCGCACGGCGGGCGAGGCCAGGGGGCGCTGCCCGGCGACGCGGGTGGTGAAGGCTTCGGGAATGGTGCGCGCGGACGCAGCCCCTCCACCGGCTGCGCCGGTCCCCCTCCCCGTTTCACGGGGAGGAGAGGATGGCGCGGGTTTTTCCTCCCCGCCCTGCGGGGAGGGGGACCGCGAAGCGGTAGAGGGGCTGGCGGCCACGGGCGCCTCAGCCACATTGCCCTTGCCCTCGACCTTGAAGCTGACCAAGGGGCCGCCGACCGGAACCTGCTGGCCCGCCTCGCCGTGAGTGGCGACGACGACGCCGGAGACGGGAGAGGTGATCTCCACCGTCGCCTTGTCGGTCATGACGTCGGCCAGGATCTGGTCTTCGGAGACGGCGTCCCCGACCTTGACGTGCCAGCCGACCAGCTCGGCCTCGGCCGTGCCTTCGCCGACGTCGGGCAGTTTGAAGACATAGTTGGCGCCGGAGGCCGCGACGGGCGCGGCGGCGGGGGCCGGTTCGGGCTGGGCGGCGGGCGCCGGGGCGGCCTCGGCCTTGGGCGCCGGAGCGGGCGCCGGGACCGGTTCGTCCGCCGACGCATTGCCCGCGCCTTCGACCTCGAACTCGACCAGCGGCCCGCGCACGGCCAGCATCTGGCCGGGTTCGCCGTGCAGCACCGTGACCTTGCCGCCGACCGGCGAGGTGATCTCCACCGTCGCCTTGTCGGTCATGACGTCGGCGACGATCTGGTCCTCGCCGACCATGTCCCCGACCTTGACGTGCCAGCCGACCAATTCGGCCTCGGCCGTGCCCTCGCCCACGTCGGGCAGTTTGAAGACGTAACGACCCATCTCAGCGACCCCCGCTCATGACGGCTTTCAAGGCGTCGGCCACCCGTTCGGGACCGGGGAAATACTCCCACTCGAAGGCGTGCGGATAGGGGGTGTCCCAGCCCGTCACCCGCGCGATCGGCGCCTCCAGATGATAGAAGCAGCGCTCCTGGACCAGGGCCGACAGCTCGGCGCCGAAGCCGCTTGTCTTGGGCGCCTCGTGCACGATGACGCAGCGGCCGGTCTTCTTGACCGAGGCCTCGATGGCTTCGATGTCCAGCGGCACGAGCGAGCGCAGATCGATCACCTCGGCGTCGACGCCCGCGTGTTCGGCGGCGGCCAGCGACACCCAGACCATGGTGCCGTAGGCCAGGACGGTGACGTCGGCGCCCTCGCGCATGATCCGCGCCTTGCCCAGCGGCTCGACGTATTTGCCGGTCGGCACCTGAGCCAGGTCCTGGGCCTTCCACGGTGAGACCGGCTTTTCGTGCCAGCCGTCGAACGGGCCGTTGTACAGACGCTTCGGCTCGAAGAAGACGACCGGATCGTCGTCCTCGATGGCGGCGGTCAACAGACCCTTGGCGTCATAGGGATTGGACGGGATGACGACCTTCAGGCCTGAGATGTGGGTGAAAAGGCTTTCCGGCGACTGGCTGTGCGTCTGGCCGCCGAAGATGCCGCCGCCATAGGGGCTGCGCACCGTGATCGGGGTGGTGAACATGCCGGCCGAGCGATAGCGGATCTTGGCGGCTTCCGAGACCAGTTGGTCATAGGCCGGATAGATGTAGTCGGCGAACTGGATCTCCACGACCGGACGCAGGCCGTAGGTCGCCATGCCCAGGGCCGTGGCGACGATGCCGGTCTCCGAGATCGGGGCGTCGAAGCTGCGGGTCAGGCCGTGCTTCTTCTGCAGGTGGTCAGTGACGCGGAAGACGCCGCCGAAATAGCCCGCGTCCTCGCCGAAGCTGAGCACATTGGCGTCCTCGGTCATCTTGACGTCGATGGCCGAGTTCAGGGCCTGGATCATGTTCATCGGTTGGGTGGTCATGTTCAGACTCCCACCTCGCGACGTTGTTCGACCAGGCGCCAGTCCTCGGTCGAATAGACGTCCTCGAACATGGTCTTCACGCTGGGGCGCGACTGGCCCAGCGTGCCGACGGCCTCGGACTCCTTGCCGGCGGCGCGGACCTGGTCGACGGCGTCCGCCTCGGCCTCGGCCTGCTGGGCGTCGGACCATTCGCCCAGGGCGATCAGGTGCTGTTTCAGGCGTTCGATGGGATCGCCCAGCGGCCATTTCTCGTGCTCGTCGCCGGGGCGATAGCGGCTGGGATCGTCCGAGGTCGAGTGCGGGGCGCCGCGATAGGTGACCATTTCGATCACCGTCGCGCCCATGTTCGACCGGGCGCGCTCCTCGGCCCAGGCGGTGGCGGCCCAGACGGCCAGGAAGTCGTTGCCGTCGACCCGCAGGGCCGGCAGGCCATAACCTACGGCCTTGGAGGCGAAGGTCGTCTCCATGCCCCCGGCGATGCCCATGAACGAGCTGATGGCCCACTGGTTGTTGACGATGTTCAGGATCACCGGCGCGCGATAGACGGCCGCGAAGGTCAGGGCCGAATGGAAGTCGCTCTCGGCCGTCGATCCGTCGCCGATCCAGGTGATGGCGATCTTGTCGTCGCCCTTATAGGCGCTGGCCATGGCCCAGCCGACGGCCTGGGGATATTGGGTGCCCAGATTGCCGCTGATGGTGAAGAAGCCGAAGTCCTTGGACGAATACATGATCGGCAACTGCCGCCCTTTGATCGGGTCGGCGGCGTTGGAGTAGATCTGGTTCATCATGTCGACCAGGGGATAGCCCCGGGCGATCAGCAGGCCCTGCTGGCGATAGGTGGGAAAGCCCATGTCCTCGCGCGGCAGCAGCATGCCCTGGGCGACGGCGATGGCCTCTTCGCCGGTGCATTTCATATAGAAGCTGGTCTTGCCCTGGCGGTGGGCGCGGTGCATCCGCTCGTCGAAGGCGCGGGTCAGGATCATGGCCTTCAGGCCGCGCCGCAGGGTTTCGGCGTCCAGGCGCGGATTCCACGGCCCGACGGCCTTGCCCTCGTCGTCCAGCACCCGGATCAGGCCGAAGGCGTGATCCAGCATGGCGTGCGCCGTGGTCGAAACCTCGGGCCGCGCCATGACGCCGGGACCGTCCATGCGGATGTGGCTGAAGTCCGGCGCATCGCCCGGCCGACCCGTGGGTTCGGGCACCCGCAGCGAAAGCGGTTTGGTGTTCTTGGTCATATGTCCTGCCGTTCTTGGACCGCAGCGTTTTTCCCTATGAGGCGCCTGATAGCACGACTGTGCGGGGGAAAGCTCGCGCAATTCCGTCTTGCATAACCCCGATCAGAGGTATTTTATTGCGCGGCATTCTGAATCGGAGAAACGCCTTGGCGGACGAACTCGATCCCATCGACGCTCGGATCTTGGACATCCTGCAACAGGACGCGGGGCTGTCGGTGGCCGAGGTGGCGGATCGCGTGGGTCTGTCGGCCTCGCCCTGCTGGCGCCGGATCAAGCGGCTGGAGGATTCCGGCCTGATCACCCGCCGGGTGACCCTGCTGGACGCCGCCAAACTGGGCCTGGACTTCGAGGTCTACGCCATCGTCAAGCTGAACCTTCCGTCCACCGAGAACCTGGCCGCGTTCGAGGCCGCCGTCGGCGACTGGGCCGAGGTGGTGCAGTGCGCCACCATCACCGGGCGCGAGGACTATGTGCTGCGCATCATCACGCGCGACATGCACGCCTTCGACAAATTCCTGCGCGAGAAGCTGTTGGCCCTGGGCATCGTCTCGGACTGCGAGAGCCACATCGTCACCCGCGGGGTGAAGAATGTGACCGCCCTGCCCCTTGGCATCGTCACGCCGCACGTCGGATAGTTCCGCTCGCGCCCTGTCCGGGCGGGAGATTCGCACATGATCGAAATGGTGATCGACGCACGGCGCAAGGACCTGGGCGGGTTCGAGGTCGGGCGCGTCCTGCCCTTTCATTCGCGGCGCATGGTCGGTCCCTTCATCTTCCTGGACCAGATGGGACCGGCGGACTTCGCGCCGGGCGCCGAGGCGATCAACGTGCGGCCGCATCCGCACATCGGCCTGTCGACCCTGACCTATCTGTTCGAGGGCGAGATATTGCACCGGGACAACACCGGCGTGACCCAGGCCATCCGTCCCGGAGAGGTCAATTGGATGACCGCGGGCAAGGGCGTCGTCCATTCCGAACGCACCGATCCGCTGAGGGCGGCCCAGGGCGGTCCCATGCACGGCATGCAGGCGTGGATCGCGTTGCCGGTCGAGGACGAGGACCGCGATCCCGGCTTCATGCACTACGCCGGGCCGGACCTGCCCGCCTATGACAATCAGGGCCTGTTCGCGCGGCTGGTGGCGGGCGAGGCCTATGGCGCGACGGCGCGGGTCAAGACCTCGTCGCCGCTGTTCTATGTGCACTGGGAGCTGCAGCCGGGCGTGCGCACCGCGCCGCCGCCGGGCAAGGGCGCGGGCGGCTATTCCGAGCGGGCGCTGTATGTCGCCTCCGGCGCCATCGAGGTCGGCGACCGCGCTTTCCGCGCCGGTCAGATGATCGTGCTGGAGCCGACCGCCGAACCGACCATCAAGGCGCTGGAGCGGTCCACCGTCATGGTGCTGGGCGGCGAGCCGGTGGGACCGCGCCTGATCTGGTGGAATTTCGTCGCCTCGTCCCAGGACCGGATCGACGCGGCCAAGGCCGACTGGAAGGCGGGCCGGATGAAACTGCCCGACGGCGACGACCACGAGTTCATCCCCCTGCCCGACACGCCCTCGACGCCCGAACCGGCGCCGACCGACCCGGTCTAGGACGTGAACCCAAGTCGAGTCTAAGGTTCGTCAGGGCCTACAAAGCTCCGTCACCCTCGGGCTTGTCCCGAGGGCCTGTCGCGGCATTGCCTCGAACGCGGATGGCCCTCACCAGTGGTCACAACAGCCCCTGGTCCGGCCCGAGGCCCCCATGGCCCCTCGGGACAAGCCCGAGGGTGACGAGGTTCATGGATTCACACCCTAGACGTCCAGGCCGGCGAGGAAGTCCAGCAACAGCCGGTTCACCTGGTCCGGCCGCTCCTGCTGAAGCCAATGGGCGGCCCCGGCGATGACGTGATTGCCGCGCAGCTCGGTCGCCCAGTCGCCCAGGGTCTTCTCATGACGCCCGGAATAGTGGCGCGCCGGATCGTGCTCGCCGACCATGAACAGGGCCGGCACGGTGATCTTGCGGCCCTGGAGATCGGCCATCCGTTCCCAGTTCAGGTCCATGCACCGGTACCAGTCCATCGGCTGTTTGAAGCCCCGCGCCGAAAAGGCCGCGACATATTCGGCGAACAGATCGTCGCCCATCCACGGCGGCAGGACCGCGTCGTCCGACACGGACTCCATCAGGCTCAGGCCCGCCGGAATGAAGCCGGTCGCGCGGTCGGCGGCGGGCGTCGCACCGTCATAGGACCAGAAGCATTTGCGCAGCGCCGCGGCCGGATCGGCGTCGAACTGAATCTGGTCCGCCATCTCCTGGAAGCGGACGATGTAAAGCTCGCCCCGGCCCACGCGCTGGGCCAGCGCCCTCATGGCCGGGATCGGCGGGCCGCTCTCGCTGCGCGGCTGGAACGGCACGCTGAGACCGGCGACGGCGCGGAAAATGTCGGGCCGCATCAGGGCGCAATGCCAGGCCACCGGCGCCCCCCAGTCATGGCCGACCACGACGGCCTGGGTCTCGCCCAGCGCCGCGACCAGGGCGACCGTGTCCTCGACCAGTTGCGGCAGGGTGTGGTCCTGGGTCCGCTGCCCCGGGCCAGTCGTGCCGCCATAGCCGCGCATGTCCGGCGCCACGACGCGGTAGCCCGCGTCAGCCAGCGCCCGCACCTGCGCGCGCCAACTGATCGACAGTTCGGGAAAGCCGTGGATCAGGACGACCAGAGGGCCTGAACCGGCCTCGATCACCTGCTGGTCCAGGGTCGCGGTCTTCACCGTGTGCGTACGCATCGTCCTTCTCCCCTCCGGGGGAGAAGGTGGCTCGCGGAGCGAGACGGATGAGGGGGATGCCAGACCCACCCTCATCGTCTGACGATCAGCGGGCGGAACCAGCCCCCTCATCCGAGCGCCTTCGGCGCCCACCTTCTCCCTCGAGGGGAGAAGGAAACTAAGCCGCCTTCTTGCCCGCGAACCGGCCGTAGAAGGTCTCGCCCTTGGCCGCCATGTCGCGCAGCAGTTGCGGCGGCGAGAAGCGGTCGCCGTATTGGGCGGCGTACTTGTCCGCCTGGTCGACGAAGGCCTTCAGCCCATACTGGTCGATGTAGGTGATCGGGCCGCCGGTCCAGGGCGCGAAGCCCCAGGCCAGGATGGCGCCGACATCGGCCTCGCGCGGGTCGTCGATGACGCCCTCTTGCCAGCACCGGGCCACCTCGACCGCCTGGCGGAACAGCAGGCGGCGCTTCTGATCGGCGACCATCTCGGGCGTCGAATCGTCGATCTTGACCGGCGCCAGCTCGGCCAGGCCCGGCCAGATGACCTTGGGCTTGACGTCATAGTCGTAGAAGCCCTTGCCGTTCTTGCGGCCGTAGCGGCCCAGTTCCTCGACCATCTTGCGGACGATCTCGGACCCCGGCAGCGGCGTATAGGCGTCGCCCAGGTCCTGGGCCGTCTGTTTGGCGATCTTGACGCTGAGGTCCAGCGCCACGTCGTCGTGCATCTCCAGCGGGCCGCGCGGCATGCCGGTCATGCGGCCGATGTTGTCGATCAGGGCGGGAGCGTAGCCCTCCTCCAGCATGGCCATGCCCTCGGCCACATAGGTGCCGAAGCAGCGCGAGGTGTAGAAGCCGCGCCCGTCGTTGACGACGATCGGCGTCTTCTTGATCTTCATGACATAGTCCAGCGACTTGGCGATCGCCGCCGCGCCGGTCTTTTCGCCCAGGATGATCTCGACCAGCATCATCTTGTCGACGGGCGAGAAGAAGTGGATGCCGATGAAGTCCTCGGGCCGCACGCTGGCCTCGGCCAAGCCGGTGATCGGCAGGGTCGAGGTGTTCGAGCCGAACACGGCGCCGGGCGCCAGTTGGGCCTCGGCGCGCTTGGTCACATCGGCCTTGATCTCGCGGTTCTCGAACACCGCCTCGATCACCAGGTCCGAACCCTTGATCAGGTCGTAGTCGGTGGTGGCGGTGACCGAACCCAAGAGGGCGTCGTATTTGGCCTGGTCGATCTGGCCGCGCGACAGACGCTTCTTCAGCAGCTCCTCGACGTGGGCCTTGCCCTTGTCGGCGCTCTCCTGGTCGCGGTCGATCAGGATGGTCTCGATCCCGGCCAGGGCCTGAACATAGGCGATGCCCGCGCCCATCATGCCGGCGCCGATCACCGTGACCTTCTTGGGATCGGACTTGGGCACGTCGGCCGGGCGCACCGCGCCCTTGTCCAGCTCCTGTTTCGACAGGAACAGCGACCGGATCATCCCTTGAGCCTCGGGCGTCATCAGGGTCTTGATGAAATAGCGGGTCTCGATGCGCAGGGCCGCGTCCATCGGCACCTGAACGCCCTCATAGACGGCCTTCATCAGGTTCAGCACGGCCGGATAGTTGCCGTAGCTCTGCTTCTTGACCATGGCGTTGCCGACCAGGAAATTCTGGATGCCCGCCGGGTGATAGGGACCGCCGCCGGGCAGTTTGAAGCCCTTCACGTCCCACGGCTGGACGGCCTTGCCGCCGCCCTTGATCCAGGCCTTGGCCGCCTCGACCTCGCCGCCCTTGGCGACCACTTCATGGACGATGCCCGCGCCCTTGGCGTCATTGGGACGGAAGGACTTGCCCTCGCTCATGGCCATCATGGCCGGCTGCACGCCGATCAGGCGCGTCAGGCGCTGGGTGCCGCCGCCGCCGGGGAACAGGCCGACCTTGATCTCGGGCAGGCCCAACTGAATCTTGTTGTCGTCGCCGACGACGCGATAGTGGCAGGCCAGGGTCAGCTCCAGCCCGCCGCCCAGGGCCAGGCCATTGATGGCCGCCGCCACCGGCTTGCCGCAGGTCTCCAGCGCGCGCAGGGCGCCGTTCAGCCGCCAGCCGGCGTCATAGGCCGCCTTCAGGTCCGCTCCGCCCAGCATGCCCGAGGCCATGTCGCCCAGGTCGGCCCCGGCGCAGAAGCCCGAGGCCTTGCCCGAGGTCAGGACCGCGCCCTTGACGGCGTCGTCGGTCTTGATGCGTTCGACCCACTCGGGGATTTCCTTCATCACGCCCGAGGTCAGGGTGTTCATCGACCGTCCGGGGACGTCGAAGGTGATCAGGGCGATGCCGTCGGCGTCGACGTCGATCTTGAAGTTTTCCATGTTCGTGATCCTCAGACGCGTTCGATGACGGTGGCGGTGCCCATGCCGCCGCCGATGCACAGGGTGATCAGGGCGGTCTCCTTGTCCGAGCGCTCCAGCTCGTCCAGCACCACGCCGGTGATCATGGCCCCGGTGGCGCCCAGGGGGTGGCCCATGGCGATGGCGCCGCCGCAGACGTTGATCTTGTCATGCGGGATGTCCAGCGCCTGCATGAAGCGCAGGACGACGGCGGCGAAGGCCTCGTTCAGCTCCCACAGGTCGATGTCGGACTTGGCCATGCCCAGCTTGCCCAACAGCTTATGGGCCACGAACTCCGGCCCGGTCAGCATGATCGACGGCTCCGAGCCGATCGAGGCGGCGCCGCGGATCTTGGCGCGCGGCTTCAAGCCCAGGGCCTTGCCGGCCTCCAGCGATCCGATCAGCACCCCGGCCGAACCGTCGACGATGCCCGAGCTGTTGCCCGGCGTATGCACGTGGTTGACGCGCGCCACCTCGGGATAGCGCTGCTGGATCACGGCGTCGAAGGCCATGTCGCCCATCATCTGGAACGAGGGGTTCAGTCCGCCCAGGGTCTGCATATCGGTGTTGGGACGGATGGTTTCGTCGCGGGCCAGTTGCACCAGGCCGAGCTGGTTCTTGACCGGCACGACCGACTTATTGAACCGGCCTTCCTCCCACGAACGGTGCGAGCGTTTGTGGCTCTCGACCGAATAGGCGTCGACGTCGTCGCGGCTGAAGCCCCATTTGGTGGCGATCATGTCGGCCGAGACGCCTTGCGGCACGAAATAGGTCTTGAAGGCGCTGGTCGGATCGACCGGCCAGGCCCCGCCGTCACTGCCCATCGGCACGCGGCTCATGGCTTCGACGCCGCCGCCGACGGCGAAGTCGGCCTCGCCGGACTTCACCTTGGCCGCCGCCATGTTCACGGCCTCCAGGCCCGAGGCGCAGAAGCGGTTGATCTGAACCCCCGCCGTCGCCTGCGACCAACCGGCGTTCAGCACGGCGGTGCGGGCGATGTCGGCCCCCTGTTCGCCCACCGGCGAGACGCAGCCCAGGATCACGTCGTCGACCTTGGAGGTGTCCAGGCCGTTGCGGTCGCGCAGCGCCTCCAGCACCTGGCTGGCCAGGCTCAACGCCGTGATCTCGTGCAGCGATCCGTCGGACTTGCCCTTGCCGCGCGGCGTGCGCACCGCGTCATAGATGTAGGCGTCGGTCATGAGGATGATCTCTCCTTGACGTCCCTAACGCTCGGCGCGCGGCGCCTCGCTGCTTGAGGGACAGAGTGCGGAATCGAAACGTGACCGCCAGAAAGCCTACGTTTACGTCAACGTCAAGTAATTAGGATGTGACGTCCTCGTCCGCCAGCCGTTCGGCCAGCCGTCGTTCCTCGTCGACGGACAGGGGCGAGGTCTCGCCGGACGCGCTTTTACGACCCCGCAGCAACAGGACGGACCCCGCCGCCAGCAACAATGCGAACGGCCCGAACCACAACAGCCAGGTGCCGATGCGAACCGGCGGCTTGAACAGGACATAGTCGCCGTAGCGCTCGACCAGTCCGGCGCGGATCTGGGTGTCCGAACGGCCCGCCGCGATCTCTTCGCGCACCAGGCGGCGCATGTCGGAAGCGACCCCGGCCGGGCTGTCGGCGATGGCCTCGTGCTGGCAGACGACGCAGCGGATGCCCTCGAACAGGGCCTGGGCGCGGGCTTCCTGACCCGCATCGGCCAGGGGCCGGTCGGGCGCAACGGCGGGTTCGGCGACGGCCGGGCCGCCGGACAGCACGATCACGGCGGCGGCGATCGTCAGGGCGCGCCTCATGCCGGCTTCCTCCGCGCCCCGGCGCCCAGCCTCAGCCGCCGATCCAGCAACGACAACAGGCCGCCCAGCGCCATCAGGGCCGGGCCGAGGAAGATCAGCCGCGCCCATGGGTTGAAATACATCCGCATCGCCCAGGCCGGACGGGCGCTTTCGCCGCGCCGCTCGCCCAGGGTCAGATAGACGTCGTCCACGCCCCGAAAATCCAGGCCGACCTCGGTCGTGGTCTGGCCCCCGGCGGGAAAGAAGCGCCGCTCGGCCGTGACCTGGCGCGCGGCGCGGCCGTCGCGGGTCGTGACCGTCAGGATCGCCTGTTCGGCCAGATAGTTCGGTCCCTCGGCGATGCGCACGCTGTCCAGCCGCGCGCTGTACGGCCCGGCGCTCAGGCTCTCGCCGACGGCGATCGTGCGCGCCGCCTCGGCCTTGAAGCCGGTCTCGACCACCGCGCCCAGCACGAAGACGCCCAGGCCCGCATGGGCCAGCGTCATGCCCCAGGCCGCCAGGGGCAGGCCCTTGGCCCGGCGCAGGGTCTCGGCTCCCGGCGCGCGGAACAGGCGGATGCGCTCGGCGACCTCGACCAACGCCCCGACGATCAGCCAGCCGCCCAGGCCCACGCCCGCCGCCGACATCGCCTTCTTCGGCTCGAACAGGGCGAAGGCCAGCAGGCCCAGCACCACGGCCGCGGCCGCCGCGACCCACAGCCGTTGCGCGGCGCCCAGGGCGTCGGCGCGCTTCCACGCCAGCAGCGGCCCGGCGGGCAGGATCAGGCAGGCGACCGCCATCAGGGGCACGAAGGTCGCGGCGAAATAGGGCGGGCCGACCGAAATGGCGGCCCCGGACGCCGCCTCCAGGATCAGCGGATACAGGGTGCCCAACAGCACCGTCGCCGCCGCCGCCGTCAGGAACAGGTTGTTCAGCACCAGGGCGCCCTCGCGGCTGACCGGGGCGAACAGGCCGCCGCCCTTCAGTTGCGGGCTGCGCCAGGCGAACAGGGCGAAGGCCGCGCCGGCGGTCAGGCCCAGGATGGCCAACAGCATGATCCCGCGCTCGGGATCGACGGCGAAGGCGTGGACGCTGGTCAGGACGCCCGAGCGCACCAGGAAGGCGCCCAGCATGGAGAAGGTGAAGGCCAGCAGAGCCAGAAAGACGGTCCAGCCCGCCAGCGCCCCGCGCCGCTCGGTCACCACCGCGCTGTGCAACAGGGCCGCGCCCGCCAGCCACGGCATGAAGCTGGCGTTCTCGACCGGGTCCCAGAACCACCAGCCGCCCCAGCCCAGTTCGTAATAGGCCCAGAAGGCGCCCAGGGCGATGCCGACCGTCAGCATGGCCCAGGACGCCAAGGCCCACGGCCGCACCCAGCGGCCCCAGGCGGGCCAGAAGGGGGCGTTGGCCCGCCCCTCGATCAGGGCCGCGACCGCCAGGGAGAAACAGACCGAAAAGCCGACATAGCCCGCGTAGAGCATGGGCGGATGGAAGGCCAACGCCGGGTCCTGCAACAGGGGGTTCAGGCTGGCCCCCTGCGCCGGAACCTGATCCAGCCGCGCGAACGGATTGGAGGTGAAGACGGCGAAGGCCAGAAACAGGGCCGACAGCCCGCCTTGCACGGCCACGGCCGAGGTCTTCAGCCGGAACGGCAGCCCCCGCGCCCGCGCCAGCGCCGCGCCGAAGCCGGTCATGACCAGGCACCACAGCAACAGCGAGCCTTCGTGGCTGCCCCAGGCGGCGGCCACCTTGTACAGCATCGGCTTGTCGGTGTGGCTGTTGGCCGCGACGTTGGCGACCGAGAAGTCGGACGCGGCGAAGGCCCAGACCAGCGTCAGGAAGGATGCGAAGACGGCGGCGGCCGAGGCGATCGACGCCCCCTGCCCGGCCCCGGCCAGCACGGGGCTGACCCGCGCCCGGCCCGCCGCCGACAGGCCCGCCTGAGCCAGCGACAAGGCCAGGGCCAGGGCCAGCAGATAGGCGCCGGTCTCGACGATCATGCGCTCGGGCCTTGGGGCGGACCTGAGGGCGGACCTTCCGGCCGCCACTCGCCCTTGGCCTTCAGCCGGTCGGCGACCTCACGCGGCATATAGGTCTCGTCATGTTTGGCCAGGACCTGGCGGGCGCGGAAGCTGCGGTCGGGCTGGAAGGCGCCCTCGGCCACGATCCCCTGGCCCTCGCGGAACAGATCCGGCAGGTCGCCGTGATAGACGACGCGCGTCGAGGCGGCGTTATCGGTGATGGTGAAGGCCACCTCGCCGTGGCCCAGGCTCTGGACGCTGCCCGCCGCGACCAGGCCGCCCAGGCGCACGTTGCGGCCCGCCGGAGCGGCGGCCGCGCTGGCCTCGGACGGGGTGAAGAAATAGGTGACGCTGCCGCGCATGGCCCACAGCGACAGGCCCACGGCCAGGGCCAGCACCGGCGCCGCGGCCAGCACGATCCACAGACGGCGGCGCGCCTTGGGCGATTTGGGAAGCCAGCTCATGGCGCACCCCTGCCCGAACCGGCGGGCGGCAGGCGTTGCTCCAGGTCAAGCCGACGCGGGTCGTCGGGCGCCAGCACGGCGATCAACGGCGTCCACATCTGGCGCGCGCGCGCCGCGTCGCCGCGCCGCAACGCCGCCTCGCCCAGGAAATAGCGGGCGCCGAGCTGGTCGGGATCGCGCTTCAGGGCCTCGGCGAAGGCGGCCTCGGCGTCGCCGCCGATCTGGCCCTGGTTGGCGCGCACCAGGCTCTCGCCCAGCCGCGCCCAGCTCTGGGCGTCCTCGGGCTGCAGGGCCAGCACCCGGCGGAAGGCCGAGGCGGCGCCGACGGGATCGCCCGCCTGGAACCGCGCCGCGCCCAGCAGACGCAGCATCTCCGGGTCGTTGGGCCGCTCGCGGGCCGCGCGTCCGGCGACGGCGGCCAGTTGCTGGTCGTCCAGCGTCATGGGGCGCGAGGCCCAGTCCTCGACACGTTGCTCAAAGGGTTGATCCGCCAGGCCCGGCGCGCCGGTCAGGACATAGAGGCCCAGGGCCGTCGCGGCGGCCAGACCGACCCCGCCCACGACCCATATCCGGTCGGCGCGTCGGGCGACGGGCGCGGCGGCGCCCTGGGCGTTCAGGATGCGGCGGCCCGCCTCGGCGCGGGCGGCGGCCCAGGCGGTCTCGTCCATCAGGCCGCGCGCCTTCAACCGGTCCAGCGCCGCCAGCTCGTCGGCGCCGAGATCGGCCTCGGCCGCCGGTTCGGCGCCGCGTCGCGCGCCGACCAGCATCAACAGGGCCGCGAGCGCCGTCGCCAAGCCGGTCAGGATCCAGAAGGCCGTCATGGCCGAGCGTCTAGCCGATCACGCGGCCGGTAGCGAGGCCCCGGACGCCTCAACCAGGCTTCCCGCCACCGCGACCCGGCGCCGCACCGTGCGCGCCGGCTCGACCAGTTCGATGCGATCCAGGAATTCGGCGACCAGTTCGACCAGGGCGATGGCGTGGCCCTCGTCCTGGGCCTCGCCGCCGTTGATCAGCTCCAGCGCCTCGTCGGCGTGCCGGGACAGCCGCTCCTCCAGGGTCGCGACCAGCTTGGCCCGCTGAGCCTCGCAGCCGAAGACCCCGGCGGGGCTGCGCACGGCGGCGACCAGCGACAGCAGGGTGCGGGCCTGTTCCACACCGTCGCCGTCCAGCGGCGCATCGAGCTTGGGGACCTGGCGCGTCATGCGGCCGGCCGTCTGGGCGCGAACGGTCGGCAGCACCTTGTCGACGGCGGCTTCGACGCCCTTCAACAGGTCCTGCAACTGGCCGGCGACCTTGACCCGCGCCTCCTTGGCCTGTTTGCCCCAGACCGTGCTGGGGCGGACCTGGACGGTCATGTCCAGTTCGTTCAGCACCGCCGCGCACCACAGCATGTCGGCCTTGACCGTCTCCAGTCCCGCCAGCCCCGCTTGGGGCCGGAAGGCGGCGACCCGGGCCACGCGGGCGTCGACCGCCGCCAGCAGCCGGTCGACGAAGACGGCCATCTCGGACTCGCTGAGAAAGCCGTCGCGGCCCGCCGCGCTGGAGGTGTGGACGATGACCCGCAGGATGCGCCAGGCCTCGTCCAGATGGGCGAACAGAATGTCGATGACCCGGCGCGAACCGTCGGGCGCGACCGAACCGGCGTCCCGCATCAACAGGCGAAGCTCGGCGCCCTGTTCGTCGTCCGGGCGGTCGGCCCAGGCCGGCAGGCGCGCGATCCCGCGCCGCACCAGATGCGCCAGGTCGAAACAGCCCGCCAGCTCGGCCAGAGCCGTGGGACCGGCGCCGGGCCAGATCGCCTCGCCATGGTCCCGCACCACGCCCGCGGCGACCAGACACAGGCGATCGGCCACGACATCGGCGTCGGGTCCGTCATCGTCCAGGCTGGGCGTCAATTCCGGCTCACGCTCCACGACGGCGCGCCACAGACGGCCCAGAACCTCGGCGGGAAAGGTCAGGCACTCGACGCCGTCGACGCGCGGACGGAACATCGGCGTCATAGGATCGAAGGCCGTCTGGCGGCGGCGGCGGTCCAGGGTCTCGGCTTGCAGCATGGCCAGAAGCTCGGCCGCCCGCGCGCCGGGCAGGGCGCGCGCGACCGTCTCCAGTTGCGCCAGGACCGCGTCGCCGCAGCGATCAACGATCCGGCTCAAGGCCGTGCGATGGGCGATCGAGAGACCGGGCATGCAAAGCTCCGTCGCCGGGCGGTCATCCGGCGAGATAACAATGTATCTTTCAGGGTTAACGCCGGGTTTGCGTCAGCTCTCGGCCGCGGGCAGCTCCAGCATGGCCTTCAGCCCGCCCAGGTCGCTCTCGCCCAGGGTCAGACGGCCGCCGTAGGCCCGCACCAGTTCATCGACGATCGACAGGCCCAGGCCCGAACCCGGCGCGCTCTCGTCCAGCCGGGCGCCGCGCTTCAGCACCGTCTCGCGCTGATCCTCGGGCAGGCCCGAGCCGTCGTCTTCGACCACAGCGATCAGCATGCCCAGGCCGCTGGGTCCGGCCGAGACCCGGACCCGCCGTTTCGACCATTTGCCGGCGTTCTCGATCAGATTGCCCAGGATCTCTTGCAGATCCTGGCGTTCGCCCAGGAAGGTCAGGTCGTCGGGCGCGCGCCAGTCGATCTCTACGCCCTTGGATTCAAACACCCGCTCCAGCATCACGGCCAGTTCGTCGATCACCTCGGCCACCGGCGTGCGCTCGCCCAGGCCGTGGGCGGCGCGGGCGGCGGCGCGGGCGCGGCGCAGGTGGTGATCGACCTGGGCCTGCATGACGCCGGTCTGTTTGCGCACCATCTCGGGCAGGTCGCCCTGGGCCGTTCCGGCTTCGGCCAGCATGACCGAGATCGGCGTCTTCAGCGCATGGGCCAGATTGCCGACGTGGGTGCGCTGACGCTCGACCACCTCCTGATTATAGTCCAGCAGGCGGTTGACCTGTTCGGCCAGAGGCTGGATCTCGACCGGATAGTCGCGCTCGATCCGGGCCTTGCGCCCCTTGCGCACGCCGGCGATCTCATTCCTCAGCCCATAGAGGGGGCGCAGGCCGATCTGAACCTGCAACAGAACGGCCGCGACCAGGCCCGCGCCCAGCAGCAGAAGCGCCAGCCAGGTGACGGTGGCGAACTGGCGCGTATCGGCGTCGACCTCGGTGCGGTCGATCCCGGCCAGGAAGACGACCGGCGCGTCCCGACCCGGCAGTTGCTTCATCGAGGCGGCGACGCGCAGCGGCTCTCCGGCCGGGCCGACGGCGTTATAGGTGATGGTCTGGCCCACGGCGTCCACCAGGCGCGGCGGCAGGTCGGTCGGCACGTTCAGCTCGGCGTCCCACAACGACCGCGAACGGGCCAGTGAGCGCAGGCGGTTGTTGGCGGCGGGTTCGGCGACGGCCCAGTATTTGCCGGAATAGATGGCGTTGGTCCGCTGATCCAGGATCGGCTGGACGACCACCCCTTGCGGCGTCGCCGTGGTCGCCACGACGGCCTGATCGATGGTCTCGTTCAGAACGCTGCCCAGACGGCGCAGGGCGGATTCCTGGAACTGGGTGGTCAGCACCCAGCCGGTGATCACCAGAGCGATGACGATCCAGCCCGAGGCCAGCCAGATCAGGCGGCGCGTCAGCGACCGGGCCGGACGGCCGAACCAGCGGCCCCAGGCGCGCGGAGACGGCCAGGTCAGTCTCTTTCCGGCCTGCCCCCCGTCGCTCACGCCGTCACGAATCGGCTTCGCCCGGCAGCGGCGTCAGGCGATAGCCGAGACCGCGCACCGTCTCGATGCGGTCGGGACCGATCTTCTTGCGCAGGCGGCCGACGAAGACCTCGATCGTGTTGGAGTCGCGGTCGAAATCCTGATCGTACAGATGCTCGACCAGTTCGGTGCGGCTGATGACCCGGCCCTGATGCATCATCAGATAATGCAGCAGCCGGTATTCCAGGCTGGTCAGGCGCAGGGGTTCGCCGTCCACGCTGGCGCGGGCCGCGCGCGGGTCCAGCCGCAGGGCGCCGCAGGTCAAGGTCGCCGCCGCGTGACCGGCCGAACGGCGCAGCAGGGCGCGCAGGCGAGCCAGCAGTTCTTCGGTGTGGAACGGCTTGGTCAGATAGTCGTCGGCCCCGGCGTCGAAGCCCGACACCTTGTCCGACCAGGCGCCGCGCGCGGTCAGGATCAGCACCGGGGTGGCCCGGCCCTCGCGGCGCCAGCGCTCCAGCACCGACACGCCGTCGATCTTGGGCAGGCCCAGGTCCAGAACGATGACGTCATACGGTTCGGTGTCGCCCAGGAAGTGGGCCTCCTCGCCGTCGGCGGCGTGATCGACGGCATAGCCCGCGTCGGCCAAGGCGCCCTTCAACTGGCGCGACAGATCGACGTCGTCTTCGACAAGCAGCACGCGCATGGGTTCAGCGTTCTCCGATGATGGCGCCGGTGCGGCCGTCGACCGTGATGTCGGCCACCCGACCGCCCGGATACTCCCAGCGGATCACATAGACCAGCCGATCGCCCGAGCCGCGTTCGGACACGCCCAGCATCCGGCCCTGGCGCCCGGCCGAGACGCGGCGCACGACGCTGCCCAGATCGACACGCTGGCCGTCGCGGCGCTCTTCGCGCGCCTGGGCCTGATCCTGGAAGCCGAAATGGGCCGCCGCCGGCGAGGCCGGCAGGATCGTGGCGAACAGGGTCGCGGCTATGGCGAGGTTGCGTACCATGGATCGCTGTCTAGGCCCCTTCCTCTGAACAGCGGCTGAACGAACAGTTTAGGCCGCTTTGACCTTGACGCCAGCCCTCGCGCGCGACGCGCGTGTTCGTTTCCCCGACCGGCCCTGACCCGTCCCTGACCCATCCGCCGATCCGCCAAGACCCCGCGACGGCGGGCCGCAAGATGAACCTGGCCTGACGCGGGCCGTTCAGGTCGCGATCAGACGGCGCCTGCTCAACTGGCCCTCATCGCGGCCGCCCCCCGTCGGCCGCGCCAGTCACCCAAGGAGACGACCGATGAAAAAGACCTTCCTGATCCCCGCCCTCGCCCTGGTTGCGGCCTCGGTCGCGTTGCCCGCCGCCGCCCAGTCCTATGGCCACGGCGACCGTGACGGACGCGGCCGCTATGAAGAGAACCACCGCGGCGGTCGCGACGATTACCGCGGCGGCCGTGGCGACCATCGCGGCGGTCGCGACGACTATCGCGGCTGGCAGTCGATCAACCAGCGCCAGGCCAATCTGGACCGCCGCATCGACCAGGGCGTCCGCAACGGCCAGTTGAGCCGCCGTGAGGCCGTGCGCCTGCGGGCCGAGTTCAACAACATCGCCCGCCTGGAGGCCCGTTATCGCCGCGACGGCCTGACCCAGTGGGAGCGCGCCGACCTGGATCGTCGCTTCGACCGTCTGTCGGCCCAGATCCGCTATGAGCGCCGCGACGGCGACGGCCGCCGCTGGTAGGCGCACCCCGTGACGGCGCCCTGTCCCTCCCCTTAGAGGGCGCCTGAGCGAGAGCCGCGATCCGAAAGGGTCGCGGCTCTTTCTTTGTTCTGGCCCTATCGCTCACGACGCGGTCGCTCGCTGCTTGAGGGCGGTTTGTCGCGCTAACGTTCGCGACGCGGTCGCTCTCTGCTTGAGCGCGGCCGCTATGCGCGAGTCCGTATCCCGCGCCGTACCCCCCACCGTCATTCTCGGGTCAAGCCCGAGGATGCGAGGATGACGGAGCTGGAATGACCAGCCTATGCAAAAGCCCTCCAACCGAACTCCAGCAACGGCCGCGCGGCCGCCACGAAGCCCGCGATCACCTCTGGCAAATCCGCGCCCTGGACCTCGGCCTGGGTCAGGGGGCGCGAGACGATCCAGCGGGTGCGTTTCAGCACAGCCTCCAGCGGGCCGCCCGCATGGCCCTCGAACCCCTTGGGCATGCGTTTGACCGGATCGCCGGGGTCCAGCCTCAGCCCCGCCGCCGCCAGGGCCGCCTCGACCCCGGCCCAGCCCTGGGGATCGGCGGCGACGGCGGCGCGAAAGGCGTCGACATCGGCCCGTTCGTCCAGATAGAAGCCTGCCGCCGCGAACGGCCCATGGCCGTGCGGATCGTCGTGCAGGGCCAGGGGATCGGCGTGGGGATCGGCGTCCGACGCGGGCGGCTCGACATGCACATAGACCATGCCCGGCGACATCTTCTTGCCGTCGCGGGTCAGGGTGGCCGAGACGTGGGTCTTGTAGGGCCGCTTGTCCTTGGAGAAGCGGGTGTCGCGATGGATGCGGAACTGACTGGCCTTGGGGTCCCCCGCCAGCGGCAGGCCGCGCGCCGCCAGCGCAGCGTTCAACGCCAGGATCAGGGCCGCCAGACCCGGCTTCAGCCCCTCGTCATAGGCGGCGCGGTTCTCGGTGAACCAGTCGCGGTCGTTATGGGCGCGCAAGCCCGTCAGAAAGGCCAGGTCGGCGGGCGTGAAACCGGTGAAGGCCATGGGCGGGGTCTCTGGCGGCGCGAGGACGGACGTTTCGACAGTACCGCATTTCTCCTTCCCGGGCGTGGCGGGAGAAACCGAGGGCGTTTCCGCATCAGAAAAAACCGCGTCTATCGAGTCTATCGAGTCGATTTCCGCGACCGCCGTCTCGTCCCGCGCCAGGTCACGCAGGCGGGCGTGCAGCCGCAGCCAGGTCGCCGCATCGGCCGCCCGGCCGCGCGACAAGGCCCGCTCGAACCGCGCCAGCGCCCGGCGCGCCATGGCGGCGTAGTCGGCGGGACCATCGGACAGGGCGTCGAGACCCTCTTGCGGCGGTTCCGGCGCGCGCGGGACAGGTTCGGGATCGGGTTCGGGAAAGTCGGCGCGGCGCCACCCCTCGGCCGAGGCGCGGGCGCGCAAGGTGGCGACCTTGACGCCCCAGCGACGACAGACCTCGGGCGCCGTCTCTCCGGCCAGATAGTCCTCGCGCACCAAGCCCCACACCCGCGCCGACGCGCGCCGCGACGGCCGGGACCGGCGGTCGTCGTCGATCTCGTCGGGATCGTCCCGATGATAGAAGGGCGACAGCCAGGGCGCGGGATCGGGCCGGTCGCCATCCGCCGCCGCCTCCATTTCGGCCCGTGGGCCTTCAGGCCAGGGTCTGTCCCGATCGTGATCCATGCCGCGCCTCCCGTGCGATCGTGCGCGCGGGAGGATAGGGGCAAGGGGTGTCAGAGGCGGACGGAGGGGGTCAGGCGCGTTTGCGCCTGGGTTCGGGGCGGGCGTCGGCGGCGGTGACCAGATGCCCTTTCCAGCCGGGCGGCGGCAGGAATTTGCCGGACTTCTCCTCGCGCGTGCCGTGTTTGGCCATTTCGGCGGCGCGGCGGCCCGCCTTCAGGATGGTTTCGTGATCGAACAGCGGCTGTTTCATCGCGGTCCCCAATCTAGCAGTTGGAGGGTTTCGCCGCCACTCGCATAGACCTTCCAGTCGTCGGCCAGCGGTTTGTAGGCCGTTTCCAGATAGTGGAGGCTGAGGGGATGGCGGCGGCGCAGCGTCGCCTCGGGAATGCCGTGGCCGCCCTCTGCCACCCGGCGCGCGACGCGGGCGACGGAGGCGTCGGCGGACGGCAGGCTCAGATAGATCAGTTCGAACCGATACCCCGCCGCCTTCCAGTCGCGGACCCGAACCGCATACGAGCGACTGGCCAGCGTCGTCTCCAGCACCACGTCGGCGCGGGCTGCGAACAGGGCGTCGAGCCGTTCCAGCACCAGCCGCCCGGCGGCCAGGTCACGGCCGGGACCGGGCGGCAGATCGCGCGCCACTTCATCAGGATTGACGAACTGAAACGCCTCGGCCCGCTCGCGCAGATAGCCGTTGATGAAGGTGGTCTTCCCGGCGCCGTTCGGCCCGGCGAGGAGGACGAGGGTGGGCATGGCCGTTTACGCGGCGGCCATTAAGCGGAAGAGATCACGGACAGCCAGATACAGTCGTGCGACTTCATCGTCGGTTAGATATCCACAATGCGCGATTGGCCCCCTCAGGGTGTTCATCAGCCCGATGACCCGCTCTGCAGCCTTGACCGAGGTAAAAACTCCACCAAATGCATCGCCATTGAAACTGATTATCTGGCTCAGCTCACCAAAAGTCGTAAAATCGATTGGGTCGGAAGATCTAGGGGTGACCGCAGAGTCTATTTCACGAGATTGGGTTCTTGCGACAGAATCCTTAACCGCTTGAGGAACTCTACTATGCCACCACCTATCATCGTAGGTAGATTCCATAGTTTGCGCTATCATTCGCCTTAGCATATTCTCAATAAGGTAGAAAACTTCGTAATATTGCGCCATAAATCTAGCATCCTCGCGATCCTCTTGTGCGAGCTGATCTATGTATGGCTCAACTATCTCCTCGCCAGCGAAGCGCCCAAGACCACGTTCCGTGGGGCCATCCAATCGACGCATGATCGAATGCAGTTCGCCCTCAAGAGCAAATCCATTGAAAATGAAATCTCGGATGGGCCTAACGGTTCCAGTCAATTATGTTCTCCCTCAGGCTCTTGAATATAAGGTTGTATGTTTCAATACTGTTTGAATGAGGCAGGACCAAATTTATAACATAATTCAGACCCAACGGCGGAGCCATGCCCCCCGCTAACTGCGGTACATTGGATTCGTTTGCGGAAGACGCATTGTCAGATACAGGCTGCGCATCCGTTGATGCATCCTTGTCTATTATGTAACCACGCAGTCTATCGAAATTTCCGTATATGTAACCTATAACAGAGTCAGTTTTTCTTAATCCTGTGATCTCTGCCGCTAAATCTCTGACATCGGCCTCAGGAAGTTTGTGCGCGTACGTGTTCTTCTGAAAGATAGAAGCATATCCAGCCTTTAAAGCTTCGAGAGCTGCCACAGATCTGTTCGTATCGCTACGGAATCTGCGATAACGATCAGTAGGCGTGCCTTCAGCCGACACAAAGCCAAGGCGCTTTAACACAGGCAGTTGTTGGGCGGCCGATCCGCCCTTTAGACCGAGGACTGTCGAGATGAAGTCCTGAGTTACCTTCTCAGGAATTTCGGCCTTGATGATCGCATCCAAGACCGACCTAAGCGAGCCGGGTGTGCTTGTGTAGACAAGATTGCCGGGAATTTCTCGCCGTTGAGCTGGGGCCTTGGCCGTAGCCGATTTGGTGCTTTCACCGCCATTCGCTTCAACGGTTTGGCCAGCGGTCGCTCCGGGAGAAGTGGCGTCCATGTGTAACCTCCGAGTGAATGGTGAAGGTCCGTTCTCAAAACGTTCTCGTCAAGAGGTTAATGCCATACCCCTCACACCTTCACCTCCACCACCCCGCCCCCGGCGCGGAATTTCTCGCTCATTTCCCGCATCCCCGCTTCGGCCGCGTCGGCGGCCAGGCTGGCCCCCGCGTCGTTCTGGCCGCGGGCGGCGTCGCGGATGTCCTGGCTGATCTTCATCGAGCAGAATTTCGGGCCGCACATGGAGCAGAAATGGGCGGTCTTGTGGGCTTCCTTGGGCAGGGTCTCGTCGTGGTATTGGCGGGCGGTTTCGGGGTCCAGGCCCAGGTTGAACTGGTCTTCCCAGCGGAACTCGAACCGCGCGCGCGACAGGGCGTCGTCCCAGGCGCGGGCGGCCGGGTGGCCCTTGGCCAGGTCGGCGGCGTGGGCCGCGATCTTATAGGTGATGACCCCGTCTTTCACGTCCTGACGGTCGGGCAGCCCTAAGTGCTCCTTGGGCGTGACGTAGCAGAGCATGGCCGTGCCGAACCAGCCGATCATGGCCGCGCCGATCGCGGAGGTGATGTGGTCATAGCCGGGCGCGACGTCGGTGGTCAGCGGTCCCAGGGTGTAGAAGGGCGCCTCGCCGCAGTGTTTGAGCTGCTCATCCATATTGGCCTTGATCTTGTGCATCGGCACATGGCCCGGACCCTCGATCATCACCTGGCAGCCGCGATCCCAGGCGACGCGGGTCAGTTCGCCCAGGGTGCGCAGTTCGGCGAACTGGGCCGCGTCATTGGCGTCGGCGATGGAGCCGGGGCGCAGGCCGTCGCCCAGACTGAACGACACGTCATAGGCCCGCATGATGTCGCAGATGTCGGCGAAATGTTCGTAGAGGAACGACTCCTTGTGATGCGCCAGGCACCACTTGGCCATGATGGAGCCGCCGCGCGAGACGATGCCGGTGACGCGGTTGGCCGTCAGCGGCACGAACGGCAGGCGCACCCCGGCGTGGATGGTGAAATAGTCCACCCCCTGTTCGGCCTGTTCGATCAGGGTGTCGCGGAACACCTCCCAGGTCAGGTCCTCGGCCACGCCGCCGACCTTTTCCAGCGCCTGATAGATGGGCACGGTGCCGATGGGGACCGGGCTGTTGCGGATGATCCAGTCGCGGATGTTGTGGATGTTCCTGCCCGTCGACAGGTCCATGACCGTGTCGGCGCCCCAGCGGGTGGCCCAGACCAGCTTGTCCACCTCGTCGGCGACGCTGGACAGGACGGCCGAGTTGCCGATGTTGGCGTTGATCTTGACCAGGAAGTTGCGGCCGATGGCCATCGGCTCCACCTCGCGGTGGTTGATGTTGGCCGGGATGATGGCGCGGCCGCGGGCGACCTCGTCGCGCACGAACTCGGGCGTCACGAAGTCGGGGATCTCGGCGCCGAAGCTTTCGCCGTCGCGGATCCATTCGCGGGCCGTGTCGCGACGCAGGTTCTCGCGGATGGCGACATATTCCATCTCGGGCGTGATCACGCCCTTGCGGGCGTATTCGAGCTGGGTCACCGGGCGGCCGGCGACGCCGCGATAGATGATGCGGCGGCTGTCGTCGAAGGCGGGGGCCAGGTGTTTGCCGGCGGCGCCGCCGTTGTCTTCCGGCTTGACCTGACGGGGGGCGGTCTCGACCTCGACGTCGCCGCGCGCGATGCGCCAGTGGCCGGTGGTCTCGGCCAGGCCGCGATTGATGTCGATGTCGGCGTCCGGGTCGGTATAGGGACCCGAGGGGTCATAGACCGTCACAGGCGGCTCATTGGCGCTGGGGTGCACGGCGATCTCGCGGAAGGGCACGCGGATGTCGGGGAAGATCACGCCCGGCTCATAGACCTTTTTTCCGCCCGGACGGGGACCGGTGGGGATGGAGCCGGCCGCCGCCTCGACCCGCTTCTTGGCGTCGGCGAGCGCGAGGTCGGCATTGTTTGTCGGGCTATCGCTCGCGACGCGGTCGCTCGCTGCTTGAGCCTCATCAGACGGGACGTGGACGTTCATGGCGGCCTTCTGTGCGTGCAGAGGGTCGGCCGACGACGGGTTCCCCGCTGTCGCGGGGATGACAAGGGACCTGTGGCAGGTCCGGCGTACTCATCCCTTCGCCGGCATGACCCGGATCAGGTTCGACGGGTCAGGCGGATACGCCAATCTCAGCCGCTGCGGCGGCCCCCCGGAGAACGCGCGGACGATAGGCCGATGGGCGCGGCGGTCAAGCTGCGGGGTCATTGACCCTGTATGACCAAGCTGCGAGACAACGGATACCGACGATTTGTCAGTCATGGCGCCCCGGGGGTTTGGAATGGTTCGCAACTGGTTCTCTCACGCGGCGGGAGTCGTTCTGGCCCTCGGACTTGTCCTGTGTCTGCCCGGCCTAGCGGCGGCTCAGACCATCAGCCAGCCTGTCGCCACGAACAGCACCGGCCTGGCCGCCGGACTGGGTCAAAGCTTCACGGCGCCCAGCACCGGGGCGATCAATCAGATCGCCGTGCGCACCCGGTCGTCGAACGCCACGACCCTGCGGATCTACAACGGCGCCAACGGCAGCGGCGTGGCCGGATCCAGCGCGGGCGCCGCCTATACCCAGGCCGTGACCCTGACGGACACCGGATCGAACACCGCGGGCTACACTGTCATCACCCTGACCACGCCCTTCCCCGTGGTCTCGGGCCAGACCTACTCCATCGTCTTCGATTCCTCCGCCGTGGCCTTCAGCCTGACGAACCCCTACGCGGGCGGCGCCGCGATCGATAATTTCGGCACCGTCGTGGGTCCCCCGGACTGGGCCTTCGAGATTTATCAAACCGCGCCGGTGCCGACGATGTCGGAATGGGCCATGATCCTGTTCGGCCTGTTGATGGCGGGCGGGGCGGCGGTCTATCTCCAGCGGCGGCGCATCGCCGCCTGACCCAGGCCCAGGTCGCTTCCCCATCGAGGCGACCGGGCGATAGGCCGGGCGGGATCGTCAGTCCAGCCGCTCGAACCGTTCGTCGCTCCAGACCAGGGCCGCCACGCGTCCGCCGACGCGCTCGAAGCGCAAGGGCGCGGGCGGGTCGGCCGGGCCGTCGGCGACGCCGAACAGATCGGGCGCGGCCGGTTCCAGCACATGGTCGATGACGCCCAGACGAGCGTGGACGGTCTCGCCTTCGCTGGAGATCACGAAGTCGCCGAAACTCGCATGGCGGTAACGGCCGGCATAGGCGGCGCGGTCGTCGGCCGAGGGGCGCCAGGTCCAACCGGCCCACGAGGCCTCGGCGCGGCGCTGATCGACCTGGACCATGCGGCGCTGGCCGAAGGTCTGGAGACGCTGGCCGTACTGGGCGCCGAAGGCTTCGGCCGTCGGGGTTTCGCGGTCGGGGTTCTGGGCCAGTTCAAAGAAGGTCTGGGCCAGGGTCTGGCCCAGGCCGCCGGTCAGGCTGTCGCTGGTCGAGAAGACGGCCATGGCCAGGTTCAGCTCGGGCGACGCCAACATGACCGAACGGACCCCGGTGTAGGACCCGCCATGGGAGCGCACATCCGCGGCGCCGACGCGGCAGATGTTCCAACCCAGGGCGTAACCCTGGCACTGGATGACGTCGCCGGGAATGGCGGCGGCGATCTGTTGCGTCTGGGCCTGGGCGACCCATTCGGGGCGGACCGCGTCATTGGCGGCGCCCAGTTGGACCTCCAGCCAGCGAGCCATGTCTCTGGGCGAGACGACCAGGCCCCCGGCGGCCTGCATCAGGTCGTCCGGCTTGCCCGGAAACGTGTCCCAGCCGCGCTCGCCCATCCAGCGGTGATACGAGGGCAGGCCGTCCAAGCGGCTGGGGCGGGCGCCCGAGCGGGTCATGCCCAGCGGCCGGAACAGGGCCTGGTCCAGCCAGTCGCGCCAGTCGCGTCCGGTCTTCAGCTCCAGGGCGGCGGCGTACACCAGATAGCCGAGGTTTGAGTATCGGAAGCCCGCCGGACGGGCCTGCGACCCCGCCTGCATCAAACGCGCATAGTCTGCGGCGGGCACGCGGTCGCTGTAGGCGGTGCGGAACGACAGGGCCGCGTTCTCGAACGGACCCTGGTGGCTGAGCAGTTGGCGAAAGGTGATGGTCTTCGGATCGGCGCCGTCGGGCAGGATCAGGTCCGGCCAGACGTCCGTCAGGGTCTGGTCCAGGGCGAAGACGCCCTGCGCATCCAGCTTGACCGCCAGCAGACCCATGAAGGCCTTGGTCTGGGAGGCGATGTAGAAGGGGGTGTCGTCCGTGGCCGGGGTGGAGGCCGGGTCGGCGGACAGGCGGCCCTGGGTCCAGATCATCGGCGGGCGGCCGCGCCGGACCAGGACGACCGACAGGGCCGGCGACGCGCCCGGCTGGGCCTGAGCGGCCTGGGCCATGGCCAGCACGGTTCGGGCGGCGCGAAGGGCCGCCTCGTCGCTGGACGGCGCGGGCGCGACGGCGGGCGCGGCGGGCGCGGGCGTCTGGGCGGCGACCGGTGCGGTCAGGGCCGTGGCGGCGAGAAGGGCGGTCAGAAGGACGCGACGCATGAGGGGGATCTCCGTGTTCGCGGGCCAGACTGCGGGACGTGGCGGGCGCCGTCTTGGACGGATGCAACGCGCCGTTCAGGCCGCGCGGGCCATCAGGCGGACGGGCGGCAGGCCGTAGAGATCGCGACAGGCGCGGTTGAAATGGCTTTGGTCCGAAAAGCCCGCATCGACGGCGGCCAGAACGGCGGGCAGGCCCTGGGCGGTCAGACACAGGGCGCGGTCCAGCATGGCGCGACGACGGAAGGCGGACGGCGTCTCGCCGAAGGCGGCCAGGAAGGCCCGGCCCAGATGGACGCGATGGCGGCCCGCCTCATGGGCCAGATCGGTCAGGCGCGTCCGGCCGGGGGCTTCGACCAGTCGCTCGCGGACGACGCGCAGCCAGGGATCGACGCGCGTCCCGTCGTTTCCCCCGGCGTCGCAAAGGGCCAGCAGGTCCCAAACGGCCTCGACGCCCGGTTCGCCGCCTTCCAGCAGCAGGGGAACCAGGCGGCGCAGGTGACGACGCGCCAGGACGGGCGACCAGGCGGGGTCGGCGATGGCCGCGCCGCCGTCGGCCCGCGCGGGGGCCGCGAAGGTCAGGACCAGGGCGCCGGCGTCGGCGAACCGGACGGCGTGGCGCAGGCCCTCGGGGCGCAGACCGACGGCCCCGGCCATGGCCAGACGGTCGCCGCTGAAATCCGTCTCCTCGAACCCGCCCGCCAGGATCAGCGACAGATGGGCCGCGTCATGCGCATGGACCGGCTGTCTGAGACCGGGGGCGTAGCGTTTCAACCGGGCGGCGGGCGCGATCATGGGGCTTGGGACCTGTGAAGGATCACCGCATAAGAGGCGACGAGGGCGCCGTTCGGATGCGACGAACATAGGGCGCGGCATCGGGGGAAACATATGATCAAGGCCGCGCCGGGCGTTTCGCCCGAAACCGGAGCGCCGGTGAAGACGCCGCCCTGGTGGTCGCATCTGTATCTGCAGGTGATCGTCGCCATCGTTCTGGGCGCCCTGATCGGCCATTTCTATCCCAGCGGCGTCGGCGCGGACGGCGAGCCTTACAAGGGCCTGGGCGAGGAGTTGAAGCCGCTGGGCGACGCCTTCATCCGGCTGGTGAAGATGATCATCGCCCCGGTGATCTTCCTGACCGTCTCGGTCGGCATCGCCCACCTGAGGGACCTGAGCAAGGTGGGTCGGGTGGCGGCCAAGGCCTTCGCCTATTTCATCACCTTCTCGACCCTGGCGCTGATCGTCGGCCTGATCGTCGCCAATGTGGTCAAGCCCGGCGCGGGCATGAACGTGGACCCCGCGACCCTGGACCCGGCGGCGGTGGCCCAATACGCGGCCAAGGCCCACGACACGACCATCGTCGGCTTCCTGATGAACATCATCCCCGAGACGGTGGTGGGGGCGTTCGCGGGCGGCGAGATCCTGCAGGTGCTGTTCTTCTCCATCCTGTTCGGGGTGGCCCTGGCCATGATCGGCGACAAGGCCAAGCCGGTGATGACGGTGCTGGAAAGCCTGTCGGAGGCCATGTTCAAACTGGTCGGCATCCTGATGAAGGCCGCGCCCATCGGGGCCTTCGGCGCCTTCGCCTTCACCATCGGCAAATACGGCATCGAATCGATCATCAATCTGGCCGCCCTGGTGGCGACCTTCTACGTCACGGCGATCATCTTCGTGCTGGGGGTGCTGGGCGCGGTGGCGGCGGCCAACGGCTTTTCGATCCTGAAGCTGATCCGGTATCTGAAGGAGGAGCTGCTGCTGGTGCTGGGCACCTCCAGCTCCGAAGCCGCCCTGCCCAGCCTGATCGACAAGATGGAGCGGGCGGGGTGCGACCGGTCGGTGGTCGGGCTGGTCGTGCCCACCGGCTATTCGTTCAATCTGGACGGCACCAACATCTATATGACCCTGGCGGCCCTGTTCATCGCCCAGGCCTGCGGCATCGAGCTGAGCTGGGGTCAGCAGGCCATGCTGCTGGCGGTCGCCATGCTGTCGTCCAAGGGGGCGGCGGGGGTGACGGGCGCGGGCTTCATCACCCTGGCGGCGACGCTGGCGGTGGTGCCGACGGTGCCGGTGGCGGGCATGGCCCTGATCCTGGGCGTCGACCGCTTCATGAGCGAATGCCGCGCCCTGACCAACTTCATCGGCAACGCCGTGGCCACCGTGGTGGTGGCCAAGTGGGAGAAGGGGCTGGACAAGGACGCCCTGGACGCCGCCCTGGCGGGCGGGCCGCGACCGGCCAGGGCGCCGGTTCAGATCGACGAGGACTGAAGACCATGCATCTGGCCCGTTTTCCCCGCGTCCGCCTGGCCCATCTGCCGACGCCGCTGGAGCCTCTGCCCCGGCTGTCCGAGGAATTGGGCGTCGATCTGTGGATCAAGCGCGACGACTGCACCGGCCTGGCGGGGGGCGGCAACAAGACGCGCAAGCTGGAGTTCCTGCTGGGCGACGCCCTGGAGCAGGGGGCCGACACCCTGGTGACCCAGGGGGCGGTGCAGTCCAACCATGTGCGCCAGACGGCGGCGGCGGCGGCCAGCCACGGCCTGGCCTGCGAGATCATTCTGGAAGAGCGGACGGGATCGACGGCCGTCGACTATGTCGGCAACGGAAACGTGCTGCTGGACCGGCTGTTCGGCGCGGGCATCCGGCGCGTGCCGGGCGGGACCGACATGGCGGCCGAGCTGGAGAAGACGGCCGATCAGGTGCGGGCGCGCGGCGGACGGCCCTATGTCATTCCCGGCGGCGGATCGAATGCGGTCGGGGCGCTGGGATACGTCGACTGCGCGCGCGAGATCGTGGTTCAGGCCGACGAGCTGGACCTGCCCATCGACCGCATCGTCACCGCCACGGGCAGCGCGGGCACCCATGCGGGCCTGGTCGCCGGTCTGGCGGTGATGGGCGCCGACGTGCCGGTGCTGGGCATCGGGGTGCGGGCGCCGAAGGAGAAGCAGGAAGCCAGCGTCCTGAAGCTGGCGCGCGAGACGGCCATGCTGCTGGGGCGGCCCGACGCGGTGACCGACGCCATGGTCGTGGCCGACTGCGGCTATGTCGGCGCCGGATACGGCCTGATCGACCAGGGGGTGGTCGACGCCCTGACCCTGGCGGCGCGGACGGACGCGATCCTGTTGGACCCGGTCTATACCGGCAAGGCGATGAAGGGGCTGATCGCCCTGGCCCGGGCGGGCCGCTTCACGTCAGCCTCTGGGGGCGAGACGGTGGTCTTCCTGCACACCGGCGGGGCGCAGGGGCTGGCCGGCTATCACGGCGAACTGGACGCCATGCTGTGATGAAGGCGGGCCTGATCGCCATCGCCGGGGCGATGCTCTGCGGCCTGGCCCTGTCAGGCTGCAAGCCCGCCGAGTCCCCGCCGCCGACGCCGCCCCGGACGCCGACCGTCATTCCCCTGTGGCCCGCCGATCTGGAGATCGCCAAGCCCGAACTGACCGGGCCGGAAGAGACCGGGCCGGTCGACCATCTGGTCGGGGGCCGCCCATGGACCTATGTCGCCAATGTCTCGCGGCCGACCCTGACCGTCTATCCGCCCAAGGGCCGGAACACGGGCGCGGCGATGATGGTGTTTCCCGGCGGCGGCTATCAGGTTCTGGCCATCGATCTGGAAGGCACGGAGATCTGCGACTGGGTCACGTCCAAGGGCATGACCTGCGTGCTGCTGAAATACCGCGTGCCGCATTCGGGCGAGAGCTGGAGCAAGGTCTCGCGCCGCTACAAACTGCCCGACGTTCCGCTGGCCTTGCAGGACGCCCAGCGCGCGATGCGGCTGGTGCGCCAGCGGGCGGCCGAGTTCGCCATCGATCCGAACCGGATCGGCGTCATCGGCTTTTCCGCCGGGGGCCATCTGGTCGCCGACATCAGCAACGCCGACACGTCCAGCTATGCGGCGGTCGACGCGGCCGACGCCCTGAGCAGCCGACCGAGTTTCGCCGTCGGCGTCTATCCCGGCCACCTGTGGTCCGGGCAGGGCATGACGCTGAGGCCCTTCAACACCATCAGCCGGAGCGCGCCGCCGACCCTGCTGATCCACGCCCAGGACGACGCGGTGGACGATCCCCGGCACTCCATCGCCTACGCCCGCGCGCTGGAGGCGGTCGGCGTTCCGGTTCAGACGCACATCTTCCCGAAGGGCGGCCACGCCTTCGGCATGCGGCCGACCGGCCAGGCCGTCGACCAGTGGCCGGACGTGATGGAGGCCTGGCTGAGAAGCCGCGGCGTGCTGCCGAAGGAAGCAACATGAAAACCCTCGGCGTGATCGGCGGCATGGGACCGGTGGCGACCGTGGCTTTTCTGGAGCGGCTGCAGGCCCTGACGCCCGCGACGCGCGACGAGGACCACATCCGGGTCCTGGCCGACATCCATCCGCGCATTCCCAACCGTCACACGGAGCCAGAGGCGGCGGGCGAAGAGATCGGGTGGATCGCGGTGCGGCTGGCCGCCATGGGGACCGAGGTCCTGGCCATGCCGTGCAACACCGCCCACGCCCATGCGGATCGGATACGGGCGGCGGGCGTCCCCTTCATCGACATGATCGCCGAGACGGTGAAGGTCGTGGCCGACGCGGGCGGGCGGCGCGTCGGCGTGCTGGCGACGCCGGGCGGAGAGGCGCTGTATGTCGCGGCCCTGACGGCCGCGGGGATGACGCCGGTGGTGCTGGAAGGCCAGGATCGGGCGGCCTTCATGAGCGCGATCTTCGGCGTCAAGGGCGGCGAGGCGGAACGGTCGCGGGCCGAGATAATCCGACTGGCGCGGGCGCTGGAGACGGCCGGGGCGGACCATCTGATCGGCGGCTGCACCGAGGTTCCGCTGTTGCTGAAGGCCGAGGATGTGAGCGCGCCTCTGACCGACTCGGCTGAGGTGCTGGCGGCGGCCTGCGTGGCGGCCTGCGCCTGACGACGGTTGCGGCGGGCGGCGGCGCGGGTCAAAGCTGAGACCGTGAAAAAACAGTCCCTGATCATCGATTGCGACCCCGGCGTGGATGACGCCGTCGGCCTGATGCTGGCGCTCAATGCGCCCGAGCTGGAGGTGCTGGCCGTCACCGCCGTGGGCGGAAACGTGCCGGTGTCGGCGACCAGCCGCAATGCGCGCATCCTGAGACAGGTCGCGGGACGAACGGATGTGCCGGTGTTCGCCGGGGCCGAGCGGCCGCTGGTGCGCGAACCGGCCGGAGCGGGCGAATTCCACGGCGCCGAGGGACTGGGCGACCTGAAGCCGTTCGAGCCGCAGGGCGCCCTGGCGTCCGGTCCTGCGGCGGACGCCATCATCGACATCGTCATGGCCCGGCCGGAAAAGAGCGTGGCTCTGGCGGTCATGGGACCGATGACCAATCTGGCCCTGGCGTTGCGCAAGGAACCGGCCCTGGCGGCGCGGCTGGGACCGGTCTCGGTCATGGGCGGGGCGCGCAGCGAGGGCGGCAACATCACCGCCTCGGCCGAGTTCAACGTCTGGGCCGACCCGGACGCGGCGGCCGAGGTTCTGGCGTCCGGCTGCGACGTGGTGATGTTCGGCCTGGACGCGACGCATCAGGTGCGGGCCACCGACGCGCGGATCGCCGCCATAGAAGCCGTCGACAGCGACAGCGCGCGCTGGGCGGCGTCGATGATGCGGTTTTCGCAGCGGGTGGAGCGCAAGATCGTCGGCTGGGACGCGCCGCCGGTGCACGACCCCTGCACGGTCGCCTGGCTGATGGCGCCGGAGCTGTTCACCCTGAAGCCGTGCGACATCCGGGTGGAGACGCAGTCGGACCTGACGCGCGGCCATACGGCGGTGGAGTTCCGGGTCGCGCCGGGCCAGGCGCGGCATCGCTGGGCCACGGCGGCGGACGGCCAGGGGGTGTTCGACCTGATCACCGAGACCCTGAAGCGGGCCGCGTCATGACGGCGATCACCGTGGTCGGCTCGATCAACCTGGACTTCGTGGCGACGGGACCGGCCCTGCCCGCGCCCGGCGAGACGGTGACCGGCGCCACCCTGGCGCGGCATCCGGGCGGCAAGGGCGCCAACCAAGCCCTGGCGGCGCAGCGGCTCGGTGGAGACGTGGCCATGATCGGCCGGGTCGGGCGCGACGCCCTGGCCGAAGAGGCGCTGGCCCTGTTGCTGGAGGCCGACGTCGATGTCGGCGGGGTGATCGCGGACGACGCCCTGACCACCGGCGTGGCCCTGATCGCGGTCGACCCCGAAGGCGAGAACCAGATCGTGGTGGCGGCCGGGGCCAATCACGCGGTCACGCCCGAGCAGTTGCCGCAGCGGATCGAGACGCCGCTGATCGTGCAGTTGGAGCTGCCGATAGAGACGGTGGAGGCGGCCGTGGGCCGGGCCACGGGCTTCGTCTGCGCCAATCTGGCGCCCGCCGCGCCGGTGTCGGAGGCGTTGCTGCGCCGGGCCGACCTGATCGTGGTCAATGAGACCGAGGCGGCCTTCTACGGCGACCTGCTGCATCACGGCGGCGGGCGGGTGATCGTCACCCGAGGCGCCAGGGGCGCGACCCTGTATCAACGCGGCGTCGAACTGGCCCGCGCGGCGCCGCCCAGGGTGACGGCGGTGGACGCCACCGGGGCCGGGGATGGCTTCGTCGGCGCCGTCGTCGTGGCCCTGTTGGAAGGGATGGAGCCGGCGGACGCGTTGAGGTTCGCCTGCGCCGCCGGGGCCTTGGCGGCGACGCGGCCGGGGGCGCAGAGTTCGCTGCCGACACGCGACGAGGTCGACGCCATTGTGGAGCAGGACGCATGAGCGAGCGCGAAGTCTATCCGGTCGATCCCAAGGTCGCGGCCAGATCGCACATGGACCAGGACGCCTATCAGGCGGCGCGCCGGGCGGCGCGGCACGAACCGGACGCCTTCTGGGCCGACAAGGCCAAACGACTGGACTGGATCAAGCCCCCGACGGGGATCAAGGACGTGTCGTTCCACGCCGACGACTTCCGCATCCGCTGGTTCTGGGACGGGGTGCTGAACGTCAGCGCCAACTGCATCGACCGGCATCTGGCGACGCGGCGCGACGAGACGGCCATCCTCTGGGAAGGCGACGATCCGGCGGACTCCAAGGCCATCACCTACGGCGAGTTGCACACCGCCGTGTGCCGCATGGCGAACGTGCTGAAGGCGCACGGCGCCCGCAAGGGCGACCGGGTGACCATCTATCTGCCGATGATCCCCGAGGCCGCCTACGCCATGCTGGCCTGCGCGCGGATCGGGGCGGTGCATTCGGTGGTGTTCGGCGGCTTTTCGCCCGACAGCCTGGCCGGACGGATCGAGGACTGCGGCTCGACCCTGGTCATCACCGCCGACGAGGGTCTGCGCGGCGGCAAGACCGTGCCCTTGAAGGCCAATGTCGATGCGGCGCTGAAGAAGGTCTCGGGCGTGACCTCGGTGCTGGTGATCAAACGCACCGGCGCCGACGTGCCGATGGATGCGGATCGGGACTTTGACTATGCGCTGGAGGCGGCGCGGGTGAAGGCCGACTGCCCGCCCGAACCGATGGGGGCCGAGGACCCGCTGTTCATCCTCTACACCTCCGGCTCGACCGGCAAGCCCAAGGGGGTGCTGCACACCACGGGCGGATACCTGTTCTGGGCCGCCTGGACCCACGAGATCGTGTTCGACCACCGGCCGGGCGAGGTCTTCTGGTGCACAGCCGACGTGGGCTGGGTGACCGGCCACAGCTATGTCGTCTATGGCCCGCTGGCCAACGGCGGGACGACGCTGATGTTCGAGGGGGTGCCCAACCATCCCGACGTCAGCCGCTTCTGGCGGGTGGTGGACAAGCACAAGGTCGACGTCTTCTACACGGCGCCCACCGCCCTGAGGGCCTTGATGCGCGAGGGCGACGGGCCGGTGAAGGCGGCGTCGCGCAAGAGTCTGCGCCTGTTGGGCACGGTGGGTGAGCCGATCAACCCGGAGGCCTGGCGCTGGTATCACGAAGTGGTCGGCGAGGGCCGCCTGCCGATCGTGGACACCTGGTGGCAGACCGAGACGGGCGGCATCCTGGTGTCGCCCCTGCCCGGCGCGACCGACCTGAAGCCCGGTTCGGCGACCAAGCCCCTGCCGGGGGTGGAGCTGGAGATCGTCGACGCCGAGGGCGCGCCGCTGGTGGGCGCCGTCGCGGGCAATCTGTGCATCACCGACAGTTGGCCGGGCCAGATGCGGACGGTCTATGGCGATCCGCAGCGGTTCTTCGACACCTATTTCTCGACCTATCCGGGCCGGTATTTCACCGGCGACGGCTGCCGCCGCGACGCGGACGGATACTATTGGATCACCGGACGGGTCGACGACGTCATCAACGTCTCGGGCCACCGCATGGGCACCGCCGAGGTGGAAAGCGCCCTGGTGTCGCACGACGCCGTGGCCGAGGCGGCGGTGGTCGGCTTTCCCCACGACATCAAGGGCCAGGGCATCTACGCCTATGTCACGCTGAAGGCCGGGGTCGAGGCGACCGAGGCGTTGCGGGCCGAACTGGTCAAACACGTCCGCACCGAGATCGGACCCATCGCCGCGCCCGACGTCATCCAATGGGCGCCGGGCCTGCCCAAGACGCGCTCGGGCAAGATCATGCGGCGGATATTACGCAAGATCGCGGAGAATGAGCTGGGGTCGCTGGGGGATACGTCGACCCTGGCCGATCCGGCGGTGGTGGACGATCTGGTGCGGAACCGGCACGTGTGATCCTTCTCCCCTCGGGGGAGAAGGTGGGCCGCGGAGCGGGTCGGATGAGGGGGCTGTGTCAGATGCGCTGACTGGCTGACAGTTATCGCGGATCTGGCTTACCCCTCATCCGTCATGCTCCGCATGACACCTTCTCCCCCAAGGGGAGAAGGAAGACTCAGAATCTCACCACCAGCCGCACCACCTCTGCGTCCGCCAGCCGGTCGAAGCCTTCGTTGATCTGGTCCAGCGGGATCGTTCCGCTTTTCAGCCGGTCCACCGGCAGACGGCCCTGGCGGTACAGGGCGACGTAGCGGGGCAGGTCGCGGCTGGGGACACAGGTCCCGACATAGGACCCTTTCAAGGTGCGCTCCTCGCCGACCAGGGCGGCGATGTTGACGGCGGCGGCGGCGTCCGGCGGAGGCAGGCCGGCGGTGACCGTGGTTCCGCCGCGGCGGGTCATGGCCCAGGCCGCTTCCAACGCGCGGATCGAGCCGGCGAATTCCAGGGCCGCGTCGGCGCCGCCGCCGGTCAGGGCGCGGACCCGGTCCACCGCATCGGCGTCGCCCGCATTGACGGTCACGACCGGCCCGAGCGAACGAGCCAGGGCCAGCTTGTCCTCGGCCAGGTCGACGGCGACCACCGGCGACGCCCCGGCGGCCAGGGCGCCCAGCACGGCGGCCAGGCCGACCCCGCCCAGACCGACGATCACCACCGACTGACCCGCCCGGACACCCGCCGTATTCACCACCGCCCCGACCCCGGTCAGGACGGCGCAGCCGAACAGGGCCGCGTCCTCGAACGGCACGGCCTTGTCGATGGGGGTGACCGAACGGCGCGACACCACCGCCCGCTCGGCGAAGGTGGAACAGCCCAACTGGTGATGCAGCGGCCCCTCGGCGTTCGACAGACGCACGCCGCCGCCCAGAAGCCCGCCCGCGACATTGGCCTTCAGCCCCGGTTCGCACAGGGCCGGGCGCCCCTCGGCGCAGGGACCGCAATGGCCGCACGAGGGCATGAAGACGGTGACGACATGGTCGCCGACGCTCAGATCGTCGACGCCCGCGCCCAGAGCCTCGACCACGCCGACGGCCTCGTGGCCCAGGACCATGGGCATGACGCGCGGCCGGTCGCCGTTGATGACGGAAAGGTCCGAATGGCACAGACCCGCCGCGCGCACCGCGATCAGGACCTCGCCGGGACCGGGCGGGTCCAGGCTCACCGTCTCGACCGACAGGGGCCGGGTTTCGGCATAGGGCCGGGCGGCGCCCATGGCGCGAAGGACGGCGGCGCGGGTCTGCATGGTGGCGATCTCCCCGACCGCAGGCTAAGCGGTCCAGACCGGTACGGCCAAGGGGAGTTTCGGATGAGCGAGAGAGCGCCGCGCGGCGTACGGTCGGATTATGTCCGCTTCGTCGCCCTGACCACGCGCTGGGCCGACAACGACGCCTACGGCCACGTCAACAACGTCGTCTATTACGCCCTGATCGACACGGCGGTGAACCAGCTTCTGATCCAGGCGGGCCTGCTGGACGTGACGAGCGGCGCGGTCATCGGCGTGGCGGCCGAGAGCGGCTGCCGTCACCACGCCTCGGCGGCCTATCCCGACGTGATCCATGCGGGCGTGCGGGTGGGCCGGGTCGGAACCTCCAGCATCCGCTATGAGGTCGGCCTGTTCCGAAACGACGAGGACCAGGCCTGCGCCGAGGGCTTCTTCGTCCACGTCATGGTGGCGCGCCAGACGATGCGGCCGGTGGAGATCCCGGCCGGGCTGCGCGGGTTTGTGGAGAGGCTGGCGCGGTAATCTCCCTCCTTCTTTGTGAGGAGGGAGATTTTCTGTTTAGTCGTCCAGACGGCCCGTCAGGGCCAGGGTCCCGACGGCGGTCAGAACGCCCAGGGCGAAGGCGGCGACGAGGGCGCCGGCGGCGACGGCAGTGGGCACCGTCACGGGCCGGGTCTCGTACCATTCGACGATGTCGGCCTCGCCAAAGGCGTCGCCGTGCAGGTCGCCGTCATAGAGGTCGTCGATCAGAGCTTCTTCGGCGCCCATGGCGTCATCTCCCGTTCGGCGGGGATAATACGCCGCCAACCCTTGCGGTTCCGTGACCGTGACAGGACGCCCGACCTGCGTTAGACGGGCGCGCCCGCCCACGCGGCTCGCGCTCAAGCAGCGAGCGGCCGCGCCGCGAGCGTTAGCGCACCAAAAGAGACTTCCATGGCCGGCCATTCCAAATTCAAGAACATCATGCACCGCAAGGGACGCGCCGACGCGGTGCGCTCCAAGCTGTTCTCCAAACTGTCGCGCGACATCACCGTGGCGGCCAAGTCGGGCATGCCCGACCCGGCCCTGAACCCGCGCCTGCGCCTGGCGGTCAACAACGCCAAGGCCGAAAGCCTGCCCAAGGACGTGATCCAGCGCGCCATCAACAAGGCGGCGGGCGGCGACGTCGATACGATGGAGGAGATCCGCTACGAGGGCCGCGGGCCGGGCGGAGTCGGAATCATCGTCGAGGCCCTGACCGACAACCGCAACCGGGCCGGATCGAACATCCGCGCCGCCTTCACCAAGAACGGCGGGGCGCTGGGTGAAATGAACTCGGTCGCCTTCATGTGGGACCGGGTCGGCAAGATCCACTATCCGGCCGAGGCGGGCAGCGAGGACGCCGTGATGGAGGCCGCCATCGAGGCCGGGGCGCAAGACGTCGAGAGCGACCTGGTCAAGCCCGACATCTATGAGGACGCGCCGGGCCACACGATCTGGACCGCCTTCGAGGACCTGAACGAGGTGGCCGAGGCCATGTCCAAGGTGCTGGGCGACCCGAAGTCGACGGCCATCGTCTGGAAGCCCCAGTCCGAGGTTCCCGTCACGGGCGAGGCGGTCGCCACCCTGATGAAACTGTTGGACGCCTTGGACGCCGAGGACGACGTTTCGGCCGTCTATTCCAACGAAGACGTCTCGGATGAGGACTTGGCGACATACGCGGGGTGATCTGACCGTCACCGAGCGACGCACCCGACTGTCGGAAGCCGGGGCCTGGGCCGTCGTGGTCGGGATCGTGGGCCTGTTCTCGGCCCTGGTCGGGGCTATGATTTGGCAGGCCGAGACCTCGCTGAACATGACGGCGGAACGCGACGTCGACCAACCGGCCATCCTGGTGGTCCCTGACCCCGTCCCCCCGCCCCAACCCGCCCCGGTGACGCGCGACGGCCGGGTGCTGATGATCCGCAACCCGGCCTGGGCCGTGCGGCCGACGCCCGAATACCCCGCGCGCGCCATCGCCGCCGGGATCGCCGAGGGCGAGGTTGAACTGGAGTGCGAAGCCCTGGCCGAAGGCCGGGTCGGCGTCTGCCGCATCATCCGCGAGACCCCGCGGGATGTGGGATTCGCTGGGGCCGCCCAGGTCTCGATGCGCGCGGCGCGGCTGCACGCCAGCCAGATCGACGGGACGGACGTCGATTCCCGCATCCGCTTCCGGGTCAGGTTCCGATTGCAATAGCGCCCGCCCGGCACGCGCGCCGCTTGCGGTGCGGCGAGGCGCGGGCGTAGGCTGGCGATTCGTCAGTTTGCGGAGCGAAAATTGCATTTCGACCTGAACCTGATCTGGCCCGTCGGCGCGGCCATGGCCGCGGGCGGCCTGATCGGGGTGGAGCGCACCTATCACGGCCATCCGGCCGGGTTCCGCACCCACACCCTGGTGTGTCTGACGTCCTGCATCCTGATGCTGGCGGCCATGCATCAGGCGACCTGGGACTTCGTCGCCCTGCCCGGCCAGAATGTGGTGATCGACCCGACGCGGATGGCGCACGGGCTTTTGACCGGCATCGGCTTCCTGTGCGCCGGGGTGATCTTCCGCGAGGGGTTTTCGGTCAAGGGACTGACCACGGCGGCGTCGCTGTGGACCACCTCGGCCATCGGCGTGCTGTTCGGCGTGGGCATGACCGAGCTGGCCCTGGTCGGGGCCGGGGCGACGCTGACGGTGCTGGCCATATTGCGCCTGCTGGACGCGCGCCTGCCGCACATCGCGGTGCTGGACATCACCCTGACCTGGGCGCGGGGCCGGGCGCCCAGCGAAGGCGCGCTGCGCGATCTCTTGGCCGGGTCCGGCATCCAGGCCATGCGCATCGGCCATGTCGTCAGCCGCGACGGCCTGGACCACGAACACACGGTCAAGGCCAAGGGACCGACGCCGGTGGATGTCGACGGCCTGTGCCGCCGCCTGTCGGACCAGCCCGATCTGATCGCCTATTCGGTCATTCCGCGCGACGAATAGGGCGCGCGGCATCCGGTCCCAAGAATCCGGTCATTGTCCGTCAACCTTGTTTGCGGCATGACTGGAACGGATGGCGAACGAAACGACTCGAATCCTGGGGCTGGACCCCGGTTTGCGGCGCACCGGATGGGGCGTGATCGCGGCCGAGGGATCGCGCCTGCGCTGGATCGCCCACGGCGTGGTGACCCCGCCCGAGAGCGCGCCGTTCAGCGAGCGGCTGCTGCATCTGCTGGAGGCGGTGTCGCAGGTCTGCGCCGCCCACGCCTGCGACGAGGCCGCGGTGGAGGAAGTGTTCGTCAATATGAACCCGGTCTCGACGCTGAAGCTGGGCCATGCACGGGCGGCGGTGATGCTGGCCCCGGCGCGGTGCGGCCTGCCGGTGGCGGAATATGCGCCCAATCTGATCAAGAAGGCCGTGGTCGGCGCCGGCCATGCGGACAAGGGCCAGATCGCCTTCATGGTCAAACGCCTGCTGCCCGCCGCCGGAGAGGTGAAGGCCGACGCCGCCGACGCCCTGGCCGTGGCCCTGACCCATGCGCAGATGAGGAAGCGGGCGATGATCCTCCCCCGTGCAACGGGGGAGGGGAACCACGAAGTGGTGGAGGGGGCGACCCCAGACACCGGCCGTGGCCCTCGCCCCCTCCACCGCCTTCAGCGGTCCCCCTCCCCTGCTTCGCTACGCTCGCTGGGGAGGATCGTGACATGATCGGGCGGCTGCGCGGGGTGCTGGTCGAGGTCGAGGCGGACCATTGCGTCATCGACTGCGCCGGGGTGGGCTATGTCGTGGCCTGCGGGGCGCGGACCCTGCAACGGCTGCCCGCGCCCGGCGACGAAGCGATCCTGCATATCGAGACGAACTGGAGCCAGGAGAACGGGCCGCGCCTGTACGGTTTCCTGACCCGCGACGACCGCCGCGCCTTCACCACCCTGACCGGCATCCAGGGGGTCGGACCCAAGGCGGCGCTGAGCGTGCTGGACGTGTTGCCGCCCGGCGATCTGGCCGGGGCCGTGGCGCGCGAGGACAAGGCGGCGGTGGCGCGCGCCAATGGGGTCGGGCCGAAACTGGCCCTGCGCATCGTCACCGAACTGAAGGGCAAGCCGCTGGGCGACCCCAGCTTCACCCCCTCGGCGCCCGGCGTGCACGCGCCGGTTTCGGCGCCGGCGCCCAGCCTGACGGGCGAGGCGGTGTCGGCCCTGCTGGGCCTGGGCATGGCCGAGGTCAACGCCCGCCGCGCCGTGGACCAGGCCGTCCTGCGCCTGGGCGAGGACGCCGAACTGTCGGCGGTGATCAAGACGGCCTTGCAGGAGTTGGGGCGGTGATGGGCTTCCAACACGCCCTTCCCCCCGCGAGAGGGGAAGGGTCATGAACGACCGCATCATCTCCGGCGCCCCCGCCCCCGGCGAGGCGCACGATCGCGCCCTGCGGCCGCAGACGCTGGATGAATTCGTCGGCCAGCCCCAGGCCAAGGGCAATCTGAAGGTCTTCATCGAGGCGGCGCGCGGGCGGGCCGAGGCGCTGGATCACGTGCTGCTGTTCGGCCCGCCGGGGCTGGGCAAGACCACCCTGGCCCAGATCGTGGCGCGCGAACTGGGCGTCGGCTTCCGCGCCACCTCCGGCCCGATCCTGGCCAAGGCGGGCGACCTGGCGGCGATCCTGACCAATCTGGAGCCGCGCGACGTCCTGTTCATCGACGAGATCCACCGCCTGGCCCCGGCGGTCGAGGAGATCCTGTATCCGGCCATGGAGGACCATGTGCTGGACCTGATCATCGGCGAGGGACCCTCGGCGCGCAGCGTGCGCATCGACCTGGCGCCCTTCACCCTGGTCGGGGCGACGACGCGGGCGGGGCTGCTGGCGACGCCGCTGAGGGATCGGTTCGGCATTCCGCTGCGGCTGGAATTCTATTCGCCCGAGGACCTGACCCGGGTCGTTCTGGGCGCCGCGCGCAAGCTGGGCGCGGTCATGACCGAGGACGGGGCGCTGGAGATCGCGGCGCGGTCGCGGGGCACGCCGCGCGTGGCCGGGCGGCTGTTGCGCCGGGTGCGCGACTTCGCCGACGCGGAAGGGGCGACGCGCATCGACAAGATGGCGGCCGCGCGCGCCCTGGCCCGGCTGGAGGTCGACGAGGCGGGGCTGGACAGCCTGGACCGCCGCTTCCTGAAGGCGCTGATCGAGAACTATGGCGGCGGGCCGGTGGGCATGGACACCTTGGCGGCGGCCATCGCCGAGGCCCGCGACGCGGTCGAGGACGTGATCGAACCCTATCTGCTGCAACAGGGCTTCATCCAGCGCACGCCGCGCGGCCGCATGGCCTGCGCCAGGGCCTATGCCCACCTGGGCCTGGCGGAGCCGCCCAAGACGCCCGGCGCGGGCGCCCCGGATCTGTTCGAGGGCAAGTAGGACTTGCCGTGGGGCGCAACCCCGGCATGATCGCGGTCCATGAGCGACCGTCGCCGCCGGACCGACCGTCTGATCGCCGTCCTGGGCCTGCTGGTTCTGGCCCTGGGCGCCGCGGCCGTGTGGCGGGTGGCCCAGGACGGCGGCCTGGGGCGCAGGCCCGAGAGCGCGGGCGAACGCGCCCTGCGCCAGGTGCGCACCGAACTGGGGCGCACGGCCGAGGTCCGCTATATCGAGCCGGGCGTGGGTCCCGTGTCGTGCGGCTATGCGGCGCGCGGGCCGGGCCAGGCGGCGGTGGCCTTCGTCTCGCGGCCCCAGCGCATCCTGTTCGGCGACGATCCCCTGCCCCGCGAATTCGCCGAGACGCGCGACAAATACTGCCCCGGTTTCGCGCGGCGGCCGGGCGCGACGACGCCCTGATCCGCGCCGTCTTGCCAGGGACGCGGCGCCGCTCTTAGGCTGCGGCGACAGGAGTTCGCCCCATGATCCTTCGCCTTCTCGCGGCCCTGGCCGTGCTCGCCGGCGCTTCGGCCCTCAGCCACCCGGCCCAGGCCGCCGATCCCGTGTTCAGCGACACCGCCTGCCCGGCCGATTGGCCCAGCGGCGTGCGCGAAGTGCGCTGTGGGACCCTGACGGTCGATGAGGCGCGCGACGGCTCCAGCGATCGGCGCATCGACATCGCCGTGGTCATCGTCAAGGCGTCCCGTCCCTATCGCGACGCCTCGGGCCGCCTGCTGCCCCCGGTGGTCAATTTCCACGGAGGACCGGGCGGCGACTCGACCCCCGGCGTCGGCGGCGCCCTGCGCGCGGCCCAGCAGAACCCCGACATCTTCGCCGTCGATCAGGACATGATCTTCTTCGACCAGCGCGGCGCCGGACGCGGGTCGCCGTCGATGGACTGCCCCGGCGTGGAGCTGACCGACGCCGGCCCCCCGTCCGACAAAGACCGCGACGGCCTGATCGCCTGCCTGAAGGACTGGCAGGCCAAGGGCGTGGATCTGAACTGGTACAACGCCGCCGTCATCGCCGACGACGTGCGCGATCTGGTCCAGACGCTGGGCCTGGAGAAGATCGACCTGAGGGGCGGCTCCTACGGGCCGCGCATCGAGGCCGCCGTCATCACCCACCAGCCCCAGATCGTCCGCGCGGCGGTGATGGACAGCCCCTGGCCGCCCGAGGGCAACTGGGCCGTCGGCACGCCCGAACAGGTCTCGGCCGCCGTTCGCATCATCCTGGACAAATGCGCGGCCCAGGCCGATTGCGCGGCGCGATACCCCGACATGCAGGCCCGTTTTGAAACCGAGGCGCGCCGCTGGCTGGCCGGGCCGGTCACCGGCGCGGACGGCCGCACCTTCACCGTCGATGACCTGTCGGCCTTCCTGATGGACACGACCTACAGCCGCGTCGGCGTGCGCCGCCTGCCCGCCGACATCGCCAAGATCATCGCCGGGGACCTGACCCCGATCGCCGAGATCGCCGAGGATCGGACCTATTATTTCGAGGGCCAGCACATGGCCCATCTGTGCAAGGAGGAGCTGCCGTTTGAATCCAAGGCGCGCCTGATCGCGGGCGCGGCGGGCGATCCGGTGGCCCAGGTGCTGGTTCCGTCTCTGTCGCGCCTGTTCGACGTCTGCGCCGCCGTGGGCGAACGCCCCGCCGATCCGATCGAGAACGCGCCGGTGACGACCGACATCCCGACCCTGTTCGTCGCCGCCGAGATCGACCCCGGCTGTCCGCCGCCCCTGACCGAGGCGGCCGCGCGCGGCTACGCCAACGGCCAGGTGGTCATCGTCGTCAACGCCACCCACGGCGTGATCGGCGCCAGCCCCTGCACCCGCGCCATGGCCCGGGACTTTCTGCGCGATCCCTATGCGCCGGTGGACCGTAGCTGCCTGCCGGCGGCCAACACCCCCCTGGCCTTCATCCTCGACCCGCCCGCCGCATGAGCGAAACGCCAACCGCTGGTCGATTCGAAGGCCGCGAGCATCGGCTGCCGGTGCGGGTCTATTATGAGGACACCGACTTCACCGGCCTGGTCTATCACGCCAACTATCTGCGCTTCTTCGAGCGGGGGCGGTCGGACTTCCTGCGGGCGGCGGGGGTGGGCCATGCGGAGCTGCTGGAGGCCGAGCCGCCGTTGGCCTTCGTGGTGGCCGAGATGGCGGTGAAATTCGTCAAACCCGCGCGCATCGACGACGCCCTGATGGTGCGCACCCGCTATGAGGCGGTCAGGGGACCCCGGCTGATCATCGAACAGACGATCACGCGCGGCGACGAGGTGTTGTGCACGGCCTCGGTGACGGCGGTCTGCATCCATCTGGACGGGCGGCCCCGGCGGCCGTCGGCGGGGCTGATGGACAAGGTGCGGCCGTGGCTGTCCGGCGAAAGCTGAACCGATCACGCCCCTGTCAGGCGCAAGGGCGTGACGCAACGGCCACGGCCCGCTAGACCCGGCGCCACACAACCGCCACGCCGTCCCGGAGATAACGGGACGAACGAGACCTCCAAGGACCGCGAGCACCGCCCATGACCACGCCCGCCGACGCCGCCATGCTGAACCCCGTCGAGCTGTTCATGACCGCCGACTGGGTGGTCAAGGCCGTGATGGTGGGTCTGGCCGGGGCCTCGATCTGGTCGTGGGCGGTGATCATCGACAAGGCCGCCCGCTTCACCGCCCTGAACCGTCAGGCCGACGCCTTCGAGCGCGCCATCGGCTCGGGCCGGTCGCTGGAGGATGTGGCGGCCCAGGCGGGTCCCGATCCGGCCCACGCCCTGCCGCGCATGCTGGTCATCGCCCTGACCGACTGGCGCGAGGCGCGGGCGCGCGGGGCGCTGAACGAGCATCAGTCGAACCTGCTGATGGCCCGCATCGACCGGGCGCTGGACAGTTTGATCGCGCGCGAGGGCCAGCGGATCGAGAACGGTCTGGGCGTGCTGTCGGTGGTGGCCACGGCCTCGCCCTTCATCGGCCTGTTCGGCACGGTGTGGGGCATCATGAACGCCTTTGGGCGCATCGCGGCGGCGGGCAACACCAATCTGACCACCGTGGCGCCGGCCATCGCCGAGGCCCTGTTCGCCACGGCCATCGGCCTGGCGGCGGCCATCCCGGCCTATATCGCCTACAACAAATTCTCGATCGACGCGGGCAAATTCACCGGTCGGCTGGAAAGCTTCGCCGACGATCTGCAGGCGGCCGTGGCGCGGCGTCTGGGCGGCCCGTCCGCGCCCGCACCCCAGCCCGAACACCGGGGCTTCTGAGCATGGCCCTGGGCGGAGCGGGCGGCGGCGGCCATGTGCGCGGCCGCAGGCGGGCCAGAAAACGGCCCCTGAGCGAGATCAACGTCACGCCGCTGGTGGACGTGATGCTGGTGCTGTTGATCATCTTCATGATCTCGGCGCCGCTGCTGACGGTGGGGGTTCCGGTCGAACTGCCCAAGACCGAGGCCAGCGCGGTCGAGACCAACAACGAGCCGCTGAGCGTGTCCATCGACCGCGACGGGCGCATCTTCGTCGGCGACAGTGAGACGCCCTACGACAGCCTGGCCCAGCGTCTGGCCGAGAGCGCCGACGGAAACGGCGCGGCGACCGAGCGGGCGGTCTTCATCCGCGCCGACGGCCGCGCGCCCTATCAGGCCGTGGCCCGGGTGATGGCGCGGCTGTCGGCCACCGGCTTCACCAAGCTGAACCTGATCACCGACACGGCCGCCGGGGCGCCCGCCCCCGTGCCGCAAACCCCGCCGGTCGAAGCGCCGGCCGAGGGCTGAGGTGGCTGGGGCCTCGAACCGAACGACGTCCTGGCCCGCCGTGGCGGGGGCCGTGGGGCTGCATGTCGCGGTCGCGGGCCTGTTGCTGCTGTCCGGCCTGCATGAGGCCAAGGAGATTCAGCCGCTGGTGAATTCAGTGCCGGTGTCGATCGTCTCGGACCAGGTGATCGAGGCCGCCGCCCCCGACAATCCGCAGGAGACGCCCAGCCAGGAGGACGGCGCCGCGGCCCCGCCGCCCGAGGTGGTCGCGCCGACCCCGCCCGCGCCCACGCCCGCGCCGCCCGCGCCCGCCCCGACGCCCAGGCCCGCCGAAAAGGCGACGCCGCGCCCGCCGACGCCCCGTCCGCCCGCGCCGACGCCGCCGACCAAGGCCCAGCCGACCCCGCCGCGCCCGAACCCCGCGCCGCCGCGTCCCGCGCCGCGCCGCGAGGAGCCGTCGCTGGATCTGGACGCCCTGGCCGGGCCGCCGCGTCCGAACCCGAACCGGGGCCGCCCCGCCCCCGGTCAGCAGGGTCGGGGCGCCGCGCCCCAGGCCACGGGTCCGCAGGTCACGGCCATCTTCAACCAGGTCTACAGTCACTGGAACGTCTTCATCGCCTGCAACATGCCGGGCGGCGACCAACTTCGGATTCAGGTCGACGTCAGCCTGTCGGCGAGCGGGCGGATCACGGCGGGACCGACCCTGGTCAATCCGCGCGCCGATCCGGTCTATCGCGCGGCGGCCGAAGAGGCCGTGCGGGCGCTGCGCGCCACCGCCCCGTTCGACGTGCCCGACGGCTTCCAAGGCGGCGCCTTCCGCCCGACCTTCAACACCGAACGAGCCTGCCGGGACCGCTGATCAAACGGGGATCATGTGCAACGCCGCAGCGCCGCCTCGAACCGCACGCGGCGAAAGACGGCGGTCCAGGGTCGCCAAGGCCCCGCCCCGACTGACCGCCAGGGCCAGCAGATAGGTGTCCGTGACCTGGCCCGAGGTCTTCACCATCTCTCTGTCGATAATCGGCGAGGTCATCAGACTGAGGTCTTCGGCCCAGAACTGATGGCGTCCTTGGGCCAAAACCGTCGCCAAGATCGGCGCGACGGCTGCGGGCGACGTCGTTGCACTGGGATAGCGCGAATGGCCGACGATACGCAGGACGCCGTTCTCGGTTATGGCGCAACTGGCCCAGCTCGTCCGGCCCTCTCGAGCGAACCAATTATGGGTGATGGCGTGGGCGATGTGATTTTGGTCGATCAGAGCGATGAGAACGCTGACGTCCAGCAGGAAGGTCACGGCAGTTCATCGCGCAAGACGTTGATCATTTCCGTGGTCACGACGACACCGGGTCGATGCGGCAAAAGCAGGATGCCATTTCGATACTCCGGCGTGCTGGACGGAGTCAGCGCCTGGCGTGCGAGCGCCGAGATGACGGCGCCCAGGCTGAGCCTCTGCTGACGCGCCATGGCCTTGGCCGTTTCCAGCACGTCGTCGTCGATGGTCAGGGTGGTGCGCATGCCGAAACGGTAGCGCATCACGCATCACGCATCAATGTTGGCGCGCCCCCGACCCCAAAGTCGCCCCATTCGCCGCCATGCTGGTTTTCGGTAACCGGTCTGGCGATAAGGACCGGGGTAGGTCATCGCCGCTGAGAGATTCGTCATGCGTCTGCAACTGCTTCTGGCCTCGGCCGCGGCCCTGGTCGTCGGCTCTCCGCTCGCGGCCCAGACCCAACCCGCTCCGACCCAGGCGGCGCCCGCCCAGCAGGGACCGATCGAGGTCGACATCGACCAGGGCGTGCTGCGCCCGCTCCAGATCGCCGTGGCCCCCTTCAGCGGCCAGAGCGGGTCCGAGATCGCCAATGTCGTCTCGGGCGACCTGCGCCGCTCGGGCTTCTTCGAGCCGCTGAACCCGTCCAGCTTCGTCGAGACCGGCCTGACGGTCGCCAATGCCCCCAACTTCCCGCAATGGACCGCCATCGGCGCCCAGGCGGTGCTGTACGGCAGCGTCACTCCGCGCGCCGACGGCCGCAACGACGTGGGTTTCCGCCTGTACGACCCGTACCGCCAGTGCCAGCTCGTCAGCTATCAGTTCACCGCCACGCCCGAGCAATGGCGCCGCATCGCCCACAAGATCGCCGACGTCGTCTATCAGCGCATGACCGGCGAGAGCGGCTTCTTCGACACCCGCGTCATCTATGTCGCCGAGAGCGGCACCCAGTTGAACCGCCTCAGCCGCCTGGCCATCGTTGATCAGGACGGGTTCAACCCCGTCTATCTGACCCAGGGCGACGAGGTGATCATGTCACCGCGCTTCTCGGCCTCGAACCCGGAAGAGATCACCTATGTCGCGCTGGGCCGCGATTACAGCCGCATCTATCTGTACAATCTGTCGACCGGCCGCCGTGAGAGCCTGGGCGAGTTCGACGGCCAGGTGCTGGCGCCCCGCTTCTCGAACGACGGGTCCAAGATCGCCTTCTCGATCATCCGGGGCGGCAACACCGACGTCTATGTGATGAACCTGCGCACCCGCCAGTTGTCGCGCCTGACGTCCGACCCCGGCATCGACACCTCGCCCTCGTTCAGCCCCGACGGATCGATGATCGCCTTCAACTCCGACCGCTCGGGCAGCCCGCGCATCTATGTGATGCGGGCCGACGGCGCGGGTCAGCGGGCGGTGTCGCGCGGCGGCGGCGTCTACACCGCCCCGGCCTGGTCCCCGCGCGGCGACCTGATCGCCTTCACCAAACAGCAGGGCGGGCGTTTCCACATCGGCGTGATGGATTCCAGCGGCGGCGGCGAGCGCATCCTGTCGTCCAGCTATTTCGAGGAAGGCCCGTCCTGGGCGCCGAACGGCCGCTACATCATGTTCGCGCGCCAGACGCGCGGCGGCGACACCCGGCTGTGGACCGTGGATCTGTCAGGGCGGGTGACCGCCCAGGCGGGCTATGACGGACGCGGCTCGGACCCGGCCTGGTCGCCGTTGCTGGACGCGCCGCCGGCCAGCCTGGGCCTGAACCAGGGCGCAGATAGCTGCCCGGCCTGATCTTTTGAGGGGCGACCGTCGGGTCAACTGTGCGTTATCATGGCTGGCGCCCCATTCCCGCCACCGCTAGCAGACTGAATACAGTCACGCTTCGCCGCCGCCGTTTCAGGAGACGACCCATGATGAAACCCACCACCCTGGCCCGCCTGTCCGTCGTGGGCCTGGCCGTCGTGGCCATGGCCGCCTGTACGCCGCGCCGCCCCGCCGTCGAGGGTTCGACCCCCGGCGGCCCGACCGCGCCCGGCGGCGACACCTATCCGACCCGCCCCGGCGGCGGCGTCGAGGGCGGAAACATCGGCTCGGCCGTTCCCGGTTCGGAACAGGATTTCGTCGTCAACGTCGGCGACCGCGTCTATTTCGACCTGGACAGCTATGAGGTCCGTTCGGACGCCTTCCCGCGCCTGGACGCCCAGGCCGCCTGGCTGAACCGCTATCCGACCGTGCGCATCCGCATCGAGGGCAACGCCGACGAACGCGGCACCCGCGAATACAACCTGGCCCTGGGCGCCCGCCGCGCCGAGTCGGTGCGCAACTTCCTGGTCGAGCGCGGCATCGCGCCCGGCCGCATCGACACCATCAGCTACGGCAAGGAGCGGCCGATCGCCGAGGGGGCGAACGAGGACGCCTGGGCGCGCAACCGCAACGCCCACACGGCCATCGTCTCGGGCGCGCCGCGCTGATCGCATCCCGGTCGTCCTGGCGGGACGGCCGGTCTTCAGAGGGCGGGAAGACGGCGCATTCCCCCGGCGTCGGCTTCCCGCCTTTTTTGTTTGCCCGGATGGATGCGACTTCATTAGACGACCGTGGCGATGCGGGAACTCCGCGCCGCGCTGACGGGGGACGCATTCCATGGACATCGACGCAGCGGGCGGAGCGGCCACGGCCGGGCTGATCGGCGGGGCGCTGGAACGGCCGTCCGGCCATGCGGGCGAGACCCACGGCGAGTGCACGGACTGCGGCGCGGCGACCGAGGGCAATTTCTGCTCCAACTGCGGCCAGCCGACCCATGTGCATCGCACCCTGCTGCATCTGGCCGAAGAGGTGCTGCACGGCGTCGTCCATTTCGACGGCCGCATCTGGCGCACCCTGCCGCTGCTGTTTCTGAACCCCGGACGGCTGACGCGCGAGTGGATTGCGGGCAAGCGCACCCGATACGTCTCGCCGTTGGCCATCTTCCTGTTCGTCGTCTTCCTGATGTTCTTCGCCTACAGCTTCCTGGGCCACAGGGAGGACGGCGGGGCGGTCCCGATGACGATCGACCAGCAGATCGCCAGCACGGAGGCCGGCCTGGTTGTCGCCCGGCGCGAGTTGGCGCAGGCGCAGGCGGGTCTGGAGCTGGCGGTTGGGGAAGAGGGCAAAACCTATACGGATGCGGCCCAGCGAGCCGCCATCGCGGGTCTGGAGCGGCGCCTCGACCAGCAGAAGGCCGCCAAGGCGAGCGGTCAGACGACTGTCGTCGCCGGTGATGGCTGGATGGCGACCTTGTCGGAATCCGTCCGCACCGGTCAGACGAAGATCAACACCGGGAACAAGGCTCTCGACAAGACCCTGACCAAGAAGGCGCTGAACCCGGAGCTGGCGCTCTACAAGATCCAGCAGACGGCCTACAAATTCAGCTTCCTGCTGGTGCCCTTCTCGATCCCGTTCCTGGCCCTGCTGTTCCTGTGGAAGCGCGGCTTCACCCTCTACGACCACGGGGTCTTCGTGCTGTATTCGATCACGGCCATGTCGATCCTGTTCACGGCCGCCATCCTGATCGGGTCGCTGTGGGGACCCCTGGCCGTGCTTGCGGGTCTGGTCGTCTGTTTCGGGCCGCCGGTGCATATGTACGCCCAGTTGAAGGGCGCATACGGGCTGTCGGTCTTCTCGGCCCTGTGGCGGACCCTCGTGCTGCAAGTCCTCTGCGTCATCGTGGTGGGACTGTTCCTGACCACCATCGTCATGATGGGGCTGACCGGCTGACGCCTTGCCCGCGCCGCAAATCGGTGGGATGGCTGACGCCATGTTGAAGCTTTCCCGAAACATCGTCCTGACCGCCGTGGGCGTGGCCCTGATCGGGGGGATCGTCGTGGCCCAGACCGCGCCGATGGAGCCGATCCAGTGGGACAAGCGGCGGCTGGACCAGTTGGACCGCAACGTGCGCCGCCTCGAACGCGCGGTGACCCAGCGCAACGCCGCCGGCCAGCCCGTGCTGGTCGAGCCGGACCCCGAGGTCGTCGCCCTGCAAGGCCGGGTCGAATCCATGGATCGCCGCCTCAGCGATCTGGAGGACACCCTGCGCCGGGTGAACGCCGAGACCGAGCGCCTGACCTTCGGCATCGACGAGGCCCAACGCGACAACACCGCCCTGCGCAACCGGTTGGTCGACGCCGACCGCCGCATCAAGGCCATCGAGGACGCGGCCGCGGCCGAGGCCGAGCTGAACGCCCCGATCGTCGCCAACTCTCCCACCGGAGCGGCGCCCACCGACATCGCCGCCGCCGTGCGCCTGTTGGAGACCGATGCGGCGCGGGGCGAGCGCGCATTGCAGACCGTCATCGCCACCTGGCCCGACACGCCCCAGGCGCGCGAGGCCAATTCGCGCCTGGGCGACCTCTATGTGTCGCGCGATCAGCGGGCCGACGCGGTGCGGGTGTACGCCGCCGCCCTGCAAGGCTGGCCGACCATCAACTGGGCCGGCGAGACGACGCTGAAGCTGGCCGACGCCCTGATCGCCACCGACCGCAAGACCCAGGCCTGCGCCGCCCTGGGCGAGTTCCAGCGCCGCTATTCCCAAGGCGGCACGGCGGCCCAGCGCACCCGCGCCGGCCAGCTTCGCGGCCGGGCCGCGTGTCCGGCCAACTGACAGGCCTTCTGACCGAGCGCGTCTTTCGGGCGCTGGACGCCCGGCTGGAGCGCGATGTGGACCGCCCGGTCGCCCTAGCCCTGTCGGGCGGCGGCGACTCCATGGCCCTGCTGGACCTGGCCCGCGCCTGGGCCGGGGCGCGCGGACGGCGCCTGCTGGCCCTGACCGTCGATCACGGCCTGAACCCCGACAGCCCAGACTGGAGCCGCCGCGCCCAGACCGCCGCACGCGCGATGGGCGCGGACTGGCGCGGCCTGTCCTGGGACGGAGCCAAGCCGACGACCGGCCTGCCCGCCGCCGCGCGCCAGGCCCGGCACCGGCTGCTGGCCGAGGCGGCGCGGGCGGCCGGGGCGCGGGTGATCCTGACCGGCCACACCGCCGACGACGCGATCGAGGGCGACTGGATGCGGGCCGAGGGTTCGACCCTGGGCGCCCTGCGCGCCTGGTCGCCGTCTCCCGTCTGGCCGCAGGGGCGCGGCCTGATGCTGCTGCGGCCGCTGCTGGATGAGACGCGCCAGGCCCTGCGCGACCATCTGACGGCGCGCGGCCTGGACTGGATCGAGGACCCGGCCAACGCCGATCTACGCTTCGCGCGCGGCCGGGCGCGGGCGGCCCTGGCGGCGGCGCGCGAACGAGCACCCTCGGCGCCCGCGTCGCAGGCCGTCCCGCCTCCTTCATCGATCCAGAACACCACCGGGGGCCTGATCGTAGTTCGCGGCGCCTCGGCCCGCGTGCTGGCGGCGGCGGCGGTGTGCGCGGGCGGCGGCGACCGGCCGCCGCGCGGCGAACGGCTGGGGCGGGTGATCGATCGGGTTGAGAACGGCGGTCCCTTCACCGCCACCCTGGGCGGCGCGACGATCCATGGCGCGGGCCACGGCGCGGGCGGCGAGATGGTTCTGGTCAGGAACGCCGGGGAATACGCCCGGCGGCCGACGCCGCCCCTGGCCCTGACGCCCGGCGTCGCGGCGGTCTGGGACGGCCGGTTCGAGATCACGGTTCATGACGCCGGCTTTTGCGTCGCGCCCGCCGCCGGACGGATGGCGGCCCTGCCGCGCGCCGACCGCGCCGGGCTGAAGACCCTGCATCCGGGCGTGCGGGGCGGCCTGCCCGTCCTGATCCGGGACGACGGCTCTGACCCGGTTCTTGCATGGGGACGAGCCGAGGTTCGCTGTCTGGTGGGACCGCGCCTGGCCCAGGCGCTGGACCAAACGCCGCACGAACGCGATCTCGATCCCGCGCCGAATGGCGCAACGCCGGGGAACACCCTATCTTCGTTCCCGAACATCCATTGATCCGCGCCGACCCGGCGCAGGACGACCGAGGCTGCGAATGAATCTGCGTAATCTGGCGATCTGGGGCGCCGTCATCCTGGTCTTGCTGGCCGCCTATGGGGCGATGAGCCAGAACGGCGGACCCGCCATGCCGGGCGCCAAGGGCGTGGCCGCCGCGCGGCCGACCGCCATCTCCTATTCCGAACTGCTCAGCCGCACCAAGGCAGGCGAGGTGAAGTCGGTCGTCATCTCGGGCGATCAGATCGCCGGCGTGCTGAAGGAAGGCGACAAGCGGTTCACCACCGTCGCCCCGCTGTCGGACACCAGCCTGGCCCCGCGCCTGAACGAGGCGGGCGTGCTGGTCGAGGTCAAGACCGTCAAACAGGCCTGGTGGATGGGTCTGATCGGCCTGTTGCTGCCGATCCTGATCATCGTGGCCATCTGGATCTTCTTCATGCGCCAGATGCAGGGCGGCGCGCGCGGGGCCATGGGTTTCGGCAAGTCCAAGGCCAAGCTTCTGACCGAACACAAGGGCCGCAAGACCTTTGACGACGTCGCCGGCGTGGACGAGGCCAAGGACGAACTGCAAGAGGTCGTCGACTTCCTGAAGGACCCCGGCAAATTCCAGCGTCTGGGCGGCAAGATTCCCAAGGGCGCCCTGCTGGTCGGCCCTCCGGGCACCGGCAAGACCCTGCTGGCCCGTGCCGTCGCGGGCGAGGCGGGCGTGCCCTTCTTCTCCATCTCCGGCTCGGACTTCGTGGAGATGTTCGTCGGCGTCGGCGCCAGCCGCGTGCGCGATATGTTCGAACAGGCCAAGAAGAACGCCCCCTGCATCATCTTCATCGACGAGATCGACGCCGTCGGCCGCCATCGCGGCGCCGGCCTGGGCGGCGGCAACGACGAGCGCGAGCAGACCCTGAACCAGTTGCTGGTCGAGATGGACGGCTTTGAGTCCAACGAGGGCATCATCCTGATCGCCGCCACCAACCGGCCCGACGTGCTGGACCCCGCCCTGCTGCGCCCCGGCCGGTTCGACCGCCAGGTGGTGGTGCCCAACCCCGACGTCTCGGGCCGCGAGCGCATCCTGCGCGTGCACATGAAGGACGTGCCCCTGGCCGCCGACGTCAACGTCAAGACCATCGCGCGCGGCACGCCCGGCTTCTCGGGCGCCGACCTGGCCAATCTGGTCAATGAGGCGGCCCTGACGGCGGCCCGCAAGGACCGCCGCATGGTCACCCACCGCGACTTCGAGGACGCCAAGGACAAGGTCCTGATGGGGTCCGAGCGCAAGTCCATGGCCATGAACGAGGAAGAGAAGCGCCTGACCGCCTATCACGAGGCCGGCCACGCCATCGTCGCCATGAACGTCAAGATGGCCGACCCGGTGCACAAGGCCACCATCGTGCCGCGCGGCCGCGCCCTGGGCATGGTCATGCAGTTGCCCGAGGGCGACCGCTATTCGATGAAATACCAGCAGATGGTCGACCGCATCGCCATCATGGCCGGCGGCCGGGTGGCCGAGGAGCTGATCTTCGGCAAGGAGAACATCACTTCGGGCGCCAGTTCCGACATTGAACAGGCCACCAAACTGGCGCGGGCCATGGTCACGCGCTGGGGCTTCTCGGATCAGTTGGGCACGGTGGCCTATGGCGAGAACCAGGAGGAGGTCTTCCTGGGCCATTCGGTCTCGCGCACCCAGAACATCTCCGAGGAGACGGCCCGGATCATCGACGCCGAGGTCAAGCGGCTGGTCACCAACGGCTGGGACGAGGCCCGCAAGATCCTGAAGAAGAAGAAGGCCGACCACGAGAAGCTGGCCCAGGGCCTTTTGGAATACGAGACCCTGTCGGGCGACGAGATCCGCGACCTGCTGGAAAAGGGGCTGGCCCCCAGCCGCGACGCGGACAACTTCCCCAATGCCGGTCCCTCGGTCTCGGTGCCGGTGACCCCGGCGGCGGAGGGCGCCGAGGCGTCGCAGCCGACCGTCCACTGACGCCGATCTGAAGACGAGAACGCCCGCCCGGTTCGCCGTGCGGGCGTTCTTTAGATGAACTAGTTTGCATTATAAACTTGTCTGTGCGATACGCCGCTTCTCTCGACCGAGGAGGAGGATCGTCGATGTCGACCCATGAACCCGCCGAGCGCCTGCACGGCCTGGACGCCCTGAGGGCGGGCGCCCTGTTGCTGGGCGTGGTGCTGCACGCCAGCCTGTCGTTCTTTCCCGAGCAGATGTGGATCGTCGCCGACGACAGCCGCTCCATCGGCGCGGCCTGGCTGTTCTTCGCCATCCACCTGTTCCGCATGACGGCCTTCTTCCTGATCGCCGGACTGTTCGCCCACATGATGCTGGCGCGCAAAGGCTGGTTCGGTTTCGCCAAGGACCGGGTGATCCGCATCGCCGGGCCGCTGGTCGCCTTCTGGTTTCCGGTCATGGGCGGGATCGTCGCGGCCCTGGTCTGGAACGCCCAGGTCAACGGCCTGATCACGCCGGGCGCGCCGCCGCCGCCGACGCCGACCTATGACTGGACCAATCTGCCGCTGACCCACCTGTGGTTCCTGTGGGTGCTGATGATCTTCTACGCCGCCCTGTTGATCCTGCGCCTGCCGTTCGCGGCGCTGGACCGCGGCGGCGGCTGGGGCCGGACGGTCGACCGGCTGACCGATCTTCTGACCGGGCCGTGGACGCCGTTCATCCTGGCCGCTCCCCTGGCCTACGCCCTGTGGCTGGACCCGAAATGGATCGCCTACTTCCTGGTGCCGACGCCGGACACGGGCCTGGTTCCCAACACCGCCGCCCTGGTCGGTTTCGGCCTGGCCTTCGGCTTCGGCTTCCTGCTGGACCGTCGCCGGGACCTGTTGGACCGGATCGCCGCTTGGTCGCCGCTGTTCCTGATCACGGCCGCGGCCGCCGGCGTCGCCGCCTATGGCCTGGCGGGCGGGCCAAGCCTGATCCCGATGGCCGAACCCACGCAACAAAAGGCCGTCGCGGCCATCGTCGCGGCCGTAGCGGTCTATTGCTCCGCCTTCGCGGCCATGGGTCTGTCGCTGAAATTCCTGTCGGGCCACAGCGCGATCCGGCGCTATCTCGCGGACGCCTCCTACTGGATCTATATCCTGCACCTGCCGCTGGTCATGCTGGCCCAGGTCTGGGTGCAGGACTGGCCCGCGCCCTGGTGGCTCAAGCTGGGCGGCGTATCGCTGGGCGTGCTGGCGGTCTGTCTGGCCAGCTATGAGCTGACGGTTCGGCACGGTTTCATGGGCCGGTGGCTGAACGGCCGCCGCATCCCGTGGAAACGCGCGGCCCAGGCCGACGCCGAATAACTTGCCAAGGCCGGTTCGCTGGTTCACGCCGGACGAACCGGTCGCACGAGAGAATCGCCCATGCCCGCCGCGCCCCGCCCACCGTCCATAGAGGCTGACCTGGCCTTCCTGCGCTCCATCGTGGAGGGCGGCGGCAAGCCGTCGATCACCATGGCCATCGCCTATCTGGCGGGGGGGCTGTTGTACGGACTGCAGTGCCTGTTCCACATCGGCCAGATCATCGGCGTGGTGAACTGGCCGGGCCTGGCGAACCTGGCCTTCATCCTGGCGATCAACCTGGCGGTCTGCGCGGCCATCGTCTGGGCGGTCATCCGCGACAAGAGCGACGGCGTCAGTCGCGGGCCGCTGGCGTCGCGAGTGCTGAACGCGGGCTTTTCAAGCGCGGGCATGGTCAATCTGGCCATGGTCATCATCTTCGGCGTGGGCGCGGCGCGCGACGGCGACTTCGCCATCTGGCTCTATTATCCGGCGGTCGTGTTCGGATTGCAGGCCGCGGCCTGGGTCGTCGCCTGGGTGCTGAAGAAGAAGGTCTGGATGCTGGCCACCGCCGTGGGCGGCTGGCTGACGGCCGTGGCCCTGGGCCTGCTGGTGCGTCAGTCGGAGTTCTATCTCTACGTCTGCACCGCCGCCCTGTTCCTGCTGTTCGCCCTGCCGGGATGGATCATGCTGCGCGAGGCCCGCGCGAGCCAGGCCGGCTGATCCATGTCTCTGGGCGATCTCGGCAAGATCGACGACGTCATCCACGGCCGGATGCGGCTGGGGATCATGGTCTATCTGGCCGATGTCGAGACCGCCGACTTCACCGAGCTGAAGACCGTGCTGGAGGCGACCCAGGGCAATCTGTCGGTGCATCTGAAGACGCTGGAGAAGGCCGGATACGTCGAGATCGACAAGAGCTTTCGCGACAACAAGCCCCTGACCCGCGTCAGCATCACGAGCGCGGGGCGCAAGGCCTTCTCGGCCTATCTGAAGGCCCTCAGCGGCCTGATCGGACGGGAGTGAGCGATGGCGCGCCCCCTGGTCATGGGCATCGTCAATGTGACGCCGGACAGTTTTTCGGACGGCGGGCGGCTGGGTTCGGCGGCGGCGGCCGTCGATCATGCGTTGCGGCTGGCGGCCCAGGGCGCCGACATCCTGGACATCGGCGGCGAAAGCACCCGGCCGGGGGCCGAGCCGGTCGACGAACACGAGGAGATCGCGCGCGTCGCCCCGGTGATCGCCGGCGTCCGCGCCCGGTGGGGCGGGCCGATCAGCATCGACACCCTTAAACCCGGCGTGGCGCGGGCGGCCGTCGCGGCGGGCGCCACGATCTGGAACGACGTCAGCGGCCTGACCTGGGCCGAGGACGGTCTGGCGACGGCGGCCGCGCTGGGCTGCACGGTCTGTCTGATGCACATGCAGGGCGAGCCGCGCACCATGCAGGCCGACCCCCGCTATGACGACGTGGTCGCCGAGGTGTTCGGCGCCCTGGCCGCGCGGGCCGAGGCGGCCAGGGCGGCGGGGGTGGCGCGCGACCGCATCTGGCTGGACCCCGGCGTCGGCTTCGGCAAGACGGCCGAACACAACCTGGCCCTGACGGCGCATCTGGACCGACTGGCCGCCCTGGGCTTTCCAGTGCTGTACGGCCCCAGCCGCAAGCGGGTGATCCAGGCGGTCGATCCGACGGCGGCCGATCCCGACGACCGGATCGGCGGGTCCCTGGCCCTGGCGCTGGAGGCGGCGCGGCGCGGCGCCGCCGTGATCCGGGTTCACGACGTGCGTCAGACAGTCCAGGCGTTGAAGCTTCAGGCGGCCGTGGCGAACGCGGCCAAGGGGTGACGCAAGCGGCGATCCCGGCCTATCAAGGCCGTTCAATCCCCATGGAGTCGCCATGACCGCCCCGCTCGGCCGCGTCCTGATCATCGCCGGTTCGGATTCCGGCGGCGGCGCGGGAGTGCAGGCGGACGTCAAGGCGGTGACCATGCTGGGCGGCCACGCGGCCACGGCGATCACCGCGATCACAGTGCAGAACACCCTGGGGGTGCACGGGGTGCATCCCCTGCCGCTGGACCTGATCACGGCTCAGGCGCGGGCGGTGCTGGACGACATCGGAACCGATGCGGTCAAGACCGGCATGCTGGGTTCGGTCGAGACGGTCGAGGCGGTCGCGGCCATTCTGGACACGGCCCATGCCCCCGCCGTGGTCGATCCGGTGATGATCGCCAAGGGCGGCCATCCGCTGCTGGAGGACCGGGCGGTGGCGGCGGTGCGCGACCTGATGATCCCGCGCGCGGCCCTGCTGACGCCCAATGCGCCGGAGGCCGAGGCCCTGACGGGGTTGGCGGTCATCGACCTGGACGGGCAGCGGCGGGCGGGCGAGGCCTTGCTGAAGCTGGGCGCGCGGGCCGTGCTGATGAAGGGCGGCCATGTGCCGGGCGACACGGTGGTCGACCTGTTGCTGACGTCGTCGGGCGAAACCCTGTTGGAGGGACCCAGGGTCGAGACGCGCAGCACCCACGGCACCGGCTGCACCCTGGCCAGCGCCTGCGCGGCGGGAATCGCCCAGGGCAAGCCGGTCGAGGTCGCGGTCGCGGAAGGGTGGGCCTATGTCGCCGAGGCCATCCGCCGCGCGCCGGGCCTGGGCGGCGGACATGGGCCGCTGGATCACGCCTGGCCGGTCAGGAGGTCATGATGAGCGGCGACCTGGAAGCGCGGCTGGTCGAGATCGTTCGCGCGAACCCGGACCTGATGCAGGTGCTGCGCGTCGTGCGCGGGCTGGGCCTGCCGGACTGGCGGATATTCTCCGGCGCCGTCTATCAGGCGGTGTGGAACGCCCAGACCGGCCGGCCCGCCGGCTATGGGATCAAGGACTACGACCTGGGCTATTTCGACGCCTCGGACATCGGCTGGGACGCCGAGGACGCGGTGATCCGGCGCGTCGCCGCCGCCTTCGACGAGCCGTTCAAGAGCCAGGTCGAGGTGCGCAATCAGGCGCGGGTGCACGTCTGGTTCAAGGATCGGTTCGGCGAGGACTATGATCCCCTGCCCGACACCGACGCGGCGCCCGCCCGCTTTGTGGCCCCGGCCTTCGCCGTGGGGGTGCGGCTGGAGGCGGACGACGCCATCAGCGTGATCGCGCCCTTCGGTCTGCAAGACGTGTTCGACATGGTCATCCGGCCCAATCCGAACCGGCCGCTGGCCAAGGGCTGGGCGCGGACCCTCGACAACGCCCGCGGCCGCTGGCCCGAGATCAGGGTGGTTCAGCCGTGACATCGAAAGCGATCCGTCGTGCGGGGATGCTGGCCGTCCCGTTGCTGCTGGCCGGGTGCGGGTGGGCGGGCGAACGGGCCGAGACGCCGGTTTCCGCCTCGGGCGAGCGCTGCGTGATTCCCGCGAACCTGACCCCCGCCCGCGCCTATGCGCCGCCCGCCGACGAGATCGAGACCGACGTGGCGACGGCGCACCATCTGCTGGCCGTCAGTTGGTCGCCCCAGGCGTGCCGCAGCGGCGCCGACTATCCCGACGCCGAGCATCAGTGCCGCGACAACCATTTCGGCCTGACGCTGCATGGACTGTGGCCGAACGGGCCGACGCGGACGCGGCATCCGCGCTATTGCGCCGCCGCCCCGGCGATCCGGGCCGAGACGGTCAGGCGGAATTTCTGCATGACCCCCTCGCCGTCGCTGCAACAGCATGAGTGGGCCGCGCACGGGACCTGCGGCTGGGCGACGCCGGAGGCCTATTTCGACCAGGCGGCGCGGCTGTGGAACGGGCTGGAGCGGCCGGACCTGGAGGCCATTCCGGCCGCCGATCTGACGGCGGGAGCGATCCGCCGGGCCTTCGCCCAGGCCAATCCCGGCCTGCCTGAGCGTGCGGTCTGGGTGGTGCTGGCCGACGGCTGGTTCCGCGAGGCGCGCATCTGTTACTCCAAGACCTTCGCCTGGGAGCCGTGCCCGCACGGCGTCGGGCCGGGCGATGCGACGCCGGTCAGGCTGGCGCCCAGGGGGGCCGACGACTGAGGAACCGACGACTGGGGGACCGGGCGGAGTGACCGCAACGCGGCGTTAACCGACGAGGCGCAGCCTGATCCCATCCGCGACCGGAGACGCGCGCTCGGAGACCGCCATGTCGACCATCGCCACGTCGAGCTATCGCCGCACCCGCGACCACTTCGAGCCGCAGGACGCCGACCCGCAGGAACAGCGACGGCTGCGCGGCCAGATGGAGCAGATCGACTACACCGCCTTCGTGGCCAATCGCGAAGTGCTGAGCCAGATGCTGGGCAAGGCCAATCCCGCCAGCTTTCAGAAGCTGGCGACCCTGACGGCGGCGGCGCGCGGACGCTGGGCGGCCGAGGCGTTGCGGCTGGCGGAATCGGGTTCGCCGGTGACGCCGGATCAGGCGGCGCGGCTGACGGCGTTTCGCACCGCCTATGAAGAGCTGGCGGAATCCTATGAAGCCCTGCGCCGGATGGTCGAGCGCGGCTATCTGGTGCTGAACCCCTAGCCTAGCGGCTGAGGCCGGGTCACGACCGGGGCGTCCGGGTCGTCGGGCTGGGACCGGGCGGCCGTAGGCGGCGAATCGGCGGGCAGCTCGACCGGAGCGGGCGTCGGTTCGACGGCGGACGGTGCGGGCGCGATCACGACGGGCGCGGCGGTCGTCGGCGCGGGCCGGGCCGACGGCGAGGGCGCACGCGGCGGCGTCTGAACGGCGGGCGCCGGGACCGGGGCGGCGGCGGACGGCGCGGGCGGCGTCGCGATCACGGGCGAGACGGTCTCGACAGGCGCGGTCTCGACAGGCGACGGCGGGACGGGTTCGGCGACGACGGCGACGGGCGGCGTTTCGATCGCGGCCGGTGCGGGCGGCTCGGGCCGGGTCAGAAACCAGACGGCGGCCGCCCCAATGACCAAGGCGGCGGCCAGGACGCCCACATACAGCGGCCAACGCCCCTTGGCCGCATCCTGGGCCGACGGGGCGGGGGCGGCGGGCGAAGCGGCCGGAACCTCGGCCGCCGGAGCGGCGGCTTGTGCGACGACGGGCGCGGCCGGACGCGCGGCGGGCGGCGCCTCGGGCAGGGGTTCGGGCGCGGCGACGGGGGCGGCCGGGACCGGCCTGGGCGCGGGCGTCGGCGTCAACGTGGGGACCGCGGCGGCGCGCGGCGCGGCCTGGGGGATCAGCGAGCCGGAGAAGATGCCCCCGCCAGGGCGGGCGGACGCCGTCGCGGCGGGCTTGGCGACCAGACCCGCCGGATCGGGCCTGGGCTGAGGCATGGGCTGCGGCCTGGGCAGAGGCTGAGGCTGAGGTTCGGGCATGGGCATGGACAATTGCTCGGCGACGCGGGCCGAGGCGGGCGGCTCGGCCGTGGCCACGGGCTTGGCCGGACGCGGCGGAACCGCCAGCCGATTGACCGCCGTCGGCAAGGGACCGACGCGGAAGGTGGTCTGGGGCGGACGACCCCATTGCAGGCCCCCGCGAGGCGGGTTCGGCGGCGTGTCGGCGGGCATGGCGGCTCCGGCGCCGGGCGGGCGCGGTCAGATCAAGGTTCAAACACGAGGCTGGATTCTGAACCGGGCGCCTTTATGACGATCAGGTCTTCAGCCGGTATCCGGTGCGGAACATCCAGCCGACGACGGCCAGAAGCACCAGGAAGAAACCCAGGGTCGCGGCCAGGCTGAGCGCCACCGGCACGTCGCCGACGCCGAAGAAGGCCCAGCGGAAGCCCGAGATCAGATAGACCACCGGATTGAACAGGCTGACCGTGCGCCAGACGCCCGGCAGCATGTCGATCGAATAGAAGGCCCCGCCCAGGAAGGTCAGCGGGGTGACGATCAGCATGGGGATGAAGTTGAGCTGTTCAAAGCTCTGCGCCCAGACGCCGATGATGAAGCCGAACAGGCTGAACGTCGCCGAGGTCATCACCAGGAAGGCCAGCATCCACAACGGATGCAGGATCTGCAACGGCACGAACAGGGCCGCCGTGGCCAGGATGATCAGCCCCAGGATCACCGACTTGGTGGCGGCGGCGCCGACATAGCCCAGCACCGTCTCGAACGGCGAGATGGGGGCCGACAGCAGCTCGTAGATGGTGCCGGTGAATTTCGGGAAGTAGATGCCGAAACTGCCGTTGAAGATGGAGTTGGTGAACAGGCTGAGCATGATCAGCCCCGGCACGATGAAGGCGCCGTAGGGGACTTCGCTGACCTCGGTCATGCGGCCGCCGATGGCCGTGCCGAAGACCACGAAATACAGGGCCGTGGTCACCACCGGGGTGATGATCGACTGCCAGAAGGTGCGCAGGGCGCGCGCCATCTCGAAACGATAGATGGCCCAGACGCCATAGCCGTTGAACCCCATCAGGCGGCCTCCTCACGCGACTGGTGCACCAGGTCGACGAAGATGTCCTCCAGCGAACTCTGGCGGGTCGACAGGTCCTTGAAGCCGATCCCCAGATCCGACAGGCGGCGCAGCAGGGACGGCACGCCGGTTTTCTCAGCGTTGGAATCGAAGACGTATTCCAGTTCGTTGCCCTCGCCCTTCAGGTCCAGCGTCCAGTCCGACAGTTCAGGCGGCAGGTCGGCCAGGGGTTCCTGCAATTGCAGGGTCAGGGTCTTCTTGCCCAGCTTCTTCATCAGGGTCGCCGTCTCTTCGACGATCACCAGCCGGCCCTTCAGGATCACGCCCACGCGGTCGGCCATCTCTTCGGCCTCTTCGATGTAGTGGGTGGTCAGGATGATGGTGACGCCCCTGTCGCGCAGGTCCCGCACCAGGGTCCACATGTCGCGACGCAGCTCGACGTCGACGCCGGCGGTCGGTTCGTCCAGGAACAGGATGTCGGGTTCGTGGCTGAGCGCCTTGGCGATCATGACGCGGCGCTTCATGCCCCCCGACAGGGTCATGATCTTGGCGTCCTTCTTGTCCCACAGGGAAAGGTCGCGAAGGATCTTTTCGACAAAGGCCGGGTTCGGCGCCTTGCCGAACAGGCCCCGGCTGAAATTGACCGTGGCCCACACGGTCTCGAAGGCGTCGGTGGTCAGTTCCTGGGGCACCAGGCCGATCTTGGACCGGGCCGAGCGATAGTCGCTCTGGATGTCGTGTCCGTCGGCGATCACCGCGCCGCCCGACGGGGTGACGATGCCGCAGATGATGGAGATCAGGGTGGTCTTGCCCGCCCCATTGGGACCCAGAAGGGCGAAGATCTCGCCCCGGTCGATGGTCAGGTCGACGGCCTGAAGCGCCTTAAGCCCCGAGGCGTAGGTCTTGGTCAGCCCCTTGACCGAAATCACCGGCGCCATGCGCATTCTCCCCGTTCAGTCTCGCGCCCAGATATGAAGCGGCGCCCCGCGTCTCAAGGGCGGGGCGGGCCGCCGATGCGAAAACCCCGCCGCCATGATCGAGGCGACGGGGTCCACGCGGCGTCTTTCGCCCGACGTCGGAGGGTCAGAAGTTGGTGATTTCCGAGATCGAGACCACGGCGGGCTTGGTGTCGCCGCTGGAATAGGTGCCGACCCAGATCTCGTAGCGGCCGGCGACGGGGCTGAGCGTCACCACCGGATTGGAATCGTCGCCCGAATCGTCGTCGCAGTACCATTCGCCGTTCGGGCCGTTGACCACGATGGTGGTGTCGGCGTTTGAAATGGCCGAGATGCGCAGGTTCATCGTGCCCTTGCCGTCCCAGAACAGACGCATGTCCGGCTGTTCGGTGATGAAGCCGCGGCATTCGTTGAACCGGGTCGAGGCGTCGATGGTGCCGCCCGCGCGCATGCTGGTCAGATGCGGATCGGGCGTGAAGCCCGGCGACAGGCGCACTTCGCCGTAGTTGGGCGTGCTGTTGTAGTCCTGGGCGACAGCCGGAGCGGCGGCGGCCAAGGCCAGTCCGACAGCGGCGAAAAGGGTCGTCTTCATGGTCTAATTCCCCCGACCGGTCCCGGCCCCATGCCGCCGACCGTCGTTAGGCGGATTAAGCGCTTGCAAATCGGCATGTTCAACCCTTCCAGGTCTGACGCGTCTTAACCCGGCGTCACCCGACGCATCGGCGCCACGGCGGCCTGACAAAGGCGTGACGAGACCGGCTGGTTTTCGCCTGCCGGTTGACCGCCCCGGCCGCCTTGTCCATCACGGGTGCGAGGGATCGTTCCGTTGAAAGGAAGACGCGGCCATGGGCCTGATGGCGAACATCAAACGCGACCTGCGTTTCGTCGCCGGCCTGCGTCGCCTGCTGAAGCGGATCAAGCCGATCGAGCTGGACAGCGACGTGCTGGTTCCCGACGACTTCGAGGAGGCGGTCGACAAATTCCCTGACAACGTCGCCGTCGAGGACGAACAGCGCAGCCTGACCTATCGCGAGCTGGACGCCCTGGCCAACCGCTACGGCCACTGGGCCAAGGGGCGGGGTCTGCGCCGGGGCGAGGTCATCGCCCTGGTGATGATGAACCGGGCGGAATATCTGGCGGCCTGGCTGGGCTTTTCCAAGGTCGGCATCGCCACCGCCCTGATCAACACCAATCTGTCGGGCCAGGCCCTGGCCCACTGCCTGACCATTTCGGGGGCCTTCAACGTGGTCGCCGACGAGGATTGCTGGCGCCAGGTCGAGGAGGCGCGGCCCTTCGTCAAACAGAATCTGATGCTGTGGGTGCTGGGTTTGCAGGCGGCGGACGAGGCCAGCGAACGGCGCGGGCTGGACAACGCCGTGCGCGGCGGCTCGTCGGTGCGGCCCGCCAGGACCGCGCGCGAGGGCCTGACCAACCGCGACACCGCCCTGTTCATCTACACCTCGGGCACCACGGGCCTGCCCAAGGCGGCGCGCATCCCGCATTCGCGGGCGCGGACCTATATGCGCGCCTTCGCCGGCTGCACGGAATCGACGCCCGAGGACCGGATCTACAACTGCCTGCCGCTGTATCATTCGACGGGCGGACTGGTCGGGGTCGGCGCGGCCCTGCTGAACGGGGCGCGGCTGATCGTCAGGAAACGGTTCTCGGTCAGCAATTTCTGGCCGGACGTGAAGACCAGCGGGGCGACCATGTTCGTCTATATCGGCGAGCTGTGCCGCTATCTGGTCAATGGCGCGCCCAATGAGGACGAGCGGGCGCACAAGCTGCGGCTGGCCTTCGGCAACGGCTTGCGGCCGGAGGTCTGGCCCGAGTTCCAGTCGCGCTTCGCCATACCGCGCATCCTGGAGTTCTACGGCTCGACCGAGGGCAATGTCTCGCTGTTCAACTTCGACGGCAAACAGGGTTCGATCGGCCGGGTGCCGAAATTCCTGAAGAACAGGATCAACATCCGCCTGGTCCGGTTCGACGTGAACGAGGAACAGCCGATCCGCGGCGCCGACGGCCTGTGCCAGCCGGTTTCGGTCGGCGAGGTCGGCGAGGCCATCGGCATGATCGGCGAGGACATCCGCCACGACTTCTCGGGCTATGCCGACAAGGCCGCGTCGCAGAAGAAGATCCTGACCGACGTGTTCAAGCGCGGCGACCGCTGGTTCCGCACCGGCGACCTGATGCGCCAGGACGCCGACGGCTATTTCTATTTCGTCGACCGCATCGGCGACACCTTCCGCTGGAAGGGCGAGAACGTCTCGACCGGCGAGGTCGAACAGCGCCTGGCCGAGGCGCCGGGCGTGCGCGAGATCATCGCCTATGGCGTGCCGGTGCCCGGCCATGACGGCAAGGCGGGCATGGTCGCCGTGGTCCCCGAGGGCCGGTTCAACGCCAAGGCCTTCTCGGACTACGCCGATCAGGAGCTGCCGGCCTATGCGCGGCCGGTGTTCGTGCGGCTGATCAAGGCGGTCGACACCACCGGCACCTTCAAATACCGCAAGGTCGATCTGGTCGCCGACGGCTATGACCCGGACAAGGTCGAGGGCCAGCTCTACGTCCGCGGCGGCAAGAGCGGCTATCAGAAACTGACGCCCAAGGCCCTGGCCGATGTGACCTCGGGCGCGACGCGGCTCTAGATCGCAACCGCCCCTTAATCATTAACGGCGATTTTCGGCGTCTCTCTTCGCGTCGGGCCGCCCCCATATGTTTCAGATCATCGGCATCGTGCTGCTCTTCGGCATGGTCTTCGGCAGCTATCTGCTGGCCGGGGGCAAGATGGCGGTCATCCTGCACTCGCTGCCGTTCGAGCTGATGGGCATCGGCGGTTCGGGCCTGGCGGCCTTCATCATCGGCAACTCCATGGGGACCATCAAGGCGACCCTGGGCGGGTTCGGCCGCATCTTCGGCGGCAACAAATGGAAGAAGCAGGACTACAAGGACCTGCTGTCGCTGTTGTTCCAACTGACCAAGACGATGAAGTCCAAGGGCGTGATCGCCCTGGAGAGCCACATCGAGAAACCGGCCGAGAGCACCATCTTCCAGAAATATCCCAAGGTGCTGAAGGACCATTTCGCCGTCGACTTCATCTGCGACACCCTGCGGATGATGACCATGAACCTCGAGGATCCGCACCAGATCGAGGACGCCATGGAAAAGCAGCTCGAAAAGCACCACCACGAGGCCCTGGCCGGCGCCCACGCCTTGCAGAACCTGGCCGACGCCCTGCCCGCCCTGGGCATCGTCATCGCCGTTCTGGGGGTCATCAAGACCATGGGTTCGATCACCGAGCCGCCGGAAATCCTGGGCGGCATGATCGGCGGCGCCCTGGTCGGCACCTTCCTGGGCGTGTTCCTGGCCTATGGCCTGATCGGCCCGTTCGCCAACCGGCTGAAGGACATCATCGAAGGCGACGGCGCCTATTATAAGATCATCCAGTCGGTGCTGGTGGCCCACCTGCACGGCAACGCCGCCCAGATTTCGGTCGAAATCGGCCGCGGCGACATCCCCTCCAGCGCCCAGCCGTCCTTCATGGAGATGGAAGAGGCCCTGTCGGCGGCCCCCGCCGAGGCCTGACGAACCGCGCCGAATCCGCCCGAACGGCGGCGATTCAGGCCCGCGGACGCGCGATTCCCTGTGGAATTGAACGGCCGGACCTTGCATCCGACCTCACGGACGCGTTACCGATAGGCTGAAAGCTCGAGCTTTCGCTGATTCCAACCCTAGGATTCCATCATGCGCATCACCGCTCTGATCGCCGCCTCGGCCGCCGCTCTGGCCCTGGCCGCTTGCCAACCCGCCGCCGAAGAAAAGACCGAAGCCGCCGCCGCTGACGCCGCTGCCGCTCCGGCCGCCGACGCCGCCGCCGCCGCTCCGGCCGCCGACGCCGCCATGGCTCCGGCTGCTGACGCCGCCGCCGCTGCTCCGGCCGCTGACGCCGCCGCCGCTCCGGCCGCTCCGGCTCCGGCTCACTAAGCCTTACGGTTCAGACGCCCGTTCGCGGGCGTTTGGGGAAAGGGGTCGCTTCGGCGGCCCCTTTTTTCGTGCGCGTCTTCGCCCGGCGGCCGATCACGACTCCGTGAGAATTCCCCTTGCGCACCTCCTCACGATTCCGTTATCAAGAGGGTGCGGGGAGTTCATGACCTCGCATAACCTTCTGAAGGACATCCCCCCATGCGCATCACCGCTCTGATCGCCGCCTCGGCCGCCGCTCTGGCCCTGGCCGCCTGCCAACCCGCCGCCGCCGACAAGGCTGAAGACGCCGCCGCCGCCGCCGACACGGCCGCTGACGCCGCCGTCGCCGCTGACGCCGCCGCCACCGACGCCGCCGCCGCCGCTGGCGAAGCCGCCGCCGCCGCCACGGCTCCGGCCGCTGACGCCGCCGCTGCTCCGGCCGCTGCCGCTCCGGCCGCCCCGGCTGCCCCGGCCGCCGCTCACTAAGAGCGACACGCCGTTCGGACCTTCGGGTCCAGACGAGAAGGGCCGTCCCGAAAGGGGCGGCCCTTTTTCGTCGCCCGCCTCTCAGAGACTTCGGCGAGCGCGATTCAACGCGACCGCCGAATGGGCTAAACCCCGGCCATGACCGACGACCGCTCGCCGCACCTGATCTGGACGCCCGAGGGCGCGCCCCGGTCGGGCCGGTTCGACGACGTCTATTTCTCACGCGAGGACGGGCTGGCCGAGAGCCGGGCGGTGTTCCTGGCGGGGTGCGGCCTGCCCCAGGCCTGGCGCGGGCGGCGCGACTTCACCGTCGGCGAGCTGGGGTTCGGCACCGGATTGAACATCGCCGCCCTGCTGGACCTGTGGCGGCGCGAGGGACCGCCCGACGGGCGGCTGCACGTCTTTTCCATCGAGGGCTTCCCCCTGAGCCGTGACGAGGCCGCCCAGGCCCTGGGCGCCTGGCCCGAGATCGCCGAGGCGGTCCAGGCCCTTTTGGCCGCCTGGCCCGCCGCAACGCCCGGCTTTCACCGGCTGGACCTGCCCGGCTTTCGCGCCAGCCTGGATCTGGCGGTCGGCGAGGCGGCCTGGGCGCTGGATCAGTGGCGCGGCCGGGCCGACGCCTGGTTCCTGGACGGTTTCGCCCCCTCGACCAATCCCGGCATGTGGTCCGACGCCGTGCTGGACGGCGTGCGGGCGCGTTCGGCGCCGGGCGCGCGCCTGGCCACCTTCACCGTCGCGGGCGCGGTGCGGCGGGGTCTGGCCGAGCGCGGCTTCGCGGTCGACAAACGCCCCGGCCACGGCCGCAAGCGCGAACGGCTGGAGGCCCGGCTGCCGGGGGAGGCGCCGGACAGTCCCGGCGGCCGCGTGGCCGTGATCGGCGCGGGCGTGGCCGGGACGGCGACGGCGCGGGCGCTGAAGGCCCTGGGCCGCGACGTCGTGGTGGTCGAGACCGAGGCGCCGGGCGCGGGCGGATCGGGTTTTCCCGCCGGCCTGGTCACGCCCCGGCTGGACGCGGGCGACGCCGGGATCGCCGGTCTTTACGCCCAGGCGCTGGCGCGCGCCGGAACCCTGTACCGCCGGGTCGACGGCGCGGTCACGGCCGAGGGGGTGCTGCAGTTGCAAGGCGCCCCGCGCGACGCCGTCCGCTTCGACAAGGTGGCGGCCCAGGCGATCTGGCCCGAGGGGGCGATGCGGCCGCTGGACGCGGGTCAGACCGGGACGAGGCTGGACGAGACATCGACCGTCGGCGGGCTGGACATGGCGGGCGCCCTGGCCGTGCGGCCCAAGGTCGTGCTGCACGCCTGGCTGGACGGGATCGCCGTTCTGACGGGCCGAGTGGATCGGATCGAGACCGCGGGCGACGGCTGGCGCCTGCTGGACGCCGACGGCGGCCTGATGGCCGAGATCGCCCAGGTGGTGATCGCCGCCGGCTGGGGGACCGACGCCCTGGCGCCCGCGCTGAAGCTGAAACCCGTGCGCGGCCAGGCCGACTGGATTTCGGGCGTCGCCCCGCCGGGCGCCGTCGCCTGGGGCGGCTATGTCGTTCCGACCGAGGACGGCCTGTTGTTCGGGGCGACGCACGACCGGGGCGACGTCGGAACCGACACGCGGCCCGAAGCCAGCGCCGACAATCGGCGAAAACTGGCCGAACGCCTGCCGGGCCTCGCGGCGCGGATCGGGGGGCTGGAGAGCCGGTCACGCGCCGCCGTGCGGGCGACGACGGCCGACCGCCTGCCCCTGGCCGGAGCGATCGCGCCGGGCCTGTTCGTGCTGACCGGCCTGGGGTCGCGCGGCCTGTGCCTGGCGCCGCTGCTGGGCGAACATCTGGCGGCGGTGATGAGCGGGACGCCCAGCCCCCTGCCCGGCGACCTTGTCACACGGATTGATCCCCAACGGATCACGCAACCGACCGCGCGTTCAGACGCTGGGCTATAGAGGGGTCTCAGTTGATCGGGAGTACGTCATGCGCCGTCTGACCACCGCCGTCCTGTCCACCGCCGCCGTCGCCATGGCCGCCTGCGCGCCCACCCCAGCCGGAAGCGCCATGAACGGTCCCGAGCGCGCGCCGCGCGCCTGTTTCGCCGTCAGCCAGGTCACCAATTTCCGCGCCGGCGAGAACCAGACCCTGTATCTGCGCGCCGGGCGGACGGGCGTGTTCGAGTTGCAGACCGTCGGCTGGTGCCGCGATCTGGACTGGGCCAACGCCCTGGCGATCACGTCCGAGTTCGGCGGCGGCTCGCGCCTGTGTACGGGCGATCCGGTGCAGATCGTCTATGCCGGGGGCGGGGCCATGCCCAACGGCCCGTGCCGCGCCCGCGTGACGCGCCAGTTGACCGCCGCCGAGATCGAGGCCCTGCCGGGATCGTCGCGGCCTTAGGGGCGTCAGCCCTTCTGGGCGTAGCCCAGGCGGATGTTCAGCTTTTCGATCAGGTCCGCCGCCGTCTCGGCCACCACCGAGCCGGGCGGATAGACGGCGGCCACCCCGGCGTCGAGCAGGGGCTGGACGTCGGCGGGCGGAATGACGCCGCCCACCACCACCACGATGTCTTCGCGGCCCAGCCGTTTCAGCTCGGCGATCAGGGCGGGCGCCAGGCTGAGATGCCCGGCCGCCAGGGACGAGGCGCCGACGGCGTGGACGTTCTGCTCGACCGCCTGACGCGCGGCCTCTTGCGGCGTCTGGAACAGCGGCCCGGCGACGGCGTCCAGCCCCAGGTCGGCATAGCCGGTGGCGACCACCTTCTGGCCCCGGTCATGGCCGTCCTGGCCCAGTTTGGCGATCAGGATGCGCGGCGGCCCCCCGTCGTTCTCGACGAAGGCGGCGACCATCTGGCGAGCGCGGGCCACGCGCGGTTCGTCGCCCGCCGCCGCGCCATAGACGCCGCGCACCGTCTTCACCTCGGCGACGTGACGGCCGAAGGCGGCCTCCAGGGCGTCGGAGATCTCGCCCACCGTGGCCTTGGCGCGGGCGGCCTGGACCGCCAGCTCCAACAGGTTGGCGTTTCCGCGCGCGCCGGTCGTCAGGGCGGTCAGGGCGGCGTCGACGGCGGCGGGATCACGCTCGGCGCGCAGGCGCCGCAGCTTCTCTATCTGGGCGGCGCGGACCTGGGCGTTGTCGACCTTCAGCACCGGAATGTCGTCGGGCGCGTCGGACAGATAGGCGTTCACGCCCACGACCGTCTGTCGGCCGGTGTCGATGCGGGCCTGGGTCTTGGCCGCGGCCTCTTCGATGCGCAGCTTGGGCACGCCGGTCTCGATGGCCCTGGCCATGCCGCCCAGAGCCTCGACCTCGGCCATGTGCGCGCGGGCGCGTTGGGCCAGATCGTGCGTCAGCCGCTCGACGTAGAGGCTGCCGCCCCAGGGGTCGATGACGCCGGTGATCCCGGTCTCGTTCTGGATCAGAAGCTGCGTGTTGCGGGCGATCCGGGCCGAAAAGTCGGTCGGCAGGGCCAGCGCCTCGTCCAGAGAATTGGTGTGCAGGCTCTGGGTCTGGCCCGCCGCCGCCGCCATGGCCTCGACCATGGTGCGCGGCACGTTGTTGAACACGTCCTGAGCCGCCAGCGACCAGCCCGAGGTCTGGCAGTGGGCGCGCAGGGCCAGGGATTTCGGATCGGTCGGTTGAAACTCGGACTGGATCGCCTCGGCCCACAGTAGGCGGGCGGCCCGCATCTTGGCCGTCTCCATGAAGTAGTTCATGCCGATGGCCCAGAAGAACGACAGGCGCGGCGCGAACCGGTCCACCGGCATCCCCGCGGCGACCCCGGCGCGGACGTATTCGACGCCGTCGGCCAGGGTGTAGGCCAGCTCCAGATCCGCCGAGGCCCCGGCCTCCTGCATATGATAGCCGCTGATCGAGATGGAGTTGAATTTCGGCGCGTGCTCGGCCGTCCAGGCGAAGATGTCCGAGATGATCCGCATCGAGGGTCCGGGCGGATAGATGTAGGTGTTGCGGACCATGAACTCCTTGAGGATGTCGTTCTGGATGGTCCCGGTCAGGGCCGCATGCGGCGCGCCCTGCTCTTCCGCCGCCACGACATAGAGGGCCAGGACCGGCAGGACAGCGCCGTTCATGGTCATGGACACCGACATCCGGTCCAAGGGGATGCCGTCGAACAGGGTCCGCATGTCCAGGATGGAGTCGATCGCCACGCCCGCCATGCCGACATCGCCCGCCACGCGCGGATGGTCGGAATCGTAGCCGCGGTGCGTCGCCAGATCGAAGGCGATCGACAGCCCCTTCTGCCCCGCCGCCAGATTGCGCCGGTAGAAGGCGTTGGATTCCTCGGCCGTCGAGAAGCCCGCGTACTGGCGCACCGTCCAGGGGTTGGACGCATACATGGTCGGATAGGGACCGCGCAGATAGGGGGCGATCCCCGGCAGGCCCTGGATGAAGTCCAGCCCGTCGCGCGCGGCAGGGTCGAAGGCCGAGGGAATGTCGATCCCCTCGGGCGTGGCCCAGGTCTCGCGCGGCGCGGCGGCCGGAAGCGACGACAGGTCCAGCGGCGCGGCGGCGAAATCGAACAGACGGCTCATGCCCCGGTCCCTTCAAAGGCTTCGGCCCAACGGACGGGGGTCAGGGGGACGCAAGCGTCGCCAGGCGACGGAGCGGCGGGTTCGCGCGGCGCGGCCGTGGCCGGGCGCGGCTCGGGATCGACGAAACGATTGACGCCGATCAGCACCGCGCCGCCTTCCGCATAGGCCGCTTCGCGCGCGGATCGGGCCTGGGCCACGCGCGACTGGATCGTTCCGGCCTTCAGGGCGGCGACCAGGCCGCCTTCGGTCTCGATGCGCTGGAACTCGGCCCAGCCGGCCTGGGCCAGGTCGCGGGTGCGGGCGTCCAGGAACCAGGACCCGGCGGCCGGATCGTCGACCCGGCCCAGATGCGCCTCTTCCATCAGCACCAGTTGCGTATTGCGCGCCAGGCGGCGGGCGAAGGCGTCGGGCGCGCCGACGGCGGCCGTGAAACCGTCCAGGATCACCGCGTCGGCGCCGCCCACGGCCCCCGCGAAGCCCGCCGCCGTCAGCCGCAGCAGATTGGGCCAGGGATCGCGCGCGCCCAGCATCCGGCCCGACGACCGCGCCTCGATGATCGCCGCCGTCTCCACGCCCGCCGCCCGGGCGAACGCGCGCCACATCAGGCGCGCGGCCCGCAGCTTGGCCACCCCGTCCAGATATTCGGCATCGACCGACAGGCCCAGGACGGTCCCAGCCAGGGTCCGCTCGACCGACAGGCCCGCCTCGGTCCCCGCACGCAGCCAGTCCGCCGCCGAGGCCAGGGCGAAGCCCAGCTCCTGGCCGATCGTCCCGCCCGCCTCGTGCGCCGCGCGGCCCGAGGCCAGGAACAGGGTCGCGGCCGGATACGGCTGGGCGTGGCGCGCCGCCGTGGCCGCCGCCTGGGCGACCTCGGTCTCTATCGCGCGGGGCGCGCCGCCGTCGCGGGCGAAGGCCGAGACCGGATCGAGATGCAGCATCAGGCGGGCGCGAGGCGACCCCTTGGCGGCGACCGCCAGAGCGCCGGCGGCCAGGGCGCCCTGGACCCCCGCGTCGAGACCGATCGGCGCCAGCTCCAGCGCCACGCCCTCCAGCGCCCTGGACAGGACATCGGGATCGGCCAGGGCCGCGCCGGTCAGGACGGCCGAGGCGGCCCCGCCGTTCAGTTCATCCAGGATGGCGGCGTTGGTCTGAACCGGCGCCTCCGCCTCGACCAGGACCCGCAGATCCCAGGCCCGCCCCTCGACGCGGCTCGGGCGCGGCGCCGACAGAACGGGCGCGCCGCCGTCCACGTACAGGGATGCGATCTCCAGCCCGTCGCCGTCCGTGCGCGAAAGTCCTTCCAGGGGCGCGTCCTTCAACGCCTTGCGCGCCAGGGCGGTCCAGCGGTCGAGGGTCGGCAAAGGGAAGTGGGCGGCGGTCATGGGTGCTCCGAAACCTGCGTCCCCGGTAGCCGAGACCGGCGTCCTTCGTCCAGTTCGCGTCGGATGTCACCGGTTGACAAGCGCCCGCTCGGCAGGACACGAAGCACAGGCGCAAGATTACGAAACGGTAACAATGAAAACCGACGCATCGGAAATCGACCTGATCGCCGACCCCGCTCAGATCCGTTGTCTGGCCGGCGCCCGTCGGTACGACATCCTGTCCCGGCTGCAGATCGCCGGCGCCTTGTCGGTGCGCGAACTGGCCGAATGGCTGGGGGCCAAACCCTCGGCCCTGTATCACCATATCCAGCAACTGCTGGATGCGGACCTGATCCGCACCGACGGACACCGCGTGGTCAACCGGCGACGCGAACAACTGTACGCCGCCCGCTCGCCGCGCATGGGCATCAGCCGCGATCTGAAACTGCCGGCCGTGCGCGACAGCCTGACCGAGGTGGCCGCCGCCTTCTCGCGCCAGACCGAACGCGATTTCCGCCGCGGCTTCGCCGAGAGCACGGTCCAGGCCTCGGGTCCGGGGCGGGCCTTGGGCTTCGGCCGGGCCTTCGGACGACCGGACGCCGCGCGGTTGAAGCGGATCAACGCCCTGCTGGACGAGGCCACCGCCCTGATGGCCCAGGACGACGGCGAGACCGGATCGGCCGTGGTGCTGAGCTGGGCGCTGACCCCCGCCCTGCGCGGGGACGACTGAGGCGGAGAACCGCCGCCCGGCCAGAAACGAAGAACGTTAAATCTTATTCAGAATGAGATGCAGGTGTTGATCCGTCCGAAACGGAGGATCAAGATCATGCATCACGTGCATATTTGCAAACGATGCACGCACCGTACGGCTGATTGCATAGATTAGCTTAGCCGTTTGCTTGCTCGCGATAAGATTTACATAGACGCAAGCTTCGATCATTACGCCGATTTAAGCAAAATCTATTCAATTTTAGAGCAATTCTTGTGATACAGAGGGTGTAATTGGCAATGTTCTCATTGCCTTCTGTATTAGAGACCCGAAAGGTGACACATGAAATTGCGCGCGACGATCGTCATCGACATCGATGCGGCCGATTTCGTTGAAGCGGCCGACCATCAGCGCACCATCGAAGGCTTCCTGATCGATCTGAAGCGGAACTACGGCGACGCCGCCCTGGACTTCCGTGAAAGCCGCACCACGCGCCGCGGCCGCCAGAAGGCGCCGTCCCGTCTGCTGCCGCAAAGCCAGGCCGTGGGCCGCATGAGGCCCTATGTCGATTGAGACCGAGCTTCGGGCCGACGTCGCGCCGGTGTCGGCCGGGCGTCGGCGCGACGCGGTTCTGGCCGCGCTGGAGATCTTCCGCGCCCTGGACGTCGGCATCACCACCAACAACATCGTGACCTTCCTCTATCTCTGCGAGAACGAGGGGATCAGCGTCACCGAACTGGCGGCCTTGGCGGGCTTGAACCCGGCCACGGCCTCGCGCTCGATCCGCTCTCTGGCGGCGCCGGGCGCGCGCTGGTCCTTGCCGCCGCACCTGGGCCTGATCGAGGTGCTGGGCTACGGCGCCAGCCGCAATTCCAAGACCCTGCGCCTGACGCCCCTGGGCGTCGAGGTCCGCGACCGCGTCAACGCCTTGATCGAACAGGGCGTCCGCATCGAATCCTGATCCCGGCGCCGCGCCCGCCGCGCCTCTATGGGCCGCTCCTTCGCGGGGGCGGCCTTTTCGTGCGCCGCATCCGTTGAACAGAAGGGGCTGCGGGCGCGGATCGGTCGTGCGCCAGGAACCGACGCCCGCACCGCGGGGCGCCCCCCCGCACATAGAAAAAGGGGCGGCTCTGACGAGCCGCCCCAGGCGTTCCAGTGATGCCTTTGGGGGGCTTACCAGACCTTGTAGTTGAAGTTGACGAAGAAGCGTCGGCCGAACATGTCGAAGTTGTCGTTGGTGTTGCGGCCCAGCCAGTGCGCCGGTTCGGCGTCGAAGGCGTTGACCACGCCGGCGCGGACCCGCAGGTCGTCGTTCACCTGATAGGCCATCGTGAAGTCGTGCTGGCTGAAGTCGCCGGTCTCCAGATATTTGCGCGAGGCGCGCAGATCCAGATTGGCCACCAGGGCGTCGGCGTCGCCGATCTCCTGGCTGCCCTGCCAGTCCCAATCCCACGACACGGTCAGGCGATCGCTGGGCTGCCACGAGACCGTCGACAGGAACCGCACATAGGGCGAACCGATGCCGTCCTCGTAGTCGGTCGAATCCGTCGGATCGCCGATGTTGACGAAGTCATGCTGCTCGATCGTGTAGGAGCCGCGCAGGTTCCAGTTGATGCGGCCCCAGTCCTGGCCGATCACATCGACGATGTCGAAGCGGTATTTGGCTGAGAAGTCGACGCCTTCCGCGGTCAGCTTGGCGTAGTTCAGCGAACCTTCGATGAAGGTCGAGATCATCCAGGTGGTCGGATCGCGCGTGATGGTGTCGCACGCCGCCTGGTTGATCGTATTGCCGTTCACGCACTGGACCGCGTTCTGAAGCCCGGTGGTGGTGTCGATCGCGTCGTCGATCTCGATCTTGTAGTAGTCCAGCACCAGCGAGAAGTTGGGGAAGTACGACGGCGTCCACACCACCGAGGCGGTGAAGGAGTCCGAGGTTTCCGGGACCAGGAACGGGTTGCCGCCGCTCAGGCCCGAGGTGCCGACCGTGCTGTAGGTCGGTTGGAAGGCGTCCGGCGCCGAAGGATCGTTGAACGAGAAGTTGAAGCCCGCCGCCAGCGACAGGGCGCGGCAGTTGGCGCGGCGGTTGGCCTGGGCCGTCGGGTCCGCGACCGCATTGATCACGGTCACGACGCAAGGGTCGTTGCCCAGGAAGTTGCGGAACGTCTCGCCCGCCGGCTCGTACAGTTCGCCCAGATCCGGCACGCGGATGGCCGTGTTCTGGGTGAAGCGGAACAGCAGGTCGTCGATCGGACGCCAGGAGGCCTGGATCGAATAGGTGTCCTGGATGCCGACGGTGGTGTAGTCGGCGGTGCGATAGGCGCCCGAGATTTCGCCCGACTTGCCCAGCCAGCTATCCTGGAACAGCGGCACGCGCAGCTCCATGAAGGCCTCGCGGGTCTCGTAGGACACGGCCGGGAAGTCCGGGCCGGAGTTCAGGAACAGCAGGCGGCCGGCGGTGTCGCGATCGCGGCCGGTGCCCGAGGTGGACTCCTTGCGGCTTTCGACGCCCATGGCGAAGCCGATCGGGCCGGCGCCCCAGAAGTCCCACAGCTCGCCGGACATGAAGCCCAGGAAGTCCTGCTGGCGGTTCTGATCCGTCACCCGGATGGTGGCGTTGATGTAGTTCAGGGCCGCGTCCGAGAAGCCGCCTTCGCCGAAGATGCGCACGGGCACGCAGTCGTTGACCACGGCGCCCTGGCGCGAATAGCCCGAGACGTCCGGCGCCGGCGTGCCCTGGGCGCGCAGAAGCTGCACGCGGCAGACGATCTCGCCCGGACGGCCGTGGACGATGCCGGCGGTGTCGACCACAGCATCGGCCGCAGCCTGCATGCGGATGGAGTCCGCCCCCATTTCGGCGTTCTCGTTGTTCATCTCGCCGTAGGTGTAGCCGACTTCCCAGTTCAGGTTCTTGATGAAGCCGACGTCGCCCGCGTCGCCGCGCAGACCCAGGACATAGCGTTGCAGATTGCGGTTGTTCAGTTGCGACCGCGTGGTCGGATACGACTTATGCTGAGCGCGCGGGTCGGCGACGGTCGAGGTGACCACGCCGGCCGCGTTGAAGGTCTGGCGCATGTTGTTCTGGATCGCCAGGCGCACGTTGGACGGCAGATAGGCGTTGTCCAGGCCGATCTCGAACACGTTCGAGGACGAGATGCCCCCCATGGTTCCGGGCGCCAGTTGGCGGATGTTGAAGTCGTAGAAGGTGCGCTGGCCTTCGTCGTAGGTCTCTTCCTCGGCGTATTTGGCCTCACCGAAGGCGGTGACGTTGTCCGACAGATCCCAGGTGAAGCCCGCCTGGGCGCGCCATTCCTCGGACTGCGGCAAACGCGAGGCGCCGCCCTGATCGGTGTTGAGGGGCTGGCCGTTGCCGCCGTTGGAGATGATGCGGTTGCCGGTGCCCTGACGGATCGAACCGAACACCAGGGCCTCGGACTGGCCCTGGTTGTTATAGACGAAGGCGTTGTTCGGATTGTTCGACGGCGCGACGTAGAAGCAGCCGGCCGAGAAGGTCACGGCAGAACAGGTCACGGCCGTCACGTCCGGGTCGCTGGCCGGGGACGGCTGGACGCCGGTAGCCAGGATGGTGATGCCGCCGCGGCCCGGACCACGCTGGAAGGTGCGGGCGTTGTTGATCAGGATGGCGTCGGTCACGCCGTCGTTGTTCGGCGTCGTGGGATCGGCGTCGACGGCGAGCAGGGTCCAGCCTTCGCGCAGCCAGTCCATGTCGGCGTCGATGACCTGATCGTTCTCCTTGTACTCACCCGTCAGATAGACGTTCAGGGTGTCGTCGAACAGGTTTTCGCCCCACAGGAAGCCGATGCGCTTGGAGGTCTGGCCGTCCTGGTTGATCTGCGAATAGGCGCCATCGATCTCCAGGCCTTCGTAGTCGTCCTTCAGGATGAAGTTGACCACGCCCGACACGGCGTCCGCGCCGTAGACCGAGGCGGCGCCGCCGGTGATGACCTCGACGTTCTCGATCAACAGACGCGGGATGGTGTCGACATCGACCGCCAGCGAGGCGGGGGCCGAACCGACGTGACGACGGCCGTTGACCAGCACCAGGGTGCGCGCCGCGCCCAGGCCGCGCAGGTTCAGCAGCGACAGGCCGCCGTCGTTCAGGTTCGAGCCGGTGGTGTCTTCCGGCACCTGCGAGAAGGTCAGGGCCGGGATGTCGGCCAGATAGTCGACGACGTTGGCCTCGCCCGACTGGTCCATCTCTTCGCGAGTGATCTGGATCAGCGGCGTCGGGGCGGTGGTGGCGTCGCGGCGGATGCGCGAGCCGGTGACCACGACCTCCTCGACCTGAGAGGCGGTCCCGGCCGGGTCCTGGGCGGCGGCGACGGCGGGCAGGGCGCCCAGGCCCATGGCGACGGTCGCACCGGCGATCATGGTGGTGTTCAGCAGTCTGGATTTCGTGATGGCCACTTGAGGCTCCCCCAATATCGAACGGCGCCGACATTCGGGCGCTTGGGGTCACAATATTGTCTTGCTTCACACTAGCAACGAGAAAGCTTCATTTGTGACACGTTGCTGATCCAATTGATGCGCAGCGATCACAAGTTCATATCGGTATCAGTATTTATAGGTAATGCGGATTATTTTATACTCTATTTGTATTTCGGTATTTACCGATTGGCATATCCGCCGCGGCCTTGGCCCCGGCCGAGCCGGACCAGCTTGCCGTCATCCTCGTCGGTGATCGCCCAGACCGCGCCGTCGGGACCGATGGCGACGTCGCGAATGCGGGCGTCCAGATCGGTCAGCAGGCGCTCCTCGCCCACGACCCGGCCGTCGCGGATGACCAGGCGGGCGACGTGCTTCTCCTTCAGGGCGGCGACCAGCAGGTTTCCGCGCCATTCGGGAAACAGGGCGCCGTCATAGAAGACCGCCCCGCCCGGCGCGATCACCGGGTCCCAGTAATAGGCGGGCTGCTCCACGCCCTCGCGCGCAGTGACGTCCTGACCAAGCGGAGCGCCGGAATATTCGACGCCGTAGGCGACGTCGGGCCAGCCGTGGTTGGTCCCCGCGCGCGGCCGGTTCAGTTCATCGCCGCCGCGCGCGCCGTGCTCGACGGTCCATAAGGCGCCGTCGGGACCGATGGCCGCCCCCTGGACGTTGCGATGACCCAGGGACCAGATCTCGGGCAGCGCCCCCTCGCGGCCGACGAAGGGGTTGTCGGGCGGAACCGAGCCGTCGGCGTTGACGCGGATCACCTTGCCCAGGTGCGAATCCAGCCGCTGGGCGTGGGACCGCATGGCGCGGTCGGAACGCTCGCCCAGGGTGATGAACAGGGTCCCGTCCGGGGCGAAGGCCAGGGCCGAGCCGAAATGCAGCCGCCCGGCGTAGGTCGGGCGGGCGCGGAAGACCACCTGAACGGTCTCGACCCGCGCGCCGTCGTCGGACAGGCGGCCGCGCGCCACGGCCGTGCCGTTGCCGCCCTCTCGCGGTTCGGCATAGCTCCAATAGATCAGGCGGTCGCTCGCGAAGGTCGGGCCGACGGCCACGTCCAGCAGGCCGCCCTGGCCCTGGGCGTCGACGGCGGGCAGGCCCTGGATCGGCGCGCCGACCGCGCCCTGGGCGGTGACCAGGCGCAGCCGCCCCGGCCGCTCGGTCACCAGCCAGCGCCCGTCGGGCAACAGGGCCAGGCCCCAGGGATGCGACAGGCCGGACGCCACGACCGTGTGCGACAGGGCCGCCTGGGTGTGGACCGCGGGCGCGCGGGTCTGGCCGGGGAAGGCCGGTCTCTGGTCCGGCGCATTGGCCGGCCGGGTCTCCAGCGGCGCGCCCGGCGGCGGCGTCTGGCCGTCGGCGCGGCAGGCGGCGGACAGGGCCGTCAGGCCCAGGGCGGCGGCGACGATCAGGCGCATGGCGGTCTCCGGCGTGAGAGGTCTGGAACGGACCAGCTTGGAACGCGCGGAACGCCGGAGCGATGCGGCGTCGCACCGCAGGCGCGTCGATGCCGTCAGGCGACTTGAACCCCCCGGCCCGGCCCTATATAGGCACGCCTCTCGCGCGCGGACACACGGCGCGCGGGCCTTCCGATCCGGGATCGAGAGGCTGGGTAGCTCAGATGGTTAGAGCGGTGGATTCATAACCCACAGGTCGGCGGTTCGATCCCGCCCCCAGCCACCACCGGACGCCTTCCATGACAATGGCGGTCCCGGCGAACCCCTCGGCTCAAGCTCCCTCGGCCAACAGGGCGTCGATCAGGGCGCGGGCCTGGGGGCTGGCCCAGTCGGCCTCGCCCGAGAAGGCGGCGCGCACCCGGCCCCGGCGGTCCAGCAATATGGTCTGGGGCATCTTGCCCTTGCCGGGGAACAGGAAGGGCATCTGGAATTTCGGGTCCGAATACATCGGCAGCGGCTCGTGCACGCCGATGAAGCTGCGCGCGTCGGCGATGGCGTCTTCGCCCACGTCGACATTGATCGGCAGGACCACCAGGTCGCCGCCCGGATAGGCCTGGGCCAGGCGCGCCAGGGTCGGCATCTCGGTGCGGCAGGGCGCGCACCACATGGCCCACAGATTGACCACCACCACCCGCCCCCGGAAATCGGCCAGGCGCACGTCGCGCCCCTGATCGTCCTTGAACACATGGTCGGGCGCGGGCGTCAGGACGGCGGGGGTTTGCAGACTGGCCAGGGGACCGACGGCGAACCGGGCCAGATCACTTTGACGAGGCGCATTTGTCTGGACCTCGAACTTGGCCTCAGACAAGTAAGTCGATAGCACACCAAAAAGGACGAACGGCGCGGCAATCGCCAAGACGCCCGCCACCGCCAACCCGATCATCCAGGGCTTCACGCCCCTTTTCTTTGCTGGTTCGCTCATGCCCGACCACTCCGACGCCAATGCTGAGACTAAGGCCAAGCCTGGGCACGGGGGTCAAGACATGTGGGGCGGGCGCTTCTCCGCCAAGCCCGCCGACATCATGCAGGCGATCAATGTCTCCATCGGCGTCGATAGACGCCTGTGGGCGCAGGATCTGGCCGGGTCGCGCGCCCATTGCCGCATGCTGATGGCGCAGGAGATCATCACGGCCGAGGACGGCGAGGCCATCCTGAACGGACTGGAGACCATCGAGGGCGAGATCACCGGCGGGACCTTCCCCTTCCGCGACCAGTTCGAGGACATCCACATGAATGTGGAGGCCCGGCTGGCCGAGCTGATCGGCGAGCCGTCGGGGCGTCTGCACACGGCGCGCAGCCGCAATGACCAGGTGGCGACCGATTTCCGCCTGTGGGTGCGCGACGCCTGCGACCGGACGGGTCAGCAGTTGAAGACGCTGCAACGCGCCCTGCTGGATCGAGCCGAACAGCACGCCGACGATCTGATGCCCGGCTTCACCCATCTGCAACCGGCCCAGCCGGTGACCTTCGGCCACCACCTGATGGCCTATGTCGAGATGATCGGCCGCGACGCGGGGCGGTTCGCCGACGCCCGCGCGCGCATGAACGAATGCCCGCTGGGCGCCGCGGCCCTGGCCGGATCGCCCTTCCCCATCGACCGTCAGGCGACGGCCCGGGCGTTGGGCTTCGACCGGCCGATGGGCAACAGCCTGGACGCGGTGTCGGATCGCGACTTCGCGCTGGAGAGCCTGGCCGCCGCCTCGATCTGCGCCGGGCATCTGTCGCGCCTGGCCGAGGAGATCGTGATCTGGATGACGCCGCAGTTCGGTTTCGTCACCCTGCCCGACGACCTGACCACCGGTTCGTCGATCATGCCGCAGAAGCGCAACCCCGACGCGGCCGAGCTGGTGCGGGCCAAGACCGGACGCATCACCGGCGCCCTGGTCGCCCTGTCCACCGTGATGAAGGGCCTGCCGCTGGCCTATTCCAAGGACATGCAGGAGGACAAGCCGCCGGTGTTCGAGGCCTTCGACGCGCTGGACCTGGCCCTGACGGCCATGACGGCCATGGTCCTGGCCCTGACGCCGAACGTCGAGCGGATGCGGGCGGCGGCGGGTTCGGGCTATTCGACCGCCACCGATCTGGCCGACTGGCTGGTGCGCGAACTGAACCTGCCCTTCCGCAAGGCGCACCATGTGACCGGCGCGGCGGTGAAGCGGGCCGAGGCCCTGGGCGTGGACCTGATGCAACTGCCGCTGACCGAATTGCGGGCGATCGAGCCTGGCGTGAAGGACGCGGTTTACAAGGTGCTCAGCCCTGAGGCTTCCTGCGCCAGTCGCATGAGTTTCGGCGGCACGGCGCCGGATCAGGTTCGGGCGCGCATCAAGGACTGGAGGACGCGCCTGTGAAGATGATGACCCTGACGGCCGTTGTGTTTCTGGCGCTCGGCGCCGCCGCCTGCGGCCGCATGGCCGATCTGGAGGCCCCGCGCGCACGCCAGACCGAGCGCGCGCCGCGCGACGCCTCGGCCCCGAAACTGCCCGAACCGGCGACCCTGAACCGTCCGTCCAGCCAGGTGCCCATCGACGGCGGCCCGCCGAACCTGATCGGCGGCACGGCGGCCGGACGCGGGCCGCAATAGGCCTTGCATCATTTCACGCCGAGGGACGGCGCCCTTCACGCCGAAAACGCGTCGCTGGAGACGATCGCGGCCCAGGTCGGCACGCCGGTCTATGTCTATTCCGCCGCGACCCTGAGGCGGCATTACGGTGTGCTGCGCGCGGCCTGCGACGCACGGCGGGCGGATCTGGGCGACGCTCTGATCGCCTTCGCGGTGAAGGCCAATTCCAACCTGTCGGTGCTGGCGACCCTGGCGGCCGAGGGCTGCGGGGCCGACACCGTGTCCGAGGGCGAGATCCGGCGCGCCCTGGCGGCGGGAATTCCGGCCGAACGGATCATCTTCTCGGGCGTCGGCAAGACGGACGCCGAACTGACCTTCGCCCTGGACGTCGGGGTGCGCCAGATCAATGTCGAGAGCGGGATCGAGCTGGAGCGGCTGGCGGCCGCGGCGGCGGCCAAGGGCGTGCAGGCGACGCTGGCGATCCGGGTCAATCCGAACGTCGGCGCCGGCGGCCACGCCAAGATCACCACCGGCGGCGCAGGCGACAAGTTCGGCGTGCCGGTTCGCGAGGCCCTGGACCTGTACGCCCGCGCGGCGGCGTCGCCCCATCTGAACCCCGTCGGCCTGGCCTGCCACATCGGCAGCCAGATCAAGGACCTGACCCCGTTGCGAGCCGCGTTCGAGGTGTTGCGCGACATGACGCAGACCCTGCGCGGACAGGGGCTGACGGTCACGCGGCTGGACCTGGGCGGCGGGCTGGCCGCGCCCTATGCCGACACCGACCAGACCCCGGCGGTCGAGACCTATGTCGATATGGCGGCCCAGGTGTTGCGCGGACTGGAGGTCGAGGCGGCCTTTGAACCGGGCCGCCTGCTGGCCGCCAACGCCGGGGTGCTGGTCAGCCGGGTCATCCAGGTCAATGAACGCTCCGACGGACGGCGCTTCCTGGTGTTGGACGCGGCCATGAACGATCTGATGCGCCCGGCCCTGTACGACGCCTTCCACGGCCTGGTCCCGATCCGGCCGCGCGCGGGCGAGGTTCGGCCGTACGACGTGGTCGGCCCGGTCTGCGAGACCGGCGACACCTTCGCCCGCGACCGCGCCCTGCCGCCGCTGACGGCCGCAGACCTGGTCGCCTTCACCGGCGCGGGGGCCTATGGCGCGGTGATGTCCGGGGAATACAACAGCCGCCCCCTGGTCCCCGAGGTGCTGGTGGACGGCGACCGCTGGGCCGTGGTGCGGCCGCGCCCGACCTATGACGCCATGCTGGCACGTGAGCCGCGCGCCCCCTGGCTGAGCTGACGCTGGACCCGCCGCGCGGGCCGTGTCAGATCGCGATCCATGGACAGCCGCATCGAGAGCCGCGTCGGAATCCGCGCCGACAGCGAGGTCATCTGGAACATCGTCACCGACCTGGACGGGTGGAGCCGGTGGAATCCCTATGAGACCGAGGTCTCCGGCGCCATCGCCTATGGCGGCGCGATCCGCCTGACCGAGCGCCTGCCCGGCCTGCCCGAACGCTTCGCCGCCCACGGCGTCGGCGAATGGCAGCCGCTGGCCCAACTGGTGCTGATCGAAAAGCGCGGCTGGCTGTTCAACACCGTGCGCTACATCGAGATCGAGGAGCTGGAGCGCGGAAACTGCATCGTCGCCAACGGCGTCATCTTCTCGGGCCTGCGCGGCGAGCTGTTCCACGACAAGCACCGCAAGGCGATCAAGGCCGCCTATGCCGAGATCGGCGAGAACCTGCGCAAACTGGCCGAGGGTTGAGGCGTCAGCCCATCACGCGGCGCAGGGCCGCGTTGATCCGCGTCTGCCAACCCGGCCCGGTCTTGCGGAAATAGTCGACCACGTCGGCGTCCAGCCGAAGCGAGACGGCGGTCTTGGTTGACGCCTTCTGGGCGCCCCGCGTGCGCGGAAAGGCGGCCAAGACATGGGCGGGCAAGGCCTCGGGACCCTGGGCGCGTGCGAAGTCCGCCTGGGTCCATTCGGGGTTTTCGGGATCGGGCGGATCAACGGACATGACGGCGATACTCTTTCAAATGACTACGCCTCAAACTGATGGCGCGAACTTGGTCGGCGCGATAGCGAACCTCGCCATAGTCGGCGCGATCATCGACGATGAACGCCTCGATCACCATCGCTTCCGCCAGCGCCAATGACACGCCATGCTTGGCCCGATTGGCCGCATCCCTGTCGGGGTCGAAAGTGACGGCCACGACAGATCGTATATACAATTAGCTGCATGAACACAAGGATGACGGCAAACGTCGGGCGCCCCTGGTCCCTCACGGGCCGACCGCCGGTCAGCCGCCCTTGGCCATCGTGTCCTGGATGTTGATGATCGCCGGTCCCAGGATCACCACGAACAGCACCGGCAGGAAGAAGACGATCATCGGCACGGTCAGCTTGGCCGGAAGCGCGGCGGCCTTCTTCTCGGCGGCGGCCAGGCGCAGGTCGCGGTTCTCCTTGGCCATGACGCGCAGGGCCGAACCCAGGGGCGTGCCGTATTGTTCGGCCTGGGTCATGGCGGTGGCCACCGACTTGACGCCCGGATGATTGGTCCGCCGGGCCAGACCCTCATAGGCCATGCGGCGTTCCGGCAGATAGCTGAGTTCGGCCGACAGCAGGGTCAGCTCCTCGGCCAGGTCGATGGACTGGCCGCCGACCTCCTGGCCCACCTTCTGGATGGCGGCCTCGATCGACATGCCGGATTCGACGCAGATCAGCAGCAGGTCCAGGGCGTCGGGGAAGGCCTGCATGATCGAGGTGCGGCGCTTGGCGATGCGGTTCGACAGATACAGGTTCGGCGCATAGTAGCCGGCCACGGCGGCGGCCACGACGGCCGTCACCCGGCTCATCACCGGCAGGCCGAAATCATTGAAGACGAACAAATAAAAGGCCGCCACCCCCATGAAGATGAAGGGCGCGGCGAAGCGGAAGAAGTAGAAGGTCGTGATCGGGCGCGGCCCGCGAAAGCCCGCTTGGCTCATCTTTTCGACGACCTTGGGGTCTTCCAAGAGCTTGGTCAGGTTCAGGCGGTCGACGACCCGTTTCTTGAAACCCTCGTCGGTGTGACGCAGGCCGCCCGGCCCGGCCATGGCGGCGCGCGAGCGGCGCTTCAGCTCCTCGCGGCGCTCGCCGACGGCCTTCATGCGCTTTTCCAGGCTGACGCCGCCGCCGAAGGACCCCAGCACGGTCAACACCGTGGCGAAGGCCAGAAGGCCCACCACCATGCTGAGCAGGCTCTGCGGGTCGGTGAACAGGTCCATGATCGCTTTCATGTCCGCACCATCAGAACTTGAAGGAGATCATCTTCTTCATCATCAGGATGCCCAGCGTCATCCAGATGCCCGACCCCAGCAGCATGAACTGGCCGCGCGTGTCGGTGAAGAGAAGCATCATATAGGCGGGGGTGGTGATCATCACGAGGGTCATGACCACCGGCGGCAGCGAGCCGATGATGCCGGCCGAGGCCGTGGCCTCGGACGACAGGGCCTTGATCTTCTCGCCCATCATCCGCCGCGCGCGCAGCACGGTCGACAGATTGCCCAGCGCCTCGGCCAGATTGCCGCCGGTCTTCTGCTGAATGGCGATGACGATCGCGAAGAAGCGCAGTTCCGGCGTCGGCATGCGCTCGAACATCTTGTCCAGGGCCTGGCTGAGCGTCAGGCCGACGCCCAGACCCTCGACCAGCTTCTGGAACTCGGGACCCAGGGGGGCGGGGCTTTCGCGGGCGATGATCTTGAAACAGTCGTGGACCGGCAGGCCCGACTTGATGCCGCGCACGATGACATCGACGGCGTTGGCGAACTCGCCCGAGAATTTCTTCATCCGCCGCTTGCCCAGGAAGCCGACGACCCAACGCGGCAGGCCGAAACCGAACACCGCCCCCAGGCCCAGGGCCATGAAGAGGTTCATCCCGAACAACAGGGTCAGGCCGAAGGCGACGACGCCCATGACCACGCTGATGATGATGAAGGTCCGCAGACTGGTCGACAGCCCGGCCTGTTTCAGCTTGGCCGCCATGGTCATGCGCGCCTTGCGCTCGCGTCGTTCGGCCTCCTGAAGCTGGGTCAGGATCTGTTTGCGGCGCATCTCGGGCGTGTTGGCGGCCGGGGCGTTCTTGCGCGTCTGGGCGGCGCTGGGCTTGGCGAAGGTCTGGGCGCGCTTGACCGCCTGGGCGCCGGAATCGTCGCCGCCGACCAAGACCCAGCCGAGACCGCCGATGGTGATGAAGGCCAGAACGGCCGCGAGAATGGGCAACAGGCCGCTCATTCGGCCGCGTCCAGGGCTTCGGCCAGCTCGCGCTCCAAGCCGTAATAGCGGGCGCGGTCCCAGAAGCGGGGGCGGGCGATGCCGGTCGAACGGTGGCGGCCGATGATCTTGCCGTTCTCGTCCTCGCCGGTGATCTCGTAGATGAACAGGTCCTGGGTGACGATGACGTCGCCTTCCAGTCCCACCACCTCGGTGACGTGGGTGATGCGGCGCGAACCGTCGCGCAGGCGCGCGGCCTGGATGATGACGTCGACCGAGCCGACGATCATCTCGCGGATGGTCTTGGACGGCAGGCCGTAGCCGCCCATGGTGATCATGGACTCCATCCGGCTGATGGCCTCACGCGGGCTGTTGGCGTGCAGCGTGCCCATGGAGCCGTCGTGGCCGGTGTTCATGGCCTGGAGCAGGTCGAAGGCCTCAGGCCCGCGCACCTCGCCGACGATGATCCGTTCGGGGCGCATCCGCAGGCAGTTCTTGACCAGGTCGCGCATGGTGATCATGCCCTGGCCTTCCAGGTTCGGCGGCCGGGTCTCCAGGCGCACCACATGCGGCTGCTGGAGCTGAAGCTCGGCCGCGTCCTCGCAAGTGATGACGCGCTCGGTCGGATCGATGAAGGCCGTCAGGGTGTTCAGCAGCGTCGTCTTGCCCGAGCCGGTGCCGCCCGAGATGACGACGTTGCACCGGCTGGCGCCGATGACGCCCAGGACCCGCGCGCCTTCGGGACTGATGGAGCTGAACTCCACCAGATTGCGCATCGTCAGCTTGTCCTTCTTGAACTTGCGGATCGTCAGGGTCGGGCCGTCGATGGCCAGCGGCGGGGCGATGACGTTGACGCGCGACCCGTCCGGCAGGCGGGCGTCGCAGATGGGGCTGCTCTCGTCCACGCGGCGGCCGACCTGCGACACGATCCGCTGGCAGATGTTCATCAACTGGGTGTTGTCGCGGAAGCGGACATTGGTCAGTTGCACCTTGCCGCCGACCTCGATGAAGACCCGCCCGGCGCCGTTGACCATGATGTCGGCGATGTCGTCGCGCGCCAGAAGCGGCTCCAGCGGACCATAGCCGAGGACGTCGTTGACGATGTCCTGGACCAGGTGCTCCTGCTCGGCCACCGACATGGAGACGTTCTTGATCGCCACCAGTTCGGCGACGATGTCGCGGATCTCCTCGGCCGCCGCCTTGGGATCGAGCTGGGCCAGTTGGGCCAGGTCGATCGTATTCATCAGGGCGTTGAAGATGGTCGTCTTGGTGGCGTGGTAATAGTCCGACTGCTCGCGGACGATCTCGGCTACGGCCTGGGCCTTCTTCAACTGCTCCAGACCGGCGGTCGGCTTGGGACCGGGACTGGGTTTGGGCGCGGCGGAGGCCTGCGGCTTGGGCCGGGCGGCCAGGGCGTCCAGGCGGTCGGCGCCGTCCGAGCGAGGGCTTTCAGCGGCCGGCGACGGTGCGGCGTCCGGCATCGGTTCGGCGCCGCCGAAGGCGAAGGCCTCGGTCTGGACGCCCGCGGGCGGCTGTTCGGGCGCGAAGGCGGGTTCGGCCGCCGGCCGCGGGACCGGGGCGTATCCGCCGGGTGCTGCTGTGCGCTTGCCGAACACGGGCTTTCGTCAGCCCTTCTTCTTGAACAGATTGGCGAAGATGGACTTGCTCTCGCCCTTGGCCTTGCCGGGCGCGGCCAGCAGCGGCATCTCGCGGCGCGAGACGATCTGGGCCAGGGTCTGGAAGGCCTCGGCGGCCTTGGTCTTGGCCCCGGCGTCCAGGATCATCTGGCCGTTGTTGGCCGCGGCGCCGAAGGTCTTGGCGTCGAACGGGATCAGGAGGCTGGGATGCACGCCCAGGGCGGCGCCGAAATCCTTGGCCGGAATCTCGGGGCGGCCCGGCATGCCGACCTGGTTCAGCACCAGGCGCGGCGGCGCGTCATTGGGGCGGCCATGGCGGATCAGGTCGATCATGTTCTTGGCGTTGCGCAAACTGGCCAGGTCGGGCGTCGCCACGATCACCACCTCGTCGGCGGAGATCAGCGTGCGGCGCATCCACGACGACCAGGTGTGCGGCAGGTCCAGCACCACGAAGGGGGCCGTGGCGCGGATGCGGGTGGTCACCTCCTCGAAGGCGTCGGGCGACACATCCCAGTCGACATCCAGGGTCGCGGGGGCGGCGAACAGGCTCAGCTTGTCGGTGCAGCGGACCATCATCCGGTCCAGCAGGGTGGCGTCCAGGCGATCCGGCTGGCCCAGGGCGTCGGCCACGCCCGACAGCGGGTCCTGGTTGAAGTCCAGCCCGGCCGTGCCGAACGGCAGGTCGTAATCGACGATCACGGTGTTAGCGCCGATCCGTTCCGACATCGCATAGGCGGTGTTGTGGGCCACCGAACTGGCGCCCGCCCCGCCGCGCGCGCCGACGAAGGCGATGGAGCGGCCGACGAAGGGCTGGGCCGGATCGGCGAACAGGCCGCCGATGGCCGAGATCAGTTGCAGCGGCTGCAACGGCGCGACCAGATATTCGCTGACCCCGCGCCGCATCAGTTCGCGGAACAGGATGATGTCGTTGGTCGGGCCGACGACGATGACCTTGGTGCCGACGTCGCAGCATTCGGCCAGACGGTCGACCTCGTGCAGCAGCGACTGGGGATCGGCCTGGCTCTCGACCACGATCAGGGGCGGGGTCGGCTCGTGGCGATAGGCTTCGATGGCGGCGGCGACGCCGCCGACGCGGATCTGGGTGGTGGCGCGCGACAGGCGGCGATCCTGACCGGCGCGCTCGGCCGCCGCCAGGGTGTCCTGACGCTCGGCGAAGACATGGATGGCGATGCGCGGAACCGAGACCTCGCCGATGGAGGGTCCGGCGGGGATCAGGGCCTGGGCCGCCCCGGCGACCAGGTCCCCGACCGGATTGAACCCGGCGACAGGCGCGGCGTCGACCGGCGCGGGCGCACCGCCCAGGGCCGTGAACTGCAGCGGCGCGCGCGCGCTGGCGTCGCCGTCGTCCATGCCCGACGCCGCAAAGGGGTCAGGCGTCGCCGGATCGGCGAAGTCCGTGTCCAGATCGAATTCGTCGAAAGCGTCGAAGGCTTCCGGCGCGTAGGCGTTGCTCATCCCTAATCCACCGCTCGCGAGACACGTCGGTTGGTCAGGAGTTCTTCCTGGGCGGCGGCCGTATGCCGGCCGGCGCGATAGTTGTCGAAGACGACCGAACGCCGGGCGGCGTCAGCCGGAGTCATGCCGCGCGGCTGTATGATGTCGCGCGGATTGGCGATCTGGGCCGCCAGATTGGCGGTCACGGCACAGCCGAAATTGATCGAGGAGGCGTTGTTGGCCGTGCGGCTGAAATTGCCCCATTGGGTCCCGCACTGCGGCACCACGGCGCGCACGGTCTCGAACCCGGCCAGGACCGGCGCGCGCGGATCGGGGGCGACATAGCTGACGATCTGGACGCGGGTTTCCGGCGCCCCGGCGGCGACCAGGGCCTGGCGGACCTTCCAGGCCATTTCGGTGGACACGGGATCGGCGCCGGCCGGGGCCTCGACCACGATGGCCGAGGCGCCCTCGACGGTGAAGCGGCTGACCAATTGGGCCAGGGCGGCGTCCTGATTGGGCGAGACGCCGGTCTCGTGCACGGCCAGGGCGATGCGGTCCAGACCCGGCTCGACCTGCAAGGTGTAGCGGCTGGTGGGCGTCAGGGGCTGCGGGCCGCCGCCGTCGACCGGCGCGCCCATGCAGGCGCTCAGGGCGGTCGTCGCGGCCAGGACCAGGATCAGACGGGAGGGACGGATCATGGGCGCGCTCATTCGATCACATAGCCGACGGGACCCTGCCATCCCGGACCCTGGGCGGTCGGGGCGGGCGAGCCGTAGGCCTGGTTCAACTGGCCGAAGAAGATGGTCTGGGCGTCGGTGGCGATGCGCAGGCCGTCGGCGGGCGTCTGCATCCGGCCCGGCGAGGTCGGGGTGACGATATAGGGTTCGACGATGACCACCAGCTCGGTCTCGCCGGACTGATAGTCGCGCGAGCGGAACAGACTGCCCAGCACCGGCACGGTCATCAGGCCGGGCAGGCTGTCGATGTTCTGACGCATCGTCTCCTGCAACAGGCCCGCGATCATCATCGAGCCGCCCGAGGGCATTTCGACGGTGTTGGTCACGCGCCGCACGTTCAGGCCCGCCAGGCTGATGGCGTTGGGCGTTCCGGCGCCGATGGTCACGGCGCCCGAATTGGTCAGTTCCGACACCTCGACCGAGATCTGCAACGAGATGCGGCCTTCCGACAGGACCACCGGCCGGAACGACAGATTGACGCCATAGGGCTTGTATTCGGTCAGGATGGTGCCGCGGTCGTCACGGCCGACGACGATGGGGAATTCACCGCCCGCCAGGAAGCTGGCCGACTCGCCGTTGACCGAGGTCAGATTGGGTTCGGCCAGGGTGCGGATCAGACCGGCGCGCTCGAACGCCTTGATCGTGGCCTCGCTCTTGTTCAGGCCGTCTGAGCCGGGACCGGTGCCGGGCTGGGCCGTGTCCCAGTTCGAGGCGTCGGCCGGGCCGCGCACGGTGAAGGGGCAGGTGGTGTCGGCCGGCAGACCCGCCGCGCAGGGACCCTGCATCTGATAGTTCCGCGTCGTGTCGCGCGAATAGCCGCCGGTCAGGCCGCCCAACAGGCCGCCGTTGACGCCGAAGGTCGCGGCCTGGCCCAGGATGAACTGGGTGTTGCCGAGCTGGCCGAACACGGCCGAGGTGTCGAAGCCCAACTGCTTGATGGCGTTGCGCTGAATCTCGACCACGCGCACGCGCAGCGTCACCTGGTCCGACCCGGCGACGTTGATCATGTTCATGACCTTCTCGGGCGCCGAGACGAAGGCGCGAGCCACCTGTTGGGCGCGGGCGGCGTCGGCCGGGCTGGCGGCGGTTCCGGTCAGGATGATGCTGTCGTTGACGGCCTCGGCGCGGATGTCGCTGCCGGGAATGACGCGGCTCAAGGTGTCCTGCAGCGCGCTGGTCCCCGCATCGACGCGCACGCGCACGGCCAGGATGGTGCGCCCGGCGGCGTCCAGGAAGACGGCGTCCGTCTCGCCCGGGGCCAGGCCGATGACGGTGATGCGGCGCGGCGAATGCAGCATGGCCTCGGCCACCTGGGGATTCGACACGATGACGTCGCGCGCATCGGCGGGCAGGTCGACGGCGAAGGAGCTGCCGCGCGGCAGATTGACCAGGCGCGGCTGTTCGCCCGCGGCCACGACCGAACGGCTCTGGGCCAGGCCGGTCGTGGGCGAAATCCCCGCCAGGGCGATCAGAGCGGCGCCGAGGGCGGCCTTGAAGGAACGGCTCATTGGACCACCACCACTTCCGGCGCGCCGCCGCGATAGACCCGAACCGCGCTGGACTGGACGCGAACCGCCTGCACCCGGCCGGACGGCCCGGCGGTGTCGGCGTAGGAGCGCAGCACCAGGCTGAGTTCGCCCTCGGACTTGGCCAGGGCCAGGGCCTCGGCGTCGCGCGGTCCCACCTCCAGCGTCGCGGTGGCGCCGACCACGGCCTGTTCGTCGTCGCCGGCGCGGGTCGACTGGTCGATGGCCAGGACCTTGATGTTCTGAAGCACGGTGGCCGAGGTGAATTTCGACCGATCCCCTTCCGAGGCGCCGACATTGCCCAGATTGGTCTCGCGCGTCAGGACCAGGTCGACCCGGTCGCCGGGCAGGATGAAGCCGCCCGCGGCCGTCTCCACGTTCACGCGAATGGCCATGGCCCGCATGCCCGGCTCCAGATAGGCGGCCATGTAGCCGCTGTCCCCGGCGCGGACGATCTTGCGGCCGATGATCGGTTCACCGGCCAGAATGGGTTCACGCACCACCGAGCCGAAATATTCGGCCTTGCCCCCGCTGGTGGCGACGTCGGCGGCGGCGCGGGCCACGGTCGCCACGGCGCCCTGCGGTCTCGCGCCTTGGGCCGGGGCGGCCTTTTCGGCGGCGGGCGCGGCGGCGGCTTGGGGAATGGCGACGGAGCCGTCGGTGATGAAGGCGGGATTGACCTCGTCCACCGGCCAGTCCTTCCAGGCCAGGTCCGCGTCGGTCAGGCGCTTGCCGGGGGCCAGGTCGCGGGCGGCGACCAGCACCTTGGCCATCGGCCGCGCGGCGACGGCGGGCGCGGCGGCGGCGGTCGACACCGCCTGACCCGACGATCCCATGGCGCGAACCACCAGCGCCAGGCCGATGGCCGAGACGGCGGCGATGCAGATGACGGCGATCTTGGCGGGCTTCATCGACACTCTCCGGCGGAGCGGCGATTCGCGCGGACGGCCCGCGCGGCTCCTACCGGTTAACGAGAGTGAGGCTCGCGGGTTAACGCGCTCCTAAACTGGGGCGCGCGGCCTCTTAAAGCCCGGAAGCGAAACCGGCCATCAGGCCGCAGGCCGGATAGGCCATCAAGGCTCCGACGGCGATGGCCACGCCGTAGGGAATGTCGCCCTTCGGCTCCATCAGCCGGGGGAACCAGCCCTCGGCGCCCATGACGTAGGGCCGGGCGTGGAAGCGCGCGAAGATCAGGGCCAGACAGAACAGGCCGCCCGCCAGGCCGGTCCACAACAGGAACAGGCCCGAGCCGCTCAGGCCCAGCCACAGGCAGGTGGCGGCCATCAGCTTGGCGTCGCCGCCGCCGATCCAGCGCAGGGCGAACATGCCCATCCCGACCAGAAGCGCGGCGAAGGCCACGCCCAGGTGGACGCCGACGGTTCCCAGGTCCAGCCCGGCGGCGAAGGCGGCCGGAAAGAAGCCGATGATCAGGGCGCCCGAAATCCAGTTGGGAATGGTCATGGTCGTCAGGTCGCGAAGACCCGCGGTGATGACCAAGGCCGGCATCACCGCCAGCAGCAGAAGCGTCAGCATGTCCATGAGCGTCACCCTGACACAGCCGCGTTAAGGCTGGGTTTCCGCCAAAGCAAAAGGGCCGGAGCGTTTCCGCTCCGGCCCCTCGCTGGTTTCAAGACGTTCCGTCGGGCGCTTAGGCGCCGGCAGTGCCGCCCATGCCGGTCACGACGGCGTTGAACTTGGTCTTGATGGTCGTGCCCAGGGCGGTCACGGCCGAGATGATCACGACGGCGATCAGGGCGGCGATCAGGCCGTACTCGATGGCCGTGGCGCCCGACTCGTCGTTCATGAAACGCGAAACAAACTTGGTCATTTTAATAGTCCTTCTCGATGAGGTTCAGAGCAACTGACTGGGGGAGAAGCCGGTCGCCCGTTGACCCCCAAAACGCACGATCACTATCGCCGCCATCGGTTAAGGCCGGGTCTTCGGGCGTGGTTACTTCGACGTTCACCACGAATATTTGTCAGACCTCCGAAAACACCGCCTCAAAGCGAAGGGGCCGGGGCGTTTCCGCCCCGGCCCCCAGCCGGTTTCAAGACTGTCCGTCGACGCTTAGGCGCCGGCGGTGCCGCCCATGCCGGTCACGACGGCGTTGAACTTGGTCTTGATGGTCGTGCCCAGGGCGGTCACGGCCGAGATGATCACGACGGCGATCAGAGCGGCGATCAGGCCATATTCGATGGCCGTGGCGCCCGACTCGTCGTTCATGAAGCGCGAAACGAACTTGGTCATTGGATGTATCCTTCTGTCAGCGAGCTATTCGACTTCCACCACCGGGGTGGTCGGTTAGCCCGCCTTCCCCGTTGTAGGATCACAATGCACGGCCCAGCTTAAAACTGAGTAAAACGAAGGTAATCTAATCGTTGTCGTGAATGGTTTCCGGGGCGTTTACTTTCTGGCGGACGATTTCAGACTTTATTGAGGTTTGCAGGCGACCTTGCGCGGGTCTTCGCGCGCACGCGCCGCCTGTCAGAGAACCCGGCTCATGAAACGAACCGCCCTCATCCTCGCCCTGGCCGTCACCGCCGTCGCCACGACCGCGACCGCCCAGAGCGCGCCGTTGAACGTCGAGATCGATCGGTCGGCGCGCATCGCCCTGCGCGGCGCGGCCGCCTCGGTGATCGTCGGCAACCCGGCCATCGCCGACGTCACCGTGGTCGACGCCAACACCCTGTACATCGTCGGCAAGGGCTACGGCGTGACCGAGGTCGTGGCCGTGGACGCCATCGGCCGACCGCTGTTCCAGAACCAGGTCGTCGTCACCGGCGGCTCGACCGGCGCGGTGCGCATGTGGCGCGGCGGTCAGATGACCGAAATGGCCTGCGGCGGCTCGTGCGCGCCCAGCATCCGTTCGACCGGTCCCGGCGCCGCCGCCCCGGCCGTGACGCCGCCCTGACCGCCATGGGAAGCCGCCGCCTGAAGCGCCCGATCGACCGGCGCCGCACCCGCGAGGGTTCGGCCGCGATCGAATTCGCCATGGTGGCCCTGCCCTTCTTCTTCATGATGTTCGCCGTGCTGGAGCTGGCGCTGGTGTTCCTCATCGACTCCGTGCTGGAGAACGCCGCCATCGAGACCGGCCGCCTGGTCCGCACCGGCCAGGCCAACGCCCAGGATTTCAACGCCGCCTCCTTCAAGACCAGCCTGTGCACCCGCATGAGCATCTTCTCCAGCGACTGTTCGACGAAGGTGACGGTCGATGTGCGGCCCATTCCACAGTTCTCCAACCCGAACGTGCCCGATCCGCTGAACGGCCCGTCGTTCAATCCCAACACCCTGGGCTATGACGGCGGCGGTCCCGGCGACATCATGCTGGTGCGGGCCTGGTACCAGCACACCCTGCTGACGCCCTTCCTGGCCCAAGGCCTGTCCAAGCTGAACGACGGCAAGGCGGTGCTGACGGCCACCACCGCCTTCAGAAACGAGCCTTACGACTGATGGCCGCACCCGTTCGCCACACCGGAATCCTGATCCGCCTGGCCGGCGACCGGCGCGGCGTGTCGGCGGTGGAATTCGCCCTGCTGGCGCCGATCATGATCGCCTTCTATTTCGGCCTGGCCGAATTCTGTCAGGGCTTCATGGCCCAGAAGCGCATGGGCCACGCCTCGGCCATGGTGGCCGATCTGGTGTCGCAGACCGACATCATCACCCCGGCCCAGCTCGACGACGTCTTCGGCATCGGCGGCCTGATCATGAAACCCTTCTCGGCCACGCCCCTGAAGCTGCGGGTCAGCCAGTTGACGCGCGACAACAACGGCGTGGTCAAGGTCGCCTGGAGCCGAGGCAAGAGCTGGACCGCCCGCGTCACCGGCAGCACGGTGACCATTCCCGCCGGCCTGATCGACAACGGCGAGAGCATCATCTTCAGCGAGGCGACCTATGACTATGACTCGCCAGTCGACTATCTGATGCCCGCCATCACCCGGTTCTCGCACACCTATTATCTGCGGCCGCGCCTGACCGAACAGGTGACGCTGGATACGAACTAGGGTCCGATCAACGCCTGGCGCATCGCCGAGATCTTGACCTCGGTCTCGGCCAGTTCGGCGGCCGGGTCGCTGTCGGCCACGATCCCGGCCCCGGCCAGGGTGCGGAAGCGCCAGCCTTCCGCGTCCCGCTCGAACGCCGCCGTGCGGATCAGCACCGAGGCGGTCAGCGCCCCGCCCTCTCCCAACAGGAACAAAGACCCGCACCAGGGACCGCGCGGCGGTTCATGGCCGGCGATGACCTTCATGGCCTGATGCTTGGGCGCCCCGGTGATCGAGCCGGGCGGGAAGGCGGCGGCCAGCACCTGTCCCGGTCCCACGCCGCGCGGCGCCTGGGCCGTGACGGTCGAGACCAGATGATGCACCGTCGGCAGGGTCTCGATCTCGAACAGCCGCTCGACCCGAACCGAGCCGGGCCGGGCCGCGCGGGCCAGGTCGTTGCGCATCAGATCGACGATCATCAGATTCTCGGCCCGGTCCTTGCCGCTGGCCAGCAGTTCGTCGGCCAGGGCGGCGTCGGCGGCTGCATCGACGCCGCGCGGCCGGGTGCCCTTGATCGGCCGCGTCTCGATCCGCCGCCCGTCGAAGTCCAGGAACAGTTCCGGCGAGTTGGACACCAGCGCCCGCTCGCCCAGCCGCCAGAAGGCGCCATAGGCCGAGGCGCGGCCCGCCTGCAGCCTCAGGAAGACGTCGAACGGATCGGCGCCGGGCCGCAAACGCCCGGTCCAGGCGCGGGCGATATTGGCCTGGAACAGCTCCCCGGCCGCGATGCGGGCCACCACGTCGGCCACGGCCGCGCGATAGACGCCGGGTTCCGCTTCGGTCTCGAATGACGCGGCGGGCGGCGGAGGCGCCGGGATCGCCGCCTCGGCCCAGGCGGCGGCGCGCTCGGCGGCGGCCTGGGCGATGTCGGCCGTCTCGCCGCGTCCGACGGCCGTCAACGTCCGCTCGTGCAGATCAAAGCGCAGCAGGGCCGGATAGCGGGCCAGCATCAGATCGGGCCAGACCCTGGGTCTCGGTCCCGTGGCCGGACGGGCGCCCAGGTCATAGGCGGCCAGACCGACCGTGCCCGGCCCGAAATCATCCAGCACCCGAAAGGCGTCGTCGTCCGCCGTCTCGTCCAGGCGGACCCGATCCGGCGCGGTCCCGACCCAGGACCAACGCCCGCGCGGCCCGCCGTCCGACAGCAAGGCCAGGGCGCCGTCGCGATGCGCCAGCCCGGCGGCGACGCCCAGCGGGTCGCGCCAGGCCAACGGACGTTCGACGACCGCCATCAGGCCGACAGTCGCTCGACGATCCGCGACCGCAGGGCCGCGTCCACGCCCAGGGCCTGCTCCAGATAGGTCTCGATCGAGCCGTGACGCTGGGCCACGGCGGCGAAGGCGGCGTCCAGATAGGCGGGTTCGACCCCCAGGAAGGCGGTGACGGCGGCGTCCGAGGCGACCCGGCCGGTCATGGCGTGCAGTTGTTTGGCGATGGCCGGCGCGCGCCCGGCCAGGTCCACGGCGGCGTTGGTCAGCAGATAGTCCTGAACCACATCGTCGGGGTGCACCCCCAGCAGCCGATGGGTCAGGGCGGCCAACAGGCCCGTGCGGTCCTTGCCCGCCGCGCAATGGATGACGACCGCCCCCTGGCCCTCGTCCCCGCCTTCGCCGAGCGCCCGGAAATAACGCGCGAAGACGTCCAGGTGGCCCGGATCGAACGGCATGGACCGATAGGTGTCGATCATGAAGGCCCGGCCCGAGGACTCGGTCAGGTCGGTGGTCTTCAGAAAGGTCAGGTGCGGCGCCTCGCCGCCGTCGTCATGGGCGACCTCGATCACCCGCCCGGTGAAGCCCGCAGGCCTGCGCGACGGCTGGTGGGACCGTTCGCTGGGACGGCGCAGATCGACCACGGTCGCGACGCCCCAGGCCGCCATCCGCTCCAGATCCGCGTCGCTGGCCCGTGCGTGATGGGCGGTGCGGAACAGGACGCCCGGCCGCACGCGACGGCCCGCGGCCGTGGCGTAGTCGCCATAGTCGCGGGCGTTGTCGACGGCGTCGAGACGGAGCAGGCGGTTGGGGCGCATGCCCCCTTGTTAGCGCCCCGCGACGAGACCCGCCATGGCGTCCAGATAGGCGACCCAGGCGCGGCGGCCCGTCTCGGTCATGACCGCCTCGGTCAGGGGCTTCTTGCCCACGAACCGTTTGGAGACATCGACGAAGCCCGCCTCCTCCAGCTTCTTCAGATGCACCGACAGATTGCCGTCGGTGGCCTGGAGCCGCGCCTTCAGGGTGTTGAAGTCGGCGCTTTCGACGCCCGAAAGCACGGCCATGATCCCCAGGCGCATCCGGCCGTGAATGACGTCGTCGATGCGGCCGATGTCGAAATCGTCACCCATCAGGACCGCCCCGAGCCGCGCATCAACATGAAGCCCGGCAGCGCCATCAGCAGGATCAAACAGGCGGCGTAGGCCAGATACTGCTCGGGCCGTCCCGTCAGCAGGGCCAGGGCCGGCGCGGCCAGCAGGGAGGCGATCGCCAGGCCGCTCAACGGCCGCGACTTCTGCATGGCGCCCGTCACGCCCCAGCCGACGCCGTACAGGGCCATGATGACCGACGGGATCAGGGCCAGGCTGACCATGGCGGCCTCTTCGCCCATGCGGTAGCCGACCACGGCGATGGCGCTCATCAAGGCGAAGATGCCGTAGCCCACGCCGGTCCAGACCGCGCCGGTCGCGCGCCCGGCCCCCGTCTTCACCCCGCCGTCGCGGCCCAGCCGCATCGACAGGAAGACGACGACGATCAGGAACAGCACCGTCGCGGCCAGCCAGACGACGCCCTGGATCGGACCCGGCTCGGAGACCAGACCCGCCTGGACCGCCCAGTGGAACAGGCTGGCGGCGCCGTAGATCGTACCGGCGGCGAACAGGATGGAGGCGCCGCGCATGGGCGACTGGCCGCCCTCTTCGGCCAGTCGGCGCATCCAGGCGATATCGGCCTGGGCTTCGTTGTCGGACGTGTTCATTCGCATAACCCCTTGCATGGGCGGATCATCACCGGGCCGGAAATTCGCGCCATGGCGCGGCGGGCGTGACGGAGACTTCCCCCTTGGACATCGCCTGTCTCCCACAGTTACTTTGTGATGTAAAGTACTTTTCTCAATACGCTTGGGACGCCCCGCGCCACGGGCTAAAGCGGGACCATGCGCGCCAGTTTCCACCTCATCGCCTATCGGGCCTTGGACGTCTGCAACGCCCTGGAGATGGCGACGATCGAGGCGGCCGCGGCGCGCGCCGACCTGCCCGCCGGGGCGGCGGCGCTGGACATCGGCTGCGGCAACGGGGCGGTCGCGGCCATGCTGGCGCGGCGGTTCGGCCTGAAGGTCACGGCGGTCGAACGCGACCCGGCCATGGCCGCCCTGGCGCGCGAACGCACGGCGGGGTCGGGCGCGACGGTGGTCGAGGCGGGATCAGAGACGGTGCTGGCGGACCTGGCGCCCCAGGACCTGATCGTGGTCATCGGCGCGACCGAGGCGGCGGCGGCGGGCCTGCGCGACCCCCAGGCGGTGTTCGAGCGGCTGCGCGGCCATCTGGCGCCCGGCGGGCGGCTGTTGTGGGGCGATCTGTTCTGGAGCGCCGAACCGCCCGCGCCCCTGCGGATGCTGGTCGAGACCGCCAACACCTATCTGACCCACGAGGGCTGGCAGGCCGCCGCACGGGCCGCCGGGTTCGCGGTCGTGTCGGCGGATGTTTCGTCGCCCGAAACCTGGGACCGCTATACGGCGGCCATGGACGCCGCCGCCCACGCTTGGCTGGCCGACCATCCCGACGCGCCCGAAGCCCCCGGCGTCCGCGCCTCGGCCGGCCGGGTGAAGGCCATGTTCGACTTCGGCCGACCCTACATCGGCTTCGGCCTGTACCTGCTGAAGACGGAGTGACGGACAGCTCTCCCTCCCCTTCATGGGGAGGGTGGCTGAGCCGAAGGCGAAGTCGGGTGGGGGCGGCTTGGCAAGGCAAGCCCCGTGCTTCGTATCGCCCAGCCCTCCCCACCCGGCGCTTCGCGCCACCCTCCCCCGCGAGGGGGAGGGAGATCGGCGCCCTCAAGCAGCGAGCGCCCGCGGCGCGAGCGTTAGGGCGTCACCGGAACGGCGGCTCGTCGAACGCCCGCAGCTTCCGCGAATGCAGTTTCGACCCCTCGGCCCGCAACAGGTCGATGGCGCGGATGCCGATCTGCAGGTGTTCCGAGATCGAGCCTTCGTAGAAGCGGTTGGCCTGGCCCGGCAGTTTGATCTCGCCGTGCAGCGGCTTGTCCGAGACGCACAGCAGGGTCCCGTAGGGCACGCGGAAGCGATAGCCCTGGGCCGCGATGGTCGCGCTTTCCATGTCGATGGCCACGGCCCGGCTCTGGTTGAAGCGCAGGGCCGATTTGGAATAGCGCAGCTCCCAGTTCCGGTCGTCGGTGGTGACCACCGTGCCGGTGCGCAGGCGCCGCTTCACCTCTTCGCCCGGCGCGCCCGAGACGTCCTTGGCCGCGTCATAGAGGGCGCGCTGGACCTCGGCGATGCTCGGGATCGGAATGTCCGGCGGCAGGACGGCGTCCAGCACATGGTCGTCGCGCAGATAGGCGTGGGCCAGCACATAGTCGCCGATGGTCTGGCTGGGCCGCAGGCCGCCGCAGTGGCCGATCATCATCCAGGCGTGCGGACGAGTGACGGCCAGGTGGTCGCAGATGGTCTTGGCGTTCGACGGGCCGACGCCGATGTTGACCAGAGTCACCCCGTCCCAGCCGGGCGCGGTCAGATGATAGGCCGGCATCTGATGCTTGCGCCAAGCCTGGTCCAGGATGGCCAGCTCGGGGTCCGGGTTGTCGCGGGTGATGATGACGCCGCCCGCGCAGGACAAGGTCTCATAGGGGCTGTTCGGATCGGCCAGTTGGGCGCAGGCCCAACGCACGAACTCATCGACGTAGCGGTGATAGTTGGTGAACAGCACATAGTTCTGCGTGTCGTCGACCCGCGTGCCCGTATAGTGTTTCAGCCGCGCCAGAGAGAAGTCGGTGCGCAGACCGTCGAACTGGGCCAGGGGGAAGGCTTCGCCCGCATCCCACAGACCGTCCGAGATCTCGTCGCCGATATGGGCCAGGTCGGTGGTCGGGAAATAGCGGGCGATGGCCGCCGTCATGGAGCGGTCCAGCACCACGTCCGAGCCGTCCAGCACATAGGGGAAGGGGATTTCCTGATCCGAGGGTTCGACCTCGAACTTGGCGCCGTAGTCGCGTTCCAGCAGGTCCAACTGCTGGACCAGATAGGGTCCGAACAGGTCCGGCCGCGTGATCGTCGTCTCATAGACGCCGGGCCGCGACAGGCGGCCGAAGGCGCGCGTCTCCAGATGCGCCGGCCGCTCGCCGAACCAACTGACCCTGAGACGGGGATAGGCGAACAGGCCCCTGGCCCGCGCTTCGGCGTCGGGGCGTTCGCCGGTTTCGAGGAAGGTCTTCACCGCCCGACGCAGATCGGAGACGGAAGCGGTGTAGAGGGTTTCGAGGCGGTCCAGCGCCGCCCGTGCGTTCATCGTGTTTGTCATGGCCTCCTTTAACGGAGAAGCGTGACTTTGGCGAGACGAGGGGCGATCACACTGCGTCACCCTTCGTCACACGCCCTCCCCCGCGCGGCGCATATTGACCGAGGTCAGGGTCAGCCGGTCGTCGACGATGTCGAAATCCAGCCCCGCATCGCCGCCCTCGCCGCAGCAGTTGGCGTCCTGGGGCCGCCACAGGGGGGTCCAGGCGCTGAGTTCCGGGAAGCGCCAGCGCGGCTGGTGACGCACCTCGAACCCTTTCAGCAAGTCGCCCGCGCGGTCCTGCCAGTGGATGTCCACCGGCCGCCACTGGCCGTCGCGCCACAGCAGCATCACCGTCATGTCGCCCGAACCGGTGCCGCGCGACAGGCCCGGAACGATCAGCAGCCAGCGGCCCTCGCCGTTCGGCGTCAGCATGGGCGGGTCATAGCGCGACCCTTCGAAGGTCCAGTAGATGGGCTTGAGCGCCCCGCCTGCCTCCTGCTCGAAGATCACCACGCCGCCGCCGACGCCGTCCTCGTCGGTGAAGCCGTCCTGGATCTGGAACCACAGCCGTTTGTCGCCGCCCTGGACGAAGCCGCCCGCGCTGACCGAACAGCCCTTCAGCACGATGTCGACGCAGCCGTCCTTCAGCGCCTCGATCGTGACGCGCGCGGCGCGAGCCTTGCGGTCCTGGACGATGCGGCGTTGCAGAGCCTCGACATACCCGGTCTCGTCGCGCTGATCGGCCGGTTCGGACATCCAGTAGCGGTGAACGTTTTCGACGTCGTACGGCATGGGCGTGACCGCCAGGGCCTGGCGATAGGCGCCGTCCGCCGTGGTCGCCAGCGGTTCTTGCGCTTCGGCGGCGGGAGCCTGGCCGCAGGCCGAACCGGCCAGGGCCAGGGCGAGGATCGAAACGGTCAGCAGGCGCATGGGTCCCTCCAGTCGTCGGCCATCGTGCCCCTAGACGGCGGGTCGCGCCACTGACCGACCCTGACGAACCGCGCCCAGTTCGCGATGCAGAAAGGCCGTCACATCGGCCAGCACCGGCGCCTTGGCCCGGAACAGGGGCGAGAAGGCCGCGATCAGATCGGCGTGGTTCAGGCCGGGATAGAGCTTGGCCTCAGACCGCCCGCCGACGGCGTGCATCCGCTCGTTCAAAAGGACCGTGTCCTCGGCGTGGACCACCACGTCCGCCGTCCCGTGGCCCAGCCACAGCGGCGGGGCGTCGGCGCGCACGAAGGTGACCGGCTGGGTCATCAGGGGATCGGGCGCGCGGCCGAAGGCCTGGATCGAGGCGGGGACGTCGAACGGCAGGAAGTCGTACGGCCCGGCCAGGCCCGCCGCCGCCTTGATCAGGCCGGGTCGGCCCACGGCGGCCATGTAGCGCCGGTCCAGGGCGATCATCATGGCCAGGTGTGCGCCCGCCGAATGGCCGATCACGCCCAGCCGTTCCGGGTCGCCGCCATGGAGCGGCGCGATCTCGGCCGCCCTGGCCGTGGCCGCCGCTGCGTCCTCGACGAAGACCGGGAACAGGGCGTCGGGCGCGAGGCGATAGTCGGGCGTGGCGACAACGAACCCCTGGGCCGCCAGGGCCTGGGCGGCCCAGCCATAGAGGGCCTTGGACCCCGAATCCCAGCCGCCGCCGTAGAAGAAGACCAGCACCGGCGCGGTCTCGCCCCGCGCCAAGTCGGGGGCGTAGACGTCCATCGTCTGACGCGGTCCCGGCCCATAGGCCACGCCCTGGGCCACCCGCCGCGCGCCGCGATCGCGGGGACCGGCGGCGTTCAGCAGGCCCAGGGGCGAACAGGCCGCGGCCCAAGGGCTGAGAAGGGCGCCGAGAGCGGGGGCGAACAGGCCGCGCCGGGTCATGTCACCCCCGGTCGGCGATCAGTGCCGATCCTCGGAGCCGATGTAGTTGTACAGCCAGTTGAACACCTCATTGTGCCATTGCAGGCTGTTCTGCGGCTTCAGCACCCAGTGGTTCTCATTGGGAAAGACCAGAAGGCGGCTCTTGATCCCGCGCCGTTGCAGAGCGGTGAAGGTCGACAGGCCCTGGGCCGTCGGGATGCGGTAGTCGAGGTCGCCCTGGACCACCAGCATCGGCACGCGCCACTGATCGACGAAATGCACCGGGTTGAAGGCCTCATAGCCTTCGGGGTTTTCGTATTGCGTGCCGCCGTACTCCCATTCGGTGAACCACAGCTCTTCGGTCGCATAGCCCATGCCGCGGATGTCGAAGACGCCGTCGTGATTGACCAGGCATTTCCACGGCGTGTTCCACTTGCCCGCGATCCAGTTGACCATGTAGCCGCCGTACGAGGCGCCGAGCGCGCAGGCGCGGTCGCCGTTCAGGAAGCCGTAGGTCGACAGGGCGTAGGCCCAGCCCTTTTGCAGGTCCTCCAGCGGCCGGTCGCCCCAGTGCTGGCTGATGGAATCGGTGAAGGCCTGGCCGTAGCCGGTCGAGCCGTGGAAATCGATCATCACCACCGCATAGCCCGCACCCGCATAGGACGACGGGTTCCAGCGATAGGACCAGCTATTGCCGAACGAACCCTGCGGCCCGCCGTGGATCAGGAAGGCGACCGGATATTGGCGCCCCTCGACATAGTTGGCGGGCTTGATGACATAGCCGTGCACCGTCTCGCCGTTCCAGCCAGGGAAGCTGAACTGCTCGGCGGCGCCGAAGGTCATGGACGCCAGTTCCGGGTTCACCTCGGTCAGGCGGCGCGGCGTTTCGCGGCCGCGATAGGTCTTGAACCAGAGGTCCGAGGGCCGATCCAGGGCGTCCTGGGCGAAGACGATGCCCGTCGGCGTCAGCTCGAAGGCCGAGACATGGCCCGGCCCGGTGACCGGAACCACGCTGTCGCGCTGAATATTGACGGCGAAGATCCGCGTCTGGCCCACGTCGCCGGCGGTGACGTACAGGGTGCGGCCGTCCGCCGACCATTTCAGACTGTCGGCCGAACGGTCCCATTCGGGCGCGACCCGTCGCGTCTGGCCGGTCGCCACGTCGCGCAGCATGATGTCGTAGCGGTCGGCCTCGAAGCCCGGCCGGCTCATGGCGCGATAAGCCAGGGTCTTGCCGTCCGGCGAGAAGACCGGGCCGGTGTCCCAGGCGTCATTGGCGTCGGTCAGGTTCTCGAACCGGCCATTGCCCGACAGGTCGGCGCGGTACAGGTCGAAATTGGTGCTCCACGGCTCGGTCATGCCGGCCTGGCGGGCCGAGAAGACCACGCCCTGGCCGTCGGGGGTGAAGGTGAATTCGCCCTCGTCGCCGAACGGCTTGGACGGGGTGTCGCCGTCGAAGCCCTTGGTCACCCACACCGGATCGCCCGAGGCGCGGCCGTCGGCGCCGATAGACAGGGCGAACAGGTGGTTCTGGGTGTGGTCGTTCCACGTATCCCAGTGACGCACGAACATGCGGTTGAAGGTCATGCCGGTCGACTTGCGTTCACCGTCCCGCGCGGCTTCCTGAACCGCGGCGTTCAGGTCCGCCGCGCCCGGATAGACGGCCAGCGACACCATGACCCGGTCAGCCTGGGGGCTGAGGCGATAGGCGTTGACGTCGGTCGGCAGGTCGGTGACCTGGGCCGGGTTCGAACCGTCGGCCTCGGCGCGCCAGAGCTGGCTCGATCCCGAACGGCCCGACAGGAAATAGATGCGTCCGTCCGAACCCCAGCGGGCGGTGTTGGCGCCGCCGTCCGAGATCGCCAGGCGGCGCGGCTCGCCCGAGCCGTCGACGGCCCGCATCCAGATGTGGCCGGTGCGGCGGTTGGCGACCATGTCGGTCGTCTGGACCGAATAGAGCACCCATTTGCCGTCCGGCGAGACCTGCGGGTCCGACAGCCGGTTCAGGTCGATCATCGTCTCATAGGTGAAGGGGGTCCCCGCCTGTGCGGCCTGCGCGGCCGGGGCGGCGGGCTGGATGTCCGGGGCGGCGGCCGGGACCGCGGTCTCGGCCCAGGCGGGCGCGGCGGACATCAGCGCCAGGACGGCGCAGGCGGAAAGCAGGGAACGATGACGCATCGGACGGCTCCTGGAACTTCGACGGTGCTGGGGTAGCACCGTGCACGGCCCGTAGGAAGCGGCGGCCCGGTCAGGGCGTCGGCGTGGTCCAGCGTGCGGTCCAGGTCAGAATTTCGTTCTGCCAGTCGACCCAGTTGCGGGGCTTTGAGACCCAGTGGTTCTCGTCCGGCACAAGGACGAAACGGCTGGGCACGCCCTGGCGCTGAAGGGCCGAAAAGGTCGCTAGGCCCTGTTCGATCGGCACACGGAAGTCGCGCGCGCCGTGCAGGACCAGCATGGGCTTGCTCCAGTCCCCCGCGAAATCGCCGGGCGAGAAGGCGCGATACAAATCCATCCGCTCCCACGTCGGACCACCGAACTCCCAGATGAAATTGCCGATGTCCGTGGCGTTCATCAGTTGCGGCACGTCGAAGACCCCGGCGTGGTTGACCAGGCAGGCCCAGGGTCCGTTCCACTTGCCCGCGATCAGATTGACCATATAGCCGCCATAGGAGCCGCCCAGGGCGCAGGCGCGGCCGCCGTCGATGAAGCGGTTTTCGGCTAGGGCGGCGGCCCAGCCCTTTTGCAGGTCTTCCAGCGGCCGGTCGCCCCAGTGATCATTGATGGAATCGGTGAAGGCCTGGCCGTAGCCGGGCGAGCCATGAAAATTGATCATCACCACGGCGTATCCGGCCGAGGTGTAGATCTGGGGGTTCCAGCGATAGGACCAGCTCTCGGTCCAGGGCGATTTCGGCCCGCCGTGGATCAGATAGACGGCCGGATAGGTGCGGCCCTCGACATAGCCGACCGGCTTGAACACCCAACCGCGCACCGGCTCGCCGTTCCAGCCGGCGAAGGTGAAGGCCTGGGCGTCCGGCAAGTTCAGCCCGGCCAGAGTCTCGGCGTTATGATCGGTCAGGGCGCGGGCGGCGTCGCCGCCGCCGGTCACGATCTGGGTCGGGCCGTCGAAGCCGTCGCGGGCATAGACCAGGACCCCAGCCCGGCTCTCCACCCCCGAGATCGCGCCCCGCCCGGTCAAGGGGGCGACGGCGCCGGTGCGGGCGTCGATGCTGAACAACCGATTTTGGCCGTCGTCGGCGGCGGTGGCCAGCAGCGTCCGCCCGTCCGAAGACCAGGTCAGGGAGGCCGGACCTCGATCCCAGTTCGGGGCCAGGGGGCGGGGATTGGACCCGTCGGCGTCGGCCACCATGATCACGGCCTGGTCGCCGCGGAGGTTCTCACGCTTTCCCGCCAGCCAGGCCAGGCGGCGGCCGTCGGGAGAAAAGGCGGGCGAGCCGTCAGGGGCGGGATTGGCCGGGGTCAGATTGACCGCCACCCCGCCGTCGATGGAGACGCGGAACAGGTCGGTGTTGTCGGTGAAGGTCTCTCCGACGCCCTGGGTCTGGGTCGAATAGACGATGGCGCGCCCATCGGGTGAGATGACGAATTCGCCCTCGACGCCCTGGGGCTGGGACGGCGTGTCGGCGTCCAGACCGGCCATCAGGTCGCGCGGCGGGCCGTCGGCCAGGCCCGAGCCGTTCAAGGGCTGGACGAACAGGTGCTGGCGCCGTCCGTCGTTCCAGTGATCGAACTGGCGCAGCGGCATCCGGTCATAGCCGGTCACGGTCGAGGGCGAACGGGCGTCGGCGTCGATCCGGTCCTTGGTGCACTGAAGCGTGTCGCAGTCGATGAAGACCGGCAACGACAGGATCAGGCCGCGCCCGTCCGGCGAGACGCGGAAGGCGACGACATCGACCGGCAGGGCGGTGACCTGGACTGCCGCCTGGCCCTGGGCGTCGGCGCGCCAGACCTGGCTGGAGCCGCCGCGCGACGACAGGAAATAGACCGCCTGACCGTCCGCCGCCCAGCGCCCGGACGCGGCGCCGCCGGCCGATATGTCCAGCTTGCGCGGCTCGCCGCCGTTCAGATCGGCGACCCACAGGGCCGAGACGCCGCGATTGCCGTCCCAGTCGGTCGAGCGGACGCCGTACAGGACGCGCCGCCCGTCCGGCGAGACGCGCGGGTCCGAGACCCGGTCCATCATGGCCAGCGTCCGCAACGACAGGCCGCCCGGCAGGGCCGCGACATCCGCGCCCGACGGCGAGGCCGACTGCGCCGAAACGCTGGCGGGAACGGCCGCGAGCATGAGGGCCGCGACGGCGGCGGCGAGGTTGAATCTCATCGAAGTCCCCCCAGGACGTTTCGCCCGCACCGTGCACCCCGGCCCGGGTCGCGGTCCAGTCGGAAAACGGCGGTATGAGGCCTGCCCAGACGCCGGGACCGAGGGCGCCTGCCTGTCACTTGCCTGTCTCTGGCGCAGCGGCGACAAGGGGGTCGGATGACCGCTTCGCCCCCCGTCCCGCTCGACGCCCCGCCCGCCGCCCGCACGCGACGGGCCGATCACGTCGTCGACGTGCTGATCGCCGAACGGGCGCCGCGTCTGACCGGCTCGCCGCTGTGGCCGCTGGTCCGGCCGCCGCTGTACGCCCTGCTGGGCTATAGCGAGGCGCGCGCCATGGCCGACGCCATCGCCCCCCTGTCGGGCCAGGCCGCGCTGGACCACGTCGCTGATCTGCTGGACCTGAGGGTCTCGGCCCTGAACCTGGACCGCGTGCCCGCGACCGGGCGCTGCGTCGTCGTGGCCAACCACCCGACCGGCATCGCCGACGGCGTGGCCGTGTTCGACGCCCTGAGACAGCGTCGCCAGGACAGCATCTATTTCGCCAACGCCGACGCCCTGCGCGTCTCGCCGCGTCTGGGCGAGGCCGTCATTCCGGTCGAATGGGTGGTCGAAAAGCGCACCCGCGAAAAGACCCGCGCCACCCTGGAGGCGGCCAAGGCCGCCTTTCAGGCCGAACGCTGCGTCGTCCTGTTCCCCGCCGGCCGCCTGGCGCGGGTGGGCCGGGACGGTTCTCTGACCGACCCGGAGTGGGCCGCCACCGCCGCCTCGCTGGCGCGCAAATACGACGCCCCCATCGTGCCGATCCACGTCAGCGGTCCCTATTCCCGCCTGTTCCACCTGTTCGACCGCATCTCGCCCGAGCTGCGCGACGTGACCCTGTTCCACGAGATGCTGAACAAGAAGAAGCAGGCCTTCCGCCTGACCGTGGGCCTGCCGATCCCGCCATCGCGGCTGGACATCGACGCGGCGCGCGCCACCTATGCGTTGAAGGCCTTCACCGAGCGGGTCCTGCCCAGCCAGCCGGACGCCGAATTCGCATGATCCTGGACCTGACCGACGCGGACGCCACGACCCGGCTGGGCGCGGCCCTGGCGCCCCTGCTGGGCGTCGGCGACGCAGTGCTGTTGCGCGGGCCGCTGGGCATGGGCAAGTCGACCCTGGCGCGCGGCCTGATCCGCGCCCTGACCCGACCGGACGAGGACGTGCCCAGCCCGACCTTCACCCTGGTCCAATTCTATGAGGCCGAGCCGCCCGTCGCCCATTTCGACCTGTACCGCCTGACCCAGCCGCAAGAGGCGGTCGAAGTGGGGCTGGACGAAGCGCTGGACCGGGGCGCCGTCCTGATTGAATGGCCCGAACGGCTGGGCGACGACCCCGCCGCCTGGCTGGGGGTCGAGCCGCTGACGATCGATCTGGCCGAGCACGGCGAGGGTCGTCGTGCGACCGTTTCCGGCGCGGGCGGCTGGAAGGCGCGACTGAGGGATCTGAATGTCTGACCGCGAAACCTTGCGTCTAAGCTTCCTGGCCGCCGCCGGTCTGGCCGAGGCGGCGCGCGCCCCCTTGCCCGGCGACGCCTCGACGCGGCGGTACGAGCGGCTGACCACGGCCGACGGCCGCTCGTTGATGCTGATGGACCAGGCGCCGGCGGCCGAAAGCCCGCCGTGCGACCCCGCCTGGCCGCCCGAGGAACGCCACGCCCAGGGCTGGAACGCCGTCGCCCGCCTGTCGGCCGGACGGATCGAGGCCTTCGCCGCCGTCGCCGCCCATCTGAAATCCCTGGGCCTGTCGGCGCCCGAGGTGATCGCCCTGGACGCCCCGAACGGCCTGGCCGTGCTGGAGGATTTCGGCGACGCCCTGTTCGCCCGCGTGATCGAGGCGGGGGCCGACGAGACGCCGCTGTACCTGGCCGCCGTCGAGGCCCTGGCCGTCATCCACGACGCGCCGACGCCGGAGGTGCTGCACGGTCCCGGAGGCGACTGGCCGCTGCTGGCCTATGATCAGACGGCCTTGCAGGGCGGGGCCGACCTGTTCGTCGACTGGCTGCCGAGGCTGAAGCCCGAACTCGATTTCGACGACGACGCCGTCTCCGCCTGGCGCGCGGCCTGGGCGCCGGTGGTCGAGCGCGCAGCCCAGGGCGCGACCGTCATGGCCCATCGCGACTATCACGCCGAGAACCTGATCTGGCTGCCGGATCGCGCGGGCGCCGCCCGTGTCGGCATGATCGACTTCCAGGACGCGGTGCGCGCCCATCCGAGCTGGGACCTGCACTCGCTGCTGCAAGACGCCCGGCGCGACGTCTCGCCCGAGCTGGAGCAGGCCGCGCTGGACCGCTATTTCGCCTTGCGCCCCCAGGTCGGCCGCGACGCCTTCATGCGCGACTACGCCGGTCTGGCGGCCCTGAACGAGGCGCGCATACTGGGCATCTTCGCCCGGCTGATCGTGCGCGACGGCAAGCCGCGATACGGCGCCTTCATGCCGCGCATGTGGACGCATCTGGAACGGAACCTGGCCCAACCGGGGCTGGAGCCGGTCGCCGACTGGTTCGCCCGCCATGTTCCGCAGGAGGCGCGGCGATGACCGGCCCGACGACCGCCCCAAAGACCGCCATGGTGCTGGCCGCCGGTCTGGGCACCCGGATGCGCCCCCTGACCGACGACCGGCCCAAGGCCCTGGTCGAGGTCGGCGGCAAGGCCCTGATCGACCATGTGCTGGACCGGCTGGCCGAGGCCGGGATCGAACGGGCCGTGGTCAATGTGCATTGGTTCGCCGACCGGCTGGAGGCGCATCTGGCGGGCCGGACGCGCCCGGCCGTGGTCATTTCAGATGAGCGCGCCGAACTGCTGGAGACCGGCGGCGGCCTGAAGAAGGCGCGCCCCCTGCTGGGCGACGATCCGGTGTTCGTGGCCAATATCGACAGCGTCTGGATCGACCGGAGCGATACGCCAGGCGGGGCCTTGGGCGATCTCGTGAAACTGTGGGATCCCGAGCGGATGGACGCGGCCCTGCTGCTGGCCCGGCGCGAAGGCTCCATCGGCTTCGAGGGCGACGGCGACTTCTTCCTGGACGAACAGGGACGTCTGACCTTCCGAGGTCAGGCGGCCAGCGCGCCCTATGCCTATATGGGCGTGCACATCACCCGGCCCGACTATGTCGCCGACGGTCCCGAGGGGCCTTTCTCTCTGGCGACCCTGTGGCGCGGGTCGGCCGCCCAGGGGCGTCTGTTCGGCTGCGTGTTGGACGGCGACTGGATGCACGTCGGCGACCCCCGGTCCCGCGACGAGGCCGAGGCGCGGCTGAAGGTCGCTCGGTGATCGACCCTGGCGCGACACGATCGGCGCGCGTCCTTAGATCCTCCCCCGTGCTTCACGGGGGAGGGGGACCGCGAAGCGGTGGAGGGGGCGACCCCGCGCACCGGCCGTGGCCCTCGCCCCCTCCACCATGCCATGCATGGTCCCCCTCCCCCGCTTCGCAGGGGAGGATCTGATGACCCGCTTCGATCCTTTCGCCGGGCCTGCGCCGCGCTGGTTCGCCATACCGGCGCACCGCCCGTTCCTGGAGGATCTGGCGGCGGGCGTTCTGGACTGGCTGGGCGACCATGCGCCCGAGACGCTGAGCGATGCGGTCATCCTGTTGCCCAACCGCCGGGCGGCGCGCGACTTCACCCGCGCCCTGGCCAAGACCGCGGGGGACCGGCCGGTGCTGCTGCCCCAGGTGCGGCCGCTGGGCGATCTGGAGGAGGACGAGCCGCCCTTCGCGCCCGGCGAACTGGGCCTGGACCTGCCGCCCGCCATCGCCCCCCTGACGCGGCGGTTCGAAATGGCCCGGCTGGTGGCCGAACACCATGACGCCGATCTGACGCCGCTTCAGGCCTTGGCCCTGGCCGACGCCCTGGGCGGCTTTCTGGACTCCTGCCAGTTGGAAGAGGTTCCCGCGCCCGAGCGTGTTCTGACCCTGGTCGAGGGCGAACTGGCCGAACACTGGACGCGGGCGGCCGAATTCCTGGCCGTCGGGGTCGAGACCTGGCCGAAACGGCTGGCCGAACTGGGTCTGGTCGATCCGGCCTGGCGCCGCGCGACCCTGCTGCGCCGCCTGGCCGAACAGTGGGACGCCCATCCGCCGAGCCAGCCGGTCATCGCCGCCGGTTCGACCGGCTCGGTCCCCGCCGCCGCCGACGTTCTGGGCGCCGTGGCCCGCGCGCCCCAGGGCTGTGTCGTCCTGCCCGGTCTCGACCTCGACCTGGACGACGCCGTCTGGCGCCAGATCGACGACGACAATGAACAGCATCCCCAACGCGCGCTGAAACGCCTGTTGGACCGCCACGGCGTCGCCCGCGACACGGTGCGGCCCTGGTTTCGTCCGCCCGCCGATCCCGCCGCCGACAGCCGGGGCCGCGCCCGCCAGCGGCTGCTGAACGAGGCCCTGCGTCCCGCCGACGCCACCGGCGACTGGCGCGAGGCCATCCGCGACATCCGCGTCCGCGCCGCCGAGGCGGGCCAGGCCGTCGATCCCATCGCCCAGGGGACGCACGGCCTGTCCGTCCTGAGCCTGCGTCACGAGGAAGAGGCTGCCGCCGCCATCGCCCTGATGATGCGCGAGACGCTGGAGACGCCCCATGCCGATGGAACGCCCCGGACCTGCGCCCTGGTCACGCCCGACCAGGGGCTGGGCCGCCGCGTCGCCGCGCGGCTGGAACGCTGGGGGATCGTCGCCGACGTCTCGGCCGGGCGGCCGCTGAACCGCACGCCCGCCGGGCGGCTGGTCGATCTGTGCGCGCGCTGGCTGGCCGAACCGGCCGATCCGCAGGTGTTGTTAGGCCTGTTGAAACATCCGCTGGTCCGGCTCGACCTGGGCGAGACCGACGTCGCCCGCGCGGTCTCGGCCTTGGAGCGCCTGGCCCTGCGCGGGCCGCGCCCGTCCGGTTTCGACCGCATCCGTCGCCGCCTGGACCGCGCCGCCGCGGCGAGACGCGACGGAACGCCGCCGTCCGAAGGCGCCCTGGCCCAGGTCGATATGGCCCGCGCCCTGACCCAGCACCTGGCGCGCCTGCACGCCGACGCCGCCTTCGCGCCCGAGGCGCCGCTGGACGCCGCCGCCCGCGCCCTGACGATCCTGATCGAATCCCTGGCCGGCCAGAACGCCTGGGCCGGGGCGGACGGAGAGGCGGCGGCCGCCTTGTTGTCGGGCCTGATCGAGGGCGGCGCATCCTTGGGCGCGGTCGCGCCCGCCGACCTGGCCGAACTGATCCAGGATCTGCTGGCCGAGGCGGTCGTGCGCACAGGCGGGGCGACCCATCCGTCCTTGCGCATCCTGGGGGCCATCGAGGCGCGGCTGACGCGGGCCGACCGCATGATCCTGGCGGGGCTGGAGGAGGGCGTCTGGCCGCAGGGACCGCCGGTCGATCCCTTCCTGTCGCGGCCGATGCGCAAGGCCCTGGGCCTGCCGCCGCCGGAACGCCGCACCGGCCAGAGCGCCCAGGACTTCGTCCAGGCGGCCTGCGCCGAGGAGGTCGTGCTGATCCACACCGAGCGCCGGGGCGGCCAGCCCGCCGTGCGATCGCGCTGGCTGTGGCGGCTGGACATGCTGACGCGCGGCGCCGACGGCGAGACCACGCCCGTGGCCCTGAACGCGCCCGACCGTCTGGCCGACTGGACCCGCGCCCTGGACGCGCCCGCCCGGACCACGCCCGACTACGCCAGACGTCCCGCGCCGACCCCGCCGGTCGATCGGCGCCCGCGCACCCTGCCGGTGACCAGCGTCCAGAACTGGGTGCGCGACCCCTATTCGGTCTATGCCGACCGCATCCTGGGCCTGAGATCGATGGAGCGGCCCGGCGCCTCGGCCGAGGTGCTGGCGCGCGGCACGGCCGTGCACGACGCCATCGAACGCATCGTCGAGACCTGGCCCGACGCCCTGCCCGAAGACAGCGCCGACCGGATCGAGGGCTTTCTGATCGAGGCCCTGATCGAGGCGGGGTTCGAGGACGCCGCCCTGGCCCGCGAACGGCCGCTGGCCCGCAACGCCGCCCGCTGGCTGGAACAGTTCGAGCGTGAGCGGCGTGCGCGCGGCGTCGAACTGCTGATCGAACAGTCGGGCGCCCTGGCCGTCGACGCTCCGTTCGCGCCCTTCACCGTCACGGCCAAGGCCGACCGCATCGAGCTGGACGCCTCTGGCGCGGCCGTAATGGACTTCAAGACCGGCCGCACGCCCAGCCAGAAGGAGGTTCTGGCCGGTTTCGCCCCTCAATTGACCCTGACCGCCGCCATCCTGGCCGCCGGAGGCTTCAAGGCAGAGCCGACCGAGGCGGTCGAGCTGCTGTATGTGAAAATCACCGGCCGCAAGGCGCCGGGCGAGGTGACGGACGTCGCCCGCATCGGCCGCAACAACGCCCTGACCGCCGCCGAACTGGCCGAGCGCGAGCTGGAGCGGCTGAAGGTCGGGGTCGCCCGCTTCGACGATCCGGCCACGCCCTATCCATCCTGGGCCGCCCCCCAGTTCATGGGCAATTTCGGCGGCAACTACGACCACCTGGCCCGCGTCTGGGAATGGCATGTGGCCGGGGCGGACGAGGAGGCGTCGGAATGACCGACCTGTCTCCCGTCGATCAGGCCAAGGCGCATCAGGCGACCGCCGCCGATCCCGCCCTGTCGGTCTTCGTCACCGCCAACGCCGGGTCAGGCAAGACCACCACCCTGGTCAATCGCGTGGCGCGTCTGCTGCTGAAGAAGGTCCCGCCCGGGGCCATTCTGTGCGTCACCTACACCAAGGCGGCCGCCGCCGAGATGCAGGCCCGGCTGTTCGACAAGCTGGGCCGGTGGGCGGTCGCCGACAACGATGCGCTGACCCGCGAACTGGCCGAACTGGACGGCCGCGATCCCAAGACCCTGACTGATCTAGAGCTGTCCGAGGCCCGGCGCCTGTTCGCCCGCGCCCTGGAGACGCCGGGCGGGCTGAAGATCCAGACCATCCACGCCTTCTGCGAAAAGCTGTTGCGGCGCTTTCCGCTGGAGGCCGGGGTCCAGCCGGGATTCGAGGTGCTGGAGGATCAGGCGGCCCTGGCCCTGTCGCGGGCCGCGCGCGAAGATCTGGCCCGCGCCGCCCTGGTCGACGGTGACGGACGGCTGGGGTCAGCCTACGCCTATTTCGCGGTCGAGATGGCCTTCGACGCCTTCAAGGGCCTGCTGGACGAAATCGAGGCGAAGCGCGAGCCGCTGCTCGATTATCTGAACCGCATCGACGCCGGGACCGCGCCCGACCCGCACGCCCTGGTCGGCCTGGCGCCCGATGAACGGGCCGAGGACATCGAGACCGGCTTCATGGCCTGGCTGAACGCCGCCGACTGGCTGGCCGCCGCCGACGGGTTCGCGAGCGGAAGCGCCAACGATCAGAAGCTGGCCGCCCAGATGCGGGACGCGACGCCGCCCGCCACGACGTTGAGCGCCATGGCGCCGATCTTCACCGATTCCAAGGGCGTCCCGCGTGACAAGTTCGGCACCGCCAAGGCCCCGCCGGGCGCGGCCGCCTATCTGGCCGAGGTCTCGCTGAAATATCTGGCGGTGCTGGACCGCGTCCGCGCCGCCCACGTGGCCGACGAGACGCAAAAGGCCCTGACCCTGGCCCGCGTCCACGCGGCCTTCTATGACGCCGCCAAGCGTCGGCGCGGCGCGCTGGACTTCACCGATCTGGTGGCGCGCACGGTGGCGCTGTTGACCCGCAACGCCTCGGCCGCCTGGGTGCTGTACAAGCTGGACGGCGGCGTCGATCACGTGCTGATCGACGAGGCTCAGGACACGGCCCCGGATCAATGGGCCATCGTCCGCGCCCTGACCGAACCCTTCTTCGCCGGCGCAGGGGCCGAGCGGCGCGGCCCGGCCATCGACCGCACCGTCTTCGCCGTCGGCGACGAGAAACAGTCGATCTACTCCTTCCAGGGCGCCCGGCCGGAACGCCTGCGCGAGGAACGGCGCGACTATCTGGCCCTGGTCGAGAACGCGGGCCTGGCCTTCGCCGGGCCGGACCTGAACACCTCCTTCCGCTCGACCGAAGAGGTGCTGGCCTTCGTCGATGAAGCCTTCGCCACGCCCGAGCGGACCCGCGCCCTGGTCGGGGCGACCGGCGACCGCCTGCCTCATCTGCCCGCCCGCGCGGGCCAGCATGGTTCGGTCGATTTGTGGCCGCTGTTCCAGGACCCGGAAAAGGTCGAGCGCGAGGCCTTTGATCCGGTCGACAAGGAAGACGCCAGAAGCGCCCGCAAGCAACTGGCCCAGGCCCTGGCCCAGGACATCAGACGCCAGGTCGAGACCGGCGTCGCCGTTTGGACCGTCGATAAGGACAAGCAGCCCGTCCATCGCCCCGTGCGCTGGGGCGATTTCCTGATCCTGGTGCGACGCCGCGACGCCACCTTCGAGGAGATCATCCGCGCCCTGAAGACCGAGGGCGTGCCCGTGGCCGGGGCCGACCGGCTGAAGCTGAAGGCCCATATCGTCTTCGACGACCTGGCGGTCCTGGCCCGGTTCGCCCTGTTTCCCGAAGACGACCTGTCCCTGGCGGAAATCCTGCGCGGCCCGTTCTGCGACGTCTCCGATTTCGGCGCGCCGGACAGCCTGTTCCCCCTGGCCGACAGACAGGTCCGCCAGGGCGGCCTATGGTCCGAACTGCGTCGCCGCGCGGACGAGCATCCGGCCTGGGCCGAGGCGCGCGACCTGATGAACGCCCTGATCGCCGCGCGCGACCGCGATCCCTTCGGCTTCTTCTCGCTAGCCCTGAACCGGGTCGGCGCCGACGGCCGCTCGGGTCGGGCGCGCATCCTGAACCGGCTGGGCCGCGAGGCCGAGGAGGCGATCGACGAGACCCTGGCCCAGGTTCTGGCCGCCGAGGAGCGGGGCGGCCGCGACCTGGAGACCTGTCTGGCCCTGTTGGAGCAGGCCGACGTCACGGTGAAGCGCGAGATGGAAGGCGCCCGCGACGAGGTCCGCGTCATGACCGTGCACGGCGCCAAGGGGCTGGAGGCGCCGATCGTCATCCTGCCCGACACCACCGGCAAGGCGAAGGGCCAGGGCGCGCCCCTGATGCCTGTCGCGCTGGATGAAGGCGGCGAGGCCTGGCTGATGGCGCCGTCCAGCAGGAAGGAAGACTGCCGCGCGTCGGCCCAGGCGCGTCAGGCGCGCCAGGACCGGGCCGACGCCGAATACCTGCGTCTGCTCTATGTCGCCCTGACCCGCGCGCGCGACCGGCTGGTGGTCATGGGCCGCGCGATGAAGACGCCCAAGGAGGGCTTCGAGATCGGAAGCTGGTGGGACGTGATCGCCCAGACCTTCGAGCGGCTGAGGGCCGCCGACGCCGGAAAGGACCCGCCGCGCGTGCGCGACAGCGGCGACGGCCGCATCCGTTTCGGGGTCGATCCCGGCGTCGCGCCCCTGACCGCCGACGCGTCCGTCACGGCCGCCGCCCTGCCCGGCTGGATCGCGCGGACGCCCGCGCCGGATCGAGCCGCCGGGATCGCCTCTCCATCCCAGATGCAGGGTGCGATCCGCATCCCCGCCCCCTCGCCGCTGGCCCGCTCGGGTCCCGGGGCGGCCCTGGGCCGGTTCCGGCGCGGCGACCTGATCCACCGGCTGCTGGAGCGCCTGCCCGACGCCCCGCCGGAGTTGTGGCCCGATCTGGCGCCGCGTCTTCTGGCCCGCGAGCGCGACCTGGACGAGGCCCAGCGCGCCGAGATGATCGCGGCGGCGCTGGGCGTGTTGACCGACGCCCGTTTCGCCCCGGTCTTCGGTCCCGGCTCACGGCCCGAGGCGGCGGTGACCGGCGGCGGCGGCGACCTGCCGCCCGGCGTGGTGGTGTCGGGCCGCATCGACCGGCTGGTGGTGACGCCCGAGCGCGTGCTGGTCGTCGACTACAAGACCAACCGCCCCGCCCCCGACCAGATCGAGGACGCCGACCCGGCCTATGTGCTGCAACTGGCGACCTATGCGGCGGTGCTGCGCCGCCTCTATCCCGACCGCCCGGTCGAGGCGGCCCTGGTCTGGACCGACGGGCCGAAGCTGATGGCCGTGCCGCGCGAGATGATGGACGCCGCGCTGGACCCCTTGCGTTGAAACCGGCGCCCTGGCCGCCCACATCCAACGCGAACACCGGCCGAATCGCCTATGCTGGGCGGCCGATCAGGAGACGAAGACCATGGCCACCGTGAAGGTCACCGACGACAGTTTTGATGGCGACGTGCTGAAGGCGTCCACCCCCGTGCTGGTGGATTTCTGGGCCGAATGGTGCGGTCCCTGCAAACAGATCGGCCCGGCCCTGGAACAGATCGCCGACGAACTGTCGGGCAAGGTCGTCATCGCCAAGGTCAATATCGACGACAGCCCCATGGTCCCGTCGAAACTGGGCGTGAAGGGCATCCCCACCCTGATGCTGTTCAAGGACGGCCAGATGACCTCGATGAAGGTCGGCGCCATGCCCAAGGGCAAGATCCTGGAATGGCTGGCCGAGGCGGGGGTTTCCTGACTACGTCTCACCGGCCGCGATAAGTTCTGTCAGAAAATCTGTAAGGCCCTTCTGTAGGTCTGCTGGCGAGTTGATCTTCGAGGATCTCGGATACCAACCGCTGACATCGTGGCCGACGCCGAGGGCGGCCAGTTCAATGCGGCCATCGACGGCGATGGCCGCGATGACCTCCCTCAGATGGACATCGAGGAAGAGCGGACCATTGGCCTGTTGCGAGGAATCGTCCACCGGCGAACCGTCCGAGATCACGACCAATATCCGCCGCGCCGCATCGCGCGCCAACAGCCGGTCGGCGGCCCACAACAGAGCCTCGCCGTCGATGTTCTCCTTGGGAAGGTCGGGCCGCAGCATGGCCCGGACCACGCCCTCGGCCAGGTCGGGCGAAATCTCGTCCGTATCGCGGTAGAGGATGTGCAACAGCTCGCACAGCCGCCCCGGACGCGCGGGTTGCAGCAACCGCTTCCACAAACGCCGCGGACGGCCGCCCCGCCATGAGGCGGTGGTGAAACCCAGCACCTCGACCCCGACGCCCCGGGTCGTCAGCAGACGTACGGCGCACATGATCGCCGCCGCCGCCAGGGCCATGGGCTGTCCGCGCATCGAGCCGGATTGATCAAGCAGCAGGGTCACGACCGTGGCCCCGGCGCGGCGCGGCTTGACCCGTCTCGTCGCCGGAACAATCAGGGCGTCACGAACCGTCGCCCAGGAGGCGTCCTGTTCCTCCAACATCTGTGTCGAAAGCGGGCCGAGCACGGCGTTGAGTTCATCCGCTCGAACTTCACGGTCGAACCAGGGCGTAAAGATGCGATAGGCGCTCCGTCTCGGGGCAAGGCTGGAGACCGGCTTTCGCCAGAGACCGTGCAGGATCGCCCCGATCATCCCGGCCACGTCTCGCGGCTGGCGCTCAGCACCTCGCCGGCCAGATACAGCGAACCGCAGATGACCACCCGGCCCGCGCCCCAGGCCAGGGCGCGGTCCAGGGCCTCCTCAACCGATCCCGCCGCCATGGCCCCCAGTCCATGGCCCCGCGCCACCGCCGCCAGGGCCGCCGGTTCGGCCGCCGCGCCGTCGAAGCCGACGGTCAGGACGTGGGCGCCGGTTCCGCGCAGCGCCTCGAAGAAGCCGCCCGCGTCCTTGTTGGCCAGCATCCCGGTGATCAGGGCCAGCGGCATCGGCGCCCGCGCCTGGCGCGCCGCCAGGAAGGCCGCCAGCGCCCGCCCGGCGTGGGGGTTGTGCCCGCCGTCCAGCCACAGCTCGGCCCCCGCCGCCCTGGCCGTCGCGCCATAGGGTCCCGTCGTCAGCCGCTGCAGCCGGGCGGGCCAGGCCGCCGTCTTCAGCCCCTCGGCGATGGCCGCCTCGGGCAGGTCCAGCTCCAGCGCCGTCGCCACGGCCAGACCGGCGTTGTCGTATTGATGCTCGCCCGCCAGGGCCGGGGCGGGCAGGTCCAGGAACCGTTCGGTCGATTGGAAGGCCAGGCCGCCGATCTCGGGCCAGGCGTCGAAATCCGTTCCCATGACCGTCAGGGGCGCGCCCACCGTCGCCGCCGTCCGTTCGATGACCGCCATGGCCGCGGGGTCCTGGCGCGCGATGACGCCCGGCGCCCCGGCCTTCAGCACCCCGGCCTTTTCCCCGGCGATGGCCGCCAGGTCCGTGCCCAGGAACTCCGCATGGTCCAGATCGACCGGGGCGATCACGCTGACCAGCGGCCGTTCGATGACATTGGTGGCGTCCAGCACTCCGCCCAGGCCGACCTCTATGATCGCCAGGTCGGCGGGGGTCTCGCTCATGGCCAGGAAGGCGGCGGCTGTGGTGCTTTCAAACACCGTCGCCTGGCCCGAGACCGCCTCGATCCGGTCGAGGATCTCGTTCAGTTGATCGTCTTCAATGAGCCGCCCGGCCAGGCGGATGCGTTCGTTGAACCGCACCAGATGCGGCGAGGTGTAGGCGTGGACCCGCAGGCCCGCCGCCTCGGCCATGGCGCGCAGAAAGGCCACGGTCGACCCCTTGCCGTTGGTCCCCGCGACATGGACCACCGGCGGCAGCCTGTCTTGCGGATCGCCCAGCGCCGCACACAGGGCGCGCATCCGATCCAGCGACAGGTCGATGCGCTGGGGGTGGCGCGCGCGCAGCCGAGCGGAGATCGGGTCCATCTGGGCTTTCGAGCCTATGGACGAGACCAGCGCAAGGGCCGCCGTAGCCCTTCTCCCCCGGAGGGGAGAAGGATGGGGTTATCTCTGCACCCACTGGCCCTGGGCGTTGCGGTACCATTGGCCCGTGGCGATGCGCGGGAACAACTGGGCCTCGAACATTCGGGCGGCGGCCACGTCGGCCGTGGTCCCGGCGTCGGCGGCGCCCTGGGCGTACACCCGGCGGCGGCCGTCGTTGGTGGCGGTCACGGCGGCGCGCAGGTCGGCCGAGGCCGAAGCCGGGGTGCGCACGCCCAGATAGCCGTCGGCCTGTTCGCCGACCACGCCCTCGACCTTGGCGGCGTCGATCATCGACTTCTGCTGGGCGGTCTGGGCGAAGGCCGCGCCGGCGGCGACGCCCAGGGCGGCGATGGCGGCGGCGGCGACGAAACTCTTGCGGAACTGCATGATCCTATCCCCTCAGAACAGGTTGGGGTTTTCCTGCAGCAACTGCTGCAGTTCGCGGTCCAGGCGGATGCGCACGTCGGCGTCCAGCTTGGCGTATATCTGAATCGGCGCGACCTCGACCCGCACCGTCGGCGTGCAGGCGGCGACCGAACCGGCCGCAGCCGCGATCAGGGCCAGGCCCGTCAGGGTGGTCGCTCTGGTTCGGCTCATGGGTCGACTCTCCGAAAGGTTCGCGGCGATTTAACGTCGCAGTGGGTGAACGGGTCCTGAACGATCATTCCGGGTCGGCCTCTCCGGCGCGGGCGCGGTTCAGGGCCAGAAGGTCGTTGACCAGTTGATCGGCGTTCAGCGTCGTATCCAGCGTCAGGTCCACCCCCGTGCCCGACGGCAGGGGCAGGTCGCGTTTCAGGAAGTCGCGGCTGATCAGCTCAGACAGGCTGAGCCGCAACTCCTGCCGTTGGGGCGGATCATGGCGGCCCTTGATGTGGAACAGCACGCCCAGCCGCCCCGCCTCCAGGCTGTTCACATCGGCGGTCAGCGTGTCGAAGGCCAGGTTCTCCATCGCCTGATAGGCCATGTCCTGAACCGTATTGGGCGGAACCTCGGTCCCGCCGCCGCCGGTCTGGACCGCGCTCAGGGTCTCGCGTTGGATCGACAGGCGCCCCGGCTGCACGGCCCGCAGGGCGCCGCCCGAGATCCGCACCCCGCGCCCCGGCGTCGAGGTGAAGGGCAGCCGCCCTGACACCACGGCGTCCAGGCTGGCCTTGTCGCCGAAACCCGATCCCGCCAGCAGTTCGCCCAACTGCACATTCTCCAGCTCGATCACGCCCGAGAAGCCCTGGGTCGGGTCCAGCGGCACGACGAACGGCAGCACCCGCACCACTCCGCCCGCCACATGGATGTCAGCCGCCGCGACCGAAACGCCCGCCTTGTCGATGGCGAACTGGACCTGGGCGTCGGTCAGGGGCGTCAGGCTTTCCAGACGGTCGGCGCCCAGTCTTTGGTCCGGCGCCGTGACCAGGGGGATCAGACTGGTGAAGTCGATCCGGCCCTTCAGCCCCTTCACCGGCCCGGCCGGGCTGACGAAGTCCAGCCCCGGCACGATCAGACGACCGCCGCTGGTCCCCTCGCCGTCGGCGCGCCAGTCGATCCGGCCGCTGAACTGAGCCGCGCCGGTCGCGGGCGGCTGGACGAAGCTCTGGACCAGGGGGCTGAGACCGCCCGGCTGCAAGCCCCCCTCGGCGAATTGCAGCATCGGCGTTTCGATCGCCATCCCGCCCAGGCCCGTGCGCCCGTCGTGCGCCAGGGTCAGACGGCCCACCGGCGTCTCGCCGGACTTCAGGTCGAAGCCGCCGCTCCAGGTCTCGTTCGCCAGCGCCGCCTCGCCCGAGACCATGAGAGGATTGAACCGGCGCGGCGTGGTGGCGTCCAGCGCCCGCGCCGCATCCATCCGCGCGTTCAGCGCCACGCCGCCCGGCCCGCCGGAGACCCGCAAGGCCCCTTCCGCCTCGCTGAACCGCATGGCCAGGAAGGGCGCCGAGGCCTCCACCCCCGCCAACCGCCCCCGCGCGCGCCAGCCGCCGTTCTCGACCGTCACCAGGGGCGCGCCTTCGGGGCAGAACCGGCCCGACAGGTCGGTCACGTCGTTCTGATCCAGCTCCAGCCGTTCGACCGCCACGGCGACGCAGTCCGAGACCGCATAGGTCAGCCGTCCGTTGGATGAGACCAGCAGCCCCGCCGTCCGCGCCGTCACGCCCCGGAACAGGTCGAAGTCCAGCGCCCCGCGTCCGTCGATCCGCGCCTGGAACCCGCCCGGCGTCAGCCGCCAGTCGGGCACGTCGACGGCCAGTTCCGGCAGGCCGCGCCCGCGCTGGGCCGTCAGCACCGCCGCCCCGCCGCCCGCCTCGCCCGGCCGGGCCGCGAACACCGGTCGGGCGCCCATGCGCGCGATACGCAGCACCCCGCCGTTGTCGGGCCGCAGTTCGACCGGCTGGTCCAGGGCGACGGTCGCGCCGGGGCTGCCGGTCGTCAGGCGGAAGGCCGGGACCGACAGGCGGAAATCGCCCAACGCCTGTTTCATCGCCGCCAGATCGGCGGGATCGTCGCGGCCCGTCGCCCCGAACAGCGGCCAGCGTCCGTTCGCGGCCTCCAGCGCGCCGCGCGCCTGGATCAGGGCCGCCCCCTCGAACCGCGCGTCCAGCGCCGCCTGTCCGGCCACATCGGTCAGCGCCAGATCGCCCAGGCCGAAACGCCGCGCCCCCAGGGTCACGGGACCGACCGCCTCGGCCGCCGCGCCGCGTCCGCCGACCGTCAGGGCCGAAGACGCCAGCCGCAGCCCCTCGACCGTCGTCTCACCCGCCGCCAGCCGTTCGGCCGAGACCGTCGTCGGCCCGTCCAGACGCCAGCCCAGGCCGTCCGGGCCGCGTTCCAAATTCAAGCGCCCGCCCGCGACCGCCAGGTTCAGGCCCGCGCCGCGCGCGCCCGCCGCGTCCAGCCCGGTCGCGCGCAGCGTCAGGTCGGAGCGCCCGGCGATGCGGAAAGCCTCGATCCAGCCGCCGACCGTTCCGTCGAACGCCCCGTCCGCCGCCAAGCCGCGCAGCCGCGTTCCGCCGGTTCCCAGGGCCGCCGCCGTCGCCTTCAGGGACAGCGCCGCCCGCCCGTCGCCCCGGCGGCGTTTCAAATCGGGATAAGGCAGGTCGCCGGTCAGGGTCGCCGCGACGCCCGACAGGTCCAGACCCGGCGCCGTCGCCTGATCGGCCGCGACATCCAGCCGCACCCGGATGCGGTCGCCGACGGTCGCCGCCGTCGCCGATCCGGCCAGATTCCGCGCCGATCCGTCACGTCCCTGAAGCCGCGTTTCGGGCAGACGCGCGTCCAGCCGCATCAGTTTTCCGTCGTCGACGCGGGCGTCCGCCGTCGCCGCCAGCCGCCCATAATCCGTGTCCAGACGGACACGCCCCCCCTCGACCAGCACCAGGGGCGAGCGGCTGTCGGGGCGGGGCGGACGGCGGGTGAACTCTTCGACGATCGGGTCCAGCGCACCCAGACTCAGTTTTCCGTCGGCCCAGCGCGCCTTCAGAACCGGGCGGACCAGCCGCACCCGGCTGGGCGTCACGCCCAGGCCGCGCGCCGACCAGGGCGCGCCGATCACATAGTCGACCTCGACCCGTTCGACGGCGAAGTCGGGGTCGCGCGGGTCGCCCGCCCGCACCCTGGCGACCAGGCCGTCCAGCTCGATACGCTCGATCTCGACCTCGGACGGAACGCCGCGCCGCTCCAGCCAGCCGGTCAGCAGCTCCCGCGCCGCCGCCCGCCGGTTCAGATACGCCAGGCCGACCAGCAGCAGGGCCAGCACCGCCAGCGCGGCCAGACCCAGCCCGATCCCGCGCGCGACACGGCGGGCGCGGCTCAAGCGCGCCTCGTACAGCGATGGGGGACGACCGAATTGACCTGCATGTTGAGAAACCTGAACGGCACACAGCGTTGCACAATGAACACTGCGTCGTGTCGTGGGGGACACTTACAGCTTTTTGTGGCGCTGTCACGGCCATGTCGGACACCAGCAGCCAAGCATAACGCCGCGATGCTTGAGCCTAGACTTTGAGAACCCGTCGCAGACATCATCATCGCCCAGCCGATGTCGTGATCGTTACGGCGCCGGTTAACGGTTTATATCCCTCATGCTTCCCATAAGGGGTGCGACGGGTTATAGGCGTGACCTTCGCGGCTCGGGGGGACCTTGGGCGCGATCCTTGCTTATGTGAGTGGTCAGGCGCCGGTTGGGCGTCGTTGTTTGTTCGGGGACAGATGGCTCAGTTCGATCCACGTCGCCAGCCGATGCGTCTCGCGCCGCACGCCTTCACGGCGCTGGCGGCCGTTTCGGTGGCCTTGCTGGCCGGGCGCGTCTATCAACCCGCGCGGGCCGAAGAGGTTCCCGCCCTGACCGCCGCCCAGATCGAATCCCTCGAAGTCCAGGCCTTCGCCGCCGCCGCCGCGCCCGCGGGCCTGACCGCGCCCGAAGCCGTCCCGGTTCAGATCCGTCGCGGCGAGACCTTTGAACAGGCCGTGCGCCGCACCGGTGTCTCGGATCAGGACGCCTCGGCCGTGGCCGCCACCGTCGCCAACGCCCTGGACGTCGATCAGATGCGCGCCGGTCTGCGTTTCGAGACCGCCATTTCGCGGCCCCGCGCCGGTCGCGGCGACGCCCGGCTGATCGGCCTGACAATGCGCACCGGCCCGGCCAGCCAACTGACCGTCTCGCGCAGCTTCGACGGCGCCCTGCGCCTGCGCGCGCTGGAGGAGAAGGTCACCCACGAGACCATGGTGCTGAAGGGCGACGTCGAGCGCTCCCTGTCGGCCAGCGCCCGCGAACTGGGGGCCACCGCCTCCATCGTCCGCGCCGCCAGCCGCCTGTTCGCCAGCAAGTTCGACATGCAGCGCGATGTGCGCGCCGACGACGAATTCACCCTGGTGTTCGACCGCCAGGTGACCGAGGCCGGCCGCACCGTCGATGTGGGCGAGCTGCTGTACGCCCAGTTGCGCGGCCAGACCTTCTATCGCTTCACCCCCAAGGGGTCGCGCACGGCCCAGTATTTCGATTCCAACGGCAAGAACCTGCGCTCGGCCATGATGCGCACGCCGTTGCAGAGCTTCCGCCGCGTCTCCTCGGGCTTCGGCTTCCGTCGCCATCCGATCGCCGGCTATCGCAAGATGCACCAGGGCATCGACTTCGCCGCCGGCACCGGCACGCCGGTCGTGGCCCCCGCCGACGGCGTGGTGGTCGAGGCGCGTCGTTGGGGCGGCTACGGCAACTGGCTGCGCATCCGCCACGCCAACGGCCTGGATTCGGGCTATGGCCACCTGTCGCGCTACGCCTCGGGCATCCGCGCCGGCCAGCGCGTCAGCCAGGGCCAGGTGGTCGCCTATGTCGGTTCGACCGGCGCCTCGACCGGCCCGCACCTGCACTATGAGATCTGGCGCGGCGGCCAACGGATCAATCCGGCGGGCATCCGCACCACCGAGGGCACCGAGCTGACCGGCGCCGACCTGGCCGCCTTCCGCGCCGAAAAGGCCCGCATCGACCGCATCATCGCCGCCGGAGGCGAGCGCAAGCCCGCCCTGCAACAGGCGTCGGTCGAAGGCCTGCGCCCGGCCCAGACGGCCGAATAGGGGCCTTGGACATCAAACGACGAAGGCCCGCCGAGCGTTCGGCGGGCCTTTTTCATTCGCACCGGTTCAGGCGCGCCGGAAGCGGCTTTAGTTCTTGGCCTGTTCGGCGCCGCTGGTGACGGCCGAACCGGCGGCCGAGACGTCGCGGCCCAGGCCCGAAATGGTGTTGCAGGCCGAAACGGCCAGGGCGGCGGCGACGGCGGCCAGGGCGATGATCTTGCGCATGAGAACTCCCTCGGGGGTGAATTGAAACCTGGGCCGTAAACGCCAAGCGTGGCCGTTCGGTTGCATGGTCAAGGCCCGGAGGGTCTGCTAACGGCCACGCCATGACCCAAGCGCCCAAAAACCAGCCTGAAGGCACCGCCGCCCGCCGCCTCGTCGAAACCCTGGTGATGAACGGCGTCGACCGCGTCTTCTGCGTGCCGGGCGAAAGCTATCTGGCCGTGCTGGACGCCCTGGCCGACGTTCCCGACCGCATCCAGGTGATCACCTGCCGGCACGAAGCGGGCGCCGCCAACATGGCCGAGGCCTATGGCAAGCTGACCGGCAAGCCGGGCGTCTGCATGGTCACGCGCGGGCCTGGCGCGACCCATGCCTCGATCGGGGTGCATACGGCGCACCAGGACTCCACGCCGATGATCCTGTTCGTCGGCCAGATCGCCCTGACCGACCGCGGCCGGGGCGCCTTTCAAGAGGTCGACTACCGCGAGGTGTTCGGCGGCCTGGCCAAGTGGGCGACCGAGATCGAAAGCCCCGAACGCACCGTCGAGATCGTCGAACGCGCCTTCGCCACGGCCTTGCAGGGCCGCATGGGACCGGTCGTGGTGGCCCTGCCTGAAGACCTGCTGCACGCCCCTGGCGGCGCGGCGCCCATCCGTCCGGTGACGCCCGCCAAGGCCGGTCTGGACCCGGCTTTCGCCGATCAGGTGCGCGAGGCCCTGTCCAAGGCCGAACGCCCCCTGGTGGTGCTGGGCGGTTCGGGCTGGACCGAACAGGCGGCGACCGCCTTCGGCGACTGGGCCGAGCGCCTGGGCCTGCCGGTCGCCCTGTCCTTCCGCCGCAAGGACCTGATCTCCAACGACCGGACCAACTATGCCGGGGACCTGGGCCTGGGCTGCAATCCCAAGCTGACGGCGCGGGTCAAGGCCGCCGATCTGATCCTGGCCGTCGGCGCCCGCCTGGGCGAGAACCCGACCCAGGGCTACACCCTCTTGGACCGCGCCAAGACGGCCGAGACCCTGATCCACATCCATCCGGGCGCGGAGGAGCTGGGCCGCGTCTGGACGCCCCGGCTCAGCGCCGCGGCCGACAATTCCCTGGCCGCCCTGGCCCTGTCGAGCCTCGACCCCGGCCGGACCTGGCATGATCAGGCCCAGGCCGCCCACGCCGACTATCAGGCCTTCACGACCCCGGTTCAGGTCACCGGCGCGGTGAACATGAGCCAGTGCATGGCCCATCTGGCCGAGGTCCTGCCCGCCGACGCCGTGATCACCAACGGCGCGGGCAATTTCGCCGCCTGGCTGCATCGCTTTTATCGTCACCGCGCGCGCCACACCCAATTGGCCCCGACCTCGGGCGCCATGGGCTACGGCTATCCGGCCGCCGTCGCCGCCAAGGCGGTCCATCCAGAACGCGAGGTGATCTGCATCGCCGGGGACGGCGACTTCATGATGACCGGACAAGAGATCGCCACCGCGGCCCAGCACGGCCTGGGCGTCGTGGTGGTGGTGGTCGACAACGGAACCTACGGCACCATCCGCATGCACCAGGAAACCCACTATCCGGGCGCGCCCAGGGTCATCGCCACCGACCTGAAGAACCCCGACTTCGTGATGTACGCCCAGGCCTTCGGCGCCTTCGCCGTGCGCTGCGAAACGACCGAGGCCTTCCCGGCGGCCCTGGCGGCCGCGCGCGAGGCGGCCAGGGGCGGCCGCCCGGCCCTGGTGCACCTGATCACCTCGGCCGAGGACATCGCCCCCGGACGCACGATCAGCGGCCTGCGCCAGGCCTAGACGGGCCACGACCGGCCCGCGCCGTCGCGACGCGCCTCAGGCTCACACCGGCAGGGCCACGCGCTTGACCACCGTGCGCATGGCGATGCTGGACGAGACCCGCGTCACGCCGGGCAGGCGGGTCAGTTCGCGCGCGTGAATCCGCTCCAGATCGTCGATGTCGCGCACCACCAGCCGCAGCAGATAGTCGCTGGACCCGGTCATCAGATAGCATTCGACCACTTCGGGCGCCGTCGCCACCGCCGTCTCGAAGGCCGTCAGCACGCCCTCCGCCTGGGACGACAGGGTCACGGTGACGAAGACGCTGATCGGCAGGCCCACGGCCCGTTCATTGACCACGGCGGCGTAGCGGCTGATGACGTGTTCGGTCTCCAGCGCCCGCAGGCGGCGCAGGCAGGCGCTCTCGGACAGGTTCACCGTGCGGGCCAGGTCGGCGTTGGTCATGCGCCCGTCAGCCTGAAGCGCCCGCAGCATCTTCCGATCGATATCATCCAAGGCTACGGCGGAAACCGTCTTCATTCGACGCCTCATTCACAGATTCTGCGACTGTATGCCGATCAGTCAGCAAAAAGAACAGGAACCTGCGATCCGACCGCCGCTAGATTGCGCCGCGAAAAGGCGACCGTCCGACAGAGGCGGCGCTTCGGAACATAGGAAACGTCCCATGCGCGTCGGCGTCCCCAAGGAAATCAAGAAGAACGAGCACCGCGTCGGCCTGACTCCGACCGCCGTGCGCGAATATGTGGCCCACGGCCACACCGTCTCGGTCCAGACCGGCGCGGGCCTGGGCGCCGGCTTCACCGACCAGGACTTCAAGCGCGCGGGGGCCAAGATCGTGCCGACGGCGGCCGAGGTCTTCGCCGAGAACGACATGATCGTGAAGGTCAAGGAGCCGCAGAAGGTCGAGTGGGAGATGCTCCGCGAAGACCAGATCCTGTTCACCTATCTGCACCTGGCGCCCGATCCCGAACAGACCAAGGGGTTGATCGCCTCCAAATGCGCCGCCGTGGCCTATGAGACGGTCACCGACGCGCGCGGCGGCCTGCCGCTGCTGGCGCCGATGTCGGAAGTGGCCGGACGCATCGCCGTCTTCTCGGCCGCCGAGACCCTGCTGAAGCACAACGGCGGCATGGGCCTGCTGTTCTGCGGCGTGCCGGGCGTGGCCCCGGCGCGGGTGCTGGTGCTGGGCGGCGGCGTGGTCGGGCTGAACGCGGCGCGCATGGCCGCGGGCCTGGGCGCCGAGGTGGTGGTGATGGAACGCTCCATCCCGCGCATGGCCTATATCGACGAAGTCACCGGCGGCCGGGTCATCACCCGCTATTCCTCGATCGGCGCGATCGAAGAGGAACTGGTCAAGGCCGACGTCATCATCGGCGCCGTGCTGGTGCCGGGGGCCGAGGCGCCCAAGCTGATCAAGCGCGAGCATCTGAAGCAGATGAAGCCCGGCTCGGTGCTGGTCGACGTGGCCATCGACCAGGGCGGCTGTTTCGAGACCTCCAAGCCGACCACCCACGAAGACCCGACCTATGTCGTCGACGGCGTGGTCCACTACTGCGTCGCCAATATGCCGGGCGCGGCGCCGCGCACTAGCTCCGAGGCCCTGAACAACGCCACCCTGCCGTTCGGCCTGGCCCTGGCCGACCACGGCCTGGAGGCGCTGAAGAAGGACCCGCACCTGGCGCGCGGCCTGAACGTGCTGAAGGGCGAACTGACCTATCCGGCCGTGGCCGAGGCCTTGGGCCTGAGCTGGTCCGACCCGTTCGGCGTCTGGGCCAAGGGCTAAACTGAACGCTCTCCTCCCTGTCGCGGGGCGATGGGGAGGATAAGGATCAGATCGCGCCGTCCACCGCGCGTTCCAGCTCCTGCTGGGCCTTGTCCGAATCCTTCCACTCGTCGTCAGATGGCGGGTTCAGGTTCAGATGCGCCTCGCCGCGCACCTTTTCGCGCGCCTTGCGCAGGTCGCCGACCATGATCTTCACCAGATCGAAGAAGCCCTTGTCGGCGACCATGTCGGTTTCTTTCGCGGCCAGGGCCGACAACCGGTCTTCGGCCAGGGCCGAGGCGGCGGCGCCATAGGCCTGACGCCCCGCCCGTTCCGCTTCCGACGCGGCGGGGGCGGCGGCGGTCTCGGCCTGTTTGGCCTGGGCGTCGCGCGCCTGTTCGGCCTCGCGCCGGATCATGGCCAGATCGCCCTGGCTGACGTTACGGCCGCCCGCGTCCTTATAGGCCTCGACCGCCGCCTTCAGCTCACGCGCCAGCCCGGCGGCCATCTTCAGGGCCGCGCGCCCATCCAGCTTCAACATCATGCCCAACGTCTGCATCCGCTGCCAGACGGCCTGCATCTGCTGATAGGCCATGGCCTTCTTCTGCTCGCGGGCGGCGCGGCGCGTGTCCTGGACCGAGGGCAGGACGGCCGAGGCGGTTTCGCGAGCCTCCGCGCGCGGCCGCGAGGCGGCGATGATCGGGGGCGCGGCCGATGCGGCCGTCGTCAGCTTGGCGTTCGAGATCATTCTGATCTCCCGTGTTTCACGCGCCAGCCTAGGCGGCGGGGCTTTCGATCCGCTTAAGCCCCCGACCGGCCGTCCCCGACGCGGACAGGCGCCCGCTTAACGCGAAAAAAACGCGGCGCGTTCATCCTGCGAAGATGGACACGCCCTCACACGCCTCGAAACACGTCGGTCCCGCGGACCTCAAGCCGTTGACCGCGCTGCGATTCCTGGCCGCCCTGTGGGTGGTGCTCTACACCTTCTGGCCCAACCTCGACGTCGGCTTCATGCCCAATCTGGCGGCCAAGGGCTATCTGGGGGTCGAGCTGTTCTTCGTCCTGTCGGGCTTCATCCTCAGCCACGTCTATCTCGAAGCCGTGGGAGAGAGGCGCTACCGCTACGGCGGCTTCCTGTGGGCGCGGATCGCGCGGGTCTATCCGCTGCATTTGGCGACCCTAGCGGGCGTAGGCGCCCTGGGCGTGGCCGCCACGGTCGCGGGCATGAGCATCGACGCCCGCATCCTGAGCTGGGAGACGCTGCCGGCCAATCTGCTCATGGTCCACGCCTGGGGCGTGACGGACGTGGCGGGCTGGAACCATCCGTCCTGGTCGATCTCGGCCGAATGGTTCGCCTATCTGACCTTTCCGCTGTTCGCCGCCGTCGCCTGGCGGCTGCGGAACCGGGCCGTCGGCGCGGCGGTCGGGGCGGGGCTGCTGTTGTGCGCGGCCTATCTGGCGTTCGAACGGCTGGCGGGCTTTCCGCTGACGCAGGCGACCTATCACTGGGGCGCGCTGAGGATCGTGCCCTGCTTCGCCTACGGCTGCGCCCTTTATCTGATTCACCGCCGAGGCGGCGTGCGGCACGGCGCCCTGATGGCGACGGCGGCGGCCCTGGGCATGGCGGTCTCAGCCTCGCTTCTGGCCTGGGACGGGATCACCGTGCTGCTGGGCGGCCTGGTCATTCTCGGCCTGGGTTCGACGGCCAATGCGCGTGCGGGCGTCATGGCGTCGCGGCCCGCCGTCTATCTGGGCGAGGTCTCCTACGCCCTCTACATGGTCTGCGCCCCGTGGCAGCTTCTGGCCGTCAACCTGGCCGCCAAGGCGACCGGCGCGGCCGACAACCGCCTGCCGCCGTGGGCCTGGATCGCGGTGGTCGCCGCCCTGCCCCTGGTCGCCATGATCGCCCACCACCTGGTCGAGCGTCCGGCGCGGACCTGGCTGAAACGTCTGGCCGAACGGCGCGCGGGCGCGACGAAATCGCGCACGAATTCGCCTGAAAGGGTTCTTCAACCCTCGGAAACTATCGTCTAAGGCTTGGCCCGGACGTAACAGTCGGAAACAAACCGATATGATGAAACGGCTCTCGGCCGCGATGGTTGCGGCGACCCTGGGCTTCTTCGCCCTCGGCGCCCCTGCGGCCCAGGCCGACCAGCCCTATTGGCAGTGCGTGACCTTCGCGCGCATGTTCTCGGGCATCAACATCTTCGGCGACGCCTGGACCTGGTGGCGCCAGGCCGTGAACACCCTGCCTACCGGCCATGCGCCCGAGACCGGCTCGGTCCTGGTGTTCCAGCCCTATGGCGCCATGACCCGCGGCCACGTCGCCGTGGTCTCCGACATCCTGACCGAGCGGGTGATCCGCGTGACCCACGCCAACTGGGGCGGCAGCCGCGGCCGGGTCGAGGAGAACGTCACCGTCGTGGACGTTTCCGACGAAGGCGATTGGTCTCGGGTCAAGGTCTGGTACAACCCCATTCGTGACCTGGGCACGACCGTCTATCCGACCTACGGCTTCATCTACAAGGAAGCCGGGAACGCCGCCGTCGGCGCGTTCGAGAACGGCCGTCGCATGGCCCAGGCGGGCGCCCCGGGCGCCCAATAAGGCTCCAGCCTCTTTCGGGAGGCGTCCTTGATCCGCATCTTCCGCACCGGCGGCGCGACCTGCCAGATCGTCGACGTCGTCGATGACGCCTTCCAACTGCCGCCCGACCTGGTCTGGCTGGACCTGATCGCCCCCACGCGCGACGAAGAGCTGGTGCTGGAAGACCGGCTGGGCCTGTCCCTGCCCACGCGCGAGGAGATGGTCGAGTTGGAGGCCTCCAGCCGCCTGTACCGCGAGAACGGCGCCACCTACGCCACCGCCGACCTGATCCACAACGGCGACGCCGACATCCCGGCCATCGACCCGGTGACCTTCGTGCTGACGCAAGGGCCGCTGGTGACGATCCGCTATTTCAACCCGCGTCCCTTCGCCATGGTGGACGACCGGTTCGCGCGCGAGCCGGGGCTGTGCACGGGTCCGGCCACGATTTTCCTGCAATTGATGGAGGCGTCGATCGACCGGACCTCGGACGTGCTGGCGACCAACGCCGCGCGGGTCGAGACTATCGCCACGAACGTCTTCACCGGCGCCCACGCCTCCAGCGCCAGCTATGAGAAGCTGATCGGCAAACTGGGCCGCGCCCATATCGCCAACGCCCGCATCGAACAGAGCCTGTCGGGCCTGGCCCGCATCTTCGCCTTCGTCAGCCTGGACGACCGCATCGAACGCGCGGCCGATCCGCGCGAGCACCTGAAGAGCCTGAACCGCGACGCCGCCAGCCTGTTGGCCCACGCCCAGGCGGTGGCGCAGAGCATCAATTTCCAACTGTCGGCGGCCCTGGGCCTGATCAACATCCAGCAGTCCTCGATCATCAAGATCGTCTCGGTGGCCTCGGTCGCCTTCCTGCCGCCGACCCTGGTGGCCTCGATCTACGGCATGAATTTCCGCCACATGCCCGAGCTGGCGCAGATGTGGGGCTATCCCTTCGCCCTGGCGCTGATGCTGTTGGCCGGGGTCGGGCCGTTGCTGTGGTTCCGCAAGAAGGGTTGGCTCTGACCGCCTGACGGGCGATACCGGGCCATGAGCGAAACCACCCCCTCCGACATCACCTACGCCGGTTATCTGGCGCTGGACGATCTGCTGGCGACCCAACACCCGATCTCGGACGAGCACGACGAGATGCTGTTCGTCGTCATCCACCAGACCAAGGAGCTGTGGCTGAAGCAGATCCTGCACGAGGTGGCGCTGGCCCAGAGCCTGGTGCGGGCCGGTGATCTGGTCCCCGCCTACAAGAGCCTGGCGCGGGTCAGCCGCATCCAGGCGGTGATGACCCAGAGCTGGGACATCCTGGCCACCATGACCCCGGCCGACTATCTGCGGTTTCGCGGGGTGCTGGGGTCCTCGTCAGGCTTCCAGAGCGACCAGTTCCGCCGGTTCGAGGCCGCCCTGGGCCTGAAGGACGAACGTTTCCTGCGCCATCATGAGGGCCGGCCCGAGGCCCATGCGGCGCTGAAGGCCGCCATCGCGGCGCCCAGCCTTTACGACGACGCCCTGTCGCAACTGGCCGCCGCCGGCCTGCCGGTGCCGGCCGAGGTGCTGAACCGCGACGTCAGCCGCCCTTATGAACCGTCCGAGGCCGTCGAGGCGGCCTGGCTGATCGTCTATCGCGACCCGGAACGGTGGTGGCCGCTGTACCAACTGGCCGAAAAGCTGATGGACTTGGACGACGCGCTTCTGACCTGGCGGCACAAGCATGTGGTCACCGTCGAGCGGATCATCGGCCGTCGCCGCGGCACCGGCGGCACCGAGGGCGTCGGCTATCTGACCGAGACGCTGAAGCGCCGCTGCTTCCCCGAGCTGTGGTCGCTGCGGACGGCGCTGTAGGTCAGCGCCCTTCCAGCTCGGCGACCAGGCCGGGCATGTCGTAGATCTTGGTCAGCACCTCGGTGACGATCTGGGCCGAGACGGCCACGGCGCGGTTGGCCGAACCGTCGTACAGATAGGCCCCGCCCAGCGACGGCAGATTGCCGTCGAACACCGCCGCGATCACCTCGCCGTCCGCGTTCAGCAGGGGCGAGCCGGAGTTGCCGCCGACGATGTCGTTGGTGGTCGCCACGGTGAAGACGGTGTCGCGGTTCAACCGCTCGCCGCGCGCCTGCAGATCGTCGGACAGGACGAAGGGAACCGCGCCGGTGGCGCGTTCGTACAGGCCCGCCACCGTCGTGCGCGACGGGACCTCGCGGCCGTTGTCGTTCCAGCCCGCCACCCGGCCGTAGGAGAAGCGCAGGGTGCCGGTGGCGTCGGGCGCGTCGACCGCGCCATAGACGGCGAAGCGGGCGCGGGCCAGGGCCTCGCCGGCGCGGCCGGACGGGCCGGAAACCTCGGCGCGCCAGGCCTGGGCCATGTCGCGCGCGGCGGCGTCATTGGCCAGGACAAAGCGGATCATCGGGTCCTGCGAGGCCCGGATCGCCTCCATGCCGCCCTGGAACAGGGCCGTGCGCGCCGCCGGATCGGCCAGGGTCGATCCCTCGGCCAGGGCCTCGCCCAGGGCCTCGGGGCTTTGGCGGCCCAGCATGGCCTGGACCGCGGGCGCGTCGGTTCCCAGCGCCTCGCGCGTCTTGTTCAGCCAGAACTGGAGATAGAGGCTCTCCAGCGGCCGGTCGATGTTGCGGGCCTGGGCCAGGGTGCGGCCCATGGCGGCCAAGGCCGCGTCGGAATAGCCGGGCAGACGTTCGCCCTCGGGCTTGGCCCGTTCGGCCGCGGCCCGCACCAGTTGGCGTGCATAGCCGTACAGCGCCGAACCGCCGCCCGCCCCGCTCTCCAGGAAGCTGTAGCGGTCCAACAGGCGCGCCTGGGCGGCCTGGGACCGGGCCATCTCGTCGAAGGCGGCGCCGACCGAGGGATCGCGGGCCACGGCGGCGGCGCGGAACTCGGCCTCGGCCGCCTCCAGCCTGGCCCAGGTCGCCGTGTCGGCCAGCGCGCGGTGCATGCCGTACGACCGCTTCAGATTGTTCTCGGTCCCGCGCAGCACATCGCGCGTCATGCGGGCGTTTTCGTCACTGAGACCGGCGAAGAAGATCAGCCGCCCGCGCAGCTCGGACAGCCGCTTGATGTTGGCCGGCAGACCGAAGTCGCGGTCCTGGCGCAGTTCGGCGATGGTCTGCAGACGCTGGGTCGAGCCGGGATTGCCCGACACGAACACCGGCTGTCCGTCCTGGATCGGCGCCGGGTTCCAGTGCAGATGATTGGGCGTCTCGGCCGGGCGGTCGCCGTCGTAGGCGCGCAGGAAGGCCGCATCCAGGGCGAAGCGCGGGAAGTTGAAATTGTCCGGGTCGCCGCCGAAGATCACCGCCTGGTGTTCGGGCGCATAGACCAGCCGCACGTCCGAATAGCGGCGGTAGCGATACAGCTTGTACTGACCGCCCGCATAAAAGCGCACCACCTGACAGCGATGCGCCGCATCGTCGCCGCAGCCCTCGCGTTCGATGGCCGTGGTCTCGGCAGTCAGGGCGCGGCTGAAGTCGCCGCCCGACTTGCCCGCCGTGGCCGCCATGACCCGTTCGGTCACGTCGGTGATCGACAGCAGGACCGAGGCGGTCGATCCGGGGCAGCGCAGCTCTTCCTCGCGCGACTTGGCCCGCACGCCGTCCGACAGCAGGTCCTGACCCGGCCGGGCGTTGGCCTGCACACACGACCGGATGCAGTGCTGGTTGGTCAGGATCAACCCCTGGTCCGACACCAACGAGGCCGAGCAGCCGCCCAGATTGACGGAACCCAGCCGCACCTTGTCCAGCCAGGCCTGGTCGATGGCCGTGCCCAGGGCGGCGTTGACCTGTGCCAGGGGCACGGCGTCGTACATCCACATGCCTTCCTCGGCGCGGGCGGGAACGGCGGCGAGCGTCAGGGCGGCGGCGGCGGCGATCAGGGCGGCGGATTTCATCGACGAGGTCTCATCACTTGAACGACGGCTCTCGATTGCCACGCCGGGACCGCCACGTCCAATGCCGGGCGAGATTCGGCCGGTAACCAAATCTTCGCGCGCGAATGCTCTGATGACACCGGTGACGCGGGCTTCGACCCGATAGGACAACGCCCATATGCCCCGGCCATCGCCCGACGATCCCGCCCAGAGATTGATCGCCTTGGCCTGCACCGTGCTGGACGCGCCGGTCGGCCTGTTGTCGCTTCATGGCGACGACCGCACGATGTTCCGCGCCGTTCACGGCCTGGACGTCAAGACCATCCACAGCGACGTCAGCGTCACCCGAATGCTGATCGAACGCGGTCCCGACGGCCTGATCGTCATCCCGGACGGCCGCCAAGACCCGAGGGTTCGGGACCATCCGCTGGTCGCCGGGCCGACGGGCCTGCGGTTCTACGCCGGGACCACGGTGTGCGACCGAAATGGGCGGCCGGTCGGGTCGATCGGGGTGATGGACCAGAAGGCCCGGTCGGGGCTGGACACGGCCCAGACGGCCCTATTGCGCGACCTGGCCCGGATGGCGGGCGACCTGATCGACCGTCAGGCCGACGACCGCGCCGCCGCCAAGACCGCCGAGACCCTGGACATGGCCGAATCCATGGCCGGCGTCGGTCACTGGCGGCTGGACTTCACCACCGGCAAGGTCACCTGGTCGGACGAGGTGTTCCGCATTCACGGCCTGGAACGCGGCACGGTCGATCCGACCGACTACACCACCATCGGCCGTTATCACCCCGACGATCTCGCCACGCTCAACCAGCTCGTCGCCCGCGCCAAGGCGACCGGCGAGGGCTATGACGCCCGACTGCGAATCTCGCGCTACGACGGCGAGCGCGTCACCCGCGCCCGCGCCCGCTGCGAGCGCGACGAGACCGGCGCCGTCGTCACGCTGTTCGGCATCTTTCAGGACATCACCGACAGCGCCCGCGCCCTGGAGCAGCAAGAAGAGCTTCTGAGCACGCTGAAGATGGCCGAGCGCGTCGCCGGCCTGGGCCACTGGCGGTTCGAGGTCGCGACCGGAAAGGTGAGCTGGTCCGACGAGGTCTATCGCATCCACGGCGTCGATCCGGCCGTCTTCGACCCCAGCTATGACGACGCCATCGCCTTCTATCACCCCGACGACCGTCAGGCGGTGCGCGACTGGGTGGCCGCGGCCCTGGAGACCGGCGCCTGCTCCGACTTCCGCCTGCGGCTGATCCGGGCCGACGGCGAGCAACGCACCGTGATCTCGCAATGCGTGCCCGAGCGCGGCGTCGACGGCCGGATCGCGGCCCTGTTCGGCGTGTTCCAGGACGTCACCGAGACCGAGCGCGCCGTCGAGAAGGTGCGCCGCAGCGAGGCGCGCTATCGCCTTCTCGCCGACAATGTCGGCGACGTCATCGCCCGCATCCAGCCGGGCGGACGCAGCAACTACATCTCGCCCGCCATCCACGCCCTGTTGGGTTACACCGCCGAGCAGATGGCGGGCATGAAGGCCCAGGACTTCGTCCACCCCGAGGACCGCCGCGCCGTTCTGGCGGCCATCGAACGCGGCCTGGCCGGAAAGGGCAGCCAGCGACTGCAACACCGCGCCGTGCACAGGGACGGCGCGACCGTCTGGGTCGAAAGCCATTTCCAGGCCGTGCCTGACGGCCGCGGCGGCGTGCGCGAACTGGTGGTGGTGATCCGCGACGTCAGCAAGCGCAAGGCGCTGGAAGAGGAACTGGTCGAGGCGCGCAACACCGCCGAGGCCGGCGCCCGGGCCAAGTCGGAATTTCTGGCCAATATGAGCCACGAACTGCGCACGCCGCTGACGGCCGTGATCGGTTTCGCGGGCCTGCTGAAGGGCAGCGACGCCCTGGGCGCGCAGGAACAGCGCTTCGCCGACCGCATCGGCGTGGCCAGCGAGGCCCTGCTGTCGGTCATCAACGACATTCTGGACGTCTCCAAACTGGACGCCGGCGGGGTCGAGCTGGAGGCCCGCGCCTTCTCGCCGCGCGACCTGGCCGAAGGCGTGACCGGCATCATCGAGGCCCAATGTCAGGCCAAGGGGCTGGCGCTGGACTGCGTGATCGCCCAGGACGCGCCCGAGGCCCTGGTCGGCGACGAGGGACGGCTGCGTCAGGTGCTGCTGAACTTCCTGTCCAATGCGATGAAATTCACCGAGCACGGCACGGTGCGGCTGGACCTCGGCGTCCAGGACGGACGCTTGCGCGCCGCCGTCAGCGACACCGGCGTCGGCATCGCCCCCGACAAGATCGACCGCCTGTTTGAACGCTTCACCCAGGCCGACGCCTCCACCAGCCGCACGCACGGCGGCACGGGCCTGGGCCTGGCCATCTCCAAGCGGCTGATCGAGATGATGGGCGGCGAGATCGGCGCCTTCAGCCGACCGGGCCGAGGCTCCACCTTCTGGTTCGAGGTCCCCCTGGCCGCCGCCGACGGCGTGGCGGCCGCGCCCCAGGCTTTCGAGGACGACGCCCAGGCGCAGCCCCTGCGCATCCTGATGGCCGACGACGCCGCCGCCAACCGCGAGCTGGTCACCCTGATGCTGGGCCAGGCGGGCGGCCTGATGGTCGATACGGTCGAGAACGGGCAAGAGGCGGTCGCCGCCATGCGGGCCGGGGGCTACGACCTGGTGCTGATGGACGTGCACATGCCGGTGATGGACGGCCTGGCGGCGACGCGCGCCATCCGCGCCGAGGACGGGCCGTGGGCCGACACGCCGATCATCGCCCTGACCGCCAACGTCGACGCGCCCCAGATCGAGGAGACCCGACGCGCCGGAATGGACGCCCATGTCGGCAAACCCATCCAGATCGCCGAACTTCTGTCGTGCATCCGCCGGGTGACGGCGGCGGCCGACACCGAGCAGAGACAGGAAGCCGCCGGATGAAGCGCAGCATCTTGGTCGTCGACGACGACGCCTTCATTCGTGAACTGGTCGATGTGACCCTGACCCAGGCGGGCTTTCACGTCGTCACGGCTTCGTCCGGCCAGACGGCGCTGGGGGTTCTGGGTCAGGTGCGGATCGATCTGGTGCTGCTGGACATCCACATGCCGGGCATGGACGGTTTGGCGGTGCTCGACGCGGCGGCCCGCCGACACGGCGCGCGCATCCCCATCGTCATGATGACCGCCGACAGCGGCGAGGACAAAGTCCGCGAGGCCCGCCGGATGGGCTGCGCCGGCTATGTGGTCAAACCCTTCACGCCGCAGAACCTGTGCGCCCGCGTTCAGGCCTGCCTGGACGCGCCGCGACCCACCCACACCCGCTGGGTGGCCTGAGGTCGATCAGATCAAGGGAAAATGGCGCACCCGAAGAGATTCGAACTCCTGACCCCCAGATTCGTAGTCTGGTGCTCTATCCAGCTGAGCTACGGGTGCGCACGCCTTTCGGCGAGGGCGGGTCTTTAGCCGCTGACGCGCGGGCGCGCAAGCGGGCGACGGCGGATTCTGCATCCGGGGTTGGCGAGGGCCTGCGCAACGCCTAGGTCGGAGGGGCCGCGCCCTCCCCGTCGCGGCGCGTCCGGGATCGTCCATGTCTTTTCGCCGCAGCCTGATCGCCCTTGTGCTCGTCGTCGCCACGGCGGCGTCGGGGTGTGCGGCCGGAGCGGCGCGCGCGCCGAATATTCCGCCTGTCGCCGCCCCGGCTCCGGCGCCCGCGCGCGGGCCGTTCGTGGCGGCGGCCAATCCCCTGGCGGTCGAGGCGGGGATGAAGGTGCTGCGCGACGGCGGCTCGGCCGTCGATGCGGCGGTGGCGGTGCAGGCGGTGCTGGGCCTGGTGGAGCCGCAGTCCTCGGGCCTGGGCGGCGGCGCCTTCATGATGCTGTACGACGCCGCGACCGGAGAGGTCACCAGCTATGACGGGCGCGAGACGGCGCCGTCGGCGGCGACGCCCGAACTCTTCTATGAAAACGGCCGCCCCCTGTCGTTCGGCGACGCCGTGCTGTCGGGTCGGTCGACCGGGGCGCCGGGCGTCGTGGCCATGCTGGGCATGGCGCATCACGCGCACGGCAAACGGGCCTGGAGCGGCCTGTTCGGCGAGGCCGAGCGCCTGGCGCGCAACGGCTTCGTGGTCAGTCCGCGCCTGGCCGGCTTCATCGCCGCGACGCGCGGACAGGCCCGCACCCGCTGGGCCGACGCCTATTTCACCAAGCCGGACGGCGGCCGCTATCAGGCGGGCGACGTGCTGAGGAACCCCGAATACGCCCGCACCCTGCGCGAACTGGCGGCGGGCGGAGCCGAGGCCTTCTACAACGGCCGCATCGCCCTTGAGATCGCGGCCGTGGTCGCCGAACAGCCGCGCCCCGGCCTGCTGAGCGCCGACGACATCGCCGCCTATGCGCCGATCGAGCGCGGCGCCCTGTGCCGTCCGTATCGCGTCGTCTGGATCATCTGCGTGCCGCCGCCGCCGTCCAGCGGCGTGGCCGTGCTGCAATTCCTGGCCATGGCCGAGGCGACGCCGGCCATCACGGGCGGGCCGAACGATCCCGGCGCCTGGGCCGCCTTCGCCCAGCTTCAGCGGCTGATGTACGCCGACCGCGACCGCTATGTCGGGGACCCGGCCTTCGTCGGCGTGCCGGTTCAGGGCCTGTTGGACCCCGGCTATGTCGCCGCCCGCGCGGCCCTGGCGCCCGGCCTGACCGGCGCGGCCCAGGCGGGCGCGCCCCCGGGCGGGATCATCACCGGTCCCGACGCCACGCGCGAACCGGCGGGCACGTCGCATTTCGTCGTCATCGACGCCGCCGGAAACGCCGTCAGCATGACCACCACGGTCGAAAGCGTCTTCGGCTCGGGCCGGATGGCGGCGGGCTTCTTCCTGAACAACCAACTGACCGACTTCAGCTTCGCGCCGACCCGGCCCGACGGCGGCCCGGCCGCCAACGCCGCGGCGGCGGGCAAGCGGCCCCGCTCGTCAATGTCGCCGATCCTGATCCTGGACCGGAACGGCCGGTTCGTCGGGGCGCTGGGTTCGCCGGGCGGGTCGTCGATCCTGGCCTATAACGCCAAGGCCCTGATCGGTGTGCTGGACTGGAATCTGTCGATGCAGGCGGCCATCGATCTGCCGAACCTGGTGGCCAAGGGCGACGGCTTCGGCGCCGACACGGCCCTGTTCAGCCCCGAGATGCGCGCGGCCTTGGCCCAACGCGGCGTCGTGCTGGGCCAGAACACGTCCGAGAATTCGGGCCTGCACGGGGCGATCTGGCGCGACGGACGCTGGGACGGCGGAGCCGATCCCCGGCGCGAGGGCGTGGCGCGGACTCAGTGAGCCGAACCGCTCACCACTCCGGCTTGATCGACAACTGGAAGGCCACCAGGCCTTCGGTCACGTCATTGTCCAGGCCCCGGCCGCTGCGCAGGCCCTCGGCCTCGATCTCGCGATAGACCAGGCCGAACGAGCCTTGCAGGTCACCCCGGCGATAGGCCACCCCCAGGGAGGCGTCGCCCAGGAAGGAGCCGGCGTCGTGGCTGTAGCCCGAGCGGGCGAAGTCGCCGTCGCGGGTGCGGGCGAAATTATAGCCCACCGCTCGGCCCGAACCGGCGGCATAGACATACCAGCGGGCGCGCTCGCCGAAGGCCGCGCCGTCGCGCACCTCGGCCGAACCGATGCGCACCGTGGCCCCGGCCTCGGCCGAGCCGCCGTCCGAACCGACGGCGACGCCGGCGTGCGGCGTCAGGCTGACTTCCAGACCGTTCTCGGTATAGGCGGTGGCGACCGGCCAGCCGCGCACGAAACGGACGTCATAGCGTTCGGGGTCCAGTTCGGCCTGGTCCAGCGGCGTCACCGGCAGGGGCGAGCCGTCGGCGCGGCGCAGGCGGCCGCCCGTCACCAGCGACAGCCGGTCGGTGAAGCCGTCGCCCTCGCGCCAGACGTCGTGCCGCGTCACGGCGCTCAGGCCCGGCTCTTCGGGCGCGAAATCGCTTTCAAACTCCACCGCCGGGCCGAAGGGGCGGTCGGCGGCGATGTTGAAGGCGCTCTGGGCGTTCAGACGGGCGACCACGTCGCGCTGGGCGTCCGCAGCCCAGGCCTGGGCTCCAAGGTCATAGGCGGGTTGGGCATGGGCCGTGCGGGCCAAGGCCTGTTCGAGCGTTTGGGGCGCCGAGGGTTGCGTCTGCGCCAGAGTCGGAAAGGCGACGCCGACGATCATCATGACCGCCGCTCCAACCCAACCGACATACGCAAACGCACGCATCAACGGTCCCCTCAGTCCGTTAACAACCGTCAACCTGCCTTAAAGCAAGCCCGGCGCCAACAGACTCTTTCGTGACACGGCCCCCACCGACGTCACGCTGCGTCGCCTCAAGCAGCGAGCGGCCGCGTCGCGAGCGTTAGGCTCAAAGGGGATTCCAATAAGGTCGGCGCCGCCGACCTTATTGGCAGGCCAGGCATTCCTCATAGTCGGTCTTGGCCGCGGCGAAGAGGTCGGGCTGGTTCAGATCGGTCTCGGCTCCGTCCGCGGTCTTGTCCTCCGCCCCGGCGAAGGCGGCGCGCTGGACCGATTTGGAACGCAGATAGTACAGCGACTTCACGCCCCGCTCCCACGCCGACCAGTGCAGCATGTGCAGGTCCCACTTATCGACGTCGCCAGGCAGGAAGACGTTGATCGACTGGGCCTGGCAGATCTCGGGCGAGCGGTCGGCCGACAGTTCGATGATCCAGCGCTGGTCCAGTTCGAAGGCGGTCTTGAACACCGACTTCTCGTCGCCGGTCAGGCTGTCCAGGTGTTGAACCGAGCCTTCGTGCTCCAGGATCGACAGCCAGACGGCGTCGGTGTTCAGGCCTTTGCCTTCCAGAAGCTCTTCCAGATAGGGATTCTTGACCGCGAACGAACCCGACAGGGTCTTGTGGGTGTAGATGTTGGCCGGGATCGGCTCGATGCCCGCCGAAGTTCCGCCGCAGATGATGCTGATCGAGGCGGTCGGGGCGATGGCCAGCTTGTGGCTGAACCGCTCCATGACGCCGCGCTCGCGGGCGTCCTCGCACGGACCCTTCTCTTCGGCCAAGAGGCGGCTGGCCTTGTCGGCCTCGCGGCGCAGGTGCTTGAACAGACGCATGTTCCAGCTCTTGGCCATGGCCGATTCAAAGGCCACGCCCTGGCCTTGCAGGAAGGAGTGGAAGCCCATCAGGCCCAGGCCCACCGACCGCTCGCGACGGGCCGAATAGACGGCGGCCTTCATTTCCGGCGGCGCGCGGCGGATGAAGTCCTCCAGGACGTTGTCGAGGAAACGCATCACGTCCTCGATGAACTGGGGTTCCTCGCGCCATTCCAGGAAGGTCTCGGCGTTGACCGACGACAGGCAGCAGACGGCGGTGCGGTCGATGCCCAGATGGTCGCGGCCGGTGTGCAGCATGATCTCGCTGCACAGGTTCGACTGTTTGACCGACAGGCCCAGGTCACGCTGGTGCTGCGGCATCTGCCGGTTCACCGTGTCCGAGAAGATCAGATACGGCTCGCCGGTCTGCAGGCGGATCTCCAGGATCTTCTGCCACAGGGCGCGGGCGTCGACCGTCTTCATCGTCTCGCCGGTCTTGGGCGACACCAGGGCGAAGGGCTGGCCGTCGCGCACGGCGTGCATAAAGGCGTCGGTGATGTTGATGCCGTGGTGCAGGTTCAGGGACTTGCGGTTGAAGTCGCCCGAGGGTTTGCGGATCTCCAGGAACTCCTCGATCTCCGGGTGGTGCACGTCCAGATAGACGGCCGCCGAACCGCGGCGCAGCGACCCCTGGCTGATCGCCAGCGTCAAACTGTCCATCACGCGGATGAAGGGGATGATGCCCGAGGTCTGGCCCGCGCCCTTGACCTTTTCGCCGATGGAGCGGACGCCGCCCCAATAGGTGCCGATGCCGCCGCCGTTCGAGGCCAGGGCGACGTTTTCGTTCCACACCGACTGGATGCCGTCCAGGCTGTCGCCGACGGCGTTCAGGAAGCAGGAGATCGGCAGGCCGCGATCCGCGCCGCCGTTCGACAGCACCGGCGTGGCCGGCATGAACCACAGCTTGGACATGTAGTCATAGACGCGCTGGGCGTGATCCGCGTCGTCGGCGAAGGCCGTGGCGACGCGCGCGAACATGTCCTGATAGCTCTCGCCCGGCAGCAGATAGCGGTCTTCCAGGGTCTTCTTGCCGAAGTCGGTCAAAAGGGCGTCGCGGTCGCGGTCCAGATGGATCGACGGCACCACGCTGAGGTGCGGCCGATCGGTCTGAACGGCCGAGGCGCCGCCCTCGAACCCAACCGTCTTCAATGCTTCGCCGCCAGCCATAAGCGCCTTGCCCCAAATAGAGATTCTGTTGTGGCCCTCGCGCCCTGACCACATCATCTAGTGGCCGAAGCGCGTCCCGAACCCACATATGGGGCGCATATGCCTAACGACCCGTCAACGGGCTTGACGATCACTTTCTGGGCGAATCACGTCGGAACCAGGGGAAGAGCCTGTGGACAGGCCACGACGCGGGCGCGACGTTCCGAAAACGCGCCTCTCACGAAGCCGTGAGTGGAACGCGAGGTCCGGCTTGGCCATTCGGGAGCGGATGGTGTCGGAAAAAGTGATCGCCGCGCTGCGCCGCGCTCGGGCGTCGGCCCGCATGGAGCCGTCCGCCTTGGGCGCGTTGATGGTCGTGGTTCTGGGCGTTCTGGCCTTCGTCAAACTGGCCGACGACATGGCCGAGACCGACGGCCGGGCCTTCGACCAGGCGATCCTGGTCTGGATGCAGCCGGTCGCCGGGCAGCCGCGCGGGCCGTGGTGGCTGCACGAGGCGGCGCTCGACATCACCTCCCTGGGCGGCATCGCGGTGCTGAGCCTGTTCGCCGTGGCGACGGTCGGCTTTCTGTTGATCCAGAAGAAGCGGCTGTCGGCCCTGCTGCTGGCCCTGGGCCTGGCGGGGGGCGTCGCCTTGAGCGAGGGGCTGAAGGCGCTGTTCGAGCGCGAGCGGCCGCCCGCCGTCTATCAGGCCGTCGAGACGTTGAACGCCAGCTTCCCCTCGGGCCACGCCCTGATGTCGACGGTCTTCTATCTGTCAGTGGCGGTGATGCTGGCGCGCGCCTTTCCGACCAAGCGGCTGAAGGCCTATGTGCTGGGCGTCGGCATGACCCTGGCCGGACTGGTCGGGCTGACGCGCGTCTATCTGGGCGCCCACTGGGCCACGGACGTGCTGGCCGGATGGTGCATCGGCGCCGCCTGGGCCATGGTCCTCTGGCTGGCGTCCTACGCCGCGACGCGGCTGCAACGGGCGCGTCACGCGCCGCTTCAGGACGCGCCGTCGCCCGAGATCGGCTAGTGCCTGATCAGCCTAGGTCCCGACCGCCTCACGACCACCAGATATAGCGGTCGCCGAAAAAGTGATCGCAATATAGCCGCAATTCGGCTTGGCGCCCCGGCGGGCGGAGCGCATGGTGGGACCCTTCGTTTCTGGATTCGCGTCAACGGTCCCGCCGCCATGAATGCTCACGCCCCGATCAAATCCTCCACGCCCGGCCTCTTGACGTCGTCGGCGGCCTATAAGCCGTTCCGATACCCTTGGGCCTTCGACATGTGGAAGAAGCAGCAGCAGGTCCACTGGATGCCCGAAGAGGTGCCGCTGGGCGAGGACTGCAAGGACTGGGCGGCCAATCTGACCGACAGCGAACGCAACCTGCTGACCCAGATCTTCCGCTTCTTCACCCAGGCGGACATCGAGGTGCAGGACAACTACATGGAGCGCTACGGCCGGGTGTTCAAACCGACCGAGGTCAAGATGATGCTGGCGTCCTTCGCCAACATGGAGACCATCCACATCGCGGCCTACGCCCTGCTGTTGGAAACCATCGGCATGCCCGAGGCCGAGTTCGGCGCCTTCATGGAATATGAGGCCATGCGGGACAAGCACGACTACATGGGCCAGTTCGGGGTCGAGACCGACGCCGACGTCTGCCGCACCCTGGCCATGTTCGGCGGCTTCGCCGAGGGGCTTCAACTCTTCGCCAGCTTCGCCATGCTGATGAATTTCCCGCGCCAGAACAAGATGAAGGGCATGGGCCAGATCGTCAGTTGGTCGGTGCGCGACGAAAGCCTGCACTGCGAAGGCATCATCAAACTGTACCACGCCTTCAACAAAGAGACCGGCGCGGTCACCAAGGCCGTCGCCGACGACATCGTCCAGTGCTGCGAGACCGTGGTGAAGATGGAGGACAAATTCATCGACCTGGCCTTCGAGATGGGACCGGTCAACGGCATGACCCCCGACGACATCAAGGCCTATATCCGCTTCATCGCCGACTGGCGCCTGCGCCAGTTGCAACTGCCGGAACTGTACGGCGGCTCGCGCGAAAATCCCCTGCCCTGGCTGCAGAGCCTGCTGTCGGGCGTCGAACACGCCAACTTCTTCGAGGCGCGGGCGACCGAATACTCCAAGGGCGCGACGCAAGGGTCGTGGCACGGCGCCGACGGCGTCTGGGACAGTTTCGACAACCTGCTGAAGAAGCGGGTGGAGACGGCGGGGGTCTAAGCCCCCGTCGACAGGGTCGGGGGCGCCACAGGCATCGTTCGGCCCGACAGCTCCGGCCTGGCCAGTCTGATCTCATCCCTAAGCCAGATGAGGTCGGAATAGTCTTCGGCGCGAATCTGGAAATCGGCCCAGCCGCCTTCGATCCCGTTGTGAACGATGTCGACGATCACCGTCGCCAGATGGGCGATGACGATCTCCTTGATATAGGCGTCCTGACGGACGCCGATCGCCACCGCGTCGAGATAGTTGAGGATCGAGCGGATATTCCGGGCGTGCGCGAGCGGGTTTTCCGCCAGCCGTCCAGACGACCGGGCGCCGAAGACCGCCACCTTGGCGTCCCGGAGAACCTCCGACATGGACCAGCGTTCGCAGGCGTCGATGGTGCGCCACCGCCGTTCGCGTTCGCTTTCTTTTTTAAGTTGGCTTCTGAGGTGGCCCAACTGCCAGGCGGCGGTGACGGCCAAGGCCGCGGTCGCCAGGGCCGTCAGCCAGACACCGAGCGCGTTCCAGTCCACGACACAGGCCACGCCGTCAGGTCTTAGAAATCTGTGCTGCCGATACGCACACGCGTCTCCACTTCGATCACCACCACCAGATGGACACTACCGCCCCATTCGTCAACCGATCCTTGTGCGGAGCGGCCTAGATCCCCGCGTACCATTCATAGCCGCGGTCTTCCCAATAGCCGCCTTGGCCCCGGCCCAGATGGGCGAAGCTTTCGACCGCCTCGATGCGGCGAATGTATTTGGCGTGTTTGTAGCCGATCTGGCGTTCGACCCTGAGACGCAGCGGCGCGCCGTGGGGCACGCCCAACGTCCGGCCGTTCATGGCCCAGGCCAGGATCGTCTGCGGATGGCGGGCGTCGATCAGGTCGATGCTCTCATAATAGCGCTCGCCGTCCTCGCGCTGATCCAGCGCGTCGAAACAGTGAAAGACGATGTATCTGGCCTGTGGCTTCAGCCCCGCCTCGTCCAGCAGGGCGGCCAGCCGCACCCCGGTCCATTCGGCGATGGAGGTCCAGCCCTCAACGCAGTCGTGCTTGGTGATCTGGCTCTGGGTCGGCCGCGCGTGCAGCTCGGTCAGCGACAGCGACAGCGGCCGCTCCACCAGGCCGTCGACGACCAGCCGATAGTCGGAAAAACCGCCCGCCTTCAGCGCCAGATAGTCGGACGCCTGGGGGTCGATCGAGCCATTGGGCCGGAAGTCCGGCGAAATGTCGGCCCGGTCATAGGTCGGGGCCAGGGCCTGGCGCGGCAGGATCAGGCGCTGGGCGCGGCGCGTCAGCCCCTCGGCCATGCGCAGGGCCTGTTGGACCACCGGCGCGCCGGTCACCCGGTCGCAGGCCGAGACGAAGGCGGCGCCCAGGGTCGCGGCCGCCCCGGCCAGCCAACGGCGGCGGTTCATGACCGATCCTCCCTGTCCGTCGGTTCGATGACGAACCAGCCGGTGATCATGGCCCGCATATTGTTCAGAAGACCGGTCCAGATCACCAGGCCGACATGGACGACGACGAAGGCCACGATAGCGGCGGCCGACAGGAAATGCAGCGTCCGCGCCGACTGCCGCCCGCCCATCAGGTCCAGCAACACCCCGCCGATGCTGTTGAACCCCGGCGACATCGACAGGCCGGTGATCAGCATCATCGGCAGGATCACGAACAGCATGCCCAGATAGGTCGTCTTCTGGATGACGTTGTAGCGCCGCGCCTCGTCGTCCTTCGGAAAACGGAACCGGGCGTGTTCCTTAATCGAGGTCCAGAAGCCTGCGCGATCGGCGCGGTCGGGCCACAGCCTGCGTCCCAGACGCCGCGTGGCGATCAGCAGCATCAGATAGGCCAGGCCGTTGATCACGAAGATCCAGGCGAAGAAGAAATGCCAGCGCCGCCCCTGGGCCAGGTCGCGGCCCGAGGGGATCATGGCCCAGTCCGGCGCCATCCCGAACGACAGCCATGGATCAGCGAAGGTCGAACGCAGGCCCCAGTACAGATGCGGATGGGCCATCAGGATGTTCAGCCCGCTCATCACCAGAACCACGACGGCGACGACGTTGATCCAGTGGGTCCAGCGCACCCACAGCGGATGCCGCCACACCGCGACCCGCCCGCCGGGCAGCGGGCGGTCGGCCCTTGGGTCTTCAGGCGTCTTGGGCGGCGGATGATCAGTCATACGGTCTCGCGGGGACGAAGGCTGTCACGAACCGGGAACGGCGCCAACGCGCAGGACCCTCTTCTTCCAGCAGAGGGTTGACGGAAATTAGGCCGTCCGCCGTCGGCGACCGGCGAGACCGTTTTCACGTCCTAGGTCCCTGTGATCGGCGGTCTCACTGGCTCGGCGCGCAGGCCGAGCGGACGCCGGCCTGGCAGGCGGCGACGCGACGGCGCCAGTCGGCCTGGTCGCGTTCATACTGGGCCTGGGCCGCCTGCGACGCGCGCAGGTCCGCCTCATAGTTGGCCTGGGCCGTGGCGGCGGCGGACGCGGCGGCGGCATGGGCCGTGGCGGCGGCCTCATATTTGGCCTGGGCGGCCGCATAGTCGGCGGCGTCGGCCCGCTCCTGGGCCTCGGCGCGATCGTTGCGGGCGGCGATCTCGGCGTTCAGCGAGGCCGTCTGAGCCAGTTCGGTCGGGTCCTGCTGGGCGTCCGGCGCGCGGTGGTAGGCTTCGCCGCGCGCGCGCAGCCAGGCCTCCAGTTCGACCGGATCGGTCGGGGCGTAGGGATCGACCGCCTTGGAGACGATTCCCGGCGTGGTCGTGGTCGCGGGCGACGTCGTGGTCTGGGCCGCGGCCGGAGCGGCGGCGATCAGAACGGCGGCGAGGACGGAAAGACGGACCATCGGAAGACTCCCTGTTGGTGCGACGGCTTGCACCTCATGGCGTATCGCCCCAGTCAACGCCTTTCCCCAGCAAAGGTCGAGGCGCCGCTTTACGGACGACGCGGTTCGTCTAATCATCGGCCGTCATGATGTTGTCGACCTCCATCGGCGCCTTTCCCGTCCCTGCGGACGTGGCCGTGCGCCTGCCGAAGGTGCCCAACCTTCCCGATCCGCGCGCGCCCGACGTCGGCCGCCAGACCGAGGAGTTCCGGGGGTGGCTGAAATCCTCGCCCGAACACATGGTCTCGTACGAGCGCCTGCGCCGCTGGCAGGTGGTTCAGGACGAACTGGCCCGCCTGGCCAGGAAGGAAGGCCGCGCCTTCGTCGTCAGCGACGACGGCCTGGATTAGAGCGGCAGCCGCAGCTCGAACACCGCCCCGTCCGGTCCCGACGCCGCCAGCCGCAGGTCGCCGCCGTGGCCCGCCGCCAGTTCGCGCGAAATGGTCAGGCCCAGACCCGTGCCGTCCGAGGTCCGGCCGCTGACGAAGGGTTCAAACAGCCGTTCGGCCAGACGCGGCGGTATGCCCGGCCCGTCATCGGCGATGCGGATCACGGCCAGGGCGCCGTCCGTTTCAGCCGTCACATGGACGACGCCCCGCCCCTGCCGGGCGGGCGGACGCAGGGCGTCGGTCTCGATCGCCTGACGGGCGTTGCGCATCAGATTGACCAGGATGCGGTGCAACTGGTCCGGGTCGGCCTGGATCGCGAACCGCGCGGGCAGCCGCTTCTCCAGCCGCACGCCGGACGCGTCCAGCCCCGCGTCCTCGGCCGCCAGGGTCAGGGCGCCGGCCAGGGCGACCTTGGCCGCCTGGGGCGCCGGCTCCTCGCTTCGGCCGTACTCCAGCACATTGCGCGACAGGGCGGCGGCGCGGCCCAGGGCGCGTTCCAGGCGCGGCAAGGCCTTGGCCACCGTCGGATCGGCCGAACCCGCCAGACGCTCGGACGCCATCTGGGCCGAGGTCAGCATGTTGCGCAGGTCGTGGTTGATCTTGGCCACCGCCTCGCCCAGGGCCGCCAGCCGGGCGCGCGAGCGCAGGGCATGGCGCACCTCGTCCTGCATGACCGCCAGTTCGCGCTCGACGCGGCCGATCTCGTCGTGACGATCCGACGGCGTCTCGGCCGGGCTTTCGGGATCGGCGGCGAACCGTTCGATGGAGCGGGTCACGCGCCGCAGCGGCTGCAGCACCAGATAGCTGAGACCGGCGTACAGCAGACCGCCCGCCACGATGGCGATCAGCAGCGAAGCCAACAGGCTGTTCAGCAGAAAGGCCCTCAGCTCGACCTTCAGCGGCTCGGCCGGGGTCAGGATCTCGATGAAGTCGCCCGAGCGGTAGCGCGGCCGCGCCTGCACCCGGATCGACCGGTCGGGGTGGCCGAACAGAGTGCGCCACGGGTCCAGCGCCCGCGCGCCGGGCGTATCGCGCCTCAGATCGATCAGGTCGGGCGCGCGCGGCAGGTTGGGGGCCTGAAGCAGCAGGCGCCGCACCCCCTGTTCGCCCACGACCACGGCCTGGACCCCGCCGATCCGCATCAGCTCGGCCGCCGTCTCGTCCTCGACGGCGCTGTAGGGCAGGGCCTCGACGCCGACCGAGGCCAGCTCGGCCGCCTGCAGCCGGTCGCGCAGCCACCGTTCGTGGAAGGACGCGGCGCTGGGCATGACGATCAACAGCTCGACCGCCACGGTGAAGACCGCCGTCAGCGCCAACAGCCGCGACGACATGCCGTCCGGCGGATGCGGCCGCCAGCCCGGCGGCAGCAGGTTCAGGCGTTCGCGGATGCGGGCCGCCAGGATGTTCACGCCGCCGCCTCCCGCCGCTTGCGCCAGTTCTGCCACAGCTTGATGAACAGCGGCAGCAACAGCGACAGGAAGGCCACCCCCATCAACGGCCAGAAGAACTGCCGCACCAGGGTCTCCAGGTCGGGCCGCACGCCCGCCCGCATCATCTCGCCCAGCTTGGAGCCGATCCAGGTGTAGATGGTGGTCGAGGGCAGCAGCCCCAGGAAGGTCGCGACGATGTAGGGCTTCAGCGGCGCGGCCACCATGCCGGCGGCGGCGTTGATCAGGACGAAGGGCACGCTGGGGATGACGCGCAGGGTGAACAGGGTGACGAAGGCGTTGCGGTCGATGCCGGTGGTGATCCGATCCATGATCCCGGCGTCGGCCTTGAACTTGGCCCTCAGCCAGGTGCCCAGCGCCGTGCGGTAGACCAGATAGATGACGATGGAGCCGAGCGTGGCGCCCGTCGACTGGGCCAGCGCTCCGACCCAAGGCCCGAACATCATTCCGCCCAGCAGCGTCAGGAAGACCGGTCCCGGAATCGTCGAGGCCGTAGCCAGGGCATAGACCAGGATGAAGCCGATCAGCGCCTGCCAATAATGTTCGCGCGCATAGGCCTGAAGGCTCAGCCCGTGCTCGCGGATCATCTCCATCGACAGATAGCGGTTCAGCCCCAGGGCGAAGAAGACCACGACCAGTCCCGCGATGACGCCGAGCGGCAGAAGGCGGATCGCCCATTCCTTCGCCGACCGTTTCGCCATGCTTGAAGTCGTCCTTGTCCGTTCGCGCGGCTTGACGCCCGCGCCTTCGCCCCTTATACGCCCGCCCTTCCTGCGGCGGACGTGTTTCGACCCGCCGTGCCACACTTTTATTTCGGAGCCGACCGTGAAGCGGACCTATCAGCCGTCGCGACTCGTGCGCAAGCGCCGTCACGGCTTCCGTTCGCGGATGGCCACCAAGAACGGACAGAAGATCGTCGCCCGCCGCCGCGCCAAGGGCCGCAAGCGCCTGACGGCCTGATCGGCCGCGTCCTGAAAGGGACGCCGCGATGACGACTTCCCTCAAGCTTTTGCGCCTGACCCGGCGGCCCCAGTTCCTGGCGGCCGCCAAAGGCGTTTCCCTGGCGCGCGGCGCCGTGCTGATCCAGCAGTTGGATCGGCAGGACGGCGACCCGGCCATCCGCCTGGGCTTCACCGCCACCAAGAAGATCGGCGGGGCCGTGACGCGCAACCGCGCCAAGCGCCGCCTGCGCGAGGCCGCACGGGCGCTGACGCCCGTCCATGGGCGGCCCGGCTGCGACTATGTGTTCATCGCGCGCAGCGGCACGGCCGAGCGGGCGTGGGACCGTTTGCTTGACGATGTGAAATCGACCCTTACAAGGCTGGCGACCCCGCGCGCGGCCTCCCATGTGGAAGGCCCGACCGTGACCCCCGCCGACCACCCCGGCCAGGACCGCTGACCCGATGCAGAATCAAGACTCCCGCAACACGATCCTCTTCTTCGTGTGCGCCGCGGTGATCATGGGCTTCTACATGTTCTTCGTGATGGAGCCGCAGGCCCAGCGCCGTCGCGCCGCCCAGGCCGAGGCCGCCGCCGCCCAGGTCGAAAAGGCCGGCGACCATCCGACCGCCGCCTCCGCCCCGCCGGAACAGGTCTTCACCACCGACCGCGCCCAGGCCCTGGGCCGCGCGGCCCGCGTGCCGATCGAAAGCCCGACCGTGAAGGGTTCGCTGTCGCTGCTGGGCGGCCGCGTCGACGACCTGTTCCTGGTCCGCTATCGCGAGACCATCGCCAAGGACAGCCCGCCGGTCGAACTGTTCCGTCCAGCCGGGATGGAGCACGCCTATTTCGCCCAATTCGGCTGGACCGGCGCCAATGTGCCGGGCGGCGTTCCGGGACCGAACACCCTGTGGCGGTTGACCGGCGGCTCCACCCTGACGCCGTCGACGCCGGTGACCCTGACCTGGGACAACGCCAACGGCCTGCGCTTCACCCGCGTGATCGCGCTGGACAACCAATATCTGTTCACCGTCACCGACACGGTCGCCAACCTGGGGACCCAGGCCATCAGCATCGCCCCCTACGGCCGGGTCGAGCGCCAGGGCGTGCCGCCGGGCCTGGGCCGCGACATGATCCTGCACGAAGGCGCCATCGGCACCTTCAGCCGCGGCGACGGCTTCATCACCGAGCAGCACAAATACAAGGACTGGGCCAAGAAGCCGCGCATCGACCACGACACCACCGGCGGCTGGCTGGGCATCACCGACAAATACTGGCTGGCGGCCCTGATCCCCGACCAGTCCGAACCGGTCCAGGCCGGTTTCCGCGTCCGCGCCCGGGGCGAGACCCAGGTGCAGGAGGCCTCGATGCTGGGCGCCGCGCGCGTCATCAATCCCGGCCGCCAGATCACCGAAACCCAGCGCCTGTTCGCCGGGGCCAAGCGCAGCGAAGTGCTCAAGAGCTATGAGGACAGCCTGAACCTGCCGCGCTTCATCTACGCCATCGACTGGGGGATGCTGTGGTTCCTGACCCGGCCGATCTTCATGGTGGTGGAGTTCTTCTTCGGCCTCTTGGGCAATTTCGGCCTGGCCATCCTGGCCCTGACCGTGGTGGTCAAGCTGATCATGTTCCCCCTGGCCAACAAGGCCTATGAGAGCATGTCCAAGATGCGCAAGCTCCAGCCCAAGATGGAGGAGCTGAAGAAGAAGTACGAAGGCGACCAGCAGAAGCAGCAGGTCGAGCTGATGGCGCTCTATCAGAAGGAGAAGATCAATCCCCTGGCCGGCTGTCTGCCGATCCTGGTCCAGATTCCGGTCTTCTACGCCCTGTACAAGGTGCTGTTCGTCACCATCGAGATGCGCCACGCGCCCTTCTTCGGCTGGATCCAGGATCTGTCGGCGCGCGACCCGTCCAACATCTGGACCCTGTTCGGCCTGATCCCGTGGGACCCGGGTTCGGTCCCGCTGATCGGCGGCCTGTTGGTCGGCATGCTGGGCCTGGGCGTCCTGCCGATCTTCTACGGCCTGACCATGTGGCTGCAGCAGGCGATGAACCCGCCCGCGCCCGATCCGGTCCAGCGCCAGATCTTCCAGATGATGCCGATCATCTTCACCTTCATCATGGCCCCGTTCGCGGCGGGTCTGCTGGTCTATTGGGCGTGGAACAACATCCTGTCGATCATCCAGCAGTATTTCATCATGCACCGCTTCGGCGCCGAGAATCCGATCGACGACTTCATCGCCCGCATCCGCAAGAAAGCCGCCTGATTTGGCTTGCCGCCCGTCCTTGTCCGAAAACCGGCGACCCCTTTTCGGGGGCGGGCTTTGATGGACGACTTCACCCCCGAGGAGATCGAGGCGGCGCGGGTGCTGTTCCAGCGCCAGGCGACCTTCGTCATGGGGGCCGCCAAGATCGAGCAACTGCCCGATCCCGACCTGCCCGAGATCGCCTTCGCCGGCCGCTCCAACGTCGGCAAGTCCAGCCTGATCAACGGCCTGGTCGGCATGAACAAACTGGCCCGCGCCTCGAACGAGCCGGGCCGCACGCGTGAGGTCAACTTCTTCGACCTGGACGGCAGGATGCGTCTGGTCGACCTGCCCGGCTACGGCTGGGCCAAGGCGTCAAAGGCCACGGTGAAGAAATTCCAGGACCTGGGCCGCGACTATCTGCGCGGCCGGGTGACGCTGAAGCGGGTCTATCTGCTGATCGACGCCCGCCACGGTCTGAAGGCGGTGGACGCCGAGGCCCTGGACGCGCTGGACCTGGCCGCCGTCAGCTATCAGATCGTTCTGACCAAGGCCGACAAGATCAAGCCGCACGAGGCCCTCAAGACCGCCGAGGCGACCTTGAAGGCGATCTCCAAACGCCCCGCGGCCTATCCCGCCGTGGCCGTGACCTCGGCGGAAAAGGGAACCGGCCTGCCCGAGCTGCGGGCCGAGATCATGCGCACCTGCGGCGTGACCCTCTGACGCGGGTCGAACGCCCGCCTCACCGCCCCTCGGAACGGGGCGGCGCGTTCTTCACATAGGCGTCCAGCCAGCGGACCATCTCCCACAGGGTGTGGCCGACCGATTCCCGCGCGCGATAGCCGTGCGCCTCCAGCGGCAGGACGACATAGCGGACGGTCGCCCCATTGCCCTTCAGCGCGGCATAGAAGCGTTCGGTCTGGACCGGGAAGGTGCCCTGGTTGTCGTCGGCCTCGCCGTGGATCAGCAGGATCGGCTCATTGACCTTGTCGGCGAAGGCGAAGGGCGACATGGCGTCATAGACCTCGGGCGCCTCCCAATAGGTCCGCTGTTCGGACTGGAAGCCGAACGGCGTCAGGGTGCGGTTATAGGCCCCCGACCGGGCGATGCCGGTGCGGAACAGATCGGTGTGGGCCAACAGATTGGCGGTCATGAAGGCGCCGTAGCTGTGCCCGCCGACGGCGATCCGGTCGGGATCGGCCACGCCCAGATCGACCACCGCCTTCACCGCCGCCTCGGCGTCGGCCGTCAACTGTTCGATATAGGTGTCGTTCGGCTCGGTCCCGTCGCGGCCGATGATCGGCATCGACGGATTGTCCAGCACCGCATAGCCCTGGGTCAGCAGGAACAGATGGCTGGCCCCGCCCGGCCGCACGAAGCGGTTGGCGGCGTCGACGACCTGGCCGGCCACGGCGGCGTCGGTGAACTCGGCCGGATAGGCCCACATCACCAGCGGCAACGGCCCGTCGCGATCCTTGTCGTAACCGGCGGGCAGATACAGATTCCCCGACAACCGCACCCCGTCGGCGCGGGCGTAGGTGATCAGTTGACGGGTCACGCCCGCCAGTTGCGGCGCCGGGTCGGGAAAGCGGGTCAGGGCCTCGACGGTCTGGGCGTCCAGATCGCGCACGAACAGGTTCGGCGGATCGTCGCGGGTCTCGCGCCGGGTCACCAGGCGCCGCGCGCCGTCGTCCAGGACGCCGACGACGCTCTCATAGTCGCCGGACGCCGAGGTCCACAGACGCTCGCTCTGGCCCGTGGTCAGGTCCATGGCGGCCAGGAAGGGATATTCGCCCTGGCGCGTGGCCCCCGGCCCGGTCACCAGCACCCGCCCGTCGGCCGTGAACCGCATGACGGAAAACCCCTGGGCGTTCGGCTCGGTCAACGGCGAGCCGGGGTTGTTGTAGCGGTCCTGATAGTTGCGCTCCAGAAGCTGGCGGCCCTGGCCGGGGTGCGACGGATCGACGACCCAGCGCGTCTCGTGCCGGGTGTTGAACCAGCGGCTGTTGACCACGGCCGTGTCGGCGTCGCCCCAGACGACGCCCGCATACCGCTCGCTCAGGTCGATCAGGGTCGAGGGTGCGGCCGAGAAGGGCGCGGCCAGGGTGAAGACGCGGTCGCGCACGGCGCTCTCGGTGCGCGGATCGCCGCCGTCCTGGGCCTCGACCCAGGCCAGGGTCGCGGGCGCGTCGGCGCGCCACTGGACCGAACGCGGTCCCGGCGCCACGGCGTCGAAGGCCGTCGGCACATCGTCGCGCAGCGGCAGGTCGGCGACCCGGCGCACGATGCGCCCCTGAAGGTCGATCACATCGATCTCGGCCGGGAACAGACCGGCGGGGACGACGCGGCTGTAGGGCCGTTTGACGCGGGTGCGCAGCACATAACGCCCGTCCGGCGACACGCCCGCGCCCAGATAGACGGCCGGTTCACCCAGGGTCCGCGCCGCGCCGTTCAACGGCACGAGGGTCAGTTGCGAGGTGAAATAGTGGTCGAACAGGGCCTCGTCGCCCGCATCGTTCAGCAGGTCCTGATAGGTCCGCACCGGCGCCGCGCGGCCCATGCTTTCGGCCACGATCGGCCCGGCGGGCGGGCGGCTGACGTCGGGGGCCGCGCCACGGCCTTGCGGGACCATGCGCACGATCAGCCCGGCGCTGTCCGGCGACCAGTCGAAGGCCGCGCCCGAGGCGGCGTTGACGCGGGCGTCGGTCAGTTTGCGCGCCTGGCCCGAGGCGACGTCGACGACCCACAGCTCCAGCCCCGTCGGCGCGTCCATCAACAGGGCCACCGACCGGCCGTCCGGCGACCAGCCCGGCGACATGAAGCGCGCGTCGCGCGGCAGGATGACCGTGCGAACCGGTCCCCCGTCGACCGGTTGGAAGCCGAGACCGGTCAGCCAGCTCGTCCGGCTCTCGGCCGGGCCGTTGGTGCGCGGATTGATGCGATAGCCCGCCAGCCTCAGCATCGGCTCGGCCAGGTCGGCGATGCTCGGCAGGTCCGAACGTTCGTACAGGGCCAGGGTCGACCGATCCGGCGACAGGCTGGCCGTCGGCAGGGGCCGGGCGTCCAGGATGTCGGCGATCGGCGCCGGCGGCTGCTGATAGACGTTGGCCGCGGCTGGCGCGGTCCCGGATTGCGCCAGGGCCGGTCCCCCCGCGAGAAGCAATAGGGCGGAGACGGCGGCGGCGGTGCGGAACACGGTCTTCATCAGCGGTTTCCCAGGCTGTGAACGATCAGGGCGAAGGTCGAACGATGTCGGCGCCCATCAAACCCATCCGCACGCGGATTCACAACCCGCGCCGGGGCGCGACGGGCGACAAGGGCCAAATCGGAATGGAGAGATGGCGCACCCGACAGGATTCGAACCTGTGACCTCTGCCTTCGGAGGGCAGCACTCTATCCAGCTGAGCTACGGGTGCGTCCGTCGGCCGATCCGGCCGGGAGCAAGGGCCTTACAGCATGGTCGGGGCCGCCTCAATCCCCGTCGCCGACTTGGCGGGCCGCGCCGAACCCACTAGCGTTCGGCCGCTGTTCCCGATCGCCGCCCGGAGTGACCGATGCGCGCCCTTGTGATGTCCGCCCTGCTGTTCCTGGCCGCCTGCGCCTCGGTCCCGCCCCCGGCGCCGGCCGCCGACGGGCTGGACGCCGTCGCCCGCGACTATGTCGCCCTGATCCTGGAGCTGGGCGAACGCGAGGAAGGTTATGTCGACGCCTATTACGGGCCGCCCGAATGGCTGGCGGCGGCCAAGGCGAACCCGCGCACCGTTCCCCAACTGATCCAGGGCGCCGCCGCCCTGACCGCGCGCCTGAACGCCGTGCCGGATCGCGGGCTGGACGCCATGAGCCTGCAACGCAAGAAATACCTGCTGGCCCACGTCTCGGCCGCCGCCGCGCGCCTGCGCATGATCTCGGGCGAAAAAATGAGCTTCGCCGACGAGGCCGAGGCCCTGTTCGGCGTCCGGCCCGAGACGCCGCCCTTGAGCACCTATGACCCGGCCCTGGTCGAGCTGGACCGGCTGGTCCCCGGCACGGGACCGCTGGGCGACCGGGTGGCGGCCTTCCGCGCCCGTTTCGTCATTCCCAAGGACAGGCTGGACGTCGTCATGCGCGCCGCCATCGCCGAATGCCGCGCCCGCACCGCCCGCCACATCGACCTGCCCGCGAACGAGCGCTTCACCCTGGAGTTCGTGAACAACAAGCCGTGGTCGGGCTATAATTATTACAAGGGCGACGCCAACAGCCTGATCCAGATCAACACCGATCTGCCGATCTACATCGAGCGCGCCGTCGATCTGGGCTGCCACGAGGGCTATCCGGGCCACCACGTCTACAACGCCCTGTTGGAACAGACCTTCGTCAAGCAGCGGGGCTGGGTCGAGATGAGCGTCTATCCCCTCTATTCGCCGATGAGCCTGATCGCCGAGGGCAGCGCCAACTACGGCATCGACCTGGCCTTCCCCGGTCATGAGCGCACCGAATACGAGACCCGCGTCCTGTATCCGCTGGCGGGGCTGGACCCGGCCATGGCCGAGGACGGCGCGCATCTGCTGGCCCTGACCGACCGTCTGAAGCGGGCGGAATACACCATCGCCTCGGACTTCCTGGCCGGCCGCATCGACCGCGAGACGGCGCTGGACCAGCTTCAGAAATACGGTCTGTCCGACCGCGCCCGCGCGCGGCAGCGCCTCAGCTTCATCGAGACCTATCGCAGCTACATCATCAACTACGGTCTGGGCCGCGACATGGTGCGGGCCTGGGTCGAGCGTCAGGGACCGAACCCCTGGGACGGCATGGAGACCCTGCTGGCCAGCCAGACCCTGCCGACCGACCTGCTGCACTGAACGCCTTCCGGGCGGACGGCGGACAGGCTAGTCAGACGCCATGACCCAGGCCGCCTCTCCCCGCCCCCTCGACGGTGTTCGCGTGCTGGACCTGTCGCGGGTCCTGGCCGGGCCGTGGGCGACCCAAGCCCTGGCCGACCTGGGCGCCGAGGTGATCAAGATCGAGCGGCCGGGCGCGGGCGACGACACCCGCCTGTGGGGTCCGCCCTTCGCAACGACGACCGAGGGCGAGCGCGGCGACGCCGCCTATTTCTTCGCCGCCAACCGGGGCAAGCGTTCGGTCACTCTCGACATGGCCAACCCCGAGGGCGCCGAGATCATCCGCCGTCTGGCCGCCGACAGCCATGTGGTGGTCGAGAATTTCAAGGTCGGGGGCCTGAAGAAATACGGCCTGGACCACGCCGCCCTGTCGGCGATCAATCCGGCCCTGGTCTATTGCTCGATCACCGGCTTCGGCCAGGACGGGCCGGACGCGCCCCGCGCGGGCTACGACTATATGATCCAGGCCATGGGCGGGTTGATGTCTATCACCGGCCAACCCGACGGATCACCGGGCGCCGAGCCGATGAAGGTGGGCGTGGCGGTGGTGGACCTGTTCACCGGTCTCTATGCCTCCAACGCCATCCTGGCGGCCCTGCTGCGGGCGCGCGAGACGGGGGCGGGGGCGCATCTGGACATCGCCCTGTTCGACGTCCAGGCGGCCATGCTGGCCAATCAGGCGACCAACTTCTTCGTCAGCGGCCAGGCGCCGACCCGCATGGGCAACGCCCATCCCAACCTGTCGCCGTACCAGCCCTTCCCCTGTTCGGACGGCATGGTGGTGATCGCGGTCGGCAACGACGGCCAGTATCGCGCCCTGTGCGGCGCCCTGGGCGACGCCGCCCTGGGGACCGACGCCCGGTTCGAGACCAATGCCCGCCGGGTCGAGAACCGGACCCTGTTGTCGCCGCTGTTGGCCGGCCTGACGCGGCGTTTCGCCATGGCCGAGCTGATGCGGGCGCTGGAGACGGCGGGCGTGCCCTGCGGCCCGGTCAACACCGTCGATCAGGTCTTCGCCGAACGTCAGGCGATCCATCGCGGCCTGACCGTGGAGCAGCCGCGCGCCGATCTGGCGACGCCGATCCGCACCGTCGCCTCCCCGATCCGGGTCGATGGTCAGGCTTGCGTCCACCCGACCCCGCCCCCGGCCCTGGGCCAGGACACGGATGCGGTGCTGGGTGAACTGGGTCTGGACGTCGCCGCCCTGCGCGCGCGGGGCGTGGTCTAGATCAAGCCAGCCGCGCCGCGACCGCATCGGACGACATGATGTCGGGACCGACCCGCCAATCGATGAGTTTGAGACCCGCCACACGACCAAAGTGGCGGATATTGCTGGTCACCACGATCAGGTCCCTGGCCAGGGCTTGACCCGCGATCAGGGTGTCCAACGCCCCGATGGGACGGCCTTCTTTCGCCAGTTCGGCTCGAACCTGGGCGGCGCGGATCGCATCCTCGCCGGTGAACTCCAACGGCTCGAAGGATTCGGAGACGACCGCCAAGGCGTCAAGGTGTCGGTCGGGTCTCCGGCTGGCGACGGCGCCGGTGACCAGTTCGTGCAGGACAATGGACGACAGCCCCAGCGGCGTCGCCGAAAGCCGCGCCTGATCGAACCGGGCGCGCAGCTCAGCCTCTTCACCTCGCAAGAGACCGACGATGACGTCGCTGTCCAGAGAGAGCATCACCACTTTGCGGGCGGAGACGCGATCTCCTGTTCCGGCGGATCGGGAAAGGGATGGTCCGGGTCGGCCAGCCGATCGATTCTCGCCCACATGGCCTTAAGCTCGGCGGGGCTGACGCGATCTTCCGTCATCGGCTCCAGAATGACCCGCTCGCCTTCGCGATGAATGAGAACGGCCTTGCCGGAGAAGCGATAGGCCTTCGGCAGGCGCACCGCCTGACTTCCGCCATGAGTGAAAACGCGGGCCGTGTCCATGACGCCTTGATCACGCTTGGGCGCGGGCATGTCGCTCTCCGTATCTATAGGCATAGATACAAAATCTCTACGCATCGTTCAAGATTCAGCCCAACAGCCCCCGCCGCGCGGCCCACAGCACGAACAGGGTCGCGGCGGTGTAGGCGAAGAAGGCGTTGGTGGTCTGGCGCCGCAGCCTGATCAGTTCCGGCTCAACCGGCCGATGCCAACGTGACGCCCACAGCAGGTAGATCGCCTGGACCAACCAGCAGGCGAGGAAGGCGATCACCGCCCAGTGATGCAGGGCCAGCAGCGTCAGACCCGACGCCAACACCAGAACCGCCATGACCGACAGGATGGCGTCCGCCGTCTTCTCGGCGGGCGGCGTCTCCAGGAACGTCCCGAAGATCCGCTCCATCCGCCAGTTGATGATCGCCTGCCGGATCAGCACCACGCCCGCGAAGACGTAGAAGGCTCCAATGGCGCGCGCGATCCATTCCATGCGGAGAGCCTAGCTCTCAGCGCACATTCGGCCACTATCGGAGCCTGACGATCAGATGGCGATGATCGTGCAGAATCGCACCCTTTGGGCGTCAGCGAAGCTGCAGCGCTTCACCGATGGCCAACACCGACTGGGCAGGCCGCCCTCTTGGCCGACTGCCAAACAATCCGTGCACAGCTATCCCAACCGCCGATTTCATCTTCTTGGTGTTCACGAGATCATGCCCCGACGCCCGCGCGTGCATGATCAGCAATTGCTCCAACAGGTGCGACTGCCGTTTGAGTTTTGCCGTGTATGCATATCCGTCTCGTGACGCATGACGTTTGGCGAACAGCCAAACCTTCACCCGGCCTCGCCGCGCCAACGCTTTCGGCCAAACCTCTCGCTCGTTCCGCTGTGAAAAGAGTTCTGCCGAGAGACCCTGTTCGTGCGTCATGCCTATGTAGGCGATCCTGACGCGAGCACCGATGGAGGTCGCGATGATGTAGACCCCTGCTGCGTCGCACAGGTCGTCATCAGCCGCTGAGTCCCAGAGTCTGCCACGCCTCTCACGACAGACTCCACGTCCAACCTCGAAGGGGCCGAAGACCGTCCAAGGCTGCGCCGCCATCGCCCTTACAGGTCCAGCAGCGCCCGCTGCGGGTCTTCCAGCAGTTCCTTGATCCGCACCAGGAAGGTCACCGCCTCCTTGCCGTCGACGATGCGGTGATCGTAGCTGAGGGCCAGGTACATCATCGGGCGGATCTTGACCTCGCCGTTCACGGCCATCGGCCGCTGGACGATGTTGTGCATGCCCAGGATGCCCGACTGCGGCGCGTTCAGGATCGGCGTCGACATCAGCGAGCCGTAGGTGCCGCCGTTGGTGATGGTGAAGGTGCCACCCTGAAGCTGGTCCAGGGTCAGGGCGCCGTCGCGGGCCGCCTTGCCCAGGGCCGCGATGCCCTTTTCGATGCCCGCCAGCGACAGTTGGTCGGCGTCGCGCAGCACCGGCACGACCAGGCCCTTTTCGGTGCCGACGGCGATGCCGATGTCGTAGTGGTTCTTGTAGATGATGTCCGTGCCGTCGATCTCGGCGTTGACGGCCGGGATTTCATGCAGGGCCTGAACCACCGCCTTGGTGAAGAAGCTCATGAAGCCCAGCTTGACGCCGTGGCGCTTCTCGAACGTCTCCTTATAGGCGTTGCGCAGGGCCATGACCGCCGTCATGTCCACCTCGTTGAAGGTGGTCAGTTGGGCCGCCGTATTCTGCGATTCCTTCAGTCGGCGCGCGATGGTCTGGCGCAGGCGCGTCATCTTCACCCGCTCTTCACGCGGGGCCAGGGCGCGCGGCGCGGCCGGGGCGGCGGGGACCGGAGCAGCGGCGGGCGCGGGCGCGACGGCGGGGGCGGCGCCCACGGCGGCCAGGGCGTCGGCCTTGGTGATGTTGCCCTTGGGACCCGTGGCGGCGATGGCCTTGGGATCCAGGTTGTTCTCGGCCGCCACGCGGGCGACGGCGGGCGACAGGTGCGGCGCATCAGCCGACGGCGCGGCGGCGGGGACCGAAGCCAGAGCCGCGGCGGGGGCGTCGCCCCCCGAAGCCGCAGAGGCGGCGATGCTGCCGATCGACTGGCCGGGCTTGACGGTCGCGCCCGCGTCGGCGGCGATGGTCAGCACGCCCGAGGCGGGGGCCGAGACCTCGACGGCCACCTTGTCGGTCTCGATCTCGACCAGCAGTTCGTCCTTGGCGACGGTGTCGCCGGATTTCTTCTTCCAGGCGCCCATGGTCCCTTCGGCGACGCTCTCGCCCATGACCGGCACAGGAATGTCGACGACGGCGGCGGGCGCGTCAGCCTTGGGCGCGTCCGCCTTGGCGGCCTTGGCGGGTTTGGCGTCGGTCTTGGGCGCCGAGGCGGCCGCGCCTTCCGCCACCACGCCCAGCACGGCGCCCGGCGTCACGGTGTCGCCGGCGGCGAAGCGGATCTCGGCCAGCACGCCGTCGGCGGGCGAGACGACCTCCAGCGAGACCTTGTCGGTCTCCAGCTCGACCAGCAGTTCGTCCTTCCTCACCGGCTCGCCGGCCGCCTTGGTCCATTTGGCGATGGTGGCTTCGGTGACGGATTCGCCGAGAGCGGGGGTCAGGATGTCGGCCATGGGGTCAGGCTTTCGTTTGGGTCGTTGCAGCGTGTCTTGTCATCCCGGAAACGGCGCGAGCCGTCGTCCGGGATCAGGCGAAGGCTTCGGTCAGGAAGACGTTCAGTTCGTTCAGGTGGCGGCTCATCAGGCCCGAGGCGGTCGAGGCCGAGGCCGGGCGGCCGACATAGCGGGCGCGTTTGGCCTTGATGTCCAGCTTCTCCAGCGTCAGTTCAAGCCACGGGTCGACGAAGGTCCAGCCGCCCATGTTCTTCGGCTCTTCCTGGCACCACACCAGTTCGGCGTTGGGGAAGCGGCCCAGTTCGGTCAGCAGCGACTTCATCGGCCACGGATAGAACTGCTCCAGCCGCATCAGATAGACGTCGTCCACCGGCCTGCCCTCGGCGGCGTCCTTCTCGCGGCGCTCCAGGAGGTCGTAATAGACCTTGCCCGAGCACAGCACGACGCGACGGATATCGGCGTCCGGCTTGATCGTGATCCCGGCCACGTCGGGCCGGGTCTGAGCGTCGTCGTGCAGCACGCGGTGGAAGGCCGAACCTTCGGCCATGTCGGCCAGGGTCGAGACCGCCTTCTTGTGACGCAGCAGCGACTTGGGCGTCATCAGGATCAGGGGCTTCCTGAACGGCCGGTGCATCTGGCGGCGCAGGATGTGGAAATAGTTGGCCGGGGTGGTGCAGTTGGCGACCTGCATATTGTCCTCGGCGCAGGCCTGCAGGAACCGCTCCAGACGGGCCGAGGAATGCTCAGGTCCCTGGCCTTCATAGCCGTGCGGCAGCAGCATGGTCAGGCCGCACATGCGCAGCCATTTGCGCTCGCCCGAACTGATGAACTGGTCGATCACCACCTGGGCGCCGTTCACGAAGTCGCCGAACTGGGCCTCCCACATCACCAGGGTGTTGGGATCGGCCAGGGCGTAGCCGTACTCGAAGCCCAGCACCGCCTCTTCCGACAGGGCCGAATCGATGACCTCGAAATGGGCCTGGCCTTCGCGCAGGTTGTTCAGCGGGATGTAGCGGGCCTCGGTCGTCTGATCGATGACGCCCGAATGGCGCTGGCTGAAGGTGCCGCGCACCGAATCCTGGCCCGACAGGCGGATGGGGAAACCCTCGTCCAGCAGGCTGGCGAAGGCCAGGCTCTCGGCCGTGGCCCAGTCGATGTTCTGGCCGGTCGAGACGGCTTCGCGGCGGCCGTCGATGACCCGCTTCAGCGTCTTGTGGATGTCGATGGCGTTGGGGACGGTGGTCAGGCGGGCGCCCAGATCGTGCAGGGTCTCCAGCGGGACCTCGGTCTTGCCGCGGCGCTCGTCGTCCTCGGCCAGGCCCATGCCGGTCCATTGCCCGTCCAGCCAGTCGGCCTTCTTGGCCTCGAAGGTCTTGCCGGCCTCGAACTGGGCGTCCAGGAAGGCCTCGAACCGGGCCAGTTCCGCCTCGACCTCGGCCTCGGAGATCACGCCTTCGGCGACCAGACGACGCGAATAGATTTCGCGGGTCGAGGGCTGGTCCTTGATCTTCCGGTACATGACCGGCTGGGTGAAGGTGGGGTCGTCGCCCTCGTTGTGGCCGAAGCGGCGGTAGCAGAACATGTCCACCACCACGTCCTTGTGGAATTTCTGGCGGAACTCGGTGGCCACCTTGGCGGCGAAGACCACGGCTTCCGGGTCGTCGCCGTTCACGTGGAAGATCGGCGCCTGGACCATCAGGGCCACGTCCGACGGATAGGGCGACGAACGGCTGTTGCGCGGCGAGGTGGTGAAGCCGATCTGGTTGTTGATGATGAAATGCAGGGTGCCGCCGGTGCGATAACCCTTCAGCCCCATCAGGGCGAAACATTCGGCCACCACGCCCTGGCCCGCGAAGGCGGCGTCGCCGTGGATCAGCAGCGGCGCGACCTTGGTGCGGTCCAGCGCCCATTGCTCTTCCGGCTGGCCGATGTTGGCCTCGCGGATGTCGAACGCCTGTTTCGCCCGCGCCTTGCCCAGAACGACCGGATTGACGATCTCCAGGTGCGACGGATTGGCGGTCAGCGACAGGTGGACCTTGTTGCCGTCGAACTCGCGATCCGAACTGGCGCCCATGTGGTATTTGACGTCGCCCGAACCCTCGATGTCGCTGGGCACGGACGAGCCGCCCTGGAACTCGTGGAAGATGGCCTTGTAGGGCTTGCCCATCACGGCGGCGAGCACGTTCAGGCGGCCCCGGTGGGCCATGCCGAACACGATCTCGTCCATGCCCAGATTGCCGCCGCGCTTGATCACCTGCTCCAGCGCCGGGACCATGGCCTCGCCGCCGTCCAGGCCGAACCGCTTGGTGCCGGGGAAGCGCTTGTGCAGGAAGCGCTCGAAGCCCTCGGCCTCGATCAGCTTGTTCAGGATGGCCAGCTTGCCTTCCTTGGTGAAGCTGTCGCGGTCGAACCGGTCGGCGCCCTCGAACCGCTGTTGCAGCCAGGACTTCTCCTCCGGCTCGGCGATGTGCATGAACTGCACGCCGATATTGCCGCAATAGGTGGCCTTCAGGACCGCCATCACCTCGCGGATGGTGCCGGTCTGCATGCCCATCACCCCGTCCAGATAGATGGGGCGATCCATGTCGGCGGCGGTGAAGCCGTGGAATTCGGGCGTCAGCTCGGGATTGTTCGCCGGCAGCTCGATGCCCAGCGGGTCCAGCGTCGCCTGCAAATGGCCGCGCACGCGATAGCTGCGGATCAGCATCAGGGCGCGGATGGAATCGTGGGCGGCGGCGCGGATCTCGTCGGCCGACACGGCGGCGGCCGGGGCGGGCGCGGCGGCGGGCGCGGCGGCCTTGGCCTTGGGATCAGGTTTCGGGGCGGGCCACCGGCCGTCGAAGGCGCCGGTCTCCTCGGTCGGTTCGGTCACGGGCGAGCGGCCCCAGGCGCCCGCGGCGGCGGCGGCCTTCACGCTCTCGGCGTTGTCGCGAAGCTGGTCGAAGAAGGCGCGCCACTCGGGCGACACCGAGGCCGGATCGGCGGCCCAGCGGCCGTGCAGATCCTCGATGAAGGCGGCGTTCGAGCCGTAGAGGAAGGAGGTCTCGGCGAAGACCTGATTCAGGCGCCCGGCGTCGTCAGCCATCGTGTTCCGTCAGTCCCATGCCCCGCGCGCACGTCTGCGCCCCGGCGACGCCGCTCATATAGGCCGTGTTTCCTCATGGGTCATGACCGAATGGGGGCGAAAGACGAAGTTTTTGACCGGCGAGGGCGTCATTCCGGCCGATCAGGGGCGATTTTCGCCGTCACGGCGCCTCGATCCGGCTCCGACCCGAGGCGTCGAGACGGCGCGATCGACGCGGACGACGTCGCCCGCGTCGATCATTGTCGGCGCGGAGGTCAGGCCTCGGCGGCTTCCACGATCAAGTCCGTCACCTCGACCGGACGCGAGGCCAGGGAGGCGTGGCTGGCGTCCAGGGTGATGACCTTCTTGGCGTTCATGCGCCCGGACATCATGCGCTGGTTCTCCGGGTTGATCATCCGGTCGTTGGACGAGATCTGGTACCAGCTCGGCTTGGCCTTCCAGGCCGGGGCGGTGACGTTGTCGCCGAACGTGCCGCCGATCGGCGCCTTCTGGGTCACGGCCATGACCAGGGTTTCGTCCTGGGGCAGGTCCTGGGCGAAGCTTTCGCCGAACTTGTCCTGGGCGATCCACAGGAAGCCGTCGCTGTCGGGCGCGATATTGCCGAAGGCGGCGGGCGGATTGGCCTGGCTGATGGCGCCCGCGCTCTCACCGGCGTCGGGGGCGAAGGCGGCGATATAGACCAGCGACTTCACATTGGGCATGTCGCCCATCTGGGTGATGACCTTGCCGCCGTAGGAATGGCCGACCAGCACCACCGGCCCGTCGATCTGGGCCACCATCTTGCGCGTGCGCTCGGCGTCGTCGGCCAGGGAGGTCAGCGGGTTCTCGACGGCGAACACCTTGTCGTAGCCGCGCTTGTTCAGCTCCAGGATGACCTTGGCCCAATGGGCGGCGCCGCCCCAGAAACCGTGAACCAGAACGATGGCGGGTTTGTCGGACATGGCGATCTCCTATGAGCCGGGTATCGATATCCGGCCCATAGGCGCTCTTTCGTGCGGCGAAAATCGCAAAAAGTGCGGTTTTTCAAAGGTTGACCTTAAGTCACCCGTCGCGATCCTCAGCCCTTCAGCACTTCCACCAGGGTGGTTCCCAGACGCGCGGGCGACGGCGACACGCGGATGCCCGCCGCCTCCATGGCCGCGATCTTGGATTCCGCGTCGCCCTTGCCGCCCGAGACCACGGCGCCGGCGTGGCCCATGGTGCGGCCCTTGGGGGCGGTGCGTCCGGCGATGAAGCCGGCCATCGGCTTCTTCCTGCCCTTCTTGGCCTCGTCGATCAGGAACTGGGCCGCGTCTTCCTCGGCGCCGCCGCCGATCTCGCCGATCATGATGATCGATTCGGTCGCCGGATCGGCCAGGAACAGTTCCAGCACGTCGATGAATTCGGTGCCCTTGACCGGGTCGCCGCCGATGCCGACGGCCGTGGTCTGGCCCAGGCCCTCGTTCGAGGTCTGAAACACCGCCTCATAGGTCAGGGTGCCCGAACGCGAGACGATGCCGACGTTGCCCTTCTTGAAGATGCTGCCGGGCATGATGCCGATCTTGCACTCTTCGGGGGTCAGGACGCCGGGGCAGTTGGGACCCAACAGGCGCGAGTTCGAGCGGTCCAGCCGCGCCTTGACCCGCACCATGTCCAGGACCGGAATGCCCTCGGTGATGCAGGTGATGAAAGGCACTTCGGCGTCGATGGCCTCGATGATGGCGTCGGCGGCGCCCGCGGGCGGCACATAGATCACCGAGGCGTCGGCGCGCGTCGCCTCTTTCGCTTCGGCCACCGAGGCGAAGATCGGCAGGGTCTCGCCCTCGGACCCGTGCCACAGCTCGCCGCCCTTGGCCGGGTGCACGCCCCCGACCATCTGGGTGCCGTAGTAGCGCAGCGCCTGTTCCGTGTGGAAGGTGCCGGTCTTGCCGGTCAGGCCCTGGACGATGACGCGGGTGTTCTTGTCGACGAGGATGGACATGTCTGTGCTCTGAATTCTGTGTCTGGGCGGGCGTCGGCGTCGGTCAGCCGACCGCCTTGACGATCTTCTGGGCCGCGTCGTCCAGGTCGTCGGCGGCCGTGATGTTCAGGCCCGATTCGTTCAAGATCTTCTTGCCCAGCTCGGCGTTGGTGCCTTCCAGCCGCACGACCAGCGGCACTTCCAGACCGACCTCCTTGACCGCCGCGACCACGCCCTCGGCGATGATGTCGCAGCGCATGATGCCGCCGAAGATGTTGACCAGAATGCCCTGGACGGCCGGGTCGGCGGTGATGATCTTGAAGGCCGCCGCGACCTTCTCCTTGCTGGCGCCGCCGCCGACGTCGCAGAAGTTGGCCGGTTCCTTGCCGTACAGTTTGATGATGTCCATCGTCGCCATGGCCAGGCCGGCGCCGTTGACCATGCAGCCGATGTTGCCGTCCAGGGCGACATAGGCCAGGTCCCATTCCGAGGCCTCGATCTCTTTCGGGTCCTCCTCCGTCTCGTCGCGCAGGTCCTTGACGTCGGGGTGGCGGAACAGGGCGTTGCCGTCGAAGCTGACCTTGGCGTCCAGCACGCGCAGGCGGCCGTTCTGCATGACGATCAGCGGGTTGATCTCCAGCATCGACATGTCCTTGTCGATGAAGGCCCGATACAGCGTCGGGAACAGGGTCTCGCCGTCCTGGGCCGCCGGGCCGGTCAGGTTCAGGGCGGTGTTGATCTCGACCACATTGGCGGGGGTGACGCCGGCTTCCGGGTCGATGTCGATGGTGGCGATCTTCTCGGGCGTGTCGTGGGCCACGGCTTCGATGTCCATGCCGCCCTCGGTCGAGACGACGAAGGACACCCGGCCCGTGCCGCGATCAACCAGCAGCGAGCAGTACAGTTCGCGGTCGATGTCGGCGCCGTCTTCGATGTACAGGCGGTTGACCTGTTTGCCGGCCGGGCCGGTCTGGGCCGTGACCAGGGTGTTTCCCAGCATCTCGCGGGCGTTGGCGACCACGTCCTCGATGGACTTGGCCAAGCGCACGCCGCCTTTGGCCTCGGCGCCCAGCTCCTTGAACTTGCCCTTGCCGCGCCCGCCGGCGTGGATCTGGGACTTCACCACATACAGCGGCCCGGGCAGGCGCTTGGCCGCGCCTTCCGCCTCATCGGCCGAGGTGATGGCCACGCCCTCGGCGACCGGGGCGCCGTAGCCCTTCAGAAGCTGCTTGGCCTGGTACTCGTGGATGTTCATGGGAAGCCGCCGGTTGGGGGAAGAGTTGCGGCGCTTATAGGCGCGCGCCCTTCGCAGGTGCAACCGGCAGCCTGGCCCTCAATCCACCCAGTCGCGTTTCAAGGTCCGCGAGGCCCCGATCAGCAAGGCCGAGGCCAGCAGGTAGAAACCCATGCCGGTGTAGATGGCCCAGCGCAGGCTCTCGTCGCCGAAGCGCGGAGCCAGAAGGTCGCTCATCCAGCCGAAATAGTAGAAGCCCACGGCGATGCCGAGCAGGTTGTTGAACAGCAGGAACAGGGCCGAGGCGGTCGAACGCATCGGCGCCGGAACCAGGTGCTGCACCGCCGCCGTGATCGGTCCCAGCCAGGCCAGGTTCAGACCCGTCGGCAACAGGAAGATCAGGAAGGCCAGGGCCAGTTGCTGGAACTGCGTCCCGCCGCCCGGCAGGACCAGGCCGATGAGCCAGGGCGAATTCATCGCCGCGATGAACAGCGGCGCCGAAATCAGGAAGGCGATGGCCGGGGTCAGAGGATAGGCGCCCTTGCCGCGCCGCGACAGCTTGTCGGCGATCATCCCGCCCAGCCAGATGCCCAAAAGGCCGCCGATCAGGGCGATGCCGGCGTAATACCAACTGACCTGTTTCAGGCTCAGATCGAAGCTGCGCATGAAGAACAGCGGCAGCCACCCCGCCACGCCGTAGCCGCAGACCGAGGACGAGGCCGCGCCCAGGGCCAGCAGCCAGAAGCTCTTCTTGGCCATGACCACCGAGGCCGTCGCCTGGGCGATCAGCACCGAGATCCCGATCACCGTCCCCAACAGGCCCGCGAAGCCGATCACCAGCGGATCGGCCAGGGTCAGGCCGCCGAAATGGATCGCCGCGGCCAGAGCGACCAGGCCCGCGCCGACGCCCAACAGGCCCAGGCCGACCTTGCGCCCCAGGGTCGAACCCGTCGGCGACGCCGCAGGCGCGGCCGCGGCGGCCGAGACGGCGGCGCGGTCCTGCCCGCCGCGCTGCGGGTCGCGCACCGTCAGACGCAGCAGGGGCGCGACCAACAGACCGATCAGGCCCACGGCGATGAAGGCGGTGCGCCAACCGTACTCCGCCGCCAACAGGCCGCCAACCAGCGTGCCCGCCGCCGTGCCCAGCGGAATGCCGAAGGCGAAACCGGCCAGGGCGCGCGCCCGTTGGTTCGGCGGGAAATAGTCGGCGATCAGGGAATAGGCCGGGGCCACGCCGCCCGCCTCGCCCACGCCGACGCCCATGCGGAACAGGAACAGTTGGCCGAACGACCCGGCCATGCCGCACAAGGCGGTGAAACCCGACCAGACGGCCAGGGCGCCGGTCATGATCCACACCCGGCTGAACCGGTCGGCCAGCCAGGCCAGGGGAATGGCCAGGGTCGAATAGACCGAGGCGAAGGCGATGCCGCCCAACAGGCCGAACTGGCTATCGGACAGGCCGAATTCCTCCTTCAGCGGCGCGGCCAGGATGCCGATGATCTGCCGATCCAGGAAGTTCAGCATATAGACCAGGATCAGCACCGCCAGGACGTAGAAGCGGTAGCCCGGACGCTCGGCGCGCGCGGCCGTGTCGGTCATGGCGTTTTCCTCGACTTGATCTTGTTCTTGGCGGCGACGGTAACCGCGCCTCGGGCGGGCGACAAAGAAAAAGGGCGGCGGCTCATCGAACCGCCGCCCCAGACCCCCAGGAGAAGGGGTTCAGGCGTTCACAGGCCCGATCAGTAGCGGGCCGAGACCTTGATCATCCAGGTGCGCGGGGCGCCGTAATAGGCCGTGCGGATGCCGCCCACCGACGAGAATTCCTGGGCGTCGGTCTTATAGACTTCGTCCGACAGGTTCTGGCCGTACAGGCCGACCGAATAGCGGTCGGTCGGGTCGTTCCACACCACGCGGGCGTCGAACAGCCAGTAGTCTTCCTGGAACATGCCCGGCAGTTGGACATTCGAATTGACCGGGGTGTTGTCCACCGCCAGGGCCATGCGCGAGCGGTATTTGGCCGCGCCGCCGACCGTGATCGACGAACCGTCGCCCAACTCCGCCTCATACTGAACGCCGTAGCGGGCGGTCCATTTGGGCGAGAAGGCCGGGGTCTGGAACTCGCGGCTGCCGGCGAAGCTGGTGAAGCGGGCGTCGGCGAAGTCGGTGTAGTCGGCGTCCAGGTAACCGATCTGGGCGTCCAGTTGCAGACCCGGCAGCGGCACCAGCACGGTCTCGACCTCGAAGCCCGACAGCAACAGACCGCCGGCGTTCAGCACCGACAGTTTGGCCGTCGGCACGCGCGTGATCGGATCGATGTCCGTGCCCGAGATGCGGGCCTGGAAGTTGTTGTAGTCGGTGATGAAATAGGCCGCGTTGAAACGCAGGCGGTTATCCCAGCGCGTGGCCTTGAAGCCGGCTTCCCAGCTTTCGGCGGTTTCGGGGTCGTACTCGCTGGATTCGGCCACCGAATTGGCGCGGCCGTTGAAGCCGCCCGACTTGAAGCCTTCCGAATAGCGCAGATACCACAGGGTGTCGGCGTCGGGCCGGTAGTCGATCGAGGCCGACACCGAGGTGTTGTCGTATTGGCCGACCGGCGGGGCGAAGCCATAGGTGGCGTTGAAGGCCGGCAGGGCCGCGTAGAAGGTCGAGGTCGTGCGCCAGTAGTCCTTCTCCTCCTCGGTGCGGCGGATGCCGCCCGAGACGCGGATCTGGTCCGAGACCGCCAGGCTGACGTTGGCGTAGGCCGCCTTAGAGGTGGTCTCCAGCGTGTCGTCGATGGTGCGGGTGAAGCGCGAGTTCGAGAAGGCCGCGCCCAGGAAGTCGTTGGCATAGGCCTCTTGGTGCGACTCCACCTCTTCACGCAGATAGTACAGGCCCGCCACGGCGTTGATCGGGCCGCTGTTCCAGTTCAACTGGAACTCCTGGCTGGTCTGGTTCTGATCGACGTCGACCAGGGCCTCGGTGATCGACAGGCGCGTGGCGTCGAAGTCGATGTAGTCGGTCGTCGACAGGTCGCGATAGCCGGTGATCGACTTCAGCGTCAGGCTCTCGGACAGGTCCCACGCGATCCGCAGCGAACCGCCCCAGTGGTCCAGCTTGGTCGAATTGGGCAGGCCGGGCGTGACCGAGGTTTCAAAATTATAGTGCGGCAGCGGGTTCGGCGGGGTGTACAGCGGCACGCCCAGAACCGTGGTCAAGGGGCTGGTGGCCTGACCGACCGTCAGGGCCGCGTCGTCACGCGACCAGTCGGCGGCGAAGTCGACCCGGACGTTCGAGGCCGGATCCCACGCCAGCGAGCCGCGCACGGCCTGGGTGTTCTTGTCGTTGTATTCGGCGCCGCTCACCGGATCGGTGACATAGCCGTCGCGGGTCGAACTCAGGGCCGCCAGGCCGAAGGCCAGGTTTTCGGTCACCGGGCCGGAGACCGAACCCTGGACGTCGATCAGATTGTACGAACCATAGGCCGCCGAGCCGCGCGCGCGGAACTCTTGGCCCGGACGACGCGACACCAGCTTCAGGGCGCCGCCGATGGTGTTCTTGCCGTACAGCGTGCCCTGCGGCCCGCGCAGAACCTCGATGCGCTCCAGGTCCAGCAGGTCGAACTGGGTGCCGCGCACGCGGCTGTAATAGACGTCGTCGACATAGACGCCGACGGCCGGGTCGAAGGTCTGCAAGGCGTCGGGCTGGCCCACGCCGCGGATGTAGATGTTGGTCGCGTTCGACGAGGCGCGGCCCTGGGCGATGTTCAGGTTCGGCACCGCGCCTTGCAGGTCGGTGACCTGAAGCGCGCCCTGACGTTGCAGGGTCTCGGCGTTGAAGGCGGTCACGGCCAGCGGCGTGGTCTGGGCCGATTCCTCGGTGCGGCGGGCGGTGACGACGATGTCCTCGACCGCGTTCACAGGCCCTTGGGAAGCGGCCTCCTGGGCCATGGCTACGGTGGAAAGCGCGCTCCAGGCGGCGCCCGCCAGCAAGGCGGTCTTGACCAGTCGGTTCATCGGGATCCTCATTATGATGTTTCCAGCCCGTGACGCTTTTATTCAGCGTTCAATGATTTTCGGCGAAGGTGATCGCCTTTCACGATCCTGTCAAATGGCGTCGCCAAGGCCGAAACCGGTTACGGCCACGCTGTGGCGCCGTTGCACAGCAAGGCTCGCCGGGCCTATGCCTTGATCCATGAGCGAGACCGACGCGCCCAAGACCGCCGCAAGTCCAGGCCCTGGTCCGGCCAAGCGCGGCCGCCCGCCCAAGGCCAAGGACGGTGGAACCGGCGACACGCGCGAATCCATCCTGGACGCGGCCGAGGACCTGTTCTCCAAACACGGCTTCTACGGCGTCACCATCCGCGAGGTGGCGCGCGAGGCGGGCGTGGATACGGCCCTGGTCCACTATTATTTCGGGGCCAAGCGCGGCCTGTTCGACGCCGTCTTCCTGCGCCGCGCGGCGGTGTGGAACAATGAGCGGGTCGAGGCCGTCAACCGCTACGCCAAGGCCGCCGGAGACCAGATGACGCTGGAAGGGCTGTTCGAGGCCTTCCTGAGACCCCCGTTCCAATGGTCGCTGAAGGGCGGGCCGGGCTGGAAACACTATTCCGCCCTGGTGGCCCAGACCAACGCCAACCCCACCTTCGGCGGCGAGACCATGGCGCGGTATTTCGACCCGGCAATCCGGCGGCTGATCGAACTGATCAAACAGGTCCTGCCGCATGCGCGCGACGTCGATCTGTACTGGGCCTATCACAATCTGTCGGGCGCCCTGACCCTGACCCTGGGCGAGACCGGCCGTCTGGACCGGCTGTCGAACGGCCTGTGCCGGTCGGGCGATCTGGAGACGGCGGGCGACTATATGGTCCGGTTCGCGGCCGCCGGTTTTCGCGCCGTCTGCGGCGAGGCGCCCAAGGCGGACTGACATCGACGTTCCGCGCGCCACGCCCTCACGCCAGGGCCTTCACGCGCCTGTGTCCCGGAACCGGCATTTCCACGGTTGACGGCGCGCCTCGCCCTGTCGAGCCTGCGGGTCCCCCAATCCACCCAAGGAGGCGCCGGTGGCGCACAAGTTCGAAATCTACAAGGACAAGGCGGGCGAGTTCCGCGTCCGCTTCAAATACAACAGCGAGACCATCTTCGCGACCGAGGGCTATTCCTCGAAAGCCTCGGCTCAGAACGCCATCGACTCGATCAAGAAGAACGGTCCCGGCGCGCCGACCGAAGACAATAGCTGACGCCGTTCAGCCCGGCTCCGGCTCGCCGATCTCGGCGGGCCGGATCACCCGGATCCAGCCCTCGGCCGTCCGCACCTCCGGCGCCGCCTCGCGCGTGAACGGCAGGTACCAGGTCTGGCCGCCCGACGCGGGGGCGATCTCCAGCATGTCGGACGCCCCGAAATTCTGCACCGACTTCACGCGGCCGATCACGGCGTCGGCGCCGTCGCGCGCCTCCAGCCCGATCAGGTCAGCCAGGTAGAATTCGTCTTCTTCCGGCTGGGGGAAGCGGTCGCGCGGGACATAGAGCTTCAGCCCCCGCATCGCGTCGGCCTGTTCCTTGGCCGTGATCTCCTTGGCCCGGCCGACCACGCCGTTCTTGTCGGGCCGCGCCGCCGTCAGGGTCAGGCCGACCGAGCCGTCGGCGCGCAACAGGGGACCATAGGCCGTCAGGGCCAGGGGGTCGGCGGTATAGGCCGTCACCCGCACCTCGCCCTTCACGCCGAAGCCGCCCGCCACCTGGCCCACCAGGATCAACCTGTCCGTCACCGCATCCTCCGCGCGTCCGCTCGCGCCCCATAGCAGAAGAGCGGCCCCCTGAGGGAGCCGCTCTCCGATCGTCCGACGATCAGCCGACCGTCACCAGATGCGCACGCGCTGCTCCGGCGGCAGATAATAGGCCGTGCCCGGCTGGACGCCGAAGGCGTCGTACCAGGCGTCGACGTTGCGCAGCGGGCCGATGACGCGGAAGCGCGCCGGGCTGTGCGTGTCGGTGGCCACCTGCTGCTTCAGGGCCTCGTCGCGGTATTTGGAGTTCCACACCTGCGCCCAGCCGTAGAAGAAGCGCTGGTCGCCGGTCGTGCCGTCGATCACCGGCGCGGCCTGGCCGTTCAGCGACAGGTGATAGGCGTCCAGGCCCACCGCCACGCCGCCGGCGTCGCCGATGTTCTCGCCCATCGTGAGACCGCCCTGGACGTGATAGCCCGGCAGGGTCTCGAACTGGTCGTACTGGGCGCCGAGACGGGTGGTCAGAGCCACGAAATTGGCGCGGTCTTCCGGCGTCCACCAGTCGCGCAGCACGCCGTCGCCGTCGGACTTGGATCCCTGGTCGTCGAAGCCGTGGCCGATCTCATGGCCGATCACCCCGCCGATGCCGCCGTAATTCACGGCCGGATCGGCGTTCGGGTCGAAGAAGGGCGGTTGCAGGATGGCGGCCGGGAAGACGATCTCGTTATTGGCCGAGTTGTAATAGGCGTTCACCGTCTGAGGCGTCATGCCCCACTCGTCCTTATCGACCGGCCCGTTCATGCGGTTCAGTTGGTACTGCCAGCCGAAGCGGCCGATGCGCTCGACATTGCCGAACAGGTCGTCGGCCCGGATATCCAGACCCGAATAGTCGCGCCATTTGTTCGGATAGCCGATCTTGACGGTGAATTTCGCCAGCTTCTCCTGGGCGGCGGCCTGGGTCTGGTCGCCCATCCAGGTCAGGTTGTCGATGCGGTGCGCCAGCGCCCGGCGCAGGTTGGCGACCAGCTCCTCCATCTTGGCCTTGGACTCGGCCGGGAAGTAACGCTCGGCGTACATGCGGCCCGTGGCGTCGCTCAGGGCGCCCTCGGCGAAGCTGACGGCGCGCTTTTCGCGGCTGCGCTGCTCGGGCTGGCCCGACAGGTCGCGGCTGCGGAACTCCCACTGGGCGTCCGAGAAGCGGCGCGACAGGCTTCCGGCGGCGTCATCGACGGTGTGGAAGGCCTGCCAGGCCTGGATCACCGACATCGGCGTCTCGGCGTAGATGGCGGCGATCTTGGGCATGGCCGTGTCCTGACGGACGATCAGGCGGTCGATGGCGCCGAGACCGGCGGCGTTCAGATAACCGGCGAAATCAAAGCCCGGCGCGGCCTCGGCCAGGCGGACCGGGGTGGTTTCATTATAGGTCCGGTTGCGGTCGCGGTTCTCGATCGGGGTCCAGTGGGCCTGGGCGATCTTCTCCTCGAAGGCCATGATGGCCGCCGCGTTTCCGGCCGGATCGTCCCAGCCGATCATGCTGAGCATGCGCTCGACATAGGCCTGGTATTTCTCTTTCTTGTCGGCGTAACGCGCGTCCAGATAATAGTCGCGGTTCGGCAGGCCCAGACCGCCCTGGCCCATCGAGGTGACGTATTCATTGGGCCGTTTGGAATCGATCGTGATGCCGGTGCCGAAGATCGACGATCCGGCGCGGCCCTGGGTCGACCCCATATAGACGGCCATCTTCTCGTGGGTGTCGGCGGCGCGGATGGCGGCGAGATAGGGTTGCAGCGGCTGGGCGTCCAAGGCCTCGATCCGCGCCTGGTCCATATAGCTGCGATAGGCGGCGGCCACCTTGGCCTCGTCCGAACCGGCGGCCAGATCATTGCGGGCGACCAGTTCGTCGACCATGGCCTTGACGCGGTTGTCCGACAGTTCGCGCAGCATGGCGAAGGCGCCGTAGCTGGTGCGATCCGAGGGGATCTGAATCTGGTCGAAGGCCAGGCCGCCGGCGTAGCGGAAGAAGTCGTCGCCCGGATTCACCGAGGTGTCGCGTCCCGCCAGGTTGAAGCCCCAGGTTCCGTAGGACGGGGTCGCCGTGCCCTGCCAGCCGGGCGTCGCCGGATCGGCGTCCTGGGCGAAGCCCGCGAAATCGCTCACCAGGCTGACGACCGAGCAGGTCTCATCCAGACAGGCGTGGTCATGGGAATCCTGGGCCGAGGCGGCGGCGGGAATCATCAGGGCGCCGAGGGCGGCGCCGGCTACGAGCAGGCGTTTCATGCGGGACAGGTCCGTTCACAGATTGCAGGCGGCGGCACCATTACCGCCGGTTCTCGCGCCGTCACCCCAAAAGTGTCCGACACGCTTACACGTTGGAAAAATCGCAATCCGTTCCACGCCCACGTTTTATTAAATCTCGTTAAGGTGCGTTCCGCACGGCGCCGCTGATAGGGTCCCGCCGCCCGGGGGAACGGGCGCTGGAGCATCCGCATCATGAAGACCCGCCTGATCCTGTCCGTCGCCGCCTCGGCCCTGATGCTGGGCCTGGCCGCCGCGCCCGCCCTGGCCCAGACCGCCGCGCCCGCCGCCTCGACCCAAGGGGTCCAGGTGCCGCCGCTGGGCTTTGTCGAACGCACCCTGCCGAACGGACTGAAGGTCTATACGGCGCGCGACGCCAACACCTCCAACGTCACGGTCCAGGTCTGGTACAAGGTCGGCGCCAAGGACGACCCGGAAGGCCGCTCGGGCTTCGCCCACCTGTTTGAACACCTGATGTTCAAGGCGACCCGCAACCTGCCGCCCGAGACCTTCGACCGGCTGACCGAGGATGTCGGCGGCTCGAACAACGCCTCGACCTATCTGGACCTGACCAACTATTTCGAGACCGTCCCGGCCGAGCACCTGGAGCGGATGCTGTTCGCCGAGGCCGACCGCATGGGTTCGCTGGTCGTCAACGAGGCCGTCATGGCCTCCGAGCGCGACGTGGTGAAGGAGGAATACCGTCTGCGCGTCCTGTCGACGCCCTATGGCCGGTTCCAGCGCATCCACGCCCCGGCCTTCACCTTCCAGACCAGCCCCTATCGCCGCCCCGGCATCGGCTCGATCGAAGATCTGAACGCGGCGAACATCGGCGACGTTCAAGCCTTCCACGAGACCTTCTACCGGCCCGACAACGCCTATCTGATCGTGGCGGGCAATTTCGACCAAGCCCAGTTGGACGCCTGGATCGACCAGTATTTCGGCGCCATCGAGCGGCCGAACCGTCCCCTGCCCATCAACCACGTCGAAGAGACCTACGGCCCGGCGCGCGAGGCGACCTTCTACGGCCCGAACGTGCCCCTGCCGATGGTGCAGATCTCCTATCCGACCGCGCCCTACGCCCATCCCGACCGGGCGGCGCTGGACGTGCTGGACGGCATTCTGTCGACCGGCGACAGCTCGCGCCTGTACCGTTCGCTGGTCTACACCCAGCAGGTCGCCAACTCGGCCGGCTCCAGCAACTACCAGCAGCAGCAGGTCGGCAACCTGTCGGTCACGGCGGTGATGAACCCCGGCAAGACCCCGGACGAGGGTCTGGCCGCCCTGCGCGCCGAGGTGGCGCGCATCCGCGACCAGGCCGTCACCCCGGCCGAACTGGCCGAGGCCAAGAACGAGCTGATCGCCGACGCCCTGCGCTCGCGCGAGACCATCGACGGGCGCGCCTTCGCGTTTGGATACAGCCTGATCATGACCGGCGATCCGACCTCGGTGGACCGCGACATCGCCAATCTGCAAGCCGTGACCGTGGCCGACGTCCAGCGCGTGGCGCGCCTGTATCTGCGCGACGATCGCGCCGTGACCATGCGCTATCTCCAGGCCGACGCCGAACACCCCGAGACGCCGCAGCGCAGCGACTACACCGCCCCCGTCACCCTGGCCGACCTGGCCCCCGCCGGAGCGCCGGTCACCCTGGCCCCCGAGGGCGAGCGCATTCCCCTGCCCCAGCCCGGCCGGCCCGTGGCCGTCGCCACGCCCGCCGTGGCCGAGCTGCGTCTGGACAACGGCCTGCGCGTGCTGGTCGCCCCGACCCAGGGCGTGCCGCTGGTCGCCGCGCGGCTCAGCCTGCGCGCCGGCGCCTCGGACGATCCGACGGGCAAGGGCGGCGCCGCCGCCTTCACCGCCAACCTGCTGGACAAGGGCACCGAGACCCGCTCGGCCGTTCAGATCGCCAGCGAGGGCGAAAGCCTGGGCGCCGACTTCGGCGCGGGCGCGGGCGTCGACTTCACCAATGTCCAGGTGAACGCTCCGTCGAACGTCTTCCCCCAGGCCCTGACCCTGTTGGCCGACATGGTGCGCAACCCGGCCTTCGCGCCCGAGGAGCTGACCCGTCAGCAGCAGCAGGCGTTGAACGGCCTGCGGGTCCAACTGTCCCAGCCCGGTCCCGTCGCCGGCATGGCCGCCGCCCGCGCCGTCTATGGCGACGCCCCCTACGGCCGGCCCGCCAACGGCACCCCGACCAGCATCCCCGGCCTGACGCGTGAGGATCTGGCCGCCTTCCATGCCGGTCGCTATCGGCCCGAGAACGCGGTCCTGACCTTCTCCGGCGACATCACGCCCCAGGCCGCCCGCGCCCTGGCGCAACAGGCCTTCGGCGACTGGCGCGGCGAAGGCGCCGCCCCGGCCGCTTCGGCCGACGCCGCCGGTCCCGCCCTGGCGCCGCGCGTCATCGTCATCGACCAGCCGGGCGCCGGCCAGGCCGCCGTCATCACCGCCCTGCGCGGCATCGCCCGCTCGGACCAGGACTATTTCCCCCTGTCGGTCGGCAATGCGGTTCTGGGCGGCGGCTTCTCGGCCCGCCTCAGCCAGGAGATCCGCATCAAGCGCGGTCTCAGCTACGGCGCCTATTCCGGTCTGTCGGCGCGCGAGGACCAGGGCATGCTGACCGCCTCGGCCCAGACCCGCAACGACGCCGTGCCCCAGGTCATCGACCTGATGCTGCAACAGGTCCGGCGCCTGTCGGACGAGCCGGTCACCGACGCCGACATGGCCCCGCGCAAGGCCACGCTGATCGGCGACTTCGGCCGCACGCTGGAGACGGTCGACGGCCTGGGGTCGTTGGTCGCCAACCTGGCGCTGTACGACCTGCCGCTGTCCAGCCTGGCCAGCTACGCCGCCGATGTGAACGCGGTGACGCCCGAGGCCATCCAGGCGGCCGTGCGCGAGCACATCCCGGCCGACCGCGCCAGCGTGGTGGTCGTCGGCGACGCCCAGGTCTTCCTGGAGCAGCTTCGCGCCGCCTATCCGAACGTCGAGGTCGTGCCCCTGTCGGCCCTGAACCTGGACAGCGCCACGCTGCGCTGATCCGGCCGACGCCTCGAAGGATCGCCGCCTGCTCCGGTTCGCCGGGGCGGGCGGTTTCGTTTCAGGCCGCCCCGTTGGGCGATCCCGCTCAAACCGACAGGCAGACCACCTGGGCGACCCTCAGGTCCCGGCGCATGGAATCGGCGACCAGGCCGTAGTTGTCGACCGTGATCGGTTCGCCCAACAGGACCTCGTCGGCCTGCTGCTGGCCGCGGATCGCCGGGCCGAAGGTGTCGGGCGCGGTGGTGTAGACCCGGCCCCGGCGCGGACTTTCGGCCAGGGTCACGCCGACGACCCGGCCCTGGCGGTCCAGCACCGGCGCCCCCGACAGACCCGACAGCGTGCCGTTCAGCCCCGCCGTGCGGCCCACCTCGGCCCAGGCCAGCACCGGCTCGTCGCGCGCGCCGCGCCCGGTGACCTTCAGCGTCTCGCGGCCCAGCAGGCGCGAGGCCACCTCGCCCGGCCGTCCTTGGGGGAAGCCCGGATGGAAGGCCCGCTGTCCGCGCCGCAACGGCGCCGTCGCCTCGACCGGCAGGGCGGGCGGCCCGCCCTGGGTGATCAGAACCGCCACATCGGCGCGCGGCGCCAGGCGCACGTCGGCCGCCACGGCCCGCCCGCCGCCGACCACCAGGGCCGGACGGCGACATCCCTCGACCACATGGCGAGCGGTCACCCAGCGTCCGTCGCGCGCGATCGAAAAGGCCGTGCCCGAGGCGGGCTGGAACGGCGTGTCCGGCGCATGGACGGTGACCGAGGGGTCGAACGGCGTCACCGGACCCAGAAGGGCGCCCTCCAGCTCGTCCGGCGGGGCGGGCGCGGGCGGGGCGTCGGCGTTCTCGCGTCGGACCAGGGAAAAGACCAGCAGGCCGCCCACCACGACGGCGTAGACGGCCCAGTCCGGCAGGCCCAGGACCCGGCGCATCGGCTCAGCCCGTCAGGGCGGCGGACAGGATCAGCGCCGTCGCCAGCTTGGCCCCCACCAGCAGCACGGCCGCCGAGATCTCTCCGTCCTGAATGCGCTGGGGCAGGCCGGTCAGGATCAGATCGACGATGCGGAAGGCCAGCAGTTGCAGCACCAGGGTCGCCACGCCCCACAGGGCCACGTCGCGCACCGAGGTCGAGACCGACAGGCTGACCGCCAGCGGGATCGCCAGGCCCAACAACACCCCGGCGAAGGCCACGGCCGCGGCCGGATTGCCGTCTCGGATCAGGGCGATCTCGCGCCACGGCGTCAGCAGGGCGTAGATCAGCGCCCCCAGGATCAACAGACCCAGGGTCACCCCCAGATGCAGCACCATGACGGGAAACCCGCTGGCGAAGGCCTGCACCTCGGGACTGCTCAGCAGATCATTGAGCGACGACGCATCCATGCGAACCGCTTGCCCGAATCCCGCCCCAATCCGCAAGCGCGTGACGGCCACACTGTGTGACCGATTGTAAGCGGGCCGCCGAGGCCCCGGGGCTTCAGGCCGCTTCGTCCGTTCCAGCCGCCGCCTGTTCGGCCTTGCGCAGGGCGCTGGCGCGCAGCTTTTCGCTCTCGGACTTCAACTGGCCGCAGGCGGCCAGGATGTCGCGGCCGCGCGGGGTGCGGATGGGGCTGGCGTAGCCGGCCTTGTTCAGGATGGCGGCGAAACGTTCGATCGTCTTCCAGTCCGAACATTCATAGTCCGTGCCCGGCCAGGGGTTGAACGGGATCAGATTGATCTTGGCCGGTATGCCCTTGATCAGGTTCAGCAGGGCGCGCGCCTCTTCGGGGCTGTCGTTGACGCCCTTCAGCATGACGTATTCAAACGTCACCCGCCGCGCGTTGGAGATGCCGGGATAGGCCCGGATCGCATCCATCAACTGGGCCAGCGGATATTTCTTGTTCAGCGGCACCAGCACGTCGCGCAAGGGGTCGTTGGTGGCGTGCAGGCTGATGGCCAGCATGGCCGCCGTGCGGGTTCCCAGGGCGTCCAGTTGCGGCACGACGCCCGAGGTCGAGACCGTGATCCGGCGCCGCGACAGGGCGATGCCCTCATTGTCCGAGATGATGTCGATAGCGTCGGCGACGTGGTCCAGATTGTACAGCGGCTCGCCCATGCCCATGAAGACGATGTTCGACAGGCGACGGTCTTCCTTGGGCGACGGCCATTCGCCCAGGTCGTCGCGCGCCACCTGGACCTGGGCCACGATCTCGGCGGCGGTCAGGTTGCGCACCAGCTTCTGAGTGCCGGTGTGGCAGAAGGTGCAATTCAGGGTGCAGCCGACCTGGGACGAGACGCACAGGGCGCCGGCCCGGCCGACATCGGGGATGTAAACGGTCTCGATCTCTATGCCCGGCGCGGTGCGGATCAGCCATTTGCGCGTGCCGTCCTTCGACACCTGGCGCTCGACGATCTCGGGGCGGGCCAGGGTGAAATGCTCGGCCAGCTTGGCCTGCATGTCCTTGGCGACATTGCTCATCGCCGCGAAGTCGGTGACGCCGTAATGGTGGATCCAGCCCCACACCTGCGACGCCCGCATCTTGGCCTTCTCGGGCGGGCAGATCCCGGCCTCGACCAGGGCCTGGCGCAGGCCCTCGCGCGTCAGACCGGTCAGGTTGACGGGCGCCTTGGCGGCGGGCTGGGCGCGAGACAGGTCGAGCGTGACGCTCAAGGCGGCGATCCGTATGCGGTGGTCGGGAGGCGCGGCTTATACCACAGATCACGCTGGTTTTAAGGCGGGGTCAGTTCGCCGGAGCGGCCGGTCGCGGCGGCGGGGCCGCGATCAACTGGGCGAAGGCCAGCCGCCAGCCCTCGGGCCGCTTCTGCCACAGCCGCACATAGTGGCCGGTGCGCGCCGCGTCGCCCGCCCCCCGCCAGGCCGCCTCGCCCCAGGTCCAGGCCATGTCGCCCGCGTCCGAGGCCCCGCCGCCCATCGTCGGCCCGAAGGTGAAAACCGACGGCCAGCCCATCAGCGCCTCCGCATAGGCGGCCTTGCCGATCGCCGGCGGGCGCGGCGCGACATACAGCCGTCCGTCATCGGCCAGAACCGCCAGATGCGCCGCGCGGGAATCGACCGCGGCGGCCGCGGCCAGGGCGGTCTCGGCGGCCCGCACCTCGGTCATCGCCGCCTCGGGGCTGTCGGAACCGACCGTCGCCGCCGCCAGGATCGCCGGCTCGGCCTCGGCAGGCGGGACGTCGGCGGAATTCGCGCCCGAGCCGCCGTCATAGACCCATCGCCACGCCCCGTCGGCCTGACGTTTCCAGACCGTGAAATAGTGGCCGCGCCGCTCGCCCCCGCGCTCGACGCCGCCGGTGGTGAAGCCCATGTCGCCCGACTTGGCGATCCCGGCCCAGTTCGGCCACCACGCCAGGCTCGGCGCCGCCGGGTCGAGATCCGTCGTCCCCGGATAGGCCGCATGCGCGTTCAGAACCTGGCCGCCGGCGATCAATATGGCGTCCGGCGTCGACCAGGCGTGGAAGGCCTTGTCCACGCCCAGGGTCAGGCCGTCGGCGGCGAAGGCGCGTTCGGCCGCCACCACGGGCGCGGCCTCCTGGGCCAGGGCGGGCAGCGCGGCCAGCGTCGCAGCGAGGGTCGCGGCGAGGGTCGCGGCGAGACAGGCGGCGCGGGTCATGCGGCGGATCAGGGGGCGGATCATGGCTCGACTCCTTCGCCCGCATTCCAGCGTCTTTGGCGAACGATGTCGCCTGAAATCCGCGCAGGCGCCGGATGACGCGGCGGCCGCGACACAGGGACGCCTCAATTCGCCTGCCCGGCGCTTAGTTCATTGTTGCGCAAACACTTCACTGGGCAAAATTTTGACCATGTAACCCGTTACATTTGGTGCAACCTAATCACAATCGCCGAGTATTTGGAATGATTGAGCTTTACCGTACGGTCTTTGTCAGCAAGACCGTGGGCGTCGTCGGCCAGACCACCCTGTCGATCGCCCAGATCCTGGGCGCGGCCGAACGCAACAACCGTCGGGACCACGTCACCGGCGTCATGCTGTTCCACGACGGCCGCGTGCTCCAGGCCGTCGAGGGGCGCCGAGCGGACCTCGACCGGCTTCTGACGCGCGTGCGCGACGACCCCCGCCACACCGAGATGTGCATCCTGGCCACCATCCCGATCCAGACCCGCCGGTTCGAGACGCCGATGGCCATGTGCGGCCTGTCGTCCGCCTCGGTCGAGCGCACCCTGAACGGCCGCACCCTGTGCGAACTCTCCGCCCCCGAGGCCGAGAACATGCTGGCGAGCTGCATCGTCGCCCCGGCGGCGGCGGCCTGAACCTCGACCCGGTCACGCGGGCGGGCTAATCAGGCCGCGTGACCTTCTCGGATGACGACGTCGAACGCTATGCGCGCCATCTGGTGCTGGCCGAGATCGGCGGGCCGGGTCAACAGAAGCTGGCCCGCGCTCGCATCCTGATCGTCGGCCTGGGCGGCGTCGGCGGCCCGGCGGCCCAGTATCTGGCCGCCGCCGGGGTCGGGACCCTGGGTCTGATCGACGACGACGCGGTCGCCCTGTCCAACCTCCAGCGTCAAGTGTTGTTCGCCACGTCCGACATCGGCCGCCTGAAGGTCGAGACCGGGGCCGAACGCCTGGGCGCCCTGAACCCCGGCGTCGCCGTCCAGACCTTTCCCGAACGGCTGACGCCTGAGAACGCCGCCCGGCGCATCCCCGGCTGGGACGTGGTGGTCGACGGCACGGACGACTTCCCAACCCGTTTCGCCGTCAACGCCGCCTGCGTGGCGGCGGGCGTTCCCCTGGTCTCGGGCGCCCTTGGCCGCTGGGACGGCCAGGTCGGGATCTTCACCGGCCGCCCCTGTTACCGCTGCCTGGTCCCGGACGTTCCGCCGGACGCGGCGACCTGCGCCCGCGTCGGCGTCGTCGGCGCCCTGGCCGGCCTGGTCGGCGCCGCCTGCGCTCTGGAGGCGGTCAAGCTGATCACCGGCGCGGGCCGGCCGCTGATCGGGCGGCTGACGCTGCACGACGGCCTGACCGGCCGGAGCCGCACGGTCGAGATCGCCGCCGACCCGGCCTGCCCCGTCTGCGGCTGACGCCCGCCCCCGCGCGCGCGGCTCGACCCCGGCCCGCCCGCCTTGTCTTCGCCGCGCTTTTCCGTCATAAGCCGCCGCTTCCGGCGCAAGTGAACCTCGCGCCTCCACCATCACGACCCCTCACCGGGCGCACAAGCAGCAAGGCTCCGCGAGCCGAGCGTTAGCGCAACAAGGATGCGGACGAGGATGGCGAGGACCCCAGTCGACGTCATACGTCCACTGGGGCTGAGGTCGTTTTGCGCGCTCAAGAGGTGCGTATGTTCGAGGCTCTGAACGAGCGGCTGACAGGGGTTTTCGACCGGATCACCGGTCGCGGCGCCCTGTCCGAAAAGGACGTGGCCGAGGCGATGCGCGAGGTGCGCGTGGCCCTGCTGGAGGCCGACGTCGCCCTGCCGGTCGTCAAGGACTTCATCGCCTTCGCCACCGAGCGCGCCACGGGCGAAGAGGTCATCCGTTCGGTCAAGCCGGCCGACCAGGTGGTCAAGATCGTCTATGACGGCCTGATCGAAATGCTGGGCGGCGAAGAGCCCGTTCCCCTCAACACCAACGCCGCGCCGCCTGCCGTGGTGCTGATGGCTGGCCTGCAAGGCTCAGGCAAGACCACCACCTCGGCCAAGCTGGCGCTGCGGCTCACGAAGTTCGACCGCAAGAAGGTCATGATGGCCTCGCTGGACACGCGGCGTCCGGCGGCCATGGAGCAGCTCGCCAAACTGGGCGAGCAGATCGAGGTCGCGACCCTGCCGATCGTGGCGGGCGAGAGCGCGGTCCAGATCACCCGGCGCGCCCTGCAGTCGGCCAAGCTCCAGGGCTTCGACGTCCTGATCCTGGACACCGCCGGCCGCATCACCCTGGACGAAGGGCTGATGAACGAGGTGGCCGAGGTCGCCGAGATCGCGAAGCCGGTCGAGACCCTGCTGGTCGCCGACAGCCTGACCGGCCAGGACGCGGTGCGCACCGCGGCCGCCTTCCACGAACGTCTGCCCCTGACCGGCCTGGTCCTGACCCGCGCCGACGGCGACGGGCGCGGCGGGGCCATGCTGTCGATGCGGGCCGTCACCGGCCTGCCGATCAAATATCTGGGCGCGGGCGAGAAGGTCGACGCGCTGGACGTGTTCGACGCCCGCCGCGTGGCCGGCCGCATCCTGGGCCAGGGCGACATCGTGGCCCTGGTCGAAAAGGCCGCCGCCGACCTGGACCAGTCCAAGGCCGAGGCCATGGCCCGCAAGCTGGCCAAGGGCCAGTTCGACCTGAACGACCTGTCCGCCCAGCTTCAGCAGATGAAGCGGATGGGCGGCCTGCAAGGCATCATGGGCCTGCTGCCCGGCGTGGCCAAGATGAAGGCCCAGATGGCCGACAGCGGCGTCGACGACCGCATGATCGCCCGCCAGGAAGCCATCATCAGCTCCATGACCAAGGCCGAGCGCAAGAAGCCCGACCTGCTGAACGCCAGCCGCAAGAAGCGCGTCGCCGCCGGCGCCGGCGTCGAGGTTCAGGACATCAACCGCCTGCTCAAACAGCACCGTCAGATGGCCGACATGGTCAAGATGATGTCACGCGGCGGACCCAAGAAGATGCAGCAGATGGCCGCCATGTTCGGCGGCATGGCCGGGGGTCCCGGCGGCGCCGACATGGCGCGGCTGAAGGCCATGGGCGGCGGCAAGCTGCCCGAACCGTCCGAAGACGAAATGAAAGCCATTCAGGACCGGCTCGCCGGCCTGGGCGGCGGACACCTTCCGGGAGGCCTTCCCGGCCTGCCGGGCTTCCCTCCCAAGAAATGATTTCGACTAAAGAAAGAGACTGAAAATGCTGAAGATTCGTCTGGCCCGCGGCGGCGCCAAGAAGCGCCCCTACTACTATATCGTCGTCGCCGACTCGCACTCGCCGCGTGACGGCAAATTCCTGGAGCGCGTCGGCAGCTACAACCCGATGCTGCCCAAGGACGGCCCGACCCCGCGCGTCACCCTGAAGGTCGAGCGCATCGCCGAATGGCTGGGCAAGGGCGCCCAGCCGACCGATCGCGTCGCCCGCTTCCTGAGCCAGGACGAGACCCTCGGCGCCAAGGTCAAGTGGACCCAGGGCAACAACCCGAACAAGGCCCAGCCGGGCAAGAAGGCCCAGGAACGCGCCGCCGAGCGCGCCCAGCGCGAAGCCGACCGCGCCGAGGCCGAAGCCGCCGCCAAGATCGAGGCCGCCGAAGCCGCCGCCCGCGCCAAGGAAGAAGCCGAAGCCGCCGCCGCCGCTCCGGCTCCGGCTGCTGAAGAAGCCCCGGCCGAAGAGGCCCCGGCCGCCGAGGCCCCGGCCGCCGAGGCCGCCGCTGAAGAGGCTCCGGCTGAAGAAGCTCCGGCCGAAGCCGCCGCCGAGGAAGAGAAGACCGAGGCCTGATCCTCGTCTTTTCGCCGAATTGACAAGGGCCGGGGCGGCGACGCTCCGGCCCTTTGTTTTCGCGCCTCGCGCCAGGCTCCAGGCGCGAAAAAGCCCGCCGCGGGGGATACATCGCGGCGGGCTTTCTCGCTCTCTGACGGAGCGGACGTTTCCTCCCCGAAACGCCTTCGAGAATCGCGTCGCGTCAGCGCCGCGTCCCTCGAGTGAGGCCAAATGGCCCGACGAGGGGTCTCAAGTCAATCAAACGGAAGGCGAAAACCCGCCCCAGGCGCGACTGAACGGCGTTAAGTAACGCGCTTGTGCGTTACAGACTCGAAGAGGCTTCGACAATGCCGCGCACCGTGGCGACCAGGGCGTCGCGCGCCACCATGACCTGGCCCGGCCGTTCGGCCTTCCAGGCCTCGTTGTCGACGATCCCGGCGGCCAGGGCGCGCCCGGCGTCCAGGTCCTTGATCGTCACCTGGCCGGCCGCGATCTCGTCGCCGCCCAGGATGACGGCGGCCGGGGCGGCGCGACGGTCGGCGTATTTCATCTGCGCCTTCATGCCCGCCTTGCCCAGATAGACTTCGGCCGGAATGCCCGCTCGGCGCAGCTCGCCCGCCGCCGCCAGATAGTGGGCCATGTCGTCGGGACTGAAGGCGATGACCACCACCGGCCCGCGCGGACCGACGGTCTGGGCGCCCTCGATCATCTTGGCCGCGTTCAGGGCGTAGGCCAGGCGGCTGACCCCGAACGAAAAGCCCGTCGCGGGCACGGTCTCGCCGGTGAAGCGGGCGATCAGGTCGTCATAGCGCCCGCCGCCGCCGATCGAACCCAGGCTGACCGAACCCGGCGCCAGGAGTTCGGCCTCATAGACGGGACCGGTGTAGTATTCGAGACCGCGCACCACCGCCGAATCGAACCGCGCCTGGTCCTGCGGCACGCCCAGGGCCTTCAGCGCCGTGTCGATCCGCGCCAGCTCCTCAAGACCGGCCGCACCCGCCTCGGACCCGCCGACCACGGCCGACAGCCGGTCCAGGGTCTCCGATCGCGTCCCGCCGCCCGCCGACAGAAAGGCCATGATGGCGCCGATGGCGGGTCCGGCCAGTTCGGCGCCCGGCGTGAAGGCGCCGGATTCATCCAGCCGCCCCTTGCCCAGCAAGTCGCGCACCCCGCCGTCGCCCAGCCGGTCCAGCTTGTCGATGGCGCGCATGACCACCAGCTTCTGCGCCGCGTCGGTCACGCCCGACTGGGCCAAGAGACCGTCCAGAAGCTTGCGGTTGTTGATCTTGACCACCGCCGAACCGGCCGGCAGGCCCGCCGCCTCCAACCCTTCGACCGCCATGGCCACGATCTCGGCGTCGGCCTCGGGCCGGTCGGAACCCACCGTATCGGCGTCGCATTGCCAGAATTCGCGGAAGCGGCCGGGACCGGGCTTCTCGTTCCTCCACACCGGACCATAGGCGTAGCGGCGATAGGGTTTGGGCAGGGTCTCCCAATTCTGGGCCGCGAACCGGGCCAGGGGCGCGGTGTGGTCGTAGCGCAGGGCCATCCACTGATCGTCGTCGTCCTGCATGGCGAACACGCCCTCGTTCGGGCGGTCGGCGTCCGGCAGGAATTTGCCCAGGGCGTCGGCGTATTCAAACGCCGGCGTCTCCAGCGGCTCGAAGCCCCACCGCTCATAGACGGCGGCCACCTTTTCGACGATGCGGCGCTCGGCCGCCACGTCGCGGCCGCGACGGTCGGCGAAGCCGCGCGGGCCGCGGGCTTCGGGTCTGGAGGATGTAGCGGGAGAAGAGGCGCTGTCGGTCATGTCGGGCGATTAGGCCATCGCCCGCCCCATCGCAACGTCAGCCCGTCACGCCGCCGCTCTCAGCGTCCCTTCAGCAAGGGCACGATCCGGCCGTATGTCAGGCAGCGCCACACCCATTCCAGCGGTCCCATGCGGAACAGCGACAGCCACAACGGCGACCAGATCAGTTGCGTCGCCCACACCCCCGCGACCAGCAGCGGCAGGGTCTCCCACCCAAGCTGGCCGATCAGCCTGGGTCCCCAGGGCTGGGTGAAGATCGTCGTCATGATGATCGACTGGCTCAGATAGTTGGTGAAGGCCATGCGGCCGACCGGCTCGAACACCGCCGCGATCAGCTTCGGCCGCGCGTGGCCAGAAGGATCATCACGCTCATATAGGCCAGGGTGATGACGAAGGCGAAGGCGCCCAGGGCTTCGGGCACGCCTTGCACCGCGCCTTCGGTCTCGGTCCCCCAGGCGTCTCGCCAGCCGTACCAGCCGGTCGCCGCCAGCACCCCGCCGCCCAGCGCGGCCGTCAGCAGATAGACCCAGGTCGGCGCCCGCCCGGCCATGAAGCCCGTCTTGAACAGACCCATGCCCAGCAGCATCAGGGCCAGGGTCGAGGGGATGAAGAAGAGGCTGGCGACCTGTAGCTGCGTCCAGGCGGCGAAATTCTCTTGCAGCATGCCGGTCCAGCCGCTGCGGTAGGTCGTGATCGAGGCGGCGATGGTTTCCGGCGTGCCGCCCATGGCCGCCTTCTGCGCCGCCATCGAGGCCTGCATTTCCGGCGGCGCGAAATTCATCGCCAGCGCGCCCAGCGCGCCCAGCAACGCCAACAGGATCGTCACGCCCAGGCCGATCCCGATCAGCTTGCGTCCCGACATCGACCGGCACAGCAGGGCCAGAAGACCGGTCACGGCGTACAGCAGCAGCACGTCGCCCCACCAGATCAGCAGGCCGTGGATCAGGGCGATGACGATCAGCCACAACAGGCGCCGCTGGATCAGCGGCCCGCGCACCGGGTCCTTGCGCTCGCCCCCGACCATGAAGACCGAGGCCCCGAACAGCATGGTGAACAGGGTGATGAATTTGGAATGGAAGAAGGTGTCCGACACCCACAACCAATAGGTCCCGGCCGTTCCCAGGGCCTTGGGCGCCAGGTCCGCGTCCATATAGACGCCGAACGGAAAGGCGAAGGCGACGATATTGACCGCCAGAATGCCCAGCACGGCCAGGCCGCGCATGGCGTCCAGGCTGCGCGTCCGATCCTTGGGAGCCACGGGTTGCGGTCTAGGCTCCAGGACGTCGGTCATCGCATTCCCCCTTGTCGCGAAGCCGCCAGCGTCACCGTTATCGGGCGCGGACGCAAGCGGTTCAGTACCGGCGGCGCGGTCCCGACGGCGCGGGATCGGCCGGTTCGCGGTCCCGATCCATCAGCCCCAGCCGGTCCTTGACCGTCGGCGGGCGCGGCATGAAGGCGATGAAGGCCACGCACAGCCCCGCCCACAGGGCGTAGCTGACCCCCAGGATGACCGCGATCGGCAGGCCGCCCAGACCATAGATCAGCAGCTTGGTCTCGGTCGCCCCGACGGCCTGGGCCACGTCCCCGGCCTCGAACCAGCCCAGAATCACCAGGATCAGGGTCATGGCCGTCTGCAAGGCGGCGGCCAACAGACCCCCGAACAGCATGAAACGCCAGACGATGCCCATGCGGGTGTCGGGTCGGCCGGTGCGCTCGCGCTCGCCGCGCAAGGCCCAGATGCCGATCGGCGTCGCGATCAGCCCGACCAGCAGCATGACCAGCCGCCAGTCGGTGTCCAGCCCCGGCATCCAGTTGCGCGGCGGCCAGAAGACCAGGGTCAACAGCGGCGGCCAGGCGGCCCCCGCCAGAACGGCCAGAGGCGTCGCCGCGCCCGACGGACGCCAGGTCACCGGCCGTCGGCCGGGCAGATCCTCGGGCGTGTCGAAACGGCGGTTGAGCACGGCGTCAGCCTATCGCGTCGGAACCGGCGTGTCGCCGGAATAGTCGTAGAAGCCGCGCCCGCTCTTGCGGCCCAGCCAGCCAGCCTCGACATATTTCACCAGCAGCGGACAGGGCCGGTATTTGCTGTCGGCCAGGCCTTCGTGCAGCACGTTCATGATGGCCAGCACCACGTCCAGACCCATGAAATCCGCCAGCTCAAGCGGACCCATCGGATGGTTGGCCCCCAGTTTCAGCGCCTTGTCGATCGAGGCCACGTCCCCCACCCCCTCGTACAGGGTGTAGATGGCCTCGTTGATCATCGGCACCAGGATGCGGTTGACGATGAAGGCCGGGAAGTCCTCGGCGTTGGTGGTGGTCTTGCCCAGGGATTCGGCGAAGGCCACGGCCGTCTCATAGGTCGCCGCCGAGGTGGCGATGCCGCGGATGATCTCCACCAGCTTCATCACCGGGGCCGGCTTCATGAAATGCAGGCCGATGAACCGTTCGGGCCGGTCGGTGGCCGAGGCCAGGCGCGTGATCGAGATCGACGAGGTGTTGGACGCCAGCAGGGTGTCGGGGGCCAGGTGCGGAACCAGATCGGCCAGAATCGCCTTCTTGACCGCCTCGTCCTCGACCGCCGCCTCGATCACCAGGTCGGACTGGCCGACCTCGGCCAGGGATTGGACCATTGCGATCCGGCCCAGGGCCGCCTCGGCCGCCGTCGCGTCGATCAGTCCGCGCGACGCCTGCCGCGCCAGGGATTCGCCGATCACCGCCGCCGCTCCCGCCAGCCGTTCGGCCGAGACGTCGTACAGCCGCACCGCATAGCCGCCCATGGCCGCCGCCTGGGCGATGCCGACGCCCATCTGGCCGGCGCCGACGACGGCGACTGTCTTGATCGAGTTCATGCGGAGGGTCGGTCTGTTGCAGCCGGGGAGGCCAGTCGGGACGCGCACCTTAGAAAGCTGCGGCGCGGAGGCAAGAGCGGGCCGCGTTCTGGCCCGCGATTGCCGCCGGGCGTGTCCCCGCCGCCGCTCAGCCCGCAACCAGGCTCAGGGCCGCCGCGTGCGCGGCCGGCAGCAGATAGTTCTGAATCCCCTGGATCAGGATCAGGGCGACGATCGGCGTCACGTCGATGCCGCCCAGCGGCGGAATGAACCGGCGCAACGGCGCCAGCACCGGTCCCGTGATCCGATCCAGCGCATAGGCCAGTTGCGACACGAACCGGTTGCGGTGGTTGATGACGTCGAAGGCGAACAGCCAGCTCAGTATGGCCGAGATGATCACGGCCCACACCAGCAGGCTTAAGATGGCGTTGGCCACGAAGAATATGAAGCCGATCACGGCGGCGGCGAATTCCATTCAAGTCTCCCGGTCTCTCGTCCCCTGACTAGCGCGGACGACGATTCAGGTACACCGCCTCGCGCTGGGACGGATCGTCCCCCGTTGACACCCACGAACCGCCTTCGTATGTCGCGCCCTCGCCTAACCCGATCACTCTCGGGATTGGGGGGCCGTAGCTCAGTTGGTAGAGCGCGTCGTTCGCAATGACGAGGTCAGGGGTTCGACTCCCCTCGGCTCCACCATCCTGCTTCGCGCGATGCGCTTCGCAGGATGAACAGGCGACCTACTGATCCTCGTCGAATTTGCGGTTCACCAGGTCGGCCAGGGCGGCGACGGCCTCGGCCGCGTCGGGACCCTCGCCCTCGATGGTGACGTCGCAGCCGGCGCCGGCGCCCAGCATCAACAGGCCCATGATCGAGCGGGCGTCGACCGTGGTTCCGTCGCGGGTCACGCGCACCTCGGCCTCATAGGCCGAGGCCAGTTTGACGAATTTGGCCGAGGCGCGGGCGTGCAGGCCGCGCTGGTTGCAGATGCCGACGACGGCTTTCGCGGCCTCTTCGCTCATTTCTCCCCCGTCAGAACCCAACTGGCGACCGAGATGTATTTGCGCCCGGCGTCCTGGGCGTGGGCGACGCAGGCCTCCAGCGTCTCGCGCCCGCGCACGCTGGCCAGTTTGATCAGCATGGGCAGATTCAGCCCGGCGATGACCTCGGCGTGGGTCTGCTCCATCACCGAGATGGCCAGGTTGGACGGCGTGCCGCCGAACATGTCGGTCAACAGGATGACGCCGTCGCCGTCGTCCACCGCCGCGGCGGCGTCGACGATGTCGCGGCGGCGCCGCTCCATGTCGTCTTCCGGCCCGATGCAGATGGCGGCCACGCCGCGCTGCGGCCCGACCACATGCTCCATCGCCGAGAGGAATTCGGAGGCCAGGCCGCCGTGGGTGACGATCACCAGGCCGATCATTCAGGAACCGCCAAGACTAAGCCCCAAGCCGCCCGCCGACATCCGTCGGTTCAGGCCCAAGCGGGCCTAGATAGGCCAAACCGCGCCGCGATCAAAGCCCGCCAGCGCGCCTGCGACGACGGCGACCGCCGAAGCGGGCCTGGGGTCCAGGTCGATGACCGCCACATCCACCCCGTCCACCGCCTCGAAACGCGGTTCCGGCAGGCGTTCGACCGCCGCCGACGTCAGATGCGCGATCAGGCGGATTCGCGCCACGATCCGGGCCGGGGCGGGCAATATCCCCAGTCCGCGCGCCTCGATTCGTCCAGCGATGGTCTGGGGCGCGGCGGCGTAGAGACCCCCGCCTGAGGCCCAGACGTGGGCGTAGTCGTCGGCCACCAGGCGAAAGCCCGCCTGGATCAGCCGCAGCGCCAGGTCGCTCTTGCCCGCGCCCGACGGTCCCATCAGCATCACCCCGCGCCATCCGTCCGCATACGGACGGGCCACGACGGTGGCGTGCAGCGGCGCGCTCACCCGCGCCGACCGGCGACGGGCAGGGCCACGGTGAACCGCGCGCCCTGGACCGCGCCGTCCGGTCCCAGACGGTTCTCGGCCCAGACCCGCCCGCCGTGGGCCTCGACGATCTGGCGCACGATCGACAGGCCCAGGCCCGAATTCGATCCGAACGCCGTGCCCTTGGGCCGCGAGGTGTAGAAGCGCTGGAACACCGTATCCAGATTGTCGGGCGGCATGCCCGGCCCGTCGTCCTCGACCCGCACATGGATGGGACAGGCGTCGGTCTCGTCGCGCGACAGGGTCACTCGCACCGTTCCGCCCGCCGGGCTGAAGGATTTGGCGTTGTCGACCAGGTTGCGGAACACCTGGCCCAGCGGCCCGTCCTGGCCGATCACCCGGGCCTCGCCGGCCGCCGGCCGCAGCTCCAGCGACACCTTGGCCTCGCCCGGCTTGGCCGTGGCCTCATAGATGTGCGCCACCTCGGTCAACAGTTCGCCCATGTCGATCGGACGCGGCCGTTCGCGCGACAGTTCGGCGTCCAGCCGCGACGCATTGGAGATGTCGGTGATCAGCCGATCCAGCCGCCGCACGTCCTGTTGCAGCAGGGCGGTCAGCTTCTCCCTCTGGGCGTCGGTCTTGACCAGGGCCAGGGTCTCCAGCGCCGAACGGATCGAGGTCAGGGGGTTCTTGATCTCGTGCGACACGTCGGCGGCGAAGCCTTCGATGGCGTCCATCCGCGTCGACAGGGTGTCGGTCATGGTCTCCAGCGCGCGGGCCAGGTCGCCGATCTCGTCCTTGCGGTCCTCCAGGTCGGGCAGGGAGATGGCCCGCGCCCGCTGCAGCCGCACCTCGTCGGCCGCCCGCGACAGCCGCATCACCGGCCGCGCCACGAACAGATGCAGCAGCAGCGACGACAACAGCGACACCGCCAGGGCCACCAGAGCGAAGGGGAACAGCGCCCACCGCTGGGCGTCCAGAATCTCGTCGACGCCGCCCGCCTCCAGCGTCAGCACCCCCAGCACCTGCTGCACGTGGCGCACGGGGATGGAGACCGACACCACCTGGTCCCCGTCTTCGGACAGGCGCAGGCCCCCTTGCGGTTCTCCGTCCAGCGCCCGCTGCACCTCGGCGGCCAGTTCGGCCTCGGCGCGGGTCTGGCGCTCGGCGTCGCGCGCCTTCTGGCGTTCGCTCGGTCGCGGCGCGGGCCTCCCGGCCGGCAGGGCGGGCGTCAGGGGCGATCCGGGGATCACCTCCGACACTTGAAAACTGTCGGCGATCGGCAGGCCGTCCTGATCGTACAGGCGCGCCCTCTGGCCGGTCGGAATGAAGTTGTCGCGCAGCAGCAGGCCCGCGTCCGTCGGGTTCAGGGTCGGCGTCGGCTCGCCCCGCGTGGCCCCCGCCTCGCCCAGCAGATTGGCCAAAAGCTCGGCCTGCACGGCCAGGGATTCCTGGCGCGCCTGAACCAGCCCCTTGCTCCATTCGTTCAGGGCCAGGGCGCCGCCGAACAGGATCAGCAGGCTCAACAGGTTCAGCGCCAGGATGAAGCCGCCCAGCCGCGAACCGCCCAGGCGGTTCACCCGCCGCCGGATGCGCTCGCCCAGGCCCGCCCCATCACCCCGAAAGGGTGCGGGATCAGCTCTCGCGGTATCGGTATCCGACGCCATACAGGGTCTCGATGGCGTCGAATTCGGGATCGACGACGCGGAATTTCTTGCGCATCCGCTTCACGTGGCTGTCGATGGTGCGATCGTCGACATAGACCTGATCGTCATAGGCGGCGTCCATCAGATTGTCGCGGCTCTTCACGAAGCCCGGCCGCTGGGCCAGGGCCTGGAGCAGCAGGAATTCGGTGACCGTCAGCTTCACCGCCCGGCCCTCCCAGGTGCATTCGTGGCGCGCCGGGTCCATGGTCAGTTTGCCGCGCTTGATGGCCTTGCCCGAGGTCTCGGCCGAAGGCTCCGGCTCGCCGCCGTCGGCGCCCGAGCGGCGCAGCAGGGCCTTGACCCGCTCGATCAGCAGCCGCTGGCTGAACGGTTTGTGGATATAGTCGTCGGCCCCCAGGTTGAAGCCCAGGATCTCGTCGATCTCCTCGTCCTTGGACGTCAGCATGATGACCGGGATCTGGCTGGTCTGGCGCAGGCGGCGCAGCACCTCCATGCCGTCCATGCGGGGCATCTTGACGTCCAGCACGACCAGATCGGGCGGCGACGCCTCCAGCGCCTCCAGCCCGGTCGCGCCGTCATGATAGGCGGTGACCTTGTGGCCATGGCTTTCCAGCGCCAGCGAAACCGACGCCACGATGTTCTCGTCGTCATCGACCAGGGTGATGTTGGCCAAGGGTGTCTCCTCTGATCGCGGCCCGCAACGCGAGGTCCGACTCACGCTGAACGCGCCGCAAGCGTAACCGTTCTACCGGATCACGGTTAGATTTGGGCAGTCGGAAATGGGGGCGGGGCGAAGAGAGTGCAAATTCGAGGCCTCTTTGCGATGCCGGGCAACGCGGTGCTTACCTCAATGGCAGCCTTGCTTAGTCAACCTTCACCGCGCAAACCTCCGAGACTCCTTTGTTGGGTGAGGTGTGGGGCGTGGGCTATGAAATTGCGCCATGGGCGCTCGACGTCCTGAAGGTGTTTATCGGCCCCTTGGCAGGGGCATTCGCTGGCGCAATGACCGCTCAAGGAATCGCGAAGCGCAACGCCGGTACACAACGACAGCTCGACGAATTGCGGGCCACTAACACGGCAGTGAGTGCAGCCAGCGCCGTCGTGGCGACAGCCGCTGCTCTGAAGCAGCAGCACGTGCGCCCGATGAAGCAGGCCTATGATAAGCTCTGCGTTGAAAGAGACGCTGCACAGCAGGCCGGTGGCGTGTTTCACTTCCCGGCCGATTTAGAGACACTGCCTCCCTTCCGCACTGCCGCCCCACTACTTGAGAAGCTGTTGTATGAGCGCATAAGTCCCGGTCGGGGTGTGCTCGGCCTGCTTTCAATCGTGGTTCAGTCGGTTGGTGGCGTAGATGATGCTATCCAAGACCGAAATGCCATAGCGGCGGCACTTAAGGCCCGGATGCCCGTGCAGGCGAACGATCTTGCCGAGATTTACTTCGGTCTAGTCACGGAGCACGGCAGCACAGACCTGAGCTTCCCGAACAGCCTCGAATCGCTAGTCCATAATGTCGATTGCATTATTCTTTATGGATGCGTGCTTGCGACCGAGTTGGCCAAGCATGCTGAGGGCTTGGCACATAATCACAAAGACTTCCCGCCCGCTGAGAAGGTCGATTTCGCTCGCTTAGCAAAAGCTGACCTGATCCCGGAAGCTGACGAAATAGATCGGGCTGCATTTCAGAACCTCAACGTTATCCCGGATTTGCCATAGGCGAATGCGCTAAGCCTCCCACCGAAACCCGCCCTTAAACCCTCGCGTGTCACGCTGTCGGCTCCAGTGTCCGAAAAGCGTCCCATGCCCGGTCCCGTCCATTACGAAGTCTATATCCGCAAGACGGCCCCGGCTCCGTGGTCGCTGCTGATGGCGACCGAGGATCGCAAGATCGCCGTCGAGACGGCCGAAGACCTGCTCAAGGACGACCGCGCCGCCGCCGTGCGGGTGACCAAGGAGACGCTGGACCCCGACACCATGGCCTTCTCCAGCCTGACCGTCCTGACCCGGGGCGCGCCCGAGGTGCGGCGCAAGCGGCTGGTCGACGACGCCGAAACCGGCCCGGCCTGCGCCAGCCCCCAGGACCTCTACGCCCCCCACGCCCGCGAACTGCTGGGCCGGGTGATGGAGGACTGGCTCAGCCGCAACGGCGTCACCGCCTTTGAACTGCTGCACCGCCCCGACCTGGCCGAGAAGCTGGAAGCTTCGGGCGTCGAGCTGCAACACGCCATCCAGAAGACCGCCGTGCCCGAGAGCCAGTCGACCGGCCAGGCGGTCCACGACCTGATGCGCCACTATCAGCGGCTGGCCGACCAGACGATCGAGCGGGTGATCCAGGCCGGCCGCAAGGGGCTGTTCGCCGACCTGTCGCAGCGTTCGGTCGCCGATGTGGCGCACAGGCTGGCGGGCCAGCCGGATCGCGCCTTCGCCATGGGCGGGGCGATCTGCGGCGCCCTGGCCGAGGTGCGCGGCGCCCGGCCCCGTCTGGACCGGTTGATGGATCTGGTCGACGGCGCCCCGATGCAGGGTCCGCCGCACGCCCTGGTCATGGTGCCGGTCGAGCAGTTGCTGTGCGAAATGCTGGCCCAGCGCACCGTGCTGGCCGAAATCCTGGGACCGGCCCTGGATCAGGGGGCCAGCCTGGCCGCCGTGGTCCGCATGGCCGCCCCGCGCGAGGTCGAGGCCCTGATCCGTTTCGATCCCAAGCTGGACCTGCTGATCCCGCCCGTCGACGGCCCGGCGGCCCGGCTGGGCGCGCGGCTGGCCGCCGGAGAATTCCCCCTGCTGGCCGCCGCCCTGGCGCGGATGGTGCTGCGCGAGCTGATGAGTCCGCGCCGCCTGCGCCCGTCGGACGCGCCGGGCGAGATCGACATCCTGCGGGCGCTGGCCACGGCCCTGACCGCCGCCGCCGGCCGCCTGCTGACGCTGGACGAGGTTCAGAACGCCTTCGTCGAACGCTCCAAAACCCTGGTCACCGCCGATTTCGTCGCCGCCTACGTCAAGGTCTGCGGCACGGTGCTGTGCGAGGCCGAGATGCTGACCCGGCTGTGCGAGAACGTCACCGGGACCGCCAACAAACGCTCGGCGGCGCGCTGGCTGTCGGCCTGCGTCGGCTCGCTGCGGTTTGAAACCGAGATGCGCCTGGCGGGCGGCACCGCGGCCCAGAAGCTGGGCGTTCTGGCCGCGCTCCAGAAATCCGTTCGCGCCGCCAATCTGTCGGAGCATGACGAAGCGGTCATCTGCGCCGCCGTCGGGACCCTGGGCGGAACCGTCGAGGGCGATGCGAAACTGACGGCGCAACTGGCCCGCGCGCCCGCGCCCCCGGCCCAGAAGCTGCACGTCCTGCTGCGCCTCGCCGCCGGCGAGACCGCGCCCCTGGGTCCCGCCGCCGACCGGGCCAAGGCCCAGGCCCTCAAACTGCTGCGCGCGCCCGAGGCCCGCTCGGCCCTGGCCGCCGATCCCCAGGCTCTGGTCCCGCTGCGTCCCCTGATGAAGGCGGCGGGCCTGGCGGCCTAGTTCGCGTCCAGCGCCGCGCGTTGCAGGACGAACAGCTCGGCGCAGCCGCCCTCAGCCAGGGCGAACAGGCGGTCGAACTCGGCGCGGGAGAAGCCGCGCTTCTCGCCGGTGGCCTGGATCTCGACGATCTGGCCCGCGCCGGTCAGGACAAAGTTGGAATCCGCCTCGGCCGAGGAATCCTCCTCATAGTCCAGGTCCAGCACCGGCTGGTCGGCGCAGACCCCGCACGAGACGGCCGCGACCTGGTCCAGGATCGGATCGGCGCTCATCACGCCCTCCTCGCGCAGATATTTGAAGGCCCGCGCCATGGCCACCCAGGCGCCGGTGATGGCCGCCGTGCGGGTGCCGCCGTCGGCCTGGATCACGTCGCAGTCCAGCACCACCTGGCGCTCGCCCAGGGCCTTCAGATCAACGACGGCGCGCATCGAACGGCCGATCAGGCGCTGGATCTCCTGGGTGCGTCCGGTCTGTTTGCCCGCCGCGGCCTCGCGTCGGCCGCGCGTGTGGGTGGCGCGGGGCAGCATGCCGTATTCGGCCGTCACCCAACCCTGACCCTTGCCGCGCATCCAGCCGGGGACGTTCTCCTCGACCGTGGCGGTGACCAGCACCTTGGTGTGGCCGAACGACACCAGGCACGACCCCTCGGCATAGCGGTTGACGCCGGTCTCCAGGGTCACGGCGCGAAGCTGGTCGGGGGTGCGGCCGGAAGGACGGGCGGCGGTCATGAGAACTCCTTGGAAGGCGGTGCGGGGGTGCTTATCCTGAAAGCGTGAGCCTGTCCCCCTCTTCCCACCCCCTGATCGCGCGATGCGCGACGCCGAATGTCGGCCGCGAGGCGCGGGCATGAAGACGCCGCTGTTCGGATCGACGGCCATCGAACCGGCGGGCTTCGGCCTGACGGGGCTGGACCAGCGCGCGCGCGACATCTTCCGGCGCATCGTCGAGACCTATCTGGCGACCGGCGAACCGGTGGGATCGCGCACCCTGTCGCTGTCGGGCGTCAGCCTGTCGCCGGCCTCGATCCGCAACACCATGCAGGACCTGGCCCTGGCCGGCCTGCTGCATTCGCCGCACACGTCGGCGGGGCGGATACCGACCCATGCGGGCCTGCGGCTGTTCGTCGACGGCCTGTTGGAGATCGGCGACGTCGGCGCCGAGGAGCGGCGCGAGATCGACGCCCGCCTGGCTGGACGCGGGCGGCATTTCGACGAGGCGCTGGACGCCGCCTCGGCCCTGCTGTCGGGCCTGGCGGGCGGGGCGGGCGTGGTCGTCAGCCCGGTGCGCGAGGCCGGGGTCAAGCATGTGGAGTTCGTGGCCCTGGGCCACGATCAGGCGCTGGCGGTGCTGGTGGCCGACGACGGCACGGTCGAGAATCGGCTGATGCCGCTGGCGGCGGGGGTCACCCCCTCGGCCCTGGCCGAGGCCTCCAACTTCCTGAACGCGCGCCTGAAGGGCCGCCCCCTGGCCGAGGCGCGGGTCGAGATGCGGGCCGAGCTGGAGACCGCCCGGCGCGAGCTGGACGCCGCCGCCGCCCGCCTGGTCGAGGACGGCGTGGCCGCCTGGTCGGGCGGGGCCGAGCGCGAACGGTCGCTGATCGTGCGCGGCCGGGCCAATCTGTTGGCCGACGCCGGGGCGGCCGAGGATCTGGAGCGGGTCCGCTCTCTGTTCGAGGACCTGGAGCAGAAGGAACAGCTCATCGGCCTGCTGGACGGGGTCGAGGGCGGCCAGGGCGTGCGCATCTTCATCGGCGCCGAGACGCGGCTTTTCTCGCTTTCGGGTTCCGCCGTGATCGCGGCGCCCTATATGACGGGGCGACAGCGGGTTCTGGGCGCCATCGGCGTCATCGGACCCGCACGGTTGAACTATGCCCGCGTCATCCCGTTGGTGGACTACACCGCCCGGGTGCTGGGCCGAATGCTGGACGGACAAGACACGTGAACGACACGCCCGACAACGATCCGATCGAGACCGAGCTGGACGCCGAGATCGCCGCGACGGAAGCCGACGACCTGGCCCCGCTGGACGCCGTCATCGCCGAGCGCGACCAGTGGCGCGACCGCGCCCTGCGCGCCGCCGCCGAGGCCGAGAACGTCAAACGCCGCACCGAGGGCCAGATGAACGACGCCCGCGCCTACGCCATCCAGCGTTTCGCGCGCGACCTGTTGGGCGTGGCCGACAATTTGGAGCGGGCCTTGCAGGCGGCGCCCAAGGACGCCGAGGGCGCGGCCGGGGGTCTGGTGACCGGGCTGGAGATGACCCAGAAGTCGCTGCTGTCGGCCTTCGAGAGCAACGGGCTGAAGCGCGTCGCGCCCCAGTCGGGCGAGGCCTTCGATCCGCATTTCCACCAGGCGATGATGGAACAGCCGTCCGCCGACGTCCCCGGCGGATCGGTGATCCAGACGCTTCAGGCCGGATTTGAACTGTTCGGCCGCACCGTGCGTCCGGCCATGGTGGTGGTGGCCGCCAAGGGTTCCGGCGGCGGGACGGCGGGCGGCTATGCGGCGTCCGCCGAGGCGTCCGGCGGCAATTTCGACGCCAAGGCCTGACTTATTCTCCTTCTCCCCCAGCGGAGAGAAGGGACTAGGCGGTCTTGGGCGCCTTGGGCTTCTTGATCTTGGCGGGCTTCTCCGCCGCCTTCTTGGCCGCCTTTTCGGCCTTCTTGGCTTCCTTGGCCGCCTTCTTGGCGGCGCGGACCTCGGCCTTGGCCAGGTCGGGGGCGGCGTCGGCCGCGGCGGCCAGTTCGGCCAGAACCGTCAGGAAGGCGTCGCGCCGTCCCTTGGGCAACAGGGCCAGGATGCGTTTGTCGGCCGATTGCACGCGCGGCCGCATCGCCTCCAGCGCCGCTGATCCCGCCTCGGTCAGACGCACGGCCATGGCGCGGGCGTCCAGGGTCGAGCGCCGACGCTCCACCAGCCCCTTGCTCTCCATCCGCGCGACCAGATCGGCCAGGGTCGAACGGTCGATGCCGGTGGCCCGGACCAGATCGGTCTGGGTCAGGCCGGCCTTGGCCGACACGGCCTCCAGCACGGCGAATTGACGTTGGGTCAGGCCGTCGGGACCCGTCTCCTCGGCATAGACGTCCAGCGCCAGTTGCAGGGCGCGATGCATCAGATGGCTGGGCGACGCCGCCAGCGGACCCGCGTTCTTCTTCGATGACTTGCCGGACTTGACCATGACCCTATCCCCAAGGCTGACGTCCGCCCTAGCAGCCCCGGTTTACGGTTTCGCGACGGGCCTGCGAAAGTTGCTCTTTAGCCGCCCTAACGCTCGCGACGCGGAGCCTGGCGGCTTGAGGGCTAGAGACCGGTGTCGGGCGAGGTCGGGCCGGGCGGTTCGTCCTTGGTCAGGTTCTTCATGATCAGCGGCAGTTGCGAGACGCCGAAGATCGAGGCGGCGATCCACAGCACGCCGCGGAAGCCGACCCAGACGGCCTCGGCGTCGGGCGTCCCACGCCCCATCCAGGACCAGATGGCGGTCACGGCGGCGGGGCTGCGCACCACTTCGTTCACCAGCGCCACGGCCAGGAAATAGACGCCGTAGCGCAGCGTCAGGGTGCGCCAGGCCGCGTCATTGACCTTGATGGCGTCGCCCAACAGGGCCTTCAGCGGGTATTTCCCCATCAGCGTCCCGCCCAGCAGCAGGGCCGCCAGGAACAGGTTCAGCACCGTCACCTTCAGCTTCACGAACAGGGCGTCGTCGAAGAACAGGGTCAGCACCCCGAACACCAGGGCGAAGCCGCCGGTCAACAGCGGCAACAGGGCCAGCCGCCGTTCGACGAAGAAGCCGACGGCCAGGGCCACGGCCGAGCCGCCCACCAAGGCCCAGGTCGCCTGGACCAGGGCCTCGGACGAGTCCACGCCGCGCGCGCGCAGGATGACGAAGGCCAGGGCGAAGGCGGCCAGGGCGCCGAAGTCGACGGCGCTCCTGATCCACTGACGGTTGGTCGAGGCGGCTTCGGTCATGGCTCAGTCCTCAAGTCCGACCAGGGAGCGGGCGAAGGCGTCGGCGTCGAAGGGCTGGAGATCCTCGATCCCCTCGCCCACGCCGATCAATTTGATGGGGGCGTCCGAGGCGTTGGCCACGGGCACCAGCACCCCGCCGCGCGCCGTGCCGTCCAGCTTGGTCATGACCACGCCCGAGACATAGGCGGCGCGGCCGAAGATCTGTTCCTGGGCCAGGGCGTTGCGGCCCACCGTGGCGTCCAGCACCAACAGGGTCTCGTGCGGGGCCTCAGGATCGATCTTCTTCAACACGCGGACGATCTTCAACAGTTCGTCCATCAGGGCCTGTTTGTTCTGCAACCGCCCGGCGGTGTCGATCAGCACCACGTCGTACCCTTCGGCCCGCGCCTTGGTGTAGGCGTCGAAGGCCAGGCCCGCCGGATCGGCCCCGTCGCGGCGGCTCTCGAAATCGGCCCCGGCGCGCTCGGCCCAGACCTTCAACTGCTCGCGGGCGGCGGCGCGGAAGGTGTCGCAGGCGACGATCATCACCTTGGCGCCCTTGCCCGTCAGATCGGCGGCGATCTTGCCCAGGGTGGTGGTCTTGCCCGAACCGTTGACCCCGACGAACAGCACGACGAACGGCTTGATCCCCTGGCCCAGCGGATCGAACGTCGCCTGGTTGGGTCGCAGTTCGGCGGCCACGGCCTCGGCCAGAGCGATCTTCACCTCGCGCTCGTCGGTGCTCTTGCCGAAGCGCAGGTCGCGGAAGCGGGCGACGATGCGGTCGGCGGCGGCCGGGCCGAGGTCGCTCTCCAGCAGATGCTCCTCCAACCCCTCCAGCGCGGCCTCGGACAGCGGCTCCTTGACGAAGGTCGCCACCACCTGCTCGGTCATCTGTTTGGAGGAGCGGGACAGGCCCTCGCTGAGGCGCGAGAACCAGCCCTTCTTGGGCGTATCGGTCATCAGATGGCTTTAGCGGGCGTTTCCGTCTTCGTCACGGACATAGACCCAAGACGCCCTACAGACCCCGTCGCAACGTCACCCGCGCCTCGCCCCAGGTCCCGCTCCAGCCCTCGTCCGTCCGGCGCAGGCGCACCGAACGGCCCTCCAGCGACAGCTCGGCCCGATCTCCCTCGCGGCGGCCGGTCAGGGGCGTGGCCGCGCCGGCGCCCTCCACCGGACTGAAGGCGCCCTCGATGACGCCGCCCTTGGCGTCGGCCAGCACCATCCGGCCGCGCGCCCGGTCGCCGTCCATCACCAGCCAGCCGCCGTCCAACGGCCCGGACAGGGCGTCGGCCTGGGCCTCGGCGACCGCCACTCCCTGTTCATAGGCGGCGTCCAGCGGCTCCGGCCCGGCCTGATAGCCGCGCCGGAACGCGTCCAAGGTCTCCGGCTGGGTCAGGGGCTGGGCGCGCTCGGTCGATCCCGCGGGCGCAGTCAGGGCGAAGCCCTCGGTCGGCTCGAACGGCCGCACCGGCGGCGGCGCATAGACGTCCGAACTCCCCGCCGCGGCATAGGGAGTCTGCATCGTCAGCCACAGGATCAGCATCAGGGTCTGCATCGACGCAGACCCTGCCTCCGCGCGCCGCGACGAGCAAGTGCGGGAGCGTGCGTTGACACCCCGTGGCGACGGTCACTAAAGCCTGTGCGTCGACCTAGGCGCGTTGAATTCGCGCGGTTTTGAGAACGATTCGCATGTCCCAGCCCGCTCCCGGCGTCGGCGGCCCGACGAACGAGACCGATCCCGATCACACCGGCCGCTTCGTCCGCCAGCCGAACGGCCGCGTCCGCCCCCTGTCGCCGCATCTTCAGGTCTGGCGCTTCCACCTGACCATGACGGGTTCGATCTTGAACCGGGTCGCGGCGGGCGCCCTGTCGTTCGGCGCCCTGTTCGTGGCCGCCTGGCTGTGGGCCTTGGCCTCGGGTCCCGAGACCTACGCCGGCTTCACCGCCTGGATGGGTTCGCCCCTGGGCCTGTTGGTCTGGTTCGGCCTGACCCTGGCCATCGCCTATCACCTGACCGCCGGGATCCGGCACCTGATCTGGGACGCCGGCGACGGCCTGGACCCCAAGACCGCCACCTGGATGACCGCCGTCAGCATCATCGCCGGCGCCGCCGTCGGCATCGGCATCTGGGTCGCCTTGTTCGCCAGCGGAAAGGTCGTGCTGTGAGCCGGAACGAGAAAACCTACCGCAAGGGCGTGAAGGTGTCCGAAGGCCACGGCGCCGGCGAATGGCGGGCCGAGCGTCTGTCGTCCCTGATCCTGGTCCCGCTCAGCCTGTGGGGCCTGTGGGGCGCCTGGACCATCGCCGGATCGGGCTATGACGGCGCCCGCGCCTGGCTGGCCCAGCCGGTCAACGCCGCGCTCCTGGCGGTCACCCTGCTGATCGCCCTGTGGCACACCAACATGGGGCTGAAGGTCATCGTCGACGACTATGTCCACAAGCCGTCGTCGCGCACGGCCCTGCTGGCCTTCATCGCCCTGCTCTGCCTCGCCGTGGCGGGCTTGAGCGTCTTCTTCATCGGGCGGCTGGCGCTGGGTTCGGCGCCGCTGCCCGCCGGTCTGGGAGCCTGAGCCTGATGGCCGCTTACGAATTCGTCGATCACGCCTATGACGTGGTGGTTGTCGGCGCGGGCGGTTCGGGCCTGCGCGCGGCCCTGGGCGCGGCCCAGTCCGGGCTGAAGGTTGCCTGCGTCACCAAGGTCTTCCCGACCCGATCGCACACCGTGGCGGCCCAGGGCGGCATCTCGGCGGCGCTGGGCAACATGGGCCAGGACGACTGGCGCTGGCACATGTTCGACACCGTCAAGGGGTCCGACTGGCTGGGCGACCAGGACGCCATCGAATACATGTGCAGGAACGCCCCCCAGGCCGTGTACGAGCTGGAGCACTGGGGCGTGCCCTTCTCGCGCACCGACGAGGGCACCATCTATCAGCGCGCCTTCGGCGGCATGACCCGCAACTACGGCGAAGGCCCGGTCCAGCGCACCTGCGCCGCCGCCGACCGCACCGGCCACGCCATCCTGCACACCCTGTACGGCCAGTCGGTGCGCCGCGAGGTCGAGTTCTTCATCGAGTATTTCGCCCTCGACCTGATCATGCAGGACGGCGCCTGCACCGGCGTCACGGCGCTGAAGCTGGACGACGGCACCCTGCACCGCTTCCGCGCCAAGACCGTCATCCTGGCCACCGGCGGCTATGGCCGCGCCTATTTCAGCGCCACCAGCGCCCACACCTGCACCGGCGACGGCAACGCCATGGTGCTGCGCGCGGGCCTGCCGCTGCAGGACATGGAGTTCGTCCAGTTCCACCCCACCGGCATCTACGGCGCCGGCTGCCTGATCACCGAAGGTGTGCGCGGCGAGGGCGGATACCTGACCAATTCCGAGGGCGAGCGGTTCATGGAGCGCTATGCGCCGACCGTGAAGGACCTGGCCCCGCGCGACATGGTCAGCCGCTCCATGACCATCGAGATCCGCGAAGGCCGCGGCGTCGGCCCGAACAAGGATCACATCTTCCTGCACCTGGATCACCTGGACCCGGAGATCATCCACCAGCGCCTGCCGGGCATTTCGGAAAGCGCCCGCATCTTCGCCGGCGTCGACGTGACCAAGGAGCCGATCCCCGTCCTGCCGACCGTCCACTACAACATGGGCGGCATCCCCACGAACTATCACGGCGAGGTCCTGACCAAGCGCGGCGACGACGCCGACGCCGTGGTGCCCGGCCTGATGGCGGTGGGCGAGGCGGCCTGCGTCTCGGTGCACGGCGCCAACCGGCTGGGGTCCAATTCGCTGATCGACCTGGTGGTGTTCGGCCGCGCCGCCGGTCTGCGCGCCGGCGAGATCGTCGACCGGAACGCGGCCGTGCCCGACGCCCCGGCCGCGGCCACCGACGCCCACCTGACGCGGCTGGATCGTTTCCGCAATGCGAACGGCTCGACCCCGACCGCCCATCTGCGCCTGGCCATGCAGCGCGCCATGCAGGAAGACGCCGCCGTCTTCCGCACCGGCGAGACCCTGGAAAAGGGCGTCCAGCGCGTGCGCGAGGTGTTCAAGGCCTCGGACGACATCAAGACCACCGACCGCGGCCTGATCTGGAACACCGACCTGATCGAGACCCTGGAATACGACAATCTGATCGGCCAGGCCGTCGTCACCATCGAGGGCGCCTTGAACCGCACCGAGAGCCGCGGCGCCCACGCGCGTGAGGACTATCCGACCCGCGACGACCAGAACTGGATGAAGCACACCCTGTCCTGGCTGGACGAGGCCAAGGGCCGCTCGACGATCGATTACCGTCCGGTCCACAGCTACACCATGACCAAGGACGTGGACTACATCCCGCCCAAAGAGCGGAAGTACTGAGGCCCCGATGGTTCAGCTCACCCTCCCCAAAGGCTCGAAGCCCACGACCGGCAAGGTGTACAAGGCCCCGGCCGGCGCCCAGAACGTCAAGACCTACAAGGTCTATCGCTACGATCCCGAGGTCGACGCCGACCCGCGCTGGGACGTCTATGAGGTCTCGGCCGACGACCACGGGCCGATGCTGCTGGACGCCCTGATCCACATCAAGAACGAGATCGACCCGACCCTGACCTTCCGCCGTTCGTGCCGCGAGGGCATCTGCGGTTCGTGTTCGATGAACATCGACGGGCGCAACACCCTGGCCTGCACCAAGGGCTGGGACGAATGCCAGTCCTCGACCATCGCCATCGCCCCCCTGCCGCACCAGCCGGTGGTCAAGGATCTGGTGACGGACCTCAGCCTGTTCTACGCCCAGTACGATTCCATCCAGCCCTGGCTGCAGTCCGACACCCCGGACCCGCAGAAGGAGCGCCTGCAATCGCCCGAGGATCGCGCCAAACTGGACGGTCTGTACGAGTGCATCCTGTGCGCCTGCTGCTCGACGTCTTGCCCCAGCTATTGGTGGAACCAGACCGAATACCTCGGCCCGGCCGCCCTGTTGCAATCCTATCGCTGGATCTCCGACAGCCGCGACGACGCGACCCAAAAGCGCCTGGACGATCTGGAAGACCCGTTCAAACTCTATCGCTGCCACACCATCATGAACTGCGCCCAGGTGTGTCCCAAGGGTCTGAACCCGGCCAAGGCCATCGCCGAGACCAAGCTGCTGATGGTGTCGCCGTCGCGCAAGAAGACCGGGACCCCCGCGTAAGGCTTGATCCCCGCGTCGCTTTCGCTAGTTGAGGGCGCATGGCCAAGATCACCTATATCGAGAACGACGGGACCGAGCACTCGGTCGAGGTCAGGAACGGTCTTTCCGTGATGGAAGGCGCCATCCGCAACAACGTCCCCGGCATCGACGCCGACTGCGGCGGCGCCTGCGCCTGCGCCACCTGCCACGTCTATGTCGATGAGGCGTTCCAGGACGTGACCGGCCGCGCCTCGGCCATGGAGGAATCGATGCTGGACTTCGCCGAAGGGGTCCAGCCCAACAGCCGCCTGTCGTGCCAGATCCGCGTCTCCGACGACCTGGACGGCCTGGTGGTGCGCCTGCCCGAAAGCCAGCACTGAGCGCCGGTCGGCCGCGCCACGGCGTCGCCCCCATGCCCGCATGACCGCGCCGCATTTGCATGGCGACATGTCGGTCGGCTAGTTTGCCCCGCCCCGGACAGGTCCTCGCGGCCTCCGGCGTCCCCCTTCCCTTCCCATAGATCTGAAGACCAAGGACAGTTCATGCGTATCGCCGCCCTCGCCGCCGCCTCCCTGTTGACCCTGGCCGCCGCCCCCGCGGCCGTCGCGGCCCAAGAGGCGACCGACGCCGCCTCGGCCGTCGCCACCCCCGACACCGTCACCGACGAGGAACTGCTGCAATTCACCGGCGCCATGACCAAGATGCGCCAGGTCGCCGCCGCCGTCGGTACGGGCACGCCCACCGCCGAACAGCAGGCCCAGATGGCCGAGGCCGTCCAGTCCTCGGGCCTGGAGATCGCCCGCTTCAACGCCATCGCCCAGATCTCGGGCGACCCCGTGGTCCGCGCCCGCATCAACCTGGCCTCGACCCCCGTCTCGCCGGAAGGTTCGGTCGGCGCCTCGGTCGATGACGCCGAGGCCGCCCGCTACGCCCGCGCCGCCACGGCCGCCCGCGCCGCGACGCAAGGCGGCGGAACCCCGGCCGAGCAACAGGCCGCCATGACCGCCGCCCTGTCGGCCGAGGGCCTGACCATCGAACGCTTCAACGCCATCTCGGCGGCCACCTCTTCGGACAGCCGCCTGCGCGCCCGCGTGGCCCTGGCCCAGTTGAAGGCCGCCGCCTGATCGCACCGACAGGCTGAAACGACGAAGGGCGGGACCATGCGGTCCCGCCCTTTTTGTTCGCCCTCGTCTCGACCGCCGCCTATCGGCGAGACTTTAGGACGGCTCGGTCCATGGCGCGATGGGCCGCCGTCGTGAGTATTCCTCGCCATTGGCGACATCGAGGATCACCCGGTATTTGTCCCTGAGTTTCTCGAACCTGAGACGGTCCCGCGAAGTCGCGTTCGGCGCGGGCGGTTTGGAACGCAGATAGCGCCCCAGCACGCCGAGCAGGAAATCGGACAGGGCGATGCCCGAGTGCGGCTTGGAGGCGTAGTCGATTCCAATGCTCTTGGGATGGCGGTCCCATCGCTTCGCCAGATCGGCGTGCGCGGCCATGACGCGGGCCTCGATGGCGGCCCGTGAAACCTTGTCGTTCTCCTCGAAAATGAAAACGGCCTTCTGGCTTTCCGCCGCCATCAGGCGACGCGGCGTCATGATCTCGAGAAGCCGCAGATAGGCGGCCTCGTAGCCGGCGGCCCCATCGTACTCGATGAAGGCGACATATCCCTCGAACGGCATGGCGCACATGGCTTCCACATACGCATGGCGCAGGTCTTCGGTGGCGTCGACGAAATGCAGGCCCTTCTTTTCGATGACATCGGGCCGACCGTCCGCATAGAGGTCCGAGAGATAGGTCTGAAGCACCCGTTCACTGTCGTTCCAAATGTGGCGAGGATGCTGAGTCGCCGCCATGGCGAGGGCGAGAACGGGGCGGCCGTCTCTTTCAAACTCGGCCTCATCGACGAAGATCGTGAACGGTTCACGGTGCTGGTTGCGGGGTTCAAAACTGGCTTGATTGCCGCTGTCCAGCAGCACCTCCCTCCAGGCCTGTTTCAACGGCGACGCCAAGTCGGGTTCGTGGTGGCTGATGAATTTCACCAGGCCGTCGAGACGGTTGATCTCGGTCTGCATGGTTCGCCAATCGGCGTAGCCGCGATGACCCAGATGGTCGTCCAGGCCGAATTTCTTCGCATAGTAGAGGGTCTGGCGCATCTGTCGCTTGGTCCGGCGCGGGACATGCGGACGAACCGGATCGCTGATGCTCAGACCGGTCACGAAATGCGCCTGGCCGATCTTTGAGCGCCGGGTCTTGGATCGCGCCAGACGAAACCCTTGGGCCTCGAGGACTCGGCTGATCGCCTCGGGCGAAGGCGGTTCGGCGTCGCCGGAAAACGCCATGTCGTCCGCATACCGCGTATAGGTCGCTCCCGTCGCGGCCGCCAGCGCGGCCAGGTCCCTGTCCAGGGGCAGGGCGATCGCATTGGACAGAACGGGACTGGTGGGCAGGCCGGCCGGCAGGTCGCCGCCGATGGTGACGAACCGGGCGAACGCTTCCGCCGCCGCCTCGTGACAACCGAGATCGCGAAACAGGGTCTGGATGCGGTCGGCGGATATCGACGGGAAGAAGTCTTCGATGTCTGTGGCCAACAGATGCCGATGGCCCGCGTGCGGCGTGGCGTTCTCACGGATGTTCCTGCCGACCCGGAAGCCGAAGGCGGCCTCATGCGGGAACCCGTCCAGATGGGCGCGGAAGAAGAGATCCAGCCGTCGCGCCAGAGCCTTGTAGACGGACTTCACCACCGTCGACGGCTCCCAGACCGTCCTGACCCCGCGCGCGGGATTGCGCTTGGGAATGTCGTGCCGAAAGAAGACGGGAATCGTGATCGACGAGGCCAGATAAAACCCGCCTTCCATCTCTGGGTCGCTGATCGCGGCCTCTGGATCGAAGGCGAGAACGGCCTGGAACACGTCTTCGGAAACACCGAGCGCGGCGCGCACGGCCTCGCGGGTCTTGAGGCGGCGGAAATCTGGAGCGAAGGCCATCAGCTACCGGACAATGACGAGACGGCGCGGCGCACGTAGCAAGTGGTGCCGTAAACAGCAGACGCGACTCGCGCCTTGAACCTTGCCGCCGCGCCGTCTCTGATTTGACGCTATCAGATCGATCCCGGGACACAACACACCCTGGCGGCAAACGCGAAAGGGCGGGTCCATCTCTGGACCCGCCCTTCCCTTGTTCAACCTGAACGTCCCGGCTCTCCGCCCGGATCGCTTGCGCGACCCGCTCGTCGGCCGGGTGACAAGACGTCTTAGAAGTCCATGTCGCCCATGCCGCCCATGCCGCCGCCCGGCATCGCCGGGGCCGAGGCCTTCTTGGGCGCGTCGGCCACGGCGGCTTCGGTGGTGATCAGGATGCCGGCCACCGAGGCCGCGTCCTGAAGCGCCGTGCGCACGACCTTGGCCGGGTCGATGACGCCCATCTTGACCAGATCGCCGTACTCTTCCGTCTGGGCGTTGAAGCCGTAGGAAGCGTCCTTGTTCTCCAGCACCTTGCCGACCACGATCGAGCCTTCGACGCCCGAGTTTTCAGCGATCTGACGGATCGGGGCCTGCAGGGCGCGGCGCACGATGGCGATGCCGGCGTTCTGATCGGCGTTGTCGCCCTTCAGGCCGTCCAGCTTGGCCGAGGCCTTCAGCAGGGCGATGCCGCCGCCCGGAACGATGCCCTCGTCGGCCGCCGCGCGGGTGGCGTTCAGGGCGTCGTCGACGCGGTCCTTCTTCTCCTTGACCTCGACCTCGGTCGAGCCGCCGACGCGCAGCACGGCGACGCCGCCGGCCAGCTTGGCCAGACGTTCCTGCAGCTTCTCGCGGTCATAGTCCGAAGAGGTGTCCTCGATCTGCTTCTTGATCTGGGCGACGCGGCCTTCGATGCCGTCCTTGTCACCGGCGCCTTCGACGATGGTGGTGTCGTCCTTGGTGATCGAGACCTTTTTGGCCTTGCCCAGCATGTCGAGCGTAACCGTCTCCAGCTTGATGCCCAGGTCTTCCGAGATGACCTGGCCGCCGGTCAGGACGGCGATGTCCTCCAGCATGGCCTTGCGACGGTCGCCGAAGCCCGGGGCCTTGACGGCGGCGACGCGCAGGCCGCCGCGCAGCTTGTTGACGACCAGGGTGGCCAGGGCCTCGCCCTCGATGTCCTCGGCGATGATCAGCAGCGGACGGCCCGACTGCACCACGGCCTCCAGGATCGGCAGCATCGGCTGCAGGCTGGTCAGCTTCTTCTCGAACAGCAGGATCAGCGGCTCTTCGAGAACGGCCTCCATCTTGTCGGCGTTGGTGATGAAGTAGGGCGACAGGTAGCCGCGGTCGAACTGCATGCCTTCCACCACGTCGACGGTGGTCTCGGCGGTCTTGGCTTCCTCGACGGTGATGACGCCTTCATTGCCGACCTTGGCCATGGCCTCGGCGATCAGGGTGCCGATCTCGGCGTCGCCATTGGCCGAGATGGTGCCGACCTGGGCGATCTCCGAGTTGTTCGAGACCGGCTTGGAGATGGTCTTGACCTCTTCCAGCACCACGGTCACGGCCTTGTCGATGCCGCGCTTCAGATCCATCGGGTTCATGCCCGCGGCCACGGCCTTCAGGCCTTCCTGAACGATGGCCTGGGCCAGGACGGTGGCGGTGGTGGTGCCGTCGCCCGCCTTGTCGTTGGTCTTGGAGGCGACCTCGCGGATCATCTGGGCGCCCATGTTCTCGAAGGCGTCTTCCAGTTCGATCTCCTTGGCCACCGAGACGCCGTCCTTGGTCGAGCGCGGGGCGCCGAAGGACTTCTGGATCACGACGTTGCGGCCCTTGGGACCCAGGGTCACCTTGACGGCGTTGGCGAGGATGTTGACGCCGCGCAGCATCTTGTCGCGCGCGTCGGTGTTGAAGTGAACGATCTTGGCGGCCATGTGCGGCTGCTCCTATCTATCTGAATACGTGGGGAAGAAAGTCAGTCGTCCGGTGCTTAGGACAGCACGCCCAGGACGTCCGATTCCTTCATGATGATCAGGTCTTCACCGTCGATCTTGACCTCGGTGCCCGACCATTTGCCGAACAGGATGCGGTCGCCGGCCTTCAGCTCCAGCGCATTGACCTTGCCCTGATCGTCACGAGCGCCCGGGCCGACCGAGACGACTTCGCCCTCCTGGGGCTTTTCCTTGGCGGTGTCGGGGATGATGATCCCGCCCTTGGTCTTGGATTCTTCTTCCACGCGCTTGACCAGCACGCGATCGCCGAGCGGACGAAACGCCATCTGTAGTTCTCCGAAGTGAAGCTCTCGAATGTCTCGTTCAACACCCCGACCGGCGCTTTGGCAGCCGATGCGCCAGAGTGCTAACGCGAGGGGGCAAGTAGGAGGGGCGGGGGGGCGCGTCAAGGGCGGGCGCGTCAAGGCGGCGCGTCAAGGCTGGCCCGGCGATGAACCGAAAATGAACGGCCGCGTCCCCAGGGCGTTCAACTGAAGCCGCGTACACGCCTTCCCAACGCTCGGCCTCCGGTCGACCCTGCAAGGAGATGCGTCATGAAGACCTTCACGACCCTCGCCGTCGGCGCCGCCGCCCTGGCCCTGACGGCCGGAGCCGCCGCCCCGGCCGCCGCCCAGTCGTACCGTGACTATCGCGACCGCGACCGCTCCAGCTCCAGCTCCAGCGACGTTCTGGTCGGCGCGGCCATCGGCGCCGTGGCGGGCGCGGCCCTGGGCAATGGCGACGGCGCCTATATCGCCGGCGGCGCCCTGGCCGGCGCGGCCCTGGCCGCCGCCAACGACGGCGACCGGCGCGACGACTGCGGCTATTGGCGCGACGGCCGCTGCTGGCGCAACCAGGGCCATTGGGAGCGCGAGCACGGCATCAACAGCCGCGACTATCGCGATTACGGCTACAACAACGGCTATAACAACGGTTACGGCTACGGCGACTACGGCCGCTATCAGGACAACCGTTACCAGGACGGCCGGACCTATGACGGCCGCTATTACCGCGACGGCCGCTTCTGGAGGAGCCAGGGCGAGTGGCGTTCCTATCAGAACCGCCAGAACCGCGACCGCGACTATCGCTACGAGCGCCGCTGGTAAGACGGCGTCATCCCCAGACCGAAGAAGGCGGGCGCATCACGCGTCCGCCTTTTTCACGTCAGCCGCCGCATCAGGGCCGCCGTCGACGGGTCCAGATCGGCCGAGGGCGCGCCCGCCGCGACATCCTTCAATATGGCCTGGGCCAGCACCTTGCCCAGTTCGACCCCCCACTGGTCGAAGCTGTTGATGTCCCACACCACGCCCTCGACGAAGGTCTTGTGCTCATAAAGCGCGATCAGCGCGCCCAGGGTCGATGGCGTCAGCCGCTCCATCAGGATCGCCGTCGAGGGCCGGTCGCCGGGGAAGGCCCGGTGCGGGGCCAGCCGCTCGGCCTGAACCTCATCCATGCCGCCCGCGATCATCTCGGCCCGCGCCTGATCCGCCGTCTTGCCGACCATCAGGGCCTGCATCTGCGCCAGGGCGTTGGCCCACAGCGGGCTTTCGGTCTGATCGCCATGGGTCTTGGCCACGACCACGAATTCGGCCGGAACCACCTCGGGTCCCTGATGGATCTGCTGGAAGAAGGCGTGCTGGCCGTTGGTTCCCGGCTCGCCGAACACCACCGGACAGGTGCCGTGCTCCACCGGCGCGCCGTCGCGCCGCACCCGCTTGCCGTTCGATTCCATCTCCAACTGCTGCAGGAAGGCCGACAGCCGCCGCAGTTGATGGGCATAGGGGGCGACCGTCCGTGCACGGCGGCCGCGCCCATCGACATTATAGACCTGGGCCAGGGCCAGCAGCACCGGCGCGTTCCGATCCAGCGGCGCCGCGACGAAATGCGCGTCCATCGCCGCCGCCCCGTCCAGCAGCCCCTGGAACACGTCCCAGCCCAGGCCGATGGCGCACGACAGCGACACCGCCGACCACAGCGAATAGCGCCCCCCGACCCAATCCCGAAAGGCGAAGGTGCGGCCGCAGCCGAACGTCCGCGCCCGCTCCGGCGCCGCCGTCACGCCGATGAAATGCCGCTCCACCCCCGCGCCCTTCAGCCCCGCCGCCAGCCACGCCTTGGCCGCCTCGGCGTTCGCCAGGGTCTCCTGCGTCGTGAAGGTCTTGGACACGACCACGACCAGCGTCGTTTCCGGGTCCAGTCCGGTCAGGGCCTCGGCCATGTCGCGCGGATCGATGTTGGCGACGAAGCGCAGGTCGAGGACGGGGTTCAGAGGCCGCAGCGCGTCCCACACCACGCGCGGTCCCAGGTCCGAGCCGCCGATGCCGATGTGCACCACGGCCTGAAACCGCTGCCCCGTCGCCCCGGTCTCGGTTCCCGAGCGCACGGCTTCGGCATAGTCGCGCATGGCCGCCCGCACCATCTCGACCTCGCCCGACACCGGCTCGCCCAGGGCCTGGAAGTCCGCGCCGTCTGCGGCCCGCAGCGCCGGATGCAGCACCGCCCGCCCCTCGGTCCCGTTCACCGCCGCCCCGCCGAACAGGGCCGCGCGCCGCCCCTCGACATCGGCCGCCCGCGCCAGGTCCAGCGCCGCCTGAAACCCCTTCAGGCTCCACGCCTGTTTCGACAGGTCCAGATAAAGGCCCGCCGCCTCGACGCTCATCCGCGTCAGACGCTCCGGCTCGGCCGCGAACCGGTCGGCGATCCGCACCCCCGCATCCTCGGCCGCCACGGTCTTCAGGGTCGTCCAGGCGGCGGCGGTCGCATCGGTCATGGCGGCGTCTCTCATGGTGAACGCTTCGTTTACGGGCTGGGCGTAAGCCGGTTCAACCGCGAATCCCTTCGCCGGAGCCTAATCATGTCCTGTGGTCTCGCCCTCGCCGCCGCCCTGATGCTGTCGAACCCGGATGTCGCGGCCGCCGCGGCCCTGCCGCCGCCGCCCGCCGACGCGCCCGTCTCGGTGGCGTCAGAGCCGTTGTTCGCCGACATCGTCGCCCGCTCGGCGCGATTGAAGGCCCTGGTCGACGGCTGGGCCGGCGTCATGCCCGCCGCCGACGCCTTCGCCGCCTTCAAGACCGAGACCGAGGCCCTGGCCGCCCTGGACATGCAGGGTCACCTGATCCTGAAGGAACGCGGTACCGACGGCGATCTGAAATGCATCCTGCGCGGCATTTCCGAGGACATGTCGAAAAAGGTCGAGGCGGTCACGGCCGCCGCCACGCCGCGCGAACAGGCCGTCGCCCTGTCCGAACTGGCCTATCTGCTGAACGACAATGTCGAGGTCATCACTGCTCCGCCGCGACCGGCGGCGTGACCCTTCTCCCGCTCGGGAGAAGGGCCGCATCCGGTTCGAGCGGCCGACCTAGTCGAGCGTGCGCTTGATCTCTTCGACCGTGAAGCACTCGATGTAGTCGCCTTCCTTGATGTCCTGGAAGCCCTGGAACTGCATGCCGCATTCCTGGCCCGAGGGCACCTCGTTGACCTCATCCTTGAAGCGTTTGAGCGTGTTGAGCACGCCCAGCTCCAGCACCACCACGTCCTCGCGGATGATGCGGACGCGGGCGCCCTTGCGCACGACGCCCTCGGTGACGCGGCAACCGGCGATCTTGCCGATCTTGGTGATGTCGAACACCTGCAGCACCTGGGCGTTGCCCAGGAAGGTCTCGCGCTGCAACGGCGCCAGCATGCCCGACAGCACGCCCTTCATGTCGTCCAGCAGGTCGTAGATGATCGAATAGTAGCGGATCTCCACGCCCTCGCGGTCGGCCAGGTCGCGCGCCTGTTTCGAGGCGCGGACGTTGAAGCCCAGGATCGGCGCACCGGCCGACTTGGCCAGGTTGACGTCGCTCTCGGTGATGCCGCCCGCGCCGTTGTAGACGACCCGCGCGCGCACCTCGTCGTTGCCCATCTTCTCCAGAGAACCGGCGATGGCCTCGCCCGAACCCTGGACGTCCGACTTGATGAGGACCGGCAGTTCGCTGATCTTCTTGGCGCCCAGCTTGGCCATCATGTCGGCCAGCGACGCCGAGCCGCCCGAGACCTGGTTCTTCTCGCGCTTCACCCGCTGACGATATTCGGTCAGCTCGCGGGCGCGGGCCTCATTCTCGACGGTGGCGAAGACGTCGCCGGGCGACGGCGCCTCGTCCAGGCCCAGGATCTCGACCGGCACCGACGGGCCGGCCTCGGTCAGTTGTTCGTTGCGCTCGTTCAGCAGGGCGCGGACCTTGCCCCACGAACCGCCGGCCACGACGATGTCGCCGCGGTTCAGCGTGCCGCGCTTGACCAGGACGGTGGCGACCGGGCCGCGGCCCTTGTCCAGCTTGGCCTCGATGACCACGCCCTCGGCCGAACGGTCGGGGTTGGCGCGCAGATCCATGACCTCGGCCTGCACCAGGATGGCCTCGATCAGGCCGTCCAGATTGGTGCGGTTCTTGGCCGACACCTCGATGATCTGGGTGTCGCCGCCCAGGCTTTCGGCGATGACCTCGTATTGCAGCAGCTCGTTGACGACCTTCAGCGGATTGGCGTCCGGCTTGTCGATCTTGTTGACCGCCACGATCAGGGGCGCATTGGCCGCCTTGGCGTGCTGGATGGCCTCGATCGTCTGGGGCATGACGCCGTCGTCGGCGGCCACGACCAGCACCACGATGTCGGTGACGTTTGCGCCGCGCGCGCGCATCGCCGAGAAGGCGGCGTGACCCGGCGTGTCCAGGAAGGTGACCTTCTGGCCGTCCTCCAGCCGCACCTGATAGGCGCCGATGTGCTGGGTGATGCCGCCGGCTTCGCCGCCCGCCACATCGGTGGTGCGCAACGCGTCCAGCAGGCTGGTCTTGCCGTGGTCGACGTGGCCCATGATGGCCACGACCGGGGCGCGGACCTCGCCGGCCTCGGCGTCGTCGGCCTCGGACAGGAAGCCTTCCTCGACGTCGGATTCCGACACGCGCTTGACGCTCATGCCGTATTCCTCGGCCACCAGTTCGGCGGTGTCGGAATCGATGATGTCGTTGATCTTCATCATCATGCCCTGACGCATCAGGAATTTGATGATGTCGACGCCGCGCACGGCCATGCGGTTGGCCAGTTCGCCCACGGTGATGGTGTCGGGAATGACGACCTCGCGCGGACGGTTCGGCGCGTCGGTCGAGCCGCCCTTGCGCTTCTCGCGCTCGCGCTCGCGGGCGCGGCGCACCGAAGCCAGCGAGCGCATCCGCTCGGCGGCGTCCTCGTCTCCGCCGGCCACGGCCTGGATGGTCAGGCGGCCTTCACGGCGCTTGGGTTCGCCGCGCGTGCGGCTGACGGCCTTGCCCGGCCCGGCGTCCGAGAAACGCTTGTCGCGGTCGTCGTCGCGGCCGGTTCCGGCCGGACGGCCGAAGCCCGCGCGCACCGGACGCGCCACATTGGCCTCGGCCGGAGGCTGGTTCGGGCCGGGGCGCGCGCCAGGACCGGTGCGCGGCCCGCCGGGACCGCGCGCGCCGGGGGCCGGACGCGGGTCGAGGGCCGAATAGCGCACGGGCTGGGCCGGGCGGGCGCCGGGCGCGCGGCCGGCGGGCGCGCCCGAAGCGGCGCCCGCGCCTTGCGGCCGGTCGGAATAGTTGCGTTCGCCGCCGCCCATGGCGGCTTCGCGGGCCGAACGGCCGCCGAAGGCCGGACGCTCGATCGGGGCGCGTTGCGGATTGCCGGGCTTGGGCGCGCGCTGGCCGAAATTGACGGCCGGGCGGGCCGGGGCGGCCGGACGCGCGGGGGCCGCGGGAACCGGGGCCGGGGCTTCCGCCTGCGGAGCCTCGGGCGCGGGGGTTGCGGCGGCGGGGACCGCCGTCTTGGCGGGCTTGGCCGGAGCGGGCGCCGGGGCGGCGGCGGCCAGTTTGGCGGCTTCGGCGCGGGCGGCCTCGGCGGCGGCCTTGGCGGCGGCGGCCTCGGCCTGGGCGGCGCTGGCGGCCTGGGCGGCGGACGCGGCCTGTTCACGCGCGGCGGCGTCGCGGCGCGCCTGTTCGGCGGCCTGGGCCTCGGCGCGTTCGGCCTGCTGGCGGGTGGCCAGTTCGATGGCCTTGCGGCGGGCTTCCTGTTCTTCGTTCGACAGGCCCCCGGTCGAGGGCGAGGCGGCCGGACGCGGAGCGGCGGGCGCCGGCGTCTCGGTGCGCGGACGCGCGACGTCGAAGCCGGTCTGACGCTGGACCGGGCTGGGCGCCCCGACGCGGCGCTTGGTCTCGACCACCACGGTCTTGGAGCGGCCGTGGCTGAAGCTCTGCTTGACGGTTCCGGCGGCGACCGCCCCCGCCGTGCGCGGCTTCAGGCTCAGCGGCGCACGCGGCCCCGTGGCGGAGGGAGCCGCCGAAGGGGTCGAGGTCGTCTTGCCGTCGTTGGTCTTGTCGTTCTCGTCGGTCATCCGGTCGCTTCAAATCCGGGGCGGAAAGACCCGCCCGCGTCGTCGTCAAAACACAAAAAGCCGTGCGGCGCCCCGCCCCCGATCAGGGAGCAGAACCCCGCCCGTCCAAGTCCCTGTCGGAACCTTCAGTCGCATCCCGCCCCCATTCCGGGGGCCGGAGCGGTCGAAATCCAGCCAGCCGTTCGACCTCTAGGGTCCAGCGATCGGCGCGCCCGCCCGTAAGCAGGACGGCGTGTATCGCATTTTCCAGCCCCAGGGCCAAACTCAAATCTTCGGCGGTGAAGGCGCCGCATGCGCGCGTCGCCTGATGCCGCGCCAGGGCCAAGAGCTTGCCGCGCCCGTCGGCGGACCCGTCCGAGGCCTCGATCAGCCAGGCCGCGCGGCCCGAACGGATCGCGGCGGCGGACTTTTCAAAGCCCGAGATAAGCACGCCCTCGCGTCGGGCAAGGCCCAACTGCTCCAGGCATCGGCGCGTCAGCAGCCGTTCGACCATGTCCGCCAGGTCCGGCGCGGCCTTCAGCGGGGCCTTGGCGGCGCGGGCGAACAGGCCCTTGGCCGCCGCCGTCTCGACCGAGGCGCGGTCGGCCGCCACCCACAGGCCGCGGCCCGGCAGTTTGCGCGCCAGGTCGGGAACCACCGAACCGTCCGGGCCGGCGACGAAGCGGATCAGACAGGATTCATCCATGACCTGGCGGGTGACCAGGTCTCGGCGCTCCCTATCGATCGCTCCTTCGCGCGACATCATGGACGATCCGGCCCTCCATCACGCTTCGGACGGTTCGAGGTCGCCCTCGTCGGCCGTCTCGGTCTCGGTCTCGGCGGCGTCCTGCGGCGCGAAGACGCTTTCGGCGTCGAACGCCTCTTCGCCCTCGTCCTCGTATTCCGGCTCGGGTTCCGGCTGCGGCAGTTCCGAGGCGTCGATCCATCCGGCGGCCACGCGGGCCTGGAGGATCAGCATCTCGGCGTCTTCCTGCGACAGGTTGAAGGATTCCAGCACGCCGGCGACCTTCACGCGCTCGCCGTTCTGAACCTCATAGCCGCCGCGCACCTCGTCGGTGGCCAGGTCGGCCAGGTCCTCGACCGTCTTGACCCCGCCTTCGCCCAGGGCGACGGCGACGGCCAGGGTCACGCCCGGCACTTCCAGCACGCCGTCCTCGACGCCCAGAGCCTTGCGCTTGGCGTCCAGCTCGGCCGCCTGGCGGTCCAGGAAGTCGCGGGCGCGGGCCTGCAGCTCCTCGGCGGTCTCTTCGTCGAAGCCTTCGATGTCGGAGATTTCATAGGCCTCGACGAAGGCCAGGTCCTCGACCGTGGCGAAGCCTTCGGTGACCAGCAGTTGGGCGATCACCTCGTCGACGTCCAGGGCTTCCTGGAACAGGGCGGTGCGCTCGGTGAACTCCTTCTGGCGGCGTTCGGAATCCTGGGCTTCGGTGATGATGTCGATCTGCCAGCCAGTCAGTTGCGAAGCCAGGCGGACGTTCTGGCCGCGGCGGCCGATGGCCAGCGACAGTTGCTCGTCCGGCACGACCACCTCCACGCGGCCGGCTTCTTCGTCCAGCACCACCTTGGACACCTCGGCCGGGGCCAGGGCGTTGACGATGAAGGTCGGCTCGTCGTTGTTCCACTGGATGATGTCGATCTTCTCGCCTTGCAGCTCGGCGACCACCGCCTGCACGCGCGAGCCGCGCATGCCGACGCAGGCGCCCACGGGATCGATCGAGCTGTCGTTCGACAGCACGGCCATCTTGGCGCGCGAACCGGCGTCGCGGGCGGCGGCGCGGATCTCGATCACGCCGTCATAGACCTCGGGCACCTCCTGGGCGAACAGCTTGGCCATGAAGCCCGGATGGGCGCGGCTCAGCATCACCTGCGGACCCTTGGCCTCGGGGCGGACGTCATAGATGTAGGTGCGGATGCGGTCGCCGATGTTGAACACCTCGCGCGGGATCGACTGGTCGCGGCGCATCACGCCCTCGCCCCGGCCCAGGTCGACGATGGTGTTGCCGTATTCGACGCGCTTGACCGTGCCGTTGACGATCTCGCCGACGCGGTCCTTGAACTCTTCGTACTGGTTGGCGCGCTCGGCCTCGCGGACCTTTCCGGTCACGACCTGGCGGGCCATCTGGGTCTGGACGCGGCCGAATTCGAACGGCGGCAGCTCTTCGACATACTCCTTGCCGACCTCGGCCTCGGGATCGCGCTTGGCGGCGTCCTTCAGGCGCACCATGGCGCTGTCGTTGAACTCCTCCAGCTCATCTTCCGGCTGCCAGTCGTCGGCGACGATGGTGACGTGACGGGTCAGGGCCAGTTCGCCGGTCTTGGGGTCGATCTTGGCGCGGATGTCGTGGTGGGCGCCGTAACGCGACTTGGCGCCCTTCTGGATCGCCTCCTCGATGGCCTCGATGACGATCTCGCGGTCGATCAGCTTCTCGCGGGCGACGGCGTCGGCGATCTGCAGCAGTTCGAGACGGTTGGCGGAAATACCGGTGACGGCCATCAGGCGTTGTCCTCAGAGGTCGTGGTCGTTGTGTTCAGGGGCGACGGCCCTTCGGAAGGCAGGCCGTCGTCTTCAGGCTCGCCGCGCGCGGCGCGGATTTCGGCGCCGCGCTTCAGCAGGGCGTCGGTCATGACCAGCTTGGCGTCGGCCAGCCAGTCGAAGGGGATCAGGGCGGTCTCGGCCTCGCCGTCCAGGTCGATGGCGACGCTGCCGTCCTCATAGCCGGCCAGCAGGCCCTTGAAGCGTTTGCGGCCCTCGACCATCCGGTCGGTCTCCAGCCGCGCCTCGAAGCCCTCGAACAGCTCGAAGTCCACCGGCCGGGTCAGCGGCCGGTCGATGCCCGGCGACGAGACCTCCAGCAGATACTCGCCCGAGATCGGGTCGGCGGCGTCCAGCACCTCGGACACCGCGCGGCTCAGGCGGGCGCATTCCTCCACGGCGATGTCGTGATCGCTGGGCCGTTCGGCCATGATCTGCAGCCGCCGACGCAGGGTGCCGCCCATCAGGCGCACGCGCACGATCTCCAGGCCGACCGACTCCGCGACGGGGTCGAGCAGCTCCAGCAGGGCGCGGTCTTCAGCGGTCTTTGCGCGCAAGGCCTTGGTCCAAAACAAAAGCGGCGGGCCATCCGGGCCGCCGCTTCAAACGGCGCCGTTAGGACGCCGGTCTAACGATGTGGGAGGCCATATAGGCCAGGCGAAGGGGCTTGTCAGCCCCCTGCTTCATATGCGCTGAAAGTCCAGGAAGATCGGCGCCACGTCGCCCAGCTTCTTTTCCTCATAGCGGGTGACGATGTGGTCGGCGGGCGCCGCGTGCCAGTCCTCGACGTCGCCGATCCGCGCCAGGCCCGGCGTGCGCGCGAACCGCTCCAGCGCCCAGTCGGCGTAGTCGGCCCAGTCGGTGGCGAAGCGCAGGGTTCCGCTCGGTTTCAACACCCGCACCAATTCGGCGGCGAAGTCGTCCTGCACCAGCCGTCGCTTGTTGTGCCGCGCCTTGTGCCAGGGGTCGGGGAACAGGATCATCACCCGGTCCAGCGAGGCGTCGGGCAGGGCCTGGACCACCGCGCGGGCGTCGTCGGCGTGGATGCGCACATTCTTCAGCCCCCGCTCGTCGACGTGCCGCAACAGCGAACCGACCCCGTTCAGGAACGGCTCGCAGCCGATGATCACGGCGTGCGGATGACGCTCGGCCTGGGCCGCCAGATGCTCGCCGCCGCCAAAGCCGATCTCCAGCCAGGCCTCGGCCGCCTCGGGCGCCAGGACGCGCGGATCGACCGGCCCGGCCTTGGGGTCCGGCACGGCGATGGACGGCAACAGGGTGTCGAACAGGGCCGCCTGGCGCGGCTTGATCGGCCGCGACTTGATGCGCCCGAAGGTGCGCAGGGGACGGTGGTCGGAAGTGGACATGGGCGGCGCTATAGCCGCTGGGGCGGCGCAGCGGAACTAGCGCCGGGCGGGACCCGCCGGACGTGAGGCGTCGCACAGGGCGCGGGCCTGGGTTCCGAACACCGCCCCTTGCGCCACCCAGCCGCGCAGCTTGCGGGCGCGGACCCGGCACCAGCCGTCCTCGCAGTCGTCGATCGAGACCAGAGACCGGGGCTGCAGCCGGGCGCGCACGGCGGCGTCCTCGGCGCGGGCGGCGCGGATGGGGATCTCGCGCGGCGTGGCGTTGAAGACGTGGCGGCGGCCCGAGGCGACCGAGCGGTGGATCCAGGCCACGGCCCCGTCGGGGTCGCAGATCTTGCGCCAGTGGCGGGTCTCGGCGATCACCTGCACCGGCAGGCCCGCGGCGCGGTATTCCCACAGGATCTCATAATCCAGGCCGGGTCCGCCGCGCGCCCGCACCTCGGACGACTTCAGCGAGATCCAGCGCGGCACCTCCAGCCCCGTCGGCGTCGGCCGTCCGTCCGGCATGGTGTTGGACGCCCCGCACAGGACGGCGACGGCCAGCACGCCCGCGGCGGCCAGGGCCGTGCGGACGGAGACGGAGCGGACGGGAACGGGTCGAGGCGGCACGTCGGGTTCTCGAAACGGCGTCCGCCCAGGATGACGCGCCCCCGTTTAAGACCGTCTTAACCGTGTCCGCTCGTCGTCGTCCGGTGGTTTCGACATATCCGCAATCGCGATCATACTCGGTAGAACATATTGATTTATTTTATGAAAAATTGGTCACAAACTAACGACGAATTCACCCCGCGCCTCGAAAAGGGCGCCGGATTCACACACCGTCGCGACAACGACGGCGCTCAATCCCCGTCTCGCCGCCCATCGCGGCCCTACACAAAGGGGAGTGCCCACCATGACCGCCATCCGCATCGCCGCCGTCATCGCCGCCGCCGCCGTCAGCCTGACCGTCCCGGCCGCCGCTTCGGCCCAGGAAGTGGGCGAAGTCTCGACCTCGGTCGCCTGGAACGACCTGGACGTGACCACGCCGACCGGCGCCGCCCAGTTGGATCAACGCATCAACGCCGCCGCCCGCCGCGCCTGTCGCGGGGTGCGGGCCACCGGCACGAACATGAGCCAGACCGCCTTCTGCCGCGCGCAGATCAAACAGTCGGTCTTGGGCCGGATGGATGAACCCACGCGCGAGGCCTATGGCCGGGCCAGCGCCGAAGCCCGCGCCTCGGCGCGCGCGGATCGCGTCTGACGAACCGGGGGCGGGCGGCCCGGCGTCGCCCGCCGCTCCCATAACGACGCTCCGCCAGCCGCGACTTATCCGCGCGGAATCTAACAGCGAATTCATTCACCGATTTGTCGGTGAAATCCTATGGTCCGCGCCCTGAAACGGCGGCGCACGGTCGACCGTGCGCCGCGAGAGCGGCTGTCCTGGAGTTCGCCTTGATGTCCGCCGTTCGTTTCGCCGCCGTTTTGGCCGCCGCCGTCTTCGCCGTCTCGACCCCCGCCCTGGCCTCGGTCCAGTCCGACGAAACCCCCAGCGGCCCGGTGCAGTGGAGCGACATCGACATCACCACCCCCGAAGGCGCCGCCGAGCTGGACGCCCGCATCAACGCCTCGGCCCGCCGCGCCTGCCGCGGCATGCGTTCGACCGGCTCGAACATGAGCCAGACCTCCTTCTGCCGCGCGCAGATCCGCGAAGGCGTCATGAACCGCCTGGATGAGCCGACCCGCGAGGCCTACAACCGCGCCCGCGCCGAGGCCCGTCGCGGCGGCCGCAACTGAAGCCGCCGCCTCGGCGGTCGTTTCAAGCCTGACATACGGCGGCGATCCCAATAGTGCATATCGCACTAAAAGGGAGTGAACTCACATGAAGTCCGCCGCCGTCATCGCCGCCCTGCTTGTGCTGGGGGCGTCGCCCAACCCTGTCCGCGCCCAGATCGCGCCGTCGCCCCCTCACGCGCCGACGGTGCGCAGGGCCGTCGAGATTCCCATCACCCTGGCCGGAACCCAGATTCTGGTCGACGGCGTGCGCGTGAACGGCCGGGGTCCCTATCGTTTCCTGCTGGACACCGGCGCCCAGGGCGCGGGCCGGGCGGACATCGGCCTGGTTCAGGCCCTGGACCTGCCGCGCGTCGGAACGGCCGGGGCGTCCGACGGCGGCGGCGGCGCGCGGCGCGAACTGGCCGTGCACCGGATCGAGACGCTGGAGTTCGCGGGCCTGGTCTTTCACGATCTCGACGTCGTCAGCCGGGACTACAATGCGGGCGGCGGCGGCGGGCGCGGACCCATAGACGGCGTTCTGGGGATCGACCTGTTCCGGGACGGCCTGCTCACCCTCGACTACGGCCGCGGCGTGCTGAGGATCGAACCGGGCGCCCTGCCCGAAGCCGACGGCCGCGCCGTGCTGGCGCTGGACCCCGGCGCACCGGTCCCGACCGTCGAGATCGGCCTGGGCGGCCAGACGGTGTGGGCGCACATCGACACCGGCTCCATGGGCGGGATCGCCGTGGGTCAGACGACGGCGGACGCCCTGGTCTTCGCCGCGCCCCCGGTCACGGCGGGCCAGGCCCGAACCGTCTCGGGCGCCTTCGAGGTCCGCCAGGGACGGCTGGCGGGCGACATGACCCTGGGCGCCCAGACCTTCGTCCGACCGACGATCAGCATCGTGCCGCATTTCCGGGTCGGCAATCTGGGCGGCGACTTCCTGCGCGGCCAGGTGACGACGCTGGACCTGGCCGGCCATCGGGTGCGGTTCACCCCGTCCGCCGCGCCCGCCGCGCCCGCCGCGCCGCCGCCGCGCCGCTACGGCCTGATGATGAACCCGCCGTCGGGCGGCGAGAGCGAACTGCCCCTGCGCGGCGTCGCGCCGGGCAGTCCCGCCGAGGCGAGCGGCCTGAGGGCGGGCGACGTGATCGTGTCGCTGAACGGCGTCCCGGTGGGGGCGCTGGGCGACCGCCTGCCCGGCTTCATGCGCGCCACCCCGCTGGTCGTCGGCTTCACTCGCGACGGCGCGCGCCGCGAGGTCACGTTGAAGCTGGACTGAAAAGGGCCGGCGGATCGCTCCGCCGGCCCCTATCTCGTTTCGCTCAAGCCGCGAGCGTCAGCGACACTAAGACGTCGGGAAGCCGCGCACGCGCAGCAGGGCGGCGACGTCCGGGTCGCGGCCGCGGAAGCGGCGATAGGCGTCGGCGCGATCCGACGAATTGCCCTCCGACAGGATGATCTCCTTGTAGCGGGCGGCGATGTCCGGGTTGAAGACGTCGCCCGAGTCCTTGAAATAGGCCCAGGTGTCGGCGTCCATCACCTCGGACCACAGGTAGGAGTAGTAGCCGGCCGAATAGCTGTCGGACGTGAACAGGTGATTGAACTGCGGCAGGCGGTGCCGCATCACAATCTCCTTGGGCATGCCCAGGCGGGCCAGGCTGTCGCGCTCGAACTTGTCGATGTCGGTCGGCGGCGAGCCTTGCGTGTGCAGGTCCATGTCCACCAGGGCCGAGGACAGATAGCTGACCGTGGCGTAGCCCTGGTTGAAGGTGTCGGCGGCCTCGATCTTGTCGACCAGGGCCTGGGGCATCGGTCGGCCCGTCTCGACGTGCTTCAGGAAGCCCTCGATGATCGGCCGCGTCAGCACCCAGTGCTCGTGCACCTGCGACGGATATTCGACGAAGTCGCGCTGGCTGCCGCCCAGGGCCGGATAGACCACCTTGGACGAGAAGGCGTGCAGGGCGTGGCCGAACTCGTGGAACAGGGTCTGGGCGTCGTCCAGCGAGATCAGGATCGGCCTGTCCTCGGCCTTGATGAAGTTGTTGTTGTTGGACGCCAGCACATTCTTGTCGCCGTCGTAGGAGGTGTGCGAGCGATAGGTGGTCATCCAGGCGCCGGATCGCTTGCCCGGACGGGCGTAGTCGTCGGTGTAGTAGAGACCCACCGGACGACCGTGATCCTTGACCTCATAGACCGTCACGTCCGGGTGGAAGACCGGCACGGTCCCCGCCGCCAGCTTCTCGAAGGTGAAGCCGTACAGGCGCTCGGCCATATAGAAGGAGCCGGCGCGGACGTTGTTCAGTTCAAAATAGGGTTTCAGCTCGTTCTGATCGAGGTCGTACTTCGCCTTCCGCACCTTCTCGGCGTAGTAGAGATAGTCCCACGGCTCGATGTCGTGACCGGCGATGGCGCGCATGTCGGCCACCTCTTCGGCGACCCGCGCCTTGGCCGGCGCCCAGACCCGGTTCATCAGGCTCATCGCCGCCGCCGGGGTCTTGGCCATGGTGTCCTGCATCCGCCATTCGGCGTGGTTGCGGAAACCCAGCAGCTTGGCGCGCTGATCGCGCAGGCGCACGATCTCGGCGATGACGGCGTTGGTGTCGTTGGCGTCGCCGTTGTCGCCGCGATTGACGAATTTGCGCCAGACCTGTTCGCGCAGGGCGCGGTCGTCGGCATAGCTCAGGAACGGATCGACGCTGGAGCGGGTGTTCAGGATCGCCCAGCCCGTCAGATTGCGGCGGCGCGCGGCGGCGGCGGCGGCGGCCTTGTTGTCGGCGGGCAGGCCGTTCAGACGCGCCTCGTCGGTGATCAGGGTCCAGGCGTTCTCATCGGCCACCACCTTCTGGCCGAAGCTGGTGAAGGCGTTCGACAGGGCGGTGTTGATGCGGCCCAGCTCGGCCTTGCCGGCGGCGTTCAGGGCCGCGCCGTTGCGGACGAAGCCGTCGCGGCTGCGCTCGACGATCCGCTTCTGCTGCGCGTTCAGCCCCATCTCATCGGCGTGGTCGGCGACGTGCTTGACGCGCTGGAACAGTTTTTCGTTGAAGGTGATCTCGTCGCCGGCGGCCGACAGCAGGGGCGACAGCTCGGTGTCGACGGCCTGATAGTCGTCCGAACCGATGTTCTGGGTCATCACCCCGAACAGGGCGCCGGCCCGGTCCAGAGGCTCGCCCGCCATTTGCAGGGCGACGGAGGTGTTGGCGAAGGTCGGCGGGGCCGGGTTGTCGGCGATGGCCGCGATCTCGGCGCGTTGCAGCTCGATGCCTTCCAGCAGCGCCGCGCGCAATTTGGGGGCCGTGACCCGATCCCAGGGCGGCACGCCGCCGAACGGGCCGGTCCATTCCTGCAACAGCTCGGCGCGCGGGGTCTGTTTCGGCAGGACGGCGCGGGCCTCGGCGGCCTCGGCGGCCAGCGACTGGCCTCCGCCGCCCGCCGCGCTCCCCGTGGAGGCGCAAGCGGTCAGGGCGAACAGGCTTCCGCCCGCGATCAGAAGTTGGCGTCTGTGCATCAAGGTCATCCTCGATTGGGAAATAGGTCGGTTCGGACCTTAGACCCATGTTCCGGCGTCGTCACATGACAGGCCCGTAATCTTGCCGTCTTTAGCCTTCCCGGCCGTTGAACCGGAAGCCCGCGACCTCTAAAGCCGCGCCATGGCGATTGGCGTTTTCGACTCCGGCGTGGGCGGGCTGACGGTCCACCGCGAACTGACGCGGCGATTCCCCGAACGGGACTTCGTCTATCTGGCCGACCAGGCCAACGCCCCCTATGGCGGACGCGGCGGCGAGGACATCGTCGAACTGACCCGCGCGGGCTGCGAGCGGCTGTTCCAGGCCGGAGCCTCGGTCGTCGTTCTGGCCTGCAACACCGCCTCGGCCATCGCCCTGCGCCGCCTGCAACAGACCTGGGCGCCCCAGGCGCGCGAACGGTTCGGCCGCCCGTTGAACGTGCTGGGCATCATCGTGCCGACCATCGAGGCGGCGACCGGCCTGCCCTGGACCTATGAGGCCGACCGCTCGGGCGAGAAGATCGAGGCGATCGAGATCACCGGCGTCTTCTGCACCGCCGCCACAGCCATGAGCCGGGTCTATGAGATCGAGATCGACAAGCGACGCGAGGACCTGGCGGTCTTTTCCGAACCCTGTCCCGGCCTGGCCGGCCTGATCGAACTGGGCGCTTCGGCCGAGGAGCTGAAGGTCGTCGTCAACGAGCATGTCGACGCCCTGCGCCGCCGCATCGGCCGCCACCCGGACAAGGCCATCCTGGGCTGCACCCACTATGAGATCGTGGCCGATCTGTTCGCCGCCGCCCTGCCCCAGGGCACCTCGGTGATCCACCAGCCCAGCGCCGTGGCCGACGCCCTGGAGCGGTATTTTGAACGTCACGGCGAATACGATCTGGGTTCGTCCGGCCGTCGCGACTTCCTGACCACGGGAACGCCGGGACCGCAGTCGGACCTGGTCGCCCAGTTCTGGGGCGCGCCCCTGACCTTCGCGGCGGCTTGACGGGCGATCCCGCTTGGGCGCTCATCGCGCCTGGGAGGACCTGTTCATGTTCCGCATCCTGTTTGTCGTCGCCGTCCTGTCCGCCGCCGCCCCGGCGCACGCCGAGGTCGTGTCGCGCGGCGAGAACGGCTTCACCCTGAGATTCTCGACCGCGGCCGAGATCGATCCCGGCGACATTCCCAGCGCCCTTCAGGCCCTGCCGGACTGGTGGGAGGCGTCCCACACCTACAGCGGCGATTCCAAGAACCTCAGCCTCGACCTGACGCCGGGCGGCTGCTGGTGCGAAAAACTGCCGGACAATCCGACCTTCGACCATGGACGAACCGTCTCGGTCGACGCCGACCGCATCGTCTTTCACGCCCCCTTCGGTCCCCTGCGCGGCAAGGCGACCCGGGCCGAGCTGACCGTCACCTGGCCGCCCGCCAACCGGGGCTGGACGCCGACCTGGACCTTCGTCGTCGAAGGGCCGGGCCTGGGCGCCATGGCCGACGGCGTCGACCGGGTGATGGGCAACGGCTTCCAGCGCTGGATGCGCTATCTCGAATACGGCGAGGCGTCGGCGGCCCCCGCGTCGTGACGGTGAGCGCTGAAACCGCCGCCGAGGCCCTGCGCGCCTTCGGCCTGACCTATCCCGAGGTCAGTTTGAAAAGCCCGTGGCCGGGTCACGCCGATCTGGCCGTGCGCGACAAGACCTTCGCCTACCTCAGCAAGGCGGGCGAGCCGTTCAGCCTGTCGGTCAAACTGCCCTTCAGCGGTCCCGAGGCGCTGGAGCAAGCCTTCACCGCGCCGACCGGCTACGGCCTGGGCAAGAGCGGCTGGGTCACCGCCTCATGGCCGGACGACGTCATCGACCCCCTGGCCCTGTTCCGCGCCTGGATCGACGAAAGCTATCGGGCGCAGGCGCCGAAAAGACTGATCCCGCTCGCCCCCGCCTTCGACGGTTAGGCCAGGGCCTCGGCCGAGGCGACGACCTTGGACGCGGCGTGAACCACCGCGCCGATGCGCAGGGCCGCCTGGATCTGGGTGTTGGCGACCTCGTGCTTGCGCAGCTCGGCCTCGTGGGCGTCCAGACAGGCGCCGCAGCCGTTGATGGCCGAGACCGCCGTGCACCACAGTTCAAAATCGACCTTCGACACGCCCGGATTGCCGATGACGTTCATGCGCAGGCGCGCCGGCAGGGTGGCGTACTCCTGGTTCTTCATCAGGTGCAGCGCGCGGTAATAGACGTTGTTCATGCCCATGATGGCGGCCGCGGCCCGGGCCGCGTCGGCGGCTTCCGGCGACAGGCCGGCCTCAGAGGCGGCGGTCTCGATCCGGCGCACCACCGACGGGGTTCCGACCGCATGGGCGCAGGCGACGAAACAGCCCCATTTCTGCTGGTCGTTCAGCAGTGTCTCATTGGCCAGGGACGACAGGTTCAGCGAAATGTCCTTGGCGTAGGACGGGATCAGGTCGCGCAGGGCGTCGATGGACATGATGACTCCTTGTTGGCCCTAGCGCTCGCGACGCGGTCGCTCGCTGCCTGAGGCCGGGATGCGCGCGCCGCGCTCATGCAGCGATCCGCCGCGCGGTGAGCGTTAGCGCACGAGAATGAAGCGAGAAGCGGAAAGGCGGCGACCGGACGCCGCCGCCTTCCTCAACCTCGGACGCCGCTTTTACGCCGCGAGCGTCTCGCCGCCGACCGGGCGGTTGCACGGGCACAGCTCGTCGGTCTGAAGCGCGTCGACGACCCGCAGGGTGTCGGCCGGGGCGCGGCCCACGTTCAGATTGGTGACATAGACGTGCTGCACGACATTGTGCGGATCGACCACGAAGGTGGCGCGCAGGGCGACGCCCTCGTTCTCGTCCAACACGCCCAGGGCGCGGGCCAGCTTGCCGCCGTTGTCGGCGAACTGCCAGATCGGCAGCTTGTTCAGGTCGGCGTGGTCGCGGCGCCAGGCCAGTTTGGTGAACTCATTGTCGGTCGAACCGCCCAGGACCACGGTGTCGCGATCCTCGAACTCGCGGCCCAGACGCGCGAATTCGGCGATCTCGGTCGGGCAGACGAAGGTGAAGTCCTTCGGATAGAAGAAGATGACCTTCCACTTGCCGGGGAAGCTGTCGTTGGTCACGGCCTCAAAGGCCGAGACGCCGTTCTCTTCGTGGGTGTTGAAGCCCGGCTTGACGCCGATGATTTTGAATTCAGGAAGTTTTTCGCCAACGCCGAGCATTATTGTCTCCAGTCCGCATGGGGTTTGAATCTGTCGGCCGCGATGGGGAGCCGCCGCCGTGGCGCTCAGATGGCGTGGTTTTGGGTTAAAGTCAAATGGATCGTTATGACATTTTTCATAAGCTGGACTTATGGCGCGGTCATTGCTAGATCGGTCTCATGCTGCCGACCCTGCGCCAACTGCAATATCTGAAACTGCTGGCCGAGCACGGCTCGTTCAGTCGCGCGGCCGAGGCGGCGCACGTCAGCCAGCCGGCCCTGTCGACCGGCATCCAGGAGCTGGAGCGGATTCTCGGCGCGCCGGTGGTGGAGCGCACGCGCGGCGCCGTCATCCTGACCGCAGTCGGCGAGGAGGCCGTGGTCCGCGCCGAGGACGTGCTGGCCCGCGCCGAGGACATGGTCGAGGCGGCCAAGAACGCGGGCAAGCCCCTGTCGGGCCGTTTCCGCCTGGGCGTCATCCCGACCATCGCCCCCTTCCTGCTGCCCGCCAAACTGCCGGGGCTGAAGACGGCCTATCCCGATCTGCGGCTGTTCATCCGCGAGGATCTGACCCCGCGCCTGGTCGCGGCGCTGAAGGCGGGCCAGCTCGACGCCGCCGTCATCGCCCTGCCCTATGACACGCCGGGCCTGCGCCACGCCCGCATCGGCTTCGACGAGATCCTGGCCGCCGCCCCCGCCGCCCATCCGCTGGCCCAGGCCGAGGTGCTGAAGCCCGGCGCCCTGGACGCGGCCGATCTGATCCTGCTGGAGGACGGCCACTGTCTGCGCGATCAGGCCCTGACCGCCTTCGACCTGGAGGCCCCGCGCGGCGAGGACGTCTTCGCGGCCACCAGCCTGCACACCCTGGTGCAGATGGTCGGTTCGGGCCTGGGCGTCAGCTTCCTGCCCGAGATGGCGGTCAAGGCGGGCCTGGCCAGCACCCCTTCGGTCGCCGTGCGCCGCATCGAGGGCCGCAAGAAAGGCTCGCCGCCGAACCGCGAGATCGTGGTCGCCTGGCGCGCCGGCTCCAGCCGCGCCGCCGAGGCCAAGCTGCTGGCCGAGGCCATGACGCTGGAATGAAGGGGTGAATTTTCCCTGTGGGCGTCAGCGCCCCCTATCCGCCGGGGAAACGGAGGCAGTCCAACCGCATAGCGAACAAAAATCTTCATGAAGAAAGGGGCCGACGGATCGCTCCATCGGCCCCTTGTATCTTGATCTAACACTCGGCTCGCGGAGCCTCGCTGTTTGAGACCGAGACCTACTCCGCCGCCTCGACCGCGCCGCCGGCCAGGTTGCGCAGGACGTACGGCATGACGCCGCCGGCCTTCAGATAGTCCAGCTCGGTCTGGTTATCGATGCGGCAGCGAACCGGGAAGCGGGCCATCTTACCGTCCGACGGGCGGAACATTTCGACCCACAGGTCCTGGCGCGGACGCAGGCGGCCGACGTTGGCGTCGGTCAGGCCGCGGATGGTCACGATCTCCTCGCCGGTCAGGCCCAGCTTGGTCCAGCCGTCCTGTTTGAACTGCAGCGGCACCACGCCCATGCCGATCAGGTTGGAGCGGTGGATGCGCTCATAGCTTTCGGCGATGACGGCGCGCACGCCCAACAGGCGCGTGCCCTTGGCCGCCCAGTCGCGCGACGAGCCGGTGCCGTATTCCTTGCCCGCGAACACGACCAGCGGACGGCCTTCGGACTGGTACCGCATGGCCGCGTCGTAGATCGACATGGTGTCGCCCGACGGGAAATGCTTGGTCACCCCGCCCTCGATGTCCGGGGTGATCTTGTTGCGGATGCGGATGTTGGCGAAGGTGCCGCGCATCATGACTTCATGGTTGCCGCGACGCGCGCCGTAGCTGTTGAAGTCCAGCACGTCGACGCCGTGGTCGGTCAGATAGGTCCCGGCGGGCGAGGCCTTCTTGATCGAACCGGCCGGGCTGATGTGGTCGGTGGTGATGCTGTCGCCGAAGATGCCCAGGATGCGGGCCTCGACGATGTCGGTCACCGGCGCCGGGGTCATCGACAGGCCGTCGAAATAAGGCGGGTTCTGCACATAGGTGGAGGCGTCGTCCCAGGCATAGGTCTGGCCGCCCTCGACCGCGATCGACTGCCAGTGCTTGTCGCCCTTGAACACGTCCTTGTAGCGTTTGGCGAACATGGCCGGGGTGACCGACTTCTTCTGGATGTCGGCGATCTCTTTCGAGGTCGGCCAGATGTCCTTCAGGAAGACGTCCTTGCCCTTCTTGTCCTGGCCGATCGGCTGGGTGGTCAGATCGACATGCATCGAACCGGCCAGGGCGTAGGCCACCACCAGCGGCGGCGAGGCCAGATAGTTGGCGCGCACGTCCGGGTTCACCCGGCCCTCGAAATTGCGGTTGCCCGACAGGACCGAGCAGGCGACCAGATCGTTGTCGTTGATCGCCTTGGAGATGGCTTCCGGCAGCGGACCCGAGTTGCCGATGCAGGTGGTGCAGCCATAGCCGACCAGGTTGAAGCCCAGGGCGTCCAGGTCCTTTTGCAGGCCCGCGTCGGTCAGATAGTCGGTGACCACCTGCGAGCCGGGGGCCAGCGAGGTCTTGACCCACGGCTTGACCTTCAGGCCCAGGGCGTTGGCCTTGCGCGCCACCAGGCCGGCGGCGATCAGGACCGAGGGGTTGGAGGTGTTGGTGCAGCTCGTGATGGCGGCGATCACCACGTCGCCGTCGCCGACGGTGAATTTCTCACCTTCGACGGCCGCGCGCGGGGCGTCGGCGGGGCGGGCGAAGGTGTCGGCCAGGGCGGTCTGGAAGGCCGAGGCGGCCTCGGTCAGGGCGACCTTGTCCTGCGGGCGCTTGGGACCGGCCAGCGACGGCACGACCGACGCCATGTCCAGCTCCAGAACATCGGTGAAGACCGGGTCTTCCGAACCTTCGTCGATCCACAGGCCTTGCGCCTTGGCGTAGGCTTCGACCAGGGCCACGCGCGCCTTGTCGCGGCCGGTGGCGGTCAGATAGTCGATGGTCGCCTGCGACACGGGGAAGAAGCCGCAGGTGGCGCCGTATTCCGGGGCCATGTTGGCGATGGTGGCCTGGTCCTCGATGGTCAGGGCGGTGACGCCGGGACCGAAGAATTCCACGAATTTGCCGACCACGCCCTTCTTGCGCAGCATCTGGGTGACGGTCAGCACCAGGTCGGTGGCCGTGGCGCCTTCCGGCAGGGCGCCGGTCAGGCGGAAGCCGACGACTTCGGGGATCAGCATCGGGATCGGCTGGCCCAGCATGGCGGCCTCGGCCTCGATGCCGCCGACGCCCCAGCCCAGCACGGCCAGGCCGTTGATCATGGTGGTGTGGCTGTCGGTGCCGACCACGGTGTCGGGATAGGCGACGGTCTTCTTGCCCTCATCGGCGGTCCAGACGGTCTGGGCCAGATTCTCCAGATTGACCTGGTGGCAGATGCCGGTGCCGGGCGGCACGACGCGGAAATTATTGAACGCCGACGACCCCCAGCGCAGGAAGCGGTAGCGTTCGATGTTGCGCTCATATTCGCGCTCGACGTTCTGGGCGAAGGCCTTGGCGTCGCCGAAATGGTCGACCATGACCGAGTGGTCGATGACCAGATCGACCGGGTTCAGCGGATTGATCTTGGTCGCGTCGGCGCCCAGGGCCGTCATGGCGTCGCGCATGGCGGCCAGATCGACCACGGCGGGCACGCCGGTGAAGTCCTGCATCAGCACCCGGGCCGGGCGGAAGGCGATCTCGTGCTCGACGGCGCCCTTGTTCTCCAGCCAGGCGGCCAGGGCCTTCAGATCGGCGTCATTGACCGAAACGCCGTCCTCGTTGCGCAGCAGGTTCTCCAGCAGCACCTTCATCGAGCGCGGCAGACGAGAAATCCCCGTCAGACCCGCTTCCTCGGCGGCCGGAAGGCTGTAATAGGCGTATTTCTTGCGCCCGACGGAAAGATCGCGACGGGTGGAAAGGCTGTCGATTGACGGCATGGAGAGGGTTCCTCTGGTGTTCGCCGCCCGGCCATCCGGTTGCACGCTCGCGCGACAGACGACGGGGCGCACAGGTCCCCGGCGCGCGCGCGGAACGTCCGCTGCGGCGAGGCCGCATATAGCCCCGGTCGCATCGGTCGTCCATGTCGCCGCGAAGTTGCGAATGATTCTCAATGGGTTGCCGGTTTGATCGCCGCCCTGACCCTGGACGGGCTGACGGTGCGGCGCGGCGAGCGGACGCTGTTCCGCGGCCTGTCGGCCACGGTCCCGGCGGGCCAGGCGCTGGTCCTGATCGGGGCCAATGGGGCGGGCAAGACCTCGCTGCTGCGCACCATCGCGGGCTTCGTCCGGCCGGACGCCGGAACCGTCGGCTTCGGCGATCTGGAGCCTGAGACGGCGCGCGGCGCCCAGGTGCATCTGCTGGGCCATCAGGACGGGCTGAAGGGCGGACGACGCGCGGGCGACGAACTGGCCTTTCAGGCGCGCTTTCTGGGCGCGGACGAGGCCGGAATCGCGGCGGCGGCCGAACGGCTGGGGCTGAAGCCGCTGCTGGACCTGGAGGTGCGCAAGCTGTCGGCGGGGCAGAGACGGCGCCTGGCCTTCGCCCGCCTCATGGCCGCGCCGCGCGCCCTGTGGCTGTTGGACGAACCCTTCGCCCCGCTGGACGTCAAATGGCGCGCCGTGCTGGGCCAGGTCTTGAACGACCATCTGTCGGGCGGCGGCATGGTGGTGGCGGCGGTGCACGACCCCCTGCCCATCCCGGCCGCGACCCTGGACCTGGGGGGGCTGGCGTGAAGGCCCTGACGATCCTGTGGCGGCGAGAGCTGGCCCTGGCCTGGGCCGGGGGCGGGGGTCCCCTTTTGGCCTGCGGCTTCTTCCTGACCCTGACGGCCCTGGTGCCGTTGACGGTGGGCGGCGCGCCCGAGGCCCTGACGCCCCTGTCGGGCGGCGTGGCCTGGCTGGCCCTGGCCCTGGCCTCGACCCTGTCGCTGGAGCGCCTGTTCGAGCGTGATTTCGAGGATGGGGCGCTGGACCTGATCGCCCTGGGCGCCGCGCCGCTGGAGCTGGTGGTCGTGGCCAAGGCCAAGGCCCAGTGGCTGGCCGTCGGCGTCCCCCTGGCCTTCAGCGCGCCGGTGGCGGCGATCGCCCTGGGCCTGCCGGCCGCCCTGGCGCCCTTGACGGTCCTGACCGCCCTGATCGGCAGCCTGGGCTTCGCCCTGACCGGGGCGCTGGGCGCGGCCCTGGCCCTGGGGTCCAAGCGCGGCGGCCTGTTGATCGCCGTGGTGGTGCTGCCGCTCTACATCCCCCCGGTGGTGTTCGGCTCGGGCGCCCTGGCGCGCGCCGTCGATGGGGCGGACCCTTGGCCGGCCGTCGCGCTTCTGGGCGCCTATGTGTTGTTCGCCGCCGTGATCACCCCCTTCGCCGGGGCCGCGGCGATCCGCAACGCGCAAGGATGAGGCGCGGCATGGCGCATTGCTCCAAGGGCCGGTAAGGGAGCGCTCGATGTTCGGTCTCGCCAATCCGCAGAAGTTCATGGCCTTCACCCGGCCGCTGCAGCCGGTGCTGTGGCTGCTGGCCGTCGGGCTGCTGGCCGTCGGGACCTGGCTGTCCTTCGCCGCCCCCGCCGACTATCAGCAGGGCGACACGGTGCGGATCATGTTCGTCCACGCTCCCGCCGCGACGATGGGGCTGGGCGCCTATGCAGCCCTGGGCGTGGCCAGCCTGTTCGCCCTGATCTGGCGTCATCCGCTGGCCGATGCGGCGGCGCGGGCGGCGGCCCTGCCCGGCGCGGCCTTCACCGCCCTGGCCCTGATCACCGGCAGCCTGTGGGGCCAGCCGATGTGGGGAACCTGGTGGGTCTGGGACGCGCGCCTGACCAGCGTCCTGGTGCTGTTCCTGTTCTACCTCGGCTACATGGCCCTGAGGGCCTCGATCGACGACGAGCAGAAGGCCGGGCGCGCGGCGGCGGTGCTGGCCCTGGTCGGGCTGATCAATCTGCCGATCGTGAAATTCTCGGTCGACTGGTGGAACACCTTGCACCAGCCCGCCTCCCTGCTGCGGGCCGGAGGGTCGAGCCTGGACCCGGCCTATCTGTGGCCGCTGCTGACCATGATGGCCGCCTATGGAATGTTGTTCGGCGCGATCTGGGTGACGGCGATCCGCACCGAGGTGACGCGCCGTCGCGTGTTGTCGCTGCGCGCCCGCGCCGCGATGGAGGCCTGACACCATGCTCGATCTGGACATGTCGCCCTACGCCGCCTTCGTCTGGCCCGCCTGGGGGATCAGCGCCCTGGTGCTGGGCGTGGTCGCGGCGCGCGCCCTGATCGCGGCCCGACGTTGGAGCCGGGCCTTGACGGCCATCGAGGACGATTTTGAATGAACCGCTGGTTCGCCCTGATCCCGCTGGCCATCCTGGTCGCCCTGACGGTCCTGTTCGTGGGCTGGTCGCTGAAGCGCGACCCGGCCTTCAAGCCCGACGCCATCGTCGGCAAGCCCATTCCCGAGACCGTCCTGCCGATCCTGACCGGCGATGCGGCGGGACCCGGCCAGGTCGATCTGAAGACCGCGGGCGTCGGCCGGCCGATGATCGTCAACGTCTTCGCCAGTTGGTGCGCGCCGTGCCGGGCCGAGCATCCGCAACTGATGCGGCTCAAGGCTCAGGGCGTGGCCGTGGTCGGCGTCGCCTATAAGGACGATCCCATCGCCACCCGCGCCTTCCTGGACGAGTTGGGCGATCCGTACCGCATGGTGCTGGTCGACCGCGAGGGCCGCGCCGGGCTGGACCTGGGCGTCTCGGGCGTGCCCGAGAGCTTCGCCGTCGACGCCATGGGCAAGGTGGTGGCCAAGGCCTCCGGTCCCCTGATCGATCCGGCCGAGGCCGACCGCCTGGCCGCCGCCATCCAGGCCCCGCCGCGCGCCCTGCCGACCGCCCGTTAAGACTTTATCCACCACGGACGTTAACCCTCGGCCCATGACCGCCGTGCGCCCCGACCTGCCTCTGACGCCCCCGACCGCCGCCCCAGCCCCCGCCGGGGTCAAGGCCGCCCAGGCCGCCTTCTTCCGCGCCGCCCTGGACCGCGCCCAGGCGCCCGTCACGGCCCCCGCCGCCACGCCGAATGCCGCCGCGACGGCCCAGGCCGAACCGCGCCGCGAACAACGGCCGGGCGCCCTGCTGGACATCCGCGTCTGACGCGCACGGCCGTGGGGTCACAGCTCTCTTGAACATATAAGCATATCTTTATATGTCTGGCGGCCTTCCCGCTTCAGGAGCCGTTCCCTTGTCCCGCACCTCCTTCCACTTCACCTCGGAAAGCGTTTCCGAGGGTCACCCCGACAAGGTCGCCGACCAGATCTCCGACGCCGTCGTCGACTTCTTCCTGGCCCGCGATCCCGAGGCGCGGGTGGCGTGCGAGACCCTGACCACCACCAACCGCGTGGTCCTGGCCGGAGAGATCCGCGGCAAGGGCGTGTGGAACAGCGGCAAGGACGCCTGGGAGCCGGGCGTCGAGGACGAGATCGAAGCCATCGTGCGCAAGGTCGTGCGCGACATCGGCTATGAGCAGGACGGCTTCCACTGGGAAAGCTTCAAGTTCAAGAACCACCTGCACGGCCAGTCGGCCGACATCGCCGTCGGCGTCGACGCCACCGAGACCAAGGACGAGGGCGCGGGCGACCAGGGCATCATGTTCGGCTACGCCTCCAACGAGACGCCCGAGCTGATGCCGGCCACCCTGGCCTACAGCCACGGCATCCTGAAGAAGCTGGCCGATCTGCGCCACGCGGGCGGCACGATCCTGGAGCCGGACGCCAAGAGCCAGGTCACCCTGTTCTACGAGAACGGCAAGCCGGTGCGCGCCACGTCCATCGTCGTCTCGACCCAGCACGCCAAGGGCAAGACCCAGGCCGAGGTGGCCGCCGTGGTCAAGCCGGTGGTCGAGGCCGTCCTGCCCCACGGCTTCATCACCAATGAGACCGTCTGGCACATCAATCCGACCGGCATCTTCGAGATCGGCGGACCCGACGGCGACACCGGCCTGACGGGCCGCAAGATCATCGTCGACACCTATGGCGGCGCGGCTCCGCACGGCGGCGGCGCCTTCTCGGGCAAGGACCCGACCAAGGTGGACCGTTCGGCCGCCTACGCCGCCCGCTACCTCGCCAAGAACGTGGTCGCCTCGGGCCTGGCCGACCGCTGCACCATCCAGCTCAGCTACGCCATCGGCGTGGCCGAGCCGCAATCGGTCCACGTCGACCTGCACGGCACCGGCAAGATCGACGAGACGGTGCTGGAGCGCGAACTGCCCGCCATGATCGGCGGCGCCACCCCGCGCGCCATCCGCGAACACCTGGGCTTGAACAAGCCGATCTACGCCCGCACCGCCGCCTACGGCCATTTCGGCCGCGACGCCCAGGCCGACGGCGGCTTCTCGTGGGAGAAGACCGATCTGGTCGACCGTCTGAAGGCGCTGATCTGACAAAGTCTCCCTCCCCCTTGTGGGGAGAGTGGACGCGAAGCGGACGGGTGGGGGGCGGCGGCCACAGCCATCATCCTCGCGGCGCGATGCGCCGCTCCCGTCGTCGGCCGTATACGGCCTCCTCCACCCCACCCGTCTTCGCCTTACAGGCTCAGCCACCCTCCCCATAAAGGGGAGGGAGAGTGTCGTGTGTGTTGAGCCATCCGCCGCGAGCGTGTAGGCCGCTGTCGAACAACCGGAGCGCCCGCGCTTGACCCAGACGTCGCGATATCCCTCGTCCTTCGACCACGCCGCCCTTCTGGCCTCGGGCCGGGGCGAGCTGTTCGGACCCGGCAACGCCCAGCTTCCGGCCCCGCCGATGCTGATGTTCGACCGGATCACCCAGATCTCGGCTGACGGCGGCGACCACGGCAAGGGCTATGTCGAGGCCGAGTTGGACATCCATCCCGACCTTTGGTTCTTCCAGTGCCACTTCATCGGCGACCCGGTCATGCCCGGCTGCCTGGGCTTGGACGCCATGTGGCAGTTGGTCGGCTTCTTCCTGGGTTGGATCGGCGGGCCGGGCCGGGGGCGCGCCCTGGGCGTCGGCGAGGTGAAATTCACCGGCCAGGTCCAGCCGAACGTCAAGAAGGTGGTCTATAAGATCCACCTGAAGCGGGTCATCAACCGCCGCCTGGTCATGGGCATCGCCGACGGCGTGCTGGAGGCCGACGGAGAGGTCATCTACACCGCCACCGACATGCGCGTCGGCCTGTTCGGTGCGACGAAAGACGGCGCCGAACCCGGCGCCGACTGAGCCTAGACTGCGAACACGGACTAAGAGGGTTTCTCCATGCGGCGTGTGGTCGTCACCGGACTGGGCATCGTCTCCTCCATCGGCACGGGCCAGGACGAGGTCTCGGCCTCTCTGCGCGAAACCCGGTCGGGCGTGCGATCCGCCCCCGATCACATCGCCCACGGCTTCCGCAGCCAGGTCTGGGCGCCGCCGTCCATGGGCGCGACGGCCGAGGACTGGGCCGAGCGCGTCGATCGCCGCGCCGCCCGCTTCCTGGCCAACGGCACCGCCTGGGGCCACATCGCCTTCGAGGAGGCGCTGAAGGATTCGGGCCTGACCCCCGACGAGATCAAGGACGAGCGCATCGGCCTGATCGTCGGCGAGGGCGGTCCCTCGACCCAGGTCATCCTGCAAGCGGCCCAGACCACGATCGAAAAGGGTTCGCCCAAGCGCATCGGCCCGTTCGCCGTGCCCAAGGCCATGGCCTCGGGTCCTTCGGCCGTGCTGGCGACGTGGTTCGAGCTGAAGGGGATCAACTATTCGATCAGCTCGGCCTGCGCGACCTCCGCCCACTGCATCGGCGCCGCCGCCGAACAGATCGCCTGGGGCAAGCAGGACTTGGTCTTCGCCGGGGGCTGCGAGGACATCGACTGGTCCATGTCCAACATGTTCGACGCCATGGGCGCCATGTCGTCCAACTTCAACGAGACGCCCTCGGTCGCTTCACGCGCCTATGACAAGGACCGCGACGGCTTCGTCATCGCCGGCGGCGCGGGCATCGTGGTGCTGGAGGAATACGAGCGGGCCGTGGCGCGCGGCGCCCACATCTACGCCGAGGTCACCGGCTACGCCGCCAACTCCGACGGCTACGACATGGTGGCCCCCTCGGGCGAAGGCGCCGAACGCTGCATGCGGCTGGCCCTGAAGATGGCCGGGAACCCGCGCATCGACTATCTGAACCCGCACGGCACCTCGACCCCGGTCGGCGATTCCAAAGAAATGGGCGCGGTGCGCAACGTCTTCGGCGACGACCTTCCGATGATCTCCTCGACCAAGTCCCTGACCGGCCACAGCCTCGGCGCGGCGGGGGCGCAGGAGGCCATCTACTGCCTCTTGATGATGAAGCACGGCTTCGCGGCCGAGAGCGCCCACATCGAGAACCTGGACCCCGAGTTCGAGGGCATGCCGATCCTGCGCCAACGCCACGACGGCGCGCTGAAGCACGTCATGTCCAACTCGTTCGGATTCGGCGGCACCAACGGCACGCTGATCCTGTCCAAGGTCTGACGCCGAACCGAAATCGGCCCGGCCGGATACAGGTCCGACCGGGCTTGGATCGCGTCGATGAATCAGGTTCTGGGAGAGGCTTAGGCCCCCGCCGTGCCGCCCATTCCGGTCACGACGCGGTTGAATTTGACCTTCAGGGTCGAGCCGAGCGCGGTCACGGCCGAAATGATCACCACCGCGATCAGAGCCGCGATCAGGCCGTATTCGATGGCGGTCGCGCCGCGTTCATCGGCGGCGAAGCGTTGCAGAAAACGGGTCATCGGGCGGTTCCGTCCATGTTGACTGAACCCGACCCTAGGCCCGGCCGCTTAAATCGTGATGAGCGGACCTGGTTAACCGCCACGCAAGGGTCTCGGAAGGCGGCAATCCCGCGGCGCGGCCTGAAGCGGGACAAGCCCGCGCACTGATCTTGCCCCCGAGAGCGCGAGCGTTCAGAACGACCGTACTCACGAACGGAGACACCCCCCATGGCCGCCGAATCCGCCTGGAACATGCCGACCGGAACCCTGATGAAGGGCAAGAAGGGCCTGATCATGGGGGTGGCGAACGCCAACTCCATCGCCTGGGGCATCGCGGCTCAACTGGCCGCCCAAGGGGCCGAGCTGGCCTTCACCTATCTGGGCGAGGGGCTGGAGCGCCGGGTGCGCCCCCTGGCCGAGAGCGTCGGGGCCAAGGCCATCATCCCCTGCGACGTCACCGACGACGCCTCCATGGACGCCGCCTTCGCCGAGCTGGAAAAGACCTTCGGGACCCTCGACTTCGTGGTCCATTCGGTGGCCTTCGCCAATAAGAACGAGCTGCAAGGCTCCTTCATCGACAACACCACCCGCGACAGCTTCCTGCTGGCCATGAACATCTCGGTGTTCAGCTTCGTCGATGTGGCGAAACGGGCGGCCAAGCTGATGCCGAACGGCGGCGCGATGATCACCATGACCTATCTGGGCGCCGAGCGGGCCATTCCCAACTACAACACCATGGGCGTGGCCAAGGCCGGGCTGGAGGCCGCCACCCGCTACATCGCCCGCGACCTGGGACCCAAGGGCATCCGCGTCAACGCCATCTCGGCCGGGGCCATGCGCACCCTGTCCCTGGCCGGCATCTCGGGCGGCCGGGGCATGATCGCCCAGGGCCGCGCCATGTCGGCGATGAAGGAGGACACCAGCATGGAGGGCGTCGCCGGTTGCGCCCTGTGGCTGTGTTCGGACCTGGGCTTCTCGACCACCGGCGAGGTCGTCCACGTCGACGCCGGCTTCCACATGATGGGCCTGTCGGGCGACGAAGAGGGCTGAATCCTCTTCTCCCCTCCGGGGGAGAAGGAATTTTCAGCCGAAGAACATCCGCCACATCAGCCGTCCGGGCAGGAAGGTCAGAGCGCCCGCGACCAGCAGGCCGCCGACGAACATGCCCGTCATGGCCTTCCTGTGCACGGCCACCTTGTGGCGGCGCGCGGCGTACACCGCCATCGGCAGGGCCACGATGGTCCAGCCGCTGAGCAGGTGGATCAAGGAAAAGCTCCCGCCGTTGATCTGGCGGATGAACAGGCTGCTGACCGCCGTCGTCGCCATGGCGATCACCCAGATCCAGCCCAGGGTCCGGTGCAGCCGGTTCCCCTTCACTCCCAGCAACAGCACCGTGCCGATCATCAGGGCCGTCATCGCCCCCGCGACATGGACCTGGATCATGACCGGCGCCTCGGCCAGAAGGCCGAAGTCCGGCGCGTGCATCGTCCCGGCCAGGGCCGAGGGGTCGCGCATCATCTGGATCGCGTAGCCCTTCAACACGCCCCAGCCCAGGATGCCGCCCACGGCCAGCAGTCCCAGGACGGCGCCCGGCGTGATCCGGCGGCGGCGGGCGGTTTCGGTCTGGTCGGTCATGGCGGCTCCCCTCGGTTGAGGACCATCCTTTCGCCCCGCGCCGCGGCCGCCGTCATCCGAGGCTTCGCCCACGGCCGTTCCGGCTTCGTGAACGGTCGCCCGTGTCGTTGACGAAGCGCGAACGGCGCCCCCGTTTCGCTCGTCGGCAAATCATGGTCTCAAGCGATCATGACCCCCAAGCTGATCCAGTCGCTGAAAGAGATGGTCCAGGGCCTGTTGATCGCCGTGACCGCCGGCGTCTTCCTGGCCTTGTCCAACGCCTTCACCGACGGCCAGCCGCCGCTGGCCCTGCGCCTGGCCTATTGGGTTCCATTGATGGTCACCGGCGGACTGTGGGGGCATCTGTGTTCGCTGCTGACTTGCCGCTGGATCGACCCGGCTGAGCGGCCGTGGCTGGCCTCGGCCGTCATGTCGACCATGATCAGCCTGCCGATGACCGTGGTGGTCTGGGCCGTCACGGGCCTGGTCTATGAAGACCGGATCTATCCGCTGGAATGGCTGCCCGCCTTCCTGCTGCCCGTCACGGTGGTCAGCGTGACCATGTGCGTGCTGAACGTCTTCCTGGCGCGCGGCCGCACGGTCCAGACCCACGCCGCCGCGCCCGGCGCCCCGCCCGCCCGTTTCCTGGATCGCCTGCCGTCCAAGCTGCGCGGCGCGCGGCTGATCGCCGTCCAAGCCGAGGACCATTATCTGCGCCTGCACACCGATCGCGGCTCGGACCTGATCCTGATGCGCCTGTCCGACGCCGTGGCCGAACTGGAAGGGCTGGAAGGCGCCCAGGTGCATCGAAGCTGGTGGGCCGCCAAGGACGCCGTGCGCGACGTCAGCCGGGGCGACGGCCGCGCCGTCCTGACGCTGGAGGGCGATCTCAAGGTCCCGGTCAGCCGCGTCCACGCCCGGCGCCTGCGCGCCGAGGGCTGGTGGTGATCTAACCCCCGACCCAGGTCCCGTGGAAGGTGGCCGGCAGCGCCACGTCGGCGGTCCAGGTGGCGACCGGCCCGTCCTCGATCCGGGCCAGGTCCAGCACGTGCAGCTCGGTCGCCCGCGTCTTCAGATTGATCGTCGAGCCGACCAGCCAGGCCTCGGCCTCGTCGCTCGCGCCCGCCTTGGGGACATAGACCATCTCATCGGCCACGTGATCGGCGCCGAAATCGAAGGCGTGGGTGCGGCCGCTGACCCAGTCCGTCACCCCCGTACCGCTGGCCAGCGGACGGTTCGGCGTATCGCCGATGGTGTGCAGGGTGAAGCGCCGCGCCTGGCCCGCCCGCCGCGCGTCGCCGCGCGGGAACTCGGCCGCCACGCCGGTTCGCTCCAACCGCCCCGGCCCGGACGGCGGCAGCACCGCCATGGCCAATTCGGCCGGCTCTCCCCCGAGCGGCACGCCGTTCAGAATCTGCTGGGCGCCGCGCGCGGCGAAGTCCATGTCCTTATAGGCGCAGACATCGAAGCGGATCGTTCCGTCCGTCTCCTCCCAGGCGTCGCCCACATGAAAGAAGCCGAACGCCGGCAGTTCGTGCACGCGGCGGCGGCTCAGGTCGTCCTTGTCGATCACCAGCACCTGGGTCCCGGTCTCGGGCCGCCAGTCGAAGCCGGCCGAGAAAGGCATGACGTCGCGCGCATGCACCCAGGGTTGCAGCACGATCACCAGATGGCGCGCCGTGGCGGTGAAGTCGTGGATATAGCTGGCGCGCGGCAAGGGGATCACCTGGGCGTCCTCCAACGCTCCGTCCGCCGCCAGACGCCAGACGACGGCCTGGGCGCCGCCCAGGCCCAGGTTCCACACCCGGCCGTCCGGCTCGATGCGCGGATGGGCCAAGAAAGGCATGGCCTTCAGGTCGGGTCTCAGGGTGACGAAGCCGCGCGTCTCCAGGGTGGCGGCGTCCAGGGCCATGGGCGATCCCGCCTCCCACAGCGCCCAGACGGCGTCCCCGACCGGCAGGATCGAGGTGTTGGCGGCGCTGGCGTCGTCGGCCGAACCGATCTGGGCGCGTGGATCAGGCAGTGTGCCGAAGCCCGGCATGACCATGGCCTCCAATCGCGTTTCCTGGCGCCGCTTGGGCGTGTCGGCGAAACGGGCGGCCAGGGTGGCGCGGCCGTCCTCGATGCCGAAACGGCGGATCAGACCGTCGCCGTCGAACCAATGGGCGGCGCTGCCGCCCGGCCGACGGAATTTGGCCGGCCCGTTGCGGTACAGCACGCCCTTCAGCCCATCGGGCGCACGGCCCCGGACCAGGGTCAGGGCGCGCGGCGCGACATCGGTCTCGATGTCGGCGGTCGCCAGGGACCAGTCGGGCGCTCCGGTCTCGACCGCGCGCAGGGCGGCGGCGGCGAAGCTCTTCTCGGGGGTGACGATCGCGGCCGAAACGGCGGCGGCGCCCAGCAGGACGGAACGGCGGGACGGGATCATGGCGGGTCCTCGGATATCGGCCTGGCGGGCCGCGCGTTAAATTCAGAAACATGGCCTCAAGCAGCGAGCGTCCGCGACGCGAGCGTTAGGCCAAGAAAAATGGCCTCAAGCAGCGAGGCTCCGTGAGCCGAGCGTTAGGCCAAGAAAAGCGACCTCAAGCAGCGAGCGTCCGCGACGCGAGCGTTAGGCCACAAGAAAAATCACCGGATGCGGATGGTCTGGGCGGTGTCGCCCGAGGCCGCGAAATGCGCCCGGTCCCAACCGGCCGGACCCATGTTGCCCACGGCGTTGTTCGAGAAGGCGTAGGGTTCGGTCGGCATGCCGAACGGATTGACGTCCATGGTCCCGTCGCCGTCGACGTCGTGGAAGGCCTTCATGGCGTAGTCGCCGGCGGGCAGGCCGTCGAAGGCCGCGACCCGATCCCCGGCGGCGACATCGATCTTGACGGCGCGCACCGGACGACCGCCGGAATAGGCCGCCTCGCTGTCATACAGGGCGACCATGACCGCGCCGGTCTCGGCGCCGACCTCGAAGGTCAGGGCGATGCGCGTGGGGGCGGCCGATTGCGCCAGGGCCGGGGCGGCCAGCAGGGCCAGGGCGGCGGCGAAAGCGAAGGTCTTCATGGCAGGTGTTCTTTGATCCGTGAAGGAACCCGACCGCCGGGTCCCGATGACCGGACCCTGGCCGCCGCCCCGCCGCCCCGCCACCGCGCATTCGGCGAGAACCGCCCCGTCTTCGCCAACGAACAGGCGGCGTCGTTCACGAAGCGCCAGCGGCCGTCTTCTACTCTCCGGCGGCCGCCTCGATGGCGTCGATGTCGTCGTCGGACAGGCCCAGGTGGTGGCCGATCTCGTGGATCAGGACGTGGGCGATCAGGTCGTACAGGCCCACATTCCCCCGCTCGCACCATTCATCCAGGATCGGCCGCCGGTACAGGAACACCCGCGACGGCTCGGCCGCCGGTCCCATGGCGTCGCGTCGGCCGATGTCCACGCCGGAATACAGACCCGTCAGGCCGAACGGATCGTCGATCTCCATCTCGTCCAGGGTCTTATCGTCGGGAAAGTCGTCGACGCGGATCACCACCTCGCCCGCCGCGTCGCGGAACACCCGGGGCAGGTCGTCGAAGGCCCGTCGCGCCAGGGCCGCGAAATCGTCGAGAGAGGGCGCCGCCCAGTCGGTCCAGTCCGTGCTCATGTCCGACATATCGGCGGCGACGCGCCCCGCCGCAATGCGGCGGCTTAGCCCCTCGGCGCGGAGCCGAATTGCCGTATGGTGAATTCGATTCGTATCGAGCCGGATCGGTCTAGCGGGTGAGGAGATGGCCGAGGCCGACATCGCCTATGCAGCCACCGCGGGCGCCTGCGGCCTGGCCCTGGCGCTCAGCGTCTGGGCGTGGCGCGCCCGCGCGCGCCTGCTGACCCGCGAGGCCGTCGCCGAGACCGAGACCGCCGACGCCCGCCAGGCCCTGGCCCGCCGCGACGGCGCCCTGGCCGCCTTCGACGAGGTGCGCCTGCCGCTGGACGGCCCGGCCGATCCTCTGGGACCGCCCGAGCGCGTCGCCGCCCTCTATGCGGCCCTGGGGGTCCAGGACCCCGAGATCGCCCGTCAGACCCTGTCGCGTCTGCACGCCGAACCCATGGCCGCCCTGATCGAACGGGGCGAATCCTTCGACGCCGTCCTGCCCGCCGAGGACGGGCCGTGGCGCGTCTCGGGCCGCGCCGTGGCGGGTCAGGCCTGGCTGAAGCTGTCGCCGCTGGACGCCGTCGGCGCCGAGCCGCGCGTCGGCGCCCTGGCCGGGGCGGTCGAAAGCGGCCTGGGCCTGCTGGCCGACGCCTCGCCCTCGCCGACCTGGGTGGTCGACGCCGCCGGACGCCTGGCCTGGGCCAACCGCGCCTGGCTGGCCGAGGTCGGAGCCGCCGACCTGGACGCGGCCCGCGACAGGAATCTCAGTTTCGATCGCGGCGTCGAAAACCTGACCGCCGAGGCGGGCCGCAGCGGCATGCGCCAGGAGGGCTTCCGCTGGACCTCCTCGGGCGGCCGTCGCCGCGCCTGGAAGGTCGTCGCCGAACCCGCGCCCGGCGGGACCGGCGCCGTCATCGCCTTCGCCATCGACATGACCGACGCCGAAGAGACGCGCGACACCCTGCGCCGCCACGTCGAGGCCCATGACGAGACGCTGAACCACCTGGCCGACGCCGTGGCCATCTTCGGCCCGTCCAAGCGGCTGGCCTTTCACAACACCGCCTTCCAGACCCTGTTCAACCTGGACCCGGCCTGGCTGGACGACCGCCCCACCCACGCCGAGCTGCTGGACCGGCTGCGCCAGCGCCGCCAGATCCCCGAGGTCATCGACTACGCCGGCTGGAAGGCGCGCGAACTGGCCTTCTATGAAGCGGCCGAGGCCGCGCCCGACGACGGCTGGTCCCTGCCCGACGGCCGCACCCTGCGCCTGGTGCGTCAACCGCACCCCCTGGGCGGCATCCTGCTGCTGTTCTCGGACATCACCGACGAGCTGCAACTGCGCAGCCGCTACAACGCCCAGATCCAGGTCCAGACCGCGACCTTGGACAAGCTGAACGACGCCGTCGCCGTGTTCGGTTCGGACGGCCGCCTGCGCCTGCACAACGAGGCCTTCGAGACCTTCTGGGGTCTCACCGCCGACCAGTTGGAGCAGGCCGGCGACTTCGGCGCCGTGGCCGAGGCCTGCAAGGCGGTCCTGCCCGATCCCGGCCTGTGGATGGGGCTGAAGGCGCGCGTCGCCGATCCCGATCCCGAAAGCCGCGTCGCCGTGGCCGGAGAGGGCCGCACCGCCGACGGCCGCATCGCCGCCTGGCGCACCCGCCCCCTGCCCGACGGCGCCACCCTGGTGGCCTTTTCCGACGTCACCGCCCGGCGCGAGCTGGAGCAGGCCCTGTCAGCCAAGGAGGCGGCCCTGGCCGAAAGCCAGGCCCTGAAGCGCGAGTTCGTCGGCTCGGTCAGTTATGAGCTGCGCACCCCCCTGACCACCATCGTCGGCTATTCCGAACTGCTGGAATCCATGGGCGACCTGCCCGAGCGCAGCCGCCAGCACGCGGGCGCCATCCGCATCGCCGCCAGCCAGTTGGCCCGTTCGATCGACGACGTCCTGGACATGGCCCAGATCGACGCCGGAGAGATGGAGCTGGGCCTGCACGACGTGCGCCTCGGCGACCTTCTGGATCAGGCGGCCGAGGCGGTGCGCGCCCGGATCGAGGGGCGCGGCGCGACCCTGACGGTGACCAGCGACCCCGGCCTGACGTCGATCCGCGCCGACGCGGCCCGCATCCGCCAGGCCCTGGACCATCTGCTCGACAACGCCGCCCGCGCCGTGTCCGAGGGCGGCGCCGTGACCCTGTCGGCCGAGGCCTCGTCCAGCGAGGCGCGCATCCGCGTCGCCGACACCGGCCGCGGCATCCCCTATCACCTGCAACCCCACGTCTTCGACCGCTTCGTGCGGCGCGAACGCGGCGGTCCCGGCGTCGGCCTGGCCCTGGTCAAGGCCCTGACCGAGCTGCACGGCGGCTGGGCCGAGGTCGAGAGCGAACCGGGCAAGGGCGCCGCCTTCATCCTGCATCTGCCGCTGAACGCCGCCTCGGACGCGGCGACGCCGGAGGCGCGGCTGGGCTAGGGCTTAGGAGGCAGGACTTAGGCCTTAGGGAGCGCTCGGCCGCTTGAGCCGAACTTCACTAAGCCCTAAGCCCTAAACCCTAACCCCCTCGGAGCCTCCCATGGCCGCCCCCCTCAAGACCGCCCTGATCTACGATTTCGACGGCACCCTGGCGCGCGGCAACATGCAGGAGGTGACCTTCATCCCCTCGGTCGGCATGGGCATCGGCGACTTCTGGGGCGAGGCCGACCGGCTGACGCGTGAATCCGACGGCGACAACATCCTGATGTACATGCAGTTGATGTTGCAGCGCGCGCGTGAGAACGGCGAGCCGATCACCAAGAAGATGCTGCGCGAGCACGGCCAGGACGTGAAGCTGTTCGACGGGCTGAAGACCGATCTGACCGGTCCCGGCTGGTTCGAGCGCATCGACGCCTTCGGCGCCCAATACGGCCTGGAGATCGAGCACTACATCGTCTCGGCCGGTCTGGAGGAGATGATCGACGGCTGCCCGATCCGCGACGCCTTCCGCCACGTCTTCGCGTCGAAATTCGTCTATGACCGCGACGGCGTCGCCATCTGGCCGGCGGTGGGCGTCAACTACACCACCAAGACCCAGTATCTGTTCCGCATCAACAAGGGCGTGCTGAACCACTACGAGCACGAGCGGATCAACCGCTTCACCCCCGACGATGTCCGGCCGGTGCCGTTCGAGCGGATGATCTTCCTGGGCGACGGCGACACCGACGTGCCGACCATGAAGATGATGCACACCAAGGGCGGCTTCTCGATCGCCGTCTATGATCCGCGCAATTCCAAGCGTGACCAGGACAAGATCTACGGCCTGATCTCGGAAGACCGGGTCAATTTCGTCGCCGCCGCCGACTATCGCGAAGGCTCGCCCCTGGACCTGATCGTCAAGGGGCTGATCGGCCGCATCGCCATCAACGAAGGCGCCATGCCGGCGGCCTGAGGGTGATCTGAACGCGGCCTGCATCCACACGGCGCATCGGCGACGACTGTACTCCTGAAACGGCGGATTGTCCGCCGACGGGAGACCCCAATGCTTCATCCGACCCGCCGCCTGTTCGGCGCCCTAGGCGCCGCCCTGATGCTGGGCGTCGCCGCGCCCGCCCTGGCGCAAGAGGTGACCAAGACGCCGATCGCGGGCTTCCCGCACGCCGCCGCCTGGCGGCTGGACGACGACCGGTCGCGGCCGGTGGTGGTCATCCTGCACGGCGCCGACGGCGGGACCGAAGCGGGCGAACGGTTCGGCCCGATCCTGGCGCGGCTGGGCTATGTCGCGGTCGGCCTGCCCTATTATTCGCCCGACTGGGGCCAGTACGGCCCGCCCAAGGCCCTGCCCGAACTGGCCGGCAGCTTCGTCGACATTCCGGTCGATCAACTGGCCCGCCTGCGCCAGACCGTGGCCGCCATGCCCGGCGCCGACGTCGAACGGTTCGGCCTGTTCGCCGGCTCCAAGGGGTCCGAATTCGCCCTGATCGCGGCCAGTCGTTACGACTGGATCGACGCCGTCGTCGCCTATACGCCCTCGGACGTCGTCTGGGAGGGCTGGGGTCTGGAGACGGTCGAGGCCGAGGGCACGCGCTCCTCGTTCGCGTTCGACGGCCAGGCCCTGCCCTTCATGCCCTATCGCGGCTTCGTCGAGGGGCTGTTGGCCGGTCCCGCCGCCGACCTGCGCGCCATCCATGAGAACGGCCGCGCCGATCATCCCGAAAAAGAGGCCGAGGCCCGCATTCCGGTCGAAGCCTATTGCGGCGCCCTGATGCTGATCGCGGGCGGCCAGGACGCCCAGTGGAACTCGGTTCGCCAGGCCCAGAACATCGTCGCGTCGCGCGCGGCGGCGGGCCGCGCGACCGTCGCCCTGATCTATCCCGAGGCCGGTCACGACCTGATCGGCGACGGCGGGCCGCGCGACGCCCACCGCAGCGGCGGGACCCCCGAAGCCAACGCCGCCGCCCGTCAGGACGCTTGGCCCAAGGTGGTCGCCTTCCTGGCCCAGACCCTGAACCCCTAAGATCTGATCGGTTCAGATCCGGCCGCGACATCCTCTCCCGCCTCGCGGGGGAGGATGGGCTGCGTCTAGCGGCCGCCCGCCCTGATCCAGGCTTCGCGCGCCGCCGTCAGCCGGGCCGGGACCAGGCCGCCCAGGCGCGTCTGGCCCTGGCGTTTCAGCCCCGCCTCATGGCCGTCGCGTCGGATCACCCGCGCCTCGTGCGCCAGGCCCGCGCCGATCTCGACCACCGTCACCTGTTCGGGCAGCGACAGGTTGCGGCTCAGACGGACCCGCATGCCGTTGTCGGACACGTCCACGATCACGCAGCCGACCTCCAGCCCCGAGGCGACCACCACCCCGGCCAGATTGGCGCCGCGTCGCGGCTCGGCGCGGCGTTCGGGGCGATCAGACGAAAACCAACTCATGGCCCGCATCAAGGCACGGCGAAGGTGGATGCGCGGTGAACGCCGCCGCCGTCGCATTTGATCGGCGCGGATGGTCGCATTGCCCCCGGCCATCGACCTTGGCCATAGTCCGATCCGTTTCATTTTCGAGGGGAGTTTCAACATGACCGTCGCCCTGCGCCGCCTGGCCTTCGCCGCCGCGCCCGCCGCCTTCGCCCTGGTCCTGGCCGCGCCGTCCGCCGAGGCCCAGGCTCGCCGCGGCCCGGTTCCCGTCGTCGCCGACGCGCGCGTGGCCGCCGCTCCGGCCCAGCGGCCGGTGCGCTTCGCCGCCGACGCCCCGATCGTGGGCGGCGTCCTGGTCCTGCCCCTGTCGGCGGCGGCGGAGCTTGAGACGCGCGGCGCCGTCCTGACCGCCGAAGGGCGCGCCGCCCTGGGCCGCGCCCTGACCTCGGCCCGTTTCGGCTATGGCGCGCGCCAGACCCTGTCGCTGCGCGGCGTCGGCGAATGGGACAGGGTGCTGGTCGTCGGCCTAGGCGCGACCCCGACCGAGAACGACGTTCAGATGTCGGGCGCCGTCGCCGGGCGCGCGGTCCAGTCCGACGCGGGCCAGGTCGCGGTCCTGGCCGAGGGGCTGACCCCCGCCCAAGCCTCGGACTTCGCCGCCGGCCTGGGCATCGGCGACTATCGGTCGGACCTGTACCGCACCGGCGGGCGCGACACGGCCGAGCGCGGTCCCGTGCTGATGGTCACCGGCCAGGCGACGGCGGCCCAGGCCCTGTATGCGCGGCGCGGCGCGGCCCTGGTCGAAGCCATGACCTGGGCGCGCGACATCTCCAACGAACCCGCCAACATCGTCTATCCCGAGACCTTCGTCGAACGCGCCCAGGCCGCCTTTCGCGGCGTGCCCGGCGTGACCATCGAAGTGTTGGACGTCCCGGCCATGGAGCGGCTGGGCATGGGCGCCATCCTGGGCGTCGGCCAGGGTTCGCCGCGTCCGCCGCGCATGCTGATCGTGCGCTATCGCGGCCAGGGCGCGCCCGAGGGTCCCCCCATCGCCCTGGTGGGCAAGGGCATCACCTTCGATTCCGGCGGCCTGTCGATCAAGCCGACGGCGGGCATGGCGAACATGAAGATGGACATGTCCGGCGCCGCCAGCGTCACCGGCGCGGTGCTGGCCCTGGCCAAATCGGGCGCCCCGGTGAACGTCGTCGCCATTTCCGCCCTGGCCGAGAACATGCCCGACGGCGCCGCCTTCAGGAACGGCGACGTGCTGACGGCGATGAACGGCAAGACCATCGAGGTCCTGTCCACCGACGCGGAGGGCCGCTTGGTCCTGGCCGACGCCCTGTCTTGGGCCGAGGCCAACCTTCAGCCCGCCGCCATCGTCGACGTCGCCACCCTGACCGGGTCGGTGGTCGGGGCGCTGGGCGACGACTACGCCGGGCTTCTGACCCGCCACGACGCCCTGGCCGACCAGCTCACGGCGGCGGGCCGGACGACGGGCGAGAACCTGTGGCGCCTGCCGCTGCACCCCAGCTACGCCTCGGACATCAGCTCGACCATCGCCGACATCAAGAACTCCAGCGACGGTCCCGGCGCGGGCACCGCCGGCTGGTTCATCAGCAATTTCGTGCGGCCCGACACGCCCTGGGCGCACCTGGACATCGCCGGCATGGCCTATGGCGGTCCCAACGACTGGAAGCCCGCCGGTTCGGCCGGTTTCAGCGTGCGGCTGCTGGACCGGTTCGTGCGCGACTGGACCCCGATCCCGCGCGGCGAGGGTGCGGGCGGACGCTGAGCGGTCTCAGTCGACGGCGGTGATCTCGACCGCCTGGCCCGCCACCAGGGTCTCGTCCCCGACCTGTCTGCCCATCAGGGCGCGGGCCAGGGGCGAGACGTGGCTGACGCTGCCCTTGGCCGGATCGGCCTGATCCTCGCCGACAATGCGCCAGGTCTGGGTGCGGCCGTCCTCGCGTAAGAGGGTCACCGAGCCGCCGAAACGCACCCGGCCATCCGGCTGGGTCTCGATCAACTGCGCCGAGGCCCGGCGCGCCGACCAATAGCGCAGATCGCGCGTGGCCCGGGCCATGGCCGTGCGGTCCGTCTCGATCGACCCCTTGGCCTGGGCCGCCGCATAGGCCGCCCGCGCGGACGCCAGCTCCGCCTCGATGGCCGCCAGCCCCTCGGCCGTGACCAGGTTCGGATGCGTCGAGACGGGCCGATCCGGCAGGTCCGCCGCCGTGGCCTCCAGATCCTCTTCGCGTGTGAAGGCGACGCTCATGGGCGACAGTCTATGCCGTTGCGCACCGTTCCAGGCCAGACCGAAATCGGCCGAGTTGGACGCCGTCCAACTCGGCTCAGATTTCGGTCCCGCATCATGCGAGAGCCTGATTCACGGCGTCGGCGGAAACGCTTCGCGTTTCCTCCTTAACCGATCAGGCTCTAGGAGAGGGGCATGAACGCCCCCGCCCCCACCGTCCATGTCGTCGGCGCCGGTCCCGCCGGGCTGATGGCGGCCGAACGGCTGGCGCACGGCGGCGCGCGCGTCGTGGTTCACGACGCCATGCCCTCGGTCGCGCGCAAATTCCTGATGGCCGGCCGCGGCGGATTGAACCTGACCCATTCCGAGCCGCCGGAACGCTTCCTCGGCCGTTACGGCGAGGCGCGAGGGGTCGTGGCGGCCTGGTTGGACGCCTTTTCCGCCGCCGATCTGCGCGCCTGGGCCGACGGCCTGGGCGCCGAGACCTTCGTCGGCTCTTCGGGCCGGGTGTTTCCCAAGGCCATGAAGGCCTCGCCCCTGCTGCGCGCCTGGCTGGCGCGGCTGGCCGAACAGGGGGTCGAGATCCGCGTCCGCTCGCGCTGGGCGGGCTGGCGCGACGGCGCCCTGGTCTTTCAGACGCCGGACGGCGAACGGTTGGAGCGTCCCGAGGCGGTGATCCTGGCCCTGGGCGGCGGCGCCTGGCCGCGCCTCGGCTCCGACGGCGGCTGGCGCCCCTGGCTGGAGGAACGAGGCGTGGCCGTCGCCCCCTTCGCCCCATCCAACGTCGGCTTCGACATCGCCTGGTCGCCGGTGCTGGTCGAACGGTTCGCGGGCCTGCCGCTGAAGACCGTCGCCTTGAGCCACGGCGCGCGCACCGTGCGCGGCGAGACCATTGTGACCCGCTATGGGCTTGAGGGCGGGGCGATCTACGCCCTGTCGGCCGATCTGCGCCAAGCCGTGGCCCGCGACGGCGCGGCCGCCCTGACGATCGACCTGCGGCCGGACCTGACGGTCGAGGCGCTGGCGGCCCGCCTGGCGAAACCGCGCGGCAAGGACAGCGTCTCCAACTGGCTGAGGAAGGCGGGCGGCCTGTCGCCCGCCGCCGCCGCCCTGCTGCGCGAAATCCCCGGCGACATCCCGGCCGGCGCCGACAAGCTGGCCCGCCGCATCAAGGCCGTGCGGCTGACGATCATCGGCGTGCAGGGGCTGGATCGCGCCATCTCCTCGGCCGGGGGGGTACGGCTGGACCAGGTCGATGCGCGGTTGATGCTGAACGCCCTGCCCGGCGTCTTCGCGGCCGGCGAAATGCTGGACTGGGAGGCCCCGACCGGCGGCTATCTGCTCCAGGCCGCCTTCGCCTCGGGCGCCGTCGCGGCGGCGGGGGCGTTGGACTGGCTGGTCCAACAACCCGACCCCTCTCCCGGTGGGAGAGGGCTTGAGGCTCGCGGAGCATAGCGATGCGCCAGCCGAAAGGGTGAGGGTCGGCTGTTCGCCGATCATCCCCCACCAGTCGACCCTCACCCTTTCACGCCGCCAATCGCCTTTGCAGGCTCTTGGGCGTTCAAGCCCTCTCCCAACGGGAGAGGGATGGGGTATGGAGACGGCTATGGAAATCCAAGGCGTCTGCCCCCCCAAGCTGGCCCCGGTGAAGGCCGCCTTCGCCGCCAATTTCACCGATGCGCCCGAGGGTCTGAACGAGCTGGCCGCGCGGTTCTCCGTCCGCATCGACGGCGAACCGGTGCTGGACCTGTGGGCCGGTCACGCCGACACGGCCAAGACCCAGCCCTTCACCGAACACACCCTGGTCCCGGTCTTTTCGACCGGCAAGGCGGTGATGAGCCTGCTGATCGCCACGGCGGTCGAGCGCAGCCTGCTGGACTACGACACGCCCGTCGCCGCCTATTGGCCCGCCTTCGGCCAGGCCGGAAAAGACCGGCTGACGGTCGGCCAGTTGATGTCGCACCAGTCGGGCCTGCCGGGCTTTTCCGACGGGGTCGAGCCGACCATCTGGTTCGACCGCCAGGCGGTGCTGGACGCCCTCGCCGCCCAGGCGCCGATGTGGCCGCCCGGAACCGCCAGCGGCTATCACCCCATCACCATCGGCTATCTGGCGGGCGAACTGTTCCGCATCGTCGACGGCCGCACCATGGGGACGGCCCTGCGTCAGGACTTCCCCGGCCTGGACCTGTGGATCGGCCTGCCCGAGGCGGAACACGGCCGCGTGGCCCAGCTTCGCAAGCCCTCGGCCGCGCCCGACCTGGGCGTCATCGACCCCATCAAGAAGGCCGCCTTCCTGGATCGCGGCTCGGCCCCCGGCGGGCGCGGCTCGACCGAATGGCGGATGATGGAGATCCCCTCGGCCAATCTGCACGGCACGGCGTTGGACCTGGCCCGCATCCTGGCGGTGCTGACCGACGGGACCTTCGAGGGGCGCCGGGTCCTGTCCGAAGCGGCGCTGGACGCCGCCAGGCGCGAACGCATCCACGGCCAGGACAGGGTGCTGCCCTTCGTCATGGGCTGGACCGCCGGGTGGACGATGAACCGGGGGTTGGACATCTTCGGCCCGAACGACGGCGCGCTGGGCCACTGCGGCTGGGGCGGGTCCTGCGCCTTCGCCGATCCGACGACGGGCGTCTCGGCCGCCTATGTCATGACCCGCCAGTCGCCCCACCTGATCGGCGACCCCAGGGCGCAGCGGTTGATCGACGCCCTGTACGCCGCGCTCTAGCTAGATCGGCTCCGCGCTGGCCGCCAGCGCCCGCCGCTCGGCCCGACGACGCCACAGGGCGCCCGCCGCGAACACCGCCGCCCCGCCCCAGATGAAGGCGAAGCTGACGACCCTCAGCGGCGTCAGCGCCTCGCCCGCCCAGACGCCGACGGCGAATTGCAGCGTCGGAGCCAGGAACTGGATGAAGCCCAGGGTCGACAGGGGCATCCGCCGCGCCGCCCAGGCGAACAGGGCCAGGGGCAGAACCGTCGCCGGGCCGTTGGCCAGCGCCCACAGCCAATGGACCGGATCGTCGAAGGCCACGCCCTGGCCGGTCTGGGCCAGCCACAACAGCCACACCACCCCGAACGGCGCCAGCAACAGGCATTCCACCAGCAGTCCGGCCTGGGCCTCGACCGGCACGCGTTTTCGGATCACGCCATAGGTGGCGAACGACACCGCCAGGATCAGCGAGATCCATGGCGGCCGCCCCAGGGCCAGGGCCTGCAACAGCACCCCGACCGCCGCCAGGCCTACGGCGATCCAGCCGAACCGGTCGATCCGCTCGCGGAACAGCCACAGCCCCACCACCATGTTGAGCAGCGGGTTGATGTAATAGCCCAGGCTGGCCTCCAGCGTCGCCTGATGCGTCGTGGCCCAGACATAGACGCCCCAGTTGGTCCCGATCAGCACCGTCGACAGGGCCAGCCAGCCCAGCGTCCTCGGATCGCGGAACACCGCCGCGACCTGTCCGCCCTGCCTGGCCGCCAGCACCAGCAGGGCCGCCACCGGCGCCGCCCACACCGTGCGATGGGCCAGGATCTCCAGCGCGTCGAACCCGGCCGCGTGCTGACCCATGAACAACAGAGGCATCAGCCCCCACAGCACATAGCAGCCGAAGGCCGAGAACAGGGCGGCGCGAGGATTGTCGGACGGAGAAGCGGTCATCGACTGTCTAAAGCTTCGGCTCCTTCTCCCCTCGGGGGAGAAGGTGTCATGCGGCGCATGACGGATGAGGGGGATGCCGGTCGCGACCTCTTCTCTGGACGAGGTGGGCGGCGACCAGCCCCCTCATCCGAGCGCCTCCGGCGCCCACCTTCTCCCCCGAAGGGGAGAAGGACGCGACATCACACCGCGATCGAGCGATAGCCGTCGGCGGGCTTGATGACCCCGGTCTCATCCAGCAGTTGGGCGATCTGCACCGCGTTCAGGGCCGCGCCCTTGCGCAGATTGTCCGACACCACCCACAGCGACAGGCCGTGCTCGACCGTCGGGTCCTTGCGGATGCGGCTGACATAGACGGCGAATTCGCCGGCCGCGTCGATCGGGGTGACGTAGCCGTCGTGCTCCTGCTTGTCGATCACCTGCACCCCCGGCGCATCGCGCAGGATGGCCCGCGCCTCGTCCGGCGCGATCGGGCGGTCGAATTCCAGCGTCACCGCCTCCGAATGGCCGACGAACACCGGCACGCGCACGCAGGTCACCGTCAGCTTGATGTTCGGGTCCAGCATCTTGTGGGTTTCGGCCCACATCTTGGCTTCTTCGTCGGTGTAGCCGTCGTCGCGGAAGTCGCCGATGTAGGGGATGACGTTGAAGGCGATCTGTTTGGGGAATTTCTTCGGCGTGGCGTCGCCCAGGCCGTAGATGGCCTTGGTCTGGGTCCACAGCTCGTCCATCCCCGCCTTGCCGGCGCCCGAGACCGATTGATAGGTCGAGACCACCGCCCGCTTGATCCCGGCCGCGTCATGCAGCGGCTTCATCGCCACGACCAGTTGGATGGTCGAGCAGTTCGGATTGGCGATGATGTTCTTCTTGGTCGCGTCCTTGACCGCGTCCGGGTTCACCTCGGGCACGATCAGCGGCACATCCGGGTCCATGCGGAAGGCCGAAGAGTTGTCGATGACGATGGGACCAGCCTTGCCGATCTTCTCGGACCAGGCCTTGGACACCTCCTTGCCCGCGCTCATCAGCACGATGTCGACCGTGGAGAAGTCGAAGCTTTCCAGGTCCTGGCATTTCAGGGTCCGGTCGCCGAAGGCCACCTCGACGCCCTTGGACTTGCGCGAGGCGATGGCGTGCATTTCCGACACCGGGAAACGCACCTCCTCCAGGATGTTCATCATCTCCTGGCCGACATTGCCGGTGGCGCCCACGACGGCGACGCGATAGCTCATCTTTGCTGGTCCTTCGGACGCGCTGCCGCTCGGGACGCGGTCCCTTGCGGCTTGAACGCGATGAATGTGAGGCTTTCGATGTAGGCCTTCGCAGGCGCGAAGCAATCGCTTTTCAGCCCGCGCGGGCGCCTTTAATGCGAAGGATATGCCCTCCCGCATCCGCCGCGCCTTCGATCAGCGTCTGAAAGACGGGCGCCTCAGCCTGGACCCGGCCCAGACGGCGGCGCTGGGCGCGTTGGAGCGGCTGGAGGCCGACCTGACGAAGAAGGGCCTGTTCGGCGCCCGGCCCGATGTGCGCGGCGTCTATCTGTGGGGACCGCCGGGGCGCGGCAAGTCCATGCTGATGGACCTATTCTTCGCCTGCGCGCCCGAACCGAACAAGTCCCGCGCCCATTTCCACGCCTTCATGGCCCGCGTCCACGACCTGATCGGCCAGTGGCGCAAGGGCGACAGAAAGACCCGCCAGGCGGTCTTCGGCCAATCCAAGGGCGACGACCCCATCGCCCCCGTCGCCGCCCTGATCGCCTCGGAATCGCGCCTGCTGTGTTTCGACGAGCTTCAGGTCACCGACATCGCCGACGCCATGATCCTGGGCCGGCTGTTCCAGGCCCTGTTCGAGCAGGGGGTGGTGCTGGCCGTGACCTCGAACCGCGAGCCGGGCGACCTGTATCGCGACGGCATCAACCGCCAGCTCTTCCTGCCCTTCATCGATCTGATCCGCGACAAGTGCGAGGTCGTGGCCGTGGCCGGAGAGCGCGACTGGCGCCGCGAGCGGCTTCAGGGCCGCCGGGTCTGGTTCAGCCCCGACGACGCCGACCACCGCGCCACCTTTGAATCCCTGTGGTCCGAACTGAAGGGCGAAGAGACCGAAGAGGCCGCCCACCTGGCCGTCATGGGCCGCGACGTCGTCATCGCGCGCACCGTCGGCGGCCTGGCCCGCGCGACCTTCGCCGAACTGTGCGCCCGGCCGCTGGGACCGCGCGACTATCTGGCGATCGCCGCGCGCTTTCACACCCTGTTCCTGGACGGGGTTCCGCGCCTGTCGCCCGCCAGCCACCATGAGGCGCGCCGCCTCGTCACCCTGATCGACGCCCTGTACGAGGCCAAGACCCGGCTGGTGGTCCTGGCCGAGACCGCGCCGGACGCCCTGTATCCCAGCGGCGTCGGCGCCTTCGAGTTTGAACGCACCGCGTCCCGGCTGGCGGAAATGTCAGGCGCCGACTGGCTGGCGCACCCGGCCGCTTGAGGGTTAGAAACGACGTGAAACCGGAGTCCTTCAGAATGCGCCTGATCCCCCTCGCCGCCGCCCTGTCGATCCTCGCTGCGCCCGCCCTGGCGCAAGAGACCCCCGCCGCCCCCGCGCCCGCCCAGGCGGCCGGCATCGGCGTCGCGCCCTCGGCCGCCTCGGACTGGTTGAAAAGCATCGGCGCCATCGTCGGCGAAACCCAGGAAGTCGCCGGCCGCCGCTTCATCCCCGTCAATGACGGCCGCCTGGACTGGACCCTGTGGTTCTACACCTGCGGGGCCGAGCTGTGCGACGACATCCAGTTCTCCAGCATCTTCACCAGCGCCCAGATCACCCCGGAGAAGATCAACGACTGGAACCGCGACAATCGCTTCATCAAGGCCTTCTACATCGCCCCCGTCGGCGACACCCCGGCCCGCGCGGTGGCCCAGTACGACGTTCTTCTGACCACCACCGGCGTCGAGCAGATCAACGACCCCACCGCGACCTGGGCCAATCAGTTGGACAAGTTCGCCAACGCCATGGGCTTCTCCACCGCCGCCCCGACGGCCGCGCCCGCCCCGGCCCCGGCGCAGTAACCGCGCACGAAAAAGGGGCCGCGTCGCCGCGGCCCCCGATCCGTTCGATCCTCGCGGCCGGTCAGGCCAGCGACGGGTCGGCCTGTTTGCAGGCCTCGATCAGCCCCTTCACCGAGTCCACCGACTTGGCCAGCATGGCCTTCTCGTCGGCGTTTGTGGTGAATTCGATCACCTTCTCCACGCCCGAGGCGCCGATCAGGGCGGGCACGCCGACATAGAGGTCGTTCAGGCCGTATTCGCCCGACACCCAGACGGCGCACGGCAGGACGCGCTTCTGGTCCAGCAGGTAGGAGCGGGCCATGGCCACGGCCGATTCCGCCGGGGCGTAGAAGGCCGAACCGGTCTTCAGCAGGGCCACGATCTCGCCGCCGCCCTTGCGGGTGCGGTCGACGATGGCGTCCAGCTCGGCCTGGCTCATCAGGCCCGCGGCGACCGCGTCGGGCAGGGGCAGGCCGCCGATGGTCGAGTGGCGCACCATCGGCACCATGTCGTCGCCGTGACCGCCCAGGGTCCAGGCGTGGATGTCCTGCACCGACACGCCGGTCTTCTCGGCCAGGAAATAGGCGAAGCGGGCCGAGTCCAGCACCCCGGCCATGCCGACGACCTTTTCCTTCGGCAGGCCCGAAAACTTCTGCAAGGCCCAGACCATGGCGTCCAGCGGGTTGGTGATGCAGATGACGAAGGCGTTGGGGGCGTGCGCCTTGATGCCCTCGCCCACGGCCTTCATGACCTTCAGATTGATGCCGATCAGGTCGTCGCGGCTCATGCCCGGCTTGCGCGGCACGCCCGCCGTCACGATGCAGACGTCGGCCCCGGCGATGTCGGCATAGTCATTGGCGCCCTTCAGGGCCACGTCGGTCCCGATCACGGCGGTGGCCTCGGCGATGTCCAGCGCCTTGCCCTGGGGCGTGCCCTCGGCGATGTCGAACAGGATCACGTCGCCCAGCGCCTCGCGCGCACAGATGTGGGCCAGGGTGCCGCCGATCATACCGGCGCCGATGAGGGCGATCTTCGCGCGAGCCATGGGGTGTCTCCGGGTCGTGTTGCGATTGCGAAAAGGGGAAGATGGCGGCGGGTCTAGACCCGGCGGCGCTTGGCCGCAAGGCGGGCGATTGCCGTTCCGCCGCCGGTATGGGAGCGTCCCGCTCCAAGATGGGAGAAAACGCATGATCGGCTATGTCACCCTGGGCACCAACGACCTGGAGCGGGCGGCGAAATTCTACGACCCCCTGGCCGCCGAGCTGGGCACGTCGCGCATGATGGAATGGCCCGGCGCCATCGCCTGGGGCACGCCCGGCGGCGGGGCGGGCGTCGCCCTGACCAAGCCCTTCGACGGCGACGCGGCCACGGTCGGCAACGGCGTCATGGTGGCCCTGGAGGCCAAGGACGAGGCCCAGATCCAGCGCCTGCACGCCATCGCCCTGGCCCACGGCGGAACCTGCGAAGGTCCTCCCGGCCCGCGCGGCGACGCCTTCTACGCCGCCTATTTCCGCGATCCCGACGGCAATAAGCTGAACGCCTTCATCATGACCGGTGCCCCGGCGGCCTGAGAGGCGGCCTGAGAAGCGGCCCGGCCCGCCGTGCTTTTGACACGCCGCCGTTCGAGCGTCGGCTTTACCTGAACCCTGAAGGAGGTTTGTCGATGCGGAAAACCCTGATCCCGGCGCTGGCCGTCGCCCTGTTGGCCGGGCCGGCCCTGGCCCAGACGCCGCCCGCCTCGATCGGCGACCGCTATGTGCCCGCCCCCTGGTGGATGCGCGATCCGGTCATCGCCTCCATCGGCTATGTCCGGGTGCAGATCCCGGCCAATCGCGCGGGCTTCCAGGCCGGGTTCCAGTCGGTCGACCGCAGCGTCGCCGAGGCCTCGCGCAAGGCCGCCGATCAGGTCCGCGCTCTCAGCCAGGCCCTGGCCGCCTATGGCGTCGACAAGGTGCGGGTCGAGACCAGTCTGACGACCCAGCCGCTGTACGACCAGTATCGCGACGAGAACGGCGTCCTGCGCGACAACACCCGCGCCGACCGCATCGAACGCTATCAGGCCGTGGCCACGGTCAATGTCACCATCCGCGACACGGCGGTGCTGGAGCGCGCCTACGCCACCGTGGTCGCGGCCCAGCCGACCATGATCGGCCAGGTCTGGTTCAATCTGGAGCCGGACAATGTGGTCAAGACCAACCTGGCCAACGCCGCGGTCAAGGACGCCGCCGACCGCGCCCGCGCCGCCGCCGAGAACGCCGGAACCCGCCTGGGCGCCGTGCGCGTGATCGACCCCACCGGCCGCGCCTGCCAGACCGACGTCCTGGCCGGCTGGCCGTCCTATGCGTCCGGCGGCGGCCTGCCGACCGATGTGAACGCCGACGTCGTCGTCACCGGCTCGCGCATGCAGCGGGCCTCCATGGCGCCCCCTCCCGCGCCGCCTGCGCCCGTCGGCGGCGCGGCCCCGTCCGAAGAGGCCATCCAGGCGGCGCGTCTGGCGCTCCAGCCGCCCCTGCGCGAACTGACCGACCAGGCCTGCGTCGTCTACGGCCTGGGCGGATGAGACCCCAATGAGCCGTGACGGTTTCGCCCCCGATCCCGCCTTCGACGCCGGATCGGGGTTCGCCGCCGACTGGTCCCTGTGCCACGTCCGGCTTCAGGACGACGCCCGCTTCCCCTGGCTGATCCTGATCCCCCGCCGCCCCGGCGTGGTCGAGATCGCCGACCTGGCGCCCGCCGACCGCGCCCTGCTGATGGACGAGATCGTCCGCGCCGGGGACCGGGTCCGCGACATGGCCGCCGCCCTGGACCGGCCGATCGACAAGCTGAACGTCGCGGCCCTGGGCAATGTCACGGCCCAGCTTCACGTGCATGTGGTCGGCCGCCGCCGCGACGACGGCCTGTGGCCCGATCCGGTCTGGGGCCGCCCCGGCGCGACGCCCTGGCCGGACCAGACGCGGGCGCGGCTGCTGGCCCTGGTCGGCGGCTGATTTCCAGGCCCGCTGTCGCCCTGGCCGGTCCTGTTGGTGTAAGGCGAAGGGTGAAACGCCTACCGGGTCCCGGCCTTCGCCGGGACGAGCGGAGACCGAATGGCCAGGACCGAACCCTTTCACGCGCCCAAGAACCAGGGTTTCGTGCGCGTGGCCGCCGCCACCCCGGTCGTGCACATCGCCGATCCGGCGGCGAACATGCTGGAGCATGTCGCCCTGATCGAACAGGCGGGGGCGAAAGGCTGCGACCTGGTCGTCTTTCCCGAACTCAGCCTGACCGGCTACGCCATCGACGACCTGTTGATGCAGGACGCCCTGCTCAGCCAGGTCGAGACCTGCGTCAAACCCCTGGCCGTCGCGGCCCAGACGGCGGGCGTGATCGCCGTGGTCGGGGCGCCGATCCGCCAGGGCGACGCCCTGTACAACTGCGCCGTGGTTCTGGCCGGGGGCCGCGCCCAGGCGGTCATCCCCAAGACCTATCTGCCCAATTATCGCGAATATTATGAGAAGCGCTGGTTCGCCCCAGGCGGCCTGGCCAGGGGCGCGGTGCGCATCGGCGACGACTGGGCCGCGCGGTTCGGAACCGACTTCGTCATCGAGATCGCGGGGCGGCCCGGCTTCGTCTTCGGGGTCGAGATCTGCGAGGACTATTGGGCGCCCCTGCCGCCCTCGACGCGCCAGGCCCTGGCGGGGGCGCGCATCCTGTTGAACCTGTCGGCGTCCAATGTGCTGATCGGCAAGGCCGACGACCGCGAACGGCTCAGCGCCGGTCAGTCGGCGCGGGCGCAGGCGGCCTATGTCTTCACCGCCTCGGGCTGGGGGGAATCGACCACCGACCTGGCCTGGGACGGGCAGGCGACGATCCACGAACTGGGCGCCCGCATCGCCGAGGGTCCGCGCTTTTCGATGCAGCCGCACCTGACCATCGCCGACGTGGATGTGGAGCGGATCGGGCAAGAGCGCCTGCGCACCGGAACCTTCGCCGACTGCGCCCGCGACGAGGCGCGCCGCGCGGGCGAGGACGAGCGCATCGGCCGGCTGCTGATCATCGAAGAGGATGCGCCCACGGGTCCGACGGCCGGTCCCCTGATGCGCGAGGTCGACCGCTTCCCCTTCGTGCCCGACGACGCGGCGCGGCTGGACCGCGACTGCTACGAGGCCTTCAACATCCAGGTCCAGGGACTGATGCGCCGGATGACGGCGACGAACAGCCGCCGCCTGGTCATCGGCGTCTCGGGCGGGCTGGATTCGACCCAGGCCCTGCTGGTCGCCTGTCGCGCCTTCGACCGCCTGAACCTGCCGCGCACGGGAATCCTCGGCTATACGATGCCCGGCTTCGCCACCTCGGACGCCACCAAGGCCAACGCCTGGTCCCTGATGAAGGCCCTGGGCGTCACCGGCGCCGAGATCGACATCCGCCCGGCGGCCGAGCGGATGCTGGCCGACATCGGCCACCCCCACGCCAAGGGCGAGCCGGTGCACGACATCACCTTCGAGAACGTTCAGGCGGGCCTGCGCACCGACTATCTGTTCCGCCTGGCCAACCAGAACCAGGCCTTCGTCCTGGGCACCGGCGACCTGTCGGAGCTGGCCCTGGGCTGGGCCACCTATGGCGTCGGCGACCATATGAGCCACTACAACGTCAACGGCGGCGTGGCCAAAACCCTGATCCGCCACCTGATCCGCTGGGTCGCCGAGCGCGAGATGAAGGACGCCGCGACCGCGCCCGTGCTGCGCGCCGTCCTGGACACCGAGATCTCGCCCGAGCTGGTCCCGGCGACCGACGGTAAGATTCAGTCGACCGAGGCGACGGTCGGTCCCTATGCGCTGAACGACTTCTTCCTGTTCCACATCACCCGCTACGGCTCGGCGCCGTCCAAGGCCGCCTATCTGGCGCACCAGGCCTGGGGCGACGCCGCGAAGGGCGCCTGGCCCGAGGGGACGCCGCACGACGAGCGGGTCGCCTATGATCTGAAGACGATCAAGGCCTGGCTGCGCCGATTCCTGATCCGCTTCTTCCAGACCAGCCAGTTCAAACGCTCGGCCCTGCCCAACGGTCCCAAAGTGGTCACCGGCGGCAGTCTCAGCCCGCGCGGCGACTGGCGCGCGCCGTCCGACGGCTCGGCCAAGGTCTGGCTCGACGAACTCGAAACCAACATACCGGACGCCTGATGACCGACGAACCCACCAAGGACTCCAACGGCAATCTGCTGGCCGACGGCGACAGCGTGACCCTGATCAAGGACCTGAAGGTCAAGGGATCGGGCGGGGTGACGCTGAAGCGCGGAACCCTGGTCAAGAACATCCGCCTGACCGGCGATCCCGACGAGATCGAGGCCAATGTCGAAAAGGTGCGCGGCCTGGTCCTGCGCACCGAGTTCGTCAAGAAGGCCTGACCTCAGCCTTCTCCCCTTGGGGGAGAAGGTGGCTCGCGGAGCGAGACGGATGAGGGGTAGGCCCGCATCATCCTGACTGTCTGACGGTGGACTCGCGGAAACAGCCCCCTCATCCGAGCGCCGCTGGCGCCCACCTTCTCCCCCAAGGGGAGAAGGGAACATTAGGGCGCCTGGTTCAGGAATTCGAAGATCGCGGCCTTGGCCTCGGGTTCGTCCAGCATCGGCGCGTGGCCGACGCCGGGGACCTCGGCGAACCACATCTTCCTGGCCGCCTTCTGCATCCGCGCGGCGATATCGACGCTGAGCAGGTCGGAGGTCTCGCCCCGGATCAGCAGGGTCGGCCGACCCTTGGCCAGGCGGTTGAAGAAGGGCCACAGGTTGGGAACCAGGGCCTTGGTCCCCGCCGCGCGGATCGGCACGGCGATGTCGGGATCATAGTCCAGCACCGGCGCGCCCTCGGTCCCCACCCGGAAACAGCGGCGGGCGAAGGCGTCCCAGAAGGCGTCGCCGCGGGCGGGAAAGGCGATCTCGTTATTGCGGCGCACATAGTCGCGGGCGTCGGCCCAGGACTGCACGTCCACCGGCTGTCCGGCATAGGCGGCGATGCGGGCCAACCCCTCCTTGGCCACCTCGGGACCGACGTCGTTGATGATGGCGGCGGCCACGGCCTTGGACTTGACCGCCGCCATGGCCATGGTGATCAGCCCGCCCATGGAGGTGCCCAGAAACACCGCGCGTTCGACCCCCGCCGCGCTCATCAGCGCCAGCATGTCCTTGGCGTAGTTGGGCGGCTGATAGGTCATCGGATCGGGCGCCCGATCCGACAGGCCGCGCCCGCGCACGTCGACGGCCAGGACCCGGCGGCCGCTCTGGGCGATCAGGGGGGCGATGGTCTCGAAGTCCGCGCTGTTGCGGGTCAGGCCGTGGATGGCGATGACCGGCAGTTTCGCCGGGCCGTCGGCGGCGGCGTAGTCGCGGGCGTACAGCGACAGACCGTCGGGCGAGGTCCAGCGGCGGTCGGCGTAGGGTTTGCTCATGGCGCCACTGTGACGCCGGGCGAGACCGGTTTCAACGGGCGATGATCGCCCTCAGTGGCCCAACAGGTCGCGCACGAACCGATCCAGGTCGCCGCCCTCGAAACGGAAGCCCGAAACCCCGGCGCGGCGGGCGGCCTCCAGGTCGCTGGGCTGGTCGCCGATCAGGAAGCTTTTTTGCGGATCGACGCCATGCTCGCGGATGGCGCGCAGGATCATGCCGGGGTTGGGCTTGCGATCCGGGTGATCGGGATGGCGGTATTGCTCGACCTTGGCCTCGGCGTGATAGGGGCAGGCGTAGACGGCGGCGATGCGCGCGCCCTTGGCCGCGAACCGGCGCACCAGGGCGTCGTTGAACCGCTGCATCTGGTCCAGGGTGAACAGGCCGCGCGCCACGCCCGACTGATTGGTGACGATCACCGCCAGATAGCCCAGCGCGTTCAGCCGCCGCACCGCCTCGGGCGCGCCGGGCATGATGCGCATGTCGGATTCGATGTGCGGATAGCCGGTGTCCTCGATCAGGACCCCGTCGCGGTCCAGAAAGACGGCCGCGACCCCGCCCGCGCTGCCCGCGTTCACGTCTCGGACTCCAGCACGGCGGTGAAGGCGGTCATCAGGTGATACAGGGTCGAGGCGGGCACGCGGGCGTCCATCGGGCGGTCGTCGGCGTCATAGCTGTCCATCCACAGGCCGGGAACGTCCGTGGCCAGGTGGGTGTCGAACACCGCCTGGGTCAGGGCCGCCGCGCGGTCGGCCCGGCCCAGCAACAGATGGGTGCGCACGGCCTCGGTCTGCGCCCACAGGCGGCGGCCGCCGTCGATCACGCCGCCGTCGCGGGCGAATTCGCGAATAGCGAAGCCCTGGGCGTCCAGCCCGCGCTCGATCGCCGTGGCGTAGAGGGCGCGGGCCGGGCCGTCGCGTTCGCCCATGCCCGCCGCCCGCGCGCGGTCCAGCAGCCAGACCCACTCCATATGATGGCCCGGCTCGGCGACGCGGCCGGGTTCGCCGGGCGCGACCGCCCAGTCCTCGGTGAAATATTCGCCCAGCACGCCGTTTCCGGCGTCCAGAAAGGCACGATCGAACAGGCTCAGACTCTCGGCCGCCATGGCGTCCCAGGCCGGGGCCGGGGCGATGTCGCGCCAGGCCAGCATGGCCTCCAACAGATGCATGTGCGGGTTCTGGCGGCGCGGCAGGGCGGGCGGGATCGCCTCGTCCCAGCCGCCGTGGGCCGAGGTCATCCGTTCCCGGATCGACTGCACCGTGCGCGCGGCCAGGGGCGCGGCGCGCACGTCGCCCAGCACCCGATGCGCCGCCGCCAGGGCGAACAGGACGAAGGCCTGGTCATACAGGTCGACGCCGTCGTCCAGGGGGGCGCCGTCCGCTTCGGTGGTCAGCCGCCACAGGCCGTCGTCGCGGCGGCAGGCGGCGATCATCCGGTCCAGTCCCGCCTGGGCGATGGCGGCGCCCGGCGCCCAGCCCAGGGCGCTCCCTTGCGCGAAGGCGTAGATCTGGCGCGCCTGGACGCGGGTGCGGCGCGGCAGGTTCGGAACCGGCCGTCCGTCGAAATCCAGCGCCTCGTGGAAACCGCCGTCGGCGGCCACGCCCCGCGCCGCCCACAGCGGCAGGGCCTGGTCGAACAGCCAGGCGCGCACCCGATCCTGACTGGCGGAAAGCGACGTCACGATGCGGGCTTACGGTCCAGACCGCGATTTGCCAAGACGCCCGCTGTTGCAACCGGCAACGGGAAGTGACCCTGTCGGGTTTGGCGTGACCGAGAGCCGTTTGATAAAGGCCGCCTGACCCCTTCCGCCATGACCGGCGCCGAGACGAGACCTCCATGATCCCCTTCATCGACCTACAGGCCCAACGCCTGCGCCTGAACGGCAAGATCGAAGCCGCCGTGCAGGAGGCCGTGACCGGCGGGGCCTGGGTCATGGGACCGCAGGTGCGCCAGTTCGAGACCGACCTGGCCGCCTTCGGCCGCGCCAAGCACGCGCTCGGCTGCGCCAACGGCACCGACGCCCTGGCCCTGCCGCTGATGGCCTGGGGCGTCGGGCGCGGCGACGCGGTCTTCGTGCCCAGCTTCACCTTCGCGGCCACGGCCGAGATCGTGCCCTGGTTCGACGCCGAGCCGGTGTTCATCGATGTGGACGCCCGGACCTACAATATGAGTCCCTCCCATCTGGAGGCGGCCATCGAGGCGACCAAGGCCGAAGGCCGCCTGATCCCGCGCGTGGTCATCGCCGTCGATCTGTTCGGCCAGCCCGCCGACTATCCGGCCATCAAGGCGATCTGCGACAAGCACGGTCTGAAGCTGATCGCGGATTCGGCCCAGGGCTTCGGCTGCACCCTCGACGGCGAACACCCGCTGAAATGGGCCGACGTGACCACCACCAGCTTCTTTCCGGCCAAACCGCTGGGCTGCTACGGCGACGGCGGGGCGGTGCTGACCAATGACGACGATCTGGCCCAGTTGATGGATTCCATCCGCGTGCACGGCAAGGCCGTGGCCCGTGACCTGGAAGGCCGCAGCTTCGAGCACGACCCCAAATATCTGAACATGCGCATTGGCCTGAACAGCCGCCTGGACACCATCCAGGCCGCCGTCCTGATCGAAAAGCTCAAGGTGTTCGGCGACGAGATCGCCTGGCGCAACCGCATCGCCGCCCGCTACAATGAGGCCCTGCGCGCCCATGTCGCCGTCGTGCCCGACGTGCCGGCGGGCAATGTGTCCAACTGGGCGCAGTACACGATCGAACATCCGAACCGCGACGGCCTGGCGGCGCACCTGCGCGAACAGGGCGTGCCGACGGCGGTCTATTATCCGATCCCGCTGCACCTTCAGCCGGCCTATGACATGTATCCGCGCGGGCCTCAGGGCCTGCCGGTGACGGAACGTCTGATGAAGACGGTCATCAGCCTGCCGATGCACGCCGACCTGGACGAGGCGACCCAGGACCGCATCATCGCCGCCGTCGCGTCGTTCAAGGGCTGATCCGCATGACCCAGCACCTTCCCCCGCTGAAGATCGGCGTCGCCGGCGCCGGCGTCATGGGCCGCAACCATGCGCGCGTGGTCTCCGAGATCCGCGACTTCGACCTGACCGCCGTGTTCGACATGGACGCCGTGACGGCCGGCGGCGTGGCCGCCGCCTATGGCGCGACCGGGGTCTCGACGGCCCAGGCCTTCATCGACGCCGGACTGGACGCCGCCATCGTGGCGACCCCGAACCGCACCCACGCCGACCTGTCCGTCGCCCTGCTGGAAAAGGGCGTCCATGTTCTGGTCGAAAAGCCCATCGCCGCCACCGTGGCCGACGCCCAGCGGATGATCGACGCCGCCAAGGCCAACGACCGCGTGCTGATGGTCGGCCAGGTCGAGCGCTTCAATCCGGCCGTCGACGCCGTCAAGCGCGCCATCGCCGACGAACAGGTCGTCTCGATCCAGATCACCCGCGTCGGTCCCTTTCCGCCGCGCATGGGCGAAGTGGGCGTGGTCATCGACCTGGCGGTGCACGACATCGACATCATCCGCCACCTGACCGGCTCCGAGATCGTCGAAGTCCAGCCGCAACTGGCCGCCACCCACGGCCACCGCGAGGACACCGCCCTGCTGCAGTTCCGGCTGGCGAACGGGGTCATCGCCCACATCACCACCAACTGGGTCACGCCCTACAAGACCCGCACGCTTCAGGTCGCGACCCAGAACAAATTCGTCGTCGCCGACCTGATGACCCGTCAGGTCACCGAATATTTCGGCCAACAGTCCGACGGCAGCTATTCGACCCGCGGCGTGATGAGCTGGCCCAATGAGCCGCTGAAGAAGGAATTGGAGGCCTTCGCCCACGCCATCCGCACCGGCGAGACCCCGGCCGTGACCGGCGAAGACGGCCTGAGGAACCTGGAAGTGGCCCTGCGGTGTTTGGGCGAGGGCTGATCAGCCCAGGGCGCTGACCACGTCGGTCTTGGCGAAGTCGTCGCCGACGTACAGCAGCGGACAGTCATACATCCGCGCCAGGGCGTAGCTGAACGAGTCGCCGTAGTTCAGGCGCGCGGGGTGAAACCCCTTGCCCCAACGCCGATAGCCCGCTGACGCCCGTTCGGCGAAAGCGGCCGTCACATCGACGATCTCGGGTTCAAGACTATCCAGCAAGGCGGTCATGGCCGGAAGCAAATCCATGCTCGACGCCACGATCAGGGCTTCGGTCAAAGTCCCAGCCGAGATCACCAGCTCATTTTCCAGCAGCGCACTTTCGCAGGCCGGTCCCAGCGGCTCCCTAGCCAGGACAGCGATCAGGGCTGAGGTGTCGACAGCGATCAATCGGGCAAGCCGTCTTCGTCGTAGAGGAAGTCCTGGCTACGGGCGGCGCTGAAACCCGGAGGAAACTTGCCTTCCGCCAGCGCCTGGGCCGCACGGATGCCCGCCAGCCGCCTCGCTTTCAAGTCCGGGGAAATATGAACCGCGACCAGGCGCACCACGTCCTTGCCGTGACGTGTCAGCACCACATCCTCGCCCGCCTCCGCGCGGCGCACGAGGTCGGTCAGTTGGGCCTTGGCGTCAGAGACCGGGACATGAGTCATGCTCAAAAATATGGACCAATCAATGGTCCAAATCAAGCACTCCGACCCACCGGCCGGTTCACCCCGTCACCTGCATCCCCAGCCATTCGGCGATCAGGGCGGGTTTGTCGGCGCCGTCGATCTCTATCGTCAGCTCGTGCTTGATCAGCCAGCGCCCCCCGCCCTTGTCCTCGGCCGACAGCAGTTTGAACCGTCCGCGCACCCGTGATCCGGCCGGGACCGGGGCCAGGAAACGCAGCTTGTCGAAGCCGTAGTTGACCCCCATCACCACCCCGTCCAGCGGCTTGACCGCGTCATAGCTCATGGCCGAGGCCAGGCTGAGGGTCAGGAATCCGTGGGCGATGGTCCCGCCGAACGGCGTCTGCCGGGCCGCCTCGGGATCGACGTGGATGAACTGATGGTCCTCGGTGACGTCGGCGAAGGCGTCGATGCGGGCCTGGTCGATCTCGAACCATCTGGAGACGCCGACCTCCTGGCCGATCAGGGACGACAGCTCGGACGGATGGGGCATGGTCAGGCTCCGATCGGGGTGAAACGGTCTTCGATGATGGCGGCGAACAGGGCCGGGTCGATGTTTCCGCCCGACAGGACGACGGCGGTGGTCAGCCCCTTGGTCTCGACCTTGCCGGCCAAGAGCGCCGCCAGAGACACCGCGCCGCCCGGCTCGATCACCAGCTTCAGCACCCGAAAGGCGTAGCGCACCGCCTCGGCCGCCTCGGCGTCGGTGACGGTGACGACCCGCTCCAGCCGCTGATTGATGGGCCAGGTCAGCTCGCCGGGGATGGGCGTCATCAGGGCGTCGCAGATGGTCCCCGGCGCGGGCGCATGGGTGACCCGCTGTCCGGCCGCGAACGACATCTGGGTGTCGTTATAGGCCGCCGGTTCGACGCCGACGACGCGCGTATCCGGCGACCGCGCGGCCAGGGCCAGGTTGATCCCCGCGATCAGCCCCCCGCCCGAGGTTCCGCACAGCAGTTGATCCAGCGGCGCATCCGCCTGCTCCACGATCTCCAGCCCGACCGTGCCCTGGCCCTCGATGACGAAGGGATCGTCGAACGGCCGCACCAGGATGCTGCCGCGCGTGGCCGCGATCTCCTCGCCGATGGCTTCGCGGCTCTCGGCGTATCGGTCATAGGTCCGCACCTCGCCGCCGAAGGCGATGACCCCCTCGACCTTCACCCTGGGGCTGTCGGCGGGCATGACGATGACGGCCGAGGTCCCGACCAGCCGCGCCGCCGCCGCCACCGCCTGGGCGTGGTTGCCCGACGAATAGGCCACCACCCCGCGCGCCCTCTCGTCGTCCGTCAGGCGGCTGATGCGGTTGTAGGCGCCGCGGAATTTGAAGGCCCCGGCGTATTGCAGGTTCTCGGCCTTCAACAGCACCCGCCCGCCCAGCCGTTCATTCAGGGCCGGGCTTTCGATCAGGGGGGTGCGGACGGCCTGTCCGGCGATCTGACGGGCGGCGTCCTGGACGCCTTGGAACGACGCGATGTGCATGACGCCACTTAAGCCGAAGCCGCGTCTCGGCCCAAGAGACGATCTGGACGATGACGGCGCGCGCGGGCGCCGCTAGGGTCCCGGTCATGACCGATACGCCCGCCGCCGCCAGCGCCGACCCTTCCGCGATCCGGCTGTGGCTGATCGACGCCTCGGCCTACATCTTTCGCGCCTATCACGCCCTGCCGCCGTTGACGCGCAAGTCCGACGGCCTGCCGGTGGGCGCGGTCCAGGGCTATTGCAACATGTTGTGGAAGCTGATCCGCGACATGAAGGGGGCGGACGGGCCGACCCATCTGGCCGCCGTCTTCGACCATTCGGAAAAGACGTTCCGCAACGACCTGTACGATCTGTACAAGGCCAACCGCTCGGCCCCGCCCGAGGATCTGATCCCCCAATTCCCCCTGGTGCGCCAGGCGACGGCGGCCTTCGGCGTGCCGTGCGTGGAGCTGCCGGGATATGAGGCCGACGATCTGATCGCCACCTACGCCTGCCGGGCGCGCGACGCGGGAGGCGAGGCGGTGATCGTCTCGTCCGACAAGGACCTTATGCAGTTGATCGGACCCCACGTCGTCATGTGGGACCCGATGAAGGACCGCCGCCTGGCCGAGGACGCGGTGATGGAGAAGTTCGGCGTCACCCCGGACAAGATGATCGATCTTCAGGCCCTGGTCGGCGACAGCGTCGACAATGTGCCCGGCGCGCCCGGCATCGGTCCCAAGACGGCGGCCCAACTGCTGGACGAATACGGCGATCTCGACACCCTGCTGGCCCGCGCGGGCGAGATCAAACAGCCCAAGCGGCGCGAGACCCTGATCGAACACGCCGAGCAGATCCGCCTCAGCCGCCGGCTGGTCGAACTGGTCCGTGACGTCCCCGCGCCTGAACCGATCGCCGACTTCGTGGTGCGCGATCCCGATCCGGCGACCCTGTCGGCCTTCCTGGACGAGATGGAGTTCCGCACCCTGGCGCGGCGCGTCGGCGACGGCAAGGCGGCGGCCCACGACGGCTCGGCCTTCGCACCGAAACCGATGTCGGCGCCGGTCGCCACGCCCCGCTACGCCCCCGCCGAGACCCCCGCGCCGGGCGCGAGCCAAGGTCAGGATCAGGGCTTCGACGCCGACGCCTATGTCTGCGTCCAGACCGTGGAGGCGCTGGACGACTGGATCGCTCGGGCGACGGCCGCCGGGATCGTCGGCTTCGACACCGAGACCGACGCCCTGTCGTCCACCCACGCGGGCCTGTGCGGCTTCTCCCTGGCCGTCGGGCCGAACGAGGCCTGCTATGTGCCGCTGGGTCACGAACATCCCGACGCGCCGGGCGCGGGCGGCGGGCTGGACTTCGGCGACGCCCCGGCCCAGCCGCCGATCCAGCAGATCGACATGGCGACGGCCCTGGCCCGGCTGAAGGCCCTGCTGGAGAACCCCGCCGTGCTGAAGGTGGGCCAGAACATCAAATACGACATGGCCGTCATGGCCCGGCGCGGCGTCCGCGTGGCGCCGATCGACGACACCATGCTGATCAGCTACGTCCTGGACGGCGGCAGTCACAACCACGGCATGGACGAGCTGTCCAAACGCTGGCTGGGCCACGAGCCGATCGCCTTCAAGTCGGTGACCGGAACCGGCAAGGCGCAAAAGAGCTTCAAACACGTCGAACTGGTCCCCGCCACCCGCTATGCGGCCGAGGACGCGGACGTGACCCTGCGCCTGTGGCGCATCCTGAAGCCCCGCCTGGCGACTGAGCGCCTGACCGCCGTCTATGAGACGCTGGAGCGCGGCATGCCCGCCGTCCTGGCCGACATGGAGCTGGCGGGCGTCCGCATCGACCCGGCCCGGTTGAAGCGGCTGTCGCACGAATTCGGCCTGCGCATGATCGAGCTGGAGGACAAGGCCCAGGCCCAGGCCGGCCGCCCCTTCAACCTGGGCAGCCCCAAACAGATCGGCGACATCCTGTTCGGCGAGATGGGCCTGCCCGGCGGCAAGAAGACCGCCACCGGCCAATGGGGCACCGACGCCAGCGTGCTGGAAGACCTGGCCCTGACCCACGACCTGCCGCGCACCCTGTTGGAATGGCGCCAACTGTCGAAACTGAAGGGCACCTATACCGACGCCCTGACCGCCGCCGCCGACCCGAACACCGACCGGGTGCACACCAGCTATCAACTGGCCGCCGCCTCGACCGGCCGCCTGGCCTCGTCGGACCCCAACCTCCAGAACATCCCGATCCGCAATGAGATCGGCCGCCAGATCCGCCAGGCCTTCATCGCCGCCCCCGGCCATGTGCTGATCAGCGCCGACTACAGCCAGATCGAGCTGCGCCTTCTGGCCCACATCGGCGACATCGCCGAGCTGAAACGCGCCTTCAAGGCAGGCCAAGACATCCACGCCGCCACGGCGTCCGAAATGTTCAACGTCCCCATCGATCAGATGGACGCCGAGACCCGCCGCCGCGCCAAGGCGATCAATTTCGGCATCGTCTACGGCATTTCCGCCTTCGGCCTGGCCGCCCAGCTCGGCATCGATCAGGGAGAGGCGGGGGCCTATATCAAGACCTATTTCGAGCGCTTCCCCGGCATCCGCGCCTATATGGACGCGACCAAGGCCCAGGTGCGCCAGGACGGCTTCGTCTCCACCGTCTTCGGCCGCCGCATCCACATTCCGGCCATCCATTCCAAATCGGGCGCCGAGCGCCAGTTCGGCGAGCGCGCCGCCATCAACGCCCCGATTCAGGGCGCCGCCGCCGACATCATCCGCCGGGCCATGATGCGCATGCCGGGCGCCCTGGCCGAGGCGGGCCTGAAAACCCGCATGCTGATGCAGGTCCACGACGAACTGGTGTTCGAGGCCCCCGAGGCCGAGGCCGAAGCCGCCGTGGCCCTGGTCAAACGCGTGATGGAGACCGCCGCCGAACCGGCCGTGGCCCTGACCGTGCCGCTGATCGTCGACGCGCGCGCCGCGCAAAACTGGGATGACGCACACTGATGACCGACCCGAATGAAGCCCCCATCCGCGACGACCGCGAGGCGCGTCGCTATGTCCTGGACATCGACGGCCAGAGCGCCGTGGTGATCTATAACGAGGCGGGCGGCGGCCTTTTGATCACCGAGACCCTGGTGCCCCAGGCCCTGGAGGGACAGGGAATCGCCAGCCGCATGGCCCGTTTTGTCCTGGAGGACATCCGCGCGCGCGGGCTTCTGGTCCTGCCGACCTGCCCCTTCTTCGCCAGCTATCTGAAGAAACACCCGGAATGGACCGACATCGTCCACCCCAGCTACCGCATCGCCCTTGGCCTCTGATCCGTTCGATGTCCTGATCGTCGGCGCCGGGGCGGCGGGCATGATGTGCGCGGTCGAGGCGGGGCGGCGGGGGCGGCGGGTGCTGGTCGTGGACCACGCTTCGGCGCCGGGCGAGAAGATCCGCATCTCGGGCGGGGGGCGGTGCAATTTCACCAATCTGGGCGCCGGACCTCAGGCCTTCCTGGGCGAGAATCCGCGCTTCGCCACCTCGGCCCTGAAGCGGTTTTCGCAGCACGACTTCATCAAGCGCGTCGATGCGGCGGGCATCGCCTGGCACGAGAAGACCCTGGGTCAGTTGTTCTGCGACGGCAGCGCCAAACAGATCGTCCGCATGCTGACCGACGACATGGCGGCGGCCGGGGTCGAGATGCGGCTGGGCGTCGGCGTCGAGGCGATGGAGCCTGAGGGCGAGGACCATCGCGTGCGCCTGTCGGACGGATCGCACGTCACGGCCTCCAGCCTGGTGGTCGCCGCCGGCGGCAAGTCGATTCCCAAGATGGGGGCGACCGGCTGGGCCTATGAGGCCGCGCGGCGGTTCGATCTGCGGGTCACCGAAACCCGGCCCGCCCTGGTTCCCCTGACCTTCGAGCCGGGCCTGTTGGCCGAGACGGCGCCTCTGGCCGGCCTGTCGGTCGATGCGGTGGTCGGCTGCGGCAAGACCCGGTTTCGTGAGGGCATGCTGTTCACCCACCGGGGGATCAGCGGGCCGTCGATCCTGCAGATCAGCAGCTATTGGCGCGAGGGCCAGGCGATCACCCTGTCGATGGCGCCCGATGTCGATGTGTTCGAGACCCTGCGCGCGGCGCGGGCCGAGAACGGACGTCAGGCGGCGGCCACGGCCCTGGGCCACATCACGCCCCGCCGCCTGGCCGACGCCGTCCTGGCGCGGCTGAAGATCGGCGGCAATCTGGGCGACCTGTCGGACAAGGCCCTGCGGACCATCGACCAGGCGGTCAACGGCTGGAGCCTGAAGCCGGTGGGGTCCGAGGGCTATCGCACCGCCGAGGTGACCCTGGGCGGCGTCGACACGGCGGCCCTGGATCAGAAGACGATGGCGGTTCGGGATCGGCCGAACCTGTTCTTCATCGGCGAGGCGGTGGACGTCACCGGCTGGCTGGGCGGTTATAATTTCCAATGGGCCTGGTCGTCGGGCTGGGCGGCGGGCCAGGTCTGCTGAAACCGCGAACCCGGCCTTCGTGGGACCTGGGCCGATTGGTCGCATGGGCGAACGGGCTTAGGGCGCCCAAGTCTGTGGGCATGACACGGAGACGCCCATGCCCCTTCTGATGTGCCCCAACGACAATGCGCCGATGCAGACGCTGGAACGTTCCGGCGTCCAGTTCGACATGTGCCCGACCTGCCGCGGCGTGTGGCTGGACCGGGGCGAGCTGGAGAAGCTGATGGAGGCCGCGACCCAGGACGCGCGCGCCGCCGCCCCGCCGCCGCCTCAACCGGCCGCCCAACCCTATCCGCCGCAACAGGCGCAGCAACAGCCCTGGGGCGCCCCCCCGCAAGGGTATCGCGACGACCGCTACCGCCGCGACGACGACTATCACCACCGCAAGAAGAAGAAGCGGATGGACATCTTCGACATCTTCGACTGACGTCCGCCCCTCGCGGAGGACCGCACGAACGAAAAAGGCGGCGCCCGATCTGGACGCCGCCTTCTTCATGTCAGGCTGGAGCCGTCACTCAGTCGCGACGACGACGGCCGCGATCGCCGCCGCGATCGCCGTCCCGCTTGGGACGGCCGCCGGTGTCTTCCGACAGGGGCGGCTCGCCCCGCTCGGCGCGTTCGGCGTTGATCTTGTCGGTGATGTCCTCACCGGTTTCCTGATCGACGACCTTCATCGACAGCTTGGTCTTGCCGCGATCGTCCAGGCCCAGGAATTTGACCTTGACCTCCTGGCCTTCCGAAACGACGTCGGCCGGATTGGCGACGCGCTCCAGGGCCATCTGCGACACGTGGACCAGGCCGTCCTTGGCGCCGAAGAAGTTCACGAAGGCGCCGAAATCGACGACCTTCACCACCTTGCCGGTGTAGACCTTGCCCACTTCGGCCTCGGCCGCGATGGAGTTGATCCAGGTCTTGGCGGCCTCGATCTTGTCCTGGTCGTTGGCGGCGATCTTGATGGTGCCGTCGTCGCCGATGTCGATCTTGGCGCCGGTCTTCTCGACGATCTCGCGGATCACCTTGCCGCCCGAACCGATCACTTCGCGGATCTTGTCGACCGGGATCTTGACCGTTTCGATCTTCGGCGCGAACTCGCCCAGTTCGGCGCGCGGCGCCTCCATGGCCTTGTCCATCTCGTCCAGGATGTGCAGGCGGCCGGCCGAAGCCTGGGTCAGGGCCTGCTTCATGATCTCCTCGGTGATGCCGGGGACCTTGATGTCCATCTGCAGCGAGGTGATGCCGTCACGGGTGCCGGCGACCTTGAAGTCCATGTCGCCCAGGTGGTCTTCGTCACCCAGGATGTCCGACAGGATGGCGAACTCGCCCGACGGCTCCAGGATCAGGCCCATGGCGATGCCCGAGACCGGGCGGGCCAGCGGCACGCCCGCGTCCATCAGCGCCAGCGACGAACCGCACACGGTGGCCATCGACGACGAACCGTTGGACTCGGTGATCTCCGACACCAGACGGATGGTGTAGGGGAATTCCTCCGTCGTCGGCAGCATCGGACGGATGGCGCGCCAGGCCAGCTTGCCGTGGCCGATCTCGCGACGGCCCGGCGAACCCATGCGGCCCGCTTCACCCACCGAATAGGGAGGGAAGTTGTAGTGCAGCAGGAATTTCTCTTTGTACGTCCCGGTCAGGCTGTCGATGTACTGCTCGTCCTCGCCGGTGCCGAGCGTGGCCACGACCAGGGCCTGGGTCTCGCCGCGGGTGAACAGGGCCGAACCGTGGGTGCGCGGCAGGACGCCGACTTCCGAAACGATGGCGCGGACCTTGTCCAGGGCGCGGCCGTCGACGCGGTGGGCGTTCTCGATGATGTCGCGACGCAGGACCTCGGCCTCGCACTCCTTGAAGGCGGCCGAGAATTTCGAGCCGTCGACGCCGTCGGGGTTCTCGTCGGTCTTCACCAGGGCGGCGGCGGCGGTCTTCTTGGCCGCATCGACGCCCGAGCGGCGCTCGTATTTGCCGGCGTGGGTATAGGCGGCCTTGATGTCCGAACCGACCAGCTTCTTGATCGAGGCGACGACGTCCGAGTGGTCTTCGGCGGCGAAGTCGAACGGCTCCTTGGCGGCGTGCTCGGCCAGTTCGATGATGGCGTCAATGACCGGCTGCATGCCCGCGTGAGCGAACATCAGCGCCTTCAGCATGGTCTCTTCCGACAGCTCCTTGGCCTCGGATTCCACCATCATCAGGGCGTCGGCGGTGCCGGCGACGACCAGGTCCAGCTCCGACGAAGCCATCTGGTCCACGGCCGGGTTCAGCACCATCTCGCCGTCGATCATGCCGACGCGCGCAGCGCCGATCGGACCCATGAAGGGCACGCCCGAGATCGTCAGGGCGGCCGAGGCGGCGACCATGCCGACGATGTCCGGGTCGTTCTCCATGTCGTGCTGCAGCACGGTGACGACGACCTGGGTCTCGTTCTTGAAGCCCTTGACGAACAAGGGGCGGATCGGACGGTCGATCAGGCGGCTGACCAGGGTCTCTTTCTCGGTCGGACGGCCTTCACGCTTGAAGTAGCCGCCCGGAATGCGGCCCGCGGCGAAGGTCTTTTCCTGGTAGTTGACGGTCAGGGGGAAGAAGTCCAGGCCCGGCTTGGGCGCGCGGCCATAGACGACGGTGGCCAGCACCACGGTGTCGCCATAGGTGGCCAGGACGGCGCCGTCGGCCTGGCGGGCGATGCGGCCCGTCTCCAGCGTCAGCGGGCGGCCGGCCCATTCGATCGTCTTGCGTTTGATGTCGAACATGTTTCGTCTTTCGTAGTCCGGGCGGCGTATTCCGGCCGGAGTCCCATCAGTGGGGCGGAGCGTCGGGCGTTCAGTCCTTCGGTCCAAGGGCGGCCGCGCCATCGCGGCGAACCCGGGAAGATGAGGACCGGCGTGGCCCTCGCGTATGCGCCATACTCCCGTGGCGCGCGGGTCGATTAGATACGGAAAGAGGCGCGGACATGGCCCGCGCCTCGAATTCCGGCTCCGGGCGCGCTTAGCGGCGCAGGCCCAGCTTGGTGATCAGGGCGGTGTAACGCGCCTTATCGACCTTGATCAGGTGGTCCAGAAGGCGACGACGCTGCGAGACCATCTTGAGCAGGCCGCGACGCGAGTGGTTGTCCTTCTTGTGGGTCTTGAAGTGTTCGGTGAGGTTGGCGATGCGCTCCGACAGGATCGCGACCTGGACCTCGGCCGAGCCGGTGTCGCCCGAGGAACGGGCGTTGTCGGCGATGACTTCGCCCTTGCGGGCAGGCGTAATCGACATCGAGAGACTCCTTATTGGAGATTGAAAACGCGGTCGGGTTCAAGCCGGCCGGCCCGCAACTGACCGAGCGCGACGAGCGTCTGGCCCTGAAAGGCGGAAACGATGCGCGAGCCGTCGCGAAGGCGGCTTTTCAACGTTTCGACCTGTCGGGGGAGCAGTACGATCGGCCGTCCCTGCCGAAGCGAGAAGGCGTCCTGTTCCGTCACGGCCAGCTCCGGGATGTCGTCCAGGGCGGTCGAAACGGGCAGAAGGCCCTCAAAGGCGGCGTCCCTATGCACCAGATCGGTCAGGAAATCCAGCGTCACGGCGTTTTGCGTCGAGAAGGGTCCCACCCGCTCGCGCCTGAGGGCCGACACATGCCCCTCCGCGCCCAGGGCGGCGGCCAGATCGCGGGCCAGGGACCGCACATAGACGCCCTTGCCGGTCTCGATGCGGATCTCGACATGATCAGCGTCGGGCGCGGCCGCGACCTCGGCCGAATGGATGGTCACGGCGCGGGCCGCCAGCTCCACCATCTCGCCGCCGCGCGCCAGGTCATAGGCCCGCTCGCCGTTGATCTTGATGGCCGAAAAGGCGGGCGGGACCTGCTGGATGTCGCCGACGAAGGCGGGCAGGGCCGCCTTCACCGCCTCGACCCTCGGCCGCACGTCCGAACGGCCGGTCTCGCGCCCTTCGCGGTCGACGCTGTCGGTCGAGACGCCCCACTGGATGGTGAAGCGATAGGCTTTGCGCGCCTCCATCATGAAGGGCACGGTCTTGGTCGCCTCGCCCAGGGCGATGGGCAGAATGCCGGTCGCCAGGGGGTCCAGCGTCCCGGCGTGCCCGGCCTTGTTGGCGCCGAACAGACGCCGCACGCGGGTCACCGCCTCGGTCGATCCCATCCCCAGCGGCTTGTCCAGACAGACCCAGCCGTGGATGTTCAGCCCCGACTTGCGCCGCCCCATTACAACGCTCCGAACATCCTTCTCCCCTCGAGGGAGAAGGTGGACCGCAGCGCGGCTCGGATGAGGGGGAGGCCTGAAACACGCTCACTGGCGACGAAGAGGTTCGTGGACGCATCCCCCTCATCCGCCACGCTCCGCGCGGCGCCTTCTCCCCCAAGGGGAGAAGGATGAATCAGGCGGATCATTCCTCGTCCTCGTCATGCTCCAGATCCGCCCGCACGCGCGGGTCGGCGAACAGCCGGTCGATGTGGCTGGCGTTGTCGAAGCTCTCGTCGTGGCGGAATTTCAGATCGGGCGTGAATTTCATGTCCAGCTTGGGACCCAGCCGTCCGCGCAGGAAGCGGGCGTGCGCGTTCAGCGCCTTGATGATCTCGTCCTCGTGGCCCGTGGTCTCGGCCGCGTCGACCCCGGCGCCCAGCGGTTCGACGAAGCAGGTGGCGTGACGCAGGTCGGGCGACATCCGCACCTCGGTGACGGTGATCGACACCCCCTCCAGCGCCGCGTCGTGGATCTCTTCTTCCCTCAGCACGTCGACCAGGGCGTGGCGGATCAGTTCGCCGGCGCGCAGTTGGCGCTGGGACGGACCCTGGGGTCCCGATGCGTTGCGGGTGTGTTGCTTGCGGCCCATGGCGCGCCTCCTGGCCTTCGCCGCCGGGGATCGGACCCGGCTCACAAAAACGAAGGCCGGGGGTCTAGGCCCCTTGGCCCGCACTGTCCAGCGAAGCCCTGTCCACCGCCGCCAGCAGCTCGGCCGAGACGATCGCGCGGAACGGCCGCACCGTCACGCCGCCCGCGTTCAGCAGGCCCGCCGTCCAGTGGTTGCACAGATGCCCGACCCAGAAAGTCTCGACCGAGGCGAAGAAGCGGGCGTCGTCGCCCGCCCGCGCCGCCGCCAGCACCGGCGCCCCGTCCGGCGCCGCCAGCGACGCCTCCAGCCGGTCGCGCAGGGCCGCGAACCCCTGGGGCGACAGTCTCAGCGTCCGGCGCCGTTCGGCCGCGCCCAGGCGGGCGGGATCGCCCTGATAGGGGTCCAGCATCACCACCGAGGCGTTGCCGGGAGCGAAGAAGGCCCGCGCCCCGTCCGCCAGCCGGTTCTGGATCGGGCTTTGATCGACATAGAAGCGCGCGTCGCCCCAGCCGACCAGCACCCAGTCGCCCGGCGGCGTTCGCGCCAGGGCCTGGGCCAAGGTCCCGCCGCCCTCGGCCAGGGCCGCGCGCGGCACGGCCAGGTCGGTGTGAAAGCCGTTGTCCAACAGATAGGCCGTCACCGCCGCCTCGTCGCGGCCCGCCGGAAACGGCGCCTCGCCCGCCCGGGTCCAGCTCATCAGGGCGGCGGCGAACCCCATCAGGGCCGCCGCGCAGATCAGGATCAGCGACGATAGTTCAGGACGGCGCACGGAGCCTCGGGCGATGCGGCGGGTCCGGGCGGCGGCCCGGCGCGGAAGGCGATCAGGGTGACCCGCGGGCCGTCCTGCCGCAAGCCGATCCAGCCGGGCGCGGCGCCCGGGCACAGGGCGGCGGTCGATCCGGCCAGCACCTGGCGCAATTCTATCTGATCGTCCGGTCCCGCGCCGTAAAGACGTCCCAGGGCCGCCTCGCGCCCGAAGGCGATGCGGTGCGGCCGGGTCTTCAGGTCTCCGCCCTGGGCGAACCGCAACTCGGCGCGCACGAAATCGACGTCGCCGGTCGTCGTCCGCGTCGTCCCGTCGGCGGCGGCGAAGACGCCTCGCAGGATCGGGCCGTCATCGGTCTGGGCGCCGGTCTGGGCCGGGACCATCCGCTCCCACTGGCCGCGCGCCGCGCTCCAGGCGCCCGACGCGGTCTGGGCGGCGCGGTCCCACACGGCCACGGCCGTGGGTTCGTCCAGCGCCAGCAGGGCCAGGACCAGGCTCAACGGGAACAGCAAGGCGGCCAGGGATTTCTGGCCGTTGCGGCGGCGGACGGCGGCGGTCATCGCGATGACTTTAACGCCGGATCGCGCCGGAGATACAGCTATCGCGTGTCAGGGGCGCCGCTGGGCGCCGACGGCGGCAAGGCCCATTCGCCGCGATAGCTGTATTCCAGCGTCACGCAGTGGCGCATCGTCCCGTCGGCCCAGCGCCCGACGGCGTGCACGGTCAGGGGTCGTCCCGCCCGCACTCGGCCCAGCACCAGAAAGGCCTGGTCCGAACCCGGACACAGGGCGCGCGACAGGCCGCGCCCGTCGCCCTCTGACGGAACGGTGTAGATCGTCGTCTCGTCCGACCCTTGCGGCAGGGCGCGCCGCACGGCGTCCGGCCCGCCATAGTCGATCCGCGCCGATCCCCGCGCCGTGGTCGAGATGATGCGACGCACCGACACCCCGCCCAGCAGGCCGCGCCGGATCTCCAGCGTCACGCCTCGCGTCAAGGCCTGGGTCACCCGGTCGGCGGCGTCATAGGCCAGAAACCGCGTCTCGGCCCGCGCCGGGGCGGCGACGCCGACCAAGGTCAGGACGGCCAGGGCGGCGGCCGAAACACGCTGTGGGTTCGTCTTCATGTCGGCGACCATACCCTCGTTTGCGGCGAAAACGCGGAGGCGTCTCGCATCCAGGCGGGCGTCACGCCGCGCATCACCGCTCCAACGCCTCGATCACCAGCCCCTCGGTCAGCAGTTGCGGCAGGATGCGCGGCTCCGCCTGGCCGGGCCGGTACAGCAGATACAGCGGCACGCCCGAGCGGCCGTGGCGCGCCAGTTCGCGGGTGATGGCGTCGTCGCGACGGGTCCAGTCGCCGACCAGATAGACGGCGTTCGCCCGCGTCATCGCCTCGGCCAGGCGCGGCGACGACAGCGCCGCCCGCTCGTTGATCTTGCAGGTCACGCACCAGTCGGCGGTGAAGTTGACCAGCACCGGCCGTCCCTCGGCCAGCGCCGCCGAAACGGCCTGGGGCGACCATGGCCGGGACCCCAGGGCCGCGCCCTCGCTCGTCCGGCCCGGCTCCGGCGCGGGCGGCGTCCGCGCCGCCACGACGGTCAGGGCGAAGGCCGAAATCAGGGCCAGGGCGGCGGCGACGGCGCTGATCACGGCGGTTCCGCCTTCGGCCCGGCCCGCCTGATTGACCCCGACCAGCCACAGGCCGAAGGCCGCCAGCACCCCGGCCAGCAAGATCAGGCCCAGGGCCTCGCCGCCGGTCTGGCGCGCGAACACCCAGACCAGCCAGGCCGCCGCCCCATACATCGGAAAGGCCAGGACGCCCCGCAGCCGCTCCATCCACGGACCCGGCTTGGGCAGCCGCCGCAACAGGCCCGGCGACAGGCTGACCGCCAGATAGGGCAGGGCCAGGCCCAGACCCAGCATCAGAAAGACCGTCATCGCCGCGGGCCACGGCATGACCAGGGCCGCACCCAGGGCCGCCGCCATGAAGGGCGCCGTGCACGGCGCCGCCACCACCACCGCCAGCACGCCGGTGAAGAAGGACCCCGTCCCGCCCGGCAGCCGCGCCAGCGGGCCGCTTCCCGCGCCCTGAAGCCCAGCGCCGACGGAATAGACCCCAGACAGGTTCAACCCCACCGCCAGCATCAGCAGGGCCAGGCCTCCGGTCGCCAGCGGACTCTGAAGCTGGAAGCCCCAGCCGACCGCCTCGCCCCCCGCGCGCAGGGCCAGCAACAGCCCCGCCAGGGCGGCGAAGGCCGCCAGCACGCCCGCCAGGAACATCACCCCGTCGCGCCGCGCCTGGGCCGGGTCGTGCGCGCCTTTCGCCAGGCTGGCCGCCTTCATGGCCAGCACCGGAAAGACGCAGGGCATCAGGTTCAGCACCAGCCCGCCCAACAGCGCCAGCAGGGCCGCCTTCAACAGGCCGGGAATGGAGACCGCCCCGGTTGTTCCGGCCTTGGCCGCGTCGGGATCGGCCAGGGCCGCGCCCCCGCTCGCCCCCTCCGGCGCCGCGCCGGGTTCGGCCGTGATGGTCCAGGCGCCGCGGTCGGTCTGCAACACGCCCTCGATCCCGCCCGCGAGCGCTTCGGGCGTCAGGCCGCGTCCAGGCTTCAACGTCAGGGTCAGGCCGCGCGGTCCCGTCTGGCCCGCTTGCGCCGCCGCATGGTCGATCAGCCCGCCCTTGAAGGGAAAGAAATAGGCCCATTTCACCGGTCCCTCGGCCAGCGGCCCTCCGACGGCGGCCAGGCTCAGCCCGCCTTCGATCCGCGTGATCCGCGCCGTGATCGGCGCCGGGCGCGGGGCCTGGCCCAAGGTTCGCTCCACCGCCGCGCCATGGTCGGGGTCCGGCGGCGGCGCCCCCTCGGCCACCGGCAGGACCAGCGACAGGGTCAGGGGTTCCGGCACGCACATCTGGTCGCTGCACACCAGAAACAGCGCCTCGGCCGTCAGGGTCAGGCGGCTTCCCGGCCGCGCCGCGGCCGGAACCTGGATCGGCACGGGCAGATAGACGGTTCCCGAATAGCCGTAGTTCATCAGCCCCAGCAGCCGCTGGCGCTCGGGCGTCGGCCAGTCGATGTCGCCCGCCGTCACGCCCTGGGGCAGGGTCCAGGCCAGGGTGGTCGCTCCGCCCGAGTCGCCCGGATTGCGCCAATAGGTGTGCCAGCCCGGCGCGATCTTCTGGCGCACGGCCACGATCGCCGTCGATCCCGGCGCCGCCCAGCGGCTCATCGGGACCAGCTCCGCCTCGATCCGCTCGGTGCGCTGCGCGCCCAATCCCGGCGTCAGGCCCGCCGCCAGGCCCGGCGTCGCGGCGGTCCCCTGCGCGGCGGCGGGACCCGCGATCAGGCTCAAAAGCAGAAGACACAGGGCGGACAGGCGCAAGGGGACGGGTCTCGTTCGGATCGGGCCGCGACCTTAGACGCCCGCCCCGCCGCCCGCCACCGGGACGCGCCGACGCACCGTCGCCGCCTCTTCTTCAGGCGCGAAAAAGGGCGGCCCGCCACGCGACGGACCGCCCTTGATCATGCGGTCGAGACCCCCGGTCCCGACCGGCCCTCGCGGCCTAGTAGCGGCGCTGGCCGTTCTCCCAGTAGCATTCGCTCTGGCGATTATCGTAGCAATAGTAGTACCGGCCTTGGCTGTCGCGATAGCGCTGCTGGTTGGCGCGATCCTGGTTCGAGCCGCGCACGGCGCCGGCGACGCCGCCGATGGCCGCGCCGATGGCCGCGCCGGTGGCGGCGTTGCCGCTGCCGGTGTTGTTGCCGATGATGGCGCCCGCGACGGCGCCGATGGCCGCGCCCGCGGCGCCCTGGCGAACCGCTTCATTGGGTCCCGAATTGTAACCGTACGGGTCGCTGGCGCAGGCGGAAGCCAGAAGACCGGCCCCGGCGATCGCGATGATGGCCTTGTTCATGGTGCTTTCCTTCAATCTCTTGGGTTCGCCCCGGAGGAGAGAACGCTGGATTATGGCACAGGTTCCCCGGCTATTCTCAAGGATAAGGCTGTATTAATGTATCCAGCCATCGGTCGGCGGCGCGTCCATGCGCGCCGTGTTTGGAGTTGAGGGGGCTTCGTATGCGTTTTCCTGAACCTGTCCGCATGGCGGACGACGGCGATCACGGTCCAGTCTGGGCGCGCAGAGGGCGCCGTTCCAGCGGCGGCAATCCGATCGTCGGCCTATTGGTCACCCTGCTGGCCCTGTTCGGCGCGGCGAGCCTGGTCATGGGGATCAAGGAACGATCCCTGTCGGCCGGCGGCGCGGTGATGGACGGCTGGGTCTCGGGCGCCTGGAACGGCGTACGCGGTCTGGCTGGCCAGGCCCCGGAAGCCGCCGAGAAGGCCGCCGACCAAGCGGGCGACGCCGCCGCCAAGACCGGCGACGCCCTGGAAGCCGGCGCCGAAAAGGCCGCCGAGGAGATGAAGGCCTCCTGACCGCCGAAGGACTTCAGGAACATCGCCGCCCGACGCGCGTTCGGGCGGCATGTCCGCGACCATGACCGACGCGGGACCGGCCGCGGGAGATCCCGCCGTCACGTCTGACGATCCAGCCGCCGCGCCACGCGGCCTGACCCCGCACGCGACGCTGAAACGCGTCGTCCTGCTGCTCAATCCCCTGTCGGGAAGCGTCGGCGCGCACGCCGAGGCCGAGGCGCGCGCCATCTTCGCCGACTATGCGCTCCAGGCCGAGGTCCGCCCGCTGGACGGGGATTTCGACGACGCCGTCGCCGCCGCCTTCGAGCATGGGCCTGACGCCGTCTTCGTTCTGGCCGGAGACGGCACGGCGCGGGCGGTGGCGGCCGCGGCCGGGCCGGACGGACCGCTGATCGCCCCCCTGCCGGGCGGCACCATGAACATGCTGCCCAAGGCCCTGTACGGCACGACCGACTGGAAGATCGCCCTGCGCCAGGCGCTGGAGGCGGGCGAACCCCAGTTCGTCGCCGGCGGCCGCATCAACGGCGAGGAGCCGTTCTTCTGCGCCGCCATCCTGGGTTCGCCCGCGCTCTGGGCGCCCGCGCGCGAGGCCTTGCGGGCCGGCAAGCTGAAGCTGGCGTGGAGCCATGCCCAACAGGCCGTGAAACGAGCGTTTTCCGGCCGCCTGCGGTACAGCCTGGACGGGGCGCGGGCCAGGCGGACCGGGGCCTTGGTCCTGATCAGCCCGGTGATCTCCAAGGCCATGGAGGAGCCGGTCGGCCTGGAGGCCGCAGCCATGGACCCGGCCGACGCGGCCGAGACCCTGCGCATGGCCGCCCACGCCCTGTTCGACGACTGGCGCCGTGATCCCGCCGTTTCGAGCCGCCCGGCGCGGCGCATCGCCATCGGCGCCCGCTCGCGCATCCCCGCCGTAATCGACGGCGAGCCGACCGTTCTGGACCGCGAGGCCGTGGTGGTCTTCCTGCCGCGCGCCTTTCGCGCCCTGGCCCCCCGCCCGCCCGCGCCCGAGACCGCCGATTGATGGGGCGGCTGCTGCAATTCTCGGACGTGCATTTCGGCTGTGAGCACGGTCGCGCCGTCAAGGCCGCGCTGGACCACGCCCATGCCGCGCCGCCGGACCTGATCCTGATCACCGGCGACATCACCCAGAAGGGCCGCCCGCACGAGTTCGCGGCGGCGGGCGACTGGGTCCGCGCCCTGCCCCAGCCGGTGTTCGTCACCGTGGGCAATCACGACGTGCCCTATTGGAGCCTGGCCGCCCGGCTGTTCTGGCCCTGGCGCGCCTTCGAGCGGGCCATCGGCCATCCGGCCCATGACCATGAGTTCAAGTCCGACGCCGTCATGGTGCGCGGGGTGGCCACGGCGCGCGGCTGGCAGGCGCGGCTGAATTGGTCCAAGGGCGTCATCGATCTGGACCAGACCCGGCGCGCGGCCGAGGCCCTGCGCAACGCACCGATCGGCGCCCTGCGCATCCTGGCCTGTCATCATCCGCTGATCGAGATGATCGGCGCGCCCGTGACCGGCGACGTCAGGCGCGGCGACGCCGCCGCGCGCATCTTCGCCGAGGCCGGGGTGGACCTGGTGCTGACGGGCCATGTCCATGTGCCGTTCGCCGTGCCGATCGACCTGTCGGATCGCCAGTCCTACGCCGTCGGCTGCGGGACCCTGTCGCATCGCGAGCGCGGGGTTCCGGCCAGTTTCAACCAGATCGAATGGGACGCCGAGACAGTGACGGTCACGGCCATGGCCTGGATCGACGGCGCCTTCACCCCGCACCGGACCTGGTGCCTGCCGCGGCGTCAGGACACGCGGCGCGTCGAGACGGCGCCCGACCCGGCGGTTCCGGGCGAACTGGAGGCCGCCGCCCGCTGACTTCGGGCGCGCGCCAAGGGCGTCAGGCGCCGACCGTCAGGCGCGCGGGCCGCCGCGCCGCAGATCGGCGGTGATGAAGGACACGGTCACCAGCAGCAGAAAGACCAGGAACAGTCCGTAGGCGACGCTCATCGACGGCGCGCCGATCACGCCGCCGACGCCCAGGACGCCCGTGACCAGGGCCAGGACCAAAAACACAAGGGCCGCACGCAACATGAAACCCTCCTTTGGATCGAATGGGGGGATCAACGCTACTGGGGTCGTGATGTTCCGATGATCGGCTTGCGGCGATCACCGTCGACGGCGCGACGACCTCTCGGTGAAGGCCGCCGCGACCATGGTCGCCAAGGCGGGATTGCGCAAGAAGATGAACCCGCCCGCCAGGGCCGCCACCGTCCCCAGGATCGGACGTTGACGGAACAGGGCGAAGGCGCGCTCGCCCAGGCCCGCGGATTCGATCTCCTCTTCCTCCTCCTCCTCGTCCTGGCGGACCAGATAGATCAGGGCCGTGACCAGGGCGAGGACGGCGAAACTCAAGGCCGTCAGGGACGCCGCCGCCAGCGGCGGCAGCACCAGGCAAAGGGCGTAGAACTCGGACGCCCCCAGGGCCACGATCACCACGAAGGCGCACGCGGCCACGACCGCCGCGGCGGCCGCCTTCTTCACCAGCCCGCGACCGAACATCAGCGGCGACGGCCGGCCAGGAGCAGACCCAGGATGAGGCCCACGCCCAGGGCGATGGCCGTCGACTGGACCGGACGCTCCTGCACCCGCTCGGTCAGATAGCGTTGGGCCTCGTCCAGGCGCTCGGCGGCGTCATCATAATATTCGCGGCCGCGCACGCGGGCCTCTTCGTAATAGTCGCGGGCCTGGCCGCGCAGCTCTTCCGAGCGGGCGCGCAACTGGGCGCCGGTCTCGGCGGCCTTTTCACGAATCCGGGCCTCGGCGGCGCCGGCCTTCTCACGCAGGCGCGCGGTCTCTTCGCGCGCGCCGACCTTGAGATCCTCCTTGAGGGTCTTCAGGTCGTTCTTGATGTCTTCTCTCGCCTTGGTGGTGGCCATGATGCGCGCTCCGGTCTTAAGCTTGGCGTTAGATAAGCAACCCTGCCGGAAAACGCCACACCACGGCGACGGTTCCCGCAATGCAACATGGTCGCGGGCGTTGACAGCAGCGAGCGCGGCCGCCACCCCTCGCCCATGACTTGGCTGTTTCCGCCCCCCGCCGCACCGTCGCTGCCGATCCTGGGACAGGACGCGCGATTTCCCGTGCGCCGCATCCTCTGCGTGGGTCAGAACTACGCCGCGCACGCCCGCGAAATGGGCCATGAGCGGGCCGAACCCTTCTTCTTCTCCAAGCCCGCCGACGCCCTAGTCAGCGACGGGGCGGACCCGGCCTATCCGCCCGCCACGGCCGATCTGCACCATGAGGTCGAACTGGTCTGCGCCATCGGCGAAGGCGGCGACATCATCGGCTGGGCCGTCGGCTGCGACCTGACCCGGCGCGATCTCCAGGCGGCCGCGAAGGCCAAGGGACGGCCGTGGGACGCGGCCAAGGGTTTCGACCAGTCGGCCCCCTGCGGCGCCCTGACCCTGGGCGCCCCGCCCGATCCAGCCGCCGTCATCGCCTTGTCGGTCAACGGCCAGGTCCGCCAGTCAGGCCGCCTGGACGACATGGTCTGGAACCCCGCCGAGATCGTGGCCAAGGCGGGGACGCTGTGGGCGCTCAAGCCCGGCGACCTGATCTTCACCGGCACGCCCGAGGGCGTCGGCCCGATCATTCCCGGCGACCGCGTCGAGGCGCGGATCGACGGCCTGTCCCCCCTCAGCTTCACGGTGCGCCCATGATCCTGCACGGCTATTGGCGCTCGGGCACCAGCTACCGCACCCGCATCGCCCTGAATCTGAAGGGCCTGAACTACGAACAGCATGGCGTCGACCTGCGCCGGGGCGACCAGCGATCCGAGACCTATCTGCGCCTGAACCCGCAAGGTCTGGTCCCGGCGCTGGAGATCGACGGCGCCGTCCTGACCCAGAGTCCGGCCATTCTGGAATGGCTGGAAGAGACGCATCCGGCTCCGCCGCTGCTGCCGTCCGACCCGGTCGCGCGCGCCCAGGTCCGGGCCATGGCCGCCCTGATCGGCTGCGACATCCATCCGCTGAACAATCTGCGCGTCGGCAAGGCCCTGCGTGAGGGTTTCGGCGCCGATCAGGCCGCCGTCGACGCCTGGGCCGCGCGCTGGATCACGCCGGGGTTCACGGCGCTGGAAGCCCTGGTCGCCCGGCACGGAGACGGCTGGTGCTTCGGCGACGCCCCGACCCTGGCCGACTGCTATCTGATCCCGCAGATCTATTCGGCGCGGCGGTTCCATGTGGCGCTGGACGCCTTCCCCCGCCTGCTGGCGATCGAGACCGCGGCCGACGCCCATCCCGCCTTCCAGGCCGCCCATCCCGACCGCCAGCCCGACGCGGACTGATGCCCGACCCATGTTCGCCGGGTAAGGGTTCGTAAGGGTCTCGCAGACGGTCCCTTAAACATTGTTCGGCAATGTCCGAGGGTGAGCTTCCCCTCCTCGCCCTCTCCTGTCGATCGCCTGGCCCTGGCGGTGGTGACCGAGCCGGAACGTGCGCTTCCCGCGCCCGCCGGCGCGCGCGAGGACGCCATGCGCCATCTGCTGCAGACGGCGGCCGAGGCCGGGGTCGGCCTGATCGCCACCCGCCCCGACGGCGATGGCGAACGGCTGTTGGGCCAGGCCTGGCCCTTCCCCTCGCCCTTCCGCGTCAGCGCCCGCACCGTCTCCGTCTCCGAAGGCGTCGACCGGGTCGAGGCCCGCGCCCGGCGCTCTCTCGAACGGCTGGGCCTGCCGCGCGGCGACCTGCTGCTGGTGTCCAGCGCCAACGACCTGGCCGGGGCCGAGGGCCGCGCCCTGTGGGACCGGCTGTGCGCACTCAAGGACAAGGGCCTGTTCCGCCGCATCGGCGTCTGCGCCGAGATCGACGACAGCCCGGTCGCCCTGGCCCGACGCCTGTCGCCCGACGTGGTGCAACTGCCCTGCAATCTGCTGGATCAGCGCGCCGCGACCGAGGGCGTCATCGCCGCCCTGGCCGCCCAGGACTGCGCCGTCCACGTCTCATCCGTCTTCGCCGGCGGCGTGCTGTTCGCCGACAGCGAGGGCCTGCCGCATCATTTGAACGGCCACGCCATGGCCCTGTCGCGCACCCGGCGCCGCCTGGCCGAGGCCCGGCTGGACCCGATGCAGGCCGCCCTGGCCTTCGCCCTGGGCCTGGACGGCGTCGCCGCCGTGACGGCCAGCGTCGCCTCGGCCGCCGAACTGCGCGCCATATTGGCCGCCGCCCACGCGCCGCGCCCCGATCTGGATTGGTCGGCCCTGGGGCTGGAGGCGCCGGCGGCCTTCGCCGCCGACGCCCGCGCCGTCATCAGTAGCGCAGCCTGATCCCGACATAGGCCGACCGGCCCGCCTCGCCGTAGCCCCGCAGTTGCTGATAGTGGGTGTCGGTCAGGTTCTCGATCCGCGCCGTCAAACTGACCCGGTCGTTGACCGCCCAGGCCCCGTTCAGATTGACGACCGTGAAGCCGTCGCGCGTTCCGCCCGAATCCGGCATGTCGCCCTCGGCCCGCACGGTCAGGGCGCCCGACAGGCGTTCACCAGTCCAGCCCAGGGTCGCTGAACCCGAATGCTCGGCCACGCGCAGGATCGGCGTTCCGGCGCCCAGGTCCGTCGCATCGGTCCAGGCATAGGCCAGGTTCAGATCCCAGCCGCCGCCCAGGTCGGCGAAGCCCTCGAACTCCAGCCCGTCGGTGCGGGTCCGGTCGATGTTGACGTAGTAGAACTCCCACGTCCCGGAGTTGAAGAAGCCGTCGATCTGATCCTCGACCTCCAGCCGGTACAGGGTCAGCCGTCCGTCGATGCGCCGGTCGGCCGAGGTCCAGCCCAGGGCGATCTCGCCGCCCTTGGCCGTTTCCGGCGCCAGGGCCGCCGGATGGGTGGTCGGCAAGACGAAGCAGAAGTCGCACACCGATTGCGCCACCGACGGCGCCTTGAAGCCCGTCCCATAGGCGCCCGACAGGATGAAGCCCCCGCCCAGCGCATAGGCCGCCGAGGCGCGGCCGGTGATCTCGCCGCCGAAGTCGTCGGTCTCGTCATGGCGCAGACCCAGGTTCAGGCTCAGCCGCTCATTGGGCCGATAGCGCGCGACGCCGAAGATCGAGGTGGTCCCCAGACCCGCCGTGCGGCCGTTCAGATCGGCCTCGGTCTCCTCGCGTTCGGCGCCGAAGGCATAGGTCAGGGCCGCGTTCTGATCGCGGCTGTCGGCCTGCCAGCGCCATAGGCGGCGTTCGCCCTGATAGACCGAGGGATAGGCGCTGACGCTGTCGCGCTCGATCTCGGAGGCGGCGAGCGTGATCTGATGATCCAGACCCAGCACGTCGGCCGCGCGCAGCCGCACGAAGCCGGATCGGGTTTCGGTCGCGGCCGTGTCCGCCGCGTCCACCGGGCCGAAGCCGTCCAGCTCCGCGAAACTGTCGGACCAACGCAGACGCCCGTCGATCGACAGCCGCGGATCGAAGGCGAAGCGGCCGTTCAGACCGACGGTGGTGTTTTCAAAGCCGTCGTCCTCGGTGTTTCCGTTCGCCGCGTCCGCCGCCGAGAAGCCGTCGGTGTCGAAACGCGAGACGAAGGCCCCGACGGCCCAGCGGTCATTGGCCCGGCCGACGGCCAGACGGCCCCGCAGCGTGTCGTAGGACCCGGCTTCCGCCTCGGCGCGCAGACCGTCCAACTCGCGGCTGGTGAAGGCGATGACCCCGCCGATGGCGTCCGAACCCCACAGCGAGGACTGCGGCCCGCTGAGCACCTCGACGCGCTGGATGTCGCCCAGGTCGAAGCCGGAGAAGTCGAAACCGCCCGCCGGCTGGCTGGCGTCGTTCACCGGCACGCCGTCGACCAGCACCAGCGACTTGTCCTGGCTGACGCCGCGAATGCGCACCGAGGCCACCCCGCCGAAACCGGCGCGATAGACCGACAGGCCGGGAATGTCCGTCAGGATGTCGGCCGCGAACACCGCCCCGCGCCGCTCGATGGTTCGGGCGTCGATGGCCCGCGCGCCGGGCGTGTCGGCGACGATGGCCGGCAGGCGCGTGGCCGTGACCACCACCTCGGGCAGGGTGTTGGAATCGGTCTCCGCATGGGCGGCCGACAGGGGAAGAATCGCCGCGAGAGCGGCTGTGGAAAGCAGGATGGACCGCATGGGTTCCGTCTCCGTCAGGTCCCGACGCGGCGCGCGGCGCGACCATGGATGCGACCGATCCGCCGGTCCCTGAACGGGCCGGACGACGCCGGATCGGGTCGCTTCGACGGAACAGGGGTCTGATCGGTTGAGGGGGAAACGCTTCGCGTTTCCGCCGATGCCGTGAATCAGGCCCTCGCACTGTGCTGGAGCGAAATCCGCGATTTCGCTTCGGCAGTCCCCGCGCCTCTGTCTGGTCCCGGACAGCGGACGAGCGACGTCGGCGGCCAGGTTTCCTGGCTTGCGGGTCATCCCCCGCCGTTCACGCCTTCCCGGTCGCCCATTGCTGGTTTTCCAGTGGCGCCGGGGAACGCTCCCCGGATCGAACGACGACGTCGCCGCCTACAGTTGCGGGCACAGCCGCGGTGTCTGACCGCGTTCCCTTAACCGCCTGGCGGGGCTTTTCGCAGGGCTTGAAGGCTCGCGCAATAACGATCCTCCTCTGCGAAGCGGGGGAGGGTCGGTATGCCGCTTGAGCCGGGGCCGCCAATCCGTCACCCTGCGGCCGACCCATGAACGCCCCGCTCGTCCCCCCGCCGGTTCCCGCGCCTGACGCCCAGACCACGCCGGTCATGGCGCAATTCCTGGCGGCCAAGACGGCCCAGCCGGACGCCATCCTGTTCTTCCGCATGGGCGACTTCTACGAGCTGTTCTTCAAGGACGCCGAGGTCGCGGCGGCCGCCCTGGGCATCACCCTGACCAAGCGGGGCAAGCACGGCGGCGAGGACATCCCCATGGCGGGCGTCCCGGTTCATGCGGCCGAGGGCTATATCGCCCGGCTGATCCGCCAGGGCTTCCGCGTCGCCGTGTGCGAACAGTTGGAGGACCCGGCCGAGGCTAAGAAGCGCGGCTCCAAGGCCGTGGTCCGGCGCGACATCGTGCGCGTCATCACCCCCGGCACCCTGACCGAGGACAGTCTGCTGGACGCGCGCGGGGCCAATCGCCTGGCCGCCGTGGCCGTGCGCCGGGGCCGGGCCGCCGTGGCCGTGGTCGAGCTGTCGGCCGGATCGGTCGACAGTGTCGCCTGCGCGCCCGAGGACCTGGCCGCCACCCTGGCCGCCTTCCGTCCGTCCGAGGTGCTGGTGCCCGACCGGCTGTTCGCCGACGACCAGGCGCGCGCGGCCCTGGACGGCTCCGGCGGCGTGGCCCAGGCCATGCCCGCCGCCCTGGCCGAACCGACGGCCGCCCGCGACCGGGTGCAGAGGCTGTACGGCGTCGCGGCCCTGGACGGCTTCGGCGCCTTTGAAGAGGCCGAGGTCTCGGCCCTGGGTCTGATCGCCGCCTATCTGGAGACGACCCAGGCGGGCAAGGTCCCGGCCCTGTCGCCGCCGCGCCGCGCCGCGGAAACCGGCTGGATGGCCATCGACCCGGCCACCCGGCTGAGTCTGGAGATCGACCGCACCCAGCGCGGCGAGCGCGAGGGATCGCTGCTGGCCGCGATCGACCGCACCGTCACCTCGGGCGGCGCCCGAGCGCTCAGTGAACGCATCGCCCGACCCCTGACCGATCCGGCCGCCATCAATCGCGGGCTGGACGGGATCGAATGGCTGCTGGCGCGCCGCGACCTGAGACGTGATCTTCGAGAACATCTGCGCGCCTCGTCCGACGTGGCCCGCGCCGTGTCGCGCCTGGCCCTGGGACGGGGCGGGCCGCGCGACCTGGCCGCCATCCGCGCGGGCCTGATCACCGCCCAGTCGATTTCGGGCCTGTTCGCCGCGAGCGGCGATCCCCTGGACGGACCCCCCCCGCGCATCGCCGACGCCCTGGCCCGCCTGACGCCGCCGACCGAGGTGCAGCACCTGCTGGAATCCCTGATCGAAGGCCTGGTCCAGGAGCCGCCGCACCTGGCCCGCGACGGCGGCTTCGTGGCCGCGAACCATCGCCCCGAACTGGACCAGACCCGCGCCCTGCGCGACGACAGCCGCCGCGTCGTCGCCGAGCTGGAGGCCCGCGCCTGTCGCGAATCCGGCGTGCCGTTCAAGGTGCGTCACAACGCCGTGCTCGGCTATTTCCTGGAGACCACGGCCAGGGCGGCCGAGCCGCTGATGCGCGCGGGTCCTGACAGTCCTTTCATCCATCGCCAGACCCTGGCCAACCAGGTCCGCTTCACCACCGTCGAACTGTCGGAACTGGACGCCAAGATCAGCCAGGCCGGCCACCGCGCCCTGGCCATGGAGCAGGAGACGTTCGAGACCTGGCGCCGCGCCGTTCAGGATCAGGCCGCCGCGCTTCAGGCCGCCGCCGAGGCCCTGGCCGCGCTGGACGTCGACGCCGCCCTGGCCGAATGGGCCGAGGAGGCGGGCGCCGTGCGTCCGCTGGTCGACGACAGCCTATGTTTCACTGTCGAGGCGGGCCGCCATCCGGTGGTCGAGGCGGCGGTCAAGGCGGCGGGCGACCCCTACACCCCCAATGACGCGCGGCTGGACGGCGCGGGGGCGAACGGCGCGCGTCTGGCCGTGGTCACCGGGCCGAACATGGCGGGCAAGTCGACCTTCCTGCGCCAGAACGCGCTTCTGGTGGTGCTGGCCCAGGCCGGGTGTTTCGTGCCCGCCCGGTCGATGCGGCTGGGCGTGGTCGACCGGCTGTTCAGCCGCGTCGGCGCCGGAGACGATCTGGCGCGCGGCCGCTCCACCTTCATGATGGAGATGGTCGAGACCGCCGCCATCCTGACCCAGGCTACGCCGCGCAGTTTCGTGGTGCTGGACGAGATCGGGCGCGGCACCGCCACCTATGACGGCCTGGCCATCGCCTGGGCCGTGGCCGAGGCCCTGCACGAGACCAATCGCGCCCGCACCCTGTTCGCCACCCACTATCACGAGCTGGCCCGGCTGGAGACGCGGCTGGACCACGTCTGCAATCTGTCGATGAAGGCCAAGGAGTGGAACGGCGAACTGGTCTTCCTGCATGAGGCCGCGCCCGGCGCCGCCGACCGCAGCTATGGCGTTCAGGTGGCGAAACTGGCCGGCGTTCCGCCCGCCGTCGTCGCCCGCGCGCGCGGCGTGCTGGAGCGGCTGGAGGGCGAAAAGGCCGCCGCCGGGCGGCTGGACGACCTGCCCCTGTTCGCGCTCGCCGAGCCGCCCGCCCCGCCGCCGTCCTCGGCCGTCGACGACGCCCTGGCCGCCATCCACCCCGACGACCTGACCCCGCGCGAGGCGCTGGAGGCCCTGTACCGTCTGAAGGGACTCTCCAAATGACCCTCCCCCGTTCACGGGGGAGGGGGACCACGCAGTGGTGGAGGGGGCGACCACACACACCGGCGCTTGAACTCGCCCCCTCCACCGCCTTCGGCGGTCCCCCTCCCCCATTGGCATGGGGGAGGATCTGATGGCGGAGGCGCTCGACGCCCGTCTGGTTCAGGCCGCCTCGGCTTCCGACAGCCGGGCCGCCGTCGCCGCCGTTCTGCGCGACCATTGGGGCGCCGCGCGCACGCGCGTCGGGCACCGGCTGGCGGCGGGCCTGGGCGGGGTCGAGGTGGCGCGTCTGTATTCCGCCGCCGCCGACGAGGCGCTTCAGGCCCTGTGGCGGGTGACGACCCAGGTCCTGTATCCCGCCCCCAATCCGACCGAGGCCGAGCGTCTGGCCCTGTTGGCCGTCGGCGGCTACGGACGCGGGGTCCTGGCGCCGTTTTCCGATCTGGACCTTCTGTTCCTGCGGCCCTGGAAGCCGACGCCGCGCATCGAACAGGTGACGGAGTTCATCCACTACGTCCTGTGGGACCTGGGCTGGAAGATCGGCTCGGCCAGCCGCTCGCTGGACGAGACCCTGTCGCTGTCCAAACGCGACATGACGGTGCGCACGACGGTGCTGGAGGCCCGCTTCCTGGCGGGCGACCAGGACCTGGCCGAGACCCTGCTGACGCGTTTTCGCAAGGCGGTGAAGTCGTCCGACGCCCGGCCCTTCATCGCCGCCAAACTGGCCGAGCGCGACGTGCGGCACCAGAAGGCGGGCGCCTTTCGCTACGCCGTCGAACCGAACGTCAAGGACGGCAAGGGCGGCCTGCGCGATCTCAACGCCCTGTTCTGGATCGCCCGCGCCCTGGCGCCGGACAGCGTTCTGGGCGCCGCGGCGCTGCAAGACCTGCTGACCCCGCGCGACGGCCGCACCTTCGACGAGGCCTTCGACTTCCTGTGGCGAGTGCGCTGCCACCTGCATCTGATCGCGGGCCGGGCCGAGGAGCGGCTGACCTTCGACCGTCAGCCCGAGGTGGCGCGGCGCATGGGCTGGCGCGGGCGCGGCGACGAACCGGCGGTCGAGCGCTTCATGCGCCGCTATTTCCAGCACGCGCGCGACGTCGGCGCCCTGACCCGCGCCGTCTCGGCCCAGTTGGAGGCGCGCCAGCAGAAGAAGGCCATGGGCTTGTCACGTCTGTTGCCGGGCCGCACCAAGAAGCTTCAGACACCCGGCTTCCTGATCGACCAGGGGCGGCTGTCGGTCGCGGGACCCCAGGTCTTCGCCGAGGACCCGACGCGGCTGCTGACCCTGTTCGTCGCCGCCGACGACCACGACCTGGACCTGCACCCCGACGCCTTCGCCGCCGTGCGCCGGTCGCTGTCGCTGGTGACGCCGCGTCTGCGCCGCGACCCGGTCGCCAGCCGCGCCTTCCTGGACGTGCTGGCCCAGGGGCAGAGACCCTATCGCGTGCTGTCGATCATGAACGAGACGGGTCTGTTGGGCCGGTTCCTGCCCGAATGGGGCCGGATCGTCGGCCAGACCCAGTTCAACATGTACCACGCCTATACGGTCGACGAGCACACGCTCCAGGCCATCGGCCTGATCAACGACATCTGGCGCGGCAAGCTGAAGGACGACCATCCGCTGGCCAGCGACATCGTGCATCGGATCGATGATTTCGAGGCCCTGATGCTGGCCATGCTGCTGCACGACGTGGGCAAGGGCGGCGACCGGGGCCAGATCGAGGACGGCGCCCTGGCCGCGCGCCGCGCCTGCGAGCGGCTGGGCGTCGCCAGTCGCCGCACCGAGCTGGTCTGCTGGCTGGTGCGCCATCACCTGGTGCTGTCCGACTACGCCCAGAAGCGCGACGTCTCGGACCCCGCCACCGTGCGCGCCTTCGCCGAGATCGTCGGCGATCCCGAACGGCTGCGCCTGCTGCTGGTCCTGACCGTGGCCGATATTCGCGCGGTCGGGCCGGGCGTGTGGAACAGTTGGAAGGGGCGGCTGATGCGCGACCTTCATTTCCGCACCGAGGCCCTGTTCCGGGGCGAGATCGTCGATGCGCCCGATCCCGCCGCCGAACATCCGATGCTGGTCGCCCGCGCCGGGACCGAGGGGGCGGCGGTCCAGGCCCTGCCGGTCGAACCGGACGAGGCGGTGGCCCGCGTCGCCGTCGCCGCGCCCGACCGGCCCGGCCTGTTCGCCGACCTGGCCGCCGCCCTGGCCGCCGCCGGAGCCGACGTCGTCGGCGCCCGCGTCGCCACCACCGACCAGGGCCTGGCGCTGGACGTGTTCGATCTTCATGACGGGGCGGGCCTGCCCTATGGCCAGGCCGAGCCGCGCCGCCTGGACGCCCTGGTGGCCGCGCTCGACGCCGCCGCGCGGGGCGCCGCCCCCCGTTCCGCCCCGGCGGCGCCGCCCGTCAGCCCGCGCCGCGCCGCCTTCGAGGTGGCGCCGGTGGTCATGGTCCTGCCCGAGGCCGGGCAAGGCGCCGCCGTCATCGAGGTCTCCGGTCCCGACCGGCCCGGTCTGCTGGCCGACCTGGCCGCCGCCCTGACCGACGCGGGCCTGTCGATCCGCTCGGCCCATGTGGCCGGTTTCGGCGCGCGCGCGGTCGACAGCTTCTATGTCGTCGACGCGGCGGGCGGCCCGCCGGGCAAGCACCGCCTGGCCGCCGCCCATGACGCCCTGACCGCCGTGCTGGACCGGCCCGCCGGGCATCGCCCCGTCGCCTCGGCCCGCGCCGGCACGCGCGACGTCTCCGACATCGGCCCGTTCCGTCCGGCCCGGAAGCGCGCTAAGGGCTAGACGTCCTCCCCCTCTCCGGCGTCCCCCCGCATGAGCCTCGCCCGAAACACCCTGGTCCAGGCGACCCTGACCCTGGGCAGCCGCCTGATGGGGTTCGCGCGCGACATGGTCCTGGCGGCCCGCTTCGGCCAGGGACCGCTGATGGACGCCTTCACCACCGCCCTGATGCTGCCCAACCTGTTCCGGCGCCTGTTCGCCGAGGGCGCCTTCGCCCAGGCCTTCGTGCCCGTTTACGGCGGCGTGCGCGAACGCGAGGGAGAGGCGGCGGCGGCGGTCACCGCGTCCGAGGCCCTGTCCTTCATGCTGGCCGTGGTCGCGGCCTTCTGCATCCTGTTGCAGGTGCTGATGCCGTGGATCATGCCGTGGCTGCTGTCGGCCTATCGTGATCAGCCCGCCCTGATGAGGCTGGCGGTCACGGCGACCCAGCTCGCCATGCCCTATCTGGCCTGTATGACGGTGGCGTCCCTGTTGTCCGGGGTGCTGAACACGGCCGGGAAATTCGCCCTGTCGGCGGGCGCGCCGGTGCTGCTGAACGTCTGCACCCTGATCGCCCTTCTGGCGCCCAGCCTGATGCCCGGCGTCGATCTGGACACGGTGCTGCTGGCGACCAGCGCGGCGGTCACGGTTTCGGGCTTCCTGCAGGCGGCGCTGTTGTGGTGGGGCGTGCGTCGTCTGGGCGTGCGGCTGAAGATCGGCCTGCCGCGCCTGACTCCGGCGGTCAGACACGCCCTGGCCCTGGCCGTGCCCGGCGCCCTGGCCGGCGGCGCCATGCAGATCAATTCGGTGGTCAGCCAGCTTCTGACCGGTTCGGACGAGGGCGCCCGGTCGGTGCTGTACAACGCCGACCGCCTGTACCAACTGCCGCTGGGCCTGGTCGGGGTGGCGATCGGCCTGGCCCTGGTGCCGCGCCTGACCCGCGCCTTCGTCGCCGGAGATCACGAAGGGGGCAAGAAGACGCTGGACGACGGCATCGCCCTGGCCATGGCCTTCACCCTGCCCGCGGCCACGGCCCTGTTCGTCATTCCCTTCTTCATCATCGACGCCACGGTGACGCGCGGGGCCTTCACCTCGGCCGACGCGGCGCGCACGGCCGACGTTCTGCGCCAGTTCGCCTGGGGCGTTCCGGCCTTCGTCCTGGCCAAGGTGCTGACGCCGCCCTTCTTCGCCCGCCAGGACACGCGTCGGCCGATGATCTACGCTGTGGCCGCCGTGGCCGTCACCGTGGTGGTGGGGACCGCCCTGTTCCTGGGTCTCAGCCGCCTGGGCCATGACGGCGTGCTGGGCCTGGCGGTCGCCACCAGCCTGTCGGCCTGGATCAACGTGGCCCTTCTGGCCGGGACCCTGGTGCGCGAGAACGCCTGGCGGCCGACCCTGCCCTTCGTCTCGCGCCTGTCGCGCATCCTGGCCGCCAGCGCGGTCATGGGCGGGCTGCTGCTGGCCTGCGGGATCGCCTATCCGACCCTGGCGCGCGTCTTCCTGAGCAAGGAAATCGCCGTCGTCCTGGTTTGCGGCGCGGGCATGGTCGTGTACGCCCTCGCCGTCGTGCTGTTCCGCGCGACCAGCGTCTCCGAGCTTAAAGCGGTTCTCAAGCGCGAACCCGGCGGCGCCCCAGTGAGCATGGATTGATGACCGAAGAGATCACCTACACCGGCCCGCGCCGCATCCTGTCCGGCATTCAGGCCTCCGGCGCCCTGCACCTGGGCAATTACCTCGGCGCGTTGAAGCGGTTCGTCGCCTTGCAGGAACAGGGCGCGCCCTGTTTCCTGTTCGTGGCCGACCTGCACGCCATCACCGTGTGGCAGGACCCCGCCGTCCTGACCGCCCAGACGCGTGAGATCGCCGCCGCCTATCTGGCCTCGGGTCTGGACCCGGCGCGTTCGGTCATCTTCCCCCAGTCGGCGGTGCGCGCCCACGCCGAACTGGCCTGGATCTTCAACTGCGTCGCCCGCCTCGGCTGGCTGGACCGGATGACCCAGTTCAAGGAGAAGTCGGGCAAGCACAAGGAGCGCTCGTCGGTGGGTCTCTATACCTACCCCGTGCTCCAGGCCGCCGACATCCTGGTCTATAAGGCCACCGAGGTGCCGACCGGCGAGGACCAGAAACAGCATCTGGAGCTGACCCGCGACATCGCCGCCAAATTCAACAACGACTTCGGCGCGCCCGGCTTCTTCCCCCAGCCCGAACCGCTGATCCAGGGACCGGCGCCGCGCGTCATGTCCCTGCGCGACGGGGCGGCCAAGATGTCCAAGTCCGATCCGTCGGACCAGTCGCGCATCAATCTGATGGACGACGCCGACGCCATCGCCGCCAAGGTCAAGAAGGCCAGGACCGATCCCGAACCCCTGCCCGAGACGCTGGAAGGCCTGGACGCCCGGCCCGAGGCCAAGAATCTGGTCGCCATCTACGCCGCCCTGGCCGATCTGTCGCGCGAGCAGGTGCTGGCCCAGTTCGCGGGCCAGGGCTTCGGCGCCTTCAAACCGAAACTGGCCGAACTGGCGGTCGAGAGCCTGGCCCCGATCACCGCCGAGATGCGCCGCCTGATGGCCGCCCCCGACGAGATCGACCGCGTGCTGAAGGACGGCGCCGAACGCGCCGCCGCCATCGCCGACCCGGTGGTCGAAGAGACCAAGCGCATCGTCGGCTTCTGGAGGGGCTGATGTCCGCTCACACCGCCACCATCGAATGGAAACGCGGCGATCAGGTCTTCACCGACCGCCGCTACAGCCGGGCGCATGACTGGCGCTTCGACGGCGGCGCCGTGGTGCGCGCTTCATCCGATCCGTCCAGCATATTGCCGCCGTTGAGCGACCCGGCCGCCGTCGATCCCGAGGAGGCCCTGGTGGCCGCCGTCTCGGCCTGCCACATGATGTTCTTCCTGGCCTATGCCGCCAAGGCCGGGTTCACGGTCGATTCCTATGTCGATCAGGCCGAGGGAACCCTCGGCCGCGACGAGCGCGGCAAGACGGCGATCACCGCCGTGACCCTGCGGCCCCGCGTCGCCTGGTCGGGCGAGACCACGCCGACGCCCGACGATGTCGCCGACCTGCACCACCGCAGCCACGAAGACTGTTTCATCGCCAACTCCATCCGCGCGCCGGTGCGGGTCGAAAGCGTCTGATCGTCTAGGCCACGTCCTCCAGCAGGGCCGCGAACCGCCTCAGGGCCTCGGCGGCCAGGGCGTCGTCATAACGCATCGGCGGGGCGTTCATCGGTTCGTCGAAACTGTGGGTGCCCTCGGCGATCCACGTCTCGACCTCGGCGCCGCAGCCGCGGATCATGGCGTTGACCTGTTCGGCGTTGCGCACCGTGGTCAGGTGGTCGCGCCGCGCCGTGACGGCCAGCACCTTGGGACAGTGCCGCCAGGCCCGCATCCGGTTGATCGCCGCGAAGCCGACATAGGCATAGGCCAGCCACACCGCCTTTACCCCTGACAGGCCGCACGCCTGGGCGTCGCGCAGACCGGCCGCGCCGGAGGCATGGGGATCAAGACTCATCGCCTCCATGATCGACCAGCCGCCGTGGCTCCATCCGGCCAGTGCCAGGCGCGAGGCGTCCACGTCCGGCCGTTCCGACAGGCCGTGGATGGCCGCCAGGACGTCGCCCGACCGCTCGCCCCCGCGCAGGATCAGGCCGGTGCACACCAGGCCCAGGGCCATGGCCTGGCTCAGTCCGCGATGCGTGTAGGAATCGATGATGCAGGCGCGCCAGCCCACGGCCCTGGCCGCCTCGGCATAGCGCGGCAGATGGTCCCGCAGACCGCCGCAGCCGTGGAACAGGATGACGGTCGGCCTGGGCCGGTCGTCGTCCGGCCCGACCATCGTCATGTGCGGCTCCAGCCGGGTCCAGCGTTCTGAAAGCGTGTCCATGACCGGACACCTAGCCTGCGTCGGGCGTCAGCCCCAAGGGCCGCGTCGCGGCGCCGTCACCGGAACCCCGGTCGTAACCGGCCGCGCCGGCGTCGGTTCAGCGACGGCCCGGGGCGCGGCGGCGCGCGGCGTCATGCCCATCTTGGCCCCCATCTCCATCAGCGCCCGCACCCGGTTGCCGGTGGCCGGGTGGGTCGAGAACAGATTGTCGGCCCGCTCGCCCGCCAGCGGATTGATGATGAACAACTGGCCCGAGGCCGGATTGCGCTCGGCCGTCGGATTGTGGATGCGCCTGGCGTAGGCCTCGATCTTCTGCAGGGCGCTGGCCAGGGCCTGGGGGTCGTTGGCGATCTCGGCGCCGACGCGGTCGGCCTCGTATTCGCGGCCTCGGCTGATGGCCATCTGCACCAGGCCCGCCGCCATCGGCGCCAGGATCATCAGGGCCAGGGTCCCGATCAGGCCGCCCGGACGCTCGCGATCATCACCCCCTCCGCCGAAGAACATGGCGAAGTTGGCCAGGGCCGCGATGGCCCCCGCCACCGTCGCCGTGACCGTCATGGTCAGGGTGTCGCGGTTCTTCACATGGGCCAGTTCGTGGGCCATCACGCCCCGGATCTCCTCACGCGTCAGCATGTCCAACAGGCCCGTGGTGGCGCAGACGGCGGCGTTGGCCGGATTGCGGCCGGTGGCGAAGGCGTTGGGCTGGTCGTTGGGGATGATGGCGATGGTCGGCTGGGGCAGGCCCGCGTCGGCGGCCATCTGCTGCACGTCGGCGACATAGTTGCGCACCACCGCGTTCGGATGCGCCGCGTCCACCGGCTGGGCGCGGTACATCTTCAGCACGATCTTGTCGGCGTTCCAGTAGCTGAACAGATTCATGCCCCCGGCCACGACCAGGGCGATCACCATGCCGGTCGCGCCGCCGATCAGATAGCCGACGCCCACGAACAGCGCCGTCAGCGCCGCCAATAGGGTGAAGGTCTTCAGATGGTTCATGATCAACGGATGACGCGGTGGAACAGACCTCCTATCTGAGGACCTCGCGCCCGCCGCTCAAGAGACGCCCCCTGTGACCGAACAGCCCACCCCCGAGGATGCCCACAAGGCCGAGCAGGCCCCCCGCCTGAACACGGACGTGCCCGGCGCCACGCCGCTGAAGCCGCTTTCGGACGCCGCGCGCCGCGCCCTGATCGAGGCCGAGACCCGCCGCCGCGCCGCGCCCGCCGCCGACCTGCCGCCCGAGAACGGCGGCCCGCGCGGACCCGAACCGACCCGCTACGGCGACTGGGAGAAGAAGGGGCTGGCGGTCGATTTCTGACCCGCCCCTCACAGGCGAACCTTAACCCTGATCGTCGCCCGCCGGGTGCGAACCCCCGACCGGGCGGGCGCCCGCGCCTAGACTGCCGTCGCAAGCGGAGTCTCGTTCATGCGCGTCCTGACCTCGGCGGCGCTCGCCGCCCTGATCCTGTCCAGCCCGGCCCTCGCCAGCGAGCGCGGCGGCGGTCATCGCCCGTCCCCGCCGCCCGGTTCCTGCGGCGGCGGCTGCCGACCGCCGGTGAACGCCAACGTCAACGTCAATGTGAACGCCAATGCGAACGCATCGGCCTCGGCCCGGTCCTACATCAACGCCCGATCCTATTCGTCCTCAATGGCGCGGACTTATGTCGGCGGCGGGACCTTCATCCACGGCGGCGGCTATGCGGGCGACTACGGATACGCCGGGGACTGGGGCGTGGGCGGTGGTTATGTCCACGTCGACGACCGCGATCTGGTCACGGCCCCGGCCAGCGCGCCGTTCGGCTATGTCGTCCGGGGCTTCGGCCGCGACTATCGGGTGGGCGGACCAGAGGTCCGGCGTGACGACCGCTACGGCCGCGAGGGACGCTGGCGCGACGACCGCCGCGAGGTCTCTTCGGACCATTACGAACGCTGGGAACGCAGCGAAACCTATCGACGCGAGACCGAGGCGGCCTGGGAGCAGGAGATCACCGGCCGCGAAAGCCGCGCCTACGACCGAGGCTATGACCACGGCCGGTCGGACGGACGCGCCGACTGCGACTGCCGCGCGCCGGAACCGCGTCCAGAGTCACGCTATGATTCCGGTCACGGCGCGCCCTATTACGGCGACCTGCCCCCGCCGGACGCCCCGCCCGTCGGGCCGCCGCCCCGCCACGGCTATCGCCAGGAGCCGGGCGAGCGCGGCTGATCAGGTCCCGGCGGCGAATTCGCTCAGGGCGTCGATGACGGCGCGGTTCTGATCCTCGGTGCCGACCGTGATGCGCAGGGCGTCGTGCAGGCCGTAGCCGCCGACCGGACGCACGATGATCCCCCGGGTGTGCAGATGGGCGTCGGCCGCCTGGCGCCGCTCAGGATCGTCGAACCGCACCAGGACGAAATTCCCCGCCGACGGCAGGACGTCGAAGCCGAAGCCGCGCAGGGCCTGGGTCAGGCGCGGCCGCCAGGTCTGGATCAGCTCGCGCGAGGCCTTCTGGTGCGCCGCGTCGCCGAGCGCCGCCGTCGCCGCCTCCAGCCCCGGAACCGAGACGTTGAACGGCAGGCGGATGCGGTCCACCGCTTCGGCGACGGCCAGGGGCGCATAGCCGAAACCGATGCGCAGGCCGCCCAGGCCGTGGATCTTGGAGAAGGTGCGGGTGACGATCAGGTTCGACGCCTCGCGCGCCAGCGGCAGGGCGCTCTCCCAGTCCGGCTCGGTGACGTATTCGGCATAGGCCTCGTCGATCACCAGCAGGATTTCGGGCGGCAGGGCGGCGTGCAGGCGGCGGATCTCCTCGCCCGAATTCCAACTGCCGGTCGGGTTGGACGGGTTGGAGACATAGACGATGCGGGTGCGCTCATCGACCTCGGCCAACAGGGCGTCGACCTCGGCCTTGAAGCCCGGTTCGGGGGCCAGTTTGACGATCCCCTCATTGGCTTTGGCGCTGATGCGATAGGCCAAGAAGCCGTACTGGCCGGTGACGATGTTGTCGCCGGGGCGCAGATAGGTCTGGTTCAACAGGGCGAAGACCTCGTCCGAGCCGTTGCCGAAGATCAGCCGCTCCGGCTCGACCTGATGGTGTTCGGCCACCGCCGCGCGCAGCTTGGCCGCCCGACCGTCGGGATAGATGTGGATGCCGTTCACCGCCGCCTGGAAGGCCGCGCGCGCCTTTTCGCCCGCGCCCAGGGCGTTCTCGTTGGACGACAGCTTCATCGGCTCGGCCACGCCGTCGATGCGCGACTTGCCGCCGACATAGGGGGCGATGTCCAGGATGCCGGGCTTGGGCCGAGGTCCTTGAGATTCGTGGCCGGTGGTCATGCGAAAGCCTTCAGAACACGGGGGCGGCGCCGATGACGCCGGTCAGGTCGCCGGGCGCGCCGCTCAGCCGCCCGTCCTCGGCCTGCACATAGCCCGCCAGCACGAACAGCTTCAAGCCGCCGCCGGAAAGCAACGCTTGCGCCGCCAGCCCGGCCTGGCCCAGGCGGGCCGTGATCTCGGCGTCCGGCCGCGCGCTGTCGGTGATCCAGAAGGTGCGGTCGTCGCCGGTCGGGCCGGGCGCCTGGCGCGAGACGATCACGGCGCGCGGCCGCGCGTTCGCGTCGTCAGGCAGGGCGGCGACGATCTTCAACTCCGGCCGCGCCAGCAGCCGCCCCCACCAGGGGGTGCGCGGCGTCAGGTCCAGCACGGCCCGCGCGCCCCGCCTCGCCTCATCCAGCGCCTGGTCCGGCTCGGCCGCCAGCCGCCCCGACAGGCCGAACCGATCCGCCGCCAGAACCTGGGCCGCCGCCCCCCAGACCGCCAGCGGGCCTTCCTCGGCCGCCGACAATCGGCCCCAGACGGCCTTCAGCACCGCCGCCTCGTCCGGCGTCGTTCCCGCCAGGATCTCGCGCAGGGCCAGCGCCTGGGCGTCCGGCCGTCCGGTCCCGCCCAGCGACAGCCGGGCCTTCAACGCCGTTCTCAGGGCCGTGTCGCGCGCGGCTCGTTCCGGGTCGTGCGGCGCCTCGTCCAGCATCAGAACAGCTTCGGCGCCGGGGCCAGGGCGAAGGGTCCCAGATAGGTGCGGCCGTCGCGCAAGACGACGGTCAGGTCCACGTCGCCCTGGCCGCCCGACGCCGCCGAGGCCGCCGCCGCACCGGTCGCACCCGCCCGGTTCACCGCTCCGTCGCCCGATCCCGCCAGTCCGGCGATGGCCGGCAACGGCTTTTCGGCCTTCAGCGCCACCTGGCCGACCAGGCGGCCGTTCGCATCCGCCGACAGGCCCTCGCTGGAGATCCGGGCGCGGCTGTCGCCCGCCGCCGCCTCGCCTCGGATGCGGCTGAAGCGTCCGCCCGCGCGCGTCCAGGCCGAGAAGACGCCTGCCTCGTCCATGCCGCGCAGGGCGCTGGCCTTTTCGACCACCCCCTCGATCTGAAGCGTCATCCGGCCGCCCTGGGCCAGGCCCTGGACCGGGCCGCTGTCGCGCCCCTCGGCGTCGATCAGGCGGAACAGCATATCGACGCTGTCGTTCGGCCCGCCGTCGGTGGTGCGGTGCGGCCGGGTGTAGAACTCCACCTTGCCCGCGCGGCGAATGGGGAACGGCTCGGCCCCCGGATGCGGCGTGAACTGGGGCCGAACCAGCTCGACGGCGATGTTGGGCCAGGCCTGGTTCAGGCCGTGCACGCTCATGCGGATGGCCTGGCCGCGCACATTGACCTCGCCCTTGCCGACCCGCGTCAGGGTCAGGCCGTCGGGCGCGACCAGCACCCATTTGCTCGGGTTATAGGCATTGGCCTCGGCCACGATGCGCGGCGCGGCCAGGGCGTGGCCCGAAGGCGCCGCGACCGTCACCCGGTCCAGCGCCAGCCGCGTTCGGAACGGCCAGCCGTCGATCCCGCCTTCGACATAGCGGACATCCCAGCCCTGGCCGCGCAGGGCCTCGGCCTGGGTCTTCAACCGCCCCTCGATCTGGCCCGCCAGCCAGAACCACCAGACGGTCCAGGCCGCCAACAGGACCAGGGCGGCGATCAGGGGCGCGAACAGGCCGCGTCGGCTGTGACGGGGGGCGGGGGCGTCGGTCATGCGGTCTCCATATCAGACCGGCGCGACGCGCGCAGACTCCCCGTCGCTGAGAAAATCACGCGTCAGCGCGACCGCCTCGGCCAGGCCCAGCCGCATCACCTCGGTCCCCGGCGGCAGGGCGGCGAACAGCCGCGTCGGACAGGCGGCGTCCAGCATGACGAACACCCCCTTGTCGTCCGCCCGCCGGATCAGTCGGCCGAAGGCCTGGGCCATGCGGCCGCGCGCCAGGGCGTCGTCATAGCCGCGCCCCCGGTCGAACAGGCTTCCCAGCCGCTCGCGCCGCGCCTTGTGCAACAGGTCGGGCCGGGGCCACGGCACCCGGTCGAACACCAGCAGACGCAAGCTTCGGCCCGGCACATCGACCCCGTCGCGCACCGCATCGGTGCCCAACAGGCAACTGTCCTGTTCGACCCGGAACATGTCGACCAGCGCCCCGACCTCCAGCGGATCGACGTGCTGGGCGTAGAGCGGCAGGTGCGCCTTGGCCAACTCCGGTCCCAGCCGCTCATAGACGGCGCGCAGCCGCCGGATGGCGGTGAACAGGCCCAGCGCCCCGCCGCCCGAGGCCAGGAACAGTTCGCGCATCGCCGCCGCCGTCTGGCGCGGATCGTCCTTGGCCACATCGGTGACGACGATGACCCGGCTGTTGGCCGCATAGTCGAACGGACTGTCCAGCTTCAACGTCCGCGCCGGTTCGATCAGCCGCGCCGCGCCGGTGCGCATCCGCGCCAGGTCGAAGGGATCGGACCCTTCCACCCCGCCCGGATCGGACAGGGTGGCCGAGGTCACCAGAACGCCATGGGACGGCGCGATCACGGCGGCCTCCAGCGGCACGGTCGGGTCGATCCAGTGCCGCCGCAAGGCCACGTCGTGGATGCGGCCGAACGCCGTCTCGGCCGACAGCCAGTCGACGAAGTCGGGGTCCGGCTCGTCGCCCGCCTCCTCCAGCGCCGCCAGCATGGAGCGCCAGCCCGGCAGGGTCATGCGCGCGCGCCGGTCCAGACCGCGCAAGGCCCCCTCGATCCGCGCCCGCGCCGAGCCGTCCAGCTCGACCGCCTCGTCGTCCAGAACATCCTCCAGATGCCGCGACAGGGCCAACAGCGGCGCCTCGACGTTCGCCAGCGCCCGCGCCGCCGCCCGCGCCGTCTCCAGCACCGGATCGGTGACGGGGCGCAGGGCGCACTCCAGCCCGAACTCGGACCCGCCCGAACTTTCCGACGTCCGCGCCCTGAGCTGATCCAGCGCCGCCGCCAGAAACCGTTCGATCGGCCCGATCGGATTGACCTCTCCGCTCGCCGGGGCGATGCGCGCCGACACCCCCTCGCCCGGCAGTTCGGCCGCCGCGCGGATGGCGTCGTTCAGGGCCTTGGTCGCGGCCTCGCTGTCGGCGCACAGGTCGCCCAGCCTCTGTTCCAAGCCGCGCCCGCGCCGCCCGCGTCCCTCCGGTCCCCGGATCCAGCGGCGCAGTTCGGCGGATTCCTGACCCGACAGGGCGGCGGAAAAGGCGCTGTCGGCGGCGTCGAACAGATGGTGCCCCTCGTCGAAGACGATCCGCTTCAGCGCCGCCGTCTCGCCGTCCTGTTTCTGGCCCCGCGCCGTGCGCGCGCCGTCGAAGGCGGCCTGGGTCATGACCAGGGCGTGGTTGGCGATGACCAGGTCGGCCCGGCGGCTGGCCCGAATGGTCTTTTCGACGAAACAGGCGCGATAGTGGGGACAGGCGGCGTGGACGCACTCTCCGCGCCGATCCACCAGATTGGCCGCCCCCGCCTGCTGGGCCGGGGCGATCGCGAACAGGCCGGGCAGCCAGCCGGGCCAGTCGCCGCCGGTCATGTCGCCATCCCGGCTATGCAAGGCCCAGCGCGCGGCCAGGGCCGTCCCGATCAGGTCGCCGGTCCCCAACTGGGCGGCCTGAACCATCTCTTGCAGGTTCAGCAGGCACAGATAGTTCTCGCGCCCCTTGCGCACGACCGCCTTGCGTTTGCGCTCGGCCGGATCGGGCCACAGGCCGGCGCTCTCGCGGTCGATCTGGCGTTGCAGGGCGCGGGTGTAGGTCGAGACCCAGGCCGCCCCCGCATTGCGCTCGGCCCACAGGCTGGCGGGCGCCAGATAGCCCAGGGTCTTGCCCGTGCCGGTCCCCGCCTCGGCCAGCAGCATGCGCGGCCGCCCCTCCTGGTCGCGGGGCGAAAAGGCGTAGGCCGCCTCGGCCGCATAGTCCGACTGGGCCGGACGCGCCTCGTCCAGGCCCGAGGCCTGCAGCAGCTTCTCCAGCCGGATGCGGGCGGACTCGGAGTCGACCGGGACCGAACCCGCCTCGCCGCGCGGCGCCTCGTCCTCCCACTCCGGCATGCGCGACCAGACGTCCAGGCCCGAGCCGCGATGCTGGCGATCACGCACCGGCTGGGACCGCAGGGCCTCCAGCACCCTCGGTCCCCAGGCCCAGCCCGCCCGGTCCAGGGTCTCGGCCAGGGTCACGGCCGCCTCTCGCCCCGGATAGGCCGGATCGGCCATTTCCTTCAGCAGCAGACGCACGCTCTGCATCAGGGCCTGCGCCTGCGCCTCGGCCCCCTTCGGTTCGGTCAGGCCCAGGGCCAGGGCCAGACCCGTCGGCGAGGGCGCACAGAACCGCGCCGGCCGCACGAAGGCGAACAGCTCCAGCACATCCATCACGTCGCGCGACCGGGGCGGCGGCGCCAGCCCCAGCCGCCGCGCCGTCAGCGCCGCATGGGCCACCAGCACCGGCCCGCCGGTCAACAGCCCCTCGGCCGCGCCGCGCCCGATCCGGCGCGCACCCTGATCGTCACACACCGCCCCGGCCCCCGGCGGCGTCGCCAAGGCGGGCGGCAGGTCCAGCCGGGATTCGGCGGCGGCCTCGGATGCTGTCTTCGTTTCGATCACGGCGTCCGCTTCTTGGCCTTGATCGTCTTGGCGATCTGACCGAGCTGGTCCTCTCCGGCCCTTTCGGCTTCGAGACGCCTTATGGCCCGGTACGCCTTGATCTCCTGGGCGGCGTGACTGACGCTCGTCGCCGCACCCTGAGGTTTCAACGGGCGGCCATCCAGCTTGATCAGGTCGCGCAGCTTGGTCTGGAAGTCCTCCAGGGTCGTCATGCGCCGCTGCTCGGCCTGGCTGTCGAAGAACTCCAGCACCAGGCTTGTGATGTGGTTCAGGGCCTTGATCTCAGGTTCGTGCAGCAGGTTTTTCGCCGTCTTGGCCTCTTCGACCGTGGGGACCGCGCCCTTGAAGGTGACGACGCCCGCGCCGTCCTGCCGATGGTCGACCCGCTCGATGACCAGGTCCGACGCGGTCTTCTGCAACACGGCCCAGTGCAGGGTGTTCTGTATGTCGGCGAAGAATTCGGTCCTTTGGGATCGGTCGTCGGGATCGTAGTCCGCGCAGAAGGACGCCAGTTCCAGAATGCGGGTCCACATCCGCTTTTCCGACGACCGGATGTCGCGAATGCGGTCCAGCAGTTCGTCGAAGAAATCCGGTCGGCCGTCGGGCGTCTTCAGGCGCTCGTCATCGATGACGAAACCCTTGGTCAGATAGGCCATCAGCACCTGGGTCGCCCAGATGCGGAACAGGGTGCCCAGCCGCGAACTGACGCGGTACCCCACCGATATGATCACATCGAGACTGTAGAGATTGGTCCGATAAGCCTTGCCGTCAGCGGCAGTTATCCGGGATTCCCGGACAACTGAATCCGCGGTCAGCTCGCGGTCGTTGAAGATGTTCTGGATGTGCTCGCTGACGGTTCGCACGTCGACGCCGAACATGTGCGCCATCTGCGCCTGGGTGGCCCAGAAGGTGTCGCCCAGGACGCGCAGTTCGGCCCGGACCCCGTCCTTGGAGATATAGACCAGGAAGCGGTCGCCGGTGTCGCCGTCTTCGCGAATGGTCACGGGACCGAGCGGAGGAATGTCAGGCAGCGGCTTGTCCGTCATGCCGCCAGGCTAGCATTTCAGAAAATGAAACGGAACGGGAACATGCTATATCGCTCTCGTGTCGCCGCCCATCGCTCCCGCACCGCTTCCGCCGCTGTTCGCCGACTGGTTCGCGCGGCGCGGCTGGTCGCCCAGGCGCCATCAGTCGCAGATGATCCAGGCAGCCCGGGACGGCGCGCACGCCCTGCTGGTCGCGCCCACCGGCGGCGGCAAGACCCTGGCCGGCTTCCTGCCCAGCCTGATCGACCTGGCCGAACGCGGGCCGCGCCCGGCGTTCGGTCCTGGTAGCGGGGTGCACACCCTGTATCTGTCGCCGCTGAAGGCCCTGACCACCGACGTCGAGCGTAATCTGATGACGCCGATCCGCGAGATCGGACTGAACATCCACGTCGAGAGCCGCACCGGCGACACCAAGCCGTCCAAGCGCCAGCGTCAGCGTGACGTCCCGCCCGACATCCTTCTGACCACGCCCGAGCAACTGGCCCTGTTCTGCGCCTGGGAAGGCTCCAGGGCCTATTTCGCGGATCTGAAATGCGTCGTGCTGGACGAGATCCACGCCATCTGGAGCGGCAAGCGCGGGGATTTGCTGAACCTGGGTCTGGGGCGGCTGCAGGCCTTCGCGCCGGAGATGCGGCGGGTGGCCCTGAGCGCCACCGTCGATGATCCGCAAATGATCGCCGAATGGCTGTCGCCCCATGACCCTTCCCCCTTCGCGGGGGAAGGTGGGCCGCAGCGCGGCTCGGATAGGGGGGTTGGCGGCGACAACCTCTCTCTCGACGATGAAGTGCGTGGCGAACACACCCCCCTTCCGTCTCGCTCCGCGAGCCGCCTTCCCCCGCAAGGAGGGAAGGATGTTGTGATCATCCGCGGTGATCCCGGCGCGCCGCCGGTGGTCGAGATGCTGATCAGCGAGGGCGAAACGCCGTGGGCCGGGCACACCGGCCGACACGCCATTCCCGAGGTCTATGACGCCATTCGCGGAACCAGGCTGGCCCTGGTCTTCGTCAACACCCGCTGGCAGGCCGAGTTCGTGTTCCAGCAGCTCTGGGCGATCAATGAGGACGCCCTGCCCATCGCCCTGCATCACGGCTCGCTGGCGGTCGAACAGAGGCGCAAGGTCGAGGCGGCCATGGCGCGGGGCGATCTGCGCGCCGTGGTCTGCACCTCGACCCTGGACCTGGGCATCGACTGGGGCGACGTCGATCTGGTCATCCAGCAGGCCGCGCCCAAGGGGGCCAGCCGCCTGGTCCAGCGCATCGGCCGGGCCAACCACCGGCTGGACGAACCCAGCCGCGCCCTGATGGTCCCGGCCAGCCGGTTCGAGATGCTGGAATGCCAGGCCGCGCGCGAGGCGGTGGCCGAAAACGCCTTCGACTGGGAGCCGCATCACGTCGGCACGCTGGACACCCTGGCCCAGCACGTGATGGGCGTGGCCTGTTCCGAGCCGTTCCGCATGGAGGACCTGTATGCCGAGGTGACCGGCTGCGGTCCCTATCGCGACCTGTCATGGAAGGCGTTCCAGGAGGTGGTCGATCTGGTCGCCACCGGCGGCTACGCCCTGCGCGCCTATGACCGGTTCGCCCGCATCGTGCGCGACCGCCAGGGCCTCTGGCGCGCGCGCGACGCTCAGATCGCCCAGAACCACCGCATGAACGTCGGCACGATCACGGCGGCGGCGACCCTGAACGTCCGTGTCGCCTCGCGTCGGGGCGGGACGGCCCTGCGCTGGGTCGGCGGAAAGAAGATCGGCGAGGCCGAAGAGCATTATTTTGAACAGATGACCCCCGGCGACACCTTCGTCTTCGCCGGGCGCGTCTGGGCCTTCCAGGCCGTCGTCGGCATGGACGCCCTGGTCAGTCCCGCCGACGACAGGGAGCCGAAGATCCCCTCGTGGGGCGGGTCGAAATTCCCGCTGTCGACATCGCTGGCCGACCGGGTGCGGGCGATGATCCAGGACCGGGACCACTGGCGCGTCCTGCCCGTCGACGTGCAGGAATGGCTGGCGCTGCAAGAGACGCGTTCGACCGTCCCCGCCGCCGGGGACATGCTGGTCGAGACCTTCCGGCGCGGCGCGCGTCATTATCTGGTGGTCTATCCGTTCGAGGGCGCCCTGGCCCACGGAACCCTGGCCATGTTGCTGACGCGGCGGCTGGACCGTTTGGGCGTGGGACCGCTGGGCTATGTCGTCACCGACTATTCACTGGCGATCTGGTCGATCCTGCCGATGGACAAGTTGGACTTCGGCGCCCTGTTCGAGCCGGACATGCTGGGCGACGACCTGGAGGCCTGGCTGCAGGAGAGTTTCATGATGAAGCGCGCCTTTCGCGACGGCGCTCTGATTTCGGGCCTGATCGAGAAACGGCGGCCGGGCGCCGAGAAGACCGGGCGTCAGGTGACCTTCTCGACCGACCTGATCTACGACGTGCTGCGCCGTCACCAGCCCGATCATCTGTTGCTGCGCACCGCCCGCGCCGACGCGGCGGCAGGCCTGCTGGACGTGGCGCGGCTGGGCCAGCTTCTGACCCGCGTCCAGGGGTGCGTCGTGCACCGGGCGCTGGATCGGCCGTCGCCCTTTTCGGTTCCGGTGCTGATCCAGATCGGACGCGAGCGGGTCGGCGGCGGCGAGGCGGCGGACATGATCCTGGAAGACGCGGCCGAGGCCCTGATCGCCGAAGTGATGCAGGAGGGATCAATGTGAGGAACCTGACCATCTTCCTTCTCCCCTTGGGGGAGAAGGTGGCTCGCGGAGCGAGACGGTTGAGGGGGATGGCTGCATCACACCCATCGTCAATTGAAACGCCCATCTTGTCTTACCCCTCATCCGAGCGGCTCCGCCGCCCACCTTCTCCCCCAAGGGGAGAAGGACGATGAACCCGGCCCTGCGCGAAACCCTGTCGCCGATGCGCCGCCCGTGCGGGTCGCTGCGCCTGACCGTGATGGGCGAGACCTGCGTGCTGCGCCGTTCGGGCGCCCTGTGGCTGCCCGATCATTCGGCCCTGGTCGCCGGGGACCTGCATCTGGAAAAGGGTTCGGCCTTCGCCGTGCGCGGCCAGATGCTGCCGCCCTATGACAGCCGGGCGACGCTGGACCGGCTGGCGGCCGAGATCGCCGATCTGAACCCGCGCGCCGTCGTCCTGCTGGGCGACAGTTTCCACGACAGCCGCGCCCTCGGCCGCATGGCGCCTGACGACCGCGCCCGGCTGGACGTCCTGGCCGAGGGCCGCGACTGGCTGTGGGTCGAGGGCAACCATGATCGCCGGGCCTTGGAACAGGCCGATGCCGACGCCCTGGGCCGCCTGCCCGGTCGGGTGCTGGACGCCCTGGTCCTGGGCGACCTGCGCCTGATCCACGAGCCGTCGCCGACCCCGCGGCCGGGCGAGGTGGCCGGGCATCTGCACCCTGCCGTGCGCGTCGCCGCCCATGGCCGGGGCGTGCGCCGCCCCTGTTTCGTCACCGACGGACGCCGCCTGCTCTTGCCGGCCTTCGGCGCCTTCACAGGGGGATTGAGCGTGCGCGATCCGGCGGTGGCGGGCCTGTTCGAGACCCCGCCCCTGATCGCCGCCCTGGGCCGCGACAAGGTGCACGCGGTGGCGTGGGGGAAGGCCCTCTAGCTTCGCCTGAACAGTCGGCTGGCCCCATAGCCGGTCAGGGCCGCCAGCAGGACGCACAGCACGCCATAGCTCCACGGCCGTCGGTGGGCGAACTCATAGACCTCGCGCTCGAAACCGACCTTCTCGACCGTCAGGGTCAGGTTGGACACCGACAGCGGCTCGCCGTCCTGGAACAGCCAGACCTCGGTGTAATAGCGCCCGGTCGGCGCCGTCGCCGGCAGGGTGACCTCGGCGCGGAACAGGCCGCGGTCGACGAACTCCACCCCTTGCGGATCGGTGTCATAGAGCTGGGCCGCCTCCTTCAGGCGGATCACGGCCCGGCGCCAGTCCAGATAGTCCTCGCCCAGGCGGCTGACGACCACGTCGCGCACCCCATACCGCGTGACGGTGCGGCTTTCCTCCGGGGCGTTGATGCGCAGATGGTTCACCCCCACGCCCAGCCGCCGAAGCTGGCCGAAGTCGGCGATGTCGGACAGGGACCGGGTCGAGGCGGTCATGTAGAATCCGGGCGCCCCCTCGAACAGCACCGGGCGGCTGTTCAGCCAGACGCCCATGTTGCGGGTCTTCTTGACCAGGCGGATCGGCTCGTCCGGCCCGCGCACCACCACGACCACGTCGGCGGGCTGGTCCGACGGATTGAACACCGCGCCGTACAGCACGATCGACGCGCCTCTAAAGCCGGAATCGACCCGCACCCGCGCATCCGTCAAAGCGGCGGCGACGCGCAGCTCTCCGGTCGTGGCGACCGACCGTTCGGGCGCGGGCGTCCCGGCCACGACGGCGGGCGGCAGGGGCGGCGGCGGCGCGGGAACGGCCATCAGTCCGCGATCCCCGGCGCCAGTTGGAAGATCTCGCTGGGCCGCACGAACAGCTCCAGCCCCATGTAAAGGCCGACCGCCAGCACGATGACGCCCAGCAGCGCCCGCAGCTCCTCGGCCCGCAGCCGTCCCGACATGCGCGCGCCCCACTGCGCCCCGACCACCCCGCCCAGCAGCAATATGGTCGACAGCACGACGTCGACCGTCTGATTGCGTCCGGCCTGGAGAATGGTGGTGATGGCCGTGGTGACGATGATCTGGAACAGGCTGGTGCCCACCACCACGCTGGCTTTCATGCGCAGCACGTACAGCATCACCGGCACCAGGATGAAGCCGCCGCCCACCCCCATGACGGCCGACAGGACCCCGGCGAACACGCCCAGCCCCAGCGGCGGAATGGCCGAGATGTAGAGACCCGATTTCGGAAACCGCACCTTCCACGGCAGGCCGTACAGCCACAGGGGCCGGCGGCGGTCCTTCCTCTTGGGCGGCTCGCCCCGGCGGCGGCGCAGGATCTCGGTCAGGCTCTCGTTCAGCATCAGCGAGCCGATGACGCCCAGGAAGATCAGATAGGACAGGGCCACCATCAGGTCCGCCTGGCCCAACAGGCGCAGATAGCGGAACAGCTCGACCCCCAGGAAGGCCCCGACCGCCCCGCCCAGGGCCATGATCCCGCCCATGCGGAAATCGACCGCCCCCTGGCCGCCGTAGCGGATCACGCCGGATGTGGAGGAGGCGACGACGTGGCTGGCCTGGCTGGCCACCGCCACCGACGGCGGAATGCCCATGAAGATCAGCACCGGCGCCATCAGGAATCCGCCGCCGATGCCGAACAGGCCGGACACGAATCCGACCCCCGCTCCCAGCAGAACCAGGATCGGCCAGTTCACCGAAACCTCGGCGATCGGCAGATAGATATCCAAAGGACGCGCCTTCGGCTGGAACGGTGGAACTCAAGGCGCCGGAAGGCGACGTTATGGTCTTAGCGAGCGTCGCCCCGGCCCGCCAGCCGATACCCGCTCGACGCTAGAGACAGGGTTAACCCGTCAACCGGCCAGGGGTTCGACCTGAAAGGCCTCGGCGGCGCGGCGGGCCGCGCGGACGGCGGCGGGCGTGGACCGTTCGCTCAGCCGCGTCACGGCGGCCGGCGCCTCTTCGTCCCCGCCGCGGGCGGCGATCATGTACCATTTCAGGGCCTCGGCCGGGTCCGCCGCTATGCCTTCGTCGCCCATCTCGAACAGGCGCGCGACATTGTACTGGCTGTCCACCAGCCCCTGTTCGGCGGCCGACAGCAAAAGGCGCAAGGCCTCGGGCCGGTCGCGTCCGCCGCCCATGCCGTCATACAGATACATGGCGTAGGCGTGTCGGCCGTGCGGATCGCCGCTCTCGGCCGCGCGGCGCGCCCAGGCGCGGGCCTGGGCCAGGTCCTTGGGCGCCCCGGCCTCGCCGTCCTGATACAGTTTCACCAGATGAAGCTGCGCGGCCGGTTCGCCCATCTGGGCCGCGCGTTTCATCGTCTCCAGACCGGCCGTGTCGCCGGCGTCCAACTGCTCCAGCGCCTGGGCGTACAGACCCTGGGCCTGTTCCAGGGCCGCCGCCGTCGGCGCCTCGGTCGGGGTCAGGGTCAGGGCCACCGGCGCGGCCTCCGCGGCCGGAGCCGCGCCGCCCAGTCCGGGAATGGCCAGGGTCCCGTCCGTCAGGCGCGAATAGCCGTAAACCCCGCCGGTCAGGGCCACGGCCGTGACCGAGGCCAACAGGGCCTTGCGCACGGTCGAACCGTCCTTGGCCGCCTGTTTGTCCAGCCTCTCCTGAAGCTTGGACTTGCCGCCCTTCTTGAGGTTCAGGCCGAAAGACGCGCGGGCGGGCGCTTCCGGCGCTGGGGCCGCCATGGCCGCGCGGGCGGCGTCGACCGCGCTGCGGGTCGAGCCTGAGGCGGCGCGTCCGGCGGCGGCGGCGGCGCCCATGGCGCCGCGCAGGGCGCGCGGATCGACGAAGTCGGTCTCGGCGGCGAAGTCGTCGTCGCTGAAATCGTCGCGGCCCTCGAAGGCGGCGGCCGGGCGGCGCGGCGTCAAGACCGGCGTTTCGAGCGCCTCGGCGGTGGCGTCCAGGGCGTCCCGCACATCGGCGCCGCCGAAGGCCGCGAACGGCTGGGGCGCGCCGAAGGGCGTGGCCTCAGCGACGGCCTCGGCTGGGGTCTCGACCTCGGCGAAGGCGGCGGGCGCCGCGTCTCCGGCCGCATCGTCGGGCCAGCCGTGCGTGTCGAAGGTCGGGTCCTGGAAAGCGGCCGAGCGCCAGTCCGGGGTCACCACGGTCTCGTCGCGCGCGGACGGCGGTTCGGCCGACGTCATGGGCGCCAGGGAGGACGGCGCGGCGACCTCATAGTCCGGCAGCGGCGCGGGCCGGACGCCGTCGACGCGGCGCTCGATGCTGTCGCGCGCCTCGGCCAGCAGTTTGGCGGTGCGCTCCTCGGACAGGCGCATGCGTTCGGCCAGTTCGCCCGAGGCGCGGTCGTAGCGCTGCTCGATCTTGTCCGAACTGTCGGCCAGACGCTTGCCGATCTCCTCCAGGGCCTGAGCCGATTTGCGTTCCGACTGGGCGATCCGCTCGGACAGCCGATCCGAGATGCGGGTGATCTCGCCGCCCAGCTTTTCAAGGGCCAGGGCGTGCCGATCGTCGGCGGAAATCAATCGTTGCTCGACGGCCTGGGCGTAGCGGCCCAGGTCGCGCTCGACCTTGCCCGACAGGGTCTCGCCCAGACGGGCCATCTGTTCGGCGCCCGTGCTCTCGGCGCGCTGCATCCGCCCGTTCAGATTCTGGGCGATGCGCAGCACTTCGCGGCCCAGGGTCTCGATCGACTGGGCCGCGCGTTGCTCGGCGGCCTTGGCCTGGTCGCCGACCGACGCCAGGGTGCGCTCCAGCCGATCCATCCGGCCTTCCGCCTCGGCCGTGTCCATCCGGCGCATCATTTCGGCGCGGTTGGTCTCGACCTGGCGCGACAGGGTCTCGGCCAGCTTCTCGAAACGGGCGGTCTCGCGGGCGCCCGTCGGCTCCATCCGCGTCTCGGCGGCGCCCAGGCGGCGATCCAGGTCGGCGAACGACCGCTCCAGCCCGCGCAGGGCCTCGGCGGTGCGGGACTGGGCCTGGTCCAGACGGGCGCCGACCTGATGCAGCAGGTCCTGGCCCGGCGCGGCCTTTTCGACCGCCTCCATCCGCTGGCGCAATTCGTTGACGGACGAGCGCTGGCGCTCCTCCATGTCGTAGAGGCGGCCAGCCAGGGCGCCCAGGGTCGTCTCGACCTTGCCGAAGGTCTCGGTCGTGCGCGGCCCGGTTTCGGTCTCGAAGCGGCGAAGGCGCTTGTGGCCCTCTTTCAGCTCCTCGGAGATGTCGTCCAGGCGGCGGCCCCAGGCGCGTTCGCCGACGGTCTGTTCGTCCAGGCGCCGCACCAGACCGGCCACGGCCTGGTCCACGCCCTGGATGGCGGTCTGCGCCCGGCGCTCCGACGCCTCCAGCCGCGCGGCCAGGGCCTCGACCGAGGCCGACACCCGCTGCAGACCGTCCTCGCCTGCGCCATAGGCGTCGTCGACCCGGCGGCTGCGGCCGCGGCGCTCGAAACTGTCGGCGGCGTGGGCGCGGCGCGGCAGCGGCGTATAGCCGTCCTCATCGCCGTCCTCGATGATCATGGAGTTCAGCCATTCGCCCAGGGTCATTCCCGACCTGCGGGCCAGGTCCTTGGCGATCTCGCGCGCCTTGGGGTCGATCCCCTTCACGCTCCACGGAGCGGCTGCGCTCACTGATTCGCCTCCCGACCTATACGCTTCACGCTAATCGTCCAGATCAGGGGTGTAAACGGAGCGTTAACCCCAAGATGTTGGGGCCGACCAACGATCTGTGGAAATCGCCGCCCGCCGATCCCAACGGATCGCCCAGCCGTGGTTAACGAGGCGTGAAGATTAACCTCCCGGCAAGGAATTCCGCTTGCGGAACGACGCGCCAGCCGCCACCTCCCGCGCCATGGACCTGACCCTGACCCTGATCCTGCTCGCCGCCTCTCTGGCCCTGACGGTCTTCGCGGGCTGGCGCGGCGCCCAGCCGCCGAACCTGATCAAGGGACCGCGCATGGTGCCGTGGCGCTTTCTGATGGTCATGGGCGCGGCGCTGGTGATGTTGCTGCTGATCCACCTGGCGACCCTGGGCGGCATGACCCGGGCCGACTGGGTCTAGATCGCCGCCGACGGCGGACCAAGCGAGCCGGGGCAACAAGTGAGCCAGATGTGAGCGACGATCTTGCTCACGCCTTCGCTCACTCGTCTAACCCGCGAAACACCAGGCCAGCACCGCCTTCTGGGCGTGGATGCGGTTCTCGGCCTCGTCCCAGACCAGCGAGCGCGGGCCGTCGATGACCTCGTCGGTGACCTCTTCGCCCCGGTGGGCGGGCAGGCAGTGCAGGAAGACCGCGCCCTCGGCCGCCGTCTCCATCAGCGCCTCATCGACCGTATAGGCGTCGAAGGCGGAAAGCCGGTCCTCATAGTCTTGATCGCCCATCGACACCCAGGTGTCGGTGACCACCACATCGGCGCCCGCCACGGCCGCCTTGGGGTCCGAGGTCAGCATGACGTGGTCCCCGCCCTTGGCCAGGTCCATCAGGTCGGGATGGTATTCCGCCGGACAGGCGACGTTCAGCCGGAAGCCGAATTTGGGCGCTGCGTGGATGAAGCTGTGGCAGACGTTGTTGCCGTCGCCGACCCAGGCGATGGTCTTGCCCGCCACCGGCCCGCGATGCTCCTCGATGGTCAGCAGGTCGGCCAGGATCTGGCACGGGTGCGACCGGTCGGTCAGGCCGTTGATCACCGGCACGGTCGAGACGCGGGCGAAGCGTTCGACGTCTTCGTGGCTGTTGGCGCGGATCATCACCGCATCGACCATGCGCGACAGCACCCGGGCGGTGTCCTCGATCGGCTCGCCACGGCCCAGTTGCATGTCCCCGGCGTTGGCGATGATGGCCTGGCCGCCAAGCTGGCGGATGGCGGCGTCGAAGGAATAGCGAGTGCGGGTCGAATTCTTCTCGAAGATCATCGCCAGCACCCGGTCCCTGCCCGGCGCATCGGCGTCGGCCCGGCCTTGCGGCCAGCCCTTGCGGGCCTGTTTGCGGGCATGGGCGTCGTCCAGGATGGCCCGCAGCTCGGCCGCCTCCAGCCGATGGATGTCGAGGAAATGCCGGACCATTCGTCTGCTCCGCTCATCCCCGCGAAAGCGGGGACCCAGTGCTTTGGGCGACAGGTCGCCACAAGGGTTGCTTGACGCTCATCCCAGCCGCCAGCCTTCGTGAGGCCCTTGCTGGATCCCCGCGTTCGCGGGGATGAGCGGGTGTTGGTTCAGGCCGCCGCCTTGGCTCGCGCCGCCTCCAGCGCGCCCTCGAATTTCGAGATCGCCAGGCGCGCCTCGTCCAGCGTCAGGTTCAGCGGCGGCAGGATGCGGACCAGGTTGTCGCCGCCGCCCGCCACCAGCAACTGTTGCGTATCGCGCGCCAGGGCCATGAATTCGCGGTTGTTCGGCACCAGCTTGACCCCGATCAGCAACCCCTTGCCGCGCACGTCGACGATCAGGTCGGGGAAACGCTCGGCCAGGCCGACCAACTGCTGCTTCAGATAGCCGGCGATCTCGTTCACATGGGCCAGGGTCTCGGGCTTGGAGATCTCGCCGAAGGCCGCCAGGCCGACCGCCATGGCCAGCGGATTGCCGCCGAAGGTCGAACCGTGCACGCCCACCGTCATGCCCTTGGCCGCGTCGGCGGTCGCCAGGCAGGCGCCGATGGGGAAGCCGCCGCCCAGGGCCTTGGCCACGGCCATGATGTCCGGCGTCATGCCGGCCCATTCATGCGCCCACAGCTTGCCGCTGCGGCCCATGCCGCACTGGACCTCGTCGAAGATGATCAGCACGCCGGTTTCGTCGGCCTTTTCGCGCATCCAGCGCAGGTCCTCGACCGGGGTCTCGCGGCAGCCGCCTTCGCCCTGGACCGGCTCCAGGATGATCGCCGCCGTGGTCGGGTTGTCGAACGCCGCCTCCAGCGCCGCCTTGTCGCCCCACTTGAGCTGATGAAAGCCCTGCATCGGCGGGCCGAAGCCGTCGGTGTAGTTCGGATTGGCCGCGGCGTTGATCGCGCCATAGGTGCGGCCGTGGAAGCTGCCGTCGAAGCCGTAGATGTCGATGCGCTCGGGCTGGCCGTTGGCGACGTGATGCTTGCGCGCCGTCTTCAGGGCGCACTCGACGGCCTCGGTGCCCGAGTTGGTGAAGAAGACCACGTCGGCGAACGACTTTTCGCACAGGGCGTCGGCCAGGGCTTCCTGGCCGGGAATGCGGAAGATGTTCGACACGTGCCACAGCTTTTCGGCCTGGTCCTTGACCGCCTGGACCAGAACGGGGTTGGCGTGGCCCAGGGCGTTGGTCGAAATGCCCATGACGCAGTCCAGATATTCGGTTCCGTCCTTGCCCCACAGCCGGGCGCCCTGGCCACGCTCCACCTCCAACGGCGCGCGGTTGTAGACACCCATCAGATGGTCGGACATGTCGGTCTCCGAAAAGCGAGACGGTCCCGGCGCGGATGGCGTCGGGACCGCTGGAAAAGGGGTCAGGCCTTGTCGGACTCTCTGCCCGCCTAGTCAACACCGGCGCCGAGACGGCCGGAGGTTCTGGCCTCGTCGATCAACCGTCTCAGAACTTCCAACTGGGTTGGGTCCAAAAGCCTTTTGGGCAGTACCGGATTATTCATGGGCGTCACCAGAAAGAGGATGCGATCCTTCTCTTCCCGCACACTCTTGATGCCCCGCCAGTCGATACGGTTGTCCTGCAGGGGGGTGTCGAATCTCAGCCCGCTTTCATTGATCGTCCAACGCCATCCAAGACCGCCTGTCGGAGCCATTTGATGCGCCCGCATCACGGCGCGGCGGTACCACCACCCACCGATGAGCCACGCCGCCCATGTACCGATGATGCTTGCGCCGAAAAGACCGGGCGGTATCAGGCCGTCGGCAAAATCAATGGCTAGAAATCCAAAGATCAGCAGCCCGAGCATGGGCGCGTAGGTCGGCACGACGCAGGCCCAATGCACCACACCCCAGCCCTTGTTGACGGGCCGCATCTCTCGGGGCGTGGGACTTACATCCTCAATTTCGACGGTCAGTGGGTCGACAGGTTTTTCAAAATCCATGACCGGGATTAGTCGGGACGATAACGATCCGGGTCAACATCGCGCAGAGCGTCAGACAGGTCATCAGCCAGGTCCCCCCGGCCCGTCGTCTCGACCCGCTCCAGCCCCAGCCAATCGGCCATGCGGGTCAGCTCCCGCGCCAGCCGCACCGCCGTCTCCGGCCCGGTCTGGTCCTCGCGCCAGGCCGCCTGGACCCGCAGCACGCCGACCTTGCGGTCGGCCTTCAGATCGACGCGGGCGGTGATCGCCTCGCCCTCCAGGAACGGCAGGACGTAATAGCCGTGGCTGCGTTTCTCGGCCGGGGTGTAGATCTCCAGCCGCACCTTGACGCCGAACAGCCGCTCGGTGCGGTCGCGGGTCCAGATCAGATTGTCGAACGGCGACAACAGGGCCGTCGCCTCGACCCGCCGGGGCCGCCTCGCCTCGGGCCAGACATAGGCCGGGTGTTTCCAGCCCCGCACCCGAACCGGCGTCAGCTCGCCCGCCTCGACCAGATCACGCACCGCCTGGCGCGCCAGGTCGACGGGCAGGCGGAAATAGTCCCGGATGTCCGCCTCGGTCGCCACGCCCAGCGCCTGCGCCGAGATCCGCGCCAGGCCGCGACAGGCCTCGGCCTCGTCCGGCGTCGGCGCGTCGCGCACCGCACGCGGCAGGACCCGCTCGGTCAGGTCATAGACCCGCTCGAAGCCGCGCCGCGTCTTGGTGGTGATCTCCCCGGCCCAGAACAGCCATTCCAGCGCCCGCTTGCCGTCCGACCAGGCCCACCAGCCGGGCGCCCCGCGCGGGCCTTCGGCGAAGTCGCCGCCGACCACCGGCCCGCGCCGCTCGATCTCGGCCAGCACCCGTTCGATGTGGTCGCGCCGCTCGCGGCCGAAACGGGCCAGTCCGGTCCACATCTGGCCGTTTCGCGCCCGCGCCATGCGCCAGCGCAGCAGGGGCTGGATCTCGACCGGCATCAGCGAGGCCTCGTGGCCCCAGTATTCAAACAGACTGGGCGCCTTACCCCAGGCCTCGGCCTCCAGCACCTCTCGCGGATAGGTCCCCAGCCGCGAGAAGGGCGGCAGATAGTGGGTGCGGCTGACCACATTGACGCTGTCGATCTGGATCACGCCCAGGCGCCGCGCCGCATCCTTGAACTGGCGCGTTCCCGGCGCGTCAGGCCGCGCGCGGGCCAGGCCCTGGGCCGCCAGGGCCATGCGGCGGGCGGCGTCCGGGCCGATCTCCTCGGGCGCCGCCACTGGGCCTAGCTCTTCAGCCGCCAGCCCGAGCGGAACACCGCCCAGCAGGCCCAGGCCACGACCAGGGTCAGGCCTCCGCTCATGGCGATCCCGATCGCCAGATCGCCCTCGGCGTGGCCGATGAAGCCCGCGCGGAAACCGTCGATCAGATAGAAGAAGGGATTGAACCGGCTGATCGTGTCGAACGGCGCCGGCAGATTGTCGATCAGATAGAAGGTGCCCGACAGGAAGGTCATCGGCATGACGATGAAATTCTGCACCGCCGCCAGGTGATCGAACCGCTCGGCCCACAGTCCGGCCAGAACTCCGGCCATGCCCATCAGCAGACAGGCGATCAGGCCGAACCACAGGACCAGGCCCAGGTTCGCCACGCCCAGTTTGGCGAAGGGCAGCACGCAGACCGCCGTCACCAGCCCGACCGCCAGCCCCCGCGTCGCCGCCCCCAGGGAAAAGCCGATCGTCAGCTCCAGCGGGCTGAGCGGCGGAGTCAGGAAGTCGGTCGCCGTGCCCATGATCTTGGCTTGGATCAGGCTGGAGCTGGCGTTGGCGAAGGCGTTGTTCAGCATCGCCATCATGATCAGGCCCGGCGCCACGAACTCGGCGAAGGGCGTGCCGTGCAACGGCGGCCGCGCGCCCTTCAGCGCCACCACGAAGACCAGCATATAGAGCAGGGTCGTGACCACCGGAGCCAGCACCGTCTGGGCGCCGACCTTCCAGAACCGCTGCACCTCGCGCAGATACAGGGTCCACACCCCGAGCCAGTTGACGCCATCGTAACGGCGGGGCTGAGGGGGTGTGATCGCGGCGTCGGTCATGCCTCGCAGATGCGCGCGCCCGGCTCTTTTCGCAAGTCGCCTCTGCCGCGAGCAACCGCGTCGCGGGCGCTGGCGACGCCGGGAATGCGCCGGTTCGCCGAACATCGATTCAATATCTTGTTCCTGTGGACAGGGTGATTCGCATATCTTGCGGTCGTTAAGGGCTAGTTTACGATTAGTGGTGGGCGCCGGGCGCTGAGGAAGCCGTCCGACCCCACATATTGAATCCACCGCCCGGGAGGGGACGTCATGACCGCAGGCTGGACCGAGGACCGCGTCGGCACGTTGAAAAAGCTGTGGCTGGAGGGCCAATCGGCCAGCCAGATCGCCAAACAACTGGGCGGCGGCGTCACCCGCAACGCCGTGATCGGCAAGGTGCACCGCCTGGGCCTGTCGGGCCGGGCCGCTCCGTCGCAGCCGGCGCGCACCACCTTCCGCGCCGCCCGTCCGCGCCCCGAAGCGCCCGTGACCCGCGCGCCCTCGGCCCCGCGCCGCATCGAGGCGGCCCAGCCGCGTCCGGCGGTTCCCGCCGCCCCGGTCCCGCCGCCGATGCCCGACCTGCCCGGCACGGCCACGGTCATGACCCTGGGCGCCCATATGTGCAAATGGCCGATCGGCGATCCGTCGTCGCGTGAGTTCAGCTTCTGCGGCCGTCGCGCCTCGGAAGGCGTCTATTGCGTCGAACACGCCCGCGTCGCCTACCAGCCCCAGGTCAAGCGCGGCGGCAAGGACGGCGCGTCGGAACTGGCCCGCAGCCTGCGGCGGTACATTTAAGGCCCTACCGCTCGCGACGCGGTCGCTCGCTGCTTGAGGGCGCCGCTATGCGCGAGTCCGTGCCGCGCACGGTGACTTTTCGGCGTCATCACGCCGTCATCAACGCCCCCTAGAGGGGCGCTCTTCCCACTCGCCGGTTCGCGCAAGCGGCCGGCGAGACTCCAGGGGGCGAGGCTGCGGTTCTCCGGGTTGACGCAGCCTCGACCGCCTCGCCCCCCTTCCCGTCCGAGATCAGGTTCTGACGCCGCCTTCCGGTCCCGGCTGGGACGCGGGCTGGGCCGCCGGCGACGGCGTCTCGTCGCGATCCGGCAGATCCTCCGGCCCGCGCCGCAACAGCGGGCTGGTCCAGCACAGGGCCAGGGCCGCCGCCAGCATCAGGCCGTTGGCCGCGAACGGCGCCCATTCGGTCCATTGATACAGGGCCACCCCGATCACCGGCGGCGCCAGAAAGCCGATCCCGGCCAGGGACATGATCAGCCCCGCCACCGCCCCCTGCTCGCCGGCCCCGACCGACAGGGACGATCCGGCGGTGAAGCCCGGCCGGGCGAAGCCGACCCCCATCGACACCACCGCATAGCCGACCACCACGCCGTAATAGCCGGGCGAGACGATGCTGATGACATTGCCCAGCAACGCCAGCCCCGCCCCCCAGCGGATCAGGGCGCGCGGCTCCAGCTTCAGCAAGGGGATCAGCCCCCACTGCACCATCAACGTCCCGGCCGCGCCCGCGAACATGGCCACGGCCACGAAGGCCTGGGCCTGGCCGACGCCGACGCCCGTCACGGCCATCTCGTCGATGACATGGAAGCCCAGCACCGAGATGTTGATCGCCTGGGCGCCGGTGACCAGCAGGCCGTACAGCAGATAGTCCCTGACCCGCGGGTCCCGCCACAGCCCCCTGTGCGCCGCGCCCTCCTTGGGCGTCGGAATGCGCGCCACCCCGCCGCTGGGCAGGCGTCGCCACACCACCAACAGGGTGACCGCGCCGAACAGGGCGAAGGCGTAAAGCGGCCCGGCCAGACCCACGAACGGCAGAATGAACACCGGCGACAGCACCGGCCCGATCACCGTGCCCAGCCCTTGCGCCGAGGCCAAGAGCGACATGGCCTGGGTCCGGTTCGCCGCCGTGGTCCGGTCGGCGACATAGGCCTGGGACGCGATCGGCGCGGCCGAGCCGAACACGCCATAGATGGTCCGCGCCACCGCCATCAGGCCGAAGGCGACCAGCGGCGCCAGCCACCCCTCCAGCCCCGCCGTCGCCGCGACGCCGAAACCGGTCATCGAGGCGACGAACCCGCCCAGGCCGATCAATATGACCCGCTTGCGCCCCAGCCGATCCGACAGCCGCGCCCAGAACGGCGAGGCCACGGTCCACATCAGGGCCGAGATGGCGAAGGCTCCGGCCACCAGGGTGTCGGCCAGTTCGAACTGACGGCCGATGGCGGGCAGCACCGATTGCAGCCCCATGTTCCCCGCCGCCGCGATCAGGCTGACGGCGAACAGCATGATGAAGGCGGGCGAGGTCGGCTTCATCCCTCCCGCATCGCCCCGTTCGCCCGCCGACGCAATGGCCGCCAGCCGCTTCCTCCCCCGCGAGGGGGAGGGAAGGGTCAGGAAAGCCGCTCCAGCACCGTCTGGATCACCCGGCGATAGACCCGCGTCAGGGCTTCGATCTCGGCCACGGGGGCGCGTTCGTCGACCTGGTGCATGGTCTGGCCGACCAGGCCCAGCTCCAGCACCGGACACATCGCCCGGATGAAGCGGGCGTCCGAGGTGCCGCCGGTGGTCGAGGCCTCGGGCCGTCGCCCCGTCTCGATCTCCACGGCGTCCTGAACCGCCGCCACGAAGGCCCCCTTTTCCGTCAGGAAGGCCTCGCCCGAGCACAGGTGCTCCAGCGTGATCCGCAGGCCCGAGGCCGCCTGTTCGGCGCCCGCCTCGCGGTTCAGCCAGTCGATCAGGCCGTCGCCCGTCTGGGCCGGATTGAAGCGGATGTTCAGCCGCGCCTTGGCCTCGGCCGGGATCAGATTGGTCGCCGGATTGCCCACGTCGATGGTGGTGATCTCCAGGTTCGACGGCTGGAACTCGGGATAGCCCGCGTCCAGCACATGGGCGTCCAGCCGCGCCAACAGCCGCGCCAGCACCGGAACCGGATTGGCCGCCCGGTCGGGATAGGCCACATGCCCCTGTTTGCCGTGCACGGTGATCCAGGTGTTCAGCGAACCGCGTCGGCCGATCTTGATCATGTCGCCCAGCGCCTGTTGCGACGACGGCTCGCCGACCACGCAGGCGTCGATGATCTCGCCCTCGGCCGTCAGGGCCTGGACCACCCGTTTGGTGCCGTGCAGGGCCGGGCCTTCCTCGTCGCCGGTGATCAGGAACGACAGGGACCCGTCCGGCTCCCCCTCGGCCAGGATCTGAGACACAGCCGCGACCCAGGCGGCGATGCCGCCCTTCATGTCCACCGCGCCGCGGCCGTACAGCACCCCGTCGCGCACCTCGGCCTCGAACGGGGCCGCGCTCCAGGCGGTTTCCGCCCCCGTCGGCACCACGTCGGTGTGACCCGCGAAACAGAGGTTGGGCGCCGCCGTTCCGCGCCGGGCGTACAGGTTCTCGATCCGCGCGTCCTGGCCCTGGCCGGTCGGTCCCTCGAACACCATGCGGCGACAGGCGAAGCCCAGGCCGGTCAGCACCCGCTCCAGCACGTCCATGGCCCCGGCGTCCACGGGGGTGACCGAGGGGCGACGGATCAGGTCGCGGGTCAGTTCGACGGGATCGATGGGGGTGACGGATGCGCCGCTCATGAGGCTATGCTTTAGAGGCAGCCTCCGCCCGCGAGAAGCCCATGCCCAAGATCGACATCGACGCCGCCCCGACCGGGCACGGCACGTCCTACCCCGAGGCATTCGCCGGGCCGTGCAAGGCGCGCCGCCGGTTCAAGCTGGGCGACGCGGCCGGGCTGGATCAGTTCGGCGTCAATCTGCTGCGCCTGCCCGCCGGAGCCTGGTCCAGCCAGCGCCACTGGCACGAAACCGAGGATGAGTTCGTCTGGGTCGTTTCCGGCGAGGTGGTGCTGGTCGAAAACGATGGCGAGACGGTCCTGAGGGCGGGCGACTGCGCGGGCTTCAAGGCCGGGGTCGCCAACGGCCACAAGATCGAGAACCGCTCGGACGCCGAGGCGGTCTTGCTGGAGGTCGGCACGCGCAACCCCGTCGGCGACGGCGCCGACTATCCCGACATCGACATGGTCCTGCCCGCCGGGGCCGACCGCTATTTCCACCGCGACGGAACGCCCTACCCCAAACATGACCGACGCACCTGAGGCGCCCGAGCCGATCACCCCCGCCGTCGCTCAGGCGGCCAAGGACGCGCACGGGAGCAATCCCTGGCGGCTGAACGATTTCCGCCTGTTGTGGTTCGGGCGGATCGCGGCGGTGCTGGCCATCCAGGTCCAGTCCTCGGCCCTGTTGTGGCAGGTCTATGAGATCGCCCGGCGCGACCATCCGATCGAACAGGCCAGCCTGTATCTGGGCCTGGTCGGCCTGGTGCAGTTCATCCCCCTGCTGGCCCTGACGCTTCCGGCCGGGGAAATGGCCGACCGGCGCGACCGCAAGACCACCGTCGGCGCCTCCATCGCGGTCGAGGCCCTGTGCGCCCTGGCCTTCCTGGGCATGGCTCTGAACGGGTCGCCGCCCTTGTGGGGGCTGCTCAGCGTCGCCTGCGTCTTCGGCGCGGCCCGCGCCTTTCTGGCCCCGGCCAGCCAGGCCTTTCTGCCCATGGTGGTCGGCCGGGCCGCCCTGCCCCGCGCCATCGCCGCCCAGTCGATCGCCTTCCAGACCGGAGCCATCGCAGGTCCCGCCCTGGGCGGGGTCATCGTCGGCGTCTCGACGCCCCTGGCCTATGGCGTGTCGCTGGGGATGTTCCTGCTGGGCCTGACCGCCTTGCTCCTGATCAAGACCAGCGGCCGCCCGCCCGCGCCCGACGCGGCGCACAGCCGCTGGGACGCAGTGCGCGAAGGGTTGAAATACGTCTGGACGACCAAGGTCGTTCTCGGCGCCATATCGCTGGACCTGATCGTGGTGCTGTTCGCGGGGGTGGCCCTGCTGACGCCGATCTTCGCGCGCGACATCCTGCATGTGGGACCCGAGGGGTTCGGCCTGCTGCGCGCGGCCTTCGGGGTCGGGGCCTTGCTGATGGCCGTCTATCTGGCGCGCTGGCCCATCGTGCGGCGCGGCGGATTGTGGATGTTCGGAGCGGTGGCCCTGTTCGGGATCTGCACCCTGACCTTCGGCCTGTCCAAGATCGTCTGGCTGAGCGCCCTGGCCCTGTTCATCGGCGGCGCGGCCGACATGGTCAGCGTCAACATCCGCCAGACCCTGATCCAGCTCTCGACGCCCGACGCCATGCGGGGGCGGGTCAGCTCGGTCTCCATGCTGTTCATCGGCGCGTCCAACGAACTGGGCGAGGCCTATTCCGGCCTGATGGTCCGCATCCTGGGACCCATCGGGGCGGCGGTGTTCGGCGGGATCGGAGCCTTGGCGGCGACAGGGCTTTGGGCGGCGATGTTCCCGGCGTTGAGGAAGGCGGATCGGTTGAGTTGAGAGGGGCCAGCTTCTACCCGCGCTCAGCGGCCGTTCCTCGATCGAACTCGACCGAATAGCCTGCGCTCGCGAGTTCTCGATGAAACTCCGCAGCCTCGACAGTATCCTCTGGGGTGGTGGATTGAATCAATCGTCCGCGCGGATAGTCACGCTCGTCTATCGGCGGTGGCAGGTGACCGTAGAAGATCACCTCGCAGGGGCGGCAGCTTTTCTTGTCTATTCGAACCGCTGATGCGTGGACGAATGCATCGATCGGGAAGCTCTGCTGAACGTAGACGGACGAACCCTGATCAAAGACGTTGAACCCGAGGTAAGATCGAAAGGGACGGTCGTTCGGACCCAAGTTCGCGGCCTTGGCCGCTTCTATGTAATCGCAGCGCTCGACGGCAGGTCCGGTGCAGCCCGGAGATGTCTGGTCCGCTCCCATGAGCAGAGCCAATCCGGCGAGCATCGCGAAGAGCGAATAGCTCGTCATATCCAGAGTGATGAAATCATCTGAGTGAACCATGCTGAAGCTCTGCTCTTCAGTCAGATTTCAAGGAACGCCTGATCTCCGGTCTTGTCCAGACGTTCTCACCACGGCTTGAAGTGTTTGCTCAGCTTCAGCCCTTGTTTCTGATAGTGGCTGCCGCCCTCGCCATACAGGCGCGTGGGCTTCTCCGTCAGCGGCTCATAGACCAGCCGGGCCACGATCTGGTCGTGTTCCAGCAGGAAGGGCGTGTCGTGGGTCCGCACCTCCAGCACCCCCTTGGACCCCGCGCCATGCGCCTCGTCGGTGCCGAAGCCGGGGTCGAAGAAGCCGGCGTAGTGCACCCGGAACTCACCCACCGAGGGGTCGATCGGCGTCATCTCGGCGGCCTGGTCGACCGGGATCTCGACCGCATCCGACGAGGCCAGGATGTAGAATTCGCCCGGGTCCAGCAGCAGCTCGCCGCGCCGCAACGTCAACGGCTCCCAGAAGTCGCGCGGGTCGTGGCCGTCGATGTTGTCCAGATCGATGACCCCCGCGTGGCGTCGTCCGCGGAACCCCACCACCTCGCCGCCTTGAAGATCGACGCCGACGCTGCGGGTCTCCAGCTTGGGCGGCTCTCCCGCCTTCAGGCGAAGCTGGTTCAGCCGCGTGCCGGGGCGGACCAGTATGGAGAAGGTCTGGGGCGCGATCTCCAGATACAGAGGTCCGTCATAGCCTTCGTCGACGTCGTCGAAACTGGCGCCCGCATCGGTCAGCAGGCGCACGAAGACATCGACCCGGCCGGTCGAGCTTTTCGGATTGGCGCGGGCGATCAGCCCCTTGGGCAGGGCCAGCCGCTCCTGCAGCCGGGCGATATAGACGCAGCCCTTCTCCAGCACCACGCCGTCGCTGAGGTCGATGGTGTGCATGGCCACGTCGGCGATGCGGTCCTCGACCTTGCGGCGGCCGGGCAGGAAGCTGGCCCGCACCCGCCAGGCGACGTCGGACAGGCGCAGGTCCAGGCTGGCCGGCTGGACCTGATCGGCGTCGAACGGCGTGTCGGAGGTGATCGCGCCGCCGGCGATCAGGGTCTCGATGGACTGACAGGGCAGAATGCCCGAACGGACGGAATGAAAGACGTGCATCCGGCCCGTTTACACGGTTTTGGCGCGCGTCACGCCCCCCGGCTCGCGTCTGGAGCGGCGGCGCTTGACCTCGCGCCGTCGTCGGCGACCATGGCGGCATGAACGACGATCCCGCCTATGAGACCGAAAGCGCCGGAATCCGCGTGCGCGTGCGGCCCAGCTATCTGGCCGGGCAGTCCGACCCGGACGCCGGGCGCTGGGTCTGGGCCTATCAGGTCGAGATCGAGAACCGACGCGAAAGCCCGGTCCAACTGATCGCCCGCCACTGGGTCATCACCGACGCCAAGGGCCATGTGGAAGAGGTGCGCGGCTCCGGCGTGGTCGGCGAACAGCCGGTGATCCAGCCGGGCGACCGCTACGCCTATGCGTCCGGCTGTCCGCTTTCGACCTCGTCCGGCTCGATGGTCGGCAGCTACGCCATGACCGACGACCTGGGCCGCCATTTCGAGGCCGCCATCCCCGCCTTCAGCCTGGACGTGCCGGGCGGGCGTCGGACGCTGAATTGAATCCTTCTCCCCCTGGGGGAGAAGGTGTCATGCGGAGCATGACGGTTGAGGGGGCTTTGTCAGACATGCTGACTGGCCGATAGCGAAGTCGGATCAGGCTTACCCCTCATCCGAGCCGCTCCGCGGCCCACCTTCTCCCCCAAGGGGAGAAGGACGATTCAATCCAGCGCGCACACGTCCGGCAGGCCGCGCAAGGCTCCAGCGTGGTCCAAGCCGTAGCCGACCAAGAAGCGGTTCGGGGCCTCCCAGCCGACGAAGTCCGGTTCGGGCGCGCGCGGCAAGGGCCAGGGCTTCTTGGCGAAAACCACGGTCAGCACCTGGGACGCGCCCTTCTCCTTGGCGATCCGCACCGCCTCGGCCAGCGACAGGCCGGTGTCGAAGACGTCGTCGATGATCAGCACCCGGCGCCCGACGATCGGCCGCTGGAAGTCGGCATGGATGTCGATCCGGCCCCGGCTGTTCTGTTCGTCGCCGTAGGAGGCCAGCCACAGGGCGTCGAAACGGACGTTGCGCCCGATCCGCGCCAAGGCCCGGGTCAGGTCGGCGGCGAACCACAGACCGCCGGTCAACAGCACGGCCGCCACCGTCTCGTCGTCGATGACGGGGGCGATGCGGGCGGCCAGGTCGTCGACGATGCGGCGGACCTCGGTCTCGGGCAGCAGAACGGTGGGCGTGGGGGTTGCGTCAGCCATGATGCGAGGCGGATACCGCCTCGACCGGCGCCGCGTCCAGCGGCGTCGCCTCGACCGGGGCGTCCATGGGCGTGTCGATCGCCTCGCCCATGGCCGGACGCAGGCCCGCCTCGGCCGCCGCCGGGGGCCGCCGCACGGCCGGACGGGCCGCCGGTTTCGGCGCTTCCCCGCGTTCCGGCTCGGCCGAGGCCAGAACGAAATCGACGCCGACGCCCGCCGCCTTGCCGCCCGGATCGGCGATCCGCACAGCAAACCCCTGGACCTTGCCCGGCAGCACCGGGGCGGCGTCGATCCTGATCACCGCGTGACCCACCTCGGCGCCGTGGGCGTCCAACAGGGCGACGCGCACGGCCGGGGCCACGATCTCGCGCTCGCGCACGTTCCTCAGGGCGCCCGAGACCAGCACCATGCCCGGATCGTCAGTCAGGGCGCGCGCGCCCACGGCCTCGAAATCCAGACCGGTCGGATTCACCTTGGCCCCCACGGCGGCGTAGGCGCTGGCGGCGCGGGGGTACATTTCGACCACATCGACCCGGAACAGCCACCCGGCCCCCAGAATGGCCACGAAGACGCTGGCCAGACCGGCCCAGACCGCCCCGTGGGCGGCGGCGCGGCGCAGGCGGCGCTGCTGTTCGGCGCGGGCGCGGAAGGCCTTGGGCAGTTCCGGCGCGGGCGTCTCGGCCAGGCTTTCGGTCTCGGGATCGGCGTCGAAACTGGGAACCGGATCGGGGCGCGGGGTGAAGCCGGGCGCGGGCGCGGCGGCCGTCAGCTCCAGCGGCTCTTCGGACATCGCCTTCCAGGTCTCGCCGCATGATTGGCAGCGCACCTTGCGGCCGGTCGGGCCGATCGCCTCGTCCGGGGCGAAATAGCTGGTGGCGCAAGCGGGGCAGGTCAGTATCATGTCGTCTGACTGCGAGGCGATCCGCCCCCTCCCGCTGCGGCGCGCGACGGCCCCGCTGACCAAGTTAGAAACCCATGACGCCCGAACCCCGCCGCGCCGAGACCGCCGCCTCGCCCGTGACCGCCCGACTCCAGGGCGTGGGTTTCGGCTATGCGGAAGCGCCCGACGTGCTTCGGGGCATCGACCTGACATTGCCGCGCGGCTCTTTCCACTTCCTTACCGGGCCATCCGGGGCTGGAAAGTCGACGCTTTTGAAGCTGCTGACCCTGGCCGAACGGCCGACGACGGGGCGAATCACCCTGTTCGGCCAGGACGCGACCGAGGCGCCGCGCGCGCTTGTGCCCGCCTTTCGCCGCCGCATCGGCGCGGTGTTCCAGGATTTTCGCCTGCTGGACCATCTGAGCGCCTTCGACAACGCCGCCCTGCCGCTGCGCCTGGCGGGCGGGCGCGACTACGCCGCCGACGTTCAGGAGATGCTGCGCTGGGTCGGGCTGGGCGGCCGCATGGACGCCCGCCCCCCGGCCCTCAGCGGCGGCGAGAAACAGCGGCTGGCCATCGCCCGCGCCGTCCTGGCCCGGCCCGAGCTGATCGTCGCCGACGAACCGACCGGCAGCGTCGACAAGGCCATGGCCGAAAAACTGCTGCGCCTGTTCCAGACCCTGAACCGGCAGGGCACGACCCTGTTGATCGCCAGTCACGACGAGACCCTGGCCCGGCGTTCCGGCGCGGCCGTGCTGCGGCTGGATCAAGGACGGCTGGAGACGGTGCGATGATGCGGCGCCTCCAGCGACCCGACCTCCTGCCCCGCGACGCGGCGGGCGAGCCGTGGCTGGCGGCGGTGATCGCCGTGCTGTGCTTCCTGGCCTGTCTGGCCGCCGTCGGCGGGGCGGCGGCCGACCGCGCGGCCCATGGCTGGACCGGGCGCCTGCGCGCCGAGGCCACGGTCCAGGTCCGGCCCCGCGCCGGAGAATCGGGCGACACGGCCGCCGCCCGCGCCGCCGAGACCCTGTCCGGCGTCGACGGCGTCTCGGAAGCGGAGGCCCTGGACCGCAAGGCGGCCGAGGCCCTGTTGCGGCCCTGGCTGGGCGACGCGATCCTGCCCGACCTGGCCATTCCCATGCTGGTGGTCGTGCATCTCGATCCCGACGCCCCCGCCAGCGCCCCGACCCTCAGCCGCGCCCTGGCCCAGGCCGGGCTGGACGCCAGCGTCGACGACCATTCCCAGTGGCGCGGCGAGGTCCAGCGCGCCGCCGCCGTGATCACCGCCCTGGCCGCCGCCGCCTTCCTGCTGGTCGCGGGGGCCGCCGGGGCCGCCGTGGTCTATGCCGCCCGCGCCGGCCTGGCCGCCAACCGCGCGGTGATCGAGACCCTGAGCCTGAACGGCGCGGCCGACGGCTTCATCGCCGGTCAGTTCATGCGGCGTTACGGCCTGCTGGCCGCCGCGTCCGGCCTGATCGGCGCCGCTTCGGCCGCCGTGCTGACGGCCGGCCTGCGCCTGTTGGGCGGGTCGGAGGGGCTGACGCCCGCCCTGCCGGTGGCCTGGTCCGACCTGATCCTGCTGTCGCCGGTTCCGTTGATCGCCGCGGCGGCGGCGGTCGTCGCGGCGCGTCTGGCGGTGATGCGCGACCTTGGCCCGCGCGGCCCTGGGCGATAGAAGGGACCGATGAAGTTTCTCGCCCTCCTCGGCATCGTCGCCCTGGTCTGGCTGGTGGGGCTGTTCGCCTTCGCCGAGCGGGTGCGCGGCCTGACGCCCGCGCAAGAACCGGCCCGCGCCGACGCCATCGTCGCCCTGACCGGTCCTTCGGCCGAGCGCGTCAACGCCGCCATCCGCCTGTTGGAGCAGGGCAAGGGCCGCCGCGTGCTGATCTCGGGCGTCAACCGCGAGGTGCGCCGCCAGGAGCTGCGCGCCCTGACCCCCGGCTCGAACCGGCTGTTCAACTGCTGCGTCGACCTGGGCTTCGAGGCCGAGACCACCACCGGCAACGCCCAGGAGATCGCCGCCTGGGCCAGGGCCAAGGGCTATGACAGCCTGATCGTGGTCACCTCCGACTATCATATGCCGCGCAGCCTGGTGGAGATCCGCTCGGCCGCGCCGGGGGTCGAACTGACCCCCTATGCCGTCTCCACCCCGGCGCTGGACGACAGCCGCTGGTGGCGCGCCGCCGTCACGGCCCGGCGCATGACGCTGGAATATATGAAATACCTGGCCGTCCTGACCCGCGAGGGCGTGCGCAAGCTGACCGGCGGCTCGGTCGATCCTCAACCGGCCATGGAGGCCGCCGCCGAAACGGCGGGCGTGAAGGCGGGCGCCAAATCGTGATCGTGCTGCGTTCGCTGGGCTTCACCCTGTGGCTCTATCTGTCGATGCCGCTGTTCGCCGTCGGCCTGTCGCCGGCGCTGCTGGGGCCGCATCGCTACGCCATGGGGGTCATCAAGCTGTGGGCGCGGTTCGTGCTGTTCGGCCTGCGCTGGATCGCCGACGTCCGCGTCGAATTCCGGGGGCTTGAGCATCGCCCCGTCGGCCAGGCCCTGATCGCGGGCAAGCACCAGGGGATGCTGGACGTGGTCGTGCCCTTCGCCCTGTTGGACGACCCCTGCATCGTCATGAAGAAGGAGCTGCGGCCCCTGCCCTTCTTCGGCTGGTTCGCCTGGAAGACCAAGATGATCGCCGTGGACCGCTCGGCCCACGCCAAGGCGTTGAAGGACATGGTCAAACAGGCCCGCGCCCGGCGCGACGAAGGCCGCCAGATCGTCATCTTCCCCGAAGGCACGCGAAAGCCGCCCGGCGCCGAACCCGACTACAAGCCCGGCATCGCCGCTCTGTATCGCGACCTGGACTGCCCCTGCTGGCCGCTGGCGACCAATTCGGGCGTCCACTGGCCCGCCCACGGCTTCATCCGCCGCCCCGGCGTGGTGGTGTTCGAATTCCTGCCGCCCATTCCCCCTGGCCTGAAACGGGCCGAGTTCATGACCGAGCTTCAGACCCGGCTGGAGGCCGCCTCGACGGCCCTGCTCACCCCCTCGGCCTGATCGCGCTCATCTCCGCCGCGATCCGGGCCGCCGCCGCCCTGGGATCGGGATCGGCCGTGACGGGGCGCGCGACCACCAGATGGCTGGCCCCCGCGTTCAGGGCCTCGGCCGGGGTCGCGACCCGTTGCTGGTCGCCCCGGTCGGCGCCCGCCGGCCGCACGCCGGGGGTGACGATCAGGAAGTCGGGCCGTCCGGCCGCATCGGCCATGGCCCGCGCCGCCGCCGCCTCCAGCGGGCTGGACACCACCCCGTCGACGCCGCAGTCCAGCGCCTGGCCGACCCGTTTGGCCACCAGTTCGGCCGCCGTCGCGCCATAGCCGATGTCTTTCAGGTCCGCGTCCGACAGGCTGGTCAGCACGGTCACGGCGAGGATTCTCGTCCCCGTTCCCCCGGCGCCCCTGACCGCCGCCGTCATCACCTGCGGCTGGGCGTGGACGGTCAGCAGGTCGCAGCCGCCGTCGGCCACGGCGCGGGCGGCGCCTTCGACCTGGGCGCCGATGTCGTGCAGCTTCCAGTCCTGGAACACCTGTTTGCCCCGCGCCCTCAGCTCATGGGCGAAGGCCACGCCGCCGGGGCGCGCCAGCAGGGTCAGGCCGATCTTGTAGAAACCGACCCCGTCGCCGATGCGGTCCACCATGTCTCGCGCCGCCTCGACCGAGGGCAGGTCCAGCCCGACGATCAGACGCGGGTCGTTCAACAGCGGCGAGGTCATCGACGGCTCCCGTCCGCTCCGCTAATCAGCGGTAACGGCGCAATTCGGTTTTAGAGGCGAGGGCAGCTCATGAACGCGGTCGATCTGGGGGTCAACCTGTTCGTGGCCCTGTTCGCCCTGGTCGATCCGATCGGCAACATCCCCATCTTCGCGGCGGCCACCGCCGGGGCCTCGATGCGTCAGCGCCTGTCGGTGGCGGGCCTGATCTGCCTGTTCGTGGCGGCCTTCCTGACCTTCTTCTTCTTCACGGGTCTCAGCCTGCTGCAATTCTTCGGCATTTCGCTGGCGGCCTTCCGCATCGCGGGCGGCATCCTGCTGTTGCTGCTGGGGCTGGACATGACGCGCGAGGACTTCCTGAAGTCCTTCACCGATTCCGACGCCGCCCAGGACGCCATGGACGTGCGCGGCTACGCCCGCCGGCGGTTCCAGCGGCTGGTGGTGCCCTTCGCCATCCCGCTGATGATCGGGCCGGGGGCGATCTCGACCATCATCATTCAGGCGGGCGAGGCCGAGAAGGTCGGCCCGGCGGGCCAGGCCGCGGGCCTGATCGCCATCGCCGCCGCCGCCGCCGCCAGCTTCCTGTGCTTCGCCCTGACCGGGCCGCTCAGCCGCATCCTGGGCGAGGTCGGCATGTCGATCATCGTGCGCGTCCTGGGCCTGATCCTGTGCGCCCTGGCGATCCAGTTCATCCTGATGGGCCTGTCCGAGGCCCTGCCGGGCATGATCAGCTCGGGCGTGACCAAGCCCTATCCGACCGGCGGACACTGAGGGGGATCAGGCCGCCGCCTCGCCGTGGCCCCGTCCGGGCCTCTGCGGCAGGATCAGGATCAGGGCCACGATGGCGACCGCCAGCACCGCCGAGGCCATCGGCCGGCTCAGCGCCAGGCCGCCGTGGTCGATCGGCTTGTCCAGGAAGTCGCCGACCACCGCTCCCAGCGGGCGGGTCAGGATGAAGGCGGTCCAGAACAGCAGCACCCGATTGACCCGCGTGAACAGCGCCAGGGCGGCCACGACCGCCAGCAGGCCGCCGAACACGGCCGCCGCGCCCAGATAGCCGAACCCGCCCGTATCGGCCGCCCAGTCGCCCAGCGCCGTGCCCAGCGTCTGCGACAGGGTGATGGTCAGCCAATAGAAGATCTCGGCCCGGCGCGAGGCCACGGTGTCGGAATCGACCGACCCGACCACCAGCCGCCAGGCGATCAGCGACGTCATCACGGCGGTGAACAGCAGGGCCGAACCGCCGGTGTAGCCGATGCCCAGGGACCGCGTGGCGTAGTCGGCCAGCGTCGTCCCCGCCGTGGTCGAGGCCACGATGGTCGCCCAGTACAGAAAGGGGTGGAACCGGCGCGCCGCGATCTGCATCCAGACCAGGCCGATCAGGACCACGGCGAAGATCGCCGTCCCCGTCAGATAGCCCAGATTCAGGGTCATGCTGACGGTGTCGCCAGCGGTCTCGCCCAGCGTCGTGGCCAGGATCTTGATGATCCAGAACCCCAGGGTGACGGCGGGGACCTTGCTTAGGACGTCACGTTCGGCCTGTGTCATCGACCTGTCCTCGTTCGCCGGGATCGGGCGCTCGAAGATCGGCGGAATTTGGACCGTCCTACACTCGCCCCAGCCGCTTGGCGTGGCCGCCGACCATCCTCAGGGCCAGGCCGTCGGGCAGGTGTTTGGCCAGGCCGCCCAGAACATTGTTCATCACGCCCGGGGTGACGCTGGGCCGGTTCGCCTCGACCGCCGCCCAGCCGATCCGCGCCACGTGCGGCGAGGTCTGCCACATCCATGAAGGATAGGCGCCGGACACCTGTTCGCGCGTGCCGTTGGCGTCGTGGAATTCGGTCAGGGTGTAGCCGGGGTTCAGCACGGTGACGTGCACCCCCGTCCCGGCCATCTCCAGATGCAGCCCTTGCGACCATTTGATCAGGAAGCTCTTGATCGGCCCATACAGGGTGTCGCCGCCCGTGGCGGGCATCCGACCGGCCAGGGAGGCGACGTTCAGGATGCGGCCGTAGCCGCGCTGAACCATGCCCGGCGCGAACAGCCGCGTCAGTTCGACCGGCGCCGACAGCATGACCCGCACCATGGCCGCATGGTCCGCCGGATCGGTGTTCAGAAAGCCTGAGGTGCGGCTGAATCCGGCGTTGTTGACCAGGCCGTCGACCGTCAGCCCGCGCTCGGCGATCTCCGCCGCGAGCCGCGCCGGAGCCGCCGGATCGGCCAGGTCCGCGATCAGCACCGCCGCCTGGGTCGTCTGGCCGATCTCTTCGGCCAGGGCCTGCATCGGCGCCGCGCGCCGCGCCGTCAGGATCAGGTCATGGCCGCGTCGGGCCGCCTCGCGGGCGATGTCGGCGCCGATCCCGGCCGAGGCGCCGGTGACCAGGATCGTCCGTTTCAAGCGGGGACCCTGGCCGGAAGCTTGATCCCGGCCAGGCTGGCGGGCTGTTCGGCCAGAAGGTCGGCGATGGTCACCTTGGACAGGGCGTCCGCCGCCGCCCGGTCGGCCGCGCACAGGGCCTTGGCCACCTGGCGCGGAATGTGTTCGCCGATCGGACAGCCCTTGGCCCCCGCCGGCGGCGAACCCAGGTGGGCGCAGCCGTTGACGGCCCGCAGCACCTCGTCCAGGCGGATGTCCTCGGGCCGCCTCAGCAGCCACGACCCGCCCGAGGCGCCCGAACGGGTGGCGATCAGCCCGGCCTTGGCCAGCATGGCCGTGACCCGCCGGATCACCACCGGATTGGTCGGCACCGAGGCCGCCAGCACGGCGCTGGGCGCCGCCTGGGCAGGCGCATACGCCCCCTTATGGGCCAGATAGGCCAGGGCGTGGGCGGCGACGGGGAAACGCTGGCTGTCGGACATGATGCTGGTCTCTACTTAGGCGCGCACGAGGGGATTCACAAACATCGCCCCCTCAACCGGGTGCGGCCAAAGCGACGCGGTCGCGATTGAACCGGGCGCGGAAAGGGGCTATCAGCCCGCGGCTCTTGAACGGCCCGCCCCTCCCCGGCGACGCCTGGAGAAACCGAATGGCCGGGCCAGACGCCCGCGGCGACAGCGCAGCCTCCGCCGCCTCTTCCTCTTCCCCATCCACGCCCTCGCTGTCGCCTCCGTCGCACGCCGCGACCCCTGGCGACGCGACCGCGCACGACCACGGCCACGGCCACGGCGGCGACAACCACGGCGGCGCGGGCTTCCGCGCCCTGGTCATCGGCGCCATCGGCGTGGTCTTCGGCGACATCGGCACCAGCCCGCTCTACGCCATGCGCGAGGCCCTGCATCATTCTCGCGGCGGCGGCACGGACGAACTGGCCGTGCTGGGCGTCGTGTCCCTGGTCTTCTGGGCGCTGATCCTGGTCGTGACGCTGAAATACGTCGTCTTCCTGATGCGGGCCGACAACAAGGGCGAGGGCGGCACCCTGGCCCTGATGGCCCTGGCCCAGCACGCCATAGGTCGGCGATCGGGCCTGATCTTCCTGTTGGGCGTCTGTGGTGCGGCCCTGTTCTACGGCGACGGCGTCATCACCCCTGCGGTGTCGGTTCTGTCCGCCGTCGAGGGCCTGAAGGACGCGCCGAGCATCGGCCCGGCCCTGGCGCCCTACATCCTGCCCATCGCGGCGGGCATCTTGATCGCCCTGTTCATGGTCCAGTCGCGCGGCACGGCCAGCGTGGCGAAATTCTTCGGCCCTCTGACCGCGCTGTGGTTCCTGATCCTGGCGGGGCTGGGCCTGTATCACATCTTCGACGACCTCTCGATCCTGCGGGCCTTGTCGCCGCATTACGGCGTGCTGTTCCTGATCGACAACGGCTTCCTGGGCTTCGTCATTCTGGGCAGCGTCTTCCTGGCCGTGACGGGGGCCGAGGCGCTGTACGCGGACATGGGCCATTTCGGAAAGGCGCCGATCCGGGCCGGTTGGATCTGGTTCGTCCTGCCCTGCCTGACCCTGAACTATCTGGGCCAGGGCGCCCTGGTGTTGGATCATCGCGAGGCGGCGGCCAACCCCTTCTGGATGATGGTGCCCCAGGCCGCCTATTGGCCCGTCCTGATCATGGCCACCATCGCCACGGTCATCGCCTCGCAGGCGGTGATCACCGGCGCCTTCTCGGTGACCCAACAGGCGGTGCAACTGGGCCTTCTGCCCCGCATCGACATCAGGAACACCTCTGAAAGCCAGGCCGGCCAGATCTTCGTGCCCTCGGTCAATATGATGCTGATGGTCGGGGTTCTGGTCCTGCTGTTCGCCTTCAAGACCTCTTCGGCCCTGGCCGCCGCCTACGGCATCGCCGTGACCGGTTCGATGTTCGTCGACAGCCTTCTGGCCTGGTTCATCGTCAGGAGGCTGTGGAAGTGGTCGTTGCCGCTCAGCCTGGCGGTGATCACCCCCCTGGTCGCGCTCGATCTGGTGTTCCTGACCTCCAACCTGCTGAAGATCCCTCAGGGCGCCTGGATGCCCATCGCCCTGGGCGGGGTCTTGCTGCTGATCATGTGGACCTGGGTGCGCGGCTCCCAGATCCTGTCCGAAAAGACCCGCAAGGACAGTCTGCCGCTGGCCGATCTGATCGAGATGCTGCGCGCCCGGCCGCCCCATCGCGCGCCCGGCACGGCGGTGTTCCTGACGTCCGATCCCGACATCGCCCCGGTCGCCCTGATGCACAATCTCAAGCACAACAAGGTGCTGCACGAGAAGAACATCATCCTGACCGTCCGCACCGCCGACCGGCCGCGCGTGCCCGAGTCCAAGCGCGTCTCGTTCGAGCCGATCAGCGAAGACTTCAAACGCATCGTCGTCACCTACGGCTTCATGGAGACGCCGAACGTGCCGCGCGCCCTGGGCATCTGCCGCAAACAGGGTCTGAAGTTCGACATCATGTCGACCAGCTTCTTCCTGGGCCGTCGCTCGGTGGTGCCGTCGGCGCGTCAGGGCATGCCGCTATGGCAGGACCGGCTGTACATCTTCCTGATGCGCAACGCCGCCAATCCGACCGACTTCTTCCACATCCCGCCCGGCCGCGTGGTCGAAATGGGCGCCCAGGTGTCGGTTTGAGCCGCCCCCCTCACGGCGGGAAAAGCTCGGACGCGCGCGGCCGCCGCATGGCCGAAAAGGCGCGCGGTCCCCGCCCGCCCCGCCGCGAGACGCCGCCGCGTGAAGACGAGGGTCCCGACGCCGATGTCGGCGTCGAGGCCCGCATCGCCGCCGGGGTGCTGCTGAACGCCGCGCTGGAGAAGCGCAACGGCCTGGACGAGGCCCTGTCCTACCGCGAAGTCGCCGCCCTGCCGCCCCAGGACCGGGCCTTCGCCCGCGCCGTCGCCATGGCCGCCCTGCGCCGCCTGGGCGAGATCGACCAGATCCTCGACCGTCGGCTCAAGACGAAGCCGAACGACGCGGTCATGACCATATTGCGCGTCGCCCTGGCCCAGACCCTGGTCCTGGAGACGCCCGCCTTCGCCGCCGTCTCGACCGCCGTCAAACTGGCCGAACGCGACGCCAAGACCCGGCCCTACAAGGCCCTGGTCAACGCCGTGCTGCGCACCATCGGCCGCGAAGGGCCGGGCCTGACCACGGCCGAAGCCAACCTGCCCGACTGGATCGCCGCCCGCTGGCGCGCCACCTATGGCGAACCCGCCCTGGTCGGCCTGGCCCTGGCCGGCCGCGACGAGCCGCCGACCGATCTGGGCGTCAAGCCGGGCGTCGACGCCGCCGCCCTGGCCGAAAGCCTGGACGGCTTCGTCCTGCCCGGCGGCGCGGTGCGCACAGGCCGGCGCGGCGACATCGCCCAATGGCCCGGCTTCGAGACCGGCGACTGGTGGGTTCAGGACGCCGCCGCCGCCGTTCCGGCCCGCCTGCTGGCCGTCCAGCCCGGCGAGACCGCGCTGGACATGTGCGCCGCGCCCGGCGGCAAGACGCTGCAACTGGCCGCCGCCGGGGCCGAGGTCGTCGCCCTGGACCGTTCCGCGACCCGGTTGAAGCGGCTGTCGGCCAATCTGGCCCGCACCGGCCTTTCGGCCCAGGTCGTCGCCGTCCCGGCCGAGGACTGGGACGACGCCCGCGTCTTCGACGCCGTGCTGCTGGACGCGCCCTGCACCGCCACCGGCACCTATCGCCGCAATCCCGAGGTGCTGCGCGCCACCCGCCCCGCCGACATCGCCAAACTGGCCGACGTTCAGCACCGCCTGCTCGACGTCGCCGCCGAACGGGTCAAAGCCGGCGGACGGCTGGTCTATTGCGTCTGTTCGCTGGAGCGTGAGGAGGGCGAGACCCAGATCCTGGCCTTCCTGCGCCGAAACCCGGCCTTCAGGACCGCCCCCGCCGACCCGGCCGCCGTCGGCGCCCCGGCCGACGCCCTGACCGCCGAAGGCTGGCTGCGCATCCTGCCCAGCCAATGGCCCGAACACGGCGGCCTGGACGGCTTCTTCGCGGCGAGGCTGGAGCGCGTGGGTTAGGGTTTCAGCTTGCGACGGGTCGTTTTCGGCAGTTCGCCCGATTGCCGTCGAAGCTCCGCGTACTCCTGATCCACACGGGCCTTTTCGACAGCCTTTCGCCGTTGGTCGAAGAGCTTGTACTGTCCGCGGGCTTCGCCGTCCGCGCGCTCCTTGCTCACTTCGCCGCCATGCATGAGGGGTATGCGGCCCAACTGCCGCAACTGCCTGTCCAACAGGGTCTCCGCCTCGGTCATGGTCGTCAGCCGCCCGATCTCCAACTGATCCTCGAAGATCGAAAGCAGGATATCCGTCAGCCGATTCAGCTCCTTGATCTCCGGCGTACGCAGATAGTTCTTGGCGACCGTGACATCGGCGGCCCTTACCGCATCGCCCGACCAGGCTTGCAGCCCCATGTTCTCCTCATCGGCGTCGGCGCGTGACACGATGATCTGTGCGGGCGTCTGGTTCGTCACCGCGTAGCAGAACTTCGCCTGTGTATTGCGGTAGAACTCGCGCCACCTGTCCGATTTCGGATCATAGTCTTGGCACAGCGAACATATCTGCCGAATCTCGGCATAGACGTTGGCTTCCGAACTGCGGATGTCGCGAATGATCTCGCGAAGTTCAGCAACACGATCCTGTTCGCCGCCCGATTTCAGACGCTCGCTGTCGATCACGAACCCGCTGGTGGCGAAGCGCACCAACACTGCAGTGGCCCAGCGGCGAAACAACGTCGCCTGAGCGGAACTCACTCGGTAACCGACCGAGATCACCATATCGAGGCTGTAGATGACGCTCGGCCTTCCCAGGCCGCTTGTTTGCATTTTCTGCAAAGAAGTCGCCTCGTCGAGTTCGCCTTCTTCGAGGATCGCCGCAATGTGTCGGGACACTACGGACACATCGCGCCCAAACATCCGCGCCATCTGCGCCTGGGTCATCCAGAGTCGTTCGCCGTCGAACCTCAGCTCCGCCCGAATGCCCTTCCCCGTGCTGTAGATCAGGAAGCGGTCCCCGGTGTCGCCGTCCTCAAACACGCGCACTGGCTCGGCGCTAGCCAGAACGGGCATGGAATCGTCTGCTTTATTCATGGAACAAGAGTAGAACACGTATCGCGCTTGGGTCCAAGTCGCCTTGCCCCCCGGCTCGACCCGCCTTATCCCCGGATCATGGCCGCGCCCCTGATCTGTCCGTCGATCCTCGCCAGTGATTTCGCCCGTCTGGGCGAGGAGGTGCGCGCCCTGGAGGCGGCGGGGGCCGACTGGGTCCATGTCGATGTCATGGACGGCCATTTCGTGCCCAACATCACCCTGGGTCCCGACATCGTGAAGGCCATTCGGCCGCACACCAGCCTGCCGTTCGACGTGCATCTGATGGTCGCGCCGGTCGACGGCTGGCTGAAGGCCTATCGCGACGCCGGGGCCGACATCCTGAGCGTCCATCCCGAGAGCGGGCCGCACCTGCACCGCACCCTGGGCGCCATTCGCGAGCTGGGGGCCAAGGCGGGGGTGGTGTTCAACCCCGGCACGCCCCTGTCGATCCTGGAAGAGGTCGTCGACCTGGTCGATCTGGTGCTGATCATGTCGGTCAATCCGGGTTTCGGCGGCCAGAAATTCATCCCCTCGGCGCTGGACAAGATCGCCCGCGCCCGCGCCGTCCTGGATCGCGCCGGGTCCAAGGCGCATCTGCAGGTCGACGGCGGCGTCACGGCCGACAACGCCGCCGCCTGCGTGGCCGCCGGGGCCGACGCCCTGGTGGCCGGCACCGCCGTCTTCCGGGGCGGGCCGGACGCCTACGCCGCCAATATCGCGGGGCTGAAAGCGGCCAAATCGCCGGCATGAGTCCGTTCGGTCCCTTCTCGCGTGAGGAGCCTTCGGTCGGGCCGGGCCAGATTCCGGGCCTGCACGGCGCGCCCGTGCGCACCCCGGTCAAGCCGACCGGAGCGGTCACCGGTCCCGGCCTGTGGCCCGCCATTCTCAGCCGGATGCTGACCCGCCAGTTGTGGATCGAGCTGTACGGCCTGCCCGGCTACGCCCTGACGCTGAAGCCGCCCGCCGCCACGGCCTTCGCCGCCACCCCGCGCGACTTCCGCCCGGCCGATCCGGGGGTCGGAAAGCTGATCCTGTCCAACCGTTTCAGCCTGGCGGGCCTGAGCCAGGACATCGAACCGGGCGGCGATCCGTGGAACCGGCCCAGCCCCAGCCGCGCCTTCGCGGTCGAGCTGCACGCCTTCGCCTGGCTGCCCAGCCTGATGCTGCACGGCGAGCGCGGCGCGCGCGAGGCCCTGCGCCTGACCCTGGCCTGGGGCGATCATTTCGCCCGCTGGTCGCCCTTCGCCTGGGGACCGGACATCCTGGCCCGCCGGGTCATGAACCTGTCCTGCGCCGCGCGCCGCATGGGCCAGGTCGCCGCCGAGCCTGAACGTCTTCGCCTGGCCGATCTGTTGGGCCGCCAGGCGCGTCAACTGTTGCGTCCGCCGGGCGGAACCGCTGGACGGGCCGAGCGCCTGACCGCCGCCGCCGTGGCCGGCTGCGTCCTGGCCGGACCTCCCGGCGTGGGCGTGCGCAAGGCGGCCCTGGGCGGCCTGCCGCGCGCCCTGCGCCAGGCCGTGGCCCCCGACGGCGCCCACGCCTCGCACGCGCCCGAGACCGGTCTGGAGCTACTGCTCGACCTGCTGACGCTGGACGACGCCCTGGCCCAGCTCAGCGAGGCGACGCCCGAGGCGGTGTCCGAAACCATCGCCCGACTGACCGCGGCCTTTCGCGTCCTGACCCTGCCCGACGGCCGCGTGGCGACCTTTCAGGGGGGAGGTCCCTCGACCGCCGTCCGCGTCGCCGCCGCCCGCGCCCACGACGACCACGGCGCCGATCCCTACGCCCCCGGCGCCTCGCCCGGCATGGAGAGCGTCGGCGGCTTCGTGCGGTTGCGAAGCCCGCTGTTGACCGTCATCGCCGACACCGCCGCCCCGCCGCGCGGCTCATGGTCCGGCGCCGCCTGCGCCCAGCCCCTGGCGCTGGAGATCGCCTGCGGGCGCGACCGGCTGATCACCGGCTGCGGCTGGACCCCGCGCGCCGCCGACCGCCAAGGCCTGCGCCTGACGCCGGGCCATTCGACCCTGACCCTGGGCGAACAGTCGACCGGAGAGCCTCTGGGCGGCTGGAAGGCCGAACTTCTGGGCGCCCGCCTGGTCGGCCGCCCGATCCATGTCGAGGTCGAGCAGAGAGAGGGCGAAGGCGCCCTGTGGCTGGAGATGCAGCACGACGGCTGGGCCGCGCCGCACGGCCTGTTGCACCAGCGCCGCCTCTATCTGGACCAGCGGCTGGACGAGCTGCGCGCCGAGGAGCGGCTGCACCCCGTCCCCGGCCAGAAGGACGTGGTGCGCGCCATCGCCGCCCCCTATGCGATCCGGTTCCAGCTCGAACCCGGCGTCTCGGCCTCCCTGGCCCGCGACCGGCGCTCGATCCTGCTGCGCGGCGCCTCGGGCCGGGGCTGGTGGTTCCGCACCGACGGTCCCGACGTGGCCATCGAACCCAGCGTCCATATCGACGACGGCCTGACCCGCCGCTCGCTTCAGATCGTGGTGCGCGGCTCGGCCCGCACCGACGCCGAGACCCGCATCCGCTGGAAACTCAGCCCGGCCGGCGCGCCGGGGGACCCGGCTTAAAATCCTCCCCCGATCACCGCGCTTCTCCGGGGAGGCTCTAAGTGCTAGACGCCCCGCGTCTCCCCCTCCCCATCCAGCCGAACGGACATCTCCCATGCCCGCCGCCCCCGATTTTCCGCCCGCGCCCGACCGCGTGGCGCCGCAGCGCGCCCTGATCTCCCTGTCCGACAAGGCGGGGCTTGAGGATGTCGCCCGCGCCCTGCACGCGGCGGGGGTCGAGCTGGTCTCGACCGGCGGCACGCGGGCGGCCCTCGCGGCCCTGGGCCTGCCGGTCAAGGACGTGGCCGACCTGACCGGTTTCCCGGAGATGATGGACGGCCGGGTCAAGACTCTGCATCCGGTGGTTCACGGCGGCCTGCTGGGCGTGCGCGACGCCCCGGCCCACGCCCAGGCCATGACCGACCACGGCATCGGTCCCATCGACATCGTCTGGATCGATCTCTACCCGTTTGAATCAACCATTGCGTCCGGCGGCGGTTTCGAGGCGGCGGTCGAGAACATCGACATCGGCGGCCCGGCCATGATCCGCTCGGGCGCCAAGAACCACGGCTATGTCGCCGTCTGCGTCGACCGCGCCTCGGCCGAAGAGGTCGCGCAGGCCGCGTCCCAGGGCGGAACCACGCTGGACCAGCGCAAACGCCTGGCCGCCGCCGCCTTCGCCCGCACCGCCGCCTATGACGCCGCCGTCTCGGCCTGGTTCGCCGGTCAGGTCGGCGACGCCGCCCCGGCGCGCAAATCCATCTCCGGCGCCCTGGCCCAGACCCTGCGTTACGGCGAGAACCCGCATCAGTCGGGCGCCTTCTATCGCACTGCGGAGCGCCGCCCCGGCGTGGCCCAGGCCCGCCAGCTTCAGGGCAAGGAGCTGGGCTACAACAACATCGCCGACGCCGACGCCGCCTATGAGCTGGTGGCCGAGTTTCAGGCCCCCGCCTGCGTCATCGTCAAACACGCCAACCCGTGCGGCGTGGCGGTCGGCGCCGACCTGAGCGAAGCCTATGCGCGCGCGCTGGAATGCGATCCCGTCTCGGCCTTTGGCGGCGTGGTGGCGGTCAACCGGCCTCTGACCGAGACCGACGCGCGCCTGATCACCGACATCTTCACCGAGGTGGTCATCGCCCCCGGCGCCGACGAGGCGGCCCAGGCCGTGTTCGCGGCCAAGAAGAACCTGCGCCTGCTGCTGACCGACGGCCTGCCCGATCCGCTGGCGCCCGGCCAAGTGTTCCGCTCGGTCTCGGGCGGTTTCCTGGTCCAGTCGCGCGACACGGCCCGCATCACGGCGGGGGATCTGAAGATCGTCACCCGTCGCCAGCCGACGCCGACCGAGATCCAGGACATGCTGTTCGCCTTCACCGTGGCCAAACACGTCAAGTCCAACGCCATCGTCTACGCCAAGGACGGCCAGACGGCGGGCATCGGCGCCGGCCAGATGAACCGCAAGGATTCCGCCCGCATCGCCGCCATCCGCGCGCGCGAGGCCGGAGAGGCCAAGGGCCTGGCCCATTCGCTGGCGCAGGGGTCGGCCTGCGCGTCCGAGGCCTTCTTCCCCTTCCCCGACGGCCTGTTGGAGGCGGCGGCGGCGGGGGCCACGGCGGTGATCCAACCGGGCGGCTCGTTGCGCGACGCCGAAGTCATCGCCGCCGCCGACGAGGCCGGCCTGGCCATGGCCTTCACCGGCGTGCGCGTGTTCCGGCACTAGAATCTTCGCCCCTCTCCCATTGGGAGAGGGCTTGAGGCTCGCGGAGCGTAGCGATGCGCCAGCCGAAAGGGTGAGGGGTTACGGTCTGGAATTCCCGCCGCCGGACGCCCTCACCTTCCCACCGCTTCGCGGCGGGTCCCTCCCTCTCCCCTCGGGAGAGGGTCTATGGACGCGGAACCAGCCGCCACATCCGCAAGGGGTGGCGTACGGCCCCGGCCTCCAGGCCCGCCGCCTCGCCCCGGCCCAGATAGAGGTCGGCCCGCACCGGTCCCCGGATGGCCGAACCGGTGTCCAGCGCCATGACCAGGCCGCTGTAGCCGGCCCGTGCGCCCGCCAGATTTCCCGCCTCGGCCGAGATCCATACCGTGTCGCCATAGCGCCAATGCCCCGGATCGACGGCGATGGCGCGGCGTTCAGGCAGGGGGATTCCCGCCGCCCCGTTCGGCTGGCCGCCGTCGTCGGGATCGAGCTTGAACCAGATGTAGCGCGGGTTCAGGGCCATGATCTCGCCCGCCTCAGGCCCGCGATGGGCGGCCAGCCAGGCGCGGATGGCCTCGCCGCTCGTGCCGTTGGCGGGCAGCAGGCCGCGTTCGGCCATCGGCCGCGCGATTCCGGCGAAGGGCTGGCCGTTGTCGGCGGCATAGGCGGCGCGGGCGTGCGCCCCGTCCTCGAAGGTCAGATAGCCGGACCCCTGGATCTGCATGAAGAACAGGTCCTCGGCCCGCATCCAGGCGATCGCCTGTTCCGGCCGCGTCGCCGCCTCTATGGCCGCGCGATCGTCATAGGGACCGGTCGAACCGTCCGGGCGTCGGCGCATGAACCGGCCCTCGATCCGCTCCAGATCGGCGGGCCGGGCCAGGACCGGCTTGTCGAACTCGGGCGTCCAGGCCCGGCGCGCCGGATATTCGGGGGCGAAATAGGCGGTCAGCAGGCCGGGCCGGCCGTCGACGGTCGTGGCGGGCGCGGCCTCGAAACGGGTCTCGAAGAAGTCCCGCGCCTCGCTGGGCGTCGGGCGCCGCGCCGCCGTCATCATGCCCTTGGCCGCGTCGCAGGCGTCCCGGCCTTCACGGCCGACGCCGCAGCCGCGCGCATAGGCGTCCAGGGCCGCCAGGTGGTTCTCCTGGTCCCAGCCGGGCAGGGCGGCGACGGGAACGGTCTGGACCACCGGGCGCGGCGGCGCGACCGGAGGATGCGGACGGACGGGCGCGGGCTTGGGCGATGTCGCGCAGGCGGCCAGAAGCGCCGTCAGGGCGACGGCGGCGAACCGGACCCGCGCGGCCTTCACGCCGAGGCCGGCTCGACGCGGGCCAGGACCCAGTTCGGATCGCTGGCGTTCAGGGACCGCTCAAAGGTCCAGTGTTCGGCCGTGCGGCGTTCGTCGACCGTCTCGGTCTCGCCCTTGACCAGGGTGTTGCGCAGTTCGGCCAGGAACCGCACCTTGGCCACGGCGCGGTCGCCCTCGGCGACGGCGGTCTCCAGGTCGGCGCGCGGCGGATGGACGAATTCGACCTGTTCGGTCTCGCCCCGACCCTCGCGCGCGGTCATGCCGCTCTCGAACGAGACCATGACGGCGGGGGTCAGAAGCGGCTTCAGCGCCTCGCGGTCGCCCTGGGCGTAGCCGCGCACGATGGTCTCATAGGCCTGGCGCGCGCCGTCCAGGAAGCGGGCCGGATCGAACGACGGGTCGCGCGCCTTCAGACCGGCGGCGGCCGACAGGGCGGCGGAATCCAGCGGCGACGGGCGCGGGGCCTCGGGCGCGGGACCGGCGGGCAGGGGGGCTTTCGCATCCTCCTCGGGCTGACGGCCGACCTTCTTGCCCAGCACATTATAGAGCTGGAACAGCACGAAGGCCGCGATCACGGCGAAGACGACGATGGAGAACTGTGTGGGCAAGGGCTTGCGGGGGGTCAAAAGCGGCGGAGGCGCGCAGCCTGAAGGATTAGGCGCCCGTCTCGCCCGGCGCAAGGCGCGGCGTTGCGGCGTGACGCCGCCCCGTGCTAGTCGCCGCCCTCGTTCCTTATCGCCTTCAGGCTCCGAAACACCCATGACCGACGCCACCCCGCCCGCCGACACCCCCGCCGCCCCCGGCGCTCCCGAGCAGGGCCAACCCGCCGGTCCCGGCTTCCGCATCCTGGCGCAATACGTCCGCGACCTGTCGTTCGAGAACCCGCGCGCGCCGGAAAGCCTGCGCACCGACGGCAAGCCCCAGATCGACATGGGCGTCGAAATGAACGCCGGCGGCCGTCCCGACGGCCTGTTCGAGGTCGATCTGAAACTGTCGGTTCGCGCCGTGCACGAAGACAAGCCGGTCTTCCACATCGAGCTGGTCTATGGCGGCCTGTTCGCCCTGTCGGGCGTTTCCGAACAGGACATGGAGCCGATGTTGCTGATCGAATGCCCGCGCTATCTGTTCCCGTTCGCGCGTCAGATCATCGCCTCGGCCACGGCCGACGGCGGCTTCTACCCGCCCTTCATGGTCGACCCGATCGACTTCGCCGCCATCTATATGGCGCGCCAGGAACAGATCGCCCGCAGCCCGGCCGAACCGGGCCAGGCCTGAGTTCAGGACAGAACCCTCCGTGTCATCCTGGGGCTTGATCCGTGGATGACGCGGGGCGGGTCAGGTCTTCAAGACGCCTTGGCGACATCCACCCCATAGGCCGCCCACAGCGAGCCGTCCTTGAGCTGTCCGGCCAGAAAGGCGGCATGGGCCGCCCGCTCCGCCTCGGTCGAGGCCGGGTTCAGGGACCGCGGCCGGGGGGCGTAGCCGCCGGCCGCCGCCGCCGTCGCGGCCGCCCGTGCGGCCTGACCGCCCGTCAGGTCCAGCGCCCGCTCCTTGCCGCCCTTCAGCTCCAGATAGACCTCGGCCAGAAGCCGCGCATCGATCAGGGCGCCGTGCAGGGTGCGTTCGACCAGCGAGACCTTGAACCGCTTGCACAGGGCGTCCAGCGAGTTGGCCATGCCCGGAAACCGCTTCTGGGCCAGTTGCAGCGTGTCGATCCAGCGCGACCCGTCGATCAGCGGCCGGTCGCAGCGGCGGCACTCGAAGTCGATGAAATTGCGGTCGAACTGGGCGTTGTGGGCGATGATCGGGGCGTCGCCGATGAATTCCATCAGCGCGTCGACGATCTCGGCGAATTTCGGCGCGTCCCTGACCTTGTCGTCGGTGATGCCGTGCACGGCGATTGCGCCCGGCGGGATCAACCGCTCCGGGTTGACCAGCCGGTGAAAGGTGCGCCCGGTGGGCAGAAGGTCCTCGATCTCGATGCAGCCGACCTCGATCAGCCGGTCGCCGGTCTTGGGGTCGAAGCCGGTGGTTTCCGTATCCAGGACGATTTCGCGGGCCATGCGCTCTATTGGCCCTGTTCGTCGGCGGGGTGAAGTCCGCGACGCGGCGGCGTCCACAGGGGATCGGTCACGGTCGCCACGATGCGGTTCACCGCCGCCCGCGCCGCCTCGATCCCATGGCCGGTGTCGATCACGAAGTCGGCGCGGCGGCGTTTCTCGGCGTCGGGGATCTGGCGCGCCAGGATGGCGTCCAGCCGTTCGCGCGTCATGCCGGGCCGAGCCAGGACCCGCGCCGCCTGAACCTCGGGATCGGCCGTGACCACCACCACCGCGTCGACCAAGGCCTGAAGCCCCGTCTCGAACAACAAGGGGATGTCCAGCACCGCCAGCTTGAACCCCTCGGTCTCGGCCTGGGCCAGGTCCTCCAGCCGGTGCGCCCCGACCAGGGGATGCACCACCGCTTCCAGCCGGGCGAAGGCCTGGGCGTCCGAACCCAGGGCCTGGGCCAGGCGCGTTCGGTCCACCGCCCCGTCCGTCACCACGCCGGGGAACAGGGCGCCGACCGGTTTCACCGCCTTGCCGCCCCGGGCGTAGAGCCGATGCACGGCCGCGTCGGCGTTCCAGGCATAGGCCCCTGCCTGGGCGAACAGGTCGGCCGTAGTCGACTTGCCCATGCCGATCGACCCGGTCAGGCCCAGCACGATCACGACGCCGCCTCCAGCGCGAGGGTCCGCACATCAATGGCGGGCGGGGCGACGCCAAAGAAGGCCTCGAATGACGGCCGCGCCTGACCGATCAGCATGGCCAGGCCGTCCACCGTGATCAGGCCGCGCGCCCGACCGGCGGCCAGAAACGGCGTCATGACCGGACGGTAGCTCATGTCCATCAGGACGGCGTCGGGTCTCAGGGCCGTCATGTCCAGCGTGGGCGCCGCCGACAGGGCGTTGACGATCAGTCCGGCCCGGCGGGCGCTGTCGCTGTCGCCGACCGCCGCGCCCAGGTCGGCGGCCAGGGCTTCGGCCCGGTCCAGGGTCCGATTGACCACCGTGACCCGCGCGCCCGCCTCGATCAGGGCCGCGACCGCCGCCCGCGCCGCCCCGCCCGCGCCCAGCACCACGACGGGCGCCTCCGCCAGATCCAGCCCCGGCGCCTGTTCGGCCAGGGCCGCCGACAGGCCGCGCCCGTCGGTGCTGTCGGCCCACAGAACCCCGTCACGCCGGATCAGCAGATTGGCCGAGCCGCAGCGTCGCGCCGTATCCGACACGCCGTCGGCCAGGGCGAAGGCCGCCGCCTTGAACGGGGCGGTGACGTTCAGCCCGGCCAGGTCGCCCGCCCGCACCCGCTGGGCCAGGGCGGCGAAGCCGGTCTCGTCGGCCGGTTCAAAGGCGTCATAGCGCGCGTTCAGGCCCGCCGCCGCGATCCAGGCGCCGTGGATCAGCGGACTCAGCGAATGGCCGATGGGTTGTCCCGCGACGCCGGCGATCCGGGTCATGCGGCGATGATCCCATGACGGCGCGACTGGTCCAGCACCGCCCACAGCGGCAGGCCCAGCACGGTGAAATAGTCGCCCTCGATCCGCTCGAAAAGCTGCGCGCCCATCCCCTCCAGCCGGTACGAGCCGACACTGGCCAAAAGCCCCTCGCCCTCGGCCGCCAGATAGGCGTCCAGAAAGCCGTCCGAGAAGTCGCGCACATGCATCGCGGCCGTGTCCACGCCGGACCAGACGACCTGGCCGCCCTTGGCCAGGGCCGCGCCGGAATGCAGGTGATGGACCCGCCCGCGCATGGCCGACAGCCGCGCCCGCGCCTGATCCAGGCCGCGCGCCTTGGACACCAGGGCGCCGTCGAAGGCCAGGGTCTGGTCGCCGCCCAGGACCCAGGCGTCCGGTTCGGCCCGCGACACCGCCAGGGCCTTCACCCGCGCCAATTCCTGAGCCAGGTCCGCCGCCTGGGCCGGATCGAACCCGGCCTTGACCGCGTCCTCGTCCACATCGGCCACCCGCACCTCGAAGGCCACGCCCGCGCCGGTCAGCATCTCGCGCCGCGCCGCGCTTTTGGAGGCCAGGATCAGACGGATCACCAGTTGCTCGCCAGACTGCGGCTGCGGCGCTCGCTCAACAGGTTGATGATGGCCGCCGCCGTCTCCTCGACCGAGCGGCGGGTCACGTCGATGACCGGCCAGCCGCGCCGCTCGAAGGCCCGGCGCGCCTTGACCGTCTCATCGCGCACCGCGTCGTGATCGACATAGCTGGAGGCGCGCGAGGCGTTCAGTCCGTCCAGCCTGTTCTTGCGGATCTGCACCAGCCGGTCGGGCGACACCGTCAGCCCCACCACCAGCGGATTGCGCAACGCCGTCAGCCGCTCTCCGTCCTCCTGGCCCGGCACCAGGGGCACATTGGCCGCGCGGATGCCGCGATGGGCCAGATAGATGCAGGTCGGGGTCTTCGACGTGCGGCTGACCCCGCACAGCACCACGTCGGCGCCCTCCAGCTCGTCCACCGTGCCCTGGCCGTCGTCGTGGGCCATGGCGAAGTCCAGGGCCGCGATGCGGTTGAAATACTCATGGTCCAGCGCGTGCTGGGCGCCGACGCGGGTCGACAGGGCCGCGCCCAGATAGCGCGACAGGGCGCCCACCAGCGGGTCCAAGGCCCCGATCTGCGGCATGTCCAGGCGCCGACAGCCGTCCTCCAACTGTTCGCGCAGTTCGCGGTCGACGATGGTGTGCAGCACCACGCCCGGTGCGTCGGCCACCTCCTCCAGCACCCGCTCCATCTGTTTGGGCGACCGGACCAGGGCGTAGATGTGCTCGATCGGGATGACGCCGTCGAAACGGGCCGTCACCGCCTTGGCCATGGCGTTCAGGGTCTCGCCGGTCGAGTCCGAGACCAGATGGACGTGGAAATAGGTCGCCAGGCGGCTCGGGCCGGAGCGGGAAGGGCGGGCGGGCGTCATGCGGCGACGAGAATCCTGTGGGCGGGCTGTGGGAGTCCGTGCGGGTCCCTGGGCGCCGATGACCATAGCCCCAGGCCGCGACGGCGGCGAGGGTGGAGCGAAGGGGACGGCCGAACCCGTTCGATCCCGTTTCATCCCCCTGGGCGCCGCGTCCCTGGGTTCGCCTGGGGAGAAGGTTAATCAAACCCTAACGGCGCCCAGGCCCCCGCGCCGCTCCAGGCCCGGCGGATTAAGACTTCATTAACCGTTATCCCCGGTTTCGACAGCCTGGGCGAAACCGGGTCCCAGAACGGGCGCCGAAGGTGCAAAACCAGGCCGGACGGCCGGTGAAACCCCCGGTCATCCCCGTCATCCCGCGCCCTACCGACCACTTCCATTCCTCTAATTCTTCTTTGATCTGGATTAGGGTTGAGCCTGAACGGCGGGGACCGTATCCAGCGTGGCGATGAGCACCCCCCTCCTGATCCGCGTTCTGAACGGCGAGACCCCGGCCCGGCCTCCGGTCTGGTTCATGCGTCAGGCCGGGCGCTACCTGCCGGAATACCGCGCCCTCAGAGCGCAGGCGCCGGACTTCATCGCCTTTTGCCTGAACCCCGAGATGGCGGCCGAGGCGACCTTGCAGCCGATGCGGCGTTTCGGCTTCGACGCGGCCATCGTCTTCGCCGACATCCTGCTGATCCCCGGCGCCCTGGGCCAGAAGGTCTGGTTCGAGGCGGGCGAGGGACCGCGTCTGGGCGCCCTGCCCGACATCCAGGCCATGCGCGACCTGGCGCCGGGCGCCGGACAGGCCCTGTCGGCCGTGGGCCAGACCCTGAGCCTGGTGCGTGCGGCGCTGGAGCCGGAGCGGGCGCTGATCGGCTTCGCGGGCGCGCCCTGGACGGTGGCGACCTATATGCTGGACGGCGAGGCCCGCACCATCGGCAAGGGCGAGCGCGCCCAGGCCCGCACCTACGCCTATGCCGAACCGGACAAGGTCGCGGCCCTGCTGGACGTGCTGGTCGAGGCCACGGCCCACTATCTGCGGATGCAGCAGGACGCCGGGGCGCATGTGCTGAAGATCTTCGAGAGCTGGGCCGAGGGCCTGCCCGACGACCTGTTCCAGACCCTGGTCCTGGCGCCGCATCAGGCCCTGATCCGCCGCGCGCGCGAACTGGGCGTGACCGTGCCGATCATCGGCTTCCCGCGCGGCTCCGCCGCCCTGGCCGAAGGCTATGCGCGTCAGGCGGGCTGCGAAGGCGTGGCCCTGGACACCGCCTGTCCGCTGGAGGTCGGCCGCCGGGTCCAGGCGATCAAACCGATCCAGGGCGCTCTGGACCCGCTGTTGCTGCGCGCCGGCGGCCCGATGCTGGATCGCCGCATCGACCAGCTCAAGGAAGCCTGGGGTCAGGGTCCGTGGATTTTCAACCTGGGCCACGGCATCCTGCCGGACGTGCCGATCGACCATGTCCATCAGGCGCTGAAGCGGATCGGCGCTGAATGAGCGGCCGGGACGGACGAAGGGTCGCCGTCGTCCTGTTCAACCTGGGCGGTCCCGACGGCCCGGCGGCGGTCAGGCCCTTCCTCGCCAATCTGTTCAGCGACCCGGCCATCATCGACCTGCCCGGTCTGATCCGGCGGCCATTGGCCAATTTCATCGCCGCCCGGCGCGAGACGTCGGCCCAGGCCAACTATGCGATCATGGGCGGCGGCTCGCCCCTGCTGCCCGAGACGCAGAAACAGGCCCAGGCGCTTCAAGCGGCCCTGGCGGCGGCGCATCCGGGCGATGTGGTGCGGACCTTCATCGCCATGCGCTACTGGAACCCGCTGACCGAACAGGCGGCGGCGGAGGTGGCGGCCTTCGCCCCCGACGAGATCGTGCTGTTGCCGCTGTATCCGCAGTTTTCGACCACCACCACGGCGTCGTCGCTGAAACGCTGGCATGAGGTCTATCGTGGGCCGGGCCGGTCGCGCGCCGTCTGCTGCTATCCGCGCGCCGAGGGCTGGATCGCCGCCCTGGCCGAGGGGGTGAGGGCCAAGCTGGTCGAGGCGGGCGACGCCCCCGTACGGGTGCTGTTCTCGGCCCACGGCGTGCCGGAAAAGATCATCGACGGCCGCGGCGATCCCTATCAGGAGCAGGTTCAGGCCGCCTGCGCCGCCGTGGCCCAGGCGGTGGGCCTGGGCGACTGGGCGATCTGTTACCAGAGCCGGGTCGGGCCGCTGAGATGGCTGGGACCGTCGACGGCCGAGGCCATCGCACAGGCGGGCGCCGACGGCCTGGGCGTGGTGGTGACGCCGGTCGCCTTCGTCTCCGAACACATCGAGACCCTGGTCGAGCTGGACGTCGAATACGCCGAACTGGCGCACCGGCTGGGCGTCGCCCCCTATCTGCGTGTCGCGGCCGTGGGCGTGGCCCCGGCCTTCATCGCCGCCCTGGCTGAAGCCGTGGACCAGGCCCTGGGCCGCACCGGCGTCAGCCCCTATGGTCCGGGCTGCGCGGGCCGTTGGGCGGCCTGTCCCTGCCAGAAGGAGGCGGCGTGAGCATCGGCGTGTTCGAGATCGTGCGCGGCCTGCACATCCTGGCGGTGATCGCCTGGATGGCGGGCATGCTGTTCCTGCCGCGGCTCTACGCCTATGACGCCGAACAGGCCGACAAGGCCGAGCCGCTGCGCTCCGAAATGCGCGGCCTGCTGCGGGTGTGGCAGCGCAGGTTGCTGAAAATCATCATCAATCCTTCGATGATCGCCGCCTGGGCGTTCGGCGCCTGGATGATCGCCATCCACGTCTATGGCTTCGGCGAAGGTTGGGGCTTCTTGGCCCAGCCGTGGATGGCGACCAAGCTTTTGGCCGTCACCGCGCTCAGCGGCTGGCACGGCTTCCTGGCCGGAGAGCTGAAGCGGATCGCGGCCGGTACCTCGACCCGCTCGGGCCGGTTCTGGCGCATGACCAATGAGATCCCCTTCCTGATCGCCGTCATCGCCGTGATGTCGGTGACCACGCAGTGGACGTTTTAGCGCGCTAAGATCCTCCCCAGCGAAGCGGGGGAGGGGGACCATGCACAGCATGGTGGAGGGGGCGACCTCGCACACCGGCCGTGGTTTTCGCCCCCTCCACCACTTCGCGGTCCCCCTCCCCCATAAAATGGGGGAGGATCGGGCGCCGTGAACGCGCGCTTGACCTAACCCCCTGAAGCGTGGTTTCGCTGGTCCCGAACCGATCCTGGCCCCGCCGGACGGTCCCTCTCTCTCAGCGATGCCGTCTCTCTCGACTGTCGAGGCGGAGTCCATCGTTTCTCCCGGCCGCGAGGCCAGACATCGTCAGACTTCCCCAAGCCGCGCGGCCCTCTTCGCGCGGCCACGCCCGTGAGCGCATAGCATGACCGACCCGACCGAAACCCCCGAAGCCGAAGCCGACACCACCCGCGCCGACCAGGTCGTCATCGACCAGGAGGCCGACGAGGATGACGACGGCGAACCCATCGTGCCGAACGGCCGCATCACCCTGGCCGAACTGAACGAGAAGTCGCCGGCCGATCTGGTGGCCTTCGCCGAGGGGCTGGAGGTCGAGAACGCCTCGAACCTGCGCAAACAGGACCTGCTGTTCGCCATCCTCAAGGCCCTGGCCGAGGAAGAGGTCGAGATCATCGCCGACGGCGTGCTGGAGATCCTGCCCGACGGCTTCGGCTTCCTGCGCAGCCCGGACGCCAATTATCTTCCGGGTCCTGACGATATCTATGTGTCGCCGTCCCAGATCCGCCGCTTCGGCCTGCGCTCGGGCGACACCATCCACGGGGCCGTGCGCGCCCCGCGCGAGGGCGAACGCTATTTCGGCCTGCTGAAGGTCGACACGATCAATCTGGAAGACCCCGAGACGGTCAAGACCAAGGTCCTGTTCGACAACCTGACCCCCCTCTATCCCGAGGAGCGGATTCACCTGGAGATCCAGGACCCGACCCTGAAGGACCGCTCGGGCCGGGTCATCGACATCGTCGCCCCCCTGGGCAAGGGCCAGCGCTGCCTGATCGTGGCCCCGCCGCGCGTCGGCAAGACGGTGATGCTGCAGAACATCGCCAAGTCGATCGAGGCCAACCACCCCGAGGTCTTCCTGATCGTTCTGCTGATCGACGAACGGCCCGAAGAGGTCACCGACATGATGCGCACGGTCAAGGGCGAGGTCGTGGCCTCGACCTTCGACGAACCGGCCTCGCGCCACGTCGCCGTGGCCGAAATGGTGATCGAAAAGGCCAAGCGCCTGGTCGAGCACAAGAAGGACGTGGTGATCCTGCTGGACTCCATCACCCGCCTGGGCCGCGCCTACAACGCCACCGTGCCGTCGTCGGGCAAGGTGCTGACCGGCGGCGTCGACGCCAACGCCCTGCAGCGGCCCAAGCGCTTCTTCGGCGCGGCGCGCAATGTGGAGCAGGGCGGGTCCCTGACCATCATCGCCACGGCCCTGATCGACACCGGCAGCCGCATGGACGAGGTGATCTTTGAAGAGTTCAAGGGCACCGGCAACTCCGAGATCGTGCTGGACCGCAAGGTCGCCGACAAGCGCATCTTCCCGGCCATCGACGTGCTGAAGTCCGGCACGCGCAAGGAAGACCTGATCACGCCCAAGGATCAGTTGACCAAGACCTATGTCCTGCGCCGCATCCTGAACCCCATGGGTCCGCAGGACGCCATCGAATTCCTGCTCGACAAGCTGCGTCAGACCAAGAACAACGCCGACTTCTTCCAGTCGATGAACACCTGATTTGGCCCTATCGTTCGCGACGCGCTCGCGTGAAAAGTGCTAGTGAGCCAGGGGTGAGCTGGGCGTGGATTGATCACGCCCGCGCTCACTTTTCACCGTTCGAGTGTTTCACGTGAAACGCCCCTCAAGCAGCGAGGCTCAGCGAGCCGAGCGTTAGGGGCAGGAGAGATGCTGATGAAGGTCAATGTCGAGATCGACTGCACCCCGGCCGAGGCGCGCGCCTTTCTGGGCCTGCCCGACGTGGCCCCGCTGAACGAGGCCATGGTCGCCGAGATGCAGAAGCGGATGCAGGCCAATGTCGCGGCCATGCAGCCCGACGAGCTGATGAAGACCTGGACCAGCTTCGGTCTCCAGGCCCAGGACCAGTTCCGTCGCCTGATGGAATCGGCCGTGACCGGCGCGGGCAAGCCGTAGCGCCGAAGCTCCTCCCCCGTCGGGGGAGGGGGAGGATTTAGATGACCGACACCGTCTTCGCCCTGGCCACGCCGCCCGGCCGGGGGGCCATCGCCGTGATCCGCATCTCGGGACCGGACACCCGCCGCGTGCTGGAGGCGCTGGGCGTCGATCGGCCCAGGCCGCGCGCGGCCCTGGTGCGCGACCTGGCCCATGGCGCAGACCACATCGACCAGGGGCTGGTGCTGTGGTTCCCCGGCCCGGCCTCCTATACCGGCGAGGACTGCGCCGAGCTGCAACTGCACGGCGGCCGGGCGGTGGTCGAGGCGGCGGGGCGGGCGTTGCTGGACCTGGGCCTGCGCCTAGCCGAACCGGGCGAATTCACTCGGCGCGCCTTCGAGAACGGCCGCATGGACCTGGCCCAGGCCGAGGCCGTGGCCGATCTGATCGACGCCGAGACCGAAGGCCAGGCGCGTCAGGCCCTGGGCCAGTTGGGCGGCGCCCTGAGCCAGGTCTATGCCGGGTTCCGCGCCGATCTGTTGCGCGCCCTGGCCCTGATCGAGGCCGAGATCGACTTTCCCGATGAGGAAGTGCCCGACAATCTGGCGCGCACGGCTGGGCCGGTGCTGGACGGCGTCATCGCCCGGCTGGAGGCGGCCCTGGCCGACGGGCGGCGCGGCGAGCGGGTGCGCCAGGGCTATCGCATCGTGCTGATCGGCGAAACCAACGCCGGCAAGTCGTCGCTGTTCAACGCCCTGGTCGCGCGCGAGGCGGCCATCGTCACCCCCATTGCGGGCACCACCCGCGACGTGCTGGACGCCGAACTGGTGATCGGCGGCTATGCCGTGACCCTGTCGGACACGGCGGGCCTGCGTGACAGCGACGACCCGGTCGAGGCCGAGGGCGTGCGTCGGGCCAGGGCGCGGGCCGAGGGCGCCGATCTGCGCCTGTGGGTGCGGGCGCCGGGCGATCCGGCGGGGACCGCCGCCGACTATGCGCGGCCGGGCGATCTGATGATCCTGAACAAGGCCGATCTGGGCGCGGCCGAGGCGGCGCCGGGGTTCGAGACCCTGAACGTCAGCACAGCCGAGGGGCGGGGGCTGGCTGAACTTCATGACTGGATCGCGGCCCGGCTGGCGCGCGACCTGTCGGGCGGCGACTTCCCGGCCGTGACCCATGAACGCCATCGCCGCCGCCTGACCGAGGCGCTGGAGGCGGTGCGCGCCGGACGGGCCGTGCTGGACCGGTCGCCGGAAATGGCGGGCGACGACCTGCGCCGCGCCGTCGAGGCCTTGTCTCGCGTGACGGGCGGCATCGGCGTCGAAGAGATCCTGGGCGAGGTCTTCGCCAGCTTCTGCATCGGCAAGTGATGTTTCACGTGAAACATCGGCTCAGGTGGCGCTGGCGGCCCATTTCCCCTATGTGCGCGCCATGAGTTCATTCGACGTCATCGTCATCGGCGGCGGACACGCCGGCTGCGAGGCTGCGGCGGCCTCGGCGCGTCTGGGCGCACGCACGGCCCTGTTGACCCAGAAACTGGCGACCATCGGCGAGATGAGCTGCAACCCGGCCATCGGCGGTCTGGGCAAGGGCCATCTGGTGCGCGAGATCGACGCCCTGGACGGCGTCATGGGCCGTCTGGCCGACGTGTCCGGCATCCAGTTCCGCCTGCTGAACCGGTCCAAGGGCGCCGCCGTGCGTGGGCCGCGCAGCCAGATCGACCGCAAACTCTATCGCCAGGCCATGCAGGCCGAGATGGCGGCGACGCCGAACCTGACCCTGGTCGAGGGCACGGCCGAGGGGCTGATCCGCGATGGCGGCCGCGTGGCCGGGGTCGAGCTGTCCGACGGGCGGCGGCTGACGGCGGGGGCGGTGGTGCTGACCACCGGCACCTTCCTGAACGGGGTCATCCATCGCGGCGACGAACGCCGGGCGGCGGGGCGTGAGGGCGACGCCCCCTCGGTGGGCCTGGCGGCCGACCTCTATGGAACCGGCCTGATGATGGGGCGGTTGAAGACCGGCACCCCGGCGCGTCTGGACGGCCGGACCATCGCCTGGGACCGGCTGGAGATGCAGGCGGCGGACGACGCGCCGGTTCCCTTCAGCTTCCTGACCGAACGGATCGAGGTTCCCCAGATCGCCTGCGGCGTCACCCATACGACCGAGGAAACCCACGCCATCATCGCCGGGGCCTTGGACGAGAGCGCCGTCTATGGCGGCCGTCTGTCGGGGCGCGGGCCGCGCTATTGCCCCTCGATCGAGGACAAGGTCGTCCGCTTCGCCGACAAGACCAGCCATCAGATCTTCCTGGAGCCGGAAGGCCTGGACGATCCGACCGTCTATCCGAACGGCGTCTCGACCTCGGTGGGGGAGGCGACGCAACTGGCCTTCCTGCGCACCATTCCGGGTCTGGAGGCGGTTCAGGTGTTCCGCTTCGGCTACGCCATCGAATACGACTACGTCGACCCGCGCGAACTGACGCCGGGGCTGGAGGTCAAGCGTTTGCCGGGCCTGTGGCTGGCCGGTCAGATCAACGGCACGACCGGCTATGAAGAGGCGGGGGCGCAAGGCCTGATCGCCGGAACCAACGCCGCGCGGGCGGCGGGCGGCGGCGATCCGCTGATCCTGGGCCGCGACCAGGCCTATATCGGGGTGATGATCGACGACCTGGTCACACGGGGTGTGACCGAGCCATACCGCATGTTCACCAGCCGGGCCGAATACCGGCTGACGCTGCGCGCCGACAACGCCGATCAACGGCTGACTCCGCTGGGCGTCAATGCCGGACTGGTCGGTTCGCGGCGCCGCGCGGCGTTCGAGATCAAGGCCGCGGCGCTGGAAACGGCCTCGGCCTTCGCCCGCGACACGCGCTTCACGCCGAAAGAGGCGCAAGGCCTGGGCGTGGCGGTCAACAACGACGGCCAGCGCCGGTCGATCCGCGATCTGCTGGCCTATCCGGGCGTCGATCTGACCACCTTCGAGGCGGCCTATCCGGCCATCGGCGGCTGGAGCGCGGCGGTGCGCGAACAGGTCGAGATCGAGGCGGGCTACGCCGGTTATCTGGACCGCCAGACGGCCGACATCGCCGCCCTGGCCAAGGAGGAGGCGCTGAGCCTGCCGTCCGACATCGACTATGCCGCCATCGCCGGCCTGTCGCACGAACTGCGCGAGAAGCTCAGCCTGATCCGGCCCCAGACCCTGGGCCAGGCCAACCGCATCGAGGGCATGACGCCGGGCGCCCTGACGGCCCTGTTGGGCCACGTGAAACGCCGCGACGCCGCCTGATGGACGCCGCCGAATTCCAGACCCTGACCGGCGCGTCCGACGCCGCCGTCGCCGACCTGGAGACCTTTCGCCAGCGGCTGGCCGAGGCGAACGAACACATGAACCTGGTCGGCCCGGCGACGATGCCGGACTATTGGAGCCGTCATGTGCTGGACAGCGCCCAGCTTCTGGATCACGCGCCGGACGCCCTGACCTGGGCCGATCTGGGCGCGGGGGCGGGGTTCCCCGGGGTGGTGTTGGCCATACTTTTGAAGGGGCGGCCCGATGCGCACGTCTGGCTGATCGACAGCCTGGGCAAGCGGTGCCGTTTTCTCCAGGCCGTGGTCGATGAGCTGGATCTGCCCGCGACGGTCATCTGGGGCCGGGCGGAAGCGCAGGAGGTGGCCGTCGATGTGGTCACCGCCCGCGCCGTGGCGGCGATGGACAAGCTGCTCGGTTATGCACAGCCCTATTTCGATGGCGGTGCACAAGGCCTGTTCCTGAAGGGAGAGACGGTCGAGACGGAGTTGACCGAGGCCTGGGAATCCTGGCGTTTCGAGGCGGAATGGGTCCCGTCGCGCAGCGACCCCCGGGGCCGTGTCGTCAAGGTCGGGAGTGTGCGTCGTGTCCGCTGAACGGAAACCCATGCGGGTCCTGGCCGTGTCGAACCAGAAGGGCGGGGTGGGCAAGACCACCACGGCCATCAACCTGGGCACCGCCCTGGCCGCCATCGGCGAGCGGGTGCTGATCGTCGACATGGACCCCCAGGGCAACGCCTCCACCGGTCTGGGCGTTCCACGTGAAACGCGGCGGGTGACCATCTATGATGTCGTGGTGGACGGCCGCTCCATCGCCGACGCGGCGGTCGAGACGGCTGTGCCGGGCCTGGCCATCGTACCCGCCGACGCCGACATGTCGGGCGTCGAGATCGAGCTGAGCCAGGCGGATCGCCGCTCCTATCGTCTGCGCGACGCCCTGGAGGCGCACGTGCGCTCGGGTCTGTCCGGGTATGACTATGTGCTGATCGACTGTCCGCCGTCGCTGAACCTTTTGACCCTGAACGCCATGGCGGCGTCGGACGCGGTTCTGGTGCCGCTGCAATGCGAATTCTTCGCCCTGGAGGGCCTGACCCAGTTGATGCGGACCATCGACATGGTGCGTCAGAGCCTGAATCCGGCGCTGGAGATCCAGGGCCTGGTCCTGACCATGTACGATCGCCGCAACGCCCTGTCGGGCCAGGTCGCCAACGATGTGCGCAGCCATTTCGGCGACAAGGTCTATGACGCCGTCATCCCCCGCAACGTGCGGGTGTCGGAAGCGCCGTCCTTCGGCAAGCCGGCCCTGATCTACGACCTGAAATGTGCGGGCAGTCAGGCCTATCTGCGGCTGGCCCGCGAAGTCGTCGCCCGCGAGCGTCTGCGCCGCGCCGCCTGAATGAAACGGAATCGCTGAATTGTCTGAACGTCAAAGAGGTCTGGGGCGCGGTCTGTCGGCCCTGTTGGGCGAACCGGTGGCGGCCGAAGGCGGGTCTGCGCCCGGCGGCGTCGAATCCGCGCCGATCGAGAGCCTGAAGCCCAACCCCGACCAGCCGCGCAAGGCCTTCGCCCGCGAGGACCTGGAGGAGCTGGCCGCCTCGATCCGCGACAAGGGCGTGCTGCAGCCCATTCTGGTCCGGTCCCAGCCGGGCGAGGACGGCGTCTGGCAGATCATCGCCGGCGAACGCCGTTGGCGCGCGGCGCAACAGGCGCGCCTGACCCAGGTGCCCATCGTGGTCCGGGAGATGGACGACCGCGAGGTTCTGGAAGTCGCCATCATCGAGAACGTCCAGCGCGCCGACCTGAACCCGGTCGAAGAGGCCCAGGCCTATGGCCTGCTGATGGAGCGGTTCGGCCGCACCCAGGACGCCCTGGCCGGGGTGGTGGGCAAGAGCCGCAGCCATGTGGCCAACACCATCCGCCTGCTGCAACTGCCCGAGGCGGTGCTGGAGCACGTGTCCGACGGCCGTCTGTCGGCCGGTCACGCCCGCGCCCTGATCACCGCGCGCGACCCCGCGGCCCTGGCCGAGGCGGTGCTGAAGGACGGGCTGAACGTGCGCCAGACCGAGGCCCTGGCCCGGCGCTCGGCCGAGGGTCCGAAGACGGCCAAGGCGAAACCGGCCGCGCCCGGCGCCGCCAACGCCGACCTGGCCGCCCTGGAGCAGGATTTGTCCGACGCCCTGGGCCTGAAGGTCAGCCTGACCTACCGCGGCGGCAAGGGCGATCTGACCATCCGCTATGACGCGCTGGAGCAGTTGGACGATCTGTTCCGCCGCCTGATGCGGCCCTAGCGTCGATGATCCTCCCCCATGTCAATGGGGGAGGGGGACCGCGAAGCGGTGGAGGGGGCGACCCCAGCACTGGCGCTTGATCCCGCCCCCTCCACCATGCTGCGCATGGTTCCCCTCCCCCGCTAAGGGCGGGGGAGGATCTCCGATATGGCGTCTGCCCCATTCTCGCCCTTGCATCAGGGGGCGTCTGGCCTTTTAAGCGCGCGAAACCGCCTCCCCGCGTTCGCCCAAGGATACCGCCATGTCGAAAGCCTCGCCCAAGAAGGTCGTCCTCGCCTATTCCGGCGGGCTGGACACCTCGATCATCCTGAAATGGCTGCAGACCGAATACGGCGCCGAGGTCATCACCTTCACCGCCGACCTGGGTCAGGGCGAGGAGCTGGGACCGGCGCGCGAGAAGGCGCTGAAACTGGGCATCAAGCCCGAGAACATCTTCATCGACGACCTGCGCGAAGAGTTCGTGCGGGACTATGTCTTCCCGATGTTCCGCGCCAATGCGGTCTATGAGGGCCAGTATCTGCTGGGCACCTCGATCGCCCGGCCGCTGATCGCCAAGCGCCAGATCGAGATCGCGCGCGCCATGGGCGCCGACGCCGTCTGTCACGGGGCCACCGGCAAGGGCAATGACCAGGTGCGGTTCGAACTGGGCTATTACGCGCTGGAGCCGGACATCCGGGTGATCGCGCCGTGGCGGGAATGGGAGTTCCGTTCACGTGAAGCCCTGCTGGACTTCGCCGAAAAGCACCAGATCCCGATCTCCAAGGACAAGCGCGGCGAGGCGCCGTTCAGCGTCGACGCCAACCTTCTGCACTCCTCGTCCGAGGGCAAGGTGCTGGAGGACCCGGCCGTCGAGGCGCCCGAGTTCGTGCATCAGCGGACGATTTCGCCCGAGGACGCGCCGGATCAGGCCACGGTCATCGAGATCGGCTTTGAAAAGGGCGACCCCGTCTCCATCGACGGCCAGCGCCTGTCGCCCGCCGCCCTGCTGGCCGAACTGAACCGCCTGGGTCACGACAACGGCGTCGGCCGCCTGGACCTGGTCGAGAACCGCTTCGTCGGCATGAAATCGCGCGGCGTCTATGAAACGCCCGGCGGGACCATCCTGTTGGCGGCGCACCGGGGCATGGAGTCCATCACCCTGGATGGCGGCGCCATGCATCTGAAGGATGAGCTGGCGGTCAAATACGCCCATCTGATCTACAACGGCTTCTGGTTCAGCCCTGAGCGCGAGATGCTGCAAGCGGCCATCGACCACAGCCAGCAGCGGGTCAACGGGACCGTGCGGGTCAAGCTGTACAAGGGCAATGCGACCGTGATCGGCCGCGAAAGCCCCGACAGCCTGTACGACCAGGACCTGGTGACCTTCGAGGAGGGCGTCCAGGCCTATGACCATCGCGACGCCGAGGGCTTCATCAAGCTGAACGCCCTGCGCCTGCGTGTGCTGGCGCGGCGCGACGCGCGCTCGGCAAGCTGATAGTCTGTCGGTTCGTTCAAGGAGTTCTCATGCGTCGTTTGATCCTGACCGCCGCCCTCGCCGTCCTGGCCGCGCCCGCCCTGGCGCAGGAGACGCCGGCTCCGGCTGCGCCCGCCGCGCCAGAAGCCGCCGCACCCGAGGCCAAGTCGGCCGAAGAGTTGGCCATCGAGACCGAGGCCGCCGCGTTCAGCGCCGCCATGAGGACCATGCAGGACGAACTGGTGAAGACCACGACGCCGCAAGAGGCCGACGCCGTCGTCGCCAAATACCAGCCCCAGGCCGACGCTTTGGCCGACCGGATGAGCGTCTTCCTGCTGGCGCACGCCGACCGGCCGGAAAACGCCGCCAAACGAGAAGAGCTGCTGACCGAGGCGGCGCGCGGCGTGCGGTTCGTGCGCGAACTACCCGCCTTCATTCGCAGCGCCGTCGATCAGGCCGTGGCGCGCGGCAACGCCATCGCCGCCGCCGAGGCGGCGAGCCAGGCCGCCCCCGCCGAACCGGCCCCCGCGCCCGAACCTGCGCCCGAACCGGCTCCCGCCGCCCCCTCGGCCTGAGCCGCCTTACCGCGATTTCACTTGTCGGAACGACGGGTTCGACGGACGGTGCTTGCGTGTTCGCAGAACCGGAGGCTGTTCGATGATCCGCGCCCTGTCCCTGGCCGCCGCCCTGGCCGTGCTGCCGGTCTCGTCCGCCGTGGCCGCCGAGGCCAAGACCCCGGCCGAAACCGCCGTCGAGAGCGCGGCCAAGACCTTTGAGACGCGGATGAAGGCCTTCGGCGAACGGGCCGAGACCATCGCCGAGGACGTGAGCCTGACCGAGGCCCAGCGCGAGGCCCGGATCAAGACCCTTTGGGCCGAATACGCGCCCGACGTGGCCGCCTTCACCGCCACGATCAGCGAACAGGCGGGCGCCGTCGCCGCCTCGGCCCTGGCCGCGATCGACATCGAGGCCCTGGTCGACGAGGCGATGCAGGACATCGACATCGATGACGAGATCGTCGACGCCCTGGCGGATGTGGATAGCGACGTCGACGCCGCCTCGGCCCTGGCCGAAACGGGCGCGGCCATGGCCGCCAACGGCGCCTGGGCGCAGAACGACCCGGAGCAGATGGTGACCTACGGCCTGGTCGCCCAATACGCCCTGGACCAGGCCGCGCGCGCGCCGGACGCGGACGCCGCCGACGCCGAGGACTGATCCCGGCCGCCGAGGTCATGCGACGAACGACGTGGACGGCCCGCGCCCCTGCGCCTAGGCTGTGGTCGGCCGGATCGGTTCACGGGGACGTGTTTCCGCTCGGCTGGTGCTGATTGCGCCGCGATTATAAAGACTTGTCGTCAAATGGAACCGAGACCCCCGGTCGCCGTTCCACATGAAACGTCCGTTTCTGGCCCTGGCCGTACAGGAGACCTCCATGTCGCCCTTCGTCCGCCCCGCGCTCGTCCTGGCCCTGGCCGCCACGGCCCTGGGCGCCTGCGTCACCGCCACCCCCTATCAGCCCGCCGGGCAGGGCGGCCGCTACGGCTATTCCGAACAGCGGATGGAGCGGGACCGTTATCGCGTGAATTTCGCCGGCAATTCGGTGACCTCGCGCGAGCAGGTCGAGATGTCGCTGTTGCTGCGCGCCGCCGAACTGACGACCCAGGGCGGCTATGACTGGTTCTCGACCACCAACCGCGCGACCGAACGCGACACCCGCTACACCCTGAGCCACGATCCCATCTCGGGCCGCTATGGCCGGGGCTGGAGTCCCTATTGGCGTTTCTATCGCGGCGGGGTTTGGACGGCGGCCAATCCGTTCTGGGATCGTGACGTCGATATCCAGCGCATCGACCGCTACGAGGCCTCGGCCGAGATCGTCATGGGGCGCGGCGCCAAACCCGCGGGCGACCCGGACGCCTTCGATGCGCGCGAAGTGATCGAAAACCTGGCTGGCCGCGTCCCCCGCGCCACGAGCTGAGACCTGCAAATCCTCCCCCATGACAATGGGGGAGGGGGACCGCGAAGCGGTGGAGGGGGCGACCCCAGACACCAGCCATGGCCCTCGCCCCCTCCACCATCCTTCGGATGGTCCCCCTCCCCCGCTTCGCTGGGGAGGATTGTTGGTCAGCCGAGGCGAGGCGTCTTCATGCGGCGTTTGTTGACGTGGCTGTCGGGGGCGTTGCCCATGTCTTCGGGCAGTTCGCCCTTGAAATAAAAACGTTGCCACGCCTCTTTCGCCGCATCGGGATCGCCCCCGGCCAGGCGTTTGTTGAAATCGGTGCGCTGGCGGTTCCAGGCCTCGAACTGGCCGTGCATGACCGGGTTCGATTCCAGCGACCGTATGACGGGCTGCATCTGCTCGACCTTCTTGTGCTCGACCGGCAGGATGAAACAAAAAGGTTCGCCCTTTTCGAAACGAATTCGTCCCGGCCGGGTGAAGATCCAGTTCATGGTGAAGGGGAAGGGCAGCCAGTCGGTCTCGACCAGGCCGACCAGGGGCTGGATGCCGTCCTTCACGTGGTTGGGCGAGCCGGAGACCATCAGGTCCCAGCCCGGCGGCGTGCGGAACAGATACTGCGGGTGCATGGTCAGCACCCCGCGCGAGAAATGCGAGACCACGAAGGCCTTCAGGTCCGGCACCGGCCGGTCGGGCTTGATGGTGATGTCCTCCTGGCGCTCGCCGCCGGTCCATTCGGCGGTGAAGGCGTAGGGACACAGGATCTCCCAGCCGGTGGTGTTGGCCATGTTCAGCGGCAGGCAGCGATAGGGGTGCCGGCTGGCGAAGGCGTCCATCCAGTTGCGCGACTGTCGCCCCGGCGCCAGGTCCGGCGGCTGGGACGTCATCGGATAGCATTCCATTTCCAACGGGGCGCTCCGGGCGGTATCGACGGTCATCTTTCCTAGCGTCCGCCGCCCGCACCCGTCAAAGACCGCGATGACCGACTTCGCCCCGCCCTATGACCGTGACCGCCTTCTGGCCTGGATGGCCGAGCGCGGCATCGCCCAGACGACCCGCGACCATCCGGCCGTGTTCCGGGTCGAGGAGGGGTTGGAGCTGAAGGCCGCCATGCCCGGCGCCCACACCAAGAACCTGTTCCTGAAGGACAAGAAGGGCCGGTTGTGGCTGATCTCGGCCCGTCAGGACACGGTGATCGACCTGAAGGCGGCGCCGGGGGTCATCGGCTCGGATCGGCTGTCGTTCGGCAACGAGACCCTGATGTGGGAGACCCTGGGCGTGCGGCCCGGCTCGGTGACGGCCCTGGGCCTGATCAACGATACGGAACGGCGCGTCGGCTTCGTGCTGGACCGGCGGCTGTGGGCGGCGGACATCGTCAACTTCCATCCCCTGACCAACACCGCGACCACGGCGCTGGACCAGGCGGCCCTGCGCGCCTTTCTGGCCGCGATCGGGCGCGAGCCGCGGGTGATCGACTTCGCCGCCGATCCGGCTTGAGAAGCGAGGCGGACGCGACCATTTAGGCTTTGCCGCGTTAACGCCCGACAGGAGCCTTCATGACCTTCGCCGACCCGACCCGCCCGCACGAAGACCTGATCAAGGAAGGCTCGGACGCCGGCTTCATGGCCGATGTGGTCGAGGCCTCCAAGACCCAGCCGGTCATCGTCGACTTCTGGGCCACCTGGTGCGGACCCTGCCGCCAACTGACCCCGGCGCTGGAAAAGGCCGTGCGCGCGGCGCAAGGGGCGGTCAAACTGGTCAAGATCGACATCGACAAGAACCCCGCCTACGCCCAGCAACTGCGGGTCCAGTCGATCCCGACGGTCTACGCCTTCGTCGACGGCAAGCCGGTGGACGGCTTTCAGGGCGCGGTGCCGGACAGCCAGCTCAAGGCCTTCATCGACAAGCTGACGGGCGGGGCGGGCGTCAATTCCGACGTCGAGCAACTGTTGTCGCTGGGCGAGGAATCGCTGGCGCTCAACGACTTCGGCGGCGCGGCCCAGGCCTTCGCCCACGTCCTGTCGATCGAGCCGGACAATGAAAAGGCCGTCGCCGGCATGGCGCGGGTCTATCTGGCGGGCGGCGACGTCGATCAGGCGCGCCAGACCATCGCCATGGCGCCGGAAGACTCCAAGGAGCCGATGGTCCAGAGCGTGCGCGCCCAACTGGCCCTGTCGTCCTCGGCGCCCGCCGACGGCTCGGCCGCGCTGGAGGCCAGGGTCAAGGCCGATCCCAACGACCACCAGGCCCGGTTCGACCTGGCCCAGGCCCAGGCCGCCTCGGGCGATCTGAAGGCGGCGGCGGACGGTCTGCTGACGATCATCGCCGCCGACCGCGACTGGAACGACCAGGCCGCGCGCAAGCAACTGCTGACCGTGTTCGAGGCCGCCGGGCCGATGAGCGACCTGGCCAGGGACGGCCGCCGCCGTCTGTCCTCCATCCTGTTCGCATAAGGAAAGGCGCTTGCCCCAGGGCTATGTGAAGGCGTCGGATCTGCCGCAGGTCATACCGGTCTTTCCGCTGGCCGGGGCCATCGTGCTGCCTCGGGGGCAGTTGCCGCTGAACATCTTCGAGCCGCGCTATCTGAACATGGTCGACGACGCCATGGCGGGCGACCGGATCATCGGCATGATCCAGCCGATGGGCGCGTCTCGGACCACGCCCGCCCTGTCGCCGGTGGGCTGCGCCGGGCGGATCACCAGTTTCGCCGAGACCTCCGACGGGCGCTATCTGATCACCCTGACCGGGATCAGCCGGTTCCGCGTCGCGTCCGAACTGCCCAGCGCGGCGCCCTATCGCCAGGTGCGCGCCCTGTTCCAGACGTTCGAGGCGGACCTGGCGGCGGCGGCCGACGATGGGACCTTCGAGCGACGCCCCTTCCTGGACGCCCTGAAGGCCTATCTGGAGCACCGCGCGCTGGAGATCGACTGGGAGACGGCGGAAGGCGCGCCCAGCGAGGCGTTGATCAACAGCCTGTCCATGGCCCTGCCGTTCGAGGCGGCCGAGAAACAGGCCCTGCTGGAGGCCGCCGTCGTCGAGGACCGCGCCCAGGTCCTGACCACCCTGTTGCGCATCGACGCGGCGGGATCGGACGAGGACGCCCGGCTGCAATGACCGGGACCGAGCGGCGCGTCCTGAGTGGCGCGCCGGGCGCCGGGCCGCTATGACAGGCGCATGAGCGACGCCTTCAACACCCCGGCCACCGTCGATCCGCGCCTTTTGGAGATGCTGGTCTGTCCGGTCACGCGCGGGCGGCTGACCTGGGACCGGACGACGAACGAGCTGATCTCCAAGGGGGCCAAACTGGCCTATCCGATCCGCGAAGGCGTGCCGATCATGCTGCCCGAAGAGGCGCGGACGCTGGACTGACATCCCTGATCCTCCCTCGCGCAGCGGGGGAGGATCTGATCCGTCAAACAGCCTCGCCCTTCAGCAGTTTCGGCAGGTCCCCCGTGGCGCCGCCGGCCTCGTGCATGAAGGCGCGGCGCAGGGGGGCGATGCGGTTGACCGCCGCCATGCCCAGGTCGCGCGCCAGCCGCACCGGCGCCAGGTCGTTGGAGAACAGCCGCACGAAGGCGTCGAATCCCGCCGCCAGGGTCACATTGTCGAACCGGCGCCAGCGGGCGTAGCGGTCCAGCACCGTCTCTGACCCGATGTCCTCGCCGTTGCGGGCGGCCTGGATCAGCACCTCGGCCAGCGCGGCCGCGTCCTTCAGCCCCAGGTTCAGCCCCTGGCCCGCGACCGGATGCACCCCATGGGCGGCGTCGCCGATCAGGGCGGTGCGGTGCGCGGTCAGCCGCTCGGCCAGCGACAGCGACAGCGGATAGACGAAGCGCGGCCCCTCGACCGTCACCGCGCCCAGGAATTCGCCGAACCGGCGCATCAGATGGGCGTGGAAGGCCTCGTCCGACGCCGCCTTCAGGGCCTCGGCCCGGCGCGTGGTCTCGGTCCAGACCAGGCTGGCGCGCTGATCGGTCAGCGGCAGGATGGCGAAGGGACCCGAGGGCAGGAAATATTCGTGGGCGACATTGCCGTGGTCATGCTCCAGCCGGACGGTGGCGACCACGCCCGACTGGCCATAGCCCCAACCCAGGGCCTCGATCCCGGCCGAGGCCCGCACGCGCGACCCGCGTCCCTCGGCCCCCACGACCAGGGCGCCGCGCAGCCGGGTTCCGTCGCCCAGGATGACGGTGGCCTGGCCCGGATCGGTCTCGACGGCGGCGACGGCGGCGGGCGCGCGCACCTCCAGCCCCGCGCGCGCCACGGCCTCGGCCAGGGCGGTGCGGATGCGGCGGTTCTCGACCATATAGCCCAGGGGTTCGCCGCCGACGCCGTCGGCGATCTCATCGGCGTCGAAGCGCAGGAAGGCCGGGGACGGGGCGGGGGTCGCGGCGCCGGGGCGGCGGCCGTCGGTGACCAGGATGCGGTCCATGCGGCAGGCGTGGGACCGCATGGCCGCGCCCACGCCGATGGCGTCCAGCATGCGGAAGGTGGCGAAGGCGATGGCGGTGGAGCGGCCGTCGAAACTGGGCGCCAGTTGGGCGTCGAACGGCTGGGGGTCGACCATCACCACCTTCAGCCCGCCCTGGGCGGCGGCCAGGCCGAAACTGGCCCCCGCCAGTCCGGCGCCGGCGATGATGATGTCGTATCGGTCGGTGGCGCTCATGGCCCTTCTTCGCGCTGTCGGGGACGTGCGTAAAGCGGCCATTGGTCGCGGGCTTAGGGCTTAGGGCTTAAGTCTTAGTCGGATGACAGGACCGGGACCGTCATTTTCCCTAAGCCCTAAGCCCTAAGCCCTCCTCGTTTCCGTGGTGAACAACCCCTTAACCCTGTGCGGGTGAGGATGGCGGCGAGTTTCGTCCGTTTCGGAGACGCCGCCTCCATGTCCGCCGCCCTCGTCCTCGGCCGTCAGGCCTGGCTCAGCGCCCGCATCCTGTGGGGCGCGCCGATCGTGGTGCGGTTCCGGGGCATGCTTCAGGTCCTGCTGGCGGCCCTGTTGCTGGCGGCCATGGCCTCGTGGAATCCGGCCGATCCCAGCCTGAACGCCGCCTCGACCCAGGCGCCGACCAACTGGCTGGGCGGCTCGGGCGCCGTCTTCGCCGACATCGCCATGCAGTCGCTGGGCCTGACCGCCTGGATCGCCGCGGTGCTGGCGGGGGCCTTCGGCCTGGCCTCGGCCCTGGGCGACGCGCTTCAGCAACGGTTGAAGCCGACGCCGCTGAAGGCGTTGACGGCCGCGCTCGGCGTGCTGATCCTGGCCGCCGCCCTGTCGTCGCCGACGGCGCCCGCCGCCTGGCCCCTGGCCACGGGCCTAGGCGGAATCTGGGGCGATGCGGTGATCGGCCTGACCGGCGGCGGCGTCGAGCGCCTGGGCCTGCCCGGCGGGCGCTGGATCGTCGGCGCCCTGTTCGGCCTGCTCGGCCTGTGGGCCATCGGCTGGGTGGTGGGCCTGCGGGTCTCGGACCTGTCGGACGCCGCCGGTTGGACCCGCTCGCTGCGCGCCCCGCCCGCCGAGCCGCCCGCGCCGCGCCCCCAGAAGGCCGCCGCCGTCGCCCGCCGTCCCCGGCCCGAGCCGGAACCCGAGACCTTCGACGCCGCTGACGACAGCGACGACGCCCCGCCGTGGGAGCCGACGCCGGTCGCGCCGCCGTCCGCCTCGGCCCGGCGCGGACCCGCCGAGGTCGAACCCAGGGTGGCCGCCGCCAAGGCGCCCAAGCCGCGCAAGATCGACGATCGCCAGGTCACCTTCGACTTCGGCGGCCAGGGCGGCTTCGACCTGCCGTCGCTGGGCATTCTGGCCAAGCCCCAGGCCCGCGCCGCCGCCGTCGACGAAACGGCCCTGAAACAGAACGCCAAGATGCTGGAGGGCGTGCTTCAGGAGTTCGGCGTGCGCGGCGTGATCGACCAGATCCGCCCCGGCCCGGTGGTGACCCTGTACGAACTGGTGCCCGCGCCGGGCGTGAAGCACGGCCGGGTCGTGGCCCTGGCCGACGACATCGCCCGCTCGATGAGCGCCCGCGCCTGCCGCATCAGCGTGGTCCAGGGCCGCAACGCCATCGGCATCGAGCTGCCGAACTCCAAGCGCGAGACCGTCTATCTGCGCGACCTTCTGGCCTCGGGCGAATACGACAAGCCGGCGCACCTGTTGCCGCTGGCCCTGGGCGAGACCATCGGCGGCGAACCCTATGTCGCCGACCTGGCGCGGATGCCGCACCTGCTGATCGCGGGCACCACCGGCTCGGGCAAGTCGGTGGGGGTCAACGCCATGATCCTGTCGATCCTGTACAAGCTGACGCCGGAACAGTGCCGCTTCATCATGATCGACCCCAAGATGCTGGAGCTGTCGGTCTATGACGGCATTCCGCACCTGCTCAGCCCCGTCGTCACCGACCCGAAAAAGGCGGTCGTGGCCCTGAAATGGACGGTGCGCGAGATGGAGGACCGCTATCGCCGGATGTCCAAGCTGGGGGTGCGCAACATCGCCAGCTACAATGAGCGCGCGCGCGAAGCCCAGGCGAAGGGCGAGCATTTTGAACGCACGGTCCAGACCGGCTTCGACGACGCCGGGCGGCCGATCTATGAATCCGAGAAGATCCGGCCCGAACCCATGCCCTATCTGGTCGTGGTGATGGACGAGATGGCCGATCTTATGCTGGTCGCCGGCAAGGACGTCGAGGGCGCGGTCCAGCGCCTGGCCCAGATGGCGCGGGCGGCGGGCATCCACCTGATCATGGCCACCCAGCGACCCTCGGTCGACGTCATCACCGGCACCATCAAGGCCAATTTCCCGACCCGGATCAGCTTCCAGGTCACCTCCAAGATCGACAGCCGCACCATCCTGGGCGAACAGGGCGGCGAGCAGCTTCTGGGCCAGGGCGACATGCTCTACATGGCCGGCGGCGGCCGCATCACCCGCCTGCACGGGCCGTTCGTGACCGACCAGGAGGTCGAACAGGTCTGCGCCCATCTGCGCGCCCAAGGTTCGCCCGACTATCTGGACGCCATCACCGACAGCGACGACGAAGACGACGGCGGCGAAGGCGATTTCAGCGGCGAGGGCGGGTCAGGCGACGACCTCTACGACCGCGCCGTGGCCGTGGTCACCCGCGACCGCAAGGCCTCGACCAGCTATATCCAACGCCGCCTTCAGATCGGCTACAACCGCGCCGCCAGCCTGATCGAACGGATGGAGAAGGAAGGCCTGGTCACCCCCGCCAACCACGCGGGCAAGCGCGAAATTTTGGCGGGACCGCCGCCGGTGGTGTGAGTCAGACCCCTCTCCCATCGGGAGAGGGAGGGTGTGTTTCAGCACCGCCCCACGGTTCGCGGCGCTCTTCCCATGACGCGATAGATGGGGGCGATGCGGTCGTCGGCGACGGGGACCAGGCCGACGTGGACCTGGCTGCCGACCGAGTCCGGCTCCAGCGAGGCGGCGATCACCGAGGACAGGGGCTGGTTCATCGGAACCCAGATCCAGCCTTCGCCGACGGCCACGTCGCGCGCCTCCAGCCGCACCTCCAGGGCGCCGGTCAGGGTCGAGGCCTCGCGGGTGGCGCGGGTGATCGGCTGGGTGCGGGTGACGTCGAAGGCCTGGACGGCCGCCGTCTGGGACGCGGCCGGGCACAGTCTCGCCCCCTTCAGGCGCAGGGCGTCGACGGCCGACCGGGCCTGGGGCGCCAGCAGATAGCCGCGCGGGCGCGGGCGGGTCTCGGTGACCCGCAACTGGCGGGAATCCAGCAGGTCGATGGTCTCGTGGCTGGGTTCGCCGGTCTCGGGGTCCATCAGGTCCAGCACGCCGGGCAGGACCGGCGGCTCATAGGCGACGGGGATCGGGCCGCGCGCGCGGGCCAGATCGCGCCGCGCCTGGGCCGCCGCGCGACGCAGGGCGCGGCCGTTCTGGGCGGCGGTCTCGACCACGGCGGCGGCGGCCAGATAGTGGCTGGCGACCCGGCGTCGCCAGGCGTCACGCTCTCCGGCCGAGCGCGATTCCAGCAGGAAGGACACCGCCCCGGTCAGGCCGTAGTAGTTGCGCGAAATGCCCGGCGCCGTGCCGCCGGTGGGGATGGGACCGGTCTGGGGCATGCCGCTGAGATAGACGGCCGAACTCAGACCCGCCGCCGCCAGCCGCGCCTCCATGGCCGGCAGATAGGTCTGGCGCGCCAGGGCCGTGTCGCGGGCCGGAACGCCCGGATGGGTGGCGTCCAATATGGTCTGGTCGGCGGCGGCCAGCCGGTTGAAGCGGCGCAAGGGACCGGCGGCGCCGTATTCATGGGCGTCGACCACGGCGTCCGGCGCCAGGATCGCCATGGCCCGCTGCAGACCCTGGGTCTCGGGCTGGGCGGCCAGCAGATGGTCGCGGTTCAGGTCGTAGTCCAGGCCGTTGCGACGCTGGAAGGCGGCGGCGCCGTCGGGGTTCACGCGCGGCACGACCACCACGGTGACGCGGTCCAACAGGGGCGCCAGCTCGCCGTCGGCCAGGGCCGAGGCCAGGGCCAGCATGGCCTCGCCCCCGGCCGGTTCATTGCCGTGCTGCTGGCCCACCAGCCAGACGACGGGGCGGTTCAGCCGGGCGACGGCGGCGGGGTCTTGCAGCCCCTCCTTGGTGAAGATCAGCCAGGGGATGTCGCGGTCCTGGGCCGTGCGCCCCAGGGACCCCAGGAAGACGCCGGGAACGCGCGCCTTGATGGCGGCCAGATGGGCCAGCATCTCGTCCTGGCTGGTGAAGGTCGTGCGGCCCGGCGCCAGGCCCGGCGCGTCCATGACCATGGGCACGTCGGGTAGTCGGGCCAGCACGGCGGGGGGCTGGCGATAGGCCTGGGGCCGTTCGGCGGACGGCGGGGCGACGTCCGGCGTCTGGGCCGGCGAGGGGGCGGGCAGACCCGCCGTCATCAGGCCGACGGCCGTCCAGATCCACAGTCCGCGCATGGTCGCTCCCCAGAAAACACCTGTATCCACGTTGGTAGGGCGCCGTTCCGTCGCGCGCCACCGGGGCGGCGGCGGGAAATTCGCGGTCCCTGATGATGAACGACGCTTCATCGCGCCGCCGGAATATGGTCAGGCTGGCGTCACGCCCTCGCCCAGCCTAGGGACCACAAGATCCGCTCCGATCCGTCGTTCCCACGGGAGACCCTGATGACCCTGACCCGCCGCGCCCTCGCCTTCGGCCTGCCTGTGATCGCGGGACTGGCGGCCGCGCCCGCCCTGGCTCAGTCCGGTCCCTCGTCCGGCCTGTCGGCCGAGGATCAGGCCGTGCTGGCGCGCGCCCAGGCCTATCTGCAGGGCCTGACCTCGGCCCAGGGCGACTTCGTCGAGACGGGACCGGGCGGTCAGACGCGGCGCGGCCGGTTCTGGCTGCAACGCCCCGGCAAGATGCGGTTCGAATACACCGACCCGGCGGGTCTGCTGGTGGTGTCGGACGGCTCGAACGTCAAACGCTACGACCCGCGCCTGAACGTGTTCCGCCAGGTGCCGCTGTCGGCCACGCCGCTGTCGACCTTCCTGGCCCGCACGGTGCGGCTGGACCAGGGGGTGCGCATCGACCGGGTCACGCGGATGCAGTCCGGCGCCTTCGCCATCACCGCGCGCGACGCCCGCAATCCCAACGAAGGCTCGGTCATCCTGGCCTTCGCGGGCAGCCCGCTGCGGCTTCAGGAATGGACCATCACCGACGCGCAAGGCGCGCGCACGCGGACCCAATTGACCTCGCTGAACCCCGCCCCGGGCCTGGCCGCCAGCCTGTTCCAACTGCGCGATCCGACGCGTCGCCCCGGCCGGGATTGACCCCTAGGTCCGTGTTCCGTCGAGCACAGGCCAGAATCCGACTCGCGACGGTTGACGTTTTTCGTCAGACGTGACACTTTGAACACAGGACGGCGGCGGCCGTCCGACCGCTACGGATTCATCCCCCTCCCGGCGGCGAGAAAGAACACCTTGAGCGCCCGGCCTCACCGCCGGGCGCTTTTTTCATGCCCGTTTTTTGGGCCGTGCTAGAGGCGGGGCATGACCCTCAGAATAGCCACCTGGAACATCAACTCCGTGCGCCTGCGCATCGATCAGGTCGCCCGCTTCGTCGCCGAGCGGAAGCCCGACGTGCTGATGCTGCAGGAGATCAAATGCACGACGGACCAGTTCCCGCGCCAGGCCTTCATCGACATGGGCCTGCCCCATCTGAACGTGCGGGGGCAGAAGGGCTGGCACGGGGTGGCCACCGCCTCGCGCCTGCCGATCGAGGACATGCCGACGCTGGACGTCTGCCGCGAGGGCCACGCCCGCTGCGCCTCGGTCGTGGTGGCGGGGGTGGAGATGCAGAATTTCTACATCCCGGCGGGCGGCGACGTGGCCGACCGGGCGCTGAACCCCAAATTCGATCACAAGATGGACTTTTATGAACGGCTGACCGCCGAGATGGCGCGTCGCGACAAACAGCGGCCGCTGGTTCTGGCGGGCGATTTCAACATCGCGCCGGGCGAGAACGACGTCTGGAACCACCGCTACATGTCCAAGATCGTCAGCCACACGCCGATCGAGGTCGAGACCCTGAACCGGCTTCAGGACACGGGCGGTTTCGCCGACGTGCTGCGCGACCGCTTCCCCGAACCGCACAAGCTGGCCTCGTGGTGGAGCTATCGCGCCCAGGATTTCCGCAAGTCGAACCGGGGCCTGCGGCTGGACCACATCTGGACCTCGCCGGGCCTGACGCCGGCGGTGGTCAGGGACACGGCGCGCATTCACGACGACGTGCGCGAATGGGACCGCCCCAGCGACCACGCCCCGGTGACGGTGGACCTGGATCTCTAGGTCAGCAGGCAATGGCGCGGATGTGTCCGGCCTGGGCGTAGTTCAGGAGCGGCCGGTCTCGGGTGATCAGGGTCCATCCATGGATGCGCGCGGTGGCCGCCAGGATGCGGTCGGCGGGGTCCCTCAGCGCTTCGGCTTGCGGCAGAAAGGAGGCCCCGACCAGGATGTCTGGACCCAGGGGCGCCGCCGTCAGACCCGCCGCCAGCAACTCCTCGAACCAGCGTAAGGGGTCGATCGACAGAGCGTAGCGGCCCCTGGCGACCAATTGCCCCACTTCCCAGGCGGTGATGGGCGACAGGTGAATCGCCTGGCCGTTCGCCTCGGCCTCAAGCACGGCTTTGGCGGCCTGGGACCGCAAGGCGATGTCCGGCGTCGAGGTCCACAGGGCCGCGCAGGTGTCGAGAAGCAGCGGACCGCTCATTGACGTTCCGCGTCCCAGATCTCGCCGGTCGGTTCGGTCACGTCGACGCCCGGAGGAATGGTCACCGTTCCGGCCAGTCGGGCGTGAATCCGTTCGAGGATATTGGGCCGGGCGGGCTGATCCGCCCCGTCTTGCCGTGCCATGCGGCGGACGCGGCGAAAGACCAGGCGCTCGCCGCCGATATCGACGCGTTCCGTCTGGAATCCGGCTTCGAGCCACGCCCTGGTCATGACGTTGTTGGACGGATTGTTGCTCCACCACGCCGGATACTGTTTCGACGCCGGAAGCGGCGCGCCCAGCACCCGCTCGATCTCGGCGAAGGTCATCGGCACCTCGGCCGTCTGGCGATCAGCCAGGTAGCGCGTCAGCGGATCGTATTTGCCCATGGCGTAGCCCTCATGTGTCGAAAGCACATGAACACTACTTAGTGTGTTTTAGTGTGTCAACTACGGCTGCAGCCGATAGCCGCCCGCGTCGGTCAGCAGCAGGCGGGCCTGGCCCGGCTCCGGCTCGATCTTTTGGCGCAGGCGATAGATGTGGGTCTCCAGCGTGTGGGTGGTGACCCCGGCGTTATAGCCCCAGACCTCGGTCAACAGCTCTTCGCGCGACACCGCCTTGGTCCCGGCGCGATAGAGGTATTTCAGGATGTTGGTCTCTTTTTCCGTCAGCCGGATCTTCTTGCCCTTGGAGTCCAACAGCACCTTGGCGGCGGGGCGGAACTCATAGGGACCGATGGCGAAGACCGCGTCTTCCGACTGTTCGTGGCTGCGCAGATGGGCGCGGATGCGGGCCAAGAGCACGGCGAAGCGGAAGGGCTTGGTCACATAGTCGTTGGCGCCCGAATCGAGACCCAGCACGGTGTCGGTCTCGGACCCCTGGGCCGTCAGCATGATGATCGGGACCGACAGGCCGCCCTGGCGCAGCATCTTGCACGCCTCGCGCCCGTCCATGTCGGGCAGGTCGACGTCCAGCAGGATCAGGTCGGCGCGGACCTCGCGCGCCTGGCGCACGCCGTCGCCGGCGGTCGAGGCCTGGACCGTGCGGAACTCTTCGTGCAGGGCCAGTTGCTCGGCCAGGGCTTCGCGCAGGTCGTCGTCGTCGTCGATGATGAGCAGGGTCTTGGGCGTGGGCATGGGGCAGAGAATGGCGACCCGCGCCGCCGACGCAAGGCGGAAGGGCGAGAATTCGGCCTTTATGCCGTCTCGGGCGGCGGGTTTCGTGCGCCGAACAGCGCCGCGCCCAGCCGCACATGGGTCGCGCCCTGGGCCACGGCGGCGGGGTAGTCGCCGCTCATCCCCATCGACAGGACGCCCAGGCCGAGGCGGGCGGCCAGATCGCGCAGCCGGGCGAAATGCGGGACCGGGTCCTCGTCGGCGGGCGGAATGCACATCAGGCCCTCGACCGTCAGGTCGTGAGCGCGGGCCAGGTCCAGCAGGGCCGGGACCGCGTCGGGGGCGGCGCCGGCCTTTTGCGGCTCCAGCCCGGTGTTGACCTGGATCAGACAACGGGGGCGGCGGCCGGCCTGGTCGGCGGCGCGGGCCAGGGCCTGGACCAGGCGCGGCCGGTCCAGGGTCTCGATCACGTCGAACAGCCGGACGGCGTCCAGGGCCTTGTTGGTCTGGAGCGGGCCGATCAGACGCAGCTCCAGGCCCGTCTGGCCGCGGCCGGACCAGCGCGCTTGCGCCTCCTGCACCCGGTTCTCGCCGAAGACGCGCTGACCGGCGGCCAGGGCGGCGTCGACGGCCTGGGGCGGCTGGGTCTTGACGACGGCGGTCAGGGTCACGGTCTCGGGTGCGCGGCTCGCCGCTTCGCAGGCCTGGACGATCGCGGCGCGGGCGGCCGCCAGGCGGTCGGCGACGGACGCGACGGCGGACACGGCGGTGGACGGGGCGGGCGCGGCGGGCGATGAGACGGTCATGACGGCGGATGATCTCGGCGAGAACGCGCGGCGGCTGTGGCGCCAGGCCCAGGCTCTAAACCTGCGCGCGGCGGCTGTCAGCCCGGCGGCGCGGCGGCTGCCGCCCCTGCTGTTCTTCACCGATCCCGAGCGGACGCCCCGACCGTGGGAGACGGCGGCGCGGCTGCCCGCCGGGGCGGGGGTGGTGTTCCGGGGTTTCGGGCGAGCCGACGCGGCCGAGACCGCGCAACGATTGAGGGCCGTGACGCGCGTCGGCGGGATTCGACTGTTGATCGGGGCGGACGCGGACCTGGCCCAGGCGGTCGGCGCCGACGGCGTGCATTTGCCGGAACGACGGGCGAGCGAGGCGGCGCGGTTGCGGGCGGCGCGCCCCGACTGGCTGATCACGGCGGCGATCCATGAGGCGGCGGCGGGTTTTCCGGTCGAGGGGCTGGACGCCCTGGCCGCCTCGCCGGTGTTTCCGACGCTCAGCGCCTCGGCCCGGCCGGTGCTGGGGCTGGAGGGGTTGGCGCGGGTGACGGCCCTGGGCCTGCCGACCTACGCCCTGGGCGGGATCGACGCCGAGACGGCGACGCGGCTGACGGACAGCGGCGTTTGCGGGATCGCAGCGGCGGGGGCGGTGCGGGAGGCTTTCTGATCCTTCCCCACTGCGTGGGGGAAGATCGGACCTCAGAATTTAAAGATCGATTCCAGACGCACGCGCGGCTGGGCGCGGCCATCGGTTTCGGGGGCGCGGGCCGGATCGACGCGCGGCGAGGCCAGGCCCGCCGAGGCGCCCAGGCGCAGGCGCGGGCTGAGACGGTAATAGGCCCCGGCCTCGACATCGCCCCAGTCGGCTTCGCGGCCGACCGGCTGACTGAGGTTGAAGTCCAGGCCCCAGCGGCCGCCGTCGATCCAGCGCAGGCTGCGGCGCTGGCCGGGGGCGGCGGGGACCGGGGCGGACTGGGCGCGCTGGGCGTCGGTCAGGCTGAGGCTCGAGGCGGTCGAGCGCGACTGCGCCGAGGCGGCGTCGGCGAGACCGAAGACCCCCGCCAGAACCAGCGCTGCTGCGATGCCGCCGAAACGCATTTCCAGTCCCTAAGGGCCGTCTTGGAGCGACGGCCGCCTTGTTCATCGGCGATTAGACACCGCGCGCCGAGCCGGTCAATCAGCCAGGGCCGCATGGACGGCGATTCCCGCGACTCTGGGCCGCGCCTGTGGCGCAAGCGTCACGGGAAAAGGCCCATATCGGGACTCGCCCAGGGCGAGAGTCGGGCGGGCGCGGCCAGGATCGGGCGAGAAGGCGGCGGTTCGCCTTGTCATCGCCCCTTTTCACCGTGTTATAGAGCCTCCCTGCGGCGCTTCGGCGGCGCGGCGCCGTCCGTCGGACGGTCCCCGCCCTGGCGCAGTTTCGAACGGAGACGGCTCTGATGGTTCCCTTCAACCGCGCGGCCAGCGGCGCCGCCCTGGTTCTGATCGCCTCCAGCCTGGCCCTGGCCGGCTGCGGCGGCGGCCCTCGCCTGCCCTTCACGGGCGGCGGCGCCAAGCCGACGGCGGCCCAGACGGGCATCGGCGTCAACGCCTATCTGTGGCGCGCGACCCTGGACACCCTCAGCTTCATGCCGCTGCTGACGGCCGATCCGTGGGGCGGCGTGGTCAATTACGACTGGTACGTGAACCCCCAGACCCCGAACGAGCGCTTCAAGGCGACCGTCTTCATCCTGGACACCCGCCTGCGCGCCGACGCCCTGAACGTGTCGGTGACCAAGGAGGTCAAGGACGCCTCGGGCGCCTGGGTTTCGGCTCCGGTCGCGGCCCAGACCGAGACCGATCTGGAGAACGCCATCCTGACCAAGGCGCGCCAGCTCAACCTCGCCAACGCGAACTGACGACCCCTCTCATGCTCCCGCCTCTTCGGGCCTGATCCCTGAGGCTTGCTTCAGGATACAGACCCGTGGCCCGCTACGAGCCTAAGACCGCCGAACCCCGCCAGCAGGCCCGCTGGGCGGCCGCCGACGCCTTCACGACCCCGAGCGGCGAGACCGGGCGGCCGAAATACTATGTGCTGGAGATGTTTCCCTATCCGTCGGGCAACATCCACATGGGCCACGCCCGCAACTATGTGATGGGCGACGTGGTGGCCCGGTTCAAACGGGCGCGCGGCTATGACGTGCTGCATCCGATGGGCTGGGACGCCTTCGGCATGCCGGCCGAGAACGCGGCCATGGAGCGGGGCGTGCACCCCGGCGACTGGACCTGGTCCAACATCGCGGCCATGCGCGAGCAGTTGAAGCTGCTGGGCCTGTCGCTGGACTGGTCCAGGGAGTTCGCGACCTGCGACCCGGCCTATTACGGCAAGCAGCAGGCCTGGTTCCTGGCGCTGTATCGGAGCGGCCTGGTCTATCGCAAGGACGGGGTGGTCAACTGGGACCCGGCCGAAAACACCGTGCTGGCCAATGAGCAGGTGATCGACGGGCGCGGCTGGCGCTCGGGCGCGGTGGTCGAGAAGCGCAAGCTGAACCAGTGGTTCCTGCGCATCACCGACTATGCCGACGAACTGATCGACGGCCTGGCGACCCTGGACCGCTGGCCCGAGAAGGTCCGGCTGATGCAGGAGAATTGGATCGGCCGGTCCAAGGGCCTGCAGATGACCTGGGCCTGGGCCGGAGAGGCGCCCGACGCGGCGCCGAACGGGCTGGAGATCTACACCACCCGGCCCGACACCCTGTTCGGGGCGTCCTTCATGGGCGTCGCGCCCGACCACCCCATCGCCAAGCAATTGGCCGACGCCGACCCGGCCGTGGCCGCCTTCGTCGCCGAGTGCCGCAAGGGCGGGTCCAGCCAGGCCGAGATCGAACAGGCCGAAAAGATCGGCTGGAACACCGGGCTGAAGGTCGTTCATCCGTTCGACGGCCGCGAGGTCGAGGTGTGGATCGCCAACTTCATCCTGTCGGAATACGGCACCGGCGCCATCTTCGCCTGCCCGGCCCACGACCAGCGCGACCTGGACTTCGCCCGCAAATACGGCCTGCCGGTGATCCCGGTGGTGCGGCCCGACGGGGCCGGCGACGATTTCGACGTGGCCGACGAGGCCTATGTGGGACCGGGGACGATCTTCCACTCGGGCTTCCTGGACGGACTGGACATCGAGGCGGCCAAGGCCGCGGCGGTCGCCCGTGTCGAGGCGGCCGGCCAGGGCCGGGGCGCGACCATCTACCGCCTGCGCGACTGGGGCGTGTCGCGCCAACGCTATTGGGGTTGCCCGATCCCGATCATCCATTGTCCGAACTGCGGCCCGGTCGAGGTTCCGGTCGACCAGCTTCCGGTCGAACTGCCCCAGGACGTGACCTTCGACGTGCCCGGCAATCCGCTGGACCGGCATCCGACCTGGAAGCACGTGGCCTGCCCGTCGTGCGGGGGCCAGGCCGTGCGCGAGACCGACACCCTGGACACCTTCGTGGACTCCAGTTGGTATTTCGCCCGCTTCACCGATCCGACGGCGGCCGAGCCGATCAACAAGGCGGCGGCCGACCGCTGGCTGCCGGTGGACCAGTATATCGGCGGGGTCGAGCACGCCGTGCTGCACCTGCTGTACGCCCGTTTCATCAGCCGGGCCTTGTCGGATGCGGGGCTGATGGACGTGCGCGAGCCGTTCGCGGGCCTGTTCACCCAAGGCATGGTGGTGCACGAGACCTATCGCCGGGCCGACGGCGCCTGGGTCGAGCCGACCGACGTCGAGATCACCACGACGGACGGCAAGCGGACGGCCCGTCAACTGTCGACCGGCCAGGCCCTGGTCATCGGCGACATCGAAAAGATGTCCAAATCCAAGAAGAACGTGGTGGCTCCGCAGGAGATCGTCGACAGCCACGGCGTCGACGCGGGCCGTCTGTTCGTGCTGTCCGACAGCCCGCCAGAGCGGGACGTGCAGTGGACCTCGGGCGGGGTCGAGGGCGCCGGGCGGTTCGTCCAGCGCGCCTGGGCCGAGTTCGACGGCTTCGACGCCGCCAGGCCCGGCGATCCCGAACAGAACGCCTCGCTGCGCCGCGAGACGCACAAGACGATCAAGGCCGTGACCGAGGGGGTCGAAACCTTCCGCTTCAACTCGGCCATCGCCAAGCTCTACGCCTTCCTGGGCGTGCTGAAGGCCCATGGCGAGGCGGGCGGCGAGACCAAGGCCGAGGCCCTGTCGGCCTTCGCCCGGCTGATCGCGCCCTTCACCCCGCACCTGGCGGAAGAGGGCTGGACCCGCCTGGGCCTGGCCGGAATGGCGCTGGACGCGCCGTGGCCCGAGTATGATCCGGCCCTGGCGGCCGACGACGAGGTGATCCTGCCGATCCAGGTGGGCGGCAAGCGGCGCGGCGAGATCGCCATGCCGCGCGGCGCCGACACCGCCGCCGTCGAGGCCGCGGCCCTCGCCAATCCGGCGGTTCAGGCCTACCTTGCCGCCAACGGACAGTCGGTTCGCAAGGTGATCGTGGTGCCCGATCGGATCGTCAATCTGGTGGTCGGCTGATGCGCGCGGCGGCCATGCTGCTGACGGCGGCCCTCGGGCTTGCCCCGGTCCTGGCGGGCTGCGGCTTCACGCCCCTGTATGCGCAAGGCGCGGCCGGGACCGAGGCCTCGCGCATCGCCGTCAACACGCCGGACGACCGGCTGGGCTATCGCCTGCGCGAACAGTTGGAGGACGCCCTGGCCGTGAACCGGTCGGCCGCGCCGCTGCGGACTCTGGACGTCCAGGTCGAGAGCGCGCGTCGTCCGCTGGGCCGCCGCATCGACGACACGGCCACCCGCTATGAACTGACCGTGCGCGCGACCTGGACCCTGACCCCCGCGGCCGGAGGCGACGCCGCGACCGGGGTGGAGACGGCCACCGTCACCTATGGCGCCGCCGACCAGCCCTTCGCCGCCATCGCCGCCCAGCAGGACGGCGAGGACCGCGCCGCCGCCGACCTGGCGCGCCTGCTGCGGCTCGACATCCTGAGGGCGCTGTCTCAATGATCCTCCACCTTGATCCTCCCCTGCGCAGCGGGGGAGGGGGACCATGCGCAGCATGGTGGAGGGGGCGAGTTCAAGCGCCGGTGTCTGGGGTCGCCCCCTCCACCGCTTCGCGGTCCCCCTCCCCCGTGAAGGACGGGGGAGGATCTGGGGGGAGGATCAAATGAACCTCTCCAAGCGGCCAGAGATCGATCGCTTCCTGAAGTCGCCCGATCCTTCCGTGCGGGCGGTGCTGATCCACGGCAAGGACCGCTCGGGCGTGGCCGAACGCGCCGAGATCCTGTGCAAGACGGTCACGCCGGACCTGAACGACCCCTTCAACGTCACGCTTCTGACCGACAGCGACGTCGACGGCGACGAGGCGCGGCTGGAAGAGGCGCTGACCGCCCTGTCGATGATCGGCGGGCGGCGGCTGGTTCGGGTGCGGCTGGGCGCCGACAAGGCGTCCATCGACAAGATGCTGGCCGGGGCGCTGAAGACCCATGCCGAGGGCGGCTTCAACCCCGACGCCATGCTGGTGATCGAGGCGGGAGGCCTGGGCCGCGACTCGGCCCTGCGCAAGGCGGCCGAGACGGCGGCGGGGGCGGCCGGGATCGTCTGCTACGAGGACGAGATCGGCGACATGGCGCGAATGACGCGCGAGGCCCTGGCCGCCGACAAGGTGGGGCTGACGTCCGACGCCCTGGAACGGTTCACGGCCCGCCTGCCCAAGGAGCGCGGCCTGATGCGCCAGGAGATCGAGCGGCTGGCGCTGTACATCGGTCCCGGTTCGGGCCGCACCATCGACGCCGACGAACTGGACAAACATCTGGGGGTCGAGCCGGACGCCTCGTTGCAGGACGCGGCGCTGCAGGCCTTCGGCGGCCGTCCGGCCCCGGCCCAGGCCGGTCTGCGCCGGGCGCTGGCCGAGGGCGAATCCCCGGTCATGGCGGTGCGCCAGGCGGCGCTGCACCTGGGCCGGCTGCGGCGGATCAATGTGCTGCAAGCCTCGGGCGCGGGGGCCAAGGAGGCGGCCAAGGCGGCCGGGGTGTTCTGGAAACAGGAGGCCGAGATGCTGCGCCAGGCGCGCAACTGGAGCCTGCCCGCCCTGGACGAGACCCTGGACAGCGTCAACGCCGCCGACGTGGCGACCAAGACCACCGGCTCGCCCGACCATCTGATCGCCGAACGCCTGTTGCTGGAGATCGCCGGACGGGCGCGGCGACTGGGGCTGTGAACGCCCTTCTCCCCTTGGGGGAGAAGGTGTCATGCGGGGCATGACGGATGAGGGGTAAGCCCGCCTCATCCTGACTGTCAGCCGATCAGCGTGCCTGACGCAGCCCCCTCATCCGAGCCGCGCTGCGGCCCACCTTCTCCCCCAAGGGGAGAAGGGTGATAGACCTAGCGCCGCCGCAAACTGCCCAGGACGCCGCGCAGCAGTTCGCGGGTCAGGGTCGATCCGGCGGTGCGCAGGACCGACTTGGTCATGGCCTCCACCGGGGTTTCGCGGGTGCGGCGGCGCGGAGCGGCCTGTTCGCGGTCGTAGCGGGCCTGCTCCCGGGCCTGTTCCCTGACCTGCTCCTTGGCGCGGGTCTCGGCTTCCTTTTCCGCCGCCTTGGCCGCGACGGCGTCGGCCTTGGCGCGGGCCTCGGCCAGTTTGGCGTCGGCGGCGGCGCGATCGGCCTCACCGCGGCGGGCGTTCAGCACCTCCTGGGCCGACTCGCGGTCGATCGGGGTGTCATAGACGCCGCGCACGGGACTGGCGGCCATCACCTGGGCGCGTTCGGCGTCGGTGGCCGGACCCAGGCGCGAATCCGGCGGACGGATGCGGGTGCGGGCGACGACGGTGGGCGCGCCCTTTTCGTCCAGCACCGAGACCACGGCCTCGCCGACGCCCAGGGCCTGGATGGCCTCGGCCGTGTCGAAGGCGGGATTGGCGCGGAAGCTTTCGGACGCCGCCTTCAGGCCGCGCTGTTCGGCCGGGGTGTAGGCGCGCAGGGCGTGCTGGATGCGATTGCCCAACTGGGCCAGGACGGTGTCGGGAATGTCGGCCGGGTTCTGAGTGATGAAAAAGACGCCGACGCCCTTGGACCGGATCAGGCGCACGACCTGTTCGACCTTCTCCAACAGGGCCTTGGGCGCGTCGCGGAACAACAGGTGCGCCTCGTCGAAGAAGAAGACCACGCGCGGCTTCTCCGGGTCGCCGACCTCGGGCAGTTGCTCGAACAGTTCGGACATCAGCCACAGCAGGAAGGCCGCATAGACGCGCGGGCTGGACATCAACCGGTCGGCGGCCAGCACATTGACCTGGCCGCGGCCGTCCAGGCCGGTGCGCATCATGTCCTCCAGCCGCAGGGCCGGTTCGCCGAACAGGGCCGCGCCGCCCTGTTGCTCCATCTGCAACAGGGACCGCTGGATGGCGGCGATGGAGACGGGGGCGACATTGCCCACCTCGCGGCCGATGCGCTCGGCGTTCTCGCCGACATAGGCCAGAAGGCTGCGCAGATCGTCCAGGTCCAGCAGCAGCAGCCCCTCCTGGTCGGCGACGTGGAAGGCGACCGACAGCACGCCCTCCTGCACCTCGTTCAGGTCCAGCATCCGGCCCAGCAGCAGGGGACCGATCTCGCTGACCGTGGTGCGGATCGGGTGGCCCTTGATCCCGTACAGGTCCCAGAAGACGACGGGCGCGGCCTTGGGCGTCAGGGTCAGGCCCATTTCGGCGGCGCGGGCCAACAGCTTCTCATTGGGCGATCCCGGCTGGCTGATGCCCGACAGGTCGCCTTTCACATCGGCGCAGAAGACCGGAACCCCGGCGTCCGAAAAGCCCTGGGCCATGATCTGAAGCGTCACCGTCTTGCCCGTGCCGGTGGCTCCGGCGACCACGCCGTGACGGTTGGCGCGGTCGAACCGCAGGACCTGGGGCTGGGCGCCGTCCTCTTTCAACGATTGACCCAGGAAGAGGCCGGGCAGGGCGTCGGTCATGGAAGTCTCCTTGAAGGAGGCAGGACTAGCGTATTCGCGGCGACGCTGGAACCGGCGGCGTCAGGCCGTGCGGCGCCGCTGGACCATCCAGCCGCCGCCGGCCAGCAACAGGGCGCCGAACAGGATCATGGCCCATTCCGACAGGGTCGGAACCGCAAGGGGCGCGCCGGGCGCGAAGCTCACCGCCCCCGGCCCGTTGAAGCGGTAGGCATAGGTGCTCGGCCCGCCGCCGAGGGTGGTGAGAACCAGGGTGTAGGCGCCCGGGGCCAGCGCCGCCGTGTTGTTGTCGTCGATGCTGAAAATGCAGTTCGTCGCCGGTGCGGCGGGAACGAATGGACCGTCCAGGATCGCCATGGAGGCGTCTCCCGACGTGAACAGATCCGTCACCTGATAGTTGCCGCCGACCGTCACGGTCAGGGTCTGGAGTTCGTAAAGACCCGGAACGGCGTGGGGGGAGCACCCATTGTGATAGTGATCGGACATCGTCGGGTCCGCGCCGTTCAGCACATAGTTGACGTCGGAAATCACCTGCGCCCGCGCTTGGCCGGCGGCGAAGACTGCGAGCGCCGCCATCGCGCCGATGCCGAATGCCTTCATCGCCAACCTCCGAAATTTAAGATCGAATATCATGGGTTTGGTGAAAAGCAACGGTTTAGCCGCCGTGACGCGCGGCGGCCAACGACCCAAGCATATCCTTTGAATTGCGCGACGGATGGGTCCGTCCCGAACCGATGGTCATTGACGCCCGCGCGGACCCGCCCGACAACCAGGGCATGAGACCCGCCATCGCCGTCCCGACCTCGACCGTCGCCCGCAACGCCCTGGTGCTGATCGCCGCCGTCGCCGGCGGCGCGGCCCTGTATTGGCTCAGGGACATCCTGACCCCCCTGGCCATGGCCATCTTCCTGATGATCATGATCGACGGGGTGAAGCGATCGATCGAGAAACGCACCCGGCTGAGCACGCGCTGGGCCGGAGCTGCGGCCCTTTTGGTGGTGCTGGCCGGTTTCATCGGTTCGATCTGGATCATCGTCGACGGGGCGGCGAGCTTCTTCACCGACGCTTCAGGGGTCAGCGCCAACATCGGGCCGCGGCTGGACCAGATCATCGCCGACGTCTCGCGCTTCTTCGGCCTGACCACGGTCCCCACGGCGCGCGACCTGGTCGCCGGTCTGGACCTGAGGGACTATCTGACCCAGTTGGCGGTTCAGGCCCAGGGCACGGCCTCGGGCGCCTTCTTCGTCATGGTCTATCTGGGCTTCCTCCTGGCCTCGCAACTCGGCTTCCGGCGCAAGCTGGTCGGCATGTTCCCCCAGCGCGAGGTGCGCTCGGAGGCCATGGAGGTGTTCGAGCGGGTGCGCGGCGGGGTCGAGGGCTATCTGTGGGTCCAGACCGTGACCGGGGCCATGATCTGTCTGGCCGCCTGGATCCTGATGCGGGCGGTGGGGCTTCAGAACGCCGAGTTCTGGACCTTCGTCATCTTCATCGTCGGCTTCATTCCGGTGCTGGGCGGCGCCGTGGCGGGCTGTGCGCCGCCGCTGTTCGCCCTGGTCCAGTTCGACACCTATTGGCCGGCGGTGATCCTGCTGGTGGGCCTGCAGACCATCCTGTTCATCAGCGGCAATCTGATCCAGCCGCGGATGCAGGGCGACAACCAGAACATCGACCCGGTGGTGGTGCTGCTGTCCCTGGCCCTGTGGGGCAAGATGTGGGGCGTGGTGGGCATGTTCCTGTCGACGCCGCTGGCGGTGATGGCCATGGCGATCCTGGCCGAATTCAAGGGATCGCGCTGGATGGCCATCCTGTTGTCGGGCGACGGCGCCCCCTATGCCGACGAGGAGTCCAAGACGGCGTCCAAGGGGCGCGGCGCCGTGTCGCGGGGCGGATCGGCCGCAAAGCCGCCCCCCGCCGCTTGAAGGTCACGATCGGGCGCCTATCTTGATCTCAGACGACGGGGTCTTCCCTCCCCCTCAAGCCCCGCCGTTCAGCGAACGCCGTCTCCTCCCTCCCCTCCCGGAGACGGTTCGCCAGGCCGCCGAGCGCCCCGCGCCCGGCGGCCTTGTCGTCTGTGGGCCGTGCGAACGCCGGTCAGGACGCTTTTCGGCCTTCCCCGAAACGCCTTGCTGGCCTAGTCAGCGGGTGCGGCACGTTCCGCCGCGTCAGCCGACCTTGCCATCATGACCGCCGCCGATTCGCGCTCCGCTTCCGCCCAGACCGTCGATCTGGATACGTTGAGGGCCGCAATGGCGCGCAGGCTGGGGGTCAAGGCGCTGGACGAGCGCCAGGGCCTGTTCGCGGCTCAGGCGCATGAGGACTACGCCGCCGACGAGACGCCGGATCTGGATGGCGAGGGCCTGGCCGCCCTGTTGGCCGAGGCTTGGCGCGCGGCCGAGGCCCGCGTCTGCGGCGCGCCCGCCGAGATCTCGGTGCGTCCGCTCCAGGTCGAGGGCCGCCGCGCCGCCTATGACCTGGTGCAGATCATCCAAGACGACTGCCCCTTCCTGGTCGACAGCGTGATGGGCGAACTGGCCGAGGCCGGAGTGTCGGTGCGCGCCCTGTTCCACCCGGTCACGCCCGAGACCGGCGGACTGGAATCGGTCATCCTGGTGGTCATTGACCCCCTGTCCCAGGAACGCCGTGACGCCCTGGCCGAGGCCCTGGCGGCCACCCTGGCCGACGTCCGCGCCGCCGTGAGCGACCACGCCGCCATGGCCGAGCTGATGAAGCGGTCGGTGGCCGAGCTGGAGGCCACGGCGCCCAAGACCGACCCGGAGCTGGTGCGCGAGCACGTGGAGTTCCTGCGCTGGCTGAAGGCCGATCATTTCGTCTTCCTGGGGGCGCGCGACTACGACTATCCGCGCAAGTCCGACGGCGCCTATGAGGCCGAGGCCCCGCTGAGCCTGGCCAGCGAGGGCCTGGGCGTGCTGCGCGACCCGAACCGCACCGTGCTGCGCCGCGCCTCGGAGCCGGCGGTGCTGACCAAACAGATCAAGCGCCAACTGGACCTGGGCGATCCGGTCACCGTGGCCAAGGCCAACGCCCGTTCGCGCGTCCATCGCCGGGCCTATATGGATTACGTCGGGGTCAAGCGGTACGGCGCCGACGGCAAGCCCTCGGGCGAGACCCGCTTCGTCGGCCTGTTCACGGCCGAGGCCTATGACAAGGCCGCCTCGGAGATGCCGCTGGTCCGCCGCAAGGTGAAGAACGCCCTGACCCGCGCGGGCAAGGCGCCGGGCAGCCACAATGAGAAGCGGCTGAAGAACATCCTGGAGAACTATCCCCGGGACGAGCTGTTCCAGATCACCGAGGACGAGCTGCTGGACATCGCCCTGGGCGTCCTGCACCTCTACGACCGGCCGCGCATCCGCATCTTCACCCGCCAGGACCCGTTCGACCGCTTCGTTTCGGTCCTGGCCTATGTGCCGCGCGAACGGTTCGACGCCTCGGTGCGCGAACGCATCGGCCAGATCCTGGCCAAGGCCTACGGCGGGCGTCTGTCGGCCTGGTATCCGCAGTTGTCGGACCAGCCGCTGGTGCGCATCCACTACATCATCGGCGTCGAGCCTGGGAAACACCTGAACCCCGATCTGGCGACGTTGGAGGCCGAGGTGGCCGAGGCCGGGCGCGGCTGGGTCGACCGGTTCGAGAGCGCCCTGCGCGACGCCGAGATCGACGAGAGCGCCGTCGGCCCGACCAGCGCCAAATGGGCCGAGGCCTTTGGGGCCGGCTATCGCGACCGCTATGACGCCGCCGAGGCCGTGCGCGACCTGGAGGCCGTCGATCGGCTGAACGCCACCGGCGAGCGGGACGGCGGCGAGCCGGTGGCCGTGCGCGCCTTCCGCACCGCCGCCGACAACGCCCTGCAACTGCGCTTCAAACTGTATCGCCGGGGCGCGGCCGTGCCGCTGTCGGACGTGCTGCCGATCCTGGCCGACATGGGGCTGAAGACGCTGGAGGAGTGGGGCCACGCCATCCGTCCGGCCGGCGATCCCGAGATCCACGTCCACGAATTCCTGCTGGAGGACCCGCGCGGCGAGAGCCTGGTCTTCGACGACGTGCGGGGACCGTTCGAGGCGGCCTTCGGCGCCGTCTGGGACGGCCGCACCGAGAGCGACGGCTTCAACCGCCTGGTCCTGGAGTTGGGCGTCGACTGGCGTCAGGCCGCCCTGGTGCGCACCCTGGCCCGCTATCGCCAGCAGACCGGCCTGGACCCCAGCCAGGCGGTGCAGGAAGAGGCGCTGCGCGAATATCCCGACATGGCGCGGTTGTTGCTGAACCTGTTCGCGGCCCGTTTCGACCCGGACGGTTCGGCGTCGGGACGCGAAAAGGCCGTGGCCGCCCTGGTCGAAAAGGGCCTGGCCCTGTTGCAGGACGTCAAGTCGCTGGACCACGACCGGGTGCTGCGCCGGCTGATGCTGCTGATCCAGGCGGTCATGCGCACCAACTTCTATCAGACGGCGGCCGACGGCGGCTTCAAGCCGCATATCTCGATCAAGATCGCCTCGCGCGAGCTGGTCGACCTGCCCCTGCCCAAGCCCTATCGCGAGATCTTCGTCTGGGCGCCGCACATCGAGGGCGTGCACCTGCGCTTCGGCCCGGTGGCGCGGGGCGGCCTGCGCTGGTCGGATCGCCGTGACGACTTCCGCACCGAGGTGCTGGGCCTGGTCAAGGCGCAGCAGGTCAAGAACGCCGTCATCGTGCCCGTCGGCTCCAAGGGCGGCTTCTATCCCAAGCAACTGCCGCGCACGACCGACCGCGACGCCATCCAGGCCGAGGGCATCCGCGCCTATCGCACCTTCCTGTCGGGCCTTTTGGACATCACCGACAACATCGGCGCCGACGGCAAGGTGATCGCGCCCCAGCGCGTGGTGCGCTGGGAAGGCGACGACCCCTATCTGGTCGTGGCCGCCGACAAGGGCACGGCGACCTTCTCGGACATCGCCAACGGCATTTCGGCCGACTACGGCTTCTGGCTGGACGACGCCTTCGCGTCGGGCGGCTCGGTCGGCTACGACCACAAGGTCATGGGCATCACCGCCCGCGGGGCGTGGGAGGCGGTCAAGCGCCACTTCCGCGAGATGGGCAAGGACATCCAGACCGAGCCGTTCACCGTGGTCGGCGTCGGCGACATGTCGGGCGACGTGTTCGGCAACGGCATGCTGCTGTCGAAGGCGATCAAGCTGGTCGCCGCCTTCGACCACCGCGACATCTTCATCGATCCCAATCCCGATCCGGCGTCGAGCTGGGTCGAACGGGACCGGATGTTCAAACTGCCGCGCTCGTCCTGGCAGGACTATGACGTCTCCAAGATCTCCAAGGGCGGCGGCGTCTTCTCGCGCGGCGCCAAGTCGATCGCCCTCAGCCCCGAGATCAAGGCGGCGCTGGACATCTCGGAGGACGCCCTGGACCCGGCGGCCCTGATGAAGGCCATTCTGAAGGCCCCGGCCGAGCTGCTCTACCTGGGCGGCATCGGCACCTATGTGAAGGCTCCGCACGAGACCGACGCCCAGGCCGGCGACAAGGCCAATGACGCCGTTCGCGTCGACGGGCCGGAACTGCGGGTCAAGGTGGTCGGCGAGGGCGCCAACCTGGGCTTGACCCAGGCGGGCCGGATCGCGTTCGCCCAGGCGGGCGGGCGCATCAACACCGACGCCATCGACAATTCGGCCGGGGTCGACAGCTCCGACCACGAGGTCAACATCAAGATCCTGACCGGGGCGGCCATCGCCTCGGGCGCGCTGAAACAGGCCGACCGCAACGCCCTGCTGGCCTCGATGACCGACGAGGTGGGCCTGAAGGTCCTGGTTCACAACTACGACCAGACCCTGGCCCTGACCCTGCAACAGTCAGAGGGCGCGGCCGCCCTGGACGCCCAGCAGCGGTTCATGCAGTGGCTGGGCGCCAAGGGCAAACTGGACCGCAAGGTCGAGGGCCTGCCCGACGATCTGAAACTGGCCGAGATGAAGGCCTCGGGCGCCGTGCTGAGCCGGCCGGAACTGGCGGTGCTGACCGCCTATTCCAAGCTGGAGCTGTTCGACGAGATCGTCGGCTCGACCGCGCCGGACGATCCCTTCTTCCACAAGACCCTGGTGCGCTACTTCCCTGGGCCGTTGGCCAAGTTCGACGCCGACATGGAGCGGCACCGGCTGAAGCGCGAGATCATCTCGACCATCCTGTCGAACGAGATCGTCAACATGTGCGGGGCGACCTTCCCGGAACGCCTGCGCCTCTCGGCCCAGGTCGAGACCGGGCCGATGACCGTGGCCTTCGAAGCCGCGCGCCAGATCTTCCGCCTGGACGAGGCCTGGGACCAGGTGTCGGCGCTGGACCTGAAGATCCCGGCCGAGGCCCAGACGGCCCTGTACCGCGAGATCTCGACCGTGCTGCGCCGCCAGACCTATTGGCTGTCCAAGCGGGCGGCGCGCGAGGGGGCGACGGTCGACGGCCTGATCGCCGCCTATCGGCCGGTCGCCGACGCCCTGCGCGGGGCGGGCGCCGGGGTGCTGAGCCGGTTTGAACAGGCGCGTCTGGACGAGCGCATCGACGCCTTCCGCAGCCTGGGCGCCGCCGACGGCATGGCGCGCGACTTCGCCATGCTGCGGCCCATGGTGGCCACCGCCGACATCGGCGACCTGGCGCGCGAGACCGGCTGGGCCGAACCGGCCATGGCCACGCTGTACCATCAGGTCGGGGCGGCCTTCGACTTCGACCGGCTGCGCGCCGCCGCCGGCAAGACGCCGTCGGGCGACCATTTCGACCGCCTGGCCGTGCGTCGCCTGATCGAGGACCTGATGGCCGAACAGGTCGTGCTGACCCGCGCGGTGGCCCAGTCGACCACCGCCGCCGCCGGAGCCAGCGAGAAGAAGGCCGAGGCCGCCGTCGACGCCTGGATCGGGCCGCGCCAGGCCGTGGTCGAGGGCGTGCGCGCCTCGGTCGATGAGATCGAGGCCTCGGGCGCGGGCTGGACCTTCGCCAAGCTGACCATCGCCAACGGAGCCATCCGTTCGGTCATGGCCGCGCTGTAGGGATCGGGCCGGGGGAGGGCGCCGTGCCGAGAAAATTCCTCGTCGTCGTCGACGACAGCCCGGAACTGGACGCGGCCCTGCGTTACGCCAGCCGCCGGGCGCGCTCGACCGGCGGGCGGGTGGCCTTGCTCCGGGTCATTCCGCGCGGCTCGGACGAGCACTGGTCCGGCGTGCGCGAGGAGATCGAGCGCGAACAGAGGGAAGAGGCCGAGGCCTTGCTGGCTCGTCTGGGCGAGGAGGCGGCCGAACGCTCGGGCGCCCAGCCGCTGTTCCTGATCGAGGAGGGCGAGGCGCCCGAGGCGATCCGCAAGGTCGTGGGTGAGGACCCGGAGATCAAGATCCTGGTCCTGGCCGCCGGAAGCGGCGCGCGCGGTCCCGGTCCCCTGGTCACGGCGGTGCTGAAACAGGGCGCAGCCTTCGCCGGCAGGAAGCTGCCGGTGACCATCGTGCCGGGCGAACTGACCGAGGCGGACATCGAGGATCTGGCTTGATGTCGGGCCGTTTCGCAGCGGCGCCAACGCTCGCCGCGCGGCGGCTCGCGGCTTGAGCGCAATGGAGTTCGTGGGCTTGAACCTGCGGGCACGGAGGCGCATCTGAGCCTCATGTTCATCCAGACCGAAGCCACGCCCAATCCGAACGTGCTGAAATTCCTGCCCGGCCGCGTCGTGTCGATGGACGGGCCGTTGGATTTCCCGAGCGCGGCCGAGGCCGAGATCTCGCCCCTGGCGCGGGCGCTGTTCGCCGTCGACGGGGTGGCGGGCGTCTTTTTCGGCGCCGACGCGATCTCGGTGACGCGCCTGGCCGAAGGGCCGTCGTGGAGCGAGATGAAGGCGCCGGTCCTGGCCGCCGTGATGGACCATTTCGCCTCGGGCGCGCCCCTGGTCACGAGCCGGGCCGTCGACGCCGAGACCGAGGCGGGCGAGGACGACGAGGTCGTGGCCGAGATCAAGGCCCTGCTGGACAGCCGCGTGCGCCCGGCCGTGGCCCAGGACGGCGGCGACATCCTGTTCGACCGGTTCGAGGCGGAGACGGGAACCCTGTACTTGCGGATGCGCGGCGCCTGCGCCGGCTGTCCCTCGTCCTCGGCCACGCTGAAGGCGGGGGTGGAGCAGATGATGCGCCACTACGTCCCCGAGGTGGAACGGGTCGAGCAGGTCATTTAAGCGCCCTGACGCTCGCGACGCGGCCGCTCTTTGCTTGATTTCCAACCCTGCCGCTCGGCGCCGGAACGTCTCGGCTTGTGAGGGCGGACTGAAACGAATTCGTTCTCGCGCGCGGCGGCGGGGGGGCGCCATGATGCGCCCATGGTCCGTTTCTCTTCCGACGACGACGTCCGCAAGCTGGGCGAGGCCCTGGCGGCGCTCAGGCGCGACATGGGTCTGAGCCAGGCCGAGGCCGGTGCGCGCGTCGGCATGACCAGCCAGGGCTGGGGCCTGTATGAATCCGGCCGCCGTTCGGGCCTGTTCCGGCCCGACGTCCAGCGCCGCCTGACCGGGGCGCTGGAGACCACGCCGGAGGCCCTGATGCTGCGGCTGCGGCCGGATGCGGCGCCCGCCGCATCGCCCGTTCAGGGCGTCGAGGCGGGGACGCGGGCCTTTCGTCCGGCGCCGGCGTCCGGTGAGGTGCGGATGATGCAATTGACGTCCGACGACATGGCGCCGTGGGCGGGCGCGGGCGTGACCGTGGCCTATCGGCCGGGCCAGACGCCGCGTCCGGGCCAGGGCTGCGTCCTGCGGCTGACGGACGGCCGACTGATGGTGCGCCTGTTCGAGACCGAAGACGCCGATGGTCTTCACGTCCGCATGGCGAACGGCGGGAAACACTCTGTGGCGCGCACCGATCTCATTGAAATTTCAGCCGTCGTGGGGCGACTGGAGGATCAGTGAAACATAATCATTGCCAACGATTTCGTTTCATGAAACGGTCTCGTCGCGACTGGACGAGGAACGACGATGGCCCGGAACACGCCGAGAAACGCCGACGCCGTGGATCGCGCGGTCGGACGGCGCATCGCCGCACGCCGGACGGCCCTGGGCCGGTCGCAGTCGGCCCTGGCGCTGGACCTGGGGATCAGCTTCCAACAGCTTCAGAAATACGAGGCGGGGTTGAACCGCGTCTCGGCGTCGCGGCTGCATCATATCGCCCTGTTGCTGGCCGTGCCGGTGGCCGAGCTGTTTCCGAAGCCGGGCCGCGAAGACCCGCCATACGTCGAACCGTCACCGAGGCTGAGCCGAGAGGGGCGGGCGTTGTTGGCGGCCTTCGAGCGCATTCCGGCCGCGCCGGTGCGACGGGCCGTGGCGCGCATCGTGGCGGCCTTGGCCATGTGAGGGCGGGCCATATGAGGATGGCGCGCGCGGCGGCGGCCCGCCCGGACGGAGGCGGCCGATGAGGGTGCTGGTTCTCGACACCGCCCTGGGCGCCTGTCAGGCGGGCCTGTTCGACGGCGAGACGGCCCTGGCCGTGCTGGAGCGCCCGATGGAGCAAGGCGGCATGGAGCGGATCGCCGGCCTGACCCGCGAGTTGATGCAGGCGGCGGGGACCGGGTTCGACGCCATCGACCGCATCGGGGTGACGGCCGGTCCCGGCTCCTTCACCGGCCTGAGGGTCGGGCTGGCCTTCGCCCAGGGCCTGGGCGCGGCCCTGGGGCGGCCGGTGATCGGCCTGTCCAGCCTGGACGGCCTGGCGGCGTCGACCGCGTCGGACGGCGCGGTCATGGCCGTGATCGACGCCCGGCGCGGCCAGGTCTACGCCCGCGTGTTCCGCGACGGTTCGCCCCTAGATGCGCCCGAGGCCCTGGATCTGGACCAAGCCCGCGCCCGCGCCCAGGCCCTGGGACCGGGGCTGCGTCTGGTCGGGTCGGGCGCACCCCTGGCGGCCGAGGGGCTGGAGCGGGCGGAGATCGTCGCCCTGGCCGCCCCGTCGCTGACGGCCCTGGCCCGCCTGACCCGCATGGCCGACCCGGAGACGGCGCCGCCTCGGCCGCTGTATCTGCGCGCGCCCGACGCCAAGCCGTCGACGCGGCGGCCCGGCGCGCCCCGGACGGCGGCGTGACCCGGCCCGAAAGCGTGGCCGCGATCTCGGCCGAAACCCTGGCGGACCTGCACGCCGCAGCCTTCGCGGCGCCGTGGACGGCGGGGACCTTCGCCGAGCTGTTGGTCCAGCCCGGCGTCTTCGCCGAGACGGCGGACGACGGCTTCATCCTGATCCGGGTCGTGGCCGACGAGGCCGAGATCTTGACCCTGGCCGTGCGGCCCGAGGCGCGCCGTCGGGGCCTGGGGGCGCGTCTGGCCGCCGCCGCCGCCGCCCGCGCCGCCGCCCTGGGCGCCGAGCGCCTGTTCCTGGAGGTCGCCCAGGACAATGCGGCGGCCAGGGGCCTTTACGCCCGAAGCGGCTTCGTCGAGGTGGGGCGGCGGCGGGGTTATTACGCCCGGCCGGGCGCGACGGCGGTCGATGCGCTGACGCTGGCGCTTAACTTGTCGGCATGACTTCCCACGACGGGAGGCGCACCCTATCTTCGACCGCCATGGACCGGATCGAGAAACTCTGCGCCGAGCGCGGCATGCGCATGACCGAACAGCGGCGGGTGATCGCCCGCGTGCTGTCCGCCGCCGAGGACCACCCCGACGTGGAGGAGCTGTATCGGCGCGCGTCGGGCATCGACCCGCACATCTCGATCGCCACCGTCTATCGCACCGTGCGCCTGTTTGAAGAGGCGGGCGTGGTCGAGAAGCACGACTTCGGCGACGGCCGCAGCCGCTATGAAGAGGCGGGCGACGACCATCACGACCACCTGATCGACACCCGCACCGGTGAAGTGATCGAATTCTTCGACGCCGAGATCGAGAAGCTGAAGGACGAGATCGCCAACCGGCTGGGCTTCAAACTGATCGGCCACAAGCTGGAGCTTTACGGCGTGCCGATCGACGGCGCCGAACCGGCCGCGCGCGAGGGCCTGATCTTCAAGCGCCACGGCGCGCGCGACGACGAAGCCTGAGCGCCGCCCGCCCCAGTCCGCGCCTTGCGGAGGGCGCCGTCGGCGACCATAAGCGGCCGATGACCGATACGCTGGAAAAGCCCCAGGTCGAACCGGCCCCAAAGCGCCTGTTCATCAAGACCTACGGCTGTCAGATGAATGTCTATGACTCGGAGCGCATGGCCGACGTGCTGCGCCCGCTGGGCTATGCGCCGACTGAGACGGCCGAGGACGCGGACTTCGTCATCCTGAACACCTGCCACATCCGCGAGAAGGCGGCCGAGAAGGTCTATTCCGAACTCGGCAAGATGCGCGAGCTGAAGGACGCCAAGAAGGGCGCCATGACCATCGCCGTGGCCGGCTGCGTGGCCCAGGCCGAAGGCGAGGAGATCATGCGCCGCCAGCCCGCGGTCGATCTGGTGGTCGGACCCCAGGCCTATCACCAACTGCCCGAGCTTTTGACCCGCACCGCCCGCGCGCGGGGCGAGCGGATCGGCGCCGATTTTGCGCCGGTCGACAAGTTCGACGCCTTGCCTGCCGCGCGCGGCGGCGAGGGCGTGACCGCCTTTCTGACGGTGCAGGAGGGTTGCGACAAATTCTGCACCTTCTGCGTCGTGCCCTATACGCGCGGGGCCGAATGGTCGCGTCCGACGGCGGCGGTTCTGGCCGAGGCCCGCGCCCTGGCCGACCGCGGCGTGCGCGAGGTCACCCTGCTGGGTCAGAACGTCAACGCCTATGACGGCGAGGGGCCGGACGGAAAGCCCTCGACCCTGGCGCGGCTGGCCTACGCCCTGGCCGAGATCCCCGGCCTGGACCGCATCCGCTACACCACCAGCCACCCCAACGACATGTCGGACGAGCTGATCGCCGCCCACGGCGATCTGGACGCCCTGATGCCCTATCTGCACCTGCCGGTGCAGTCGGGTTCGGATCGCATCCTGCGGCTGATGAACCGCAAGCACGGACGCCAGAAATATTTCGACCTGATCGATCGTATCCGCAGCCGCCGGCCGGACATGGCGATGTCGGGCGACTTCATCGTCGGCTTCCCCGGCGAGACGGATCGGGATTTCGAGGACACGCTGGATCTCGTTCGGAAGGTCCGATACGCCAGCGCCTTCTCCTTCATGTATTCGCCGCGTCCGGGCACTCCGGCGGCGGGCATGGCGGCGCAGGTTCCGGCCGAGGTGATGAAGGTGCGGCTGCAAGCCTTGCAGCAACTGTTGATCGAACAGCAGGTCGCCTTCAACGAAAGCCAGGCGGGCAGAACCCTGCCGGTGTTGTTTGAAAGGGTCGGGCGACACCGCAGCCAGGCCATCGGCCGCTCGCCCTATCTGCAATCGGTGCACGTCGAGGATGCGCGCGATCTGATCGGAAAGATCGCGCCGGTGACGATCGTCAGCGGCCAGCAGAACAGCCTGACCGGCGTGCTGGCCGCGTCCGCCGGGACCGTCGCCTGATGGCCCGGGACACCGACTTCATCCCGCTGAACGTCGTCGAGCTGGCCGCCGTGATCGGCCCGACCAGCCGCCACATCGCCCTGGTCGAAGACGCCTTCAAGGTGCTGATCGAACAGCCCGGCGCCGGGGTTTCGGTCAATGGTTCGGCGCGTGATCGGGCGCAGGCGCGGCGGGTGATCGAGGATTTGGCCTCGCGCGCGGCCATGGGCGCCGAGGTGACCGAGGCCGATGTGCGCGCGGCCGTGGGCGCCGTCATGGGCCGGGCCATGCCCTCGACGCGCGGCGGGCCGGAGCCGACGGCGGGAACGGGTTCGGTGGCGCTGCCGGTCGGACGGCGCGGGGCCATCGTGCCCAAGACCGCCGCCCAGGCCCGCTATCTGGACACCCTGTCGCGCTGCGAGCTGAGCTTCGGCGTCGGCCCAGCGGGCACGGGCAAGACCTTCCTGGCCGCCGCCTACGGCGCCTCGCTGTTGAAGCGGGGCCAGGTCGACCGACTGGTCGTCACCCGCCCGGCGGTCGAGGCGGGTGAGAAGCTGGGCTTTCTGCCCGGCGATCTGAACGAGAAGGTCGATCCCTATCTGGCCCCGATCTGGCAGGCGCTGGACGACATCCTGGGTCCCGACGAGGTGCGCCGCCGCCGCGACAAGGGCGAGATCGAGGCCGCCCCCATCGCCTTCATGCGCGGCCGCACCCTGAGCAACGCCTTCATCATCGTCGACGAGGCCCAGAACACCTCACGTTTGCAGATGAAGATGGTGCTGACCCGGATCGGCGAAGGCTCGCGCATGGTGGTGACCGGCGACCCGTCCCAGGTCGATCTGCTGAACCCGCGCGACTCGGGCCTGGTCCACGCCCTACGCATCCTGGACGGGGTCAAGGGCGTCGGGGTCGAGACCTTCAAGGCCGAGGATGTGGTGCGCCACGCCATGGTCGAACGGATCGTGCGCGCCTATGACGCCGATGCGGCCAGGCGTCGGCCCGCGCCCGATCTGGAAGACGCGGACTGACGCCGGTGATCTCGGTCGAGATCGAGGACGAAGCCTGGACGGCGGCCGCGGCCGACGCCGAGGCGCGGGTCGTGGCGGCGGCCCAGGCCGCGCTGGACGGCGTGGACGGCGAGGTCGTGGTGTTGCTGACCGACGATGCGACGGTGCGGGATCTGAACGCCCGCTTCCGCGCCAAGGACCGGCCGACCAACGTGCTGTCGTTTCCGGCGCCCGAGACGGCGCGGCCGCATCTGGGCGACTTGGTCCTGGCCCTGGGCGTCTGCGTCGCCGAGGCGGCCGAGCAGGGCAAGACGGTCGGTGATCACCTGAGCCATCTGGTGGTGCACGGAGTGCTGCACCTGTTGGGCCACGACCACGAAGACGAGATCGAGGCCGAGGCGATGGAGGCGCGCGAGCGCGTCATGCTGGCGACGCTGGGCGTGGCCGATCCCTATGCGGGGCAGCGATGAACGGACGGATCGACACGGTGCTGGTGCATCGCGGGGCGCGCATCGGCCTGGCCCTGGCGGCGGGGGCGGGCGCGGCCCTGGCGCATACGCCGTTCGGTTTTCTGCCGGGGATGCTGGGCTATCCGCTGTTGATGCTGCTGGCCGAGCGGTCGGGAACGGTGCGCGGCGCCGTCTGGATGGGCTGGCTGGCGGGCTTCGCCTATTTCCTGATCGGCTGCTGGTGGGTGGCCGAGGCCTTTCTGGTCAATCCGGCCCAGGCCTGGATGGCGCCGTTCGCGGCCAGTCTGCTGCCCATGGGGCTGGGGCTGTTCTGGGCGGCGGCGACGGGGCTGTATCGCCGCTTGGCGCCGTCGGGCGCGGTGCGCGTGCTGGTCTTCGCGGCCGCCTTCGGCCTGTTGGAATGGCTGCGCGGCCATGTGCTGACCGGCTTTCCGTGGAATCCGGCGGGCGCGGGCTGGAAGGCCGGATCGGCGGCGTCGCAGTTCGCGGCCGTCGCCGGGGTCTATGGCCTGGGCGTGGTGACGGTGGCCGCCGTCTCGGCCCTGGGACCCCTGGCCGTGGCGGGCGAGCGGCGCGGTCGGATCGCGGCGGCGGGGCTGGGCGCCGTGACGCTGCTGGTCCTGATCGTGGGCGGCGCGGCGCGTCTGGCCCAGGCCAAGGTTGATTTCGCCGACACCACGGTGCGCATCGTCCAGGCCGACATCGACCAGGACTACAAATGGTCGCCGGACGCCTATCGCTCAATCGTTGACCGCTACATCAATCTGACGGCCCAGCCGGCGGCGCGGCGGCCGGACATCGTGGTCTGGCCTGAGGGCGCCCTGCCGGCCACGGCGGCGGATGTCTTCGGCGACGGCTCGCCCGACGCGGCGGCCCTGGCGCGGGTGCTGCAGCCGGGCCAGAGCCTGATCATGGGTCTGAGCCGGGGCCAGGCGGATGCGACGGCCGAGGGCGGGGCGCGCTATTTCAACAGCCTGTTCGTGCTGACCGACGAGGGCGGGCCGGGTCTGAGGATCGCCGCCGTCTATGACAAATACCGGCTGGTGCCGTTCGGCGAATACCTGCCGCTGGGACCGGTGATGAGCGCGCTGGGCGTGCGCAGCCTGGTGCATGTGCCCGCCGACTTCAGCCCCGGCGCTCGGCCCGCGCCGATCACGGTTCCCGGCGTCGGCCGGGTGCAGCCGCTGATCTGTTACGAGGGCCTGTATCCGGGGTTCACGCCCGCCGGGCGCGGACGGCCGGAATGGATCGTCAACATCTCCAACGACGCCTGGTTCGGCGCCACCTCCGGCCCGATCCAGCATCTGAACCTGGCCAGCTATCGCGCCATCGAGACCGGCCTGCCGATCGTGCGGTCGACGCCGACGGGGGTGTCGGCCCTGATCGATCCCTGGGGTCGGGTGATCGAGGGTCACAGGCTGGGTTCGGGCGAAAGCGGGGTCATCGACGCGCGCCTGCCCCGCCCGACGTCGGCGACCCTGTACGGCCGCTTCGGCGACGGTCTTTTCTGGCTGCTGATTCTCTCTGGATTCTCGGTCCTGGCGCCGTGGCGAAGGGCGACCTCTTGGTTGAAATCAAGCCTGGATTCCTCCGGGGATCGACAAGCTTAGCCATAAATGGGCAATTACCGTCCCAACCCGGCAAATTCCCGTGACAGGGCCGTTTTTCGGGCGCATTTCGGACTCACATCGCGTTTTTCTAGCAGGACGGAACGACGATCATGCCCAGAGGCGGGGAAGACGGCCCCCATCCGGTCGACCGCCATGTCGGCCGCCGAGTTTGCGAAAAGCGGATCGGCTTGGGGTATAACCAGAGCGATCTAGGCCGGGCTTTGGGCCTGACCTTTCAGCAGATCCAGAAGTACGAGAAGGGCGCCAATCGCATCTCGGCGTCCAAGCTTTGGGACATCGCTCGGTTCTTCAAGGTCGACATCGGCTATTTCTTCGAGGGCCTGGCGCTTCAGCCCGGCGTGGGCGAGGGCGACGCCCCGGCCTTCGACCATGATTTCCCGGCGACGCGCTACACCATAGAGATCTCCCGCCTGGCCCCGGCCCTGCCGGCGCGCAAGCAGAAGCTGGTGCTGGAGATGGTGCGGGAAATGGCCGGCGTGCAAGGCGGCGAAGACTAGGCCCGACCGGCGGCCCTCGCCGCCGGATGCGCCGCCTCTCCTTCGACGGTCTGGGCCGTCGTGCGCACACCCTTGCTCCGGCGTTTTGACTCCAGGCGGGGCTAGTTCTCGCCGCCTCCACGCCGCCGTCCGAATGTCGGCGCCCGTTCTTTCTGCTGCGCCCAATAGGCGGCGCCGTCATCCGGCTTGAACATGGTGCGCGGCGTGCCGTCGCGCGCCACCACCGCGAAGGTGTTGGTCGAGGCCTGATAGATCAGGGTGTCGCCATTGGGCCGTTTCACCGTCTCGGCGTCGCGCGGCGGCCGCGTGGTGAAGGCCTGGACCCGGGCCAGATAGTCCTCGGCCGAGCGGGCGCCGAAGGCCGCGCCGTTGCGGCGATACAGGCGCTCGATCTTGGCGTCGACCGTCTCGCGGCGGTTGGCCGTGACGGCGGGTTTGGCTTCGGCGGCGGTCTCGACGGGCGCGGCCTCGGCCGGGGCGTCGGTCGCCATGACGCCCTGGACCCCCGGAGCAGCCGCGCGATCGCGCGTCTCGACCGCCGAAGACCGCTCGCAGCCCGCCAGGGCCAGGGCCGCGACGGCGGCCGTCGTCATCATGAGCCTGATGGTCATTGCACCCTCCTGTTTCGTCCCACCGAAGGCATCTAGGCACAGGAACGATGTTCTTGCAATGTTCCAAATCGCACGCCGCCTCGACGCTGGCGTCCCCGGCCGCTAAACCGTCGCCATGAGCACGGGCGCGTTGAACGGCCGCAAGGTCTTGCTGATCGTGGGCGGCGGCATCGCCGCCTATAAGGCGCTGGAGCTGACGCGCCTGATCAAGAAGGCGGGGGGCCAGGTCCGTGCGGTGCTGACGGCGGGCGGGGCGGCCTTCGCGACGCCCCTGTCGCTGGCGGCCCTGACCGGCTTTCCGGTGCGCGAGGGCCTGTTCACCCCCGACGACGAGACGGCCATGGGCCATATCGAACTGTCGCGCTGGGCCGATCTGGTGGTGGTCGCGCCGGCGACGGCGGGGCTGATCGCCAAGGCGGCCAACGGCATGGCCGACGATCTGGCCTCGACCACCCTGCTGGCCACCGACAAGCCGGTGCTGTTCGCCCCGGCCATGAATGTGCGCATGTGGCTGCACCCGGCGGTCAGGGCCAATGTCGCCCGGCTGGACGGATTCGAGGGCGGAACCGGCGTGCACTGGGTCGGGCCGGACGAGGGCGAGATGGCCTGCGGCGAATTCGGGCCGGGCCGGATGGCCGAGCCGCCCGCCATCGTCGAGGCGATCGAAAGCCTGCTGACGGGCGTGGCCGATCAACCATTGACCGGACGGCGCGCGGTGGTCACCGCCGGGCCGACCTTCGAGGCCGTCGACCCTGTGCGCGGGCTGACCAACCGGTCCAGCGGCAAACAGGGCTACGCCGTCGCCGGCGCCCTGGCGGCCCTGGGTGCGGACGTGACCCTGGTGTCCGGTCCCACGGCCCTGAGCGCGCCGCCGGGCGTGACGCGTGTCGATGTCGAGAGCGCCCTGGACATGCAGGCGGCGGTCAAGGCCGCCCTGCCCGCCGACATCGCCGTGCTGACCGCCGCCGTGGCCGACTGGCGCGTGGACGGCGTCGCCTCGGGCAAGATCAAGAAGGCGCCGGGCGGGCCGCCGACGCTGAGGCTGATCGAGAACCCCGACATCCTGGCGGGCCTGTCCAAGCCCGGCCCGGAGCGCCCGGTCCTGGTGATCGGCTTCGCGGCCGAGACCGAGGACCTGATCGCCAACGCCCGGGCCAAGCTGTCGCGCAAGGGCTGCGACTGGATCGTGGCCAATGACGTGTCCGACGACGTCTTCGGCGCCGAGGGCAACGCCGTCACCCTGATCACGCCCCAGGGCGAGGACGCCTGGCCGCGCCAGTCCAAGACCGCCGTGGCCCGCGCCTTGGCCGCCCGCATCGCCGACCACTTCAAGGACCGCTCATGACCACCCTGCGCATTCAGCGCCTGCCGCATTCCGAAGGGCTGGCCTTGCCCGCCTATGAGACGGCGGGATCGGCGGGCATGGACCTGCGCGCGGCGGTGGCCGAGGATGCGCCGGTGACCCTGGCGCCCGGCGCGCGGGGCCTGATCCCCACCGGGCTGAAGATCGCGCTGGAGCCGGGGTTCGAGGCCCAGGTGCGGCCGCGCTCGGGCCTGGCGCTGAAACACGGGATCACCTGTCTGAACACGCCCGGCACCATCGACAGCGACTATCGCGGCGAGGTGGGGGTGATCCTGGTCAATCTGGGCCAGGAGCCGTTCGTGATCCGGCGCGGCGAACGCATCGCCCAGATGGTCATCGCCCGCCACGAACAGGCGCGGATCGCCGAGGTCGAGAGCCTGGACGAAACGGCGCGCGGCGCGGGCGGCTTCGGCTCCACTGGGCGCTGAGGCAGCCTTTTCGGCGTTTTGGCGTTAACCCTCCTCAACGGCCAAGCTTTGGCCGCCATGAAGGAGGTCGACGTGGAAGCGTTCTTCGATCAAATCGGCGCCCTGTTGGGCGGGATGTTCAACCTGACCCAGGCCGGGTTCGACGGCGTCAATCAGGTGATGGGTCTGCTGATCGCGGCGATCGCGGCCCTGACCATGCCGTCGTGGAGCCGGCTGTGGGCCACGGCCCTGGGCGCGGCCCTGGTGCATCATCTGATCAATGCGGTGCGGCCGATGCTGGACGGCGGCGCCTTCGCCCTGCCGCCCTTGCTGACGTTGAGCTTCTGGATGGTGACCCTGGCGCTGTTCCTGGGCTACGCCGTGGTGATCGCGGTCTTCTTCTTCATCAAGAGCCTGCTGACCGGCGGGGCTAAGCGCAGCGCGGCGCATTGATCTGGGCCTAATGCTCGCGACGCGGCCGCTCGCTGCTTGAGGCCGTTCTCGCTCCGTCATCCTCGGGTCAAGCCCGAGGATGACGGTCAGCGATGGACATCAGGCTTGCCGGAACCCGAGCACGTCCTGCATGTCGTAAAGGCCCGGGCGGCGGTTGCGGACCCAGGCGGCGGCGGCCACGGCGCCCTTGGCGAACAACGCCCTGTCGATGGCCGAATGGCTGAGGGTCAGGACCTCGTCCTCGGAGGCGAACATCACCGTATGCTCGCCCACGACGCCCCCGGCGCGCAGGGAGGCGAAGCCGATCGCGCCCGTCTGGCGCGGTTCGCCGACGCCGTCATAGGGCGCGCTGCGCACATCGGCCAGTTCGACGCCGCGCCCGTTGGCGGCGGCCTCGCCCAGCATCAGGGCCGTGCCCGAAGGGGCGTCGACCTTGCGCCGATGATGGGTCTCCAGCACCTCGATGTCCCAGTCGCGGGCGTCGAGCCTGAGGGCCGCGTGCTCGACCAGGCCGATCAGGATGTTGACGCCCAATGAGAAATTGCCGCTGCGGACGATGGCGACCTTTTCGGCGGCGGTCTGGATCTCGGCGTCCTGTTCGGGCGTGAAGCCGGTCGAGCCGATGACCAGGGCCGGGCCGCCGCGCTCGGCCGCCTGGCGGGCCAGGGCCACCGAGGCCTCGGCGGTCGAAAAGTCGATGACCACGTCGCACAGCGACAGGTCGGGCGTCTCGCCCCAGTCGAACCGGGCGGCCACCATGACGTCGTCGCGGGCGTCCAGCACCTGGGACACGGCCCGGCCCATGCGGCCGCGCGCGCCCGAGATGCCGACGTGGAAAAGATCGCTCACGCCGTACCCGCCTTGTCCTGATCGGCGCCGAGGATGTCGGCCCAGAAGCGTTTGGCCTTGCCGGTGAAGCTGGTGTTGCGCGGCGTCTGGGTCTCGCCCAGGCTGGCGGCCAGCTCGGCCAGAAGTTCTTTTTGACGGGCGGTCAGGTCGGTCGGCGTCTCGACGAACAGTTCGACCACCAGGTCGCCGCGCTGGCGGCCGTTCAGATGGGGCATGCCCTTGCCCTTGATGCGCACGGTCTTGCCGGTCTGGGCGCCGGCGGGCACCTCGACGGCGGCCTTGCACTTGCCGTCGCAGGCCTCGGAGGTCAGGCAGGGGGCGTCGACGCCCCCGCCCAGGGCCGCGGTGGTCATCGGCACGGGCACGGTGACCAGCAGGTCCAGATTGTCGCGCTCGAACAGCTCATGCTGTTTCACGGACAGGAAGACATAGAGGTCGCCGCGCGGGCCGCCGCGCTGGCCGGCGTCGCCCTCGCCCGACAGGCGGATGCGCGAGCCGTCGTCGACCCCGGCGGGGATCTTCAGGCTGAGCTTGCGGGTCTTGCGCACCTGGCCGTGGCCGTGACAGGTCGTGCAGACATCGGCGGCGGCGATGCGCTGGCCGGCCCCGCCGCAGTGGGGGCAGGTGCGCTCCATCTGGAAGAAGCCGTTGGCTTGGCGAACGCGGCCGGCGCCGTTGCAGGTGCCGCAGGTCTGGGGCTTGGCGCCCTTCTTGGCGCCCGAGCCGTCGCAGCTTTCGCAGGTCGCGGTCGAGGGCACGGCGATCTCGACGTCGGCCCCGCGATAGGCCTGTTCCAGGGTGATCTCCAGGTCGTGACGCAGGTCCGAACCGCGCCGCGGGCCGCTGTCCTGGCGTCCGCCGCCCGCCCGGCCGCCGAACACGTCGCCGAAAGCGTCACCGAAGACCTGGGAGAAGATGTCGTTGATGTCGTGAAAGCCCGCGCCCCCGGCGCCGAACGGATTGCCGCCGCCGCCCGCCCCGCCGTTGACGCCCGCATGGCCGAACCGGTCATAGGCGGCGCGCTTCTGGTCGTCGGACAGGACGCCGTAGGCCTCGGACAGCTCCTTGAACTTGGCCATGGACTCTTCCGAGCCGCCATTACGGTCGGGGTGATGCTGCATGGCCAGCTTGCGGTAGGCGGCCTTCAGGCCCGCCGCGTCGATGGTGCGCTCGACGCCCAGGATCTCGTAATAATCACGCATCGCCATTCGGCGTTGATCCTCTTACTCGGCCCCTCGAGGCGTCTCTTGCCGGACGCCGCCCGAAAGACTTTCGACCCGACCGAGACATGGGGACCGGGGCGCATGATGCAATATCCTCCCCGATAGCATGGCTATTGGGGAGGCGGGGTGGAGGGGCTGTCAGACCGCGCTTGGTCCAAAGGCCCCTGCACCGCTTCGCGGTCCCCCTCCCCATCGCTAGCGATGGGGAGGAAAGGCGGACGTCAGGCGTCCTTCTTGTCGTCGTCGCCCGAGACTTCCTCGAACTCGGCGTCGACCACGCCGTCGTCGGCGGGCTGCTCGGCCGAGGCCTCGCCGCCCTGTTGGGCCGCGTACATGGCCTCGCCCAGCTTCATCGAGGCCTGGGCCAGGGTGGTGGTCTTGGCGCGGATGGCTTCGGCGTCGGCGCCGTCCTTGGCCGACTTCAGGTCCGTGACGGCCGCCTCGATGGCCGACTTCTCCTCGGCCGAGACCTTGTCGCCGTGTTCGGCCAGGGCCTTTTCGGTCGAGTGGATCAGGCCGTCGGCGGCGTTCTGGGCCTCGACCAGCTCCTTGCGCTCCTTGTCGGCCGCGGCGTTGGCCTGGGCCTCCTTGACCATCTTGTCGATGTCGGCGTCCGACAGGCCGCCGTTGGCCTGGATGCGGATCGACTGCTCCTTGTTGGTCGCCTTGTCCTTGGCGGTGACGTGGACGATGCCGTTGGCGTCGATGTCGAAGGCGACCTCGATCTGGGGCATGCCGCGCGGGGCCGGGGGGATGCCCATCAGGTCGAACTGACCCAGGATCTTGTTGTCGGCCGCCATCGGGCGCTCGCCCTGGAAGACCCGGATCGTCACGGCCGACTGGTTGTCGTCGGCGGTCGAGAAGGTCTGGCTCTTCTTGGTCGGGATGGTGGTGTTGCGCTCGATCAGGGGCGTGAAGACGCCGCCCAGGGTCTCGATGCCCAGGGTCAGGGGCGTCACGTCCAAGAGCAGCACGTCCTTGACGTCGCCTTGCAGCACGCCCGCCTGGACCGCGGCGCCCAGGGCCACGACTTCGTCGGGGTTGACGCCGGTGTGCGGCTCCTTGCCGAAGAAGGCCTTCACCGCCTCCTGGACCTTGGGCATGCGGGTCATGCCGCCGACCAGGACGACCTCGTCGATGTCCGAGGCCTTCAGACCGGCGTCGGCCAGGGCCTTCTTGCACGGCTCGATGGTGCGCTGGACCAGGTCCTCGACCAGGGATTCCAGCTTGGCGCGCGTCAGCTTGATGTTCAGGTGCAGCGGACCCGAGGCGTTCATGGTGATGAAGGGCAGGTTCACCTCGTACTGGGTGGTGAACGACAGTTCCTTCTTGGCCTTTTCGGCCTCTTCCTTCAGGCGCTGCAGGGCCAGCTTGTCCTGGCGCAGGTCGACGCCCTGCTCCTTCTTGAACTCGTCGGCCAGATAGTCGACCAGACGCAGGTCGAAGTCCTCGCCGCCCAGGAAGGTGTCGCCGTTGGTCGACTTCACCTCGAACACGCCGTCGCCGATCTCCAGGATCGAGACGTCGAAGGTGCCGCCGCCCAGGTCATAGACGGCGATCTTCTGGCCTTCGTTCTTCTCCAGGCCGTAGGCCAGGGCGGCCGCCGTCGGCTCGTTGATGATGCGCAGCACTTCCAGGCCGGCGATCTTGCCGGCGTCCTTGGTGGCCTGGCGCTGGCTGTCGTTGAAATAGGCCGGGACGGTGATGACCGCCTGGGTCACCTTTTCACCGAGGTAGGCCTCGGCGGCCTCCTTCATCTTGGTCAGGATGAAGGCCGAGATCTGCTGGGGCGAATAGTCCTTGCCGTGGGCGCGCACCCAGGCGTCGCCGTTCGGGCCCTTGACGATGTCATAGGGCACCATGCCCTTGTCCTTGGCCACGACGGGATCGTCGTAGTTGCGGCCGATCAGGCGCTTGATGGCGAAGAAGGTGTTGGCGGGATTGGTCACCGCCTGGCGCTTGGCGGGCTGGCCCACCAAGGTCTCGCCGCCGTCCTGGATCGCCACCACCGACGGGGTGGTGCGGTTTCCTTCGGCGTTCTCGATGACCTTGGGATTCTTGCCGTCCATGACGGCGACGCACGAGTTGGTCGTGCCGAGGTCGATGCCGATGATCTTGGCCATGGGCGTTCTGTTTCTCTCTTCGTATCGGCGGGCGATGCGGCGGCCTTCGACGAAGCGCCGCGCGTGACCGCCCCCAGGGGTTAAGTCGGTGGATCGGCCTGACCGGCCGGGTTGGCCCCGATATGGGAAAGTCCGCAGACCTCGCAAGGGCTTTCGTCGTGGAACCTCGGAATCCTCGTCAGGCCGCGTCAGGTGCATCGGCGCCGAAAGTGCGGCATAACAACGTCATCGCTTCTCCACATCGGGGGAAGCCGTTTGGAGAGAATGAGATGATCCGCCTGAAGTCCGCGGCCCTGTGCGCCGCCGCAGTCGCCACGGCCCTGGGCGCCATGGCCTTCGCCCCGGCCCCCGCCGCGCCCGCGCCCGAGTCCAAGATCGTCGTGACCGAGGTGTCCCGCGACGGCTACAACCGCCGCGTCCGCATCCACAACCAGACCGGCTGGACCATGCTGCGCTTCTATGCGTCGGACTCGCGCAAGTCGGATTGGGAAGAAGACATCCTGGGCGACAGCGTGCTGAACAACGGCCGCAGCGTGACCGTCAACATCGACGACGGATCGGGCGCCTGCGTCTATGACTTCCGCGCCGAATTCACCAACGGCCAGGTCCTGACGCGGATGAACATCAACGTCTGCCAGATCGCGGACTATTACTACACCCGCTGACGCGGGCGTGGGGCGCTAACGCTCGGCTCGCGGAGCCTCGCTGCTTGAGCGGAAATTTTCTGGCGCTGCCGTTCGCGACGCGGCCGCTCTCTGCTTGAGCGCGTGACGCGCGCGCTTATGTTTCGGGGGTGACTGCGCCCCGTGAGATCGAGACGGGGTTCGAGGGCTTCCGGCTGTGGCCGGAAGCCCTTTGCCTTGCCGAACAGGCGGCGTTGGCCGCCGAGGTGCGGGCGGCGGCCCAGGACGCGCCCCCGTATCGGCCGGTGACGCCGGGCGGCAAGCCGCTGTCGGTGCGGATGACCAATCTGGGACCGCTGGGCTGGGTCACCGATCGCGGCGGCTATCGCTATCAGGCGACGCACCCCGAGACCGGCCGCCCGTGGCCGCCGATTCCGGCGCGGCTGACCGATCTGTGGGCCGAACTGCTGGGCGGGCCGCCGCCGGACGCCTGTCTGGTCAATCTGTACGACGCCGAGGCCCGCATGGGCCTGCATCAGGATCGCGACGAAGCCGACCTGGCCGCGCCCGTGCTGTCGGTGTCGCTGGGCGATGAGGCGGTGTTCCGCATCGGGCCGCCGGGCCGGGGACCGACGCGGACCTATCGGCTGCGATCCGGCGACGTCTGCGCCCTGACCGGCCCGGCGCGCCTGGCGCGGCACGGGATCGACCGGGTGCTGGGCGGGTCCTCGGCCCTGATCCCCGGCGGCGGCCGGTTGAACCTGACGCTGCGCCGCGCATCGTGACTCGACGGAACGACGCGCGGTCGGCACTGTCCCGCCCTCGCCGCGCGCAGGAGACCGCCATGACCGCGTTGACCCGTCCCGAAGGCGCCGAGCCTGGGGATTTCAACGTCAGCCGCCGCCTGCTGGGCGGGCTGGTCTTCGCCGGCTACGCCACCGCCGCCCTGGCCCAGGACGCCCGCCCGATCACCACCTCGTCCGACGGCCTGGCGACGGAAATCGTCACCTATCCGGCGCCCGACGGTTTCGACCTGCCCGCCTATGTCGCGCGGCCCGCCGGCGACGGTCCCTTTCCGATGGTCATCGTAGTGTCCGAGATCTTCGGCCTGCACGAATACATCCGCGACGTCTGCCGCCGCCTGGCCCAGGCGGGCTATGCGGCGATCGCCCCGGCCTTCTTCGTGCGCGTCGAGGACCCCGCGCCCCTGGCGGACATGCAACGCATCCAGCAGATCGTCGCCGCCGCAACCTATGAGCAGGTGATGGGCGACATCGCCGCGACCCTGGACTGGGCCAGCGGCCAGTTGTGGGCCAACGCCGACAAGGTCGGGATCACCGGCTTCTGCTGGGGCGGCAAGGTGGTGTGGCAGGCGGCGGCCCGGTTCGCCGCCATCGACGCGGCCGCGGCCTGGTACGGCCGCCTGGCCCCCTCGGCCTCGGCCACGCCAGAACAGATCGCGGCGGGCCGTCCCTGGCCGGTCGATCTGGCGGGCGATCTGAAGGCGCCGGTGCTGGGCCTGTACGGCGGCCAGGACCAGGGCATTCCGAACGCCACGGTCGAGACCATGCGCGCGGCCCTGGCCCGCGAGGGCGCACGAGGCAGCGACATCCGCCTGTATCCCGACGCGCCGCACGGTTTCCACGCCGACTATCGCGCCAGTTACCGGCCGGAGGCGGCGACCGACGGCTGGCGCCGCCTGCTGGCCCATTTCGACGCCATTCTGAAGAGCTGACGCGCGCGCATGGCCAATCCCTATTCCGGCCTGCCGGACCACGCCTTCTGGTCGCGTGCGGTCGCGGGCCGTTCGCCCGATCAGGTGCGCCCGGCGGCGCGCCCCGGCTTCGCCGTCGCCCCGACCGACCGCGTCGCCACCGCCGGAAGCTGTTTCGCCCAGCACATCAGCCGCGCCCTGACCGCGCGCGGCTACGGCTATCTGGTGACCGAGCCGGGACCCGAGGATCAGGGCTATGGCGTGTTTCCGGCCCGGTTCGGCAACATCTATTGCGCGCGCCAACTGCTGCAGATGTTCCAGCGCGCCTATGGCCTGTTCGAGCCGCAAGAGGGCGCATGGCGCACGGCGGACGGCCGCACGGTCGATCCGTTCCGCCCGCGCGTCCAGCCGGGCGGCTTCGTCGACGAGGCGGCCATGCGAGCCGACCGCGAGACCCATCTGGCGGCCGTACGGCGCATGTTCGAGACCCTGGACGTGCTGGTCTTCACCCTGGGCCTGACCGAGGCCTGGGTGTCGGAACGCGATGGGGCGGTGTTTCCGCTGGCGCCGGGCGTGGCGGGCGGGCCGGACGCCGCCGCCCACATCCGGCCGCACAATTTCACGGTGGACGAGACGGTCGCGGACCTGACCGCCGTCATCGCCATGGCGCGGGCGATCCGGCCGGACCTGCGGGTGCTGCTGACGGTGTCGCCGGTGCCGCTGAAGGCGACGTTCGAGGATCGCCACGTCCTGGTCTCGACCGGCTACAGCAAGGCGGTGCTGCGCGCGGCGGCGGGCATGGTCTGCGACGCCCTGGACCGGGTCGACTACTTCCCCAGCTATGAGATCGTGACGGGAATCCAGGCCGGGGCGGGGATGTGGGCCGACGACCTGCGCACGGTGACCGGCGACGGGGTCTCGCGCGTCATGACCGAACTGGCCCGGGCCTATCTGGACCAGGCGGGGGCGCAGGCGGACCCTGCCCCGGCCGCCAGGGCGCCGCACGCCCCGCCCAGCGCCGAACAGCGCGCCGAACAGGCCGCCCTGGCCCAGGTGATCTGCGACGAAGAGGCGATCGAGCCGTGACCCGCGCCTGCGTCATCGGCAACTGCCAGGCCGACGGCCTGGCCGACTGGCTGGGCGCCCTGTCGCCGGGCTTGGCGGTCGAGGCCTTCAGCGTGGCCGGGGTCGCGCCCGACGACCCGGAGGCCCGGGTGCGATGGCGCGCCCTGCTGGACCGTTCGGACTGGGTGGTGATGCAGACCGGCCCGGAACACCGGGCGCGCTTCGGCCTGCCCGAGCCGGACGCTCTGCGCGCCGAGGGCCGACGCGTGACCCTGGCGCCGTGGATCATTTTTCGCGGCTTCCACCCGGACTGCGCCTATCTGTTCCACGACGGCGCGCCGATTCCGGGCGCGGCGGGACCCCTGCAGTCGGCCATCGCCCTGGCGGCGCGGCTGGAGGGCTTGTCTCGGGACAGAACGCTGAGGCTCTACAACGCCTATGTCTATGCACGGCTGGGCTATTTCGACGCCCACGGCGCCGCGCTGGACCTGATGCGCGAGGAATGGACGGCGCTGGGGCTGGACCCGTCGTCGTGGCTGGCGCCCAGGGCCGAACCCTTCATGCACACGATCAACCACCCGATTCCGGCGGTGCTGGAGGACGTGGCGCGCCAACTGCTGTCCGGCGCCGGTCTGCGGGCGGAGGCGGTTCCGACCCATCAGCCGCCCGATCGCCTGATCGGCGGCGGAACCTGGCCGGTCTATCCCGAACTGGCCGCGCGCCTGGGCTTGCAGGGCGGCACGGCCTATCGCCGCCCCGGCCTGGCCGACACGCCGTTGGAGGCGGCCGTCGCGGCGGCCCATGACGGCCTGGACGCGGCCCTGGCCGACGGCTTCGTGTTCGACGCGACGGCCGCGCCCCTGATCGCGCGCGCGCGCGCCTTCATCCGGGACGAGGTGATCTGATCGACGGGAAAAGGGTGGTGCCGCTTAGGTGACTCGAACACCTGACCCCCTCATTACGAAATCCTGTCAGGGAACTCGAAAAAACCTTATTAGATCAGCACTCTAGGCCCGATCTTGCGAGGTGATAGGTAAACGGCCCAGCGACTACCCAAACTCAGGCAAGACCCCCATCTCAGTGTTTCCAATTCGAAGTGCTTCGCGGTGGGGGGCATTCGAAGTTCGACCTGCGCCAGACCTGCAGGCGTGAGCTGGTCCTCGGACCAGTTGCTCGGGTTAGATGCAGACCAATGTCAAAGCCCAAACCCACAAGTTGGCGTGCCAGCAATGAACGTGCTCCGTAGGCAACGGGTAGCTGGCGTCGAGGTCAGGGTCACTCAGGGCGGCCGACAATCAATGGGCGCGCATCAGGCACAAGGCTGCACTGCCAGTCATATCCCCGCGGCAGTCGAATTTTCAGGCTTGTGTAAGGGTTGCCCGCTAGCCCGCCAGCGCGGTGACTAGCACTTTCACTGCCTGGCGTTCTTTTGGGCTCTGCAGCCTTTGGAAACCGGACAGCAGAGCCTGCTCTTCGAACGAGAGCGGCCTCCCCACCGACTTAGCGGCCTCTTCTCGGCGCTTCGGGTAAAAGTCGATAACCGCGAAACCCAAAAATTCGGCAATCTCGTACAGTCTTGAAGCCGAAATCCGATTTTTCCCAGCTTCGTATTTTTGAAGCTGCTGAAAGCTGATACCAACGCCCTTTGCCAGCTGTCCCTGAGTCATTTGCACAGCGTTTCTGCGTTCTGATACTCGAGAGCCGATCCATACATCGAGTGGATTTGGATCTCTTGGCTTGTGGCTTTCCATCTCAACCTCGACGGCATGGTTCGATGCTACTCTTTAGCGATAGCCCAGATCGTACAACCCTGAGTGATGTTCGCAACCGATAGGTGATGGGCGTGTGCGTTTAATGGAGACAGCTTCGGCTCCAGTAGCGTGTCCACACCTGAGGAACTTGGCCAGTGCCGCTGTACCATCAGGGGTAACTCAGGCAGGAATTGAGCCGAGCATTCCCCTCCCTCCCTCGATCCGAAGGCAAGTGCGAAAGTAGCACCTGCTCAAGAGATAAGTCCCAGCCCAGAGCGTCATCACCGTCCACGCGGCGGTAGGACGCCTGCTATGTCCCCGTCATCTGCTCAGCCGACTGATCCTTCGCCGTTCTCGCGCCGTCGCAGCGCCCGCTTGGGCAACGGCTGTGACCTAAAACCTAGCAGGGAGAACGCTTTAAAAGTTTGGCCGACCAATTTGACAGCCTTGCTGCGAGTGACCCGCAATCCACTCACCCGGCTAGACGGAGGAAAAACTCCGTTCATACTGAATCTTGGGAGCGGCTGATGAGACTCACCCCACGCGAGGTTCAGGTGCTGCAGCTGGTGCGCGATGGGCTGCGTAACGGGCAGATCGCCACGCGGCTGGGTGTTTCCGAAGCGACGATCAGGAACACTCTGACCTCGGCCTATCGCAAGTTGGGCGTCTCCAACCGTCAGGATGCGGCGGCCAAATTTACCGAAGAATGGGATGAATTTGGGAGGTATTTGGGCCCTCTCTACCAGCGAAAAACCGTGTTGGATCAAACGGCCAAAGCGGTGTCAGAGCCGCCTAGCCGCTATCGTCCGCCAGAGCCGGGTTTTTTGAACGCGGTTATGGCGCAGAGCCTGATCTTGCTCGTGACGGTCGGGGGCCTGGCTTTCGGGCTCGCTGCGGCCTGGGTGTTCGCGAAGGCCTTCTGACCTTCCGCTCCCTGTCACGTCACACCTGATTGGAGCCGCCAATGTCCCGCACCTTCTTTGCTCGACAGCTGACCGTCAAACTTCACAAGAGCGAGAGAGCTGTCGATCTCGCCATCGCGGAAACCGCCGAACAGATGGCTCTTATGGTCCGGGGTCGCCTGGATCACGGCTTCGCCGTTCAATGTGGACATGACGCGATGCTCTCCATGGCCTCGGCTCAAGCCGGCCTGATCGACAGCCGCACTGCCATCGTGACTGCGCACAACCAGCTGAAGGCCTCCGCCGATCAATTCGGCATCGACTATGCGGTCGCTTCCGGGCCCCAGACAAAACCTGACGAAGACGGCCCCCGTGTGCCCAAAACGGGTTTTCTTCACAGGGTGGCGTGATGCGCGGCGGTCTGACAGCTTATGCGGATGACCTTGGCCCAAACCCTATACTGGACCGGCGCGGCCATGATCACTGGCGTCACGGTCTGGCGCGGCGTACCGACCCAGCGCCTGGTCGCTGTGGGTGTTCTGGCGTCCTTCGTGGCCAGCACTGCGGTCGAAAGCTTGACATGGCAGGGGCTCAGCTGGGGTGTCGCCGTGGTCGAATCTTCCTGGCCGCTGGCCTCTTTCACCTGTCGCTTCAGGGGCGACGATGGTGGTTACACGCCGCCAGCGCATACGCCTGCGTCAACGCATTGGTGCATCTGGGCGCGCTGCTGGACGGCGACATCTGGTGGTGGGGCTATATCACCTCACGCTGGGTGCTGAGCGGCCTGATATTGGCCTCGCCGCTGCTGGGGTTGTGGGAAGAACCCATGGCCCTCCGCTATCTCGCGTTCGAAAGAGCTCGCGATGAGCACCTTCGATCAGGCAGCGGCCGATTGGATGCGCCTCAGCGCTAGCGAAAATCCTGACGACTTCGATGCCCTAGAAAAGGTCGAGCGCTTCCTACTCACCCACCGGCCTAAAGATTTCAAACAGCTGGCCACCATTCTTGCGGTTATCGCCTCGCGCGTGGAAGGCGGGGGTTGCAGCGACGGACGCGACGCCAGCGCGCTTCGGCGGCTCTCACTGCAAACGCCTAGACTGGGAAGGCGAGCCGCATGAACCCCTTATGTCGCGGACAGCGGCCGAAGCGCCGCCCGGAAGGCAGGCGAAAATTGGAGTGACTCTCACAGGTCAAAAATAAAGGTAGCCCCGCCCACAGCCGGATCAGGGTCATGGGCGGGGTTTATAGGGTGTCAGGCGGCGTTCTGCTTTGCGGCCACGGCCTCGACCGCCGCGCGAAGCGTATCCATGCCGGTGCCTAGGAGCAGCACCGTGTCATATTGCAGGGTGAGGTTCTGCGACACCGACCGCTCCACCTGCCAAGCGAACTCATCCTCGATCCGGTCGGTCGGTAGGAGAGGGCGGTGCAGGTCTTTGTCGTTGGCCGGAACCTTGGCGAAACGCCCGTTGAAGTCGGCGACGAGGCCCGGAAGGTATGTGCATGCCAACATTGCGATCGCGGCACCGATCAGCATGCAACCCGAAGACCAATAGCGGACGCGCGACCCTGTCAGGAATCACCCTCGTCAACCGCATTGTCATTCGCGGAAACAGGCGCGTCCGCCGCTTCCAGCAACCCACTTTCGGCATTCGCGCGAGCGATAGCTTCTTGGGATGCAAGCCCGAGTTTGCCGAGCTCGGCGAGCACAATTGGGCCAAGCTTGAACGGCGCTAAATCTTCCTGCCGAAGCCAATCTCGTGCCCGATCAACCGACATATCCGAGTCAGGGAAGTGTGGTTCGAGAGCGGTTGCAGCGATCCGAGATAAGCCCAGTTCCATGAATGACCAGCCAGAGCGGGTCGAAACGCCGAGCTCCAGCGCTAGAGCAAAATCGAAGATTTCGGGTACGCGGTGTTCGAGACCGCAAGTCTGAAGTGCGAGCACGAGAACGTCATAGTAAGCCTTTCCGAGCTGAACATATCGGAAGCGAACGACGTCTTCGATCAGCGCGAAGATCTCGTAGATCACGTTGTTCACGTCAACCGCACGCGGAGCGCGTCGGCGACTCCGAGGCTCACGTTGAAGCAAAGCCGTATGGGCGTTTAGCTCTCGCGTGTAACGCGTCCTTGCGGACTTTACAGCGCTCGACAGGAGAACTGGGTACGGCTTTCCCTCCATCCACATAACTGCTGGCAGCGCTGCCTTTTCGGGCAGCTTGCCGGATGCCCCGAGATTCACACGCCCCTCGATCCTTCTAAAGAGTTCGGCGTACCGCTCTCTCGCTGTCGTGGGATTTGCCAGTGGACTCTGGGGGATCATTGCATCCGCATTGCCCTGTTCAATCTGCTCGATCAGGTAGTTCAACAAGCGCCGAAGGCCAAAGGGATCAACCGTCCAATTGGTCGCTAACAATGACGCCGGGAGATTAATTTTCGAGCCGGCCTCGGTAGCTGCTGCAATCAAGGCCGACCGCTGCGGTTCAGGGCTCTGCGGCAACGTGCGGTCAATAAAGGCGGCCACGTCGCCCCTGACAGCGCGGGAGATTAGGAGGCCAGCCGCGGCTCGCACTTTGGAAGGAGTCTCGTCCTGTGGGGACACAGGCGGCATTTCTCCACCGAGTGCCTTCGTCAGCTCAGTTGCGTGATTCTCGACCGTGCGACGGAAAGCCGGCTCGATCTTATAGCCGACAAAGTGATCCATCGGCTTTTCAGGCCAATTTTCGTAATCGACCAAGAAGACATTGCCTACGACATCGGCCTTCATCCGACCGGCGCGCCCTGCAAAATTCCAAAGCTCAGCGGCATCTAAAGCGTTGCCACGCCCGCGGGTCGAGGTGTCGATGAAGACATTACGCGCCGGAAGGTTCACGCCTTGGAAAAGTGTGGTTGTACACGCCAAGAATCGAAGATCGCCCGCCTTGAAGGCTCCCTCGATGGCCTCGCGGAGAAGCGTCGGCATCTTACCGTAATGGAATGCGACCCCGCGCTTCACCAACCGAGCCAAACCGTAGTCTGGGTGGATATGTTGCTTGATGAACTGGGCGAGCACATCAAGGCTTGGTTTTCCGTCCTGCTTACAGCCCTGAGCCAAATTCAAGGCGACGAACTCGGCGTGTTTGGGCCCTGTGGCGTAGACCAAGGACCCCCCATCCCCACCAAGCTCGAGAGCAACCGCTGCAAGGCGGCTTTCTGGATGCGAGAACCCCCGATCTGCCGTCAGCGTCCCTAGTTTGACGCTTCCAGTCTCAGTCATGATCCGCAGCGTAAGTGTTCTTGGAATGCGTCCTGGGCTTGCGAGAATCCGGTTCTGGATGACCGATGGTAAACGCGATTCCGCAGGCTCGAGATGAGGTGCGCCAAATGAGCGCCCAAGCTCGACAAAGCCTGCCGCACCTGGAGCGAGCATGACCAAACGAGCTTTCGGACTACGGGAAAGGATCTGATCTAGCGTCTCCTGAAGTATCATGCCGCGCGACCCATCAGAGACATTCTGGGCCTCATCTACGATCACGAGATCGAATGTCGGGTCAGAGACGGCGAGCAGTACCTGCAGCCGCTCCTGAGTCAGTACGAACACCTGCCTAGCGTCAGCGACGGTTCCGGGCGTGGGGACGGTAGATACCCGCACCGCACTGTCCTGAAGCCTTCTCTGAATTGATGCATGAACTTCGGAGAGAAGAGCGCGTGTCGGCGCGATATATACGGCCGTGAACTCGCCGGGTGCCTGCTCGACGAGGCGACAGAGATGCTCGATCACCAAAAAAGACTTCCCGGCGGAGGTGGGCGCCGAGATCGCAAGGGCTCTGGCTTGCTGCAGCCGGTCCCACGCACGTTTCTGGAAATCAGTGAGCGACAATCGTTCATCGCCGACGTCAAAGGCGTTCAGATCCCGCGAAACCGCTGCGCGGAGGCTTTGGGCGAGTCCAACGACATCGTCGGAATGACGGCTCTCCGCGTATGTCAGGGCCGGGAAGTTCCCGAGGTCTGTGAGCAGCCGAAACGGAGGTTCGACCCCGATATCGTGGCCTCTTGCCAACAAGCTTCCCAGTGCAACCGACTGCGCCAAGGCTCGCAGCGGTTCCTGATCTGATTGCACGAAGACGCTTGCGCAATAAAGCAACCGGTGGACGGCATCCGTGCTGAGGTACTCGGGCTCGTCAGTAAATTTCCCTGGGAGCACAGCGAGCGCCGCCTCTGCCTGAAGTGCATCAAAATCGGCAGCAAATTGCTCATTGGCGATGAGTCGATTGGCGAGTTCAGTGGTGAACGTCACGGCACGGTGACCTCGAGTTCGACATCCTCATCCTCAGCGTCGTCATCCGGGAACGCTGCTGGAACCGGTAACCCTAAAGCGCGGTAGAACGCCTTTCTGAGTTCGTTGACATCGGGCACGGCAACGAAGAATAGGGTAGCCTTGGCTGGGTTACCGCCCGACTTTATGATCGCCTGTTCGGCGAAAGCTCGAAGCGCGGCGTGATCGGCCCCGTAAACTTTTGAAAAATGAGTCTGGTGAGCTTCGACAGGCCCATCGTTGACAGGGAGTTTATCGGCATAGTGCTTTGGCTCAGAGTGGCAAATCACTCCGACGAAACGCTCACGCCTCGGGAGTTCCGGCTTATTCCAGATGTCGAAGTAGTCGATCGCTGCTTGTCGCGCCGCGCCGGTCAAGGAGTCGAGGTGTCCCAAGTCGCCAACAAGTTGGTACTCTCGGGCGTACAGTTTCTTGTCGGCCAAGAAGTCAGCGGCTGACTTTGCATAGCGCGCCGCGCCGGTGCGCGCCGCCCCAGCAAGTTTCGCCTCCAAAAAATAAACTGTGAGCGCGCCATTTTCGAATGCCGCGTGGACGCCATCCAAACCGTGGAAGGGCATATTGACTGCGGTCTTCAAAGCCATCTTGGCCGCCACCTGCGGCGCTGAGAGATGTCGCTGGACAATGCAGTATGCGAGCACTTCGCCAAGCTCGCTTGCCCTAGATGGATGGCGGGCGTTGAAGTCTATAAAAACGTCTCGGACAAGCGCCGCAATCCTAACGGCCTTAGAAACATCATTCGCAACCTGCTCATGAAGCTCGAGCCGCTTCCGTCTGGGGAGCGCATAGTACACGCATTGTTCGACTAGAACGCGCGCAAGATCGTCTACCAGCGGCAAATCTTCGCGAAAGCGCGGGTGCAGTAGCCCAGTCCGCGGCCCCTCACCTTCGGCCGGCTGATCGTGCGGCACTGTGCAGATCAAGATTGCATCAAGATCGCACGGGTTCTTGAGCGCTGAAAGCGCGTTGATGATCTCGGATTCTTGCGCCTTGTCCACGCGGAAAGCTCGGTCTGATTCAAGCGATCATATCTGGCGATCATGATTCGCTCGAATCTTCCACCAAAGCGAGAGCGCGCTGACTGGTTCACCTTCCCATTTGGGGTAGAGCTGCTTCAGTCTGGACGCTGCAAGCGTTGAAAGCGACGCGCCCTAGTTGGGACCCATCTGATTCCCACGCAGAAGCAACTCCGCGCCCGGCGGCAAGACGTTCCCGTGTAGGAGTGGTGGTGCCGCTTAGGTGACTCGAACACCTGACCCCCTCATTACGAATGAGGTGCTCTACCAGCTGAGCTAAAGCGGCCCACGACGCGGGCCATGCCCGACGCGAGCCGCGCTCTTTATACGGCGATGGGCGGCTTGCCAAGTCGGGCCAGCAGCGCCGCGTCGTCGGGCGCGGCCGCGATGTGCGTTTCGGCGAAGGGCAGCTCGGCCAGGAAGGCGGCCGCCTTGGCGGAAATGGCGCAGGCGATGCGGCCGCGAGCGGTGTCGGGAGCCAGGACGGCGGCCAGGGCGCGGGCGGCGCGGGGCGAGTGGATCAGTACGGCGTCGAAGGCGTCCGGCGCGCCCAGGCCGGTCTGGACCGCGCGATAGACCGGCAGGGGTTCGACCCAGGCGTGGCCTTCGATCAGCGCCCCCAGGTCCCCGGCCGGGGTCTCGGCCCCCGGATGCTGCAGGCGGGCGCCCTTCAGCGCCGGGTCCGACCGGATCAGGGCGGCCAGGGCGTCCAGGTCGCCGTCGGCGGAGCGCACCGAGGCGAAGCCCGCCGCGCGCGCGGCCTGGGCCGTGGTCTGGCCGACCGCCAGGACGGGGACGGCGCGGTCGGCGTCCAAGGGCGCCCAGGCGGCGACGCCGTTGACGCTGGTGAAGACCAGGGCGTCGGGGCGGCCGGACGGCGGAACCGGCGACAGGGTCTCGATGCGCAGCAGCGGCCGGACGATCGGCTGGAAGCCCAGCTCGGCCAGGCGCGTGGCCGTGCGGGCGGCGCCGGGTTCGGCGCGGGTGACCCAGACCTGGCGGATCGGTCTCAGAGTTCTATCCGTTGGTCGCCCGCCTCGGCGTGGACGGCGCGGCCCAGCTCCAGGCCCAGGGCGTGGGCGGCGTCGGTTCCGGCGTCGGCGGCCGTTTCCCCGGCGCGGCGCCAGCGGGCCGAGCCGTCGGGAGCCAGCATCTCGACCGTCAGCCGCAGGCGGCCCTCGGCGATCACGCCCAGGGCGCCAATGGCGGTGCGGCACGAGCCTTCCAGCGCCGTCATGGCCCCGCGCTCGGCCGCGACGCACAGGGCGGTGTCGGCGTGGTTCAGGGCCTTCAGCCAGGGGGCGTCGGCGTCTTCGGCCCGGCTCTGGATGGCCAGGGCGCCCTGGCCCGGTGCGGGCAGGAAGGCGTCGGCCGACAGCCGCTCGCCGATCACGCCGGCCAGACCCAGCCGCGACAAGCCCGCCGAGGCCAACAGAATGGCGTCGAAATCGCCCTCTTGAAGACGGCGCAGCCGGGTGTCGACATTGCCGCGCAGCATCTCGATCTTCAGGTCGGGCCGCAGGGCCAGGGCCTGGGCCTGGCGCCGCAGCGAGGCGGTGCCCAGGACGGCGCCCGGGGGCAGGTCGTCGAAGGTTTCGGCGTCGCGGCCGATGAAGGCGTCGCGCGGGTCCTCGCGCTCGGGCACGGCGGCGATGGCCAGGCCCGGCGGCTGTTCGGCCGGAACGTCCTTCATCGAATGGACGGCCAGGTCGATGCGGCCGTCCAGCAGCGCGTCCTCGATCTCTTTCGTGAACAGGGCCTTGCCGCCGATCTCCAGCAGGCGGCGGTCCTGGACCCGGTCGCCGGTGGTGACGATCTCGACCAGCCGCACCTGGTCGATCGGCAGACCCGCCGCCGCCGCCACGGCGCGTTGCATCATGCCCGACTGCGCCAGGGCCAGTTTCGAGCGGCGCGTGCCGATGCGGATGGGTCCGTCGGTGGGGATCATGAACGTTGCGCTGTGGGTTGGGGGTCGCTACCTCGACCCGATGACGATGGGCGCGGATTATAGCAGTCCGGCCGGGGCGGCGAGCAAGGCCCTGACCGTGCTGGGCATCGAGACCAGTTGCGACGAGACCGCCGCCTCGGTGGTGCGCCTGTCGGCGGCGGGGGCCGAGGTGCTGTCCTCGGTGGTGCACAGCCAGATCACCGAACACGCGGCCTTCGGCGGCGTGGTGCCCGAGATCGCCGCGCGCAGCCATGTGGAGATGATCGGCGGGGTCGCCGCCCGCGCCCTGGCCGACGCCGGGCTGGACTATGGCGACATGGACGGCGTCGCCGCCACCGCCGGGCCGGGCCTGGTCGGCGGGGTCATGGTGGGGCTGAGTTTCGCCAAGGGCGCGGCCCTGGCGCGGGACCTGCCGCTGATCGCGGTCAATCATCTGGAGGGGCACGCCGTATCGGCGCGGCTGGGGACCGAGATCGCCTATCCCTTCCTGCTGCTGCTGGTCTCGGGCGGGCATTGCCAGCTTCTGGAGGTGCGCGGCATCGGCGACATGAGCCGCCTGGGCACCACCATCGACGACGCGGCCGGAGAGGCCTTCGACAAGATCGCCAAGGCCATGGACCTGGGCTATCCGGGCGGCCCGGCGCTGGAGCGGCTGGCCGAGACCGGCGACGGGTCGCGCTTCGCCCTGCCGCGCGCCCTGTTGGGCCGCAAGGGCTGCGACTTCTCCTTCTCGGGCCTGAAGACGGCCGCCTCGCGCCTGGTCGAGACCTGCACGACGGATCAGGACCGCGCCGACCTGGCCGACGCCGTCCAGAGCGCCATCGCCCGGCAACTGACCGAACGCTCGGAGCGGGCCATGCAGGCCTATGCCGAGCGGAACGCGCCCGCCCTCAAGCCGCCTCGCTCCGCGAGCGAGGCGATAGGGCCGGAAAAGATGCTGTTCGTGGTCGCGGGCGGCGTCGCGGCCAACAAGACCGTGCGGCGCACGCTGGAGGCCGCGGCGGCGAAACACGGCTTCGATTTCGTGGCCCCGCCCCTGGCCTATTGCACCGACAACGCCGCCATGATCGCCCTGGCGGGGGCCGAGCGGCTGGCGCGGGGCATGGTCTCGGACCTGGATGTGGCGGCGCGGCCGCGATGGCCGCTGGACGAGGCGCGCGCGACAGCCGATCCTGTCCATGCCAAGACCGGGCGCAAAGGCGCCAAGGCGTGAGCGGGGAAGACCGGATGGAGTTTCGCACGGCGGGGGTGATCGGCGCGGGCGCCTGGGGCACGGCCCTGGCCCAGGTGGCGGCGCGCGCGGGGCTGGACGTCCTGTTGCAGGCGCGCGAGCCGGAGGTGGTCGAAAGCGTCCGCCAGCGCCGCGTCAACGAGGCCTTCCTGCCGGGCGTGGTCCTGGAGGACCGGGTCCAGGTGACGGCCGACCTGGCCGACCTGGGGGCGTGCGACGTCATTCTGGCGGTGCCGCCGGCCCAGTTCATGCGCTCGACCCTGCAAGCCTTCGCGCCGCATCACCGGACGGAGGTTCCGATCGTCCTGTGCTCCAAGGGGGTTGAGCGCGGCTCGTTGAAGCTGATGACCGACGTGCTGTCGGAAACGATCCCCGAGGCGCCGCAGGCGGTGCTGTCGGGACCCAGTTTCGCGGGCGAGGTGGCGCGCGGCCTGCCCAGCGCGGTGACCCTGGCCTGCGCCGACGAGACGCTGGGTGAGGCGTTGATGTGGACCCTGTCGGCGCCGGGGTTTCGGCCCTATCTGGCCGCCGACCTGATCGGGGCCGAGGTCGGCGGGGCGGTCAAGAACGTCTTGGCCATCGCCTGCGGCATGAGCGAGGGGCGCGGCCTGGGCCGATCCGCCCACGCCGCCATCATCACCCGCGGCTTCGCCGAAATGACCCGGCTGGGCGTGGCCATGGGCGGCCAGGCGGAGACGGTGGCGGGCCTGTGCGGCCTGGGCGACCTGGTGCTGACCTGCTCCAGCCCGCAGTCGCGCAACATGAGCCTGGGCCTGGCCCTGGGCCTGGGCCAGTCGGTGGAACAGGCCCTGGCCGGGAAACAGTCGGTGGCCGAAGGTTATGAGAGCGCGCCCGCCGTGCGCCAACTGGCCGCCAAGATGGGCGTGGACATGCCGATCTGCCTGGCGGTCTCGGACCTGCTCAGCGGCGAGACGACGGTGGATCAGGTGATCGACGACCTGTTGTCGCGGCCGCTGAAGACCGAGCGGGAATGAGCGAGCCGATCCCCGCCGACCGGCCGCGCGTCTGGAAGACGCCGCCGAACGTGGCCCTGTGCGCCGAGGAGGACATCGCCGAACCCGGCGCCCGTTCGTTCGTGCTCCAGATCGGCGAGGCCTATTTCCACGGCTTCGTGGTCAGGAAGGACGGGGCGGTGGCGGGATACGTCGACCGCTGCCCGCACGCCGGAAACCCGCTGGCGATCGAACTGGACCGCTATCTGACGCCGGACGGGTCGTTGATCCTGTGCGCATGGCACGGGGCGGCGTTCGAGCCGCTGACCGGCCTGTGCGTGGCGGGGCCGTGCGCGGGCGGGCGGCTGACGCCCTGGCCGGTCAAGGCCGAGGGCGGGGTGATCCGCACGGCCTAGGTCAGGGCCGGCAGCCGTTCCGCGGCGAAGGCCGTGACGTCGTCCAACAGCCCCGCCCTGGCCGCGTCGATGATGCGGCGGCCCAGTTCCGGGCTGGCCTGGGCCGGGTCCGAGCCGATGCGGCCGTCGGGGAAGCGCGCCCGATAGTCGGCGGCGTCGCGGATCGGGCCGGTGGGGGCGATCCTGGGGCTGTAGTCGGCGATCTTGATCCGGTCGGGATAGGCCGCCTGGGTCACGGCGATCTCGGACGGGGTGGCGTGCGAGCCGTGGCCGGTCGGAAACAGGCTGTTGCACAGGGCGGTGACCCCCGGCAGGTCCCACCAGTTCTTCAGCTTCAGGGCGAAACCCATCGGTTCGTCGGCGAACGACCATTCGGCATGGATCTCGGCGAAGGCGGCCTCGATGGAGGCGATGTTGCCGCCGTGGCCGTTCAGGAAATAGATCCGCTCGAAGCCGTGGCGGTTCAGCGACGAGACCCAGTCGCCGATGGCGGCCATGAAGGTCGAGGGCCGCAGGGTGATGGTGCCGGGAAAGCCCAGATGATGCTGGGCCATGCCGATGTTGAAGGTCGGGGCCACGATGACCTGATCCGCCTGGGCCTCCAGGTCGTGGGCGATGATCTCGGGGCACAGCCAGTCGGTGCCCAGAAGGCCGGTCGGCCCGTGCTGTTCATTGGAGCCGATGGGCACGACCACCGTCTTCGACAGGGGATCGCCGGACTTCAGCCGCGCGTCGATCTCGGGCCAGGACGACAGATGGATCAGCATGGCGGGACTCCTTCGGACTGAGGGGTCGATCTAGGCCGATCCGGCGCCCGTGTCAGCCTTGGGGGGAGAAGGCGCGGATGAAGCGGCGGGCGGTTTCCACGGCGCGGGTCTCGACCTTGTCGGCGTCGGGATGGGGAACACCCAAGAGGCTGCGCAGATGGCCGTGGCCCAGGGCCATGCCCGAGAACATCTCGGCCGCGTGGTCGGGATCGGGCACGCGCAGACGCCCCGCCTGGTCCTGCTCGGCCAGCCAGGCGGCGATGCGGCGCAGCGATTCGCCCGGGCCGGCGTCGTAGATGGCGCGGGCCAGGTCCGGCGCCTCGGGCGACACCAGGGCCACGCCGCGCAGCGAGGCCCCCTTGTCGGCGTGGCAGATGCGCCGGATCAGCGAGGCGGCCATGGCCGTCAGCACCGTCTCGACGTCGCCGCCGACGCGCAACGGGGCGGTGATGGCGTCGCTGCGACGCGCGGCCAGGGCGCGGGCGATCTCGGCCTTGGAGGCGTAGCGGTTGTAGAGGGTCTGTTTCGACACCCCGGCGCGGCGCGCGATCTCGTCCATCGAGGCGGCCAGCCCCTTTTCGCCGAACAGGACGGCGGCGGCTTCGAGGATGGCCTCGGTCTTGGCTTCGTCGACCTGTCCGGCCACGCGCGGCATGTCAGTGCACCTCCGAGGGGGCGGCGTCGGCCGGGGCCTTCACCGGCCGCGACAACAGGGTCACGAAGGCCGCGAAGGCGCAAGCGACGGCCAGGATGGCGAAGGCGTCGCCGAAGGCCAGGGTCGTCGCCTGGCGCCGCAACATGCCGCCCAGGGCCTGCATCGCCGCGCCCTGGGGGTCGATGGAGCCGGAGAACCGTTCGGTCATGCCGGCCAGAAGCGCGGTCATGCGGCCGTTGGTCTGATCGATGCGGTCGGTCAGCTCGCCCATATGGACCGCCGTGCCGGTCAACAGGGTGGTGTTCAGAAAGGCCAGGCCGAAGGCGCCGCCGACGTTGCGGCTGAGATTCACCAGGCCCGAGGCGTTCTTGACCATGTGCGGCGGCAGGGTCGACATGGTCACCTGCTGCGAGGCGATCATGGCCAGCATGACGCCGACCCCGCGCAGGGCCTGGACCCCGGCGAATTCCCAGAACCCCCATTCGGTGGTCACGGCGTGGGCGTCCCACATGCCCCAGGCGCACAGCATGAAGCCGGTGAACATCAAGACGCGCGGGTCCAGCCGGCGCACCAGCCGCCCGGCGAACGGGCCGGTGGCGAACATGGCCAGGCCCGAAACGACCATGGTGGTGCCGACCTCGGCCGGCGAATAGTCGCGCACCCGCGCCAGGAACAGCGGCAACAGGAAGGTGCCCCCGAACAGGGCCGCGCCGACCGTGAAGGTCATGACGACGCCGACGCTGAAATTGCGGTTGGCGAAGGCCCTCAGCTCGACGATCGGGTTGCGATAGGTCAGCGAGCGCCAGACGAAGGCCGGGCCGGTGACGGCGGCGACCACGCTGAGCAGCAGGATCTGGTCGTCGGCGAACCAGTCGTTCTTGGCCCCTTCCTCCAGCACGAATTGCAGGCTCATCAGGAAGACGGCCATCAGGCCCAGCCCCCACCAGTCGAAACCCTTGGCCAGTGACGGGTCGCCCTTGTCGAACCGGGCGTAGCGGCCGACCAGGAACAGCACCAGGGCGCCGGGCACGACGTTGATGAAGAACAGCCAGCGCCAGCTCAGCCACTCGGTCAGATGCCCGCCCAGGGTCGGGCCGACGGTCGGGGCTAGGGTCACGATCAGACCCATGACCACGCTGGCCGTGACCCGCCTCTCGGGCGGAAAGGCGGTGAAGGCGACGGCGAAGACGGTCGGGATCATGGCCCCGCCGACGAAGCCTTGCAGCGCCCGAAAGACGATCATCATGTCGATCGACGACGACAGGCCGGTGGCGACGCTCATGATCAGAAAGCCGGCGCAACTGACCAGAAACACCTTCTGGGTGCCCCACAGCCGCGACAGATAGCCCGACAGGGGGATCATCACGACCTCGGGGATCAGATAGGCCGTCTGGACCCAACTGATCTCGTCGGCCGAGGCGCCGACGCCGGCCTGGATCTGCGGCAGGCTGGCGGCGACGATCTGAATGTCCAGGATGGCCATGAACTGGCCGATGACCATGCCCGCGAAGCCGAGCAGCAGCACCGTCCAGTCGACCTGGCCGTCAGCCTTGGTCGGAGCGGGACTCACGAGCGGGCGCGCCCCGGGTTCGGCGCGGACGGCGCGGGCGTCACCTCGGCCAGGCGGGTCTCGCCGTCGGCGGCCTCGGCGAAGCTGGGACCGGCCGCGTCGCTCTTGAGATCGACCTTGACCTCGACCGACAGGCCGGGGCGCAGGGCGGCGCCCGCGTCGTCGATGACGATGCGCACGGGCACGCGCTGGGTGATCTTGGTGAAGTTGCCGGTGGCGTTCTCGACCGGGATCAGGGCGAACTCCGAGCCGGTGGCCGGGGCGAAGCTGTCGATGCGGCCGTGCAGGCGGCGGCCGGGGAAGGCGTCGGCTGTGACCTCGACCTCCTGGCCGATGCGCAGGCGCCCGACCTGGGTCTCCTTGAAGTTGGCCACGACATAGGTGTCGGCCAGGGGCACGACCGACATCAACTGGCCGCCGGGCCGGACATATTGGCCGGGCCGCACGCCGCGGGCGCCGACCACGCCGGCCACGGGCGCGCGGATGACGGTGCGGTCCAGGGCGATGCGCGCCTGTTCGACCAGGGCGCGGGCCTGTTCGACGGCGGCCACGGACTGTTCGCGGGTCGAGCCGAGGACGGCGGCGGTGCGCTGTTCGGCGGTCAGGGCGGCGCGCGCCTCGGCCACGGCGGCCTGGGCGGTCTGGGCGCCCGCGCGTTCGGTCTGGATGCGCTGTTGCGAGACCCAGCCCTGCTGAGCCAGTTTGCCGTAGCGGTCGACCTGGGCCTGGGCCAGACCGGCCTGGGCCTCGGCCTGGCCGACGGCGGCGGCGCGGGCGGCCACGGTGGCCTGCTCCTGGGCGGCGCGGGCGTCGACATTGCCGACGGCGGCGATCAGGGCCTGAAGATTGGCCTCGGCCTGGGCCAGACGCGCCCTGGCGTCGGCGTCGTCCAGACGCACCAGGACCTGGCCCGGCTGGACCCGCTGATTGTCGTGCACCAGCACCTCGGCGACATAGCCGTCGACCTGGGGGCTGATCAGGGTGGTGTCGGCCTGGACGAAGGCGTTCTCGGTCGCCTCCCAGCGCTGTTTGTCCTGCCACCAGAAGACCCCGCCGACGACGAGGATGATCCCCACCACGGCGGCGGCGATCAGGGGCAGGCGTTTCTGAATTTCGGGCGGCAGGGCCATGGCGGGCGTCTCGGCGGAACACGGGTCGGGGAAGGATCGGCGCGTAAAATGGACGTAATCGTCCAAAAATCAACCCGGCTTGTGCGAGGCCGCGAACACGTCATGTTTCGGCCCGTGAGCCGCGCCCCCAAACACCCCCAGAAACGCCCTTCCAAGCGCCCCGCCGTCATGACCGGCGCGCCGATCGCGGCGTTGCGCTGGCCGCCCGATCCCGACCGGGTCGAGGCGATCTTCGAGCGGCTGGCGGCCGTGATGCCCGAGCCGAAGACCGAGCTGGACTATTCCAACCCCTTCACCTTCGTCGTGGCCGTGGCCCTGTCGGCCCAGGCGACGGACGTGTCGGTCAACAAGGCGACGGCCGGGCTGTTCGCCGTGGCGGACACGCCGCAAAAGATGCTGGCCCTGGGCGAAGAAAGGCTGATCCCCTTCATCGCCTCCATCGGCCTGTACCGGAACAAGGCGAAGAACGTCATCGCCCTGTCTCGCATCCTGCTCGAACGGCACGGCGGCCAGGTCCCGCTGAACCGGGCGGACCTGCAGGCCCTGCCGGGCGTGGGGCGCAAGACGGCCAGCGTGGTGCTGAACGAACTGGGGATCGAACCGGCCATCGCCGTGGACACCCATGTGTTCCGCGTTTCGCACCGACTGGGCCTGGCCAACGCCGGAACGCCCGACAAGGTCGAGGACCAGCTTCACCGCGTCGTGCCCGAGGCCTTCCTGCCCAAGGCGCATCACTGGCTGATCCTGCACGGCCGCTATGTCTGCACGGCCAGGAAGCCGAACTGCGCCGGATGCGTGATCTCGGACCTGTGCCCGTCGCGGGCGGGGCTTCAGTCTATGGGCGAGGCGCGCTGAGCCGGGCCTTCACCGCCTGGGCGAAACCGGCGCCGTTTCGCGGATCATGGGCCAGATAGAAGTCCGGCTCGATCAGTTCGGCCTCCATCAACAGCCAGCCGCCGGTCCCGTCGGGGGCCAGGTCGATGCGAGCGTACAACAGGTCCTCATCGATGGCGGCCAGCACCCGTTCGGCCGTCTCCAGCGCGCCGGGCGGGGGTTCGGCCAGGGGGGCGTACAGACCCCCGAACTGGACCTGGATGCGGAAGTCGCCGTCCACCGGCCGCTTGTTGACGACGTGGCTGAGACGGCCGCCGAAGAACAGCAGGCTGGTTTCGCCCTCGGTCTCTATGGTCGGCAGATAGGGCTGGATCATCGCCCGCCCGACCGGCGGATCGACCAGGGCCTGGCCGGGCGACAGGCGCAGGGTGCGCCAGGCGCCGCCCGATACGGTCGGCTTGACGATCAGTTGGGGCGCGCCCGTCTGGGCGAAGGCGGCGGCGACCTGATCGGCCGTCACGCCCTGGGTCCAGACGGTGGGCGGGACGGGCACGCCCCGGTCGGCCAGGCGGCCGAGGTAGGACTTGTCGGAATTCCAGGCCAGGACCGACGGCGGATTGGCGACCGGCAGGTCCGCCGCCGCCCAGGTCGCGCAGGCCCGCAGCCAGCGGTCGTGATCACGGTGATAGCCCCAGGCCACGACCGGCAGGATCAGGGCGAAACCGGCCAGGCCCGAGGCGTCTTCGACATGGTCGGTCCAGGGGCTGGGGACCGTCTCGATCCCCTCGACGGCCAGAGCGTCGGACAGGCGGGCCAGCACGCCGGGCCACTGACCGGCATAGGACGGATCGGCGGGATCGGGCGTCAGCACGGCGATGCGGGTCATGGCCGTTTGCCTAAGGCCGTTTGCCGCGAGGGGAAAGGCCGGGTAAGGGGCGCGCCATGACCCAGACCCCCGCCTCCCCCGCCCGCTTCGACGTCTGCGCCGTCGGCAACGCCATCGTCGATGTCCTGGCCCCGTGCGAACCCGCCTTCCTGGAGTCGCAAGGCCTGACGCCCGGCTCGATGCAACTGGTCGACGAGGGCCAGAGCGCGGCCCTGTACGACGCCATGGCGGCGGGAGTGGAGGCCTCGGGCGGATCGGCCGGCAACACGGTGGCGGGCGTCGGCTCGTTCGGCGGGCGCGCGGCCTATCTGGGCAAGGTGGCGGACGATGCGCTGGGCGGCGTCTTCGCCCACGACATCCGCGCCGCGGGCGTGCATTTCGACACTCCGGCCCTGAGCGGCGGGGCCGGGACCGGCCGTTGCCTGATCAACGTCACGCCGGACGGCCAGCGCACCATGTGCACCTTCCTGGGCGCCGCCAACCAGTTGACGGTCGCCGACGTCGATACGGCCGTGATCGGCGACAGCGCCATCGTCTATCTGGAAGGCTATCTGTTCGACCCGGCCCCGGCGCGCGCGGCGTTCGAGGCGGCGGCGGCGGCGGCCCATGCGGCGGGACGCAAGGTCGCCATCACCCTGTCGGACAGTTTCGTGGTCGGCCGCTGGCGCGCCGAGCTGCTGGACTTCATCACGGCCTCGGCCGACATCGTCCTGGCCAATGACGCCGAACTGACGGCCCTGTTCGAGACCGAGGATTTCGACGCCGCCTGCGACCGTCTGGCGGCCCTGGTCGAGACGGCGGCGGTGACGCGCGGGGCCGAAGGCTCGGTGGTGATCCGGGGCGCCGAGCGGGTCGCGGTCCCGGCCTATCCGGTCGACAAGGTGGTCGATACGACGGGCGCGGGCGACCAATACGCCGCCGGCTTCCTGTTGGGCCTGGCGCGCGGCCTGCCGCTGGCGGCGGCGGGACGGCTGGGTTCGCTGGCGGCGTCGGAAGTCATCGCCCACTGGGGACCGCGCCCGATGACGGGGCTGAAGGCCCTGGCCGAAGAGACCGGATTGGCGCTGAATTAATTCTTCTCACCCCTCTCCCAAAGGGAGAGGGGTTCAGCCCCGCCGCTTCAACGTCACATAGATCGCGCCCTCGCCGCCGTGACGGCGGTGGGCCGAGGCGAAGCCGGAGACGACGCCGCGCAGGGTCGGCGAATGCAGCCATTCGACGATGGAGGCGCGGATCACCCCGCCGCCGCGACGCCCCTGGCCGGTGACCACCAGCACGGCGCGCAAGTTCCGCGCCTGGGATGACGCCAGGAAGGCGCGCAGCACGTCCTCGGCCTCGAACCGGCCGTAGCCGTGCAGATCCAGCCGGGCCTCGATCGGATCGCGTTCACGCGACAGGCGGCGCTGGCGGCGCGGCTCCAGCACATCGGGCGCGCGCAGGCTGGGCGGGCGCGGCGCGGCCGGAGGCGAAGGCGCCGGAGACGCGGGCGTCGCGGGTCGGCCGGGTCTGGCGCTCTTGGCCGGGGCGACGGGCGTGGGCGCGGGGTCCGGGGCGTCCACGGCGACGCGGACGGCCTTGCGGGCGCGGGGCGGGGTGACGGTGCCGGTGATCCGCGCCCAGATGCGGCGGTCGTCGTCGGACAGTCCGGGCGGGCCGCGCCGGGCCATCAGGCGTCGGCGTCGGGATCGTCCTGGACCGGTTCGGCCGGGCCGGGGACGTGGACCAGCAGGTCGCCCGGCTGGCAGTCCAGTTCGCGGCACAGGGCGTCCAGGGTCGAGAAACGCACGGCCCGCGCCTTGCCGGTCTTGAGAATGGACAGATTGGCCACGGTCACGCCGACGCGGTCGGCCAGTTCGGTCAGCGACATGCGGCGCTGGACGAGCATTTGATCGAGCTGGACGCGGATGGCCATGAGCGGTCTCTAGCCTCGCGGGTCGCGGCGGGAAAGCGGGGTCTTCATATGGTCAGCTCGGCCTCGCGCCGCAGACGGGCGCCCTCGCGGAAGACCTCGGCCAGCACCAGCACGATCATAACCGAGAAGCCGGGCGTCAAAAGGTCGCCCAGACCCTGCGATTCCATCACCCCATTGGCCAGCCGGGCGGCGACCAGGCCCTGCGTCGCCCAGACGCCGCCGGTGACGATGGCCAGAATCAGGCCGATCTGGCGCAGGCGGCGCACATTGCCGGGCTGGAAGGGATCGCCGATCGTCAGGGTGCGGAAAATCATCCTGAGGTTGCGCAGGATCAGCATGAAGCCGCCGAAATAGGCCGAGAAGGCGCCGACCGCGAACAACAGCAAGGGGCGCGTCAGCGGCAGGGCCTTGCCGCCGGAATCGTCCGACACGGTGACGTTGAGGTTCTCCAGGGGGATGAACATCGAGACGAAGAAGATGACCACCAGGACGCCCGTGATCAGGGCCAGCAGCCAATAGGCCACGTCCAGGGCGATCTTCAGAAGACTGGACACCGAACCCGGCCCGAGCGCGCGCAGACCAGGAATGCGGAATTCGCGGATGCCGACGGGCGTCAGGTTCGGCAGGCGCATGGGCTTCGGCCTCAGAAAGCCGGGGGGTGAGGGCGTGATCGCCGCGTCGGACCCGGCCGGCCCGAACGCGACGTCATTCTTCGCGGTGTTCACCCATGAGGTCAAAACGCTTTCTTCTTTGTTGGGCCGCGCTCGTCGGCCCTTCGGGACTTTCCGACCCGACGCGGACATCCTCGTGCGCCGCGATCAGAAGGCTACGCCTTCTCGACCCGACGCGGCGTGGGCCGCGGCTATCGGGATCAGGAAGTCGGATCAGAAAGCCTGGACCAGGATGGCGACCATGGCGGTCGGCAGGGCGGCCAGCAGGACCGTGTTGACGAAGGCGTTGCCGACCTTGTCCATCCACTGCGAGGCGTTCATCGTATACATCGTGTTTCTCCGTCGATTGATCGGGGTCATTTTTCGCTCCGACCTCTTTTTCTGCCGCACATTCATTGCTCTTTACGAGAATGTCAGGAACGGCGCGGCCTCCGTTCTTGAGGATGATAGATAGGCCGTGCTCGACGGGAAGTCATGTTACATATCGTTTAACGATATTAAACCTTGGTAATGGACTGTTTCAGGTGCGTGATCAATGACGAAGATTAGACTTATCAAAGGGATGCGGCTGGTGGCCGCGACGCACAATCCCGGCAAGGCGCGCGAGATCGCCGCGCTGCTGGATGGAAATTACGTCGTGGTAACCGCCGGAGAGCTGGATCTGCCCGAACCGGACGAGACCGAGAGCACCTTCGTCGGCAACGCCGTCTTGAAGGCGCGCCATGCGGCCGACATTTCGGGCGAGGTCGCCCTGGCCGACGACAGCGGCATGTCGGTCGCGGCCCTGGACGGGGCGCCGGGCATCTATTCGGCGCGCTGGGCCGGGCCGGACAAGGATTTCGCCATGGCCATGCGCCGGGTCGAGGAGCGGATCGAAGAGACCGGTTCGCGTGATGATCGCGCCTGGTTCACCAGCGCCCTGGCCGTGGCCTGGCCCAATGGTCCGGTGGTGGCGGTCGAGGGCCGGGTGGACGGGCGGCTGACCTTTCCGCCGCGCGGCGGCCGGGGCTTCGGCTATGATCCCTGCTTCATCCCGGACGGCCACACCGAGACCTTCGGCGAGATGGACCCGGCGCTGAAGGACAGCCTCAGCCACCGCGCCCTGGCGTTCGCGAAGCTGAAGGCGGCGCTGATTGACTGACCCGCTCGACCCCGGATCGGCGGTCGGGCTGTACGTCCACTGGCCCTATTGTTCGCGCATCTGCCCCTATTGCGACTTCAACGTCGTGCGCGACCGGGGGCGGATCGAGGAGCAGGCGCGGCTGGTCCGGGCGATCCTGGCCGACATGGCGGCGCAGCGGGCGCTGACCGGTCCCCGACGGCTGGCGTCGGTCTTCCTGGGCGGGGGCACGCCGTCGCTGATGGACCCGGCGGCCGTGGCGGCGGTGATCGACCGAGCCAAGACCCTGTGGGCGCCGACGGGCGGTCTGGGGGGCGAGATTGAGGTGACGCTGGAGGCCAATCCGACCGACGCCGAGGCGGGCCGGTTCGCGGCCCTGGCGGACGCGGGCGTCAACCGGCTGTCGATGGGGGTGCAGGCCCTGGACGACGCCAGCCTGAGGATGCTGGGGCGCAACCATACGGCGGCCGAGGCGATGCGCGCCGTCGGCGTAGCGCGGGCGGCGTTCGCCCGCTTGTCGGTCGACCTGATCTACGCCCGGCCGGGACAGACGGAGATGGACTGGGCCGATGAGTTGAATCGCGCCCTCGACCTGGGGTTCGAGCACGTCTCGCCCTATCAACTGACCATAGAGGGCGGCACCGCCTTCGGCCGGGCGGCGGCGCGCGGGACCCTGGTCACGCCGGGCGAAGAGGCGTCGGCGGGACTGTATGAGACGACCCAGGCCGTGCTCGAGACGGCCGGGTTCGACGCCTATGAAGTGTCCAACCACGCGCGCGGCGCGGCGGCGCGTTCGGCTCACAATCTGCATGTCTGGCGCGGCGGAGACTATGTCGGGGTCGGGCCGGGCGCGCATGGGCGGCTGACGCTGGACGGCGCACGGACGGCGACGGCCGCGCACCGAGGGATCGCCGACTATGTGGCGGGCGTCGATGACGGGACGCCCTGGGCCGAACGGACGACGCTAAGCCCCGCCGAGGCGGACGAGGAGCGGGTTCTGCTGGGTCTGCGCACCGTCGAGGGCGTGTCCGGCCAGGTGTTGGAGCGGCTGGGTCTGGACGACCGGGTCGAGGGCCTGGTCCAGGACGGTTTTCTGGCGCGGCGCGGCGGCCGGGTCGTGGCGACGGCGCGGGCGCGGCCGGTGCTGGACGGGGTGACGCGGGCGCTGCTGGCCTAAGACCCGGGCGCGGGCCGTGGTAGGAGGGATTCGATGACCGACCGTCCCGTCTTTCCGCCGACCGCCCCGCCGCCGCGCGCGGTGACGCCGGGCCTGTATCTGACGGCCACGCCGATCGGCAATCTCAGGGACATGACGCTTCGGGCATTGGACGTGCTGGCGGCGGCGGACGTGGTGCTGGCCGAGGATACGCGGGTGACGGCCAAGCTGTTGGCCGCCTATGGGCTGAAGGCGCGGCTGGAGCGGTGCGACGACCACGCCTCGGCCCGCGCGGCCGAAACGGCCGTGGCGCGGATCGCGGCGGGCGAGGTGGTGGCTCTGGTCAGCGACGCGGGCACGCCCCTGGTCTCGGACCCCGGATACGTCGTGGCGCGGGCGGTGATCGCGGCGGGCCTGCCGGTGCATCCGATCCCCGGCGCGTCCAGCCTGCTGGCCGCCCTGTGTCTGGCGGGTCTGCCGGCCGACCGGGTGCTGTTCGAGGGTTTCCTGCCGCCCAGATCGGCGGCGCGCAAGGCGGTGCTGGAAGGCTTGCGCCCCGGCCGCCAGACCCTGGTCTTCTTCGAGAGCGGCCCGCGCCTGGCCGACAGCCTGGCCGACATGGCCGAGGTGCTGGGCGACCGTCCGGCGGCGGTGACGCGTGAACTGACCAAGCTGTACGAGGAGGCGGTGCGCGGGACCCTGGGCGAACTGGCCGTCGATCCGCGATGCCGGGCGCCCAAGGGCGAGATCGTGATCGTGGTCGGGCCGGGCGAGGCGGAGACGGCGACCGAAGCCGACATCGACGCCGCCTTGATCGAGGCCCTGACGCGGCTGCCGCCCGGCGAGGCGGCGGCGGAAATCTCCAAGGCGCTGAACCTGCCCAGGAAGCCCCTGTACCAACGGGCGCTGGCCCTGAAGGGGCGGGGATGACGGGAGGGCCGTCACGCGGTGCGCGCGGCGGCCGGGCCTGGCGCGAAGGGCATGCGGCGGAATGGATCGCCGCCCTGTGGCTGATGCTGAAGGGCTATCGCATCCTGGGCTTCCGGCTGAAGAGCCGGGCGGGCGAGATCGACATCCTGGCCAGGCGCGGCCGGGTGCTGGCGGTGGTCGAGGTCAAGCGGCGCAAGACGATGCAGGCGGCCTTGGCCGCCCTGACGCCGCACCAGACGGCCCGTCTCGTGGCCGCCGCGCAACAGGTGGTGCGCGGACGCAAGGCTTTGCAGGCGTTGGAAATCCGTTTGGACCTCGTGGCGCTGGCGCCCGGCCGGTTTCCACGCCATCGTCGCGGCGTGGGGGCGTAAGGGGGTGGCTGAACGGTGACGCGCGACGACGCCGTCGAGGTTCTGGAAGAGGCGGGTCGGGCCGAGGACGACGCCTTTCCGCTGCTGGACGCCGCCATCGCCTGCGCCATTCACGACCATCCGTTGCGCGATCCCGAGCCGGTGCGCGTGCTGGCCCGCAACGCCGTGGCGCGGCTGGGCGAGCGAGCGGGGGGCGAAAGCCCCGACGACGCCCTGGCCGAGACCATGGCCGCCGATCTGCGGCTGAACGGCGACCTGATGCATCACGACGATCCGGCCAACACCGACGTCATCGCCGTGGCCGAACGCCGACGCGGCCTGTCGGCGGCGCTGGCGGTCTTCTATCTGCACTGTGGGCGGCGCGCGGGGATCGAGGCGCGGGGCGTGGACTTCCCCGGCCATTTCATGGTGCGGGTCGAGACGCCCGAGGGACCGGTGGCGCTGGACCCGTTCAGCCAGGGGCGGCTGGTGCTGCCCAGCGAACTGACGCGCCGGGCGCTCAGGGCCGGACTGGCGCCGCATGTGGCCGACCGTCTGGATCTGCTGATGGCGCCGGTGTCGGATCGCCAGGCCCTGATCCGGTTGCAGAGCGTGCTGTTCAACCGCGCCCTCAGCTCGGGGGACTATCAGGGCGCCGAGCGCTCGGCCCTGCGCCGCGCCCTGCTGGACCCCGAGGATCAACGGCCGTGGCTGGACGTGGCCGCCGCGCGTGAGAAACAGGGCGGTCTGGCCGGGGCGCTGGAGGCGCTGGACCGCGCGCGCGGCCTGGACATGACCGGCGAGACCGGCCGGCTGCGCAGCTATGAACGGGTGCGGTTGCGGCTGAACTGACCATCGCCCCTTGAGCCGAAGACGCCGGAGCCTCAAGTAGACGTCTGTCCGGGCGCGTCCGCGCTCAAGCAGCGAGCGACCGCGTCGCGAGCGTCAGGCGAGAAACATCCATGCTTAGAGTCGCCATCCAGATGGACCCCATAGAGGCGGTCAACATCGACGGAGACACCACCTTTCTGCTGGCCCTGTCGGCGCAAGACCGCGGGCATCGGCTGTGGGTCTATGACTTCCGCACCCTGGCGCTGGAGGACGGTCGGCTGTTCTGTCGCGCGCGCCCGGCCCAGGTGCGCCGGGTCAAGGGCGACCATGTGACCCTGGGCGATGAGGTGAAGCTGGACCTGGGCCGGGACGTCGACGTCATCCTGATGCGCCAGGACCCGCCGTTCGACATGGCCTATGTGACGGCCACATATCTGTTGGAGACGGTGCATCCGAAGACCCTGGTGGTGAACGACCCGGCCGAGGTGCGTTCGGCGCCCGAAAAACTGTTCGCCACCCGGTTCGCGGGCCTGCAGCCGCCGACCCTGATCTCGTCGGACGTGGTCGCCCTGATGGACTTCCACGAACGGCACGGCGATGTGGTGCTGAAGCCCCTGCATGGGGCGGCGGGTTCGGGGGTGGTGCGGCTGAAGGCCGGGGACCCGAACCTGGAGGCCCTGGTCGAGATCCATGCGACCGGATCGCGCGATCCGCTGGTGATCCAGAAATTCATTCCGGCCGTCTCGGCGGGCGACAAGCGCATCATCCTGGTCGACGGCGAGGTCGCGGGGGCCATCAACCGCGTGCCGCCGAAGGACGCGGTGCGCTCGAACCTGCGCGTCGGCGGCGTGGCCCGGCCGGTCGAGCTGACCGCGCGCGACCGCGAGATCTGCGCCGTCCTGGGACCCGAGCTGAAGCGGCGCGGCCTGTTGTTCGTCGGCATCGACGTGATCGGCGACTATCTGACCGAGATCAACGTCACCTCCCCGACCGGCGCGGTGCAGTTGAAGGAATTCACCGGCGTCGACGCGGGCGACATGTTGTGGGACGTGATCGAGGCGAAACGGCGGGCCTGACTCCGCTGACTTGACCGAACGCTGATGTTCGTGCTTCGTTCTCTCTTTGGGCGGGAGAAGACGGCATGGTCGCGCGGGTGACGACGTTCGCCTTTGAAGGGGTCGAGGCCCGGCGCGTGGACGTCGAGGTGCAACTGGTCGGCAGTGCGGGACCGACCACCTTCACCCTGGTCGGCCTGCCCGACAAGGCGGTGGCCGAGAGCCGCGAGCGGGTGCGCGGCGCCTTCGCCGGCATCGGCCTGGCCCTGCCGCCGCAACGGATCATCGCCAGCCTGGCGCCCGCCGACCTGCCCAAGGAGGGGTCGCATTTCGACCTGCCCATCGCCCTGGCCCTGATGGCGGCCATGGGGGTGATCGGTCCCAGCGACCTGGAAGGCTGGGCCGCGATCGGCGAACTGGGGCTGGACGGGCGGATCGCGGCCACGGGCGGCGCCCTGCCGGCGGCGGTGGCGGCCTCCAGCCTGGGGCTGGGCCTGATCTGCCCCGAGACCAGCGGGGCCGAGGCGGCCTGGGCGGGGGATGCGAACATTCTGGCGCCCCGGTCGCTGATCGGCCTGATCAACCATTTCAAGGGAACCCAGGTGCTGCGCGCGCCCGAGCCGGGACCGGTCTCGGCGGGCGGGGCGGTTCCCGACCTGCGCGAGGTCAAGGGCCAGGAGAGCGCCAAACGCGCCCTGGAGGTCGCCGCCGCCGGAGGCCACAACCTGCTGTTCATCGGCCCGCCGGGATCGGGCAAGTCGATGATGGCCCAGCGCCTGCCGGGCCTGTTGCCGCCGTTGACGCCGCCCGAACTGCTGGAGACCTCCATGGTCTGGTCGATGGCCGGACTGATCGAGCGCGGCGCCCTGACCCGCGCCCGCCCGTTCCGCAGCCCGCACCATTCCGCCAGCATGGCCGCCCTGACCGGCGGCGGGATGCGGGCCAGGCCCGGCGAGGCCTCGCTGGCGCACAACGGGGTGCTGTTCCTGGACGAACTGCCGGAATATTCGGCCCAGGCGCTGGATTCCCTGCGCGCCCCGCTGGAGACCGGCGAGATCGTGGTGGCGCGGGCCAATCACCACATCCGCTATCCGGCGCGGTTCCAACTGGTGGCGGCGATGAACCCGTGCCGCTGCGGCATGGGCGGGGCCGGGCGCGGGGCCTGCGGCAAGGCCCCGCGGTGCCAGGTCGACTATCAGAACCGCATTTCCGGGCCGATGTTCGACCGCATCGACCTGACGGTGGAGACGCCGCCGGTGACCGCCGCCGACATGGCCCTGCCGCGTCCCGCCGAGGGCACGGCCGAGGCCGCGGCCCGGGTGGCCGCGGCGCGGGCGATGCAGGCCGAACGCGCCCAGGCGGCGGGGCTGGACCCGGTCGCGGCGATCAACGCGCGCGCCGACGGCGATCATCTGGACCGCTATGCGACGCCGGACGAGGCGGGGCGCGCCCTGTTGATGAAGGCGGGCGAGGCGGGCGGGCTGACGGCGCGCGGCTGGACCCGGACGTTGCGGCTGGCCCGCACCATCGCCGATCTGGACGGCGCGGACGGGGTGTCGCGCCGCCACGTGGCCGAGGCTCTGATCTATCGCCGCGCCGGCCTGGCCGCCCAGGGCGATTTCGAGCGGTGCCAGGCGCACCGGTCGCCGACGTTCTGAACCCGATCCGGCGCCCGATCCGGCCGGGCGCGCCTTACCGATTTTTCACGAGCGAGGTCGTGCGAGCCGCACTAGCGTGGGTTCGGGAGGACCGTGCAAATGCGCATCATGACGCTCGCCTCGACCGCCGCCCTGTTGCTGGCGCTCGGGCTGGAGACCGGCCCGGCTAGGGCGCGGGACCCGTCCAACGGCTTTCGCTTCATCGACGTGACCGACGCCCGTCTGCCGCAAGGTCCCGGCGTAAACACCATGGACGTGGTCGCCGTCGATCTGGATGGCGATGGACGGCTGGATCTGGTCACGGCTCAGGAATGGCTGCTGAACACCATCATGATGGGCGAGGCGGACGGGCGTTTTCGCGACGCCTCCAGCCTGTTGGAGCCTTTGGCCGCGGACGAATTGGCGGCCGGGCCGCCGCAGTTGAACCAGCCGGGCATGGGTCACGACTCCGAGGACATCGCCGTCGCCGACTTCGACGGCGACGGGCGACTGGACCTGGTCATCGTGCAGGAAGACGACGTGAAGTTCGGGCGCAAGGATGTTCACGAATACTATCGCGGAACCGCCGACGGCTTTCGCCGGATGCGCGGCGTCCTGCCGGATACGGAAGCCAACGCCGTGGCCCATGCCGATCTGAACGGCGACGGGCGTGACGACCTGTTGATCGTCGGGGCCGGGCAGGACCGGTTGTTGATCAACGACGGGCGCGGCGGCTTCGTCGACGAGACCGAGGCGCGTCTGCCACGCGAGGCGGCCGTGGGTCAGGACGGAGAGTTCGCTGATCTGGACGGCGATGGAGACCTGGACATCGTGCTGGGCCTGGAGGGCGGGCGCGCCCTGTGGCTGAACGACGGCGACGGCCGTTTCACCGACGCGACCAAGGCGCGGCTGCCGCCCTCGGGCTTCGTCGAGGCCAGGAAGGTCGCGCCGGTCGATGTCGACGGCGACGGCGATCTGGACCTCTATTTCAGCCACGTCGACTGGCAGGGCCGCGACGGTCGCGACGCCCTGTTGATCAACGACGGAGAGGGACGCTTCGCCGATGAGACGGCCGCCCGCGTTCCGGCCGAGACTGGTCTGACGATCGACGCGCGTTTCGCCGATCTGGACGGCGACGGCGATCTGGACATGGTGCGGGCTGATCGCCCGACCGTCAGTGTGCTGATGAATGACGGAACCGGCCGGTTCACGGACGTGACGGCGGCGGTGATCGGCGCGGTCGGGGACCATGTGCTGGCGATCGAACTGGCCGACTTCGACGGCGACGGGGTGACCGACCTGTATTTGGGCCAGCTTCGCACCTTCCAGGGCGACGCGGCGATCCGCGATCGGCTGTATCTGGGACGGCGCGAAAACTGACCGAGCCTTGAACCGGCCTTAACCCATGTTGGGCCAGGGTCTTCTCTCAAGGCCGAAATCGGTCGCGCGGGACGCCGTCCAGCTCGGCTCAGATTTCGGTCCGGCATCATGCAAGGGCCTGATTCACGGCATTGGAAGAAACGCGAAGCGTTTCCTCCTCACCCGATCAGCCCTGGGAGGCGGCCATGGCGCGACGGGGCGGGCGGAAGGCGGACAGCGAGGCGGCGGCGGACACGCCCGCCGACGGCGGGCCGCGCCAGTTCCTGCGCCTGATGAGCCATGAGATGCGCACGCCCCTGAACGGCGTCATCGGCATGTTGGGCCTGGTGTCGCGCACGCGGCTGGACGGGGCGCAGCGCGCCTATGTCGAGGCGGCCCAGGCCTCGGCCGAGCATCTGCTGGGGCTGGTCAACGACCTGTTGGACTATGCGCGGCTGGAGGCCGGGCGGCTGGAGTTCGATCCGGCGCCGGTGGATGTCGAGACCCTGGTGCGCGGGGTGGCCGAACTGCTCAGCCCCCGAGCGCACGACAAGGGGCTGGAGATGGTCTGGTCCGTGGCGCCCGACGCGCCCGATGTAATCGCCGACGAGGGACGGCTGCGTCAGGTGCTGTTCAACCTGGCCGGAAACGCGGTGAAATTCACCGAGAGCGGCGGGGTGCGGATCGCCGTGGAACGGGCGGGCGGAACCGAGGATCGGCCGCGCCTGGCCTTCATCGTCGACGACAGCGGGCCGGGCGTTCCGATCGAGGCGCGGGCGCGGATCTTCGAGGAGTTCGGCCATGCGGTCGGCGGCGACGCGGTGCGCCACGACGGGGCGGGCCTGGGCTTGGCGGTGGTGCGGCGGCTGATGGCGGCCATGGGGGGAACGGCCGTGGTCGAGGATCGGCCGGACGGACCCGGCGCGCGCTTCCGGGTCGAGGCGGAATTCGAGGCGGCCGGGCGCGAACCGCGCGGACGGTCATTGGACGGCCGAGCCGTGGCGGTGGTCTCGCCCGACGCCTTTGTGCGGTCGGCGGCGCGAATGCAGTTGGCCGCCTGCGGGGCCGAGGTCGCCGACACGGCGGCGGTGACCCTGGTCGATCACGCCGAAGGGGCGCAAACCGGGCGGCCGTTGGCGGCGCCGGCGGCGTCGGGCCGGTCGATCGTGCTGTTGAAGCCGTCGGAGCGCGAGCTGATCGCGCGCTATCGGGCGGCGGGGTTTCACGGCTATCTGATAAAGCCGCTGCGTCGGGCGTCCCTGGCCGAGCGGGTGCTGGCGGCGGCGGGTGCGGGCGCGGCTCCGGCCCATGCGACGCCCGAGGACGACCGCGTGGTTCCGGCCCGGTTCGCCGGGGTGCGGGTGCTGTTGGCCGAGGACAATCCGGTCGGCGCCCTGTTGGCCAAGACCCTGTTGCGGCGCGAGGGCTGCGTGGTCGAGACGGCGGGTACGGGCGAAGAGGCGGTCCAGGCCCTGAAACGCGCGCGCTATGATCTGGTGTTCATGGACATGCGGATGCCGGGCATGGACGGCCCGGCGGCGGCGCGGGCCATCCGTGCGCGCGGCGACGACACGCCCATTCTGGCCCTGACCGCCAACGCCTTCGCCGAGGACCGCAGGGCCTGTCTGGAGGCGGGCATGAACGACCATCTGGTCAAGCCGCTGGAGCCAGAGGCCCTGAAGGCGGCCCTGGCCCGCTGGACGAAGCGCGACATCCGCGCCAAGGTCGCCGCGGGTTAGGCGCGGCAGGGCGCTCCCAGGGGAGAGGCCCGACATGACGGACGCGACGAAGGAACGGCCGGCGAACCGGCTGGGCGGCCTGGCCGTCTATGGCGAGCGGCGCGTGGGCGCCATGCTGTTGCTGGGGTTCGCGGCGGGTCTGCCGAACCTGTTGATCTTCGACACCCTGTCGGCCTGGCTGCGGGACGCGGGGGTGACGCTGGAGGTCATCGCCTTCTTCGGCCTGGCGACCCTGACCTATGCATTGAAATTCGTCTGGGCGCCGCTGCTGGACCGGACCTCGATCCCCGGCCTGACCAAGCTGTTGGGCCACCGGCGGTCATGGATGCTGGCGACCCAGGCGCTGATCATCCTGGGGCTGTGGCTGATTTCGGGATCGAACCCGGCGACCTCGCTGATGGCCGTGGCGGGGTTCGCGGTCATGGTCGGTTTCTTCGGCGCGACCCAGGACATCGCCATCGACGCCTGGCGCATCGAGGCGGCCGACGACAGCCGCCAGGGGGCCATGGCGGCGTCCTATCAACTGGGATACCGCATCGCCACCATCGTGGCGGGGGCCGTGCCGCTGGTGCTGGCCGAGCTGTATAGCTGGAACCTGTCCTATGCGATCATGGCGGGGCTGATGGGGATCGGCGTGCTGGGCGTGATCCTGGCCCCGCGCGAGAAACAGCACGTGGTGCGGCCGATTCCGGTCGGCGACATTCCCTCGCGACCGCCGCTGGAGGTGACGGAATGGATCGTGCGCCTGGCGCTGATCTTCGTGGCCGCCATCGTCATCGGCACCGGACTGACCGACAAGGCCGACGCCCTGTTGTGGGCCTTCGGCGGGGTGATCGACGCGCCGACGACGGCGGCCGTGACGGCGGGGCTGGAGGACAAGGAACTGAGCGGCGTGCTGATACAGTTCGCCTATGTCATCGCCGGATTCGCCATCCTGACGGCCGCCTGCTGGCCCGTGCCGGGGGTGCAGACGCGACCCGGCGCCTATCTGGCCGGATCGTTCGGCGCGCCGCTGGTGGACTTCTTCGTTCGCTTCGGCAAGCTGGCCCTGCCGATCCTGGCCCTGATCTGCCTGTACCGGCTGTCGGACTTCGTCCTGAACATCATGAACCCGTTTTACCAGGACCTGGGCTTCGACAAGATCGAGATCGCCGAGGTGCGAAAGGTGTTCGGCGTGATCATGACCTCGCTGGGGGTCTTCGCCGGGGGCTGGATGGTGGCGCGGCTGGGCCTGATCCGGGCCATGGTGGTCGGCGCCTTCATGAGTCCGGTGTCCAATCTGATCTTCGCCTGGCTGGCGACCCAGGGCCATGACATGGGCGCCCTGATGATCGCCATCGGCATCGACAACCTGGCCACCGGCATCGCCGGGACGGCCCTGATCGCCTATATGTCCAGCCTGACCTCGATCGGCTTCACGGCGACGCAATATGCACTGTTCAGCTCGCTGTACGCCCTGCCGGGCAAGATCGTGGCCTCCCAGTCCGGCAAGATCGTCGAGACCTCGGCCCGAGCGGCCGACGCGGGCGGGCCGCTGGCGGCGTTCAAGGGGCTGTTCGTCGGCCTGCCGGAAGGCTCTCTGGTCGAGGGCGCGGCCAAGAGCGGGACCACGGCCGCCGGCCTGGGCGCCGGCTATGTGACCTTCTTCTTCTATTCGGCGGCCATCGGCGTCTTCGCCATCCTGCTGGCCTTCTATGTCGCCAAGCGCCAGCGGGCGATGCAGGCGGAACAGGCCGCGGTCGCCGCGATCGCCGCCGAAGCCGAGGACAATGCGCCCAGGCCCTAGGGCGCTTCCTGTCCGCCCGATCCCCTGCGTCCGCATTCGGCGCAGACCCGCGCTATGGCGTGACCACGCCATTCAGCAGGGGGACCGATGAATCTAGACTCGATCGACTAGATAGACTCGATAGACGCGCTTTTTTATCGAGTCTGAATCCCAGGGGGCGGCCGCCGATACCGCCCATCCCCGCCTTCGCGGGGACGAGCGGGGACGAGCGGGGGCGGGGGTCACCCCTCGCTCTCTGCGCCCTCTTCATAGGCGGCGAAGGTGGCGGCGGTGATGATCTCACTGACCGAGGCGCCCAGGGACACGATCTGGACCGACTTCTCCAGCCCGACCAGCAGGGGACCGATCACGGTGGCGCCGCCCAGGGCCTGGACCAGCCGGGTTGAGATGGCGGCCGAATGGATGGCCGGCATGACCAGGACGTTGGCGTCGGCCGACAGGCGCATGAAGGGATAGTTGGCGCGCTGGTCGGGATCGAGCGCCAGTTCGGGCGGCATTTCGCCCTCGTACTCGAAGTCCACGTCCATGCCGTCCAGGATGCGGATGGCCTCGCGCACCTTCTCGCCTCGGTCGCCGGGCGGATTGCCGAAGGTGGAGTAGGACAGGAAGGCCACGCGCGGCGTGCGGCCCAGTTTCTTCACGGTCGAGGCCGCCTTGATGGCGATCTGGGCCAGTTCGGCCGCGTCGGGCAGCTCATGGATCGAGGTGTCGGCCACGAACAGGGTGCGTCCCTTGGCCAGCACGACGGAGACGCCGATCATGCGGTCGGTGATGTCCAGGACGCGCCGCACCTCCTTCAGCACCATGTTGAAATTGCGGGTCACGCCGGTGACCATGGCGTCGGCCTGGCCGCGCGCGCACATGGCGGCGCCGAAATAGTTGCGGTCCTGGTTGATCATCCGCTGGACGTCGCGGCGCAGATAGCCGCGCCGTTGCAGCCGCTCGTACAGCCAGTCGGTGTAGTCGGCGTTCAGGTGCGACAGGCGGGCGTTGGCGATCTCTATGCCCAGGTCGTCGAAATTCAGCCCGGCCTCGGCGGCGTTGTGACGGATCAGATCCTCGCGGCCGACCAGGATGGGCGTGCCCAGCTCGGCCTGTTTGAAGCCCCAGGCGGCGCGGATGACCGACGGCTCCTCGCCCTCGGCGAAGACGATGCGCTTGTTCGGCGACGCCCGCACGGCCGACGAGATCTTCTGGATCAGCGAGGCGGAAGGATCGACGCGCTGACGAAGCTGGGCGCGATAGGCGTCCATGTCCTCGATGGGTTTCCGGGCCACGCCCGTGTCCATCGCCGCCTGGGCGACGAAGGGCGGGATGTACCAGATCAGGCGCGGATCGAACGGCGTCGGGATGATGTAGTCGGGACCGAATTTCAGCTTGCGGCCCCGGTAGGCGGCGGCGACCTCGTCGGGCACGTCCTCGCGGGCCAAGGCGGCCAGGGCCTCGGCGCAGGCGACCTTCATCTCGTGGTTCACCCGGCGCGCGCGCACGTCCAGAGCGCCGCGGAAGATGTAAGGGAAGCCCAGGACGTTGTTGACCTGGTTGGCGTAGTCCGAGCGGCCGGTGGCGACGATGGCGTCCGAACGCACCGAGGCGACCTCTTCGGGGGTGATCTCCGGGTCCGGGTTGGCCATGGCGAAGATGATCGGATTGGGCGCCATGGAGGCGACCATCTCCTTGGTGATGGCGCCCTTGGCCGCCAGGCCGATGACCACGTCGGCGCCGACCATGGCCTCCGCCAGGGTGCGGTGCGGGGTGTCTGTGGCGTGGGCCGCCTTCCACTGATCGACGTTGGCGCGGCCGCGATAGACCACGCCGTCGCGGTCGATGATGACCGTGTTCTCGTGCTTGACGCCCGCCGCCTTCATCAGGCCGATCGACGACAGACCCGCGGCCCCGGCGCCGACCAGCACCACCTTGACGTCCTCCAGCTTCTTGCCGGCGATGTGGCAGGCGTTGATCAGGCCGGCGGTCGAGATGATGGCCGTGCCGTGCTGGTCGTCGTGGAAGACCGGAATGTCGAGCAGATCCTGAAGCTGGGCCTCGATCTCGAAACATTCGGGGGACTTGATGTCCTCCAGGTTGATGCCGCCCCAGGTGTCGCCGATGTTCTTGACCACGGTGATGAATTCGTCCGGGTCGGTGGTCTTGACCTCGATGTCGAAGCTGTCGACGTCGGCGAAGCGTTTGAACAGGACCGACTTGCCCTCCATCACCGGCTTGGAGGCCATGTGACCCAGGTTGCCCAGGCCCAGGATGGCGGTGCCGTTCGAGATGACGGCGACCAGATTGCCCTTGGAAGTGTAGTCATAGGCCTTGTCCGCATCCTCGGCGATGGCCAGGACGGGAATGGCGACGCCCGGCGAATAGGCCAGCGACAGGTCGCGCTGGGTCGCCATCGGCTTGGTCGGGGCCATGGAGATCTTGCCCGGCGTGGGGACGCGGTGGAACTCCAGGGCGTCGTCGTCGGAGAAGGTTTGTTTGTCGGTGATGTCGGGCATTCGCGGGTCTCTCGGGCTTCGCTTCTGTTCCTAGAGCGAGCCTTCCGCAGGGACAACCGCTTCTCCTGCCCATGCGTGCATGGAGAGGAGACTTAGAGCGTTCCCGTGCGCTCGATCTCGACCGGGCCGGTCATCAGCACGTGGTCGGTCGCTTCGTCCCATTCGATCAACAGTTCGCCGCCGTCGACCTCGACCGTCGCGGAACGGCCGGTCAGGCCGCGACGATGGGCGGCGACCAGGGCGGCGCAGGCGCCGGTGCCGCAGGCCCGGGTCAGGCCCGCGCCGCGCTCCCACACCCTCAGCCGGATGCGGTCGGGGGCCAGGACGTGGGCGAAGCCGACGTTGACGCCCTCGGGGAACAGGGGGTGGTGCTCGATCAGCGAGCCGGAGCCGCGCACGAAGGCGTCGTCGGGCGTGTGGTCCATGAAGAAGACCACGTGCGGATTGCCCATGGAGACGGCGCCCGGCGTGTGGATCACCGGCGCGTCTATGGGACCGATCTGAAGCTCTATGCCATAGGTCGCCATCTCTTCGGCCAGGGGGATTTCGTCCCAGCGCAGCCGGGGCGCGCCCATGTCGACTTTGACCTGGGCCGCGGTCGTCGGTCCTTCGGGACCTCCCGATCCGACGCGGCCCGGGACGCGCCAGGCGGTGGTCAGGCCGCCCAGGGTGTCGATGACGACGCGGTCGGTTCCGTTCGCCTGCATCAACAGCCAGCCGACGCAACGCAGGGCGTTGCCGCAGGTCTCGACCGTTCCGCCGTCGGCGTTCCAGACCCGCATGAAGGCGTCGCCGCGATCGGAAGGTTCGATGGCGATCAACTGGTCGCAGCCTTGGCCCGTCGCGCGGTCGGCGATGGCGCGCGCCTGGTCCGCGTCGGGCGTGAAGGGCGCGGCCAGGGCGTTGACCACGACGAAGTCGTTGCCGGCGCCGTTCATCTTGACGAAGGGTCTGGTCATCACCCGTGGATATAGGCCCGACGCGTCAATCAGGCTATCGCTCAACCATGAGCCGCAAGCCCAGTCTCCCCGCAGCCCCGCCCGACAAGGCCGAAGGCCTGCGGCTGCGGGCCAGGCTGCGGTACCTGTATCACGGCAGCCGGCCCCCGGCGGTGCGGTTCCGGCTGGCGGTCATCGTCATCGATTTCGCCATCATCGGCTTCTTCCTGGCCGCGCCGATCCTGCATGAGGCGGGGGTCGTCTTCTATGTCATCGACTATCTGGTGGCGGCGGTTCTGGCGCTGGACCTGGCGGCCCGGGCCTATGCCCACACCGACATCAAGGCCTGGCTGAAGAAGCCGACGACGTGGATCGACCTGTTCATCCTGGCGACCCTGTTGTTTCCGGCCTGGCTGTACAATTTCGGCTTCCTGCGCCTGTTGCGCATCTGGACCCTGCTGGATTCGGAGTTCTTCTGGCGCACGGTCGGGCGGCGCTATGACGACACCCGGGTGGAGGAGATCACCCGCGCCCTGGCCGCCCTGGTGACCTTCGTCTTCGTGGTGACCGGCTTCGTCTATGCGACCTTCGCGGGCAGCCATCCGGGCATCAGCGGCTATCTGGATGCGCTGTATTTCACCATCGCCACCCTGACGACGACCGGGTTCGGGGACATCACCCTGCCGGGCAACTGGGGGCGGGTGCTGTCGATCGTGGTCATGCTGGCCGGCATCACCCTGTTTCTGCGGCTGGCCCAGACCCTGATGCGGCCGCACAAGGTGCGCTTTCCCTGCGAGCGCTGCGGCCTGCAGAAGCACGACCCGGACGCCGTGCACTGCAAGGCGTGCGGCAATCCGCTGTGCATCCCCGACGAAGGATCATGACAAACCCGTAATGTGCGCATCCGTAAAGGACGGATAGGGTGCGGCCCGAACCATTCTGGGGAATGTCATGATCCGATCCGCCGTCCGCGCCGCCCTGCCCACGACCGCCTTGGCGACGCTGGCCTTGTCCCTGTTGAGCACGACTGCCATGGCCCAGACCGCCGCGCCCGCCGCCGCTTCTCCCGCCGCCGCTCCGGCCGCCGAGGCCGAGGACCCCTATCTGTGGCTGGAAGAGGTCGAGGGCGAACGGGCCATGGCCTGGGTGCGCGAACACAACGCCCATTCCCTGGGCGTGCTGCAATCGGACCCGCGCTATCAGGGCTTTTATGACCAGGCGCTGGCGATCAGCCAGTCGCGGGCGCGCATTCCGTCGGCTGGGTTCAACCGCGACGGCACGGTCGATAATTTCTGGCAGGACGCCGACCATGTGCGCGGCGTCTGGCGGCGCGCGACCCTGGACAGCTATCGCGGCGCCGACATCGCCTGGGACACGATTCTGGACATCGACGCCCTGGCCGCCGCCGAGGGGGCCAACTGGGTCTATAAGGGCGCCAACTGCCTGCAACCCCAGGAACGCTACTGCCTGGTCAGCCTGTCTGACGGGGGCAAGGACGCGGTCACCGTGCGCGAATACGACACGGTCGAACGCCGCTGGGTCGAGGGCGGGTTCACCCTGCCGGAATCCAAGGGCGGGGCGACCTGGATCGACCGCGACACCCTGTTGATCGCGCGCGATTTCGGCGAGGGGTCCCTGACCACCTCGGGCTATCCGATGACCGTGCGGCGGCTGAAGCGCGGCCAGAGTCTGGACCAGGCCGAGATCGTCTTCACCGGCCAGCCGACCGACGTCTCGGCCGGGGCCTATACGCTGCGCGACGCCGACGGCGCGCTGAAGGCGACGCTGCTGCATCGCGGGATCACCACCTGGGAGAGCGAGACCTGGCGGCTGAACGCCGACGGCACGACGACGCGGATGGCCCTGCCGACGCGGGCCGACATCAACGGCATGGTCGGCGACCGTCTGATCGTCACCATGTTGCAGGACTGGACCTCGCCCTCGGGCCAGGCGTTCCGCATGGGCGACGTGGTCGCCTATGACATCGACGCCTGGCTGGCCGATCCGATGGCGCCGGGCGAGATCGTCATCCGCCCCGGCGAGCGTGAGGCGGTCGAGGCGGTGACGGCCACGCGCAACACCTTGGTCGTGGCCCTGTATGAGAATGTGCGCGGCGGGGTTTACGTCTATCGCCCGCGCGCCGGCGGCGGCTGGGACCGGTCGCGTATGGACCTGCCTCAGAACGTCACCGTCGGCCTGGGTTCGGCCAGCGAGATCGATGACAAGATCTTCGTCAGCCTGACCGGCTATCTGAACCCGTCCAGCCTGTGGCTGGCCGACGCCGCGACCGGGGCGGCCGAACAGATCAAGAGCCTGCCGCCGATGTTCGACGCGGCGGGGCTGGAGGTCGAGCAGTTCGAGGCGCGCTCGGCCGACGGGACGATGATCCCCTATTTCGTCGTGCACCGCGACGGCATGGCCCTGGACGGGTCCAACCCGACCCTGCTGGGCGGCTATGGCGGCTTCCAGGTGTCGCAACTGCCCGGCTATTCCGGGACCATCGGCAAGCTGTGGCTGGAGAACGGCGGCGTCTATGTGCGCGCCAACATCCGCGGCGGCGGCGAGTTCGGCCCGCGCTGGCACGAGGCGGCGCGGCAACAGAACCGTCAGCGCGCCCATGAGGATTTCCAGGCCGTGGCCGCCGACCTGATCGCGCGGAACATCACCAGCCCGCGCCGCCTGGGCGTCATCGGCGGCAGCCAAGGCGGCCTTCTGATGGGGACCATGCTGACCCAGCGGCCGGACCTGATCAATGCGGCGGTCATCCAGGTGCCGCTGTTCGACATGATGCGCTATCACCGCCTTCTGGCCGGGGCTTCGTGGATGGGCGAATACGGCGACCCCGACATCCCCGAACAGCGCGCCTGGATCGCGGAATATTCGCCCTATCAGAACCTGCGCGCGGGCCAGCCCTACCCCGAGGTCTTCATCCACACCTCGACCAAGGACGACCGGGTGCATCCGGGCCATGCCCGCAAGGCGGCGGCGCGTCTGGAGGCGCTGGGCTATCCGGTGCTGTTCTACGAGAACACCGACGGCGGGCACGCGGCCGGGGCGAACCTGCGCGAGACGGCGCGGCGCATCGCCCTGGAATACACCTATCTGTCGCGTCGGCTGATGGACTGATAGGAAACCATCCTCCCCCGTTCTTGACGGGGGAGGGGGACCACGAAGTGGTGGAGGGGGCGACCCCAGGCGCCGGTCGTGGCTTTCGCCCCCTCCACCGCCTTCGGCGGTCCCCCTCCCCCGCTTCGCTGGGGAGGATTTAGAACGGAGTGTCCCGCCTATGCGTCGCCTGCTGCTGACCGCCGCCCTGCCTGCCCTGATGCTGGGCGCCTGCGCCACACTGGACGCCGCGCCCGCCGCGCCGTTGGAGACCCCCATGGCCGAGGCCGCGCCGTCGCCGTATCTGCCGACCGACCTGTCGCCCGCCGGGGTGCGCGCCGCCGACGATCACCTGGCCTTGGAACAGGTCAACGGGGACGAGGCCATGGCCTTCGTGCGGGGCGAGAACCAGCGCTCGCTGGCCGCGCTGACCGGCGATCCGCGCTATGAGACCTATCGCCGCGAGGCCGAAGCGATCCTGACCGCCACCGACCGCATTCCGGGACCCGGTTTCCTGGGCGAGGGCATCGGCAATTTCTGGCAGGACGCGGCCAATCCCAAGGGCGTATGGCGGCGCACGACGCTGGACGGTTACGCCGCGGCCGACACGCGGTGGGAGACGCTGCTGGACATCGACGCCCTGGCCCGCGCCGAGGGCCGGGACTGGGTGTGGAAGGGGTCCGACTGTCTGGCGCCGGACGAGACCCGCTGTCTGATCTTCCTGTCGGACGGCGGCAAGGACGCCCTGTTCGTGCGCGAGTTCGACACCACGACGAAACGCTTCGTCGACGACGGCTTCACCCTGCCGGAGGGCAAGCATCGGATCGAATGGCTGGACCGCGACACCCTGCTGGTCGCCACCGACTTCGGCCAGGAGAACGGCCACGGCACCCTGACCGAGAGCGGCTATCCCTATATCGTCAAGGCGCTGAAGCGCGGCCAGACCCTGGCCCAGGCGACCGAGGTCTATCGCGGCGACGCCTCGGACGGCGGCTATGGCGTCAGCCCCTCGGTCTATCGCGACGCCCAGGGACGACCGACGGCCGTGATCGTCACCCGCCCGCTGGACACCTATCGCCAAGAGACCTGGGAACTGGTCGATGGCCGGCCGGTGAAGCTGGAGCTGCCCGAGCGCGTAAACATCTACGGCGTTCAGGGCGGGTCGCTGATCGTCTCCCCGGACGAGGATTGGTCCCGACAGGGCCGCGACTACAAGGCCGGATCGCTGTTGGCGATCTGCATCCCCTGCCTGCGGGCCACGACCGGCCCGGCGGCGCTGTCCAATCAGGCGGACGTCATCTTCCAGCCGACCGACCGCCAGTCGATCGGCGGCGTCCGGGTGATGAACGACCGGGTGGTCGTGGCGATTTCCGACAATGTCGTCGGCCGTCTGGCGGTGTTCCAGAACCGGGGCGAGTTCGGCTGGCCCAGGACCGACATCGCCACGCCCGAGAACATCAGCGTCAGCCTGGGCGACGCGTCCAAGGGGTCGGGCCGGTTCTTCTATTCGGTCGAGGGCTTTCTGACGCCGCCGACCCTGAGCCTGGCGGACGTGGACGACGGCTCGACCCGCGTGCTGCGCCAGGGACCGGCGCGGTTCGACGCCTCGACCCATGTGGTGGAGCAGTTCCAGACCGCCTCGTCCGATGGGACGATGATCCCCTATTTCGTGGTGCGGCCGAAAACCCTGGCGATGAACGGCCAGGCGCCGACCATCCTGTTCGGCTACGGCGGCTTCCAGGTGGCCAAGCCGCCCGCCTATATCCCGGAGATGGGCAAGCTGTGGCTGGAGCGCGGGGGCGTCTTCGTCAACGCCAACATGCGCGGCGGGTCCGAGTTCGGCCCGGCCTGGCACCGCGCCGTGCTGAAGGAGCACCGGCAACTGGCCTTCGACGACTTCGCCGCCATCGCCCGGGACCTGATCCGGCGCGGGATCACCAGCCCGGAACATCTGGGCATCTACGGCCGGTCGAACGGCGGGGTGCTGACCAGCGTGTCGGTGACCCAGCATCCCGAACTGTTCAATGCGGCGGTGATCGAAAGCCCGCTGATCGACATGCTGCGCTATCACGAACTGCCCGCCGGGGCGTCGTGGATCGGCGAATACGGCGACCCGCGCATCCCCGAGGAAGCGGCCTATATCGCCCGCTATTCGGCCTATCAGCACCTGCGGCCGGGCGTGGACTATCCGCGCGTCTACATCACCACCAACACCCGCGACGACCGGGTGCATCCGGGCCATGCGCGCAAATTCGCCGCGCGTCTGGGCGATCTGGGGGCCGATCACCTCTATTACGAGGAGACGGCGGGCGGGCATTCCAACGACGCCGACCCGGTGGCCAACGCCCGCCGCTGGGCGCGGCACTACGTCTATCTGGCGCAGCAGTTGATGGACTGATGTCCTCCCCGCATGGCGGGCAGGGGGACAGCCGAAGGCGGCGGAGGGGCTGATCGCCGCAAGCTTCGCCCGCCCCTGCGTCTCGTCGGCCTCGCCGACGATCCACCTTCCATTCCATGGGACGGTGACCCTCGCCTCACGCGAAAATGAGGGGCGGGGTCGCGCCGGAGGTGATTTAGTCCGCCTCCATGAAGGCGAGGGGTTGGATTCTGGGCGCGGCCGCCGTGGCGGTCGGCGCATTGGCGGCGGGCGGCGCCGCCCAGCCCAGCCGTGCGCGCGCGGTCCAGGTTCCGGCGACCCAGGACGAGCCGGTGGTGGTCGAACTGTTCACCGCCCAGGGCTGCGCCGGCTGCCCCGAGGCCAATCGCGCGGTCGAGACCGTGGCGGCCGAACCGGGGGTCATCGCCCTGACCTACGCCGTCGACTATTGGGACTATCTGGGCTGGACCGACACCTTCGCCAAGCCCGAGTTCGCGGCGCGGCAACGGGCCTATCGCACGGCGCTGAAACTGCGCGCCCTGCCGACGCCCCAGGTCATTCTGGACGGCGCGCGTCAGGCCCAGGCGCGGCCCGAGCCGCTGCAGGCGGCCATCGACGCCCAGGCCGAGCGCCGCGTCTTTCCGCCCGAGATCGAATTCCGCGACAGCGGCGACGCCGTGGGCGTGGGATCGGGCCGCGCCCCGGCCGGCGGGGCCGAGGTCTGGGCCGTGACCTTCACCCCCGGTCCCCAGGAGGTGACGGTGGCGCGCGGCGACAACCGGGGCCAACGTGTGCGGCACGTCAATGTCGTGCGCCGCCTGACCAAGCTGGGCGACTGGCGCGGGCGGCCGATGCTGTTCCGCCTGCCGGACGGCGACGCCGAGGGTGAAGCCGTGGCCGTTCTGGTCCAGTCCAAGGCCGACCGCCGCATCCTGAGCGCCGCCGTCGGCTAGGGTGACGATCCAGGCCGTTCGCGGGCCTGGTCATCTTCAATCAGTTTCCGATCCGCATGATCCGGGGCATGGTCCGGTCGAACCGCCGCGTGCTGTTCGAGGAACGAGGATCGAGTTCGTGATGAAGCGTCTGTTCGTCAGCCTGATCGGCGTCGCGGCCCTGTCGGCCGGGACCGGAGCCTTCGCCCAAGAGCCGGTTCACGTCGATCCGACGGCTGATGCGGCGGCCGAGGCGCGGGGCGTGGCCCAGGCGGTGACAGCGGCGGAGCTGGCGCAATGGGGACGTGAGCGGCGCGACCCCGGCGCCCTGATCATGGCCGCGCGCCTGCTGGCCGAGGTTCCGGTGCGGGCGGGCGGCGACGCCCCGATCCTGACCCCGGACGCCCTGCTGGACGAGGCGGCGGGTTTCGCCCAGGGCAGTCAGGCGGTGCTGGACGCCGTGGCGCGGCTGAAGGCGGCGGGGACGCGCGGGGTGCTGAGTTCGCCGTTCGGACGCGGGCCGGTGTTCACCGTCAAACAGATCGAGCCGCGCGAGACCTATTGGTTCGAGGTCGAGGCCAAGGGCGGCGAGGTGCTGCGGGTCGCGGCCATCGGCGACGGCGACACCGACATCAATCTGACGGTGCGCGATGCGGACGGAACGCTGGTCTGTCGCGACGGTTTCGGCGATCATTATCCGGTCTGCACGACCCAGCCGCGGGCCGATGGGCGGATGCGGGTGGACATCGTCAACCGGGGCGCGGTCTGGACGCGGGTCCAGATCCTGACCAACTGAGGAGACGGGACATGAGGGGCATCGGACGACGAACGGCCGCGGCGATCGCCCTGGGCGCCGGTCTGTTGTTGGCCGGATCGGGCGCGGCGCGGGTCGAGGACACGCCCGAATCCCTGCGCGCCGAGGCCTTCGAAGCGGCGCAATGGGCCATCGCCTCGGACGCCGCCGACGCCCTGGCCAAGGTCTCGGCCCGGTTCGCCGAGGGCGACGACGCCCTGGGGCGGCTGGCCGAGGAACGCGAGACCCTGCTGGGCCGTCGCGACGCGCTGGAACTGGAGCTGGAGCGGCTCTACGCCGTTCAGGGCGACGAGGGACGCGACCGCCGCGCCGCCGCCCGCGCCGATTATGAACAGGTGCGCGCCCGGCTGACCGCCGTGGACGCCGACATCGAGGCGCGTTTTCCCGCTTATGCCGAACTGACCAGTCCGCGCGCCCTGACGGTGGCCGAAACCCAGGCGTTGCTGAAGCCGGACGAGGCCCTGCTGCTGGTGCTGGTGAACCCCGAGGCGGCCTATGTCTGGGGCCTGTCGCGCGACCGGGTCGAATGGGCGCGGGCCGAGGACCTGGGCGACGCGGCCATGACAGCCGCGGTGGCGAAACTGCGCGAATCCCTGACCACGGCGGCCCAGAACCGCAGCGACCTGGACCCCTCCATCTTCGCCGGGCGGCCGGTCGCCGCCTTCGACCGGGCCGAGGCGCACCGGCTGTACGCTGAACTGATCGAACCGGTCGAGGGGGTGTTCGAAGGCAAGTCGACCCTGATCACCGTGGTCACCGGCGCCCTGACCACCCTGCCGCTGGCGGTGTTGTCGACCGAGGCGCCGACGGGAGCCGACACGGCCGAGGCCCTGGCCGCGACGCCGTGGCTGATCGACCGTTACGCCCTGGCCACCCTGCCGTCGGTGTCGAGCCTGAAGGCCCTGCGCTGTCACCTGGTGTCGGACCCGGCGCTGCGCAGCCCCGGCTGCCCGCCCTCGGCCGCCGCGTCCGCGCCGCGACCGGCGGCGCGCGCCGAGAACCGGGGCTTCACCCTGGCCGCCTTCGGGGCGCCGATATTGGCCGGGGCGCCGGACTACGCCTCACGCGGGGCGCCCGCGGCGGACTCCATCCTGGGCGAAGGGCGGCTGGCCGATGTGTCGCGGTTGAAGGCCCTGCCCTATCTGCCCGGCTCCAAGACCGAGCTGGAGGCGCTGAAGACCCGCTATCCGCGCGCCCTGGTGCGCATCGGCGGCGAGGCCACCGAGACGGCTGTGCGGCAAGGCGACGCCGTCGCCCTATCGAACGCGCGGTTCGTGGTGTTTTCGACCCACGGGCTGATGGCCGGATCGACGGCGGCCGAGCCGGGGCTGGTGATGACCCCGCCCGACCAGGCGACCGAGGCCGACGACGGCTATCTGAGCGCGTCCGAGGCGGCGCGACTGAGGCTGAACGCCGAGTTCGTGGTGCTGTCGGCCTGCAATACGGCGGCCTCGGACGGGCGTCCGGGGGGCGAGGGTCTGTCGGGCTTGGCGCGGGCCTTCTTCTACGCCGGGGCGCGGTCGGTGCTGGTGTCGCACTGGGAGGTGTCGGACGCGGCCACGACCGAACTGATCACCTCCAGCTTCGCGGCCCTGGATGCGCCGGGCGCCGATGTCGGCGACCGGGCGCGGGCGCTGCAAGCGGGGATGCGGGCCGTGCGCGCCAACCGCGCCTGGACCCACCCGGCCTTCTGGGCGCCCTTTACTCTGGTGGGTGAGCCGGGCTGAAGCCCGGCCGCCTAACGCTCGCGACACGGTCACTCGCTTTTTGAGGCGATCCTCCCCCGCGCGGCGGGGGAGGGGGACCACGAAGTGGTGGAGGGGGCGGCTACGCTCTCAAGCCCCGGCCTTCTTGGCGAAGGCCCACGCGGCCGCCGACAACGGCTCGACCTGGGCGGCCATGGTCTTGGCGTGGCTTGAGGCGGCCGTGCCGTCCCGCACCCGGCCGGCGATGCCCTGGCAGATGGCGGCCAGGCGGAACAGGTTGTAGGCGGTCAGCCAGTCCAGGTTGGTCGGCGCCGCCGAACCCCGTCGGGCGGCGTAGCGATCCACCGTCTCCGCGACCGACGGGATGCCCAAGGCCTCCAGATCGGCGCCCGCCAGGCCGTTCCGCAACGTCGCCGGAATGGCCCAGGCGATCAGCAGATAGGACAGATCGGCCATCGGATCGCCCAGGGTCGACAGCTCCCAGTCCAGCACGGCCAGCACCTTCGGCGCGCTCGGCGCCAGGATCATATTGTCCAGACGGAAGTCGCCGTGGACGACCCGGGCCGGGGCCTCGGGCGGCAGACTGTCGGGCAGGAAGGCGATCAGCCGGTCCATGTCGGGGATCGGGTCGATCTCGGACGCGCGATACTGTTTGGTCCAGCGGCCGACCTGGCGGGCGAAATAATTTCCCGGCGGGCCATAGTCGGCCAGGTCCAGTTCGACCGGGTCAAAGCCGTGCAGATCGGCCAGGGCGTCGGTCTGGGCGTGATAGACGGCGCGGCGTTCGTCGGGCGTCAGGCCGGGCAGTTTCAGGTCCCAGAACACCCGGCCCTGGACCCTGTCCATGACATAGAAGATCGAGCCGACGACCGCTTCATCCGTACACAGGGCATGGGGCCGGGCGACCGGATAGCCGCGCGCGTGCAGGGCCGAGATGACGCGGAATTCGCGGTCCACGGCATGGGCGCTGGGCAACAGAACCCCTGGCGGCTTGCGACGCAGCACATAGGCGCCCGAAGGGGTGGTCAGCTCATAGGTCGGGTTCGACTGGCCGCCCTTGAACTGACGGATCGTCAGGGGACCGGCGTAGTCCGCGACGTTGGCGCGCATCCAGGCGTCCAGGCGCTCGACGTCCAGCGCATGGCGGGGGTCGACCTCGCGCGTGCCGGAGAAGGCGGCCTGAGGGTCGGCTTGGGGATCGTTGACGGCGTCGCTCATTTGGCGGCGATGATGGCGGCCCGGACGGCGGCGCGCCAGCCCTTCAACAGGCGCTCGCGTTCCTCGGCGCCCATGCGCGGGGTCCAGCGGGCGGGGGCCTGGGCGGGGGCGGCCGACAGGTCGGGAACCAGACCGGCGCCCAGGGCGGCCAGGCGCGCGGCGCCCAGGGCGGTCATCTCTTGGAAGGCGGGGCGCTCGACCTCGACCTGGCAGATGTCGGCCACAAACTGCATGGCGAAGGCATTGGCCGTGACGCCGCCGTCGACCTTCAACGTCTTCAGCCGGGGGGCGCCGTCGTCGGCCAGGGCGTCCAGCAGATCGCGGGTCTGATAGGCCAGGCTCTCCAGGGCGGCGCGGACGAAATGGGCCGGGCCGGAATCGCGGGTCAGGCCGACCACGGCGCCGCGCGCATCGGCCTCCCACCACGGCGCGCCCAGGCCGGTGAAGCCGGGCACCAGATAGACGCCGCCGTTGTCGGGCAGGGACTGGGCCATGGCCTCGGACTGGCGGCTTTCGGAGATCATTTTCGCCCCGTCGCGCAGCCACTGGACCGCCGAGCCGGCCGAGAAGATCGAGCCTTCCTCCGCATAGGCCGCCACGCCGCCCGCCTCATAGCCCAGCGTGCCCAGAAGGCGTCGGGTCGAGGCGACCGGCTGCGCGCCGACATTGGCGACCAGGAAGGCGCCGGTGCCATAGGTGATCTTGGCGTCGCCGGGGTTCAGCGCCCCATGCCCGACCAGGGCCGCCTGCTGGTCGCCCGCCGCCCCGGTGACGGGCAGGGCCAGGCCGAACAGGGCCGGATCGCAGGTCCCCAGCGTCTCGGCGCAGCTCCTGATCGCGGGCAGGGCGATCCGGGGCACCCGGAACAGGGCGCACAGGTCGTCGCGCCATTCGCGCGCCCTCAGATCCATCAGCGAGGTGCGGCTGGCGTTGGTGGCGTCCGTGACATGGGACGCGCCGCCGGTCAGTTTCCACACCAGCCAGCTTTCGATCGTGCCCAGCTTGACCTCGCCGCGCGCGGCTCGTTCGCGGGCGCCCGGCACGGCGTCCAGCAGCCAGGCGTATTTGGTCGCCGAGAAATAGGGGTCCAGGATCAGGCCGGTCGCGGCCTGGACCATCGGTTCATGGCCCGCCTCGGCCAGGGCGGCGGTGACCGGGGCGGTGCGCCGGTCCTGCCAGACGATGGCGCGGTGCAGCGGCTGGCCCGTCGCGACGTCCCACAACACCGAGGTCTCGCGCTGATTGGTGATGCCGACGCAGGCGAAGCGGGCCACGCCCCCGGCCTTGCGGATCACCTCGCGGCAGGTCTGGAGCGTGGCGGTCCAGATCTCGGCGGCGTCGTGTTCGACCCAGCCCGAGGCCGGGAAATGCTGGGCCAGTTCGATCTGGCTGACGGCGACGGGCGACAGGCCGCCATCGGTCTCAAGCTCGAAGGCGATGGCCCGGGTCGAGGTGGTGCCCTGGTCGATGGCGAGGATCAGCGGACGCATCGGACCATTAAGGCCGCCTGGGACGACCGCGTCCAGATTTCCTTCTCCCCAAGGGGAGAAGGATAGGGAAACTAGAATTCCTTCCAGGACGAGCCGGGATCGCGTTCGCCGGGGTTGGCCGACTGCTGGCCCCAGCCGACGATCATCAACGCCTTGTGGCTGCGGATGCGATAACGGCCGATCATCGGGCTGACCGCGCCCAGGGGCGCGCCGGTGCGGGCGTCGTAGAGAAAGCCCGAGAATTCGGCCACGCCGATCCGGTCGCGGCGGGAATAGACCGACAGCTCCGGCAGGGAGACGACGTTCAGGTTCTCATTGATCGGCACCCGCATCTCGGGCAGGCCGACGACGCGGCGCATCTGTTCCAGCGACAAGGCGCCGGCGCGGATCTCGAAGACGGCGTCGGCCTGGTTGCGGTCGGTCGACAGACGATAGCCGGCGTCCGACAGGGCCGAGCGGATGGCGCTGACGGCGTAGGCCCCGCTGTCGACGCGGAAATAGACGTCGTCGACGAAGATGCGCGACCCCTGGGCGATCGGCAGGATCAGCCCCTCGGCGGCGCGGTCGGCGGCGCGGGCCAGCAGCAGTTGCTCGGTGGCCGTGCGGCCGGTGTTGGATTCGGTGGTCGAGGCGCAGGCCGACAGGGCCAAGGCCGCCGTCTGGGCCGCGACGAGGATCAGGCGCTTCATCACCAGGCTCCGATATTCGGCATGGAGGTCCAGGGTTCGGCCGGGACCAGGGCCTCGCCGGTCTGCAACAGTTCGACGGAGATGCCGTCCGGCGAGCGGACGAAGGCCATGCGGCCGTCGCGCGGCGGGCGGCTGATCGTCACGCCGCCGTCCATCAGCCTGCGGCAGGCGGCGTGGATGTCGTCGACGGCATAGGCCAGGTGGCCGAAATTGCGCCCGCCCGCATAGGTTTCCGGGTCCCAGTTGTAGGTCAGCTCCAGCTCGGGCGAGCGTTCGGTCTCGGCCCGGTCCTGGTCCTGGGGCGCGGCCAGATAGACCAGGGTGAAACGCCCCTGTTCGCTCTCCATCCGCCGCGTCTCGACCAGGCCCAGCAGGTCGCGCCAGAACCGCAGCGAGGCGTCGAGGTCCGATACGCGGACCATGGTGTGCAGATAACGCATGGCGACAACTCCGGTCCCGGGGAGGGGCAGGGGGCGTTCCTATACCGACAAGCGGGTAAGAACCCGACTCAATTCGGGTAAAAAGTCATGTCGCGCGCGCTAGGCGAAGAAAAGCAGCCTCAAGCAGCGAGCGACCGCGTCGCGAGCGTTAGGCCAAGAAAAGCAGCCTCAAGCAGCAAGGCTCCGCGAGCCGAGCGATAGGCTCAAGAAAGACAGCCTCAAGCAGCGAGCGACCGCGTCGCGAGCGTTAGGCGAACAAAAAACTCAATGCGCCTCGGGCGGGCGGGCCGCCGGGTCCAGGTATTCGCTCTCGGGCTTGGCCTTCTTGCCCCGGATCACGAAGCGGCGGTCGCAGTAGCCGCATTCCACGAAGTCGTCCTCGCCCATGTCCATATAGACCAGCGGGTGGCCCAGAACGCCGCCGCCGCCGTCGCAGGCGACGCGCTTGGTCGAGACCTTGATCTCTTCGGGCGGCGGGATGATCGCGTCGGTGGAGCGGGGCGGCATTTTCGGACGGCCTGGCCTTGGCGGTGAAGGGTCGGCGGCATACCTATGCGGCGCGCCCTCGGGCGTCAAACGTTCACAGCCGGACCCGCATGACCGAAGCCGAAACCCCGCCCGAGAACGCCCCGATGAACGCGATCGAGATCCGGGGGCTGAAAAAGACCTATGCCGGGTCCAAGAAGGCGCCGCCCAAGACGGCGCTGAAGGGCGTGGACCTGAAGATCCGGCGCGGCTCGGTGTTCGGCCTGCTGGGTCCCAACGGGGCGGGCAAGTCGACCCTGATCAACATCCTGGCCGGGGTGGTCAACAAGTCGGAAGGCGAGGTCCGCATCTGGGACCGCGACATCGACCGGACGCCGCGCGACGCTCGCGCCGCCCTGGGCGTCGTGCCGCAGGAGATCGTCGCCGACGTCTTCTTCACCCCCAGGGAGGCGCTGGAGGTCCAGGCCGGCTTCTACGGCGTGCCCAAGGACCAGCGGCGGTCGGACGAACTGCTGGCCGCCGTCGGCCTGTCGGACAAGGCCGACGCCTATGTCCGCTCCCTGTCGGGCGGGATGAAGCGACGGCTGATGGTCGCCAAGGCCATGGTGCACGCCCCGCCGGTGCTGATCCTGGACGAACCGACCGCGGGCGTGGACGTGGAGCTGCGCCGCCAGCTCTGGGACTATGTCCGAAAGCTGAACGCCGAGGGCGTGACCATCGTCCTGACCACCCATTATCTGGAAGAGGCGCAGGCGCTCTGCGACACCATCGCCATCGTCAACCACGGCGAGATCGTCGCCTGCGAGCCGACGTCGCAACTGTTGCGGCGGATGGACACGCGCAATGTGGTGGTGACGCCCGAGGGCGACCTGGGCGCCCCGCCCGCGCTGGAGGGTTTCGAGGTCACGCCGCGCGCCGACGGCGCCTTCGCGGTGACCTATCGCAAGGGCCGCTCGTCGGTGGAGCAGGTCATCAACGCCGTGCGCGCTGCGGGCGTGACCATCGGCGACATCACCACCGAGGACCCGGACCTGGAGGACGTCTTCCTGGCGCTGACCTATGGCGACGCCTCGCGGCAGGACCCGACCAAGGACTGAAGCCGGGGTCCAGACAGCAAAACGCCCGCTCGGCCGGAGGGGGGAGGGGGCGGAGCGGGCGTCTCGCTTGGAGGAAGCATCGGCCCGCCGAAGCCCTGTCGGAAAATCCAGGGGGGCTGGGGGGGCTGTTCAGGATCCGGGACGTTCCGAACTCCGACGAGCCGATGGTTGACTTTTCTTCCCTCAAACAGGCGGGCGAAGGACCGAAACAGGGCCATTTCGTGTCGTTCGCGAACGTCGAATTCAGACGTCCGCCCGCCGGTTGCGCGCCCTGAGATCGGGGCTAGTCTGATCGCCGATGAGTCTCGACTTTTCCGGCGCGCCGCCCCTGCCCGGCCCGGTCTTCTTCGACCGGCGCGAGCTGATGCAGATTCTGTCGGTCTACGGGCGTCTGGTCGCGGCGGCCGAGGCGCGGGACTACGCCCTGGCCGACGGGCGCGACGCGGCCGAGTTCGCCGTGTTCCGGCGCAGCGGCGACGCCCCCGCCTGGCGCATCGAGAAACGCCCCGCGCTCCAGGCGCGCCAGGGCCAGTGGGCGGTCTTCGGCGAAGGCGGACAGGTCCTGAAACGCGGGCGCGACCTGGGCCAGGTGCTGCGCGTCTTCGACGGCCGCCGCTTCACCGTCATCGACTGAATCGCCGCGTCCGCCGCGAGTCACCGAAAGGTCATGATCGTTGAAAAATAGCGGTATTCCGACGAACGCCGGTTGACAACAATAGGTTAACGGCTTGGATGGCGGCGGAAGGGACCACCATGACCGCCTTGCCGATCTCTCGCCTGATCTGCAGTCACGACTTCTATTGGTCGCGAAAGCGCCAGGCCGACGTCTGTCGCCGTTGCGGCGCCCTGTCGCCCGTGCTGGCGCTGCATTTCCGCAGCAAGACGTCGTGGACGGTCGGCGCGGACCTGCCGCCCGAGCGGGGCAATGGTTTCGAGGCCCTGCCCGCCCTGTCGGCGCCGTCCGCCCCCGTCGCCGCCCCCGAACCCCCGGCCCAGATCACCGCCTTCGTCGCCGAGCCGGCCGAGGCGCCCGCGCCTGAGATTTTCGCGCCTGAAGTCCTCACGCCTGAAGTCCTCGCTCCTGAGATCCTCGCGCCCGAACCCGCGTTCGACATTCCCGCGCCGGTCGAGACGCCGCCGACCCCCGCGGCCCAGATCATGATCGTCGAACTGACGCCGTCGGCCGAGCCTGAGCCGACGCGCGCCGCGCCCGAACCCGAAAGAACCGAGCCTGAGGTGTTCGAGGTCGAGACCTTCGCGTCGGACCCGTTCAGCCGGCCGATCTTCTCGCGCGCCCTGACCGATTTCAGCGGCCGCGACGCCGCCCCCCTGCTGCGGCCTCTGGTGACCTGAGGCTTCCGCCGCCTTCGTGCGGCCGATTTCGGTCTAGCGTGAACGGCGCCGCGCCTGTCATGATGGCGCGACGTCGGGAGGGCGGATGACCGAGCACGGAGCGGGCGACTACAAGGACCTGGTGGTCTTCCTGGCGGCGGCCGGGGTGATGGTGCCGCTGTTCAACCGGTTCAAGGTCAGCCCGGTGCTGGGGTTCCTGGCCGCGGGCGTGCTTCTGGGGCCCGACGGTCTGGCGCGTTTCGCCGACGCCGTGCCCTGGCTGCGCTATCTGACCATCGACGACGAGACGCAGATGCGCCAACTGTCCGAACTGGGCGTGGCCTTCCTGCTGTTCATGATCGGGCTGGAGCTGTCGTGGGGACGGCTGCGCGCCATGCGGCGGCTGGTCTTCGGACTGGGGCTGGCCCAGATCGCGGCCTGCACCGCGGTGCTGGCGGGCGGCTTCATGCTGATGGGCCAGCCCTGGGTCGGGGCGGTCGTTCTGGGCATGGGCCTGGCCCTGTCCTCGACCGCCGTGGTCATGCCGGTGCTGGCCGAGCGCGGCCGCCTGAAGGGCACGGTGGGGCGTTCGACCTTCGCTGTTCTGCTGGCCCAGGACCTGGCCGTGGCGCCGATCCTGATCACCGTGACGGTCATGGCGACCCTGGCTCAGGCGGGCGGAGAATTGGACCCGCCCGCCCTGGGTTCGGCCCTGTTCACCCTGGTTCCGGCGGCGATCGGCCTGGCCCTTTTGATCATCCTGGGGCGGCTGGTCCTGCGGCCGATGTTCCGGTCGGTGGCGCGCGCGCGCAAGCCGGGCCAGGGCGGCGAACTGTTCCTGGCGGCGGCCATGCTGGTCGTGGTCGGGGCGGGGGTCGCGGCCCAGGCGGCGGGCCTGTCGATGAGCCTGGGCGCCCTGGTGGCGGGCATATTGCTGGCCGAAACCGAATACCGGCGCGAGGTCGAGGTCTCGATCGAGCCGTTCAAGGGCCTGTTGCTGGGCGTCTTCTTCGTCGGCGTCGGCCTGAGCCTGGACCTGGACGCAGTGGCCGCCGATCCTCTGGCGGTGTTCGGCATGGCGGCGGCGATCACCGGGGCCAAGATCGCCATCATCTTCAACCTGGCCCGGCTGTGGGGCCTGTCGATCCGTTCGGCGGCCGAGACCGCCCTGGTGCTGGGTCCGGCTGGAGAATTCGCCTTCGTCATCCTGACGGCGGGCATGGTCGAGGGCGTGGTCTCGCCCGCCTTCGCCGCCCAGGTGCTGCCCGCCGCGACCCTGAGCATGTTCACCGTGCCGCTGATGGCCCTGCTGGGTCAGAGGCTGAACCGCGCGGGCGGGGGCGGGGAAACCGCCGTCTCGGCCGCCGGCCTGTCGCCCGAGGGCGCGCGGCCCGAGGGCGCGGTGATCATCGTCGGCTTCGGCCGGGTCGGCCGCCTGGTCGGAGAGCTGCTGACCGAGCACGGCCAGAGGTTCATCGCCCTGGACACCGATCCCGCCGCCGTGGCCCAGGCGCGTAAGGACGGCATCGAGGCCTATTACGGCGACGCCGCCCGGCCCGAGCTGCTGCGCAACTGCGGCGTCGACACGACCCGCGCCCTGGTCGTGACCATGGATTCGCCCGGCAAGGTGGACGAGGTCGCCATGGCCGCCCGCGCCGCCCGCGACGATCTGATCCTGATCGCCCGCGCCCGCGACGACCGCCATGCGGCGCGCCTGTACGCCCTGGGGGTCACCGACGCCGTGCCCGAGACCACCGAGGCCAGTCTGCAACTGGCCGAGAACACCCTGGTCGACCTGGGCGTGCCCATGGGCCTGGTCCTGGCCTCGGTGCACGAAAGACGCGAGCAGTTCCGCAAGGTCTTCCAGGCCGCGGCGCCCAAGGACCGCGCCGCACGGCCCAGTCGGGCCTTGCGCAGCAGCCTGGGGCGCGACCCCGGCTGACGCCGCGACGGATCGTCACGGAAAGCTTCCGTTAAGGCGAAAGACCCATTTTCGTCACCGTTTGGTGGTCTGGGTCCGCCCTAACGGCCCTCCTCCCCCGGCCATTCCCCCACAGTCCGGCCCGGCTCCGTTTGTCGGAAATCCGGCCGTCGTATTGAGTCGAGTACGCTTTTTGATGCGAGACACCGTAATCCCCACCGCCGCCGACACCGTTTCGAGCGAGCCGCGCATGAACCGCCGCCAGGCCGCCAAGATCCGCACGCGCGGCAAGGTGCTGGACGCCGCCCGAAACCTGTTCGCCGAGCGCGGCTATGACGCCGCCACCATCCGCGACATCGCCAAGGCCGCCGGCATGTCCACCGGCGCGGTCTTCGCCAACTTCCAGGACAAGGCCGAACTGTTCGAGACCGTCCTGGCCGATGAGATGGGCGACCTGCTGCTGGCCGTTCAGACCGGCGCGCCCAAGGACGGAACCGTGGCTGAACGCCTGACCGGCGCCCTGGCCGCGGGCTATCACCGCTCGCTGGACCAACTGCCGCTGATGCAGGCGACCATCGCCCGGTCGTGGTTCCAGCCCGACGACGCCGACCAACGCTCGCGCGTCTTCGTCAAGCCGATCATCGAGACCCTGGTCGCCATCCTGCGCGACGGCGTCGGTTCGGGCGAACTGCGCCAGGACCTGGACCTGCCGCTGCTGGGCCGGATGATCTGGGAGATCTATGTCTCCAACTTCCGCTTCGCCGCCTATGACGGCTGGGACATCACCCAGTTGGAGCCGCACGCGCGCAAGCAGGTGGACATGATCCTGGCCGGGCAACTGGCGAAGTGACCGAAGAGGCCCCCCGATTGGGGGGCCTTTTTCGCATCAGCTTTTCCAGCGCAGGGTCGTGGGCGTGACCGGATTGACGAAAGCCCGGCCCTCGGCCCGGCTCTTGGTCCATTCGCGCTTGAGCTGCTGGTACCATTTGGCCTGTTTGTCGGCGTCGTCGATCCAGATCAGGGCCGGGTCGTAGCGCAGGCCCTCGTTCTGCAGGTTCACCATGCCGCCGTCCTGTTTCAGGAAGGCGACCACGCCCCGGCGCAGGAAGGGCTTGGCCAGGTCGAAGACCCAATGGTCGGACCAGAAGATCTGGGTGATCCGCGTTTTCGTCTCGGTGACGGGCGTCAGGCAGGTCAGGGCCAGAACCTGTTTGTCCCCGACCTGGATATGCTCCCAGCGATAGCCGGGCAGGCGGAAGGTGATCTCGGTCGCCGGGGCGCCGCCCAGGATCTTGTAGGCGCGGCTGTTCGACGACGGCGCATGGCGGGCCATGGCGAAGCCGTGCTCGCGCGGCTCGAAGGCCTTGGCCTTCTCATGCATCGAATGTTCGGATCGCCACCACCACTGCTGGTGCACGAAGGGACCGTGGGCGGGGTCCATCAGGCCGACGACGGCGTGGTCGATATGGCTGTCGAAATCCATCCATTCGACCAGTTTGGCCCCGCCGCCGACCACGCCGGGAAAGACCGGCGGTTCATGGTCCGGCTCGGGCTTGGTGCGCGGGTCCGACGCCATCCAGACGAAGACCAGGCCCTGGCTCTCGCGCACCGGATAGGCGCGCACGCGGATGCGGTCGGTCTCGAACGCCTGGTCCTGGACCAGGGACGGAATGGAGGCGCAGGCGCCGTCGGGGCGGAAACGCCAGCCGTGATAGGGGCATTCGACCGTCTGGCCCTCGCCCGGCTTGTCGACCACCCGGCCCGCCGACAAGGGCGCGGCGCGGTGCGGACAGATGTCGCGCAGGGCGAAGATCTCGGCGGCCTTGCCCGGCCCGCTCTTGGTGCGGCCGATCAGCACCGGCTCGCCCATCAGTTCGTATCGTTTCAGCGAACCGGGCGCGACGTCGCGCGACAGGGCGACGAAATACCAGGCGTCCATGACGAAGCCCTTGCCGAAGGCGGCGGGCGGGGCCTTGGCCTCGGGCGTCGAGGCGGCGGTCTGGGCGCGGTCGGCGGACGTCATGGCCGCGATCCTAACGATGCGCGGGGCGGAAGTCTTGACCCGGCGCAACCAAAGCCGTCATCGGTTACGACCAAGTCGATAAGACGGGTGATCCAGCCCGTTCCGTTCCTGGGGGGACCTCTATGACCCGATTGTTCGCCGCCGCCGCCGTTGCGGCCCTGCTGACCGCCGCCGCGCCCGCCCTGGCGCAGGAGCACGATCACGCCGCCCACGCCGCCCACGGCGCTCCGGCCGCCCCGGCGGCGCAGGCGGCCGACCACGGTCATGCCCATGCGAATTTCGTCTCCGGCCGTTTCCATGTGCGCGTCGACGGGCCGGAGCATCCGATCGGCGACGTCATCCTGATCCCCGGCCTGTCGTCCTCGCCCCATGTCTGGGACAGGATCACCGACAGTCTGAAGGACCGTTACCGCGTCCACCGCATCCATGTTCAGGGCTTCGCCGGGGCCGAGCCGATGGACAACGCCACGGGGCCTGTTTCCGCACCCGTCGCAGAGGACCTGGCGCGCTACATCCGCGAACAGGGGCTGAACAAGCCCGCCGTCATCGGCCACTCCATGGGCGGGACCATCGGCATGATGCTGGCGGCGCGCCATCCTGACAGCGTCGGCAGGCTGATGGTCGTGGATATGATCCCCTTCATGGGCGCCGCCTTCGCCGGGCCGGGCGCCACGGCCGAGAACGTCGCCCCCCTGGCCGACCAGATCTACGCCGGCATGATGAACGGCCCGGACGAAGCCTATCGCGCCCAGGCCGCCGCCTCCGTCACCGGCATGATAAAGACCGAGGCCCTGCGCGCCGGCCCCCTGCGCGACGCCGCCCGCAGCGACCGCGCGGTCTCTTCGGCGGCTTTCCGTGAGCTGATCGTCACCGACCTGACGCCCGAGCTGTCGCACATCACGGCGCCGACGACGGTTCTGTATGTGAAGTTCAACGACCCGCGCATGAACGACGCCATGATCGACGGCATGTACGGCGCTGCATTCCGAAATCTGCAGGGCGTGACGCTGAAACGCATCGACGACAGCGCCCATTTCATCATGCTGGACCAGCCCGCGCGGTTCGAGGCGGAAGTGAACGCCTTTTTAGATTAATGGCCCGCACGGTCATGCTTTCGGCGGAAACGGCCTTCACGGTCGCGTGAAGCGGGTAGGCCGTTTCCGCGCGACCGCTGTTCGGCTAGAGCGGTCGCTGGATCGGGATTGAGGTTGGCATGGCGGGTTTCGGCCAAGGCGGTCAGGGCGGCGGGGCGCAGCGGCGCACCCGGATGCAGCAGTTCCTGTACTGGGGCGCGGTGGCGGCCGTCTGGGGCCTGATCTTCCTGGTCGTCTTCTTCGCCGTCTTCGCACGCGACCTGCCCGACACCTCGACCCTGTACGAGATCGACCGCCAGCCCTCGATCACCTATCTGGACCGCAACGGCGCCCTGATCGCCACGCGCGGCACCCAGCAGGCCCCGCCCGCCGACCTGGAATCCCTGCCTGACTACGTCCCGGCGGCCTTCATCGCCATCGAGGACCGACGCTTCTATTGGCACCCCGGCTTCGATCCCGTCGGCATGAGCCGGGCCATCGTCGCCAATATGCGCGCGGGCCGGGTGGTGCAGGGCGGATCGACCCTGACCCAGCAACTGGCCAAGAACCTGTTCCTGACGCCGGACCAGAACCTGAAGCGCAAGGTTCAGGAGTTGATGCTGGCCGTCTGGCTCGAGATGAAATTCTCCAAGAAAGAGATCCTGGCCCTCTATCTGAACCGGGTCTATTTCGGCGCGGGCGCCTATGGCATCGAAGCGGCGTCGCAACGTTATTTCGACAAGAGCGCCAAACAGTTGACCGTCGGTGAGGCGGCCCTGTTGGCCGGGCTGCTGAAAGCCCCGTCGCGCTATTCCCCCGTGTCGGAGTCCGAGCGCGCGGCGACCCGCGCCACCGTGGTCCTGAACGAGATGGAGGACATGGGGGTCATCACCGCCGAACAGCGCGCCGCCGCCGTGCTGGAGCCGGTGCGGGTGTCGCGGACCCTGGCGACCCAGCACGCGCAATATTTCATCGACTGGCTGGACAAGTCGATCCGCGGCCTGGTCGGCGAACCGACCGAGGACCTGGTGGTCGAGACGACGCTGGACCTGACCTTGCAGACCGCGGCCGAGCGCAGCGTGCGCCGCATCCTGGATCGCGACGGATCGCGCGGGGTGCAGCAGGCGGCCCTGGTGGCCCTGGACGGCGACGGCCGGGTGCGGGCCATGATCGGCGGCGCCTCCTACGCCGACAGCCAGTTCAACCGCGCCGTGGACGCCCAGCGCCAGGCCGGCTCGGCCTTCAAACCCTTCGTCTATCTGGCCGCGCTGGAGGCCGGATACACGCCCCAGACCCCGGTGGTGGACGAGCCGATCCGCATCGGCAACTGGTCGCCGCGCAACTATTCCGGGACCTTCGCGGGTCCGATGACCCTGGCCCAGGCCGTGGCCCAGTCGACCAACACCGTGGCCGCCTCGGTCGCCGATCAGATCGGCCGCGACAGCGTGGCCCGCGCCGCCCGCCGCCTGGGCGTCACCAGCCGCATCGGGCTTGAACCGGCCATGGCCCTGGGCGCGGTCGAGGTGTCGCCGATCGACATGGCCACCGCCTATGACGCCTTCGCCAATGGCGGGCGCCGGGTCGAGGCCTATGGCATCAACCGCATCCGCACCCCGCGCGGCCGGGTCATCTATCAACGCAGCGTGCGCGAGAACGCCAGCGGCCAGGCCATCAACAATCCGCCGCTCTATTATCTGAACCAGATGCTGCGTGGGGTGATCACCTCGGGCACAGCGCGGTCGGTGGCCATTCCCGGCCGCGACCTGGCGGGCAAGACCGGCACCACCTCGGACTATAAGGACGCCTGGTTCGTCGGCTACACCGGCGGCTTCGTCACCGCCGTCTGGGTCGGCAAGGACGACAACAGCCCCATGCGCGGCGTGACCGGCGGCTCGTCGCCCGCCGCCATCTGGAAGGGCTTCATGGAGGCGGCTCTGCCGCGCCTGAACGCCCCGCGCATTCCCGACGGCCCGGCCATGCCCGAGGGCTGGCGGCCCCAGGACCCGGTCGGCGACCTTTTGGGCCAGATCGGCGACGCGGTCGGCGGAACCGAATCCGAGCCGGTCGATCCGGCTCAGGGCGAACCCTATCGGCCCGAACCCGAGCGGCCGACGACGCCCGCCCAGCCCGTGATCCGCCCGACCACGCCCCAGCCGGATCGCCGCGACCCGCCGAACCAGCAGCCCGAGGGCCGCCCGGCGCCCGAGAAGAAGTCCGACCCGTTGTTCTTCTGATCGATCCTTCTCCCCTTGGGGGAGAAGGTGGGCGTCGGAGGCGTTCGGATGAGGGGGCTGTGTCAGGCAGGCTGACCGGCTGACAATTATCGCGGATCAGGCCTACCCCTCATCCGTCATGCTCCGCATGACACCTTCTCCCCCAAGGGGAGAAGGACGACGATCAGCGTCCGACTGCGTGCAGTTCGGCGCCGTGATCGCGCAGCCATTTGCGGTGCGGGCGGTGATCCCCGATCAGCCGTTCGACCACCGACCAATAGGCCGGGCTGTGGTCGGCGTGGACCAGGTGCGCCACCTCATGGGCGGCCAGATAGTCCAGCACCGGGGGCGGGGCCATGATCACCCGCCAGGAATAGCGGATCGAGCGATTGTGCGGGCTGCAACTGCCCCAGCGCGATTTGGTGTCGGCGATCGACAGCGTCACCGGCCGCTGGCCCAAGGTCTTCAGATGAACCTCGGTGCGCGCCGTCAGGGCCTCGCGCGCCAGGCGTTTCATCAGATTGACGACCCGGCGGGCATAGGCCTCGCCCTCGCCGCCGGAAAGAATGGTCGGGCCGTCGTGCGTCTCGACCAGTCGGGCCGCCCCGGCGCCGCCGGTCGCGGCCAGCCGCACCGTTCGACCGTGCAGGGGGATGACGCCTCCCGGCGCCAGCGGCGAAGACGGGGGGCGGATCGCCAGCCGTTCGGCGATCCAGGCCGCCTTGGCGCGGGCGAAATCGACCCCGTCCTTCAGCCGCCGCTCGCTGGGAGCGGTGACCACGGCCTCGCCGACACGGGCGTCGATGCGGATCGAGACCCGGCGCGCCCGACGATTGACCGACAGCCGCAGCGTCAGCGGCTCAGCCGTCAGGCCGTCAAGCCGCAGCCGCTGGCCGTGCTGAAAGGCCACCGACGGCCTCCTCGTTCAGGGCGATGAAGTCGCACACCCGCGGATAGATCTCGTCGCGGAAACGGCGGCCGTTGAACACGCCGTAATGGCCCACGCCCGGCTGGACATAGAGCACGCGCCGGTCGTCGGGGATGTTCGTGCACAGGCCGTGCGCGGCCTGGGTCTGGCCGACGCCGGAGATGTCGTCCATCTCGCCCTCGACGGTCATCAGGCCGATGTCGGCGATCTGGGTCAGATCGACCGTGCGTCCGCGATGTTTCAGCAGGCCGCGCGGCAACAGATGCTGTTGGAAGACGATGTCGATGGTCTGGAGGTAGAATTCCTCGGTCAGGTCCAGGACCGACAGATATTCATCATAGAATTCCGCGTGTTTCTGGGCGCTGTCGCCGTCGCCGTCGACCAGGTGGCCGAAATAGCGCTGATGGGCGTCGACGTGTTTGTCCTCGTTCATGGACATGAAGCTGTAGAGCTGGACGAAGCCCGGATAGACCCGCCGCCCGACCGCCGGATAGGGCAGGGGCACGGTGTGGATCATGTTCGACTTGAACCAGGCGAAGGGCCGTTCCTCGGCCAGTTGATTGGTCACGGTCGGCGACAGGCGCGCGTCGATCGGCGATCCCATAAAGGTCATGGAGGCCGGGCGGTTCGGGTCCTTGTCCTCGGCCATCAGGGCGCAGGCGGCCAGCACCGGCGGTCCCGGCTGGCAGACGCCGACGACGTGGGCGCCCGGTCCTACCTGGCCCAGCATGGCGCGGACGTGGTCGATATAGTCGTGGAAGTCGAAGCGGCCTTCCAGCATCGGCACGTTGCGGGCGTTCTCCCAGTCGGTGACATAGACGTCGTGATCCTGGAGGAAGGTCTCGACCGTGCCGCGCAACAGGGTGGCGTAGTGGCCCGACAGCGGGGCCACGATCAGCACGGCGGGGGCCGTCGTGGGCTTTCCGGCCTTGCGCAGATCGGTGACGTCGCGCTCGAACCGCACCAGGCGGCACCAGGGCGAGGACCAGACCACGCGTTCGGCGGTGCGCACCGGCTTGCCGCCGACATCGACCGTCTCCAGCCGCCAGTCGGGCTTGCCGTAACGGCGGGTCAGATTCTCGAACAGCTCGGCCGAGGCATAGGCCGTGCGCCCGATGGCCGTGTCGGACCAGGGGTTGATGGGAGAGGTCCAGAACGTCCGCGCCATCTGCGCGCCGATCCGAAAGGGAGCCGCCGACTGGTAGGCAAGCTCATGTAGCGAATAAAGCATGGAATCCTGTACGCGGCCCAGCCGATTGCTGCAGGGCAGCATGAAACGCCCGCGGCTGCAAAGAGATTATGAACACGGCCGCGTGTTCGGCGGGTCGATTTTCCGCCGATGGATTGAACCGCGCCGCCGTCAGGCCGCACCTATAGCCCTGAAGGGACGGCCCATGACCGAGGACAAGGCCAGATCGAGGGCGCTGGACGGCTATCTGATCGCCGCCGTGCGGACCGGCGACGGCAAGGCCGCCGACCTCTTGGTGCGGCGCTGGCAGCCGCGACTGGTCGCCCACGGCTGGCGTCTGACCGGCGACGTCGACCTGGCGCGCGAGGCGGTTCAGGACGGCTGGATCGAAATCCTGCGCGGGATCGGCCGCCTGCGGGACGAGGCGGCCTTTCCGGCCTGGGCCTATCGCATCGTCACGCGACGTTGTGCGCGGCGGATTCGCGGCCGTCAGCACGACCGGGCCTTGGCCGCGGCCGTCGCCGCGGAGCCTGTGGCGGCTTGGGTCGAGGCGGAGGCTGGCGATCCGCCGGCGTTGCTGCGCCTGAAGCGGGCCATGGCCGGCCTGCCCGCCGAACAGCGGGCGACGGTGGCCCTGTTCCACCTTGAGGATATGAGCGTGGCTGAAACGGCCATCGCCCTGAACGTGCCGGCGGGCACGGTGAAGACCCGCCTGATGCACGCGCGACGCAAGCTGCGCGCCGCGCTGGAAGGAGAGACGTGATGCAGGATCTCGACCGCATGATCGAAGAGGCCCTGAACGACGAGGACCGCGCCCTGTTCGAGCGCACTGCACGCGAGCCGGGCTATTTCGACCAGTTGGGCGGCCTGTTCGGCGGGACGGCGGGCTGGGTCAACGCCATGATGGTGGCGGCCCAGACCGCCATCTTCATCGTCGGGGTCTGGACGGCCTGGCGCTTCTTCCAGGCGGAGGATGTGCTGACCGCCCTGCACTGGGGCCTGCCGTCGGCGGTGCTGCTGTTGATGTCGTTGATGATCAAGCTGGCGCTATGGCCCGCGCTGCAGGCCAATCGCGTCATCCGCGAGCTGAAGCGGATCGAACTGCAGATCGCCCGTTCGCGGGGCTGAGCCGTCAGCCCCGCGCCATCGCCCGGCGGATCACCTCGGCCGAGCGTTGCGGTCCCAGGTCGTGGGCCAGGGCGGCGCGGAAGCGGCCGTCGGGACCCATCAGATAGATGGTCAGCGAATGCTGCATCATATAGCCCGGACCCTCGCCGACCTTGGCGTAGCTGGCGCGGTAGGCGCGGGCGGCGGCCGCCACCTGGTCAGGGGTTCCGGTCAGGCCGACGACGCCCTTGGGGAAGCCGTCGCTGGACAGATAGTCCTTCAGCGCCTGGGGCGTGTCGCGTTCCGGGTCGATGGTGACGAACAGGATCTGCACGTCCTTGGCCTGGTCGCCCAACTGGTCTTTGACCGCCTTCAGCACGCCCAAGGTCGTCGGGCAGTAGTCGGGGCAGTAGGTGAAGCCGAAGAAGACCAGGCTCCATTTGCCGTTCAGGATCGTCTGATCGACCGCCCGGCCGTTCTGATCGACCAGTTGGAACGGTCCGCCGACCAGGGGCTGGCCCGTCTCGCTGACCTCGATGGCGTTGCGCGTCGTCTCGTCGCGGCCGGACATGACGATGGTCGTGACGGCGATGGCGGCGGCCAGGGCCACGCAGGCGGCGGCGAAGATCAGTATGGAACGGCGCGGCATGAGGCCCTCTCACGGTTCGGATCGCACAGGTCTATAGAAGGCCGGTGAGTTCCGAAGAAGTCTTCAGTTCGCCGCAGGCCGGGCCGCAGTCGATCACCGGCTGGCGCGACGTGCCTCGGCGTGGGCGCGGCCTGACCCTGCGCACCCTGATCGTGCTGCGCTGGCTGGCGCTGCTGGGCCAGACGGCGACGGTGCTGACGGCCTATTTCGCCCTGCATTTTCCCCTGCCGCTGTGGCCCTGTCTGGGGGTGATCGGCGCCAGCGTGCTGATGAACCTGGCAGCGACCTCGCATCTGAAACGCACCGACAACCGCCTGCCCGATGGGCGGCAGACGGCGACGCAACTGGGCTTCGACATCGTCCAACTGGCGACCATGCTGGCCCTGACGGGCGGGCTGGAGAACCCGTTCTGCCTGTTGCTGGTCGCGCCGGTGACCATCGCGGCGGCGGCCCTGCCGTCGCGCCAGGCCATGCTGTTGGGCCTGATGGCCATGATCGCCACCGGGGTGCTGTTCTACTGGTCCCTGCCGCTGCCGTGGCGCCAGGGCGAGCATCTGGACCTGCCGCCGCTGTACCGGTTCGGCATGGGTCTGGCCCTAGTGACGGGGGTGGTGTTCACCGCCGCCTATGCCTGGCGGGTGGCGACCGACGCCGAGAAGCTGGAGCTGGCCCTGGCCACGACCCAGGATGTGCTGCAACGCGAACAGCGGCTGGCGGCCCTGGGCGGGCTGGCGGCGGCGGCGGCGCATGAGCTGGGCACGCCGCTGGCGACCATTCAGGTGGTGGCCAAGGAGCTGTTGCGCGCCTCGCCGCCCGACAGTCCGGCGGCCGAGGACGCGGCCCTGATCCTGCAACAGTCCGAACGGTGCCGCATCATATTGAAGCGCCTGTCTCAAAGGCCTGAACAGGGCGACCCCCTGTACGCCGACGTCGGCCTGAAGGCGTTCCTGGAAGAGGTGGTCGAGCCGCACCGGGGCTTCGATCTGGAGTTCGAGGTCGCCGTCCTGACCCCGCCCGGCCGCCCGGCGCCGCGCATCAAACGCCTGCCCGAGATCATCCACGGCCTGTCGACCCTGGTCGAGAACGCCGCCGACTTCGCGCAAGACCGGGTCATCGTCCAGGCCACGGTGGACGCCGGCTGGATCGAGATCGCGGTCATCGACGACGGTCCCGGCTTCGCCTCCGAAGTGCTGCCGCGCCTGGGCGAGCCGTATGTGACCAGCCGTCCGCACGGCAAGGCGCGCCAGGCCCTGGCGGCCCAGATCGCCGCCGCCGCCCGCCCCGTCACCCCGTTCCGCGGCAGGAAGGCGCCGCCCAAGCCCCAGCCGATCGCCCCCAGCCAGGGCGGCATGGGCCTGGGCTTCTTCATCGCCCGCACCCTGCTGGAGCGAACCGGCGGGGCGCTCAGCGTCGGTCCCGCCGCGCCCGAGGCCGGGCGGCGCGGCAACAAGGGCGCGCGCGTCGCCGTGCGCTGGTCGCGCCAGAGTCTGGAGGCGCCGCCCGAGACCCTTGCCGAAATGTCGCAGGACGCTCACTGAACCTTGAATGCGAGGGACCGCCTCCCGACCTGCGGCCCAGGAGATTTGAATGCCCGACCTCGAAGCCCGTATCGCCGCCCTGCCCGACACGTCGCTGCTGCTGCTCGACGACGACCAGGCGTTGCGCACCCGCATGGGCCGGGCGCTGGAATCGCGCGGCTTTTCGGTGCTGCTGGCGTCGTCGGTGGCCGAGGCCATGCAGATTCTGAAGGACCAGGCCCCCGCCTTCGGCGTCTTCGACATGCGGCTGGAGGACGGCAACGGGCTGAAGGTGGTCGAGGCCCTGCGCGACCGGCGCGAAGACGCCCGCATCGTCATGCTGACCGGCTATGGCGCCATCGCCACCGCCGTGGCGGCGGTCAAGGCCGGGGCGGTCGACTATCTGTCCAAGCCCGCGGACGCCGACGACGTGGTCAAGGCCCTGCTGGCCGTCGGCGACGCGCCCGAGCCGCCCGAAAACCCGATGAGCGCCGACCGCGTGCGCTGGGAGCATATCCAGCGGGTCTATGAGCTGTGCGATCACAATGTCTCGGAGACAGCGCGGCGCCTGGGGATGCACCGGCGGACGCTGCAGCGGATTTTGGCGAAACGGGCGCCGCGATGAGGGAGTAGGGCTTAGGGGTTAGGTCCTAGGGCTTAGTTTGGTCAGCAGGGCGCGAAGCATACGGCCGATCTCATCGGCTTCGGTTAAGGCGACCTCGATGTCCGCCGCCGCGCAGTAGCCGATCCGTTCGGCCAACAGCAAATGCGTCTCTAGCTCCTTGAGCGAACCCTGCGCGATACGGACAAAGCTCATATAGGCTGGGCGCGTGCCTCGACCGTAGCCCTCAGCGATATTCGCTGGAATGGACACGGCCGCTCGACGTGCCTGAGACGTGAGACCGAACCGCTCGTCCGTCGGAAAAGCCTTGCTCAGCCGATAGACGGCTTCGGCCAAGCCCATGCTTCGTTGCCAGACGATGAGATCACGATAACTCTGCATATCACCCTCCTAAGCCCTAAGCCCTAAGCCCTACTCCCTCACGGACCGCATCGCGGCCAACCGGGCGAAGGCCAGGGTCAGGGCTTTGCGCCGTGCGGGGGCCAGCGGGGTGAGGGGCGCGTCTCTGACCACGGCGCCGCCAAAGCCGTCAGCGACGATCAGGCCCGGTTCGTCGGGCAGGACGCCCTCGGGAAACTCGGGCGCGACGGCGAAGTAGAAGGCGTCGCAGAACGGGCCGTACTCATGCCATTTGCGGTCGACGCGATAGTCGTCGATCCCCGACTTCACCTCGACGATGGCGATGTCGCCGCGCGGTCCCAGCGCCATGACGTCGGCCCGGCGCCCGTTCGGCAGGGTGACCTCGCACAGGGGCGCATAGCCCATGTCGATCATCAGCCGCGCCGCCCCGCGCGTGACGCCCAGTGTCGTCTCAGGACGCGAGAAGACCAGCTCCAGATGGACGGCGGCGTCGGGCATCGGGCTTTATGTTCTGCTTGTGTTCCGTCGGTCAAGCAGGAGGGCTGGCGGTCAGGGCGCCAACCGCGCCCGGTTGACGGCCCATTCGGCGCGGCTCTGGCCCCATTTCTCGGCCTCGATCTCTTCATAGGGCGGCGGGCAGCGGGCCATGCCGAGCACCTTGGACCCCAGCTTTTCGGCCAGCCGTTGCGACGGGGCGTTCTCGGGGTCGATGCAGTGGATCACGTCGTCCCAGCCCAGCACGTCGAAGGCGTAGTCCATCGATGCGGCGGCCGCCTCCAGCGCATAGCCCTTGCCGGCGGCCTCGGGGTGGACGCCCCAGCCGACTTCGTTGCCGGGCCAGCCCAGCGGCCGCCACGGGCCGACGCGGCCCATCCACAGGCCGGTGTCGCGCTCGATCAGGCTGAACATGGCGACGCCGGTCAGGCTCCAGGCCCCGGCCATGGTCATGAAGCCGCGCCAGGCCACTTCGGGAACCATGGGACCGCCGATGAAGCGGGCGCTTTCATGGGCCATGGAGTCCGCCCAGCGCGGAAAATCCTCCATGCGCGGCGGACGCAGGGTCAGGCGGGCGGTCTCGATCACCGGGCCGGAGAGGTCTGGGGCGGTCATAGAGGATACTCCCGTTCCAAGGCGTAGAAGCCGCCGTTATCGCTCAGCGCGCTGCTGTACAGTCCGAACCGGTCGATCCGAAACGGCGGCGAATGCAGCAGATTGTGGCCGACGGTCCAGGCTCCGATCCGATCCGGGTCGGTCTGGGGCTTCAGATAGGCCAGGGTGACGTGCGGCCGATAGGCGCGCTTTTCCAGCATCAGCCCGGCCCGTTCGCCCGCCGCGCGGCAGCGTCCGGCCAGGACGTTCAACCGTTCATTGGACGCCACCCCGGCCCAGATGGCGTGGGTGCGGTGGCCTTCTCCAAAGGCCCCCACGCCGCTCAGTTCGATGTCGAACGGAGCGGCCGTGACGCGGGCCAGTTCGGAGGCGACGTCGTCAGCCGTGCGCGCGTCCATCTCGCCGTAGAAGGCCAGGGTGACGTGCAGCGCCTCCTCGGGTCGCCATTTGGCGCCGGGCAGGCCGGATTGACGCCGTTTCAACGTCTCGGCGACGTCCGGCGGGATCGACAGGGCGGCGAACAGGCGGACCATGCGACCGTTGGTAGCGGTCCCGATCCGGCCCGCAAAGACCGGATTCGCTTGCACCGGCCGGGCGCCGACCCGATATTCCCCGCTTACGCCGGGCGGAGGACCGCCCGCGATTGGGAGACGAAACGCGCGATGAGCGATTTCAACAACGGTTACGCCCGCCCGGCGCCGGCCAGCCTCGACATGTCGGTCGACGCCGGTCTGCGCGCCTTCATGCTGGGCGTCTATAACAAGCTGGCCCTGGGCCTGGTGGTCGCGGGCGCCCTGGCCTGGGTCACCGGCAATGTGCCGGAGGTGCAGCAGCTTCTGTTCGTGCGCACCGCCGACGGCCGCCTGGGCATCACCGTGCTGGGCATGGTGGTGCAGTTCGCGCCGCTGGTGCTGCTGTTCGGCTCGATGTTCTTCATGCGGAACCCGACGGCGCGCGGCGTGAACATGCTGTACTGGGCCGTGGTCGCCACCATCGGCGCGGGCCTGGGCGTGCTGTTCCTGCGTTACACCGGCGGGTCTCTGGCCTCGACCTTCTTCGTCACGGCCGCCGCCTTCGGCGCGCTGAGCCTGGTCGGCTATACGACCAAGAAGAACCTGTCGGGCATGGGCACTTTCCTGATCATGGGGGTGATCGGCCTGGTCATCGCCTCGATCGTCAACATCTTCATGCAGTCGGGGACGCTGTACCTGATCATTTCGGGCGTGGGCGTGCTGATCTTCTCGGGTCTGATCGCCTATGACACCCAGCGGCTGAAGATGACCTACTACGCCCTGGGCGGCGACAAGGCGGCCATGGGCGTGGCCACCGGCTATGGCGCGCTGAGCCTGTTCATCAACTTCGTGAACCTGTTCCAGTTCCTGCTGGCCTTCATGGGCGGCAACCGAAACTAGGCGAAACGGATCGCTGAGCGACCCGAGGCCCCGGTGGAGACGCCGGGGCCTTTTTCATGAATTCACATTGAGCGTCGGCGGGATTCCCACTCACCGTTTCCCCGGCGAATGCCGGGGTCCCGATCCAGTCTCGGTCTCTGGGATCAGGACTGGGCCTGGTGTCGCAATCGACGGAGACCTGCCATCTGGCCCCCGGCATTCGCCGGGGAAGCGGAGAAGGCTCGATCACCGGTCGCCTGACGAGACACAGCCTTTTTCGTTCAGGCGCACGCTTTATCCATCGCCGCATCGATGGCGGCGACGGTCTGGCCGATCTCGTCGTCTGTCAGGGTCGGGTGGACCAGGAAACACAGGCCGGTCTCACCCAGCAGGCGTGCGGTCGGCAGGCGCTGGGCTGGGCGGCCGACCGTATCGAAGGCGCGCTCCAGATAGACCTCGGGCGCCGAGCCTTGCAGGCAGGGAACGCCCCGCGCGTTGATCGCCGCGATGATCCGGTCGCGGTCCCATCCGGGCGCCAGGCGATCCGGCGCGACGAAGGCGTAGGCGCGGTACCAGGCGTGGGTCGTGTCGGAGGCGACAGGCGGAACGCGCAGGGCCGGCCAGCGTGCGCAGGCCGCCAGAATCCGTCCGGCGATCTCGGCCCGGCGCGCCGTCCAGCCGGCCATGCGGTCCAGTTGGATCAGGCCCAGCGCCGCCTGCATCTCGATCATCCGGCCGTTGGTGCCCAGCCGGTCGTGCACCAGGCGCGGGCCGGGCGGGTGTTCGCGCTCGTACATCGCCTCCCAGGTCTTGCCGTGGTCCTTGTAGGACCAGACCGCCGACCAGATGTCCGGGTCGTCGGTGGTGATCATGCCGCCCTCGCCGCCGGTGGTCATGATCTTGTCCTGGCAGAAGGACCAGGCGCCGATGTGGCCGATGGCGCCGACGTTGCGCCCGCGATAGCGCGCGCCGTGGGCCTGGGCGCAGTCCTCGATGACCTTGAAGCCGTGCTGAGCCGACAGGTCCATGATCGGCTCCATGTCGCAGGGCATGCCGCCCAGGTGGACGCAGACGACGGCCTTGGTGCGGGGCGTCAGCGCGGGCCGGATGGTCGCGGCGCTGACGCCTTGGGTGTCGGCGTCGACGTCGGCGAAGACCGGCGTCGCCCCGGCCATGGCGATGGACGAGGCCGAGGCCACGAAGGTGCGCGGGGTGGTGATCACCTCGTCGCCCGGCCCGATCCCCAAGGCCGCCAGCGCCGCGTCCAGCGCCACCGTGCCGTTCGACAGGGCCACGGCGTGACGGGTCCCGACCCAGTCGGCGAAGCGGCGCTCGAACTGGCGGCACAGGTCGCCGGTCCAGTAGTTGACGCGGTTCGAGGCCAGGACGGCGGCGACCGCCTCGATCTCTTCGGGCGAATAGCTGGGCCAGGGCGAAAAGGGGGTGTTCAGCATTCGCGTCCTCGCATCGGCCGGGCCGGAACGCCGACCACGGTCTGGCCGTCCGGGACCGGTTTGACCACCGCCGCCCCGGCGCCGACACGCGTCGCCGCGCCCAGCGTCAGCCCCTCGCGCACCACGGCGCCGATGCCGATCCAGGAGCGTTCGCCCGCCGAGACCCCGCCCGCCAACCGCGCGCCGGGCGAGACGTGGACGCCGTCGCCCAGGACGCCGTCGTGATCGACGCTGGCGCCCGTATTGATGATCACCGCCCGGCCCAGGCGCGCCCCGGTCCCGACCACGGCCTGGGCCAGGATCACGGTTCCGCCGCCCAGCATCGCCCTGGGGCTGACCCAGGCCGTCGGGTGGATCACGGTCGCCAGGACAAGGCCGCGCGCGGCCAGGTCCAGCGTCGCCGTCAGTCGCCGGTCGTTGTCGCCCAGGGCGACGACCACGCCGTCGAATTCGGCGGCCCTGGCGAACAGGGCGTCCGCGTCGCCCAGCACCGGCCAGGGATGGTCCCCCGGCGGTGCCTCGCGGTCGAACAGGCCCGGCACGGTCCAGCCCGCCGCCTCGGCCGCCTCGGCCACGACCCGCGCATGGCCGCCCGCCCCCAGGATCGCCAGCCGTCTGGTCATGCCGTCCCCCACCGTTCGCGCCAGGCGCCGTAGATCAGCACCGGCCACAGCCGCCGTCCGTGATCGGCGCGTCCCGCCTTGTGCGCGCTCCAGAGTGCGCGAACTGTCGCCGGATCGAAGGCCGCCTGGCCCGCCAGCCGCTCCGGCGCCAGCAGATGTTCGGCCCAGTCCGCCAACGGCCCGCGAATCCAGTCGCCGATGGGCGGGGTGAAACCGGCCTTGGGCCGGTCGGTCAGGGCGGCGGGGGCGTATCTGTCCAGCAGCCGCCGCAACGGCCGCTTGCCGATCCCGCCCGACAGTTTGAGACCCATCGGCAATCGCCAGGCCAGGACGGCCACGTCCGGGTCCAGATAGGGACAGCGCGTCTCCAGCGAATGATGCATGGCCGCGCGGTCGACCTTGGTCAGGACGTCGTCGGGCAGATAGCCCAGATAGTCGGCCAGCATCATCCAGCGGGTGTAGTCGTCTTCATCCGACGGCGGCGCATCGGGCGCGACCGCTCCGGGCCAGACCCGCAGCGCCGCCGCATAGAGGGCGCGCGGGTCGTCGGCGGCGTCCAGCATGGCCGCCAGGTCGTCGATCCGCCGCGCGACCGAGGCCGAGGCCCCCGCCCCCGCCGCCAGCCGCTCGACCAGGCCCAGGGGCGTGTGCCGCAACAGGCCGGCCGCGCCCCGTCGCAAGGGCCGCGGCCACGGTCCCAGCGTCCGCCGGATGCGCGGCAGCAGGCGATGGCGGTTATAGCCGCCGAACAGTTCGTCGCCGCCGTCGCCCGACAGGGCCACCGTCACCTGCCGCCGGGCCAGGGCGGCGATCAGCGAGGTTGGGATTTGAGACGCGTCGGCGAACGGCTCGTCATACATGTCGGCCAGGGTCGGCACGACGGCCCACGCCTGGTCCGACGACACGCGCAGGGCGTGATGTTCCGTGCCCAGATGATCGGCGACGGCCTTGGCGTGGCCGCTCTCGTCGAAGGCCGCCTCGTCGAAGGCGACAGTGAAGGTCTTGATCGGCCGGGCTGAGCGCGCCTGCATCAGGGCCGTGATCAGCGAGGAATCGACGCCCCCCGACAAAAAGGCCCCCAGCGGCACGTCCGAGATCATCTGCCGCTCGACCGCGCGGCCCAGCGTATCCTCCAGGGCGGCGTCGGCGGCGTCTGGATCGGTGATCGGATCGGCCGCGCCTCGCGCCGCCACCGCCTCGATCGCCCACCAGCGGACGGGCGCGGGCCAGGTCCGCCCGTCGCTGGGCGTCCAGCTCAGCCAGGACCCGGCGGGCAGTTTCCGCGCGGCGCGATAGATGGTCAGCGGCGCGGGCACATGGCCGCGCTCGGCGAAGGCGGCCTCGGCCTGGGGATCGACGGCGGGATCGAAGCCGGGCGCGACGCGCAGGGCCTTCAGCTCCGAGGCGAAGACCAGGGCGTCGCCCGCCCAGCCGTAATACAGCGGCTTCTCGCCCGCCCGGTCGCGCGCCAGGGTCAGACGGCGCTGCACCCGGTCCCAGACGGCGAAGGCGAACATGCCCGCCGACGCCTCCAGGGCCGAGACCACGCCGTGCCGGGCGATCCACTCCAGAAAGACCTCGGTGTCCGAACGCCCGCGCCAAGCGATGGCCGGACCTTCGGCGTCCAGGCGGCGGCGCAGAGACTCGGCGTTGTAGATCTCGCCGTTGAAGTTGATGACGTATCGGCCGTCCGCCGACAGCATGGGCTGGGCGCCCGCCTCGGTCAGGTCGATCACCGCCAGCCGGGCCTGGCCGAAGGCCGCGCCGTCGGCGGCCCACAGGCCCACGCCGTCCGGGCCGCGTCGCCGCAAGGTGGCGATCATGGCCCGCGCCGAGGCCTCGGGCGGCGTCCGCGCCGAGACGGCGCCGGCTATGCCGCACATGGCGCGATCGCGATTCGGCGACGGGGGCTGGACATGACGTCAGGCTAGTCCCGCCGTGGCGCAGAGCAAGCGTTCCCAGCGATCGGCCGAATCGTCCGCTCCCGCCATCGCCTCGGCCCGCGCCCGCCCGGCCGCTCCCAGCCGTTCGCGCAGGGCCGCGTCGGCCATCAGCCGCTCCAGCCCGGCCGCGAAGGCGTCGACACGGTCGTCTCCGGGCTGGACCAGCAGGCCGGTCTGCTCATCCAGGACCACTTCATTCGTGCCCGGACAATCGGCGAAGCCGACGACGGGCAGGGTCTGGGCCATGGCCTCCAGCGTCGCCAGGCCGAAGGATTCGTAGGACGACGACAGGGCGAAGACGTCGGCCTGGGCATAGGCGCCGACGATGTCGTCGGTCACGCCGGGCAGGGCGATGCGGTCGCCCAGGCCGGTCTCTGCGGCCAGGGCCTCAAGCTCCGGCCGCAGACGCCCCTCGCCCAGGATGCGCAGCCGCCAGTCGGAAAAGCGCGGCGCGACCCGGGCGAAGGCGCGGATCAGCAGGGCCTGGTCCTTCTGTTCCTCCAGCCGCCCCACGTTCAGGACTAAACGGCCCGAACGCGTCGATGTCGCCGGTGGGGCGATCATGATCGGATTGGGCATGACCACCATGCGGCGGCGGACATCGGCGGTGTATTCGGCGCCCACGGCCTCGGTCGTCACGGTCACGCGCCGGACCAGTCGGGCGGCGAGACGGAACAGGGCGTAGTCGACGGCGCGGTCGCGATAATGGGCGCGGGCGCCGTGCTCGCTGGCGATCACGGGCAGGCCGCTTCCCGTCAGGGCCAGGGCCAGGGGCACGAACATCGAATGGCCGAAGCCGATCGCCACGTCCGGCGCCTGGGCCATGATCGTGCGGCGCAGATCGAGAATGCGGGCCGGCAGCTCGTGCGGTCGGGTCGGCCGGGCGCTGTCGCCGACGCCCCGGTTGATTAGCCGCACCGCCGGATCGAGCGGATAGAAGGGCCGGGCGTCGGGCGCGTCCCAGGTCAGGACCGTCACCGCATGGCCGCGCCGGACCAGGGCGGCGGTCAGATGGGCCAGAACCCGTTCCGACCCGCCGGAGGCGCGCTCCAGCCGCTTGATGGCGAACAGCAGTTTCATCGCCGGGCCGCCTGGGCGAACAGGGCTTCCCATCGGTCGAAGACAGCGTCGGGCGCATAGGCGGCGATGGCGTCTCGCCCCGCCGATCCCAGGGCGGCGCGACGGTCGGGATCGGCCATCAGCGCGCCCAGGGCCTGGGCCAGGGCCGCCTCGTCGCCCATGGGCGCGGCCAGCAGGCCGGTGCGATCCGGCTGGATCAAGACATTGACCCCGGCGCAGTCGGCGAAGCCCACGGCGGGCAGGCCGTGGGCCATGGCCTCGGCCAGGGCGTTGGGGAACCCCTCCCAACGCGCGGGCAGGCAGAACAGTTGGGCGTCGCGGTAATGGCGCGCGACATCGGTCTGGGCGCCGATCAGGCGGATGCGGCCGGGCGGGGCGGCGGACGCGGCCAGGGCCTCGATCTCCGCTCGATCCTCGCCGTCGCCGACCAGAACCAGGTCCCAGTCGGGAAAGTCGTCGGCCAGCCGCCCGAAGGCGCCGACCAGAACCGCCGGATTCTTCTGCGCGCTGAGCCGGGCGACGCACAGCAGGGTCTTGCGGCCAGTCTCGGAACCCTTCGGATCGGCCGTTTTCGTGACGCGTCCGACCGGATTGGGGATGCTGACGATCCGGTCACGGATGAAATCGGGATAGCCGTCGCGATAGGCGTCGAACTGTACGGTCACGAACCGCGCCAGACGAAAGCTCTGGAACTGAAAGGTCCGGCCGTGGCCGTCCTTTTGATGGTCGAACCGCTGGGGGGCGTTGCGTTCGGCGGCGATGACGGGAACGCCCATGCCCAGGGCCGCCGCGGCCATGGCGACGAAGGCGCCGTGCTGGAAGCCGATGATCACGTCGGGACGGAAGCGCCGCACGACGCCGCGCATGGCCGCCAGCCGCGCCAGGATTTCGCGCGGCGAGGCGCGCCGCGACGGGTCGCCGATGGCGATGCGGGTCCAGTCGACGGCGGGGTCCAGCGGATAGAAGGTCCGCGCCTCGGGCGGGTCCAGGGACGTCAGGGCCACCTGATGGCCGCGTCGGACCATCTCGTTCATCAGGACAACGGACATCCGCTCCACGCCGCCCGCGACCCCGTCGTATTTGCGGCTGTTGAACAGGATTCTCATGCCGAACCGGCGTCCCGGTTCATGCGGCCCTCGTGCGCCAGCCGCGCGGGACCGGACTGCAACAGGCGTCGCACGGTCAGGATCGGCCGGTTCAGGAACAGGCCGAAGGCGCGCCATGCGGCCTCGCCGCGCCGCCGCGAGAACCAGGCCTCGCGGAACTGGAACCACGCGCGGGCGTGGCGGTACAGGCCCTGCCGCTCCAGCCAGGCGCGGTGTTTGTCGACCACCGCCAATTCGGCGGCCAGGTTCCGCGCCGGGGTCTTGTCCGAACCTTGGGTGGCGTGTTGCAGATACAGACGCTCCGGGCAGCCGACGAAACGCCCCCCCGCCAGGGCCAGGCGGATGGCGATGTCCACGTCTTCGGCGCGGCCCAGGGTCTCGTCATAGCCGCCGACGGCCCGCAAGGCGGCGACCGGCGCCATCAGGGCGCAACTGGGCGTGCCGGCGCCGTAGAAGGCGTCGGCCGTGCGCCGGTTCACCAGCAGATAGCCGACGACCTCATCTCCTTCGGGCGGGCGGCCTTGCGAGCCGATGGCCGGGGCCTGGATCTCATAGCCGTTGGGATAGCGGCGCGCGCCCGAGGCGAAACACAGCACCGGCCCGCCGCCGGTCGGTTCGGTCTCGATCCGCGCGACCTGGATCGCGATCCGTTCCGGCGCGCTCTCGTCGTCGTCGTCGAAGAAGGCGATGTAGCGGCCGGTCGCCTGGGCCAGCAGGGTGTTGCGCGCCGCCGCCACGCCGCCGTTGACCGGCCGCCGGATCAACCGCCCGTTGGGCAGGTCTCGCAAGGCCGCCTCAGCGGCCTCGGCCGAGCCGTCGTCCGAGGCGTCGTCGACGACCAGGATCTCGGCATCCGGCCAGGTCTGGGCCGCCGCGCTGGCGATGGCGCGGGCGATGGTGTCGCACGCCTTGTAACAGGTGATGCCCACCGTCACCCGGGTCACGTCGGTCTCGCCAACAGGTGCGAGGTGCGGATCGACAGCTCATCGTCCGTCAGATCGCGGAAGGCGGGATCGAGGTCGCGCCGGGCGAGGGGAAGCGCGGGCCAGCGGCCGAAATCCTCGACGATCAGGTCGAACCCGGCCTGGCGGATCAGGTCGTGCATCGTCCGGGCGCGCACGCGGTTGGTGTAGAAGCCCGCGTTCCGCATCGTCGGCGATTCCCAGACCGCTTCGGAAAACCGCAGGCTGTTCAGGCCGTGGGACAGGTGGTCCTGAAAGTCGATGTTGTGCGACATCCGCCCGCCCGGCGTCAGCACCCGGCGCATCTCGGCCAGCAGGCGCGGGAGTTGTTTCAGCGGAATGTGCTCCAGCACCGAATGCGACCAGATCAGATCGACCGACCGATCCGGCAGCGCCGCGAAGGCCTCGACCCCGGTCGTCAGATAGCGGGCCGAGCAACGCGCCAACACCTGTTCCAGGGTCTGTGCGTCCGACAGGTCGGGCGGCGTCTGGCCGCGTTCGGTCAGGGCGGCGGCCATGGCGCGGTACAGATCGACCTCGCGCCGGGCATAGGGGCCGGCGTCGACCAGTAGGGTTTGATCAGCGCCGTGCGCGCGCGCGGCGACGGCCGAGGCCAGGCTGTCGCCCGGCCCGATCTCCAGCACCGTCTTTCCGTCCAGCCGTCCGTCGGGGAAGGCGCGGCGGACATGCAGGTCAAAGGTCCTCAAGGCATAGTCGGGCCGGTCCATCCGGCCCAGCCGGAACAGACCCAGCTCGCGCCAGCGGTCATAGGGCAGGCCCAGGCGCGACAGGGCGACCTTGGCCGCGATCTTCAGGCGCCAGTTCATCCCGCCCCTCCCGGCGCCGGGCCGCGGCGGTGCAGGTCGCGCACCCCGGCCCGCGACGCCGACATCGGCAGGGCGTAGGCCAGCCGTTTCGCGGTCTCGACCGGGCGGTTCAAGGCTAGGGCCAGAAGGCCCGCGGCGAACCGGCCGCGGCGCCCGGCCAGCCAGTCGAATTTCAGCGCCGTCCAGCGACGGGCGAAGGCATGGGCGCGCGCGGTTCCGAACACGGCCCGGTGCTTGTCCAGCAGGGCCAGCATGGCCTCGCGCTCGGCCGTCAGGGTCTTGTCGCCGGCCAGGGTCAGGGTCTGGCGCACCAGGGGTTCGGCCACGCCGACGAAATGGGCGTCCGCCAGGGCCAGGCGGATGGACAGGTCGGTGTCCTCGCTGCGCCGGAAAGCGGGGTCGAAGCCGCCGACGCGGACATAGGTCGAGCGCCGCGCGGCCTGACTGCATGTCGCCAAGGCGCCGTAGCCGTCGGCCAGGGGCCGGCCTGTCAGTATGCGCTCGGCCACCGCCCGGCCGTGCGGGGCGCGAACCGTCTCACGTCCGCCCATGGTGGTTTCGATCCTCTGGGTCCCGTCCGGCGCGGTCTGCAGACGCGCCGCATGGCAGATCACCGGTCCGCCCGGCGCGAACCGGGATTCATAACTCTCGATGCGGGCGATCTGGTTGGTGATGCGGTGCGGAACGCTTTCGTCGTCGTCGTCGAAAAAGACCACGAACTCTCCGGCCGCCGCCTCCAGCAGGCTGTTGCGCGCCGCCGCGACCCCCTGGTTGCGGGCATGGCGGATCAGGCGGATCTGGGGGTGGAGCGCCGCCATGGCTGCGACGCGGTCGGCCGTGCCGTCGGTCGAGGCGTCGTCGACCACCAGGATCTCGATCGGCCGCCAGTCCTGGGCCAGGGCCGAGGCCAGGGCGTGTTCGATCGTGTCCTGGGCGTTGAAGGCGGTCATGGCGACGGTCGCCAGGGGCCTGGCCATGGTCGGGGCGCTCCCGGGGCGGCGGATCGCGGGCGCGCCGACCTTAGGCGCCGGGTCCGCGCCGGACAAGGCGAGGCGGGCGCTCATGTCGCCGGTCCCAAGCGATAGCCGCGGCGATAGACCCTGAGGGCCGCGGTCCAAACCGCCCACAGCACGACCGGCCCGATGATGCCCGCGAACAGGCGCAGGAAGGGATTCTGGGCCTCGACCTCCAGGCCGATCAGGCGGCCGATGCGCCATATCCCCCAGAAGGCGTAGTAGTGGAACAGGAAGATGAACAGGGTCGCCTGGCTGATCACGATGGTCACGCGCGCCAGCACGTTCGGCAGGCTGATCCGGTCCAACCAGATCACCGGCAGGATGATCAGCGGCATATAGATCGCCCGCGTCTCGCCGCCGAAGGCGTCCACGCCCAGGAACAGGACGGCGACGGACGCCGCCAGCACCCCGGTCAACAGCCAGCGCCCCGTGAGCGTGGGCAGGTCCGAGGCGCGAACGGCCCAGATCAGCCATCCGAAGACCAGGTTCCACAGGATCAGGTGCGGCAGCTTGTCGGCCCAATAGGTCGTGTCCCACGTCGCATAGGAGGCCAGGGCCAGGCCGCAACTGACCAGATACAGGCCGCCGACCCACAGGATCGGGCGTCGCGCGATCCGCGCGCCCATGTCGGTCAGCAGGAACAGGGGGATCAGCACGATCAGCATCTGACCGATCGCCTGGGCGTACCAGATGGGAAACAGGGCGACCCGGAATTTGTAGAGCCAATTGCTCCAGAACCCCAGTTCGGGAAGACTGATGTGTCCGACGCCGACCTGCCAGACCAGGGCCAAAAGGAAGCTGGGCAGGATCAACCGCACGCCGAAGCGGAACATGGCGCGCACGGCCTCGCGCGTCGTCGCGCCGAAGCCGAACTGGGCCATGGCCAGGCCCGAAACGACCAGAAGCGCGTTCAGGCCGCCGTGCATGTTGATGCCGAACACCACGTGATTGGCCACGACCAGGACGATGGCCGCCGCGCGCGCCACGACCACGGTCTCGACCGACCGCATGTCGTTCACGACCAGGCCTCCCGGCGATGTTCCAGCGCCTCGACCGACATATGGGTCCAGCCGTCGGGCAGGCGGCCCATGACGTCTTCCAGGGCGACGGACAGTTCGACGTAGTTCAGGGAATCGGCGCCCAGGGAGGTGAAGCTGTCGGTCATCGTCACCGGGCGGCGCAGCACGTCGCGGAACACATCGACGACGGCGCGCGTGCGGTCGCCGCCGCCCGCCAGCAGCCGCCAGGTCTCCACGGCCGTGTCGCGGGCGAAGCGCAGCGGATGGGCCGGCAGCCAGGCCTTGCTCGGCGTCGTCGGCTTCAGCGCGCCATAGTCCGGCTTGCCCGAGACCAGGCGGGGCAGGGCGTCCACCCGCCGGGTCTCGACCAGGGTCGTCGGCAGACCCAATTCCTGGGCCAGATGCGCGGCCGACGTCGCCTCGGCGCCTTCACAGACGACCAACAGGCCCTCGCCCTGGGCCACGGCCGCCGCCGTCACGCCGCGCGCCGCCAGCAGCCGTTCGACCTCGTCCAGGCCGATGCGGACGCCCAGGGGTTTGATGAAACGCGAGCGCCGCCCGGTGATGACGAACAGGCCGTCGGGCCGCCGCACGGCCAGGTCGCCGGTGGCCAGGCGCCCCAGGGATTGGGCGGCCGCCAGATCGGCGCGCCGCGTCGCATAGCCGGCCATGACGTTCGGCCCGCGATAGATCAGTTCGCCCTCGGTCTCCGGCGTGTCGATCGTGCGGCCCTGCTCGTCCTGGAGCGACAGCTCGCCGCCGGGAATGGCCACGCCCATGGCCTCGGGCGCCGTCTCGGCCAGTTTGGGCGGCAGATAGGCCATGCGCGGCGCGGCCTCGGTCTGGCCGTACATGACGCAGAAGTCCCAGCCCGCCTTGCGGCCGCGTTCGGCGAACCGCCGCACCAGCTCGGGCCGCAGCTTGCCGCCCGCCTGGGTCAGCAGGCGCAGGCTGGGCGTTCGTTCCAGATCGTCGCCGTCGGCCAGGACCTCCCAGGTGTGCGGCACGCCCGACAGGGTCGTGGCGCCGTGCGTCCGCGCAAACCGCCAGAAGGCCGGGTCCTGCACCGAACGGTCGGTCAACAGCAGGGCGCCGCCCGACAACAGGGTCGAATGGATCACCGACAGGCCGTAGGTGTAGGTCGGCTTCAACGAAGTGATCGCCCGGTCCTCGGCCGTCAGGCCCAGATAGTCGACGATGGCCTCGGTGTTCGAGCGGATGGCGCCGTTGGTGATCTTGACCATCTTGCTGGCGCCGGTGGTGCCCGAGGTCGAGAACAGCAGCACCAGGTCGGGATGGACCCCTTCGCCCGAACCCTTGTCGTCGCCGGTCTCGATCGCCGTCGTCATGTCGCCGCAACGGATGAGGACCAGGGGACCGAAGGCCGCCCGCAAGGCGTCGGCGCGGCCGCTCTCGGCCAGATGCGCCAGGCCGCCGTTCAAAAGGACGCCCAGATAGGCCGCGATCGTGGACGGCGCATTGCCGCCCTCGATCACCGTCAGACACGGGCCGGGCAGCTCGGCGGCCACCGCCCGCGCCTCGGTCTCCAGCCGCGCATAGGTCCAGACGTCGCCGCTCTCGGCCACTAGGGCCGGGCGGTCGGCGTGACGCCGAAGAGTTTCCGCGACCGCCCGCCTCATCCGGCCCGCCGTATGGCCGAGACGCACCAGAAGGGCGGCCCTTCCTCGCGGAAGCGGATGTCGCCGAAGCCGGCGTCGGCCAGCATCTTGGTGATCTCGGGTCGGGTGAAGCGCTGCTCCAACCGGGTGCCGAACCGGTCCAGCGCATCGGTCTTCAGCGAATACAGGCCCTGCCAGCGATAGTTGGACAGGGGGAAGTTCGTCACGTCGACGCCGCGCCGATCCAGCCACCGGGCCAACCTCGCCAGGGGCCAGTACACCGTCAGGGCGATGGCGTAGGCGACGGCGTGTTTCAGGCCGAACGGCAGGCGGCTGATGATCCAGCGGGGAATCTCGCTGAGCGCCCACAGGCCGCCGTACCACCAGGGCCGGTTGTCGAACCGGTAGTAGAGATACAGCAGCAGTACTCCGCCCGGCCGGATCACCCGGCCGCATTCCTTCACGCCGCCCGCCGTGTCGGGGATGTGATGCAGCACGCCCAGCGAGAAGCCGAAGTCCAGACTGGCGTCGGCGAAGGGCATGTCGCCGGCGCTGGCGTTGTGAAAGGTGATGTTGTCGTGGTCCGCCAGGTTGCGACGCGCCGTCTCCAGCGCCTGCGGGCTGGCGTCCAGACAGTGCAGCCGACCGACGCGCGGGGCCACGAATTGCGCCCAGCGGCCCGAGCCGCAGCCCAGGTCGAACCCTTCGGCCCCGTGGTGCAGCCGCTCCCAGGGGAAGGGCGAGAAATACTGGCCGAAATGGATCGCCAGTTCGTCCGTGGCGATCGGCGACTGATCATAGGCGGCCCATTCACGGCCGAAGTCGCGCACGGTCGCCGGGTCGACGTTCTTCATGGGGCTGTTGGGAGAACTATCCATGGCCGACCTCGGACGTGGCGGAGCGATAGCGCCGCCGGATCACGGCGGATGAAAGCAGACTCAACACGGCTCGATGCAGGAAAACCGTCGCCACCGCTCCCCAGACGCCGAAGACGTAAACCAGGCCGAACCCGGCCACGATGCGCAGGCCCGAGGTCCACAGGGTCACGGTGCGGAACGATTCCCCGTCCAACTGCGAACGGATGAAGCGGAACTGAAACTGGCCGACATTGCCGATGGCCACCGAACACAACAGGGCCTGGGCGAAGGGGATCGACGGCGCGTAATCGTGACCGAAGATCAGGATCAGCAGGGGCGGAGCCAGGGTGAAGGCGAAGCCGATGATGCCGACCCCGGCGGCCATGCAGATCAACCAGATCGCCTTTTCGACCTTGCCTTCATAGGCGCGCATCCGCGCGAACCGAGGCGCCAGCACGGCCGCGCCGTCCTGGGCCACGCTGCGAACCAGCTCCGACAGACGATCCCCCGCCAGATAGACGGCCAGGACGGCGGGGCTGAGCAGCAGGAAGATGGCGATGCGCTCGATCTGTTCGGCGACCAAGCTGACCATGGTGACCGCCGAGGCGCCCAGGCCGTAGCGGAACAGCCTGTCGTTCTCGTCGGTGTCGCCCGGTTCGTTCATCCGCGCCCAGCACAGACCGCTGGCCAGGACGTTCATCACGGCGCCCGGCCCGAAATACAGAGCCACGAAGATCCATAGCGATTGCACGTCCAGCAGGACGGCGCTGATCAGCAGGCCGTGCGTCATCAGCGACACGAGGCTTTCCGTCAGCGCCCAGACCGAGAAGCGCGTCCGCGCCAACAGCACGCTCTTCCACTGGGTCAGGCCGGCGTAGGCGGGAAACAGGGCGGCGGCGACCAGCAGAGGCAGAAACACCTCGGGCCGATGCGACCGCAGAACCAGGGCCGCGAGAACCAGCAGAACCGCGCCGAGCAGGCTGCCGAACAGGGCGGCGCGGGTCGCGCGGCGGTACAGGGCCTCGGACCCGCGGGCGACCGACTGCATCACCGCATTGTCGAGACCGGGCAGGGCCATAAAGGCCACGGTCGCCACGGCGACGGCGGCGAATTGATACTGGCCGAAGTCCGTCTGGCTGAGGTGACGGACGACGAAATAGAGGCTGACCAGGCCTACGGCCCGCTGGAACACCCGTTGCGCGGTCAGGCTGCCCATGTCTCCGGCCAGTCGCCGCAGAACCCGGCCCTCCTGCCGTACGAAGCCGATGACGCCCCCCGCGAACGTCATGGCGTCGTCGCCTCCGACCGGCGCGCCGTCAGCACATAGGTGACGGCCCAGGCCATGCGGGATGCGGCGACGTCTCGCTTCATGAGGCGCAGCGACGCCGCCTCCAGCCCGTGCAAACCCCGGCACAGGGTCCGGGCGATCCAGCCGAACGCCCCGCCCAGCCTCAGCGCCCTGAGAGGCGGCAAGCCGGCCAGGTAGATCGGCGTCACGGCGCCCAGCAGATACCAGAAGCCGCCCAGGGTGCGGCGCTCGACCAGTTCCAGCCCATGGGCCGTCAGCATTCGGTCCATGGCGAATTCACTGAGCCGGGCGAAGTCCCAGGGCGGGGCGTGGATCGGATAAAGATAGGGATAGCTGAGAAACAACAGGCCGCCGGGCTTCAGCACTCGGGCCGCCTCGGCGATCGCCTTTTCGGGATCGGGCAGGTGTTCGATCACCTGGCTGGACAGGATGGCGTCGACCGATCCGTCCGCCATCGGCAGGTCGTCGGCGCTGCCGATCAGGTCGATATGGCGGGTGTCGTAGAAGCCGTAGTCGACATCGACCCCGACATGGGCGGCGACGCGCCCCTTCAGAAAGGCGGCGAAGGGCTTCTCGCCGCAGCCGACGTCGTACAGCGTGATCTCGGGCGTCAGGCGCGCGGCCATCATCGCCTGCATCAGCGCCTGGGAATCGCTTCGCTGGTTCAGGGTCTCACGCATCGGCGCCGCCTTGCGAAATTTCCGCACGATCCATGGCCGAAAGCGTCGCGCGCGTCACGGTTCCCAACTCGAAACGTTCCGCACACAGAAGGCGGCTGGCCCGGCCCATGGCCTGGACGCGCGCCGGGTCGCGCGCCAGGGCCAGCATGGCCTGGGCCAGGGCGGCGGGGTCGCGCGGCGGGACCAGCAGGCCGTTGACGCCGTCGCGCACCGTCTCGCGGCAGCCGGGCGTGTCGCAGGTGATGACGGCGCGGCCCGTGGCCAGGGCCTCCAGATTGGTGCGCGGCACGCCCTCTCGGTAATAGGACGGCAGCACGAAGACGTGACAGTCCGCGAAGGCCTGGCGCGGATCGGCGACCTGGCCCCGGATCTCGACCACGCCCTCGCGGCGCCAGGCCTCCAGCTCGGTCTCGGTGACGGAGTTCGGATTGGCGTCCGGCGCGCCGATCAGGACGAAACGCGCCTGGGGCGCCTCGGCGCGCACCCGCCGGGCCGCCTCGACGAAGTCGTGCACGCCCTTGTCGCGGATCAGACGCGCCGTCATCAGAAAGACGGCGGGTCCGTCGGGCAGGGGCGTCTGGGCGAACCGCTCCACATCGACGCCGGAGCCGTCCACCACCGTCGTGGCGGTTCGGGGCGACAGGGCGCCGCGCGCCAGCAGTTCGTTGCGGTCGTCCGTGTTTTGAAAGATCACCAGGCTGGCGCAACGCGTGGCCAGGGCATAGGCGGCCTGGGCCGTCATCGACACCAGGCCCGCCTTGACGCCGCCATCGCGGCCGAAGGCGTAGCCCAGGCCCGGAATCATGGCCACACGGGTCCGCGCCCCCGCCATCCGCGCCAGGATCATGGCGTAGATCACCGGTTTGACGGCGTGGGCGAAGACCAGGCCGGGGCGCTCCCGACGCAGAATCCGCCACAGGTCCGCTAGGGCCGGCAGGTCCGCGATCGGATTCAGGGCGGTGCGGCGCAACGGCCAGGGGATGAAGCGCGCGCCCAGCCGCTGGACGGCGCCTTCGTCGAAGTCCGGCGTCGGCGCGGCCAGGATCGTGACCGGCCGTCCGCGCGCGGTCTGGGCCGCGATCAGGGGCGCGCGGAAGTCGATCATGTATTTCAGATCCGCCCCGACGAAGAGGGCGGAAGAGACGGGGCGTTCGGCTGTCGTCACGCCCTGGCCTCGTGCAGCCAGGCCTTGATGTCGCCCTTGATCTCGGCGCGGCACCGCGCCGCCTCGACGGCGTCCACGCGCTCCAAGCGGCGAAGACGCATCGCCGTCAGCGCCAGGATCTTCAGATCCAGGCCCAGGGTCGCGTGTTTCACATACCAGGCGTCCATGATGAATTTGTCCTCCAGGGACAGGGCCTGCCCGCCGTGGATCTGCGCCCAGCCGGTCAGGCCCGGGGTGACCTGGCCACGCAATTGTCCGCGATCGGGCAGCCCCGCCACCTGTTCGGTCACCAGGGGCCTGGGACCGACGAAGGCCAGGTCGCCGACCAGGATGTTCCAGAGCTGGGGCGTCTCATCCAGCCGCCAGCTTCTCAGCCAGGCGCCGATGGGATTGGTTCGGTCGTCGTCGGGCAGGGCGTCGCCGCCGTCGGTCGAGGCGAACCGCATGGTGCGGAATTTGGACACGACGATCGGCTCGCCGTCGCGGCCCACCCGTTCCTGGCGGAACAGGATCGGCGCCCCCAGGGCCGCCCGGACCAGGGCGGCGATCACCAGCATGGGGACGGCGGCGACGACCAGGCCGGCGGCGGCCAGGCCGATGTTCAGGCCGCGCCGCGCCGCCGCCGAGAAACCGCCGCCGGGCGGCTGCAGTCCGATGGGGACGGTGCGGCGGCGCACGATGTGGCGCCGGGTCACGGTTTCAAAACTGCGGGTCAGGTCTGCGGCCACGTCGATGACCGTCAGACCGCGTCCGTCCGCGGCCTCGTCCAGCGCCGATCGCGTCGCGGCGCGCAAGCCGTCGCGCCGGGTCGCCAGCAGGACGACGGGCGGAAGCCGCCGTTCGGTCGCCAGCCGTTCGCAGATGACGACCAGGTCGGACCCGGCGCCCAGCACCTCCTTCAGCGCCAGGGTGCGCACCGGCACGGCTTCGTCGGTGACCACGCCCAATATGACCAGCCCGCCCCGATCCGGCAGGGTCTGGATGTATTCGACCAGGGCGCGGGCGTCGCCCGGCCGACCCAGAACCACCGCCGCCGGCGCGCCCAGCGGCGGCTGCGTCGTCAGATGCAGCACCCGCGCCACGGTCGCCGTCAGCCAATGCATGGCGATCAACGCCAGGGGCAGGCTGACGCCGTATCGCAGAAGCACCTGACGCGGCAGCTCCGCGCCGCGGTTCAGCAGGAATTCGGCGACCAGCCACAACAGGGTGATGACGCCGCCCAGGATGATCAGCCGCGCGATGGTGCTTTCCGTCACCGCGGCCCAACTGCGTCCCGGCCGCAGCAGCAGGGCCGAGCCGATGGTGATGGCCGCCAGCACGGCGGCGCTCAACTCGGGACTGGGCAGCGACCACTGCGGATAAATCTCTCTTTGCCAGGCGATGGAGACGAACAGCACCGCCAGAGCACAGGCCACGTCCAGCGCCACCAGCAGACCCAGGCGGATCGCGCCCGTGCGCGGCGACGCCGCGACGCGACGGTCGCTGCTCCTGCGCCGTTCGTCAGGCGGATCGTGATCCTGCGTCATTCCGCCCCCATCGAAATCCCCAGCGTCGGCGCGGGGTCTTTCATCCCTCTGAAACGCATAACCTACGAATATGAAACTTACATTCAGAAACTCTCGGTTCCTGACGCGCGAGGCGCGGGGTTAGGCGTTGTCTTCTTTTGCGCCTTCCGACAGGGTTGGTTCATGACAGCCGTCGCCACAGCGTCCGATCCGGGATCGCGCCCCATGTTGGCGCGCCTGACGCCGCCGCTGGTCTTCTTCCTGTTCCTCATCCCGTTCGCCTATTCGGACGATAACGACCTGCTGCGCGCGCCAAAGGTGGCGTTGGTCGGCGTCGTCGCCCTGTGTTTCGGCTTCGTGATGGCGGGACGGTACAGGTTCCGGCCCGAAATCGTGTTCCTGGCGCTGTACGGGGCCTTGCTGACCTTGCAGCAACTGGTCATCCCGAACGGCGACCTCTTCTTCGGCCTGCAATACGCGGTCGTCATGGTGGCGGCCTTCCTGCCGGCCCTGACCCTGGCGGCCGTCAACTGGGACCTGAACCGCATCGAGCGGCTGTGGGATCTGGCGATCCGCGTCATCGCCGTGGTGATCGTGGGCAATATCCTGTTGTCGCGGCTGTTCGGTCTGGGCGAGACCTTCTCAGGCTCGGGCGGGCGGTATTTCGGCTATCTGGGCGACTCCATCTCGCCGGTCATCGTCTTCCCGACCCTGTATTTCACCCTGTCGCGTCGACCGCTTTGGGCCGGCGCCTGCCTGGTGGCCCTGTGGCTGACCGGCGGCAAGGCGGCGCTGTTGATGCTGGGTCTGGCCCTGGCGTTGATCCCGTTGACGCGCTTTCGGTCCTTCGTCGTGATCCTGGGGCTGATCGCCTTCGTGGTCGTCGGCGTGTGGCTGTATCCCACCGTGGCCTCGATGTTGGAGTCAGACCACCTGGTCTATTCCTGGAACACGCGGCTCTTGTCCTATGAGATCGGCTGGCGGCATTTCCAGGACAGTCCGATCTGGGGCGTGGGCATCAACCAGTCGATGATCGGCCTGAAGGCCGAGGCCCAGAATCTGGCCGGCATTCGCGGCATGACCCGCTATTGGGACGTCGGCCAGGTCCAGAACAGCTTCCTGCGCAGCCTGGCCGAGACGGGGGTGATCGGTTTCTGCCTGCTGGCGTTCTTCTGCGGCCTGTTGATCGTCCGGGCGCTGAGGACCATCCGGGCCGCCCGTCGGCATCCGCGCTCGAACGTGCGCTCGATCGCCATCGCCGGGGCCTGTTGGACCGTGGCCTTCATCACCAGCTATCAGGGCGTCGGCTGGTTCGAGCATGTGCACCCCCTGTTCGCCTGGCTGTTGCTGTTTTCGGCGGCCAGCACCACGGCGGGGGACGCGCTTCAGCAGTTCAGCGACCGCGCCGCCATGGCGCGGGAACGGGCGGCGCGTCCGTCGTCGTCTCCGGCCGTCGCCCTCGATCCGATCCGGGACGGTCGACCTTGAAGCGGGCGCGGGCCGCGTTCGCGATCGGCGCCGTCTTGATCCTGGCGCCGAGCGTCGCCGACGCGGCTGCGCGCGCGGACGGTCCCCGAACCGCCCTGCACGCCCTGCGCGACCAGGACCGCCGCGTCCTGGCCATAGGCTGGCGACTGAGCGAGGCCGCGGCCGATCTGTGCGGCGGCGCCCGGCCGGGCCTGGGCTGGACCCTGCACGACCTGGATCAGTACCGACCCGGCCTTCGTCCGGCCGTCGCCTCGGTCTTCGGGCTGAACGGTGGGGATCTGGGCGTCATGGCCCTGGCGCCCGACGGCCCGGCGGCGCGAGGCGGGGTGCGCGAAGGCGATGTGGTTCTGAGCTTCGGGCGGCGCCGTTTCGACGCCGCACGCGCACCGACGCCGCGGGCGGACTATGCGCCCATGGCCCGGGCGCTGCACGACATCGAGGCGGAAACCGCCGCCGCGCCGATCCCCGTGCGCGTCCGCCGTGAGGGCCGGGTCGTCGATCTGGTCGTGCGTCCGCGCGGCCGCTGTCCCTGGCCCGTCCAGGTCGAGCCTTCGTCGCGCCTGTTCGCCGCCTCGGACGGGGTGCGGATTTCGGTGTCCAGCGCCCTGGCCGACTATGCGGTCCGCGACGACGACCTGGCCTTCGTCATCGCCCATGAGATGGCGCACAATCTGCGCCGTCCCGAGGAGACCGGCGCCCGGCGCGGCACGCGCGCACGCGAAGAGGCGGCCGACCGGGCGGGTCTGATCCTAGCGGCCCGCGCGGGCTATGACACTTCGGGCGCCGCCGCCTTCGTGACCCGGCTGGGGCGGACCCTGGGACGCCGCCCGTTCGACGGCCATCCGCCGACCCCGGCCCGCGCCGAGGCCTTGGTCCGGCTGCACGCCTGGATCGTGGCCGAGCGGCATGCGGGGCGTCCGCTCAGGCCGTGACGACGTCCTTGCGCGGCGCGGCCCGATGCGGCTCGGCCGCCGCGATCAGGCCTAGGCACAGGGCGGTCAGGACCAGGATGGTGGTCGACCGGATCGGAAAATCGACGACCGAATGCATCGCCAGCAGCACCAGGGCCGCACCCGCCGCCCGCACCAGAGGATCGCCGCGCGTCTCGCCCTTGTCGCGCCAGCTTCTCAGCCATCGCGGCGCGGCCCAGACCAGGGCGAAAATCAGAACCGCCGCACCCAGCCAGCCGGTCTCCAGCCACAACTCCAGATAGTCGTTGTGGGCGTGGTTGAAATAGGTCGCATCCAATGACGCCACGGGTTCGACCGACCGATAGACGGCGTCGAACGAACCCAGGCCGGAACCCAGCGGCTGATAACGGCCCGCGGCCTCCAGCACCTCGGGCCAGCGGTCCAGCCGTTCCTGACCCCCGCCCGCCTGCTCGAACCGGGCCATCAAGGGCGACAGGCCGAAGGCCAGCACCGCCAGTCCCGCGCCGACGCCGCCCAACAGCCACAGGCGCAGGGCGCGGATCGACCGCCCCGCCTCGCCCGAGCGCGCGATGATCAACAGGCCCAACAGCATGGCGGGCGCCAGAAGCACCACCCCCGCCCGCGACCGTATGGCGGCCAGGGCGATGACCGCCAGAAGGCCGAACAGGGCGCAGGCCCAACTCAACATCCTGGGCGAGACCGGCCAGCGTCGGCTGGGCGCCGCCAGGGCCGCCGCGAAGGGCACGCTCATCAGCACCAGGGTGGCGAAATGATTGCGGTTGACGAAGAAGCCCGCCATGGCGCCGTCGGCGGTGCGGGCGTCGATGTGCAGGGTGTTGTCGCCGCTGGCGACCTGCAAGGCGCCCAACAATATGCTCAAAGCCGCGCCGATCAGGACGATGACGACGAGGGCGAAACGCTGTCGCGCGTCCAGAACCAGGCAGGCGGCGAAGACCGCCAGGGCCGGGATCAGGCCCAGCGCCGTGGCCCAGGTCCGGTCGGGCGTCAGCGACAGGGCGGCCCAACCCGGCGTCGCCCCAGCCAGGGCGGGCGCCAGGGCGGCCTCGGCATGACCGGGCAGCCGCGCCCACAACGGCGTCGACAGGGGGATCAGTTGGATCAGGGGAACCGCGACCACGGCCAGGGCCAGGGCCACGGCCCATCCGTGCCGCCGCCAGTCCCCGGCGGCGCCCAGGCGCAAGACGGCCAAGATCAGAACGCCCAGCCCCAGAAACTCCAGGATCGCCAGGAGGACGGGGCGGGGCGGGGCTGCGCCGCCGATCAGAATTGAAAAGGCCAGAAGGGCGCTGACGGAAATCGCCAACAGCCGCTTCTGGCCCGAAATGGGTTCAGGCGAGTTCAGGACTCACTCAGGACGGGCTGCTTTCGTTGTCGCTGGAGACCTGGTCCACCGTGATGACGGTGACGGTGGTGATGAGACCAATCGTCAGAATGGTGCCGAAGACGCCCCCGCCGCCGAAGAAGCCGCCGCTCGCCAGCCAGGGACCGAGGGCGAAATCCTCACGTTCGCCCAGGGCGGCGCCCACGCGGTCGCCGACGCGCAGCGATTGGGCCGCGCCGTTCGAGGCCAGGGCCTGACCGCCGACGAGCGCCAGTCCGATGACCGAAGCAGCGATGATCTTGCGCATCTCAAACCCTCTCGACTTTGCGGAAACGCCGCACAGTTCCAAAACCCTATGCGCCCAAATGGTTCCCGGAGCAATAATGGGAATGTGAATTTTCGCGCCGGACGTGTCCGACGCCCTATCGAACAGGGGTCAGCGCCACGTCGTCCACCCAGATTTCAACCATGGACCGCCGGTCCTGAACTCGGCTGGCCAGAGTGAGCCGTTGCGCGCCGCAGGCGTCGGGACCTACGTCGATGACGGTCGAAAATCCTGTCCAGGCTCCGTGCGCGGGGGCCGACAGGGGGGCGGTCCCCAAGACGCGGTCTCCGGTCGCGCAGGCCAGGGTCCAGGCCAGGCGGCCGCTGGGTTCGCCCTGTTCGACGCGGAACCGTCCCGACAGCCGCCAACGCCCCGGCGTCAACAGCACGAGCTGTTCGGCGACCGTGCGGCCGGCCATGTCGGCGACGACGGCGTGCAGGGCGGGCTGGCCGCCCTCGGGATCGGCCGCGATCTCGGCCAGAACCCCGGCCCCGGCGGGCAGGCTCCAGCCGAAGGGCGGCGCGCCGGTCCCGTCGGTGAAGTCGCCGTGGCTCAGGGCCGGCCGCGCGGCGCCCTCGATGCGGACGATCAGGTCGCGCAGCACCGGAATGCGGCCCTGGGCGATCAGCGTGCCGTACAGCCGCGCCTTTTCCTCTTCGGTCACGCGGCCGGGACCGTCCTTCAGGGCGACGGCGACCGCCGCCGCGACGGGCAGGCCCTCGGGCCGCTCCAGCGCATGGATGAAGAAGTCGATCCGCCACGGCGGCTCGCGCCGCAACAGGGCCACCAGGGCGCCCTGGGCCTGGACGTCGTTGCGCAACGCCAGGCTGATCATCAGGTCGAAATACCGGGGTCTCAGGTCCGTGCGGCGACGCATCAACGTGTCGGCGTGGGCCAGGGCCGAGGCGGCCTGCCCCTGCTCCAGCCGGTGCATGACCAGCCAGCTATGGGCCGGGTCATCGCGCAGGCTCCAGTTGCCGGCCAGGGTCAGCATCCGATCCGCGGCCTCCAGGTCGCCTTCCTTGGCCGCGGCCAGGCCGGCGACGCGCAGGGCCGCCACGTTGAACGGCTTGCGGGTCAGGGCGCGCTGGGCCAGGCGCTGGGCCGTGTCGATCCGGCCCGCCGCCAGTTCGGCCTCGGCCGCGCGGGTCAGCACCGTCGGAGCGTCGGGACCCAGCCGCAGGGCCAGGTCCGGCGCCGCCGTCAGCACCAGGGCGTTGCGCAGAATCTGCCAGGCGATCCAGACGCCCGCCACGATCACCAGAAAGACCAGGGCGTCCGGCGCTCGTCCGGCCGCCCGCCGAGCCGCCCTCGCGTCAGGGGCGGCGGCGCGGCTCAAGTATCGGCCTTACGGTCGGCGTTGGAATCCGCCCCATAGGCGTAGTCGTAGGCGTAGTCATAGGCCCCGTAGGCGCTGGACTTGGTGTTGAACTTGGTCAGGACGGCGCCGAGAATCCGGGCGCGGCCCATCCTCAGTCGGGCCAGGGCGCCGCGCGCCTGGCCGCGGCGGGTGCCGTTGGCCTCGATGACGAAGACGGTGCCCGCGACATTGGCCGCCATGGCCGGGGCGTCGGCGAAGCCCAGGGTCGGCGGCCCGTCGATGACGACGATGTCGAACCGGCGACGGCTCTCGTCCAGGAAGCCTTGGACCCGCGCGCCGCTCAGCAGTTCGGCCGGATTGGGCGGCAGGGGACCGCAGGGGATGAACCACAGGCCGCCGTCCTCGGGCCGCTGGACCACGTCGCTGAGGCTGGCCGAGCCGGACAGGATCGAACTCATGCCCCGGTCGTTGTTGGCGCCCAGCAGGCGGTGCATCGAGGGTTTGCGCAGATCGACGTCGACCAGCAGCACGCGGTGGCCGATGCGGGCGAAATTCTCGGCGATGGCCAGGGCTGTGGTCGACTTGCCCTCGCCCGGCCGGGCGCTGGTGACGAACAGGGTCGAGGGCGCGCCGTTGGGCGTGGAGAATTGCAGCGCCGTGCGCAGCGAATAATAAGCCTCGGCGAAACCGGATCGCAGGTCCGCCAGGGCCTCGACCGGCGTCTGGCCCCTGGGCAGGATCGGCACGGCGCCCAACACCGCCACGTCCAGCTTGGACTCCACGTCCTCGGGGGTCGAAAGCGACTGGTCCAGGGCCTCCATGGCGAAGGCCAGCAACACGCCGAAGCCCAGGCCCAGGATGGCCGCGATGGCCAGGTTCAGCATCATGTTCGGCTTGGACGGCCCGCCCGGCGGCCGGGCGCGGTCGACGATCGAGATGTTGTTGGCGGTGATGCCGCCGGCGACCCCGACCTCCTTGTAGCGTTGCAGCAGGCCGTCATAGAGGCTGCGGGTGGTGTCCACCTCGCGTTGCAGGATGTTGTACTGGATGCTGCGGCTGCGCAGGTCCAGCACATCGCCTTTCAGGCCGTTGACCTGGGCCTGCAGGGCGCGCTCCTGACCCAAGACGGCCTGGTAGTTCTGGCGGATCGACGAGCGGATTTCGTTGGCCAGGGTGCGGATCTGGCTGTCGGTCTCGTCGATGCGCGCCTTCAACTGCAGCATCTCGGGAAACTCGGGCCGGTAGATCGACAGCTTCTGCTGGTATTCGGCGTTCAGGGTGGCGCGGTTCTCCGTCAGGCGCTGGATGGCCGGGTTCTGCAACACCTCGGGCAGGCTCATCAGGCTGGACGAATTGACCTGGTTCCATTTCTGCTCGGCGGCGATCCGTTCGGCGCGCACGCGGGTCAGGGACGAATTCAGCGCCAACAGGTCGTTGGCGGCCAGCGAGCGCGCGCCCCCGCCCGACGGATCGGCGCCGGCGGCCGTGGTCTCGTCGACATTGATGATGCCCTGCTGCTGGGCGTAGGCGACCAGCGAGCGTTCGGCCTCCTCCAGGCGGGTCTTGGTCTGGGCCAGACGCTGCTCCAGGAAGTCGCGGGCGTAGGAGGAGGAATCGAATTTGCGGTCCAGGTTGGCCTGGATGAAGTTGACGGCGAAGGCGTTGGCGATGCGCGCCGACTGCACCGGGTCGGGGCTGTCGAAGGTGATGTTCACCAGGCGCGACCCCCGCGCCGGCTGGACGCCCAGATTGGCTTGCAGCATGCCGACCACCGCGTCCTGACGCCGGGCCAAGCTGGCCGGGGCGGCGGCGGCGGCGCCGTCGCCCGAGGCCATGCCCATGGCCTGAAGGAAGCGGGCGTCGGCGGCCAGGCCCTCGCTCTCGGCCACGCGCTGGGCCAGGGACCGGCTGCGGATCAGGCCGTACTGGGTCTGGAAGAACTCCTCGGCCTGCATGGCCGCCGCATTGGGCGAGACGTCGCTGGTCTCCAGCACGCGGGCCGATTCCCGGTCGATCTGGATCGTCGTGGTCGCCGTATAGATCGGCGTCATCAGCAGGGTCGCCGCCACGCCCAGAACGATCGCGCCGATGAAACAGGCGGCGATGACGAAACGGTATTTGAACAGCAGGCGCCAATATTGGGCCAGGTCGATGGCGGGTTCGTCGACCACCCGCTCGGGCCGCCAGACGTCGACCGCGCCGTCGGGTCCGCGCGGGGCCAGGCCGCGACCCGCGCCGGGCAGCCGCCGGGGTTCGTCGTCCTCGCCGAAGATCCGGTCGTCCGCCATGCGTCGCGCCACTTCCCTCACGATCCGCGGCCAGGCCGCGCATCGCAAACGCCAAAGTCAGGTTTCGGCTCCAGCCCATCCGGTCCGACGGCTCGACGCTTACCCCACGCCCCTATCGTCGCCAAGCCTTGACACCCTTTCGCGCGAGAGCGGACTCGATTATTGTTCCGAATAAGGATTTCGCTCCGGGGGGAGATCGGATGACGGGCGGGATCTCAAGGGACGGACCTGAATGAGTGATCCCTATCGCGTACTGGGGGTTGAGCCGACGGCGGATTTCGCCGCCATTCAGGCCGCCTATCGCCGCCTGATGCGCGAACATCACCCGGATCGCGCCGGGGCCGGGGCGGACGCCGACCGCGCCCAGGCCATCAACGCCGCCTTCACCCTGCTGAAAGACCCCGCCCGTCGCGCGCGCCTGGACGCCGAACGGCGGGTCCATGCTCCGATCCGGCCGTCGCGAGCCTATGAGCCGCCGGTGTTCGTGCGCCGTCGCGGGCCGTCGCTGCAAGCCCGCCAGCGGCGCATCGAGGAGGTGCGCTGGGTGCGCCGCGCCATGCTGGCGGGGGCCTGTCTGCTGGTCGGCCTGGGCGTCGTGGGGGCCGTGCTGAACTATCGCCCGGCCAATGCGCCCTGGCAGACGTCGGCGGCCGAGGCGTCCGAAAAACTGATCGCCGATTCGCGCGAGACCCTGCGCGACCGTCTGAACTGAGCCGGCTTCAGCGGCCGAACACGTCCACCCCGACCTCGCCCTCGACCGTCAGCCAGGCGCGTTTCATGCCTTGGCTGTTGTAGGGGTCGGCGATGTTCCCATCTGCGTCCAGCGCGATCAGGCCGCCGTCGCCGCCCAAGGCTCCCACCTCGTCGATCACGGCGCGCGCCGCGTCCGTCAGCGACGCCCCGGCCGCGACGCGCCAGGCCGTCTGAGCGCAGGCCGCCACGCGGATGAAATATTCGCCCTGGCCGGTCGCCGAGGCCGCCACGCGGGCGTCGGCCCAGGAGCCGGCGCCGGGGATGGGGGTGTCGCCCACCCGGCCCGACATCTTGCCGAACACCCCCGCCGTCGAAGTCGCCGCCGCCAGCCGCCCGTGGACGTCCAGCACGCAGCAGCCGACCGTGCCGTGCGCCAGCACGCCCGGCGGGTGGTTGTCGTCGCCCTGGCCGGCCTGGGTGAACCAGCTCGGTTCGTCGGCGATGGCTTCAAAGCCGTGCTCGGCCGCGAACAGGGCCGCGCCCTCGCCCGCCAGCATCACGTGCGGGGTCTGTTCGACCACCGCCCGCGCCACGCGGATCGGATTGCGGAAGCCTTGCAGCGCCGCCACCGCCCCGGCGCGCCGGTCGGGTCCGATCATCAGGCTGGCGTCCAGCTCATAGGCGCCGGCCGCGTTGGGCGAGGCGCCGCGCCCGGCGACGTACAGGCCCGAATCCTCCAGCATGACCACCGCCTCGACCGCGGCGTCGGCGGCCGACAGGCCGTCCAGCAGGCGCGGCTTCATCACCTCGACCACCTCGCGCATATGGGCGATCTCGCGGTCATAATCGACGCCTCTGCGGGCGCCGGCGCCGCCGTGAAGGATGAGGGCGGGTCGGCCCATGCCTGTCGTCTCCTGATCGAACGCTTCGGCCTCTTTCCAAACGGGCCGAGGCCTGATTAGCGTCACCTGACCTCGGGCGCCACGCCCTGAACGTGAGACACGACATGCGCGCCCTTCTGTCCAAGGCCCCCGGCGGTCCCGAGACCCTGTCGCTGGAAGAGGTGCTGGACCCGACGCCGCATCCCGGCCAGGTGGTGATCGAGGTCAAGGCCGTGGGGATCAACTTCCCCGACACCCTGATCATCGAAGACAAATACCAGTTCCGGCCCGAGCGCCCCTTCGCGCCGGGAGCCGAGGTGGCGGGGGTGATCGACGCCGTCGGCGAGGGGGTCAAGGGCCTGCACAAGGGCGACCGCGTCATCGCCGTGCCCGGCTGGGGCGGCCTGGTCGAACGGATCGCGGTTCCGGCCCAGAGCGTCATCAAGATGCCCGACGCCATGTCCTTCGAGGAAGGCGCAGCCCTGATCATGACCTACGGCACCAGCTATTACGCCCTGAAGGACCGGGCGGGGTTGAAGCCGGGCGAGACCCTGCTGGTGCTGGGCGCGGCGGGGGGCGTGGGGGCCGCCGCCGTCGAACTGGGCAAGGCCATGGGCGCGCGCGTGGTCGCCGCCGCCTCGACCAACGACAAGGTCGAGTTCGCCCTGGATCTGGGGGCCGACAACGGCCTGATCTATCCGTCGGGACCGATGGACAAGACGGCCCAGAAGCAGTTGTCGGGCGAGTTCAAGCTGGCCACCGGCCGCGACGGGGCGGACGTGGTCTATGACGCCGTCGGCGGCGACTATTGCGAACCGGCCCTGCGCGCCATGGACTGGAACGGCCGCTATCTGGTCGTCGGCTTCCCGGCGGGCATACCGTCGCTGCCGCTGAACCTGACCCTGTTGAAGTCGGTCTCGGTGGTCGGCGTCTTCTGGGGCGCGGCGGCGGCGCGCGACCCGGCCGCCCACGCGGTCAATATGGCCGAGCTGATGGGCCTGTACGCCGAGGGCAAGATCCGGCCGCGCGTCAGCCGGACCTTCCCGCTGGAACGGGCGGGCGAGGCGATCAAGGCCCTGGGCGACCGCCAGGCCCTGGGCAAGATCGTCGTCACCATCGACGACCCGGCGTGACCTTCACCCTGTCGTCCGATCTGGACGTGACGGCGGCGGCCGAACGGCTGGCCGCGACCGGCCGCACGCGCCTGCATGGGATCTTCGGCCGGGGTTCGACGGCGATCCATGCGGCCATGACCGATCCGGCCATGCTGTGGAACCGGGCCATCCGCAATCCCTACAACGCCGACGTGCCCGTCGCCGTGTTCGAGAACGAGCCGCCCGAAGAACAGGCCCGGCTGATCGGCATGGCCTATGAAGAGGCGACGCGCGACTTTCAGTTCATCTTCGACCGGCTGCGCCTGGGCCAGGCGCGCGGCATGGGCCTGGCCGTGCCTCAGGCGCTGTACGACCTGCACGCCGTCTTCAACGGCGCGGCCTGGCTGGACTTCGCGCGGCGCCTGACCGGCGACGACCGCATCGCCTATGTCGACGCCCAGGCCACCCGCTATCTGCCCGGCCATTTCCTGAACGGCCACACCGACGAGCACGAGGGGGCGGGGCGGCTGTACGCCTATGTGCTGAATGTCTCGCCGGAATGGCCGGTCGACTGGGGCGGCCTGTTGATGTTCACCGACCCCGACGGCCAGGTGGCCGAGACCTTCGTTCCCCAGTTCGACACCCTGAACGTGTTCCAGGTGCCCGCCTGGCATTCGGTGTCGATGGTCGCCCCCTATGCCGGGGCGCCGCGCCTTTCGATCACCGGCTGGTGGCGGGTCAACCCGCCGGAGGCGGGCCGGCCGTGAGCACGCCCCCGATCGAACTGAACCCCGACCTGGACGTCGCGGCGCTGAAGGCCGCCTTCGCCCCGAACCGGCGCCTGCACATCCCGTCGATCCTGAAGCCCGCCTCGGCCGAGGCTGTGGCCCAGGTTCTGGAGGCCGAGACGCGCTGGAAGACCACGGTGGCGGCGGGCGGCGCCTTCTTCGAGCTGCCGCTGGACGGGACCCGTGCGGCCGATCCGTCGAAACAGGCCTGGCTGGACGCGGCGGCCGTCGACGGCTCAAGCCCCCTGACCCAGTATGTCTTCGACAACCGCCGTCTCGGTCCCGAGCAGACCGAAGGCCCGCAGGACGCCGCCGACGCCGTCCACGCCTTTCTGAACAGCCCCGCTTTTCTGGATTTCATGCGCGCCGTGACCGGCGACGACCGGATCGACCTGGTCGACGCCCAGGCCAGCCGCTATCGCCCCGGCCATGTGCTGACGGCGCACAACGACGTCTCGGCGGGCAAGAACCGGCTGTACGGCTATGTGCTGAACTTCACCCGCGACTGGCGGGCCGACTGGGGCGGCAATCTGCTGTTCTACGGCGCCGACGGCCATATCGAGCACGGCTGGGTTCCGGCCTTCAACGCCCTGAACGTCTTCGTCGTGCCGACGAAACACGCGGTGACCGAGATCGCCAGCTTCGCCCCGCGCTTCCGCTACTCCATCGTCGGCTGGGTGCGGTCGAACCAGAAGGTCGGGCCGCAGACGCGCGAAGAGGCGAAACAAGCGTACTGACCCCTGACTATTGATCCTTCAGCCGCCGCAACGCCTCGGCCGCCTGGTCGCGGTGGCGTTTGCGGATATTGGCGCCCAGGGTCGCGATCAGGGCGGCGATCACCGCCGCGTCGTCGGTGAAGCCGATGCCGGCGAAGACGTCGGGGATCGCATCCACCGGCAGGACGAAATAGGCCAGCGCCCCCAGCATGATCCCCTTGGCGGCCGCCGGCGTCTGGGGGTCGCGCGCGGCGTACCAGACCGCCAGGACCTGGTCGGCGAACGGGATGCGCGCCGCCGTGCGGGTGATCTTGGGCCAGAAGCCGCGCGAGACGCGGCGTTCGTTGACGCGCTGGACCGAGGGGACCAGGGCCTTGTTCGGGTCCAGCGCCTCGTCTGGACGGATGGGTTTGGCTTTGGCGGGCATGGCCGCTAAACCCCGCGACTGACTTCAGGTTCACACAACATAGGGGCTTCGGCCATGAAACTCGACGGGTCGATCGCGGCGGTGGTGACGGGCGGGGCCTCTGGCCTGGGCGAAGGCACGGCGCGGGCGCTGGCGGCCAGGGGCGTCAAGGTCGCCCTGTTCGACCTGAACGCCGAGCGCGGCGAACAGGTGGCCAAGGAGATCGGCGGCGTCTTCTGCTCGGTCGACGTGACTGACGACGCCTCTGTGGCGGCGGCCTTCGCCAAGGCCCGCGCCGCCCACGGCCAGGAACGTCTGACCGTCAATTGCGCGGGCATCGCCACCGGCCAGAAGACCGTGTCGCGCAAGAAGGACACCGGCGAGATCAAGGCCCACGACATGGCCCAGTTCGAGCGCACCGTGCGGGTCAATCTGTTCGGCACCTTCCGCGTCGCCAGCCAGTCGGCGGCGGGCATGGTCACGCTGGACCCCATGGAGGACGGCGAGCGCGGCGCGATCATCAATACGGCGTCCGTCGCGGCCCAGGACGGCCAGATCGGCCAGGCGGCCTATTCGGCGTCCAAGGGCGGGGTCTACGCCATGACCCTGCCGATGGCGCGCGACCTGATGAGCGAGGGCGTGCGGGTCAACACCATCCTGCCCGGCATCATGTGGACGCCGATGATGGCCGGCATGGACCAGAAGGTTCAGGACGCCCTGGCGGCCATGATCCCCTTCCCCAAGCGCCTGGGCACGCCCGCCGACTATGCGGCCCTGGCCCTGCACCTGGCCGAGAACACCTATATCAATGGCGAGTGCATCCGCCTGGACGGGGCCATTCGCCTGGCGCCGCGCTGATCGCCAAGGCGATCCGCATCGCCTCTGGCGCCATGTTCACGACGCGGTCGCTCACGACTTGAGCGCATTGTCGCGGAATTCTTGCGAAGGGGGCTTGCGAGGGGCCGCGAGGGTCCGGTATAGGCCCGCCCTCGACTGAAGCGCGGGCGTAGCTCAGGGGTAGAGCATCACCTTGCCAAGGTGAGGGTCGGGCGTTCGAATCGCCTCGCCCGCTCCAGTCGAAAGCCTCTAAAGGGCCGGTCGCGAGACCGGCCCTTTTGCTTTGGCGCGTTGGCGGCACTGGATTCCCGGAGAAAAGGCGGACAGCGGAGACCCCTTCAATTCTCTCGCTGAGAGCCGGGCTGAGCATCGAGGAAAGTTCGAGACAGATAACAAAGTTCAGCATAAAGTTATGGCTCTTGGGGGGAGTCAGCATGCAGAAAATTCTGAAAATCGCCGCCCTGCTGATCGGCATGGCTGTCTCCGCGGCGGCATCCCCGGTGATGGCGCAGGTGCTGCCCTACAGCCTGGCGAACACCGATCCCACCCTGCCCACCTATCACTTCGATAGCGGTCAGCCCTGCAGCATCCACACGACCGGCGGCCCATATTACTACAGGTTGGTGACGGCCACGGTCAGCACGGCCGGGGTTTACACCTTTGTGGACAACTTCACCCCGGGGGATGCGTCGCTTGGCGTCTATTCGGGCGCGTTCAATGCGGCGACCCCTGCCACGAACTGCGTGGCGACCGTCGATGACAACCAAAACGTGACCCTGTCCGCGGGTATCTACACCTTCGTGCTGGCGTCGTTTTCGACGGCCGAGACCTCGACCTACCAGTACACCATCACCGGGCCGGCCGCCGTGGTCTTCAGCGCCCCGGCTCCAGTGCCGACGATGTCGGAATGGGCCATGATCCTGTTCGGCTTGCTTCTCGTCGGCGGGGCGGCGGTGATGATCCAGCGGCGCCGACTGGCCTGATCGTCCACGGCTGAATCTGACGGGGCCGCGTCGGCTTGGGCGCGGCCCTTGTCGTATCCGCGTTCTGCCGCATAGTCGGCGTCATGAGCGACAGCGCACCGAAATCCGGCATCCGGCCGGTTGAGACCGAACGGCTGGACGCCTTCGTCGACGCCTCCTTCGCCTTCGCGGTGACGCTTTTGATCATCGCGGGGGCCGAGCCGTTGCACGATTTCGGCGACCTGATGCGGGCGCTGGGGCGCATCCCGGCCTTCGCCGCCGGGTTCGGCCTGGTGGTCATGTTCTGGCTGGGGCACCGCAACTATGGCCGCCTGGCCCCGATCCGCGACAGTTGGTCGGCGACGCTGAGCCTGGCGATCGTCTTCATGATCCTGATCTACGTCTTCCCGTTGCGGCTGCTGACCGAGGCGGGCATGGCCTATTTCTCGGGCGGGCGGCTGCCGGGGCGCGAACTGATCGGATCGATCCAGCAACTGCGCGACGTCTATACGATCTACGGCGTCGGCTTCGCCTTTCTGAGCTGGCTGTATTTCCTGTTGTACGGCCATGCGCTGAAGCGCGGGACGGTCGCGGGCCTGGCCGATGACGACCGCGACGAAGCCGAGGAGAGCCGCGCCATCTGGGGCGTGATCACCGCCACCGGACTGTTGTCGGCGGGCCTGGCCTGGATCATCCCCTTGGGCGACCTGCCGTGGATTCCGGGCTTCACCTATTGGCTGATCCCGTTCGGCCTGTATTTCCTGAACCTGTTTGAACGCCGCCGTCACGGGCGGGGCATATTGAGACCCCGCAAGAAGACCGCCGCGCCAGAAAACCCAGCCTGAGCGACGTCAGCGCGGCGCGGGGTCGGCAACGCCCAGGGCGCGGCGGACGTCGCCCCAGTGCAGATATTTGAAATTCTGCGCGCCGCCGGGGTTCACGTCGTCCTGGACCACGACCAGCCCCTCGCCGAACGGGCCGAAGGCGCCGTGGGCGTCCAGGCCGTCGGTTCCGGTCACGGCGTCGACGCCGTCGCCCGCGTGTACGGCGAACCGGCCGACCCATTCGGTCTCGCGGCCGTGGAGACGCCAGACCGCGAAGGCGGAATCGCCCTGGCTGGAGGCGATCAGATACGTGCCGGTCATGTCGTTCAGGATCGCCGCCCCCTCGACGTCGGCGGTCAGGCGGACCCCGTCCGCCGCCTGGACCAGGGTGCGCGCGTCGCCCGAGACCGGATCGAGATCATAGCGCCACAGACCGACCGTCTCCTCGCTGATGAACAGGCCGCCCCACGTCGTGTCGATCGCACAGCCTTCGGCGATGGAGCCGACGGCGAAACGACGCACTTCGCGCGCCGCCGGGGTGCCGTCAGCCCCCTCGGTCAGAACGAGTTGGCGCGCCTGGCCGTCCTTGCCGATCAGGACGGCGTGAACCTGCCCGCGCCACTGACGCATGCAGAAGCCGTAAGGCTCGATGATGTCGGTGGCGATGCGGCCCCAATATTCGATCTCGCCGCCGGTGCGGGCGTCGAAACGGAACAGGGTGATTCCCTCGCGTCCCGGCGTGCGGTCGCTGGCGCCCAGTATGACCCACCCCCCCGCATCACGCGGCAGGGTGGCGACATCGACATTGTTCAACAGGCCCTGCGGCAGGAATTGCAGCACCGCGCCGGTCAGGTCGTAGATGTAGAGACCCGCCTTCTTGTCCGTCCCGGCGACGAAGGCGTTGAGGCGACGACCCGCCAAGGTGGTTTCCGGCCCGGACCAGATCGCAGGGTCGTCGGCCGCGTCGGCGTTGCGGGTGCCCACCGCCGTCGTTTCCGCGAAGGCCGTCACCCGCACGCCCGCGCCCGGCCGCTCCACGGTCGCGCAGGCCGCCAGGACGGCGGCGCAGGCGGCGGTCATGGCGAGGGTTCGCATACGGATCATCGTCGCTCTCACTTCAGGGATCGAGCCGCCAGACCACGACCCGGCCCAGCCTTTCTAGCGCCGTTTCACGACAACTCCAGGTCGTCTCGATGAAGAGCCTTCCGTGGCCGGAGACCTTGTCGCGACCTTGTCGGCGTTCCGCCACGTGAACTTCGTCTGGGCGTCGTCGGCGCTTCGTCATCGCGGCCTAGCCCTCGACGCCAGACCGGGCGCGATGGCCGCGAACCCGGCGATCGGGATGTTCGTCATGACACTGTCGCTTCTGCTCGGCGCCGCCGCCGCGCCCATGATCCTCGCCGCGCCCGCCGCCGCACAATCCTTTGCGGTCCAGGCCTTCGCGGCCGAGGACCCGTCGGGTCCCTCCACGGCGCTGGAAGAGGTCATCGTCACCGGCGAACCGGCGATGCGCAACCGCACCGACGACGTGGTCCCGACCCTGTCCTACGACCTGGAGTATTTCCAGCGGTTCGAGCCGCTGACCGTCGGCGACGCCCTGAAGCGCGTGCCGTCGGTGACCTTTCTGTCGGACGTGCTGGAATCGGACGGGGTGCGGCTGCGGGGTCTGGACCCGGGCTATACTCAGGTGCTGATCGACGGCGAACGCGTGCCCGGCGCGGGCCTGGACCGATCCTTCTTCGTCGACCGCATTCCCGCCGAGCTGATCGAACGGGTCGAGGTGGTGCGTTCGTCCTCGGCCAATCGTTCGGGCGACGCCCTGGCCGGGGCGGTCAACATCGTGTTGCGCGACGCCCTGTCGCTAGACGGCGGCTATGTGCGTCTGGGCGCCCTGAACTGGAGCGACAGCGAATACGGCCGGTGGGGCGGAACCTATGGCGCGGTCTGGGGCGGCCAGGTCGGGCCGGGGCGTCTGTTGGTCGGCGCCAACATTCAGGACCGCCGCAACCCCAAGAACAAGTTCAGCCAACGCTTCGACGCGCCGGGCGGAACCCTGGAGAACGTCGAGGTCCAGACCGATGTGCGCGACGGCGCGGACTATTCGTTCAACGCCGCCTATTCGGTCGATGTCGGTCCCGGCGCGCTGGAGCTGTCGGGCGCCTTCGTGCGCACCGACCGCTATCAGGACGAGGATTCGTTGGAGTACCGCAACGGCGTTCAGAGCGACGCCAATCTGTTGACGGTCAACGACAACGACCTGGACATCCGCACCGACAACCTGGCCCTGCGCGGCCGCTACGCCTTCGACATGGCGGGGGGGCGGACCCGCATCAAGCTGGGCTACGCCTCGATCAACGACGACCAGTACGAGTTCGAGGCCGAGTCGGAATATCTGCGCGACGCGGTCGCCTATCCCGACGAGGACCGCTTCACCCTGGATTCGACCCGGGTGAACATCGAGGACGCCGAGATCTCGGGCGCGGTCGAGCATGAACGCGGCCTGGCGGGCGGCGCGACGCTGGAGTTCGGCGTGCAGTGGAACCGCAAGGACCGCGACACCCTGATCCAGGAGACGCCGCGCATCCGCTTCAACGTGCCGAACGCCCCGGCCCCGCGTCCGGCCGTGCCCGCCTTCGGCGCCTTCGCCTCGGTTCCCGGCGGCGAGGGGACGATCGAGGAGACCCGCATCGACCCCTATGTCATGCTGTCGGGCGAGACCGGCGCGGTGAAGTGGGAGACCGGCCTGCGCTATGAGAGCACCCGGACCACGATCACCGATCTGACGGCCGCCGCGGCCGACCGGGTGACCGAAACCGATCACGGCTTCCTGCTGCCGTCGGCCAGCCTGCGCTGGCGGCTGTCGGAGACGGATCGGATCATCGTCTCGGTCGCCCGCACCGTGCGCCGTCCCGACTTCGACCGGCTGCAACCGGCCCTGCTGGAAGAGGAGTTCGGCGACAGCGACTTCATCGGCGATCCGAAGCTGAAGCCGGAAAGCGCCTGGGGCGTGGACGTCGGTTTCGAGCGCCGCCTGGGCCGTCGCGGCGTGGTCGGGCTGAACGCCTTCTATCGTGACGTGACCGACCTGATCGAGGCGGTGAACACCGGCGCCGTCGGATCGGGCGGGGCGGGGACCTTCGTCTATACGGTCGACAATGTGGGCGACGGCCGCGTCTGGGGCCTGGAGTTCGACCTGTCGACGCCGCTGGACGCCCTGGGCATGGCCGACACCGGCGTCTTCCTGAACGCCTCGTGGCTGGACAGCGAGGTCGACGACTTCATGGGGACGCGCCGGTTCAACGACCAGTCGGACTATGTCTTCAACACCGGCTTCACCCACGACATCCCGGCCTGGGGCGCGGCCTTCGGCGCCACCTATCGCAAACAGGGCGACGCCTTTTCGCGGGTGTTGGCCGAGGAGGTGCGCACATCATACGGCGCGGACCTGGAGGTCTTCGTCGAGAAGCGGATCGCGTCGAACATCGTCGTGCGCCTGACCGGCTCGAACCTGCTGAACGCCTCAAAGGACGAGGTCTTCGACAAGTTCGACAGCGTCGCCGATCAGACGGCCCGCGCCCATGACGAATACGAGCTGGAGACCGAGGACGCCGGTCCCTGGTACCAGTTGGTCATGCGCGTCGCCTTCTGACGCGGATCGGATCGCGATCTTCCCGCATGGGGCCGGGCGGCGACGTCCGGCCCTTTTGCATCGGTCGCCGCAAAGTGACCGGCGGGACGCTGGACGCCCGACTGCGCGCCCTCTACTCGCCTTTTCAGAGAGGCGGCCGGAACCGGTTCGCTCCTTGCAAGGTGTTTCCCGAAGGGACCGGTGCGTCCCGAAACGGGATCGGTGAAGGCGTTCGATGTTTCTGGAAGGCGAAGTGGACTGGGTTCTGGTTCTGGCGATCACCGCCGGCGTCACGACGCTGATCGCGCTCGTCGCCTCCTTCTTCGCCGTCAAACGCGGCGTCAGCCACGCCAGCGCCAGCGATGAGCTGGACATGGTCCAGAAGGTCGCCCACGCCGCCGACAAACGCCTGTTCGAGACGCTGAACGCCATCCCCGTGGCCCTGGTCGAGACCGACCGGTCGGGCAAATTCGTCTTCGCCAACCGCGCCGCGCACCAGCTTCTGGGTCGTCGCGACGCCGAGCTGTTGGGGCTGCGGTTCCATTCGGCGACCTGGGGCATCACCTATCCCGACGGCCGTCCCGTGCCGCCGGACCTGTTGCCCAGCGCCCGCGCCCTGCGCGGCCAGACGGTCAAGGGGTTCCAGCACCTGCTGTCCAACCCGGCCACGCGCCGCAAGATGCTGGTCTCGGTCACGGCCATGCCGATCGAGAACGAGCTGGGCGAGGTGATCGGCTCGACCGCCGCCATCGTCGAGACCGAGGGTCTGGCCATGCCCGAGGCGATGCAGCCGGTCGACAATTTCCCGCCCCTGTCGGCGGCCGACGACCTGACCCGGCGCGTCTTCGACGCCGCGCCCGGCGCCCTGGTGATCGTCGGAACTGACGGACGGGTGCGCGAGGCCAATCCGGTGGCCCTGGCCCTGGCGGCCGAGGGCGGCGCGGTTCTGGACCAGGATTTCGCCGAACGGTTCCTGGACGAGTCGGCGCGCGGCGCGGCGCGCCAGGCGCTGCACGTCGCCCGCGTCTCGGCCGAGGTCGAACCGGCGCCCATCGTTTCGGGCGGCGTGGCCTGGTCGATCCTGCGTCTGACCGACGCGGCCGGAACCGTGGACGCCCTGCTGCTGGCCGGAGAGGCGGCGCCGGCCGGGACCGCCGATGCGCCGGAACCGGCCGAACCCGGAATCGAGACCCTGCCCGTCGTGGGCGTCGATCTGGCCGCCGCCGCGCGCGAGGCCGAACTGTCTGCCCAGCGCGACGAAGCCCTGAACCAGGCCGAGACCGCCCGCGCCGAGGCCCAGGCCGCGCGCCGCGCCGCCGAGGCGGCCGAGACCCGCGCCGAGGCCGAACTGGCCGGAGGCCGCCGCATGGAGAATGTCGGCCGCTTGACCGGCGGACTGGCTCACGACTTCAACGCCCTGCTGGGCGTCATGACCGGCGCCCTGGACATGATGCTGCGCCAGGCCGACGATCCGGCGCGCGTGCGCCGCCTGGGCCAGGCCGCCCTGGCCGCCGGGCAGAGGGGCGAGGCCCTGACCCGCCGTCTGAGCGCCTTCGCCCAGGGCGACGACGAGACGCCGTCGATGCAGATTTTGGACGCCGGGGTTCTGTTGACCGCCATGGAGAGCCGCCTGCGCGCCCTGGCCGGTCCCGGCGTCGACCTGATGATCGAGGCGCCGTCCGAGGCCGCGCCCGTCCGCCTGGACCCCGTCGCCTTCGAGGGCGCGGTCAAGGCCCTGACGGCCAACGCCATAGAGGCCGTGGGCGGCGCCGGGTCGGTGGCCGTCCGGCTGGAGAGCCTGATGGAGGGCGGCTTGCGCCTGTCGGTGCGCGACAGCGGTCCCGGCATGGATCGCGAACTGGCCGCGCGCGCGCTGGAGCCGTTCTTCACCACCAAACCGGGGGCTGCGGGCCTGGGCCTGTCGCAGGCCTATGCCTTCGCCCGCCAGTCGGGCGGCAAGCTGTCGATCGATTCCGGTCCCGGTGAAGGCGCCGAGGTGGCCGTGACCCTGCCGAGCGTCCGGGTCGAGGATCAGGCGGCTTAAGTCTTCTCCTTCTCCCCTCGCGGGAGAAGGGAGCATCGCACTGTCGCCGGTCGCGGCCGGATCGTATCGGGGCCTGAAACCTCGCGTCACGGCAGTTGAGCGCCCATATCCGGCGCGGCGGTTGACCCCCGTGGGTTGAACGCTAGTGTCCGGCCGCTTTCCGCGCCCGCTCGATCCAAGGACGAACCCATGGCTGACGCCGCCCAATCCTATGATGTCGTGATCATCGGCGGGGGTCCCGGCGGCTACAACGCCGCCATTCGCGCCGGGCAACTGGGTCTGAAGGCCGCCTGCATCGAGATGCGCGACACCCTGGGCGGCACCTGTCTGAACGTCGGCTGCATGCCGTCCAAGGCTCTGTTGCACGCCTCGGAGCTGTTCGAGGCGGCGGGCAAGGAATTCGCCGGTCTGGGCATCAAGGTGGGGACGCCCGAACTCGACCTCGGCCAGATGATGGCCCAGAAGGCCGACAGCGTGACGGCCCTGACCAAGGGCATCGAATTCCTGTTCAAGAAGAACAAGGTCGAATGGATCAAGGGCCGCGGCCGCATCGCCGGACCTGGCCAGGTCGAGGTCACGGCCGCCGACGGGTCCAAGACCGTCGTGGCCACGAAGAACATCATCATCGCCACCGGCTCGGAGCCGACCCCCCTGCCGGGCGTGGACTTCGTGGAGGGGCGGATCATCGATTCCACCGGCGCCCTGTCGCTGCCGTCCGTGCCCAAAAAGCTGATCGTCATCGGCGCGGGCGTGATCGGGCTGGAGCTGGGTTCGGTCTGGCGTCGCCTGGGCGCCGAGGTGACGGTGATCGAGTATCTGGACGCTGTCGGCGCGGGCATGGACGCCGAGGTGGCGACCGCCTTCCAGCGCGGCCTGACCAAACAGGGCATGACCTTCCGCATGGGAACCAAGGTCGTCGCCGCCAAGGTCGATGACACGGGCGTCGAACTGACCGTCGAACCGGCGGCTGGCGGCGCGGCCGAAACGGTGCGCGGCGATGTGGTGCTGGTCGCCATCGGTCGTCGTCCGTACACGGAGGGCCTGGGTCTGGAGGCGGTCGGCGTCGAGACCGACAAGCGCGGCTTCATCGCCAACGACCATCTGAAGACCGGCCAGGCCGGGGTCTGGGTGATCGGCGACGTGACCCACGGCCCGATGCTGGCCCACAAGGCCGAGGAAGACGCCGTCGCCGCCGTCGAACTGATCGCGGGCAAGGCGGGCCACGTCGACTACGACCTGGTGCCCAGCGTCATCTACACCAGCCCCGAGGTCGCCTGGGTCGGCAAGACCGAAGAGCAGTTGAAGGCCGCGGGCGTGGCCTTCAAGAAGGGCAAATTCCCCTTCGCCGCCAACAGCCGGGCCAAGATCAACCACGAGACCGACGGTTTCGTGAAGGTGCTGGCCGACGCCGCCACCGACCGGGTTCTGGGCGTCCACATCTATGGTCCCCAGGCCGGGGAGCTGATCGGCGAGGCCGTGGTGACCATGGCCTTCGGCGGCGCGTCGGAAGACATCGCCCGCACCTGCCACCCGCACCCGACCCGTTCGGAGGCCGTCCGCCAGGCGGCCATGGGCGTCGAAGGCTGGACCATGCAGGCCTGACGGGGACAGGCCTGACGGCGGCGGCCTAGCTGGTCGGATATCCGGCGAACGGCCGCGCCCGACGCAGACCCGAGAAGATCATCCGGTTGCGGCCGTAGTCCAGGCCGACCTGACGGAAACGGGTCAACAGGTCCGCCCCCATCAACAGGGCCGGGTGATCCGCCAGCTCCAGGGCGCGGAAGGCGTGCAGGTCCGCGAACAGCAGGGGTGTGGTCCCCAGATCGAAGCGGCCGATCTGAAGGTCGCGCACCTCGCCGATCCGCGCCTCGACGCTCTGGCCGATCACGCCGAACACCTGGATGCGTTCACGCGGCGTCGAGCGGGGAATGTAGCGGTCGACCGTCTCCATCAGGGCCGGGTTGCCGATCGAATACTGGGCGCCGGAATCCACGAACAGATTGACCGGCCGCCCCTCGGCCCGCGCCGTCAGCAGCACCAATTGGCCGAACCGGGCCACGGCGCTGGACCGGCCTTGGCGGTTCATGCGGGTGGCTTCGTAGAAGGTCTCGGACGTCTCGACCACGCTGCCGCCCGACGGAGCCAGGGTGACCCGCAGGGCGCCCAGGTCGAAGGTCAGACGGAATTGCGACAGAACGTCCAGACCGACCAGGCCGTCCGCCGCCAACTGTTCGGCCGGAAAGACGGGACAGATCAGATCGTTGAACAGCCGCCCGCCGAACTGCAGCCGATCCAGCCGCACCGTCGGCGTCATCACGGCCGAGGTCACCCCATGGACCAGCACGTCGGGACCCGGCGGCAGGCGCAGCTCGGCCGCCACCCGGTCGGAAACGGAGGTGCGGCCCGCACCCGTGTCGATGACGAAGGCGTAGCGTTCGCGTCCGTTGACCCCGACCCGCGCGGCCATGCGGGTCACCATGTTGTTGAGGATGCGGTGTTCGTCGCCGGTGCGCGGAATGGCCGAGAACACCTGGGCGGACGCGGGCGTCGCCGCCGCGCCGGCCCATGCGGCCAAGACCGCCCGTCGGTCCCACTGCCGGTTCACGCCCATCCCGGTCCCCCCGAGGTCAAGCGCTTATGTTAAGCTCGGGGGTGTGCATTTGAATAGGCCCGGAGCAGGGCGGCGGCGTCGACGGCGGCGTATTTCTGGGTCGTCGACAGGCTGGCGTGGCCCAAAAGCTCCTGGATCGACCGCAGATCGGCCCCCGCGCCCAACAGATGGGTGGCGAAACTGTGCCGCAGGGCGTGGGGCGTGGCCGAGGGCGGCAGGCCCAGCCGGCCGCGCAGCCGCTGCACCGCCGCCTGGACGTGGCGGGGGCTTAAGGGACCGCCGCGTTTGGCCCGGAACAGGGGGTCGTTCGGCGTCGAGACGAGGGGCAGGGCCGCCAGATAGGCGTCCACCGCCGCACGCACGGCGGGCAGCACCGGGGCCATGCGCGTCTTGCCGCCCTTGCCGGTGATGCGCAGGGTCTCAGGCAGAGGCGCGTCGGCGCGGGTCAGGGACAGGGCCTCGGAAATGCGCAGGCCGCAGCCGTAAAGCAGGGTCAGCACCGCCCGGTCTCGGGCCGCCTCCCACGGTTCGGCGTCTGGATCGGCTTCGGTCTCGTTCAGCAGGCCGCGCGCCTGATCCTCGTTCAGCGGGCGCGGCAGGGTCGGTTTGACGCGGGGACCGCGCACCAGGGCCAGTTGCGACGCCACGACGCCCAGCCGCCGGTCCAGAAAGGCGTGAAACCCGCGGATCGCCGCCAGCGTCTGACTGAGCGAGCGGGCGTTCAGCGGGCGTTCGCCGCCGCGCCGTTCGGCCAGATGGGCGCGCACCTCGGCGGCCGTGACCGTGCCCAGGTCGGCGGCGTTCAGCGCCCCTTCGCCGCGATGCCGTTGCAGAAAGGCCAGGTACAGCCGCCCGATGTGGCCATAGGTCTCGACCGTGCGCGGCGACAGCCGCCGCTCATGCGCCAGATGCGCCAGCCAGTCGGCCAGCGCCTGATCGACGCTCATCCCAGGACCGGCCATCGCTCGGCCATCCGTTCGACCACCCGGGTGATGAAGGCCGCCAGTTCACAGCCCATGGCCGGGGTGAAGCCGTCGATGTCGGGAGAACCGAAGGCGCACAGGGCGTTGCGCGCCGCGCCGCCCGCGAACTGAGGCGCCATGCGGATCAGGGCCACGGACTTCACCTGGTCCTCGGCCGAGCCGAACAGGTCCAGCCCCTCGAAATTCTCGCCCAGCCAGTGCAGGCCGTCGTCGCCGACCAGCCGGTCCACCTTTCCGGCGATCAGGCCGCGCCAGCCGAAGGGCACGCCGCCGGGCTTTTCCAACGCGATCGCCGCCGCCGCCAGGCCGAACCGGGCCTGGGCCGCCGCATCCAGCCGCCGGGCCAGGTCGGCGTGGCTGCGCGCCTCCATCAGGTCCAGGGCCGCCGCATGGGTCTGGGTCTGGGCGGCGAAATTGGCGCGCGCCACCATCTCGATCTGCTTGCGGGCGCCCGCCTCACGCTCGGCCACGGCCTCCAGCTTGGTCAGGGCGGCGCGGCCCAGGTCGACGACCTTGCCGCGCGCCTCCAGCCCCATCTCCTGCAACAGGGCGGCGTCGCCGGTCAGGCTGTCGGGATGGGCCTGGACCCAGGCGCGCACTTGGGGCCAGTGAAGCGAGGACTCGGACAGGGCGTCCGCTTCCGTCGTGGGGTCGAGGTCCAATGCGCCGTTCAACAGACCTCTCCGGGGATCAGGTGTTACAGAATCGACTGACCGGTCTTGCCCCAGTCCGCCAGGAAGGCATCAAGCCCCTTGTCGGTTAACGGGTGTTTGATCAGCCCCTTGAACACGTCAGGCGGCAGGGTGGCGGCGTCCGCCCCGGCCAGGGCCGCGGCCGCGACATGGGCTGGATTGCGCAAGGACGCGGCCAGCACCTCGGTCTCGAAACCGTGGATGTCGTACAGGGTGCGGATCTCTTCCAGCAGGGCGATGCCGTCAGCCCCGTGGTCCTCCAGCCGCCCGACGAAGGGCGAGATGAAGGTCGCGCCGGCCTTGGCCGCCAGCATGGCCTGGGCGGCCGAGAAGCACAGGGTGACGTTGGTCTTGACGCCCTTGTCGGCGAAGACGCGCGTGGCGCGCAGTCCGTCCCAGGTCAGGGGCAGTTTGACGACCACGTTCGAGGCGATGGCGGCCAGCTTGTCGCCTTCCTTGACCATGGTCTCGAAATCGGTCGCCACGGCCTCGGCCGAGATAGGCCCCTCGACGAGGGCGCAAATCTCGGCGATGACCTCGGCGATGTTCCGACCGGACTTGGCGATCAGCGACGGATTGGTGGTGACGCCGTCCACCATGCCGGTGGGAACCATGTCCTTGATGACGGCGACGTCTGCGGTGTCGAGAAAGAGTTTCATGGGGCGGGTGATAGCGGAAAGGCGCGACCTTCGCCAACCGCCCTTCCTTCTTCCCCCCGCGAGGGGGGAAGGGATGCGCATCTGATGAAGGTCGCTTCTGTCCTCCTGCCCCTCCCGGTCCCAGAGGCCTTCGACTACGAAGTCCCGGAAGGTCTCGATCTCGTGCGCGGTGATCAGGTGGCGGTTCCGCTGGGTCCGCGCCTGGTGCGCGGCGTGGTGTCCGAAGTACGCGAGACCACCGGCTCGAACCGGCGGCTGAAGCCGATCGAGGGGCGGCTGGACGATCCGTCCCTGCCGGAACGCACATTGGATTTCCTGGAATGGGCCGCGCGCTGGACCCTGTCGCCGCCCGGCGAGATGGCCGCCGCCGCATTGAAGGGGCTGCGCGCGCCGCCGTCCCGGCCTGAACGCCGGGTGCGCCGCGTTCCCAACCGCGACCCGGCCCGCGCCACGCCCGCCCGCACCGCCGTGTTGGATGCCCTGGGCGAGCGGGCGATGCGCGCCGCTGACCTGGCGCGTGCGGCCGCCGTTTCGACCGGCGTGGTCAAGGGCCTGGTCGATGAAGGTGTTCTGGAGATCGTCGAGACCGCGGCCCTGGCCGTCTTCGACGCCCCTGATCCGGCCCACGCCCCCGCGATGCTTAACCCGGATCAGGCGGCGGCGGCCGACGCTCTCGCTTCGACGCGGGGGTTCGCGCCCTTCCTGCTGGACGGGGTCACCGGCTCGGGCAAGACCGAGGCCTATCTGGAGGCGGCGGCGCGCATCCTGACGGCCGATCCGACGGCGCAGATCCTGATCCTGCTGCCCGAGATCGCCCTGACCCAGGCCTTGATCGCGCGCATCGCCGACCGGTTCGGCGCCGCCCCGGCCGAATGGCATTCCGCCGTCGCCCCGCCCCAGCGCCGCCGGGTGTGGGAGGCGGTGCGCGCCGGGCGCTGCAACATCGTGGTCGGCGCCCGTTCGGCCCTGTTCCTGCCGTTCGTCAACCTACGCCTGCTGGTGGTGGACGAGGAGCACGACGGCGCGTTCAAACAGGAGGAGGGGCTGGTCTATCACGGCCGCGACCTGGCCGTGGCCCGCGCCCGGATCGAGGGGGCGGCGGTGGTCCTGGCCTCGGCCACGCCGTCGCTGGAGACGCTGGCGAACGCCCAGGCCGGGCGTTACGGCTGGCTGAAGCTGCGCGCCCGGCACGGGGCGGCGGTGCTGCCGGACATCGCGCTGATCGACCTGCGCCAGTCGCCGCCGGACCGCGAGACCTGGCTGTCGCCGCCGCTGCGCGCCGCCGTGGCCGAGACCCTGGCGCGGGGCGAGCAGACCCTGCTGTTCCTGAACCGGCGCGGCTATGCGCCTGTGGTCCTGTGCCGCGTCTGCGGCCACCGGCTGACGGCGCCGGACACCGACAGTTGGCTGGTCGAGCATCGCTACACCGGGCGGCTGGTCTGCCATCTGACCGGCTTCTCCATGCCGCGTCCCAAGACCTGTCCCAACTGCGGGGCCGAGGACAGCCTGGTCTCGGTCGGTCCCGGCGTCGAGCGGGTCGAGGAGGAGGTGCGCCAACTGTTCCCCGACGCCCGCACGGCCGTGTTCAGCTCCGACACCGTGCCCGACGCTAAGTCCGCGCGCGCCCTGATCCAGGCGATGATCGACGGCGAGATCGACATCCTGGTCGCCACCCAGGCGGCGGCCAAGGGCCACAACTTCCCGCGCCTGACGCTGGTCGGGGTTGTGGACGCCGACCTGGGCCTGCGCGGCGGCGATCTGCGGGCCGCCGAACGGACCTTCCAGCTTCTGACCCAGGCGACGGGGCGGGCGGGGCGGGCCGACCGGCCGGGCCGCGCCCTGTTGCAGACCTGGACGCCCGAACACCCGGTGTTGACGGCCCTGGCCGCGGGCGACCGCGACGCCTTCGCCGAGACCGAATCGGCCGAGCGTGAGATGGGGTCCCTGCCGCCCTATGGCCGTCTGGCGGCCCTGATCCTGTCCAGCGAGAACGCCCAGGCGGTCGAGAAGGTCGCCGCCGATCTGGCCGCCGCCATCCCCAATGCGGAGCGGCTGGAGGTCTATGGTCCCGCCGACGCCCCCCTGGCCCTGGTGCGCGGGCGGCGCCGCAAACGCCTGTTGGTCCGGGCCGACCGTGACGTCGATCTGCAAGGCTTCCTGCGCGCCTGGCTGGCGCGGGTGAAGGTCCCGGCCAGCGTGCGGCTGACGGTGGATGTGGATCCGTATTCGTTTTTGTGAGGTGCGGTCTCCTTCTCCCCCAAGGGGAGAAGGGTCTTTGCGGCGCCTTACCGCGTCGCGCCCGGCTTCCACAGCACGTCGCCGCCGCTCTTGGAGTTCGCGCGACGGGCGGCCACGAACAGGTGGTCGGACAGCCGGTTCAGATATTTCACGGCCTCGGCGTTCACCGCCTCGCCCGCCTCGATCAGCCGCACCGCCTCGCGCTCGGCGCGGCGGGCCACCGTGCGCGCCAGGTGCAGATGCGCCGCCAGGGGCGCGCCGCCGGGCAGGATGAAGCTGTCCAACGGTTTCAGGCTTTCGTTCATCCAGTCGATCTCGGCTTCCAGCCGTTCGACCTGAGAGGCGAGGATGCGCAGCGCCTCCCATTTCGGCTCAGGCTCGTGCGGCGTGGCCAGGTCGGCGCCCAGGTCGAACAGCTCATTCTGGATGCGGCCCAGCATGGCGTCGATGCGTTCGTTCTGGCCGGTGTGCAGCCGCGCGATCCCGATCACGGCGTTCAGCTCGTCCACCGCGCCATAGGTTTCGACGCGCGGATCGCTCTTGGACACCGGCCTGCCGGACGCCAGCCGCGTCTCTCCGCCGTCGCCGGTTCGGGTGTAGATGCGGTTCAGCGTGACCACGATCAGCCGCCGTGGGTGGAGCGCCACCACATGCCCAGGCACAGCAGCACGACGGCTACGGCCTGCAAGGCCACGCGCAGCCGCATCAGCTTGTTCGACCGACTGCGCGCCTCGGGTCCCTCGGTGAACAGGGTCTTCAGACCGAAGGCCAGGGTGACGGTCACGGCGGCGATGGCGACCAGGAACAGGATGTCGAACAGGTTCATGCCGCCTTGATAGGCCCCCCCGGCGGGCGGCGCCAGCGAGATGCGCGGCGTCGGTTATTGCGACTTAATCGCACACCCGCTTGCCTCGGCCGCTAAAAAGCTATTGAGAAGCGCTCGCAAGAAGCGGGCGCCCATCGACGCCCCGCCAGTATCAGGGGTTTGAATATGAACGGCCGTCTCTCTCTTCGTCGCAAGGCGTCCTGGCTTTGCGGGGCCGCCGCCCTGGCGATCTCCGGCCCGGTCATGGCGGGCGAAGACCCTGCCGCCGACCCCAAGGGAGAGACGCATGAGCTGGAGGAGGTGGTGGTCACCGCCGCCGGCTTTGAACAACGCATCGAACAGGCGCCGGCCTCCATCACCCTGATCTCGCGCGCCCAGATCGAAGAGATCCGCGCGGTGTCTCTGGTCGAGATCCTGGCCGATGTCGTGGGCGTGGACGTGGGCGCCCCGGTCGGCAAGACCGGCGGCCAGACCATCAACATCCGCGGCATGGGATCGGACTACACCCTGGTGCTGATCGACGGCCGCCGACAGAACACCGCGGGCAATGTCACGCCCAACGGCTTCGGCGAGACCTCGACCAGCTTCCTGCCCCCCGTCGGGGCCATTGAACGAGTCGAGGTGGTGCGCGGCCCGGTCGCCACCCTGTACGGCTCGGACGCCATGGGCGGGGTGGTCAACATCATCACCCGCAAGGTCGGCGACGACTGGACCGGTACGGGCACGGCCCACTACACTCTGCAAGGCGACGACGCTTTCGGCGCGGTCTGGGGCGGCAATCTCTATGCCGCCGGTCCCCTGGTTCCCGGCCTGGTCGGCCTGGCGGTGCGCGGCTCCTGGTCCGAGCGGGGGCAGTCGTCCCTGACCTATGACCAGGTCGGCGGCGCTCAGGCGCCGGTGACGGGTTTCGGCCGCAGCTCCACCGCCAATGAGATCTGGTCCCTGGGCGGGCGGCTGTCGTTCGACCTGCACCCCGACCACGACCTGTGGCTGGACGTCGACACCGCCAACCAGTGGTACGACAACAGCAAGGGCCAGATGGGCACCCTGGGCGTCGCGGGCGGCTATGGCCCGGCGCTGGAGTTCAACCGCGACCAACAGGTCCTGGCCCACGACTGGCGTCTGCCTTTCGGCGTGCTGGAAAGCACCCTGTCGCGCAACACCACCGAAAAGCGGGGCCGCATCGTCCCGGCCCTGGTGCCCGTCACCGGCGGCCAGCCGCGCACGGTGGAAAGCACCAGCCTGATCTTCGACACCAAGCTGCATTCCCAATGGCGCGATCACGCCTTCACCGTGGGCGGCCAGTATTGGGACGCCGAAATGATCGACGGCGTGGCCCCCGCCCCCTTCACCTTCGAGCAGTGGGCCGTCTTCGCCGAGGACGAGTGGCGCTTCACCGAGACCTTCGCCTTGACCATGGGTCTGCGCTACGACGATCACTCGACCTTCGGCGACCAGCTCAGCCCGCGCGTCTACGCCGTGTGGAACGCGACCGACGTCTGGACCTTCAAGGGCGGCGTCTCCTCGGGCTATAAGGCGCCGCGCGTCGAACAGTTGGCGCCGGGCATCATCGGGTTCGGCGGCCAGGGCCGCATCCCCCTGATCGGCACGCCCAGCCTGACGCCCGAGACCAGCGTTTCGACCGAACTGGCTGTCTTCTACGACAACCGGGATGACTTCCGCGCCAGCGTCACCGTCTTCCGCAACACCTTCGAGGACAAGATCGCCACCGGCGTGCCCGTGGCCAACTGCACCGCGGGGATCAGCCGTCCCGTCTATGACGCCGGAACCTACAACCGCACGGGCTGCGTCGATGTGGGCTTCTATCCCGCCGTGGCGACCTTCGGTCAGAGCGTCAACATCGACGAGGCCGAAACCCAGGGCGTCGAGGTGACGGCCTATTGGCGCCTGGCGCCCGACTGGAGCGTTCAGGGCAACTACACCTACACCGACTCCGAGCAGAAGTCGGGCGCTTCGGCGGGCCTGCCGCTGACCGACACGCCCGAGCATATGCTGAACGGCAGCGTCCGCTGGCTGGCGACCGATCGACTGAATCTGTGGGCGCGCGGCGAATACCGATCCGAGCGCTTCCGCACCGTCGGCGCGGCCCGCGACGCCTGGGGCGACTACAAGGCCTACGGCCTGGTCCATGTGGGCGGCGCCTTCGACGTCACCGATCGGCTGACGGTGAACGCCACCGTCTACAATCTGTTCGACACCGACTTCGTCAGCCTGCTGCCCTATGGGGCGCCGGTCCAGTACACGCCCGAATACGCCAACAACCAGGAGCCGCGTCGCCTGTTCGTCTCGGTGACGACGACCTTCTGAGACCGACCGCCGACGCGCGCGCGACAAGGTAAAGGGCCGGCGGATCGCTCCGCCGGCCCTTTGTTTCTTGCCCTAACGCTCGCGACGCGGTCGCTCGCTGCTTGAGGGCGTCTCTGTTCTTGCCCTACCGCTCGCCGCACGGCGGCTCTCTGCTTGAGGGCGGCGGGATCAGTAGCGGTAGTGTTCCGGCTTGAACGGACCCTGGGTCGGGACCGAGATGTAGTCGGCCTGTTCCTTGGACAGGGTCGTCAGCTTGGCGCCCAGTTTGGCCAGGTGCAGGAAGGCGACCTTCTCATCCAGGTGTTTGGGCAGGGTGTAGACCTGCTTGTCGTAGGCCTTGGCGTTGGTCCACAGTTCGATCTGGGCCAGGGTCTGGTTGGTGAAGGACGCCGACATCACGAACGACGGGTGGCCCGTGGCGTTGCCCAGGTTCACCAGACGGCCTTCCGACAGCAGGATGATCTTGTTCCCGCCGGGGAATTCGATGTGGTGCACCTGCGGCTTGATCTCGTCCCACTTGAAGTTCTTCAGGCCCGCGACCTGAATCTCGGAATCGAAGTGGCCGATGTTGCAGACGATGGCGTTGTTGCGCATGCGGCGCATGTGATCGACGGTGATGACGTCCTTGTTGCCGGTGGCCGTCACGAAGATGTCGGCCTTGTCGGCGACGTCGTCCAGGGTCTGGACGTCATAGCCTTCCATCGCGGCCTGCAGCGCGCAGATGGGGTCGATCTCGGTGACGATCACGCGGGCGCCGCCCTGGCGCAAGCTCGCGGCCGAACCCTTGCCCACGTCGCCATAGCCGCAGACCACCGCCACCTTGCCCGACAGCATCACGTCGGTGCCGCGACGGATGGCGTCGACCAGCGATTCCCGGCAGCCGTACAGATTGTCGAACTTGGACTTGGTGACGCTGTCGTTGACGTTGATGGCGGGGAAGGGCAGCTCGCCGCGCTCGGCCATCTGATACAGGCGGTGCACGCCGGTGGTGGTCTCTTCCGACACGCCGCCGATGGCGTCGCGGATGGCCGAATAGAAGCCGGGCTTCTCCTTCAGGTACCGCTTCATCACCTTGTAGAGGGCTTCCTCTTCCTCGTTCTGCGGATTGTCGAGGATGGAGGCGTCCTTCTCGGCCTTGGGACCCAGCACGCACAGCAGGGTGGCGTCGCCGCCGTCGTCCAGGATCAGGTTCGGATAGCCGCCGTCGGCCCATTCAAAGATCTTGTGGGCGTAGTCCCAATACTCTTCCAGCGTCTCGCCCTTGACGGCGAACACCGGGGTGCCGGCGGCGGCGATGGCGGCCGCGGCGTGGTCCTGGGTCGAGAAGATGTTGCACGAGGCCCAGCGCACCTCGGCGCCCAGGGCTTCCAGCGTCTGGATCAGCACCGCCGTCTGGATGGTCATGTGCAGCGACCCGGCGATCCGCGCGCCCTTCAGCGGCTGGGCCGCGCCGTATTCCGCGCGCACCGACATCAGGCCGGGCATCTCGGTTTCGGCGATGGCGATTTCCTTCTGGCCCCACGGAGCCAGGGCGATGTCGCGGATGATGTAGTCGGTCATGTTAGGGCCGGCCTTCGTCGTCGTTCGGGAAAAGGGTCGCGGCCCTATAGCCCGCCTGGTCTCGCGGGGCAATAAACACATAAGGATATCCTTATATAAAACCCTACGAAGGGTTCATTTGCCACCATGTCGGCGGCCTGTCAGCGTGCGCCCCAAGGGGAGGACGCCATGTCCATCGGGCTAGATCGCAGGGCCGCGCTTCTGGGCGCGGGGGCTTTTTCTCTGCTGGGCGCAGCCTCGGCGCGCGCGGACGCCGATACGCCCGTGGTCGAGACCGACCGCTTGGGGCGGATGACGTTGCCGGTCTTTCTGAACGAACGGGGTCCGTTCCGCTTCGCCCTGGACAGCGCCGCCTCCATGTCGATGGTCGCCGAGGATCTGATCGCGCCCTTGGGGCTGGACCGCGACGCGGACGTCACCTTGCACACCCTGTTGGCGGGCGAGCGGGCGCGAACCGTGCGGGCCGAGCGGCTGCGCTGCGGCGCCCTGTATCAGATCAAGCCGCGTCTGGCGGTCGGTTCGCGCGTGGGCATGGCCGGATTGGACGGCCTGATCAGCGCCTCGGTGCTGAACCAGAACCGCGTGCTGATGAATTTCCGCGGCGACCGCATGACCATCGGCCGTTCGCGCGCCAGGGGACGGTCGGACTTCGCCACCGACCGCAGCGTTCCCTTCCGGTCGCCGGATCGGCCGGGGTTCCAGAATCTGATCATGGTCGACGCCGGGGTCGGCGGCCGTCCGGTCACCGCCATCGTCGACACCGGGGCGCAGTCCTCGATCGCCAACACCGCCCTGATCGCGGCGGCCGGCGGCCAACCGGCTCAAACTTCCGACGGGTCGCGCACCCGCCCGGTCCAGTCGGCCACCGGCGCCGTCGCCGAGGCGCGGATGATGGTGGTGCGCGACCTGAATTTCGGCCCGCTCAGCCTGGAACGGGTGCCGGTGCTGGTCGGCGATTTTCACACTTTCGACGTCTGGGGCCTGGCGGATCGGCCCGCCATGCTGCTGGGCGTCGACCTGCTGGGCGTGTTCCAGAGCGTGGCGATCGACTTCAAACGTCGCGACCTGACCTTCGAGATCTGAGCTTGCCAGCGGTCCCGGTTCGGACGACACAGCGCCCATGAACCAGACACGCGATCTCTCCACGCCCCGCCACGACTGGACCTTGAACGAGGTCCAGGCCCTGTTCGCCCGGCCCTTCATGGAGCTGGTCTATGAGGCCGCGACCGTGCATCGCCGCTGGTTCGACCCGTCCGAGGTGCAAAAGAGCCAGCTTCTGTCGATCAAGACCGGCGGCTGCGCCGAGAACTGCGGCTACTGCAGCCAGTCGGCCAGTTTCGACACCGGCCTGAAGGCCGAAAAGCTGATGGACGCCACCGCCGTGATCGCCGAGGCCATGGCGGCCAAGGCCGGGGGCGCCGACCGCTTCTGCATGGGCGCCGCCTGGCGCGAGCTGAAGGACCGCGACACGCCCAAGCTGGCGTCCATGATCGCGGGGGTGAAGGCCCTGGGGCTGGAGACCTGCGCCACCCTGGGCATGCTGACCGCCGACCAGGCGAAGCAGCTCAAGGCCGCCGGGCTGGACTATTACAACCACAACCTCGACACCGGCCCGGAGTACTATGCCGAGGTCGTGACGACCCGGACCTATCAGGACCGTCTGGACACGCTTCAGCACGTGCGCGACGCGGGCATGGCGACCTGCTGCGGCGGCATCGTCGGCATGGGCGAGAGCCGTCGCGACCGCGCGGGCCTGCTGCACGCCCTGGCGACCCTGCCCGAACATCCCGACAGCCTGCCGGTCAACGCCCTGGTGCCCGTCACCGGCACGCCGCTGGGCGAACGGGTGAAACAGGAAGGCGAGATCGATCCCATCGAGTTCGTGCGCACCGTCGCGGTGGCGCGGATCGTCTGTCCCAGGGCGCGGGTGCGCCTGTCGGCCGGGCGCGAGACCATGAGCGCCGAGATGCAGGCTCTGTGCTTCCTGGCCGGGGCCAACTCCATCTTCGTGGGCGGCAAGCTGTTGACCACGCCGAACCCGGAACAGGACGCCGATGACGCCCTGTTCGCCCTGCTGGACCTGAAGCCGGCGGTGACCGCGCACGAGGCGGCGGCGTAACCGGCCCTTAACGGGCGTTGACCATCCTGGCCGGATGGAACGTCGCGCCCTGATCGGACTGTCGAAGCCCGCGCCCCTGAAGACCAGCGGCGGCGGGGGCGGGTCCCAGAACACCTATGTCCGCTTTCCCACGGTGACGGCGACCATCATCCGGTCGGGCGGCGGGCGTGGCGTCTTCTCGGTCGAGACCGGGGTGGACGTGGCCGACGCCGCCTTGCGCACACGCGCCGAACAGTCTGCGCCGCGCCTGCGCGCCGCCTATGCCGAGACCTGTCAGCGGGCCGCCAACGCCCTTTTGCCCGGCGCGCCGCCGAACATCGACGCCCTGTCGCGCGACCTCCAGGCCGTCACCGATCGGGTGCTTGGCCGAGCGGGCGCGCGGCTGTTGCTGGGCACGGTGATGATCGCCTGAGACCCTGTGTCGGCGCGCGGGCCGGGCCGGTTTCAGATCGCCAGTTCTATCGTCTCGCCGCCGCGACGCACCGTCATGGCGACCGGGCCGGTTTCGGCGTCCAGCGCCGCCGCCAGGGCCGCGCGGTTGGCGATGGGGCGCCCGGCCACGGCGGTCACCGTGTCACCGGCCTTCAGCCGCGCCGTGGCGGCGGGCGAGCCGCCCTCGACGGTCAGCACGGTGACCCCGCCCTCGCCGTCGCCGAACTGGGCGCCCAGGGCGCGCACCACGTCGCGGCCGACGATGACGCGCGGCGGATCACCCGCCTCGACGCCCAGGGTCGTCGCGGCCTCATGGCCGTCGCGCAGATAGACGATGCGCAGCGACGATCCCGGCGCGGCCACGCCGACGCTGGCCTGGACCGAACCGGCGTTGGCCACGGGCCGATCCTCGATCCGCATGATGACGTCGTTGCGGCGCAGGCCCGCGCGCTCGGCCGGAGAGCCGGGGGCCACGTCGTCGACCACCGCCCCGCGCACGATGCGCAGGCCCAGGGCCTGGGCGCGCTTGGCGTTCAGCGAACCCAGGATGGCGCCGGTGCGGCCGCGCTTGACCTCGCCGTGTTCGCGCAACTGCTCGACCACATAGCGCATGATCCGGGTGGGCACGGCGAAGGCGATGCCGTCGTTGCCGCCGCCCATGCCGCCCGACAGGATGGAGGTGTTGATGCCGATCAGCCGGCCCCGGCTGTCCAGCAGCGGCCCGCCGGAGTTGCCCGAATTCACCGCCGCGTCGGTCTGGATGTAGTCCTCGACCGCGTCGCCCATGCCGGACCGGTTCAGGCCCGAGATGACGCCCATGGTCAGGGTCTGGTCCAGGCCCAGCGGATAGCCGACCGCGAAGGCCAGGTCGCCGGTGCGCAGGGTGTCGGAATCGACCGTCTCGACCTGGGCCAGGCCGGTCGCCTCGATCTTCAGCACGGCGATGTCGGTGGCCGGATCGGCCCCGACCAGGACGGCGTCGAACAGGCGGCCGTCGGTCATATCGACGGTGAATTTCTGGCCGCCCTTGATGACGTGGTTGTTGGTGACGATGATGCCCTGGGCCGCATCGACGATGACGCCGGAACCGCCCGAGATCGGGGTCGGCTCGTTGGAGCCGCTGGTCGGTCCCTGCGACACGCCCAGGGTCGTCACCTGCACCACGGCCGGCAGGCTGCGCTCCAGACCGGCGGCGAAGCTGAATACGCCGCGCCGACTGTCGTAGGGCATGGGAAACTCGCCCGTGGCCGCGCCGGTCTGGATCGCGCGCTGATAGGGCGTCTGGGCCAGGGCCGGCAGGGCCGCGCCCGTCACCGCCAGAAGAGCCAGGGTCGAAACGGTCAGCAGGCGCATGGCGATCCTCGTATGAGTCTGGATCAACCTAGCGGTAGAAACGCGCCGTGACGACTGCCCCCGGAGCGGCGTCATCAATCGTCAGCCGTCCGCGATGCCGCTGGACCACGGCGCGCACGAAGGGCAGGCCCATGCCGTGGCTTTCGACGCCCTCGGCCGGGCGCGGCGCAGCGGGGTCGAAGCCCGGTCCCTGATCGCTGACCGACAGGGCGCAGCCGTCGGCCTCGCGCCAGGCCTTCAGCACGATCCGGCCGCCGGGCGGCGAGTGTTTGACGGCGTTGTCGACCAGATTGGTCAGCGCCCGCTGCAACAGGGTGCGCACGCCCAGGATGGTCACCGCCTCATCCGCCTCGACGATCAGCGCCGCACCGCGCGCCTCGGCCAGCGGTTCATAGAGTTCGGCCGCCTGATGCAGCAGCCGGTCCAGCCGCACGTCCTCGAACACCCAGGCCTCGCCGTCGCGCAGGGCCAGGGCGTCGTTCATGGCCCGGGTCAGGGCGTGGAGGTCCTCGCCCGCCTCCTCGGCCAGGGCGCGGCGCCGGGCGGCGGTTCCGGCCTCCTTCAACAGCTCCAGGCGCGCGGTGGCCCGCGCCAGGGGGGTGCGGAAGTCATGGGCCAACTGATCCGAGGAATCGCGCAGCCAGCTCAGCAATTCCTGCAGCCGGTCCAGGGTCCGGTTCACGCGCGAGGTCAGCTCGGTCAGCTCCGGCGCCACCCCGACCTCGGGCGCGCGGCGCGAGAAGTCGCCGACGGCGGCGCGGTCCAGCGCCAGACTGACCTCGGCCAGGGCGCTGGTCAGGCGGCGGCGGGCGAAGACGGCGGCGGTCAGGCCCGAGATCAGGATGACGCCGCCGGTGGCCAGAACGGCCAGCACGGCCCAGCCCCAGGCCTCGCCCGACGGCTCGACCACCCGGCCGACGATGATGTTCAACGATCCGGCCGTGCGACTGACCACCACCGCCTCGACCGCGCGGTTGGGGCACAGGGTCCCGGCCTTCAGCCGCACCAGATAAAGGTCCGCGCCCAGCCGGGGCATGCGTTCGGCGCGGGCGGTCTCCAGATCCGCCAGGCCCGCGGGCTTGCCGACCGGCGCGCGGATGAACCGCACCCCGGCGCCGCCCCGGCCGGTGCGGCAGGTCTCCTCCAGCGTGCGCTGGTCCCGTGTCGGGCCGTTCTGGAAGGCGCTGAGCCAGGCCGACAGGAAGGCGGCGTCGCCCGGCGTCAGGGCCTCGGCCGTCAGGGTCGCCTGCTCGCCCAGTTTGGAGACCATGGCGCCGTAGTCGTCCAGCGCCGCCAGGGCCGCCTGCTCGCGCTGGTCCATGCGCGCGGCCAGGCCGGTGGCGAACAGCGAAGCCGACAGGGCGGCCGCGGCCAGCACAGCCAGGGCCGATGACAACTGGGTCGTGGTCCGGCCCGCCAGCCAACGGCGGACGGCGGCCAGGGGACGCACCTCAGGTCCCGCCCAGATCGCGGAACACCAGGCTCTGACTGCGCGCCGAGACGATCAGCGGATGCCATTCCTCGGGCAGTTCCGGCGCCTGGTCCTTCAACCGGCGACGTAGGGCCGAGATGCGGGCGTCGATGATGTTGACGAAATTGTCGGGCAGGAAATTCCACTCCACCCAGCACCGGTCCCACAGCATGGTCTTGGTCACCGGCTGGCCGCGCGCGGTCATCAGCTCGGCGACGATGGCGAACTCCAGCGGCGACAGGTCGATCAGGCGGCTCTGGCCGTCGGCTTCGAGTTTCAGGGTGCGGGGGCCGGGGGCCAGGCGGAACGGCCCGTTGACGACATCGCCGCCCGCCGTCTTCACCGGCCGCGCCGCGCGCCGAAGCTGGGCCGCGATCCGGGCCAGAAGCTCCTCGTCGCCGACCGGCTTGGCCAGATAGTCGTCGGCTCCGCCCAGAAGGCCCTCGACCTTCTGCCGCTCGCCGCCCAGGGCCGTCAGCATCAGGGCGGGCGCGTCCGCCGACGGGCCGCCGCCGTCACGCAGGCGGCGCAGGGTCTCCAGCCCGTCCAGCCCGGCGGTCAGTCGATCCAGGATCAGAACGTCATAGGCGTTGGACGCGGCGGCCGTCAGCACGTCCTCGCCGCGATCGAACCGGTCCACGGCGGCGAAGCCCGCGCCCAACAGGCGGCCGACGACGTGCTCGGCCAGGGCCGGATCGTCCTCCAGAACCAGCGCCCGCCGGTCGGCGAAGACCGCGCGCAACTGGGCGAAGGGGTCATCCGCCGTTTCCGTCGATCCGTCCGTCAAGGCCGCCTCTCCAAACCTGTCCGCGACGATACGGCCGTGGGCCGAAACGACAAGTCGCGGAGCGTGGGTCGGTTTAGCGCGGGCGGTCAGGCGGGCGGACTGATTGTTGCTGACGCCGCCTCTCCTTCTCCCCCGGTGGGGAGAAGGGCGAAACCCTAGAACGCGCTTTCGCCGGTGATGGCGCGGCCCAGGATCAGGGCGTGCACGTCGTGCGCGCCTTCATAGGTGTTGACCGTTTCCAGGTTCATGGCGTGGCGCATGACGTGCAGCTCGCCGGTGATGCCGGCGCCGCCGTGCATGTCGCGGGCCTCGCGGGCGATGGCCAGGGCCTTGCCGCAGTTGTTGCGCTTCATCATCGAAATGGCCTCGGGCACCCAGGCGCCGGTGTCCAGCAGGCGGCCCAGGGCATAGGCGCCCTCGAAGCCCAGGAAGATCTCGGTCTGCATGTCGGCCAGCTTCTTCTGCACCAGTTGGCGCGACGACAGCGGACGGCCGAACAGCATGCGTTCGGCGACATAGTCGCGGCTGGCGTGGAAACAGAATTCGGCGGCGCCCATGGCCCCCCAGGCGATGCCGTAACGCGCCTTGTTCAGGCAACTGAACGGCCCGCGCAGACCCTTCACGCCCGGCAGCAGGTTTCCTTCCGGCACGAAGACGTCGTTCAGGCCGATGTCGCCGGTGATGGAGGCGCGCAAGCTCAGCTTGTCGCCGATCTTGTCGGTGGTGAAGCCGTCCATGCCGCGTTCGACGATGAATCCGCGGATGACGTCATCCAGCTTGGCCCAGACCACGGCCAGGTCGGCGATGGGCGAATTGGTGATCCAGTATTTGGCCCCGTTCAGGCGATAGCCGCCCTCGACGGCCACGGCCTTGGTCTTCATCGCGGCGGGGTCGGACCCGCCGTCGGCCTCGGTCAGGCCGAAACAGCCGATCAGCTCGCCCGCCGCCATGCGCGGCAGGAAGCGCATCTTCTGCTCTTCGGAGCCGAAGGCGTAGATCGGATACATGGCCAGGGACGACTGCACGCTCATGGCGCTGCGATAGCCGCTGTCGACCGCCTCGATCTCGCGCGCGATCAGGCCGTAGGCGACGTGGCTGGCGCCCGAGCCGCCGTATTGCTCGGGCAGCATGGCGCCCAGAAAGCCCATCTCGCCCATCTCGGTCATGATCGACCGGTCGAAGGTCTCGTCGCGGAAGGCGGCGACGATGCGCGGCAGCAGCCTGTCGCGGGCGTAGGCGCGGGCCGCGTCGCGGATCATGGTCTCGTCGTCGGTCAGGCGACCGTCCAGGTCCAACGGGTCCTCCCAGCGGAAGGTCTTGGCGGGTGCGTTCGAGCCGTCGGCCATGGCGGGAAATCCTGAAGCGTCGCGGAAACGCCGCGCTTTAGGGCAAATCGTCCCGCGAGGGTAGAGGGCGGGACCGGATGGCGTTACACTGTCCGCCCATGATCCAGACGCTGAACCGCCTGTTCCTCGAACACCCGCGCCAGGTGAAGGAAAGCTATTTCGAGCATATGGCGGCCTCGTCGCGGTTCGGGTTTCGCCTGTTGAAACTGTCCGCCTGCGCCTTCACCCACGCCCTGGTGCCGGGGGTGCACAAGGCCACGGTGTCGTCCTCGATCTGCAAGATGGCCTGCGAAATGAGCGGGCGCGCCGACGAAGCGCGCGAGTGCCGGATGCGCGACGCGGGCGTGTGGGACGTGGGTCTCTGAGCCTTCAGCGACCCTTCACTGGGCCGTCATGCCGCCGTCGATCTTGAACTCGGACCCCGTGACGAATTTCGATTCGTCCGAGGCCAGATAGAGCACGCAGTACGCCACGTCGTCCGGTTCGCCGATCCGTTTCAGCGGAATGCCGCGCGCCAGCCGTTCGTGGGCCTTGGTCTCGTCGCCGCCGCTCATGGCGACGAAGGGGTCCAGGATGGCGGTCTTGATGAAGACCGGATGCACCGAGTTGCAGCGCACGTTCCAGTCGGCCTTGGCCGCCTCCAGGGCGATGGTCTTGGTGTACATCCACACCCCGGCCTTGGTGGCGTTGTAGGCGCCCATGCCTGGCCCGGCCGCCAGGGCCGCGATCGACGAGATGTTGATGATCGACGCCGGGGCCGAGGCCCGCAGATGCGCCATGGCGTGTTTGCAGCCGAACATCACCGAGCGCAGGTTGATCTGATACTGGCGGTCCCAGTTGGCGGCGGTGTCGCCCTCGACGAAGACCAGATCGCCGCCGATCCCGGCGTTGTTCACCAGCACCGACAGGCCGCCCATCTGATCGACGGCGGCGGCGATGACGGCGGCCCACTGATCCTCGTCGGCCACGTCATGGGCGTGGGCGAAGGCGGCGCCGGGGACCTCGGCGTTGATCGCGGCCGCCAGGGCGGCGGCGCGCGGGCCGTCGATGTCGGTGACCGCGACCTTGGCCCCTTCACGGGCCAGCATCCAGGCCATGGATTCGCCCAGGCCCCCGGCGGCGCCGGTGATCAGGGCCGTCTTGCCCGCGACGCGCCCCGGCCGCCCGGCGGTCATTTCGCCGCTCCGGCGATGGAATCGATGAACCGGGCCAGGGTCAGGTCCTTTTCGGTCACGCCCTCGGCGTCATGGGTGGTCAGCACGATCTCGACCCGGTCATAGACATTGGACCATTCGGGATGGTGGTCCATGACCTCGGCCTTCAGGGCCACACGGCTCATGAAGCCGAAGGCGGCGTTGAAGTCGGCGAACCGCAGGGTGCGGGCCACGGCCGGGCGCGGATCGTCGGCGCGGCGCCAGTCGGGCAGGGCGGCCAGGGCCTGGGCGATCTCGATGACGGGACTGGACATGACGGCGGCTCCGACGCGGTTCGACCCTTGCCGTAGCGCGCGGCCGGGTCTGGCGGCAAGCGGGACGCACGACGTCGCGCGGCGACCGGTCCCGCCGGTTCGGGGAAATGCGCCGGTTACCGCGCCTGCGGCCATGCGGAAGGATGACGGGGCGGCGCCGAAAGGCTAGACCGCGCGGATGAGCGAAACGGCCACCTCTCCCTTCGGCTTCAAGGACGTGGATGCGCGCGAGAAGGTGCGCATGGTGCGCGGCGTCTTCGACAGCGTAGCGTCCAAATACGATCTGATGAACGACCTGATGAGCGCGGGCGTGCACCGGCTCTGGAAGGATGCGGCGGCGGCCAAGCTGAACCCCCGTCCGGGCGAGGTCATCCTGGACGTCGCGGGCGGCACCGGCGACATGGCGCGGCGCTATTCCAGGATGGCGCGCGCGGCCCAGCAACGGATGGGGGGCCAGGACGCCTCGGTCATCGTGCTGGACTACAACGCCGAGATGATCCTGGCCGGGGTCGAAAAGGGCGGCGAGCCGGAGATGAGCTGGACCGTCGGCGACGCCATGGCCCTGCCGCTGCCCGACGCCTCGGTCGACGCCTATTCGATCAGCTTCGGCATCAGGAACGTCTCGAACGTGGCCGGGGCGCTCAGCGAGGCGCGGCGGGTGCTGAAGCCCGGCGGGCGCTTCCTGTGTCTGGAGTTTTCGCGGCCCGTGGCCGAACCGGTGCGCCGCGCCTATGACGCCTGGTCCTTTCACGCCATTCCGCGCATCGGCGGTTGGGTCGCGGGCGACCGCGACAGCTATCAGTATCTGGTCGAGAGCATCCGCCGCTTTCCCGATCAGGCCGCCTTCACGCGGATGATGGGACAGGCGGGCTTCAGCCGCGTGACCCACACCAATTTGTCGGGCGGGATCGCCGCCATCCACCACGGGTGGGCGATCTGAGCCGGATCCACGTCAAGACGCCGCCGGACAAGCCGCGCGCCCTGCCGGTGCGCGATCCTGTGGGCGCGTCCTTGCGCCTGATCGGCTGGCTGGGGGTTCTGGTCCGCTACGACGCCCTGACGCCGCGCGAAATCACGCCCCTGCTGCCGGTCTGGGCGCGATGGATCGCCCATCTGCTGCACCTGTTCGCCGGGAGCGAGTCGCGCCAGGGACGGCCGGGCGAGCGGTTGGCGCGGGCCTGCGAGCGGCTGGGACCGGTGGCGATCAAACTGGGCCAGGTGCTGGCCACGCGGGCCGACATCTTCGGGCCGGTCTTCGCCACCGACCTGGGGCGGCTGAAGGACCGGTTGGCGCCGTTTCCGACGGCCGAGGCCAAGGCCGAGGTCGAACGGTCGCTGGGCCGCCCGGTCGAGGCCCTGTTCGTCGAGTTCGGAGAGCCGGTGGCGGCGGCGTCCCTGGCCCAGGCGCATCCGGCCTATCTGACGGACGGGCGCAAGGTGGCGGTCAAGGTGCTGCGGCCCGGCGTCGAGCGGCGCGTGGCCAAGGGGCTGGAGGCCATGCGGCTGGCGGCCGGCCTGGCCGACCGCTTCGTGCCGCCCGCGCGGCGGCTGGAGCCTCAGGCCTTCGTCGAGACGGTGGCGCGGGCGCTTCAGCTCGAACTGGACATGCGGCTGGAGGCGGCGGCCGCGTCCGAACTGGGCGACATCATGCGCGCCTCGGCCCAGGACGGCGGCGGCCATATGTCGGCGCCCGCCGTGGTCTGGGACGGGGTCGGCAAGCGGGTGCTGACGCTGGAATGGGCGCCGGGCCTGCCGATGACCGATCCCGCCGCCGTGGAGCAGCCGGGACTGGACCGCGACGCCCTGGCCGACAACATCGTGCGCGCCTTCCTGAGCCAGGCCCTGGACCACGGCGCCTTCCACGCCGACCTGCACGAAGGCAATCTGTTCGCCCGCGCTCCGGCCGAGGTGACGGCGGTCGATTTCGGCATCGTCGGGCGCCTGGGTCCGGCCGAGCGGCGCTATCTGGCCGAGATCCTGTGGGGGTTTTTGAGCCGTGACTACGACCGCATCGCCACGGTGCATTTCGAGGCCGGATATGTGCCGCCTGAACATTCGGTCCAGGCCTTCGCCCAGGCCCTGCGCGCTGTGGGCGAGCCGGTGATCGGCAAACAGGCGTCGCAGGTGTCGATGGGCCGCCTGCTGGGCCAGTTGTTCGAGATCACGGCCCTGTTCGACATGCATCTGCGGCCCGAGCTGATCCTGTTGCAAAAGACCATGGTCTCGGTCGAGGGGGTGGCGCGCCGCCTGAACCCCGATCACGATCTGTGGGAGGCGGCTCGGCCGGTGGTCGAACGCTGGATCCGCCGTGAACTGGGTCCCGCCGCCCAGGCGAAGGCGGCCGTCGAAGAGGTCGTGGCCGCCCTCAAGGCCCTGTCGCGGTTGGTGCAGGACCCGCCCCAGCCGCAAACGGTGGTGGTCGAACGCCCCCGCGGGCCGGGCTGGATCGTCGCGGGCCTAAGCCTGTTGTTGGGTGCGGCGGTCACCGCCCTTGTCTTGTCGCTTTGGCCGGGCATTCTGTCCTGATCATACGGGAGGTTCGCCGATGAAGATCCTGATCGCCGCCGTCGCCCTGGCTCTGATCGCCCAGCCTGTCGCGGCGCAGACGGCGCCCACGCCGCGTCCGGCCGGGACCGCCGCCGCGACCCTGCCCAACACCTTCGACGGCCCGCGCGCCGCCGCCGCCATTCCGAACACCTTCGACGGTCCCGCGACGCCCGCCGGGGACCGGGTGCGCACGGCCCCGCCCGACATGACCGCCCCCATGCCGGCCCCGGCGGCCGAGGTCGGCCCGGACGTCAAACGCGCCGAGGACGCCCTGCGCGCCGTCGTGACCGGGGTCCAGACCGACACCTTGAACTACGCCATGTTCAGCGAGGGTCTGGCGAGCCGGATCCGCGGTCAGGCGGCGACCATCGGGCCGCTGATCAAGGGCTTCGGCGGCCTGACCGACGTCATCTATGTCGGCCAGGAGCAAGGCGCCGAGCTGTTCGCCCTCGACTTCGCCAACGCCCGGACCCAGTGGATCATCGGCTTCAACGCCGAGGACGAGATCGCCCTGTTGCTGTTCCGTCCGGCGCCGGCCGAGGCGCCGACGCCGCCCCCGCCCGCCCAGGCGCCGCGCACGAACTGAGATCAATCCAGGCTGGGTTTGCCCCGGCCGCTCTTGAGACCCGAGCGTTTGGACTTGGCGTCCAGCCGTCGCTCCTTCGAGGCGCGGGTCGGCCGGGTCGGCACGCGATAGATCGGGGCGACGGCGGCCTTGTCCAACAGGCCTTGCAAGCGTTCGATCGCGTCAGCGCGGTTGCGCTCCTGGGTGCGGAACCGCACCGCATTGATCAGGATGACGCCGTCCAGGGTGGCGCGCGATCCCGCCAGTTTCAGCAGCCGCGCCTTCACCGCCTCGGTCAGGCTGGGCGAGTTGCGGGCGTCGAACCGCATCTGCACGGCCGTGGCGACCTTGTTGACGTTCTGCCCGCCGGGTCCGCCCGCGCGGTAGAAGCGGAACTCCAGCTCGTCTTCGGGCACGCGGATCACCGCGCGGCCCTCATGGCCCGCGTCACGGCGGCGTCCAGGGCCTGAAGAAAGCGCGAGCGGTCGGCGGGTCCGAACGGCGGCGGACCCGATGTCGCCACGCCCATGGACCGCAGATGCTCGCCGATCATCCGCCCGGCCAGGGCCGAACCGATGGAGTCCGGTGTGAACGACTGGCCGTTGGCCTTCAACGCCTGGGCGCCCGCCTTCAGACAGCGGTCGGCCAGGGGAATGTCGGCGGTGATGACGATGTCGCCCGGCCCGGCCCGTTCGGCGATCCAGTCGTCGGCGACATCCGGCCCGGCGTCGACCACCACCTGTTCGATCAGCGGCTCGCGCGGCGTATTGATCCAGGCGTTGGAGACGACGAACACCTTCAACCCGCAACGCCGCGCCACGCGATAGACCTCGTCCTTCACCGGACAGGCGTCGGCGTCGATGTAGAGGGTGGCGGCCATGCGCCGATCTAACCCTTCTCCCCTTGGGGGAGAAGGGAGAGACGTTACCGATTATACGCCGGCGGCAGGGTTCCCGGACGCGCATAGCGGTCGCGCAGCAGGAACTGGCGGCTGGTCATCGGCTGTTCCTGGCCGTCGATGAAGACGGCCTCGGCGATGGTCAGCGGCTCCAACGGATCGCCGGACCAGACCACCACATCGGCCGCCGCGCCGGGGCGCAGCTCGCCGAACTGGCCGCCCATGCCGAAGATGCGCGCCGGATTGACGGTGATCGCCTGGATGGCCGCCGCATAGGGCAGGCCGTGCGACACGGCGTTGCCGGCGTTGTAGCGCATCTCGCGCACGCGGCCGCCGCCGTCCGAACCCTTGATGGCGATGACCACTCCGGCGGCGTTCAGCACCGCGGCGTTCTGCATCCGCGCCGCCCGCATCTCGAAGTTGGACGGCAGGTTGTTCAGCACGTCCAGCAGGACCGGAACCTGGGCGGCCGCGATCTCGTCGGCGATCAGCCAGCCCTCTTCGGCGCCGTCCAGGATGATCTTCAGACCCTCCTCGCGGGCCAGGCGCAGGACCTGGCGGATGTCGGCGGCGCGGCGGGCGGTGACGATCAGCGGCATCCGTCCCTCGGCCACCGGGATCAGGGCCTCCAGATCGGCACGCGACAGGCTGAGGTCGCGTAAGCCCGCGCGGTCGTAGGCGGCGCGGTTGCGGGCGTAGAGGCGGACCTCGGCCAGGGTCTCCTTGAACTGGACGAACTCGGCCCCGCGCGCGCCGCCGGCGATGCCGGCCCCGGCCTCGCCGAAGGGCGCGACCATGGCCACGCGCGGCTTGACCAGGATTTCTCCGCCCTGGCCCAGGTCGATGATCGCCGCCTGGCCCGCGAACAGGCCGGGCGACTGCAGCCCGCCCTCGCCGACGCCGGCGAAGTCGCTGTCGTCCTGGTGGTCGTGGCCGTCGCCGCCGCCGGAATGGCTGGGGGTGACGACGGCGCGGGTGATGCCGCCCAGGCGCGCCACCGGCAGGGTGATCGACCAGGGGTCGAGACCGTAGGAGACGTCGAACGAGGCCGAGATGGAGTTGGCGTTGTTGCTGGAATCGCCGGTGCCTGACACCGAGCCGACCTCGGACACGGCCAGGACGGCGTCGACGGCGACCAGGCCGGGGGTCACGGTCTTGCCGCGCGCGTCGATGACGCGGGCGCCGGACGGCGCGGCGCCTGATCCGACCGAGACGACCCGGCCGTTCTGGATCACCACGGTGCCGTTCTCGATCACCGAGGTTCCGGTCAGCACCCGGCCGCCGGTGATGGCGGTCAGGGATTGGGCGGCGGCGGGCGCGGCCAGGGCGAGGACGCCGAGAGACGCGGAAGCGGCGGCGCCGAGGATGAGGGTCTTGAGGCGCATCAGCGTGCTCCCTGATCGACGGTGGCGGCGGGCATGGCGAAGCCGGGCTGGCCCAGCTCGAAATCGGACACCGGCTGATAGGCCGGGTTCATGCGGTCGAAGGTCAGGGCGCCGTCGATGAAGACCTGATCGGCGCGGGCGTAGACGCTGAACGGATCGGCGGACCAGATCACCACGTCGGCGCGCTTGCCGGTCTCCAGACTGCCGGTCTGATCGGCGATGCCCAGCGACCTAGCCGGGTTCAGGGTGATCCAGGCGATGGCGCGCTCTTCAGGGATGTTCATGCCGATGCGGCGCCCGGCGGCGATGGAGGCGGCGGCCTCCTGGTTCAGGCGCTGGGTCAGTTGGGCGTCGTCGGAATGGATGACGGCGCAGCTATTGGGCTGGGCGTCGACGATGGCGGCGTTCGCCTCCAACCCGTCCAGGGCCTCCATCTTGAAGCCCCACCAGCCGGTCCACATGTCGGCGCAGATGCCCTCGCGGGCCAGCAGCGGCGCGATCTTGTAGGCCTCGATGGCGTGGTGGAAGGCGGTGATGCGGTAGCCGAACTCCTTGGCGATATCGATCATCACCGCCATTTCGTCGGCGCGGTAGCAGTGGTTCTGGATCAGGACCGAACCGTCCAGAACGCCCGCCAGGGTCTCAAGCTGCAGGTTGCGGGTCGGCGGGCTGCCCTCGCCGGTCTCGCGCCACTTGTCCCATTTGGCCTTGTATTCGCGCGCAGCGATGAAGGCGGCGCGATAGCCGGCGACATTGCCCATGCCCGTGGCGGGCGAAGAGTTGCGGCTGCCGTAAACGCGGCTGGGGTTCTCGCCGCAAGCCATCTTCAAGCCGTAGGGGGCGCCGGGGAATTTCATCCCCTGCATGGTGATGGACGGCACATTGCGTACGGTCACGCCGCGCCCGCCGAACAGATTGGCCGAGCCGGGCAGGATCTGAAGCGTGGTGACGCCGCCCGCGCGGGCGGTGTTGAAGCCGGGGTCCTGGGGCCACAGGCTGTGCTCGGCCCAGACCTGGGCGGTGTTGGGGTTGGTGGCCTCGTTGCCGTCGCTCATCCCCTGGACGCCGGGCGAGGGATAGACGCCCAAGTGGCTGTGCACGTCGATCACGCCGGGGGTGACGTAGCGGCCGCGCGCATCGACCACCCGGTGCCCGGCCGGGACGGCGGTGCCGGGCCCGCCGACGGCGGTGATGCGGCCGTCGGTGACCACGACCACGCCGTTCTCGATCTTCTGGCCCGCGCCGGTCAGGACGGTGGCGCCGACGATGGCCATGTTCTCACGCGGCAGGGCGGCGTAGGTCGAGGGATAGGGATCGGGGTTGGCGGCGTAGTCCAGGCCGCGGGCCATGGCTTCACGCTCGCGCGGCGCGGCCGCGGCGGCTCCGTCGCCGGATGACGATCCGGTGGTGGCGCAGGCGGCCAGGGTCAGGGCCGAAAGCGCGGCCAGGCTGACGCCGGTCAGGCGAAATGATCTCATCGGAAAGCTCCCCCCTCGCGCATCGGTCGGCGCACGGCCGGGGAACTGAACAGGTGCAAGGCGGCGGCGTCAATCGCCGATGGTCAAGCCGGACTCAATCGCCGCCTCACCTCTGCGTCATTCCACCCGTGGCGGCCGATGGGCGAGGCTGGAAAGATCACGATCTCTCAAGACGATCTCGAATATCGTCCAGGCTCAGGTCGCGCACCTCGACCGCCTTGGTTCGGGACTGATCGCCGCGCAGGATGGAGACGGCGGACTTGGGCGTCCCCAAGGCCTTGGCCAACAGGGCGGCCAGGGCGACGTTGGCCTGGCCCTCGATCGGCTTGGCCCGCACTCGGCATTTCAGGACGGGACGCCCGTCGGCGTCCACATCCCAGCCGTCGATGCGGTCATGGGCGGCCCCGGGCGTCAGACGGATGTGGAAACGGGCATGATTGCTCATGCCCGCTCCGCGATCGATCTGAGGGTGTCGCGACAGAGTGAACCCTACCCCAGCGCCTTCATCAGCTCGGGCACGGCGGTCTTGTAGTCGGCGACCAGGCCGTAGTCGGCGATCTGGAAGATCGGGGCGTCGGCGTCCTTGTTGATGGCCACGATGACCTTGGAGTCCTTCATGCCCGCCAGGTGCTGGATGGCGCCCGAGATGCCGATGGCGATGTAGAGCTGGGGCGCGACCACCTTGCCGGTCTGGCCGACCTGATAGTCGTTGGGGGCGTAGCCGGCGTCGACGGCGGCGCGGCTGGCGCCCACGGCGGCGCCCAGCTTGTCGGCCAGGGGGTCCATGACGGCCTGAAACTCCTCGGCCGAACCCAGGGCGCGGCCGCCCGAGACGACGATCTTGGCGGCGCCCAGTTCGGGACGATCCGACTTGACCATCTCTTCCGAGACAAAGGCTGACTTGGCCGCCTGGCCCGCCGTGACGGTCTCGACCGGGGCCGAGCCGCCGTCGGCCGCCGCCGCGAAGGCGGTCGGGCGCACGGTGATCACCTTCTTGGCGTCCGACGACTGGACGGTCTCCAGCGCGTTGCCGGCGTAGATCGGGCGCACGAAGGTGTCGGCCGAGACGACCTCGACGATGTCCGAGATCGGCGCCGTGTCCAGCTTGGCGGCGATGCGCGGGGCGAAATTCTTGCCGTCGGTGTTGGCCGGGGTCAGGACGGCGTCATAGCCGCCGGCCAGCGGCAGGACGGTCGCCTCGACCGCCTCGGCCAGGCCGTGGCCCACGGCGTCGCCGTCGGCCAGCAGCACCTTGCGCACGCCCGAGATCTTGGCGGCGGCCTCGGCGACGCCCTTGGCGTTCTTGCCCAGCACCAGCACGTCCACGTCGCCCGACAGGGCCAGGGCGGCGGTCACCGTCTTGTTGGTGGTGTCGCGGACGACGTTTCCGTCGTGATCGGCGATGACGAGAACGGCCATTACAGCACCCCCGCGGACTTCAGCTTGGAAACCAGTTCGGCCGCATCGGCGACCTTGACGCCCGCCGACCGCTTGGGCGGCTCGGAGACCTTCAGCACCTTCAGGCGCGGCGTGGTGTCGACGCCGTAGTCGGCGACCGCCTTCATGGCGATCTCCTTCTTCTTGGCCTTCATGATGTTGGGCAGGCTGGCGTAGCGCGGCGTGTTCAGGCGCAGGTCCACGGTGACCACGGCGGGCAGCGTCGCCGCCACAGTCTGCAGGCCGCCGTCGACCTCACGCGTCACCGTCGCCTTGCCGCCGCCGATGGCCAGCTTGCCGGCGAAGGTGGCCTGGGGCCAGTCCAAGAGGGCGGCCAGCATCTGGCCCACGGCGTTGTTGTCGCCGTCGATGGATTGCTTGCCCATCAGCACCAGGTCCGGCTTCTCCTCATCGACCACGGCCTTGAGGATCTTGGCGACGGCCAGCGGCTCCAGGTCGGCGTCCGACTGGATCAGCACGCCGCGATCGGCGCCCATGGCCAGGGCGGTGCGGATGGTCTCCTGGGCCTGGCTGACGCCGATGGAGACGACCACGATCTCGTCGGCGGTGCCGGCGGCGTGATGCTCCTTGCCTTCCTTCAGGCGCACGGCCTCTTCGACGGCGATCTCGTCGAAGGGGTTCATGCTCATCTTGACGTTGGCCAGATCGACGCCGGTCTGATCCGCCTTGACGCGGGCCTTGACGTTGGAGTCGATCACCCGTTTGACGGGGACGAGAACCTTCATTGTCCTATCCATGAAAGCGTCGGATTGTTGCGGCAGGGATTGGACCGCCGCATCCGGCCTGTCAACGTAACGCCGGGGAAACTCATGCCCGAAACACCGAACGGAACGCCATGATCAACCGCTTCCTGACGCCGGCCCGGCTGGGCGTGCTGTTCTTCGCCGTCTTCGCCGTGCTGGCGGCGGGGGCCGGGATCTATCAGGTGTACTGGGCGCAGCCCGGCGACCGCTGCGAAAAGGGCGGCCGCTGGTGGTGGGCCGACAGACGTGAGTGTGTGACCCCGATCGTCATCGCCGACATCACCGGCCGCAAGGCCGGTCAGAGCCGGGCCGAGGCCTCGGCCGAGAACAACCGCGACCTGGTCGCCATCGAGCATCGGCTGGCCGCTGAGAAGCGCGCCCGCGCCGAGGCGACTGAGGCCGAGCGCAAGCGGGTGGCGGAAACGACCGGGGGCTAGACCCCCGGCTCGGCCTTTTCGCGGTCGTTCAGGACGGCGCTGGCGGCGGCGGCCGCCGCCGCCTTTTTCGCCGAGGCGCTGCGGCCCATCATGTTCAACCCCTCGACCAGGGCCGAGAAGGCCATGGCGGCGTAGATGTAGCCCTTGGGCACATGGACGCCGAAGCCGTCGGCGATCAGCACCATGCCGATCATCAAAAGGAACGCCAACGCCAGCATGACGATGGTCGGGTTCTTGTCGATGAAGTTCGCCAGCGGATCGGAGGCGACCAGCATGACGATGACGGCGAAGATCACGGCCACCATCATGATCGGCACGTGATCGGTCATGCCGACGGCGGTCAGGATGGAGTCGATCGAGAAGACCAGGTCCAGCATGATGATCTGGCCGATCGCGGCGCCGACGTTGTTGATGACGGCGGTGGTCTTTTTCTTTTCCAGCAGATCGTCGCCGATGCTGGTGTCGACCGCATGGTGGACCTCGGTCGTGGCCTTCCAGACTAGGAACAGGCCCCCCGCGATCAGGATCAGGTCTTTCCAGCTAAAGGCCGTGTCCCAGCCGGCGCCGGAGAAGCCCAGGTCGAAGACGGTCGCCTTGAGACCGATGATCCAGCCGATCGTCGCCAACAGGCCCAGGCGCATGATCAGCGCCAGGCCGATGCCGATGCGGCGCGTCCGTTGGCGATGTTCGGGCGGCAGCTTGTTCGACAGGATCGAGATGAAGATCAGATTGTCGATGCCGAGCACGACCTCCATCACTACCAGAGTGATCAGGGCGGCCCAGGCGGCGGGGTCGGACATGATAACGGCGATGTCTTGCATTTCGGCTGACTAGCGGACGGCGTCGCCGCCAGCAACGAAACCCGGCAGCGCAGGTTGTCGCACCCGCTCTGGACCCCGGCCCTCGGCTCCCCTAGCAGGGAGCGTCCAGCAACGCGCAGGTGATCCTTGCCTTCCGGTCTTGCCGCCCTTCTCGACGACGTCGCCACCATAGCCAAGATGGCGGCGGCTTCCGTCGACGACGTCTCCGCCGCCGCCGGCCGGGCCAGCGCGAAAGCCGCGGGCGTGGTCATCGACGACGCGGCCGTGACGCCCGGCTACGCCATGGGATTCTCGCCGGATCGGGAGCTGCCCATCATCGGCAAGATCGCCGTGGGGTCGCTGCGAAACAAATTCCTGTTCCTGTTGCCCGGCGCCCTGCTGATCAGCGCCTTCGCGCCCTGGGCGCTGACGCCCCTGCTGATGATCGGCGGCGCCTATCTGTGTTTCGAGGCGAGCGAAAAGCTTTGGGAGAAGCTGGCCGGGCATGGCGACGGCGAGACCCCGGTCGAGGAATTGGCGCTGGCCTCTGAGGAACGGGAAGCCCAGATGGTCGGCTCGGCCGTGCGCACGGACCTGATCCTGTCGGCCGAGATCACCGCCATCGCCCTGGCGGATCTGGCCGACCAGCCGCTGCTCACGCAGGCGGCGGCGCTGGCGGTGGTCGCCCTGCTGGTCACGGGGGGCGTCTATGGCGTCGTGGCGCTGATCGTGAAGATGGACGACATCGGCCTGCATCTGACGGGGCGGCGATCCGCCTCCGCGCGGGCGCTGGGTCAGGGGCTGGTGCGCGCCATGCCCGTGGTGCTGAGCGGCCTGGCGACGATCGGGACCGCGGCGATGCTCTGGGTCGGGGGCGGCATCATCGTCCATGGCCTGCACGCGTACCACCTCACCCCGATCCCGGGCCTGGTGGAGGCCTTCGGGCATTGGGCGGCGGGCGCGCCCGTCGTCGGGCCGGTCGCCGGCTGGGCCGCGACGGCCTTCGCCTCGGCGATGGTCGGATTGGCGGTGGGGGCGGTGATCGTCGCCGTGATGCACTTCCTGCCCAAAAAGGCGTTCGCGAACGGCGTCGGCCACTGAGGCTGCGGCCTGCTGTCTCGGTTGCGGTTTGGGGGGATAGGTGCTATCCGGCGCCCGGCTTCGCCAAGGGGCGCGTCGCAAGACGCGTCCCTGGTATGCTTTCTGCAAGCATTTCAAGCCTTTGGTTGGTGCGGGAGTTCGCATCGGCCACGACCCGAACGCTAACCCGCGCGGACATTATATCTGTGGCTGATGATTTCAGGACGACGGAAGTCGGCGAGCGCTACGCACAGGCGCTGTTCGACCTCGCTGACGAGACCAAGGCGCTGGACGCCGTGCGCGCCGATCTGAGGTCGCTGCGCGCCGCCTGGGGCGAGAGCGCGGACCTGCGCCGCCTGGCGACCTCGCCGGTCATCGCCGCCGAGGATCAGGGCAAGGGTCTGACGGCGATCGCCGACAAGGCCAAGTTCAACGCCACGACCAAGAAGTTTCTCGGCCTGCTGGCCGCCAACGGCCGCGCCCGCGACCTGACCGCCGTCATCGCCGCCTTCGAGGCCCTGTACGCCAAGAAGATGGGCGTGGTGGCCGCCGAGGTCGTCTCGGCCCAGGCGCTGAGCGCCGCCCAGTTGAAGTCGATCCAGTCGGCCCTGCGCACGGCGCTGGGCAAGGACCCCGAAACCACCGTCCGGGTCGATCCGTCGATCCTGGGCGGCCTGAAGGTCAAGGTCGGCTCGAAGCTGTTCGACGCCTCGCTGAAGACCAAGCTCGACCAGATGAAATTCGCCCTGAAGCGCGCGTAAGCGCGCCGACCACAAGAATGCAGCGCGCCTGACCGGCTCGCCCTGAAGAAGACGAAGACAGAGAGATCCACATGGACATCCGCGCCGCTGAAATCTCGGCCATCCTGAAGTCGCAGATCGCCAATTTCGGCGTCGAGGCGGACGTCTCGGACGTCGGCCAGGTGCTGTCGGTCGGCGACGGCATCGCCCGCATCCACGGTCTGGACAACGTCCAGGCCGGCGAGATGATCGAATTCCCCAAGGCCGGGGTTAAGGGCATGGCCCTGAACCTGGAGCGCGACAACGTCGGCGCGGTGATCTTCGGCGCCGACACCGCCATCTCGGAAGGCGATGAAGTCCGTCGTCTGGGCGAGATTGTGGACGTGCCGGTCGGCAAGGGCCTGCTGGGCCGCGTCGTCAACCCGCTGGGCGAGCCGATCGACGGCAAGGGTCCGATCAAATTCACCGAGCGCCGCCGCGTGGACGTGAAGGCCCCCGGCATCATCCCGCGCAAGTCGGTGCACGAGCCGATGCAGACCGGCCTGAAGGCCATCGACACCCTGATCCCCGTCGGCCGCGGCCAGCGCGAGCTGATCATCGGCGACCGTCAGGTCGGCAAGACCGCCGTCGCCATCGACACCATCCTGAACCAGAAGTCGGTCAACGCCACGACCGATGAATCGGCCAAGCTGTACTGCATCTATGTGGCCATCGGTCAGAAGCGTTCGACCGTGGCCCAGATCGTCAAGACGCTCGAAGAGTCGGGCGCGCTGGAATACACCATCGTCGTGGCCGCCACGGCGTCGGAACCGGCCCCGCTGCAGTTCCTGGCCCCGTTCGCCGGCACCGCCATGGGCGAGTATTTCCGCGACAACGGCATGCACGGCCTGATCGTCTATGACGACTTGTCGAAACAGGCCGTGGCCTATCGTCAGATGTCGCTGCTGCTGCGCCGCCCGCCGGGCCGCGAAGCCTATCCGGGCGACGTCTTCTATCTGCACAGCCGCCTGTTGGAGCGTTCGGCCAAGCTGAACGGCGACTACGGTTCGGGTTCGCTGACCGCCCTGCCGCTGATCGAGACCCAGGCCAACGACGTGTCGGCCTACATCCCGACCAACGTCATCTCCATCACCGACGGCCAGATCTTCCTGGAATCGGACCTGTTCTATCAGGGCATCCGCCCGGCCGTGAACGTCGGCATCTCGGTGTCGCGCGTCGGCTCCTCGGCCCAGACCAAGGCCATGAAGAAGGTCGCCGGCACCATCAAGGGCGAGCTGGCCCAGTACCGGGAAATGGCCGCCTTCGCCAAATTCGGTTCGGACCTGGACGCCTCGACGCAGAAGCTGCTGGCCCGCGGCGCGCGCCTGACCGAGCTGCTGAAGCAGCCGCAGTACAGCCCGCTGACCATGGAAGAGCAGGTCGTCTCGGTCTACGCCGGCACGCGCGGCTATCTGGACGGCGTCGCGGTGGGCGACATCGGCCGCTTCGAGGCCGAACTGCTGGCCCGCATCAAGTCGTCGAACCCCGGCCTGCTGGAAGGCATCCGCACCAAGAAGGACCTGACGCCCGAGCTTGAAGCCGAGCTGAAGTCGGTGCTGGAAGCCTTCACCAAGACCTTCGCCTGAAGCTGATCACTAGGGACTAGGAAGAGCAGCCCGAATGGCCAGCCTCAAGGAAATGCGCAATCGGATCGGAAGCGTGAAATCCACGCAGAAGATCACGAAGGCCCTGAACATGGTCGCCGCGGCCAAGCTGAAGCGCGCCCAGGATCAGGCAGAAAGCGCCCGCCCCTACGCCAAGAAGATGGCCGCGGTCATCGCCAACCTGGCCGCCGGCGTCTCGGGCGACGGCGCGCCGAAACTGTTGGCCGGCACCGGCAAGGATCAGAAGCACCTGATCGTCGTCGCCACCGGCGACAAGGGCCTGGCGGGCGGGTTCAACACCAACGTCATCCGGGCCGCGCGCGAGCGCATCAACGCCCTGACCGCCGCAGGCAAGGACGTCCGCATCATCGCCGTGGGCCGCAAGGTCCGCGACGGCCTGGCGCGCCTGTACGGCGACCGTATCGTGCGCACCTTTGAAATGTCGGACCACAAGGTCATCGGCCTGCCGGCGGCCGAGCCGATCGCGGCCCTGATCTCGGAAGAGTTCGAGGCCGGGAACGCCGATGTGGTGACCCTGTTCTACAGCCGCTTCCAGTCGGTCATCGCCCAGGTGCCGACGCCCAAGCAACTGATCCCCGCCGTCGTCGACGGCGACGCCGCTCCGATCGATCTGAACGGCGCGACCTATGAGTATGAGCCGTCCGAGGAGGAGATCCTCGAAACGCTTCTGCCGCGCAACATCACCACCCAGATCCTGGCCGCCCTGTACGAAAACCAGGCCAGCTTCTTCGGCGCCCAGATGGGCGCCATGGACAACGCCACCCGCAACGCGGGCGACCTGATCAACAGCCTGACCCTGCAATACAACCGCAAGCGCCAGGCCCAGATCACCACCGAACTGATCGAGATCATCGCCGGCGCCGAAGCGCTCTGATCCGATACCGACACGACATTCCGAACGGAACGAACCGATGACCGACACGACCAAGAAACCCGCCGCCAAGAAGCCGGCCGCTCCCAAGGCCCCCAAGGCCGCCGCCAAGACCGCCGCGCCCAAGGCCGCCGCCGTCGCCACCGGCCGCATCGCCCAGGTGATCGGCGCCGTCGTCGACGTCGAGTTCGAGGGCCACCTGCCGGCCATCCTGTCGGCGCTGGAGACCCAGAACGTCGACCAGAAGACGGGCGAGCCGTTCACCCTGGTCCTGGAAGTCGCCCAGCACCTGGGTGAGAACATGGTCCGCACCATCGCCATGGACACCTCGGAAGGCCTGACGCGCGGCCAGCCGGTGACCGACACGGGCAACTCGATCCTGGCTCCGGTCGGCCCGGGCACCCTGGGCCGCATCATGAACGTCGTCGGCGCGCCGATCGACGAACAAGGCCCGATCAAGACCACCATGTTCCGCCCGATCCACCGCGAGGCGCCTTCGTTTGAAGAGCAGTCGACGTCGTCGGAAATCCTGGTCACCGGCATCAAGGTCATCGACCTGATGTGCCCCTACACCAAGGGCGGCAAGATCGGCCTGTTCGGCGGCGCCGGCGTGGGCAAGACCGTGACCATGCAGGAACTGATCAACAACATCGCCAAGGCGTACGGCGGTTACTCGGTTCTGGCCGGCGTGGGCGAACGCACCCGCGAAGGCAACGACCTGTATCACGAGATGATCGAGTCCAACGTGAACGTGGACCCGACCAAGAACGGCGGCTCGACCGAAGGCTCGAAATGCGCCCTGGTCTATGGTCAGATGAACGAGCCGCCGGGCGCCCGCGCCCGCGTCGCCCTGACCGGCCTGGCCCAGGCCGAGTATTTCCGCGACGAAGAAGGCAAGGACGTTCTGCTGTTCGTCGACAACATCTTCCGCTTCACCCAGGCCGGTTCGGAAGTGTCGGCCCTGCTGGGCCGCATCCCGTCGGCGGTGGGCTATCAGCCGACCCTGGCGACCGAGATGGGCAATCTGCAAGAGCGCATCACCTCGACCAAGAAGGGTTCGATCACCTCGGTCCAGGCCATCTACGTGCCCGCCGACGACCTGACCGACCCGGCCCCGGCCGCTTCGTTCGCCCACCTGGACGCCACCACCGTGCTGAGCCGCGACATCGCCGCCCAGGCCATCTTCCCGGCCGTGGACCCGCTGGACTCGACCTCGCGGATCATGGACCCGCTGGTCATCGGCGAAGAGCACTATTCGGTCGCCCGTTCGGTTCAGGAAGTGCTGCAGCAGTACAAGGCGCTGAAGGACATCATCGCCATCCTGGGCATGGACGAGCTGTCGGAAGAGGACAAGCTGATCGTGTCGCGCGCCCGCAAGATCCAGCGCTTCCTGTCGCAGCCCTTCTTCGTGGCCGAACAGTTCACCAACTCGCCGGGCAAGTTCGTCGAGCTGGCCGACACCATCCGCTCGTTCAAGGGCATCGTGGCCGGCGAATACGACCACCTGCCGGAAGCCGCCTTCTACATGGTCGGCGCCATCGAGGAAGCGGTCGAGAAGGCCCAGAAGCTGGCCACGGACGCCGCCTGATCCATGGCCGGGAAACTCTCCTTCTCTCTCGTGTCGCCTGAACGCGAGGTCTTTTCGGGCCTCGTGGATCAGGTCGACGCGCCCGGCGCCGAGGGCGACTTCGGCGTCCTGGCTGACCACGCCCCCTTCATGACCGCCCTGCGCGAAGGCGTGGTGACGGTCATCGACGGTGGTTCGCGTCGCCGCTTCGAGGTGCACGGCGGCTTCGCCGACGTCACCCCGGCCGGCCTGACCATCCTGGCCGAACAGGCCTCGGAATTGACCGAGGCTTGAGACCCGTCGGCGGCTTGACCCGTCGCCACGCGGTCCTAAATTCATCGCAAGACGAGGCCACGTCCTCGCTCCCGCCCAGGCCCTGAGGTCCGGCGGGACCAAGTCCGGGACGGCCCGGCCCTTTGCAAGGAGGGCCGACCGTGGCCTGGATTCTTCTCTTTCTCGCCGGCCTGTTTGAAGTGGTCTGGGCCTATCTGATGAAACAGTCGGCGGGCTTCACCCGGCTGTGGCCGACGCTGGCCACCTTCGCCACCATGTTCGTCAGCTTCGGCCTGTTGTCGGTGGCGATGAAGACCCTGCCTCTGGGCACGGCCTACACCGTCTGGACCGGCATCGGGGCCGTGGGCGCCTTCATCGTCGGGGTGACGGTGCTGGGCGAGCAATTGTCGGTGATGCGGGTGACGGCGGCGGTGCTGATCGTCGCGGGCCTGGTGCTGATGAAACTGTCCGGCGACGGCCACTGAGCGCCGGACGCGGCGGATCAGCCCTCGGCCAACATCCGAGCCAGGCCCGTGAAGGCGGCGACGACCTGTTCATAGGCCGGGCGCTTGAACGGCACGATCAGGTCGCAGGCCTCGTCCAGACGGCCCCAGCGCCAGGCGTCGAACTCGATCTCGTCATGGGCGTCTAGGTCGATCTCCGACTCTTCACCCGTGAAACCGTAGGCGAACCATTTCTGTTTCTGCCCACGCCAGCCGCGCGCGGCCTTGGAGCCGATGTAGTCGGCCGGGAAGTCATAGGCGATCCAGCCGGGCGTGGCGGCCAGAAGCTCGACCGAGCGGACGCCGGTTTCTTCATGCAGTTCACGACGGGCGGCGGCCTCGAAATCCTCGCCCTCGTCGACGCCGCCTTGCGGGAACTGCCAGCCGTGCGGGTCTTTGGTTCCGGCCCGGCGCCCGTACCAGACCCGCCCGTCACGGTGGAACAGGACGACGCCGACGTTGGGGCGGTGCTGGGAGAGGTCGGTCATGGTGAGGCTTAGGTCTTAGAGAGCAGGGCTTAGGGCGTAGGGAGAGAAGCGAGTGCAGGCCCTAAGCCCTACTCCCTAAGCCCTACCCCCTTCTACCGTCCCGGCCGGGCCGTGATCGCCGACGCTGGGGCCAGTTGCAGGCCGCGCGCGTCTAGACCGGCGGTCCAGCGGGCGGCGGCCTCGACCGTCACTGGATAGCTGAAGCCGGTCCCCAGGGCCTGGCCGCGCGTCTTGGCGGCGGCCTCCAGGGCGTTGAGCTGGCCCATGATGGCGGCGGGGGTCTGGCTCTCGTCGATGATGCGGTCGGCGCTGGCGCGGGCGAAGGCGCCGGGCCGCCGCCGCATGGAGCCGTCGTCCACGAAGCTCAGACCGCGCTGGCGCAGCACGGCCAGGAAGGCGTTCATGCCGCTGTCCGAGGGCGCGAACCGGTCGCCCAGATAGTTGGTGACGCCGAAATAGCCGGTGGCGCGGCCCAAGAGCCAGGCCATGCGGGCCTGGATCTCATCGGGCGTCGAGGCGGCCAGCAGGGTCTGCGGGCCGGGATCGATCGTGTCGGGATAGCCGGTCGGCTCCATCGGGATCTCGATCATCACCTCATGACCCTGGGCGCGGGCCAGGTCGATCCAGCCTTGCAGGCCCTCGGCGTAGGGCACGAAGCTGAGGGTCACCTCGGCGGGCAGGCGCTCGATGGCGGCGCGGGTGGTGACCGCGTTCAGGCCCAGGCCGCCGACGATCAGCGCCACGCGCGGCTTGCCGTTGGAACGGAAGGGCCGGGCATAGGCCACGGCGGGGCTGCGGCCGTCCGGCGCGATGACCGGCAGGGGACCATTGGGTCCCGGCTGGCTGAGACCCGCGATCGGCGCGGCGGGCAGGGGCGACGCGGCCTGGCGCGGGGCGGCGACGGCCGCGCCACCGGCCATGGTGGCGCCGTCCGGCAGGGTGATCAGGGCCTCGCCCCCGGCCGCCCCCGCTAGGGCCGGATCGCCGGTCCCGGTCAGGTCCTGATACAGGTCCATGGCGCCCATGGAGAAGGCCTCGAAACCGGTCGGGGCAGGGGCCGTGGGCGCGGCGTCGCGCTTCAGGGCCACGCGGGCCGAGGGCGCGCCGGCGCGCGGGTCGCCCAGCACCACGACGAACAGGGCCACGGCCGCCAGCAGGAACAGGCCCGCGGCGCCGACGATGACCGGCGGCTTCCTGACCAGCGCCTTCAGCGCGCCGGGGGGCAACAGCGGGCCTTTCGGCGCGGGCGGCGCGCCGGCGGCGGCGGCGAGAGCGGACTGGCGTTTGGCGAACATGGGCGTACGGACGGACCTCTTGCGAGGTCAGTGTGCGGCAGCCCGGTTAAGAAAGCCTAACGGGCCGTTCACCACGTTGGACGTGGCGGCGCCTAGTGTTCGGCGGCGGGTTCCGTCGTGGTCTCGGGCGCGTTTCCGTCGATGACGATGTCGGCGCCCGGCGCGGGCAGGCGCGCCAGGTCGCCGCCGACGCGCAGCACCTCGAAGGCCCGTTCCAACTGATAGTCCTTGTCGGTCGGATAGTTCGCGCCCGGCGCCTCGTGCGCGGCGTGCGGCCCGCGCCGCTCGGCCCCGATCGAGGCGTCCAGGGCGGTGGCGTAGGCGGCTTCCGAATAGACGAAGTTGGAGCGCGAGATGATCCGCGCCTCGGCGGCCGAGCGCGACACCTCCAGATCCGGCTCGATGCCGATCTTCTGGATCGAACGGCCCGACGGCGTGTAGTAGCGCGCCGTGGTCATATACAGGGCGCCGTCCTGGCCGCCCCGCAGCGGGAAGACGGTCTGGACCGATCCCTTGCCGAAGCTGGTCAGGCCGACCAGGGTCGCGCGCTGATGGTCCTTCAGCGCCCCGGCCACGATCTCGGACGCCGAGGCCGAGCCGTAGTTGATCAGCACCACCATCGGCTTGCCGCCGGTCAGGTCGCCGGCGGTGGCGGCGTAGCGTTCGATCTGATCGGGACGGCGGCCGCGCTGGCTGACGATCTCGCCGCGCTCCAGGAAGGCGTCGGACACGGCGATGGCCGCGGGCAACAGGCCGCCGCCGTTGTTGCGCAGGTCCAGCACATAGCCGGTGATGTTCGGGTTCTCGCGCCGCAGCCGTTCGATGACCGTGGTCAGCTCCGTGCCCGTGTTCTGGTTGAAGCTGGAGACGCGGACATAGGCCAGGTCGCCTTCCAGCCGTCCGGTGACGGAATCGATGCGGATCACGTCACGGACCAGATCGACCTCACGCGACTCGGCGCCGTCGCGCAGGATCGTCAGCTTGACCGTCGTGCCCGCCGGGCCGCGCAGCTTGTCCGACACCTGGGAATTGGTCATGCCGGCGGTGTTGACCCCGTCGACCTGAGAGATGACGTCCCCGGCCTGGATGCCGGCCTTGACCGCCGGACCGCCATCCATCGGCGAGACCACCTTGATCAGGCCGCCCTCGGAGGTGATGACGATGCCGACGCCCGAATACTGGCCCTCGGTGCGCTCGCGCAGCTCGCCGTAGCCGGACGGCGGCAGATAGTCGGAATGCGGGTCCAGCGACGACATCATGCCGCGCAGCGCCGCCTCGATCAGCTTCTTGTTGTCGACCGGGACGACATAGGCCTGTTCGACCGCGCCGACGATGTCGCCGAACATCTCCAGCATGCGGAAGGTTTCGTTGCGGGGCGTCTGGCTCTGCACCGCGACGGCCGATCCGGCCAGCGCCAGCACGGCGGCGCCGACGACGAGCGATTTGCGCATTCGATCTCTTTCTTGGGTCCGGCGGGACCGACAGGCGGGCATCAGGCGAGGCGGTCGCGGCTGAATCGTGGCCGCGACGCCCCATGCGTCGATAAAATCAGCGTCGGGCGGGGAAGGAAAGCGGATTCCCCGACCGCAGGTCTCACGCGGGCGTCACGACAGCCAGGGCGCGGGATCGATGGGCCGCTCGTCGCGGCGCAGTTCAAAATAGACCTCGCCGTCCGGGCCGCTGCGGCCCAGGGCCTGACCTTCCTCGACCCGCGACCCGGCCGCGACGGTCAGGTCGTCCAGGCCGGCCACGACGGCGCGCCAGCCAGGGCCGAGATCCAGGATCACCACCTGCCCCCACCCCGCCAGCGGCCCGGCATAGGCCACGCGCCCGGCGGCCGGCGCCCCGGCCATGCGCCGGTCGGCCCGCCAGCGCCAGCCGGTCGAGCCGCCGCCGAACGTCTGGGCCGGTTCGCCCGTCAGCGGCCGGGCCAGGCGCGTGCGTCCGGCGGGCAGGCTCTGAACGGTTTCGTCGGCGGCGTCCGGCACGGCGGTGTCGCCGCCCAACGCGTTCAGTCGCGCCTCCAGAACGCGCGCGGCCCGTTCGGCCTCGGTCGCCTCGGCCTTGAGCACGGCGGCCAGGGCGGCGCGACGCGCGCCCAGGGATTCGATCTCGGCCAGGCGGTCGCCCTGTTCGCTCTCGGCGGTCAGCAGGGCCTCGCTGGACAGGACGGCCAGGCGGCGGATGCGGACCAGTTCGTCCTGGCGGGCGCGAAGAGCGCGGACGCGCGCTTCGATCTGCGGCGCCATGGCCTTCAGCAGGATGGCGGCGCGCACCGTGTCGACCGCCCGGTCGGCGGGGACCAGCAGGGGCGGCGGCGGGCGGCGGCTCATCATCTGCAAGGCCGACAGCATCCGCCCCTGACGCCCGCGTTCGCGGGTCAGTTCGGCGACCAGGGCCGCCTCGCGCGCGGCCAGTTCGTTCAGCCGGGCGCGCTGAGCCTGCATCCGCGCGTCGCCGCCGTCGGCCTCGGCCCGCAGGGTCGCCAGCCGCGCCTCAAGGCCCGCGATCTCACGCCCCGCTGCGGCGGCCTCGGCGCGCAGACGCCGGGCGCGCACGGTCTCGTCGCGATACTCGGCCTCCAGCCGACGCACCTCGGGGGCGGGGGACTGGCGCCCGACGGCGGGACCGGCCGCCAGGACCAGGATCAGGATGGGAAGCAGGGGGCGCATCAGTCCCGATGATAGGGCGATCCGGCCAATATGGTCACCGCTCGATATAGCTGTTCCGCCAGCATCGCCCGCGCCAGGGCGTGGGGCCAGGTCTGGGGACCGAAGGCCAGGGTCGAGGCGGCCGCGTCCCGCAGCCGCGCGTCCAGCCCGTCCGCCCCGCCGATGGCGAAGACCACGCGCCGCTCGCCCCGGTCGCGCAGCTCGGCGACGTGATCGGCGAAGGCGCGGCTGGAGAAGGTCTTGCCGCGCTCGTCGCAGGCGATCAGATGCGCGCCCTCGGCGGCGGCCAGGATCAGCTCGGCCTCGGGCGCCTTGCCCGGCTTGCGGGGGTCCAGGTCGATCAGCTCCAGCGGGCCGAGGCCCAGGGCCTTGCCCGCCAGGGTGGCGCGCCGGGCGTAGTCGTCGGCCAACGCCGCCTCGGGTCCGCGACCCGGCTTGCCGATGGCGATGATGGAGAGCTTCATCTTTGTGGCCCTAACGCTCGCGACGCGGTCGCTCGCTGCTTGAGGGCTAGACGCGGCTGTCGACGCGGTGGCCGCTGTCGACCGACCAGATCTTCTCGATGTTGTAGAAGCTGCGGACTTCCGGGCGGAACAGGTGGATGACCACGTCGCCCGCGTCGATCAGCACCCAGTCGCAGTGCGGCAGGCCCTCGACCCGCGCCTTGCCCAGACCGTGGTCCTTCAGCGTGCGCAGCAGGTGGTCGGCCAGGGCGCCGACATGGCGGTGCGAACGGCCCGAGGCCACGATCATGGCGTCGGACATCGGCGACTTGCCGCGCAGGTCGATCAGGACGATGTCCTGGGCCTTGTCCTCGTCCAGCTTGTTCAGGATGGCCTGTTCCAGCGGCGTGCCGCCGGTCGGCAGGGGGGCGCCGTCTTCGGTGTGGATGGACCCGGTCGGCTCCATCTCATGCGCCGTGTCGGAAACGGCGGCGTCATGCGCGTCGTGCGCGGGCGAGGGGGTCAGCTTACGGCTCCGAAGGACATACTAAAGCGGCTCCTTAGCACGGACGGGCCTGAAGGTCACGCCGAGGCGGCGGCGCGCCGGATGGCGGTCGAGGACTGGTGGTTCAGCGGCGCGGTCAGATAGGTCCAGCACGGCGCCTCGCACTCGGGCAGCAGGCGCGCCCGTTCGGGCGACAGGCGGGCGCGGGCGAAGCGGGCGGCGGCGGGCGCCGTGCGGCTGTCCAACAGCGATCCGGGCCGGGCCACCACGGCCACCGGCATCAGACGCATGATGTCGGTCCAGCCGCGCCAGTGGTGGAAACTGGCCAGATTGTCGGACCCCATGACCCAGACGAAGCGCACGCCCGGATAGCGGTCGGTCAGGGCGCGCAGGGTGTCGATGGTCCAGACCGTGCCCAGCCGCGTCTCGACGTCCGACACGACCATGCCGGGCGCGCGGGCCATGGTGCGGGCCGACGCCATGCGCGCGGCCAGGGGCGCGGTTTGGGCGGCGTCCTTCAGCGGGTTCTGCGGCGAGACCATCCAGACGATGCGGTCCAGCTCCAGCCGCTGCATGGCCGTTTCGGCGACGTGCAGATGGCCTTCGTGCGCCGGATTGAACGAGCCGCCGAACAGGCCGACCCGCATGCCGGGGGTCAGGGCCAGCCCGTCACGCACCCCGCCTGGTCGGGGGCCGAAGCGCCTGGGCGCGGGTCCGGCGTGGAAGAAAGACAAGTGGACGAGGCTCGCGCGGGCTTATGCTCAATGCGGACCTATCACGGGGCGATGCGCCAGCCTAGGGCCGCCAGCCGCCGGGGGTTTCGACCACGGTCGCTTCGTCGTCCTCCGCCGGAGCGGTCTCGCCGCGGGTCTTGCGCACCTCGGCCCAGGCGGCGCGCAGCAGTTCTGGCACGCCCTCGCCCGAGACGCCCGACACCAGCAGGGGGCGATGGCCGCAGGCGGCCTGAAGCTCGGCGGCCTTTTCCTCGCGCGCCTCGGGGGTCAGGGCGTCGATCTTGTTCAGGGCGACGATCTCGGGCTTTTCGCCAAGGCCGCCGCCATAGGCCTCCAACTCGTGGCGGATGGTGGCGTAGGCGCCCGCCACGTCGTCCTGGGTTCCGTCGACCAGATGGATCAGCGAAGCCGAGCGTTCGACGTGGCCCAGAAAGCGCGTGCCTAACCCCGCGCCCTCGCTGGCGCCTTCGATCAGGCCGGGGATGTCGGCGATGACGAAGCGTTCCGAGGGGCTGAGGTCCACCATGCCCAGATTGGGCGTCAGGGTGGTGAAGGGATAGTCGGCGATCTTGGGCCGGGCCGCGCTGACGGCGGCCAGGAAGGTCGACTTGCCGGCGTTGGGCAGGCCCGCCAGACCAATGTCGGCGATCAGCTTCAGCCGCAGCCAGATCCACCGCTCCTGGCCCTCCTGGCCCGGATTGGCGTGGCGCGGGGCCTGGTTGATCGGACCCTTGAAGCGGTCATTGCCCCAGCCGCCGTTGCCGCCCTTCAGCAGCAGTTCGACCTTGCCGGGCGCATCCATGTCCAGAAGGACGGTCTCTTTGTCTTCATCCAGCACCTGGGTGCCGACGGGGACCTTCAGCACCACGTCCTCGCCCTTGGCTCCGTGCATGTTGCGGCCCTGGCCGTGGGCGCCGGTCTGGGCCTTGAAATGCTGCTGATAGCGGAAGTCGATCAGGGTGTTCAGACCGTCGGCGGCCTCGATCCAGACATCGCCGCCCCGCCCGCCGTCGCCGCCGTCGGGACCGCCGTTGGGAATGAATTTCTCGCGCCGGAACGACACCGAACCGGCGCCGCCGTTGCCCGAGCGGATGTAGATCTTGGCCTGGTCGAGGAACTTCATCGCGGGCTTATGGCTGAAGACGACGGCGATTTACAGGCAGTGGTTACTGCACCGGCCCGGACTCGCCCGCGCCCATGACGGCGGCGGTGGTGGCGGCGCAGCCCTGCAGCGTCTCCTCGCCGATCACCACGCGCGCGGTCAGGGGATAGGTGCGGTCGCTCATGCCGTCCGAACATTCGGTGGCGATCAGGGTGATCTCCAGCTTGTTCCCTTGCACGGTCTGGGTCGTATAGGCCGCCACGGTGCCGGTGATCGTCGGGCCGGGGTTGGGCGCGGTCTGTTCGGGCCGGTCGACGCCCGAATATGTGATCCCGGCCGGGGCGATGTCGACGCCCCAGAACGGTTCGGTGCCCAGGGCGCGCACCGGCTGGCCCAGGTCGACCCCGCCCAGCACGGGCGGCGGCGCGGGCGGTTCGGGCCGGTCGGGACCCTGTGCAGGCTCCTGGGTGCAGGCGGCCAGCAGGGCCAGGACGGCGAGGGCGGGGATCAGGCGCATGGACCGAGGCTCCGATTTGCCGCGCATGGAAGGGGCGGCCGACGCGCGGGTCAAGAGCGTTCCATCGGGGGCGCCAAGAGACGCGGACTGCGCTAGCCTGTGCGCATGTCGAATCGATCCGCCCCGACAGCGTTCGAATTCTTCGCCGGCGGCGGGCTGGCGGGGTTGGGGCTGGCCGCCGGGGGGCGGGGGTTCCGCACGGTCTTCGCCAACGACCTGTGCCCGGCCAAGGCGCGCGGTTTCGCCGCCAATCACGACGTGGCGCCGGTGGTGGGCGACGTCTGGGACCTGACACCCGCCGATCTGCCGGGCCGTCCCGATCTGTGCTGGGCCTCCTCGCCCTGTCAGGACGTGAGCCTGGCGGGCGCGCGCGGCGGGCTGGAGGCGCGGCGTTCGGGGGCCTTCTGGGGCTTCTGGCGGCTGATGCGGGGGCTGGACGCCGAGGGGCGCGGCCCGCGCGTGGTGGTGGTCGAGAACGTCATCGGCCTGCTGACCTCGGGCGACGGCGCCGATTTCGCCGCCGTCTGCACGGCCATGGCCGAGGCGGGCTATCGCGTCGGGGCGCTGGAGATGGACGCGGCCCATTGGCTGCCGCAGTCCCGGCCGCGCCTGTTCATCGTCGGCGTGCGCGGCGACGGCGCGCCCGAAGGGACCGGGCCGGACGCGGTCTTCCATTCCGCGCGGCTGGTGGCGGCCCATGCGCGATTGCCTGGCGTCGCGAAGGACGCCTGGGCCTGGTGGCGCCTGCCCGCGCCGCCGCGCCGCAATCTGGATCTGGAGGCGGTGTTGCAGCCGGACGCGGCGGTCGACTGGTTCGCGCCGGACGAGACCCGGCGGCTGCTGACCCTGCTGGCCCCGCTGCATCGCGCACGGCTGGACGCCGCCGTCGCCGCGGGCCGCCGGACGGTCGGGGCGGCCTTCCGCCGCGTGCGGGTCGAGCGCGGCGAAAAGGTCCAGCGGCTGGAGCTGCGCTTTGACGGCCTGGCGGGCTGTCTGCGCACGCCGTCGGGCGGCTCGTCGCGCCAGTATGTGGTCGTGTGCCAGGACGGCGCGGTTCGCGCACGGCGGCTGACGGGACGTGAATGCGCGCGGCTGATGGGGGTGGGCGACGACTATGTGCTGCCGTCCTCGCAGAGCGCGGCGCTGAAGCTGATGGGCGACGCCGTGGCCGTGCCGGTGGTGCGCGCCCTGACCGAGGGACTGTTGTCGCCCGCGCTGGGCGACGGCGCGGAGCGGGCGGCCTAACCCTCTTCCCGATCCTCACGGCCGGGGTCCAGGCTGTTGTCGACGCGGTCGTCCCAGCCCTCGCGGCTGGATTTGAAGGCCAGGGCCATCAAGACCCAGGCCAGGCCGCAGGTTCCGAACAGGCCCAGGCCCAGGGCGATCCAGCCGTGGATCGTCATGTCCGCCCCGCCCAGGACGTCGGTCCAGACCCAGCTCAGGCCCAGGGTCGCCACGGCCGCGATCAGCAGGGCCAGAAGCAGGCTCAGCAGGAAACGGGCGACCTTGGACGGCACGGCGGCTCCTCCTCGCTCAGCCTCAGGCGGCGCGTGCGCGTCCGTCCATCAGCATGGACAGGATGCGGCCCAGGATGACCGGCATTTCGGCGCGGGTGACGACCCGGTCGACCATGCCCTTTTCCTGAAGATATTCGGCGCGCTGGAAGCCGGGGGGCAGTTTCTCGCGGATGGTGGCCTCGATCACGCGCGGGCCGGCGAAGCCGATCAGGGCGCCCGGCTCGGCCAGGTGCACGTCGCCCAGCATGGCGTAGCTGGCCGTCACCCCGCCGGTGGTCGGGTCGGTCAGGACCACCACATAAGGCAGTTTCGCCGCCTTCAGCTCCTGGATGGCCAGGGTGGTGCGGGCCATCTGCATCAGCGACAGGGCGCCCTCCTGCATCCGGGCGCCGCCCGCGGCGGTGAAACAGACCAGCGGCAGCTCGCGCTCGACCGCCGCACGGGCGGCGGCGATGAAGGCCTCGCCAGCCGCCATGCCCAGCGAACCGCCCATGAAGGCGAAGTCCTGGACGATGACCACGGTCTCGACCCCGTCGATCAGGCCGACGCCGATGGACATGACGTCGCGGGCGTTTTGGGCCTTGCGGGCGGCGGACAGGCGATCCTTGTACGGCTTGCCGTCCGAGAATTTCAGCGGGTCTTCGACGACCTCGGGCGTGTCGATCGCCTCGAACTCGCCGTCGTCGAAGGTGTAGCGCAGGCGCGCCTGGGCGCCGATGCGCATGTGGCGGCCCGTGGGCGTCACCCACAGCGAGGTCTCCAGGTCCGAACGGTACAGCATCTCGCCCGTGTCGGGGTCCTTGACCCACAGGTTGTCGGGCGTGTCGCGTCGGCTGACGATCTTGCGAACGCCGGGGGCGAAACGGCTGAGCCAGCCTCCGCGTTGGCGTTCCTGCGGCTTGTTCTTATCGACCATGGGCGGGTCTCTAGAGCATTTCCGGGCCGGATGCGAAGCCTCTGGTCCCAGAACGATGCGGGTTTGGGTCAGGCGGTTCGCGTGACGCGCGCATCCCGGACGGCGTCGCCCAGGGTCTTCACGCGATCCAGAACGCGGCGGACGGGATCGGCGTTCTGCGCCAGCGCCGCCGCCACCTCGTCGACTAGCACCGAACCGGCCACCACGGCGTCGGCGACCTGGGCCACCTGGGCGGCGCGTTCGGGCGTCTTGATGCCGAAGCCGACGGCGACCGGCAGGCCCGAGGCCTGGCGAACCCGCTCCACGGCCGGGGCGACCGAACCCGCGTCGGCCTCCTTGACCCCCGTCACGCCCGCCACCGAGACGTAATAGACGAAGCCCGAGGTGCGTTCGGCGATGATCTTCAGCCGGGCGTCGTCCGAGGTCGGCGTGGCCAGGCGGATCAGCGACACCTGGGCGGCGTCCAGCGCGTCGTTCAGCGGTCCCGCCTCTTCAGGCGGACAGTCGACCACGATCACCCCGTCCACGCCCGCCGCCGCCGCGTCGCGGGCGAAGGCCTCATGACCGTAGGTCTCGATCGGGTTCAGATAGCCCATCAGGATCAGGGGCGTGTCCATGTCGCCGTCGCGGAAGGCGCGGGCCAGGTCCAGCGTGCCCTTCAGCGTCAGACCGGCCTTCAGGCCGCGCAGGGCGGCGCGCTGGATCGGCGGCCCCTCGGCCATCGGATCGCTGAACGGAAAGCCCAGCTCGATGATGTCGGCCCCGGCGGCGGGCAGGCCGCGCAGAATCTCCAGCGCCTGGTCGCGCGTCGGGTCGCCGGCCATGACATAGGCGACGAAACCGGCGCGTCCGGCGGCGTTCAGCGCCGCGAAACGGGCGTCGATGCGGGCGGTGGTCACGGGCGCGCTTACTGGGCCGGAGCGGCCGCGGCCGCGGGGCGCGGGGCGCAGATGTTGCCGGGGATGGTCGCGAAACCCAGCCAGGCGGCCGATTCGGGCACGGCGGGCTTGGACGTGTCGTAGAAGGCGATCATCTGCACGCCGTCGCAGGCGCCGTCGCCGGTGCGCTTGATGAAGACGACGCGGTTGGCGTCGCCGTCGGCGACGATCCAGCCCATGCCTTGCAGCGAGGTGATGTAGGCCTCGGCCAGGGTCTCCATCTGACCCAGGGGCGCGGTGACGCAGAAGGCGCGTCCGGCCAGGTTGTGCAGATTGCCGCAATCGGGCGCGGCCGAGGCGCCGGTCAGGATCGGCGCCTCGGTCCAGGGGCGGCCCTGGGGCCGGGCGGCGGCGGCGGGCTGGGCCGCCGCCGGAGTCTGAGCCTGGGCGGGCGCGGCCGCCGCATAGGGCGTCTGGGCCATGGCGGCGCCGGTCAGGCCGAAGGCGGCGACGGCCGCGATCAGAAGGCTGTTGCTGTTCACAGTTCCACTCCCAGATGCTTCGCCACGGCGAAGATGTCCTTGTCGCCCCGCCCGCACATGTTCAGCACGACGTCGCCGCCCTTGCCCACTTCCCGCGCGATCTCGCCGACGCGGGCCAGGGCGTGGCTGGGTTCCAGCGCGGGGATGATCCCCTCCAGCTTCGAGCAGAGCTGGAAGGCCTCCAAGGCCTCGGCGTCGGTGGCGGCGCGATATTCGGCGCGGCCGATGTCCTTCAGCCAGGCGTGCTCGGGTCCGATGCCCGGATAGTCCAGGCCCGCCGAGATGGAGTGTCCCTCCAGAATCTGGCCGTCGTCGTCTTGCAGCAGATAGGTGCGGTTGCCGTGCAGCACGCCGGGGCGGCCGCCCTGGATGCTGGCGGCGTGATCCGGGCCGTCCAGGCCGCGCCCGGCGGCCTCGACCCCGATCAGGCGCACCCCCGCGTCCTCGATGAAGGGATGGAACAGGCCGATGGCGTTCGAGCCGCCGCCGATCGCCGCCACGCAGGCGTCCGGCAGTTTCTCCTTGCGGGCCAGCATGGAGGCGCGGGCCTCGCGGCCGATCACCGCCTGGAAGTCGCGCACCATGGCCGGATAGGGATGCGGTCCCGCCGCCGTGCCGATCAGATAATAGGTGTCTTCGACATTGGTGACCCAGTCGCGCATGGCCTCGTTCATGGCGTCCTTCAGGGTCGCCCGGCCGCTGGTGACGGGAATGACCTCGGCGCCCAGAAGCTTCATGCGGAAGACGTTGGGCTGCTGACGCTCCACGTCGGTCGCGCCCATATAGACGACGCACGGCAGGCCGAAGCGGGCGCAGACGGTGGCCGTGGCCACGCCGTGCTGGCCGGCGCCGGTCTCGGCGATGATGCGGGTCTTGCCCATGCGCATGGCCAGAAGGATCTGGCCCATGCAGTTGTTCACCTTGTGCGCGCCGGTGTGGTTCAGCTCGTCGCGCTTGAACCAGATGTCGGCGCCGCCGTGATGCTCCGTCAGCCGCTCAGCCAGATACAGGGGGCTGGGGCGGCCGACATAGTCGGTCAAAAAGCCGTCCAGTTCGGCCTGGAAGCTCGGATCGGCCTTGGCCGCTTCATAGGCCGCATCCAGCTCGTGGATCAGCGGCATCAGGGTCTCGGCCACGAACCGGCCGCCGTAGGGACCGAAGCGGCCCCGGGCGTCGGGCCAGACGTAGTCGTTGGGAAGCAGGGCGTTCACGGGCGAAGCTTTCACGCGGGGAGGCGTCGGAATTACGGCCGCCGCACCGCCTCCAGGAAGGCCGCGATACGGCCCGCGTCCTTAACACCGGGCGCGCTTTCCACGCCAGAGGACACATCGACCAAGGGCGCGCCGGTGACGCGGGCGGCCTCGGCGACGTTGTCGGGCGTCAGTCCCCCCGCCAGAAACCATGGCCGCTCGAACTGGCGGCCGGTCATCAGCGACCAGTCGAAGGCCGCTCCGACGCCGCCCGGCAGGACCGCGTCCTTGGGCGGCCGGGCGTCGAACATCAGGTGATCAGCGACCGGTTCCCAGTCGGCGGCGGCGGCGAAGTCCTCGGGGTTGGAGATCGGCAGGGCCTTGATCACCCCCGCGCCGGTCAACCGCCGCACCGCCTCGGCGCGATCCGGCGCCTCATGGCCGTGCAACTGAATGAAATCGGGCCGCACCTTCAGGCCGATCTCGGCCAATAGGACATCGTCGGGATCGACCGTGACGACGACCACTCCGGCCCGGCCGCGTGCGCGCTCAGCCAGGGTCGCGGCGGCGGCCAGCGACAGGTGGCGCGGACTCTTCGCAAACGACACCAGGCCGACATAGGCCGCCCCGCCGTCCAGGGCCGCGTCCAGCATCTCGGCCGTGGTCAGCCCGCAGATCTTGGCCCGTATCATGCGGACAAAACCACCAAGCCCAGACGCTCCGCGGCGCGCGCTTGGTTGATATCGAAGGTCGCGAAAGCCGTTCCTAGCCGCATTGCGATGGAGAGATGCAGGGCGTCCGGCGATCTTAACGACCGATCCCTAATCAAGAGCGCCCTAGCTTGGACAAGGTCGTCATTCTCAACCGCTTCCAGGCCGAATTCCTCCTGGACCAAACCCTGAAGCGCGGCCTCGGCTTGTTCAACCTCGGCCAAGCTCAAGCGCTGTTGCCGAAATTGCAGTCCGAGCGCGGAGCTGAACTCGGTCAAAACCCAGTGACTGACCACGATGTCATGACCTTGAACGAGCCAGCCTTCAACGGCGGCGGAATGGGCGTCGTCAGTCAGCAGCGCCACGACGGCGCTGGTGTCGAAATAGACGCTCAATAGCGCTCGTTCTCGCGCAATTCGCGGATCGTTTGGGATGCGTCTGTCGGAAGGCGCGGCTTGACGCGAATGCTGCGGAGCCAGTTCAGATCAACCGATTTCCGCTTCCCATGCGACGCCTTGGACGGATGCGCCGGCTCCAGATGCACGATGGGTTTTCCGCGACGGGTGATGGTCACGTCCTCGCCCGCCAGAACACGATCCAGCAGCCTGGACAACTGACCCCGAGCCTCTGCGACGGAATATTCGCTCATGCGGATAACATAGCCGTGTCGAGGGCTGTCAGCAATCTTGGGCGTCTAGAGGTTGCGGCTCGCATCTGTGTCTGTACGCCCCGCCCCCGCCGTCACGCGAAGACCGCCTCGATCTCTTCGGCCGTGGCCAGACGCCACTGGCCCGGCGCCAGGTCGGGCGGCAGGACCAGCCCGCCCAGGCTTTCGCGGTGCAGGGCCTCGACGTGGTTGCCGACGGCGGCGAACATGCGCCGCACCTGATGATAACGGCCCTCGGTCACCGTCAGGCGCGCCTCGGTCGGGGAGATGATCTCCAGCGTCGCGGGGGCCAGCGGCTTGTCCTCGCCCTCCAGCATCAGCGCGCCCGAGGCGAACAGGGCGGTCTCGGTCCCCGCCAAGGGACGGGCCAGGGTCGCGCGATAGGTCTTCTTCACATGCCGCTTGGGGCTGATGATCCGATGCAGCAGGTCGCCGTCGTCGGTCAGCAGCAGCAGGCCCGAGGTGTCCTTGTCCAACCGCCCGACGGTCGAGATCGCCGGGTCGCGCCGCCGCCAGCGGTCGGGCAGGACGTCATAGACCAGCGCCCCGTCCTCCTTGTGCGAACAGGTCATGCCCAGCGGCTTGTTGAGGATCAGCATCAGGCCCTGCGGCGGATCGACCGGGCGGCCGTCGACCGTCATCCGTCGCGGCAGGTCCGGCGTCACGGCGATGCGGGTCGAGGCGTCGGTGACGTCGACGCCGTCCAGCGCGACCCCGCCGACGCGCGCCAGCCGGGCGATCTCCTGGCGCGAGCCGTAGCCGAGCGAGCCGAGCAGCTTGTCCAGACGCGCGGTCTTGGCCTTCACCGCGTCGCCTCCAGCACCTTGTAGCCGCCCGCGTCGGCGACGGGCCTCATGCGTTTGAAAACGGCGTTGATCTCGTTCTCATAGGGCAGGTGACGGTTGGCGACGACCCATAGGACGCCGCCCGGTTTCAGCAGACCGGCCGCCTTGCGCACGAAGGCCTGGCCCAGTCGCCGGTCCTCGGCGCCGCCGTCGTGGAAGGGCGGATTGGCGACGACGAAGTCCAGATCGCCCGTGTCCGGCAGAAGCCGGGCGTCGGCCCAGTCGAAGGCCGCGCGCGGATCGTCGATGTTGCGCCGGGCCGCCTCGACAGCGCGCCGGTCCAGGTCGACCAGCCGCAGGGCCGTCACCCTGGATGAGACCAGCACGGCGCGCGCCAGGGCGCCCCAGCCGCAGCCCAGATCGGCGCCTGCGCCGGCCAGTTCCGGCAGATGTTTCAGCAACAGGGCGCTGCCGGGATCGACCCGGTCCCAGGCGAAGACGCCCGGCTGGGTCCAGGCGTCCAGCGTCGCGATGCGGCGCGGGCCGCCCGCCGTGACCGCCTCGTCCAGCCCCGTGAGCGTCTCAGGCCGCACGGCGAGGGCGCGGCGATGATGGGCCTTGGCCGTCTCCTCGAAGGTCAGGCCGAACGCCTGCAGCTCCTTCTTCAGACGCGAACCGCCCTTGTCCTTGGGGGCCATGACGTCCAGCCGCCCGCCGGGCTTCAGGGCGCGCAGGGCCAGAGCCAGCGTGTAGCGTCGCTCCACCACCCCGGGCGGGGCATAGATCATGGCCGTCTCGACCGAGCCGGGCGCCAGGTCTTCCAGCGCGGCCGAACCGGGGATCAGGGGCGAGGTCTGGGCCGCCCCCGTCGGCGGCTCGAACACCGCCGGCGGGCGGCCGTAGAGAATGCTTGTCACCGAGGCGTCAGGCCCGCTCGACGCACAGGGCCACGCCCATGCCGCCGCCGATGCACAGGGTGGCCAGACCCTTCTTCGCATCCGAGCGCTTCATCTCGTGCAGCAGGGTGGTCAGGATGCGCGCGCCTGAAGCGCCGATCGGATGGCCGATGGCGATGGCCCCGCCGTTGACGTTGACCTTGGAAGCATCCAGCCCCAGCTCGCGCAGCACGCACAGGCTCTGGGCCGCGAAGGCCTCGTTGGACTCCACCCGGTCCAGGTCGGCGACGGTCCAGCCCGCCTTGTCCAACGCCTTCTTGGAAGCCGGGATCGGACCCGTGCCCATGATCGCCGGATCGACGCCCGCCGTGGCCCAGGAGGCGATGCGGGCCAGCGGCTCCAGCCCGCGCGCCTTGGCCTCATCGGCGCTCATCAGCACCAGGGCGGCGGCGCCGTCGTTCAGGCCCGAGGCGTTGGCGGCGGTGACCGAGCCGTCCTTGGCGAAGGCGGGACGCAGCTTCTCCATGGCTTCGAGGGTGGCGCCGTGGCGGATGTATTCGTCCTTGTCGACGACCACGTCGCCCTTCTTGGTGCTGATCGTCACCGGCGCGATCTCGGCGTCGAATTTTCCGGCCTTCTGGGCGGCCTCGGCCTTGTTCTGGCTGGCGACGGCGAAGGCGTCCTGGTCGGCGCGGCTGATGTGGTCGCGGTTGGCGATGTTCTCGGCCGTCTGGCCCATGTGATAGCCGTTGAAGGCGTCCCACAGGCCGTCCTTGATCATGGTGTCGGTGAAGCCGACGTCGCCCATCTTGGTCCCGTTGCGCATCTGGGCCGCGTGGGGCGCCTGGCTCATGCTCTCCTGGCCGCCCGCGACCACGATCTTGGCGTCGCCCAGGGCGATCTGCTGATAGGCGATGGCGACGGCGCGCAGGCCCGAACCGCAGATCTGGTTCAGGCTCCAGGCCGGGGTCTCGATCGGCAGGCCGGCCTTGATCGAGGCCTGGCGCGCCGGGCCCTGGCCGGTCGCGGCCTGAAGCACGTGACCCAGGATGACCTCGTCCACCTCTTGCGGCTTCACGCCCGCGCGTTCGACGGCGGCCTTGATGGCGATCGCGCCCAGGTCGGCGGCGCTGAGACCGGACAGGGCGCCCAAGAATGAGCCGACAGGCGTGCGGGCGGCGGAAACGATGACGACGTCGGTCATGAGAAGCTCCGGGAGAAAGGCCTCAGATAGCGCGACGCGCGGCAGGCCGGAAATCAGCACCGGGTGAATACGCTCCGCGCCCGCCGCCCGCAAATCCGCCTGTTGCCGAATCGTCGCACCGGCCCGCGAACAACGCCGAATATCGTCCGTGTTCAGCGGATAGTCATCCAGCTTGCCTACATGTTTACGGGAACGATCACGCGCCTTCCGGTTTGGAGAAACCATGCTGAACGCGATGAAGAAGCTGTCCGCCCGGGTCTGTGTCGCCGACGCCCTGGACATGATCGAGCACTATACGTCTCGCGCCGAGCGGCTGGCCGACCTATGGGTGCATCTGATCGGCTTGGTTCTGGCCGGGATCGGCGGGATCGTGCTGGCGGTGCTGGCCGTGGTTTACGGCGGGATCGGCACGGCGGTGTCGACGGCGGTCTATGCATTGTGCCTGATCGCCATGCTGTCGGCCTCGACCGTGTACAATCTGACCCGGCCGTCGCCGGTGCGTCCGGTGCTGCGGCGGCTGGACGAGGCGGCCATCTTCCTGATGATCGCGGGCAGCTACACCCCTTTCACGACCCAGCGGTTCGAGGGTTGGTGGGCCATCGGCTTCACCCTGCTGGTCTGGGCCATCGCCCTGGGCGGCGTGGGGGCCAAGCTGGTGGCGCCGCGCATCTCGGACGGGTTCTGGAGCGCGATCTACGCCCTGTTCGGCTGGCTGGCGGTGATCGCCCTGAAGCCGATGCTGGACACGGTGCACCCCATCGCCCTGACCCTGCTGGTCGCGGGCGGGCTGATCTATACGGCGGGCGTCTTCGTCTTCATCAGCCCCAGGGTGAAGTTCCGGCGCGCCATTTGGCACGGTTTCGTCGTGACCGGAGCGGGCGTCCACTGGGCGGCGGTGCTGGTCGGCGTGGTGCTGGCGCCGGCGGCGGCCTGAAGAACGGCTGGCGCATCGGGCCGTGCTGCGGGATAAGGGCCGGGTCGCAACAGAACGAGCATGGGCGTGGCTGACAGGAAATCCGAAGGCGGCAAGACCGGCGACGGCGTCGTGATCATCAAGAAATACGCCAACCGGCGGCTCTACAACACGGCCACCAGCGCCTACGTCACCCTGGACGATCTGGCGGGCATGGTCCGCGAGGGGGTCGAGTTCCAGGTCTTCGACGCCAAGACCAATGAGGACCTGACCCGCCAGATCCTGACTCAGATCATCTTCGAGGAGGAAAGCCGGGGCGAAGCCCTGTTGCCGGTGCAGTTCCTGCGTCAGTTGATCGGCTTCTACGGCAATCCGGTGCAGGGGGTCCTGCCCAGCTATCTCGAAATGTCGCTGGAGAATTTCACCCGCCAGCAGGAACAGTTCCGCGGCCAGATGACCAAGGTGCTGGGCGCCACGCCCGGCGCCGGGATCATGGATGAGGCGATCAAGCGCAACATGGCCATGTTTGAACAGGCCATGCGCATGTGGCCCGGCATGACCCCGGCCCAACGCGCGGGCGAAGCGCCCCATGGCGCGTCCCAGACCGCACCCCAGAGCACGCCCAAGGCCTCGGACCCGCTGGACGAGATGCGCCGCCAGATGGATGAGATGCGCGCCCAGATCGACCGCCTCGCCGGGAAGGGCTGAGGGACCGGATGGACCAGGACGAACAGCGCAAGGGTGAACGCCGCCTGGTCCAGCGCCGGGGAAACAGCCGCGACCTGGTTCCGCTGGACGCCCCGGCCGAAGGCGCCGCCCGCCCGGCAAGCCCTGCCGCCCCCAAGCCGTCCGCCGACCCGGCCTTTTCGGTCCAACTGATGGGCCAGGATGGACAGAAGCGCGGCCTGAAGGGCGGGGCGCCGGTGCTGGACGCGGCCCGCTCGACCTATCTGGGCCGGGAATATTCGGGCGCGAAAGAGCGGCGCCCGCCCGCCGGAAAGACCACCAAGACCGAGATCTGACGCCGACGCCGTGACCGGCACGGGGCTTGCTGGAGCGAGGGAAGACCGTCGCTTCCCGGAACGCTCATGCCCCAGTTTCTCTCGCTCGCCGCCCGTGTCTTCGACGTCACCGTCGTGGCCCTGATCTTCACGGCGTTTTCCTGATCGCTTCATTCTCCCTCGCCGAGGTTGAGCCAAGACCTCGACGTCATGTCGGCTGCGTCATGACGTCAGTGACTTTCTGTCGTCAAATCTGATACGAGGCGGTGATGACGTTCGGCATGGCGAAAATTCGGTGGGTGACGGCGCTCTTTGCGCTGCTCGTCGCCATGTTCGCCCTGGCGCCCATCGCCGAGGCCGCCGAGTGCGGCGTCGAGCCGCCTTCGGCGCATCAGATGATCACCAGCGATCAGGATCATGAGCCGGACCCACAGCCGGTCCACGGCGCCTGCTCGCATGGTCATTGTCATAGTGCGGGATCGGCGGCGACGTCCGATCCCTCGCTGCGGGCGCCGTGTCTGACGGCGAACGCCGTGCTCGCCCCGCCGATGGACGACATGCGCGTCGCGCATGCGCCTGACGGCCTGGAGCGCCCTCCCAGAGCCTGACGCGACGTTCGCGCCGAATGACGGCGCACGCTCTCGTCACACCTCTGGAAAGATGAACCATGACATCCCTACATCGCCGTCGGCCGCGGTTCGCGGTCGGTTGCGCGTGGGCCGCGTTCGCGGTCCTGATCGCCGGTCCCGCGTGGGCCGATCCCGCTCCCGCGTTCGAGACCCTGCTCGACCGCATCGGATTGACCCCGTCCGCCGTTGAGGCCGAAGCCCTGCTCGACGCCGCCGAAGCGCGGGTGCGGCAAGCCGCCGTCCGGCCGAATCCCACGCTGGGACTGGAGGCGGAGAACGCCTTTGGCCGAGGTTCCTTCAGGGGCTACGCCAATGCCGAGACGACCCTGTCGTTCAGCCAAGACCTGGAATTGTGGGGCCGTCGATCGGCGCGTGTCGGCGCGGCGCGCGCCGATGCGGGCACGGCGGCGCTTCGCCGCGACCAGGCCGCGGTCGAGGCGGCCGCGAGACTGGCCCTGGCCTATGCCGAGGCGGAGGCCGCCGAGCGTCGCGCCGACCTCGCCGCCGAGGCCCTGACCGTCATCATCGCCGACACGCGCGCCGCCCTGGCGCTCGTCGAGGAGGGCCGCGAACCCCTGCTGCGCGGCATTCAGGGCGAAAGCGAAGCGGCCGCCGCCAAGGCGAGCCTCGATGAAGCCGAGGCGGAGCGGGACGCGGCCTTCGCGCGGCTGACCGCCATCGCCATGCTGTCGACGCCCGTGACCTCGATCGAAACGAGTCTGATCGACCGCACGCCTTCGACGACCGTCGGCGCGTCCGTGTCGCCCCAGGTCCGGGTGGCCGAGGCGGAACGGTCGGCGGCCGAGACGCGGATCGCCGTCGAACGCGTTCGCGCGACGCCCGATGTGACGGCGTCCGTGGGCGTGCGTCGTTTCGAGGAGAAGAATGAGACGGCCTTGATCTTCGGTCTCAGCCTGCCGCTGCCGCTGTTCGACAGGAACCGGGGAAACATCGAGGCGGCCCAGGCCGACTTCCGTGCGGCCGACGCCCGACTGGTCAGCGCGCGGCAGGACGCCGAGGCGGATCGCAATGCGGCCCAGGCCAGGCTTCGCGCCTCGGCCAGCCGGGTATCCGCGGCGGACGCCGGGGTGACCGCCGGCGAGGAGGCCTATCGGCTTTCGCGCATCGGATTTGAGGCCGGCCGCATCTCGCAGCTCGAACTGCGGTCCTCACGCACCGCCCTCATCACCGCCCGCAACGGCGCCGTGGACGCCCGTCTGGCGCGTGTCCGGGCCGAGATCGACCTCGCGCGCCTGCAAGGCCGCCTTCCCTTTGGAACCGCTCAATGAACCGCTTTCCTAAAATCAATCGACCCTGGCTCATGGCCGGGGCCGCCGTCATCGTGCTGGCCGCTGGCGGTGCGATCTACGCCGTCACCCGGCCCTCGCCGCCGCCGCCCGCCGCCGAAGCCGAAGCCGGCCATGCCGAGGAGGCGAGCGCCGAGGGCGAGGTCGTTCTCACCGACGCCCAGATCGAGGCTGCGGGGATCGGCGTGGTTCCCGTCACGGCCGGAGGCGGCGGCGAGACCCGCCTGTCGGGTCGCGTCGAGCCGATGGTCGACGCCCGCGCCGCGGTCGCCGCTACGGTGAGCGGACGGGTCGAACGCGTCCTGGTCGCCACGGGGCATTCGGTTGGCGCCGGACAGGCGCTCGCCGTTCTGGTCAGCGGCGACGCCGCCAGCCTGCGCGCCGACGCCGACGCCGCCCAGGCCAACGCCGTGGCCGCCCAGCAAGCCCACGCCCGCGAGGAAAGCCTCGCCGATCAGGGGGTGGTCGCCCGTCGCGACGCGGAGATCGCCCATGCCCAAGCCCTCGGCGCCGAAGCCGCCGCGCGCGCTGCGCGCGCGCGCGCCGCGGCCGCGGGCGCGCCCAACGCCGCCGGCCGGGTCAATGTCACAAGCCCGATCTCCGGGGTCGTGACCACCGTGCGGGTCGGGCCGGGCGGCTTCGCCGCCCAGGGCGAGGTGATCGCCGAGGTCACCAATCCGGCCCGGGTCGAGATCGTGTTCAACGCGCCGCCGGCCTTGGCCGCGCAGGTGCGCACCGGCTCGTCGATCCGCGTCCAGGGTTCGGCCGGAGAGTTCGAGGCGCGAGTGACCGGCGTCGCCGCCGGGGCGGGCGCGCAAAGCGGAGCGACCATTATCCGGGCGCATCCGATCGGGACCGTGCTTCCGCCGGCGGGGTCCGCCGTCACGGGGGCGGTGGTCACCGGCGAGGCGGCCGGCGGCATGACCGTGCCGTCCGAAGCCGTCCAGACCGTCGAGAACGCCGCCGTGGTCTTCGTGCGCACGCCCACGGGCTTTCGCATGACGCCCGTCCTGGCGGGGCGTTCGGCCAGCGGCCGCACTGAGATCCTGCGGGGCCTGTCGGCGACCGACCGCGTCGCGGGGGCGAACGCCTTCCTGCTCAAGGCCGAAATGGCCAAGGGCGAAGCCGAGCACGGTCACTGATCATGTTCAAAGCCCTGATAGAAATCTCCGTCCGCTTTCGATGGTTCGTGGTCCTGGTCACGGCGCTTGTCGCCGCCCTGGGGCTGTTGGAGCTGACGAAGCTTCCGATCGACGCCGTGCCGGACATCACCAATCGGCAGGTCCAGATCACCACCGTCGCTCCGGCGCTCGCGCCCGAGCAGATCGAAAGACAGGTCACCTATCCGCTTGAGACCGCCATGGCGGGCATCCCCGGTCTGACCTCGACCCGATCCCTGAGCCGCAACGGCTTCAGCCAGATCACCGTCATCTTCACTGATCAGACCGACATCTATTTCGCCCGTCAGCAGGTCGCCGAGCGCATGGCCCAGGCGCGCGAGAACCTGCCGGAAGGCGTCGAGCCGAGCCTGGCGCCCATCACGACGGGACTGGGCGAAGTCCTGATGTGGACGGTCGACTATAAGCCGTTCAAAGCCGCCAACATCGCCAAGCCCGGACAGGCCGGATGGCAGGCGGGCGGCGGCTATCTGACGCCCGAGGGCGATCTCCTGACGACGCCTCAGGCGCGTGCGACCTATCTGCGCACCGTCCAGGACTGGATCGTCGCGCCGCAGATGCGCACGGCGCCGGGTCTCGCGGGCGTCGACACGGTCGGCGGCTATGTGAAGGAGTATGCGGTCAGGCCGGACGCGGCGCGGATGTCGTCCTACGGTCTCAGCCTGAACGACCTGATCCAGGCCCTGGATCGCGCCAACACCCAGGCCGGGGCCGGCTATGTCCAACGGGCGGGTGAGGCGTTGACGGTTCGCACCGACGCCCTGGCCTCGACCATCGAGGACCTGGCCCAGGCGCCCGTGGTCAATCGCGGCAATCTGGTCGTTCGTGTCGCGGACGTCGCGACCGTGGAGATCGGCCAGGCGCCGCGTCTCGGCGGCGCCAGTCGCGACGGGCACGAGGCCGTGCTCGGCACCGCCCTGATGATCGCGGGCGGCAACAGCCGCACGGTGGCGCAGGCGGCGGGCGAACGTCTCGACGCCATCCGCTCGACCTTGCCGCCCGGCATAGAGGCCGTGACGGTTCTGGATCGCAGCGCCCTGGTCAACTCGACCATCGCGACCGTGGCCCGCAACCTGACCGAAGGCGCCCTGCTGGTGATCGTCGTCCTGTTCCTGTTGCTCGGGAACATCCGCGCCGCCTCCATCACGGCCCTGATGATCCCGCTCAGCTTCCTGTTCGCGGTCATCGGCATGAACCGCTTCGGCATCAGCGGAAACCTAATGAGCCTGGGCGCCCTCGATTTCGGCCTGATGGTCGACGGCGGCGTCGTGGTCATCGAGAACACCCTGCTGTTGCTGACGCAGAGGCGGGCGGCCCTGGGCCGAATGCTGACGCGGCGCGAGCGTCTGGACGTGGCGATCCTGTCGGCCCGCCAGATGGTCAAGCCGGCGGCCTTCGGCCAGTTGATCATCCTGTTGGTCTTCACCCCCCTGCTGATGTTGGAGGGGGTCGAAGGCAAGACCTTCGTGCCCATGGGCGCGACGGTCATGCTGGCCCTGGTCGGCGCCTTCATCTTCTCCTTCACCTTCGTCCCGGCGATGACGGCGTTGCTGGTGCGTGATCCCAAGACCGTCCACCTCGACAAGGACGGTCACGCCGAGGAGCATGAGACCTTCATCCTGCGCTTCGCCCGTCGCTGGATCGAGCCGGCGATCCGCGCGGCCGTCGGCCACGCGCGCATCGTCATCCTGTCGGTCGTCGGCGCCCTCGTCGTCGGCGGCGCCGCCTTCTCGACCCTGGGCCGGGAGTTCATCCCGACCCTCGACGAGGGCGACATCGCCATGCAGGCCCTGCGCGTGCCCTCCGCCTCGCTGGAGCAATCGCTGGCGATGCAGATGGCGCTCGAACGGGCCATCAAGGCGCAGCCCGAGGTCGAGACCATGTTCTCGCGCACGGGCACGGCCGAGGCCGCCGTCGACCCCATGCCGCCGAACATCTCCGACAGCGTCATCGTGTTGAAGGACAGGAAGGACTGGCCCGACCCCAACCTCGAAAAGGAGGAACTGCTCGAACGCATCGAAACGGTCGCCAGTCGTCAGATCGGCAACAATTTCGAGTTCAGCCAGCCGATCGAGCTGCGGTTCAACGAACTGATCTCGGGGGTCCGCACCGACCTCGCCGTCCTGGTCTATGGCGACGACTTCGACACCTTGCAGAGGGTGGCGGATCAGGTCGCCGGGGCCTTGCGCGAAACGACCGGCTCGGCCGATGTCCGCGTCGAGCAGGCGTCGGGCCTGCCGACCCTGACCGTCACGGTCGACCGGTTCGCGGCGGCCAATTACGGCCTGTCCGCCGCCGACATCTCGGAAACGGTCTCGGCCGCCATCGGCGGCGCCGAGGCCGGACGCATCTTCGAGGGTGATCGTCGGTTCGATGTCGTCGTCCGTCTGCCGGACGAGACCCGTAACGATCCGGCGAGCCTCGCGGCCTTGCCGATCGTCTCGCCCTCGGGGGTGATCGTGCCCCTGTCCTCGGTCGCGCGCATTCAGATCGCCGAGGGACCGAACCAGATCAGCCGCAATGACGGAAGCCGGCGCATGGTCGTCCAGGCCAACGTCCGGGGCCGTGACCTGGGCGGCTTCGTCACGGATGCGCAAGGCAGGGTCGGCGAGATCACCCTGCCGCCGGGCGTGCGCCTGGACTGGGGCGGACAGTTCGAGAACCTGAAGCGGGCCGAACAACGCCTGGGCCTGGTCATCCCGATCGTCTTCGTCCTGATCGGCGTCCTGCTGTTCATGGCGCTCGGCTCCTTCGCCGAGGCCGGTCTGGTGTTCGCCTGCGTGCCTTTGGCCCTGGTCGGGGGCGTTCTCGCCCTCGTGCTTCGCGGGATGCCGTTCTCGGTCTCGGCGGCGGTCGGCTTCATCGCCGTCTCCGGCGTCGCCACCCTGAACGGCCTGGTGCTGATGCAGGCCATCCGCGAGCGGCTGGCCGCCGGTCTGGCGCCACGCGAAGCGGCGATCGAAGGCGCCTTCAGTCGGCTTCGCGCCGTGCTGACCACGGCGCTGGTCGCCATCGTGGGCTTTATTCCGATGGCCTTGGCCCACGGCGCCGGTGCGGAGGTGCAAAAGCCCCTCGCCACCGTCGTGATCGGCGGTCTGTTGACCGCGACGGCCCTGACCCTGCTGGTCCTGCCGACCTTCGCGGCCAAGGCCGTCAAGCACAGGTCGTCGGAAGGCATGGACGACTGACGACAACGAGGCCCGAGTCCGAGACTCGGGCCTCATCATTTCCAGAGGACGCCATGTCTGCCCATTCCCACGCCGAAGGCGACAAACATGACCACGCCGCCGGGGCGAACGCCCGGCAACTGACCATCGCCCTGGTGCTGACCGGCGCGTTCCTGGCCGTTGAGGTCGCGGGCGGCCTCTATTTCAACAGCCTGGCGCTGCTGTCCGACGCCGCCCATATGTTCACCGACACGGCGGCCCTGGCGCTGGCGCTGACGGCCATTCACATCGGCAAGAAGGCCGCCGACGACAGGCGCACCTTCGGCTATCGCCGCTTTGAAATCCTGGCCGCCGCCTGCAACGCCGTGCTGCTGTTCCTCGTCGCCGGCTATGTTCTCTACGAGGGGATCAAACGCATTTTTGAACCCGAGCCGGTCGGGTCCATCGGAATGCTGGCGGTGGCGGCCGTCGGCCTGATCGTCAATCTCATCGCGATGCGGGTGCTGGCCGGCCGCAAGGACGCCAGCCTGAACGTCAAGGGCGCCTATCTGGAGGTCTGGGCCGACATGCTCGGCTCGCTCGGCGTCATCGTCGCCGCCATGGTCATAACCCTGACGGGCTGGCGCTGGGTGGATCCTATCGTCGCCATCGCGATCGGCCTGTGGGTCCTGCCCCGCACCTGGGTGCTGCTGCGCGACGCGACCCATATTCTGTTGGAAGGCGCGCCGCGCGGTCTGGTCCTGGCCGAGGTCAGGGCCGCCATCCTCTCCGTGCCGGGCGTCGCCGACCTGCATGACCTGCATGTGTGGATTTCAGGCGCCGACCAGTCGAGCGGCACGGTCCACCTGGTGCTGACGGACGGCGCGGATGCGGACCATGTCCGGCGTGAGACGGCGACGATGCTCGAAACCCGCTTCGGGCTTCACCACACCACGATCCAGACCGAAGTCACGTCGTGTGACGACCCCTCCGAACTGCATGCCTAGGCGGCCGGCCGGAGCGGCGCGATCGAGGTTCCGCCCGCCTCGTCGCCCGCCCGCCTTGCCACGCGGAGTCGTTTCAGCCGTCCTCGCCCAGAGGGGTCAGGCTCCGCCGAAATCCAGGTCTTTGCGGGCCGAGATGATCGTCACGATGAACCCGGCCAGGACGTCCAGCATGACCATGGTCACGATCAGGAAGAAGGTCGAGGTGGCGAAGCCGCGCACCAGCAGGAACTCGACCAGGCAGACCACAAACAGGATCATCGACAGGGCGTGATTGACGATCGCCACCTTCTGACTCGACGTCGATTTCAACAGTTCAAAGAACAGCAGGATCAGCGATAGGAACAGGATCAGGTCGCCCGATCCGACGTTCCAACTGGCGCCCGAAGCCATGGGCAGCGAGAACATCGGCTCGCGCAGGGCGGCGTCGGCCGCCACCACGCCGGCCCCGGACAGGCCGTTGGTCAGCACCACGATGTTGTAGAGCACCACCGGAATCAGCAGCAGCGGCAGGGCGATCAGCATGGGTCGATCCTTCGCGACACGCGGCGTCGGAACAGCCGCGCTTGTTAACCCTGAATACCCCCGTTCGCGCCCTGCCGCTACGTCCGCTCGCGCTCCAGGCGAATTGGCCGAGGCGGCCGCCGGGCCGCGGCTCAGAACTCGTTGATCGATCCCGGCTGACGCGACCGGGACTTCAGCCACATCACGCCCATCAGGTCCGAGAACGACGCCGTCAGCCGACCCCAGTTGGTGTATTTCGAGCGGCCCGTCTCGCGGTGGCGGTGATCGACGTCGAGATAGCGGTTCTCATAGCCCTCGCGGATCGTCAGGGCCGGCAGATAGCGGTGCACGTGATCGAAATAGGGCAGGCGCAGAAAGACGTCGCGGCGAAAGGCCTTCAGCCCGCAGCCGGTGTCGTCGGCGTCGTCCTTCAGCAGCCGCTTGCGGATGCGATTGGCCCAGCGCGAGGCCCAGCGCTTGGCCTCGCTGTCCTGGCGCTTGGCGCGGCGGCCGCCGACCAGGGCGACGTTCGGCGGGGCGGCGATCAGGGCGTCGGCCAGTTTCGGCGCGTCGGCGGGCGGGTTCTGGCCGTCCCCGTCCAGCGTGACCACGACGGCTCCGCGCGCCGCCAGCACGCCGGTGCGCACGGCCCGGCTCTGGCCCGCATTGGTCGAATGGCCGAGCACCCGCAGGGTCGGCAGCTCGCCCATCAGGGCGCGCAGCTCGGCCAGGGTCGCATCCTTGGAGGCGTCGTCGACGAAGATCATCTCGTACGATCGTCCGGCGAAGGCGGCGGCGATTTCTCGTGCCAGGGGACCTGCGGCGCCGGCTTCGTCATGCACGGGGACGACGACGGAGATGTCGGGGATGTCTTCCATGCGCCGATCTCTAGCAGCGGCTGACGCCCGGGAAAACGCCGTGGTAGGAAGACCGGATGAACCGACCTGATCTCGACCGGCATATCCAAGGCTGGCGCGGCCCCGTGATGGCGGCGCTGGTGGCCCTGATCGCGGGTCTGCCGGGTCTGTTGCTGATGCCGCCGCTGGACCGCGACGAGAGCCGATTCGCCCAGGCCACCGCCCAAATGCTGGAGAGCGGCGACTTCGTCGACATCCGCTTCCAGGACGAACCGCGCTGGAAGAAGCCGGTCGGCATCTATTGGCTGCAGGCGGCGGCGGTTTCGGCGACCTCCAAGGTCGAGAACCGCGACATCGCGCCCTACCGCATCCCCTCGCTTCTGGCGGCCATGATCGCGGCGGCGGCCTGCGCCTGGGTGGGCGCGGCCCTGTTCGGGGCGCGGGCGGGCTTTCTGGCGGGCGCCATATTGGGCGGCTGTTTCCTGCTGTCGACCGAGGCCGGGATCGCCAAGACCGACGCCGCCCTGTGCGCCGCGACCACCGTCGCCATGGCCGCCCTGGCGCGTCTCTATATGGCCGCCCGCGCGGGCGAGAAGGGCGCGCGGCCGCACAAGCTGATGTTCTGGAGCGCGCTGGGCGTCTCGGTCCTGATCAAGGGACCGATCGGGGTGCTGGTCGCGGCCCTGACGATGATCGCCCTGTCGCTGTGGGACCGGGACTGGAAGTGGATCAAGGGGCTGGGTTGGGGCTGGGGCCTGCCGCTTCTGGCCCTGATCGTCGGGCCGTGGGCCATCGCCATCACCATCGCCACCGACGGCGGCTTCTGGCGCGAGGCGATCATGGGCGATCTGGCGCCCAAGGTGGCGGGCGGCCATGAAAGCCATGGCGCACCGCCGGGATACTATCTGCTGGCCGCGCCCCTGCTGTTCTTCCCGGCGGCCCTGATGCTGCCCGCCGCCCTGTCCGGGGCGTGGAGCCGGCGGGCCGAACCGGCGATCCGTTTCCTGATCTGCTGGCTGGTTCCGGCCTGGCTGATGTTCGAGCTGACGCCGACCAAGCTGATCCACTACACCCTGCCGACCTTCGGGGCGCTGGCCCTGCTGGCCGCCGCTGCCCTGACCCAGCCGATCGGCGCGGTTTCACGGCGCGCGGGCGCGCTCTTGGGCCTGTTCGCGGCGGGTCTGATCTGTCTGATCGTGCTGTACGGCCTGACCCATTTCGGCACCTCGACGGCCCAGACCTGGGCGGCGATCACCATGTTGGGCGCGGTCGGCGCGGCCTTGTTCGGCGGTTTCCTGCTGCTGAACCGAGCGGCCGTCACGGCGGTGCTGTTCGCCCTGGCCTTCGGCGTCGTCTCGCATGCGGCCCTGGCCGGAACCATACGTCAGTTGCGGCCCCTGTCGGTCTCGGTCCAGTTGGAGAAGGTCCTGCGCGCCGCCGAGCTGCACCCGGACCAGGGCCGCACGCCGGGACCGGTGGCGATCACCCGTTTCCATGAACCCAGCTTCGTCTTCCTGACCGGAACCACGACCCAGTTGACCGACGCCGCGGGCGCCGCCCAGGCTCTGGCCGAAGGCCGTCCCGCCGTCGTCGAGGGCGCGGACGACGCGGCCTTCCGCCTGGCCGCCGCCGCGCGCGGCGTGACCGGCCGCGCCGTGGGCGAGGTGCGGGGTCACAACTATTCAACCGGCGACGACGTCGATCTGACCGTCTACGCCCCGCCCGGAGCCGACCGATGAAGCCGTTCATCGAAATCGTCGAGGTCGGTCCCCGCGACGGCCTTCAGAACGAGAAGGTCGTGCTGGAGCCGGCCGTCCGCGCCGATCTGGTGCGGCGGCTGGAGACGGCGGGCGCGCGCCGCATCGAGGCGGTCAGCTTCGTCCATCCCAAATACGTGCCCCAGATGGCCGGCGCCGAAGAGGTGATGGCCGAGCTGCCGCCCGCCCAGGGCCGCAGCCGCATCGGCCTGGTCCTGAACGGCAAGGGCTATGACCGCGCCCTGGGCACGGCGTTGGACGAGGTCAATATGGCCCTGAGCGTCACCGACGGCTTCGGTCTGAAGAACCAGGGCCTGACGGTCGACCAGCAGGTCGACATGCTGGCCGCCGTCATCGCCGGGCGGGCCAACGCCGGAGCCGAGTCCGGCGCCGCGCCGAAACTGTCGGCCACCCTGTCGTGCGTCTGGGGCTGCCCGTTCGACGGCGAGGTCGGCGTGGAGCAGGTGTCCGACCTGGTCGGCCGGATTGCGGCCTTGGGCGTGCGCGAGATCGCCCTGGCCGACACCATCGGCGCCGGGGACCCCTGGGCGGTGACCCGCAAGGTCGAGGCGGCGCGGAAGGCCGCGCCCGACGCCGCGCTGCGCCTGCATTTCCACGACACCCGCAACACCGGCCTGGCCAACGCCCATGCCGGGATCGAGGCGGGCGTCACCGTTCTGGACGCCTCGGTCGGCGGCATCGGCGGCTGCCCCTTCGCGCCCGGCGCCACGGGAAACATCGCCACCGAGGATCTGGTCTATATGCTGGAGCGTGCGGGTTTCGAGACCGGCTATGATCTCGACGCCCTGATCGGAACGGCCCGCTGGATCGGCGAAAAGATCGGCCGCCCCGCGCCGAGCGCCCTCAGCCGGGCGGGCGGCTGGCCGAAACGTCTGAACGCCTGACCCCAGTTCAGGCCGTCTTGCGCGTTGCCAGACGGCGCTCGATGTCCTCGCGACGCCACAGGACGAAATAATGGTCGCCGTAAATCGGCGTGGGCAGCGAGAAGGGAGCCGCCTCCAGGTCGAGATGGCGCGAGGCGTGCGATTGGCTCCGATCCAGTTCGACGTTCTCGAAGCCCTTATTGGTGGTCAGCAGCAGGTATTTCGGCTTCGAGGCGACGATATTCTCGAGCGCCGCCCAGACGTCGCCCAAAGCGAGATGATTGAACATGTCTTTGGAGAAGACGAGGTCGGCCCGGGCCGGGGACTTCTGGGTGATGTCCAGAACCTCGAACCGGCGACCGGGGAATTTTGCGCGGTTCTCGGCGACCAGAGCGGGCACCACGTCATAGCCGACGTAGGCTACCTCGGGATGGGCGTCGAGGTACAGCGGCATCCAGTTGAAGTCGCCGCAAGGGATGTCGGCGATTGAGCGAATGCCCAGTTCGTCGGTGAAGCGGTTCAACAACTCCATGGCGTGGCGAACCTGCCCGGACTCGCGTTCGGACCCCAGGCCGGACACCGACTCTTCAGACTGCCACAGCCGTTGCTCGTAGACCTCAGTGAAACGCGCGCCGAGATCGACGCCGTCGCGCGTCTTGTCGCCGAACAACAGCGAAGCCAGCCGATCCCACATCACTCGATCTCCTCTGACTCGCTGTGACCGGCGCGTCTCTAACATCCGGGATCGGGCCGGAGAAGTGCGCTCTAGACCAATCTTCGTCCGGCGCTATGGAGCGATGTAGGCGCCCGTCGCCGCGACCCGGACGCCGGTGGTCTGCGGGTAGTAGGCGAAGACGATGTCGGCCGCATTGGCGTGGCGCACAAAGGTGCTTTGGAAGACCCGGGGCTGATCCGTGAGGTTCGCCGTGATCGCCGTCTGGGCGATAATCGTCGCCGAACTGTCCCGTTGCATGATGACGATGTTCACTGCGCCCGTCGCGGACGACGGGTTCACCGTCCAGAGCATGGCACCGAACTTGTAGGTTGTTCCTGCTCCCGGAGGCGCCGGAATGACCTGATAATAGTCGCCTGCCGGGAACGCCGAGATTTCCATTGTTCGGACGCAATTCCCACCGCTCTCATAGGGCTGTGACGCGGCGGTTCCAGAATAATAGCCGAGCGTTATCGGTGCGGGGGAGTTGAACACTGCCCAGCCCGTATCCGTGCAGGTGCCTTTCGGTGCCCCCGAGTACGGCCCGCCGATGTGAGTGTTCTGGAGATAGTTGGTCGATGTGTAGAGCGGATCGACCGGCCACCTGAGGACAAGTGGATCTGAAGACGATGCGCCATCAGGATCCCATGCGCCGCCGGAAGGCTGGATCAGGGTCGTCCAGTTTCTGCAGTCATTGAGGTAGTAGGTCGCTCCCCGCATGCTGACCGTGTGGCTCATGCCCGGGCAACGCGAGAGCAGGGACGTCGCCAGGGCGGACCCCGGCGCCGTTTGTCTCCACGACTCCCAGCGAGTGAAGCCGTATTCCTGCGTGAAGAAGCTGATCTCCAGGTCACCGAATGCACCATTGTTGTAAACCCAATGGTAGCTGGCCAAGGTGTCCAGAGTGCGATTCTTGGTCGGATCGGACGTCGAAACAACATAGGTGTAGGTCGAATACCTGTTCCACTCAACTATGCTGCCATTGACCGATATGGATCCGGGACAATCGGGAGCGAATTCGGTATCAGAATAGTCCCATCCATAAGAAAAGGCAGAAGAGGTATTCGGGAACAGGCGCCAGCCTTTGGTCTCGCAACCGGCGGTCCACCAGGGAGCCCAATAGGTTCCGCTGTCGCCCGTCCCCCGGAAGAACACATAGCTGCTGTCTGCCCCCATGATATTATACCCACCTCTCCATGTGTAATGGGGCTGGTTGGGGAACAGAGAATCGATATTGTAATCTTGGGTGAAGAAATAGCTATTTGCTGCTAGCGTTTGACCACTCGTACTCGCAAGAGGAAAACTATCACTTATCTGATAATTTCCCGTATCAATCTTGTGATAAGGCAGGGGCTCGCCCACTTGCAGCTTCCGCCGGCTCGAAGGACATGACACAGGGTCCGCGAAATAGGGCGTATTGCTGCCGTCCACGCAGACCATTTGCACGAGATAGTCGGTCGGGACCTGCGCTCGGGCAGGTCGGGCGTCGGCCCAGACAAACAGTGCAAGGCCGGATGCGACTGTAGCGAACGCTCTCGTGCTCATATTTCCCTCCCGCTTTGAGGGAGGCACGCTAACATTGCATCCTTGAGGGCGTAACCCCTACAGGTTCAACAACGCCGGGTCTCCGCCCTGGGCGGAAATGTTGTTCGAGATGGCTTTTTCGGCCGCGAAGCGGATCAGGCTGTAGGGGCCGCCCGCCTTGGGACCGGTGCCCGACAGGCCCTCGCCGCCAAAGGGCTGGACGCCGACCACCGCGCCGATGATCGAGCGGTTGATGTAGACGTTTCCGGCCGGGACCAGGCGCGTCACCTCCTCGGCGAAGGCCTCGATGCGGCTGTGCACGCCCAGCGTCAGGCCATAGCCGCGCGCGGCCAGCTTGCTCGCGACCGTCTTCAGCTCCTTGGGGTGATAGCGGCAGACGTGCAGGACCGGGCCGAACACCTCGCGCTCCAGATAGTCGGGGGTCGGGATCTCGGCGATGGTCGGGGCGAAGACATGACCCTTGTCCGCCTCGGCGGGCAGGGCGGCGCGGGCGATGATCCTGGCGTCGCCTTCCAGCCGCTTCAGATGCGCGTCCAGCATGGCCTTGGCGTCGGCGTCGATGACCGGGCCGATGTCGGTCGAGGGATCGGCCGGATCGCCCAGCACCTGGGCCGCCAGGGCGCCCTTCAGCCCCTCGATCAGGGCGTCGGCGGAATCGTGCGGCACATAGAGCAGACGCAGGGCCGAGCAGCGCTGCCCGGCCGAGCCGAAGGCCGACAGGATGACATCGTCGATCACCTGTTCGCGCAGGGCCGTGGTGTCCACGAACATGCCGTTCAGCCCGCCCGTCTCGGCGATGAAGGGGATGATGGCGCCCGGCCGCGCGGCCAGGGCGCGGTTGATCGCCGCCGCCGTATCGGTGCCGCCGGTGAAGGCCACGCCGTCGATCAGCGGATGCGAGACCAGGGCCGCGCCCACCGTCTCGCCGCGCCCCGGAACCAGGGCCAGCAGATCCGGGTCCAGACCGGCCTTGTAGAACAGGCGCACCGCCTCGGCGGCGATCAGCGGCGTCTGTTCGGCGGGCTTGGCCAGCACGCCGTTGCCGGCGGCCAGGGCCGCGCAGACCTGGCCGGTGAAGATGGCCAGGGGGAAGTTCCACGGGCTGATGCAGGCGAACACGCCCCGGCCGTGCAGGACCAGTTGGTTGATCTCCCCCACCGGGCCTTCCAGCGTCCTCGGCCCGCCGAAGTCACGCTCGGCCAGCATGGCGTAGTAGCGGCAGAAGTCGGCGGCCTCGCGCACCTCGGCGACGCCGTCGTTCAGCGTCTTGCCGGCCTCGCGGCTGAGCAGGGCGACCAGGCGGTCCAGGTCGGCCTCCAGGGCGTCGGCCATGGCGCGCAGCACCGGCGCGCGGCCCGCGCCGCCCTTGCGGTCCCAGGCGGTCTGGGCGCGGTGGGCGGTCTCGGCGGCGGCGTCCAGGTCGCCCAGGGACGCCTCGGACACATGACCCAGCAGGCGGCCGTCCCACGGACTGCGGACCTCTTGCGCATTTTCACCGGCGCGCAGCTTGCCGCCGATGATGGGACCCGAGGTCAGGGTTTCGGAATCCGCCTTGGACAGGGCGGCGGCGTGGCGCTCGCGGTCGGAGCCTTGCGAATAGTCGCGGCCCAGCGAGTTTTGGCGGTCCATATAGATGTCCTTGGGCGTGGGGATCTTGGCGTGACGGTCGGGGTGCGCCTCGACGGCGGTGATGGGATCGGCGGCGACGGCGGATGCGGGCACCCGCTCGTCCAACAGGGCGTGGACGAACGATGAGTTGGCGCCGTTCTCCAGCAGGCGGCGGACGAGGTAGGGCAACAGGTCCTCATGCCCGCCGACGGGGGCGTAGGCGCGCACCGTGACCGGGCCGAAGGCGTCGCGGGCGGCGTCGTACAGGGCCTCGCCCATGCCGTGCAGGCGCTGGAACTCGATCTTCACGCCCGCGTCCTTGGCCATCTTGTGCACGGCGGCCAGCGAATGGGCGTTGTGGGTGGCGAACTGGGAATACAGATACGGCGCGGCCGCGATCATGGCCTTGGCGCACACCAGATAGTTCAGGTCGGTCGCCGCCTTGGTGGTGAAGACCGGATAGTCGACGCGTCCGCCGATCTGGGCGCGTTTGACCTCGGTGTCCCAATAGGCGCCCTTGACCAGGCGCACCATCAACCGGCGGCCGCTGGTCCTGCCCAGTTCGGCGACGCGGGCGATCACCTCGGGTCCGCGCTTCTGATAGGCTTGGACGGCCAGGCCCAGCCCCTTCCAGTCGCCCAGTTCCGGCTCGCGCGCCAGGGCGTCCAGCAGCTTCAGCGACAGCGCCAGGCGATCCGCCTCTTCGGCGTCCATGGTGAAGTTGATGTCGTGTTTCGCCGCGATCAGGGCGAGGCGCCTTACGCGCGGATAAAGCTCGCTCCAAACACGGGCCTCGTGCGTCGCCTCATAGCGCGGCGACAGGGCCGACAGCTTGACCGAGACGCCGTGGCCGGCCTCGGGGCCCTGGCCCTTGGCGGTCTTGCCCACCGCCTCGATGGCCTCGGCGTAGATGCGCTCATAGCGTTCGGCGTCATGGGCGGTGCGGGCGCCCTCGCCCAACATGTCGAAACTGCACAGCCAGTCCTCGCGGTCGGCGCGTTTCAGAGCCGCGTCGATGGTGCGGCCGACCACGAACTGCTCGCCCATGATCTTGACGGCGGTGGCCACGGCCTGGCGGATCACCGGCTCGCCCAGCCGCCCGGCGATGCGTTTCAGAAAGCCGGGCAGGTCGGTCTTGGCCTGGTCGTCGGCGTCGACCAGCTTGCCCGTCAGCATCAGGCCCCATGTCGAGGCGTTGACGAACAGGCTGTCGGACTGGCCCAGATGGCTGGCCCAGTCGGCCGAGCCGATCTTTTCGGCGATCAGCCGGTCGCGGGTGTCCTCGTCGGGCGTGCGCAGCAGGGCCTCGGCCAGGCACATCAGGGCCAGGCCTTCGCGGGTGCCCAGCGAGAATTCCTGCAGGAAGCTTTCGACCACGCCCTGTTTCTTGACGCTGGCCCGCGCCCGCTCGACCAGGTCGATGGCCTGGTCCAGCACCGCCTTGCGGCCGTTCCCGTCCAGCGGGACGTTGCCGAGCAGGGCGCGCACCACGGCGGTCTCATCGGCGAATTTGCCGTGATCCAACGCGTCCCAGTCCTGGGTGAGGGCGACGGGCGGGGCGACGTATGCGTTCATGGCGCGCCTCTTAGACCCTTCCGCGACGGAACGGGAGAGGTCATCGCCGCTCTCGCCATCGTCACTTTGAAGCGCTAGAGCATCCTGCTGATCAACGGCGAGGTTCTGCGCCCTCCATGCGTATCGTTCTGGCCACCGACGCCTGGGAGCCCCAGGTCAACGGCGTCGTCCGCACCCTGACCAAGACCGTGGGCGAATGCCGCGCCATGGGCCATGAGGTCGAGGTCATCGAACCCAGCCAGTTCAAGACCATTCCCTGCCCGACCTACCCGGAGATCCGCCTGGCCCTGGGCGCGGAGGAAGAGATCCGCGAACGGCTGCGCGCCTTCGAGCCGGAGGCGGTGCATATCGCCACCGAAGGTCCCATCGGCATCGCCACGCGCCGCATCTGCGTGGAATGGAAACTGCCGTTCACGACCAGCTATCACACCAAATTTCCCGAATATGTCTCGGCCCGGTTCCCGATCCCGGTGGGGGTCGGCTACGCCTATATGAAGTGGTTCCACAAGCCGTCGGGCCGGTTGATGGTCGCCACTCCGACCCTGCGCGACGAATTGGTCGAGCACGGCTTCCGCAACGTCTCACCCTGGTCGCGCGGCGTCGACACGGACCAGTTCAACCCCGACCTGCCGCGCATCTATGACGAACTGGGCGGCAAGGACTGGCCCCGGCCCTTCTTCCTGAACGTCGGCCGGGTGGCGGTCGAGAAGAACATCGAGGCCTTCCTGGAGACCGACCTGCCGGGCACCAAGATCGTCGTCGGCGACGGTCCCGCCCGGGCCGAGCTGCAAGAGAAATACCCCGAGGCGAAATTCCTCGGGGCCAAGTTCGGCGATGAGCTGGCGCGCTGTTTCCGCGACGCCGACGTCTTCGTCTTCCCGTCCTGGACCGACACCTTCGGCCTGGTGATCCTGGAGGCCATGGCCACCGGCACGCCGGTCGCCGCCTATCCGGCGCACGGGCCGATCGACATCATTCCGGGATCGAACGCGGGCGCCATCGACGACGATCTGCGCACCGCCTGCCTGAAGGCGCTGGAGATGGATCGCGCCGACGTGCGGGCCTATGCCGAGAAATTCAGTTGGCGCGCCTCGGCCGAACAGTTCGTCGAGAACCTGGAACCCTATCCCGAGGCGGAGGGCGGCAAATTCTGGCGGCGTCTGCGCCGGATCGCACGTCTGCGGCGGCGGGCCGCAGCGTAACATAATTCCCTTCTCCCCTTGGGGGAGAAGGTGGCTCGCGGAGCGAGACGGATGAGGGGTAAGCCTGATCCGTCCCGGATGTCAGTCGACCAGCCCGTCTGACACAGCCCCCGCATCCGAGCGCCTTTGGCGCCCACCTTCTTCCCCGAGGGGAGAAGGGAACTACCTGCGGGTCAGCACCGTCCGCATCAGGCAGGAAAAGACCAGGCGGCCGCCTTCGTCCAACAGGTCGTGCTGGGCGATGACGATGCCCTTTTCGTCGCCGACCGGGTCCTTGCCCATCACCGTCAGCCGACCGCGCAACAGCTCGCCCACGGGCGGATTGCGCATGAAGCGCAGGCCGTCGACGGCCAGCACCTTGGTCTGCGCCCAGCCGGCGGCCTTTTCGGAGGCCAGGCGGCTCCACAGCGCATAGACCATGGCGTCGGGCGCGCCATAGGCCGGGTCCCAACCGGGCGCGAACCGCTCGATGAAGACGTCCAGCGACGCCTGATCGACGGCGCAGGCGCCCAGGGGCACCACCTGGCCGACGCCCAGGTCTTCAAAATGGACGTTCAGGGATTCGCTCATCGACCTTCCCGGATCAGGCGGGTTCTTCCGACACCCGCACCAAGAGCTTGCCGTCGTGATCGCCGGTGAACAAGCGGTTCAGCGAGGTCAGGGCGCCCTCCAGCCCGTCGTCGACATGCGCCTTCCACTTCACCTTGCCCTCGGCCAGCCAGGGACCCATTTCGGCGACCATCTCCTTGGCGCGCGGGGCGTAGTCCAGCACCAGGAAGCCCTGGACGTGCATCCGATGGGTGATCAGCCGGGCGAAGTTGGGCGAAGGCGGCATCCGCGTGGCGTTATAGGCCGAGACCATGCCGCACACGGCCATGCGCGCGCCGATGTTCAGCCGGTTCCAGACGGCGATCATGATGTCGCCGCCCACGTTCTCGAAATTGAGATCGACGCCGTTCGGCGCCAGCCGGTCCAGGGCCGCGCCGACGTCTTCGTTCTTGTAGTCGATGGCGGCGTCGAAGCCGAGTTCGTCGGTCAGCCAGGCGCATTTCTTGGCGCCGCCGGCGATGCCGATGACCCGCGCGCCCCTCTGTTTGGCGACCTGGCCGGCGATGGAGCCGACGGCGCCGGCGGCGGCGGAGATGACCATGGTCTGGCCCGGCGTCGGCTTCAGCACGTCGGTGACGCCGAAATAGGCGGTCATGCCGGTCATGCCCATGACCGACATATTGGCCGTCAGCGGCAGGCCCGGCGCGCGATGCACGCGCGACACCGCCGCCTCATTGACCACGCCGTAGTCGGCCCAGCCCCCGGCGGCCGTCGAGACGATGTCGCCCACGGCCCAGCGGCCCGATTTCGTCTCCTCGACCACGCCCAGGGTCAGGCCGCGCATCACGTCGCCCAGACCCACCGGCGGCAGATAGCCCTCGGAATCGTTCATCCAGGTGCGGTTGGTCGGGTCCAGCGACAGATAGATGGTGCGGATCAACACCTCGCCGTCCTTCAGATCGGGCAGGGGCGAGGCGACCAGCTCCAGATCGCCGTCCTGGATGTCGCCTCGCGGCCGCTGACGCAGCACCCACTGACGGTTCATCCGGCTCATGGCGGCCTCCACAATTGCTTTCGGGCGTTTTCTTTCTGGACGCGCATAGGATCGAAGGCGCGCGGCCGTGTCGAGGGGCGGGCGAAGAAAAAGGGCGGGCCGTGAGACCCGCCCTTGAAGTGGCGTCATCGAGAATGAGGCGCGGAGGCGGCTGACCGGCTGCGGCCGGTCTCAAGTCGGGGGGCGTCGCCGTCTCCGCGAACCCGATAACCGGCGAGGCGGACCAAGGTTCCCGAACCAGGCGAAAAAATCACGGGCCGGAGGCGGGGCGTCACGCGGCCCGTCTGCGCCCCGCCGGGTGGAAGAACAGGGCCTGGCTGATCGCCGCCTTCACCGTTTCCGGCTGGAAGGGCTTGGTGATCAGGAAGGTCGGCTCGGGCCGTTCGCCGGTCAACAGCCGCTCGGGGAAGGCGGTGATGAAGATGACCGGCACGTCGAACCGTTTCAGGATGTCCTTGACCGCGTCGATGCCCGACGACCCGTCGGCCAGTTGGATGTCGGCCAGCACCAGGCCGGGCCGGTCGTGGGCGACGGCGGCGACGGCCTCGTCGTGAGTGGTGGCGGTGGCGACGACCGTGTGGCCCAGTTCACGCACCAGGCTTTCGATGTCGGCCGAGATGATGGCCTCGTCCTCGATGATCAGGACGTCGGTGGCCAGTTCGGCGTCGATGTCGGCCTGGGCGTCGGCGATCAGGCGTTCGACCTCGGTCGGGTCGGCGTCCAGGATCTGGCTCGCCTCGGTGGGGGTGAAGCCCTCCAGCGCCGTCAGCAGGAAGGCCTGGCGCGAGCGCGGGGCGATCCGCATCAACCGCCGCGTAGCCTCGTCGCGAACCTCGCCGCCGCCGGTCTCCTCCAGTTGCGCGCCGGTCGCGGTCCAGATGGAGTGAAAGACGTGATACAGGGCCACGCGCGGCGTCATGTCCGGCGGCAACTGCCGGTCGCCGGCCGCCAGCGCCTCCAGCGCGACGCGGACATAGGCGTCGCCCGACGTCTGATCCCCCGTCAGAGCGCGCGCATAGCGGCGCACATAGGGCAGGTGCGGTGCGAGTCTGGCCAGAAGGCTCATGTGGATCGTCCCCGACGTAAGCGGCCGCGCCCCGCTTGCGCGGAACGTCCTACCGTCAAGCTCAACGCCCCGTCCCCGTCGCGGTTCCCGGCGCCTTAGCAAGCTTGAGCATATTTTTCACCCGATCCAGGAACCGCCGCCTCTTTTTGGCGTTGCAGGCTCGGAGTATGGGCCGAAGGGACAATTCGGGGTGGCGACGTCCGACTGATGGCGAACGAGAGCGAGAGACGGCGCAAGCCGGATGGCGGACCCGCGCTGGAAGAGGCGCGTCTGAGGCAACAGGCCATCGGCGTGAGACTGCGCCACCTCTTCGACGAAGTGGTCAACGAACCGGTGCCCGACGAGTTCCTGGACATCCTGAGACGCGCCGACGAGAAACGCGGTAGCGGCGCATGAGCGAGGGTCCCGCGGCCAAGCCCCCGTCTTCCGACGACGAAGGCTTCAAACGCGAGCTGGTGACGCTGATCCCCCATTTGCGGGCCTTCGCGCGCACCCTGACCGGCGATCCGACCGCTGCCGACGACCTGGCCCAGGACGCCATGATGAAGGCCTGGGACGCCCGCGCCAGCTATCAGATGGGCACCAATATGAAGGCCTGGACCTTCATGATCCTGCGCAACCAGTTCTATTCCGAGAAGCGCCGCTCCTGGCGCCAGTCGCAACTGGATCAAGAGGCCGCCGAACGCACCCTGGTGGCCGTCGACGACCCCGAGGCGCCGGTGGCCCTGGACGAGCTGCGCCAGGCCCTGAAGACCCTGCCGGAAGAACAGCGCGAGGCCCTGATCCTGGTCGGCGCCGGCGGTTTCGCCTATGAAGAGGCGGCCGAGATCTGCGGCTGCGCCGTCGGCACGGTGAAGAGCCGGGTCAGCCGCGCCCGCAAGGCGTTGCTGGCGACGCTGGAGCGCGGAGGCTACGATCGTGACGGCAAGTCGGCGGGCGACGCCATGCGGACCATCCTGGGCGAGGCCGACCGCCTCAGCGGCCGACAGGGCTGAGGCATGATGGGTCTGGGGCGGTCGCTGGGCCGCGGCCTGGCGCGGCCCAGGTTCCAAGGCATTCGTTTCCGGCTCGGCGTGGCCATGGCCTTCGCCCTGCTGCCGGTCATCGCCCTGTCGATCGTCCAGATGCAGACCGGTTTCCGTAAACAGGCCGAAGACCGCGCCCAGTCGCTGCAACTGGCGGCCAGCCGCGCCTCTCTGTCGGCCAAGGCGCGGTTGGACAGCACCGTCGTTCTGCTGGACGCCCTGACGCCCGAGACGCTGGGACCCTATTGCGGGCCGCGCCTGACCGCGCTGGTTCAGCGTCTGGACGGCTACATCGCCCTGTACCGCATGTCCGCCACCGGCGAGATCGTGTGCAGTTCGCGCGCCCCTCTGACGACCACCACGTCCGCCGCCGTCCGCGCGCGCGCCTGGTTCCAGCGCGTGCGGGCCGGAGAGCATTCGGTCATCGCCCGCGCCGCCTCGACCCGGCCCGCCGACGCCCCCGCCGTGATCGTGGCGGTGCGGGCGGAACGGCCCATGGGCCGGTTCGACGGCGTCATGACGGCGTCCATTCCGCTGGAGAGCCTGCAGCCCGACGTGGCCGATCCGGCCCTGCCGGACGGCGCCCAGGCGGCCTTGACCGACGCCCAGGGCAACATCCTGGTCTCGACCGACCCGGCGGCCTTCGCCCTGAAGGACGGGCGGCTGGGCGGCTGGATCGCCCAGGTCCGCGCCGAAAGCGTCGGCGCGGATCTGTTTCAGGCCAGGACCGCCTCGGGCGAGCGCCGGGTGTTCAGCGCCGCCGCCCTGACCGGGCGCGACGTCTATGTGGTGCTGTCGGCGCCGTCGCCGGGCCTGTGGTCGTGGGCGGTGCTGAACCCGATCAGCAATCTGCTGCTGCCCCTGGGCGCCTGGCTGACCGCCTTCGCGGCCGTCATGCTGGTGTCCGAGCGGGTCGTGGTGCGCTGGCTGCATTATCTGGAGCGGATCGCCGCCATCTACGCCAAGGGCCGGTTCACCATCCGACCCGTGCAGGCCGTCCACGCCCCGACCGAGATCCGCGTGCTGGCCGGCACCCTGGACGATCTGGCCGAGACCATCACCACGCGTGACAAGGCCCTGTTGGACGCCCTGACGGAAAAGGACGCGCTGATGCGCGAGATCCATCATCGGGTGAAGAACAATCTGCAGATCATCTCGTCCCTGCTGTCGATGCAGCAGCGCACGCTGCGGGACGCGCCGGCCAAGGCGGCCATCGGCGACACGCGCCAGAGGATCGCGGCCCTGGCCCTGATCTACCGCACCCTCTATCAGAGCGCCGATCTGCGCTATGCCGACGCCCAGGTCTTTCTCAGCGACCTGGTCGGGCAGTTGGTGGCGAGCGAGGCCCTGCGCGGGCCGCTGGTGACCAGCTCGGTCCAGGCCGACAGTCTGATCATCGACCCCGACAAGCTGGCGCCCCTGGCCCTGTGGCTGGTCGAGGCCGTGTCCAACGCCCAGAAGCACGCCTTCGCCGGGCGCGGCGGGCGGTTGCAGGTGCGCTTCACCGTCCAGGGCGAGACCAGCGTGCTGGAGGTCGAGGACGACGGCCCAGGCACCTCGGACGATCAGGCCCAGGGTGTGGGCCGCACCCTGATGGGCGCCTTCGCCAAACAGCTGCGGGGCGAGGCCGAACTGGTTCCCGCGCCGGATGGAGGCACCATCGCGCGCATGGTCTTCGCCACGCCGGAAGCCGTCGCGCCCGCCGATCCGGCCGACGTGATCCGCGCGGAGGCCGGAACCTGAACCGGCCCGCGCCGTTCTGTCTTTGACGTCGCCTCCCCGCGGCTGACAGGAGCCTAACCATGCGCAAGCTGTTCGTTCTCTTCGCCGCCGCCGCCGCCCTGACGACGGCGGCGTGCAATACGATTTCGGGCCTGGGGCGAGACGCTTCGGCGGCCGGGTCCGCCGTCACCGGCGCCGCCGAGAACGCCAAGAACTGACCCTGTTTCGGGCTGGGTGATCGAAGGTCCCGTCGGTTCGTCCGGCGGGGCTTTCGCTTTTTTGAACCGCCGCTAGTCTCCCCGCCCACAGCGCCCGTCAGAGGCGCGGGCGAAATCGCGGGGAGGCGAGATGGCCGAGGCGGAAAAGAAGGCCCAAGACAAGGCTCCAGGCCTGAAGACGGTGGTCGGGGCCTCGGCGGCGGGCACGGCCTTCGAGTGGTACGACTTCTTCATCTTCGGGTCTCTGACGACCATCATCGCCAAGCATTTTTACGCCGACGTGGGCGAGGCGACCTCCTACATCCTGGCCCTGCTGACCTTCGGCGTCGGCTTCGTGGTGCGGCCGCTGGGCGCCCTGGTGTTCGGCTGGTTCGGCGACCGAACGGGACGCAAGACCACCTTTCTGGTGACCATCACCTTGATGGGCCTGGCCACGGTGGCCATCGGCCTCTTGCCCGACTACGGCCAGATCGGCATCGCCGCGCCGATCCTGCTGTTGACCATGCGGGTGCTGCAAGGCTTCGCCTTGGGCGGCGAATACGGCGGGGCGGCCATCTATGTGGCCGAGCACGCCCCGCCCAAGAAGCGCGGCTTCCTGACCGGCTGGATCCAGACCACCGCCGCCTTCGGCCTGATCGGCGCCCTGTCGGTCATCCTGATCACGCGCCAGATCCTGGGCGTCGAGGCCTTCGACGCCTGGGGCTGGCGCATCCCGTTCCTGCTGTCGGCCCTGCTGCTGACCATCTCGCTGTGGATCCGGCTGAAGCTGAACGAAAGCCCGGCCTATCGCCGCATGGAGGAAGAGGGCGGCGAGCGTCGCGCGCCCTATAAGGAGGCCTTCCTGACCTGGAAGAACGGCCGCTTCGTGCTGTTGGCCCTGTTCGGCATCATGATCGCCCAGGGCGCGGTCTGGTACTGCGGCTATTTCTACACCCGCTTCTTCATGGAGCGGGTGCTGAAGGTCGATGTGGCGACGGTGGACCAACTGGTCCTGGCCGTGACCGTGGCCTCGGCGGGCCTGTACGTCTTCTTCGGCTGGTTGTCGGACAAGGTGGGACGCAAGCCGGTCATGCTGTTCGGCATGATCCTGGCCCTGGTCTCCTTCTTCCCCGGTTTTCACGCCTTGACCCGCGCCGCCAATCCGGCCCTGGCCGAGGCGCAGGCCTCGGCGCCCGTCACCGTCGTCGCCGACCCCGCCACCTGCGCGGTCCAGTTCGATCCCGTCGGCAAGACCGCCTTCACCAGCAGTTGCGACATCGCCAAGAGCGTCCTGTCCAACGCTGGGATCGGCTATTCCAACATCGCGGCCGAGCCGGGTTCGCTCGCCCTGGTCCGCATCGGCGGGAGCGAGGTCGCCTCGGTCGAGGGCGCGGGCATGGACCCCGCCGCCCTGAAGGCCGCCCGCGCCGACGTCGAGACCCGCGTCAAGGCCGCCCTGGTCGAGGCGGGCTATCCGGCCAAGGCCGATCCGGCGCGGCTGAATTTCTGGCTGACGTTCGGTATATTGATGATCTTCATCGTCGCGGCCACGGCCCTGTACGGACCCCAGGCGGCGGCCCTGGTCGAGCTGTTCCCGACACGGGTGCGCTATACGGCCATGAGCCTGCCCTACAACATCGGCACCGGCTGGATCGGCGGCCTGCTGCCCGCCGCCAGCTTCGCCCTGGTGGCCTGGTCGGGGAACATCTATTTCGGCCTGTGGTACGCCATCGTCTTCACCGCGGTCGCCGTGGTCGTCAGCCTGATCTGGCTGCCCGAGACCAAGGACCGAGACCTGGACGCCATCGGGACCTGAGCCGGTGAGCGAGGCCGCGCCCGTTCCATCGGCCCAGCGGATCGCCGCCGTCGATGTGGTGCGCGGCCTGGCCCTGTTCGGCGTGCTGCTGATCAATCTGCTGTGGCACGCCGACATCGTCATTCCCGGCCGGGTTCTGGCGCGCCTGCCGACGGCGGACATCGACGCCTGGCTGGGCCCGGTGCTGCGTTGGCTGTGGCAAGGCAAGGCCCAGGCCCTGTTCAGCCTATTGTTCGGCTTCGGCTTCGCGGCGATGATCGACCGGTTGGAACAGCGCGGCGCGCCCGCCGACCGCCTGTATGCGCGACGGCTTTCGGTGCTGCTGGTCGTCGGGTTCGTCCACCTCTTTTTCGTCTGGTTCGGCGACATTCTTCACAACTACGCCCTGGCGGGGTTCGGCCTGTTGCTGCTGCGCCGGGCGCCGACGCGGGTGCTGGTCGGACTGGGGCTGGTTTTGTCGCTGTTCAGTTTTCTGGCGGCCGACCTGTATCTGGCCGGGCGCCCGGCGCTGGATGCGCGTCTGGCCGAGGCGGATCGCTGGGGCCGCGCCGCCCGCTGGGCGATCTGGCAGGGGGGCGACTACGGCCGCTATGTCGCGAACATGATCGAGGCGGTCTGGCGTGAATATCTGAGCGCGCCCCTGTTTCCGGCCCTGACGGCCACGGCCCTGGGGCGTTTCCTGCTGGGTGCGGCGATCTTCCGCGCCGGTTGGCTGGCCGAGCCGGAGCGCGCGCGGCGGTTGGCGCGGCGCGGCCTGGCCTGGCTCTTGCCGGTCGGCCTGATCCTGGCCGGGGTTCATCCCTTGATCGAGGCGGCGGGCTGGCCGGCGACCGACGTCCAGCGCGATGTGATCGGCCTGGTCGATCAGGCAGGCCAACTGGTCCTGGCCCTGGCCTGGGCCGCCGCCGCGGTCTGGCTGGTGCGCGGCGGGTTCGAGAAGGCCCTGGCGGCGGTGGGTCGGATGGCCCTGACCAACTATCTGATGCAGAGCCTGGTCTATCTGTTCGTGCTCTACGGCTTTGGCCTGGGCTGGTTGAAATACGATGGCGCGACCTTCGCCCTGTCGCTTGCGCTGGCGGTGTTCGCCCTCCAGATCGGGTTCAGCCTGTGGTGGCTGGCGCGGTTTCGGTTCGGTCCCGCCGAATGGGTGTGGCGAACCCTGACCTATGGCCGGGCGCCGCCGCTGCGTCCGCGCGTTGAGGATGCGACCGTTTGATCCTGAAGGAGGCTCCGTCATGGCCGATCCCCGCGCTGCCGGATTGAAACTGCTGCGCCAGCACGCCCTGATCGCGGGCGAGGCGGTGACATCGGCCAGGACCCTCGTCGTCGACGACCCGGCCACGGGCGAGACGCTGGGTCACGTCCCCGCCCTCGACCCGGCCGAGGTCGAACGCGCGGTCCAGGCGGCCCATGACGCCTTCGCCGACTGGTCCCGGTCGGACCCGCACCGGCGCGCCGCCTTTCTGCGCGCCTGGGCCGGGCTGATCGACGACAATGTCGAGGGTCTGGCCGCTCTGATGGCGTTGGAGAACGGCAAGCCCTTCGAAGAGGCCAAGGGCGAGGTCGCCTACGCCAACGGCTTCATCAAATGGTTCGCGGGCGAGGCCGAACGCCTGATCGGCGAGACCCAGGACAGCCCCCTGGGCCATGTCATCCTGACCTTCCGCGAGGCGGTGGGTCCGTGCGCCCTGATCACGCCGTGGAATTTCCCGGCCGCCATGCTGACGCGCAAACTGGGTCCCGCCCTCGCTGCCGGCTGCACGGCGGTGGTCAAGCCCGCGTCCCAGACCCCGTTCACGGCCATCGCCCTGGCCGAACTGGCCGATCAGGCGGGCCTGCCCAAGGGCGTGCTGAACGTCGTCACCGGCGACGCGGCGGCCATCGGCGGGGTGCTGACCGCCTCGCCCCTGATCCGCAAGCTCAGCTTCACCGGCTCGACGCCCGTGGGGCGGATGCTGGCCGAACAGTGCGCCCCGACCCTGAAGCGGGTGTCGATGGAGCTGGGCGGCGCGGCCCCCCTGATCGTCTTCGCCGACGCCGACATCGACCTGGCCGTGGCCGAGACGATCAAGGGCAAGTTCAGGAACTCGGGCCAGACCTGCGTCTGTCCCAACCGGGCCTATGTTCAGGCGTCGGTCGCCGAAGCCTATGCCCAGAAGCTGGCCGCCGAGGTGGCGAAAATCCCGGTCGGCCCGGCCTTCGAGCCGGGGGTCAAGGTCGGTCCCCTGATCGAGGACAAGGCGCTCGACAAGGTCGAGGATCACCTGAGGCGCGTCGTCGCCTCGGGCGGACGCGTCCTGACGGGCGGGAAACGGCATGCGCTGGGCGGCCGCTTCTTCCAGCCGACGGTGACCCTGGGCGGCGACGACGCCCTGTTCCGGCGCGAGGAGACCTTCGGTCCCCTGATCCCGGTCTTCCCGTTCGATACGGAGGCCGAGGCGCTGGGCAAGGCCAACGACAGCGACTTCGGCCTGGCCTCCTATGTCTTCACCCGCGACCTGGACCGGGCCATGCGGATGGGGCGCGGCATCGCGGCGGGGATGTGCGGGATCAACACCGGTCTCATCTCCACCCCGGTCGCCCCGTTCGGCGGGGTCAAACAGTCCGGCTATGGCCGCGAAGGCTCGATCCACGGCATCGACGAATATGTGGACGTCAAACAGGTGACGCTGGCGCTGAAATAGGTCCGCCCGTGCATGCAAATGCGCTATGAGCCGCCGCCATGACCCCCGTCGCGCCCTATGCCGTCACCGTGCTGACCATGTTCCCCGAGGCCTTTCCGGGACCGCTGGGCGTGTCGTTGATCGGCACGGCCTGGCGCGAGAGAAACCTGTGGTCGCTGGAAACGGTGGACATTCGGGACTTTTCGACAGATAAGCGCGGCTTCCTGGACGACACCCCCGCGGGTGGCGGTCCTGGAGCCGTGCTGAAAGCAGATGTTGTGGCCCGGGCTGTCGACAGCCTGACGGGTCCCAAACGGCCGCTTTTGTACATGAGCGCCCGGGGAAGGCCCCTGACCCAGGCGCGCGTCAAGGACTGGGCCAAGGCCGACGGAATCGTCGTGTTGTGCGGCCGGTTCGAGGGGGTGGACCAACGGGTGCTCGACGCCCGAGGGTTCCAGGAGGTCGCCGTCGGCGACGCGGTTCTCGCCGGCGGCGAGGCGGCGGCGATGGTGGCGATCGAGGCGTGCGTAAGACTGATCCCCGGAGTGCTCGGCTCAGGCGAAAGCCTGTCGTCCGAGAGTTTCGAGGACGGGCTTCTGGAGCATCCGCAGTACACGCGACCGCGGACGTTCGAGGGGCTTGAGATTCCCGAGGTCCTGCTGTCGGGCGACCATAAAAAGGTCGAACGGTGGCGTCAGGAACAGCGGGAGACGACCACGCGGGAACGGCGTCCAGACCTCTGGGCCGCTCGCCCCGCCAAATGACAGCTAAAGGGCGCTAAAGCCCGAGGAGAATAGATATGAATATCGTTCAGCAGCTCGCTGCCGAAGAAAAAGCCCGCGTCCTGGGCGACCGCAAGATCCCGGAATTCCAGCCCGGCGACACCCTGCGCGTCAACGTCAAGATCAAGGAAGGCGAGCGCGAGCGCGTTCAGGCCTTTGAAGGCGTCTGCATCGCCCGTGACGGCGGCGGCGTGAACGAGACCTTCACGGTCCGCAAGATTTCCTTCGGCGAAGGCGTGGAGCGGAAATTCCCCATCCTGTCGCCGAACATCGAATCCATCGAGGTCAAGCGTCGCGGCGTGGTGCGTCGCGCCAAGCTGTACTACCTGCGCGACCGTCGCGGTAAGTCGGCCCGCATCGCCGAGCGTCAGACCGCCCGCGCGCCCAAGGGCGCCGTGGTGCCGGAAACCGGCAAGGTCGAGACCCCCGGCGACGAGGCCTGATCCCAGGCTTCAGACCCGATCTGAATGACGAGGCCCCGGAGCGATCCGGGGCCTCAGTCGTATTGGACCCCGGTCAGATACAGACCGTCCGACGGCGCCACCGGCCCGCAGGCGGCGCGGTCGCGGGCCTCGAGCGCGGCCTTCAGATCATCGGGCGTCCAGCGGCCCAGACCGACCTGAACCAGGGACCCGGTCATCGACCGCACCTGACGATGCAGGAAGCTGCGCGCGGCGAAATGCAGGTGCGCCTCTTCGCCGACCCGTTCGACACGGGCGACGTCCAGCGTCTTCACCGGGCTGGCCGACTGGCAGCCGGCGTCGCGGAAGGTGGTGAAGTCGTGCTGTCCGACCAGGTGCGCCGCCGCCGCGTTCATCGCCGCGACGTCCAGTTCGCCCTTCACGTGCCAGACCCGCCCCCGATCCAGCGCCGGGCGGCCGGGACGGTTCAGGATGCGGTACAGATAGCGTCGGCCGACGGCGGAGAAGCGCGCGTGCCAGTCGTCGTCCACGACCGCGCAATCCAGGATCGCCGTCGCTTCCTGGATCATGTGGGCGTTCAGAGCGTTCATCACCGTGCGCGCGGGCCAGGCCTTCTCCAGGTCGAAGCTGATCACCTGACCCGTCGCATGGACGCCGGTGTCGGTGCGCCCAGCCGCCGCGATGCGCACGCTCTCGCCGCAGAAGGCGGCGATGGCGGTCTCGATCGCGCCCTGGACGGTCGGCTGATCCGCCTGGGCCTGAAAGCCGTTGTAGGCCGAGCCGTCGTACTCCACGGTGGCGCGATAACGAGGCATTCGGAGATTCCCATGACGGTCATCAAGAGCTTTCAGCGCCTCGACCGACGGACGTTCAAACTACAACCGACCCAAGTGATTGGTCACTATGGGACCTTTGGTGATGGAGCGCACCGAGTTCTGCAAATCGATACGCTTGGCTCCGACGTGCGAGAAAAGCCGAGAAAGCAGAGTCAAACGATCCAACTCACACGCGATAGCGCCGAGCAACTGTGGTTGTTGCTCGGAAAAGAGTTCGGCTTTTCAAAATAGGATCGCGCCCGGCGTGATGGGAAAGCCGCGCAGCATCTCCTGGGCCGACTGGGCGCCCTTGCCCGCCCGCTGAACCCGGATCAGGCGCACCGCGCCCCCTTCGCCGTCTTGGCCACAGGCGACAGTCAGGGCTTCGTCCAGCACCGCTCCCGGCGGGCCCGATCCGTCCGCCAGGGCCGACATCAGCGCCTTGACCCGCACCGGACCCTCTGGCGAGGGCGCCTCGAACCAGGCGCCGGGGAAGGGGGACAGGCCCCGGATATGGGCGTCGACCTGGGCCGCCGGCCGGGTCCAGTCGATGCGGGCCTCGGCGGGGGTGATCTTTTTGGCGTAGGTCGGTTCGCCCGCCTGTTCCGTCTCGGTCGCCGCGCCGCGTTCGATGGCCGCCAGGGCGCGCGGCCACAGGGCGGCGCCCACGGTCGCCATGCGGTCGCCCAGGGAGGCGGCGGTGTCGTCGGCGCGGATCGGCAGGACCTCGGACAGCAGGATCGGTCCCTCGTCCAGGCCCTCGCTCATGCGCATGATCTGGACCCCGGTCTGGGCGTCTCCGGCCATGACGGCGCGCTGGATCGGCGCCGCCCCGCGCCAGCGCGGCAGTAGGGAGCCGTGAAGGTTGAAACAGCCCAGGCGCGGCGCCTCCAGCACTTCGCGCTTCAGGATCTGGCCGTAGGCGACCACGCAGGCGGCGTCCAGGTCCAGGCTCTGGAAGGTCTCGATCGCTTCGGCCGCCTTCATGGATTCGGGCGTGAAGACCGGCAGGCCCATGGTCTCGGCGAAGGCGTGGACGGGCGAGGGCGTCAGCTTCTGGCCCCGCCCCTTGGGGCGTGGCGGCTGGGAATAGACGGCCGCGATCTCGTGCCCGGCGGCGATCAGCTCGGCCAGGGACGGCACGGCGAATTCAGGTGTGCCCATGAAGGCGAGGCGCATTGGCTGATCCCGGGCTGCTCCGCCCTCAAATAGCGAGCGGCCGCGCCGCGAGCGTTAGGGCAAACAAGAAAGCCCCTCAAATAGCGAGCGGCCGCGCCGCGAGCGTTAGGAGGCGTAAAGTCTTAGTCCCAGCGCGTGAAGACGCCGCCGCCTTCATCCCATTCGCCGCCGGCGTCCAGCACGTCATCGAAGTCCAACAAGCGGTCGATCAACAGGCCGGCGATCACGCCCATGGCGGCGACGCCGACCAGGGTGGCGATCGAGGCCACGCCGACCTTCTCACCGCGCGTCAGGCGACGGCGGCCCGAGGCGTCTATGACGCGGTTGAAGCCTTTTTTCATGCGGCGACGAGGCATCAGGCGGCCATCCGGGCGTGTTTCTTGACCTTGGCGACGGCGCGTTCGCGTTTCAGCCGCGACAGGTGGTCGATGAACAGCACGCCTTCCAGGTGATCCATCTCATGCTGGATGCACACGGCGTACAGGCCCTCGGCCTCTTCCTCGACCGCCTGGCCGTCGTAGTTCAGATATTTAATCCGCACCCGGGCCGGGCGTTCGACGGCGTCGTAATATTCCGGCACCGACAGGCAGCCCTCTTCGTAGGAGAACAGTTCGTCGGACGTCCAGGTGATCTCGGGATTGACGAAATAGCGCGGATTGCGGCGCCTCTCTTCGTCCTCGGCGCCCTCTTGAGCCTCGCCTTCGACCTCGCCGTCGCCCAGGTCCATGACGATGACGCGCTTCAGCTCGCCGACCTGCACGGCGGCCAGGCCGATGCCGGGCGCGGCGTACATGGTCTCCAGCATGTCGTCCATCAGGGCGCGCAAGGGCGCGTCGACGCCCGAGACGGGCGCGGACACCTGCTTCAGGATCGCCGTGTCGGCGGCGTTGTCGACGGTCAGGATGCGACGGATGGCCATGGCCGGTCAGGTAGGGCCGGGCGCGGCCGGGGTCAAGATTTCCCAGTGTCGCGGTCGGGTATCGGGCGCGATCAGGGCAGGGGCCGCGGCTTGTGGTCCTCGTCGATGGCGACATAGGTGAAGACGCCCTCGGTCACCCGCACTGGGGCCGCGCTGGCCTGATTGCGCGAGCGTTTCCACGCCTCGACGTGAACCCGGATCGAGGTCCGGCCGGTTTTCAGGATGCGGGCGTAGATCGACACTTCGTCGCCGACGCTGACCGGCTGGTGAAACACCATGCCGTCCAGGGCGATGGTCACGCAGCGGCCCTGGGCGCGTTCGAAGGCCGGGGTCGCGCCGGCCAGGTCCATATGGGCCAACAGCCAGCCGCCGAAGATGTCGCCCTCGGGGTTGGTGTCGGCGGGCATGGCGATGACGCGGCCGACGGGTTGGCCCTGCGGTGCGATGGTTTCAGATCGGGAATCGGTCATGGGCGCGATTTAGGGGTTCGTCCGCGCCCTGTCGACGCGGGCGGACGCAGCGACAGGCGCGAGGCGGCGCGCAGGGTCTGGGCGTCCTTCAACGCCTGCCAGCCTTCGCCCAGCGTCAGGGCGGCGGCGACATCCTCGGCCACAGCGCCTTCGCGCAGCCGCCGCCGCAACGCCGCCACCCCCGCCAGCAGGCGCGCCGCCTCGACCAGTCTGGGTTTGCGCGTCTCATGCGCGCCGATGTCCTCCAGCGCTCCGTGCCGCCAGCCCTTCTCGGGGGGGCGGGCCAGGACCAGGGCGAAACGCTCCTCGGCGCTCAGCCGCTCGGCCACCCAGCTCCAGCGCGCGGCGCGGGGACCCTTGCGATAATGGCCGCGCCGGGTGGGCAGGCCGTGCTCGGCATAGACGGCCAGGGCTGTCGCCTCGATCCGGTCCAGCCGCAGCGACAGGGCGTCCGGCTCGGGCGTCAGGCGTTCGGCCCCGGCGAACGGGTCGGCCGCGGGGGCGTCGGCGGTCTCGCGCCGTCGTCGCCCGAACAGGCCGCGCCAGCCCCCCGTCATGGCCCTAGTCGATGTTCAGGGCGCTGGTGACCGAGATGTCATAGACGACGCGAGTGATGGTCTGGACGAATTCGAAGAATTTCCGCGCCTCGGCCGTGCCCGAACGGGGGGCGTAGACGATGTCGTCCGGCTGGATCATGAAGTTCGAGGCGATGAAGAAGCCCGACGTCTCGGCCAGGTTCAGTTGATAGACCACCGGCACGCCGCGCGGCGTCGCCGCCTGGGTGATTCCCAGGGCCTGGGCCACCTCGGGCCGCTCAAAGCGGAAGACCATGACCCGTCGGGCGTCGGCCTGGTTGGAATCCAGTCCGCCGGCCCCGCCTAGGGCGCCGGTCAGGCTCAGGGGACCGGGCGTCATGTCGTTCTGGCGCACGGCGCCCAGGGCGCCGAAGGTCGAATAGCGGCGCGGACGATAGGTGACGTTGACCACGTCGCCGCGCATCAGCCGGACGTTCTCGTTGAAGTCGGTCGAAACCACGCTGAGCGGGGCCGAATAGGTGCGTCCGGCGCGCTGGATGTTGACCACGGCGTCCTCGACCGCGCGGGTCGCCCCGCCGGTCGCGGCCAGGACGTCCAGGATGCGGTCGCCGCTGAGACCCAGGGGCGCGCGGCCGGGCTGGCGCACCTCGCCCAGCACGGTGACGGTGTTGGAGTTGTTCTGGGCCACGGCGACCATGACCTGGGGGTTGCCGACCTTGCCCAGCAGGGCGCGGCGAATGGCCTCCGAGGCCTGGGGCGGGGTCATGCCCGCGACGCGGATGCGCCCGGCGAAGGGGATGCCGACCGAGCCGTCGCGGTCCACCACCACGGCGGGCAGATTGCCGGACGCGCCCTGCACGCCAGCCGCGCTGGAGTTGGCGCTGCCGGACGATGAGCCGCGGCCGAACAGGGCGCCCGAGGGTTCAAACACCGACACGGCCAGGGCGTCGCCGACGCCGATGATGTCCAGCGGGGCCTCGCTGGTCGCGTCGGCCAGGCTGCCCAAGAAACGGGGCGGGATCGTCTTGATCTGCTCGCTGACGCCATAGTCCAGATTGACCAGGGCGTAGCCGCCCAGGGCGTCGGGCGCCGCGGCCCCCCGGTCCACGGCCCGGCCCGACGGCCCGTCGCGCGGCAGGGTGGAGCAGCCGCCCAGGGCGGCCAGGATCATCAAGGTCAGGATGGAACGCGACATGCGGCCTCGGGTGTTCGCTCGGCCCCTTGCTTAATCGCCTTTCCGGCGAGGGACCAGTGGCGCGACGAAGGTTCGTTTCAACGCCGCCGTTTCAGCGCCGTCCGCACCGTCTCGAAATGGTCGTCCCAGGTCGGAGCGGCATAGGGCTGGGGCGCCTTGGGCGCGCGGCGCGTGGCCGCTTCCAGGGCGCGGACCCAGCCGGGACCGTCCAGGGGGTCGATCAACTGGGCGTGGGGCGTCAGTTCGCGGTGCGCCGGAATGTCCGAGGCGATCAGGGGCACGCCCAGGGCGCAGGCCTCCACGGCGGGCAGGTCGAATCCCTCGACCTCGGACGGGGCCAGCACCGCGCGTGCGCCGCGCATCAACTCGACCAGGGCCGCGTCGGGCAGGTCGGACGCCTGATGCACCAGGCCCTGGATCGCCGGCGACCGCTGCAGATGGTCCAGCACCGCCTCATTCTCCCAGCCGTAGCGGCCGATCAGGGCCAGGCGCGGCGCATCCGGTCCCATCCGCTCGCGCAGCCGCCGCCAGACGGTCAGCAGGAAGGCCAGGTTCTTGCGCGCCTCGATGGTGCCGATGTGCACGAAATAGGGCGGCAGGCCCTTGGGTCCGCCGTTGCGGTGAAAGGCCGGTTCTATGCCCAGGTGGGCCACGGTGATCGGCGGGGCGTACAGCCCCTCGGCGGTGGCGAAGGCGGTCACGGCGTCGGCCGTGTATTGAGAGTTCACTAGGATGCGCGAGGCGTGGGCCAGGGCGATGCGCACGCGGCGGCGGTGCTTCAGACTGTCGCCGGGGCGGCAGAATTCGGGGTGGGTCACCGGGATCAGGTCGTGGATCATCACCACCCGCTCGGTCCCCTGGGCGGCCAGGCTGGTCAGGATGCCGGGCGTGTTCAGGCTGGTGTGGCCGACGTTGAAATAAAGCTCGCCCTTCAGGTCCCAGGGCATGGGGCGCGAGTTCAGGAACTGGCGCCACACTCGGCGCGGGCGCGCGACCTTGGTCTCGATCTCCGGCTCGGGCGGCGGGCTGAGCAGGGATTGCGGCGGCGGCGTCGGCGCGCGCAGCATGTCGAACAGACGCCGTTCGTGCGCCGTCAGGGCGCGCGCTGCGTGCTCCCCGGCCCATTTCTCGCGCATCTCGGCCACGCTTTCGGCGAACCATACGGGATCGACGACGATCAGGGCGTCGCGCTTGGACCGCACCGGCGTCAGCTTGACCCCCGGCAGCGACAGCAGCCATTCGGCATAGGCCAGACAGACCCGGTCCACGCCCGTCGGCGCCCCCCGCTCGGTTCGACTGAGCAGGCGGCTGGCGTCGAACAGAACCTCCCCGCGCATCACGCCCCGACTTTGGCGTACAGTTCGCGCAGGCGCGCCTGATAGATTTCGGGCGAGAATTTCGCCGCCTGGACGCGGCCCTTGGCGACCAGGTCGTCGCGCAGCGCCTCGTCGGCGTCCAGCGCGCGGATGCCGCGCGTGATCGCCGGGACGTCATAGGGGTCGACCACCAGGGCCGCGTCGCCCGCCACCTCGGGCAGGCTGCCGCCGGTCGAGGTCAGGACGGCGGTGTCCAGGGCCATCGATTCCAGCACGGGCAGGCCGAAGCCTTCGTACAGCGACGGGAACAGGGTCGCCTTGGCCCCGCGGATCAGGCTGACCAGCATGGCGAAGGGCATGTATTCATAGGGCAGCAGCTTGCTGGCCACGATGCTCTCGGAAGCCTTGATCTGGGTCATCAGGGCCGTCTCGCCCTGCTCCAGCCAGGCCCGGCCGCCGATGACGACCAGCGGGCTGTCGACGCCCGAGGCCAGATAGGCTTCGACGATCCGGCCCAGGTTCTTCTTCGGCTCGATGGCGCCGAAATACAGGAAATAGCTCTTCCACCCCAGGCCGAAGACCCCCTCCAGCTCGCGGGCGACGTCCGTCTGGGACCGCTCGGCCAGTTCGGGCGGCACGCTGACGGACTGATAGGTGTTGGTGACCCGGTCCTCGGATACGTCCAGCAGGCGGATCACGTCCTCGCGCGTCTTTTCCGACACCACGGCGATGTGGTCGGCCCGGCGTGCGATCCGGCGGCATTGGGCCAGGAAGGCGGCCTTGTTGTCGAGCGTCGTGTGCGGCAGGCGCAGCGGGATCAGGTCATGAATGGTGTAGATGTTGGGCACGCCCTTGGCCTCAAGCGGCAAGGGGGCGGTCCAGTGCATCACATCCGGCGCCTGCTCGACCGCGCCTCCCGCCCCCTGGCCGTCGAAGCCGAGCGGCGTGAAGGTGCGGTGACGGGCGAAGGCGGCGTTGGCCTGGCGGAACAGGTCGCGCGAGGTCCAGAAGAAGTCGGCCTTGGGCATTCCGCCGGCCGCGCGCGGCCAGATCACCTCGCCGGTCGGCCGGATCGGCCGGGCGGCGCGGCCGAAGCGCGTGCCGTAGATCTGGGCGTGCCGCATCAGCCAGGGCTGCGACTTCCCCTTGGCGGCGTCGATCAGGGCGATCTCGTTCAGGACCGGATTCTTCCGGTACGGCGCGCCGGGACCGTACAGCACCTGGGTCCCCAGGCCGATCGCCTGGGCGTTGGTCAGCAGGTTGCGTCCGTAGGTGGCGATGCCCGAACCCTTCGCCAGGGCCAGGTTGAAGCCGTCTATGCAGATGGATTTCATACAGAACCGGTCTTCGACACCCATCCCCCTCGGACCTCGGCGGTATCCCACCACGCCGACAGGCGGTCAACCGCGCGTCAGGTCTCGGTCAGGCCGAGGGCGCGCCCAGATCACGCCCAGATCACGCGACGTAGCCGGCCTGGATCAGCTCCGAGATATGGACGATGGCGACGGGTCGGCCGCCGTCGACGACGAACAGATTGTTGATCCGGTTGGCGGCCAGCCGGTCGACGACGTCGCTCATCCGCGCGTCGGGATCGACGGTGATCGGATTGGGACTCATGATGTCGGCCGCCGTCAGCGCCGAAATGTCCTGGGCGAAGGCGCGGCGCACGTCGCCGTCGGTGATCATCCCGGCCAGGGTCCCGTCGCCGCGCAAAACCGCCACGGCCCCCTTGCGCCCCTCGGTGATGGCCGAGACGACCTCGGCGAAACTGGCCGTCGCCGACACGCTGGCGGGGGCGGCGTGATTGTCGCCCATCCATTCGCGCACGCTTTGCAGGCTCATGCCCAGCGAGCCGCCCGGATGGTGCAGGCCGAAATCCATGGCCGAGAACTGGCGCCGGTCCATCAGCACCATGGCCAGGGCGTCGCCCAGGGCCAGGGTCATCAGGGTCGAGGTGGTGGGCGCCAGGCCGTTGGGGCAGGCCTCGGCCACGCTGGGCATCAACAGGGTCACGGCCGAGTGGCGGGCCAGGAAGCTGGACCCCCGCTGCGTCATGCCGATCACCGGAATGCCGTTCCGTTGGCAGAAGATCAGCGGATCGCGCAGTTCGCGGCTCTCGCCCGAGTTTGAGATGGCCAGAAGCGTCGTGTCCGAGCGCAGCATGCCCAGGTCGCCATGGCTCATCTCGGCCGGGTGCACGAAGAAGGCGTTGGTGCCGGTGGACGCCAGGGTGGCGGCGATCTTGCCGCCGATGTGCCCCGACTTGCCCATGCCGGTGACCACGACATAGCCCGGCCGCCCCAGAATGACGTCGCAGGCCCGCGCCAGGCTGGCGTCGATCGACCGCTCCAGCGCCTCCAGCGCCGCGATGTTCAGCCGGACCACCTCGCGGGCGCGCTCGGTCATGGCCGCCATGGTCTCGGGGTTCGATGCGGGGATGTCGCCGGTCATGGCGGCGAATTGCACCAGGGCGGCCGGTTTCACAACCGGGGCGGATTTTTCTGACAACCTTCGCCGTTCTGACGCGTTCAGCGACCTGGACCCCCGACATCACCCAAGGACTCATGCCGACGCCCGCCGGATACGCCGATCTATTGCCCCCGCCGCTGCCCGCCTTGGGCGACGTCGCCCTGTTCCTCGACATGGACGGGGTCCTGGCCCCGATCGAGGCGACGCCAGAGGCGGTGACCGCCGATCCGCGCCGCACCGCCGTGCTGGTTCGGTTGGGGCATAGGCTGCAAGGGCGGCTGGCGATCCTCAGCGGCCGCACGATCGCCGAGATCGACCGCATCGCCGACGGCGCCGTCGCCTCGGTCGCGGGGGTGCACGGGCTGGAGAGACGCGAAGGCGGCGAGGTCCGACGCCCTGTCGCCGATCCGGCGCTGGGCGACGCGGTCGCCGCCTTCCGCGACTTCGCCCGCGCGCGTCCCGGCGCGCGGGTCGAGGACAAGGGGCTGTCCACGGCCCTGCACTATCGTCTGGTCCCCGACCACGCCCACGCCGCCCTGGACCTGGCGCTGGACCTGGCCGCGGTCACCGGCCTGACCCTGCAACGCGGCGACATGGTGGTCGAGCTGCGCACGCCCGGCGCGGACAAGGGCGCGGCGCTGAAGGCCTTCATGGCCCTGGCGCCGTTCCAGGGGGCGACGCCGGTCATGCTGGGCGACGATCTGACCGACGAGGACGCCTTCCGCGCCGCCGTCGATCTGGGCGGATGCGGCGTGCTGGTCGGGCCGCCGCGTCCGACGGCGGCGTCATGGCGCCTGCCGCGACAGGGCGATGTGCTGGCCTGGCTGGAAGCCCTGGCCGAGGCGCCCGCATGACCCGGCCGAACCTGGACCTGGCCCCGATCGGCAACTGCGCCGTCAGCGCCCTGATCGATCGCGACGGCCGTTACGTCTGGGCCTGCGCCCCGCGCGTGGACGGCGATCCGGTCTTTTCGGCCCTGATGGACGGAGACGATCCCGAGCACGGTTTCTGGGACGTGCGGATGGAGGGGCTGAAACACGTCGCCCAGGCCTATGTCCGCAACACCCCGGTGTTGCGCACCGTGCTGACGGCCGAGGACGGCGCGGCGGTCGAAATCCTGGACTTCGCCCCGCGTCATCCCCAACATAGCCGCACCTATCGGCCCTTGGCCTTCGGACGCCTGATCCGACCGCTGCAAGGGACGCCGCGCATCCGCGTGCGGCTGCGGCCCTCGGCCGACTGGGGCGCACGGCCGGCCGAGCGGACCACGGGGTCGAACCATGTCCGCTATCTGTGCACGGGGGCGGTCTTCCGTCTGACCACGGACTGCCCGGTGTCGCACGTCACCGAAGAGCGGCTGTTCCGGCTGGAGCGCCCGCTGGCCTTCTTCTTCGGTCCCGACGAGGGCTATGATCAGGACGTCGGTCCCGGCGTCGCCGCCGCTCTGGAGCGAACCGTCGCCTATTGGCGGGACTGGGTGCGCAAACTCTACCTGCCGCTGGATTGGCAGGAGGCGGTGATCCGCGCCGCCATCACGCTAAAGCTCTGCGCGCATGAAGAGACCGGCGCCATCGTCGCCGCCATGACCACCTCGGTGCCGGAGTTTCCCCAGAGCGGGCGCAACTGGGACTATCGCTACTGCTGGATCAGAGACGCCTATTACGTCGTGCGCGCCCTGAACCGGCTGGGCGCGGTGGACATATTGGAGAACTATCTCGGCTATCTGAGGAACCTGGTCGACGCCTCGGGCGGCGGTCATGTCCAACCCGTCTATGGCGTCGGCCTGGAAGAGGACATCGACGAATCCGTCGTCGAGACGGTCCAGGGCTATCGCGGCATGAAGCCGGTGCGCGTCGGCAATCAGGCGCGCGAGCATCTGCAACACGACGTGTACGGACAGATTGTTCTGCCGCTGGTCCAGAGCTTCTACGACCTGCGCCTGCTGCGGCCCGGCGCGGTCGAGGACTTCCATGCGCTGGAGAAGGTCGGCGAACGCGCCTTCGTCATGCACGACCAGGTCGATGCGGGCCTGTGGGAGTTCCGCACCATCGCACGGGTGCACACCTATTCCTCGGCCATGTGCTGGGCCGCCTGCGACCGTCTGGCCAAGGCGGCCGAGCATCTGGGCCTGGCCGCGCGCGCCGAGGTCTGGCGCGAGCGGGCGACGATCATCCGTGCCCGGATCGAAGCCGAGGCCTTCCTGCCCGACGAAGGCCGCTTCGGCGCCAGTTTCGGCGGGCGCGAGCTGGACGCCAGCCTGTTGCAACTGACCGACATCGGGTTTCTGGACCCGATGGACCCGCGCCAGGTCGCCACCTTCGACGCCATCGAACGCGACCTGAAGAAGGGACCCTATCTGTTCCGCTACGTCGAGCCGGACGACTTCGGCGAACCGGAGACGGCCTTCAACTTCTGCACCTTCTGGTTCATCGAGGCCCTGCACCAGAACGGCCGCACCGACGAGGCGCGCGAGATCTTCGAGGCGATGTTGAGCCGTCGCACCCATGCCGGTCTGCTGAGCGAGGACATCGCCGTCGAGACGGACGAACTGTGGGGCAACTACCCCCAGACCTATTCGCTGGTCGGCGTCATCAACTGCGCCGTCCTGCTGAGCCGTTCGTGGACGGATGTGCGATGAGCCGCCTGATCGTCGTCTCCAACCGGGTCTCGGCCCCGGCCGACCCCGCGGCCGGATCGGCGGGCGGTCTGGCCATGGCCCTGTCGGCGGCGCTGAAGACCTATGACGGCCTGTGGTTCGGCTGGTCCGGCCAGACGGTCGAGACCTTCACCGGCGAACTGACGCATCAGGACCGGGCGGGGGTGAAGGTCGCCCTGGTCGATCTGGAGGCCCAGGACGTCGACGAATATTACAACGGCTACGCCAACAAGACCCTGTGGCCCCTGTTCCATCACCGGGTCGATCTGTCCGCCAACGAACGATCATATGGCGAAGGCTATGAGCGGGTGAACCGCCGCTTCGCCGAGGTGCTGGCGCCGCTGATCGAACCGGACGACCTGATCTGGATCCACGATTATCACATGATCCCCCTGGCGCGGGATCTGCGGCGGCTGGGGATCACCAACCGGATCGGCTTCTTCCTGCACACGCCCTGGCCGGCGCGGCAGTTGCTGGTGACCCTGCCGCACCATCGACGGCTGGTGGAATCGCTGTTCGCCTATGACTTGATCGGGTTTCACACCGAGGAATGGCTGGACCTGTTCCGCGACTATGTGGTGTCCGAAGCTGGCGGCGAACTGGACGGGCAGGGCGGGCTGGAGTGTTTCGGCCGCCGGGTTCAGACGGGCATCTTCCCCATCGGCATCGATGTGGACAGCTTCCTGAAGGCGACGGCCTCGGCCGGGGGCCGGCGCGCCCATGACCGCATGACGGCGTCCGCGGCCGCGCGCGCGATGGTCGTCGGCGTCGATCGGCTGGACTACTCCAAGGGGCTGGAGGAGCGGTTGCTGGGCTATGAGCAGTTCCTTCAGGACAATCCGTCATGGCGCGGGGGCGTCTTCCTGTTGCAGGTCACGCCGATCAGCCGCGACGAGGTCGAGACCTATCAGGACATCCGCGCCCGCCTCGACGCCCTGGCGGGCCGCATCAACGGCGCCTTCGCCGAGATGGACTGGCAGCCGATCCGCTATCTGAACCGCACCTATCGCCGCGACCAGTTGGCGGGTCTGTATCGCGCCGCCCGCGTCGGTCTGGTCACGCCGCTGCGCGACGGGATGAACCTGGTCGCCAAGGAATATGTGGCGGCCCAGGACCCCGCTGACCCCGGCGTGCTGATCCTGTCGCGCTTCGCCGGGGCGGCCGAACAGATGGGCGAGGCCCTGCTGGTCAATCCGTTCAGCCGCGAAGAGCTGTCGGACGCGATCCTCAAGGCCCTGACCATGCCGTTGGAGGAACGTCGGCGCCGGTGGGAGGCCCTGATGCGGGTGGTGCGCGACACCGATGTCGCCCACTGGCGCGACGCCTTCGTCAGTGCACTGAAGGTTGCGCCGGTCGTCGCGGACGACGGGCGCGGCTGACCGCCTCAGTAGATCTCGAACAGGCCCGCGGCTCCCATGCCGCCGCCGATGCACATGGTGACGACGCCGTATTTGGCGCCGCGCCGCTTGCCTTCGATCAGGACGTGGCCGGTCATGCGCGCGCCCGACATGCCATAGGGGTGGCCGATGGAGATGGCCCCGCCCGAGACGTTCAGCCGGTCGTTGGGAATGCCCAGCCGGTCGCGGCAGTACAGCACCTGCACGGCGAAGGCCTCGTTCAACTCCCAGATGCCGATGTCGTCGACCGTCAGCCCGTGCCGCTCCAGCAGCTTCGGCACGGCGAAGACCGGGCCGATGCCCATCTCGTCCGGCTCGCACCCCGCCACCGCCATGCCGCGATAGGCGCCCAGGGGCTTCAGGCCCCGGCGTTCGGCGTCCTTGGCCTCCATGACGACGCAGGCCGAGGCGCCGTCCGACAACTGGCTGGCGTTGCCGGCCGTGATGAAGCGGCCCTGCTGGATCTCCTCGCCGCCGCCGAACACCGGCTTCAGGGACTGGAGACCCTCCAGCGTCGTGTCCGGCCGGTTGCCCTCGTCCTTGGACAGGGTCGTTTCCTTCGCCGACGTCTGGCCGGTGGCCTTGTCGACCACCTGCATGGTGGTGGTCATGGGCACGATCTCGGCGTCCAGCCGTCCGGCGGCCTGGGCCTCGGCCGTGCGCTGCTGGGACTGCAGGGCGTAGTCGTCCTGGGCCTCGCGGCTGATGCCATAGCGGGCGGCCACCACCTCGGCGGTCTCCAGCATCGACATATACATGTGCGGGACTCGCGCCAGCAGGGCCTCGTCCTTCATCCGGTACAGGTTCATGTGCTGGTTCTGGACCAGAGAGATCGACTCCAAACCGCCGCCGACGGCGACCGTCATGCCGTCGACGATCACCTGTTTCGCCGCCGTGGCGATGGCCATCAGGCCCGAGGCGCATTGCCGGTCCAGGCTCATGCCGGCCACGGTGACGGGCAGGCCCGCCGCCAGGGCCGCCTGGCGCGCGATGTTCGTGCCGGTCGAACCCTGTTGCAGGGCCGCGCCCATGACCACGTCCTCGATCTCGCCCGGATCGATCCCGGCGCGTTCGACCGCGTGTTTGATGGCGTGGCCGCCCAGAGACTGGGCCTGGGTGTCGTTGAATGCGCCGCGATAGGCGCGGCCGATCGGCGTGCGGGCGGTGGAGACGATGACGGCTTCGCGCATCGGCGATGCTCCATTTCTTGTGGCGCTAACGCTCGACGCACGGCGTCTCGCGGCTTGAGCGCGGATGGGGGATCGACTTTAGGCGCTTGCCCCAGGGGCAGCGCAAGCCTCAGCCTCTCGCGGCGCCCTGCGCCTTGGTCAGTTCGATCATGCCCTGGGCGGCGCCCATGTCGGGCACGATCTCGCCGGTGCGGTCGCCGATCTCGGCGAAGCGGGCGGCGATCTGTTCGGCCGCGTCCGCGCCGACGATGTGGACGCCCTGGGTCAGGGTGACGTGCGCCTGTTCAAAGCCGCCGGCCCCCGCCGCCAGGATGCAGCGCGTCGGCGCGTCCCGGCTGACCAGATACAGCAGGCCCGGCGTCACCAGTTCGGGTCCCAGGGCCTCCAGCGGCAGGGCCGCGCCCAGATCCTCGGTCATGCGGGTGTGGGCGGTCGGCGCCAGGCAGTTGACCCGGATGTCGGTCTTCTGGCCCTCGATCGCCAAGGTCTGCATCAGCCCGACCAGGGCCATCTTGGCCGCGCCGTAATTGGCCTGGCCGAAATTGCCGTACAGGCCCGACGACGAGGTGGTCATGACGATGCGGCCGTAATTCTGGCCGCGCATGATCTCCCACACCGCCTTGGTGCAGTTGACCGCCCCCATCAGGTGCACGTCGACGACGAAGCGGAAATCCTCCAGCGTCATCTTGGCGAAGGTCTTGTCGCGCAGCACCCCGGCGTTGTTGACCAGGATGTCGATCCGGCCCCAGCGCGCCATGGCCGCGTCGACCATGGCCTGAACCGCCTGGGGGTCCGTCACCGAGGCGCCGTCGGCCATGGCCTGGCCGCCCAGGGCCTGGATCTCGGCGACGACCGCCTCGGCCGCGGCGGACGAACCGCCGGTTCCGTCGCGCGCGCCGCCCAGATCGTTGACCACCACCGCCGCGCCGCGCGCCGCCAGGGCCAGGGCGTGTTCGCGGCCCAGACCGCCGCCCGCGCCCGTGACAATGGCCACCTGGCCGTCGAAACGAATGGTCATGCCGAGTTCTCCTTGCAGAATCCGTCTATTCGACGAACGACGATTGTCGAAACTTTATGTTGGAACGGCGCCACAGTCGCCACAATCAGCGGTCTTAAGGCGGAACCGACCCGGCTATACGCCGTTCGGCCCACCGAGCGCCAATGCGGGATTCGCATCGGCGTCGAGCCTTTTTTCTGAGTGAGGATCTTATGAAACTCAAACTTCTCGCCGGCGTCGCCGCCGCGGGCCTCTTCGCCGCCGGCGCCGCCGCCGCGCAATCGCCGGGTTGGTACGGCGCCGTCGACGCCGGCTATCAGGTGATCGACGACATCAACCTGGAATCCCAGACCACGGGCGTGAACTGGAACTGGGAAGTCAACGACGGCTGGGCCGCCTTCGCGCGCCTGGGCTATCGCTTCAACCCGAATTGGCGCGTCGAACTGGAAGGCGGCTATCGCTCGGGCGACATCGGCACGGTTCGCCGGGTCAACAACAACGTCCCGTCGGGCCTGTGCAACATCAATCCGGCGTCGGGTCCCTGCCATTCGCCGGACGGCGACCTGGACTCGGTCACCCTGATGGCCAACGTCCTCTATGACTTCGACTGGCAAGCCTTCGGCGTGCGTCCGTTCGTCGGTCTGGGCATGGGCGTGAACCGCGTCAACGGCGACGCGATCGGCACCCTGCGCGGCGCCCGCACCACCGGCTTCGCCATCGACGACAGCTCGACCAAATTCGCCGCCCAGGCCCTGGCGGGCCTGAGCTGGCAGGTCAGCGACCGGGCCAACATCGACCTGACCTATCGCTATCTGACCGGCGGCGTCGAGCTGGACACCTCGACCTCGGGCGGCCAGGGCACGCTGGAAGGCGACTACGACCAGAGCCACACCGTGACCCTGGGCCTGCGTTATGCGTTCGGCGCCGAAGAGGCTCCTCCGCCTCCCCCGCCCCCGCCCCCGCCTCCGCCGCCCCCGCCGCCTCCCCC